>JACCDN011013230.1_pt1 | contig 1058463 bp, 1007 predicted proteins | sample 7441691 | NCBI WGS metagenome assembly JACCDN01 (sample SAMN15323439, study PRJNA562643) | freshwater metagenome | isolation source: river surface water | place: USA:Blue River Watershed | collected 2017-08-16 | reverse complement strand
TTTCGGCGGCCATAGCGGAGGGGAAACGCCTGGTTACATTCCGAACCCAGAAGCTAAGACCTCCTGCGCCGATGGTACTGCAAGGGTGACCTTGTGGGAGAGTAGGACACCGCCGGACTTAATTTACGAAATGGCCACCTCGATGAGGTGGCCATTTCTATTTAAGCCAAGGAGCTTCAATGAATAACGACAGGAATGAGTCGAAGCGCGGAGCAGCGCGTTCATTTGGCAATGGGCAAGATCGCCAGCCTCGTGCACCACGATCTGGTAGCGCTCGCGATGACCGCCCGGTACGTTCACCTCGAGGTGAAGGCGCCAAAGACGAGCGTTCTAGCCGTTTTTCGCGTGGTGACAATCCGCGTGATGGCCGCAAAACCAGCGATCGCCGTGATTATTCGCGTCGTGATGATGTTCACTCTGCAGATCAGCGCCCTGAGTGGCAGCGCAGAGTTGCTCGTCCAGTCGATCAGAACAAGCCGAAAAGCCCTCCTATCCCAGATGAAATTACTGAAAAAGACCTAGAGCTAGGTATTCGAGTTCAGCTAAAGACTCTCAGTGAAGAGAACGCTGAGCGAGTTGCCAGACACCTTGCCATGGTTGCTCTGCTGATCGATCAAGATCCCGAATTGGCGCATAGACACGCACTCGCGGCTGCCGAGCGCGCTGGTCGAATCGCACTGGTCCGAGAGACGGTTGGTTCAACAGCCTATGCGGTTGGTGACTACGCCCTAGCCCTTCGCGAATTAGCTACCTACCGCAGAATTTCTGGATCGGATGATCAAATTCCACTGATGGTTGACTCTGAGCGCGGGCTTGGTCGCCCCAAGCGAGCTCTTGAGCTTGGCCGCACCGTCGATAAATCTAAATTGGCCCCGGGGGTTCGCGTCAATCTCTCAATTGCGCTTTCTGGTGCAAGGCTCGATCTTGGCGAAAATGAGCAGGCGCTGATTGAGCTTCAGATCCCCGAGTTGAATCCAGAGCGTGTATTTGAGTACTCGCCGGCCTTGTTTTTCGCCTATGCCGACACTCTTGAGGTTTTGGGTCGTGAAAGCGAAGCTAAACACTGGATCGATTTGGGTAACCGTGCCGCAAGTGCCCTGAGCCAGGCCGCAGGGCTTGATGATGTGGTTCGGGTATTCGAGGAGATTGAGATTCCTGATCTCGATGCTCGCATGCAGCGTGCTGCTGAGGCACGTGAAAAGTATGGCGTTCGCCCTGGCCAAACTGGCTCGTACAATCGTGACTCGAGCGGTTCGCGAAATGTGCGATCCGAAGGCCAGCGAGGCGCCCGTGATGAGCGAGGCACCCGTGAAGGTCGCCGAGACCGTGATGAGCGAGGAGACCGTGATGAACGGGGCAACCGCTCAAGCCGGGGGAGTGAATCTGGAAGTTCTGCGCCGCAAAGACGATCTGGGTCTTATGCAGATTCGCCTAAGCGGGTAAACCGAGAGGGAAGCCGCAATCGTGACTGGGGCAAGCGTGACTAAGATTTGGTCGACATACGATGTGTTGCTAGCTGATCTAGATGGTGTTGTTTACGAGGGTAAAAATGCAATCGAATTCGCCGTCGAAGTCATTTCCCAACTGAAGAAGTCAGGCATTCCGGTCGGCTATGTGACCAACAACTCATCAAGAAAACCAGAAACAATCGCAGAGCAGCTTTTGAGTTTCGGGTTAGAAACTAACCCCGAAGACATCATCGGTTCAGCGCTGACCGGAGTTCAATTATTGGAGAGCCTGGTTCCTGCCGGAAGCAAGGTGCTTGTGGTGGGCGGTGAAGGCCTGCGCTCTAGGGTCTCGCAGTTTGGCTTCCAGGTTGTAGATTCCGCTGACGATACTCCAGCAGCTGTGATCCAAGGCTTCGCACCTGATGTAGCCTGGCGAAATTTGGCCGAGGCAGCTTACGCAATTCAACGGGGTGCTATCTGGGTTGCTACCAATTCAGACTGGACTATTCCTCAGGATCGCGGGCTTGCTCCAGGCAACGGAACGCTCATTTCCGCTGTGCACACGGCTGTTGGACAGCTACCTGTGGTTGCTGGAAAACCTGAACCAGCAATTTATAAGACAGCTATCGATCACTTCAGCGCAAAAAATCCACTGTTTGTAGGGGACCGACTTGACACAGACATAACCGGCGCGAATCGAGCGGGAATTGACTCAGCGCTGGTACTGACCGGGGTTTGCACCCGTAAAGAAATTTTGGCGGCTAAAGCCGAGGCAAGGCCGACCTACATTATTGAAAATTTGCTGGATTTGACCAAGGCGTATCAAGCGCCCAAAGCAACTAAACGAGGTTTTCGCTGCGGCGAGGCTGAAGTGGAGCTTTTGGGCACCAAGGTTTTGGTTACCTTGGGTGAACCAAAATCAGTTGATGCACTGAAGGCGGCCTCTGCTTTGATATGGAATTCGTCGACGCCGATATACGGTCTCGATGTAGAAGCCGCGCTTTACGAATAGGCTTTAGGTATGTCAGAGCAAAATCAAGAGTTTGAGGCACAGGTTCTTGCCGAAATTGAGGAAATCTCCTCGCTGCCGATTGAAGAGCAGCCTGCTAGGTTCAATCAACTTCGCGATCAGCTTGAAACTGAATTGGGCGCGAACTAGTTGCGTCTAGACGTTGCGCTGGTTGACCGAGCTCTTGCCAGATCAAGAAAACATGCGGTCGAACTTATTGAAGCCGATCGGGTGTGTCTAGATTCCAAAATTGCTCGCAAACCTGCACAGAACGTAACTGAAGACAGCAAAATTTCGGTTCTAGAGTCAAACGATTATGTTTCTCGCGCTGGGCACAAGCTGGCCAAGGCGCTCGATGTCTTTGCCGAGGTAGATCCCCGAGACAAAATTGCCTTGGATGTTGGCGCATCAACCGGTGGCTTTACCGATGTTTTGCTGCGTCGGGGGATTGCCAAGGTAATTGCACTCGATGTTGGTCACGATCAACTGGTACCCGAGCTGAGAGAGAACCCGAAGGTAAGTTGCATTGAGGGCTTTAACGCCCGTGAACTTGCTCCTGAAACCCTTGCGAAAGCCTTGGGGGTAACTGTCGATGCGTTGCCGATTATCGAGCTAGTAGTTGGCGACTTATCTTTTATCTCGCTGACTTTGGTTCTAGAACCCATTCTCAAAGTCGCCCCAAACGCTGAATACGTATTGCTGATCAAGCCTCAATTTGAAGTTGGTAAGCAATCACTGAGTGCAAATGGGTTGGTAAATGACCACCGACTCCGTGCATTTGCCATCAATCAGGTCGTCGACGAGGCGATCCGACTCGGGCTTGGAATTCGAGGATTAGCTCTTTCGGAACTTCCGGGAACACATGGAAACCTTGAATACTTATTGTGGATAAGCAAAAACGAGCCCAGAAATAAGTCACAATGGGAAGACCGAATCGCCAAAATCGCGAAGGAGACAAAGTGAAAATTTTGATCGTTTCGCACACCCGTCGCGATGAGACTGTGCAGGCTGGGCTATACGTCTGCGAGCAACTTATAAACAGCGGAATAACCCCGGTCATGACGGCGGCCGACATCAGTGAATATCGTCGTGTTGTCGAGAGCCAAGGTGCTCCTAGCTCAGTTATCGCCTCTGTTGAAGAGTTCAACTTTGACCCGGCAAAACTTGAGTTGGTCATTGTCTTGGGCGGTGACGGAACTATTCTCAAGGCTGCAGAGATAGTGCGCACAGCCGCGGTACCGCTACTGGGAATCAACCTGGGTCACGTGGGTTTTCTTGCCGAAACCGAACGAGAAGAACTTGCAGAGGCAGTAGCCCGAGTAATTGCAAAAGATTTTGTTATTGAAGAGAGAACCACTCTAGACGTTGTGGTATCGGTCGAAGGGCGAGAGGTTTATCGCACCTGGGCACTCAACGAGGCCACGGTTGAGAAAAGCGCAAGAGAGCGAATGCTCGAGGTGGTAATCGAGGTCGAAGGGCAACCGTTGTCAAGTTTTGGCTGCGACGGCATCGTTGTTTCAACACCAACCGGGTCTACCGCATACGCCTTCTCTGCTGGCGGGCCAGTGGTTTGGCCAAGTGTAGACGCGTTGCTTTTAGTGCCGCTCAGTGCGCATGCCCTATTTGCTAGGCCTCTGGTAGTTCCACCTGAAAGCTTGATGGCGATAGAGGTGCTACAACGAAGTGCTGGAACAGGTGTGCTCTGGTGTGACGGTCGAAGAAGCAGCGAGCTGCCCCTGGGTGCACGAGTAGAAATCACCCGATCCTATTTGCCAGTTCGGCTAGCAAGACTTCATCCGATTACTTTCACTGAACGTCTAGTCAGCAAATTTGCCCTGCCGGTAACCGGTTGGCGAGGAAATTCGGCAGCCGAGAGAGCCTAAATGATTGAAGAAATTTACATTCGAGACCTCGGTGTAATTGAACAGTCCAGACTTGAATTTTCAAGAGGTTTCACCGCGCTGACCGGTGAAACTGGGGCTGGCAAAACCATGGTTCTAACTGCACTTGGTCTTTTGTTAGGTGATCGAGCTGACTCTTCTGTGGTTCGGTCAACTCAACCTCAAGCCTACGTGGAGGGGCGATGGCAGCTTCCTGACAACGAGGCACTCGCCGAAAGATTAGGTGAATTAGCCGCTGAGATTGAAAGTGGCGAATTAATTGTCAATCGTTCGTTGACCGCTGAAGGCAGATCTCGGGCCAGCGTCAACGGAATGGCGGCTCCGGTCAGCCTGCTCTCAGATTTAGCAGAGCATCTGGTGGTTATTCATGGTCAATCCGATCAAATAAGGCTTAAGTCTTCAGCGGCGCAACGCCAGGCACTTGATTCGTATGCAGGGCCAACCCTCGGCTCAGCCCTCGATTCATATCGCGCGACATTCGAGCTGTGGCAGTCAACGGCCAGAAACCTAGAGGGCCTAAAGCAGACACTCTCAAATCGAACATCTCGAGCCGAAGAGTTAGCTGATGCGATCAATAGAATCGACAGCGTTAACCCTCAGCCTGGAGAGCCCGAGACTCTGCTCGAGAAAATTGAGCTGTTGAACAATCGGGAGTCACTCAGATCTGCAGTTTCAGTTGCCCATGAGGCGTTAACTTCGGATGATTCTGACGCGGCGACCGCCCTACTGGGGCAGGCGAGAAAACAACTTGAACAGGCGGGCAGAGTAAACGCTGAACTGAATGAGTTAGCCGCCCGGCTCAGCCAGCTCGAAGCAGAGGCTCGCGAGATTTCTTCGCAACTCGGTTCATTTCTAATTTCATTAGAGGTGGAAAGTGAAAATGACATCGAGCTATTGCAGTCGCGCAGGTCAAAGTTCACCGATCTACAGCGAAGATTCGGCGAGAGCGTTGAAGAAATACTTTCCTACCGTGAGCAGGCTAAAACCGAGCTCGATAATCTAGACCAGGGTGATTTGGCGATCACTCGAATCGAAGAAGAATTAGCCAAGTATTTTGGTGAGCTAAAGGAAAAAGCAAATTTGCTCTCCAGCTTGCGTAAACAGGCTGCTGAAAATCTAGTCGCCGAGGTCAATCAAGAACTCAAATCGTTGGCAATGCCCGGAGCTAGTTTGGTAATCGAGATTAGTCCTGATCAATTTGGCGCCTTTGGTCAAGATCAGATTTCAATTTTGCTATCCAGCTATCCTGGCGCAGAGCCTCGTCCATTAGGTAAAGGCGCCAGTGGTGGCGAGCTCTCAAGAATCATGCTTGCCATCGAGGTAGTTTTGGCCAAAGGAAGTTCGGTGCCCACCTTTATTTTTGATGAGGTAGACGCTGGTGTTGGCGGCTCTGCAGCCATCGAGGTTGGTCGCAGATTGGCAAAATTGGCTAAGTCGGCTCAGGTGATCGTGGTTACGCATCTAGCCCAGGTAGCAGCTTTTGCCGACCGGCAGCTAACGGTTGAAAAAAGCGTCAGCGATTCTCATACAGTTAGCGGCGTGGGGCTCGCCGAGGGCATAAATCGTGAGCGTGAGCTTGCTCGTATGCTTAGTGGCTTACCTGATTCGCCATCAGCTCTTGAGCACGCAATTGAGCTGTTGCAGTTGGCCCAAGATTTCCGCCAGAACTAGTCGGCAAACACGCACAATCGAAACCGGCATTACCTAAGCTGCTGGTAGGATGTAATTCCATGGCAGATGCAATGGACCCCGGAATCACAAGACATATTTTCGTCACCGGAGGTGTCGCATCTTCGCTCGGTAAAGGTCTTACCGCTTCATCACTTGGCAACCTACTCAGGGCACGTGGCCTCAGGGTAGTCATGCAAAAACTCGACCCCTATCTAAACGTCGACCCGGGAACTATGAACCCGTTTCAGCACGGTGAAGTGTTTGTGACCGAAGACGGTGCAGAAACAGACCTCGACATCGGTCACTACGAGCGCTTCCTCGATGTCGATCTCAGCCAGGCAGCAAACGTAACCACCGGCCAGATTTACTCAACGGTAATTGCACGCGAGCGCCGAGGTGAGTACCTCGGTGAAACCGTGCAGGTTATTCCGCACATCACCGATGAGATCAAGCGCAGAATGCGCCTCCAGGCGAACGAAACCCCAAAGCCTGACGTCATCATCACTGAAATTGGTGGAACCGTTGGCGACATCGAGTCCCAGCCGTTCCTTGAGGCAGCTCGTCAGGTTCGCCACGAAGTTGGACGAGACAATGTGTTCTACGTTCACGTTTCGCTGGTGCCTTATCTGGGGCCATCAGGTGAGTTGAAGACCAAACCGACTCAGCATTCGGTGGCAACCCTCAGATCAATCGGTATTCAGCCAGACGCTGTGGTGTGTCGTTCAGATCGACCTCTACCGGATTCAATCAAAAGCAAAATTGCGCTAATGACCGACATCGACGTAAAAGCGGTGGTCAACGCTGCAGACGCGTCAAGCATTTACGACATTCCCACCGTGGTCAACAACGAGGGGCTCGACTCTTACATCATTGAGAAACTCGGGCTAAAAGCCGCAGAGGTCGACTGGAGTCGCTGGGCAGGTGTGCTTGAGGCAGTGCATCACCCGAAGCATGAGGTGAAAGTTGGTCTGGTTGGCAAGTACATAGATTTGCCCGATGCTTATCTCTCGGTGACCGAAGCGCTTCGAGCCGGAGGGTTCGCGAATTCCGCAAAAGTGACCATCAAGTGGATCGCGTCTGACGATTGTGAAACTGAGGCAGGTGCAGAGGCAGCATTGAGTGACGTCGATGCGGTTTGTGTCCCAGGCGGTTTCGGCGTTCGCGGTATCGAAGGCAAGCTTGGGGCGCTTAGGTTTGCCCGTGAAAACAAGATCCCAACCCTCGGTTTGTGCCTTGGATTACAGTGCATGGTTATTGAGTACTCGAGAAATATGGTTGGTCTCGAAGGCGCATCTTCGACCGAGTTTGAACCCGAAGCTAAATACCCTGTAATCGCAACAATGGCTGAGCAGGTAGACATTTTGGCGGCCGGAGACTTAGGTGGCACCATGCGACTCGGTACCTACGAGGCGAAGCTAAAGCCAGGATCAACCGTTGCGAGGGTGTACGGAAGCGAACTTGTCAGCGAGAGACACCGTCATCGCTACGAGGTAAACAACACCTACCGTGATCAAATTGCGGCTGCCGGTTTGGTTTTCTCTGGCACATCGCCAGATGATCACCTGGTTGAATTTGTCGAGCTTCCAACTGAGGTTCACCCTTATTATGTTGCAACGCAGGCGCATCCAGAGTTCAAATCTCGACCTACCAAGGCACATCCGCTTTTCTTTGGTTTGATCGAAGCCGCAATCGAACGTAAAGCTGCAAACAAACTATTTGCTGAGCAAACCCAGTAAACAATGCCCAAAGACATAGCTTCAGCGCCAAAGATTCTGAATTCAGAATTGGCGCTGAAAGGCATGGTCTGGGATGTGGTGCGGGAGAGTTTTGAGTATCTAGACGGCGAGTTGACTCGAGAATTCGTAAAACACCCAGGGGCAGTTGCCGTGTTGGCTGTCAACCATCAGGATGAAGTTCTCCTAATCAATCAATACCGTCATCCGGTGAGATCTCGGCTATGGGAAATTCCAGCTGGGCTTCGAGATATCAAAGGTGAAGATCTTGCGGTCACTGCTCAGCGCGAACTACTGGAAGAAACCGGGTATCGAGCGCAAAAACTGGAACCTCTGATTGCCTTTTACACCACTCCAGGCGGCAATGATGAGACTATTCACGTTTACTTGGCCGAGTCACTTGAATTTGTTGGTCACAATATAGAACTCGAGGGTGAAGAACGGGATCTAGAAACCCAATGGGTTCCACTAGCTGAATGCGTCAAGTCTGTGCTGAAATCTGACATGAAAAGCCCGAGTTTGGTGGTTGCAATTCTCGCCCTCTGGGCAAAACGTTCGACAGGAAGCTAGCGATAACTGTGGCTATTGCGATTTTTGTCGAACGATATCTTAGGCACCTAGCTATTGAGCGAGGCCTCGCAAAGAACACTCAGCTTGCTTATCGTCGCGATTTAGAAAAGTACCAGGAGTTTTTAGCCGAGCGCGTGGTCGTTGATGTGCTGGATATCGACCCGACCACGATTACCGAATTTCGGTTGTGGTTGAGTCAAAGGCAAGCACTAAGCGCAGCGTCAACAGCTCGGCAGTTAGCGGCAATCAAGGGCTTTCACCGATTCCTGCTAGACGAAAACATCACCCAACTTGATCCTGCGGCCAAGGTCAAACCTCCAAAACAGCAGCGTAGGTTGCCCAAAGCAATATCAATTAGCGAAATGGAGCGACTATTAGATGCTTCTGGTCCGGCTCCGGGTAGTGATGATGTGACCGAACTAATTCGTTACCGCGATCGGGCAATTCTTGAATTTCTCTATGCGACAGGTGCGCGAGTATCAGAATTGGTCTCCCTTGACGTAGACGACATCATCGACGGAAACATCGTGCGCCTGTTTGGCAAAGGCTCTAAAGAACGAATAGTTCCAGTTGGCAGTTTCGCGCAGTTGGCAGTGCAGAATTACCTCACCAGAGTTCGGCCTACTCTCACCCAGGGCAAGGGTTCACCAGCCCTATTCTTAAATCAGCTCGGCGGCCGGCTCTCACGTCAATCTGTCTGGGCGGTTATCCAGGCTGCAGCTGAACGAGCCGAACTGGTTCAAGAGGTATCGCCACACACATTTAGGCACTCGTTTGCCACCCATTTACTCGAGGGCGGAGCCGACGTGCGAGTGGTTCAAGAATTACTCGGGCATGCCTCGGTAACTACCACTCAGATTTACACGCTGGTGACAGCCCACGCGCTAAAAGATGCTTACCTAAATGCCCATCCGCGTGCACGGTGACAGGCAGAATCGACGCTAGGCTAAAGGGCACCTAGTAATTTCGGGAGGAATCATGACCAAGGTCGCTGACAAGCGTTTTCCTACTCCAAAGCCGCTAGCCTCCCACGGACCAGCGCGAATTATCGCGATGTGCAACCAAAAAGGTGGAGTGGGCAAGACCACCACTTCAATCAATACTGCAGCGGCGCTCGCCGAATACGGTAGAAAAGTTTTGCTGGTTGATTTTGACCCTCAGGGAGCGCTATCTGCTGGTCTCGCGGTTAATTCGCACGATGCTCTTACCATCTACGATTTGATGCTCGATCGCAACCTTGACCCAAAGTCAGCAGTGCAGCACACGTCGGTTGAAAATCTTGACGTTATCCCTGCGAATATCGAGCTTTCAGCAGCGGAAATGAAGCTGGTTAACGAAATCGCTCGAGAGCAAATTTTGTCCAGAGTGTTGCGACCGCTGGTTGACGAATACGACGTAATCATTGTCGACTGCCAGCCTTCGCTGGGGCTGCTAACTGTCAACGCTCTGACTGCTGCCCACGGAGTGATCATTCCGCTGGCTACTGAATTTTTTGCGCTTCGCGGTGTAGCCATCCTCGAAGACATCGTGAACAAGGTCAAAGAAGGGCTCAACCCGACCCTTCAGCTGGATGGAATTCTTGCCACGATGTACGACGCACGTACTTTGCACTCGCGCGAGGTGCTTGATCGTTTGCATGATGCGTTTGGAGACAAAGTCTTCCGCAGCGTAATCAACCGAACCGTAAAGTTCCCAGATGCCACCGTGGCTCAAACACCAATTACCAACTTTGCACCGGGTTCTGAGGCCGCCAATGCCTACCGCACGGTAGCCAGAGAGTTAGTGGTTCGTGGCTGCGCCCCATAGCCAGCAGCTCGAAGTTGCCGACAAAAGCCCAGCTTTTGAACTAAACCTCGGAAACTTCGAGGGGCCATTTGATCTACTGCTCTCGTTAATTGCCAAACATGAACTTGACATCACTGAGGTGTCGCTGAGCAAAATCACGGATGAGTTCATCGCCTACCTAAAACAACTTGACGAGGCTGAAGAACTAGAGCAGGCCAGTGAGTTTCTGGTAATTGCCGCCACTTTGCTCGATCTCAAGATTGCTGGCCTTTTGCCAAAGGGCGAGGTTGTCGATGCAGAAGACGTGGCTTTACTCGAAGCGAGAGACCTACTGTTTGCTCGTCTGCTGCAGTATCGTGCATTCAAAGAAATTTCCTCCTGGTTCGCCACAGCCCTTGAAATCGAAAGTTTGCGAATTCCTCGTGAAGTGAGACTTGAAGAGCGTTTTGCAAACCAGAAACCTGAGCTAATTTGGACTCTCTCGCTCGATGAATTTGCCAAACTGGCTCAAGATACGCTTACTCCAAGAGAGATTCCAGCGGTTGGGCTAACCCACCTGCATGCTCCACGAGTCAGCATCCGCGAGCAGGCCAGTGAAGTAGTCAAGCTGCTTCGTTCAGCTACCAGAATGACATTTCGCGAAATTATTGGTGGAGCCAAAGACCGAGCGATTGTCGTGGCCAGATTTTTGGCTGTGCTAGAGCTTTACCGACTTGCTGCGATCAGTTTTGAACAGGATTCGCCACTTGGTGATTTGCGGCTCGAGTGGCGGGCCAGCAATTTTGATGATGAGCAACTTTCTACCCTTGGAGCCGACTATGACTCTTGAACCCCAGCAGCAACATGAAAATTTGAAATCGGCTATCGAGGCCATACTCGTAATCGCAGACACTCCAATATCGCTGCTAAACATCGCTGCCGCACTCGAGTACCCCGTCAATGAAGTTCGAGACTCGATTTTGCAACTGCGTGAAGAATATGATTTAGCCGACCGGGGGTTTGAAATTCGAGAGGTCGGCGGTGGCTGGCGAATTTTCGTCCGGGCCAGATATGACTGGGCCATCAAGCTTTTTCTGGCAAATGACAATCCAAGCAAACTTTCGCAGGCAGCTTTAGAAACTTTGGCGGTCATTGCCTACAAACAGCCAATATCTAGGGGCCAGGTTGCTTCGATCAGAGCTGTCAATGTCGATTCGGTGGTAAAAACCTTGCTCAGCCGCGGGCTAATCACAGAGTTATACACCGATTCCGAAACTGGCGCCGTCATGTTCGGCACCACCGAGTTGATGCTTGAACTGCTGGGCATAAACTCGCTCGATGAACTTCCACTAATCAGCCCATACCTACCCGATGCGAATGCGAACTTTGATGTCTAACCAAGAACCCGCCGGAATTCGGCTCCAAAAAGTAATGGCTTCGGCTGGCGTGGCATCAAGGCGAGTCTGCGAAGATCTCATTGCCGCGGGCAAGGTTAGGGTCAACGACCGGGTCGTAACTGAGCAGGGAACTCGTGTAGATCCAGCGGTTGACCGCATCTCGGTTAACGGTATGCCGATTCAGCTCGATGCTTCGAGGGTGTATCTTGCGCTGAATAAGCCCAGGGGAGTGATGAGCACCATGGCCGATGAAAATGGCCGGCCTGACCTCTCCCAGTTTGTGGTTGGCTACGACCGAGTATTCAACGTGGGGCGTCTCGATGCCGAAACCACGGGCCTTTTGATCATGACAAATGATGGTGACCTTGCTCACAAATTAGCTCATCCTAAATTTGGGGTCGAGAAAACCTATTTGGCCAAGGTAAGCGGCCGAGTCGAGCCTTCAATTGCTCACAAACTGCTCTCAGGTTTTGAATTAGAAGACGGATTCATCAAAGCCGATCGCGCTCACATCGTAGACATCTCAGAATCTGAATCACTGATTGAGGTGACCCTCCACTCTGGGCGAAACCGAATTGTTCGCAGAATGTTTGACTTTCTAGAGCACCCGGTGATCTCTCTGGTTAGAAGGCAGTTTGGTCCAATCCATCTAGGTCCACTCAAAGAGGGGCGAATTCGAGAATTAAATAAAATGGAAGTCAGTTCTTTACTCAAGGCTGCAGACGAGGGATTCCGTAAATCAAATTCTTCCAAGCGCACCGCTCAAACCAAAGTTAGAAAGCGTTCGTAATGGCACTCAGAGCAATTAGAGGAGCGATTCAGCTCGACCAAGATGAACGCGAACACCTTATCAAGTCAACCGCAGAGCTACTCACTAAGACACTGCACGCTAACAATCTGGATGTTGGGCAAATTGTGGACATTTTGTTCACCGCGACGCCTGATTTAGTTTCTGAGTTTCCAGCCGTGGCTGCGCGTGATCTGGGGTTGGCTGATGTCCCGCTGATGTGCTTCGTTGAGATGAATGTAAAACACGGAATGCCGAGAGTGATCAGAATCATGATTCACGCCGATGTTGACAAGACTAGAGGCGAAATACAGCATGTTTACCTACGCGGAGCCCAAGCACTTCGCTCGGATCTTCAGCCGTGACGCGGGTTCTAGTCGTAGGTACCGGGTTGCTCGGAACGAGCATTGGGCTCGGTTTGAAGGCAAAGGGTCATCGGGTTCAGTTAACCGACAAGTCATCCTCGGCGGCAGCACTTGCAGCCGACTACGGTGCCGGTGAAGTGCTTACCGGCGAATTCACTCCCGAGGTAATTTTCATCTGTGTTCCACCTGAAGAAACTGCACAGTCGGTAATCGAGTTTCTTCAAAAATTCCCTGAGGCTACCGTTTCTGACGTCGCAAGTGTTAAAGCCTCAATTGAAAAGGCTGTGGCAACCAGCGCTTATTCGCCCCGATTCATCCCTGGGCACCCGATGGCAGGTCGGGAACGGGGTGGTGCGATCGCAGGCCGATCAGATCTTTTTGTAGCTCGCCCCTGGATTCTTTGCCCCGGTGACCATAAAGAAGTCGGTCGTGTGGCAGCAGTTGAATCCCTAGTTGCCGAGCTAGGTGGCTCTGTGGTCAAGATGTCAGCCTCAGATCATGATCGAGCAGTCGCTCTGGTTTCTCATGTTCCACAGGCGGTGTCGAGTCTCTTAGCAGCCAGGCTCGCGGAAGCCGAGGCGGAAGACATAGCTCTTGCCGGGGCCGGATTACGAGACACCACCAGAATCGCGGCAAGTTCACCTGAGTTGTGGCTACAAATTTATGCAGCGAATTCTGCCGAGGTAAATCAAGAGCTAAAAGCATTCAGAGCAGATTTAGACAGGCTAATTTTGGCTCTTGACGCTATTGGTCAGCCGGGTAGCCTGGCAGCGGTAAATCAAATTCTTGACGCGGGCAATCGTGGCGTGGCCAAGATTCCAGGCAAGCATGGCAGCAAGGCCCAGCAGTATCAGCGAATTGTCGTGATGATTGACGATCGCCCAGGTGAATTAGGCAGGCTGTTCAACGAGGTCGGTGCTCTTGGAGTCAACATTGAAGAGCTTCAGCTCGAACACTCGCCGAGCGCACAAATCGGCCTGGTTGAACTTTTCGTCCTACCAAAATCTGCTGAGTCACTGATCGCCGGTCTTCAAAAACGAGGATGGCGAATAGCAGGATGAACAAATTTGTCGTCGCGATCGATGGTCCAGCTGGGTCGGGAAAATCGAGCGTTAGTAAAGCTGTAGCCGCACAACTTGGTTTCGGCTACCTAGACACCGGCGCTGCATACCGGGCGCTTGCTCTTGGTTCCCAGACCAATGAGCTTTTGGCTCTTGATCGACTTTCGGCTGGCAAATTTGCTCAGGTGTTTCAGTATTCAATTTCTTTAGATCCGGCCAACTACTGGGTCAAACTCGGTCCAAACGACGTCACGGAAGAAATTCGCGGCACAGCGGTTGCCGAGGCTGTCAGCTCAGTGGCCAAAATTCCGGAAGTTCGTGAGTTCATGAAAAAGCTAACTCGGCAACTGGTTGAAAATTCTGATTACCCCGGAGTTGTTGTTGAGGGAAGAGACATTACCACCGTGGTTTTTCCTGACGCACAAATTCGCCTCTTACTAACTGCCACCGAAGCGGTTAGACTGAAGCGTCGCTCTGCTGAACTTGCCCAGGTCAGCGAGAGCTCACTTGCCAAGCAGGTCTCAGAAAGAGATAAGGCTGACTCGCAGGTTGTTGATTTTATGAATCCCGCAGAAGGGGTTCAACTGGTTGACTCCAGTGATCTTGATTTTGCTCAAACCGTTGCAGCGGTGCGATCAGCTATTGGGCGCTAAGGAAATAAATTGTTTGACGAAGAATTTGAGGCTGAACCGGTCAGCCCGCAGTTCATCGAGAAGTTGAAAAGCTTCAGCACCGATGAAGAAGAGCTGCGCGCGAATGCGCTGAGATCAGGCCTTGAAGATTACGAACTAGAGGAAGACGACCTCGAGCTAATTGACTCTGAAGAAGAGTTCGATGGAGAGTATCGGGTTCTGCCAGCACTGCCGGTTTTGGCAATCGTTGGTCGCCCAAACGTGGGTAAATCAGCTTTGGTGAACCGCATCTTGGGTCGTCGCGAGGCTGTCGTCGAAGACAAGCCGGGTGTCACCAGAGACCGCGTCTCTTATAAGGCCGAATGGAACGGGCGTAAGTTCACTCTGGTTGACACCGGTGGATGGGAGCCGGACGCTCGTGGAATCGACAAATCCGTAGCTTTACAAGCCGAGGTTGCCGTAGAGCTTGCCGATGCAGTCTTGTTCGTTGTTGATGCAACTGTAGGTGCAACCAGCACTGACGAGCGCGTGGTCAAGATGCTGCGCTCCAGTAAGAAGCCGGTAATTCTGGTTGGTAACAAAATTGACGACGCACACCTAGAGCCTGAGGCTGCAGCGCTGTGGAACCTCGGCTTGGGAGAGCCCTACCCGGTTTCTGCTCTGCACGGGCGAGGTGTCGCTGACATGCTTGACGCGGCTATGAAGGTGCTACCTGAAGTCTCGGCTGTAGCCAAAGAAGAATTCGGTGGCCCTCGACGGGTTGCGTTGATTGGTCGCCCTAACGTTGGAAAGTCATCGCTGCTTAACAAGGCGGTCGGTGCTGAACGAGCTGTGGTTAACGATCTAGCCGGAACCACCAGAGACCCAATTGATGAACAGGTTGAACTTGGTGGTCGAATTTGGCGGTTCGTTGACACCGCCGGTATTCGACGCAGGGTGCACCTGCAGCAGGGGGCAGATTTCTATGCCTCCCTCCGAACCGCTGCCGCGCTTGAGCGTGCAGAAGTTGCGGTAGTGCTCTTCGACGTTACCGTTCCAATCAGCGAAGCCGACATCCGTATTGTCGACATGGCATTGCAATCAGGCCGCGCTCTAGTTTTGGCCTTCAACAAGTGGGATGAACTAGACGACGAACGCCGCCGCTACCTAGAACGCGAGATTGAACAAGATCTTGCTCACGTCGACTGGGCTCCACGAGTAAACATTTCGGCAAAGACCGGTAGGCATCTGGAAAAGTTGGTTCCGGCTCTAGAAGTTGCTCTTGACTCATGGGATCAGCGCATCGCAACGGGCAAGCTGAACGCCTTCCTATCTGAATTAACCATGGAAACCCCGCACCCGGTTCGTTCTGGAAAACAGCCTCGAATTTTGTTTGCCACCCAGGCCAGCACGCGCCCGCCAAAATTTGTATTGTTCACCACCGGTTTCCTCGACCCGGGCTATCGTCGCTTTATTGCCAGAAGGCTTCGCGAAACCTTCGGATTTGAAGGTACGCCGATTGAAGTTGGTATGAGGGTTAGAGAGAAGCGCAAGCGCGTCTAAACTCTAAGGGTCGACATTCGACAACGGGCTATAGCGCAGCTTGGTAGCGCACTTGTCTGGGGGACAAGGGGTCGCCGGTTCAAATCCGGCTAGCCCGACCGTGACATTGCACCTACAATCGAGAGGTGAGTGAACCACAGTCGATGAGTTTGGGCAGGCAAGCCCTGATGCTGCCGAATTTGCTCAGCATGCTTCGATTGGCCTTGGTTCCGGTATTTCTATATCTGCTGCTCAGTGAAAAATACGCACTCGCCATTTTCGCAATTGCACTGGGCGGTCTTACCGATTACCTAGATGGTTATTTTGCGAGAAAATTCAACCAGGTCACCCGCCTTGGCCAGCTTCTAGACCCTGCCGCCGATCGTCTCTACATTTTTTCGTCGCTGATCGGGCTAACCATCGTCGGCTTCATCCCTTGGTGGCTAGCCGCCATGGTGATCGCCAGAGACCTGATGCTGCTTGCGGTTTATCCGGTGTTGGCTACCCACGGCTATGGGCCACTGCCGGTGCACTATCTGGGCAAAGCTGGAACGTTCGCGCTGCTTTACGCTTTTCCACTTTTGACCATGGCTAAGGTTTGGACCTCGGCCCAATTTTTTCTGTTGCCTTTCGCTTGGGCGGTGGCAATCTGGGGGATAGGCCTGTATTGGTGGGCCGGTTTTGTCTACTTGCGCCAGGTGCGCGATGTGGTGAAAAATAGCGAGTTAAATTCCACTAATCTTGGGTAAGTAAAGAAGGGGGAAATCGGTGAATTTCGACGTTGAATCCACTCGCGCTTTCCCTGACGATCTGGTGGAGCAGGCCCAGGCGGCGCTTACTTCAGAAGAGCAGCAGGCTATCGAGGCCCTTCCTTCAGGCTCAGCTCTGCTTATTGTTCAACACGGCCCAAATCAAGGATCCAGGTTCTTGCTCGATCAAGATTTGTCTACTGCGGGCCGCCACCCGAACGCAGATATTTTTCTGGATGACGTTACTGTGTCTAGGCGTCACTGCGAATTTGTGCGATCAGCGGGAAGCTTCAAACTTGCAGACCTAGCCTCCCTAAACGGTACTTTCCTCAACGGGCAACGCGTTGATGACGCAACATTGGCCACCGGTGATGAAGTTCAAATTGGAAAGTATCGATTCACTTTTTATGCCTCAAAGGCTGGTGCCAACTAGTGCAGACCGCTAAAAAAGTTTTTGCGCCACGTTCGGCCGCGCTTCTCACAATCGGCCAGGTTTTAGGTTTGCTTAATCCTGAATTTCCTGACCTTTCGCCATCAAAACTCAGATTCCTTGAAGAGCAGGGTTTGGTAACACCGCAGCGCACCAATTCTGGATATCGCAAATTCACCTCACTCGACGTTGATCGCATCCGAATCATTCTCGAATTACAACGCGACCAGTATCTGCCGCTCAAGGTAATTCGTCAGTACCTTGCCGACCTTGACGAAGGCAAGCAGCCAAACCTAGCTGCGGTCAAGCCAGAGCACCTCAAGGGCGTTCGCACCAAGAAGGTTTCAAAGCTCGATCTAATTGCCGAAACGGGTATAACCGAGACTCTGATCAACGAGGCAAAAGATGTATCGCTTTTGACCGAACCTTTTGATGGTTCGTCTATCGAAATCGCGAGAGCGGTGGTTCATCTACAGCGATTCGGAATACAGCCCCGGCACCTGAGAGGCCTGAAAGCTTCGGCCGAGCGAGAAATCGGCATAATCGAAGGCGTAGTTGCACCGGTTTTGGGTAAGAATGACGCTGGCTCTAAGTCTCGAGCTGCACACTATGCGGCCGAAATTGAAAATCAGTTTTCTGCAATTCGCGGAGTTCTGATTCGCACGGTCATTGACCGCATCGATGGCTAGCAATACGCTTGCCAATTGCGGCCTAAACTGCGCGACACGCCGAAGATAAAAATTAGCTGCCCTTCTGGTTAATCGAGGGCAACAATTAAACCTGTACTTGAACCTTAGGCATTTGAAAGGAGTAGCCATGTCAGACGAAATGACCGCTGCCGACTACTCCAATGAAATGCTGTTCACCGATGGTTTGCCTTCGGTTGATCCAAATGTTGGTTATCGCGGTACATCAGCGGCGGCAGCCTGTGGCATCACCTATCGCCAGCTCGACTACTGGGATCGCACCGGTCTGGTAGCGCCAACTATTCGCAGTGCATCAGGCTCCGGAACTCAGCGCCTGTACGCGTTCCGCGACATCCTGGTTTTGAAGTTAGTGAAGCGACTACTCGATACAGGGGTTTCCCTTCAGCAAATTCGAATCGCAGTCGACCAGCTTCGCGCTGCTGGAATTAACGATTTAGCCTCAATCACTCTGATGTCTGACGGCTCAAGGGTTTATCTGTGCACCACCCAAGATGAAGTTATGGATCTGCTTGGCCGCGGACAGGGCGTTTTCGGCATCGCTGTCGGTCGCGTATTGCGCGAGGTAGAGGCCAGCTTGGTTAACCTAAAAGAAGCCACTATTGAACCGGTTGACGAGCTTGCTGAGCGTCGCCTCGGCCGCAAAGTCAGCTAGTTTCAGCGTCAAAAGCACGTTGAAACATTTCAACCATAAAAACTTTTCTTCTTCCCGGTCATTTTGCTAATTGACCCTAAATTTATGGGGCTCAATTGACTACGATTGCTCTAAGCACAATGTGGTGCCAGGTTGGCAAGCTGGCAGGTTCAGTCACCAACTAACTGACTGCGTTGAAAGATCACCTCAGTCACCCACCTGATCCTTTGACTTAAACGAGGTGCCCATTGTTCAAGAAAATCTTGGTCGCAAACCGCGGTGAAATCGCAGTTCGAGCATTCCGAGCGGCTTATGAACTTGGTGCGCAGACCGTAGCTGTTTTTCCTTACGAAGATCGCAACTCAACTCACCGGCTAAAAGCGGATGAGGCTTATCAAATTGGTGAAATCGGACACCCGGTACGGGCATACCTAAACGTCTCCGAAATTATTCGCGTAGCCAAAGAAAGCGGTGCCGACGCAATCTATCCAGGCTATGGCTTTCTGTCTGAGAACCCTGAACTAGCCGAAGCTGCAAAAGCGAACGGAATCACTTTTATTGGCCCCAGCTCTGAAGTGCTTGAAATGGCTGGAAATAAAGTAATTGCTAAAGAGGCGGCAATCAGATCCGGTGTACCGGTCTTGAAGTCGACACCGTCAAGCTCAAACGTTGACGAGTTGGTTGAGCAGGCCGACGCGATTGGTTTTCCAATCTTTGTCAAGGCTGTTGCCGGCGGTGGTGGACGAGGCATGCGCCGAGTCGCTCAGAAAGAAGACCTAAGAGCAGCGCTAATTGAAGCATCGCGTGAAGCTGAAAGTGCCTTTGGCGACCCCAGGGTCTTCCTCGAGCAAGCTGTCTTGCGCCCTCGGCACATTGAAGTTCAGATTTTGGCTGACACCCACGGAAACGTAGTGCACCTGTTTGAGCGCGACTGCTCGATTCAGCGTCGCAACCAGAAGGTCGTCGAAATTGCTCCGGCGCCACTTATCGACGAAGAGCTTCGCCAGACCCTTTACCGTGACGCGGTAAGTTTTGCCCAACAAATTGGTTATCAGAACGCCGGAACCGTCGAGTTCCTAGTCGATACCGTTGGTGCCAACGCGGGTAAACACGTCTTCATCGAGATGAACCCTCGAATTCAGGTAGAGCACACAGTTTCAGAAGAAATTACGGATGTCGACCTGGTTCAGTCACAGATGCGCATTGCTGCAGGTGAGTCACTTGCTGACCTTGGGCTAACCCAAGACAAGATTTCAATGCACGGTTTTGCAATTCAGTGCCGAATCACAACCGAAGATCCGGCGGCTAACTTCAGGCCAGACACGGGTAAAATCACCACCTATCGCTCACCAGGTGGGGCCGGCATTCGCCTCGACGGTGGAACCGTATCGACCGGAGCCGAGGTCAGCCCGCACTTCGATTCGATGCTGGTGAAACTTATCGCGCGTGGTCGCGACTTCAAATCAGCGGTCACTCGTTCAAAGCGCGCCCTGGCAGAATTTCGAATTCGCGGTGTTTCCACGAACATTGCCTTCCTACAGGCGGTAATGAATGATCCGATTTTTGCCAGCGGAGATCTGAGCACCTCGTTCATCGACGAACACCCAGAGCTCTTCTCAGCTAAAACCTCTCAAGACCGAGGTACCAAAATCTTGAACTGGTTGGCAGATGTCACCGTGAACCAGCCAAATGGATCGAGAGCCGGTCACCTCTCGCCATCGGCCAAGTTGCCGAAAATCTCGCTGAATTCGCCAGTGCCAGCCGGCTCACGCCAACGATTGCTCGAATTGGGCCCTTCAGGTTTTGCCAAGGCACTTCGTGAGCAAAACGCGATTGCCATTACTGACACGACATTCCGTGACGCTCACCAATCGCTATTGGCCACTCGAGTTCGCGGCCGCGACCTGGTGCAGATTGCGCCTTATGTTGCACGATTGACCCCGCAGCTGCTCTCAGTTGAGGCCTGGGGCGGCGCCACCTACGATGTTGCTTTGAGGTTCTTGGGCGAAGACCCTTGGCAGCGACTAGCTGCGCTTCGCGCCGCCATGCCCAACCTCTGTATTCAAATGTTGCTGCGTGGCCGCAACACCGTCGGATACACGCCGTACCCAACCGAGGTGACCGATGCATTCGTCGCCGAGGCAGCCGCCACCGGTGTCGACATCTTCCGCATTTTCGACGCGCTCAATGACATTGATCAAATGCGTCCGGCAATCGAGGCCGTACTTCGCACTAAGACCGCTGTCGCCGAGGTTGCGCTTTGCTACACGGCCGATCTTCTCGATCCAGAAGAGAGGCTGTACACCCTCGACTATTACCTAAACCTTGCCGAACAAATCGTTGCAGCAGGGGCACACATCTTGGCCATTAAGGACATGGCGGGGTTGCTTCGGCCAGCCGCAGCAGCCAAGTTGATTACTGCGCTTCGTGAGCGTTTTGACCTGCCGGTGCACCTGCACACACACGATACTGCCGGAGGCCAGCTGGCGACCCTGATGGCTGCCATCAACGCGGGCGTCGACGCTGTAGATGTTGCCAGTGCTCCGATGGCTGGAACAACCTCGCAACCATCTGCTTCAGCGTTAGTTGCCGCTCTGGCCCACACCGACAGAGATAGCCAAATTCCGCTTGATTCGGTTACTGCCCTCGAGCCCTACTGGGAGGCTGTTCGAAACGTCTACGCACCATTTGAGTCAGGTTTGCCTGGCCCAACTGGCCGGGTCTATCGCCATGAGATTCCCGGCGGGCAGCTTTCGAATCTTCGCCAGCAGGCAATCGCGCTAGGTCTCGGCGATCAGTTCGAAAAAGTTGAAGACATGTACGCCGCGGCTAACGAAATCTTGGGTCGACCTACCAAGGTCACTCCATCTTCCAAGGTTGTTGGCGATCTCGCCCTACACCTGGTTGCTGTCGGCGCCGATCCCAAAGATTTTGCGGCAAATCCGCAAAATTACGATGTTCCTGATTCTGTTGTTGGCTTCATGGCCGGTGAGTTGGGTGACCTGCCTGGAGGGTGGCCAGAACCATTCCGCAGCAAGGTGCTGCAGGGCAAGACTCCGAAATTCGGTATCACAGAGGTAAGCCCAGAAGATCTGGCTGTGCTTCAGGGTGGAGACTCAGATTTGCGTCGAGCAACCCTGAACAGACTGCTGTTTCCTGCCCCAACCAATGACTTCCTGAAGTCTCAAGAAACTTATGGAAACCTCGACATTATTGACACCCTTGACTACCTCTACGGCCTGATTCCTGGGCATGAGCACGTGGTCGAAATTGCCAAGGGTGTGCGACTTTTCGTAGGACTCGAAGCAATCGGTACCCCCGATGCGAAAGGTTATCGAACAGTGATGGCAACCCTGAATGGGCAGCTGCGACCAATCCTGGTGCGTGATCGCAAAATTACTGTTGAAACCGTGCAGGCTGAAAAGGCAGATGCCAACAACACCTCTCACGTTGCCGCCCCATTTGCCGGCGTGGTTACTCTGCAGGTAGTCGAGGGCACACACGTCGAAGTAGGGCAGCCGGTGGCAACCATTGAGGCCATGAAGATGGAAGCCACCATCACAGCCAGCGTTGCTGGTGTGGTTAGGCGACTAGCAGTGACCAAGACCCAGGCCGTAGATGCTGGCGACTTGATTCTGGTGGTGGAGCCAGCCTAAAACTGGTTCGTCTCTCAGAACTCATTCGGGTAAACTACCCAAGCGACAGAAGCAGAACTTTAGGAGTCAATTTTGGCCATTTGGGGTAAAGATCCTGACGAACAGGCAGCAGATTTTCTAGCACCAAAACCAGCCGTTGACCCTGTCACCGACAGCATCAAAACACACTCGTTGGCCGAGGTTGCCGTTGATGCCGGCATTGTCGATGTAGCACCTTCAACATCCTCGATTGAAATTGTTAGAGATGTTGCACCCGTTAGCTCGTTAGAAAAAGTTGAAACCGGCCCGATTCGCAAGGTCAACTATTCGCGCAGAGACAGCTTGAGCGGAGCGGCTTTCGATCAGCCAGAGCCAGCTGCCATGCTTACTGCCGATCGACTAATCGACCAGAGCGGAAAGAACCGCCCGGCACCTGAGTCGGGCTTCAGACGTTTCATTTATTTCGCATCGCTGAAAACCATCAATCCTGGCGACTCGCTGAAGGTTCGTGAGCGCAAAGCAATTGAGGCGCGTATCGCTGCAACTCTTGACGGCGGTGCCAAGTTTGTGCCGGTCCTGACCCGTAAGGGTGGTGTTGGTAAGACCACCGTTTCGACACTGTTGGGAATGGCATTGGCGCTAAATCGCGAAGACCGGGTAATTGCCATCGACGCCAACCCAGACCGCGGTACCTTGGCTGAGCGGGTCAGCAAATCAACGAGATTTACCGTTCGCGATGTAGTAAACCGTGCCGCCGCCATTGACGGGTTTACCGATTTTTCGACCATGGTGTCTCGAGATGTAACCCGCCTTGACGTGTTGGCATCAGACGCCGACCCGATGCTCTCAGAGGCATTTGATGAAGGCGACTACAACGTGGTTGCTGACATGGCTGCCCGATACTACTCAATCGTGCTTACCGACTGCGGTACCGGAATTGTGCATTCGGTAATGCGACCAACTTTGCAGCGGGCCACCGGCCTAGTGATTGTCTCTGGCGGTTCTGTTGACGAAGCTCGGTTGGCTTCAGAGACTCTTACTTGGCTAGAAGCCAACGGTTATGGCGACTTGGTCAGAAACTCGATCGTAGCCCTTAACACCGCAACCCAAGCAACCGAGATCGTGAAGCTCGATGAAATCGAACAGCACTTCAAAACTCGAGTTCGCGACGTCGTCAGAATTCCTTATGACCCAGCTTTGGCTGCCGGTTCTGTTATTAAGTTCAAAGAACTAAAGCCAGCCACTCAAGCGGCTGCTAGAGAGCTAGCTGCGCTGGTGGTTGACGGCTTGGTTAGACAGGGCTAATGGCGGTTAAGCCGATCAGACTATTTGGCGATCCGGTATTGAAGACTGAGTCGGCAAAAATTGAGAAGATCACCCAACCTGTTCACGCACTCATCCAAGATTTACTAGACACCACCCGTGAGCCAGGTCGAGCTGGTGTTGCTGCTCCGCAGATAGGCGTAAATCAACGAGCATTTAGTTTCAACGTCGACAAACACCTCGGGTACATCATCAACCCTGTTATTACTGAGGTCTCCGGTACCAAAGAACTGGTTGATGAGGGGTGTCTCTCGGTGCCTGGTCTCTGGCACAAAACCCCACGTTGGTCTTATGCCAGGGCAGAGGGCATTGATCTCGACGGCAACCCAGTGGTACTAGAGGGCGAGGGGCTGATGGCGCAGATGCTGCAGCATGAGTGTGACCACCTTGACGGCCTGGTTTACCTCGATCGACTCGAAGGGGACGAGCGAAAAGCTGCCTTCAAGGCCCTTCGAGCAAGCGATTGGTTTAACCGCTAACTGATCCCGTTTTCTCCGGTGGCAGGGTTCGCTTCATAAAGCTCTTCAATCGCTGGAGAAAAGTCTCGTTGTACGATTTCGCGCTTAATCTTGAGCGATGGGGTTAGGTGACCGGTCTCTTCTGAGAGCTCTTGGCCAATAATCACAAATTTACGAATTGACTCTGCCTGAGAGAAATTCTTGTTTACTCGATCGATAGCCTTTTGCACCTCTGCGATAACCAGAGGCGAATTCGCGGCATCGGCGACACTCATCGTTCGGTCGCCACCGTTGTTTCCAAGCCATATAGGTAGCATCTCTGGGTCGAGCGAAATAAGGGCAGAGACAAAAGGTCGTTGATCTCCGATTACAACCGCCTGCCCAATTAATGGGTTAGCGCGCAGTGGGTCTTCGAGCAGGGTTGGAGCCACGTTCTTTCCGCCTGCGGTGACAATCAACTCTTTCTTACGGCCGGTTATCGTCAGGAAGCCGTCGTCATCAAGTTCGCCGATGTCGCCGGTCTTGAACCACTCGCCATCCATCGCCGCCGCGGTTGCTTCAGGATTGCGCCAGTAGCCACGCATGATGTTGTTGCCGCGAAGCCAGATCTCGCCGTCGTCAGCGATCATTACGCCGGTTCCTGGAAGCAACTGGCCAACTTTGCCAATCTTTACTCGCGCTGGTCTTGCAATCATGGCCGGCGCGGTGGTCTCGGTCAGGCCGTATCCCTCAAGAACAACCAATCCGACTGCCCTAAAGAAATGCCCCAGGCGGGTGCCGAGAGGTGCACCACCAGAGACTGCAAATTCAACCCTTCCGCCCATCGCTGCGCGAAGCTTCTTATAAACCAGTACGTCGAAGAGTTTGTGTTGAATTTTGAGGCCGAGTGAAGGCCCACCAGCGTTGTCAAGCGCCTTCGAATAGGCAATTGCGGTGTAGGCAGCTTTGCGGAATATTTTGCCTTTGCCGGCAGCCTCGGCCTTTTGCTCGGCAGAGTTATATACCTTTTCAAAAACCCTAGGTACGGCCAGTAGAAAGTGAGGTCGGAACGAAACCATGGCAGGTCCGACATTTTTCGAGTCTGGCTGGTGCCCGACTTTGATGCCAGCGTGAACACATAGAACGTTGATGAATCGGGCAAAAACGTGAGCCAGCGGCAAGAACAGCAGTGTGCTGTGCCCCTCAATCAGCACCTCAGGAATATCGATGGTTGCATTTTTGCTGAGTTCCACAAATCCGCGGTGGGTTAGCTCGCAGCCCTTTGGTTTACCGGTGGTACCCGAGGTGTAGATGATCGTTGCCAGATCGTACAGCCCGGCTGATTTTCTACGCTGCTCCAAGATTTCAGCGCTGGTCTCTCGGCCAAGTTGCTTCAGCTGAGCAAGTGAGCCACCTTCAATCTGCCAAACATTGCGAACCAGGGGAGCATTGTTTCGAATCTCTTCGAAACGCGACTGGTGTTCGGCGTTTTCAACAAAAAGCGCTACCGAATCAGAATCAGAGAGAATCCATTCCATTTGGCTAGGTGCAGAGGTTTCGTAAATCGGAACGGTAACGGCACCTGCAAACCAAATCGCAAAGTCAATCACAGACCACTCGTACCGAGTTCTAGACATGATCGCAACGGCTTGGCCGGGCTGAATACCCGCGGCAATCAGACCCTTAGCGACCGATTCAACCTCTAGCAAAAATTGCTGCGCAGTAACCGGGTTCCAGCTGCCATCTGCCTGTGCTACGCCGTAGAGGTCAAGGTTAGGGGTCTTGGCGGCGCGGCTAATTAGTAGATCGGTGATGTTTTCAGCGTTGTCTGAAACTACGTGAGCTGGAACGTCGTAGGACTTCATTGTCTACCTCCGGGGCTAGTTGTGATTGCGATAACTTTACTTCGGTTGTTGTGAGATAACCGCTAATAAATGACTAAGTCGAGCCGTATTTTTTGTGGGGGTTGGCTAAACTTGCCTGGTTCCCAAAATCAAGAGGATGTTATGCACGCAATCGGTATCGACATCGGTGGCACCAAAATTGCCGGTGCACTAGTTGATGAGTCAGGAAACATACTCCGGGAAAACCGAGTGGCTACTCCGGCAAAAGACTCCGAGGCCCTGGTTGCTGCAGTGGTCGAGTTGGTGAATGAGCTCGCAGCTGGTCAGCACGTTTTGGGTGTTGGTGTTGCCGCAGCCGGGTTCATCGACTCTAAACAATCGACCGTTATTTATGCTCCAAACCTAAGCTGGCGAAATGAACCGCTAAAAGAGAAACTTCAAAAGCATTTTGATTTTCCAGTCATTGTTGACAACGATGCCAATGCAGCCGGATGGGCTGAATATCGTTACGGGGCGGGACGAGGCTTTAGTCACATGACCATGCTCACGATTGGCACCGGTGTAGGTGGGGCGATCATCGTTGACGGTCACCTGCTGCGCGGAGGGTTCGGTGTGGCAGCCGAGTTGGGCCACCTTCGCATTGTTCCCGACGGAATTCCGTGCGGTTGCGGTCAGCGCGGTTGCATCGAAAGCTATGGATCAGGCTCTGCACTGCTTAGAAATGCCAGAGAATTAGCCGCTGCCGGCACTACTGAAGGTGCGCGGCTGCGAGAGCTCGCAGATCAGAATGGCCAACTGACTGGCGCTGAGGTCTATCAGGCAATTTTGGAGGGCGATGCTGGGGCTCTGGCGCTGCTTCGCGAGCTGGGCGATTATCTTGGGCAGGCGATTGCCTCGCTGGCATCGGTCTTAGATCCTGAGGTGGTTGTTATCGGTGGCGGAGTGAGTGCCGCGGGCGAATTGCTGCTGCAACCGATACGCGAGTCTTACCAGAAGCATCTCTCAGCCAGAGGCTTCCGGCCTGAGCTAGAGCTTAAGGTTGCTGAACTCGTCAATGACGCTGGAGTGGTTGGCGCAGCCGACTTGGCCCGCGTAGCCTTCGGCTAAACTGGTGTCTTGCCCACTTTGAGTCGGGAGGTGTGATCCGTGGCTTATTTCATTCTTAAAACCTTTGTTTTGGGGCCACTGCTGCGGGTTCTCTTTCGACCCTGGGTTAGGGGTGCAGAAAACATCCCAGCATCTGGTGCCGCCATACTCGCCAGCAATCACCTGAGTTTTTCAGACTCAATTTTCTTGCCGCTAATGGTTAGGCGCCCAGTGGTCTTTTTAGCCAAGAGCGAATACTTCACCGGCCGAGGGCTAAAAGGGGCTCTGACTCGCTGGTTTTTCAAAGCCACCGGCCAGCTCCCAATCGATCGCTCCGGCGGAAAAGCATCAGAGGCCAGCCTCAACACCGGGCTCGGTGTGCTAGCGCAAGACCAACTTCTCGGCATCTACCCTGAGGGCACTCGAAGCCCAGACGGAAAGCTATACCGCGGACGCACCGGCATCGCACGAATGGTGTTGGAGGCCAAAGTTCCGGTAATTCCGGTCGCCATGATTGACACGGAAAAGGTTCAGCCGATTGGGCAGAAAGTTCCCAAAATTCGTCGCATCGGAATTGTGATTGGCCAACCCCTAGACTTTTCTAGATTTGATGGCATGGAGGGTGACCGCATTGTGCTTCGTGCCGTGACCGACGAGATCATGTACGAACTGATGAAAATTAGCGGTCAAGAATACGTTGATGCATACGCGTCTTCGGTAAAAGAAAAACAAGCCAGATTGGCAAGGTAGGTAAGTAATGAGCGATCCAGTTGTTGTGGCAGACCCAAAGGTGATTGCCGGTTTAGACAACTATCAAAACCTACCTGCAGCACAGCAGCCGAACTGGCCCGATGCTGAGGCGGTTGCACAGGTTCGCAGTGAGCTAAGTAAGCTGCCGCCATTGGTGTTCGCCGGTGAAGTAGATATTCTTCGTGATCGTTTGGCGCAGGCAGCTGCGGGGAAAGCATTTTTGCTCCAGGGCGGTGACTGCGCTGAAACTTTCGCCGACGCAACCGCCGATCGAATCCGCAACCGGGTAAAAACAATTCTCCAGATGGCAGTAGTGCTCACCTACGGTGCCTCAATGCCGGTCATCAAGATGGGGCGAATGGCAGGCCAGTTTGCCAAGCCAAGATCTTCCGATAACGAGACTCGAGAAGGAGTAACCTTACCGGCTTACCGAGGCGACATCGTCAACGGTTTCGATTTCACTCCAGAATCGCGCATCGCAAATCCGCGACGAATTCTGGATGCATATCACACCTCAGCATCGACCCTAAATCTGATTCGCGCCTTCACTCAGGGTGGTTTTGCAGACCTGCGTTCAGTTCACGAATGGAACCGTGGTTTCGCAGACAACCCAGCTAACAGTCGGTACCTTTCGATGGCTCGAGAAATTGACCGCGCGGTTAAGTTCATGGAGGCCTGCGGAGCAGACTTCAGCGAGCTTCGTACCACTGAGTTTTACGTTAGCCACGAGGGTTTGCTTTTCGACTACGAACGCCCTCTAGCTCGTATTGATTCACGAACTGGAAACCCATACCTAACCTCTGGGCACTTCATTTGGATCGGTGAAAGAACTCGACAGCTTGATCACGCTCACGTTGATTTCCTTTCAAGAGTGCGTAACCCAATCGGCGTGAAGCTCGGGCCAACCACTCAGGTTGCCGACGTAATGGCTCTAATCGAAAGGCTCGACCCTGATCGCGAGCCAGGTCGCCTAACCTTCATTACCCGTATGGGTGCAGGCAAGATTCGCGAAGAACTACCCAAATTGGTTGAGGCGGTTCGTGATTCTGAGGCTAACCCACTCTGGATTACCGACCCGATGCACGGAAACGGCTTTACCACGAAGAATGGTTACAAGTCACGCCGCTTTGACGATGTCATGGATGAGGTCAAAGGCTTCTTCGAGGTACACCACGCTGCCGGCACCCATCCGGGTGGTGTGCACGTTGAACTCACCGGAGACGACGTTGCAGAATGCCTCGGTGGTTCAGAAGCGATTGACGAAGCAAGCTTGGAAGAGCGCTACGAATCGCTCTGCGACCCGAGGCTAAACCACATGCAGTCGCTCGAGTTGGCTTTCCTGGTGGCAGAAGAGCTGGCCAAACGCTAACTAGCGCGTCGAAATAGTAACGGTCGAGCCAATCTTTACCGAAGCACCAGCGACTGGGCTAACTCGTTTAACCTTCACAATTCCCCAGCGAGTTGACAGTTGATCAGTGTTTACCTGAACCACTAAACCAATTGACTCGAGGGTTGACTTGGCAGCAAGAATGGTTTCACCCACCAGGTTTGGAATTTGCACCAGCTGCGGGCCTTTTGAGATAACCAAATCGACCGCGCCATTTTCGCCTAGGGGTTCCACCTGGGGAATGAACGAAATTACATTTCCCTGAGCAATTTCGTCGCTGTATTCTTCTCTAATTTTCCCAATTTTGATACCCACTGCGGTAAGGGCCAGCTCAGCCGCAGCGCGATTTAGGCCTGCAACCGAGGGGATGCTGCCTAGAGATACCGAAACGTCGATTGCGCTTGATTCACCAATCGGCTTTCCGTCGCTACCGGTATGGGCAAATACTTCACCCAGGGGAGCGGAATTAAAGAATGAGCTGATTTTGCCAATGGCAAATCCTTCGGCCAAAATCTTGGCCTGAGCACTGGCTAGATTCTGACCGATCAGATTTGGCGCGGCCACTAGTTTCGGTCCAGTTGAAACAAAGAGTTTCAAGTCGCCGCCAAAAAACAGGCTTCCGCTACTCGGTTCGGTTCTAATGATGTAGCCCGCGGCAATATCTTTTGAGTTCTCTTCGATAACAATGAGGTTTGGCGATAATTCCGTAAGTGCCAACTGCGCCTCGTTAACCGTGCGATTGGTTAATTCTGGAACAGTTTTCAAGCCACCCGGCCCAGCGCCAAAGTACCATCCGACACCAAGGCCAAGCAATACAGCGAGGGCGGCTGAAATGATAATCCGCAAAATTGGCCGAGGTAATTTGGCTACCTCGCCGGGCTCCGGCTCATCTGCGAGATCGATCACTTTGGTTTCGTTAGGCGAATCAGGGCTCAGATCAAGCACTGTGGTCGCCGCTGCGCTATCAATATGGATGCGCTCGGTGGCGAGATGCAGCTGAGCTGGACGGCCAGCAGCTCGCAGTTCCGCTACGGTCTGACCGCCCTTCAATTTGCGCAAAATATCGGTCAATGCGGCACCGTCACTAATTCGCGCATTCGCATTTTTCTCAGTCATCCAAGAGATAAGTTGCGACAACTCGGAGCTAACTGCCGGGTTAATCGTTCGCGCCTCGGGGATTTTTGAGTTTGCGTGCTGCAGAGCAATTGAGCGCGAGTCGGCGCCGGTAAATGGCTGCCGTGAAGTTACTAGCTCAAACAAGACCACTCCGAGTGCATAGATGTCGCTAGCGGGCCCAACTTCGCCGCCGGATACCAGTTCGGGGGATAGGTAGGCCGCCGTCCCAACCAGCTCTTCGACAGAGGTGCGATTGCTCATCTCTCTGGCTAAACCGAAGTCAGAAAGCTTAACCGCCCCTGAATCCGCAAGCAGAATGTTCTCTGGCTTGATGTCACGGTGCAAAATACCAGCTCGGTGAGCTTGCGCCAGGCCAGCTGCTATCGGTGTAACTACTTCAAAAGCTCTCTCGTCGGTGAGTGCACCGAATTGGTCAATTGCATCGCGCAGGGTGATTCCGGGAACGTACTCCATCACTAGATACAGCACATCCGCGTCTTGGCCTTGATCAAACACATTTACCAAATTTGGATGGCTAAGTGACGCGGCGACTTTTGCTTCGCGCTCAAATTTCACCACAAAATTCTGATCCCCAATCAGATGAGGATGAATTGCCTTGATGGCTACCTTGCGTTCGAGTCTCAGGTCTTTAGCAAGGTAAACAGTGGCCATACCGCCGCTGGCTAAGCGCTTTTCAACCAGGTACCTTGACGATATTGCACGCCCAGTAAGGTCGGTCATCGATTACTCGCTAGCTTTAGATTCTGGGCAATTCTTTCACAGAAGGCTCAGAAAGTATCCGCAAAAGCTATGCGTGTGGCAATCTAGTCGGGTGAGCAATGTTTTTGATTCGGTTTCCGACTGGTACACAATTGGCGAAGTTGCCGATATCTTTCAAGTCTCGGTTGGCAAGGTTCGCCGGTTGGTTGAAGAGCATCAACTTTTTACTATTCGTCGCGATGGTGAGCCAAAAATTCCTCAGCACATCATTGTTGAGGGTGAACCACTGCCAAGCCTGAGGGGAACCATATTGGTCCTGCTCGACTCGGGCTTCAATCTAGATCAGGCGCTTGAGTGGCTTTACACCGAAGATGATTCTCTACCTGGCAAACCAATCGACTTCCTCATTAAGGGCCACAAGTCGGCCGTGCGCAGGTTGGCTATGTCGCTAGCTCTCTAGAAATCAGTCAGCCTAAGCGTCTCTGTTGATTACTTTTTGAGCCAGTACTTCAAGCTGTTTCTTAGCTTCCGCTCCGATGTCGAGCAAAGAAAGCGCCTCCAGGCTCTGGTTGGCAAGTTCGGCCATTAGTTTTTCAGTCTTAGCCAATGCTCCGCAGCCAGAGATGGTCTGCTGAAGGAACTTGATTTGATCATGATCAAGTTCGCGACTAATCAGTAACTCATCGAAAAGCTTGCCGACCGAATTGCTCAGTGCCTCACGGGTGTAGCCGATAAGCACTGTGCGCTTACCTTCTCGGAGGTCATCCCCGGCTGGTTTCCCGGTAACTGCCGGGTCGCCAAATACACCCAGGATGTCGTCTTTTAGCTGAAATGCCATACCGAGTGGAATCCCGAATGCGCTCAAAGATCTTTTTACGCCGCTGGATGCGCCGGCGAATGCCGCGCCGATCAGCATTGGTGCCTCAATCGAGTACTTTGCCGTCTTGTAGAGCATCACTCGATTAGCCCGACTAACGGCCTCTTCTGGGGCGCGAGTAATGGCAGCGTTTTCTTCAACAACGTCGAGGTACTGACCCGCCATGACCTCAACACGCATCTTGCTAAATTCGGCGCGGCAGTCTTTTTCTAGATCGTAGTTGGGGGAGAAGTGCAGTGCTCTACCAAAAATTTCACTGCTCCAGCCGAGCATCAAGTCGCCTACCAAAACAGATCCGGCAATGCCGAATCGCTCTGCTGATCCGGCCCAGTTATTTTCAACGTGTAGGGCTTCGAAACGCTTGTGCACAGCTGGTTGACCACGGCGAGTGTCTGATTGATCGAGCAGGTCATCATGCACTAGCGCGGCTGCGTGGAACATTTCAAGTGCGGCGCATATTCCGACCATGCCCTGGGCAGAATTTTGCAACTGGATTTCAGAGAGACTCAAATCCGATTTTTCAATGGACCCGACCCAGGCCCAGTAGGCAAAAAGAGCCCGAAATCTTTTTCCTCCGGCGAGCAAGGTTTTGGTGTAGTCGACCAGTGGCACAAGGTCGGGCGAAATTGCCTCAAACTCGACTCTTTTGGCGTCACAAAAATCGTCAAGGGTCTTTTGAATTAGGTCCAGAAGGACTTTTGTTTCGCTCACGGGGAATAGCCTAATCGCCCCTGGCGGTTTAGGCTTATGTATCCAATCAGCTGGAAAGGCTAGTCATGTCGCTGTCTGAACGTGAACGTAAAGTTCTGGAGGAATTGGAACGCGGCCTACTCGAGTCTGAGCCGCAACTTGCTCAAAAAATGCGCTCCCCAGGTTCTGCATCTCCAAAACGACTTATCTCCGGTGTGCTTTTGGCATTGATTGGCTTATCAATTTTGGTGGCCGCAGTGGTTTTGCAGTTCGCGCTCTTCGGAGTTGCTGGTTTCTTGACCATGCTGGCCGGTTTATTTTTGGCCAGCTCAAATGTAAAGGTGCCAAACGCCCCACAATCATCCACAAAGCCCCAGGCTGGCAGATCGGTTGGCGACACCCAGAATTTCTTCGGAGATCGATGGGATCGTCGTCGTTCACAGGATTGACCACGTTTAACCAATTCTCAAGTCAAATATAGAAAACCTCCGTGACTGCGGAGGTTTATTTTTTTTGCCCAGATTTAGGGGTTTTTGCTCCATTTTGTGTAATTTCCCTCCACCCAGAAAAAACCAGTAAATAAAAGGGATATACGACACGCCGAAAGCGTAAAAGTGGGAAAAATATTAGTAATGTGGAGTGAAGTGGTGTAGAGTGGAGTAAAGCGAAAGTCAAGGACGAAAGGGGGCGCAGATGCTTCTTGGCACACACGCCCCAAAGCTTGATGAAAAGGGTCGAGTTATTCTGCCGGCCAAGTTTCGCGATGAGCTCCAGGGTGGCCTTGTGATCACTCGCGGGCAAGACCGCTGCCTTTACGTTTTCAGCTCGGCTGAGTTTTCTTCGGTTCACGAGAAAATTCGCCAGGCTCCACTAACCTCGGCCGATGCGCGCAACTATCTGCGCGTCTTCCTAAGCGGCGCATCAGATGAGCTTCCTGACAAGCAAGGCCGCATTACCATTCCTGCAGCCTTGCGCGAATACGCATCACTCGGCAAAGACCTAGTGGTAATCGGCGTCGGCGCGCACGCAGAAATCTGGGATGCCAAGCTTTGGGCTCAGTACCTAGAAACGCAAGAAACCAACTTCGCAAGCATTGCGCAGGAGGTGATTCCGGGGCTCTTTTAGCCTGCGATTAGATCTCCAGCCGTTCGGGTTCTGACACTCTTCCCCGATGGCAGAGCAAGCGAGAAAACCAAGCTCTCGCTGAATGGATGGGGACCTGGTCGCAGGAACCGGTAAAAATGACCAAGGCAATCAACGAACTTCACGAACCAGTGCTTCTCGAGCGCTGCATCGAACTTCTCGCTCCCGCTCTGCAGAGCAGTGGCGCTGTATTCGTCGACTGCACCTTAGGTTTGGGTGGTCACAGCGAAGCAATTCTGAAGCGTTTTCCCAATGTAACCCTGGTCGGCATCGATCGCGACACCGCTGCGCTCAAGCTGGCAGCAGAGCGCCTTGCCGAATTCGCTGACCGTACTCATCTGGTGCACGCCGTTTATGACGAAATTGATGAAGTGCTCGAGGCGCTAAACATCGATGAGGTGCAGGGCATCCTGATGGACCTTGGGGTTTCGTCGATGCAGCTAGATGAAGCCGAGCGCGGCTTTGCCTACAGCTACGAGGCTCCGCTTGATGCCCGCATGGATGCAACTTCAGGCATTACCGCCGCTGATGTTGTGAACACATACTCGGAAGCCGATTTGGTTCGCATTTTTCGAGAGTATGGCGAAGAGCGATACGCCAAGAAAATCGCCGGTTCGATTGTCTCTGCCCGCAAACAGAAGCCATTCAGTACCAGTACCGAATTGGCATCGCTAATTATTGCCGTGGTTCCATTCATCCCTGGTAAGTCCCAGGGCCACCCTGCAAAAAGAGTTTTTCAGGCTCTTCGAATCGAAGTAAATGCTGAGCTCGAGGTTCTCACCCGCGCGGTCGATGCAGCTATTGATTCACTCGCGGTTGGAGGCCGAATCGTTGTTCTCTCTTACCACTCGCTTGAGGACCGCATCGTGAAGTCGGCATTGGTTGGCGGCTCCACCTCGTCGGCTCCAATTGATTTACCAATCGAGCTTCCCGAGCACGCACCATTTCTGAAACTACTAGTCAAAGGCGCCGAGGCAGCCACCACTGCCGAAATCGCTGCCAACCCGCGCGCCGCTTCGGTGAAGATGCGAGCCGCAGAAAAAATCCGGAGGGCAGCATGACTGCGATTCGCCTGAGTGCACCTATCAAGAGACAGGCTATAACGGCCAAGCCTTCGCTCACTTTGGCAAGTTTGCCGGCAGTTGCAAACCGCACATCGGCAGCTGTAGTAGCTGTGGTAATCGCCGGTGCGTTGGTAATTGCGCTGCTCGGTCTGGTCGTCCACATGTTTACCTCAAGTGCTGTTTACGAGCTTGCCGCAATTCAAAAAGAAAAGCGCGAGCTAACCACCACAGCCCAAATTTTAAGTGAAGAGGTTGATTCACTGTCCTCACAGCAGAACCTCGCTAATGCAGCGCAAAAACTTGGAATGATTGCGAATGCCAACCCGGTATTCATGCGCATCGCCGATCAGAAAATTCTGGGCAAGCCAACCGCAGCTCTGAACCTCAACGACCGCGTGTCTCGCAATTTGGTCGCCAATGCAGCCTTGACTGCACAGACAACCAACGCCGACATCCAATCTGCACTTGCTGCGGCCGAAGCGGAGATCGCGGCGAAGGCTGTTCCAGTTGCAGCGGACCTGCCAGCCACTATCGAGGTAAAGCCAATCACCTCAAATTCAACTGCAAAAAAGGCGACATCGAATGTCGCTACCGCGGCCAGCCGTGCTGTTCAAGTAGTTTCAACTGGAAGCGCAATTCCAGCTTCGCCTACGCACTAGATAGGAAGGTCGGCAGATGGTTTATCTGACGCCGGGCGAACCTAAGCGAAGGCTAAGAATCCTGTTAGCCGCGATTTCAGTAATTGCTATCGCGTTTGGCATTCGACTTGTTGACCTGCAGGTTCTGAGGGCCGACGCCATCAACGAACTTTCTTACGAGAAGCGCGCTGTCACCCGAACTTTGCCAGCCCTTCGAGGCGAGATAGTTGACGCTGAAGGTGAAGTGCTAGCCAGAACCGTTTACCGGTATGACATCAACGCCGCTCCAAGCAAAGTGGCTCCAATTAGTCGAAATGTAGCGGGCCAAGACGTCGAGATTTCTGTCGATCAACTTGCCAATGAGATTGCCACCATCCTCAGCCTCACTAAGGAAGATGTTTTGGCAAAAATTATCGGCACCGGCGAGTACTCACAGATTGCCAAGCGAGTTGATGCCGAACTATACCGCCGGGTGCGCGCGCTCGACATTCCGTGGCTTTACTACGACGCCATTCCCGATCGGCTCTACCCGAACGGAGCGGTTGCCGGCAACATACTGGGCTTCCTAAACCCCGATGGTGACGCTGTTGAAGGTATTGAACTTCAAATGAACAGCTGCCTTGCCGGTCAAGACGGTAAAGAAACATTTGAGCGCGGTGTTGACGGAATCAAAATTCCTTCATCGGCGGTAACTACTCAAGAGGCGGTCCCTGGTCGACAGGTGAAGCTCACCATTAACGCTGACCTGCAGTATTTTGCTCAGCAGGTACTGGTTAGCACAGTCAATAAGCTGCAGGCCGACTGGGCTACCGCGGTTGTTATCGAAGTAAAGACCGGCAAGATTTTGGTTGCGGCCGAAGCACCATCGGTCGATCCGAATGATCCCGCCGCCAGCAACTCAGAAGATCGCGGTTCGAGGGTTTTTCGATACGCCTTTGAACCGGGCTCAACTCTCAAAACTATTACCGCTGCGACTTTTGTTGACACCGGCGCCGGCGGTCCAGAAGCCAAAATTCGGGCACCATACGGATGGACCATACCGAACGTGGGCTATACCGTAACCGACAGTCATTTTCACCCCACTGAAAATCTGACGCTCGCCGGCGTGCTTCGTGACTCGTCAAACACCGGCATCATGCTCTTGGGTAAAAAGGTGCCGCTTGCGACCCGCTACAACTACCTTGAGCTGTTCGGTTTGGGTTCTAAGCCTGGAACCGGTTTTCCCGGTGAAGAGTCTGGTTTGCTCAACAAACTTGAAAATTGGGATGGCATCAAAGAGTATGTCTCCATGTTTGGCCAGGGTGTAAGTATGACCCCGTTGCAAACAGCGATGATGTATCAGGCCATCGCCAACGGCGGCACACGACTCAACCCTCAGCTGGTCGAGAGTTGCATAGACGAAAATGGCAATCAACAAAAGCCCGAGGTTAAGCCGGGTGTTCGAGTAATCTCTGAAGCTTCGGCACGAACCACCATCGACATGCTAGAAAAAGTTGTTGAGCAAGGTGGTATCGGCCGAACCGCAGCAATTCCCGGCTACCGGGTCGGAGGTAAAACCGGTACTGCACAGATCAGAGATGCCGCGACTGGGCGCTACGGTTCAAGATACGCAATTTCATTCATCGGTCTGGCGCCGGCAGAAAACCCTCAGTTTGTGGTTGCGGTTACCGCATACAAGCCAAGAACGGTGAGCAACTCGATCGGTGCCACTCCGCCATTCAAGCGCATCATGGAACAGGTGCTGAGAACCTACCGCGTTCCACCTTCAACTACCAAATCAGCCAAGATTGAGACCGAGTGGTAGCTATGAAAGAGCAAATTCCTCCAATTCTTCGTCCAGAGCAGGTAAAGCCGGTTGCACTGTCTTCACTTGCCAAATTTGGGGTTGAGCCGGTCAGCGGCAACCGAGACGTTTCGGCAACCGGAATAAGCATGAATACTTCCGATTTGCGTTCGGGCGACATATTTTTTGCTATGCCAGGTAAAAAAACTCACGGCGCTAATTTTGCAGCCCAAGCAATCGAGTTGGGTGCCGTAGCAGTCGTGACCGATGCCGCCGGAATCGACATCCTCGGGTCGGTCGATTATCCGCTGTTTAGGCTTGAAAAACCGCGCGAGCATTTGGGTGAAATCTCCGCACATGTATACGGCAATGTCGGTGATGGGTTGCCTCTTTTGTTCGGAACCACCGGCACCAACGGCAAAACCTCCACCAGTTACATTCTCGAGGCCATTCTGCGTCAGCTCGGTGAGATTACCGGACTTACCTCAACCGCGGAAAGGCACATCGCCGGCGAGGTAATTGTTTCAAGATTGACCACTCCAGAGTCAACCGAAATGCAAGCGCTAATTGCGAGAATGCGGGAGCGTTCGGTGACTGCCGTTGCTATCGAGGTCTCAGCTCAAGCGCTTAGTCAGCTTCGGGTAGACGGCATTCGTTTCGATGTGGTCGGTTTCACCAATCTCAGCCATGATCACCTCGACGACTATGGCGACATGAACACCTATTTGCTTGCCAAAGCCGAATTATTCACTCCTAAACGGTCTGTTCGCGGGGTAGTCTGCCTTGATTCAGAGTTTGGTCAAGAGTTTTTAGAACTGTCTCAAATACCGGCGGTGACAATAAGCTCACGACCTGAAATTGCGTCGGATTGGAAGGTCGCAGTTAGCTCACAAGATCCAAATGGATCAAAATTCTCAGTCACCACACCGGCAGGCGAGTTGATTGAATCAAGCCTGCCAATTATTGGTGAGCACATGGCGCACAACGCTGGTTTAGCGATAGCCATGCTGAACCAGGCAGGCTACAGTGTCGAGCGAATCTCGGCGGCCATTAGATCCGGAATAGATGTTTACATGCCTGGGCGAACCGAACGCGTTGGTTCATTGGATGGGCCATCTGTTTTTGTTGATTTTGGTCATTCACCCGATGCGTTTCTGAACACCTTGGCTGCCGTTCGCGAGGTGACTCCCGGTAAAGTCGTCATGGTTTTCGGCGCAGACGGCGATCGAGACGCTACCAAGAGGCCGGCTATGGCTCAGGTTGCAGCGGCCGGCAGCGACATACTGGTGATCACAGACCACCACCCGAGATTTGAAGATCCCGCCAGCATTAGAAAAACGTTGGTCGAAGAGGCTCGTCGACACCGACCAAAACTAGAGGTTATTGAGGTTAGTCCTCCTGAAGCTGCAATTCGGGCTGCTGTGAAGCTGGTTGGTCCTGGAGATTCAATTTTGTGGGCCGGCCCGGGGCACCAAGATTACCGAGACATTCGCGGTGTGCGCACTCCCTATTCAGCCAGACAAGAGGCTAGAGCTGCGCTACGTGAGGCAGGTTGGCAATGATCGAACTTTCTCTCGCTGAGGTTGCCTCAGCTATCGGCGGCGAACTGCTAAACGGATATTCAGATCTGAAAATTACGTCTTCTGTTGAGACCGACTCACGTTTGGTAAACGAGGGAGCGCTCTTTTTTGCCAAGCCCGGTGAATTCAACGATGGGCACAACTTCGTTTCTGAAGTTGCGGCCAAAGGAGCAGTTGCAGCCGTTGTCGAGCGAAAACTTGAGATCGACTTTCCTCAAATCTTGGTCCCAGATTCTGTTTTGGCCTTGGGTAAACTCGCCGAATTCGTTGTTGCCACGGTTAAGGCACAGGGAAACCTTCGGGTGATTGGTGTTACCGGTTCAAACGGCAAAACCACGACCAAAAACATGCTGCACGCCATCCTTTCTAAATTTGGCCCCACCGTTGCCCCAATCGAGTCTTACAACAATGAGGTCGGTGCTCCGATCTCGATGCTAAAAATCGACTTTGAGACCAGGTTTTTGGTGGTTGAAATGGGAGCCGGAGGGGTTGGTTCAATCGCCTACCTGGCGAACATGGCAAAACCAGATATTGCCATTGAACTAAAGGTTGGATTGGCGCACGTCGGTGAGTTTGGCGATGTCTCTGTGACCCAAAAAATTAAGGCCGAGTTGGTACAGGCACTCGGCAAAAATGACGTGGCAATTTTGAATCAGGATGACGGGGCAGTTGCCGAAATGGCCGAGCTGACCGAGGCCACCAAAATTTGGTTTGGCAGTTCACCCCGCGCTAACTATCAAATTTCGAATGTTGACCTAAGTATTCACGGGACGACTTTTTTCCTGCGCTTTCCAGACGGTGATTCCAGAACCGTTGGGCTCCAGATTTTGGGGGAGCACCACACCTTCAACGCAACGGCCGCACTTGCAGCAGCAGATTGTCTTGGTTTAGATCGATCATTGGCTATTGCAGCCATCGAAGAAATGCAATTGGCTGAACGCTGGCGAATGCAATTACTGCGTCGCAATGATGGCGTAATGGTCATCAACGATGCATACAACGCCAGCCCAGATTCTATGAAAGCCGCTTTGCAGACGCTTGCTCACCTTGGTCGGGGCAAGCATCGAACCATCGCAGTTCTCGGGGAGATGGCTGAACTGGGTGCCTACTCGGTAGAGCAGCACGACGCGATAGGGCGGCTAGCAGTTCGGTACAACATCGACTACGTTATCGCGGTCGGTAAAGTCGCCCGACTTATTCACCTTGGGGCTATGCAAGAGGGATCTTGGGCTGGAGAGTCGAAACACTTCGAAGAAATAGACGAGGCTTTGGCTTATCTTCGTGCCATGCTTGAGCCTGGCGATTTAGTCTTGGTGAAGTCATCGAAGTCGGCCAATTTGCGATTTTTAGGCGACCAGTTAGCGGAGGTTCAACAGTGAGAGCAATTCTCCTGGCCGGTGCCGTGAGCATGGCGTTTACCCTCCTAGCCACTCCTGCCTTCATTTGGTTTTTCCGCAAAATGAAGTGGGGGCAGTTCATCCGAGATGACGGGCCTCAGACGCACCACACCAAGCGTGGTACGCCAACGATGGGTGGCGTGGTCATTATCGTTGCCGCCGTGTTGGGCTATTTCGTAGGCAAATTAGCTAACTTTGAGACCCCAACTGTGTCTGGACTGCTTGTCATACTGATGCTGGTTGGGCTAGGCGCTGTCGGTTTTGTCGATGATTTCATCAAAACCCATCGTCAACGCAGCCTAGGCCTCAGCGGCTGGGCAAAAATAGCCGGTCAGGTTCTAGTTGCCACTGTCTTCGGAATTCTGGCACTGCAAAATGCCAACGAACGCGGCCTAACTCCGGCATCAACCAAGATTTCTTGGGTGCGCGATACCAACCTTGACCTGATGATTTTTGGATCAGCCATCGGAGTTGTGCTGTTCATAATTTGGATCAATCTTTTGGTGACCAGCGCATCAAATGGGGTAAACATCGCAGATGGTTTAGATGGTCTGGCTACCGGCTCGTCAATTATGGCGATTGGTGCCTATGCGGTAATTGGTTTCTGGCAGTTCAACCAGGCTTGTGGCACGGTAATCGAAAACGTTGCCAGCTGCTACGAGGTTCGTGATCCACTAGATCTAGCGGTAATTGCATCCGCCATCGTCGGCGCGCTAACCGGTTTCCTCTGGTACAACACATCCCCAGCTCAAATTTTTATGGGCGACACAGGTTCACTTGGTTTAGGTGGTGCTCTGGCGGCTCTGGCAATTTTGAGTCGAACCGAACTGCTCCTGATTTTCATTGGCGGCATTTTCGTAATTGTGACCGGCTCAGTCGTGGTTCAGCGAGTCTTTTTCAAGCTCACCAAGTGGCGCACCGGAACTGGAAAACGAGTTTTCCTGATGAGTCCGCTGCACCATCACTTTGAGCTAAAAGGCTGGGCTCAGATCACGGTTGTTGTCCGCTTTTGGATTATTGCTGGGCTAAGTGTGATGACCGGTATTGGGTTGTTTTACATCGAATGGATCTACGGCTAAATGGGCGATGTTGCTTCATTAACATCGTGGTACTCAGATTTCAGCCAAGTCCGCGCTGTTGTTTTTGGCCTAGGAGTTTCTGGGTTCTCGGCCGCTGACACTCTGGTAGAGCTTGGCGCTAAGGTGCTTGTGATTGCCGAACACATCGACGCTGAGTATCAAGATATTCTCGAGGTGCTTGGTGTGAACTGCGTCAGCGGTGATTCAGCCAAGCGGGTTGGTATCGAGCTCGAAAACTTCAACCCAAACTTAGTTATTGTTTCCCCCGGAATCAGACCCGAGCATGAAATCTTGCAGTGGTCACGGAATCGTGATTTGCCGATTTGGGTTGACATCGAATTAGCCTGGCGGGTCAGAGACAAAGTGTCGGGAAACGCGGCCTGGTTTTTCATAACCGGAACCAACGGAAAAACCACAACTACTCAACTGCTTGAAGCCATGCTCAATTCAGGGGGGATCAGGGCCCGAGCCTGCGGAAACATCGGAACTCCAGTCTTAGACGTGGTTCGTGACCCCGAGCCGGTCGATGCCGTAGTGGTCGAAATCTCCAGTTTTCAACTGCACTACCTGGGCGAGGTATCGCCTCACTCAGCAGTTGTGCTCAACGTGGCCGAGGATCATCTCGATTGGCATGGAAGTTTTGAAAAATACAGCCACGCCAAAGGCAAGGTTTATGAAAATACGCAGTTTTCGTGTGTTTACAACGTGCAAGACACCGAGACCGAGCGCCTAGTTGAGCAAGCCGAAGTCATCGAAGGTGCTCGAGCGATCGGTTTCACGCTCGGGACTCCGGCAAAATCTCAAGTTGGCTATGTCGAAGACATTTTGGTTGACCGCGCATTTCTAGACGATCGCGCCAATTCTGCTTTAGAGATAGCAACCCTCGACGACATCTCACAGATTGGTGTGCTCACCCCGCATTTGATGGCAAACGTTGCGGCAGCAACTGCCATGGCCCGCTCTGCCGGGGTTGCTCCGGTTGATATTCGTGAGGCAATTCGCAACTTCAGGCTAGATTCGCATCGAATTGAGCTGGTCGCTGAGCAGGATGGAATTCGCTGGATTGACGATTCCAAAGCGACCAATCCACACGCGGCGGCAGCATCGCTGAATTCGTTTGACTCCGTGGTTTGGTTAGTTGGTGGCCTGCTCAAAGGGGTTGACATAGCACCCCTGATTGCCGAACACTCGCATAAAATTCGGGCTGCCATACTGCTCGGAAAAGATCAGAGTGCTGTTATCCAGGCATTCACAACGGTTGCCCCAGAGGTTCAACTAATTCAGCTTGGTACCGGCGATAACGCCCAAGTTATGCAAGAGGCAGTTGCAGCTGCCCATGAATTAGCCCAACCCGGAGACGCGGTGCTTTTGGCTCCCGCAGCGGCGTCTATGGATCAGTTCAAAGATTATGCCGATAGAGGTAGACAATTCGCTGATGCGGTAAAGGCGGTTCTCGCTTGAGTCGGGCGGCACAACTTCGTGATCGGTTTGGAGCTTGGCTGGGTAGCGTGTATCGAGCGCAATCCAATGAGTTTTACTCTCTGCTTGGCTACACCCTGTTTCTGGTTGCTTTTGGCGTGGTTATGGTGCTATCGGCCTCATCAATTGACTCGCTGATCGCAAATGACAACAGCGTCACAACCGGGCTTAGGCAGTTTGTTTTTGCAATCGGTGGTTTGCTGGCCATGTCGTTCTTATCGATACTTCCGGTCAGTTTTTTCCGCAAGCGATCTGAAGCGTTCATGCGGATCACTCTGGTAATCCAGCTGCTGGTTTTCTTTGTCGGAACCGAAGTGAACGGAAACAGGAATTGGATTCAGATTCCGATTTTAGGCTTTGCCATTCAGCCATCAGAGTTTCTGAAACTGGCCATAATTATTGCGCTGGCAGCTCACCTTTCTAACAATGTTGACTACCTACACGATCCGCAAACGTGGAAGAAACCTTTTGTTCTGATCGTGATCGCCCTCGGGTTGGTGATGTTAGGTCGAGACCTGGGTACCGCAATTGTGATGGTTTTGGCTTTCTTTGGCCTCATGATTTTGGCGGGTTTACCAAATCGGCTCATTGCCTACAGCGGCATAGCGATCACAGTGTTGGGTATTGGCGCCCTAATGGCGTCAGGTTCTCGACGCGGTCGAATTTTAGCCTGGCTGAATCCCGATGCTCCTGACCCGAACGGTTATCTGTGGCAATCCGAGCACGGTGAATGGGCGATTGCCGCCGGCAGACTGTTCGGTGTTGGTTTGGGTGAATCAAAGATGAAGTGGAGTTGGATTCCCGAGGTCGAAAACGACTTTATCTTCGCAATCGTCGCAGAAGAGTTTGGGCTAGTTGGGGCACTGGTGGTTATCGTCATCTTCATCTTGATGGCGCGTTCATTCGTAAGGATTTTGAACAAAACTCAAGATTATTTTGCTCGCTACATCATCTACGGTGTGATGATCTGGATCATTTTCCAGGCCCTGGTGAATATCGCGGTTGTGCTTCGCCTACTGCCGGTATTGGGCGTTCCACTGCCGCTAATCTCGGCGGGTGGTTCATCCATGTTGGCCACGTTAATGGGTGTCGGAGTGGTGCTCTCGATCGAGCGCAGCAATCACCAAAATCCATCCAGAACTAAACCAAAACCTAGGGGAAGACGATGAGCAACTATCTCCTCGCCGGCGGAGGAACCGCTGGTCACGTCAACCCGTTGCTTGCTTTGGCCGAAACTATTCGCAACGCCGAACCAGACTCCAACGTGCTTACTCTAGGAACTGCCGAGGGTCTAGAAGCCCGTCTGGTACCCCAGCGAGGTTTTGAGTTGGCTACCATAGCCAAACTGCCGTTTCCACGTAAGCCGAGTCTTTACGCCGTTGCCTTCCCTTTCAAATTTCTCGGCGCAACGCTCAAAGTACTGCGGATCATTCGCGATCGTGAAATTAGCTGCGTGGTTGGGTTTGGAGGTTACGCGAGCGCGCCGGCCTATCTTGCCGCCCGGCTGAGCAAGACACCTCTGGTAATACACGAGGCAAACGCGCTTCCGGGCTGGGCAAACCGGTGGGGCGCGAAATGGGCCAGTGCGGTGGCTGTGACCTTTGGAAATACTCAACTGCCGAAAAGCACGGTAACCGGCATGCCGTTGCGGCGCGAAATTGAAATTTTGGATGTGGATTCGGCCAGGGAGATGGCCAGGGTTAGTTTCGGCCTTGACCCTCAGGCAGCAACGATTCTGGTTACAGGTGGTTCATTAGGTGCGCGAAGAATCAACGAGGCTGTGATTCAGGCTCGATCATTACTTGAGGCGGCGGGCATTCAAGTGCTGCACATCGTCGGTGAAGCCGCAGCTTTACCAGAGGAAAAAGTAGGGGGATACCTTCGACTGACCTACTGCGACCGAATGGACCAGGCGTTCGCTGCAGCTGACCTGGTTATTTCTCGTGCCGGAGCTTCGACCGTTAGTGAAATAAGTGCTTTAGGAATACCTGCGGTCTACGTTCCCTACCCGGTTGGAAACGGCGAGCAGTCTTTCAACGCGGCTGACGCTCTGGCAGCTCAAGCCGCGCGGGTAGTGCTTGACAAAGACTTCGACGCCGACTTCATCGCGAGAGAAATAATCCCGTTGGTTAGCTCGAGGCCGAAACTTAACGAATTGGCTAAAAATGCAAGCGAGATAGGCATTAGAAACGGATCTGCGAGGTTGCTGGCTCTGGTGTCTGGCGTGTTGCGTCGCGCCAGGTGATTCGAGTGCCTAATCTAGCTAGGTACTCAACTAAGGATGCGACTCAATGATCAAACCCGACTTTTCTCAAGCAGTTCCTGAAGAGCTGGGCAAAGTTCATTTCGTCGGCATTGGCGGTTCAGGCATGAGCGGAATAGCAGCCATGCTTATTGGTTTGGGTCACGAGGTTACCGGAAGCGATTTACGCGACACTGCGACCGTTGCGAAACTTCGTGAACTCGGTGCGGTAGTGCACATCGGTCACGACGAAAAACATCTAGGAAACCCCGACACGGTAATCGTCACCTCTGCGCTCTGGCCAACCAATCCTGAGTATTTACTGGCTAAAAAGTTGGGGATTCCGGTTATTCATCGTTCGCAAGCTTTGGCATACCTAACCACTAAAAAACGAGTGGTTGCGGTTGCCGGCGCGCATGGAAAAACCACCAGTACCGGCATGATTGTCACAGCGCTGAAAGGTCTCGGAGAAGACCCGAGCTTTGTAAACGGGGGAGTGATCCAATCGTTGGCAACTTCATCGGGCGCCGGTAGTTCAGATCTTTTCGTAATTGAAGCAGACGAATCCGACGGATCCTTTTTGCACTACAACACTTCAGTGGCCCTGATTACCAACGTCGACGCTGATCACCTCGATCACTATGGCAGTGAGGAAGCGTTTGAGGCAGAGTTCGCCAGATTTGCCAATGGTGCCAGTGAGTTTGTGGCAATCTCAGCCGACGATCCCGGTGCTCGTCGAGTTACCGCTCTATTGAATTCGCCTAAGGTGATTCGGTTTGGCCACGCCGATGGTGCTGATGTTCGACTCTTGGAGGTTGATGCGTCTGGGCCGCAGGTAAGTTTCAAATTGGAGTACGCAGGTAAAACCGTTGCGGCCACATTGCAGGTGGCTGGCGAGCACAACGCGGTAAACACGGCCGGTGCCGTAGCGGTGCTGATTGGTTTGGGTCACGATTTCGAGGCTGCAGTTCGCCAAATTGAGATGTTCGCCGGAACGGAGCGGCGTTTTCAGCTTCATGGCGAGCAGCGCGGTGTCAAGGTCTATGACGATTTTGCCCACCACCCTACAGAGGTTTCCGCTGCCCTTCAAGGCGCTAGGGCGGTAGTTGGTGAGGGCCGCCTGATAACGGTATTTCAGCCGCACCTATACAGTCGTACCCGGCTTATGGCCAAAGAATTTGCGCAGGCACTTTCAGCCAGTGATGACGTTGTGGTGCTAGATATTTATGCCGCACGCGAAGATCCTGAACCAGGCGTCACTGGGGCATTGGTTTCAAATGCTTTTGAAAACCAAGCACAAGTTCATTACGTTCCAGAATGGGATGACGTGCCTGCCGTGGCCGCGAAATTAGCTAGGTCAGGTGACTTTATTGTGACCATGGGATGCGGCGACATTTATCGTATGGTTCCACAATTACTTGAAGCGCTAAAGAAGTAATGAAGCGTCCCTCTCGAGCTACGAACCTGGCCAAAACTGCCCCCAAGGCTAAACCCGGCAAGCTGGTTGCAATCAGCTCTAAATCGACTGAGCCAAGAAAACCTGCTGAGAACAAGCAGGTTGCGAAAAAATTGTCACCGTCGAAGTTCACGAAAGTTAGGGGTCGACCGGTTGAGTCGGCAAAAGTCAGGGCGATTAGCCGGTTTGCCCGTAGCAGCGCATCCAAAAAATCTCAGTCGCAGCTGTCTGCCCAGGCAAATCGATTCCGTGCCTACGCTCGCAAGCGGAGAGCACTTTCTTTGACAGTTATTGGTTCGTTCGCTGCGCTTGGAGCGCTGGTTTTAGCAACCATTTTCACGCCGCTACTGGCCGTTGAAGAGGTCAAAATCAGTGGGCTAAAACGAATACCTGAAAAGAGCATTACAAAGGCTCTGGCAATTCTCGAGGGACGCCCTCTGCCTCTGGTTGACAACACTCTGGTCGGCGGAGCGTTGAAAAAATACAAATTGATCGAGAGTTTTTCGGTCATTGCTCAACCTCCGCATCGGGTTATCGTGCGCATTGTTGAGCGAACTCCAATTGCGGTGGTCAACGTCGGTGGAAAAGACTACCTATACGATCCCGCGGGGGTAAGACTCGGTGCTGCAGATTCGACTAAGGTTCCGCGTATTGAGATTGCCAATGAGCCAAGCAATTCTGCCGAATTCAACGCTGCCATTGATGTTTTGTTAGCTTTGCCAGCCTCGCTGCTGCCGCAGGTTTACAGCGTGGATGCAAGGACCAAAGACGACGTGACACTTCAGCTGCGAGGCAACTCTGGGCAAAAAATTATTTGGGGCGATGGCGCCAACTCGGTTTTGAAATCAAAGGCTTTGGCAGTGCTCATCAAGAACCACAAAAAGACCGACCGGGTAACTTTTGACGTCTCTTCGCCAACGACTCCGGTGGCAATTTACTGACACTTTTTCGACACGCCCATAAGCCTGCAGCCGTTGAGAGGTATCTCGATTTACTTTCTTCGCGCAACAAAAGTTTTAGTGCAAACAGTAAGCCTCAGGGTGAGGTTGAAGGTTTGCGGAGCGCGACTTTTGCGGCTCGAAATCGGAGGAAATCGTGGGTTTGAACCAGAACTACCTAGCAGTCATCAAGGTCGTTGGCGTCGGTGGTGGTGGCGTTAACGCGCTTAACCGAATGATCGAGTCTGGGTTGCGCGGTGTCGAGTTTGTTGCAATCAACACCGATGCTCAGGCTTTGCTCATGAGCGAGGCCCACGTAAAGCTCGACATCGGCCGAGAGCTTACCCGCGGGCTCGGAGCAGGCGCTGATCCAGAAATCGGCCGACGCGCGGCTGAAGATCACGCCGAAGAAATTGAGGCAGCTCTAAAGGGTGCTGACATGGTTTTCGTCACCGCAGGTGAAGGCGGTGGCACCGGCACAGGTGCAGCCCCGGTGGTGGCTCGAATTGCGAAGCAGCTTGATGCTTTGACAGTAGGTGTGGTCACCCGTCCGTTTGGTTTTGAAGGCAAGCGCCGCGCCCAGCAGGCCGACCAGGGTATCGAGGTTTTGCGCGGAGAGGTTGACACGCTAATTGTGGTTCCGAACCAGCGCCTGCTTGAGATGGTCAATAAGAATGTCAGCGTTATTGAGGCATTTGCTACCGCCGACGATGTTCTTCGTGCAGGTGTTCAGGGCATTACCGACCTGATCACCACTCCCGGCCTGATCAACCTTGACTTCGCCGACGTCAAGTCGGTTATGAAGGGTGCCGGTTCAGCCCTGATGGGAATTGGTACAGCCAAGGGAGAAGACCGAGCTGTGCGCGCTGCAGAAATTGCCGTATCAAGCCCGCTGCTCGAGGCGAGCATCGATGGTGCACACGGAGTACTGCTCTTGGTGCAGGGTGCCTCAGACCTTGGTCTACACGAGATCGACGAAGCTGCTCGTCTAGTTCAAGAGGCAGTCAGCCCAGAAGCCAACATCATCTATGGCACAACCATAGACGATACGCTCGGCGACGAGGTTCGCATCACTGTTATCGCCGCCGGATTCGACGGCGGGGTTCCTCAAGTTCGACGTGCAGAGCGCAAGCCATTTGCTGCTGCGCCAGCAACAAACTCTTGGTTTACAACTCCTGCTGCAGCCGAAGCAGAGGCAAAACCTGCGGTTGAAACAGAGAGCCTAGCCACCTCGGCAATCGATGTTGTAGAGGCCGAAGATGCACCTGCATACCAGGCTGCCAAGCCACAATCTGCAGATGGTACCTGGGGTGACGACTTAGACATCCCAGAGTTTCTGCGCTAAAACTTGAGTTCTCTAAAGCAGCGGCTCACTGAGGTTCAATCTCGGATTGCCTCGGCGTGTGTGAAGCATCAACGAAAACTCGATGATGTTGAGCTAATCGTCATAACCAAGAATCATCCCGCTCAGCTGGTACTCGACTTGATTGAACTCGGTTGCAGCCAGTTTGGTGAAAACCGTGATCAAGAGGCAAAACCCAAGGCCGCGTCAGTAGCTGAGCAGACCGATCTTGCCAAATGGCATTTTGTAGGGCAGCTGCAATCAAACAAGGCTAAGTCGGTGCTGGGTTATGCCCAGTCAATTCACTCGCTCGACCGTGATTCGCTATTGGATGTGCTAGGAAAACTGGAGCTGCCAGTTGAAGTTTTCATTCAGCTAAATTTGACCGCTGATGAGAATCGCGGGGGCATACAGCCAGAAAACCTGCTTCCTTTCGCAGAGCGGGTGCTCAGCTTTCCGCACCTCCGCCTTCAAGGTGTGATGGGGGTCGCATCACTAGATCACGCACCAGAAATTGACTTTGAAACCATTGCCAAAGCCAGCGCCGCCCTTCAGACACTCGCTCCATCTGCTCGGGCAATCAGTGCCGGAATGTCTGGCGATTATGAAATCGCAGTTGGCTACGGTGCGACACACTTGCGAATTGGCACTGCAATCACGGGTAATCGCAGCTACTAGCCATATTCTGAAGACAATAAGACTTTCGGGAGGATGTCATGGCCGGTCTAATTTCACAGGTTTCAGGATGGCTAGGGCTGTCAGATGAGCAAGATGCTCCTGCAGCTCGTCCGGTAGCGGTTAGCTCAGACTCGCGTCCGGCTGCACGCGTGGCACAGATTCGCCCCCGTCGCGGCTATGCCGATGTAAACGAGATTTATACCATTGAGCCAAAGAGCTACGCAGAAGCCAAAGACGTGGCTGCTAATTTCCGTTTGGGCATTCCAGTAATCGTCAACATGGGAGAGATGTCTGAGGCAGACTCGAAGTTGATGTTCCACTTTATGCTCGGGTTGAAAGAGGGCCTCGAAGGCCACATTAAGCGTGTAACCGCGAAAGTTTTTCTACTAACTCCAGCGCACGTTGCAGTTAACGATGAAGAAGAACAGGTCGCCGAAGACGACCTAGTCGTTCGTCCTTAGTTTCAGAGACCAAATGGGCCAACTAGGCTTCGTGCTTTACTGGGCACTTGAAATCTATTTCTTTGCCATGATCGGTCGACTTTTTGTTGATCTGGCGTTATCTGTGAATCCGTCGTGGCGGCCTCGAGGTCCAATTTTGGTGCTTCTCGAGGTAATCATGACCATCACCGATCCGCCACTCAAATTTCTCAGCCGCTACATCAAGCCCTTGCGCATGGGCATGATCCAGCTCGACTTCAGCTGGACGGTCGTTGTCATTGCCATCTTCGTGCTGCAGGGCATAGTTACTAACACTTTTAGGTAGCAAGCCGCACCACGATTCAAACTCTGGGCTAATCTTTATCTATTGCCCAACGGCTCCCTTTTTTCAACTAGATGAGGTTTGACAATGCCATTGACCCCCGAAGACGTAGTCAATAAGCGCTTTCAGCCAACTAAATTCCGCGAAGGTTATGACCAAGATGAGGTCGATGACTTTCTCGACGAGATCGTCATCGAGCTTCGTCGTCTTTACCAAGAAAATGAAGACCTGCGCCAACGTCTTCTTGCATCAGAAGCCAGAATTGCCGAACTCCAGCGCTCAGGCGCTCACTTCGCTGAACAGCTAGGTTCACCGGTTGAGCCAACTTTCAACACGCAAATTACTCCTAGCCCCTTCCCAGAGGCTGTTGCCGACCCTGCGAGCCTAGACACCAATAACACCAACAACCTGCTTCAGTTGGCTAGAAAGCTGCATGAAGAGCATGTGCGCGAAGGCTTGGCTAAGCGCGACGAGCTCATCGCCGAGGGGCACGCGACAGCCGCCCGCCTGGTCCGCGAGGCTGAAGCGCAACAGCGTGCCGACCTGAGCAGATTTGAGCAAGAGAAAGCTCTCATCGAGCACCGCATCCAAGAGCTGCGCAGTTTTGAACGCGAATATCGCATCAAGCTTAAGAGCTACATTGAAGCGCAGCTTGCTGACCTTGACGAGTCAGATGTTGCTCAGAGTTCCAGTACCGCGTCGACCTCATTCCCGCTTGAGGGCGCACCGGCGATTCAGCCGTTTACCCAGGCAGAATCAAATAACCCATTCCTCAACGCTGATCGACCCGCGAGCGGTGGTCCGTTTGGCAATTCGGGTTATCGCGGCTTTGGCGTCGACGAATAAACGGTGCTAAAAAAACCAACGCTTGGCTGGTTGACACTGGTCAAACTTTTTTTCGCTCCGGCTTTGCTGCTCGCAGCCTTAGATCAGACCATCAAGATTTGGGCAACAGAAAATTTGACGCCGTACCGATCACAGCCATTTATCGGAGAATTCCTGCAGCTATACCTGGCGTACAACGATTCTGCGGCGTTCAGTATCGGGGCCGGTCAAACCTGGATATTCACCATCATTTCAAGCGTGGCGGCAGTTTTGCTGATCAACTTTGCTCGAAAATTTGAAACCAGCGGCTGGGCAATCATCGGGGGAGTTTTGCTCGGAGGTATCCTCGGTAATTTATTTGACCGAGTTTTTCGACAGCCCGGGTTTGCCATCGGGGAAGTTGTCGACTACCTGCAAATTCCGTTCAATTTCCCGATATTCAACCTTGCTGATGTCTTGATTGTTTCGATGGTTTCGCTATCCGGGATCCTGGTAATTTCAGGGCGAGACTTGGGTAAGGCAAAACCAACTGAGGATGCCAATTGAGCGAAACTCGCTACATACCGGTTCCCGATGCTTTCGCCGGAGAGAGAGCAGACGCGCTTATGGCCAAGCTCCTTGGCCTATCGCGTTCTAAAGCGGCAGATCTGCTTGAAGCTGAATCCGTTTCAGTATCCGGAAAAATTCTTGATAAATCGAGCCGGGTTGAAGCAGGGCAATTGCTTGAAATAATCCTTGAACCTACCCGTGATCCGCTCGAGGTTGAAGTCACCATGGTTGACGACCTAAACGTCGTTTATCAAGATGAAGACCTGGTTGTTATCGACAAACCAGCTGGGGTTGCTGCTCACCCTTCGGTTGGATGGGATGGCCCCACCGTTCCGGGTGCGCTACTGGCGCTGGGCATACCGGTGAGCACATCCGGTGCTCACGAGCGCCAGGGTATTGTTCAGCGGCTAGATGTGGGAACCAGCGGCCTCATGGTGGTTGCCAAATCTGAACTGGCCTATTCGCGCCTGAAACAGGCCTTCCGCGACCGCGTTGTCGATAAGACTTACCACGCGGTGGTTCAGGGCCACCTGGATCCGCTGGCCGGCACCTTTGATGCACCAATTGGCCGACATCCGAAAGCTGATTTCAAGTTTGCGGTAATGAACAGCGGCAAACACGCAATTACCCATTACGAAACCATCGAGATGTTCCCAGGCGCAACGTTGGTTGAGGTTGACCTAGAAACTGGCCGAACCCACCAGATTAGAGTCCATTTTTCGGCATTTAAGCATCCTTTGGTGGGCGACACAATGTACGGTGCAGACCCAAAGCTAGCTGGCAAATTAGGCTTAGTCAGGCAGTGGTTGCATGCGGTTAAGCTTTCATTCGACCACCCGATCTCAGGGCAGCGACTGACATTCGAAAGTGGCTACCCTCAAGATTTAGCGGCGGCGCTAGACATGCTCAGACATCACTAGGAGGAACAAATGTCTAAAGACTCATTTGTCCACCTACATGTGCACACCGAGTACTCGATGCTCGACGGTGCAGCTCGGGTCAAGCCGCTTATTGAGGCAGCCGTTGATGCAGGTATGCCGGCAATCGGAATTACCGACCACGGTAATAATTTCGGCGCATACGATTTTTACAAAAGTGCAAAATCAGCCGGTATCAAGCCAATCATCGGCATCGAAGCATATTTAGCTCCAGGAACCAAGCGCCAGGAGCGAACTAAGGTTCGCTGGGCCTCTGGCGGAGAAGACGATGTCTCCGGTGGTGGCGCCTTTACCCACATGACTATGCTCGCCAAAGACACCGACGGCATGTACAACCTGTTCAAAATGTCTTCGAAAGCCTGGCTTGACGGTTTCTATTTCAAGCCTCGAATGGACATCGATCTGCTGCAGGAGCACGGTAAAGGAATCATCGCGACCACCGGATGTGCGTCCGGTGAAATTCAAACCAGGCTGAGGCTAGGTCAGTATGAAGAGGCCCGCGCGGCTGCGGCAAAGTTCCAAGATATCTTCGGTAAAGAAAACTTCTACGCCGAAATCATGGACCACGGACTGGAGATTGAAAAGCGACCTTTCAACGACCTGATTCGCCTGGCAAAAGACTTGGGTATGCCGCTGTTGGCTACCAATGACCTCCACTACACCCATGCCACAGATGCTAAGGCACACGAGGCTCTGCTGTGCGTGCAGTCGGGGTCTACCCTTGCCGACCCGAATCGCTTCAAGTTCGATTCCCAAGAGTTCTACCTCAAGTCGGCCAGGCAAATGCGCGAGCTGTTCGCAGAATTTCCCGAAGCCTGTGACAACACTTTGCTGGTGGCCGAAGCCTGCAACGTAGAGTTCAAAGAGCGCGAACTGATGCCGCGTTTCCCGGTTCCTGAGGGTCACACCGAGGCAACCTGGTTTGAGGCTGAGGTCACTGCCGGAATGAAGCGAAGATTCCCTCATGGAGTTCCTGCCCGTCAGGCAGACCAGGCCTCATACGAAGTCGAAATCATCAAGCAAATGGGTTTCCCCGGCTACTTCCTTGTGGTAGCTGACTTTATTGCCTGGGCTAGAGCGCAGGGAATCAGAGTTGGCCCAGGTCGCGGTTCGGCAGCCGGCTCGATTGTTGCCTATGCACTCGGTATCACCGAACTTGATCCGGTTAAGCACGGTCTCATCTTTGAGCGATTTTTGAACCCAGAGCGTGTATCGATGCCAGATATCGATGTCGACTTCGACGACCGCAGACGCTCTGAGGTTATTCGCTACGTCAGCGAAAAGTACGGCGATGATCGAGTTGCCCAGATTGTCACCTACGGAACTATCAAGGCGAAGCAGGCTCTAAAAGATGCGGCGCGTGTGCTAGCTATGCCCTACTCGGTCGGCGAAAAACTAACCAAAGCAATGCCGCCTATGGTGCTCGGTCGTGACGTTACGCTGAACGATTTGGTCGACAAGAATTCTGAACGCTATAAAGAAGCAGCCGACTTCAGAACCCTAATCGAATCTGACGAAGACTCTGCAAATGTATTCGAGCTGGCTCAAGGTCTTGAAAACCTCAAACGGCAGTGGGGTGTGCATGCCGCAGGTGTAATCATGTCGGCTGAACCGCTGATGGATGTCATCCCGATCATGAAGCGCGAAGATGATGGCGCCATCATCACTCAGTTCGATCAGCCGCCTTGCGAAAAACTGGGTCTGCTGAAAATGGACTTCCTGGGCCTGAGAAACCTCACCGTTCTAGACGACGCTCTGGCCAACATCAAAGCCAACCGCGGGCAAACCGTAGTCCTTGAAGAACTCGACCTCGACTCAGACCCGGCAACCTTTGAACTACTGTCGCGAGGTGACACCCTCGGTGTTTTCCAGCTCGACGGAACTGCCATGCGGTCTCTCTTGAGGCTGCTAAAGCCCACGCTGTTCGAACATATCTCTGCGGTAATCGCTCTTTATCGCCCAGGTCCTATGGGTATGAATTCACACACGAACTATGCCCTGCGAAAAAATGGCGCTCAAGAGGTTGATTCGATTCACCCGGAGCTTTCCGAGCCCCTCGCTGAAATCCTGGACCCAACCTACGGGCTAATTGTTTACCAAGAGCAGGTAATGGCGGCGGCGCAAAAAGCGGCCGGATTTACCCTGGGTAAAGCCGATTTGCTTCGACGGGCAATGGGTAAAAAGAACAAAGAAGAACTAGATAAGCAGTACGAGGGTTTCTCCGCAGGTATGCGTGAAAACGGTTACTCAGAGGGCGCGGTGAAGGCTCTCTGGGACACCCTCTTGCCTTTCGCTGACTACGCGTTCAACCGAGCCCATAGTGCCGCATACGGTGTCCTCAGTTACTGGACGGCTTATCTGAAAGCAAACTATCCAGCCGAGTACATGGCTGCGCTGTTGACCTCGGTCGGCGATAGCAAAGACAAGTTGGGGCTTTACCTGAGTGAATGTCGAAAGATGTCGATTAAGGTTCTACCTCCCGACATCAACGAATCTTTTGCTGCATTCAGCGCAGTCGGAGATGACATCAGATTCGGTTTGGGTGCGGTCAGAAACGTGGGTTTGAACGTAGTCGAGGGAATTCGTCAGGCTCGAGAAGAAAAGGGTAGATTCACTTCTTTCCATGACTTTCTGCAGAAGGTTCCTGCTCAGGTTTGCTCGAAACGTGTCATCGAATCGTTGATAAAGTCTGGAGCATTTGATTCGCTCGGCTACACCCGAAGAGCACTCTACGCAATTCACGAAGAGGCTGTCGACTCGCAAGCTTCAATCAAAAAGAATGAGGCCAGCGGGCAGGTTGACCTATTCGGATCTCTTTTTGACGATGCTGCTGCTACCGGTATTTCGGTCGAGATTCCACAGTTCGATGAATGGCCGAAGAAAGACAAGCTGGCTTTTGAGCGAGACATGCTGGGCCTGTACGTCAGCGACCATCCACTGAGCGGGCGTGAAGCGGTAATCGCTAAATATTCAGAATTGTCGATCAATGATTTGGTGACCTCAGAGTCGGTTAAAGACGGTGAAACTGCTGTAATCGCTGGTTTGGTAACGGCGGTTGCGCACAAGGTCGCAAGAGCCTCTGGCAACCCCTACGGCGCCGTAACCATTGAAGATTTCGAGGGCGAAGTTACCGTAATGCTGATGGGGAAGACCTATCAAGAATTCGGTAAAAGCTTGGAGACAGACCAGCTGGTGGTAGTGCGAGGTCGAGTTTCCTCCCGCGACGACGGCAATACCCTAAATGCCTACTCAATTGAAACCATCGATGCTGCTGCCGAAGTCAGCAGCGGTCCACTGTTGATCACTATTCCGGAGACGGCAGCAACCAGGAAATCACTCGAAGAGCTCGATCGAATACTCAAGGTTCACGCGGGGTACCAGGCGGTGCAAATCAGACTTAGTTCCGAGGCGGGCGACCGAATTTTCGAACTCCAACCGAAGGTTAAGGTTTCACCCGATTTGATGGGCGAATTGAAGGTACTCTTCGGCGCGAATATTGTAAATTAGGCGCCCTGGCGGAGATTGGTTATCTCAGTTATTGGTTAGGTTGTCACCGGTCGCAGTGTAATTGCGATGGCGGTAAAGCAATCCAGCTTGATCGTCGCCAACCAGTGCCTTTTCAACATCGACGATGACCACAGCATTTTTCTCCACGGCGATTACCTGTCTGATGCGCCCGATCAGCACCGAAGTTGCCTCAGGAAAAATGGCCAAGTCATGTGCCCCGCGCTGCCAGTTTTCAAGAGCGAAGCGCAAATCTGCTGGCCCTGCCATCTGCTGGGCTAGTCCAACATTGGCCTCGCCCAGGGTGTGAATTGCCACAAACCCACACTGCTCGAGGGCAGCATAGCTGCTTGAACCGCTGGCAACATTGAAACTTACCAGTGGTGGCTTGGTGCCAAGCGAGGTTACCGAAGTGGCAGTGAATCCCAGCGGGTTGCTGGCTTCGTCGAGCAGGGTGATTACGGTTACTCCAGAAGCGTGGCGTCTGAATACCGTTAGCAAAGCCTCGGTGGCGTCATCAATGTGGGTTAGGTTTTCTAGCATTTTTGGTTACCTCAAACTGGCTTAGGCGGCCCAGGGGCCCTACAAAGTCTAAACTTGGAAAGAAGAGTAGGGATTCCATGGTTCACCAAACACCAATTATTCGCACGGTTGATTTGCGCGAAAGCGGTTTTTCAAACCAAGACGTCAATCGTTTGGTACCCAGGGCAGAGCTCGACATTAGCGTAGCTGTTGGGCAAATCACCCCCCTTCTAGAGAGTATTCGGACTCAGGGGAGCGAACCTCTCGTCAACATCACAATTGAACGTGATGGTGTCGACCCTAGGCCAATCAGAGTTAGCCAGGCTGAACTTGATAACGCCCTAGCAAATTTGAATCCAGAACTTCGTTCAGCAATTGAGATATCTATCGAGCGGGTCAGGGCAGTTTCAACAGCTAGCAAACCGCAGGCGGTAACCACAACACTCGCGACCGGAGCCTCGGTTCGACTGCGCTGGCAGCCGATTGATTCAGTTGGCCTCTATGTTCCCGGGGGCAAGGCTGTTTACCCATCTTCGGTCATCATGAATGTGATTCCAGCTCAGGTTGCCGAGGTCGAGAGATTGGCAATTGCCACTCCGGCACAGCGCGACTTTGGTGGTCGACCACATCCGACAATTTTGGCAACTGCAGCGCTACTCGGGGTAACTGAGGTTTACTGCATGGGCGGTCCTGCAGCTATCGCAGCATTGGCCTACGGGCTAGCAGATATTTCCCTAGATCCCGTGAAAATGATCACCGGTCCCGGAAATATTTACGTGGCAGCAGCCAAACGAGCCCTTCGTGGTTCGGTCGGAATCGATTCTGAGGCTGGCCCGACTGAAATTTTGATTGTCGCCGACGGGTCTGCCGATCCAGCGCTGATCGCCTATGACTTGATTTCACAGGCCGAACACGATGAAGCCGCGGCATCAGTCTTGGTTACCACTTCCGAAGAATTGGCGACCGAAGTCGGCTCAAGGCTAAGGGAGCTGGTGCCAAATACAGCACATGCCGAACGAGTTACGGTTTCGCTCGGCGGAGTTCAGTCGGCAGTGGTTTTGGTGTCCTCGCTTGACGACGCGTATCGGTTTGCATCTGAGTACGCCACCGAACACCTTGAATTGCACACCTCTGAAAACGAGGTTGCCCTCGGCAAAATCTCCAACGCCGGGGCTATTTTCGTAGGGTCAAATTCTCCGGTCAGCCTTGGTGACTACATGGCTGGCTCAAACCACGTCCTGCCAACTGGTCAGCAGGCTAAATACGGATCCGGTTTAGGCGTGCACACCTTTTTGCGGGCCCAGCAGATTATCGATTACAACGACGTCGCCCTAGGCGAAATCGGTGAGGCCGTAAACCTATTTGCCCAGTCAGAGGGTCTACCAGCCCACGGTGAGGCAATTCTGGCGCGCTTAGGAAAGAAGTAAGTATGCACTGCCCATTTTGTAGATTTCCTGACTCTCGAGTAACCGACTCTCGTACTTCCGACGACGGCTCTTCAATTCGCCGCCGCCGCCAATGCCCTGAGTGCGGCATGAGATTTTCTACCACTGAAACGGCATCGCTGACAGTTGTAAAGCGAAGCGGAGTAATTGAACTTTTTAGTCGAGACAAAATAGTCAATGGTGTTCGTAAGGCATGCCAGGGTCGCCCAGTTTCCGAGGCAGATTTGGCGGTGCTAGCCCAAAAAGTAGAAGAGACTGTCAGGTCATCAGGAGCAGCGCAAATCGAGGCTCACGACATCGGATTGGCTATTCTTGAGCCGCTTCGACTGCTCGACGAGGTTGCATTTATGCGATTTGCGAGTGTTTATCAAGGATGGGAATCGCTCGAAGATTTCGAGACCGCGATTTCAAAACTTCGATCCAACCGAGAGCACTAAGCGATGCTCTATCAACTAATTTTCAAGCTTGTTTTTCGCCAACTTGATGCTGAGTTTGCGCACCACATCGGAATGTTTGGTATTCGAACTGGTCACCGACTGGGGCTTACCAAAATTGGCGCACTCGGCCCTAAAGACACTGCTTCGGTAGACGCATTTGGGATTCGATTCGCTGGCCAATTCGGCTTAGCGGCTGGTTTTGATAAAAACGCCGTGGCAATCGAAGCCCTCGGCGACTTAGGTTTCTCGCACGTTGAAATCGGCACCGTTACTGCAATTTCGCAGCCTGGAAATGACAAACCAAGGTTATTTAGGTTGGTAGCTGATCGAGCGCTGATCAACCGAATGGGTTTCAACAATCAGGGTGCCGATGTGGTTGCTGAGCGGCTAAGGCTGCTTCGGGCCGGGGCAAAAAAACTGCCGGTAATCGGGGTCAACATCGGTAAATCTAAGGTGGTCGACGTAGATCAGGCCGCCGATGACTATTTTCAAAGTGCTCTAAAACTTGCCCCGTACGCTGATTATCTTGCGGTAAACGTTTCTTCGCCAAACACGCCGGGGCTGCGCTCGCTGCAGTCAGTTTCGTCTCTGCGCCCAATTCTTGAGTCGGTAATTCAAGCAAATCGACAGTCATCCGCCGACAAACCAATCCTGGTGAAAATTGCTCCAGATCTTGCCGATGAAGACATAATTGCGGTCGCAGATTTGGCCCGTGAGCTGGGGTTGGCTGGAATTATCGCTACCAACACCACCATCTCTCGTTCTGGGCTGAAAACGCCGGCAAAAAAGGTGGCGGAGATGGGGGCCGGTGGGCTTTCTGGTTCACCGCTAAAGCAACGCTCAATTGAGGTTCTGAAGCTACTGAACCAACACTTGGCTGGGTCTATGGCGATCATCAGTGTGGGCGGCATTGAAACAGCCGCAGAAGCAAAAGAGCGGCTTGACGCCGGAGCCACCCTGGTGCAGGGGTACACCGGCTTCATCTATCACGGTCCGCTTTGGGCGAGAAAAATTAATCGCCGGCTAAACCGCATCTAGCTCTAGGGCTTAGCTCCGCGCTGCACCTGTGGCTTAGGAAGCCTCATTGGTCGCATCTGAATTGAACGCATTGCCGCATACATAGCCAAACCGCGCTCTAGGTTCGCCTCACCATATTTTTCGGCAATACGTTTTTTGGCACTGCGGCCGATTAGCCAGGCGTTGATGCCGACCGAGATGAACAGAACCCACATGGTCAGCAGTGTTGCCAGCTGAACGTAATAGTTGTCGACAACTGAAATCAGAATTACTACCACTAGCGCCGGCAAAACCAGTTCACCGAAGGTAAATCGGGCATCAACCAAGTCACGAGCCATGCGCTTCTGCGGCCCGCGGTCGCGAATGGTGAGGTAGCGTTCCTCGCCGTTCATCATTCCGTTTCTGGCTTTTCGGCGCTCTTCAGCCAGCTTGGCGCGTTCAGCCTTCCGAGCCTCTTTAGATTTGTCACCAACCAACGGCTTGAAGTGCTCGGCCTCACGCTCTTTGCGTTTTGGGGTTGGTCGGCCTTTACCGGTTGATTTTTCGTCTGACATGAGCTCCCTTTGAAAACTGAACTGTCCATAAGATTACAGTCATGACGGCGAAGCAAAATTCATTTGAACCTGAATCGATCAACCAGCAAATTTTGCAGCGGTTCGAGCTGCGCAAATCTCAACTAAAGAATTTGGTGTCGATTCCGTCAATCGCCTGGGATGCCTACGACGCGAAGAACCTTTGGAAATCCGCGGATGAGGTGGCGAAACTATTCGCATCGCTCAATTTTTTCGACGAAGTTCGGGTGGTCGCAGCATCCAAATTTGAAAAAGCGGCGCCGGCAGTGCTTGCTAAACGAGCAGCAAAAAACGGGAAGCCACAGGTGCTGCTATATGCTCATCACGACGTGCAGCCGGTGGGTGATGAATCGCTTTGGCTGAGTAGCCCTTTTCAAGCCCAAGAGCGAGCGGGGCGCCTCTATGGCCGTGGTGCGGCAGACGATAAAGCGGGCATCTTGGTTCATCTCGAATCGTTGGCAACGCTGATAGAAAATGAAACTGACCCCGATTTGGGGATCACCCTATTTATCGAGGGCGAAGAAGAGGCTGGGTCACCCAGCTTCGATGATTTTCTGGAAGAGCATCGGGAGCTGTTGGCTTCCGACGTAATTATCGTTGCAGATTCAGGTAACTGGACCACTGAAATACCTGCTCTGACAACGTCACTTCGAGGTTTGGTTTCGCAGACCATCAAGCTTTCAACCCTTGATCACGCCTTGCACTCTGGAATGTATGGGGGAGCGGTTCCTGATTCAGTGACCGCTATGGTTCGACTGTTGGCCAGTCTTCACCACCAAGATGGATCGGTAGCGATTGAGGGCCTAGTTGAAAGCGAAGCAGCCGACATTGACTACAGCGATCAGCAGCTTGCCGAAGACAGCGGATTACTGCCGGGGGTAAGGCAGCTGGGCACGGGCTCAATCCTCTCGAGGCTGTGGACCAAGCCGGCCGTAACCATACTCGCCATCGATGCCCCCAGCGTGGCTGAAGCTTCGAATACGTTGCAGCCGAGCACCAGGGCGAAAGTGAGCCTAAGAATCGCGCCGGGGGAGCAGCCACAGCGAGCGTTGAATTTGCTTCGCGAGCATCTTTTGAAACATGTTCCGTTTGGTGCCCAGCTTGAATTTGAGGATTTTGAAGCCGGTGACCCCTACCTTGATCACCCCGGATGGGCAAAAGAATTGGCGGCTCATTCGCTGGAATTGAGTTTCGGCTTGGCCCCAATTGACATGGGGGTTGGTGGATCAATTCCGTTCATTGCCAAGTTCAAAGAGGTTTATCCGCAGGCGCAAATTTTGGTTACCGGAGTGGAAGATCCTGACTCTCGAGCACACTCACCAAACGAGTCTTTACATTTGGAAAGTTTTAGAAAGGCGATGCTGGCGCAATCATTGTTTTTGCTCCATGCGAACCAGTTGAGGCTCGGGGAATAGTCGCTGTTCAAAAACTATTTTGAAAGTTAGAATTTTGTTCGGAAAGGCAAAATCATGTCGCAAACAATCGAAACCGGAGTAGTTCTTACCGCTGAAGCTCAGGCGAAGGTAAAAACCCTTATTGAAGCTGAAGGTCGAGACGACTTGCGACTGCGCGTTGCAGTTCAGCCAGGTGGTTGTTCTGGCTTGATTTACCAGCTGTACTTTGACGAGCAGCTTGCCGACGACGACTACGTTCGTGAGTTTGACGCCGGCGTTGAGGTCGTAATCGATCAAATGAGCCTGCCCTACCTTGATGGTGCCTCAATTGACTTCGAAGACACCATCCAGAAGCAGGGTTTTACCATTGATAACCCGAATGCAGCAGGATCATGCGCCTGTGGAGACTCGTTCAACTAATAAAAAACTTTTCTAAAAACTGAAAGTCCGCGGAGTTTTCACTCTGCGGACTTTTTTCTTGTCGAAAAGTGCGGAAAATGCGCCAATTTTGGCGAAAATTCAACTGCTCGGCGCTTAGACTAGAAGGCGAAACGATTCGAATTTTCGAAGGGTCGATTGTGCGTTCTAAGCGTGTTATTCGGTTGGCAGCAGTGCCTGCAGCCGCATCACTTATGTTGTTGTTGAGCGGTTGCTCATCTGAAGAAATTGCTCGCGGGTTCCTGCCCGGTGTTGCCGGTGTAACCAACCACACCGATCGCATCACCGGCCTCTGGACAACCTCATGGATTGTCCTCTGGGGTGTCGGAATTGTTGCCTGGGCTCTAATGGCATGGGCGTTAATCGTCTACCGTCGCCGTCGTGGCGAGACCGGACTTCCAGTTCAACTGCGCTACAACAACCCAATTGAGACTTTGTTCACGATCGTTCCAACCATTTTGGTCATCGGGTTCTTTGCCTTTACTGCCCGCGACATGGCTGAAATTGAAAAGCCAACCGCAAACCCAGACGTGACCATCGAGGTTATTGCCAAGCAGTGGAGCTGGGACTTCAACTATGTTGACGAGAACGTTTTTGACTCGGGCATTCAGTCGCAGTTCGATGGCGAAGAGGGCTCAGAGGCAGCTCTCCCTACCCTTTACCTTCCGGTAAACAAGAGCGTTCAAATTGACCTCTCATCTCGTGACGTCATCCACTCTTTCTGGGTCATCGACTTCCTCTACAAGAAAGACATGTTCCCAGCGCGAACCAACACCATGTACTTCACCCCTCAGGTCGAGGGCACTTACAAAGGCAAATGTGCTGAGCTCTGTGGCGAATACCACTCAATGATGCTTTTCAACGTGAAAGTGGTTTCAGAAGCTGAGTACGAAGCACGTATGGCCCAGCTTGCTGATGCCGGCAACGTTGGTCAGCTAGACAACAAGTACGACCGAAACCAGAATCTTCCTGGCGACAATCCAGAAATCAGAGGATAGGGACAATGGCTACCGCAACCGCATCTAAGCCTGCCACCGGTGCAGTCAAAAAGACCAAGGGGCAAATCCTGGTCGAGTGGATTACAACCACCGATCACAAAAAGATTGGCTACCTCTACCTAATTACCTCATTCCTCTACTTCCTCATCGGTGGAGTAATGGCTCTGGTAATTCGTGCTCAGCTAACTCTGCCAGGTCTAGACATCGTTCAGACCAAAGAGCAGTACAACCAGCTGTTTACCATGCACGGCACCATCATGCTCTTGATGTTTGCAACCCCGCTGTTTGCAGCCTTTGCCAACATTTTGATGCCGGTTCAAATCGGTGCGCCTGACGTGGCTTTCCCTCGTTTGAATGCAATCGCTTACTGGTTCTACTTCTTCGGTTCATTTGTAGCCGTCGCGGGTTTCTTCACCCCTCAGGGTGCTGCAAGCTTCGGTTGGTTCGCTTATGCTCCGCTTTCAAACACCACATTTTCTCCTGGGCTTGGCGGTGACCTATGGGTCTTCGGTCTTGCGCTCAGCGGTTTCGGAACCATCATGGGTGGTGTCAACTTTGTGACCACCATTCTGACCATGCGAGCACCTGGCATGACCATGTTCCGTCTACCAATCTTCACCTGGAACACCTTGATTACCTCGATCTTGGTAATCATGTGTTTCCCTCCACTAGCTGCAGCCCTGTTTGCACTCGGTGCCGACCGTCGTTTCGGGGCACACATTTTCGATCCAGCCAACGGTGGCCCAATGCTATGGCAGCACCTCTTCTGGTTCTTCGGGCACCCTGAGGTTTACATTTTGGCCTTGCCATTCTTCGGTATTGTTTCCGAGATCTTCCCGGTCTTCAGCCGCAAGCCGATTTTCGGATACAAAACGCTGGTTTACGCAACCATCGCTATTGCTGCACTATCGATGACGGTGTGGGCTCACCACATGTACGTCACCGGCTCGGTGCTGCTTCCGTACTTCGCGTTTACCACCATGCTGATCGCTATTCCGACCGGTGTGAAGGTCTTCAACTGGATCGGTACGATGTGGAAAGGTTCGATTACTTTCGAAACCCCAATGCTTTACAGCCTGGGCTTCCTCACCACTTTCATCTTTGGTGGTCTAACCGGTGTGATCTTGGCTTCACCAGCCCTTGACTTCCACCTGTCTGACAGCTACTTCGTGGTTGCACACTTCCACTACGTGGTCTTCGGTACGGTGGTGTTCGCCATGTTCGCCGGAATCTACTTCTGGTACCCAAAGATGACCGGAAAGTTACTCAACGAGCGTCTCGGCAAAATCCAATTCTGGTTGCTATTCATTGGCTTCCACACCACCTTCCTAATTCAGCACTGGCTGGGTGTAATTGGTATGCCTCGTCGCTACGCGACCTACCTTCCTGAAGACGGATTCACCTGGATGAACGTTGTTTCAACTGCGGGTGCGGTACTGCTTGCCTTGTCGGTGATTCCATTCCTTTGGAATGTGTACATCACCGCCCGCAAGGGGGAGCGCACCACCCTAAACGACCCATGGGGTTACGGGCGTTCACTCGAGTGGGCTACCGCATCTCCGTTCCCTCGTCACAACTTCACTTCGATTCCTCGAGTTCGTTCAGAGTCTCCGGCATTCGATTTGAACCACCCAGAGTACGCAGCTGAGGCTGCACCAGCCAAGAAGGGCTAGTCAATTGAAATTCAACGCCAATCTTTTCTGGTTCCTTACTGTTTTCTACTTTGTTGATTCGGCCGCCTATGCAATTTGGTTTGCCAACTCAAACAACGGTGGTTACGAACCAATCGGTACAGCCGCCCTTGCAATGCTCGGATTCATGTCACTGTTCTTGGGCTTCTACGTTCAGAAAACCCACAAAACCCAGGGTCCAGTTCCAGAAGACCGACTAGATGCCAACATTGAAGACGGTGAGTCCGAAATTGGTTTCTTCGCACCGTGGAGTTGGTGGCCATTCTTCTTGGGCGCATTTGCTGCATTGGCCTTCACCTCGTTGGCTGTTGGCTGGTGGCTGTTCTTTATCGCATTCCCGCTCGCACTGGTTGCAATCATCGGGTTCGTATTCGAGCACAGCAGAGGCCATTTCGCTCACTAATCGTTAACTAAAGAATCCCTCTCCGCATGCGCCGGTAGGGATTCTTTTTTTGACCGTTTATCACTCTAAGTTTTGATTTGCCCAGATCACAATCGCATCGTAATGGTATTTGCCCAGGCCTGAAGCCACGGCCTCGTATGAGTCTCTGTAGGGGGAGGGCAGAATGTAGCTGGTTGCCAGAGAAATATATGCAGATCGAGTCGGTTTCCAGAATTGTAGGCAAAACTCATAGTGGCGCTTCACCAGCTCCTGAACGTCCGGGTTCGCGGCTGCCAGCCCTTGCTGCATAGCAAGTTTGAATGCCTCGGTGATTTCACTAAATTGCTCAGTAAACCTCTGATTTTCTATCTTGCAGTAGCTGTTGGCATATAGATTTGCGTGGTTCGACTGATTAATCTCCTGCATTCTAGACTCAGTTTTTACTCGAGTAGCTGCCGGTGATTTCGTAGATCTCAACGAGATACTCTGAGTACCATTCTTGGTTACGGCGTTTTGCTTCTTGATGAGGCTCGAATCGCATCAGTTCAGCTAGAGACTCACGGTTGGCAAAGTAATAAACCACGTTGATGCTGTCGCCCTCTGGTGATAGCCATTTTTTCTTGTGTTCAAATCCTGCGATCTGTTCACAGAATTCCATGATTTGGCGGTCCAGTTTCTCAAACTCTGAGTCTGATCGGAACTGGCGAAACTGAAATGAGGCTGCAATCACGTGGCCAGTTTATCGGCTTGTAAATATGAATCTAGCGAGTTTTTGTCAGGGGGAGGAGTTGAAAGACAAAGAAAAATGCCCGGCTGAAAATTCAACCGGGCATTTTTGTCAGAGCTTTTACTTCTTGACAGCCGCTTTCTTAGCAGCTGGCTTCTTGGCGGCAACCGCCTTTTTAGCAGGCGCTTCCTCTACCACTTCGCGGTGGTCGTGGTGCGCTGCTGCTAGTTCGGTTGCAGTCACAGGAGCAATTCGGTCTTCGAAGTAGAACTTCGATAGCGAAGCACGAATTCTTGCGCCCACAGTGATTTTGCCTCGCGAGTTAGGTCGAGCCAGAGTCGGCTGGTAGGTCTTGAAATCAACCAGCTTCCACATTTCGTGCTCGTCAAGCGGCTCGTGAACCTCGATGTACTCGCCGTGAGGTAGACGCACCACGCGGCCGGTTTCGCGGCCGTGGAGAACGATTTCACGGTCTTTTCGCTGCAGGCTCAGGCAAGCGCGCTTGGTGATGATGAACGCGATAACCGGGCCGATAATGAGCAGTACCTGTAGTGAGGTTAGTACGTGGTTCAGGCTCAACTTGAAGTTGGTTGCGATTAGGTCGGTTCCAGCGCCTGCCCAGAGCACAGCGTAGAAGGTTACTCCAGCCGCACCGATGGCGGTACGAGTTGGGGCATTGCGTGGTCGGTCAAGCACGTGGTGTTCACGCTTGTCTCCGGTAACCCAAGCTTCGATGAATGGGTAGAACGCAACCAAGGCCAAGAAAACAACCAGCACCACGATAGGAGCCAAGATGTTCCAAGACCAGGTGTAGCCACCTAGAACGAATTCCCAGCCGGTCGGTGCCAAGCGAAGTGCACCGTCAGCCCAACCGATGTACCAGTCTGGCTGAGTTCCGGCTGAAACCGGTGATGGGTCGTAGCCACCGTAGTTCCAGACCGGGTTGATGGTGAAGGTAGCCGAAATCAGCATGATCATTCCGAACACGATGAAGAAGAAGCCACCTGCCTTAGCAACGTATACCGGCATCAGTGGGTAGCCAACGACGTTTGAGTCGGTGCGGCCTGGGCCCGAGTAGTGAGTGTGCTTGTGAATAACCACCATGAACAAGTGGATAACGATGAAGACCAGAATCAATGCTGGAATCAGCAGGATGTGCAGGCCGTAAAGGCGGGCAACGATTGTTTCGCCTGGGAATTCGCCACCGAATAGCAGCGAAGACGTGTAGGCACCGATAACCGGAACCGCCTTGATCATTCCATCGATGATTCGTAGACCGTTACCTGATAGCAGGTCATCTGGAAGTGAGTAGCCGGTGAATCCGCCTGCCATTGCCAAAACGAATAGCACTACACCGACAAGCCAGTTGATTTCACGAGGCTTGCGGAACGCTCCGGTAAAGAAGACTCGAAGCATGTGCAAACCAGCGGCGGCAACGAAGAGAAGCGCCGACCAGTGGTGTACCTGACGCATCAGCAAACCACCGCGGATTTCAAACGAGATATCTAGGGTCGAAGCGTAAGCAACTGACATCTCTGCGCCCTTTAGCGGGCCGTAAACGCCGTCGTAGTTGATTAGCTCCATTGAAGGCTGGAAGAAGAAAGTCAGGAACGTGCCCGACAGCAGCAACACTAGGAAGCTGTACAGAGCCACTTCACCGAGCATGAATGACCAGTGATCAGGGAAGACCTTGCGGCCGAATTCTTTAAGGATGCCGCCAACACCGACACGTTCGTCGAGATAGTTAGCTGTTCCGGCTAGAAAGCCGCCTTTTTTCTGTGTGTTAGTTGCGGTGCTCATTAGATTGCTCGCTCCCAGAAGCTAGGTCCGACTGGTTCATTGAAATCGCTCTGCGCGATTAGGTAGCCCTCATCGTCAACGGTAATTGGCAGCTGAGGGAGTGGGCGTGCAGCTGGCCCGAAGACCACCTTGCAGTGCTCAGTTACGTCGAAGGTCGACTGGTGGCAAGGGCAGAGCAGGTGGTGAGTGTGCTGCTCGTAAAGTGCCACTGGGCAACCAACGTGGGTGCAGATTTTGCTGTAGGCAACAATGCCGTCGTAAGACCAACCTTTGCGCTCCTCAGTTTCTTTGAGGTCAGCAGGGTTGAGGCGCATCAATAGCACAGCAGCTTTTGCTTTTTCTTCTAGTTTGTGGTGCTCAAGGTCTTGAAGACCCTCAGGGATTACGTGGAAAACTGAACCGAGAGTGACATCTGCAGCCTTGATTGGGGTGCCGTAAGGGTCACGTGCAAGACGGGTACCTTTTTTCCACATCGTGTGGCGAAGGCTATCTTTAGGATCTGGCCCAAGATCTCCGAAAATCATGATCGCTGGTAGCGGGAAAAAAGCAAGTGCTCCGTAGAGTGAACGGCGAATTAGCTTGCGTCGGCTAAAGCCCGACTCGCTGTCGGCAAGCTTGATGATCTCAACCGCACGGGCGCGAACCTCTTCGCTACCGCGAGTGATGTGACGGTCTTCAGCGACCTCAGCGTCCGGCATGAGGGTTTTCGCCCAGTGCACAGCACCGATTCCGATACCCATTAGGCCCAAAGTAATTCCGAGGCCCAGGAAGAATGTGTTGTCTCTCACCGATCCAAGGTCTTCGGTGATCGGGAAAGCGAAGTATGACCATAGTGCAAATGCGCTACCAAACACAGAGGTGAAGAACAGTGCCGAGACCTGTCGGGCCGCATTTTTCTCGTGCTTCTTGCTCTTATCGGTCATGCGCACACGGTGTGGTTCTAGACCTGGATTCTTTATTGCGTCTTCGGCAACTATTGCCAAACCGGCGCCGTACTCATGCTCAGCGTTCTTCGAACTCTTGCTGCTCACTTGATATCTCCCTTGTTGTAAACCTAGTTAGATTTGGCGCCGAGCCAAATGGTGATTGCGACGATGCCGCCGAGAACAAATACCCAAGCAAACAGACCCTCAACCACCGGACCGAGGCTCGCTAGCTCATAACCACCAGCAGATGGGTTTGATTCCACCCACTTGAGGTAGGTGATGATGTCTTTTTTGTCTTTCGGGGTTAGGTTTGCGTCATTGAACACCGGCATGTTTTGAGGGCCGGTAACCATCGCCTCGTAAATGTGACGTTCGGTAACGCCCTTCAGAGCTGGAGCGTATTTACCTTCGGTAAGCGCTCCACCCGCACCTACTGCGTTGTGGCACATTGCACAGTTAATTCTGAAAAGTTCGCCACCGCGAGTGGTGTCACCATCTAGCGCAAGCATTTCGTCAGTCGGAATTGCAGGGCCGCCTAGGGTGCCAATGTAGGCAGCCATAGCTGAAATCTGCTCTTCGGTGAACTGAACTGGCTTTTTCTCAAGCTGTGGGCCAGATGCCTGACCAGGCATACGACCGGTGGCAACCTGGAAATCAACCGAGGCTGCACCAACTCCAATCAGCGAAGGACCTGCAGATGAACCCTCGGCGTTGGTGCCGTGGCAGCTTGCGCAGTTTGCCAAAAATAGCTTGCGGCCTTCTTCAACCTGAGCCGCGTTGGCTACCGCTGGCTGCGAAGACTCAACTGCTGCAGTGGCTGCAACGTAGCCACCTCCGGAGACCATAAGACCGGCTGCGATCACGATGGCCGCGGCGAATGGGCGACGGCGACCTGACCTTGATTTGCTGCTAAAAAATGCCATTTCTCAATTTCTCCGGATTTATTTGAGTACGTAAACGATTAGGAACAGGCCGATCCAAACGACGTCAACGAAGTGCCAGTAGTAAGACACAACGATTGCGCTGGTTGCCTCATAGTGACCAAACTTCTTGGCCGCGAAGGTTTTTCCGATTACCAAAAGGAAAGCGATTAGACCACCGGTTACGTGAAGAGCGTGGAAACCCGTGGTGATGTAAAACGCGCTGCCGTAAGAGTTTGAATCAAGAGCGATGCCCTCTGAAATCAGAGTTGCGTATTCCCAGACCTGACCTGCAACGAAGACTGCACCGAGAAGGTAGCTGAGCATGAACCACTCAACCATGCCCCATTTGACTGGTGATAGACCGGTTGCTCGAGGCTGTAGGCGCTCTGCAGCAAAAACACCAAACTGTGCGGTGAATGATGACGCAACCAGAATCAAAGTGTTGATTAGTGCGAACGGTACGTTCAAAATTGCGGTGTCATTGGCCCAGATTTCAGGGGAGTTAGCTCGAAGGCTGAAATACATGGCGAAAAGACCGGCGAAAAACATCACCTCGCTACCAAGCCAAACAATGGTGCCAACTGAAGTGGCACTTGGGCGATTAATGACAGGAGCTGAAATGGTCGTCATAGCTCCAATCCTAACTTGAGAAGTGGCCTGATTTAGGCATTTTTGAGCAGGTTTAACGGTCTTTTTGCCTAATAGAATCTCAACCATGACTTCGGCACAAACCTGGCCTGAAATATTAGGCAAATTGCTCGCTAAAACTGACCTCAGCAGGGCAGAGTCGAGCTGGGCGATGCGTGAAATCATGGGGGGAGAGGCTGCCGAAAGCGTGGTCGGCGCCTTCATGATGGCGCTGCGCAGCAAGGGCGAGTCGGTTGACGAGCTGGCCGGTCTGGTTGACGTGATGCTTGACCATTCCGTCATCCTCGACACGGGCGATCGAGCCGTCGATATCGTTGGCACCGGTGGCGACATGGTCGGCACTGTAAACATCTCAACAATGGCTTCGATTGTGGCTGCCAGTGCCGGAATTCCGGTGATGAAGCACGGTTCAAGATCTGCCTCAGGCAAAACCGGAAGTTCCGAAATGCTTGAGGTTCTCGGAATACGACTTGACCTCTCTCCAGAGCGAGTTGCCGATGTATTTCGCGAAGTTGGGTTGACCTTTTTCTTCGCACCGGTGTTTCACCCAGCAATGCGACATGTGGCGCCTATCCGCCGTGCACTAGGTGTTCCAACCACTTTCAACTTTCTGGGCCCATTGGCTAATCCAGCCCAACCGGTCGCAACATCGCTCGGAGTCGCAAACCAGTTGGTTGCCCCGCTAATGGCGGCGGAAATGGCCGCTCGCGGTCGTTCCGCACTGGTTTTTCGTGGGGAAGACGGCTTGGATGAGCTAACCACCACGGGAACCAGTCACATTTGGCAGGTTTCTGGGGGAGAGGTTGTCGAGTTCGTGCTAGACCCGGCGAAACTAGGTCTCTCGATAACCAAACTTGAAAACCTGGTCGGTGGAGATGCGCACCACAACGCCGAAGTTGCACGCGCGCTATTTGCCAACCAAACGCATGGCAATTTGCGCGCAATTCGCGAGGTGGTGCTGCTCAACGCAGCCTCGGGTGTAGTTGCTTTTGAGCTGACTGAGAACGCCTCGCTGGCCGCACAAGACATTCACCATCGATTTGCAGAGGCTTTAGAAAAAGTTGAACAGGCACTCGATTCGGGCGCAACCGAGGCGAAGCTCTCTGAGTGGATGAGCGTCACTCAGGCATAGCTCAGTTCATTAGAAGGAATCACAAAAACCCAGGGTAGTAGCTCGATCGGCCAAATATCCACTAGTTGACATAATGTTTATTATCGGTGTTATTTGATTACTTTATGCTCGCGCAGAAATTCGACGAGTCCCGGTGGGCTGAGCTCGTATTCTGATCGCTGCATTAGCTCATCAACGGCATACCAGCCGTGTTCCAGAACATCTCGATGCTCATCGGCCGTCCAGTTGCTGGTGTCTAGTTCAAAATCATCGATTTGTAAAAGATAAAAATGATCGGTGTAACTGTGTTGATTTATGCCGTCACCCCAAATCCAGGTTCCGGTAATCGAATGAATCGGCTCGTGGTCAGGTTCGAGTTGAATCTCTAAGCCGGTTTCCTCGTAAAGTTCTCGCACTGCAGCCTGGGCTGCCGTCTCGCCGGCATCGATGCCTCCGCCGGGAACCAGCCAACGCGGTGGCAGCTGAACCTCAGGGTCAAAGTGAGTCAACAGTAAAAACAACTCTTGATGAGAATTGTGCAGCACCACACGTGCCGTTTCACGATGGGCACCGGGCTTCATTCAGCGCAGGCCTTTGTTTTGCAGCTTGAAAATTTGGAGTGAAATTTGGGTCAGGTAGCCAATAGCAACCGCAAAAATTACTGTTCCAATGCCAGCTTGGCCGCCAAGTAGCCATCCGATTAGCAAAACGGTGGCTTCAAACATTGACCTAATTTTCCAAAATTTCCAACCCAAAAGCTTCTGGGTGCCAAGCATCAGGCCGTCTCTAGGCCCTTGGCCCAGATGCGAACTGATGTAGAAACCGGTTGCAAAAGCCACCATGATCATCCCAAAAATGAACATCGCTAGATTCGGCAAAAAGTCTGTGAAATCAGGTAGGTAAGGCATGAATAAATCCGAAAAAAGGCCGATGCAAATTGCATTCAGAATGCTACCGATGCCTGGTCTGACCTTCAGCGGTATCCAGGCGAGCAGAACCAGCGCAGAGACAATAACGCTTCCAATGCCGTAACTGACCCCCAGTTGATTGGCTAGGCCGAGTGCAAAGACATCCCAGGGTGGTGCCCCAATTTCTGCCTTGACCACCATTCCCAGCCCCAGGCCGTAAAGAGCTAACCCGGCCATCAAGATGAACAGGCGAGTTGGCAAACTAGGATTTGATGAGGGCATGGGTTCAGGATACCGACTTCCGAAAGCAGAGTTATGGCAAAGAGCCTTTTAGGGTTGAGCGACTCCCCTTTGGTGATTGCTCACCGCGGCTTTGCTGCAAACGCACCAGAAAATACCCTCGCAGCTTTTGAAGCCGCTTTCGCTGCAGGTGCCCACATAGTCGAATCAGACATCCAAATCACCAAAGATGGCATTCCGGTGTTATTTCACGACGTAGATTTGACTAGAGTCGCCGGGGTCCCGAGACGAATTCAAGAATTGGATTTTGCTGAACTGTCGAGCATCGACATAGCTGGACATCGAGTGCCATCACTGGCCGAAACCCTGAGCCACTTCCCCACCGGTCGATTCAACTTGGATGTAAAAACAATTGCTGCCGCGAAACCTGCAGCTTTGGAAATCGTTAGGTTCGAGGCCATCGATCGAGTCTTGCTGACCAGCTTCAGTAGCCGCCGCCGAAAAAGAGCCGTGGCTGAGGTTCGTCGATTACTCAGCTCTAAGGTTGCAGTTACCCAGTCAGCTGGCGGACGCGAGGTAATTCTGCTTTGGTTCTGCTCCAAGCTGGGTCTGCAAAGCCTGGCTCGAATAGTCGCTCGGGAAATTGACGCACTTCAAATACCACCCAAAATGGGCCCAGATCTGACCGATGCAAAATTCATTTCGTTAGTGAAGTACCTCGGTCTGGATTTGCACTACTGGTCGATCAACGAGGTCAGCGAGATGCAGCGTTTATTGAATCTGGGTGCAACCGGCCTCGTCACCGATAGCACTGAGTTAGCGAAGTCTGTTATTTCGCTGAGAGCGTTAGCTGAAGGGAATGCCTAAGCAGGCAGTTGGGTTTAGTCTCATGTAGTCCCCAAAAGGGCGTAAGCAGGAGGAAACCATGTCTCAAAACACAATGCGCGGTATGCGTCTCGGCTCACAGAGCTTGGAAACTGAACGTGGCGTCAATTACTCCGCTAGGGCCACGCACTCGTTTCAGTGCCCCAACAATCACATTTTTGAGGTCGTTTTTGCAGCTGATGCTGATCTTCCAGAAACCTGGCAATGCAAGCAGTGCTCAGAGCAAGGTATCTTGCTGGCCGATGGTCAGGCAATCACATTAGAGCCGATTGAAGCCAAAGTGCCACGTTCGCACTGGGAAATGTTGCTAGAGCGTCGCACCCGCGATGAACTGGAAGAAATTCTGCAGGAGCGCATCGACTACATTCGTGGGCGTCGAGCCGGAGGCAAGGCTGACGTCTAGTCAGATTTTTTGGCGCTAGTTGCTCGACTCAAAATCCGCAAAAGACCCCAGCGAGTGACTAGCCAAAGAGCTTCCGCAACTATGGCTGAACTCATTTTGGATTTGCCTTGCGTGCGTTCAATAAAGGTGATTGGAACCTCAACGATTTTTGCCTGCTCACGGTGAGCCCGATATGCCAGTTCGACTTGAAATGCATAACCGTGGGCTGCAACGCCCTCGGTGTCGAGTTGAGCTAAAAACTTCGCATTAAACGCCCTGAACCCGGCTGTCATATCGCGAATCTCGGTGCCCAGCATCATTCGTGCGTAGCTATTTCCAAATCTTGAAATTGCCCTGCGATACCAGGGCCAGTTGGCAACCGCTCCCCCATTTATCCATCGAGAACCGATGACTAAATCGTGAGAGGCGCTGGCCTCAAGCAGTTTTGTCAGGTCGGCCACCTGATGTGAGCCATCGGCGTCCATCTCAATGATCACTTGAAAATTACGCTGCAGAGCCCAATTGAAACCAGCCAGATAGGCATCGCCCAGACCGGTTTTGGCTGTTCTGATCAAGAGATGAACGCGGGGCTGATTTCTAGCTATTTTTTCGACTAGCCTTGCCGTTCCATCGGGGCTGTTATCGTCGACTACCAAAATTTCTAACTGCGGGTGTAATTCGGTTAGCTCGCTGAGCAAGGCGCCAATGTTTTCGGCCTCATTGTAGGTAGGCACCACCACTAAAACTTTCTTACTCAAAATCCGCCTCGTTTTCACTGAGTTGGTTGTCGCGACTAGTTTGAGTTTTTACTCTCCAGGCCAGGCCTAACAGAAACAGTGCGGTGGCGACAATTAGAAACTTGAGTGGCAGAGCTGTAAAGAACGCCGGAGTGAGAGAGCTTCGCAGCGGTAATTCTGAGATTTTTGCAATCGAGGTGAATGTGTCTACCTCGTCAATCACTGAGCCATCCGGAAGTATTGCCGCTGACACACCCACGGTTGAAACGTTTGCGATTGACCGACCGGTCTCAATAGCTCGTAATTTCGCAAACGCAAACTGCTGATAGGTTTCGTCGCTGTAGCCGAAGTCGGCATTATTAGTCTGCGAAAAAATTACTTCGGCCCCATCGGCCACCAAATCTCGAGCCACTGAGTCAATCGCGATTTCAAAACAAATCAAGACACCGGCATCGGTTTTATCGAGCTCAAAAATGCCATCCCGCTCGCCAAAGCTATACCCTCTGGAAATTAGACCGACCAGATCGGGAGCCAGTGAGTACCAAAAGTCACGGTTGGGAACATACTCTGCGAATGGTACCGGCCGTTTTTTGTCGTACCAATCGACCGGCCCCAACTGCGGCTTCCAAAGGATTGAGGAGTTGTAGACCCGCTCTCCACGTTCGGTGATGGTTCCGAAAATAAGTGGCACTTTGAGTTCATTGTCAACAAAATTGGCAATTCTTTGGTTTGCACGAGTGCTTCCAAGCGGGTTGGTATCAACCGCATTTTCTGGCCAAACCAAAACATCAGCATCGAGGCGCTCTCCAGCTTTGGTGATTGTTTTGGTTGCGTCGATGTGGTTCTGCAATATTGATCCGCGTACCGGATTGGCAAAGAGCCCCGCGTTCGCATTGCCCTGAGCCCAAGCCACTCTGATTTTCCCAGCTTCTGCTTCAGTCGGAGGGCTCGCAAGCAGGCCAATCAAAAGTGTGGCCGACACGAAAGCTATTGAGCGAAGCCACTGCCCCGGTCTCGAGATTGCAACGGCAAACCAGGCTGAGCCAAAGGCAACCAGAAGCGAAATCGAAGTTTCTCCACCAAGGTAGGCGAAATAGTTAAGTGGGCTGTCGCTCTGGGTTTGCGCGAGTGTCGACCAGGGGAATCCGCCGTAGGGAAAATTGGTAGCAATCAACTCGCGGGTTACGAAAACAGTGGCTAAAGCCGAGACTAAAAGAATTGGCTTTTCGATTCGTTGCCAGATAAATGCGGATGCAATAGCAGCAATCGCGAAAAATAATGCCTCAAGCGTAGCCAGTGCTAACAAAGGCACCGGCCCTAGGTAGAGGCTCATCCATTCGATCTGAAAAATGTAGTAGGCCAGGCCGCCGACAAATCCGATACCAGCAGCCCAGGCCCACGAAAGGCTCTTCACCGACAGCAGTAACAATGCCACGGCTGGAAAAATCAAGGGCCAGAAATTTTCTCGAGGCATCGCCAGTGACGCTAAATACGCACCAGAGATGGCAAGAAATAGCGCAGCTAATTTTGGTTTGAGGTTAGCCATAGTACGAGTAAGCCACAATTCCGCGTTTTACCTTGTCGACCGCATCTTTTGCAGTCTCGGCAAATTTACCTTCGGTAACCTGAGCAAGCTGGTCAAGGAGGTCAATGATTTGTTTGCTCCAGCGGATGAAATCACCGGGTAGTAAATCAGCTAGGTCTAAGACTGAATCTAGTTTGTTGCCACTCGCCCATCGGTAAATCGCTAGTGAAATGCTGAGATCTAGAGGCGGTGTTGACCGAATTTTGTACTGCTTGGAAAGCTGTTCTAACTCGAACCAAACCTCTTCGGTCTGCTCAATAATCGAACCAAAATTACCCTTCGGAATTCTCGGTTCGTACTCTTCATCTCGACGCGCTTCATAGACCAGAGCTGCTGCGACAGCTGCCAGGGTTGGCGCATCAATTTCGTTCCAAATGCCAAGGCGAATGCACTCTGCCACCAGCAGATCACGCTCACCGTAGATTCTTCCCAACAATTTTCCGCTTTCCAAAACTTCGTATTCGCCATTTATCTCGGCGATATATTCGAGTTCTGTAAGTAGGTCACAGAGTCGGTCAAAGGTTTTGGCTACCTGGTTGGTTCGACCCTCAATTTGATCCAATACGGCATCTAGTTCTCGACGCAGCTTGAACCATCGCTCGCCCCACCGAGCGTGCGCTTCGCGTTCAGGGCAACTGTGGCAGGTGTGAGAGCGCATGTCTCGTTTGAGCTGATTGAGTCGCTGTTCTTGCAAATGTCGACCCTTAGACTGTCGAATGTCTTTGCCTCGTTCTGCCCTGATTCTAGATGCGGCAAGGGTTCGCTCAAGATCAGAAATGTCGCGCCTAAGTTCTGCATAGCTGAAGAAATCCCCCAGATGACATTCCATCGATTGCTGGTAGCCATCAAGTGAAATCTGCTTCTCTCGGATGCCCTTGGCAAGACCCACCACCGAACGGTCTGCTTGAAATTGAGCGAATGATGTTTCTAAAACCTCTCGAGCGCGATCTTTTCCGAACGCTTCAATTAGGTTGACAGTCATGTTGTAGGTGGGGCGGAACGGGCTGATTAGCGGATAGGTGCGCTTACTCGCCAACCCGGCGACACTCGCGGGATCCAAATTTGCACTCCACAGAATCACAGCGTGACCCTCAGTATCGATTCCGCGACGCCCGGCTCTACCGGTGAGCTGCGTGTATTCACCCGGAGTGATTTGAACTCTAGATTCGCCGTTGAATTTGTCTAGTTTCTCCAACACGACCGTTCGAGCTGGCATGTTAATTCCCAGCGCCAAGGTCTCGGTGGCGAAAACAACCTTGACTAGTTTTCTCAGAAATAACTCTTCGACAACCTCTTTGAAAGCCGGCAGCATACCGGCGTGGTGGGCAGCTACTCCTCGTTCAAGCGCGTTCAGCCATTCGAAGTAGCCAAGAGTAGCGAGGTCTTCATCCGCGATGTTGTAGGTCTTTTCTTCGACTAGTCGGCGAATTGCTTGTTTTTCTTCGGTGGTGGTCAGCCGAATACCTTGGGCTAGGCAAGCTTTCACAGACGCTTCGCAGCCGACTCGAGAGAAGATAAAGAAAATTGCCGGTAGTAAATCTTCGTCATCAAGTAGTTCAATAACATCAGGCTTACTCAAACGCTCAATTCGGTTGAATTGAGCGCGGTGGGTCACCTGTCGTTTCGAATTCTTGCCGCCCTTGAAGTTCTGTACCGATTTGCTAACTGGTATTCGAAGCTTTTGAGCGTGCCGTTGGGCCAGCTCAGGATTTACCCTCTCGCCAGAGCTATCGAACAGGTCGAACATTTCATCTGTAAATAAAACGTGTTGATGCAGCGGTACCGGTCTGATTTCAGACACGATGATTTCGGTTTCACCACGAACCTCATCGAGCCAGGCGCCGAATTCTTCCGCATTCGAGACTGTCGCCGACAGGGACACAATTTTCACATCTCGAGGAAGATGAAGAATTACCTCTTCCCAGACCGCTCCCCTGAATCGGTCAGCCAAATAGTGAACTTCATCCATGACTACGAAGCCGAGGTTAATCAGCGCATCTGAGTTCGCGTAAATCATGTTTCGCAACACCTCAGTGGTCATTACGACAATTTGAGCGTCCGAATTTTGATTAGTGTCACCGGTGAGTAGGCCAACTCGCTCGTTTCCGTAGCGCTTTGCCAATTCGGCATATTTCTGGTTGCTGAGGGCCTTGATGGGAGTGGTGTAAAAAACCTTCAGATTCTTTTCGACAGCAAGGTGAATCGCAAACTCACCAATGATTGTTTTCCCCGCACCAGTCGGTGCGGCCACCAAAACCCCTTTGTCAGCCGCTAGTGCTAAACAGGCGCGTTCTTGAAATTCATCGAGCGGAAATTTCAGTAGCGACACAAAGCTTTCCAGGGATGCAGCTTTGTTTCGCTTTTTTGCCAACTGAAATCTTTCAGCTGGGCTCAGATTCGTCTCGCTCACGAATCTAACTCGAGCTCAAGATCTGCAGTTTTTTTGGCTCGCCTTTTGTCATTGATGGAGGCAATTCCTGCCGCTACAAAGTAGAGCAGCAGCAGCGGAATCATCAGCAAAAACATTGACATGGGATCGGCGGTTGGTGTTGCCAGTGCAGCAACGAGCGCGATTACGAAAACGGCAATTCGCCAGGAGTTCAGAATGTTTTTGGCGGTAATCACGCTGGCAAAGTTGAGTAGAACGAGAACCACCGGTAAAACGAAAGCGATACCGAAAACTAAGAGAATTCGAAGCGTGAAGAGAATGTACTCACTCGCATTGATTACGTTCGCACTGCCCTCTGGAGTGAATCCGATAAGTGTTCGCACAAAACCCGGTAGCGAAACCCACGCTAGCGCGCAGCCGACCAGGAAGAGCGGGATGCCGGTGAGCAGAAAACCAAGCGTGTAGCGCCGTTCTTTTTTCTTGAGCCCGGGTGTAATGAACGCCCAAAGGTTATAGAGCCAGACTGGGCTTGAGATTAGGATTCCGAGAAAAATAGACACCTGCAGTCTGACGTCAAATGCAGATACTACGGTTCCAAAGTTGACTGTGGCTTGGCTGCCTTTTTCTTCAGCAATCGCCATAATTGGTTCCTGAAGAATCGCAAAGACTGGATCAAATAGAAACCAGCCCACAACGGCTGAAGCAAAAATAAAAATTGCCGAAATGAAGAGTCGGTTACGCAGCTCTCTAAGGTGCCCGCCGAGGTTCATCTTGGCCTCTGGATTACGCTTTCGAGCCAAGGTGAATGCGCTTACTTATCGTCTGGAGAAGCCTGTTTCGACTCGGGTTTTTGACCCTCGTCTGACCTAATCTCTTTTTTGAAAATGCGCATCGACTGCGCCAAGCTCTTTGCAAGCCCGGGAAGCTTTGGGCCGCCCCAAAGCAGCAAGACGATAACCAGAATGATGATCCATTCCCAGCCGTTTAGACGCATTACTTGAACCTGCTTTCATCGATAGATATTTTGCTAATCGACTCGATAAGCCTACGCTTTCTTTCCTGCTTACGCAGAGCTTTTTGACGCAGTAGTGCTAGGCGGGCTCGCCAGAGGCGGTTGACTTCAAGCTCGGTTGCCGGAACGGGCTTTTCAATTTGAACTTCAATTGCTTCCAGTTCAGTAATTTTGGTAGCGGCAATCTCTAATTGGTCAGCAATCGCAGCAATTCGATTGAATAATCCCTTGATTAGGAAACCGTGAAAAGCCGCAGCCGCGATTGCAATACCTGTAAACACCCAAAACCAGTTCATTATTCTGAAATTTCTCCCAACTCAATTGGCTTATTCAGTGCTCGAGCGGCGAAGTCCCTGACCGATTGTCTGGCGACCTCGGGACCGACAACCCTCGCCTTTCCGCCAAAACTTGCGATTAGACGAGGCAAGTTTTCAAGGTGTCCCAGGCGAATTTTGACTCGAATCCAACCGGACTCATCGGGCTTGGGCAGCTCTTTAAGGTGAGCCGCAAGCTCGTAGGCCTCGGGAGCAAGCTCGACCTCGATCTCGACATCGGTTTTTTGCGAAATGTAGACGTCGGAGCTTAGCTGCGGAAAATCTTCTAGAGAATATTGCGCCTGCAAGTAGGAGACTTGGATCGAACGCATCCGGTCTAATTTGAACGTTCGGACATCTTGGTTGTCGTTACACCAGGCGCGAAGATAGTGCCCCTCTGGTCGAATGTCTAGTCTCAGTGGCTGAAGATTTCTTTTACTCAATTCACCACGATTGTTTCGGTATTCGCAGGTAATCTGCCGCCTATCAAGTATCGCTTCACGCAATTGTTCGGCGCTCGCCTCGATTGATCCCGGGGCTACATCGAGAAGACGAGAGGTTTCAATGACCTCACCAGATGCCAATAACTTTTGAAGCTGGGCTAGCTCGGGGTCGCTCATGAAACCTGGCAGCTGTGTCAAATAATCGAGCCCAACTGCAATTGCTGAGGCTTGTCTTGCGGTCAGCCTGGGCACTCCGGTGGCCACAAGGTTTTGCGATAGATAAATTTCATCGGGATTGTCTTCGTCTAGATCTATCAAGAACGGCAATTCAATTCCGGTGGCGAGCTGAAGCTCGAGAACATTCAACGAGTGAATCACTTCTCTGACCTGATCAGGTCGAACCCGAAAATGTTCTGAGATTTCACTAATTGAACTTGCGCCGCTACTGTTTTGCAAATAGCCAATCAGGGTCAGAGCAAAATTGAATTTTTCGGTGCCGTCTAGAGCTGAATATTTAGACATGATCGTTGTAAACCTGCTCTAGGAACTGGCTGACCAGTGTTTGCAGTGATGCCGGGGCCAGAATTTCAACATCCGGAAGGAAACCAATCAACTGTTGGGCAAAAAGAGAGGCGTCCATGTAACTAACGCTGGTCTCTTCCCAATCGTCATTTGACTCAATGCCCCAGGCAAACCAGGCAGCGCTGTCTTTTCTTACCCTCAGTGTTGCGTTTTGCTGGATTGTGTGTCGTTCGAGGTCGGCTAGAGCTTCGGCTACTCGTTCTTTTGTTGGTCTCGCGAATTTTTCTGGTTTCGTGGCCGAGCCAAGCAGCCTAATTTTGGATCTGATTCGCTTGAGCAGGAAATTTCGAACTTGACCTTCGTGCCGATCGAATGAGACCAGCAACCAATTTCCACCTATGTTTTTGAGAAGCCAGGGTTCAACCGTTCGAGTTGAAACTTCAGCTGAAGGTTTTTGATATTCAAATTCGACGGCTTGAGCTTCGTCAATCGCCTCTAGCAGAGGCGCAAAAGCCGGATCCCAGGTTCTGATTACCGGAGCAACTCCGATCAAATCGGCTTCCGCAGGGGTGACTCCCAATGCTCGAAGTTTGGTTAGCGCTAGGTCAACCTCTTGCGCCAGCGATGCTTGAGACCAGGCAGCGGCAGCCAGGTCTAGAAGTTGCAATTGATGTGCCGTGAGGATTGTGTCTTTTGGCCAAGAAAAATTATTGGCGGCAATCACGTATCGGGTCTCGTCGTTTTCTTCGCTGAAAACCGTCTCAATTTTGATTCCGATTTCGCGAAGGTCCGATTTGTCATGCTCGAATTTTCGAAGGGCTGAATCCGGATCAATGCGACCGCCGCTGGTGTATTCGGGGATAGCGGCAAGCAGTTCTTCTCGGCTAAGCCCGCGTTTGCTGAACAGCAGAGCAGCCGTAATTTTTAGCAGCCGCTCGGTTTTTCCTGGTTTTCGAGCGTCGAGCTGTTGTTCTGATAACAACTTGCCCCCAAACCTAATCTGTTAGCTATTTGATCCCGAGAATGTCGACTACGAAAACCAAAGTTGAGTTCGCTGGGATGCTGTCATTGCCCTGATCTCCGTAGCCTTCGCTAGGCGGGATGATTGCAACAACCTGCGAACCAACTTTTTGACCAACCAGTGCCTTTACAAAACCTGAAATTAGAGAACCCTCAGCAACCTCAAATTCTGCCGGCTGCCCATTTTCCCATGATGAATCGAACTGGGTGCCTTCATTCCAGAGAAAGCCAGAGTAGTGCACCACAACGGTGTCACCCTCGGCAATTTCGTCGCCATTTCCAGTGATCAGATTGACAACTTTGAATTCGCTGGGTGCATCACTCTTGGGAATGGTCACTCCCGGAACACCTTCGGTGCTGGTAACCACGGTTGGAAAACCAGCAGTTGCTGGTTGACTCGCACCCAGAGCTCGAGGCAGGAAGACCTGGTCGATTTTGAAAACGAAAACCAGCGCATCGTCTGGGCCCATCCCAAAATCAGCAATTCCTTGATTGTTGTGCGCATCTTTTGGCGGCAGGATAACCGCCACAGTAGAGCCACCCTTGACTCCCGAAAGTGCGGTGCAAAAATTGGGGGTACCTTCAGCGCTCAGAAAGAGTGTTGTTGCGCTTCCCTCGGCGAAGTTAGATTCTTGCAGCAGTTTGTTGTCGGCGCCGTTATAAGCAATGAAATCTACTGAAATTGACTGCAACCCTTTGATTTCTGGGCCATCGCCCTCAACTAATACTTTGGTTTCAATTTGGTCAGAGCCCAGTGGCGTTGGAAATTCAACCGTTGGTTTTTCTGAACCGTCAACCAGTGAGATTTGCTTTGCATTCTCGCCAAAGTTTGCGGTACCGCAGCTGTAATCAAGTGCCGAATAGGCTGAATTTGTGTCGCTGGGTGCACAGCCCGAAAGAGCAAAAATCGAAAGGGATGCCACTGCGGCTGCGATTACTTTTTTCAAAACGAAACTTTCTTTGGGAGATGCTTTAGTTTAGCTCAGAGCCTTTAGCCTTGGCCTCGGCTGCAGACTGGGCTGTTCGTAATGACTTTCGCAATTTTTTATCACTAGGTGCTCTGGAACCTAAGTGTTCTGGGTTCCAAACGAGCATGTCTTCATCTGCAAATTCGGGTTTGTTTTTCAGGTTCTTCAGGTTTGGCAAAATCACACCCTCGGCGAGTCGCCTAGCAGTTACCAAAAATGCAGTGTGGCCGATCATTCGGTGCTCCGGACGAACTGCCAAACCCTGCAGATGCCAACCGCGCACCAATGATTCCCAGGCGTCTGGCTCATTGAATTTTCCGGTCGACCTTACCGCCTCAGTGAATCTGGAGAGCTGGGTTACCGTGGCCACGTATGCAATCAAAATCCCGCCTGGAACCAGAGCATCGGCACTGACATCGATGCATTCCCAGGGGGTTAGCATGTCTAGAATCACTCGATCCGCCTGGCCAGGCTTGACCTGCTTTGGTAGTTCTTGCTCTAAATCACCGAGGTGAATTTGCCAATTCTCTGGAACCATCCCGAAATTGGTGGCGACGTTAGCCTGGGCAATTTCAGCAAACTCTGATCGGCGTTCGAATGAATCTAGGCGACCTCGTTCTCCAATTGCTCGCAGCAGGTACATGCTGAGAGCTCCTGAACCAACTCCGGCCTCAACGACGCGCGCCCCTGGAAAAATATCTCCCATGGTCACAATTTGAGCCGCGTCTTTCGGATAAATAATTGCGGCGCCTCGCGGCATTGATAAAACGAAATCGCTCATCAGTGGTCTGAAAGCTAGATACTCAACGCCGTTGTGGTTGGTTACAACAGATCCCTCATCGATCCCAATTATGTCGTCGTGTTTGATATCGCCCTTGTGGGTGCCAAAAGACGCACCTGGCACCAACGTGATGGTGTTTAAGCGACCTTTTGGGCCAGTCAGTTGAACCCTGTCCCCCGGCCTGAAGGGTCCGGTCGGAAGAATTGGTTGTTTTTTCAAAATTTATCCTCATCGAATAGTGCTGCTAGATCGGTCAGTTTTTTACCTTCGAGGCTCGACCAAATGGTTCGATCTTCACCTTCGGGCAGGGCAACAAAATTGGTCACACCGATCGCCTTGGTGCCGGCCGCAATCGCCGATCTCAAACCGGTTGGAGAGTCTTCGATTGCAACGCAAGCCTCAGGAGCTACTCCCAGCAACTCAGCAGCCTTGAGGTATGGTTCTGGGTCTGGTTTACCCTTAGACACGTCATCTCCAGCGACGACAACGTCAAAAGCATGAAACGGAATTTGGTTGGCAACTGCTCTGGCCATTCTGCCGAGAGACATAGTTACCAATGCCGTCTTGACCCCGTGTGCGCGAAGTTCGGTAAGCAGTTCGATGGCTCCTGGGCGCCAACTAATTTCTTGATTTAACTGTGCCACCACCGCGTCGGTCAGCTGATGCATGATTTCTTCGGGGCTCAGGTTTGATCCAAGTTTTTCTTGAATGGTGCGTGACGAGTCGTAAAGCGACTGCCCGATTAGATCAAGCCCATCTTGTTCACTCCACTGCTTGCCGTGACTCTCAGCAAGGTTCTTTTCGCTGAGTAGCCAGTAAGGCTCGGAGTCGATTAGGGTGCCGTCCATATCCCAGAGAACGGCCAGAGGTCTTGTTTCAGTCATTATTCGTCGAGTTTATCGACAGCGAATGATTTAGGCTTATCTTCTGATTTTCAGGGGTTAAATTGAGCGCTAATTTCTTTTCCGGCAGGGTGCTGGTGGTTGCTTTTGAAGGCTGGAATGACGCCGGCAACGCTGCCACCGGCGTGACTAAATTTTTGGCCGAGGAGCTGGCGACTGAATCAGTGGCCAACGTTGATTCTGAAGATTATTACGATTTTGTATTGAACCGACCTCTTGCCGTCAACGGCTCAAATGGGGAACGAGAGTTGGTCTGGCCAGGAGTTGATTTTTCTGTCTCCACAAAAAAATCTGATCCAAATCTTGGCCGCATCGCTTTGCTCAGCGGAGACGAACCGTCGTTCCGCTGGAAGGCGTTCACTGCAGAGATTCTGGAAATGGTCGAAGACCGTGAAATTGATCAGGTAATTTTTCTGGGTGCGATGCCGATTGATGTTCCACACAGTCGGCCAATCACGGTGAAATCATCGTCTCAAAATGCGGATGCACGAGAGGCGCTAGGAATTGAAAAAAGTCAGTATGAGGGTCCGGTCGGAATTCTCACAGTTTTAGGTTTGGCGCTAGAAGCAGCCGGAATTCCCTGCGTGGGTTTATGGGCCATGGTTCCTCACTATGTTCAGAACGCACCCTCACCGAAGGCAACGCTCGCCTTGCTAAATGAACTTGAGTTACTGCTGGGGGTAACTTTCAATCACTCAGAGCTTGCCGAAGAGGCTTTTGCCTGGGAACGAGAAATCGACGAGCTGGCTGAATCTGATGAAGACATGGCGGCCTACATTGCACAACTGGAGAAAAACAGAGACGAAAGTGCGTCGTTTGAAGAGAGTGCAAATCAGTTAGCCGCTGAATTTGAAGCCTTTCTGCGCAAGGGTGAAGAAGGCGACGGACCAGGCTCTGCAGACAGATCAGAACTTTAGCTAGCTGGCAATTACACCTGTGATTAGTAGGGTGAGCAACAGCAAACCTAGACCAACTCGGTAAATCACAAATGGCAGAAATGAACCTTTTTCTAGGTATCGCAAAAAAAGTGAAATCACTGCGTAGCCGGAAATAAAGGCAACCGCGGTGGCTGCGACCAAAGCCAATAGATTTGAGCCGTCTAGGTCTCTGTAGCTGGTCAAGAATTCGAATAGGCCACTGGCTATGACCGCAGGTATCGCGAGGAGAAAACTGTATCGAGCTGCTACATCACGTCGGTACCCGAGCAGCAGGCCTACGGTAATAGTTCCGCCAGATCTAGAAACCCCCGGAATTACCGCTAGTGCTTGGCCCAAACCGTAGAGCAGGCCGTGTTTTACAGTTAGCTGATCTAGGGTCTTTTCCCGTTTTCCAATTTTGTCGGCGAGGCCAAGCAGCAGACCAAAAATTATCAGGGTGAAGGCGATCACCCAGAGTGATCGAATCTGGTTCTCGATTTGATCTTTGAACACCAATCCGATGACAACCACGGGTATGGTTCCAGCAATAATCAACCAACCAAGTTTTATGTCGGATTGGTTTTTGATTTTTGAAGAGGATTTGGCACCAAATGAAAACTGGCCAAGCCAAGCTTTCGCAATTCTCAGGATGTCACGGAAGAAATAGAGCAGCACAGCGGCTTCGGTACCCAATTGAATGGTTGCAATAAAAGCGGTCAATTGCGGTTTAGAGATGTTGGCTGAGCCGATGAGTTGCTCAAATATTTGTACGTGTGCCGATGAAGAAATCGGCAAAAACTCGGTGATTCCCTGAACTAATCCGAGAATCAGCGCTTCGAGAAGATTCAATCGTCGCTGTCTTCTGCCTGCGTGATCGGAAGATACTCGCCAAATTTCTCTTCGAGAGCCTCTTCGTAATTTAGAAATGCATCCTCGAGTTGATAGTAGGCCTGCTCTAGAGCTGAGTTTTCTGCGCCTCGGTTGCTGGAAACCGCTTCGAAATGACGCTCCAGCGCAGCAATAAACTGCTGCAGTGCAAATCTAGGTTCTTGAGCCATGGCTAAAACCTACCCTGCAAACGGTGCTTAGCCAAGGATTTATCTGCTCGAGCCGCAGCCAGTTTCAATCTGCTAAACTCGCCGAGGATGTAATCCACACCTGTCCGGGTGGCGGAATGGTAGACGCGCTAGCTTGAGGTGCTAGTCCTCGATAGAGGGTAGGGGTTCAAGTCCCCTTTCGGACACAGCTAAAACTCTCACCAACGGTGAGAGTTTTTTGTTTCACAACCCAGCGGAAGCCAGAGATTTAGACTTTTACCGATGAAAAATTCCAAAGAAATAAGTGCTGCCCTAGGCTACAGCATTGATTTTGCTCGAGAAAAGTTAGCCGGCAAGCAAATTGCTGTTCTCACCGGAGCTGGAATCAGCACGGATTCGGGAATCCCGGATTATCGCGGTGAAGGTCGGGTTGCACGGCATCCGATGACCTTCGACACATTCATGCAATCAGAGCAGGCGCAGCGACGCTACTGGGCCAGAAGTTTTGTCGGTTGGAGCAGAATTGCTCAAGCTGCACCAAACGCGGGCCACTTCGCTCTAGCTGAGTTTGAGGCAAGCGGGTTGCTATCGGGAATCATCACCCAGAATGTTGACGGTTTGCATCAGGTCGCAGGGTCAAAAGCAGTGCTCGATCTGCACGGTCGCCTCAATCGGGTTCGGTGCATGAGTTGCAGTTTGGTTGTTTCACGTGAGGAGATGGACCTCTGGCTCAGCGAACTAAATCCCGGTCTGCAAAAAGACAATTCGGTGGAATTCAGCCCGGACGGTGATGCTGAAATTGAAGCCACTGCCCAATTTCGTTTTCCACGCTGCCCGGCCTGTGCCGGAGTGCTCAAACCAGATGTTGTCTTCTTTGGAGAATCGGTTGCACCCCAGCTGGTGGAGAAGGCATTTACCCTAGTGGATCGTGCTTCTGCCCTATTGGTTGCAGGTTCATCACTCTCGGTAAATTCAGGCTTTCGTTTTGCAAAGCATGCACACAAGCAAGGAAAACCGTTGGTTATCGTGAATCTTGGCCCAACCAAAGCTGACGAATTGGCATCGGTGAAACTTGTCGGCAATACCTCCTTGGTTTTGCAGAGGTTGCTGAATGACTGAGACTGTTTTGGGTCTGTTGCGACACGGTCAGACCGACTGGAACATAGATTTTCGCCTACAGGGCATAACCGATATTCCGATGAACGCAACCGGACACCAGCAGGCCGCAGCCGCTGCTCGAGCCATTAGCACTGAAACCTGGGAGGTTTTGCTGACCTCTCCCCTAACTAGGGCTATTGAGACTGCAACGGCAGTTCAAAAAAAGTTCGTTAGCGACGGAAAAGAAATTCAGCTAATTCAGCATTCGGGGCTTTTGGAGCGTTCATTTGGCTCAGCTGAGGGCCTCACCTATGAGCAGTGGCGAAACAGCTCTGAGGTTGATCAGTTGGCTGCCGGTGCGGAAACGATGATGAGCCTTCGGGCCCGTGCCGAAGAGTATCTCAGAGAGCTAGCCGAAACCTATCGAGGTAGAAGAGTTTTGGCGGTTTCACACGGGGCGTTGATCAGAACCTTTATCGGTATTGCCTCGGCCGAAAACTTGCCACCAGCTGGAGAGCGCATTTCGAACGCCTGCTTCAACGTTTTGAAACACTCTGAAGCCGGATGGGAGGTGCTGGTATACGAACCGGCCCCCCTAACTGAAAGCCTCCGGCACCGCTTCGAAATTTTTTAGTCGACCGCTGTCTAGTGAGGCTTGCCCAACGGCTAATTAGGCAAGCGTATTTAGCTGCCTGATCAGCTCCGATGCAGAACGATTCCAGTCAAACTTAGCTGCCTGCGCGATCGATTTTCGGGATGCCTCAATCCAAGCTGGGTTATCCGTGAGTTTCATTACCTGGGCAGCAAAATCGGCTGGGTTTTCTGATTCAAAGAACAGTGCCGCAGAACCGCCGATTTCGTCAAAAATATCAATTTTTGAGACCACCACCGGTACGCCACGCGACATGCTTTCAACCAGAGGGATACCGAAACCCTCATCTAGTGAAGCCGACACCAAAGCGACGGAGCTGTCTAACTGTCGATGGTATTCAGCCTCGGAGACTCCGTTGTGAAAAACCACACGGCCAGACTTCGGTGCGATTAGCTTTTCAAGTTCCGTCTGCCGCTCCGGGCTGATTTTGCTTAGCAGGTGCAGCTCATAATCAGGCAAATGTGCCATGCCAGCAATCAGGGTCTCGACGTTTTTGTAGGGCATGAAACTGCCCATGTAAACCAGTTTTTGAGGTTGCCGCGGACGCTGTTTCGGCGAACTGTGCTCGTATTCTCTGCTGAAACTTCCGGCTGCGTTGTAAACCACCCAGACTGGGCGCTTGGTCAGTCGGTGCTGCTCAATCAGCTGTTTGGTTGTTTCTGACACGGTTGCCACCGCATCGGCACGATTCAGAATCAGTCGCTGTGGCCACCAGGCAGTGTGAAAAAGTCGCCACACCAGGCGGATCAGTGCGTTGAAACCGGGTGGCGGGGCCGGATGACGGTAGTAAATGAGATCGTGCAGGGTCAGTACCAGGCGATACTTGCGACCGAATGATCCCATGGTTTGCATTGGGCTAAAAACGAATTTTGCACCGGCGCGATTTAGTTTTTTGGCGATGAAAAACTCGCTCAGACTGGTCGGTGAATTTGCGAGGATGTATCGGGCGCCCCTGGGAAGTTTTTCGAGCTGGCGAAGGTCGTGGACAATCGCGGTTACCTCAACGCGAGCGTGCAGGGCAGCGAACAAACCAGCCGAAAATCTGGAAATTCCATCGTGGTGATCGTATCTGATGAATCTGGCATCAAAAAAGAAATTCGGCAAACTCATAGCCGGCCGCTTTCTCTCGCAAAACTCGAAATGTAATCAGCTACGAGCTGCGGACATTCATAGTGGGTGAGGTGGCCTACACCGCTAATTATCTGTAGCTTTTTCGGCGATTGGATCAAACTAAACATTGAGCGTTGTTGAGCGACGCTGGTGATGTCATCTTTATCCCCGGCAATTACTAAAACTGGGGTTTTGAACCTGGCTGCAAAATCGGCGACACAGCTTGAAATCGATGCGCGGTATCCTTCAATAGCTACCCGACGAGATGCGAAATCATTGAAATTTGTATCGTGCTGTTGATGAACCCATCTTCTCAATTTTCGGTTTCGGGATTTGGTCATCACGATGCTCATCCCGCGGACCATGGGCCAACTCTTCAAAATTCTGTTTCCAGTTTTTTCCGAAGTTTGCTCGGCAAATTTGAAGAAAGTCTTGGCGAGCAGAGTCATGGCTGCCTTTGGGCCTTTTAGCGCAGGTGCTGAAACTGGGTTCTCCAGAATCAACAGCGAGAAATCATCGGCAGTTGCAGCGTGATGAGAAACCACGATACTTCCGAAGCTATGCCCGAGCAGTATCGGTTTTTCGGGAAGATTCAGCGCAGCTATGAATCGACTCAGCCACTCAGAGTAGGCCTCAATGGTGTGTTCCGAAGTCAGTTCGGCACTCAGGCCGAATCCGGGTAGGTCAGGTATGTAGACGTCAAAATCTATCAAAGCGCCCGCGATTGAGCTCAAGCCCAAGTGGTTTCCACGGTAACCATGAATCAAAATTATTGAACTCGTGGGTTTTTCTATGGCTGGATAAAACCAGTAGTGCGTTCCCAGTGAGGGCTGCTCCCGCTTGATTGAGCGGGCTTGCGCAGCACGAGCCAATTTTTCTGATTGAAGATTCATAGCGATCGCTAAACCGAGAAGTACTTTGCTTCTGGATGGTGCAAGATCATTGCGTCGGTTGACTGCTCCGGGTGAAGCTGCAATTCGTCCGAAAGTTCGACACCGATTTGGCTTGGTTTCAAAAGTTCAATCAGTTTGACTCGGTCTTCTAGTTCTGGGCAGGCTGGATAGCCAAATGAATACCTGGCACCCCGATATTCCAGTTTGAAGAGCCCTTCCACCTGCGTTGGATCTTGATCAGCGAATCCAAGTTCTTCGCGAATTCTTGCGTGCCAGAATTCAGCCAGCGCCTCGGTGAGCTGCACCGAAATTCCGTGAAGTTCCATGTAGTTGCGATAGTCATTAGCCCGATAAAGCTGGTTTGCGACCTCTGAGACTCGGCCACCCATGGTGACAAGTTGAAACGGAACCACATCTACCTCAGTAGATTCTTTGGAACGAACAAAATCGCTTAGGCAGAGGTGTCGGTCTCTGGCCTGCCTTGGAAAACTAAATCTCATGCGCTCGGTGCCGGCAACTCCCCCGGATCCGCCATCTGTGGCTCCATCTGACGAGTGATGCAAAATCACCAGATCATTACCATCGGAAACGGCCGGAAAGTAGCCGTAAACCACTGCGGCCTCCATTAGGCCCTCGGCCTGAATTCGGTCGAGCCAATAGCGCAATCTTGGTCTACCCTCAGTGGCCACCAAATCTTCGTAGTTTGGTCCGTCTGCTGTCCTAGACGGTTTTAGCCCCCACTGACCCATAAATGTGGCCCGTTCATCGAGGAAGGCGGCGTAGTCGCGAAGGGGAATTCCTTTGACCACTCGGTTACCCCAAAAAGGTGGAATAGGAATTTCATTGTCGGCAGCCACATCTGACCGGTCTGGGATTAGATCTGGAACAGTGCGAACCAGCAGGCTCTGCGGCCTAACCAGTCGTTTCTTGAGCGGTGGTAGTTCAACATTTTTCTCACCGCGCTTTAGCCGCACCAGCGGATCCATCAGCTTCAGGCCTTCGAAAGCATCTTTTGCGTATCTGACTTCTCCGTCAAAAATCTCAGCCAGGTCTTGTTCGACAAAGCTTCGAGTTAGGGCTGCGCCGCCGAGAATTACAGGCCAACGCTTCGCGACTCCGCGCTGGTTCATCTCTTCAAGATTTTCTTTCATGATTTGTGTCGATTTGACTAGCAAACCGCTCATGCCGATTACATCTACGTCAAATTCTTCAGCCGCCGCAAGGATGTCGTTGATTGGCTGTTTGATCCCGAGGTTGACTGTTTCATAACCATTATTGCTAAGGATGATGTCCACCAAATTTTTACCAATGTCGTGCACATCGCCTCTAACCGTAGCCAGCAAAATTCGGCCTTTACCCTGCTCATTGGACTTCTCCATGTGTGGCTCCAAATGGGCCACGGCAGATTTCATAACCTCAGCTGACTGCAGCACAAATGGCAACTGCATCTCACCTTTTCCGAAAAGCTCACCTACCACCTGCATGCCTTTTAGGAGATGATCATTAATGATTTGAAGTGGCGCTATTCCGGAAGCCATGGCCTCGTCTAAATCAGGTTCAAGGCCTTTACGTTCGCCGTCAATAATTCGGCGTTCAAGTCGCTCTCTGATTGGTAGAGCAGCCAATTCCTCGGCTCTCGAGGCTTTGGCTGCTGTGCTGTCGATGCCGCTAAAAACCTCAAGAAACTTAGTGAGCGGATCAAAACTCACGGTTCCGTCAGCATCCCTTTCTCGACGGTCGTAAATGAGGTCGAGCGCAGCTTCAAGCTGTTCTGAGGGAATTTGACTTAGCGGCATAATTCTGGCCGCGTGCACGATTGCTGAGGTTAGCCCAACTTTGGTGCACTCGTGAAGAAAGACTGAATTCAGAACGTGTCTGGCAGCCGGCGAAAGCCCAAAGGAGATATTCGAAATTCCGAGGGTCGTTTGAATGCCGGGGAAATCTTCGTTTAGAACTCGAATAGCCTCGATTGTCTCGAGCCCGTCGCGTCGAGTTTCATCTTGACCGGTCGCGATCGGAAATGTGAGTGTGTCTACTGTTATGTCTTCGAGGCGCATGCCCCAGTTTTCAGTGAGATCTTTGATCAGGCGGCGTGCGATTGCGAGTTTTGTTTCTGCGGTTCTTGCTTGGCCAGATTCATCAATGGTGAGAGCAACCACGGCGGCGCCGTGTTCTTTGACCAAAGGCATAATTCGAGCAAATCGCGATCCTGGACCGTCGCCGTCTTCGTAGTTGACAGAGTTGATCATGACTCGACCACCGATGCACTCAAGCCCTGCCTCGAGGACGTTCGGTTCGGTTGAATCGAGCACCAGAGGCAAGGTTGTCGAGGTGGCTAGTCGACTAACCAGCTCACGAGCATCTTTTGCACCGTCTCGACCCACGTAGTCGACACATAGATCTAGTGCATGTGCGCCCTCACGGGTCTGCGACTTTGCAATTTCGATGCACTCATCCCAGTTTTCGGCCAGCATCGCCTCTCGAAACGCTTTCGAACCGTTGGCGTTGGTGCGCTCGCCAATTGATAGATAGGTCATGGTCTGGTCGAACGGCTGGTGTTGATAGAGACTGGCGAGACCCGGCTCATCAACAAATCTTGGCCGAGCTGGTTTTGCGCCGGAAACCGTAGCGGCCAGTTGTGCGATGTGGGCAGGCGTCGTTCCGCAGCAGCCTCCGACCAAGCCCGCGCCGTATTCGCGGACAAATTGCAGCTGAGCCGTACTTAGTTCGGCTGGAGTGAGTGGATAGTGTGCACCGTGAGGACCGAGAATCGGCAACCCAGCGTTTGGCATCACCACAAGGGGCAGCTGAGAATATTTGGCAAGATAGCGCAAATGTTCACTCATTTCGGCTGGGCCAGTGGCACAATTCAGCCCAATCGCATCTACCCCGAGGGCGGCAAGAGAGGTAAGTGCAGCACCGATTTCTGAACCCAACAGCATGGTTCCGGTAGTTTCGATGGTTACTGAGACGAAAATGGGAACGGCTTTACCAAGCTCGCCCATAGCTCGCTTCGAGCCAATTACTGAGGCCTTAGCTTGGAGTAAATCTTGAGCGGTCTCGACCAGAATTGCATCTGCTCCCCCGTTGATCAGACCGCGTGCGGAAGCTTGATAGGCGTCTCGAAGCACACTAAATTTTTCGTGCCCTAACGACGGCAATTTAGTGCCCGGCCCCATCGAGCCAAGCACCCAGCGCATTGAGTTTAATGTCGCGAAATCGGCCGCCACCTCTGCAGCTATTTTGGCCCCGGCAAAGGCCAGCTCTTCGATGCGATCTTCGATGCCGTACTCTGCGAGGTTTGCAAAATTGGCGCCAAATGTATTGGTCTCGATTGCCTCGGCACCGGCTTTTAGGTATTGAGAGTGAATACCCGCGATGATTTCAGGTTTGGTGATGTTCAGAATCTCATTGCATCCCTCGTGGCCCTGAAAATCTTCAAGAGTGGGAGCCGCATCCTGAATCATGGTTCCCATGGCGCCGTCGGCAACTACGACGCGAGTTTTGATCGCGTCTAAAAAGGCTTGTGACTTGGCTGGGAACATACCTTGTGAGTCTACCCGCTGCGTCAAATTACCGGTCGTTCATTACTCTGCTGGGTAAACTGGCCGAATGACGAGCGCGCTTTTTAGAACCGATAACCCGACGCTCTCGTTCGAGTTTTTCCCACCTAAAGACCCAAGCGGAGATGCAGCACTCTGGGAAAGTTTCGATGCTCTGCTCGAGGCTAAGCCGAATTTCGTTTCGGTTACCTATGGGGCTGGCGGTTCAAATCAGGGTCGCAGCCTAGAAATCTTGAAGCAAATGGCTTCTGCTGTTCCAACAATTGGCCACCTGACCTGTGTCGGTGCCTCATTCGAAAAGGCCAAGCGCACTATTTCTGATTTTCAAAAAGCTAATGTTTCAGCCATTTTGGCGCTTAGAGGTGATGCGCCGCTAGACAATTCGGATGCTTTGCAGCAGGGTGAGATCAAAACAGCGCTCGAGCTAGTTGAGCTAATTCATGGTGAATCCGACCTTGAAATCGGCGTAGCGGCGTTTCCAGAGAAGCACCCTGAGTCTCCAACTCTCGAACACGACGCTGAGGTATTGGCCCTAAAACAAAATTCCGGTGCCGGTTTTGCCATGACCCAGCTATTTTTCTCTGTGGCGGCCTATCAAAAATTCCTCGAGCTCAATACCAAAGCCGGTGTCACCATTCCAGTTGTACCGGGCGTGATGCCGATCGCAAACGCCAAACAGGTGCTTCGCATGGCAGCGATGAGCGGCGCTGATGTTCCGGCTAGTCTTCGAGCTGACTTGATGTCTGTTGAAGCAGACCCAGTTGCTGCACGCAAAATCGGTATGGATTTCACTGTTTCGCTAGCTAATCAGCTGTTAGACCTAGGTGTACCTGGGCTGCACATTTTTTCACTCAACCATCACGCTGCTGCACTTGAAGTAGCGCGTGGTGTGGGTCTGGTGTCGTAGCAGAACAGTATGGTTTTGAAGTGACCCAAATCGAATTTGATTTTTCTTTACCGCTGCCCAGTTGGGCGAAAAAGCTCGCTGTTTTTGACCTTGAAACTACCGGTCTTGATTTGCGTGAGGCTCGAATCGTCACCGCTTGCGTAATGCAGTTAGATGAAGCCGGAGAAATAACCGAGGGTCAAGAGTGGCTGGCGAACCCAGAAATTGAGATTCCTGCTGCGGCAGCTGCAGTTCATGGGGTAACAACTGAATTAGCTATTGCCAATGGCAGGAATGCCCGAGACGTAACCGCAGAAATTATTGATCGATTGCGCAGCTATTTTGATGCTGGAATTCCAGTGGTGGCCTATAACGCTCCATACGACTTCACCATTTTGCATTTTGAGGCACTTCGGCACGGGCTAGAGCCAATTTCCAACCCCGCTCCAATTATCGATCCACTGGTGATCGATAAGTTTAAGGACCCCTATCGAGGTGGTAAACGCCGTTTAGAAAATGCGGCGCAGTTTTATTCAATTCCGCTAGAAAATGCCCACAACTCGACAGCCGATGCGGTTGCTGCTGGTCGTGTTGCTCAGGCAATAGCGAAGCGGTGGGCAGAAGAGTTGGCTATAGACGCTAGCGAGTTACATCGACTACAAATTGACTGGAGCGATGCTAACGATGCCAGTTTTGAAAGCTACATGCGCAGGGTGAAAGACCCTGAATTCACTGTGGTGCGCGGCTGGCCTCAGAAGCTCTAACCTTTTTCTGAACCGGATCAATGTCGGTCGAATCATGGTCGGCACACATCCGATTCGTTAAATAAAAAAAGACCTCGATTTCTCGAGGTCTTTTTTGTTGAAGTCTTAGGCTCCGAAGCCCTTGTAACGTGCGTTGAAGCGCTCAACACGACCTGCAGCATCCATGATGCGCTGCTTACCGGTGTAGAACGGGTGTGACTCTGATGAGATTTCAACGTCGAATACTGGGTAGGTGTTTCCGTCTTCCCACTCGATGGTCTTGTTGCTGGTGACGGTTGAGCGGGTTAGAAATGCAACACCCGAAGCCAGGTCACGGAAAACGATTGGCTCGTAAGTTGGGTGGATCTCTTTCTTCATAGCGAAAACTCCGAAAATCTTGAAAATGGACGCCGTGCCAAACGGCACAAGCTAAAAGCATACCAGAAAGCGCCCAGTGGGTAAAGCGCATTTACCAGCTAGTGGCGAGCTCTCGCGACGAACCGCCCGAATTGGTTTTCAACTATCAAATCCATGCCAAAAGCCTCTGAAATTTTGGTCGAGGTTAGGGTGTCACTAATTTCACCTGCGGCATAAACCTGACCGTTCTGCAAAATCAAAGCGTGGGTGAATCCGGCCGGAATCTCTTCAAGGTGGTGGGTTACCATCACCATCGCAGGTGCATAAGGTGACTGCGCGTAAGCGCCAATCAGCTTCAACGTCTGCTCTCTGGCAGCCAAATCTAGGCTCGCGACAGGCTCGTCTAGTAGCAGCAACTCAGGATCTGGCATGACGGCACGCGCAATTTGAGTTCGCTTTCTTTCACCGTCGCTCAAAGTACCAAATGCTCGATCGGCGAAGGTTTCAAGCTGCCACTCATTTAGCACGCGGCGGGCACGACGCTCATCGATGTCATCGTATTTTTCATTCCAGCGCCCGGTTACCGCGTAACTAGCTGTCATTACAGCGTTGAGAACTGTTTCCGAGTTTGGGATGTGAGCTGCCAGTGCAGAAGATGCAAAACCAATTCGCGTGCGTAGTTCAAAAACATTGATTTCGCCCAGGCGCTCACCCAAAATTTCAGCTTGCCCTGAAGAAGGATGGATTTGCGCAGCCGCAACTCTCAGCAAAGTGGTTTTACCCGCGCCGTTGGGGCCAACGATGACCCAACGCTGGTTTGGCTCAACCTGCCAGTCAACATTATTCAGAATTGGTCGCTGATCGCGAACGACGGTGATGTTGTTGAGGTGGATAACGCTAGACATAAGGGTAAGCCTAGGCGAAAGAGTCGATTGCTTTTTGATACACGCTGATAGTTTGCTCAGCTATGCTCTCCCAGCTGAAATGATCTTCAACCCGTTTGCGTCCCGCTTTACCAAACTCCGCAATAGCCGGATTAGCGAGCATCTCGTTGAGTGCGTTGGCAAAATCCGAAACGAATTTGGCCTCGTCTAGAGGTTTACCACTGCCGTCTTGGAGCTGCTCAATGGGCACGAGTAAGCCGGTTTCGCCGTGAGCGACTACCTCAGGAATTCCTCCGGTGGCGGTCGCTACCACCGGCGTTGAGCAGGCCATGGCCTCGAGGTTTACGATTCCAAGTGGTTCATAAATCGAAGGACAGGCGAAAACCGTAGCAGCCGAGAGCATGGCAATAAGTTCTGGTCGGCTCAGGTGTTTTTCAACCCAAATCACGTTGTCTTTAACCGCCTTCAGCTGCTCAACCAGTGCGGTCACCTCAGCAAGAATTTCAGCCGTGTCGGGAGCACCAGCGCAGAGCACTAGCTGAACATCGGCTGGTAACTGGCGTGCTGCCTTCAGAAGATATGGCAAACCCTTTTGCATCGTAATTCGACCGACAAAGACCACGCTTCGAGCGTCTGGGTCTACGCCCAAACCTCGAACTAAATCCGGGTTGTCGGCTGACTGAAAGGCATCTAGATCAATGCCATTGTGCACGACTGTGACTTTCTCTGGGTTCAGAGTTGGGTAGGCCCGCAAAATGTCGTTTCTCATACCGTCAGAAACCGCGATTATGGCGGATGCGCCTTCGTAGGCACTTCTCTCAATCCAGGAGGAGAGTCGATAGCCGCCGCCGAGTTGAGCTTCTTTCCAAGGGCGGAGAGGCTCGAGCGAATGGGCGGTGATCAGGTGCGGGATGCCGTGCAAAAGCCCTGCGGTATGTCCGGCGAGATTCGCGTACCAGGTATGTGAGTGGACCAGATCTGCCCCAGCAACATCACTTACCATGTTTAGGTCGACCGACATGGTCTGGAGAGCCGCGTTTGCCTCGGCAAAATTGGGGCTGAAATCATAAGAAAATGTATCGGTTTCATTACGTTCACCGCCGAAACAGCGAACCTTAACATCGACCTGTTTTCGGAGCACTCTCACTAATTCAGCGACATGTACGCCCGCTCCACCGTAAATCGCAGGTGGATATTCCTTACTGATCAGGTCAATTCTCATAGCGCAATGTTAGCCCCCGGCAACAAAGTGCAAATAACATTTGCGGTATGAGTGCGCCACGTATATTCGGAATGGTCCTCGCCGGCGGCGAGGGCAAACGTCTTATGCCTTTAACAGCAGATCGAGCCAAGCCGGCGGTTCCGTTTGGCGGGTCTTATCGACTCATCGATTTTGCGCTGAGCAATCTGATCAACTCTGGCCTCAGACGCATCGTGGTACTGACCCAGTACAAATCTCACTCGCTCGACCGTCACATTTCACAGACCTGGCGCATGTCGCCTCTGCTCGGCTCATATGTTGCATCGGTGCCTGCCCAGCAGCGTTTAGGCAAGCGCTGGTACTCGGGCAGTGCAGATGCGATTTTGCAGAGTATGAATGCGCTCTCTGATGAGAACCCAGACATTGTTGTTGTAGTGGGCGCAGATCACGTCTACCGCATGGACTTCGCTCAAATGGTCGAGGACCACATCAAATCGGGCCGCGGCTGTACCGTTGCAGCTATTCGTCAGCCATTAGCGCTGGCTAATCAGTTTGGCGTTATCGAGGTAGACGATGCCGACGCGACCAAGATTTCTGCCTTCCGAGAGAAGCCAACTGACCCTAAGGGCCTTCCTGATTCACCGGGTGAAGTCTTGGCTTCGATGGGAAATTACGTATTCTCTGCTCAGGCGCTGATTGACGCAATTGAGCACGATGGGCTGTTGGAAGACTCATCGCACGACATGGGCGGTGACATAGTTCCATACATGGTGTCTCGCGGAGACGCAGGTGTCTATGACTTCACCTACAACGAAATTCCGGGGTCTACCTCCCGAGACAAGTCATACTGGCGCGATGTGGGAACTATGGATTCTTACTACGACGCCCACATGGATTTAATCTCGGTGATGCCGGTCTTCAACCTTTATAACAACGAATGGCCGATTTACACCCAGCAGATTAATCTGCCGCCTGCCAAGTTTGTTCATGATGGTGAGGGCAATCAAGGGCGAACCACAGACTCAATTGTTTCGCTGGGCACAGTAGTTTCGGGAGGAATCGTCGAGCGTAGCGTGCTCTCCCCCAAGGTAAGGGTTCATTCGCGCGCCTTGGTAACCGACTCAATTTTGCTGGATGGTGTGCAAGTCGGACGCGATTGCACCATTCGAAAGGCTATTCTCGACAAGAGCGTTGTCGTGGCCGACGGCGCCTCGATCGGTGTCGATAAGCAGCGAGATATTGACCGCGGATTCTTTGTCACCGACTCGGGTATAACCGTAGTTGGAAAGGGTGTGCTGGTTACTCCGTGACCAAGCTTTTAGTGGTCTTTGATGTCGATTCAACTCTCATCGAAGACGAAGTAATTGAACTATTGGCAGATTTTGCTGGTTCCCGTGCAGAGGTAGCTGAAATTACCGAGCGGGCAATGGCTGGCGAACTTGATTTTTCGGAAAGCCTGATTGAGCGAGTCGCAACTTTGGCCGGTCTCGATCAATCGGTTTTCGAAGATGTTTTCGAATCGGTCAGAGTCACTCCCGGGGTTCCGCAGACCATTGCCGCTATTCATGCTGCCGGAGGTAAGGTCGGAGCAGTTTCCGGAGGCTTTACACAGGTTCTCGCTCCCCTGGCCGATGAGTTGAATTTGGATTTCCAAAGTGCCAATCAACTTGAAATTGTCGATGGCAAGTTAACCGGTCGAGTACTGGGCAAAATTATTGACCGTGAAGCGAAAGCTCAGGCGCTCGCCGAGTGGGCCGCCGCCTGTGGCCTAGAGCCAGAAGAGTGCATCGCTGTTGGTGACGGGGCTAATGACCTTGGAATGATGGAAATAGCCGGGTTATCGGTTGCGTTTATGGCTAAACCGATGGTTCAGCAGGCTGCCAAAGTGTCGATTAACCAGCGCGACATGACCGCATTGATACCGCATCTACAAGACTTCATTAAATAAAAAACCCCCGGCGATAAACCGGGGATTTTTTTAGTTTTAGGCACCGGTAGAGTGCAATCCACCATCGACGTGAATTAGTTCTCCGGTGGTAGCTGGGAACCAGTCACTCAGCAGAGCAATGATTCCGCGCGCTGCAGCCTCGGTGTCGGTGAGATCCCAACCAAGTGGAGCACGCTCAGTCCAGAGTTCTTCCATGGTTGCGAAACCTGGAATGCCCTTGGCTGCGGTGGTGCGAAGAGGCCCAGCAGAAACCAGATTGACGCGAATGCCGTCTTTGCCGAGGTAACGAGCAAGGTAGCGAGAGGTCGATTCGAAAGCAGCTTTCGCAACACCCATCCAGTCGTAAACCGGCCATGAAACAGTGGCATCAAATGTAAGACCAACCACTGAGGAAGGGTTCTTCAACAAGCCCTTAGCCGCCATGGTGATTGACTTTAGTGAGTAGGCAGAGGTCTGAACCGCGACCGAAACGTCTTCCCAAGGGGTTTCCAGAAAGTTGCCGCCAAGAGCGGTTTGCGGTGCGAATGCGATTGCGTGCACAATGCCGTCTAGTTCAGGTAGGTGCTCTTTCACGCGAGACTCTAATGCAGCTAGGTCATCGCTACTGTTGGCGTCTAACTCAATAACGCCACAGGGCTTTGGTAGTCGCTCTGCAATTTTGGTGGTGATTGGCAGCATGCGACCAAACGAAGAAAGCACAATTTCAGCGCCTTGCTCCTGTGCTAGTCGGGCTACTGAAAACGCGATTGATGCTTCGGTGAGCACACCGGTAATCAGAATCTTTTTTCCCTCGAGAATTCCCATTGCTTTCCTTTGTTTGTTTGCTCGATAAATTTAGCGGATGCTTTAGTGGCCCATGCCTAGGCCGCCATCAACCGGGATGACTGCACCTGAGATGTAGGCGGCATCATCTGAGCTGAGCCAAGCCACAACTTTGGCTACCTCGCTGGGTGCAGCAAAGCGGCCCGCTGGAATTTTCTTTTTGTACTCATCTTGAAGTGCTTCTGAGAGTTCGGCGGTCATGTCGGTGTCGATAAAGCCCGGTGCAACAACGTTTGCGGTGATTCCGCGCCCACCCAGCTCTCGGGTTATTGACCTGGCCATGCCAACCAAAGCCGATTTAGTGGCTGAATAGTTCACCTGACCGGCCGAGCCAAGTAGGCCGACCACACTACCGATCAACACCACACGCCCAAAACGGTTTTTGATCATCGATTTGGTGGCTCGGCGGACCACGCGAAAGACACCGTTCAGGTTGGTGTCGACCACTGCTTCAAACTCTTCGTCGGTCATTCGCATCAGCAGGGTGTCTTTTGTGATTCCGGCGTTGGCGACTAAAACTTCAATCGGGCCAAGTTTTTCTTCAACCTCTGCAATTGCTGAGTCAAGGGAGTCTGGCTTGGTCACATCGGCAACAACGCTGAGCGCACCCGCAGGGCCCTCACCGCTGCGAACGGTTACGGCTACTCGGTGTCCACCGGCAATAAATTCTTCGGCAATTGCTCGCCCGATTCCTCGGTTTCCGCCGGTGATCAAAACAGTTCTTGCAGTCATTTCATCCTTTGGGAATTTCAGAGTCGGGCTCGGGCTTGAATCTAGGGAAAAGTCTAGCCTTCAAGGCCAAATAGGCTGTGTAGGCGAAAGACAAGATTTTGAGGTGAAATCATGGCAAAACCACAGAGCGTGACTTCTTTGTCTATTTCGCCGGAAGAAGAACGCAAGCGTCGAATGATTCGATACACGGTTGCCATGAGCATCCGCGTTGTCTGTTTGGTGCTGGGTATGGTGGTGCAGGGCTGGCTGATGTGGCTCTTTTTCGCCGGCGCAATCCTGCTGCCCTATTTTGCGGTAGTTTTGGCCAACGATAACGGCGGTGCTGGAAACGAGAAAAAACTGGTAAAAGCCACAGCCCCGACCCTAACTATTTCAGCGGATGCGTTTATAGATGGAACCAAAGATAGAGGCTAAATGCTCTCGGGCTGGGTGCGCGAACGCGGCCGAAAAAATAATCGAGTGGCGTAATTCAAAAATTCACGGCTCCGACCGAACCAAGCAGTGGGGTTCCTGCCTCGAACATCTTGAATTTCTGATTGACTATTTGCAGGCCCGCGGCTTTTATCTGGGCCACAAAGAGATTAGATGAACCTGCTAAAAGAATCTTGGCTACGCTGGCTGACCTGGCTGCTCTTGGCTGCACTTTTTGCCTTGGCCTGCGTTTTTCTATCCCAATGGCAGTTTGCTCGCCGTGGCGAGGCGGTTGCAAAAATAGATTTGGTCTTGCAGAACTATGACAAAAATCCAGTTGCACTTGAGACTCTGCGACTTTCTAAGCAGGGAATTCGAGAGATCGAATGGTTGCCGGTGTCGCTCTCCGGTGAGTTTCAAAGCGAAGCAGCCCATTTGGTCCGAAATCGCCCGCTGAACGGGCAACCCGGATTCCTGCAGGTGATCCCATTCAAATTGACATCTGGGGGTTACGTCGCTGTCGAAACCGGTTGGCTTCCGACCGCATCTGATCTGGGTGCTCCAGAGCTGCTACCGCTGCCAGTTTCAGGCGAACAAACCATTACCGCTCGCATTAGGCCATCTGAACCGGAGTTGAACAGAGATGCTCCAGAGGGTCAACTCGGAACCATTTCGATTGAAGCTCTAGCGAAGCGCACCGGGCTCAATTTTCAACTAGAGAACAGCTTCTACCTCAGATTGGCAAAGCCGTATGCAGAATCTGCTCCAAAGATTTTGCCTAAGCCAGAGCTGACCGAAGGTAACCATCTGAGCTATGCACTGCAGTGGATTTTATTTGCCCTAATGGGTTTTGCGGTTGTGGTCTGGGCGGTAAGGCAAGAGATCAATTTCAAAAAAATGCAGTCGGATCCAACTTTTATTCCAAAGCGTAAAAAACGCCGATCAGACCGCGACCAGGAGTATGAAGATTCGCTCGGCTAACTGAGCGAAATCAACTCGGCGTAAGAATCGTTCCAATGGTCTTCAACGCCGTCGGGCAAAATCAACACTCGCTCCGGATTGAGCGCCAAAACCGCACCCTCATCGTGAGAAACCAGAACCACTGCCCCAGTGAAGGTCGCTAGAGCGCGAAGAATTTCTTCTCGAGATGCTGGGTCAAGGTTGTTGGTTGGCTCATCAAGAAGCAGCACGTTGGCCGAAGAAACCACCAGGGTGGCCAGCGCCAGGCGGGTTTTTTCACCACCGGATAGCACCCCGGCTGGCTTGTCGACGTCATCACCCGAAAATAGAAACGAGCCGAGCACCTTTCGGGTATCGGTGTCATTCAAGTTCGGAGCTGCCGCCTGCATGTTTTGCAAGACTGTCTTGTTGACGTCAAGGGTTTCGTGCTCCTGGGCAAAATAGCCGATCTTTAGACCGTGACCGGCGATTATTTTTCCGGTGTCTGGTTTATCTATTCCGGCGAGCATTCTCAGCAAGGTGGTTTTTCCGGCACCGTTCAAACCAATCACCACTACTTTTGAGCCCTTGTCGATCGCCAAATCAACCGCAGTGAAAATTTCTAGGGAACCATAGCTTCGACTTAGGTTTTCAGCCATTAGAGGGGTTTTGCCACAGGGTGCTGGGTCGGGAAATTTGATGCGCGCCACTCGGTCGGCTTCATGAACCTCGTCGAGACCGCTGAGCAGTTTTTCGGCGCGGCGAAGCATCTGCTGGGCTGCCACCGCCTTGGTTGCTTTAGCTCCGAATTTGGCAGCCTGCAGGCTCAGGGTCGCGGCCTTTTTCTCTGCGTTGGCCCGCTCGCGTTTACGCCGCTCTTCATCGGCCTCACGCTGCTTCAGGTATTGTTTCCACCCCATGTTGTAAATGTCGATCACGCAGCGAATGGCATCAAGATAAAACACTCGATTTACTGTTTCACCAATCAGATCAACATCGTGACTAATCACAATCAGCCCACCCTGGTAACCCTTTAGAAAGTCACGAAGCCAAACCACCGAATCGGCATCTAGGTGGTTGGTCGGTTCATCGAGAATCATGGTCTGCGCATTTGAAAATAGGATGCGTGCCAGCTCGATTCGACGACGTTGACCTCCGGACAGTGTTTTTAGAGGTTGGTTCAGAATTTGCTCTTTGAGGCCAAGATTGCCGGCGATAGCAGCTGCTTCGGCTTCGGCTGCGTAACCCCCGGCAGCCTGAAAACGTTGTTCCAACGATGCATATTTCGCCATTGCCCGCTCATAGATGGCCTCGTCAACACTGCCCATTTCTTCGCTTGCTTTGGTCATTCCAGCCAAAAGGTCGCCCAGGCCTCGCGCATTCAGAATTCGAGTTCGCGCCAGTTCTTCGGGGTCGCCACTTCTTGGGTCTTGGGGTAGGTATCCGATTTCTCCGCCACGGTCCACTGATCCCTGGGATGGCTGCCCGTCACCGGCCAAAATCTTGGTCAGGGTAGTTTTGCCGGCACCGTTTCGACCTACCAGACCAACTTTGTCGCCAGCAGCAACCTGGAAATTGACCCCAGACATAAGTGTCCGGGCGCCAATCTGAATCTGTAGGTCGCGTACCTGTAGCAAGAATATCTCCAAAAATTGGTGGCAAAAAGTGTCACTTTTATGAGGACAGCCACAAAAGTCCTAGTCTACAATCGAGAAGACCATCAAGCATTTTGGAGAGAGAACATGTCTTTGACTTTGGCAACCCGACCAACTCTGGTAGACCGATTTATTCCACGCTCACTGGCAGCAGACATCGCTCTGATCTTCGCCGGAGCCGTGTTGACCGCAATTGCGGCTCAGATCACCCTGCCACTGCCGTTCTCTCCAGTGCCGATCACCGGCCAGACCTTTGCGGTGCTCCTTGTGGCATCAGCACTGGGAATGAGCCGTGGCTCGCTATCGATGGTGCTCTATGTGCTCTTCGGCGCGGCAGGGCTGCCTGTGTTCACCGGCGCCAAGTCGCTGGTTCTTGGCGGCGCGACTATGGGTTACCTAGCGGGATTCATCGCCGCTGCTGCCCTGGTTGGCTTTTTGGCGCAGCGTAAATTTGATCGCAATGTCTTTGGGGTGATCGCTAGTTTTGTGGCCGGAAACCTTGTTATCTACAGCTTCGGCGCAGCCTGGCTTTCGGTTTTCCTCGGTACTGTCGGAGCCCCAAACGACTTCGCCTCAACCTTGGCAGCTGGCGTGATGCCATTCCTCGTTGGTGACGCTGTCAAGATCGCTCTTGCTGCAGCTCTACTTCCACTCGCCTGGAAGGGCGTTTCAAAACTCAAGGGTTAATGAACCCAAATAAAAAGAGGCTCCCAAATTGGGAGCCTCTTTTTATTTGCCTAGATAGAAAAGCCGATTGCACGCATTTGCTCTTTGCCGTCTTCGGTGATCTTTTCAGGTCCCCAAGGTGGCATCCAAACCCAGTTGATTCTGAAAGCATCGACTACCCCATCGAGAGCTTGGGCGGTTTGCTCTTCAATTACGTCGGTGAGTGGGCAGCCTGCAGAGGTCAGGGTCATGTTGATCAAGAGTGACTCATCTTCGGCCTTAGACAAACCGTAAACCAGGCCGAGATCGTAAATGTTAACTCCGATTTCGGGGTCAATAACGTCTTTTAGCGCTTCGACCACGTCATCGTAAAGCTTCGGTTCTAATTCAGACATTAGGCGTTCACGTAACGGTCGTAGCCTTCAGCCTCTAGGCGCTCAGCCAGTTCTGGGCCACCCTGCTCTGCAACGCGACCTGCAACAAACACGTGAACGAAGTCTGGCTTGATGTAGTTCAAAATTCGGGTGTAGTGAGTGATTAGCAACAGACCAAAGTCGTTGGCCTGTTTGGCGCGGTTTACACCTTCAGAGACGACCTTCAGAGCGTCGACGTCTAGACCAGAGTCGGTTTCGTCAAGGACGGCGAATTTTGGCTTCAGTAGTTCTAGCTGAAGAATCTCGTGACGCTTCTTTTCTCCACCGGAAAAGCCTTCGTTTACATTGCGCTCGGTAAAGGTTGAGTCCATTCGAAGCGCTTCCATTGCGCCTTTGACCTCTTTGATCCAGTTACGCAGGCTAGGAGCCTCTCCATCGATTGCAGTTTTTGCAGTTCGAAGGAAGTTAGAGACCGAAACACCTGGAATTTCAACCGGGTATTGCATTGCTAGGAAGAGACCGGCACGAGCTCGTTCGTCAACGCTCATTTCAAGCACGTTTTCACCGTCAAGCAGGATTTCGCCCTCGGTTACCTCGTATTTTGGGTGACCGGCGATGGTGTAGGCCAGAGTTGACTTGCCTGAACCATTTGGGCCCATAATCGCGTGCGACTCACCGCTTCGAATGGTTAGGTCAACACCCTTGAGGATTTCTTTGGTGCCCTGCTCAGTTTCAACGGTTACGTGAAGGTTCTTAATTTCTAGAGTTGCCATTTTTTTTAATTCTTTCTATTCCGCGTCGTACTCGAGGAAGATGACGCCATCTTCGATAAAGGTTTCGTAGACCGCTACGGGTTCGTAGGCGGGAAGGCTAAGTGGCTGGCCGGTTTCAAGTGAGAACTTGGCACCGTGGGCCCAGCACTCAATGGTCTCATTGTCGACAAAACCCTCAGAGAGTGAAATCTCTCCGTGGCTGCATTTGTCGTCGAGGGCCTTTACCTCTCCTGATTTGGTGCGCACGATTGCAATAGCGTGGTCGCCAACTTTTACTCGAATTGCTTTTCCAGGTTTGATGTCTTCAACCGGGCAAATCTGAATTGCCATTACGAACCACTCCTTGCCAGCTCTTGCTCGATTGCGTGGGTGAGGCGTGAACGAACCTCGTCAACTTCGATTTGCTGAATAATTTCGTTCAGGAAGCCACGAACCACTAGGCGTCTAGCTTCGAGCTCCGGAATTCCGCGTGCCTGTAAATAGAACAATTGCTCATCATCGAAACGACCACTTGCACTAGCGTGACCCGCTCCGGCAATCTTTCCAGTTTCGATTTCTAGGTTAGGCACAGAATCTGCGCGTGCACCTTCGGTAAGCAGCAGGTTACGGTTCAGTTCGTAGGTGTCAGTGCCCTCAGCGGCCATTCTGATCAGAACATCGCCAACCCAAACCGTGTGCGCCTTTTCGCCCTGAAGAGCTCCTTTATAGGTCACTCGAGATTTGCAGTTTGGTACCGCGTGGTCTACGAATAGCCGGTTTTCGAAGTACTGGCCTGAATCGGCGAAGTAAAGACCGAGCATTTCTACTTCGGCACCAGGCTCGGCGAATTCTGCCGAGCTGGTAACGCGAACTGTTTTACCACCCAGGGTCACCACCAAGTGCCTGAGCTTGGCGTTGCGGCCCAGTTTGGCCATCTGGGCAGAGGCATGCACCGCAGAGTCATCCCAATCTTGAATCGAGATGACCGTGATGTTTGCCTCATCGCCGACCAAAATTTCAACGTTCTCACCAAAGCTGGCTTTGCCCTTGTGATCGAGGATGATTACACCGGTGGCAAACGGCTTCGCCTCAATAATCAGGTGTGCAGCGCTGCGCGATTCATCACCGCGCAGTGTGATTTGCACCTCACAATCTGGCTTGGCATCTGATGGAATCGTGACCAGATATGCCTTCTCAGCGGCCTCCCACGCAGCTGCACTAAGACGATCTTCAGGCAGGCCAGCGGCGCCAAATGCAGGGTGCTCGGCGCCGACCCACTCGGTGGAAACGCCTTCGGGCGCCTTTACCTCGATGTCTCCCATGAATTCTGCAATGCCAGCCTGGTCTAGACCGTTGAGCTGTTCGGCCCGAATGTAGCGCCAGTGCTCTTCTCTTGGAGAAATTTCAGCGAAATCAGCCAGTTTGGCCGAACGGACGCGCTCACTTCGAGTCTGAATTGGAACCCCGTAGCCGTGGCTGTGTTCTGACAGCCCGTGCTGGACTGCCTCAGTTGTGCTGCTCATTAACCGACGGCACCTTCCATTTGCATTTCAATAAGTTTGTTCAACTCGAGGGCGTACTCCATTGGTAGTTCTTTCGCAATCGGTTCGATAAAGCCTCGTACGATCATGGCCATTGCCTCATCTTCAGGCAAGCCGCGCGACTGCAGATAAAACAGCTGCTCTTCGCTAACCCTCGATACCGTGGCCTCGTGGCCCATTGATACGTCATCTTCGCGAACATCTACCGCTGGATAGGTGTCTGAGCGAGATATTGTGTCTACCAGTAGAGCGTCACAGCGAACAGTGTTTGCAGAGTGGTGAGCACCCGGCATCACTTTGATTTCTCCTCGGTAAGAGGTGCGACCGCCACCGCGCGCGATTGACTTGGAGACGATCGATGAGCTGGTGTTTGGAGCGAGGTGAACCATCTTTGCGCCGGCATCCTGGTGCTGGCCTTCCCCGGCAAACGCCACCGAAAGTGTCTCGCCACGAGCGTGTTCACCAGCCAAAATTACCGCCGGGTACTTCATGGTGACCTTGGAGCCGATGTTTCCGTCGATCCATTCCATGGTTGCGCCCTCATGAGCGATTGCGCGCTTGGTAACCAGGTTGTAAACGTTGTTTGACCAGTTTTGAATGGTGGTGTAGCGAACTCGAGCATTTTTCTTGACGATAATTTCCACAACCGCCGAGTGCAGCGAATCACTGTTGTAGATCGGTGCGGTGCATCCTTCGATGTAGTGCACATAGGATCCCTCATCGGCGATGATCAGGGTTCGCTCAAACTGACCCATGTTCTCGGTGTTGATGCGGAAATAGGCCTGCAGCGGAATTTCTACGTGCACGCCCTTCGGAACGTAAACGAATGAACCGCCCGACCAAACTGCGGTGTTGAGCGCCGCGAACTTGTTGTCACCGGCTGGAATTACCGTGCCGAAGTACTCCTGAAAAATTTCAGGATGCTCTTTCAAGGCGGTGTCGGTGTCGAGAAAGATTACGCCCTGTGCCTCAAGGTCCTCACGAATCTGGTGATAGACCACCTCCGACTCGTACTGAGCAGCAACACCGGCAACTAGGCGAGAACGCTCTGCCTCTGGAATACCAAGGCGCTCATAGGTGTTGCGAATGTCTTCAGGAAGTTCTTCCCAGCTGGTGGCCTGTCGCTCGGTTGAGCGCACAAAGTACTTGATGTTGTCGAAATCGATACCGCTGAGGTCAGAACCCCAGGCTGGCATTGGCTTCTTCAAGAAGTAATCGAAACCTTTGAGTCGTCGCTCCAACATCCACTCTGGTTCGCTCTTCAGCTCAGAGATGTTCTTGACAACGTTTTCATTGATACCGCGCTTCGCACGTTCACCTGCGTCGTCAGAGTCTGCCCAGCCGTATTCGTAAACCCCGAGAGAATCGAGTTCTGGGCGCTCAATGATGATGTCGGACAAGCCGGCCTCCTAGTTACCTTCGTTTCAAACGCGAGTGGTTATCTCGGTTTGGCTAAGTCATCAGATTCCAACTGGGCGCAGCATAGGTAAATTCCCGTCATTTCCGAGGAATTTAGTGTGCGAAACTGGGATTGGAAACTCGCGAGCGGGCAACTTTGCCCCTGCGAAACTCCCCCAAGTCTACCGCTGGATTTTCAGCTTGGAAAGGTTCAAATGTTCCGCGCCTCACGTCTGAAGCTATACGGATGGCTCTCGCTGGCGAGTCAGATTTTGATTGTGGTTACCGGAGGTGCGGTAAGGCTAACCGCATCTGGCCTTGGCTGCCCGACTTGGCCAAAGTGCACCGATGATTCGCTAATTACCGTCCCAGAAATGGGAATTCACGGAATCATCGAGTTCGGAAACCGTCTGCTCACCTTTGTGTTGGCAATCATTGCTCTGTTGACGTTCATCACCGTATTGCGATTGGGCAAGTCAAATCGAACCGGTTTGGTCTGGCCAAGTCTCTCACTAGGTCTGGGTATCGTTGCACAGGCACTTCTCGGCGGAATCACCGTGCTGACCGGGCTCAACCCCTGGGTGGTCGGGGCACACTTTGTGGTCAGCGGCGTACTAATCGCGATCGCATCGATTTTGGTTTGGCGCATTTATGCGCCGAAGACTCGGCCGGTAAGCGCATTTTTGTACTACCTTGCATGGCCAACTTTGGCGATTGGGTGGGTGAGCATCCTGTTTGGAATTGTGGTCACGGGAGCTGGCCCGCATGCCGGAGACGCTGAAACCCCGCGCAACGGGCTTGACCTTGAGGTCTGGCAGCACTACCACTCATACCCCGCCTATCTGATGCTGCTTCTGATCGTTCTTCAGTTGATTGGCCTGGCAAAGTCTTCACAGCTGTCAACCAATACCGGTCGCATCGTGCTCGGCTTGCTAGCAGCTTCGGTTGCTCAGGCGGTTATTGGGGTCACTCAAGCGCGCCTTGGTGTTCCTCCGCTGCTGGTTGGAGCACACATGCTCGGGGCCTCACTGATTGCCTCGTTGCTAACCTTCAACGTTCTCTCGATCAGAAGCAGAAGCTAGCTTTGGCCAGGGTTTATTGGTTTAGGCGGGATCGCAGAGTAAGCGACAACCTGGCGCTGAACGAAGCCATACAGGCTGCCAAAGCAGATGGTGATGCACAAATAGCCGCGACCTTCATGCTTGACCTTGATGAATTCAATCGGATGAGTTTGCTGCGTAAACATTCGCTCAACGCGAGTCTTGACGCTCTTGGAGCCAAGTTAGAGCGGAAACTTACCATTCGTCACCAACCGGCCGCCGTTGGCCTAATCGAGGTGGCTCGGGCTGCCGGAGCCAAATTTGTGCACGCTACGAGGGCGTTTGATACCGAGGGTATCACCGAACAGAATGCAGCAGGTCTGGCACTGAGAGATGCTGGAATTCAGCTGGTGTTGGCAGACAGCTACTACTCGGTAAGGCCAGGTTCGGTGTTGAAGGGTGACGGCACTCCATTTCGGGTCTACACGCCTTTCTATCGCGCTTGGGAAGCGCTGGTCGACGCCAACCCGGTGAGGCTAGAGCCCGGCGCAGTATGGATTGAACCAATCGAATGCCACGGCAGACCAGAGTTGACCACTGCGGCACCGTTCCCAATCAAAGCCGGCGAAGACTACGCGCTTGAAACCCTGACCAAATTCAAGGCCAGGGCGCTCGCCGATTACGCCGAGGATCGAAATCGGGCTGATCTTTCGGGCACCTCTCATCTCAGTCACGCCCTCGCACACGGTGAAATTCACCCCCGCACAATTCTGCACGGGCTTCCAGCCGGCGAAGGCTCAGCGGTATTTCGCAAGGAGATCGCCTGGCGCGAGTTTTACGCTGATGTGCTCTGGAACAACCAGCACACCCTTACCGATTACTACGAACCTAAATTCGCGAAGATGCGTTACGACAGTGGGCCAACTGCCGAGGCTCGTCTCGAGGCCTGGAAGTTTGGCAAGACCGGCTATCCCATGGTCGATGCCGGAATGCGGCAGCTGTTGACCACCGGCTGGATGCACAACCGGGTTCGTATGATTGTCGCGTCGTTTCTAGTCAAAGACCTGCACCTGGAGTGGCAGCAGGGGGCGGCTTGGTTTGAGGCAAATTTGACCGATTACGACCCTGCCTCAAACGCACACGGCTGGCAATGGACGGCCGGATGCGGCACAGATGCCTCGCCGTACTTCAGAGTTTTCAATCCGATTATGCAGGGTTACAAATTTGACCCAGACGGAAATTACGTTCGTCGGTACATACCCGAACTTCGTCATGTTGAAACTTCCGCAGTGCACGAACCCTGGTTGCTGATTGATGGTTTAGCTCACGGCTACCCGGCGCCGATAGTAGACCACGCTAAAGAGCGAGAAGAGTCTCTAACTCGTCTAGAAGAGCTCAAGCTGCTGGGTAAAAGCCGCCCTGAACCAAGCTAAAAAGGCAGTAGCGGATCGATTGCAACGGCAATAAATAGCAACGTCAGGTAGCTGATCGACGAGTGAAACAGTCGCATCGGATTTTTTACGTTGCCCGAAAGTGCTGCTCGGTAGAGCGCGAAAGCATCGACCATAAACCAGATACCGGTGCCAACCGCCACGATGGTATAAACCCATCCCATATTTGCTACCGGGATTAGCAGCAGGCTAGAAACCACCATGGCCCAGCTGTAAAGAATGATTTGAACGGCGACAGTGCCGAGCGGTTTAACCACCGGCAGCATCGGAACCTTTGCATTTGCGTAGTCGTCTCGGTAACGCATCGAAAGAGGCCAATAGTGCGGTGGTGTCCATAAGAAAATAATCAGGAACAGGATCCAGGCGGCAAGATCTACCCGACCGGTAACGGCAGCCCATCCAATGGCTACCGGCATTGCACCAGCGGCACCGCCCCAGACTATGTTTTGCGAGGTGCGACGCTTTAGCACCATGGTGTAAATCAATACGTAAAACAGAATCGCGGCCAATGAAAGACTTGCCGCCAACCAATTTGTGGTCAGGCCCAACCAAAGTACCGAGGCAATGCCAATGACCCAGGCGAACACCCAGGCCTCGCGCTTGGTTAATTCTCCGGTCACCAACGGGCGGTTTTTGGTGCGCCCCATGATTTTGTCGATATCTGCGTCGATGTAGCAGTTGAATGCATTTGCGCTACCTGCGCTAAGTGCGCCACCAATCAGGGTCGCCAAAACCAGCCAAATTGAAGGGATGCCACCCTGAGCCAAAATCATGGTGGGCACGGTGGTAATCAATAAGAGCTCGATCACCCGAGGTTTGGTGAGCGCTAAATATGCTTTGGCTTTGCCAACGAAGCCGATGCTTTTCGGCGCGGCTTTTTCGTTGGATTTGGTAGTCATTTCTGTCAAGTCTAAATGATGAATTACCGCGTTTATTCCTGTAACTGCGCGGGTGCTTGAGTGTAGACTTGACGGCGAACGGGATGTGAGTAAAAGGGATGTTTTTTCTCTCATCAACCACCGTTTTCGGCATTGTTGCCAACTAATTTCGGCGCCGTAGCCAAAAACCCGTGTTGATCTATTAACTCGAAAGGGTCTCCCCTTGTCATCATTCCAGTGGTCAGAACTTGACCAAAAAGCCGTAGATACCGCCCGAATTCTTGCTGCTGACGCAGTTGAAAAGGTTGGAAATGGCCACCCAGGTACCGCTATCAGCCTCGCGCCGGTTGCCTACACCCTGTTCAACAAAGTTATGCGTCACGATCCTAGAGACGACCGCTGGGCCGGTCGCGACCGATTCATCCTTTCGGTTGGTCACTCTTCGATGACTATCTACAGCCAGCTTTACCTGCACGGCTACGGCCTTGAGCTTGACGACATCAAGTCGCTTCGCACCTGGGGCTCAGCCACTCCTGGCCACCCTGAGTATGGTCACACCAAGGGCGTCGAAATCACCACCGGCCCACTTGGTCAGGGGTTGGCATCGGCCACCGGTTTTGCTTATGCAGCTCGTTTCGAACGCGGTCTTTTTGATCCAGAGGCCCCTGCTGGAACTTCGCCATTCGATCACTTTGTTTACGTAATCGCCGGAGATGGTGACATGCAAGAGGGTGTCACTGCGGAAGCTGCTTCTCTAGCCGGTCACCAGAAGTTGGGCAACCTAGTAGTTATCTACGACTCGAACCAGATTTCAATCGAAGACGACACCAAGATTGCCTTTACCGAAAATCTCAATGCCCGCTACGAGGCTTACGGTTGGCACGTGCAGACAGTCGACTGGAAAAAGACTGGCAACTACGTCGAAGATATTGCTGAGCTGTACGCTGCAATTGAGAAGGCAAAGTCGGTTACCGACAAGCCATCTTTGATTACCCTGCGCACCATCATCGGCTGGCCTTCGCCAAAGAAGCAAAACACCGGCAAAATCCATGGTTCAGCGCTTGGCGCGGAAGAGCTAGCCGGCCTAAAGCAGATCCTCGGATTTGATTCAGAGAAAACCTTCGAGGTAACCGAGGAGGTTATCGAGCACACTCGTTCATTCCAGGCAAAGGCAGATGCAGATCGTGCTGCTTGGCAAGCAGATTTTGACACCTGGGCTGCAAAAAACCCAGAGCGCAAGGCGCTTTTCGACCGAGTTCAGTCTGGTGAAACCCCTGCCGAATTGGCTTCCGCGCTGCCTCAATTTGAAGCCGGAACAGAAGTTTCTACGCGTGCTGCTTCTGGCAAGGTAATTAACGCAATTGCCGCTGTGATGCCTGAGCTTTGGGGCGGTTCAGCTGATCTAGCCGAGTCGAACAACACCACCATTGCTGGCGCAAAGTCATTTGTGCCAGCTGAGTGGTCAACCCACGAGTGGACCGGCGACCAGTACGGACGTGTTTTGCACTTTGGAATTCGCGAGCACGCAATGGGCTCAATTTTGAACGGCATCGTGCTGCACGGAAACACCAGAGCATTCGGCGGAACCTTCTTGATTTTCAGCGACTACATGAGGCCTGCAGTTCGCCTGGCTGCACTGATGGGAGTCCCTTCAATTTTCGTCTGGACTCACGACTCAGTTGCACTAGGTGAAGATGGCCCAACCCACCAGCCAATTGAACAGTTGGCCACCCTGCGAGCGATTCCAAACCTTGACGTGGTGCGCCCTGCCGATGCAAACGAAACAGCATACGCCTGGAAGACAATTCTGGAGCGTCGCGGTGGACCTGCAGGTATTGCGCTGACTCGTCAAAACATTCCAGTTTTCAAGCGCGGCGAGGCCGACTCAACCGGAGCAATTTTCGCCGGCGTAGAAAACGTTGCCAAGGGTGCCTACACACTCGTTGATGCTGCAAATGAAAAGCCAGAGGTTGTTTTGATAGCAACCGGTTCAGAGGTGCAGCTAGCTGTTGCTGCCCGTGAAGAGCTGGAGGCATCCGGAATTTCCACTCGAGTTGTTTCGGCACCTTGCCTCGAGTGGTTCGAAGAGCAGCCCCAGGCATACCGCGAATCTGTTTTGCCAGCAGGCGTGAAGACCGTCTCGGTTGAAGCCGGTTTGGCACTCGGCTGGAGCAAATACGCCAGCTCACACGTTTCGATTGAGCACTTTGGTGCATCAGCCGACTACAAGACCCTATTCCGCGAATTTGGCATTACCACCGAGGCTGTTGTGGCCGCGGCAAAGTCAACTCGCTAAACAAGATTTGGAGAAACTAATGAACTCACCACTAGCTCAGCTAGCCGCAAACGGCGTCAGCATTTGGCTTGACGACCTCTCCCGCTCACGAATCGTTTCGGGAGGGCTCAAGAACCTGATCACGTCTCGTTCGGTCTCAGGCGTGACCACCAACCCAACAATCTTTGCCGGCGCACTTTCAAAAGGTGAAGGCTACGGCGAGCAGGTTGCTGAACTGGCTGCAGCCGGATCAACAGCCGAAAATGCTATTTTCGAAATCACGACAAAAGATGTTGCCGATGCCTGTGACATTTTTGCCGACGTTTATGCCGACTCAAAGGGCTTCGATGGGCGAGTTTCAATTGAGGTTGAACCTGGTCTAGCTTTTGACGCTCAGGGCACTATTGAGCAGGCCAAGGCGCTCTACGCCAAGGTTGGCAAAGAAAACGTCATGATCAAGATTCCAGCAACTCGCGAGGGTCTTGCAGCAATCACCGCTGTCATCGCCGAAGGGATCAGCGTTAACGTAACGCTGATTTTCTCGCTGCAGCGTTACCGCGAAGTGATCGCCGCCTACATCGCCGGAATTGAAAAAGCTAAGGCCGCCGGAAAAGATCTTTCCAAGATTCACTCGGTTGCTTCGTTCTTTGTCTCTCGTGTAGACACCGAGATTGACAAGCGTCTAGAGGCCGCCGGCAAGCCTGAGCTCAAGAGCAAGGCAGCCCTGGCTAACGCTCAGCTGGCATACCGTGTTTTCGAAGAAGAATTTGCCACTTCTCAATGGCAGCAGCTTGCAGCTGCAGGTGCCAACGTACAGCGACCGCTGATGGCATCGACCGGAGTGAAAGACCCGGCTCTTCCTGACACCCTCTACGTGACCGAATTAGTTGCCCCACAGCTGGTAAACACCATGCCTGAAAAAACCATGGAGGCTGTTTTTGACCACGGAGTTATTCCGGCAAACTCAATCACATCCAACTATGAGAAAGCCAAAGCCGACCTTGCACTGGTTGCTGCGGCTGGCGTAAACCTAGACGAAGTTACCGATCTTCTTGAAAAAGAGGGTGTCGAGAAATTCGTCATCTCCTGGAACGAATTGGTAGCAAGCATCGAATCTGCTCTGGAGGCTGCGAAGTAATGAAGGTTATTGCATCAGGCACCGCCGCCGCTGCCGTTGCCAACAACATCGATGAGCTGGTAAAAGACCAGGTCGCTTCTAGAATCGCCACTAAAGATTTCACCCTGTGGGGCACCGACGCCGAGGCTGAATCGAAAATTCGACTGGGTTGGGTGAATTCTGCGGTCGACTCAGAACCACTAATCGAACCGATTTTGGCGCTTAAGGCTGAATTCAACGCCAAAGGAATCAATCGTTTCGTTCTCTGCGGTATGGGCGGATCCTCGCTTGCACCAGAGGTAATCACTCGCACCGCAGGCGTCGAATTGGTGGTACTTGACTCAACTCACCCAGACCAGGTGGCCGCTGCGCTAGCCGGAGAACTGGCGAAAACTGCGGTTGTAGTCTCTTCAAAATCAGGTTCAACCGTTGAAACCGATTCGCAAAAGCGCATCTTCGAGAAGGCATTCACCGACGCTGGAATCGACAAGACCGAGCGAATTGTAATTGTGACCGACCCTGGTTCGCCCATGGAGGCCGCAGCCAAAGCCGATGGCTATCGCATTTTCAATGCGGATCCGACCGTGGGCGGCCGCTATTCGGCGCTAACTGCATTTGGTCTGGTTCCGTCAGGTTTGGCCGGTGCTGATATTTCGTCGCTGGTGGCTGATGCTAAGGCAGCTGCAGAGGAGCTTTCAAAAGACTCAGTTGATAACCCAGGCTTGATTTTGGGTGCGGCATTAGCGCGCACCCCGGGAGAGATGGGCTACCGAGACAAAATTGGAATTGTGGCCGATGGAACTGAAATTGTTGGTTTCGGCGACTGGGCCGAGCAGCTAATTGCAGAATCTACGGGCAAGCTCGGCAAGGGTATCTTGCCTGTTGTACTGACCCCGGAAAGCAAAGAATTGCACTCTGGGCTTGCCGACCTTGTTGCGGTCTACGTGCAGAAAGAAGCATCCACGCCAAGCCTTGATGCGGTTGCGGTTTCTGGAAGCCTTGGCGCGCAGTTTTTGCTCTGGGAGTATGCCACCGTAGTCGCCTCACGATTGATCGGCATCAACCCGTTTGACCAACCAGATGTGGAATCAGCAAAAATCGCCGCGCGCGGAATGCTCGAGCAGCGAGACGCGGTAGTGCCAGCCGAATTCAGTGCCGACGGAGTTGAGGTTCGTTCAAGCGCACTCTCGTTGGCCGGCAAATCAAACCTGGCCGAAGCAATCGATACCCTGCTAGCAAAGCTAGATGACGATGAAGGCTACGTTTCGATTCACGCCTACCTAGATCGCACCTCCGTGCCTCAGGCGGAAGAGCTTCGTGATGCAATTGCTAATCGCACATCTCGTCCGGTTACATTCGGATGGGCGCCTCGCTTCCTGCACTCAACCGGGCAGTATCACAAGGGTGGCCCAAAGCAGGGAATCTATCTTCAGTTAGTTTCATCGAGTGCAACCGATATTTCGGTTCCGGGCAGAGACTTTACTTTCGGTGAGCTAATTGCCTCACAGGCTGCAGGTGATGCCAAGGTACTTGGTTCTCACAATTTGCCAGTACTCACCCTTACCCTCAGCGATGCCGCCGCCGGTTTGGCTGCGGTGAAGCGCGCCATCTAAGGAAATAATGAGTCCTGCAAAGATTGCTGCCGGAGTAAACCCGCTCAGAGATGCGGGCGATCGTCGACTGAACCGAGTTGCCGGTCCATCCGGTCTTATTTTGTTCGGTGTTACCGGAGACCTTTCTCGTAAAAAGCTGATGCCCGCGGTTTATGACCTCGCCAATCGAGGTCTTTTGCCTCCCGGTTTTGCGCTGGTTGGGTTTGCCAGGCGAGACTGGGCCGACCAAGATTTCAGCAAGGTGGTAAAAGAGTCAGTTCAGCAGTATGCTCGCACACCTTGGTCTGAAGAAGTTTGGGATCAGCTAGCCACCGGAATTCGTTTCGTATCTGGTGAATTTGACGATGACACTGCGTTTGATCGCCTCAAAGAAACCATCGAGAAACTAGATCGTGAGCGCGGAACCAACGGAAACCACGCCTTCTACCTTTCGATTCCACCAAAATCGTTCGCGCAAGTTTGTCGCCAACTAAAACGATCTGGCTTGGCTGAACCCAAGGGAGACGAATTTAGGCGCGTGGTGATTGAAAAGCCTTTCGGGCATGACCTCGAGTCTTCTCGAGTGCTCAACGAGGTGGTCGAGTCGGTATTTCCGGCTGATTCGGTGTTCCGCATCGACCACTACCTGGGCAAAGAGACGGTTCAGAACATTTTGGCTCTGCGCTTCGCAAATCAGCTTTTTGAACCGCTATGGAATGCCAACTATATCGATCACGTACAGATCACGATGGCTGAAGATATCGGAGTTGGTGGCCGGGCCGGATATTACGACGGCATCGGCGCCGCGCGAGACGTGATCCAAAATCACCTACTGCAGCTCTTGGCTCTAACCGCTATGGAAGAACCGGTTTCTTTTGACGCAGCTGATTTGCGCGCTGAAAAAGAAAAAGTTTTGTCTGCGGTTAGGCTGCCTAAAGATCTGGGCAAATACACCGCTCGTGGTCAGTACGCCGGCGGTTGGCAGGGCGGCCAGAAAGTGCCTGGCTTCCTGCAAGAAGACGGCATGAACCCGAAGTCGGTGTCTGAAACTTTTGCAGCTATGCGTTTAGACATCAACACTCGACGCTGGGCAGGAGTGCCGTTTTATCTGCGCGCCGGTAAGCGTCTTGGACGTCGAGTGACCGAAATTGCAGTGGTTTTCAAACGAGCTCCGCAGCAGCTATTCGCCCAGTCGCAGACTTCGGCTCTCGGGCAGAACGCATTGGTAATTCGTGTTCAACCAGACGAGGGTGTAACCATTCGTTTCGGGTCTAAGGTGCCTGGCGTCGGTATGCAAATTCGCGATGTAACCATGGACTTCGGGTACGGTCACGCTTTTACCGAAGCTAGCCCGGAAGCCTATGAGCGTTTGATTCTAGATGTGCTGCTCGGTGACCCTCCCCTGTTCCCCCGCCACGAAGAAGTCGAGCTCTCTTGGAAGATTCTTGACCCAATTATTAATTTCTGGGCTAAATCGGGGCAGCCTGAGCAGTATCGGCCCGGTACCTGGGGCCCAGATTCAGCTCACCAAATGCTGGCTCAAGATGGCCGAGAGTGGAGAATTCCGTGATCGTTGATTTACCAAACACTACGGTTAGCAAGGTTTCGAAAGCTCTGGTGCAAATTCGTGAGCAGGGTGGTGCTGTTGCACTGGGTAGAGTGCTTACCCTAATCATCGAAACCGATTTCAAAGGCATCGAACCTGCCATCAAGGCTGCGAACGAGGCCTCTCGCGAGCACCCATGCCGCATTATTGTGCTGGCCGATGACAACACCAAGAGCAAAAAAGCCGCGAGGCTGGACGCTCAGGTTCGCGTTGGTGGTGACGCCGGCGCATCCGAGGTGATTGTCCTTCGTGCATACGGAGAGGCCGCCAGCGAGCCTGAGGGGCTCGTTACCGGGCTATTGCTTCCCGACGCACCTGTCGTTGCCTGGTGGCCTTCTGAAGCCCCGACCAATCCGGCAAAGTCACCGATCGGACGTATTGCCACTAGACGTATCACTGATGCCGCATCGCAAAAAGACCCATTTGGTGCCTTGGCCAACTTGGCCAAGCACTACTCGCCCGGTGACAGCGATTTCGCCTGGACCCGATTGACAACCCTGCGCCAGCAGTTGGCGTCAATATTGGATCAACCGCCGTTTGATGCGGTCACCGCAGTTGAGGTAACCGGTGCCATCGACTCGCCATCTACCGATTTGCTTGCGGCCTGGCTTGAGCTAAAGCTCAAGGTCAAGGCCAAGCAGATTCGTACCGCTCGTGGAAAGTCTGACAACGGAATTTACGCGGTGAAGCTGGTTCGTAAATCAGGTGACATCGAAATTGTTCGAAACCGTCCTGATGTCGCAACACTAAGTCAACCGACTCAGCCGACCCGTGAGATTTCGCTGCCCAGACGAAGTCTGCGAGACTGCCTAAGTGAAGATTTGCGTCGACTCGACCCAGATGACATTTTTGGCGAAGTCATTAAAAAAGGCTTCAAAAATGCGGTTCGACCAAAACAATCGCGCAGCAAACTAGCCTTGCCAAGAACCGCAGGCAAGCAGCAGTGAACGCCAGACGCCCAATTGTCACCCGCCTGAGTAACGCGGCTGCGGTGGCTAGCACTGCTGCTGATGAATTTGTTGCCAAACTTATTGAACTCACGTCGGTTAAGGCAGCAGTTCATGTGATGCTAACCGGCGGAACCGTAGGAATCGCAACGCTAGTTGAAACTGCAAGGCATCCTGATTTAGGCAAAATCGACTTTTCCAAGGTGAACTTCTGGTGGGGTGATGAGAGATTCGTCGCAAGCGACAGCGCAGACCGCAACTCAAATCAGGCCCGAACCGCGCTCTTGAACCGGCCAGAGTTAGCCGAGGCGACTCTGCATGAATTTCCAGCTGCTGATTTGCTATCTCTAGATCAGGCTCTGGCTCAATTCAGTGAACACTTTGAGTCGGTCAAGCCAAAATTCGATCTTGCATTTCTTGGAATGGGCCCAGATGGCCACATTGCTAGCCTTTTTCCGGGCAAAACTGCCCCCTCGGCAGGTGTGTCTTTGATTGCCGAAGCAGACTCGCCAAAGCCTCCACCACAGCGCTTGAGCTTTAGCTATGAAGCACTAAATGAGGTTGATGAAATTTGGTTTGTAGTTGCCGGTGCTGATAAGGCTCAGGCAGTTGAGGTGGCGTTTTCAGATGAGCCCGAGCGGCTTCCTGTTGGTAGAGTCACGGGTAAAAACGGCACCAGGTGGTTTATTGATGCAACCGCCGGGAATTTAGTTTGGGGCTGCTAGAACAATAATCTAGCTCAGGATTATTTGGCTGCTGCTGCGGCTGCCTCAGCCAGGCGAATACGACGCTCGCGGACCGCAGCGACCGCTTCTTCTAGCAACTGGGTTGCCTCTTCTTCAGTGCGACGCTCTTTTACATATGCCAAATGGGTTTTGTACGGCTCGTGCTTTGCCACCAGTGGCGGATTGTCTTTATCTTGACCCGCTGGCAGACCACAGGTCGGGCAGTCTAGCTGCTCTGGAATTTCGAGCTCGTCGACACTGGCCGCAAACATTGGGCTCTGAACGTGGCCGTTCATGCAGTAGTAGCTTCGAACAATACGGTCGGCGTGGAAACCTCGATCTTGCTCCCCCATTGGGCCGGCACCGATGCGGGATCCTCTAATTGCACTTCCGCTGTTGCTCATAGCGATAACCTCTTGAAATTAGGCGACTAGGTCAAATCTGACAAATAGGCCCAGGGCGATGATTACCACTGCCCAGACCACACCGAGAATGATGGTGATTCGATTTAGGTTGCGTTCTGCAACACCCGAGGTCTGCAGGCTGCTGGTGACACCGCCACCGAACATGTCTGAAAGACCGCCACCGCGACCCTTGTGCAACAGAATCATCAAAGTTAGCAGCAAGCTGGTGATAGCAAGCAGCACGTAGAGCGCGATCTGTAGGGCAACCATGAATAGTCTTTCTTTAGTCAACTAGAAAATTATAGGACGATGTGCTTCTGGAAGCGTGCGATCCCGGCAAATTCTTCGGCATCGAGGCTTGCGCCACCAACCAAAACACCGTCAACATCAGTGCTCTTGAGGAAGCCCGCGACATTATTGGCTTTGACTGAACCACCATAAAGAATGCGGGTTGCTTGAGCCAATTCGTTTGAAAATTCCGCTGCAATAGCTTCGCGAATTTTGCCGCAAACCATCGCTGCTTCTTCAGGGGTAGCTACTTTGCCGGTTCCGATTGCCCAGACCGGTTCGTAGGCAATAACGAATTCTCCGAGTGATTCATGGCCGGCTAGTGCAGCCAGGGTCTGCTGGACCGGCACTGCGCTCGCTCCCTGAGTTTCTAGCTCTTCCAGGGTTTCCCCAACACAAATGACGGGAACCAAACCGTGACGGAATGCTGCTGCAGTTTTTGCCTGAATCACTGTGTCGTCTTCGGCGTGGTACTGACGACGCTCTGAGTGACCAACCAAGACGTACTTGACGTCCAATTTGCTCAAAAAAGCGCCTGAAATTTCTCCGGTGTAGGCACCAGAGTCAAACTTCGATAGGTCTTGGGCACCAAGCGCCAACTCAAATTTCTCGGCGTCAATTAGGGTCTGCACGCTGCGCAAATCGGTGAACGGTGGAAATACGGCCGTTTCTACGCTCTTGAAGTCGTGACCTGCGTCGGCAAGTGTCCAGGCAAGTTTTTGCACCAGGGCAATTGCCTGCTGGTGGTCTAGGTTCATTTTCCAGTTGCCTGCGATAAATGGCATGCGATTAGACATTGAAAGCTCCGTTTTATTTTCTGCTGATTACTTCAGTACTTCGAGACCGGGCAGCGCTTTGCCCTCGAGGAACTCGAGGCTGGCTCCGCCGCCGGTAGAGATGTGGCCAAACTGCGAATCTTCAAAGCCAAGAATTCGAACTGCAGCAGCTGAATCGCCGCCGCCAACCACGCTTAGGCCATCGACTTCGGTTAGGGCTTTGGCTACCGCCTTTGTGCCGCCAGCAAATTTGTCAATCTCGAAGACCCCCATCGGGCCATTCCAGAAGACAGTTTTTGCTGATTTGATCACATTGGCGAAGGCAGCGGTCGACTCAGGGCCGATGTCTAGGCCCAGGCCTGAGGGGCCGAAAGGGCTCGATTCGATTTGATCTGCTGCTGTGATTGCAACCTCAGCATCGGCCCCAAACTTTGAAGCGACCACGATGTCGGTTGGCAGCACTACCTCGACGCCAAGTTTTTCAGCTCTGGCTAGGTACTCGCGGCAGGTCTCAAGCTGGTCTGCCTCAAGCAAGCTTGATGCAACCTTGTGGCCCTGTGCAGCCAGGAAGGTGAAGACCATTCCTCCGCCGACCAAGAGTTTGTTGACGTTAGGCAACAGGTGGTCGATGACGCCGAGCTTGTCGCTTACCTTTGAGCCACCCAAAACAACTGCGTAGGGGCGCTCAGGCGTTTCTGTCAGTCGAGTTAGAACGTCGAGCTCTTTTTCAATCAGAAAACCTGCAACGCTCGGTAGCGCTTTTGCCAGTTCGAAAACGCTGGCTTGCTTGCGGTGAACGACTCCAAAACCGTCGGAAACAAAAAAATCGGCAAAGTCAGCTAACTTGGCCGCGAAAGCTTCGCGCTCTTGTTCATCTTTGCTGGTTTCGGCTGCGTTGAAGCGCAGGTTTTCTAGCACCACTACCCCACCGTCGGCCAGTGCCTTAACCGCGCCTTTTGCTTCTACACCAACTGTGTCAGCTGCAAATAGCACTGGTTGTCCTAGAAGTTCACCCAATCTGACCGCTGCGGGTTCTAGCGAGTATTTTGGGTTAGGTTCGCCATCTGGGCGGCCTAGATGCGAAATAACCACTACGCGCGCGCCTTGGTCAACCAAATATTTAATGGTTGGTACCGAGGCTACGATTCGACCATCGTCTGTGATTCGTGATCCGTCTAGTGGAACATTCAAATCGCAGCGGATGATGACCCGCTTTCCGGATAGGTTAGGCAGGTCAGCAATCGTGCGCATAGTGGTTATTTCTCTTTTGTTTCTAGTTTTAGTTTTACTTCAGCTTGCTGGCGACCAGCTCGGTTAGCTCAACCAAACGGTTTGAGTAACCCCACTCGTTGTCGTACCAAGAGCTGATCTTGACGGTCTTGCCGATGACCTTGATTAGACCCGCGTCAACAATTGACGAGTGTGGGTCGGTAACGATGTCAGATGACACGATTGGGTCTTCGGTGTACTTCAAGACACCCTTCATTGGGCCAGAAGCAGCTGCCTCTTTATATGCCTGCTTGATTTCTTCGATCGAAACCTCACGCTTGGCCACCAGGGTTAGGTCAGTGATTGATCCGGTTGGAACTGGTACGCGCAATGCGTAGCCATCTAGCTTGCCCTTGAGTTCTGGCAGGACTAGGCCGATTGCCTTAGCTGCACCGGTTGATGATGGAACGATGTTCAATGCGGCAGCACGCGCACGACGTAGGTCTCCGTGTGGGCCATCTTGTAGGTTCTGGTCTGCGGTGTAGGCGTGCACGGTGGTCATTAGACCGTTTTCAATACCGAACTTGTCGTTGAATACCTTGGCGAATGGTGCCAAGCAGTTGGTGGTGCACGATGCGTTTGAAATGATGTGGTGAGTCTCGTTGTCGTAAAGGTGCTCGTTGACACCGATTACGAAAGTTGCGTCTTCGCCAGTTGCCGGAGCCGAGATTAGAACCTTCTTTGCGCCAGCTGCGAGGTGTGCTTTTGCCTTCTCAGCTTCGGTGAAACGACCGGTTGACTCGATAACGATGTCGACACCTAGCTCGCCCCATGCGAGAGCCGCTGGGTCGCGCTCTGCTAGAACCTTGATGACCTGGCCACCAACGATGATGTTCTGGCCGTCAACTGAGACGTCTTGTGGAAGGCGACCGGTGATTGAGTCGTACTTCAAAAGGTGGGCTAGCGAAGCTGGGTCGCTTAGGTCGTTTACAGCAACGATTTCAAGGTCGGTACCCTTTGCCAAAGCTGCGCGAAGGTAGTTACGTCCGATACGTCCGAATCCGTTGATTCCAACACGAATTGCCATTTAGCACTCCAAATGCTTAGGCGCCCCGAAAAGAGCGCGTGGGATGGATTTTTATCTGATTTGCCACGCGCCCTTGGGTGGAAAAACTTGTATCAGATTAGCAGTAGACCAGCTGCTTTAGTGGTTGCAGCTGCAAATCTTTCTGACACGTCTGACCAGTTGATGATGTTCCAGAAGGCCTTCACATAGTCGCCCTTGACGTTTTGGTAGTCGAGGTAGAACGCGTGCTCCCACATGTCAAGCATCAGTAGCGGGACGGTGCTGGCCACGACGTTTCCCTGCTGGTCATAAAGCTGCTCAATAATCAGACGCTGGCCGATTAGATCCCAGGCTAGGAATGCCCAGCCAGAACCTTGAATGCCCAGTGCTGCAGCATTGAAGTGAGCTTGGAAAGCCTCAAATGAGCCAAAGTACTCGTTGATTGCGGCTGCTAGCTCACCGCTTGGACGATCTGAATTAGCTGGGGCCAGGTTTTTCCAGAAAATTGAGTGGTTGGTGTGACCGCCAAGGTGGAAGGCGAGATCCTTTTGGAGTTTGTTGATGTTGCCAAAGTCGTTTTTGCTGCGGGCTTCTTCTAATGCATCAAGAGCAGCGTTAGCGCCGGCTACGTAGGCTGCGTGGTGCTTCGAGTGGTGCAGCTCCATAATTCGAGCCGAAATGCTTGGCTCAAGCGCTGAATAGTCATAGGTCAGTTCTGGCAATACGTACTTGGTCATCTTTTGGTTCTCCGTTTCTAATGGTTGAAAGTCTTTGAATCGGCTAATTATTCCGAGCTTGGCGGGTCACCGGTTAGTCGAGATCTTCGGGCAGGAAGGCATCTGTGGCCGGAATGCCAAGGTCTTCGGCCTTCTTATCGGCCATAGCCAAGAGTCGACGAATTCGCCCGGCGATCGCATCTTTTGTCATTGGTGGATCAGCCAGGTGGCCAAGTTCATCAAGGCTGGCCTGTTTATGCTCAAGCCTGAGTTGACCTGCGTATTTCAAGTGATCAGGTACTTCATCGCCGAGAATTTCAAGCGCTCGCTCTACTCGAGCGCCAGCTGCAACTGCAGCTTGTGCCGAGCGGCGTAGATTGGCATCATCAAAATTTGCCAGGCGATTTGCTGTCGCCCTAACTTCGCGGCGAAGGCGAAGTTCTTCCCAACGGATCACCTGGGTGTGCGCTCCCATTTGAGTGAGCATGGTCGCTATTGCTTCACCCTCTCGCACCACAACTCGGTATACACCTCGAACCTCGCGAGCCTTTGCCGATACACCCAGGCGTCGAGCGACACCGACCAGTGCCATAGCCGCCTCGTTACCTGGAGCCGTTATCTCGAGTGCTGCGCTTCGGCCCGGGTCCGTCAGCGAGCCGTGAGCCAAAAATGCACCTCGCCAAATCGCTTGAGCCTCGCCGACAGATCCTGAAACCAAATTTGCCGGGAGCCCGCGAACCGGGCGACCTCTTGGGTCGAGCAATCCTGTTTGCCGAGCTAGGACATCGCCCTGCCTGATGACCCTGACCTGGTAACGCGAGGTTCTGCGGATACCTCCGGGAGAAATAACCGCCATCTCGCTTTCGATACCAAACAGTTCGGCTATGTCTTTTCTGATTCGCCTTGCCAGTTGGGCTGTGTCGACTTCAACTTCAATTGCTACTCGACCTGAGATTAGGTGCAGGCCTCCTGCGAATCGAAGTATGGTGGAGAGCTCGGCCACTCTAAGAGCCGATTTTCCTATTTCTAGTCGAGAAAGCTCGTCTTTGAGATCTGCGGTTAGCGCCATCGCTATTCCTTTCCTAGGTCTCTGTGTTTGATGCTGATACTTACATCTGGAAGGTTTTTCAACTCAGCGGCAATTTTTCTAGCCATTGCAACTGAACGGTGCTTGCCGCCGGTGCAGCCGATAGCGATGGTCGCGTAGCGTTTGTTTTCAGAGATATAGCCCTTCAAAACTGGCAGCAGCGCAGCGACATAGTTCGAAACAAATTCTTGGGCGCCATTTTGGCTAAGCACATAGTCACTGACCTCTTGGTCTTCGCCGGTGAACGGCCTGAGTGACTCTACCCAAAAAGGGTTCGGTAGAAATCTGGCGTCAGCGACCAGATCAGCATCTGAAGGAAGGCCGTATTTGAACCCAAACGACATCACGGTAATTTGCAGTTTTCGTGCTGCATTCAGTGAAAAACCATCCGAAATTTTATTGGAGAGCTGATGGATGTTTAGATCTGAGGTGTCGATGATTATGTCGGCACTCTCACGAAGCTGCAGTAGTCGATTTCGCTCTTCGTGAATACCGTCGAGAATGGTGCCTTCTCCCTGCAGCGGGTGCGGGCGGCGAACTGATTCAAACCTCTTAACAAGGGCAGCATCGGTTGCCTCGAGAAACAGCAAACGCTGTTCGACATCTCTAGTGCGTAACCTGAGTAGGTGCTCGGCGAGGTCGGCGAAAAACTCTCCACCTCGAACGTCTATGACCACCGCAAGTTTGGGAAGTGGGGTTTTTGCCAGCCTAAACAGGTCGGCAATTGGTTCGAGCATTTGCGGCGGTAAATTGTCAACCACGTACCAGCCAAGGTCTTCTAGGGCGTTGCCAACGGTTGATCGACCGGCGCCTGACATGCCCGTAACAACGAGTAACTGTGGCTTAGCGTTGCTCTCCATCAGCCCTCCCCTGCTTCGGCGTGTCGCTTGATTTCACGCGACTTGCAGTGAGTCTAGCCAATTGCGACACGCCGAGGTGCCGATTTAAGAAATTTAACTACTTTTGTTCAGCCAGATGGGTAACTATGGCCTTCGCGGTGACCTCACCGATGCTGGCCACAGAGGCAATTTCTTCAAAGCTTGCTAACCTGATCCGCTTTGCTGAACCGAAGTGTTTGAGCAGTAACTTCACTCGTTTTTCACCCAAACCCGGAACCTCGAGCAGAACGCTTGCGATTGCACTCGATCGTTTCTCTCGCTGGTAACTGATCGCAAACCGGTGTGCCTCATCACGGATTCGCTGGAGCAAAAAAAGTTCGTCGGTTGCTCGTGGCAAAATTACGGGGAACTCCTGCCCTGGAAGCCAAACTTCTTCGAGTCGCTTGGCCAGTGAGCAAAGCGCGATGCCGCTGACCGAAGAATCTTTGATGGCGCGAGCGGCAGCATTTACCTGCGGTAAACCACCATCGATGATAAGTAGGTTTGGTCGGTAGCTGAATTTAGTCGCATCTAAATCGGGGTCACCAGACTTGAGGTACTTGAGCCGTCGCATCAACACCTGATAAATCGAATCCGTGTCATCGGTGGTGTCTTCAATCGAAAACCTGCGGTATTGGTCTTTTTTTGGCAACCCATCTTCAAACACGACCATCGATGCCACAACGTTGGTGCCACCCAGGTGCGAAACGTCGAAGCATTCAATCCTGAGCGGCGCCTCGGCCAGCGAGAGCGCTCTTTGAATTCCGGCAAGCGCTTCGGCTCTTGCGGTGAAATCGCTCGACCTCCGCAATTTGTAGAGCATAAGGGCATGTTTTGCGTTTTGTAAGGCAGTTTCTTGGAGTGCTGCTTTATCACCGCGCTGCGGCACCCTGAGCTCAACTTTTGAACCTCGAAGTTGCGCCAGCCACTTGGCCAGCGCAACGTGGTCTTCGGGTAGTTCGGGAACCAAAACTTCTCGGGGTACCTCCTGTGCCTCTAGGCCCGGTTTTAGCGAATACAGATCTTGCAACAGGTATTCGATCAGCTCCCCCTGGCTACGCTCTAATTCTTTGTCAACCACCCAACCTCGAACACCTCGGATGCGACCGCCGCGCACGATGAACAGCGAAACGGCGGCAGCCAGCTCATCATCGGCCACTGCTAACAAGTCGGCATCCGTCTGATCGCTGAAAACCACCGTCGATTTTTCGAGTACAGAATTAAGTGCATTTATGTCATCACGCAGAGCAGCGGCTAATTCGTATTTCTGCTCCTCTGACGCCTGCGACATTCGCGTGCGAAGTTCATCGATGTGATCGCGATTTCCGCTGGACATAAAGTCTGCAAAATCTTTGGCTAATTTGCGATGGTCTGCCTCTGCTATGCGATTGACGCAGGGGGCAGCGCATTTTCCGATGTCGGCCAGCAGGCACGGACGTTGTTTTTGCTTGGCAGTGTTGAATGTGGCTTTAGAGCAGGATCGAATTGGATAAACCTTGAGCATCGAATCAAGGGTTTCTCGAATCGCCCAAGACTGGGTGTATGGCCCGAAGTATTTGACCCCTTTGAGTTCACGATTTCGAGTTATGAAAGCGCGAGGAAATTCATCCTGCATTGAAATTGCTAGGTACGGGTAGGACTTATCGTCTTTGAATCGAACGTTGAATGGTGGATTAAATTCTTTGATCCACATGAATTCGAGTTGAAGTGCCTCGTACTCAGTTTTGACGATGGTCCATTGGAGATCAGCGGCGCTCGAGACCATTCTCGCGGTCCGCTCATGCAGCGTGTTTAGAGGGGCGAAATAGCTAGTTAGCCGCGAGCGGAGGTTTTTAGCTTTGCCAACGTAAAGCACCCGGCCGCTTGCATCTAGCCAGCGGTAAACCCCGGGGTTGGTCGGAATCTCCCCGGTTTTTGGCCGCCACGCCAGGTTCTTTGACATTAGTTCAAGATTTCTTTCAAAAATGCGCCGGTGAAGCTGTTAGGTTTTTTGGCGATTTGTTCTGGAGTTCCGCTGGCAACCACTGTTCCGCCGCCTGAGCCGCCCTCTGGACCCATGTCGATGATCCAGTCGGCACATTTGATCACGTCCAGGTTGTGCTCGATCACCAGCACAGTATTGCCTTTGTCAACAAGACCATTGAGCACCAGCAGCAATTTCCTGACATCTTCGAAATGCAAGCCTGTGGTTGGTTCGTCTAAGACGTAAATGCTACGGCCCGAGGTGCGTCTCTGCAGTTCGGTGGCTAGTTTGACACGCTGAGCCTCACCACCCGAGAGAGTTGTCGCACTCTGGCCAAGTCGCACATAACCAAGGCCCACATCAACCAGGGTTTGAAGGTAGCGAGCAATTTGGCTAATCGGGGCGAAAAATTCTGCAGCCTCTGCAATCGGCATTTCGAGCACTTCTGAAATGTTTTTGCCCTTGTAGGTCACCTGCAGCGTCTCGCGGTTGTATCGCTTTCCGTGGCAAACCTCACACTCGACGTAGACATCTGGGAGGAAGTTCATCTCGATAACAAGGGTTCCGTCGCCGCTGCATGATTCGCAGCGTCCGCCTTTGACGTTGAATGAGAAACGACCCTGCTGATAACCACGAATTTTGGCCTCGTTGGTTTCCGCAAATAATTTACGGATGTGGTCGAAAACTCCCGTGTAGGTGGCTGGATTCGACCTAGGGGTTCGACCAATCGGATTCTGATCTACGTGAACAACCTTGTCGAGCTGTTCTAGACCCTCAACCCGAGTGTGCTTTCCAGCAACGCCTTTAGCGCCGTTGAGTGAGTTTGCCAGTACCTGATAGAGCACATCGTTGACCAAAGAGGATTTTCCTGAACCGGAGACTCCAGTAATTGCCGTGAGCGTTCCGAGCGGAAATTCAACGTCAACATTCTTCAGGTTATTTTCGCGAGCTCCGACAACTTTCAGTGTTCGAGCAGGGTCGATCTTGCGGCGCTGTTTCGGTGTCTTGATTTGTTCGCGGCCAGACAGGTATGCGCCGGTGTGGGAGGTTTTGTTCTCAAGTAGCTCTCGGTAACCACCTGAGTGCACCACGGTGCCACCGTTTACCCCGGCGCCGGGACCGATGTCTACGATCCAGTCGGCGGTCTTGATGGTGTCTTCATCGTGCTCAACCACAATCAGAGTGTTTCCAAGGTCGCGCAGCTTCACCAGCGTTTCGATCAGCCGTCGATTGTCTCGCTGGTGTAAACCGATGCTCGGTTCATCTAGAACGTAGAGCACCCCGGTGAGCCCGGAACCAATTTGGGTAGCAAGTCGAATTCGTTGGGCCTCGCCACCCGACAGTGAACCTGCCGCACGAGCCAAGTTCAGGTAGTCAAGACCAACTGCAATTAGAAAGTCGAGGCGGGCTCTAATTTCACGCAAAACCGCCGCCGCAATTTTTACATCGCGTTCAGCCAACCCCATCGAGTCAAAGAACTTGTGTGCCTCTGCCAAGCTCATTTCTGCCACATCTGCAATTGATTTTTCGGCCACTTTGACTGCCAAAACCTCTGGCTTTAGCCTGGCGCCGTTGCAGCTGGAACAAGGGATTTCGCGCAGAAAACTGCTCCAACGAGAACGGGCATAGTCATTTTCAGACTCGAGCCACTTTCGCTCAATGTAGGGCAGAACTCCTTCGAAACCTGTGGTGTAGCGCAGTTCTCGACCGTAACGGTTCTTCCATTTGACCTGAACATCAAAATTATTGCCGTGCAAAACCGCATCGCGAACTTCTTCGGGAAGATTTTGCCAAGCGGTATCCAGTGAAAATTCAAGATCTTTGGCAAGCCCCGCCAGCATGCGAGAAAAATAGTGGAACAAACCCTTGCCCTGAGTTGACCAAGGCAGAATCACTCCACCGTTGATTGAAGCTGCGGGATCGCCAATCACCAGTTCTGCGTCAACCGCCTGTTTGGTACCCAAGCCGGAGCAATCTGGACAGGCGCCAAAAGGCGCGTTGAATGAAAAGGTGCGAGGCTCAATTTCGGTCAGTGAAAGCGGATGCTCGTTGGGGCAAGAGAGTTTCTCGCTAAAGACTCGGTATTTCTTGTCGGTGTCGGTTTCATCTACGAAATCAATTTGGATGCGACCGTCTGCCAACTTCAGCGCTGTTTCGACCGAATCGGTAAGACGCGAGGTGATATCTCCTTTGATTACCAATCGGTCAACGACTACAGAAATGTCGTGTTTGAAGGTTTTCTTGAGCGGTTTGGCGTCTGCCAGAGAAACTACTTCGCCGTCAATAACCGCGCGAGCAAACCCCTGGTTGTTTAGATCTCTAAGTAAATCGACAAATTCACCCTTTTTCTGGCTAACCACCTGGGCCAAAATTTGAAATCGGGTGGCCTCAGGCCAAACAAGAATTTGATCAACTATTTGCTGCGGAGTTTGACGAATAATTTTTTCGCCACATTCTGGGCAGTGTGGAACTCCAACTCTTGCCCACAGCAGTCTCAGATAGTCATGGATTTCGGTAATGGTGCCAACCGTTGAACGTGGATTGCGGTTCGTCGATTTCTGATCGATTGATACTGCCGGGCTAAGCCCCTCGATGAAATCGACGTCCGGTCGGTCAACCTGTCCTAAAAATTGGCGGGCATAGGCCGAAAGGGACTCGACATAGCGTCGTTGCCCTTCGGCAAAGATTGTGTCAAAAGCGAGTGATGATTTTCCTGAGCCGCTCAGTCCAGTGAAAACAACAAGCGAATTTCTCGGTATCTCAAGATCGACGTCTTTTAGGTTGTGAACTCGAGCGCCCTTGATGATGAGTTTGTCTTCGTGATCGACTTTTGAAATGTGCACCATGGGAGTCTAACTTTCTTCGGTGGGCACTAAATGTGCCCAGCCTTTTGCATTTGCCTGAGCTCGTGTTTCAGCTCAGAAATTTCGTCTCGCAATCGCGCGGCAAGCTCAAATTGCAACTCGGCAGCCGCCTGCTTCATTTGGGTGTCTAGGTCGGTGATGACGGCGAGAATCTCATCCTCGGCCATTTTTGCGATGCCGGTGCGCGGTTTGAGCGGAACACTCCCCTTGCGCCCACCATCCCGCTTTTTGGCTTTTTCAAGCAATTCAGCGGTATCGGCTTCTTCACGCAAAATTTGATCTGTGATGTCGGCGATTTTTTTGCGTAGGGGCTGTGGGTTAATTCCGTTGGCGAGATTGTAAGCAACCTGTTTTTCACGCCTACGGGTGGTTTCGTCGATTGCTGCTCGCATTGAATCGGTGATGTTGTCTGCATACATGTGCACTTCACCGTTGACATTTCGGGCGGCGCGCCCGATGGTTTGAATTAGTGAAGTTGCTGACCTAAGGAAGCCCTCTTTGTCTGCATCGAGAATGGCGACCAGTGAAACCTCGGGAAGGTCAAGACCCTCGCGCAGCAGGTTAATACCAACCAGGACGTCAAATACGCCCTGCCTAAGTTCGCGCAGCAATTCGACCCGACGCAGAGTGTCGACGTCGGAGTGCAGATAGCGAACTCTCACCCCAGCCTCGGTGAAGTAATCGGTGAGCTCTTCGGCCATTTTCTTGGTAAGTGTGGTCACCAGAACTCGCTCATCGCGTTCGGTTCTCAGCCTGATTTCTTCGAGCAAATCGTCTATTTGACCCTTGGTTGGTTTGACAACCAACTGAGGGTCAACCAATCCGGTTGGGCGAATAATCTGCTCAACGATTGGTGCACCAAGGTTCATTTCATATTTACCCGGCGTTGCTGACAGGTAAACCGTTTGACCTACTCGATCTAAAAACTCAGGCCACTTGAGGGGGCGGTTATCCAGCGCCGAAGGCAGCCTGAAGCCGTGCTCGACCAAGGTTCGCTTGCGGCTCGCATCGCCCTCATACATCGCACCAATTTGAGGCACCGTCACATGCGACTCATCTATTACCGTCAGGAAATCTTCCGGGAAGTAATCAAGCAGGCAGCTGGGGGCGCTTCCCGGTTCGCGTCCGTCAATGTGTCGAGAGTAGTTTTCGATGCCGGAGCAAAATCCAAGTTCTCGAATCATCTCCAGGTCAAAATTTGTGCGCATGCGGAGCCGCTGTGCCTCCAGTAATTTGCCGGAACCCTCGAGTTCGCGAAGTCGAATGGCCAGTTCATCTTCGATCTGCTCGATGGCTCGCCCCATGCGCTCCGGGCCAGAGACGTAAATATTGGCTGGAAAGATTGAAATTGCGCTTTCAGTTTTCAAAATTTCACCGGTTAGTGGATGTAGCGAGAACAAACCTTCGATTTCGTCACCAAAAAACTCGATCCGAATCGCCATTTCTTCGTTCACCGGAATGATCTCAATGGTGTCGCCCTTGACTCGAAAAGTTCCCCGAGAGAACTCGTAATCGTTGCGGCTGTACTGCATTTCGACAAACTTGCGGATTAACTCGTCGCGATCGATGTTTTGCCCCAACATCAGAGAAACTCGGTTGGCTAGGTACTCTTCGGGCGCTCCGAGGCCGTAAATACAAGAAACGGTGCTCACCACAACAACGTCTCGTCTCGAAAGCAGGCTAGTGGTCGCCGAGTAGCGTAGGCGCTCTACCTCTTCATTGATCGTGGCGTCTTTTTCGATGAAGGTGTCAGTTTGTGGAACGTATGCTTCGGGCTGGTAGTAGTCGTAGTAACTAACGAAATATTCCACTGCGTTGTTGGGAAGAAGTTCGCGAAATTCATTGACCAGCTGGGCGGCGAGGGTTTTATTGTGCGCCAGCACCAGAGTTGGGCGCTGAACGGCCTCGATTAGCCAAGCGGTAGTGGCTGATTTTCCGGTACCGGTTGCACCAAGCAGGACCACGTCTTTTTCGCCGTTGTTAATGTGCCGGGCAAGCTGCTCAATGGCCTGCGGCTGATCACCTGAGGGCCGGTACTCGCTGACGACTTTGAAGGGCGCAACGGCGCGGTTAGTTTCCATTTAGTAAGTTCTAAGCGTTCGCGTTAGGGAATGATTCCTGTGCCTCAGTGGCAAGTTTTTGCCACAACTGACGGGCATCTCTCAGGAGCAGAGCTAAATCTTGGTTCGAGTTCAAAATATAATCGGCATGCGCTGCTCGTTGAGCTGGTGAAGCTTGAGCTTGAATTCGTGCTTTGGCTTCGGTTTCGCTCATACCTCGGTAGCTAACCATTCGCTCAATCTGTTTTTCAACCGGTGCCTCAACTGTGACCACCCGGTTGAACGGAAGCTCGCTGGCTGCTTCAGCCAGCAGCGGCACGTTGTAAACCACAATCGAATTCTCGGGTAAGCTGGCCATTTTTTTGATCATCAGCTCACGCACGCGAGGGTGAATGATTGCCTCCAGCTCCGATCGAAGTGAAGCATCTGAAAAAATGAGTTCGGCGGTTTTGGCTCGGTCGAGGGAGCCATCCGCATTAATTAGATCGGCACCAAACCTGGCTGCTATTTCACTTAGGGCAGGGCTTCCCGGCGCAACCGCTTCCCGGGAAAGCAAGTCTGCATCGATGTGAACAGCACCAAGGCTCTCCCAAAGCTCGGCAACAGTTGATTTGCCGGCTGCGATGCCACCGGTTAGGCCGATTAGAAACATGGTTATAGCCTAGGCGCGAAGCTGAGGGGTTAAAGCATTGAGGGCCATCCGATTGGATGACCCTCAACGCTTTTAGTAACTAAATTACTCAGCGCTCTTCAACTTGTCGCGAAGTGCTGCAAGCGACTCATCAGCGGCCAGAGTTCCCTCTGAGGTGCTCTCACTTGAGTAGTTAGAGCTGCTGCTTGAAGCGGTTGGCTCTTGAGCTGGTGCGTCAGGAAGGCTCGCGGCAAGCTCGTTTGCTGCCTTGACCTGCTTCTTGTGCTCTTCCCAGCGAGCGTGAGCTTCGGCGTACTCTTTCTCCCACTTGGCGCGAGCCTCTTCGAAGCCTGGCTTCCACTCGTTGGTCTTGGCGTCGAAGCCTTCTGGGTACTTGTACTGTCCGTTTTCGTCGTAGTCAGCAGCCATACCGTAAAGAGCTGGGTTGAAGTCGGTGCCATCTGGGTCGACCTCTTCGTTAGCCTGCTTCAGCGAAAGCGAGATGCGGCGACGCTCTAGGTCGATGTCGATTACCTTGACGAATACGTCTTGGTTCACAGAAACAACCTGCTCGGCAAGCTCAATGTGCTTTGAAGATAGCTCAGAAATGTGAACTAGACCCTCGATGCCATCTGCAACTCGAACGAATGCGCCGAACGGAACCAGCTTGGTTACCTTGCCCGGAGCGTACTGACCAATTGCGTGGGTGCGGGCGAATACCTGCCATGGGTCTTCTTGGGTAGCCTTTAGCGACAGCGATACACGTTCGCGGTCTTGGTCAACTTCGAGAACCTCGACGGTTACTTCCTGGCCGATTTCAACAACCTCTGATGCGTGCTCGATGTGCTTCCATGAGAGTTCCGAAACGTGGACTAGACCGTCTACACCACCCAGGTCGATGAATGCACCGAAGTTCACGATAGATGAAACAACACCGGTACGGATCTGGCCCTTGGCTAGGTCAGCCAGGAAGGTGCTGCGCGATGCTGACTGGCTCTCTTCTAGAAGTGCTCGGCGAGAAAGAACCACGTTGTTGCGGTTCTTGTCAAGCTCAAGAATCTTAGCTTCGACTTTCTGGCCTAGGTATGGGCCAAGGTCGCGAACGCGACGAAGTTCGATGAGAGATGCTGGAAGGAAGCCGCGAAGACCAATGTCAACGATTAGACCACCCTTGACAACCTCGATAACCACACCGGTAACGGTGCCGTCGGCCTCTTTGACCTTCTCGACGTCGCCCCATGCGCGCTCGTACTGTGCGCGCTTCTTTGAAAGGATTAGTCGTCCCTCTTTGTCTTCTTTCTGAAGAACCAGAGCCTCGACTGAGTCGCCAACATTTACGATCTCTGATGGATCTGCATCGTGACGAATTGAAAGTTCACGTGAAGGGATTACACCTTCAGTTTTGTACCCGACGTCTAGCAGAACCTCGTCGCGGTCAATTTTTACTACGGTTCCAGAAATTAGGTCGCCGTCGTTAAAGAACTTTAGGGTTGCTTCTACTGCAGCCAAAAAGTCTTCAGCAGTGCCGATGTCGTTTACAGCAATCTGCTTGGTTGATTTGGTGGTCATATTTATTTGTACTCTTAACGGACATTACTCGGGCCCTGGCTCGTGATGAACCTGGGGCAATGGATATGATTTTTGCGAAAAAAACACGCCCCTCAAGCCTAGTCGTTTTCAGCGCTATAGGCCAGTCAATTCTGATGAATTAGCCGTTAATGGCCGGCTTCATCCCAGGTTTGTCCGATGCCAATTTGCACCTCGAGGGGAACTCTGAGTTTGACCACATTTTCCATAATCTCGGTTACCAGATTCCGAAGTCGATCTAGCTCACAGGGCGCGACTTCAAAAACCAGTTCGTCGTGCACTTGAAGAAGCATTCGAGATTTGAAATTTTGAGCAATCAGTTGCTCGTGAACACGGTTCATGGCAAGTTTCATAATGTCTGCCGCGGTGCCCTGAATTGGTGCGTTCAGGGCAGCTCGACGCGCGTTTTCACGAACCTGGAAAATTTTGCTGTTAAGTTCATCAAACGGTCGGCGTCGACCGAAGCTGGTAACTGTGAAACCTTCGGTTTTGGCCTCGTCTACTACGCTTGCCAGGTAGCGGCGTACTCCCCCGAATCTTGAGAAGTAGTCGGCCATGAGCTGTTTCGCCTCGGAGTTTGGAATCCGCAGCTGTTTTGCTAGGCCATATTCACTCAAACCGTAGACCAATCCGTAGCTCATAGCCTTTACTTTTGAGCGCATAGCCGAGGTGACATCCTCTGGTTTCACGCCGAAAATGCGGGCACCAACGAAACGGTGTAGGTCTTCACCAGTGTTGAACGCCTCGATAATTCCCTCATCTTCACTCAGGTGAGCCATAATCCGCATTTCGATTTGCGAGTAGTCGGCGGTTAGCAGGGTCTCAAACCCTTCTGAGACTACGAAAGCGTCTCGAATCTCTCGACCTCGTTCAGATTTAATGGGGATGTTTTGCAGGTTGGGAGCCTCTGAGGAAAGTCGACCGGTTGAAGTTCCGGTTTGAATGTAGTTGGTGTGAATACGACCATCCGAGGAAATCGCTTTTAGGACAATTTCTACAATTTGACGTATTTTGCTGACCTCGCGGTGCTCAAGCAATTTCTCCAAGAATGGATGACCAGTCTGTTCGAAAAGTTCGTTCAGCGCTGCAGCGTTGGTGCTAAAGCCGGTCTTCAACTGTTTTGTCCCGGTCATGCCGAGGTCGTCAAAGATTACGGTTTGCAGCTGTTTTGGCGATGCCAGATTGATTTCTTTACCAATGATGGCGTAGGCCGCCTTGGCGACCTCGGCCACCTCGGTGCTGAGTCTCGAGTAGAGTGCCTCAAGCTTGTCTCGGTCAAGTGCAACTCCGGTGTGTTCCATCTGAGCCAATGCATCATTGGTTGGCAGCTCTATCTCTGAGTAAGTGCTGACCATGTTGGCTTCGCTAATTTTTCGATGCAGCACTTCGCAGAGCTGAAGCGCTTGCCAGGCGTCCAGGCTAGAGTCTGCGGTCGAGTCAGAGATCAGCAGGCCTGGATCGCCTCTCTCAATTGCGAAGCCCAGGTACTCTTCTGTCAGCGAATCAATCAGGTAATCGCGACGAACCGGGTTGTCTAGATAAGCCATGAGTAAGGCATCAAAGTCGGCACCGGCCAGGGATAAATTGAGTTTTTTGAAGAGCTTGAGTAGCTCTTTACCCCCAAAAACTGCCTTTTTGCTTGATTCGTCAGCTAGCCAAGCAAGTAATTCTTGCGCTGGGTTTTCAGTCGTGAAAACCATTCGTTCAGAATCTGTCGCCAGGCCAAAAGTGAGTGCACCACTGAAGTTTTGGGTAGCCGCTAGACCAACTGTTCCGTGCTGTTTGGTCAGCCACTCCAGCGCCTCCGCTTCTGTGGCGCTGGAGCTGACTGGAATTTCTGACGGGGTCGCACTAGCTAGTACATCGAGAATGTCGGCCGCACTGGCGACCACTTCAATTGGAGCTTCGTCACTGGCGGCGGTGTTTGTTGAGGTGCCACCGATGAGTCCGCGCAACTTCAGCACTCGCTCAGTCAGGCTGCGAAATTGCAGTTTGGCAAAGGCAGCACGGACTGTTGCCTCATCTACTCCGCCAAGTTTCAGATCTTCGTCACTGACCGGAAGCTCAAGATCACGAATAAGGTGATTCAACTCTCGATTGCGGATTGCATTTGCCTTGAATTCACGCAGTGATTCGCCGACCTTACCGCCTATTTCAGCCGCATTTTCCAGGATTTTCTCGAGTGAACCATACTGTTGCAACCATTTTGCAGCTGTTTTGGGTCCAACCCCCGGGACACCGATTAGGTTGTCTGAGGTTTCACCAACTAGAGCCGCGAGGTCTGGGTACTGTTTGGCATGTACACCGTATTTTTCATAAACCGCGGAATCGTCCATGCGCGCTAAATTGAGGACCCCTTTGACCGGGTACAGAATTGTGGTGTTTTCCCGAATCAGCTGAAAAGTATCCCGGTCTCCAGAGACCACGTAAACCTGATAACCCCGATCGGCATGCTGGTCGGCGAGCGAAGCAATAATGTCGTCTGCTTCGTAATTTTCGCGGGTCAGCGTCACAATGTTCATGGCAGCCAGCGCTTCTTGCAGCAATTCGGTCTGACCGATGAACTCCGGGGGTGTTTCACCGCGCGTGCCTTTGTATTCCGGATAGACCTCGGTACGGAATGAGCTTCTAGACAGGTCGAAAGCGACAGCCAGGTGGGTTGGCTTTTCCGCCTGCAAAATATTGAGCATCATTGAGATGAACCCGTGAACGGCATTGGTATGTTGCCCGTCAGAGGTCTTGAAACTGTCTGGGTTTAGCGCATAAAAAGCTCGAAAAGCCAACGAGTGTCCGTCGATAAGTAGAAGGGTAGGCTTTTCGGAGAGCGTCATGCACAACAGCCTACTTGCCCTAAATCGTTTCGGAGGAGCCTTGAACCAACCAAAACTGAGCCCTGCTGCAGCTGAGCTAATGCAACTGCGAGGATTGGGCGACCTTGCTGAAAAAATGGGTATCGAACTGCTCGAACTTTCAGCCGAACGCGCTGTCGCGCGAATGCCGGTTCAAGGGAACACTCAGCCACTTGGTGTTTTGCACGGTGGTGCTCACGTGGTTATTGGTGAATCACTAGGTAGCTTTGCTGCTAACGTGTGGGCGCATCCCGACAAAGTGGCGATGGGTATAGAAGTAAATGCATCACATTCACGCGCCGCGACAGAGGGTTATGTGATCGCCACCTGTACCGCAATTTCACTCGGTAAAACTCTGGCTACCCATGAAATCGTGATTGAAGATGAAGCTGGCCGCAGACTCTCGACCGTGAGAATTACTAACTTTTTGAAGGCGAAAGCTGTTCAATAACAGTTTTGGCAACTTCAGCCATGGTTAGTCTGCGATCCATTGAAGCTTTTTGAATCCAGCGGAACGCCTCTGGCTCGGTCAGATTCATTTTTTCAGTGAGTAGACCCTTTGCGCGATCAACCAGCTTGCGAGTTTCTAGACGCTCGGATAGATCCGCGATTTCGTTTTCCAGGGCGGTAAATTGGGCAAATCGGCTGAGTGCAATTTCAATTGCGGGTAAAAGATCGTTCGGGGTGAAAGGCTTCACCACGTAGGCCATTGCCCCAGCTTCGCTGGCGCGTTCAACCAGTTCTTTTTGACTGAATGCGGTTAGAAGCACAATCGGCACACGGTCATCTCTAAGCTGTTCAGCCGCAGAAATACCGTCGAGGTTTGGCATTTTGATGTCCATTACCAAAAGGTCAGGTTTGTGCTCACGCACCAGGGCAACCGCCTGCTCGCCGTCGGCCGCCTCGGCAACCACCTCAAAGCCGTTTTCTCGAAGCGTCTCAACAATGTCAAGACGAATAAGGGATTCGTCTTCGGCAACAATCACGCGACGCAGGGTGGTGGAATCAGACATGCGATTACTTTACCGCGGGTTCAGATTGGCCACAGTAAAAAATTGACTGTTCGATGAAGTAGACTGTTCACTGCCGGCCGAAGTGGCGAAATGGCAGACGCGGAGCACTCAAAATGCTTTTCCGAAAGGAGTGCGGGTTCAAGTCCCGCCTTCGGCACGAATAAAAAAGGGGACCCAGTCGGGTCCCCTTTTTGGTTTATCTAGAGCTTATAACCCTCAGCAACCTGGTTTACAGCATCGCCAACGCGGTGAACGCGAAGTGAGTTGGTAGATCCTGGAATGCCAGGCGGAGTTCCGGCGACCACCACAACCTCTTCGCCGACCTTGGCCAAACCTTCGGAAAGCAGAATGTCGTCAACCTGGTGCATCATTTCATCGGTGTGCTTTACGGTGCTGACCAAGAAGGTCTTAGCACCCCAAACCAATGCCAGACGGTTGCGAACGGTTTCGGAAGGTGTGAAAGCCAGCACTGGAACCGATGAACGCAGCCTAGAAACGCGGCGAAGCGAGTCACCAGATTCGGTAAAGACACAGACATACTTCGAGCCGAGCAGCTCCGCAATTTCTACGGCAGCTAGTGAAACCGCTCCAGAGTGGGTGTGCGGGCGCGTGCCCAAGGCAGGAATTCGATCCAAACCGTTGTCTTCAGTCGATTCGATGATTCGAGCCATCACCTCGACCGTCTCAACCGGCCATTTTCCAACTGAGGTCTCCCCCGAAAGCATTACTGCGTCGGCGCCGTCAAGAATTGCGTTAGCAACGTCGGATGCCTCAGCACGGGTCGGCCTTGAATTTTCGATCATGGTTTCAAGCATCTGAGTTGCCACGATGACCGGTTTCGCCCAGCGTCGAGAGAGCTCTACTGCCCGTTTTTGAACCAGCGGCACTTGTTCGAGCGGAAGCTCTACACCGAGGTCGCCTCGAGCCACCATGATTCCGTCGAAGGCATCGATGATTTCTTCAAGGGCGGCTACTGCCTGTGGCTTCTCGATTTTTGCAATGACCGGAAGGTACTTGCCCTCTTCGTTCATAATTTCGTGAACTCGCACGATGTCTGAAGCGTTTCTCACGAATGACAACGCAATCATGTCGACACCCAAACGAATGCCCCAGCGAAGGTCATCTTCGTCTTTTTCGGATAGCGCAGGTACGTTCACGGCAACACCCGGTAGGTTGATCCCCTTGTTGTTTGAGACCGGACCCGGAACCTCGACCACAGTCGTGACGGTGGTGTCGGTTACCTCGGTGGCGCGCAGAGTCACTTTTCCGTCGTCAATTAGCAGAAGGTCGCCGGGCTTCACGTCTCCCGGCAGCCCCTTGAAGGTGGTGCCACAAATGTTAACGTCACCCTGAATTTCTTCTGTGGTGATTTTGAAAGTTGCGCCCTTTTCAAGCATTACGGGCCCGTCGGCAAACCGACCAAGTCTAATTTTCGGACCCTGAAGGTCAACAAAAACCCCGACTGACTTTCCTACATCAGCAGCGGCTTTGCGCACGGTGCGGTAGATCTCTTCGTGAACTTCGTAGCTGCCGTGGCTGAGGTTCATGCGGGCTACGTCGACACCCGCCTCGATAATTGCGCGAATTTGCTCATAGCTTGAAGTTGCCGGACCAAGTGTGGCAACAATCTTTGCGCGTCTCATTTTTCTCTTTCCGTTGATTAGTAGCTAATCGAAATTGGTTTATCGGTAGGTTTCACCGGTGAAGGAAGCAGTGTGCTGCCTTCTAGGTATTCGTCAATGGCAGCTGCAGCAGCTCGACCCTCGGCAATAGCCCAAACAATAAGGCTCTGGCCACGACCGGCATCACCGGCCACGAAGACGCCATCTGCATTGGTAGCCCACTTAGCGTCGCGAGCAACATTGCCGCGATCATCTAAAGAGATCTCGGACTGCTCGGCAGCTGTTTCGCCCTCGACTCCGGTGAATCCGAGCGCCAAAAGCACAAGATCAGCCGGAATAATTTGCTCTGTGCCTGCTTTTGGAACACGCTTACCGTCGACAAATTCTGTCTCAGCAACCTTGACGCCGGTAACCTGGCCGTTTTCGCCAACAAATTCAACAGTTGATGCAAGGTACTTGCGCTCACCAAATTCTTCGTGGGCAGAAGCAACTTCAAACAGCGTCGGGAAAGTCGGCCAAGGCTGGTTGGCGGCACGCTCAGCAGGCGGCTGCTTTCCAATTGCCAAAGTGGTTACAGAAATAGCACCCTGACGAGTTGCGGTGCCCAGACAGTCTGCACCTGTATCTCCACCGCCGAGAATAATTACGTTCTTTCCGCCGGCCAAAATTTGGTTTTCAACGGTGTTGCCAGCAACCACGTCGTTGGCTTGAACTAGATATTCCATGGCGAAGTGAATGCCCGAGAGTTCGCGCCCTGGAACCTTCAAATCACGTGGCTTGGATGCGCCGGTGGCAATTAGTACGGCGTCGTAGCGCGAACGCAATTCTTCCCAGGTGATGTCGACACCGATGTTTACGCCAGGTCGGAATCGGGTTCCCTCGGCTTCCATCTGGGCAATTCGACGATCGATGTGGTGTTTTTCCATTTTGAAATCAGGAATGCCGTAGCGAAGCAGACCGCCAATTTCAGCATCGCGTTCGAAAACGGCGACTGTGTGACCAGCTCGAGTTAGCTGCTGAGCTGCAGCCAAGCCCGCAGGGCCAGATCCAACTACTGCGACTGTTTTACCAGTCAGACGTTCAGGAACGATGGGGGTAACCCATCCGCTTTCAAAAGCGTTGTCGATAATCGAAACTTCGATTTCCTTGATCGTGACGGCAGGCTGATTGATACCGAGCACACATGCACTCTCGCATGGAGCTGGGCAAAGGCGGCCGGTAAATTCAGGGAAATTGTTGGTTGCGTGCAACCGCTCAATAGCTGACTTGCCATCGTTGCGCCAGGTTAGGTCGTTCCACTCCGGAATCAGGTTGCCGAGCGGGCATCCCTGGTGACAAAACGGCACACCGCAATCCATGCAGCGTGAGGCCTGACGGGCTACTACAGCCGAATCGCGCTTTTCATAAACCTCTTTCCAGTCGAGAATTCGAACCGGGACCGGTCTTCTAGCGGCGGTTTCACGAGTTGTGGTCTTGAGGAACCCTCTTGGATCAGCCATTGGTGACCTCCAGAATCTGCTTCCAGATTTCGTCGCTATCTGGATCTACGCCATCGGTAAGCGCTCGCTCACGAATTGCCACGACGTTGGCAAAATCACGGGGCAGAACGCGAGTGAAGTTTGCAACCTCTGAGTCAAAGTTTGCGAGCAGCTGCTTAGCCAAATTTGAGTCGGTTTCAGCAACATGAGCCTCAATTAGCTCTCGAAGGCGATCACGGTCAAATGCATCAAGTTGACCCAGCTGCAACTCACCGGCGCTCAGTGCATCCGGGTTGACTCGATCGGCACGAAGTTTGTAGACATAGGCGACTCCACCCGACATGCCGGCACCTAGGTTTCTTCCGGTGCGACCCAGGATAACGGCCACTCCTCCGGTCATGTATTCAAGGGCGTGGTCACCACATCCCTCGGCTACGGCAGTAACGCCCGAGTTTCGAACAAGGAATCGTTCGCCGACGATGCCGCGCAGGAACATCTTGCCGCTGGTCGCACCGTAGCCATTGACGTTTCCGGCAATGATGTTTTGTTCGGCTGCGAAAACGCTTGAGCGGTGCGGGCGAACGACGATGGTTCCACCTGAGAGGCCCTTGCCCACATAGTCGTTTGAATCACCTTCAAGAACCAGTTTGATTCCTTTGGGAACAAAGGCGCCGAAAGACTGACCTGCTGAACCATGAAGATTCACTGTGATGGCACCCTCGGCCAGGCCGTCAGCACCATAGCGCTTGGTCAGTTCATTACCGAGCATGGTTCCGACCGCCTGATCCACGTTGGTGATGTCAAGTGTGATCTCGACATTTTCGCCGCGTTCAAGGGCCGCCTCTGCCGCAGCTATCAGTTTGTGGTCAAAGTGCTTCTCAAGCTCGTGGTCTTGCGATGTTGACTTACGGCGTGAAGCTTCAGCTGGTAGGTGAGGCATCGACAAGATCGGGGTCAAGTCAAGCCCGTCTGCCTTCCAGTGAGCAATTGCTCGGTTTACATCAAGTAGTTCTACGTGCCCGATGGCCTCGTCAAGACTGCGGAAACCTAGCGCTGCCAGGTACTCGCGAACCTCTTGAGCCAAGAATTCGAAGAAGTTGATTACGAATTCTGGTTTTCCGGTGAAGCGGCTACGTAGGGTTGGGTTTTGGGTGGCAACTCCAACTGGGCAGGTGTCAAGGTGGCAGACGCGCATCAGAATGCAGCCTTCTACCACCAGCGGAGCGGTGGCAAAACCGAACTCTTCTGCACCCAAAAGTGCTGCAATTACTACGTCTCTACCGGTTTTCATTTGGCCGTCTACCTGAACCGAAACACGGTCTCGAAGCCCGTTGAGAAGAAGAGTCTGCTGAGCCTCAGCGAGACCAAGTTCCCACGGGGTTCCAGCGTGCTTCAATGAGTTCAGTGGGCTGGCTCCGGTACCGCCGTCGTGGCCCGAAACCAAAATGACATCTGCCTTGGCCTTGGCAACACCAGCGGCCACGGTACCGATACCCACCTGCGAAACCAACTTGACATGTACGCGAGCTGACCGGTTGGCGCGCTTCACATCAAAAATCAGCTGCTTGAGGTCTTCGATCGAATAGATGTCGTGGTGCGGTGGTGGAGAAATCAAGCCAACACCAGCGGTTGAGTGCCTGGTTTTCGCGATCCATGGGTACACCTTGTTTGGTGGAAGCTGACCACCTTCACCAGGCTTTGCGCCCTGCGCCATTTTGATTTGGATGTCGTCGGCGTGGGTCAGGTACATCGAGGTAACACCGAATCGACCAGAGGCAACCTGCTTGATTGCAGAACGACGCTTCGGGTCGAGCAAACGCTCAACGTCTTCCCCACCTTCGCCGGTGTTTGACTTTCCGCCGATGGCGTTCATGGCAATGGCAAGGGTCTCGTGAGCCTCTGGAGAGATAGAACCGTAGCTCATCGCTCCGGTTGAGAAGCGCTTGAGAATCTCTGAGATCGGCTCGACCTCGTCAATTGAAACTGCTGGTCGTACGCCTTCACGAAGGGTGAAAAGCCCGCGAAGAGTCATCAGACGCTCAGCCTGATCATCAACGAGTTTGGTGTACTCGCGGAAAATGTCGTAGCGCTTCTCTCTAGTTGAGTGCTGAAGCTTGAACACAGTTTCTGGGTTGAAAAGGTGAGCTGGACCCTCACGGCGCCACTGGTACTCTCCGCCCACCTCCAGCGCCTTGTGTGCGTTTACTGCCTTGTCGGCAGGGTACGCGCTGGCGTGACGTGCTGCGTTTTCTTGGTGGATTACTTCAATGCCAATGCCGCCGAGCTGGCTGGTAGTACCGGTGAAGTAGGTGTCGACAAACTCTTGGCTGAGACCAATTGCTTCGAAACACTGAGCACCTGAGTACGACGATACGGTGGAAATACCCATCTTCGACATGATCTTGAGAACACCCTTACCCAATCCTTTGATTAGGTTTTTGACGGCGTGCTCTACGTCTACACCTACAATTTGGCCAGATTTGACCATCTGCTCGACGGATTCCATGGCTAGGTAAGGGTTAATTGCGGCTGCACCGTAGCCGATCAGCGCCGCCACGTGGTGAACCTCACGAACATCGCCAGCCTCTACGACCAAGCCAACTCGGGTACGCAAACCCTCGCGAATTAGGTGGTGGTGTACGGCTGAAGTTAGCAGTAGCGAAGGAATTGGGGCGAGCTCGCTGTTGCTGTCTCGGTCTGAAATCACCAGGTAGGTTGCACCGTCGTTGATAGCGGCGGTAACTTCGTCAAAAATTTCACGGATGCGGGCAGCCAAACCGTCGGCACCAGAATCTACCCGGTATAGACCACGAACTACGAATGCTTTGCCCGCGCCAGGAAGCTCATCGATGTGCTTGATCTTTGAGAGATCGTCGTTGTCTAGAACAGGGAAGTTCAGAATTACCTGCTGGGCGTGCTCCGGGGTGGCCGCTAACAGGTTGCGCTCTGGACCAATTCCGGTTGACAGCGAGGTGACAACCTCTTCTCGAATCGAGTCAAGCGGCGGGTTAGTTACCTGTGCAAACTGCTGAACGAAGTAGTCGAAAAGGACCCTCGGGCGGTCTGAGATAGCAGCAATTGGAGTGTCTGAACCCATTGCGCCAAGTGGTTCCGCCCCAGTTTTTGCCATTGGAGCCAAAAGAATTCGCAATTCCTCTTCGGTGTAGCCAAAGGTGCGCTGACGGCGGTTAACCGAGGAAGCTGTGTGGGCAATGTGTTCACGCTGAGGAAGGTCTTTGACATTGATACGGTTGCCATCTAGCCACTCGCCCCACGGTTCAAGTGCCGAAATTTCAGCCTTGATCTCGTCGTCGTCAATTAGTCGACCGTTAACAGTGTCGGCCAAGAACATTCGACCGGGCTGCAGGCGGCCCTTGCGAACAATTCGACTTGGGTCGATTTGGGCAACACCGATTTCTGAGGCAAGCACCACCAGACCATCTTCGGTAACTACGTAACGTCCTGGACGCAAACCATTGCGGTCTAGCGTGGCACCTACCAGCGATCCGTCGGTGAAAATTACCGCCGCCGGGCCATCCCAAGGCTCCATGAGCATTGAGTGGTACTCGTAGAAGTTTTTGCGGTTCGGTTCAATGTCGCTTTGCTTTTCCCAAGCTTCAGGGATCATCATCATGATGGCGTGTGGCAGCGAGCGACCGCTCATGTAGAGCAGCTCTAGAACCTCATCGAAAGAAGCCGAGTCTGAGGCTCCGGGAGTGATGATCGGAGTGAGCTGTTTGATGTCGCCAATCAGCTCTGATTCAAGCTGTGCCTCGCGAGCACGCATCCAGTTACGGTTGCCCTTCACGGTGTTGATTTCACCGTTGTGAGCAATCATTCTGAACGGATGAGCCAGCGGCCAAGATGGGAAGGTGTTGGTTGAGAATCGAGAGTGAACCAGTGCCAGAGTCGATTCGAAACGCTCATCACTTAGGTCAGGGTAGAACGGCTCGAGCTGCAGGGTGGTAACCATGCCCTTGTAAACGATGGTGCGGCTAGACAGTGAAGGGTGGTAGGCCGCCAGGGTACGCTCGCTGCGCTTGCGGAGGCGGAATGCTCGACGCTCGAATGCGATACCTTCTGCATCATCGACCGGTTTTACGAAAACCTGCCTGATAACCGGCATGGCCTCGCGTGCCAAATCGCCCAAAACACTTGGATCGGTAGGCACTTCGCGCCAACCAATTACCTGAAGCTGCTCTTGCTTGGCAAGTTCAGCAAAACCAGCCTCAACGTTCTGCTCTTCGCCAGCTTCGATAAACACCAAACCGGCAGCGTAACGGCCTTTAGCTGGAAGTTTGAAATTTACAACCTCGCGAAAAAATCGATCTGGAATTTGAGAAAGAATTCCGGCTCCATCTCCGGTTCCGGCGTCTGAACCGACAGCACCTCGGTGCTCGAGATTTCGGAGTGCGTCTAGCGCGGTTGCAACAATGTCGTGGCCGGCGGTACCTCTAAGGGTAGCTACCATCGCAAGACCACAGGCGTCTCTATCGCGCTCTGGATCGTACAGGCCATTGGCCGAAGGAGCTGTGTTAAATCGCTCGAACGGTGACATTTCAGGCATGCCGCACTCCAATCAAATAAAAATCAGGGTGGGACAACATTGGCCCGAAAAAAAGAATTGAAAAAGAGCTTTTGGCTCGAAAACGCTCGCCTGGTTAGGGCTTTGACTCGTTGTCCGAGTCTATCCCATTTGCGTAGATTTCATCCTTGATTTTTTCTTTCTTTGGAAGCAAAACCGATGTTTCCAAGCCGGGGTGGCGGCGACTCTGAATCAAGATAATTGCGATACCTACCGCGATCCCGAAGAGTGCAGACCAAACGTTGGTTCTAAGCCCAAGAATGATTTCTGAGGGATCAATTCGGATCGATTCAACCCAGATGCGACCCAGTGAGTAGTAAATCAGGTAGAGGCCGAAAAGTTTGCCCCAGCGAAGTTCAAATTTTCTGTCGGCAATCAGCAGCAGAGCTACTCCGACGAGGCTCCAGATGGATTCGTAGAGGAAAGTTGGGTGAAAGAGCACTCCGGCAGGTAGGCCTTCTGGGTAGGCGCTGTTCATTGAGTCGATCTCGAGGCCCCACGGAAGATCGGTGGGTAACCCGTAAAGCTCCTGGTTGAAGTAATTGCCCCAGCGGCCAATTGCCTGCGCCAGCAACAGACCGGGTGCAACCGCATCTGCGAAAGACCAAAACCGGATGCCGGCAAACTTCGCTCCAAGGAAAGCACCTACAGCTCCGCCAATCAGACCCCCGTAAATGGCGATGCCTCCCTCCCAGATGTAGAAGACCGAAAGCAGGTCAGCGCCTGCGTAAAAATAGTCTCCCGGGTGGGTGAGGACGTGAAAAATTCTTGCGCCGATGATTCCAAGGGGTACCGTCCAGAGCGCGATGTCAACCGCGATTCCTGATTCAGCACCGCGTTTTTGCAGGCGACGATCTGCGATCAGAATCGCAGCAACGATGCCAGCCAAAATGAAGAGTGCGTAGAAGTGAATTCGGAACATGCCCAGTTCGAAATAGCTGATTTCTGGCGATGGAATGCTGGTGAACATTTTTTTATCCTAGATTCTGAGCTAGTTCACGGGTCTTCTCGACCAGTGCTTTTAGCCCGCCGGTTTTATATGCCTTAATAAAGGCAGAGCCAACAATTGCCGCATCGGCAAATTTATTCACATCATCTACCTGTGCCGATGTAGAAATACCAATTCCAACGGCAGCGTTCTGACTCTCTGAAACAGCCCTGATGTTGCCCACGACTTTCTGGGCAAGATTAGAGAGTTCATCGCGAGCACCGGTGATGCCCATGGTCGAAACCGCATACACGAAGCCTCGAGATTTGTCTGCGGCCGATTTGGTTCGTTCGAGCGTGGAGGTAGGAGCAGCTAGAAAAACCCGGTCCAGGTCATATTTTTCTGCCGCTTCCAGCCACTCGGCTGCCTCATCAGGAATCAGATCTGGGGTGATCAGGCCTGCTCCCCCGGCGGCCTTTAGGTCGCGAGCAAAATTTTCTACACCGTAGCTAATTACGGGGTTCCAGTAGGTCATAACCAAAACCGGGGTGTCGACTTCGCTGGTGATTGCTCGAACGCAGTCAAAAACTTGTCTCAGTTTGAATCCGTTTTCGAGTGCCTCTTCGGTGGCTTCCTGGATTACCAGGCCATCCATGACCGGGTCGCTGTAGGGAACACCCAGTTCGAGTACATCAACACCGTTTTTGCACATTGCTTTGGCAGCTGCAACTGAGTCTTCGACATTCGGGTAGCCAGCGGGAAAATAGCCAATCAAGGCACCCTTGCCCTGTGCTTTTTTCATTGCCAATCGGTCAGCAGTCTTACTCATCACTGGTCTCCCAAAAGCCCAAAGTACTTGCCTGCGGTTTCCATGTCTTTATCGCCGCGGCCAGAAAGGTTCACCAAAATTGAGGATCCTGCTGGCAGTTTCTGCCCCAGTTTTAAGACTCCGGCAAGCGCGTGGGAGGTTTCAATAGCGGGGATAATTCCCTCGGTGCGGCTGAGTAAGCGAAGGGCATCCATAGCTTCTACATCAGTGATACCCCAGTAGTTTGCTCGACCTAGATCTTTAAGCCAGGAGTGCTCCGGGCCAACCCCCGGGTAGTCTAGGCCAGCCGAAATAGAGTGTGACTCAAGAGTCTGGCCGTCTTCGTCTTGAAGCATGTAACTCTTGGCTCCGTGCAAAACGCCGGGGCGACCTCGATTTAGCGTGGCTGCGTGACGCGGAGTGTCGACACCGTCTCCGGCGGCTTCAAAACCGTATAGGGCAACCTCAGGGTCATCTAGAAAAGCGTGGAACAGACCAATCGCATTTGACCCGCCACCGACGCAGGCTGCCAATGCTGTCGGTAAAAAGCCGAATTCATCGAGCATCTGAGCTCTTGCCTCAGTGCCTATGACTGAATGGAAATCTCTAACCATGGTCGGAAACGGATGCGGTCCGGCGACAGTGCCCAGCAGGTAGTGGGTGGTGTCAACGTTGGTTACCCAGTCTCGCAAAGCCTCGTTGATCGCGTCTTTTAGGGTTCGGCTGCCAGTTTTTACCGGTACCACCTCTGCCCCGAGTAGCTTCATGCGAGCTACGTTTAGCGCCTGGCGTTCGGTATCTACCTCGCCCATGTAGACAACGCACTCGAGACCGAATAGCGCCGCCGCGGTTGCGCTAGCAACACCGTGTTGGCCGGCCCCGGTTTCAGCAATGATTCGCTTTTTACCCATTCTCTTGGTCAGCAATGCCTGGCCCAGAACGTTGTTGATTTTGTGAGACCCGGTGTGGTTTAAATCTTCTCGTTTGAGAAATACCCGAACATCGCCAGCATGCTCAGCAAACCGCTTTGCCTCGGTAATTATTGATGGTCTCCCGGTATAGCTGCGGTGCAGTTCGGCTAGTTCGTGCTGAAAAAGCGGATCGGCTTTGGCTTGCTGGTAAACGCTTTCAAGCTGGTCTAAAGCGGCAATGAGCGACTCTGGAACGAACCGTCCACCGAATTCGCCGAAATAGGGTCCTACTTGCTCGCTTAGTTTTGACATGCGCCTATTTTAGGTTTCTCTCGTTGATTATTTAGAACTGTAGAAATTTACTGAGCATTGCAGCTGGATCATTGGTGACTAAAGCTTCGCCCACTAAGACCACATCTGCTCCTGCCTCTCGGTAGTGCCTCACATCTGCTTCTGTTCGCACCGCAGATTCAGCCACCCTAATGGCATCTGAGGGAAACAGATCGACAAGTTTGGCAAAGAGGTCTCGGTCGGTCTCAAAGGTGGAGAGGTCACGAGCGTTTACCCCGATTAGTTTTGCACCAGTATCTGCAGCAAATCTCAGTTCTGCTTCAGAGTGGGTTTCGATGAATGCCGTCATGCCAAGCTCTTCGGCAAACTTCTTGAGCTGAATGAGTCGACTCTGCTCAAGCCCAGCAACGATTAGCAAAATGATGTCGGCGCCGTGAGCTCGAGCTTCTAGAAGTTGGTATTCGTTGGCTAGAAAATCTTTTCGAAGTAAGGGCACCGATACTGCAGAGCGAACCGCGTCAAAGTCGGCCAGTGAGCCCTTGAAACGGCGGCCTTCGGTCAAGACGCTGATTGCACTTGCACCGTGCTCGGCGTAGATTTTGGCTAGCTCGGCAGGGTTGGCAATCTCAGCCATGTCGCCCTTCGAAGGGCTTGCTCGTTTTACCTCAGCGAGCACCTTTACCTGTGCCGCAGGTGCGAGTGCCTCTAGAGCATTTATTGCTTTGGGTGCAGCTAGAGCGATTGTCTCTAGTTCAGAAATAGGAAGCGACTCTTCACGAACAGCGGCATCTTCTATCGCGCCTTGGTATAGCGCCTCAAGCATAGAAATGACGGTTACTTTTTAGATTTTGCGCCGTTCACGCCGTAACCGGCGCGCTTTAGCACAAGGCCGACAAATAGGCCGACGACAGCCAAACCGGCTGAAGCCCAGACAATCGCTGCTTGGTCAAACCAGAAGGCCAAAGTTCCGATGGCAAATGCAACCATGATGATGATTACGGTTGCCCATGAGGCTACTGAATCGCCGTGACCTGGGTCATTTGGGTTCTGAGACATTGAATACCTTCCTGAGTACGGGACAATTCTATCCCCCGCTCTCGAGCTAATCTGCTTATTAATCGGCCTGGGACGCGAAATTATTTAGTCGGTTTCCGCTGTGTATCCCAAAGTGAAATAGGGTCATCCGATTCAGGCTCTTCAGGTGTCGAACTCTTAACTCGTTTAGGCCATTTTTTACTCGAGGTCACTCCGATACCAAAGAGCAGAACTAGCCCCAACTCAGCGACCAGGTATAGCAGCGGGAAGATGGTCAGCTCTTGAAATACACCGCTTTCGCTGTGGTTTGCTGCAATTCCCGTTAATCTCTCGAGTTCAGCCTGCAAACCTCTCGGAAGGGTTGAGGCATTGAGATATGACTCGATCGCCAACCAACTTGGTGCGAGAGCTAGTAGACCTCCAAAGGCAGTCAGCCACTTTGCCGCAGATCCGGCAGAGAGTGTGATCACCAAAATGGTGCATCCAATCACCAGCATCAGCGCATTGAGGGAAGGTTGGGCACTGGCTCCACTGTAGCTAGCGAGCGGGGTCACCCCCGATTCGGTCTGCATGCTGAACTGGTACCAGGTTGAATTCGCAAAGGCAACAGTAACCAGCATCAGCAGAGCCAACAGGGCAACGTATCTTGGTTTGGTCATCGCTTTACCATTTGGTTGGCTGCGGCAATCGCTCGAAGCGGAGCAGAAGCCTTGCTGATGGTCTCCTGGTATTCAGATTCTGGAACCGAATCGAGTACCAGCCCGGCACCGGCCTGAACGTGGGCTCTGCCGTTTCTTAGGAATGCAGTTCGAATTGCAATCGCAAGGTCGGCATTGCCGGTGAAGTCGAAGTAGCCAACCACGCCACCGTAAAGCCCTCGATTAGCCACCTCGAGTTCGTCAATGATTTCTAGAGCACGAGGCTTGGGCGCCCCGCTAAGCGTACCTGCGGGAAATGTCGCCTTGAATGCCGCAACCGCAGTTTGATCCTGGCGAAGCTCGCCTTCGACGGTTGAAACCAAGTGCATCACGTGGCTGTATCGATGAATTTGCATAAATTCCGAAACTGAAACTGAATCTGGTTTGCAAACCTTGAGCAGATCGTTTCGAGCTAGATCAACCAGCATCAGGTGCTCAGCTTTTTCTTTGTGGTCTTCCAGCAGCGAGTCGGCGAGTTCTAGGTCGTGATCAGGTGTGTTTCCTCGCGGGCGAGAACCTGCAATTGGATGAGTAACTACATGTCGATCTTGAACTGCCACCAAGGATTCTGGTGACGAACCAACCACAGCATATGGGCCTGATTCATCTTCAAAATTCAAAAGGTACATGTAGGGGCTGGGGTTTAGTGCCCTAAGTACTCGATAAACATCTAGGGCAGATGCATTCAGTTCGATGTCAAATCGTTGAGAAATTACCACCTGAAAAACATCGCCAATTCGAACAAAATGTTTTGCCTGTTCGATTGCATCAAAAAACTCAGACTTCTCAACCCGATACTCGACGTCACCCGAGATTGAGGTGTCTAGATCCGCCAGCAGAGTTTGGGTTGGCTCCTTTATGCCCGATTCAAGTGTTTCTAGTCGTCTAATTGCCTCGCCGTAAGCATGGGCCACGTCGGTTTCGGCATCAATAAACAAATTTGAAACCAAAAGTAATGTGCCCTCGAAGTGGTCGAGGATTACGAGATCTTGAAACATCGCGAACGCGACGGTAGGTGATTCGAAATCGGGGCTTGGCGCCGGACCCAACTTTTCGATTTGTCGAATCGCATCCCACCCGATAAGGCCTACCAATCCAGAGGTGAGCGGTGGCAAGTTGGCTGATTTTGGAGAACTCCAGGCCAGCGTCATCGCCTCAATGGCCTCGAGAGCGGTGTCTGGAAGCATTTGCTGTTTCCCCGGAAAAGGGGGCTGATCAGAAATCCAGTCGAAACTTCCATCTGCAGATTCACTAAGGAAACCTCGGTTTGTTACTCCGACGAAGCTGAAACGTGCCCAAACGCCCTGCTCCGCAGACTCTAGAAGAAAACTTCCGGGTTTGTCTTTGGCAAGTTTTTCGTAAATAGAAAGTGGTGTTTCAGTTCCGCTGAATAGCGTCCGAATCACAGGAATGACGTTGTAGTCGTTTGCCAGTTTGATCGCATCTTCAAGCTGATAGTTGAGCCCTGTTTTCATAAGCTCTCCCCTTCTGCTCGATTTATGTAGAGCGTTGACACATCAAAACAAGACTCGGCATCGGTATGGCAGGCAGGCCCATTTTCATGAACCCGGATCAAAAGTGTGTCGCCGTCGCAATCAGCTTCGATGGCGACGATGCGCTGAGTGTTTCCACTCGTCGCACCCTTGTGCCAAAGTTCGTTTCTCGATCGACTAAAAAATACGGTCTCGCCGCGCTCAACTGAAAGCCGCAAGGACTCGGTGCTCATCCAGGCCATCATTAGCACCCGTTTGGTGTCTTCGCTCTGAACTATCGCGGGAATCAAGCCAGACGCATCAAACTTGAGCTGAGCAATCATAGATTCATCAAATGCCATGGTTATCTCGTCTCGATTCCGGCGGATTTTAATTCTGCCTTCACTTCGGCGATAGACACACTTCCCTCATGGAAAATTGACGCGGCCAACAGTGCATCAGCACCGGCATTTGCTGCCTTCGGGAAGTCGCTTGCCTTACCCGCGCCTCCCGAAGCAATCAGCGGGACCGTGGAAATCTGCCGAATCGCGGAGATCATTTCTAGGTCAAAACCGGCTCTGGTACCGTCGGCGTCGATTGAGTTAATCAATAGCTCGCCGGCACCTAGTTCAATCGTGCGCTGGATCCACTCAAAGGCATCGAGATCAGTTTCGTTTCTGCCACCGTGCGTAGTAACCACGTATCCGGAGGGTGTGCGGTCGCTGCGCTTTAGGTCAAGTGAAATAACCAAAACCTGGTTACCAAATCTTTCGGAAATTTCAGACAGGAGAGACTCACGTGCAACACCGGCAGAGCCAACTGAGACCTTGTCAGCCCCGGCGGCCAGCAGCTTGGCAACGTCTTCAACCTCGCGAATTCCACCGCCCACCGTAAGCGGAATGAAAAGCTGTTCGGCGCAGGCGGTAACCAGCGAATACATGGTGGATCGGTTGTCTACAGTTGCTTTGACATCAAGAAAAGTTAGCTCATCGGCGCCGTTCTCGTAGTACCTCTGGGCAAGTTCAATCGGATCACCAGCGTCTCTGAGGTTCAGAAAATTGACGCCTTTAACAACTCTCCCTTCTGCCACGTCGAGGCAAGGGATAACTCGAACCGCAAGCGACACTAGATTCTCGCTGCGTGAATGGCACTGACCAAGATCGCTCGAGCGCCCAAGGCGTAGAGCTCATCCATTTTTTGGTTCGTTTCGTCGGTTCTAACCAGAGCTCTAACCGCAACCCAGTCTTCATCGCGAAGCGGCGATACTGTAGGCGACTCGATACCGGGGGTGATCTTCGAGGCTGCTTCAACCAGTTCGGTAGGGCAGTCGTAATCGAAGATGACATATTCGCGGGCAACCAAAACACCCTGCATTCTGCGCAGCAACTGCTCGTGCTCGGTTTTCGTATTCGGCGAAATGATCAGCTGTGCTGAGCTCTGCAGAATTACCGGGCCGAAAATCTCAAGTCCTGCCTGACGCAGGGTGTTTCCGGTAGAGACAACGTCTGCCACGGCGTCTGCCACACCTAGGCGCACTGCGACTTCTACTGCACCATCAAGTTGAACCAGTTTCGCGCTGATGTTTTGTTCTGCCAGAAAATCTTCAACCAGGTGAGGGTAGGCAGTTGCTACCCGTTTGCCTGCAAGCTCACTGATATTTGAAAATTTCCCGACCGGCCCGGCGAACCTAAAGGTTGAGCCCCCAAAACCAAGATCTGCAACCGATAGCGCTTGGCTGCGGCTGTCTTTTAGAAGGTCAAGGCCGGTGAATCCGGCATCGAGTGAACCAGAGCCAACGTATGTGGCAATGTCTCTGGGTCGCAGATAGAAAAATTCAACGTTGTTTTGAGTGTCGACCACATGCAAATCTTTAGGGTCGCGTCTTACGGTATAACCCGCTTCTTTTAGCATAACGATGGCGGTGTCAGACAAAATGCCCTTATTGGGCACGGCTACTCTAAGCATATTTCTCTCTAAAAATTCTTTTCAAGGTCGGCCAGGGTTAGACCTTTGGCCGCCATCATGACCATCAGGTGATAGATCAACTGCGACATTTCTTCGGCCAATCGATCGTTACCTTCATATTCGGCCGCCATCCAAACCTCTGCAGCCTCTTCGACAATTTTCTTGCCAATCGAATGAACCCCAAGCTCCAGCCATTTTGTGGTCTCTGAACCGGCCGGACGTTGTTCGGCTCGTTCGGAAATGGCAGCAAAAAGCTCGTTGAAGGTTGTCATAGTTCAAGGTTACCTGTAAAAACAGGCAACGCAGCCGTTAGTGGTGGCGATGCCCTTTTTCGGCTGCGCTTCGCAAAGCAGCAATTTGTGTGCTTCGATTTGGGTTGGCGAACACCGCACTTCCGGCAACGAATGTGTCTGCTCCCCTTGCAGCAATGCGTTCGATGTTATGTTCGTTTACTCCGCCATCTACCTGCAGCCAGACATCGGCGCTCTCGGATGAAATTCTTGACCGAGCTTGAGCCACTTTATCCAGGGTGCTTTCAATCAGCTGCTGGCCACCAAAGCCAGGTTCGACAGTCATGATCAGCAACTGGTCGAACTCGCTCAAATGCTCCAGCAGCGAGTCGATGGGAGTACTTGGTTTGACCGCAATACCGCAACGGGCACCGATTTCGCGAAGTCTTTTGGCTAATTTAAATGGCTCAGCTGCGGCCTCTAGATGGAAAGTTACCGATGCGGCTCCTGCCTCCGCATAGCCTGGAGCCCAACGGTCAGCATCAGTAATCATGAGATGAACGTCGAGCGGTTTAGGGGTGATCTCGTTCATTCGCTGCACCATCGGAAGCCCGAAAGTCAGGTTTGGCACAAAGTGGTTATCCATTACGTCAACATGGATGAAATCGGCTTCGGCGATGCTGTTGAACTCTGTTTCAAAATTAACAAAGTCAGCAGACAAGATGCTCGGATTGATTCTAATCACGCTGTCACCATAGTCGAATCTTAGTCGAGTGGTTTTCTAATTAGCGAAATAAACATGGCGTCGGTAAGATCTCGATGAGGCCAGAGCTGCGCGGTTTTACGATCTTGTTTCAGGACCAAGTTTTTAGCGAATTTTGCCAACACTTCGGGTGTTGATAGCAGCTCTGCTTTTGGCTGCTGCTTCAGCAAACTATTGATCTGACCTACAGTCTCGGCCGGATGAGGTGAACAGGTGACGTAGGCCAAAATTCCGCCTGGTTTCAAAGCTTTCCAAGCTGAATCGATAAGTTCGGTTTGCAACCGAGTTAGATCCCCCAGGTCACTCACAGACTTACGCCAACGAGCTTCTGGGCGTCGCCTCAAGGCACCAAGACCCGTGCAGGGAGCATCTAGCATGATTCGATCGTATTTTTCTGGTTCGGCCGCGCCAATTTTGCGACCATCCCCCGTTTTTACTGAAATATTTCCTCGGATTGGCCTAAGTGCCTGCCTAACTAGCTTGGTTCTATGCTCAGATACTTCATTGCAGGTAAGGCTTACTCCCGACTGCACCGCAACCGCAGCTAGCAGAGCCGCTTTTCCTCCTGGTCCGGCACACATATCTAGCCACTGCTCATTTTCGGATACTGGCTCAGCGCTGGTTAGAGCTAGCGCTGCCAACTGTGATCCCTCATCTTGAACGCGTATTTGCCCCAGTCGAACACTCTCGAATCGCCCCGGGTCACCGGCATCGAGAGAAAAAGCCAGTGGTGAATGCAACCCCGGCTGTAGCTCTGAGGTATCAGGGGCGAAACCAGGAAGAGCAACCATCGAAACCTTCGCCGGTACATTGTCTGCGCCCAAAAGGTCTTCAAGTTCATGCTGTGCGTTGTCGAGTGCCAATGCCTGCTCCAATGCAGCCACCACCCAAATTGGATGCGAATACTGGATAGCAAGGCGCTCATGGCGGTCACTGATACCTCGCAAGACAATTTCGAGCCACTCAACTCGGTCGCGCTCAGAGCTGCGTCGCAGCACACCATTAATAAAGCCGATTGCAGAGGGCTTAAGTCGTGTCTTGGCTAATTCGACCGTTTCGCTGAGTGCAGCGTGCGGCGGAATGCGAGTTGCCAAAAGCTGGTGGACTCCAAGCCGAAGAATCAGCAGAACCTCAAGATCAATTTCATCCGAATAACGTCGAGCGCATTCTTCGATCACGCGATCATAAAACAGCTGCCAACGAAGGGTGCCGAACGCCAGTTCTTGCGCAAGGGCCGCATCTCTGGTTGGGAGCTCTGCCTTCTGTAGCAGCTTTGGTAGCACCAAATTGGCGTAAGCGTCATCAAATTCGACTGCTTCAAGCAAATCTAGGGCAACTGATCGCGCCGTGGGTCTAGGCCTCAAAGTGCACCTCAGCTTTTAAACCACGAAGCCAGTCTTGTGCGGGCATTGACAACTTCCCTGCTGGCTTTACGGTCAGCAACTCTATCGATGTTTGGTTACCGCAACCCACTAATACTCTCCCGCCAACAGTTTTGACCAAGCCGATTTCACCGCTGTCTGGTTGCCAACCAAGCTGCACTGAACGGGCCGAAATAACTTGAAGGCTAGTTCCGTCATAACTGCTGTAAGCAAAAGGCTCTGGATTGTATGCCCTAACCTGCCGCTCAATCTGTTCCGAATCTAGGTGCCAATTGACTCGCGTTTGGGACCTGTTTATTTTTGGTGCAAAAGTGGCCTCGGCGTCATTTTGCTTTTCAAGTTTCAAGATTCCTGACGCGATTTTAGGAATGTTCTCGGCCAGCAGCGTTGCGCCTATAACTGAAAAGCGATGCAACGCTTCGCCTGCTGTTTCACCTAGCTCAAATTTCAGTGGCAACTTAGCCAAAATAGCTCCGGTGTCTAATCCGGTATCAATTTTGAAGAGGGTAAGCCCGGTTTCAGATTCTCCAGCCAAAAGGGCGTGTTGAACAGGTGCAGCGCCTCGATGTTTGGGCAACAGGCTAAAGTGCAGGTTCCACCAGCCCGAGGGCAACAGGTCTAGGTCTTCTTGTTTGAACAGTACTCCGTAGGCAACCACCAGGGCTGCATCTAGTTTTCGGCCTGCTAGTTGCTTGCGCACTTCATCGGTCAACCTGTTGGCTTTGATCGTGTTAATTCCGAGTTCAGCCGCCGCAAGTGCAACCGCTGACGGGGTCAACACGCGCTTGCGTCCTAGAGGTGCGTCTTCTCGGGTCAAGACGCTGTCAAACTCGTAGCCTGCTGCAACTAACTCTCGAAGTGTTGTTGCCGAACTTTCAGGTGTCCCGGCGTAGAGAAATTTCAAACTAAAGTACTTCCGCGTCGTCCATGGCGATGCGAATAGCTCGCACGCTTCTACCACGACTATTCTGCCGGCTACCGGCAGATAACTTGACGCTTTCCGCGCGCAATGTTTTCGCAAGCGCTGAACCCTCACGATAACTAAATCGCAAAACAACACGCTCCTGAAGCTGGTCTCTGACCCTTCGAGACACGGGGCCGAGTGCCTCGATTTCTGGATGGGCTAATTTCACACCGGCTAAGAGCTGCTGCAGGATTGGGGCTTCTGCTTCAAGTGAGCAGATTCTGACTACCGGCGGAAACCTAAGTTCCGCGCGCTCGCTAAGTTGCCAAGAAGCGATGCCTGCCTGATCCCATCCGCTCAGAAAACGAGCGTAGGTCCCGTTGAGGCCGACAATAATGGCTGACCCATCCGTGTTCAAATTTGAAATTGACTCTGCTATTAGATCGTTTCCAATTTCAAGACTGCGCAGCCAATCGCGGTTGATTAGATTCGGGGCATCAAGGATTATCACTGCAGCGTATCCGTTTGGTGCATGAGGTATGGCACCCGGCGTAGCCACCACGATTGAGCTGACTTGGGGTACCGAGGAGACAGGACGATCGTGGGTAGACTCAACCAACTTCACCCCGGGGAAGAGTTGACCGAACTGTGCCAACGTTCTAGTAGTGCCCGATCCAATCTGCTTGAACTTGTTGCCACGGCACTCTTGACATTTTGTGGCCAGGTTCAAGGCTGCACACCACCGACACTGCTGATGGCCGTTTTCATTGACCCAGAGTGGGCCATTGCAGCGCTCGCACAAAGCCCTTGCTGAACAATTCGAGCAAAAACTTACTTGGGAGGTACCGCGGGTCGAGACCTGAATTAGAACCGGACCTGAAGAAAGCGCTTTTCTGGCAAGCTGCCAGGTGTGAGAGTCAATTCTTGATTCGGATTCAGTAACCGAAATTTTGGGGATTTTTACCGGTACGACTTCTTCTTTGAAGTATCCCAGGTTGATAAACCTTTGGACATCGGTACTTCTGGTCGTTGAAGCCAGATGTACGCGAGCGCCGCTAACCTGTTGCCTCAGCAGTGCGGCGTCTCGGGAACTTATGTAGGGGCTGGCCTGCTCTCGCTGACTCGGGTTTGACTCGTCTACGATGAAAATTTCTCCCAAGCTGTAAACCGGCGAATAAACAGCGGAACGAGATCCAAAAACTAGAGTTGGTTCGGTAGAGAACAGTTCGAGAAAGTTGCGATAGTTGGCAGATGGTTTGGTCTCATCTCCAATTCGATGCGTGCGAAACGGCTTCACCCAGTCTTGTTGGCCTAACGCTTGCTCAAGCAAATTTAGATCTCTAAAGTCCGGCAGCACCGCAATTATCGAACTACCTGATTCAAGTTGTGATTTTGCATGGTCGAGTAGCTGTTGCAGCCAGGTAGTTCCGGGTGAGATTGGAGAGGTTAGCGAGGTAGTTCGCTCTCCATCCTGAATTTTGGCAAGTTGATAGTTCTCAAACGTAGGCAAACTTTTATTTTGTTCAAGCCACTTTTTTTCAACCTGCACCGAGCGATTGGGAATCGCTCGTCTCAGTACGTCGCCGATGGCCACAACTTGGCGATCAGCAATAAGTCGACAAAGTTGATAAATCTCAGCTGAAAGAACGGGTGCTAGTGAAATGACCTCGTTGAGCTTTGCGTGTTGGCCGGAAAAATCTGATGTTTCTGATTTTCCAATCAGGTAACCATCTTGAAACTGACCGGGTTTGCCAAATGGAACTCTAACTCTGATGCCAAGTGGTGCGTCTTCAAGTTCTCTGCTCAGCTCGTAGTCAAAGACCCGATCGAGTTGCAAAATCGGGCTGTCGATGACAACTTGGGCAAACACCTTCTTACAAAGCGGCCTGGAGCGCAGCTACTCGGTCGCAGCGCTCCCAGGTGAAATCTGGAAGTTCTCGGCCAAAGTGTCCGTAAGCTGCAGTTTGACTGTAAATCGGACGAAGCAGATCTAGTGCTTCAATGATTGCCCTCGGACGAAGGTCAAATGACTTATTTATGGCTGCGACAATTTTTTCTGTTGCAACTTTTTCAGTTCCAAATGTTTCGACGTACAAACCCACCGGGCGCGCTACACCAATTGCGTAGGCAACTTGAACCTCAGCACGGTCGGCCAGCTCAGCAGCAACAACATTTTTAGCAACCCAACGCATCGCATAAGCTGCTGACCGATCCACTTTGCTCGGGTCTTTTCCTGAGAAAGCACCACCACCGTGGCGGGCGGCGCCACCGTAGGTGTCAACGATGATTTTTCTTCCGGTTAGCCCAGCGTCACCCATCGGTCCGCCGATCTCAAATTTTCCGGTGGGATTAATTAGAAACTTTGTTTTGCTCAAATCGAGGCCGGTTTCCGAGATCACCGGATCAATGACAGCCTGGCGAACTTTTTCGGCCAGTTCAGCATGGCTAACCCCTGGATTGTGCTGGGTGGATAGAACCACGGTGTCAATGGTCTTGGGCACATTCCCCTCAAAACCGACCGTTACCTGGGTCTTGCCGTCTGGCCGCAAAAAGGCTAACTGACCCGATTTTCTGACCTCTGAGAGTCTTTGAGCAAGTTTGTGTGACGTGTCGATTGCGATCGGCATGTAGTTGCTGGTCTCATTGGTGGCGTAGCCAAACATGATTCCCTGATCTCCGGCACCTTGTGCATCAAATCGGTCATTGGATGCATCGAGGCGAGCTTCAAGACCAACGTCTACGCCCTGAGCAATGTCTGGAGATTGCTGACCGATGGAGATGGAAACTCCGCAACTGGCACCATCGAAGCCAATCTCAGACGAGTTGTATCCGATGGCCAAAACTTTCTTTCGAACCAGCTGAGGTATTTCAACATAGCCTTCGGTTGTGACCTCACCGGCAAGATGAACTAAACCGGTGGTGACCATAGTTTCGACCGCGACTCGGGAGTTTAGATCTTGCTCGAGCATTGCATCGAGGATGGTGTCACTTATCTGATCGCAGATCTTGTCTGGATGGCCTTCAGTAACAGATTCTGAAGTGAATAGACGCAAATTGGCCATGGTTTTCCCTTGTTTGTAGCCCCAAACGAGTATCTGGCGGAGGTTATAGATTACCCTACTTCGCTTGCAATCAGGTCGAGAAGTCCGTTTGCTACGGCAAGCTTCGACCCTTCTCGGGCGATCGCTCGACCGCTCTTGGTGAGAATTACAACTCGATTCTCATCGGCCCCGAAAACAGCTCCTCCGCTGACATTATTGGCCACCAGGAAGTCACAGTTTTTGCGAACCAGTTTCTGTTGGGCGATGCGAATTAGATGATCGTCGTTGTTTGCGGTTTCCGCAGCAAAGCCAACGCTTTTGCAGGCAAGCTGTTCTTCAACAATTTTCTCGGTGGCAGAAACCAAAATGTCTGGGTTCGCAATCAGATTCAGAGTGATTTCAGAACCGACTTCGGCTCGTTTTATTTTGTGCTCACTGGTGTTTGCTACCCGGTAGTCAGCAACTGCTGCGGCCATGACCAGCACTGAATGCTGTGCCAGCCGAGTCAACACTTCGGTCTGCATTTCTGCTGCCGATTCGACCGAGATAACTTCATCGACAAGATCATTTGGAACCGTAATGTTTGCGGCGATAAGGGTTACCCGTGCACCTCGCGACTTGGCCGCTTGCGCAATTGCCAAACCCTGTTTACCAGAGCTGCGGTTTCCGATAAAACGAACCGGATCAATGGATTCTAAAGTTCCTCCGGCGGTAATCAACAGGCTTTGACCAGATAAATCTTGTGGAGAGACCAACGCTAAGGCACTGGAGACTATTTCTTCGGGTTCAACCAGTCTTCCGACGCCGCTGTCTTCCCCCGTTAGGCGGCCCGAAGCAGGCTCGAGCACATGAAAACCGCGTTGCCGAAGGGTCTCGACGTTTGATTTAGTTGACGCATTTTGCCACATTTCGGTGTGCATGGCTGGTGCTATGAGAATCGGAGCCTTAGCAACCAACAGCGTGTTCATAAGTAAATCGTCTGCCAAACCAGAAGCCAAGCGGGCTAAAAAGGCCGCAGTGGCAGGTGCAACGATTACCAGATCAGCGTTTTTACCGAGAGCAACGTGCTTTACCGAGTCAACGTCGGTGAATAAATCGGGGTCTACAGCATTGTGTGAAAGCGCCTCTAGAGTGGCCGTGCCGATGAACCTTAGGGCGTTTTGAGTTGGAATAACCTGCACATCATGCCCCGCCTCGGTTAGCAGACGGATGATTGATGTCGCTTTATAAGCTGCTATTCCCCCGGTTATACCGAGCAAAACGCGCATTGATTAGCTCTCGATTACAGTCTTCTGAAGCTTGTTCTGGTCGATTTCGTGAAGCGCAATGGTTAGCGGTTTTTCATCGACGGTTGCATCTACCAGCGGGCCCACGTTGTTGAACAGGCTTCCCTCGTGCAGTGCCGAGTAGTAATCGTTGATTTGACGAGCGCGCTTTGAGGCGAAAATTACCAACTCGTATTTTGAAGAAACCTTGCTGAGTAGGTTGTCGATAGCTGGCGAAACAATGCCTTCTAGTTTTTCTGACATAAGACTTTCCGATTGTTTGAAAACTTGCGCGATGCGCTTACTGCATCAATTCTACGATGTTCTGGGCGCATGTGGCCACCTCGTCATTAATAACGACGTGGTCGAAAAAGTCTTGCTGGGCTAACTCGGCCTTAGCGGTTTCAAGCCGAACTGTCATTTCAGCTTCTGATTCGGTGCCGCGACCTTTGAGGCGGTTGATTAATTCGTCCCAGGATGGTGGTGCAATAAAAACCAAATTGGCCTCAGGCATCATTTTTTTCACCTGTTTTGCGCCCTGCAAATCAATTTCTAGAATTACCTGCTTACCCGCAGCTAGAGCAGACTCAATTTGTTTGCGCGGGGTACCGTAGCTGTGCTTACCGTGCACGGTCGCCCATTCGAGTAATTCACCATCCGAAATCATTCGATCGAACTCTTTCCGGCTAACAAAAAAGTATTCTCTGCCGTGTTGTTCTCCGGGGCGCGGATCTCTAGTTGTCGCTGAGATTGACAAATGCACATCATGAAAGTGCTCAAGGATGTAACGCACAACAGTGCCTTTACCAACAGCGGTAGGGCCGGCGATTACGGTCAGTGAATTAGCCATTAATTCCAAGTTCCAATTCACGTTTAGCTGCTGCAATCGAACCGACCAAACCGTTTGGTCCAGCTGAAAGAACCGAGCGTGACACCGAGCAAATCACCTGTTCGGTTGCCACTGAGAATAAGCGCTTCACATCGCTCAGTTGAGCACCTTGAGCGCCAAAACCCGGAGCCAGAATTGGGGTTGCAGCCACTACCTGACCGTCAAGTAAATTTTGTAGGCCAAAACCTCTAAGGTCTAGAGTTGCGCCAACTACGCCTCCGAATGAGCCGAAACGCGCATTTGGAGCGGCCGTGACCGAATTTACCTCGGCTAGGCGTCGCCAGATTTGAGCCGAAACTGTTTCGGACTCACGGGTTGCTTTTTGCAGTGCTTCGCCCTCAGGGTTTGAGGTTGCAACCAATGCAATAAGCCCCTTGCCACGCTCTAGTGCCCCGGAGAATGAATCGGCTAACGAGTCAAAGCCAAGGAAAGGGTTGACCGTTAGAGCATCACAAACAAACGGTGCGGTTTTGCCAAGCCAAGCTTCAAAGTAGGCCGCCATAGTGGTTCCAATGTCGCCGCGTTTGGCGTCCATAATTACAGTCAGACCAGCATCCTGTGATTTTGAAGCGACCTCTTCTAGAACAGCAAAACCGGCTGAACCAAAGCGCTCAAAAAATGAAACCTGTGGCTTGATAATGCCAACCTGGCCCTGACAGGCATCAATCACCCGCAGCGAAAACTCGCGAAGGGATTCAGGGCTTTGACTAAGGCCCCAATCTTCGAGAAGCGCCTCGTGTGGGTCAATGCCGACACAGAGTTGACCAAACTCGCCAAAGGTTTTGGCAAGTTTTTCGCCGAAACTAATTGGCAAGGGCAACCTGCCGATCAATTGCGTGCTGCTGCAGGCTCTTCACCGCAAATGGCCCAGCAATTACTGTTTCGAACGACCCGATGGCGGCACTCAACTGGGCGATGGTGGTGAAAATTGCTTTGTCGGCGGCAGTTGTAGCCGCACGAATTTCATAGCCATCTTTTCTGGCCGAAGAACCTGAAGGGGTGTTCACCACGACATCCACTTCGCCCGCAGTAATTAGATCAACTATTGAAGGGCCTTCTCCCCCAGCTTCGTCGGTGTGCTTGCGAACCTTAGCAACTTCGATACCGTGTCGAGCAAGAATATCTGCCGTACCAGAGGTCGCTAGTACTCGATAGCCAAGTTGCTGCAGACGTCGAACCGGCAGCACCACCTGAGGTTTATCGCGATCTGCCACCGATACAAAAACAGTTCCGCCAACCGGCAGCGCACTTCCAGCTGCTGCCTGAGATTTCGCAAATGCCTTCGGGAAGTCCACATCCATACCCATGACCTCGCCGGTAGAACGCATTTCAGGGCCAAGAAGCGAGTCAACGAATCGACCATCCTTGGTTGCAAAACGCTTGAACGGAAGCACTGCCTCTTTGACCGCAATCGGCGAACCGGCAGGAATGTAAGTTCCATCGCGCTCAGGAAGGTCACCGTTGGCAATCAGCTCTTTGATGCTCTTGCCGACCATTACTAGAGATGCAGCTTTTGCCAGCGTGATTCCAAGGGCTTTAGACACAAACGGCACCGTGCGAGAAGCTCGAGGGTTCGCCTCCAGAACATAAAGAACGTCTGCGGCTAGGGCAAACTGCACATTTAGCAGGCCACGAACACCTATCCCCTGTGCGATTTTGAGTGTTGCCTCGCGCACTCGATCAATCTGACCCTGGCTCATGGTTACCGGTGGCAGCGTACAGCTAGAGTCACCCGAGTGAATTCCTGCCTCCTCAATGTGCTCCATGACACCTCCGACAAATAGGGTTTCACCGTCGTAAAGTGCATCGATGTCAATCTCGATCGCATCATCGAGGAATCGGTCAACCAAAAGCGGATGAGATGGCCCAACGATTCCTTGGTCCGCTATTCGATCAAAATAATCGCGCAGTGAGTGCAGATCGTAGACGATTTCCATTCCGCGACCACCTAAAACATAGGAGGGTCTTACCAAAACCGGATAACCAATTCGGTTAGCAACTTCTTCTGCTTCGGCAAGAGTGATAGCGGTTCCATTTGCCGGGGCAAGTAGATCACCCTCGTCAAGTATTTTGCTGAATAACCCGCGTTCTTCAGCAAGGTCGATGGCCTCAGGGGTGGTGCCGAGAATCGGGATTCCGGCGGCTTCAATCCCCTTGGCTAGACCGAGAGCGGTCTGTCCGCCGAGTTGAACTACAACACCGACGACCTCACCGCTCTGCTGTTCAGCGTGAATAACCTCGAGAACATCTTCTAGAGTGAGCGGTTCAAAATACAGTCGGTCAGAAGTGTCGTAGTCGGTTGAGACCGTTTCTGGGTTGCAGTTGATCATCACAGTTTCGTAACCGGCGTCGGCCAGAGCAAAAGAAGCGTGAACACAGCTGTAGTCGAACTCAACACCCTGACCGATGCGGTTTGGGCCCGAACCGAGAATGACCACCTTCCGCTTACTCGACGGTGCCACTTCGGTTTCTTGCTCGTAGGTGCTGTAGTGATATGGAGTTAGCGCTGGGAACTCACCGGCACAGGTGTCAACAGTTTTGTAAACGGGACGCAGGTTGTTGCTGTGTCTAAAGGTGCGAACCTCAGATTCGCTTAATCCGCGAAGTGATGCAATTTGAATGTCGCTGAATCCATGCTCTTTGGCCTGCTCGATCAGTTCGACAGTGAGCTCTTGGGCCGAGACAATTTCATCTGCAACCTCGTTAATGATCAGCATCTGGTCAATAAACCAAGGATCAATCTTGGTAGCCTCGAATACCTCTTCAGCTGTTGCACCTGCTCGAAGCGCTTGTTGAACCAGAACAATGCGGCCATCAGTAGGCGTCTTGATGGCCTCGAGTAGCTGCTGCTTGTCGCCTAGCGGACCATCCCAGTGGAAAGACGAGCCCCTGCGCTCAAGAGAGCGAAGTGCTTTTTGAAGTGCCTGGGTGTAGTTCCGGCCAATCGCCATGGCCTCACCAACACTCTTCATGGTGGTGGTTAGCGTGCTGTTTGCAGCCGGGAATTTCTCAAAGGCAAACCTTGGAACCTTAACCACGATGTAGTCAAGGGTTGGCTCGAAGCTAGCGGGTGTGACTTTGGTGATGTCGTTTGGAATCTCATCGAGCGTGTAGCCGAGTGCAAGCTTCGCGGCCAATTTGGCAATTGGAAAACCGGTGGCTTTTGACGCTAGAGCTGAAGATCGAGAAACTCTGGGGTTCATCTCGATTACGACCACACGGCCATTTTCAGGGTTCACCGCAAATTGAATGTTGCAGCCTCCGGTGTCAACTCCCACTGCGCGAATGATGTCGAAGGAGATGTCTCGAAGGTTTTGGTACTCACGATCGGTGAGGGTAAGAGCGGGTGCCACGGTGATTGAATCACCGGTGTGAACACCAACCGGGTCGACGTTTTCAATTGAACAAACGACCACGCAGTTGTCATTGCGGTCGCGCATGACCTCAAGCTCGTACTCTTTCCAACCCAAAATTGATTCAGAGAGTAGAACCTGCCCAACCGGCGAAGATTGCAAACCGAAACCAACAATGCGACGCAGGTCGGATTCATCGTAGGCAAACCCCGAGCCAAGACCGCCCATGGTAAAAGAGGGCTGAACCATAACCGGATAGTTCAATTCGATAACCGCGTCGAGCGCTTCATCCATGGTTGAACAGATCACTGATTTGGCAACAGTTGCACCGGCTTCGATAACTAACTCTTTGAAGATCTGGCGATCCTCGCCCTTCTTGATGGCATCAACCTTGGCACCAATGAGTTCGACATCGTACTTTTCGAGAATGCCTCGCTCATGCAATGCCATCGCAGCGTTTAGCGCGGTTTGGCCACCAAGGGTGGGCAAAATTGCATCCGGCTTTTCCTTCGCGATGATGGTCTCGATGACCTCTGGTGTGATCGGCTCGACGTAGGTTGCATCGGCAAAATCTGGGTCGGTCATGATGGTAGCTGGGTTTGAATTTACCAGAATGACCCTTACGCCTTCTTCTCGAAGAACGCGGCAGGCCTGTGTACCCGAATAGTCAAACTCGCAGGCTTGGCCGATCACAATCGGGCCCGAGCCGATGACCAGAACGGAATTGATGTCGCTGCGCTTTGGCATTATTTGCCTACCTTTTGGGTCTTAATCATGTCTACAAGACGGTCGAATAAATAGCTGCTGTCGTGAGGGCCGGCGGCAGCTTCGGGGTGATACTGCACCGAGAACGCTGGAATGTCTTGGCACTGCAAACCCTCAACGCAGTCGTCGTTCAGTGAGATGTGGCTTACCAGCACTCGGCCGTATCCGTTCGGTGAATCTACCTCCGGGCCACCCTCTACTTTCACTGCAAAACCGTGGTTGTGGGCGGTAACTTCAACTTTTCCGGTATTTCTATCTAGCACCGGCTGGTTGATTCCTCGGTGACCAAACTGCAATTTGTATGTTTCAAACCCAAGAGCTCGACCTAAGAGTTGATTACCGAAACAAATACCGAAAAACGGAATTTTTCGATCCAAGATTTCGCGCAGTGCGGCTACCTGTCCTGCAGCTGCCTCAGGATCTCCGGGGCCGTTTGAATAGAAAACCGCATCTGGCGCAACAGCGAGAATTTCCTCAGCCGTCGACTGGGCTGGCAAGATTATCGTCTCTAACCCTCGAGAATTCATGTGCTCGATGGTTGCCTTTTTGATTCCGAGGTCAAGAATTGCCACTCGCCCAACTTTTTCGGCAGTGGCGGCGCTCAGGTAAGTTTCTGCGGTGCTAACCACGTTGCTGAGTGAAAGCCCCTTCATTTTCACCGAGGAATTTACCTCGGCAATTAGATCTGGTAGTTCTCGCTCTGCGTCTGATCCGGAGAAAATACCTGCCCGCATTGATCCGGCGGAACGTAGGTGCCTGGTCAGAGCACGGGTATCGACACCGCGAATTCCAACCACCTCGTATTTTTCGAGCTCACTCTGTAAGTCGTTTTCTGCTCTAAAGTTCGAAACCATACGTGATGCGTCGCGAACCACGTAACCAGCAACCCACACCTTTGAAGACTCTTCATCGCGGCTGTTCACGCCGGTATTACCAATGTGTGGTGCAGTTTGGACAACGATTTGCCCAGCGTAGGAGGGATCTGTGATGGTTTCTTGGTAGCCGGTCATGCCGGTGGCAAAGACGGCTTCCCCGAGGGTTTTGCCAATCTTTCCGTATGGCTTTCCGGTGAAGACACGTCCGTCTTCCAACACGAGAAGTGCTTTATTCACTGAATTGCTCTCTATTCTTCTTTAGTAGCTCAATTGCCGAAACTGTCGACAAAACCTGATCTTGATTTTTTACACGCAGATGAACACTTAGCTCAGATTCAAAGTCAATGGTTAGCAGCCCGTCGGTCTCGACACCCTTATCGATGACGGCTGTAGAACGCTTCACATCCAAAATTTTGTCGCTTGGAATCGCAATCGGTCTTTCCCCGTCACGAGTAATGAGCAGTCCATTGTCAAATATTCGAAGTTCAGCATTTCCTCTGAAGGCAAGCCCATGAGCCGTAATTCGGTCGAGATGGTTGCTGCTCTTAGTGGTGGCAACATACAGGCAACGAACTTCAGAGACTATGTTGCCAAACTGCTCAAGTGCCTGCGGAATTGCGGGTATTTCTTGCTGCTGCGCTCTAGTGCGCGATGACCAACCACGCCAAGCGCCAAATAGGCTCAGGGCGATTACGAACAGAGCAAGCGTGATTAGCGATACTTCCCAGCTCATGCGTTTGCCTCTTGAAGTTTGTAGTCACGAACGGTGAATTTTCCCCTAAAAATCGTGTGTTTGACAGCACCGTGCAATTCCATTCCGGCATACGGATTATTGGTTGATTTAGAGGCTGTGACCTCGCTCATTGTGCGCTTTGCCCGAGGGTCAAAAAGGGCAATATTGGCAACGCTGCCGACAGCGATCGGCTGCCCTTGGTTCTGATCACGAGCAATTTTTGCCGGATTTTCTGACATCACTGCTGACATACGTTCATAATTTGACTGACCCGACTCGACCAACACCTGATAGGCAATCGAAGCAGCGGCCTCTAACCCAACCATTCCGTTTGCGGCCGCAGCCCACTCACAATCTTTTGCTTCGATTGGGTGCGGGGCGTGGTCGGTGGCAATGATGTCGATTGTCCCGTCAACCAAAGCCTCTCGAAGAGCTGCAACGTCGTCAGCAGTGCGAAGCGGTGGGTTTACCTTGTACTTGGCGTCATAACTTCTCACCAGTTCGTCAGTGAGCAGAAGGTGATGCGGAGTGACCTCGGCAGTGACATTAATTCCGCGCTGCTTAGCCCATCTAATCAATTCGACTGAGCCTCTGGTCGATAGATGGCAAATGTGAACCCTCGACCCTACATGCTCAGCCAACAGGACATCACGGGCAATAATTGACTCTTCAGCGACCGCAGGCCAGCCGGTTAATCCGAGCTCGGCCGATACGATTCCCTCGTTCATCTGAGCTCCAGCAGTCAACCTAGGTTCCTGGGCATGCTGCGCGATGACTCCGTCAAACGCCTTTACGTACTCCAGCGCCCTTCTCATGATTACTGAGTCGTGCACACAGTTTCCGTCGTCTGAAAACACGCGAACGTTAGCTTTAGATTTGGCCATCGCACCTAGTTCGGTCATTTTCTCGCCCTGTAAGCCGACCGTAACTGCACCGATTGGAAATACTTCGCAGTAGCCTGCTTCATCACCGAGAGTCTTAATTTGTTCGACAACACCAGCAGTATCTGCAACCGGTGAAGTATTGGCCATCGCATGCACAGCGGTGTAGCCACCTAAAGCCGCCGACTGAGTTCCGGTGAGCACAGTTTCACTTTGCTCATAACCTGGCTCGCGCAAATGAGTGTGTAAATCGACAAATCCTGGCAGTGCAATCAGGGAACTCGCGTCCAGTGTTTCTGTTCCGGACAAGCCGCTGCCGATCGCAGAAATGACACCGTTTGAAATTGCTATATCGGTTACTTTTCCATCAACCATGGTGACGTTCTTGATTACCAGGTCAGTCATTGATCAGTCCTTCGTTAGATAGCAGAGAGTAGAGCACAGCCATTCGCACTGATACGCCGTTTGACACCTGCTCTAGAACAGTTGATTTCGGAGAATCTGCTGAGTGCGCGTCAATCTCCAGTCCGCGGTTCATCGGGCCTGGATGCATGACGATTGCGGTTTCTTTCAAGTTCTCCAACCTTGACCTGTTCAGGCCCCAACCGCGGGCGTATTCGCGCTCAGATGGGAAGAACGAGGCATTCATGCGCTCAAGTTGAATTCGCAGCATCATCAAAACGTCTGGCTGTTCGTCGTTTATGCATTCATCAAGGCTGTAGTGGAACTTAGCTTTCCAGTCTTGAGCTGCAGGTAGCAATGTTGGCGGCGCTACAAACAAAACCTCTGCGCCTAGTGTGTTAAGCAAATGCAGATTTGATCGGGCAACTCGTGAATGCAGAATGTCTCCCACGATCGTAACTTTTAGCCCGCTCAAGTCTTTGCCGGCCGAAGCCGCACCGTGAAACCTCTTGCGGATTGTGTATGCGTCGAGAAGTGCCTGGGTGGGATGCTCGTGGGTGCCATCCCCAGCGTTCACAATGTGCGAGGTTATCCATCCACTCTCAGCAAGTTTTTGGGCAGCTCCAGAAGCTGCATGCCTGATCACGACAGCCTCTGTGCCCATCGCTTCTAAAGTTTGTGCTGTGTCTTTGAGAGATTCACCTTTTGAGACACTAGAACCCTTGGCTGAAAAATTGATTACATCTGCAGAGAGTCTTTTTGCGGCAAGTTCGAAGCTAATTCGTGTTCTGGTTGAATCTTCAAAAAAAAGATTCACCACGGTCTTTCCCCTGAGAGTCGGTAACTTCTTGATTTCGCGACTGTTTACCGCAGACATTTCTTCAGCGATGTCGAGAATTCCAACTGCTTGGTCTTTAGACAGATCTTTGGTACTCAGTAAATGCTTCAAGATTCAATCACCACCGAGTCGAGTCCGTCTATTTCCATCAGCTGAACTCCGATTCGCTCATCGCGTGAGGTTGGCAGATTTTTACCGACAAAGTCAGCGCGAATGGGAAGTTCACGGTGCCCACGGTCTACTAGAACGGCAAGTTTTACAGATTTAGGGCGACCAAAGTCGTTTAGAGCGTCGAGCGCAGCACGTATTGTTCTGCCGCTGTAGAGAACGTCATCGACCAAGATCACCACTTTGTCAGTGATGCCCTGTGCGGGAATTTGGGTCTGCGTAACCTGGCGGGTTGGTTTATTGGCAAGGTCATCGCGATACATGGTTATGTCTAGGCGACCCACTGAGTTGTCAGGGATGAATTCGGCCTCGGTGCTGGCAATAACCGAGGCGATTCTTTTTGCCAAAGTTACGCCGCGGGTCGGAATGCCCAATAAGACGATGTCGCTTGCCGGGCTTGGGTTTGAGGCATTGGATTCAAGAATTTGATGAGAAATGCGAGTGAGAGCACGTTTTAGGTCTTCTGCCGTTAGTACGGTGCGCGTAGGCATACTCGCCTCCTTCTCCGCCTCTCAGTGCGGCCTTTAAAGGATTGATTGAAGTTAGCTTATCAGGCGAACTGAGGGATCAGATAGCTTTTGCTGTTCCTGAAATTCGTGACAGCAAGCCGTTCACGAACGAACTTGAATCGTCAGTTGAGTACTCTTTAGCCAGCGCCACTGCCTCACTGATTGCAACTGCATCAGGAACCTCGTCGTTGAAACGAATCTCCCAGGTTGCAACCCTAAGAATGGCTCTATCTAAGTTCGGCATCCGATCGAGTGACCATCCCTGCGAGTAGGTCTCCAGCAACCCATCGATCTCACGCTGATGTTCAATTACGCCGGAAACGAGAGTTCTTGCGTATTCGAAAATCTCGGTTTGATTTTGGCGATCCTGAACCTGCTTGTAGGTGTCATCAAGTAAATCAAGTGGCGAATCAGGCCTTAGGTCGGCCGCAAAAATGGCGTCAATTGCTCGTTTGCGAGCTTTGGTGCGGGCGCTCACTTAGTCGGTGATGCGACCCAGGTAGTCACCGGTGCGGGTGTCTACCTTGACGCGAGTGTTTTGCTCAACAAACAGAGGTACCTGAATTTGATAACCAGTCTCTAGAGTCGCAGGCTTTGTACCACCGGTTGAACGGTCTCCCTGAAGACCGGGTTCGGTATAGGTGATTTCTAGAACAACTGAGGCAGGCAATTCAACGTAAATTGGGTTGCCATCGTGGAGAGCAACCAGTGCTTCCTGATTCTCAAGCATGAAGTTAGCCGCGTCGCCCACGGTTGCATCTGAAACAGTGAACTGGTCATAGGTGTCTTTGTCCATGAAGACGTAGCCGGTGCCGTCGTTGTAGAGGTAAGTCATCTCTCGCTTGTCAACGTTGGCGGTTTCTACCTTGACGCCTGCGTTAAAGGTCTTATCGACAACTTTTCCGCTGAGCACGTTTTTTAGCTTGGTTCGTACAAAGGCGGGGCCTTTTCCTGGCTTGACGTGCTGAAATTCGACTACAGCCCACAGCTGACCATCAATGTTCAGCACCATTCCATTTTTGAGGTCGTTTGAAGTTGCCATGAAATCACTTGCTTTCTAAAACCTTTAACCTGGGCACATCTTGCCCGAGCAACCTTGAAAGTTTATCGGAAGATAGTTATTTTGTGGCGATTTGCTGGATGGCCAGACGATACGAATCGATACCGAAGCCGGCAATGACGCCCGAGGCGATCGCTGAAATCACACTTTTGTGCCTGAATTCTTCGCGAGCGTGGGGGTTGCTGATATGAACCTCAATCAGCTTCAGGCCAGTCTTGGTGACTAGGGTTGCCGCATCACGGAGCGCATAGCTGTAATGAGTGAATGCGGCCGGGTTGAGTACCACAGGAAGCTCTTCATCAACCGCTTCGTGCAACCAGCTGATAAGTTCAGCCTCCGAGTTTGTTTGACGCACCGAAACTTCCCAGCCCAACTGTTCAGCTGATTGCTCGCAGGCCTTAGTTAGGTCTGCAAAATCGGCATTTCCGTAAACGTCAGGTTCGCGAGAACCTAGCCGGTTAAGATTTGGGCCGTTTAGAACGAGAAGCTTTGCCATGTCGAAAAGACTACCTGTCTAAACAATCTCTTGGAACGCTGCGAACAGCATTTCTTCGGTTGGTGCGGTCATGATGTTCGGCTTGCCAAGCTCGTCAAGTACGACGAAGCGGAGGTTACCACCGCGTGATTTTTTGTCACGCTGCATGGTAGCCAGAAGCTGCGGCCAGCGATCGGCACGGTAGCTGGTAGGCAAACCAAGGCTTTCCAGAACACTGCGGTGTCGGGCCACGGCTTCATCAGAGAGTCGGCCTGCAAGCCTTGCCAATTCCGCAACAAAAACCATCCCAATTGAAATTGCTGCTCCATGACGCCATTGGTAACGTTCTGCGTGTTCAATTGCGTGCCCGAGTGTGTGTCCGTAGTTCAAAATTTCCCGAAGACCAGCTTCTTTGAAGTCATTACCGACAACATCTGCCTTAATCTGCACCGATCTGGCTATGAGTTCTTCGAATTCTTCGGAAGTCGGGTCGGTAGCCTTCGCGACATCGGCCTCAATGATTTCTAGGATGCGCAAATCGCGGATGAATCCGTATTTAGCCACTTCGCCGAAACCGGCAAGAATTTCGTTTTTCGGAAGCGTGGCTAGAGTATCAAGATCGCAGAGCACGCCCACCGGTGCGTGGAAAACTCCTACCAAATTCTTACCTTCAGCGGTGTTGATTCCGGTTTTTCCGCCAATGGCGGCATCGACCATGCCGAGCAACGTGGTCGGAATTTGAACCAGCGGAACACCGCGAAGCCAGGTGGCAGCTACGAAACCGGCTAGATCGGTGGTCGAGCCACCTCCGAAACCGATTACGGCATCGGTGCGCGTGAAATCTGACTTACCCAAAATGCCCCAGCAAAATGCTGCAACCTCTACCCGCTTGGCATCTTCACTATCTGGCACACCAGCCAAAAGGCATTCGTACCCGGAAGACTCGAGACTCGTTTTGATCAGTTCCGCTGAAGTTGATAATCCAACAGGGTGAATCACCAGTACTTTGCGAACCTTTGCGCCAAGCACGCCGGGAAGCTCATCGAGCAGAGCGCGCCCGATGATCACCTCATATGGGTTTTCACCGGTAACGCTAATTTTTCTGCTCATAGTGCACCAATCATTTCCTTAATTTCGAGAACACACTGAGCCACTGACTTGCCGCCGGTTGCTACTTCAAAATTAGCCAGCTGCTCGTAAATTGGTCGACGCTCGTCATAAATGCGCCGCCAGTCATCGATTCCATTCTTGAGCAACGGACGATTTCCATGACTTAGGCGTGAAGCCATGTGTTTACCGTCGGTCGATAAATAAACCACCCAGTGCTGTCTCAGGATGCTCTGGTTCTCTGCCGAAAGCACTACTCCTCCACCGGTTGCAACCACCGAATCAGAGTCGAGCGCTTTTCGTAGCGCCTTTGTTTCCAAATCTCGGAATGCAGGCTCGCCCTTTTTTGAAAAAATTTCTGCGATCTCGCCGTGCTCGGTCGTCACCAGTGAATCGGTATCGACAAAAGTTTTACCGAGGGCGCGAGCAAGCTTCTTACCGATGGTGGTTTTACCCACACCCATGGGGCCAACCAAAACAATGTTTTTGTGCATCGTTTTTGGTTAGGAATCCCACGAGGATGTGTCGTTCGATTTCAAGACCGCAGGGATGTGATCAAGGTAAGCCTGCATGTTGCGCCTGGTCTCAGCGATTGAATCTCCGCCAAACTTCTCCAACACAGAGTTTGCTAAGACCAAAGCCACCATTGCCTCGGCAACTACTCCAGCTGCCGGTACTGCGCAAACATCAGAACGCTGGTGATGAGCTTTAGCAGCCTCGCCGGTGGCGGTGTCGATGGTCGCAAGGGCGCGGGGCACGGTGGAAATAGGCTTCATCGCTGCGCGAACTCTGAGGATTTCCCCATTGCTCATGCCTCCCTCGATTCCGCCGGCACGGTCGGTTAGTCGCTTTACGACTCCGTTTTCATCACGCTCAATCTCATCGTGCGCTTGCGAGCCTCGGCGCTTCGCTGTTTCAAAACCGTCGCCGACTTCAACTCCTTTGATGGCTTGAATGCCCATTAGCGCCCCAGCCAACTGCGAATCGAGACGACGATCCCAGTGGACGTAACTTCCTAAGCCTGGTGGAAGCCCATACGCCAAAGTTTCTACTACCCCACCTAAGGTGTCACCCTCACTGTGGCATGCATCGACCTCGGCAACCATTTTCTTTGAGAGCTCGGGGTTAAAGCAGCGCATTGGATCTTCGTCAATTGCGGTTAGGTCTGCCGGAGTCGGAAGTGCGTATTCACCATCGGCAAGCACTGGTCCGATGGCTACCGTGTGAGTGATCAGTTTTATGCCAAGTTCTGAGAGAAAAGCGCTCGCAACCTTGCCTAGGGCAACTCTCGCTGCCGTCTCCCTCGCGCTGGCACGTTCTAGTACCGGGCGAGATTCAGTGAATCCGTACTTTTGCATGCCGGTAAAGTCAGCGTGACCTGGTCGCGGTCTGGTCAGTGGTTCCGCACGGGCTCCGGTGAGTTTTTCTGCAGCAACGGGGTCGGGGCTCATCACCTCTTGCCACTTGGGCCATTCGGTATTCGCAATACAAATTGCGACGGGTCCACCCATGCTTAGGCCGTGGCGAACACCGCCGCTGATTGAAACTTCATCCTGTTCGAATTTCATTCTTGCGCCACGACCGTATCCGAGTCGTCGGCGTGCCAGCGCATCTTGAATTTCTGCGGTGGTAATGGGAACACCAGCCGGAAGGCCTTCTAATACAGCTACAAGTTCAGGGCCGTGAGATTCTCCGGCGGTAATCCAGCGCAACATGGGTACTATTCAACCACAGTCTCAGTGGTCGACCTGGGTGGCAGCGGTCATTGCCTCGAAAACGGCTACCTCATTGGGTAGTTCTTGATTGGGGTTTCGAGTCAAGAAAATTCTCAGCTGTGCGATTGCCTGCCATTTCAACATCTCGATTCCGGAAATGGCCAGCTCGTCGCGGTTCATCCAGAGTTGAGCAGACCTCGATGGCCACACCGCGTAACTCACATCAAAGAAGGCTCCACCCGGTTTCCAAGAGGATTTCGCCTCGGTTGCTTCAGCAAATACATCAAGTGACTCTGCTGGAAGCGTCGACACGGTTAGGTCCGCCCAGGCAGTTGCCTCGGTCAAAAACCAAGCACGTTTCGCCTTCAAACCAAGGCTTTTTGCTTTCTTGATCAGGGCGTTTCTAGTTTTTGCATTCCGGGCGTATATCTTGATTTCGGCCTCTGGGTTCATGTATTTGACCGCTACCACCATCGAGGTCGCGGTCGCGCCGGAGCCTAAGATTAGGATTCGTTTCGGCCTTTCCTGCAAGCCCTTCTGGAGCGCCATGATGATTCCGAAAACGTCGGTGTTGAAACCAGACCAGGTTCCGTCTTCGTTTCTAACCAGGGTGTTACATGCCCCGGTAGCCTTGACGAATTCATCGGTGGTCTTGCAGAGGCGCATCGCCTCCTCTTTGAGTGGCATCGTGACGCTGAAGCCATCCCACACTTCTTCGAGCCCTCTGATGAACGACCAGAGCCCTCCCTTGGCAACCTCGGCTCGACCGTATTGCCAATCCAGACCCATCACCCGATAGGCAGCTTTGTGAATTGCCGGTGATTTCGAGTGTGAAATGGGCTTACCGAGTACCGCAAATTGTCTACTCATAGCCGGGGTTTTCCTTCATCCAGGCTCGCCAGACTCGAACAGCATCTTGATGTTCTGCATAGGTTTCACTGAACCAGGTCTCTCCAGTCTCGAGATTGACGGTGCAGAAATAAAGCCACTTGCCCGGTGCAGGATTAAGAGCGGCCTCAATTGCTACGCGGCCAGGAGCGGAGATTGGGCCAATTGGCAAACCCTCGTAGCGGTATGTGTTGTATCCGTTTTCTGCGGCTCGTTCAGCGGCACTGGTGCTCACAGTGGAGCCGCCTACTCCGTAGCTAACGGTAGCGTCAGACTGCAATTTCATGCCGATGTCTAGGCGGTTTTGAAAGGTTCGGGCAGCCTTGAAAAAATCTTCAGTTAGCCTTGCTTCTTTCTGAACGATGCTTGCCAGGGTTAGCACCTCGTGTACTTTGGAGGCCGGAATGTTCAAATCGGCAACTTCCGACTGCATCCGGTTTCGCATGGTTAGCAAGATATCTTTTGCTGAAGCACCCGGATCAAAGCTGTAAGTCGCGGGAAATAGGTAGCCCTCTAGGCTTGGAGCCTGGGCTGGCAAGTCAAACAATTCAAGTTGAGTGGCTACTTTTGCGAACTCGGCTTCGCTTATTTTTGTCGCGCCAGCGAGTGTTTTGAAAACATTGCTTAGGCGAAATCCTTCTTTGATAACCACGCGATTGGCGACAATATTCGAGGGGTCGCTGAGGGCATTTAGAGCACTCAACGAGCTCATCTTGGTTCGTAGCTGATAGGTGCCAGGGTAGAAAATCTGATTTCGCTCAAGAATTAGCCGATAGGTCAGCCTGAAGTCTTTGACCACGCCAGCGGCTACTAGATCATTCGCGATTGACTCTCCGGTATCTCCGGCGACGATTACAAACTGCAGTTCGGATTCACCGGTGCCCGAGTAGTCGTTGCCGACCAGCTGCTCGAAGGCGCTTCGAATTTCACTTCTAAAGCCGAATGCAGTTACACCAGCAACGAACACCAGAGCGAGTAAAGCAACTGAAAGTTGACGTTTCTTGAACTTATTCAATCTCACTCCCTCGCTTTTTTCGCCAGTCGTTTAGGTAGGTTTCAAGAATCTCGCAGGCTGCGGCTGAATCAATTATGGCTTTCGCACTTCGAGTGTCTTTACCTGCGGCGCGCAGTTTTTGGGCTGCAGTCGCCGTTGTGAATCGCTCATCAGTGAAATGCATGGGAATGGCTTGCAAAATTTTCAGCTCCGCCGCGAAATTATAGGCATCCTCGGTTGAGGCGGTTGTTTCACCCTTGAGATTTATCGGAAGGCCGACCACAATTTCGGCAACAGAGTGCTCTTCTATCAACTGCGAGATCACTAACGCTGAGGACTCAGATCTCGTGACAGCATCCAATGGAGTTGCAAGGATGCGATCTGGGTCACAGAGAGCTAGGCCGATGCGCGCCTTGCCAACATCGAGAGCTAAAACTCGGCCAGGTCTCACAGGGCCGAAATGCTTCGCTTAATCTCTGCGATTGCATCGGCTACAGCGCCGGCATTTTGCCCGCCGCCCTGAGCGAAATCATCTTTGCCGCCGCCGCCGCCGCCCAAAATCTGAGAGCCAAGCTTGACTAGTGCGCCGGCCTTAACCCCTCGGTTTCTAGCTACATCGCCAACCGCTACAAATAAAACTGGGCGTGATTCGACTACAGAGGTAAGCACAATCACCGACTCGGCACCGGCTTTGGCTCGTAGCGAAGTCGCCAGTGAGCGAAGGTCTTCTGCGGCTACCTCTTCAAACTGAGAACTTACGACGAGGTTTCCGTTCAGGTTTTCAGCGTTGCTTATCAGCGCCGGAATCTGAGATTCAAGCGAAGCCAATTGCAAAGCTGCAAGTTTTCTCTGCGCAGCCTTCAGCTCTTCAGAGATGGCGGCGATTCTCTCTTCGAGGCTTTCCTTAGGGGTCTTCAGGCTTGCTTCAAGTCGATTTACTAGGGCTCGTTCACTTGCAAGTGCACGGAAGGCATCGATGCCAACCAGGGCCTCGAGTCGACGTGAGCCTGAACCCACCGATGACTCACCGATAAGTGACACCAGGCCAATTTGTGCAGACCTTGAAACATGTGTTCCGCCGCAGAGCTCGCGAGACCACGGGCCACCAATCTGTACGACTCGAACACTTTCATCGTAGGTTTCGCCGAAGAGGGCGACTGCGCCCCATTCTTTGGCCTCAGGTAGGGTCATGAATTGAGCGGATACAGCCAAGTCTTGACGAATCGCTAGGTTGGTCACCTCTTCGATTTCTGACTTGGCAGCTTCTGAAAGGGCCTGGTTCCAAGAGAAATCAAGTCTCATGTAGCCGGGTTTGTTGTAGCTTCCGGATTGCAGTGCGTTTGGTCCGAGTACCTGACGTAGCGCTGCGTGTACTACGTGAGTCGCGCTGTGTGCCTGGGCGGCGCCCAAGCGCCACTCACCGTCTACCTGGGTGACTACTCTGCTACCGACACCGAATTCACCAGACCTGACCAACACTTTGTGAGTGATTAGGCCCTTGACTGGTTTTTGAACGTCGATAACCTCTAGTTCAAAACCCTCTCCGCGGATAAGCCCGGCATCGGAGTCTTGCCCGCCACTCTCAGCGTAAAAGCTAGTTTGGTCGAGAACTACTTCAACAAGTGATCCGCTCGCAGCTTTGCTAGCAACCTCGCCATCGGCAATAATTCCAATTACCTTGGCCTCGGTTTCCAATGATTCATAGCCGGTAAACCCGGTAGTTCCCGCTGCTCTGAAGTCAGAATAAATACCGAGGTCTACCCCACCGAGTTTTTTAGCGCGGGCGTCGGCTTTGGCTCGATCGCGCTGTTCGGCCATTAGCGCTTTGAAACCATCTCGATCGACTGTGAGACCAGCTTCTTCAGCGATTTCTAGAGTCAAATCGATTGGAAAACCATAGGTGTCGTGAAGTAAAAAGGCCACGTCGCCTGGTAGCTGTTTTGCACCGTTCGCTTTAACCGACTCAAGCTCTTCTTCGAGTACGGCGCTACCGCTGGTTAGAGTGCGAAGGAATGTCTCCTCTTCCGCCTTGGCGGTTCGAAGGATTCTGTCAAAATCGGTCTCTAATTCAGGATACGAAGCCTTCATGGCGTTCATCGATGCGGTAAATAGTTTTTCGAAAATGAGATCGGTGACCCCGAGCAGTCGCATCGAACGAACTGAACGTCTCAGCAAACGCCTGAGCACATACCCACGCCCATCGTTAGACGGGGTAACCCCGTCACCAATTAGCATCAGCGATGAGCGGATGTGGTCTGCAACTACGCGTAAACGAACGTCATCTTCAACAGCTGCACCGTAGGTTTTACCGGCCAGTTGGGCCGCCAGATCGAGGACCGGGCGCACCTCGTCGATCTCGTAGAGGTTTTCAACGCCCTGGAGCAAAAAGGCAACTCGCTCGAGACCCATTCCGGTATCGATGTTTTTCTTGGGCAACTCCCCCAAGATTTCAAAGTTGTCTTTGCCAAGCCCAGCACCGCGTTCAAATTGCATGAAAACGAGATTCCAGATTTCTATGTAGCGATCTTCGTCTGCCTCAGGACCACCTTCACGACCGTAGGCAGGACCGCGATCGTAGTAGATCTCGCTGCAGGGGCCGGCAGGGCCTGGTTGGCCCGTAGACCAGTAATTGTCTTTCATTCCACGACGCTGAATTCGCTCTAGAGGAATGTCAGCTACTTCTCGCCACATGTCGATGGCTTCGTTATCGTCTTGAAAAACTGTTACCCAGAGCAGTTGTGGATCAATGCCAAGACATCCAGCTTCACGCGAACCGGTCAGAAACTCCCAGGCAAACTCAATTGCCTCACGCTTGAAATAGTCTCCAAAAGAAAAATTGCCATTCATCTGGAAAAAAGTGCCGTGACGAGTGGTTTTACCAACCTCTTCAATATCAAGTGTTCTGATGCACTTTTGAACTGAGGTTGCACGCGCGTATGGGGCCGGAACTACTCCGGTCATGTACGGGATGAATGGGACCATTCCAGCTACGGTAAACAGCAGCGAGGGATCTTCGCTGATCAGTGAAGCGGAAGGAACTACTGTGTGTTGCTTGCTCTCGAAGAACGCCAACCAACGGCGCCTAATTTCTGCTGTTTGCATTACTTGGTTTCGTCGGCTGGAGCTGCCTTAGCGGCAGCTTTTGCGCGAGCGGTTTCAAGTTCGCTTGAACGCTCATTGAAACCATCAGTTGCTGCAGAGGTGATGTCTTTTGCCTTTGCCCAAAATTCGTCAAACTTGGCCTTGGCCTCCGGGTCTTGCTCAATCTTTTTTGCCAGAAAGAGGCCTGCGGCAACCCCGCTGGCTAACCAAAATAACTTCTTCATCTACTTCTTCTTTCCCAGGAGCAAATCTTTGGCTACCGCAGAAAAACCTACCAACTTTGCCAAAGGTGAGCCGACGGCAGAGGTAATTACGGCTACTAGCGAAGATACATTCGTTGAAACCTCAGCTGCGTTGTCGGTGATGACGTCAATTTTTTGCAACTGCTTATTGGTTTGAGTAACTGTTTCGGTAAGTTCTGAGATCAGTGGAGACGTTGACTGGTTGAGGTCTCGAATAGCATTTCGAGCTTCATCAAGAACGCGACCAAGTTTGAGAATTGGAACTGCTAGAAACAGCACCAACGCTATGAAACCAATTGCTGCAATTAGAGCTGCAACGTCCCCACCGGTCATCAGAATTACCTATCGTTTTGGTTATCGAGCAGCGTAGTACTCAACAACAAGCTGTACTTCACAGGTTACTGGAACCTCGGCACGCTTTGGGCGGCGAACTAGTGTTGCGTGCAGCTTGTCGAGCTGAACATCTAGGTAGCCAGGAACTGGAGGGAGAACGTCGACGTGTCCGCCGGCGGCTGCAACCTGGAATGGCTCGGTCTTCTCGCTCTTTTCGTGCACGTGAATCAGCTGGCCTGGCTTCACGCGGAACGAGGGGCGGTCGATACGCTCACCGTTTACCAAAATGTGGCGGTGAACAACCATCTGACGAGCCTGGGCAATGGTACGAGCGAAACCTGCACGCAAAACCAGCGCGTCAAGACGCATCTCTAGAAGTTCGACTAGGTTCTCACCGGTAAGGCCCTCGGTGCGCTTCGCTTCCTGGAAAGTCTTACGTAGCTGAGCTTCGCGAATGCCATACTGAGCGCGTAGACGCTGCTTCTCACGAAGACGAACCGCGTAGTCACTGTCAGACTTGCGCTTGGTTCGACCATGCTGGCCTGGTGCGTAAGGGCGCTTCTCTAGGTATTTAGCAGCCTTTGGGGTTAGGGCAAGGCCCAATGCGCGAGACATACGAGTCTTGCTGCGGGTACGTGTTGATTTTGACACGATTTCCTTTCAAGGGATCGTTGAGATCCATAGCGGTTTTGTTCACAGTTTGGTTTGGATAAACCTCTGCCACGGACCCTCCGGCTATTAGAGGGTCGCACCGTTTTGAGTACTTCGGCAGCCGTGCAAAGTACTCCAGTCGGCAACCTGCCTAGTTTAGCAGGGCTCAGCCTTCTTTTGCTAGGTTCATGCGTCTAGTATCTGTCGAAGTGAGTCGTAGAGCTTTTTGAGGCGCACCTCATCACCCTGGCTACCCAATTCAAAAAACTGGACGCCTTCTAGCTCGGCGGGTAGATACTTTTGTGCGATCACCGGCGGATTGAAGTCGTGTGGGTATCGATAACCGATGCCATTGCCTGCATCTTTGGCACCTCGATAGTTGCTGCTCCGAAGTGGCTTGGGAGTCGTGAAGTTACCACCCTGTTCGACGCGTGCCAAAGCCGAGTTGATTGCTCGGTATGCCGCATTTGATTTTGGAGCGAGCGCAAGATAAGCCGCGCACTGCGCCAACGGGATGCGACCTTCGGGCATACCGATTTTCTCAACGGCATCGGCCGTGGCAATGGCCAGCGGTAAAGCCTCTGGGTCGGCTAGGCCAACATCCTCACTTGCAAGAATGATTAGTCTTCTCGCGATAAACCGAGGATCTTCTCCACCGTGCAGCATTTTGGCCAGGTAGAAAATCGCAGCATCTACATCAGAACCTCGTACGCTTTTTATGAACGCACTAATGGTGTCGTAGTGCTCGTCTCCATCGCGGTCATATCGCATCAGAGCTGAATCGATGATGGTCGAAAGCTCGTGATCGCTGATCAGATCCTGATCAGGGTGGGCATCAACAACGGTTTCCAGAATCGTCAAAGCCTTGCGGGCATCCCCCGATGATAATTCGGCGATTTTGCTGAGCGTTTCAGGTAGCACTGAGATTTTTCCGGCAAGACCTCGTTCATCCTCGATCGCAGAAATGAGAATCGCCTCGATGTCAGCTGAGGTCAGCGGTTCAAACCTGATTTGGATTGTGCGAGAAAGCAGCGGCGAAATCACCGAGAATGACGGATTCTCTGTTGTTGCTGCTAATAGGTATACGTCCCCGGCCTCAACGGCTGGCAACAGTGCATCTTGCTGTGTCTTGCTAAATCGATGTATTTCGTCAATGAAGAGATAGGTGGCCCTTGAATAGCCAAGTTTGAGTCTTCTCGACTCTTCGATAACTTCACGAACTTCTTTTACACCTGCGTTTACTGCGCTTAACTCGACGAAATGGGCGTTTTGCTGTTTTGCGATAAGCAAGGCCAGTGTGGTTTTTCCAGAGCCGGGTGGTCCCGAAATGATGATTGACTTTGCAGAGTCAGGATTGCTCAATAAGAGATTAAGTGCACTGCCAGATTTTCTAAGTGCAGCATGGCCCACGAAACTGCTGAGAGATTGTGGCCTTACCCTGGCTGCCAAAGGTGTCGAAGACTTGCGAGGCACAAACTGGTCAGACATAACTAAAGGCTAAGGCAACAGCAGTATTTTCGAGGCTCAAACGCAAGTAAAATCGTGGAAGCGATTGAAAGGTTCCACAGTGAAAAATCAGCAGAAAATTCTTGCCCAAGCCGCTGCCCGCAAAGAAGAGTTTGAGGCTAGGCAGGCAAAACTCGCAAGCGCAAAAATTAGGAACTCTCGCGATAACCGGTTTGCGATAATCGCAACCGGCTTAGTGCTCCTGGTTGCTGTCGGGGTCCAGGCGATTTTCGCTTCTAACAACAGCTCACCATCTTCGTCGGAAACTCCTTCGGCCACAGAGACTAGCTCTCCTTTGGTGCCAGATCCAAGCTTGGCTGAAGCACGCACCTGGTCAGGGAACTTAACTCTCAACGGCGAGAATTTGGCTGTAGAGCTTGACGGCGCCAATGCCCCTCAGGCAACCGCCAACTTTCTGAGCTTGGCTCGCTCAGGTTTCTACAACGATTTGAAGTGTCACCGATTGACCAATGGCGGGTTCTTTGTGCTTCAGTGCGGAGACCCTAACGGTGATGGAACCGGTGGACCGGGCTACTCTTGGGGGCCAATCGAAAACGCACCAAGCGATGACCTCTACCCGAAGGGCACCATTGCGATGGCTCGCCAGTCAGGAAATGCTGCTTCGCAGGGCAGCCAATTCTTCATTGTTTACGAAGACACCCAGATTCCAAGCGATAGCGCCGGAGGCTATTCAGTATTCGGAAAAATCACCTCCGGTCTTGAAAAATTGAAGCCCGTTTTTGATGCCGGAACCAAAAACGGAGCGACCGACGGTGAACCTAAGGTCGAAACCAAGCTTGGTCCAATCGTCCTAAACTAATCACTGAACTTTCCGCTTAGAGGAGCACCCCATGGCACTGACCACAACCTTCGCGCACGTTGATGACGAAAACAACGTTTACTCAATCGAGCAAGGCGACAAGCGGCATGTCGGGCAGTATCCGAATGTGACTGCCGAGGAGGCGCTCGCCTACTTTGAACGCAAGTTTGTAGATCTGGAAGCCCAGGTACGCAACCTTGAGCAACGAGTAAAAGCCAAGTCAGACGCAATCTCATTGAAAAAAGCCCAGGAGAAACTTCACAACGACCTGCTAGCACCAAATGCAGTTGGGGACCTTGCATCGCTTCGTACCAGAGTTTCGGTTCTGACCGATGCAATTGCGGCACTGGTAAGCGAGAAAAATGAGTCAAGCAAAGAGGCGACAGAAAAGGCACTTGCTGAAAAAGAAGCGATTGTTGCGGCAGCTGAAAAGCTTGCTAACCAAGACCCTCAAAAGACAATTTGGAAGGCCGGGTCAGCAGAGCTAACCAAGCTATTTGAACAGTGGCAAGAGTTGCAGAAAAACGGGCCTCGAATCCCTAAGAACTTGGCAGATCCACTGTGGAAGCGTTTTTCAACGGCTCGTACCAAATTTGAGTCTGGCAAAAGAGCCTATTTCGCTGCGCTTGACACTTCAGTCAAGCAGGCAAAATCAAAACGATCCGAATTGGTTGCTCAGGCTGAAGCCCTTATCGCAAAGGGTGCTGACGCCGCTGCGGATTACCGCAAACTTCTCGACGCCTGGAAAAACACCGGCCGTGTCAAAGGCGATGACGCTCTGTGGGCAAAGTTCAAGGCCGCTGGAGATGCCATTTACGCCGCAAAGGGTGAGGCAATGGCAGCTGAAAATGCCGAGCAGAACGCCAACCTTCAGGCTAAGCGGGCCCTACTTGCCGAATTCAAACCGTTAGATCCTGCCGTCGATTTGAGCAAAGCAAAAGAGCAGTACTCCGCACTTGCGGCCAAGTGGGAGAAAATTGGACGGGTGCCACGCGAAAATGTCCGCGAGGTTGAAGACAAGATTCGTGCTATTGAGAATGCAATCAAGGCTGCTGAACAAGAAGCTTGGCGCAAGAGCGATCCAGCAGCGCAAGACCGGGCTAACAGTGTAATTGGGCAGCTTGAGGCTGGCATCGCCAAACTCGAAGAGCAGCTGAAGTTGGCTCAAGCTGCCAAAGACACAAAGCTAATTTCTGAGCTTTCAGCAGCAATCGAGACCAAGACAACTTGGCTCAAGGTCGTCACAGAGACCAAGTAGTCTCGCGAACGAATTTACTCAGCGAGCACGAGTTCCATCTCGCTGTTTTAGCTATTGACGCGATACACGTCGTAAACAGCTTCGATTCTACGTACCGAATTCAGCAGATGTTCAAGCATGCCCGGGTCACCCATCTCAAACACAAATCGGCTTAGCGCAACCCGGTCGGATCGGGTCGATACCGATGCTGAAAGAATATTCACGTGATGCTCACTCAAAACGCGAGTTACGTCTGAAAGCAGCCCCGATCGATCCAGTGCTTCAATTTGGATTTGAACTAGGAAAAGCGATTTGGTCTTTTCGGCCCAGCTGACTTCCATCATCCGTTCTGGTTGCTGTTTCAGCTGTTCGGTGTTTTTGCAGTCGCTTCTGTGAACGGAGACGCCGCTACCTCGGGTAACAAATCCTAGAATTTCATCACCGGGAACTGGCGTGCAGCATCTAGCTAGCTTCACCATAACGTCTGCATCACCGCGCACTAAAACACCAGAATTATTCGCTCTTTGTCGATTCGCACTGCGCGGTGCAGTTGGAAGAACAAAGGGCGCATCTTCAACATCGTCATGAGCAAGTGATGCTGATAACTTCTCAACAATCGACTGTGCTGAAACGTGATTGTCTCCGATAGCGGCGTAGAGCGCTGATACCTCTGGGTAGCGAAGTTCGCCGGCCAATTTAACTAGCTCGTCTGCGTTCATTAGCTTCTGCAGCGGAAGGTTCTGCTTGCGCATTGCTTTGGCAAGCATCTCCTTGCCCAGTTCTACCGCTTCTTCGCGTCGCTCTTCAGCAAACCACTGCTTGATCTTGGCGCGTGCTCTAGGAGACTTAACAAATTGGAGCCAATCTTTACTGGGCCCCGCGTCAGGAGACTTAGAGGTGAAAATTTCTACCACATCACCCGATTGCAATTGAGTTTCGAGTGGTACCAGACGGCCATTGACCTTTGCACCCATGGTTCGGTGGCCAACCTCAGTGTGTACCGCGTAAGCAAAATCTACCGGGGTTGCACCGCCCGCGAGACCTAAAACCTTGCCCTTTGGTGTGAAGACATAAACCTCTTTTGCTCCGATTTCAAACCGAAGTGAATCTAAAAATTCAGAAGGGTCTTGGGTCTCAGCCTGCCAGTCGCTTAGGTGTTTTAGCCAAGCCAAATCGTCATCGCTGGTGGTTTCTGAGCTGCCAACCTGCTCTTTGTATTTCCAGTGAGCTGCAACACCGTACTCAGCGCGTTGATGCATTTCTTGAGTTCGAATTTGGATCTCGATTGGACGCCCAGAAGGACCAATCACGGTTGTGTGCAGCGACTGGTAGAGGTTGAATTTAGGCATCGCAATATAGTCTTTGAAGCGACCTGGCACCGGCGACCAGCGAGAGTGAATTGCTCCCAAAACCGCGTAACAATCTTTGACCTCATTAACGATTACCCGAATTCCAACCAGGTCATAAATGTCATCAAACTCGCGGCCCCTGACCACCATTTTTTGATAAATCGAGTAATACTGCTTGGGCCTTCCCGCGACTTTTCCGCGGATGCGATTCTCACGTAAATCCGTTTCGATGTCTGAAATTATGTTTTCGATGTACTCGGCGCGCTTTGGGCTGCGCTGCTTTACAAGATTCACAATTTCTTCGTAGACCTTGGGGTACATCACCGAAAAAGAAATGTCTTCAAGTTCCCATTTGAGGGTGTTAATTCCAAGGCGATGAGCCAGCGGTGCGTAGATTTCAAGAGTCTCTTGAGCCTTGCGTTTCGCAGACTCCTCAGGAACAAAACCCCAGGTTCGGGCGTTGTGAAGACGGTCTGCGAGTTTTATAACTAAAACCCTGATGTCTTTTGACATCGCCACAACCATCTTTCTGACGGTTTCGGCTTGAGCATGCTCGCCAAATTTGACCTTGTCCAGTTTGGTTACTCCATCGACCAGCATTGCAACCTCGTCGCCGAAATCAGCACGAAGCTGTTCCAGCGAGTAATGGGTATCTTCTACGGTGTCGTGCAGTAGAGCCGCAGCGAGTGTGATTGGACCGATGCCAAGGTCGGCAAGTATGTGGGTAACGGCAACCGGATGGGTGATGTAGGGTTCACCGCTTTTTCGAGTTTGACCTCGATGGGCCTTCTCAGCCACTTCAAAAGCTCGCTCAATAATCGTGAGATCAGCCTTTGGGTGATTGGCTTTGGCTATTCGAAGTACTTCAAGAAGTTCTTTATCGTACGGTCCGGACTTTGTGAAGAGTCTTGGTAGACGAGATCTGAGCGTAGCTATGCTGCTGGTTGGCGTCGCATCGCTCATCTTCGCCCTCCCCTATTGAGCTACTGGCTGACTACTTTTATTAAATTTAGCCTCGCGCTCGCGCAGAAGTGAATAGAGCGGCGCCGCAATAAAAATGGTTGAGTAGGTGCCAACCAGAATTCCGATAAACAGTGCCAACGAAATATCTTTAAGGGTGCCGGCACCAAGGAAAAGTGAACCGATAAAGAGAATCGATGCAACCGGCAGAATACCGACAATCGATGTGTTGATTGATCGCACCAGAGTCTGGTTGATCGCGTAGTTGACCTGCTGGGCAAATGTCGTGGTTTCGCTGTGTTCGACCTCGAGTGTGTTCTCTCTGATTTTGTCGAACACTACGACGGTGTCGTAGAGCGAGTAACCGAGAATTGTAAGGAAACCAATTACAGCTGCAGGAGTTACTTCAAAACCACTCGCCCCGTAGATACCAGCAGTGATTACCAAGTCGTGCGCGAGCGCAACCATCGCAGCGATCGACATCTTGAGGGTTCTAAAGTAGAGCGCCATCATGATTGCGGCAAGAGCGATAAACACGAGAAGACCATTTAGGGCTCGCGAAGTGACATCGGCACCCCAGTTAGCGCCAATAAATGAGCTCGAGACGTCTGAACTTTGCACCGAGAATGTCTCGGCAAGAGCAAGTCTTACCTCTTCAGATTCAAGGTCGGTAAGTTTTTCGGTTTGAATTCGCAGGTCGTCGCCTACTGTAGTCACCACTGGGTCTAAGTTTCCGTTAACCGAACGGACAGCGTTAACCGCCTCCAGCTGAGACTCGTCGGCCGCCTGCGAAATGCGGAACTCACTACCGCCGCGGAACTCGATACCGAAATTGAATCCGCCCCTTGAAATCGGAATTATGACGGCCAGAACCACCATAACCGCGGCTGCTAGAAACCAGATCTTTCGGTTTCCTACGAAGTTGATTGAACGCTTGCCGGTGTAAAGGTCGTTTCCTAGTTCGCTGAACTTAGACATTATTTGCTCTCCTTGCCAGCAGCAGCCTTGCGTTCTGCAAGCGTTTGACGTTTGTTTGCTTCTTTTGAAGCCTTGAGCGCCGCAGTTTTTGGAAGTGATTCAGCTGCTTGAAACTGACCACGACCGCGGTAGTTAAGGGCACCCAATGCACGAGGATCAACCCCAGAGAATTTGTGCCCAGAGTTGAAGAATGACGTGCGACTTAGCAGCTGCAGCAGAGGATGCGTGAACATGATGGCGATGGCTAGGTCGATGAGGGTGGTTAGGCCCAATGTAAAGGCGAAGCCTTTAACGTTTCCAACGGTTAGCGCGTAAAGAACTGCTGCTGCGGTGAGGCTAACGAGGCCTGATACCAGGATGGTTCTGACCGCTCGCTTCCAACCGACTTCGATTGCCTGCGGAAGTGATTTACCCTCGCGGAGCTCGTCGCGCACTCGTTCGAAGTAGACAATAAACGAGTCAGCGGTGATACCGATTGACATGATCAATCCGGCTACACCGGCCAAAGAGAGTCTGTAATCTTGACGCCACGAGAGCACCGCAATTGCGAGGTAGGTAAAGATACCAGCCACGGCAAGAGATCCGATGGTCACAATTGCAAGTGCACGGTACTGGAAAACACTGTAGATGATAACCAGGATCAAACCGATGATTCCGGCCAGTAAACCACCCGAGAGCTGCTCTGAACCCAGGGTCGCAGAGATATTCTCTTGGCTTTGAACTTCAAAGCCGATTGGTAGCGATCCGTACTTAAGCTGGTCTGCCAAGACCTTTGATGAGTCTTTAGTGAATCCGCCCGAGATCTCAGCATTTCCGTTGGTAATTACTGCGTTGGTTGATGGTGCGATGATGACGTAGCCATCGAGTGAAACGGCAAATTGATTTCTCGGTGACTCAAGCGGGTACAGACGCTGAGTGACATCGGCAAACTTTTTAGTGCCTTGATCGTCTAACTCAAGGTTTACGACCCACTCGTTTGTGGACGCACCGGTAGAGGTGGTTCGGGTACCGGCTGTGGCATCAGAGATGTTCGCGCCATCGACTTCAACTGGGCCGAGGATGTATTTGGCGTAACCGTCGACATCGCATGTCACTAGAGCAGCTGCGGGGTCGTCGACCTGGCCTGGCTCACGGAAATTAGTAGAGCAGTCAAGCGCGTCATAAGCGGCTTTTAGCTCAGAGGTAACCCAGTTCAAATCAGAACCATTTGAAGGGCTTGCGCTGGGTGCAGGAGCCTGCTCGCTGGTTCCTGAGTCTGCACTACTGGTTGAAGCAACTGACGTGACTAGAACTGGTCGGAAATCGAGTTTCGCCGAACTCCTGATCAGTTTGAGGGTGTTTTCATCTGGCGTTCCTGGAATCGAAACCTCAATGTTTGCAGAGCCACGAGTCAGAATTTGGGCTTCAGAAACACCGGTTGCGTCGACACGCTGTCTAATAATTTCGACAGCCTGAGCAAGCTGTTCTTCGCTAACACTTTGACCTTCAGCAAGTGTTGGCGAGAGGATGATCTGGGTACCACCTTGGAGATCAAGCGCGAGCTTTGGTGCAAATAGGTTGGCTCCTCCGGTGAAGCTATTGACCCCGAGCAAAGCGGCCAGAACCGCGATGATTCCGGCCAGCCAAACTAGTCTTCTGACTGCTGTTTTTGAAGCTGATTTTTCTGACATCGGTTACTTAGCAGCTTTCTTGGCAGGAGTTTTTGCAGCCGTCTTAGCCGCAGGTGCCTTTGCAGGGGTCGACTTAGCAGCAGGCTTTGCGGCTGAGAAAACTAGAGGCGCCTCTTCGACCGAGCGCACTGCCCCCTTTACCACGGTGATTTTTACATCCTTGGTGGTTTCGATGACCAAGTTCTTGTCTTCAATTGAAACGATGTTGCCGATGATGCCGCTGTGCAGCATCACTGCCTTGCCAACGACCAGGTTCGACTGCAATGCTTCTGCCTGCTTCTTACGTTTGCGGTTGCTAAAAACCATCATGAAAATTAGCAAGCCGAGCGCAACAACTAGAAAGACATCTTGTGTCATGGGAGGACCTCATCTGAAGACAAATAAAAACGCCGATAGGCGTTCCGATAATTATAGGACTCGAACTACCTGTTCCGGCTTCTAATCACTCGTGTGGCCAAGATGTGCTTGTCCTGCTGGTGTAATTGAACGGCCCCGTACGCCCCTGGTAATCAGCCCGAGCCTCAATAGATATGGCTCAACCATCGATTCAATGGTTTCGGCATCTTCACCAATTGAATTGGCAATAGTTCTCAGACCAACCGCCTTGCCGGAATTTGCCAAAAACCTCAAGACCGACAGGTCAAGACGCTCCAAGCCAATCCGATCAATCCCGAAAAGGTTCATTGCAGCCTCGGCCAAGGCCGTGGTGACCAGCTTTGAATCTGAAACTACAGCCAAATCACGTGCCCGCCCCAGTAGTCGATTGGCTATTCGGGGTGTGCCACGAGACCTAGCGGCAATGAGACCTGCGGCAGTCTCGTCTACGGAGACTCCAAGTTTATGAGCGCTCTTCTTGACTATTTCTGAGAGCTCAAATTCGGAGTAAAAGTCCATGTAGGCGGTAAATCCGAATCTGTCTCGAAGCGGCGCCGGTAATGAACCACCCTTGGTGGTTGCCCCGATGAGTGTGAATGGCGGCAGATCAAGTGAGACCGCGGTAGCACCGGGCCCCTTTCCAACCACAATGTCGATTCGTAGATCTTCCATTGCCAGATAAAGCATTTCTTCGACCGGGCGAGAAAGTCGATGAATCTCGTCGATGAAAAGTAGCTCACCCGCCTGTAGCGAGGAAAGAATCGCAGCCAAGTCGCCCTGGTGACCTATGGCAGGTCCGCTGGTCAACCGGAGACTCGTTCCGGTTTCGGCCGCAACAATTAATGCAAGTGAAGTTTTTCCCAAACCCGGTGGACCCGAAAACAGGATGTGGTCTGGGGATCTGTTTTCTTTCTTGGCTGCACCAAGAACTGTCGTGAGCTGCGCTCTGACGGTATTTTGGCCGATAAACTCGCTCAGATTTTTAGGCCTGAGTTGCAGATCGATTGGCTCTTCTGTGACGGGGATCATTTCTTAGCCAGACTCGACAGTACCTGCCTGATTGCTTCCGGAGCGGAGAGGTCACTCAGGTTCAGTCTATTTAGCGCTTCGTTGACCTGTGTGCTTGAGAACCCAAGCGCCGTCACAGCATTCAAAATGTCAGCTGACCTATCTGAATGGTTTTCGAACCCCAGACTGTTCACTCGGCCGCCAAGAGCAACAACGATGAGTTTCGCGGTTTTCGGCCCGATTCCGTTGACCTTCTTGAACACTGAATCGTCTTCCGACTGGACAGCAGAAACAATTTCAGCGGGACTAAGTTTCGAGACCACGGATAAGGCTGACTTTGGCCCAACACCGCTGACCCCGAGAAGTTGTTCAAATAGTGATAGCTCGCCGTCATTTAGAAAACCGAACAGGGTTAGTGAGTCTTCTCGTACCTGAAGTGAGGTGTGAAAAGTATGTGATTCCGAAACCCGAATTTTCTGCAGTGTTGATGCCGGCATGAACACCTTTAGCCCAAATCCGGAAATAGTGACGATAGCGGAGTCAGGCTTTATTGCTGAGATGGTGCCGGTTAGAGAGGAAATCACGATGCCAGAATAAATGCTGGCTTGACTAACTCTTGGATGCTTTGAGCGCCTGTCGCCAGGCTGCCTGGGCGGTAGTCTCGGTTTGCTCGGCCTGCTGAGGCTTCCAAGCCGCACAGATAGCGATTGCCAGCGCATCAGCTGCGTCTGCGGGTTTCGGAACCTCTGCTAATCCGAGAAGTTTGGCAACCATGAATCCGACCTGAACTTTATCGGCTCGACCGTTACCGGTTATGGCTGCCTTCACCTCACTGGGGGTGAAATATGAGACGGGAATTCCGGCCGATGCAGCAAAGTAAATTGCCAATCCGCTCACCTGGGCAATTCCAGTTACTGTTTTCAGGTTTTGCTGTGTAAAGACTCGCTCCACCGCAAGGTGGTCAGGATTATGAGTTTCAATGAGAGTTTTTATACCGTTCCCAATAGTCGCAAGTCGATCGCTCAGATCGGCTCTTGGGCTTGATTCGAGTAAATCAACAAACTCAAATGAAACTTTTCGACTCGAATCAGACCTAATCAGCCCAACACCACATCGGGTCAGCCCTGGGTCTATTCCGAGGATCAGTGCCAAAACTTACTCTTCAGCTTCCAGCTGCGCAGCTACCTCAGGCGACATGTCAAAGTTGGTGTAGATATTCTGTACATCGTCAAGGTCTTCTAGCGCATCGATCAGCTGAATTACCTTTTTTGCGGTTTCAAGATCTACCTGCATAGGCATTGAAGACACAAACTCTGCATCTGCTGATTCGTAGTCGATCCCGGCGTTCTGCAGGGCAGTTCTAACCGCTACCATCAACGACGGATCAGTGGTGATGACGAACTGTTCAGGCTGAGCGGTGATGTCTTCAACTCCAACCTCTAAAACTGCTTCGAGAATCGCATCTTCATCGGTTCCTGCACTTGGGACGATGATGATGCCCTTGCGACTGAATTGATATGAAACCGATCCTGGGTCGGCCATAGTGCCATGGTTCTTTCCAACTGCCAGACGAACTTCTGCAGCTGCGCGATTTTTGTTGTCTGTCAGACACTCGATTAGAACTGCCACTCCGTTTGGGCCGTATCCCTCGTACATGATGTTCATGTATTCGACGGCGTCTTGACCGACACCCGATCCTCGCTTGATCGCGCGTTCAATGTTGTCGCTCGGTAGTGAACTCTTTCGGCCCTTCTGAACAGCATCGTAAAGGGTTGGGTTGCCGTCTAAGTCTGGACCACCGAGGCGCGCAGCCACTTCAATGTTTTTGATCAGCTTTGCGAAGAGTTTCGCGCGCTTTGCGTCAATAGCTGCTTTTTTGTGCTTTGTGGTTGCCCATTTGGAGTGGCCTGACATTTTGCTCCCTGTGAATGTTTCCTGATGATTTTAGTTCTTGGCGCCTAGGACCATTTGCTTAAAGAACTCGTGAATTCTCGTCTCGCCGTTAATTTCCGGGTGAAAAGATATGCCTAGCAGGTTGTTTTGGCGAACAGCAACCACAGTTCCATCCTCGAGGGTAGCCAAAACCGATACCCCACTCCCCACTCGAGTCACCTTTGGAGCCCTGATGAAGGTAGCTGCGACCATACTTTCAATGCCCGCAAATTGAAGTTCGGTCTCAAAAGAGTCAACCTGATGGCCGAATGCGTTGCGCTGAACAGTCACGTCTAAACCGCCGAAACCACGCTGACCTTCAATGCCAGCGTCGATTTGGTTGGCCAACAGAATTAGACCGGCGCAGGTACCAAATACCGGCATCCCCGATTGAATACGATCGCAGATGGGCTGGAAAAGATCAAAGATCTCACACAATTTCTGGATAGTCGTTGATTCACCACCCGGCAAAACCAGGCCGTCCACTTGCGCAAGCTGTGATCGAGTTTTCACCTCGATAGCTGAGACGCCGATTTGGTTGAGTATGGCCAAGTGTTCGCGTACGTCGCCCTGAAGCGCGAGCACGCCAATGCAGAGCTCGTTTGAACCCATGCGCGTTGATTACCAGCCGCGATCAGCCAGTCGGTGAGGAGCAGGTAGGTCATTTACGTTGATGCCTACCATGGCCTCACCAAGACCTCTGCTGACATTAGCTAAGACATCTGGGTCATTGTAGAAAGTTGTTGCTTTCACAATTGCTTTTGCGCGAGCAATTGGGTCACCGGACTTAAAAATTCCGGAGCCCACGAAGACACCATCCGCGCCAAGCTGCATCATCAAGGCAGCGTCAGCTGGTGTAGCGATTCCTCCAGCTACAAACATGACTACTGGTAGCTTGCCGGTTTCTGCGACTTCGCGAACCAACTGGAATGGAGCCTGAAGTTCTTTTGCAGCAACGTACAGTTCATCTTCGGACTTCGACGCCAAGGTGCGAATTTCACCGCTAATGGTTCGTATGTGGCGCATTGCTTCAGAAACGTCGCCAGTTCCAGCTTCACCTTTTGAGCGAATCATTGCCGCACCCTCGGTGATTCGCCTCAGTGCCTCACCCAAGTTGGTTGCACCACAGACAAAGGGAACCTCGAATTTCCATTTGTCGATGTGGTTGGTGTAGTCGGCAGGAGATAAAACTTCTGACTCGTCGATGTAGTCAACCTTTAGCGCCTCTAGGATCTGTGCTTCAACGAAGTGGCCAATTCGGGCCTTCGCCATAACAGGGATCGAAACTGCGTTGATGATTCCGTCAATCATGTCTGGATCGCTCATTCGAGCGACCCCTCCCTGTGCGCGAATGTCGGCTGGAACTCGCTCAAGGGCCATTACTGCAACAGCGCCGGCATCTTCTGCAATTTTCGCTTGCTCGGGAGTGACAACGTCCATAATGACGCCACCCTTGAGCATCTCTGCAAGTCCGCGTTTGACTAGGGGTGATCCGGTTGATTTGTTTTCAGCACTCATGCGGATAAGTTTACTTCGCCGTCCCGCAGCTTTTGCCAGGCTTCTGCAATCTCTTCCCTGACTTCGCCGAGTAAGCGAGGAAGGGCCTTGGTTTCAGCAATTATCGGAAAGAAGTTGGCATCGTTTCGCCATCTTGGCACTATGTGTTGATGCAGGTGACCGGCGATTCCTGCGCCAGCCACCTCTCCCTGGTTCATGCCGATGTTAAATCCGTGCGCACCGGAAACCTGCTTGAGCACTCGCATGGCTTGCTGGGTTAGCAAGCCAATTTCGGAGATTTCAAACTCGTTGGCCTCATCGTAGGTCGAGATATGACGATAGGGGCAAACCAAAAGGTGTCCGGAATTGTAGGGAAAGAGATTTAGGAGCGCGTAAGCGTGTTCGCCTCTAACGACAATTAAGCCTTCTTCTGGAGTTTTATCGGGCGCTAGACAAAAGGGGCAATCTTCTTTAGAGGGTTGCTGGCCGTGTTTGATATAGACCAAACGATGCGGAGTCCAGAGGTGTTGAAAATGGTTCGGAACACCTGGCAGCTCGGCACTGTTTTCAGTCTGCATTAGACCTGGACCTTGTTCTCAATTGCTTCAATAATTCGCTTTACCGCCGTTTCAACTGGTATGCCATTTTCTTGGCTGCCGTCTCTAAATCTGAATGAGACAGCGTTGTTGTCGCGGTCTTCGCCACCGGCAATCAACATGAACGGCACTTTTGCAGTCGTGTGATTTCTAATCTTCTTCTGCATTCGGTCATCACTAATGTCTACTGTTACTCGAACTCCCCTGGTGCGGAGTTGAGCAGCGATGTCATGCAGGTATTCATTGAACTCATCAGCCACCGGAATTCCAACCACCTGAATGGGAGCAAGCCATGGTGGGAAATGCCCCGCGTAGTGTTCGGTAAGCACGCCAAAGAATCTCTCGATTGACCCAAACAGAGCGCGATGGATCATTACCGGACGCTGCTTAGACCCGTCTGCGGAAGTGAATTCAAGATCAAAGCGTTCTGGAAGATTGAAGTCAAGTTGAATTGTCGACATCTGCCAGGTTCTGCCGATGGCGTCTCGAGCCTGCACAGAGATCTTGGGGCCATAGAAGGCTGCACCCCCCGGATCAGGAATTAGCTCTAGGCCAGAATTAGACGCCACCTTGGCTAGTGTCTCGGTTGCCTTGGACCAGATTGCCTCATCTCCAACAAATTTTGGATTGCCATCTTCTTTGGTGGATAGCTCGAGATAGAAATCGTCCAATCCGTAGTCTCGCAGCAAACCCAAAACGAAATTCAAGACGTTGGTTAGCTCCGATTCCATTTGATCGGGAGTAACGAAAAGGTGCGCATCATCCTGAGTCATTCCGCGTACTCGGGTTAGCCCATGTAGCACGCCCGATTTTTCGTATCGGTATACCGAGCCGAACTCGAACATTCTTAGGGGTAGCTCTCGATACGACCGGGCTTGAGATTTGAAGATCAGAATATGAAATGGGCAGTTCATTGGCTTCAGGTAATAATCCTGACCTTGTTTGCGTACAACCCCGTTTTCGTCAACTTCTTCATCCATGCGCATTGGGGGGAACATGCCCTCGGCATACCAACCGAGGTGTCCGCTAATTTCGAAGAGATTGCTCTTCGTGATGTGCGGTGAGTAGACGAATTCGTAACCTGACTCTTCGTGGCGTTTTCGAGAATAATCTTCCATCACTCGGCGCATGATGCCACCCTTTGGGTGGAATACAGCTAAGCCCGAGCCGATCTCTTCAGGAAAACTGAAAAGGTCTAGCTCTTGCCCAAGCCTTCGGTGGTCGCGCTTTGCAGCCTCAGCCAGTCTTTCTTGATAGGCACGTAATTCATCTTTGCTCGGCCAAGCAGTTCCGTAAATACGCTGCAGCTGTTTATTTTTTTCAGAACCACGCCAATAGGCAGCCGCGACCCTACTCAGCGAGTAACCATTGCCGATCATTCGAGTGTTCGGAAGGTGTGGGCCTCGGCAAAGGTCTCTCCAGACCACCTCGCCGGTGCCTGGATCAATGTTGTCGTAGATCGTCAGTTCGCCTTCGCCAACCTCGGCTGAGCCTTCGCCCACCGCAGCGGTGTTTGATTTAAGCCCAATCAACTCGCACTTAAAAGGCTCATGTTTCAGCTCAACTAGAGCATCTTCTTCACTCGTTACTCGTCGAACGAACCTCTGCCCCGAGCGGACAATACGATCCATTTCTTTTTCTAGAGCTTTAAGTTGCTCGGGAGTGAACGCTTCAGCAACATCGAAGTCGTAGTAAAAACCGTCGGTAATTGGAGGACCAAACCCTAATTTGGCATCGGGGTTTATCTTCTGTACGGCTTGAGCCAGCACATGCGCGGTTGAGTGGCGAAGAATGTTTAATCCGTCAGGGCTATCGATTCGAACGCCTTCGACTATGTCACCATCGTTCAGCTGATAGGCAAGATCTTTAAGCTCACCATTAACTCGCAGGGCCACAATCTTTTTATCTTCGAATAGTTTGAAGCCGTCGGTGCCCTTGGTCACCGCTTGACCCACCGAGTCGAGCTGAATTGAAATGTCTGACACGAAATCTCCTGAATTTACCTAGTCATCCTAACCCCGACACTTAGGGCATCCTTGCTGGAAAACTCGTTAATTCTGGTGTTGGCTGTGCTTATGGCCAATCTCGACCCAAGCAAACTCGAACGAGTTGACGAGAAAATTTTTGAACAGCAGCGATCAGCTAAAGATGACCTAGCAAAGAAACTCAACTGGTTAAGAGCTGGAGTGCTCGGTGCGAATGACGGAATTGTCTCAACCGCTGGCCTTCTCATGGGTGTTGCCGGAGCCGGAGCCAGCAGTGAAGAGTTACTGGTGGCAGGAATAGCGGCAACTGTTGCGGGATCAATTTCTATGGCCGGTGGAGAATACACATCGGTTTCGGCTCAAAAAGACTCTGAAATTGCAGCTCTCGATCGTGAACGTCGTGATCTTGCTGAAAACCCTGAATTGGAACTTCGGGAGTTAGCGCTCTACTACGAGGGAAAAGGAATCAGCTTCGAACTGAGCGAAAAAATCGCTGCGGAACTAACCTCAAAAGACGCACTGAAAGCCCATGCGGAAGCAGAATTAGGCATCAACCCAGATGCACATGTAAGTCCTTCGGCAGCAGCTCTGAGCTCTTTCATTAGTTTCTTCGGCGGGTCGCTGCTTCCGCTATTTGCTGTTTGTGGGCCATGGGAAAACTTCCGAATTCCCGCTGCACTTGCAGCAGTTGTTGCATCACTCGCAATCACCGGTCTCGTTGGTGCTCGCATTGGCGGCGCTAAGCCAGCCAAAGCAGTGATTAGAAATGTCGTAATCTCACTGCTGACCATGGGTATCACCTACGCCATTGGAACACTCGTTGGTTCGGCCATCTAGCAGGTGACCAAGAAGTAGACTTTTCTAGTGACTGAGAAAAACCACTACGACGTTGTGCTGATTGGCGCAGGCATAATGAGCGCCACTTTAGGTACTTTTCTAAAGCTGCTGAAACCAGAGCTATCCATTCGGATTTATGAGCGCCTGTCCGGGCCTGCCCTGGAGAGCTCAAATCCTTGGAATAACGCGGGTACTGGGCACGCAGCGCTCTGTGAATTAAACTACATGCCAGATTCAAAAGACGGCAGTCTTCCTGACTCAAGCAAAGCAGTTGCAATCAACGAGCAGTTTCAATTGAGTCGACAATTTTGGTCGTACCTGGTCGAAAATAACGTTCTCGGTGCCCCTGAAAGCTTTATCCATTCAACCCCGCACATGACCTTCGTTAGCGGCGAAAAAGACGTCGATTACTTGAGCCGTCGATTCCAGGCCCTAAAAGATCTACCACTTTTCCAAGGAATGGAATTTTCAGAAAACCCGGCTGTGATTGCTAAATGGGCGCCTCTTCTTATCGAGGGAAGAGTCGATAACAAACCGATAGCAGCAACAAAAATAGATTCTGGTACTGACGTCGATTTTGGTTCAATCACTCGACAGCTTCTCGAATTTTTGGGGGCTAACGGGGTCGAAATCAGCTATAACTCTGAAGTAAAAAAGGTTAAGCGTGTCGGTCAGAGCTGGCGTTTGTCTACTGGTTCGATCTCGGTCACTGCCGACTTCGTCTTCGTTGGTGCCGGTGGATGGGCTTTGAAGCTGCTTCAAAAAAGTGGCATCGATGAAGCGAAAGGTTACGGAACTTTTCCCGTCTCCGGAAAGTTCTACCGAACAGACAACCCGGAGATCGTTGCAAGACATCAGGCAAAAGTTTATTCTCAGGCCTCTGTCGGGGCTCCACCCATGTCTGTTCCACATCTAGACACCAGGGTGGTTGACGGAAAAGCCTCGCTTCTTTTCGGCCCATACGCCGGAGCAATTCCAAAGTTTCTAAAAAAAGGATCGATTTTTGACCTGCCAGCATCTATTCGCCCGGCAAACATCATCCCCTACCTTTCGGTGGCGATCAGTAACTTCTCACTGGTGCAATATCTAATCCGTGAGGTGCTAAAGACCAAGAACGGGAAGTTGGCTGCTCTTCGCGAATTTATGCCAACCGCTGAACCCCAAGACTGGTATCTCATTACTGCTGGCCAGAGGGCTCAGGTAATTAAGAAGGATGCCAAAAAGGGTGGCATTCTGCAGTTTGGAACCGAGGTGGTAAGTTCCTCTGATGGTTCTATAGCAGGTCTTTTAGGCGCATCTCCAGGTGCGTCGACAGCAGTACACATCATGCTCGAGGTTCTAAAAAAGTCATTTTCGGCTGACTGGGAGACTTTCCAGCCCAAGTTGAAAAAAATGCTACCGAGCTATGGTGTGGCTCTAAACAAAGACGCCGAGCTATCTCAAAAGCTGCTGGCCAAGACAGCAAAAACGCTCAAGCTAAAAGATTAAGCGAACCGACCAAAAGTTTAAGCAAAAACCCTCGGGATAATCCGAGGGTTTTTTGTTGGTGGACGATACTGGGATCGAACCAGTGACCCCTTCCATGTCAAGGAAGTGCGCTACCGCTGCGCCAATCGTCCGGGCTTTGCTTGGAGGTGGAGACGGGATTTGAACCCGTGGTTGTACAGCTTTGCAGGCTGCTGCTTTGGGCCGCTCAGCCACTCCACCATGTTCTCACGAGGCTTCACGCCCACTTCGAGCGGATGACGAGATTCGAACTCGCGACCCCAACCTTGGCAAGGTTGTGCTCTACCAACTGAGCCACATCCGCGTGTCTTCTTATCGAAGACTTAGACACTCTAACCGAAAATTAGGGAGTGCGCAAACCAGACACGTTAGCCTTTCCAACTCCATCTTGGGTCGCTGGAGTCGTATGCCAACTCACCGTGTTGCACCAGGTCAACGCCTGCAATTTCGTCTGTTGAGGTGACTCGGAAGCCGATGGTTTTTTGGATCAGGGTTCCGATTAGCCACGACATTGCGAAGGCGTATCCCCCGATGACTAGCACTCCGATTGCCTGTTTCCCAAGTTGCTCGAAGCCGTGACCAAAGAAGGCGCCAACACCGGTTCCTGCAAAACCGATAAATAGAGTTCCGATGACACCGGCCACGCCGTGGATGCCAACGACGTCAAGCGAATCATCAAATCCAAACACGTATTTCAGTTCGATTGCTGCTGCGCAGGCTATACCGACGATCCCGCCCAGCACCAAGGCCCAGACCGGAGTGAGTGCTGCACAGCTTGGGGTGATGGCTACCAATCCAGCTATTACACCCGATGCGGCTCCAATTGAGGTTGGCTTACCGTTTCTTAGTTTCTCGAACAGCGCCCAGGTGAGCAAAGCTCCGACCGGCGCGGCGATTGTGTTAATGAACGCAATCGAGGCTACGCCGTCAGCAGCTAGTTCGGAACCCGAGTTAAAGCCGAACCAGCCGAACCAGAGAATTCCGGTTCCAATCAGCACCAGGGGAACGTTGTGGGGTGCGTACATTCCTTTTGTAAACCCAAAACGCTTTCCAACTACCAGCGCCAAAGCCAAGGCGCTTGCGCCGGATGCCACTTCGACCACTGTGCCGCCGGCAAAATCAATCAGCCCGACGTTGTAGACCAGCCATCCTCCGTCGACAATCTTTCCGTCTTCGAGTGTGAAGTTGAACACCCAACCTGCGATCGGTGCGTACACCAATGTGACCCAGATTGCTGCGAAGAGCAGCCAGGCTCCAAACTTTGCACGGTCGGCGATCGCCCCAGAGATTAGCGCCACCGTGATAATTGCAAAGGTACCTTGAAAGGCTGCGAACGAAAGCGGAAATCCATCACCATTTTTTGCGCCGATTAACTCGGTTTGAAGCAGTAATTTATCTAAATCGATTCCAAAAACACCATCGATACCCAAATAGGAGCCGCTGCCTGCGTTGCCGAAAGAGATTGCGTAGCCAAAAACAACCCAAAGCACCGTGATGAGCGCTAGTGAGCCGATCGACATCATCATCATGGAGACGACCGAGGATGCGCGTACCAATCCTCCGTAGAAAAAAGCCAATCCAGGCGTCATGAACAGCACCATTGCGGTGCAGATCATCAAGAAGAACGTGGTGTTCTGATGCTCCATGTTTCAATCTCCATCTATATTCGAACGCACCAAAAGGAGGAGCCAGAAGGCCCCTCCTTGAGGTGATGATGCTCTTGTTTTCTGTTTTAGCCTTTGTCTGAACCGAAGGCGTATGCCTCTTCGCCGTGAACGACTGTGTCGATTCCGGCAATTTCGTCTTCTGCCTTGACTCTGAAGCCCATGGTTTTTTCGATAATCAGACCGACAACCAGTGAGATCACAAAGCTGTAAACCAGGACGGCAACGGCACCAAGTGCCTGAGCTCCGAGCTGGTCAAAGCCATAGCCAAAGAACGCGCCGACTCCGTTACCAAACAAACCGACCCACAGGGTTCCGACGATTCCGCCGACCAGGTGAATACCTACAACGTCAAGCGAGTCGTCGAAGCCCAACGAGAACTTCAGATCAATCGCAAGTGCACACAGTGCTCCTGCTACGAGGCCCAACGCCATTCCCCAAATTGGGTCAAGTACTGCACAAGCAGGGGTAATAGCTACTAGACCTGCGATTGCTCCAGATCCGGCCCCGATTGAGGTTGCTTTGCCGTGTTTGATCTTTTCGATAATGATCCAACCGAGCATCGCAGCTGCGGGTGCAGCTAGGGTGTTGATGAATGCGATTGACGCAATTCCGTCAGCCGCCAGCTCTGAGCCGGCATTGAATCCGAACCAGCCAAACCAGAGTAACGCGACACCCAAAAGAGTCAGAGGAACGTTGTGTGGTTGAGTGATTCCCTTGCTGAACCCGAAGCGCTTACCCAGGACAATTGCCAAAGCTAGTCCAGCCGCACCTGCGTTAATGTGAACGGCAGTTCCACCGGCGAAGTCGATCACACCTAGGTCGTAAACAATCCAGCCTCCGTCAACAACTTTGCCGTCTTCGAGGGTGAAGTTGAATACCCAGTTGGCAACCGGGAAGTAAACCAACGTAGCCCAGATGCCGGCAAAAACCATCCAAGCGCCGAACTTAGCACGGTCAGCAATTGCTCCAGAAATCAGAGCAACGGTGATGATGGCGAATGCAGCTTGAAAAGCAACGAAAGCCATGGTTGGGAATGCGCCAGCTGGATCAGCGGCGTCTGCTACCTGAGCCTCGAGGCCCAGGAATGACGTGTCGATACCGAACCATCCGTCAATACCCAAAAATGTGCTTGGACCCTCATTAGCAAATGCAATTGCATAACCGTAAAGTACCCAGAGCACTGCTATGAGCCCCAGAGACCCAAAGCTGAGCATCATCATGCTCACAACCGATTTGGCTTTAACCAAACCACCGTAAAAAAACGCCAAGCCCGGCGTCATTAGTAGCACCAGTGCAGCTGAAATGAGCACAAATGCAGTGTTTCCTTGATCCACTTGTTTACCTCTCTCTAAGAAAACAAATCGTTACCAAGATCTGCTTGGCGACAAAAGCAGTTTGGTTCACGAAAGTTTCACGTGGAGGCGTGGAATGTTTCGAGTTTGTAAAAACTAACGGGTCATAGCCCCAATGCGCGAAACAGCTCGCAGGTATTTTTTGCGGTAACCGCCATTTATGTAGCTCTCGTCGAAAATATCTACTAGGTCAATACCAGAAGCAAAAATCTTGAGTTGTGCCTCATATGCACGATCAACAAAAGAGACAAATCTCAGGGCCTGCACCTGATCGGTGAGTTTGTGCACCTCAGTGATACCAAGCGTGGTAACCCCTTTGAGCAGTCGACCGAATTTTGAAGGATGGATCTTGGCAAGATGCCTAAGCAACTCGTCGAAACTATCCAGGTAGGTGCCGGGCGTAGCCAATTGAATCAGCTGGTCTGACACTTCAGACTCGGATAAGACCTTTGCGGCAAATTCTGTCGGGCGATGTCTGTGGTCTTCTCCATCGATCCGGATCATCCTGAATCGATCTGCTATGCCGTGAATTTCTCTTGCAAAATCAGCGGCAGCAAAGCGCCCTTCCCCAAGTGCATTGGGCGGAGTGTTGCTGGTGGCAGCGAATCTGACTCCGGAAGATTCGAGTTCGTTGAGCAGCCTCGACATCATCATGGTGTCGCCTGGGTCATCAAGTTCAAATTCATCAATGCAGACCAGCTCGTATTTCTGAAGCGCCCTGACCGCCTCGGCGAAACTGAGCGCCCCGATCAAACCGGTATAGGCAATAAAAGATCCAAAAACTTTCTTGCCAGGATACGCATGCCAAAGCGAGGCTAGGAGGTGCGTCTTGCCAACTCCAAAGCCTCCGTCTAGATAGAGCCCTGTGTCGAGCTGACGTTTTCCAAAAATTTTCGCTTTGCGCCCGACAATAAATTCGCGTGCAGCATTGAGTGCATCGGTTTGGCTTGCAAACTCACGGTGCGGGATGTAATTGTCGAATCTGGCCTCGGAAAATTCTCGAGGCGGAATGAAGTCTGCAAGTAATTCTCCAGGGCTAACTTCCGGGTTTACGCTGGTTAGCGAGGGGAACAATTTAGAATTCACTACGGTTTATTACCTTGCTGCTTGCTCTGATGCGAGCGACTATTTAATCTTTAATCGTTCCAAAGTCTAAACCTGAAAGAGACACAAACATGCCTGTCGCACATGATCCAAGCCCTAAGTTTCAGAAGTACGCCCACCCAGAGGTTTTGGTATCTACTGATTGGTTGGAGCAAAATCTGAACTCACCTGGGTTAGTGATTGTGGAATCAGACGAAGATGTTCTGCTCTATGAAACTGGCCACATCCCAGGATCAGTAAAAATTGACTGGCACACCGATCTCAATGATCCGGTAACTCGCGACTACATTGACGGTGAGGGCTTCTCGAAGTTGCTCTCTAGCAAAGGAATCAGCCCAGACACCACCGTCGTCATCTACGGCGACAAATCAAACTGGTGGGCCTCTTATGCTCTCTGGGTTTTCAAGTTATTCGGTCACCAAGACGTCAGACTTCTCGATGGCGGACGCGAGAAGTGGATCGCTGAAGGACGAGCACTGACAAAAGACTTTACTGAGGTATCACCTTCTTCATACCCTGTTGTCGAACGCGATGACACCACGCTGCGTGCGTTCCGTGACGATGTGTTGCGGCACTTCGGAAACCCACTGATCGATGTACGCTCCCCAGAGGAGTACTCGGGTGAGCGAACTCACATGCCTGCCTATCCTGAAGAAGGTGCTCTTCGCGGCGGCCATATTCCAACCGCCAAGTCAGTACCTTGGGCTAAGGCAGCAGGTGAATTGGGTGTCTTCAAGGATCGTGATGAGTTGGAGGCCATCTATGTCAATGGTGCCGGTCTTGCTGAGGGCGACAACGTAATTGCGTACTGCCGAATTGGAGAGAGATCTAGCCACACCTGGTTTGTTCTTAACTACCTATTGGGCTTCAAGAATGTTCGCAACTACGACGGGTCATGGACCGAATGGGGTAGCCTTGTCGGCGTCCCTATCGTCAAGGGCTCTGAGCCTGGAGCCACACCAAAAGTAGCCTAATTTGCCAATTGAAACAGCACAGAACCTGGTTGAAGACTTCAACTCGGTTACCGTGAAAGAAAAACTAGACCTGCTCTTAGAGTTCTCTGAAGCACTCCCGACACTTCCAGACCGATACCGCGATCACCCCGATCTATTGGAACGTGTTGAAGAGTGTCAAACGCCCATTTTTCTGTTCGTTGAATTAGAAGATCAAAAGAGGGTTCGGTTATTCTTCAAAGCTCCCGAAGAGGCACCAACCACCCGTGGGTTTGCTTCGATTCTGTTCTCCGTTATTGACGGGCTACCTGCTGAACAAGTACTCGACTTTGATGACGATTTTCCCGCCAAGTTAGGTCTCGCCGAGGCAGTAAGCCCATTGCGGATGAGGGGTATGCGCGGAATGCTGCAAAGAATCAAGCGTCAAGTCGCAGAAAAAACTTTGTGAGTTCTGTTCAGCAACTATTCCGCTGGCCGAACTGCAGCTCGGTGGCTAGTTTGGTGCTAACCCCTGACGGAGAATTTAGGTTCGAGGGTAACGCCAGATCGATATCTAACGCTGAGGATCGCAAAATTTTTTTGGATCTGAGGCGTCAAGCTGACCTTATTTTCACTTCGTACAAAACCATTGAAGCCGAAGAGTATCCAGCTACCGCAGATTCGAGGGTACGGGTGGTCTCCAGAGCTAAGGGTGAGCCAGGGGCCAGCCAGATTAGCTTTGAAGAATTTCTCATTTTGGTCTCAAGCGACGAAATACGAAAATTTTTTGAGTTTGGCCCTGAACTTCTGGCTGCTGCGATCTTGGCCGGCGTTAATTTTCGACTGCAGCTCAATGTCACCCAAGCACAGTTTCAACAGGAAGATATTTCGCGCCTATTGCTCAAACTTGGTCTAGGTGGCGAAAATTCAATTCGAAGAAATTACCTTGGAAAAGATTTGACTGGTTTTGAAGTGAATTACGGCGGTTCAGCACACTAATTAGACCAGCGAAACCTAGTCTTATATCAATGTTGGAAGTTAAAACCCCCGATAAATCTTCGCCCCTTTTCTTGTTGGCCGTTGCAGCGATTGAACGCGCTAATCTGCGTCCAGAATTAGTCGTTCGACAAATCGATGCCCCTAAAGGCTTAGCAGAGAATGCGATTGCGTTTACGGCGGAAGTAGAGCATTCCGTTGACCACAGCCACACTTCACCGGGTACGGGCAGATTCGTTTTACTTTGGGACCCAAAGCCGCAAGAGGCTTGGACGGGAAACTTCAGAATCGTTTGTTTTGTTAAATCCTCACTTGAAGTAGACATAGCAGGTGACGAGCGAATTGCTGATGTTGCACTTGCGTGGTTATCTGACGCACTTCGAAATAATCGTGCCGTAGGCGAATCGGCCGCAGGCACAACAACTCGAATCGTCTCTTCAGGTTTCGGCACTTTGGCGGCAGAGCCCGACCACGGTGAGCTTGAACTTAGAGCATCTTGGTCACCTACTGACGATAACTTCGCTGGACACTTCAGCGCCTGGCAAGATCTAATTTGCGTCATGGCTGGCTTTTCGCCGAATGCAGACGGGGTGTCGCAGATTTGAGCGAAGATTCACAGTCAGAAAAAGAGCCACCTCTACTACAAACCCCTCGGTCAAAGACAGTGGCCTACGTGGATTCGAAAGAATCGATGACTGAACTTCTGAGTGCACTGGCTCAATCTGACTTACCTATTTCTGTTGACGCTGAGCGTGCTTCCGGTTTCAAGTACTCTCAACGGGCCTATCTGCTGCAGTTTCGAACTTCAGACGATTCAATTTGGTTAGTAGACACCTTTGCCATCAGCCCCGATAACGACGCACAGGATTTCAGAGAACTGGCCGCCGCGATTGGCTCGCGAACTTGGATTTTTCATGCAGCATCCCAAGATCTCCCCTGTGTGCGGGCCCTTGGTTTAGAGCCAACTCAAATTGTCGACACCGAGCTCGGTGCTCGAATACTCGGGCTTCCCAAGGTCGGCCTTGGAGCCATAACTGAACAATTTGTTGGATTTCGACTGGCCAAGGAGCATTCGGCCGTTGATTGGAGCAAACGTCCACTTGATCCAAGCTGGCTAAATTACGCTGCCCTGGATGTAGACGTACTGCCCGACCTGTGGGCTGCAATCGAAAACGAACTTACTCAATCAGACAAGCTGGAGATCGCCCTTCAGGAATTCGAACATGTTTTGAAAGCCAAGCCTAAACCGGCGAAGGAGGAGCGTTGGCGTTCCCTCAGCGGCTTGCACTCCATCAAGGATCGGCAAAAACTGGCTATAGCCAAGGCTCTGTGGCAGGCCCGAGAAGAACTAGCAGTCAAATTAGATGTGTCCCCCGGACGGCTTGTACCAGACTCTTCACTAACCTGGTTGGCGTCGTCAGACTTGCGTTCAAAATCTGAGCTCGCCGGCTCAAAAGAATTTCACGGAAGAGCAACCAGAACCTACCTAGATACCTGGTGGGCAAGCTACTCTCATGGGCAAAAAACGAGAGACTTGCCTGAGCTCAAACCAAAACGAGAAGGCATCCCAAACCACAGAATTTGGCCTTCAAAATTCCCTGAAGCTGCTGATCGGTTAGATCGAGCAAGAAGCGAATTAGCCAAGATTTCTGAGGAACTAAACATTCCTGTTGAAAACGTGCTGAATCCCGAAGCTTTGCGGGTGGCCTGTTTCCATTCTGAAAATGTTGAAAATGAATTTGCATTCGGCCAATCACTCCGCAGTCAATCTGTTCGAGAGTGGCAGATTCAGGCAGTTACTCAGCGTCTTTTCGCAGCGATTCACGCTCAAAAGTGAGAGTTTCTTCACCAACCAAGGCTCTAGCGTGCGGCACCCTTGCGCCCAGCACCTGAGCAATCACATCTCTAGATATGTCCTGCGCCGTAAGGCCAACTCGTTCAAGAATTTGCGAACGACTAGCGTGCTCAAGAAATTCGGAAGGTAGGCCAATCTCACTTAGTGCTGTATCGACCTGTGCTTCTCGAAGAGTCTGACGAATTCGAGTGCCAATACCACCAACACGGATTCCGTCTTCAATGGTAACGACCAATCGATGCTCTCTTGACATCTCAATAAGTGATTCCGGCACTGGAATTACCCATCGTGGGTCGACCACTGTGGCGCCAATGCCCTGAGCCGCCAGGTGATTTGCCACTTCGAGAGCGGTCTCGGCCATGGCACCGATGGACACAATCAGAACATCCTTGCTAGCTGATCGCTTCAAAGTGTCCACACCATCATTGGTGCGATCCAGTGATTGGATTGGAGCCCCAACTGACCCCTTGCTGAAGCGAATCATGGTAGGCCCGTTTTCGTGGGCAATTGCCTCACCCAGCTCTTCACGAAGGGTATTCGCGTCTCTCGGTGCTGCAATTCGAATCCCCGGCACAACCTGGAAAATTGATAGATCCCACATACCATGATGGGATGCACCGTCGGGACCAGTAACACCTGCGCGGTCCAGCACAAAAGTGACCGGGGCATTGTGTAGGGCAACATCCATTAGCACCTGGTCAAAAGCTCGGTTCATGAAAGTCGCGTAGACCGCAACAACTGGGTGGAGGCCGCCAAAAGCCAAACCTGCGGCTGAGGTCACTGCATGCTGTTCGGCTATGCCCACGTCAAAAACCCTAGTCGGGAATTTCTCTGCAAATGCTTTTAGCCCTACCGGCTGCAACATCGCTCCGGTGATGGCGACTACTCTGTCATTTCCTTGCGACAGCTTGCAGAGTTCGTCACCAAAAACTGAGGTCCAGCTTGCTGATGACGAATCTTCCAGTGATTCACCTGTTTCTGGATTTATTTGACCAACTGCGTGAAACTGGTCTGCAACATTTGTTTCGGCAGGTTTATAGCCCCTACCTTTTTCGGTAATTGCGTGCACCATGGTGGGTCCGCTGTAATTTTTAGCCTGCTGGAGTGCAACCTCGAGAGCCTCAAGGTCATGCCCATCGATCGGCCCAATGTACTTGATGTCTAGGTTAGGGAAAAGTCCAACGGGAGCGAATGTGGTGATCAAACCTTTGCCTGCACCTCGGGCTGCGTTATAAATTAGTCGACCCGGCAAGCCAAAGCGATAAAACAATTGCTTACTAGCTCGATAGAGATTTCGGTAGGTCGAATTAGTGCGCACGTTATTCAGGTGTCGCGCAAGACCGCCAATGGTCGGCGCGTAACTGCGCCCATTGTCGTTGACGACGATGGTCAACTTGCGATCGTTGTCATCGGAAATGTTGTTGAGGGCCTCCCAGGCCATGCCACCGGTTAGGGCACCATCACCGATTACGGCAACAACGTGGCGGTCTTCTTGGCCGGTAATTCTGTATGACTTTGAAATACCGTCTGCCCAGGAAAGCGAAGAAGATGCATGTGAACTTTCAACTATGTCGTGTTCAGATTCTGAACGTTGAGGATAGCCAGCAATTCCATCTTTCTTGCGAAGCGAACTCAAATCGCGCCTGCCAGTGACCAACTTGTGCACGTATGACTGGTGACCTGTGTCGAAGATTATTGAATCTTTGGGAGAATCGAAGACTCGGTGGAGAGCGAGAGTCAACTCCACCACACCAAGGTTTGGACCAAGATGACCACCGGTCTTGGATACCGAATCAACGAGATACTCTCGAATTTCAGTAGCAAGCTGTACCAGCTCATTCTTGCCCAGCGACTTTAGATCACTCGGCGAGTTGATTCGACTCAGAATCTTCATGGCTAGTCAAACTAAGCTTCGTCGGAATAAATTCCTACGCGACCAAGCTCCTGAGAACGTACTGCAAAATTCCGCCGTTGCGGTAGTAATCCGCTTCACCCGGTGTGTCGATACGAACAACTGCATCAAACTCTACGGTTTTTGCACCAGGCTTTGAATGCGAAGTGGGCGAAGCCACAACGCGAACCGTCTTTGGTGTTTCACCTTCGTTCAGTTTTTTAATACCGGTAATACTGAAACTCTCAGTGCCGTCTAAACCGAGCGAATCAGCACTCTCACCCGCAGGGAATTGAAGTGGAAGCACGCCCATACCAATTAGGTTAGAGCGGTGAATGCGCTCAAAGCTCTCGGTGATCACAGCTTTTACGCCAAGCAGGCTCGTGCCTTTCGCGGCCCAGTCTCGCGAAGAACCTGAACCATATTCTTTTCCACCGAGAATTACTAATGGGATGCCGGCATCGATGTAGTTGCGGCTTGCATCATAAATAAACGACTGATCACCGTCGGCTAGCGTGAAGTCGCGAGTGTATCCACCCTCAACGCCATCGAGAAGCTGGTTTTTCAAACGAATGTTTGCGAAAGTGCCGCGAATCATAACTTCGTGATTTCCGCGACGAGATCCGTAACTGTTGAAATCTGACCTCGAAATACCGTGTTCGGTTAGGTACTTACCGGCAGGAGAGTCAACTTTGATCGAGCCTGCTGGGCTGATGTGGTCGGTCGTCACCGAGTCACCCAATTTGGCAAGAACTCTCGCCCCTGTGATGTCGCAAACTGGCGATGGAGTCTTCGCCATTCCGTCAAAGTATGGCGCCTTACGAACGTAAGTGGATGACTCATCCCATTCGAAAACGGCGCCCTTTGGAGTAGGAAGTGACTGCCAGCGGTCATCACCTTCGAATACCGACGCATATCGACTCTTGAACATGTCAGACGATATCGAACGGTCGATAGTTTCCTGTACATCCTCGGCCGATGGCCAAATGTCTTTTAGGAACACAGGTGAGCCGTTTTGGTCTTCGCCCAGAGCTTCGGCTTCAAAGTCGAAGTTCATCGTTCCGGCAAGTGCGTAGGCGATAACCAGAGGTGGTGAAGCCAGATAGTTCATCTTCACATCTGGGCTAATTCGACCCTCGAAGTTTCGGTTTCCGGAAAGCACGGCAGTGACAGCTAGGTCATTGTTGTTAATTGCTTCAGAAATCTCGTCGCTTAGTGGGCCTGAGTTACCGATGCAGGTGGCGCAGCCGTAACCCACGAGTTGGAACCCAAGGGCATCGAGATCTGCGGTCAGCCCGGCTTTCTCGTAGTAGTCAGTAACAACCTTCGAGCCCGGAGCTAGCGAAGTCTTGACCCATGGTTTCGCTTTGAGGCCCCGCTTCACCGCGTTACGCGCGAGTAGCCCGGCAGCAAGCATTACCGAGGGGTTAGAGGTGTTTGTGCAAGAGGTAATTGAAGCGATTGCGACGTGACCGTTGTCAAGAGCGAAGTCAGCACCCCTAACCGCAGTCGGCTTTGATGCACTGTCGGTGTAAGTAGGCAAGACGTTCTTGAAAGCCTCTTTTGATTTTGACAGCACAATGCGGTCTTGTGGTCTCTTTGGTCCGGCGATTGAAGGCACAACGGTGCTCAAGTCAAGCTCTAGATATTCGCTGTAGCGAGGCTCGATGCTGGCGTCTAACCAGAGGCCTTGTGCCTTTGTGTAGGCCTCAACGAGATCAAGTTCTTCTTGGCTTCTGCCAGTGGTACGAAGATAGTCGATTGTGACTTCGTCAATCGGGAAAATAGCAACAGTCGAACCGAATTCAGGCGACATGTTGCCAATAGTTGCTCGGTTGGCAAGTGGCACAGATGAGACACCTTTGCCATAGAATTCAACGAATTTTCCAACTACACCGTGCTTACGAAGCATCTCTGTGATGGTGAGTACAACGTCAGTAGCAGTCACACCCGTAGCGATTTCGCCGGTTAGCTTGAACCCGACAACCTTAGGGATCAGCATCGAGACAGGCTGGCCGAGCATGGCCGCTTCGGCTTCAATTCCGCCCACTCCCCAACCTAGAACGCCAAGGCCGTTCACCATTGTGGTGTGTGAGTCAGTTCCTACACATGAATCCGGATATGCCTGGAGTTCGCCATTCACTTCACGTGCCATCACAGTTCGTGCCAGGTACTCGATGTTAACCTGGTGAACAATACCGGTGCCCGGAGGAACAACCTTGAAGTCGTCGAATGCAGTCTGGCCCCAGCGGAGGAACTGGTAGCGTTCTCCGTTTCTCTGGTACTCAAGCTCAACGTTCTTTTCAAAGGCATCTGATGATCCGGCGACGTCAATTTGTACAGAGTGATCGATAACAAGCTCTGCCGGCGCTAGAGGGTTGATGCGCTTAGGGTCTCCGCCGAGCTCGGCAACAGCTTCACGCATTGTGGCGAGGTCAACGACACATGGAACCCCGGTGAAGTCCTGCATGATTACACGCGCAGGTGTGAATTGAATTTCTACGTCGGGCTCTGCAGCGGCGTCCCAGTTGACGATTGCGTTGATGTGGTCTGCAGTGATGTTGGCGCCGTCTTCGGTGCGGAGCAGGTTCTCAAGCAAAATCTTGAGGCTGTATGGGAGCGTCTTTGCGTCTACCGAATTTAGGCGGAAGATGCGGTACTCCTTGTTGTTAACCTTCAAAAGGTCTGCAGCACCAAAACTGTTGACTTGAGTCATTGAGATTCCTATCTAACGTTGTTCCAAAAATACCACTAGCTGACCGCAGTAATTGACTTTCTGAGCAAGAGCCAGCTGAACCAAAGCAAAATTCCGTAGAGCGGAACACCCATCAAAACGCGCGCTATTCCGAGTGCTTCAACCGAGCCTGAAAAATAAAGAGGAAGTTGCACTGCGAGTCTAAAAGCGAATAAACCGACCCAAAGTGCTGTGACCCATGAGTACCGTCTGACGCTTTTCCGGTCCCTAATCCAACCGGCCAAATTCCCCTTAAATGCACCAACTAAGAATCCAATCAGCGGCCTTCGGATGATGATCGAGAGGGAAAGCACACCCAGATAAATAGCGTTAGTGATGAACCCCTGAACAAAGTAGTCTGCCGGCTGGCCCCCTTCTCTGAGCGGCAGAAAAACTGCAATTGCGAGGGAGATCATTCCAACAGCCGTTTGGGTTAGCGGTTTTTTCCGCACCAGTTGGGTCAGTAGAAAGAAGATCGAGATTGTACCGGCGACAATTACAGAGGGCAGAACAGCTTTGGTGACTAGATAACAGATTGTGTAACTGAGGGCTGGCGCGGTCGCCTCAACCACACCTATCCAGCCACCGAGCGATGTCAATATTGAAGCCGCGGAAACCTGAGGCTCACCCCCGGATGTATTGATGCCTAATTTTTTGGCTGCAGCGTCTTTTTGCATTACTGAATTCGAGAATTCGGCAACCTGCCGTCGGGGGTTGTTAAATCAAGTAGGTCACGCGGAGGCATGGGGGCGTCCCCACGCTTTACAACAATGCTTCGAATGAGGTCATCAATATCGGATTGGGCTCGGGCGTCGGTTAGAGCTGCTCCAGACACAACAGCACGCAAGAACCAGCGTGGGCCGTCGATACCCGCAAATCTCAGCTGCTTGGTGCCGATCACTTTGCCGTCGTTGTCAACGACGTTCAAGGTCGCCAGCAGCTCAGGGCCTAGTGCACCACTTTGCTCTCTAACCAGACCGCCCTGCTGGTCTATCGAAGCTAAAAGTTGGGTCCGAATCTCGTGCCATAGCCCCTCTGACTTAGGCGCAGAGAAAGCCTGTAGCTGAACAGTTGATCCATCATGCTCAAGTGTGATCGCGATGATTCTCGAGGTAGCTTCCTCTACCTCAAGCTTCACGGTTAGGCCCGACAGCTGTGGCACCCTAATCGCTCCGAAATCGAGATAACCGGAACTTTCTGAACGTTCAGCTACGTCGAATGGTCCGGCAGTGGCACGATCGGAGGGTGCTGATTTGGCGTTATTGTAAATCTGGGTCATTTATTTGGTTCCGCTCGATCCGAAACCGGTTTCGCCGCGTTCGCTTCCGGGAAGTTCGTCAACGCGAATAAACCGAGCTTTTTCGACTTTTTGAATCACCAGCTGAGCTATGCGATCCGCTTTTTCAATCTTGAAATCCTCGTCGCTGTGATTCTGCAGAGTAACCATGATTTCTCCACGATATCCGGCATCAACAGTTCCTGGTGCGTTTAACACGGTGATTCCGTGTTTCGCAGCAAGACCAGATCGAGGATGGACCAAACCGACATAACCATCGGGAAGGGCAATAGAGACACCTGTGCGAACGAGAATTCGACCTCTCGCCGGCACAGTTAACTCCTCGGTGCTTCGTAAATCGGCACCTGCGTCTCCTGGTTTTGCATAAACAGGCAAGAACTCATCGGCAACAGAAATTAGAACGGGAACGTCTTCAAACACGTCTTTGAGCGTAGTCTAAAAGCATGCAAATTAAGTTCAGCGAGCGGCAGTTTCCTGCCCTTACTTTTTATCTAGTTGCGCTGCTCATCATCCCGCCGGTCTGGTTAGTCTTTCTGCCAGTAAATTCTGTATTCGGCCTAATTGCGGGTACTGCAACCTATGGCGTAATTGTGATTTTCATGACGCTAAGAGCCCGAAAAATAGAAGTTTTGCCTAACTACCTGACTGTAGGTCTCGCAAAAGTTCCGCTCGCATCGCTTGGCGAAGTAAACGTGATCGAGGGAAAAAGTATTCAAGCTGAATTAGGTGTTCAACTCGATCGCAACGCTTTTCTGGCTTTCAAATCGGGATTGCCACACCTTGTTAAGGTTTGGATAAACGACTCGAATGATCCGACTAGCTACCTACTGATTAGCAGTAGGCGCGGACATTTGCTAAAGCGCTCAATTGAGAGCAGATGACTCTGCGAAAGATTCTGAGCTTAGGTTAGGAACACTCAACACAAACCGGACCGTACTGGCCCTTCTTTGCGGCTAACTGCGAGTGATGTTTGACAATAAAACACTCGGTACAGGTGAACTCATCGTCTTGAGGAGGCAGAACTACTACCTCAAGGTCTTCAGCGACGACCTCAGGTATGACAAACGACTCCGCGTGATCTGCATCATCGATGTCGACCACGCCGGAAAGCTTGTCTGGAATGCGCTCCTTGATGGCCTCGATCGACTCGTTATCGTCGTCGGACTTTCTAGGTGCATCGTAATCGGTGGCCATTACGCCCTCTCAGTTCTTTAGGCGCAGATAGTTTCCAACAGGCAAGGCGATTTGGCAAACCAGAAACGCCGAAAATACCGAAAAATTTTCGGATGTTGGCAATTCGGCGTGGTGACCTTGAAATTAAGCGTCCTTTCAGTAGTTTTTGAGCAGGAGGAAGTTCATGGAAGACCTCACAATTTCAGATATAGCTGACGAGCAAATCGTGTTTGTCGATTCAGCAGGCCAAAAGTACCGTGTAGCTATTGACGACGATCTTCGCAGAGCCGTAAGAAACAGCCAAAGAAAATCAGATCCGGAATTTTCCCCTCGCGACATTCAAGACCTGGCTCGTGCCGGAAAACCTGCGGAAGAAATTGCAGCGGAACTATCGCTCGCAGTCTCAACTGTTCTTACCTACGCCCAGCCAATTTTTGATGAAATCGCCCACGTAATCGAGCTAACTCAATCAGTGAGGCTTGAGCTCGAACCAGATCGTTTTGGAGAAGTTCGAACCGTAGAACTGCGAGAATTAATTAGCGAGCGAAGTGCCGGCGCAAATATGAAATGGCACGCGATAAAAGCTGATGGCCCCGGTTGGAATGTTCAATTGGAGCTCGGGAATGATCCTCAGCAAGTTGCACGCTGGACTTTTGATCTTAAAAAGATGCTGCTAAGCCCCGAAAACCCTGTTGCTTCGAGATTGTCTAGCACTCGAATCAACGACCATCCGCTTCAAAACCTGATTCCAAGTTCGAAAGATGAGGGATCTCGAGAAACCGAAAAGATCGTATTGCTACCTCCTCGCGCTTTTCGAAACGACACGGAAAGTGGCAACGGCCAGAGTGAAGCTTCGCCGTCAGACGCAGAAATCAGGAACCAAGGCGTTGAACCGTCGGGTTCGGCCGTTAGCCTTGCCGATGCGATAAGACGCAGAGCAGAAGCCAAGGAAACCGCTCAAATAATGGCTAATGAGTCATTAGATGCTGACGTTTCACAAGGCGTCGTCCTCGATGCCGATGTGGAAGCGAATGAGTTTGCTACTGCGCAACCTGAAGTTGTAGAAACGAAAACAAGCCCGGAAGAGGCTTCCTCTAAGCCGAAGGGTCGAACCAGCCTTCCCAGCTGGGACCAAATTGTTTTTGGCACCAAGGTTGACGACGAGGATCAGTAGAACTAGCTAAACCGAGTAGCTCCCGGCAAGTACGAGCGGAATTTTTAGCTCGTCGTCGGAAAACGAACCGTGCTGACCAACCATATCGCGACTTTTTGGGCTGTTGAAGCGCCGGTCGTAAAACGCAAATTTGCCCTTAGCAAATAGCACCAGGTCAGGGTTTCGTGAGTTGAAGTCAGACGAAAGCTCGCTAGCCGGGACAATCTCACCAAAAGCTTTCAGCTCGTTTGAAACATCGAGAGCCGCTTCAACTTGTTCTGGTCGCTCAAAATAAAGGAAACGGGCTCTCGGGTCAGAGGTGACTGCAATTGCATCTGGAAAATAGTCCGCTAATTCGATTTGATTTTCCGCCAGCACATCGACCATTCCGTGGTCAGAGGTTATAGCCAGACCAAAGCCTTGCCTCGTCAACGATGTCGAGATCTGTGCGGCCAATGAATCTAGATCTTCCAATTTTGATAGCCAGGCTTGCGACTGCCATCCAATTTTGTGACCAATCTGGTCAAGTTCAGGGACATAAAGATACACGACTGAACCAGCAGCAAGTTTTGACGCGGCTTCAAAGCGAGCGTTAAGGTCATCGATCCCAACATAGGTTGCATTTCGAAAGGTGAGCCCTGTGAATCCAGAGTTTTCATACTTCCGTGGCGCCACAAAAAAGATATTTGCTTCGTCTGCAAGTTGAGGATAAGTGGCTAAGTGTTGAGAGTCTTTAAAACTCTCGAAAGAGTTCAAATAGCTCATTTCCTCCATTTGCGGGCGATTGAAGTACGAGTAGCCAAAAATCTGATGCGAATTTGGCGCCAATCCTGTTGCAAGGGTGGTCAATGCTGTCGCCGTTGTTGATGGCAGGGTGGACAGCAGCTTCGTCGGTGACAAATTTCGAGTCAAAAACCTAGCGTGGGCAGAGCTGGCCAATAGATTATTTAGCCCGAGCCCATCAATTAGCAGACAAACAGCACCGCTCGCGGTTGGGAGGTTGAGTTTGTTTGACTTACCCTGAACCGAATCGATCAGAGCAGGCAAAACCTGGTTCAAGTTCCCAAGAGTTTTCGGCAGCGGAGGTAGCATCGAGATTAGTTTGACACATAGCGGAATAACATGAGCAACCCGGAAAAAATTATTGATATTGATCTCTCCAGAGAGATGGAAGAGTCATTTCTTGAATACTCGTATTCGGTAATCTACGCTCGAGCACTTCCTGATGCCCGCGATGGTCTAAAACCGGTACACCGACGCATCATCTACCAAATGGGAGAGATGGGCTTGCGTCCTGAACGTGGGCATGTTAAGTCTGCTCGTGTAACCGGCGAAGTAATGGGTAAGTTGCATCCCCACGGCGACACCGCTATCTACGATGCGCTCGTTCGAATGTCTCAAGATTTCTCTCTGAGATACCCACTGATCGACGGGCATGGCAATTTTGGTTCTCTCGATGATGGGCCTGCGGCAGCTCGGTACACAGAGGCTCGTCTTGCACAACTTTCGATGTTGATGAACGAGTCACTCGACGAAGACGTAGTTGACTTCAAACCGAATTATGACGCCCAACTGACGGAACCCGAGGTCCTTCCGGCAGCCTTTCCTAACCTTCTCGTCAATGGTTCCTCTGGCATTGCCGTTGGCATGGCAACGAACATGCCTCCCCATAACCTTCGCGAGGTTATAGCAGCGGCTTTACACCTTCTTGAAAATCCTCAGGCTTCCCTCGACCACCTAATGCGTTTCTGCCCAGGGCCAGATCTACCAACAGGCGGTGTGATTGTCGGTCTCGACGGAGTCAAAGATGCCTATGAGACCGGGCGAGGTTCTTTTAGAACTAGAGCCAAAGTCTCAATTGAGTCGGTTGGCCCAAGAAAAATGGGATTGGTGGTCACCGCCCTCCCCTATCTTGTTGGTCCAGAAAAAGTTATTGAAAAAATCAAGGATGGCGTCAACAGCAAGAAAATAGTCGGTGTATCTAACGTTGTTGACCTCACTGATAGGACCAACGGGCTCAAGTTGGTTATCGAGCTAAAGACAGGCTTCGACCCACAGGTTGTTCTCGATTTGCTCTATAAATTCACACCGATGGAAGACAACTTCGGAATTAACAACGTCTGCCTGGTAAACGGGCGTCCTGAAACTTTGGGACTTAAGGATTTACTTGGCGTTTATTTAGCGCACCGGGTCACTGTGACGAGAAGGCGAAGCTCGAATCGCCTGGGAAAACGTGAGAATCGCTTACATCTGGTCGAGGGTTTGCTGGTTGCCATCGTTGCCATCGATGAGGTTATTCAGGTAATCAGAACCAGCGAAGAAGTCAGTGACGCCCGTACCCGACTAATGCAAATTTTCGACCTCTCAGCTGAGCAGGCAGAATACATCCTCGAACTTAGGCTAAGAAGGCTGACTAAGTTCTCTGTTATCGAACTTGAGTCCGAGCGCGATCAGCTACTTCGGGAGATCGCTGAACTGCGTCATGTGCTCTCTAGTGACGTTGAGTTGCGGGCTCTGGTTGCAAAAGAACTCAAGCAGGTTGCCAGCGATTACGGTGATGACCGCCGCACGCAACTAGTTGATTCTGAGTTTGTGGTTCAGTCGATGGCAGCAGCAACTAAAGCGGCGGCAGCAGCCGAGGTAGTTGACGCACCATGCACTGTAATTATTAACGGGCGAGGGTCTATTTACCGAGCCTCTGAGAATGATTTTGTTGACCCCAGTGGCTTCCAAGCCCGCATTGCGACCTCAACTCGATCCGATTTGGGTTTTGTCTCAAGCAGAGGCGTTGTCCATCGCCTACATGTTTCAAACATTCCCGGCAATGGCGCGGAGCAACCGTTAGAAGCTTTTCTCGGCTTCAGCAAGTCTGAAAGATTTGTTGGCGTCCTCGACCTGAATTCGGACATTCCCGCCGCAGTCGGAACTCGGTTAGGTGTTGTCAAGCGGGTGCAGCCCGATTATCCGGAGCGGGATGAGTTCGAAATCATTTCGCTGAAAGAAGGTGACGAGGTCATTGCCGCCGCTCATGCAGCTGACAACACAGAACTTGCCTTTGTGGCTGATAACGCTCAAGTATTGATTTTCTCAGCAGAGCTGGTTAGACCACAAGGGCGCCCAGCCGGCGGTATGGCGGGCATTTCTCTCGACACAGAGGCCAGGGTTGTGGCTTTTGGCGTAATTGATGAGGCAGATGGTTATCTAGTTACCGTTGCCGGCACCTCGTCGGCCCTGCCCGGAACTGATCCGGGTAGCCTCAAAGTTAGCTCGCTGGCCGATTTCCCTCGCAAGGGTAGAGCAACCTCTGGAGTCAGAGGTCACAAATTTTTGAAGGGTGAAGATTCAATCCTGTTTTCCGCCGTTGTAGCTCATAAGTATTTGCTAATCGACTCAACCGGCAAAGTTGTGAACCGTGAAATTTCAACGAGCAAACGCGACGCCAGCGGAGAGAAATTGGGGATTGACCTCAGAGCAGTTGCCCGTAGCATTGGCTAGGCGTCAATACGCTCGCGCTCAAAAGAGTCCGCAGACTCAATGATGAAGTCTTTACGAGGCGCAACCTCGTTACCCATCAGAAGCTCAAAGACTCTCTCAGCAGCCTGTAGGTCTTCAATTCTGACTCTTCTCAAAGTTCTGCGATCACGGTCCATCGTGGTTTCTGCGAGCTGATCAGCGTCCATTTCGCCTAGTCCCTTGTACCGCTGAATTGGCTCTTTGTATTTTTTCCCTGTTTTCGAAAGAGTAAGTAGCAAAGACTCAAGCTCTGCCTGTGAATAGGTGTAAACAACTTCGTTCTTTTTCGAACCACCATTTACGATTTCAACTCGATGAAGCGGCGGAACAGCCGCAAAAACTCTACCTGCCTCAACCATCGGCTTCATGTACCTGAAGAAGAGTGTGAGCAGTAATGTCCGAATGTGTGCTCCGTCTACGTCTGCGTCAGACATCAAAATAATCTTGCCGTAACGTGCTGAATCAAGGTCAAAGGATCTTCCAGAACCTGCTCCAATCACCTGGATGATGGAGGCACATTCAGCATTAGCAAGCATGTCACTTACGGAGGCTTTTTGGACGTTCAGAATTTTCCCTCGGATAGGCAGCAGGGCCTGGTACTCGGAATTTCGTGCGAGTTTCGCTGTGCCTAATGCAGAGTCGCCTTCGACAATAAAGAGTTCAGAAACTTCTGTTTCTTGGGTGCGGCAATCGACTAACTTGGCCGGAAGTGAACTGGTTTCAAGCGCATTTTTACGTCTTTGAGTCTCTTTGTGAACTCGAGCAGATATTCGGCTTTTCATTTCCGAAACCACTTTTTCGAGAAGTAACGAGGTCGCCGTTTTATCGTCGCGCTTACCGCTCTTGAACTTCGCCCCTAGCTCCTCTGCGACAACCGATGCAACGATGTTTCTCACGGCAGGAGTACCGAGGATCTCTTTGGTCTGACCTTCGAATTGAGGCTCAGATAGTCGAACCGTCACGACGGCCGTTAGGCCGGCGAGGATGTCGTCCTTTTCTACTTTGTCGTTACCTGCCTTGAGCTTGCGTGAGTTAGCTTCAATTTCAGCCCGGAATACTTTTAGCAGAGCCTGTTCAAACCCGGATATGTGGCTACCGCCCTTGGGCGTAGCGATGATGTTTACAAAACTCTTGACGTTGGTTTCATATCCCGTGCCCCACCTGAGAGCGATGTCAACGCCGCATTCACGCTCTACCTCGGTGGAAACCATGTTTCCTGCATCGTTCAAGACAGGGATTGTCTCGGTAAAGCGCCCAGTTCCAGTAAGACGCCAGGTGTCGGTGACAGCAGCATCAGGGGCAAGGAATTCGGCAAACTCGGAGATACCTCCCTGAAACCTGAATGTGTCTTTTTTCGCTTCGATCGAGCTCTGGTCGAGGATTTGTATTTCGAGATTCGGCACCAAGAAGGCGGTTTGCCTAGCCCTGGAAAGAAGATCATCTCGATTGAATTTCGCATCGCTCACGAAGATTTGCGGGTCAGCCCAGTAGCGCACTCGGGTCCCGGTGATTCCCTTAGCTACTTTGCCGATGACTTTTAGCTCAGATGAATCCTGAAATGGGGTGAACTTGTTGCCGGGCCGCTTACCTTTAGAATCGTCGAAGGTTCCGGGTTCTCCTCTTCGGAACGACATCGCATATGTTTTTCCGTCGCGGTCTACCTCAACGTCTAGACGCTCAGAAAGTGCATTAACGACCGACGCACCAACACCGTGCAATCCGCCTGATGCGGCGTAAGAGCCCCCGCCAAACTTTCCTCCCGCGTGAAGTTTGGTGAAAACAACTTCCACACCGGTAAGACCCGTTTTGGGTTCAACATCTACCGGGATTCCTCGAGCACGATCTCGAACTTCTACCGATCCGTCACGATGAATTTCGATTGAAATTTCGTTACCGTATCCAGCCAATGCCTCGTCGACGGAATTATCGATAATTTCCCAAAGGCAGTGCATGAGACCACGGCTATCAGTGGAACCAATGTACATTCCGGGGCGTTTGCGAACAGCTTCTAGGCCCTCAAGAACAGAGAGGTGTCTAGCGGAGTATTCGTTATTTGGCACTCACAAACTCTAACTTTCAGCCTCTGCTCAGCCCCGGAGTGACACGGGTACGCGAATAGCGAAATGTCACGACGCAGTGATGGACTAAGGGTTAACCTTGTGAAAGAAAGGGCAACCCCAAATGCAGAATCTAGAACAAGAGACACCAGTCGAGAAGACACTGACCGCACTAGACCGTTGCGATGTTTGCTCGGCTCAGGCCTATGTTCGCGTTGAACTTGCTACCGGAGAGCTGCTTTTCTGTTCACACCATGCCAACGAACAGCGATCCAAACTAGAACCGATTGCCAAAGTTTGGCACGATGAAACCGATCGGCTTTTAGTCCGCTAACACAAAATTTCTAAGTACCCGATTGTTCTTTGGACAATTGCCTGGCGGCATCGGTGGTTCTTTGAATCTGCTCGGGCAAAGAGCGAAATTCTAATGCGAGCTTGATGAAAAACTTCTCGACAATCCAAGGATTCTTAGCGAGCAATGGGCCGTGTAGGGCCGACAGCCAAATGTTGCCAGACTCATAAAAATTGGGAATTGCGTATTCAGTATTCCGGTAGCCAATAAGTTCGTGTTCTCCGTGGATTTCGGCAACAAAGACTGAATCTCGCTCGCTTAGTTTCTCTACTTTCGAAAAACCGAGCTGCTCAGACAACTCGGTAACAGCAGAGCCTATGAGCAGGCAGGTAGCGCCCTGAAGATTTAGCCTGGTGATGAACTTGGCTATGTCTGTAGCCGGTGGCAGGTTTCGCCAAGCTGCGCGTGAACCGTGTCCGATGACTACGAAATCAAAATCGGTGTCAACCAGCGATTCGATCTTCACTATTTCATGTTCCAAACCCGAAAGCTTCAGATAGAAGCTGAGAATTTCAACGTTAGCCATGTCACCGTTCAGATTGAGATGGCGAGGGAAAAGACTCCCGATTCGGATCAATTTATACGCCTCACATCTTCGGGGTCATTTAGCCCAAGATACCTTCGAGTTCGTCTCATAGTGTCGGCCGAAAAAATAAAAAGCTTGCGCTGAGAGGGTGGAGTAGGAAGTGCCAAAAAGTGCTCAATAGCTTCTTCGAGTCGATCATCTAGAAAGTTGATAGTGTGCCCTTCAATCATTAGGCGAAGCCCAATTTCAGCGGCGTTGTAGCCAGATACGACATCTATTTTGCCGAGTTTAGAGAAATTAACGGTCCATAACCATGAAGGATCATGGACGTCGCGACCGATTCCAACGAAGACGCATAGCGGAGTTTCTAATAAGTTGTCTAGGTTTAGCTGAGCGCTCGGAGGATTTTGAATCAACATAAATTCAATTTCCTGACCGCGAACTTCACGTACCTCTCCCCTAGCAAAAACTGGCGGAAGTTCATTAAGGGTTTCAGAGATGATAGACAGATTTGCTTGAGTTGGTATGGTTTCGAATAATGCTGCGATCGCGGCAGCTGCATCAACTGCAAAGTGTGCGCCGCGGTTTGGTTGTTTGAATTTGACGTTGCCAAGCTTTGTTTCGATGGTAACCAACTGCCCGTCGAGTTCCGAAACGTAGGTCTCGGCCTGCGGCTCAGTCAATTGGGGTAAAAATGTTGCGGCATAACCCATGCCGATAGAAGAGATGTCACGAAGATGATCTTCGATTGAGAAATAAACCTGTCGGCTTTTTTCTAGAGTCTGGCCAATTAGAAGACAGTTTTGATCACTGCCATTCAAAACGGTAAATTCTGTCGCCTGTACAGCAACATTCGCCAGCGTCTCACGAACTAGTTCAGGCTCCACAAAGCGATCCAGTTGGTCGTCAACAACGTTCATAACAAGAACACCGCGTGGGCGAACCATTCCGGCGAGAGTGACGGCGTGGGCTTCATCCGCTTCGATAACGGCTATTTGCTCTCGAAGGCGACCAAACAAGTTTCCGTGAACCATAACTGACCCGAAATAGCCCTGGAGAATATTTGCCGTCGAGGGATTGGTGAACACGCTGATTCCGTGGGCCCGCAGCAATGCAACCAGCATTTTGGTTGTGGTCGATTTACCAGCTGATCCGGTTACGACAATAACTCCCAGTGGCAGGTGCTCCAGAGCACGAGTAACGAGGTTGGGGTCGATTCTTGAAACGACTAGGCCTGGCAGTGCGGAACCGCCACCTTTTCTAACGATGCGAACCAAAAAGCGAATCAAGCGCCCAATAGCAACCGCAGCGAATGCTCTCATTAGTTGTCGAGATAATCTCGAAGCATTTGAGAACGTGAAGGATGACGCAGCTTAGACATGGTCTTAGACTCAATTTGGCGGATGCGCTCACGTGTAACACCAAACTCTTCACCGATTTGGTCAAGAGTCTTTTGAACACCATCTCCAAGACCAAACCTGCTTCGGATTACACCGGCTTCTCTTGGATGGAGTGAATCAAGAATTCTCTCCAGTTCGCGTTGAAGCATAGTGAAGCCAACCGCGTCAGCTGGAACAACAGCCTCGGTGTCTTCGATCAGGTCTCCGAATTCAGAGTCACCATCTTCACCAAGTGGAGTAGACAGCGAGATAGGCTCTCGACCGTATTTCTGAACCTCCACCACTTTTTCGGGGGTCATGTCTAGCTCGCGTGCTAGCTCTTCAGGCGATGGTTCGCGACCGAGGTCTTGAAGCAGCTGTCGCTGAACACGGGCAAGTTTGTTGATGACCTCAACCATGTGAACAGGGATTCGAATAGTTCTTGCCTGGTCGGCCATTGCACGTGTGATTGCCTGCCGAATCCACCAGGTTGCGTAGGTTGAAAATTTGTAGCCCTTGGTGTAGTCAAATTTCTCTACTGCACGAATAAGGCCCAGGTTTCCCTCTTGGATGAGGTCGAGGAACTGCATTCCGCGACCGGTGTAGCGTTTTGCCAGCGATACCACCAATCGAAGGTTCGCCTCTAGCAAGTGGCTCTTAGCTCTCTGCCCGTCTTTGACAACCCACTTGAGATCGCGTTCCATCTCTCGGGTTAGGCCTTTTGCAGTTGCGAGTTTTTCTTCAGCGAACAGCCCCGCCTCGATGCGTTTTGCTAACTCAACCTCAAGCTCTGCATTGAGAAGAGCAACCTTACCGATTTGCTTTAGATAGTCTTTGACCGGGTCAGCCGTGGCACCGGAAATTGCAGCCGTTTGGACCGGAATGTCATCTTCTTCTCTGTTAGAGAGAACGACGACGTGCTCGCCCAGTTCTTTTAGTCGTGCGGCCTCTTCATCAAGCTCTTCCTCGAGCTCCGGTGTTTCAGCGTCAGTAGCCAAGTCAACTGTTGAGGTCGCCTCGGCAACGATTTCGTCAACAGATTCTAATTCGTCATCTTCTTCAAGATCTTCGTCGTCAGCAGCAAGCTCTTTAGGAAGTTTTGCAGCCTTCGACTTTGTCGCTTTAGCTGCTGGTGACTTTTCGGTCTTGCCGGCCTTCTCGGGCTTTGTGGGCTTAGTCGGCTTTGCTTTGGATTCAACTTCTTCTGCCCCAGCCTTTTTCGAGCTGCCTGCTTTTGCAACAGTCGCCTTTTTCTGAGGGTGTGCAACAGGCTCTTCGAGCACGAGCTTCTTGGTAGTCACCTTGGCAGGCGAAGACTTTTCAGCGACGGCGGACTTGGCAGCTGGCTTTTTCTTTTCGACTTTCTCAGAGGTAGAAGATTGGCTTACCGCCTTCTTGGTCGCGGTGGTCTTTTTTTTAGCAGTTGCGGTAGGGATAGCAGTTTCCTTAGGTTCATTGATCGAAACTTCCCCCGAAGTCTTCTCGTTTGGGTGCAGCAAACTGGCAAAAAACCCGCGTCTCTTGGGTTCGGCGTTGTCTTTCGGTGCCATGGCTGCCTTTCGCTCCCCGTTATTTCGGGCAGTTTGAAGACCCATGTCAAGTTAAATACTCGACTGGGTCTTGAACTCACATTATCGCACGATAATTCCGAATTATCGCCAGAAACTGAGCTTTTTGTTCAAAACTTTTCGAATCGGAATGAACTCTTGCCCCTGGGAACGGAGCAAAGCACGACACCTCTCTCGTTCAAGTATGAAAAAGACCAAGCCCAAAAGGGCAACCAGTGGCATTACCCACATACCGCTTTCGAGATTTGCCGCTTCGAAGCGCTTTTCGGTGGTGTTGGTCAGGTCACTTATCAAGCCGACGAAAAAAATTGCTAGAAATGTTGCAAGAAAGCCACCGATGTTTGCTATTCCGTTTGCGGAGCCAGTCCTTTCAGCTGGAACATAGCTGCGAGTGAAATCGAACGCCAGCATCGAAGCCGGCCCTGAGCAAGCCAGTATGAAACCTAAAACAACAACTGCAATCCAGCTGTCCTGCCCCGGAATAATCAGTAAATTGATCCAGCTCAAAATCACTGCCATACCTGTGGCAATCACCAAATTTGATCGTCGACCTGGAAAACGAGTGGCCAGCCCCGAGTAAGCGAATCCAATGAAAAGGCCAGCTACCACGAGGAAACCCAGGAACAAACCGGCCATCGCCTCTGAGAATTTTTGAACGGCAACGAGATATGGAAAACCCCAGAGCAGAAGAAAGATAGATGTTGCAGACTGGAGCGTGAAATGCGTCCAAAATGCAAGCCTCACAAAAGGGCTCTGCAAACCGAGCAAAACGCCCTTGAAAGCTGTTCGGGTATCAACTTTTCCGCGTTCTAACTGCAGCTTGGGTACACGTATTGCGATACCAGACAAGAGGGATGCAAGCGCAGCGGCCAATCCAACCACTAGAAAGGCTTGCTGCCAACCTAGTTTTGCCAAGAGCCACCCGAACGGCATAGCTGAGATAAGTTGGCCAAGCTGCCCGAGATTGGTAGCCAAAAGTTGCATGCGGGTCACTCGTCGCTTAGAGACGACGACTTGAACAATTCTGACCAGGCTGACGAACGTGAATGCGTCTCCAAATCCGAGAATCGCTCTACCAACTATGACTTGCGCTATGGATTCTGAAAATGCGACAACTACCTGACCAAGACTGACAAAGGCTACGCCGGTAGTAATGGTTACCTTTGGACCAAATCGATCTACGAGCACCCCAACGGGAATTTGCATGGTTGCATAGACAACCAACTGCAAAACAGTAACCGCGGCGAGCTGCGTAGCAGTTGTGTTGAAGGATTCGGCAGCTTCAATTGATGCAACACCCATGCTGCTGCGGTTGATTACGCTTACAAAATAAGCAAAGACCGCAGCCGTAAAGGCAACCATTGTTCTTAGGGGCACACACAAATCATGACATTGATTTCAAAGGATGTTGCCCCCCTGGCAATTGTCACTGGAGGAACTAAAGGTATTGGGCGTTCAGTTTGCCTCCAGCTCGCAAAACAGGGCTGGCAAGTAATTGCTGCGGGTCGAGATGAACTTGCCGGCGCTGCACTAACGCGTGATGCCGAGCAGCAAGCTTTACAAGTGAGGTACCTAAAGTTAGACCTCGAGTCACTTGACTCAGTAGCGAGATTTTCCAAGCAAATCACATCCTGGAATATTTTGGTCAATAACGCCGGCATCAAAATCGAGCAAAGTTCTTCGCCTACGGGAGATGGCTTCGAACGTCACATGCAGATAAACCATTTGGGTCATTTTTTGCTGACTGCAAAACTCTGGCCGATGGCCGCTGCTAACGCCGCTGTGGTATCGGTCAGCTCGATTGTGGCAAACAGAATTGAGAATCCACTGTTGCCCAGCGGCTATCAACAGGTGGGCCGCTATGACCCGGCCGTCCACTACGCAAATTCAAAATTTCTCAATTTGGCATTTGCTGCTGCGCTGGATAAACGCACCCGGGAAAGTGGAGTGACCTCGGCCGCTGCTGCTCCGGGTTTCACGAGAGCTGAGCCGTATGGCCCGCGTTACGTTCGCCACGTCGAAAAACTCTTGGCCCAAAACTGTGACTACGGAGCCCTACCAATTACGGCGGCAGCACTAACAAAACGCTCAGGCTACTGGGTTCCTAAATACTTTCAACTTTGGGGTCACCCCAGGGCGATAGATTACCCGCGAACCCTAACCAGTCAGGTCCTAGACTCGGTCTGGATCGCATCCGAGAGGGCCTTGGGCATTAACTTTGATCCTGGTCGGGGTCTTGCGATTTCTTAGCCAAAAAAGCTTCCAACTCATTCGCAATTTCATCAGCAGTTGGTATTCGATTTTCTTGAAACCTGATCGGGGTGCGGATCGGACCGGTTTTTTCGTTTGCGTAACCGTTCTCAAGGGAAGTGATCATCTTGGCTAAATCTTCATTTTCGCTTACTTGTTTATTCAGCTTCGACAAGAATTCACGATTCGAATCACGCAGAGCATCAGACGGAAGTACGAGGTCTGTGGCGCTCATCAATAGCTCTACCGCCCTAAGTGCAGTGGCGGGAAACTCTGACTCAGCTAAGTAGTGTGGCACCAGTAAAACAAACCCGCAGGTTGGAACTTTGAGTTTCGAAAGTTTATATTCCAACAGATGCAGGATGTTGCCAGGCACTTGCGTCTGCGGCTTCCACTCGCTGTATTGCTCAATCAATTCAGGACGATTACCGGATACGGTCACACCCAGAGATCGAGTATGTGGAATTGGGAAACCAATTGAGTGAACCCAGGTGAAACTGCTGACCGAGAACTCTGTGCAAAACTCGGAAACAGCTTCTGTGAAGGCATCCCATTTCAGATCCGGTTCGTAGCCACTCAGGTAAAGAAACTGTTGATTGGCATCATCGGTGCATAGGTAGATGCCAAGTTGCTCTGGCTCGTAATCTGCAATGTGATCCTTGTCAAAGAACATGAGCGGCCGGCGAGACCGGTAGTCGAGGAGTTCATCGTTCTCAAATTCAACGACCAACTCAGTGTCTAGCGTTTCGAAAAGATGATTTTCTAACTGCAAAATTGTTGAACCGGCATCTGTAAAGCCTGAAAGATTGGCAACCATGTGCAGCCCGCTAGGAACGAGGCTTCCCGCCTGGACCCGGGTAAATATTCCTCTGTCACTCACGATTCAATCCTAGTTTGCAGCTGTAGCATTGCGACTATGTCTCTAGCAACAGTTGAACTGGTATCCAAATTTCCACAAATTGATGCACTAATCACTTTCTTTGTTAATGAGTCTCAATTCAGAGCTGACACACGATTTCATGAAATAAATTCCACCGACACCCTCGGTTATGTCATTGCAAGCGGAATTCCTAATTTTCCAATCGTTTACAAAGAAAATTCCGACCCGCTGTTAGCGATTGAATCACTCGGTGGAAATGCCATCCGAAAATTAGATTCGTTCGTTCGCATTGGCGTGGAACTCAATGGCAACTCAGCTGAACAAACAGCTTTTCTATCTGGACTTTTGTTAGCGGGCTACAAGTTTGAAAAATTTAAGAGCGAAAAGGCTTCCAAGACACAGTTGGTTTTTGTAAAAAATGCAAAAACTGAGACAGCTGAGAGGCTGTCAGAGCTGCTAATTGTTAGAGATTCACTTTTTCTAGTGAGAGATTTGATTAACACGCCTGCCAATCATTTAGGCCCGGCGGAGTTTATTACGGAAGCCACAAAAGCAGCTCGAGGTCTCCCATTGAAAATTGAAGTTTTCGATGAAAAAAAGCTAGCAAAACTCGGCTGTAACGCTATTTTGGCAGTTGGAAGAGGCTCGATTCGCCCACCCGCGTTGCTCAAGATTTCCTATCGCCCGGTCAATGCAAAACGGCACTTAGCTTTCGTTGGTAAAGGAATCACCTTTGACACCGGCGGGTTATCGCTTAAGCCGGCAGATTCTATGGTTGGCATGAAATACGACATGGCCGGTGCAGCGATCACACTCGGATCTGTTTTGGCACTCGCCAAGTCTCATTCAGACACACGAATCACGGCTTGGATGGCACTCGCAGAAAACATGCCTGGGGGTAGCGCAACCAGACCAAACGACGTCATCACAGCTCATAACGGGAAAACCATTGAGATTCTGAATACTGATGCGGAAGGAAGATTGGTTCTGGCTGATGCCCTTTCTGTTGCTTCAAAAGAGAACCCTGACCTCATAGTCGATGTCGCCACGCTGACTGGCGCTGCGACGATCGCTCTTGGCAACCGACATGTAGGTGTGATGGGCGATGATCAGGCAGTGCTTGAAATCTTGGATGCCGCAGAACGAGCCCGAGAGTTAGTTTGGGCAATGCCGCTTCCTGAGGACCTTTCTGATGCGCTCAAGTCAGACGTCGCCGACATCGCAAACGCCAAAATTGGCTTCCGGGCCGGCGGAATGCTGCTGGGTGGAATTTTCCTAAAGAATTTCATCGGATCAACCAAAAACGGGAATCAGAGCATCCCATGGGCCCATTTAGATATAGCCGCGGTCGGTAACAACGCCGGGGCCCCTTACGGTGTGAATCCAAAGGGCGCGACCGGGATTATGTTGCGCACCCTAATCGAACTGGGCAAACCGAACAGCACGAGGCGACTCAAGTAGTAAAGTTTTAGAGTCAATAAATCCAAGGAGTGCTAGTGGCGGACCACAATTTTGATGTCGTAATTCTCGGTGGAGGAAGCGGTGGTTATGCCGCAGCTCTCAGGTCGGCACAGCTTGGAAAATCCGTAGCACTGATCGAAAAAGACAAACTTGGCGGCACCTGCCTGCACCGCGGTTGCATCCCCACCAAAGCTCTTCTTCACTCCGCAGAAATTGCCGACAATGTGCGCGAGGCCTCTCACTACGGAATCTCAGCGACCCTCGGTTCCATCGACATGACAGTCGTTAACCAGTATCGCGATTCGATTATCGACAAGCTTTTCAAGGGTCTGTCGGGCTTGGTCGCATCAAAGAACATCACCGTCGTTGCCGGTGAAGGACGCATGGTTGGCCCAAAGACAATCTCTGTTAACGGCGATAACTACACCGGTCAGAATCTTGTGTTGGCTTCCGGCTCTTACTCAAGAACTCTTCCAGGTCTAGAGATCGGCGGGCGAGTAATCACCTCCGAGCAGGCATTGCAGCTTAATTTCGTTCCGCAGCGGGCTATTGTTCTTGGCGGCGGTGTAATTGGTGTTGAGTTTGCATCCATCTGGAAGAGCTTTGGAACCGAAGTTACTGTCATCGAGGGCCTAAATCACCTAGTTCCAAATGAAGATGAGGCGGTCTCTAAGGGTCTTGAGCGCGCATTCCGCAAGCGTGGAATTGATTTCAAATTGGGCGTTCGCTTCTCAGGTGTAGAACAAACCGCCACCGGCGTGATTGTAAGCCTCGAGAACGGTGAGAAGTTCGAGGCAGACCTACTATTGGTTGCCGTTGGACGTGGTCCGAACACCGCAGGGCTCGGTTATGAAGAACATGGCATCAAGGTTGAACGCGGCTTTGTAATCACCAACGAACGGCTAGAAACTAGCGTCCCTGGCGTTTACGCTGCCGGAGACATTGTTCCGGGTCTCCAGCTTGCACACCGTGGCTTCCAGCAGGGCATTTTCGTTGCGGAGGAGATTGCCGGTCTCAAGCCTGCAGTTATTGACGAAGACGGAATCCCAAAGGTTACCTACTGTGAACCAGAGGTTGCCTCTGTCGGGCTGTCTGAAGCTAAAGCCAGAGAGAAATTTGGCGCTGAGAATGTCTCGGTATACGAGTACAACCTTGGCGGAAACGGCAAGAGTCAGATTTTGGGTACCGCGGGTTTCATCAAGCTGGTACGTCAGGTGAACGGTCCGGTCGTCGGTGTTCACATGCTGGGATCTCGTGTCGGTGAGCAAATCGGCGAGGCCCAACTAATTGTCAACTGGGAGGCTTACCCGGAAGAGGTTGCCACCCTGATTCACGCACACCCAACCATGAACGAAGCAATCGGTGAAGCGCACCTAGCTCTAGCCGGCAAACCGCTGCACGCTCACGCATAGAAAGTCAAAGGCAGAAAATGGCAGAAGTATTACTACCCGCTCTGGGTGAAAGCGTTACCGAAGGTACTGTTACTCGCTGGCTAAAGAAGGTCGGCGAAACTGTAGCTGTAGACGAGCCTCTAGTTGAGGTATCAACCGACAAAGTTGACACCGAGATTCCATCGCCGGTTGCAGGCGTGATTCAAGAGATCCTGGTTCAAGAAGATGAAACCGTATCTGTGGGTGCTGTTCTGGTAATAATCGGCGATGGTGCCGCTGCCCCAGTTTCTGCACCTGCCTCCCCAGCTGCTCAGCCAGAGACACCGGTGGCAGAGGTGGCGCAGGGTATTCCTGCTCCTATTGCAAGCCCAGTGGTCGAAGTTACTCCAGTAGTTGCAGAATCACCGGCGCCGGTAGTAGCACCGCCCACTCCGGTGGCAGCTGCTTCAGTTTCAACACCGGTAGTCTCGTCGGTTCCGGCCGCCGCCTCGGTAGACCCGAGTTACGTAACTCCCCTGGTTAGAAAACTGGCTAGCGAGAATGGCATTGACCTTAGTACCGTTTCTGGGACCGGTGTGGGCGGAAGAATCCGCAAGGATGATGTCCTTGCAGCTACAACTGCAATTACAGTTCCGGCGTCTCCCGCGGCAGTGGCAGCACCTGTGGCGGCTTCTCCGCTTCGTGGAACCACTGAACCAATGTCTCGTCTCCGCAAGGTACTTGCAGAGCGCGCAGTTGCGAGCATGGCATCTACCGCTCAACTAACCACCGTGGTTGAAGTAGACGTAACGGCAATTGCTAATCTGCGCCAACAGGTTCAGTCGGATTTCACGGCCAAAACCGGTGTCAAACTTAACTTCATGCCGTTCTTTGCGCTAGCTGCCGCGGAGGCCCTGAAGGCTCACCCCAAGCTAAACGCTTCAATCGATGGTGAAAACATTGTTTATCACCCGACTGAGAACATCTCATTTGCTGTCGACACCGAACGAGGGCTGTTGACCCCGGTAATCAGAGATGCCGGATCACTCACCATCGCACAGACTGCTCAACAAATTGCAGATCTTGCCGGTCGAACTCGCAGCAACCAGCTAAAGCCGGATGAGCTCGGCGGCGGCACTTTCACCCTTACCAACACGGGTTCGCGCGGCGCCCTATTTGACACACCCGTGGTGTTTTTGCCACAGGTAGCCATCTTGGGCACCGGAATTGTGACCAAGCGACCAGTCGTGGTTACTGATTCACTCGGAAATGACGCAATAGCGATTCGCAGCATGGTCTACCTAGCCTTGTCTTATGATCACCGACTGGTTGATGGCGCAGACGCATCGCGATTCCTAGTCGATGTCAAGAAGCGTCTAGAAGAGGCGAACTTCGCTGCAAATCTAGGAATTTAGTAACGATAGTTCAATCAATTGGGGTCACTTCGGTGGCCCCAATTTTTTTCCATAAATTGTTTGAGTCAAGTGATTCAAGAACAATTAGCTCTGAGTCACATTCGGCGTATTGCGGCTGGGCCCGATAAGACCTGATTCCCCCGATCTGAATCAAATCTGATTGCGTGTTTTCTAAGGCAGGTACAGTGCAGTCAATTGACTGCCGGTTCGTTTCGTCGGTTTTGTTTTCGGGGTTCGGTTCTCTGAGATTATTTGCACCACTGTAAACGAGAGCAATTCCGGCTACGAATATTGCGAGCCCAGCCCCGGCAAGGCGAAAACCGTGTGCACGTCTGCGCGGCGCATCTCCCAAGAAGAGAGTCTTTGCGTTTCGGTGCGGCCTAAAGAAGCGGAGTCTGCTGTTCACCCTGAAATTCTCGGGGCAAACGCACGCCAAATGACAATCGATTAAGAATTTGTGAATAACTGAATTAGGCTATTGAGGTGCCAGAGTTCTTAATTGCGGGTCTAAATCCGTATTTCGTTGAATATGAGGCAGGCTGGCAACTGCAGCGGGAAATCCATGCCGACATAGCTGCTGGAATCAGGGACGAAACCTGCGTCTTCTTAGAGCACTCCCCCGTTTATACCGCCGGAAAAAGAACCGACGAGTCTGAACTTCCAAAGGATGGAACCCGCTTCATCGAAGTAGATCGCGGTGGCAAGATTACTTGGCACGGTCCGGGCCAACTTGTCGGCTATCCAATTTTTCGCCTTCCCGAGCCAATCGATGTTGTTGGCTATGTGCGCTGGTTAGAACAGGTCATCATAGACTCAATAGCTGAACTTGGAATACTAGGCACCAGAGTTGATGGTCGAAGTGGCGTATGGGTTGAAACTGACGGAGCCCTAGACAAAGTTGCGGCAATCGGCATCCGAGTTTCCGAAAAAATTACGATGCATGGCTTTGCCTTGAACTGCAACAACTCGCTGGTCGCCTTTGAGAACATAATTGCCTGCGGAATAGCTGACGCCAAGGCAACCACCCTCTCTATTCTTGCCGGGAGAGAAATCACACCGGCTGAAATGATCCCCATTATCCAGCCGAGACTCTCATCGGGCATACCAAAGAGGAACCGCTAATGAGTGAACCCACAAAGAAATTACTTCGAATTGAAGCTCGCAATTCGGAAACACCGATTGAGAAAAAGCCAGAGTGGATTAAAACGGTCGCCAAGATGGGACCGGAATACCTTTCAATACGAGAAAAGGTCAAGTCAGAAAGTTTGCACACCGTCTGCCAAGAGGCCGGCTGCCCAAACATTTATGAATGTTGGGAAGACAGGGAGGCAACCTTCCTGATTGGAGGCTCTCAGTGCACTCGGCGCTGTGACTTTTGCCAAATTGACACAGGAAAGCCCGCGGCATTTGATCCCGATGAACCACGTCGTGTAGGTGAGTCGGTTCGAGAAATGAATCTTCGCTATGCGACAGTGACCGGAGTAGCTAGAGATGACTTAGAGGATGAAGGCTCGTGGCTATACGCAGAGACTATTCGTCAAATTCATCAGCTCAACCCAGGAACTGGAGTCGAAATTCTAGTTCCAGATTTTTCAGGTAAGCCAGAGCTGCTCAAAAAAGTCTTTGACGCCCGCCCTGAGGTTTTTGCGCACAACGTGGAGACCGTACCTCGCATTTTCAAGCAAATCCGGCCCGCCTTCAACTACGAACGCTCACTAAACGTAATCACTCAGGCCAAAGAATATGGATTGGTCACCAAGTCAAACCTGATTTTGGGTATGGGTGAAACTGACGAAGAAATCGTCCAAGCGCTTCATGACCTACACGAAGCTGGCTGCGACATCGTTACAGTCACACAATACTTGCGTCCGACACCAAGACATCATCCTGTTGATCGCTGGGTAAAACCCCAAGAATTCGTTGAGTTTGGTCGCATTGCCGAGGAAATCGGGTTTGTCGGTGTCTTGTCTGGTCCTTTGGTTAGGTCCTCTTATCGAGCCGGTCGACTTTGGGCTGAGTCGATGATGAAGCATGGCCGCGAGATCCCCGCAAATCTTGCGCACCTAGCTGAAGCCGCGATTAGCAAAGGTTTTGCCCAAGCGGTTAGGTAGAATCGTCAAATGGCCAAGACTCCTAAACAACCCGGACGCATCCGTCAGCTAATCACCGTCTACAAAATGACGGCTAAGGTCGACAAAACCGCTGTTCCCTGGGCTTTGCTCGCGATTTTGATTGGCGTGTTGGTCGGTGTCGGCCTGAGTCTCTGGCTTGCTGGTTCAAACGTTTTTCTCACTGTGATGTACCTGATTTCGGGATCTCTACTGGGAATTATGGCTGCGTTAGTCGTAATGGCCAGAAAAGCTGAGCGAGCCGCCTACAGTCAAATTCAAGGTCAAACCGGCGCTACCGGGGCGGTTCTCGGCAACTCGCTAAGAAGAGGATACGTTTCTTCTGAAATGCCGGTGTCGATGAACCCGAGAACTCAAGAGGCGGTTTATCGAGTTGTCGGCCCAGCTGGAATTGTCCTGATCGGCGAGGGTTCTTCCAAGAATCGAGCTGCTTTACTCGTTGAAGACGAAAAACGAAAAGTAATGAGAGTCGCACCTGGAGTTCCAGTGCACATGATTTACACAGCCGAAGGCGAGACTCCACTGCACCTACTGAGCAAAGAGCTATACCGTCTGCCTAAATTATTGAGCCGAAGCGAAATTTCTACCGTTCGTAAGCGTCTAGAAGCACTGGGCACCAATTTGCCAATTCCGAAGGGAATTGATCCTCGCAAATTCAGAGCGCCTCGGCGCTAAGCTCTCATTTCCTGAGAACTAATCGCGTTTTAGCCAACTGGTCATGCAGTGCCGTGCCGGCCTCAGTGTTGATAAGGGCTGGCAAAACTAGAAGTTCAAGCGCAGTGCGCACAATCGCTGAGCGGAATCCAACGACAGAGCCACCAAGCCTCACCACACGAATGCCGGATATTCGCTGACCGATGGTCGCGGAATTGGTTGCAATCAGTACCACCCGCATCAACGAGAAGAAAACTAGCGTTACGGTGCTGTCATTTTCAAAAAATGCGCCCGAAAAAATCAAAGCTATAACCCAGTCGATGGTTATGGCACACATGCGCCGCAATAAGCCAACTTGGTTCGAATTCGAATTGGGGTATTTGCTCTCCACCAGAGCACTCTATGCCAAACTTTTTACATTCCCGAAACATTAAGTAAGCCCGCCGAAATACAGGCAAAGGTAGACTGGTAGCGGCCCGAGGATGAGCCTCACCAATTCCAACCTTTTTGAAGGGAATAACCCTATGTTCAAGACCGCCTCTGAGGTCGTCAAGTACATCAAAGACAATGACGTAAAGTTCCTTGATGTTCGTTTTACCGACCTTCCTGGTGTGCAGCAGCACTTCAACTTGCCAGCCAGCATGATTGACGAAGAGTTCTTCGTTGACGGTCAGCTGTTCGATGGCTCATCAATTCGCGGATTTGCTTCGATTCACGAATCTGACATGCAACTAATCCCAGATGTAACTACCGCCTACCTTGACGCCTTCCGTGCAGAAAAGACTCTGGTTGTTCTGTTTGACATCTACAACCCTCGCAATGGTGAGATTTATCACCGCGACCCTCGCCAGGTTGCAAAAAAAGCTGAAGCGTATTTGGCCAGCACAGGAATCGCAGACACCGCGTTCTTTGCTCCTGAGGCAGAATTCTTCATCTTTGATGACGTGCGCTACGAATACAAACAGAACTCATCGATGCACTTTATCGACTCTTCAGAGGCTGCCTGGAACTCAGGTCGAGTTGAAGAGGGTGGCAACTTGGCTAACAAGACCCCTTACAAGGGTGGCTATTTCCCAGTTACCCCAGTAGACCAGCACGCCGATATGCGCGACAACATTGTTCTTGAGCTTGCTGCAGCAGGGCTCAAGGTAGAGCGTAGTCACCACGAAGTGGGAACCGCTGGTCAGGGTGAAATCAACTACAGATTCGACACCTTGGTACACGCTGCCGATGACATCCTAAAGTTCAAATACATCGTCAAGAACGTTGCCAACCAGTGGGGCAAGACCGCAACCTTCATGCCAAAGCCTCTCTTCGGAGACAATGGCTCGGGCATGCACGTTCACCAGTCACTCTGGAAAGATGGCAAGCCACTGTTCTATGACGAGAACGGCTATGGCGGTCTTTCAGACCTTGCTCGCTGGTACATCGGCGGTATTTTGAAGCACGCCTCATCACTGCTAGCCTTCACCAACCCTTCGGTAAACAGCTTCCATCGTTTGGTTCCAGGCTTCGAGGCACCAGTGAACCTGGTCTACTCGGCTGGTAACCGCTCAGCTGCAATTCGTATCCCGCTAACCGGAACCAACCCTAAGGCGAAGCGAATTGAGTTCCGTGCGCCTGATGCATCAGCTAACCCCTACCTAGCTTTCGCAGCTATGTTGATGGCAGGTCTCGACGGCATTAAGAACCGCATCGAGCCACATGCTCCGGTCGACAAAGACCTGTACGAGCTTCCAGCTGAAGAAGCAAAGTTGATCCCTCAGGTTCCTGGAAACCTTGAAGACTGCCTAAAGGCACTTGAAGCAGACCACGACTACCTGCTTCAGGGTGACGTATTCACCAAGGACCTGATTGAGACTTGGATTGACTACAAGCGCACCAATGAAATCCAGCCGATTGCCCTTCGTCCTCACCCATACGAGTTCGAACTTTACTTCGGAGTGTAATTAGAAACTAAAAAATGGCCCCTCAACAGAGGGGCCATTTTTTTATTCGAAAAATACTCTCTCGAAAACGGATCTGGCTCGCCTGGTCATCGCCAAATAGTCTTCTTGCAGTGCGGTCGCTGAACCCCGCGGGTATCCCATTATTCGGGCCATCCCCTCGAGTTGCCGGCGGTCTGTGGGTAGCACGTCTGTTCGCTTCCCGTCCCAGAGCACGCTTGCCGAACGGCATCGTGACACAAAGGTCCAGGCTTCACTGAGCACTCTAGCGTCATGCTCGGCAATTAGACCTGCAGAGACCGCTGCGCTCAAGGCTGGAATTGTCTGCGGTGTTCTCAAATCAGTGTGCTCTGCCCCATTTCGAAGCTGCAAAAGTTGGACCACCCATTCGACATCCGAAAGCGAGCCTCTACCCAACTTCATGTGCCGCTTAGGATCAGCTCCCTGCGGTAGCCGTTCACTCTCCATGCGTGCCTTGATGCGCCGGATCTCAATAATCGCCAAGTCAGACACATCTTTCGGGTAGCGGTATTGCTCAATCAAAGAGATGAAATCATTCTGGAGAGACTGATCGCCGCCGATTACCCTGGCCCGCAGCAATGCTTGGGCCTCCCAGGTATCACTCCAGCGCTCGTAGTAACTGCTATACGATGCGATTGACCGTGTGATCGGCCCTTTGTTTCCTTCAGGTCTAAGCTCTAAATCTAGTTCGAATTCTAAAATCGGGTCTTTGACGAGTTGACGTAGGTCAGCTACCAAACGCTCGGCTGCTTTTTGAACCAGATCATCATCGCCCGATGTCTTTCGATGAACAAACATTACGTCTGCGTCAGAGCCGAAGCCGAGTTCACGCCCACCGTACCTGCCCATCGCAACAATCGAAAATTCGAAGCTCGCCTCAGTTTTGTTTCGCAGTTTTGCAAGCCCGAGCATCGCCACCAGGTAGCAGTCATAGACGCTAGTGAGACCTGCCTGCACATCCTCTAGTTTCAAAACGTCAAGCACCGCGCCCATTGCCAACCTGAGAACTTCTCGACGACGAATGCTTCGAATGGCGGCGGCCGCAACATCGGATCCGTCGTGTCGATCGATGATCGCTGAAATTTCCTCAGATATTTGCTCGAATGCAAGTGGCCGCAACAGCTCGACGTCATCGAACCAGGCGGCAGCTTCTGGAATCCGTTCGAATAGGGTCGTAGCCATTCTTGAATTTCCCAAAACCTGCGTCATTCGCTCAGCAGCTCCGGAGCTATCGCGCAGCATTCTGAGATACCAGTGCGAATCTCCGAGGTCTTCTGAGAGCCGTCTGAAAGAGACCAAAGCCGCATCTGGGTCGGTTCCTTCCGCGAACCACTGCAGTAGCACAGGAAGTAGCTGACGTTGAATCGTCGCTCGCCTGGAAAGACCAGAGGTCAGTGCGTTTATGTGTGTGAGTGCACTTTTTGGGTCAATGAAACCGATGGCATGCAATCGATCTTCAATCTGATCGGTAGAGAGTTGAAGACTATCTGGATCGAGTTTCGAGACTGCACTGAGCAACGGCCTATAAAAGATTTTCTGATGGAGTGCTCGCACTTCCGACTTGACCCTCGACCAATTGGCAAGTAGTTCTTCGGAAGTATTTCGGGTTCCAAACACCCTTGCAAGAGCTCGTTGAGAAACCTCGTCAGTTGGCATGAGGTGGGTTCGGCGCATGGCTGAAAGCTGAATTCGGTGCTCTAGCACGCGGAGATACCTATAGTGAGACTCAAAAAGCGCTGCCTCATTGCGTCCGATGTAGCCCGCTTGAGAAAGCTTCTGAATGGCTGAAATGGTGTCTCGAATTCTGATTGACTCGTCGGTTCGGCCGTGCACTAACTGCAGCAGTTGCACCGTGAATTCGACGTCTCTCAAACCACCCGGTCCGAGCTTGATTTCGCGGTCGACCTCTTGCTCGGGGATGTAATCGGTAACGCGTTCTCTCATTTTTTGGGCAGATTCAACGAATCCTTCCCGAGTAGCTGATTGCCAAACTTTAGGCCAGAGGGCAGCAACATATCGCTCACCTAATTCGATGGAACCGGCCAGCGGACGTGCCTTAAGCAGCGCTTGGAACTCCCAGCTCTCTGCCCAGCGCTCGTAGTAGGCAACGTGCGATTCCAATGTACGCACCAACGCTCCCGACTTGCCTTCTGGACGCAGGTTAGGGTCAACCTGCCAAAGTGCAGGCTCGGCTGCAGTTGCATCCATTGAACGCATCATGCGCGTTGCCAATTTAGTGCCAATTTCGAGAGCACGCTGATTATCGATCACATCCTGGTTATTTGACTCCCCTACGAAAATGACGTCGACATCGGAAATGTAATTGAGCTCCCGTGCGCCACACTTACCCATAGCAATTACAGCCAAGTCGGTTGCATCTACTTCAGCGGCAGAAAATGCTCCAAACTCGCTGGTGGCGGTAAGTTCCCAACGGGCGGTAATGAGACCCGCTTCGATTGCGGCGCCGGCAAGGTCGGCAAGCGCTGCAGCAACCTCGGTGACGACAGTTGTGGGATCCGCTGCGGTTAGGTCAAATAACGCGATGCGGAGCAGCTCTTGACGGTATGCGCGACGAAGCAGAGCCCATTTGTCTGGAGCAGTTTCGCCTGAGAGCACCGCTCCCCCAATAGCGCCAGCCATTTCTTCTCGACTGGGTATTTCAATCGAACTCTCCATGATGATTGAGTGTGATTCTGGAACTCGCTCGATGAAATCAGTCAGTGCACTGCTGGCCCCCAACACGAGGCATAGGCGTTTCGCGTATTCCTCGCGCTTAAGCAGCGTTTTAATTTGTGCCGGATAGGACTGTGCGAGGCGAAGAACGGACGATAGAGCCTGATCTGGATTTTGCGCTAAACCGACTTGAGCCAAAATTGGCCGGGCATTGTCGCCCACGATAGAGACCAATTGATCTAGATTAGCCAGCGCTGTTTCAAGATCTACTAGTCCGTATTTAGCAAGCGCGGAGAGACCCGAGGATCGCTCGAAACCGACCATTTATAGAACTTCGAAGTTTTGCTTCAGCTCAAAAGGAGTGACCTGAGCACGGTACTCAGCCCACTCTCTACGCTTATTAGCCAACACGTAACTGAAAACCTCTTCACCCAAGGTTTGGGCCGCCAATTCTGATTCTTCAAGTTTTCGAATCGCGTGCTCGAGGTTCTGCGGAAGAGGCTGAATTCCCATGGCTCGACGCTCTGCGTCGGACAGCGCCCAGACGTTGTCTTCAGTTTCTGCCGGCAGAGGGTACTCTTCCTCAATTCCCTTGAGGCCTGCCGCCAAAATAAGCGCATAGGCGAGATAGGGATTGGCAGCCGAGTCAATTGCACGGTACTCGACCCGAGAGCTCTGGCCCTTGTCTGGTTTGTAGAGCGGAACCCGAAGCAATGCGGAACGGTTGTTGTGCCCCCAACTTACGTAGCTAGGCGCCTCGCCCCCACCCCATAGGCGCTTATAAGAATTGACGTATTGGTTAGTAACCGCTGTGATCTCTGCAGCGTGCTTCAACAATCCAGCAATAAAGTGCTTTGCTGTTTTCGACAGGTGGTACTGCGAGCTTGCATCAAAAAATGCGTTGGTGTCGCCCTCGAATAGTGACATGTGGGTGTGCATGCCGGAACCAGGATGCTCAGTAAAAGGCTTGGGCATGAATGTCGCGTATACACCTTGCTCAATAGCGACCTCTTTGATCACGGTGCGGAAAGTCATGATGTTATCGGCCATAGTCAGGGCGTCGGCGTAGCGTAGGTCAATTTCATTCTGACCAGGACCACCTTCGTGATGGCTGAATTCGACCGAGATACCCAACTGCTCAAGCATCGAAACTGCACGACGTCGGAAGTCATGGGCAGTTCCGCCAGGAACATTGTCGAAATACCCAGCCTTGTCGACCGGAATCGGCCCCTCCGGTCCCAACTCAGAGGATTTGAGAAGGTAAAACTCAATTTCCGGATGAATGTAGAAAGAGAAACCTCTATCTGAAGCTTTCGCCAGTGCTCGACGCAATACGTTTCTAGGATCTGCTGCTGCTGGCTTACCGTCAGGGGTCTGGATGTCGCAAAACATTCTCGCCGTTGGATCAATTTCGCCGCGCCAAGGGAGAATCTGAAAAGTGCTTGGATCTGGCTGTGCCAGCATGTCAGCTTCGTATGTTCTTGCCAGACCTTCGATGGCTGATCCATCAAAGCCAAGGCCTTCTGCGAAAGCTCCCTCAACCTCTGCAGGAGCAATCGCTACCGACTTCAGAGTTCCGGCAACATCGGTAAACCAAAGCCGAACAAACTTCACGCCGCGCTCTTCAATAGTTCTTAGAACGAAGTCTCGTTGCTTATCCATTTAGGCTCCTAGTCGGTTGCTACTAGGCTAATGCCTATGCCGAATTTCCGCTTCGCAGTTGCACAGATCAATCCGATTGTCGGTGACTTTCCGGGAAATTTAGAACTCATAAAACTTGAAATAGCGGACGCAAACGCAAAGGGTGCTCAATTAATTTGCTTCGGTGAAATGTCGCTGAGTGGATACCCAATAGAAGACCTCGCCCAACGTCCCGATTTTCTTGAGAAGGCAGAGGCGGCCCTTCACAAACTTCGTTCTTGGGTATCAACAGAGTTTCCCGACATCACGGTTGTAGTCGGACTTCCAACCAAGGCGATATCAAGCCATAGCAACTGGGCTATGGCTCACAATTCGGCTGCTGTTATCCAGAATGGGAAAATTACCGGGCTTTATCACAAGCATCATTTGCCCAACTATTCGGTATTTGATGAATATCGCGTATTCAAGAGCGGCAATCAACCCCTGAGCTTCACTATTGGGGAACACAAAATCGCGCTCGCGATTTGCGAAGACATCTGGCAGGTCGGTGGTCCAGTTTCGGCTACGGCCAGCCTTGGGGTCGATCTTCTTCTGGTACTGAACGGAAGTCCATTCGAGCGCTCTAAATCTGAAGCTCGCCTGGAACTCGCCAGAGACGTAGCCAAGAGAGAAAATACAGCCGTTGCCTACGTCAATCTGGTGGGTGGTCAGGATGACCTAGTTTTCGATGGTGGAAGCTTCGTCATTTCAGCCGAAGGGGTCTTGGTAGGCCGTCTGCCACAGTTCGATAGCGGGCTTGGAGTTTTTGATTTTAATTCCAAGAGAGAGATGAGGTTCCACGGAACTTCTGTCAGTGACCAAACTGACAACTGGCAAATCTGGAACGCTCTAAAACTCGGCCTCAGGGACTACGTCGAAAAGAATGGCTTCGGCTCCGTTTTATTAGGTCTTTCCGGAGGCATTGACTCTGCCGTCTGCGCCGCTATTGCTGTCGATGCAATCGGAGCTGAGCGAGTGTTCGGTGTGCTCATGCCGTCTCGCTATTCATCACCCCATTCGGTTAGCGACGCCGAAGATCTTGCCAAGCGGCTGGCAATCACCGTGAGAACAGAACCAATTCAAACTCTTGTAGATAGCTTTGCGAATCAACTTAATCTGACCGGATTAGCCTTGGAAAACATCCAGGCAAGAGTTCGTGGCTCGCTGCTGATGGCCATGTCGAACAGCTCTGGTCATCTCGTGCTTACCACCGGTAATAAAACAGAAATCGCGGTGGGTTACTCCACTATCTACGGCGACTCGGTCGGTGGATTTGCACCCCTCAAAGATGTCGAAAAGACTCTGGTTTGGTCTTTGGCAAATTGGCGAAACGCCCAAGCCAAACTAATCGGTGAGGTCGAACCGATCCCCGAGAACTCAATCACCAAGCCTCCGTCGGCTGAACTACGTGAGGATCAAAAAGACCAAGACAGTCTTCCTGAATACGAAGTCCTAGATGCAATTCTTGCCGGCTACCTAGAGCAAAGAATGTCTTCGGATCAACTCGTAGACCAGGGTTTTGATGAAGCAACAGTTGATAAAGTCATCAGGTTGGTTGACTCAGCCGAATGGAAACGTCGACAGGGCGCAATCGGGCCAAAAATTTCGGGAATGGCCTTCGGCAGAGATCGAAGACATCCCATCACTAGTAGATACAGGTAGAAATGGCAGCAGACAAACTAATCTCAAGCGGCGGCCCATGGGAGTCGAAAATTGGATACTCTCGAGCGACTGTTGCTGGCAACTACGTTCACGTGAGTGGCTCCACAGCTACGGTAAACGGCGAACTCCAGCATGAGGGCGATGCTTACGGGCAGACCCTGGTGGCATTCAGAGAAGTTATTGCACCAGCACTAGCACAGGCGGGCTACACACTCGAAGATGTGGTCCGCACCAGGGTTTATTTGGCAAATGCAAGCGACATGGATTCCGTCGGTCGCGCTCACGGAGAAATCTTTAGCGAGATTAGACCAGCCGCAACGATGTTGGCTGGCATACAGTTCATCAACGAAAAAATGCTCGTTGAAATTGAAGTTGATGCCTGGAAACGAAGCTAATTGAAAAAAGTCAGAACCGAAACGCTCGCTGAATTCAAGCGTCAGGGGCAGAAGTTTTCATGCCTAACCAGCTATGACTTCATCTCCGCCGAAATTTTTGACCAAGCGGGCATTGACGTAATTTTGGTTGGAGACTCAGCTGCAGACAATGTGTTGGGCTACGAGTCAACGATTCCAGTGACGCTAGCCGAGATGGCTTCACTGGCTCGTGCGGTTTCATCGGCCGCCCAGAGAGCACTGGTAGTGGTCGACATGCCCTTTGGTAGCTACGAAATCTCGTCAGAACAAGCGCTTGAAAATGCAATCGAACTCGTGAAAAGCAGTGGCGCTGAGGCGGTAAAACTTGAAGGCGGAATTCGATCGGCCGAGCAAATTGCCAGAATATCTACCGCCGGTATACCCGTAATGGGGCACATTGGCTTCACGCCACAGAGCGTGAATAGCCTGGGCGGTTACCGAGTTCAAGGTCGTGGTGATTCTGCGGCTCAAGCTCTAATCGCGGATGCCAGGGCTGTTGAAGCTGCGGGAGCATTTGCCGTAGTACTGGAGATGGTACCGGCTGCTTTAGCGGCCCAGATTAGTAGCGAACTAAGCATTCCAACCATCGGCATTGGAGCAGGATCAGGAACCGACGCACAAATACTGGTTTGGTCAGACATGGCCGGTTACTCTTCCGGTAAAACTAGAAAATTCGTGAAGCGCTACGCCGATCTTCGATCCGAATTACTGAACGCAGCCATGAATTACGATGCAGAAGTAAAGACCGGAAAGTTTCCAGACACAGAACACTCCTTCGAGTGATTTAGCTCTCCCTCTCTTCTTCGAGCTGCCAGTCAAGGGTTCGTTTTGCAATAAGTTCCAATGCTTGCAGAGCCTCAGCCTCGGTTTTGAATGGACCTATTCGGTTTGGAGCCGGTGAAAGTAACCCGAATTCAACATTCCCGGTCTTCAAATTGAACCAGAACCTAGCCTCATTTTGAGATTCAGAAGTCATCGCCACTACCCCGTAAACTTGTCGTCGTGCCCAAAGATACTGCAAGCAGAAATCTCGTTCCGGGCTCTATCGCACCAGCTCTGAAGGTACCAGACCGGATTGCGGCTCCAGAATACGTTGGAAAACGAGCACCTCAACCTTGGCTTGGCGGACACGTAAGAACACCTGTGGAAATTGAAAAAATTCGACGTTCCGCAAAACTCGCTGCTACCGCCCTAAAAGTGGTTTCGGAAGCAATTAGGCCTGGTGTGACGACAAATCGCCTAGATGAAATCGGTCACGAATTTCTTGTTTCCAATGGGGCCTATCCGTCGACACTCGGCTACAGAGGGTTTCCAAAGTCAATGTGCACCTCAGTCAACGAAGTGATTTGCCATGGTATCCCTGACAATACGGTGCTGGAAGAGGGGGATATCGTAAATGTTGACATCACCGCCTTCCTTGATGGTTTTCACGGCGACACCAATGCCACTTTTCGCGTGGGTCGAGTTTCAGATGAAGTTGATGCGCTGATAAACAACACCCTTGAGGCGACTCTGCGAGGCATTAGGTCAGCGTTACCCGGAAGATCGGTAAACGTAATCGGAAGAACAATTGAGAGTTACGCGCGTCGCTTTTCGTACGGGGTTGTGCGTGACTTTACCGGCCACGGTATCGGCCAGTCGTTCCATTCCGGACTGATCATCCCCCACTACGACAGCGCGCCGCTCTACGACGACGAGATCCAAGTAGGAATGGTTTTCACTGTAGAGCCGATGCTTACTCTAGGCACTCACGAGTGGGACATGTGGCCAGATGGCTGGACGGTTGTCACTAAAGATCGTTCGATTTCTGCTCAATTTGAACACACCATCGTAATAACCGAAGACGGTCCTGAAATATTGACGACTGTGGAAAGCTAAGCAAGTGGCAAAAAAAGCAATTGGAATTGACATCGGCGGCACAGGCATCAAGGGAGCCCTCGTCGACGTCAAAGACGGAGAACTAATTTCGGATCGAATTCGTGTAGAAACACCTGCTGGTGGTGAACCGGAAGCTATCGCTGACGCAGTTGGGCAAATAGTTCGAAAATTGAATAGTGGGCTTCGAAACTATCCGGTTGGTATCTGTTTCCCAGCCGTAGTTAAGCACGGAATCACCATGAGTGCAGCAAATGTCTCTAAGCGATGGATTGGTCTCAATGCAGATCAACTTTTCACGTCAAAGCTTGGAACTTCGGTGCATGTAGTGAATGACGCCGATGCCGCTGGTATAGCTGAGATGCGCTTTGGTGCAGGCAAAAAACGTAAAGGCCTAGTCATTATGACCACGCTTGGCACTGGCATTGGCACTGCCCTCTTTATCAAGGGTGAATTAGTTCCGAACGCCGAGCTAGGACACCTAGAAATCGAAGGTGTTGACTACGAGACCAAAGCCGCGTTCTCTGCCAAAGAACGGGAAAATCTTGACTGGTCGGCTTGGGCAGAGCGTCTACAAACCTACTATTCGACTTTGGAGAAATTGTTCTCGCCAGATCTGATCATCATCGGCGGCGGGGTCTCCAAAAACCATGCCGAATTCTTACCCAAATTGCGCCTCAATGCTGAAATCGTGCCAGCCCAGAAGCGAAACAATGCCGGTATTCTCGGTGCCGCCGCGCTTGCTTTCAAGTACCAAGACGAAGGTTGATGGGCCGGCCGATACGCCGGGTTCTGTCCCCTAAGGGTGACGATCATCTATCTAGGCGTCAAATTACTCTGACGCTCAAGCAACCTACCCGCTGATTCGGACGAGAAGCCCTCAATCACCAGCTGCACGGTCTTGCTCCAGACGAGGTTTACCAAGCAACCTGGCTCACGCCAGGCTCTGGTGGGCTCTTACCCCACCGTTTCACCCTTACCCCAAGGGGCGGTCTATTTTCTGTGGCACTAATCTCGCGGGTTGCCCCGGGTGGTCGTTAACCACCGTCTTTCTCTGTGGAGCCCGGACGTTCCTCGATTTCTCGCGATCGCCTGGCCGACCCATCCCCAATAGCCTACTCGGTGGCTAAATAAGGTGGCCGCATGAATTAGCAACTACAACCTCAGCAGTTGCTTCATCCCAGAACCTCAGAATTGTAAGAGAACAAGGATTTACAGTTTGCCGCCAGTAGGTTTCTACAGAGCCGTTCAAAGCCAGCTTGAGCAACGCGCGAATTGGCATTACGTGACTAACTATGACAATCGCTTCGCCGGATCGGGCAAATAGCAGCTTATTCAGCCCCGCACGCACTCGATGCTCAAAATCACACAGGCTTTCTCCATTTGGTGGAGCCAGCTCAAATGAGCCACGCCACGCTTCATACTCGGTTGGGTACTTTGATAAAACCTCAGCGTTGGTCAGACCATCCCAATCGCCGAATGATATCTCTGCAAAAGCCTCGTCAACCAGAACCTCTGAGCTGATTTCAGAGGCGATAAATTGCGCAGTTTGCCGAGTTCGCATTATCGGAGACGTGACCACGGCGGTTGGCTCTGGAAGATGGGCAAATTCACCGTGTTGCCCGATTTGCGCGACGGCCCGTGCGGCTCTGAGTGCGTCAAGTTGGCCTGCAGAAGAGAGTTCTGGGTCTGCTCCTCCTCGACCTGAAATTCGCTTACTTTCGGTCAATTGAGTCCTACCATGGCGAATCAAATAGAGCGTAGTTGGAGCAACCGACGGTGCTTTTGGTGCCCGAATTGATGACGGTTGCCGGTTAGAAAACTCGACGACTGGAGGAAAGTATGGAGCCTCCTTCGTCTCTGGTGCGGCCGACCTCAGTCCGATGAAATCAGACTGAGAGTCCATGGCTAGGTTAGCGAGCTCGTCAGCTCTCGAGTTTTTCTCTCGGGGAATCCAGGTCCAATTCACTTTGTGCTGGCGCGCTAGCTGTTGTACCCGCCTACCTAACTCAATCATGTCTGGATGCTTAATTTTCCAGCGACCGGCCATTTGTTCGATGACCAGTTTCGAGTCCATCTTGATCTCTACCTGAGCCCCTTGGGTAAGCTGACTCAGCCTTTCAAGTGCTGCTTCAATAGCGACGTATTCAGCAACGTTATTCGTCGCAATTCCGATGAACTTTGATATTTCGACTATTACTTCACCGGTCGACGCATCGATAATTACTGCGCCTGATCCTGCTAAACCAGGGTTGCCGCGCGACCCTCCGTCTGCCTCAACTATGTACGAATTCATAGAGTTCTTAGCAGAATGGCTTGACACTCTGGGCAAAGTGCAATCTGGTCCTTTGGGGCTGAGTTAACCAACTCAAAATCAGTTGCACCTAGCGAAATGCGGCAAGCTCCGCATTCACGACCTGAGAGCGTTCCAACTGCAACTCCTCGGGTTGCCCGGCTCTCGTAAAGCTCAAGAACGTCGACCGGCAGCGAATTAGCTGTTTTGGCTCTCAGTTCGGTCTTCAACTGAAGGTCGGACTTCGACTTGAGCAGCGCCTGCTGCATTTGCTCGGCTTTGCCCTTAGCGATTTGCGCCAAGTTATGGTGCTCTAGAGACAACGCCGCAAGTTCCTGTTGGCGCTGTTCAAGCGACTCCATGATCTCCAATTCAGCATTTTCAAGTTCATCTTTACGACGCTGAAGGCTGACCAACTCGTGCTGGATACCTGAAATTTCTTTTGCTGAGACGTTCGAATTCAAAAGAGATTGATCACGCTGAATTCGGCTTTCAACTATTTGAAGATCGGCGGCGGCTCGCTCGACATCGAGTTGCAAGCTTTCAATCTCATTGCGTTTTGCAGTTAAAGTCAAACCAAAATCGATAACCGCCTGGTTTGCGATTCGATACTCAGCCCCGGCTTCATGCTCAGTAACTTCAGCTTTGATTCTGGCCAGCGCAAGATCTAACTGGGCCAAATCGAGCAGCGACTTTTCGATTTGCGGTGATGTCTTCATGTTTCCTTACTGCGTTACTGCAAAATCCCAGGGGTCGGTTCGGATTTCACTCACTACAAACTGTAGCTGTGGAAATGCCAATGCCAATTGAGCAGCAGCTGTATCTAGCCAGAGCCATTCAGCAGCCCAATGTGAAATGTCGATAATTGAAAATTCTCTACCCTGAGCCTGCGCCGTTTCCATTGCATCGAGGGTTGGATGGTGACGCAAATCGCTGGTGATGTAAACATCAGCCCCAAGGCTGTAGGCCTCGGCCAAGAACGAATCCCCTGCTCCCCCGCATAGCGAAACAAAGCTAATCTTCTGCATTGGGTCGCCGGCAACTTTTATGCCACTAGCAGTAGGTGGCAAGAGATTAGCCAAGAGTCGCGCGAGCGTTAATAGCTCCAACGGCTCCGAAAGCCTTCCAATCCGGCCATGCCCAATCTCGGCATTGGATGGTGAAATGGCTGAGAATTCAACCAGCCCCAGTTGATTTGCCAGCACTGCTGAAACGCCATTGAGAACAACATCTGCATTCGTATGTGCTGCATAAACAGATATTCCCGCTCTGTTGAGCAGTCTAACCAGTGAACCCTTAGCGCTATCGCCGTTCAAACGGTTAACCCCACGCAAAAACATCGGGTGGTGTGCCAGTATCAGGTCGAAGCCTCCGTCGATTGCTTCTTCCACCACTTGGCTGGTCACATCTACCGATAGTAGAACCCGCGAAACATTATCGATTTGCCTCCCGACCTGAATCCCGGGAGTATCCCAGTCTTCAGCACCAGTAATAGGCCAAAGCTTTTCAAACTCGAGGCACAGTTCGCCCAGGTTAGTCATTCAAAAACCTCAATTTCGCTGTCTTGAAGCAAAGTCTTGCGTCGTTCAATTTCTAGCACGGCTGTTTCCTGTTTCCTAATTCGACGAATGCCGAATAAGACGGGGAACAAGAATGCGCAAACGAAACCAATTGCCAGCCCAAAGTTCGAATATCTCCAAAAAATCGGTTGTGGAGCAGCCTCAATAAGCCATGCAAAAACTGGAAGCTCTATTCGTTCAGTCGGGGTTAGTGCCATTGAAATGACCATCGACAGAGCAAAACCAAGCAAATTCCATGGGTTTATGGGACGGTACAGGCCGTACGAATGAGACAGGGACACATCGTGAAAGGCGACCCTACGAATCAGGGTTTCGCTTGAAATAATTCCCACGAATGCGATTGCAGGCACGATTGCCAGTTTTACTAGATCACGGACAAACGAAATATCTAGTGCCAAATTGCTGGATATGGCGAAAACCGCTATTGCTTCTAGAAACCCAAGTGCGGGTAAAAATAGGACGCTCGATACCCCGGGTAGAGCGGTTGCCAACTGCCTAAGGATGCTCTTTTGATTGAAAAGAAAAAGAATCACGAGTGCAGTCAAAGTTGCAAGTTGCAAGAAGGCACCACTGAAAATGCTAAGTGAGAAAGCTATTGCGCCAAAAGTCGCTGACATTGTGCTGCTCAAGACAATCGCCAGTACTATTTTCCAACCCCTAATCCGCTGATCTAGACGTGAAGAATCATCCGCTGCTGCCGTTCCGATTAGCAGAGCTAAGAAAGAAAACAGAAAACTGACGCTGGAAAGTGTAGGCAGCCCACGCAACGTCTGAGCTTCCAGGCCGCTGGCGTTAGCGACACCAGTAAAAGTAAAAACAACTGCTAGGGCCACCAGGCACAATGCCCCGATTGTCTCCGGGTTTTTCGTGACAATTGACAGCCAACCGAGACCGAGGGAAACGATGATGACACCAACTGCAGCCAGGCTCTGATTTCGAAAGTATTGACCGACCAACCCAGCTACAGCGGAGAGGAAACCTATCGCAAGTAAGAACCTGGAAATTACTGAAAGCAGCAGGGGAAGGTTATTTGCTGCAACACCGAAACTTGCCCGAGAGACGAAAAATGTCGAACCCCCAGAGCGCTTACCCGCGATAGCAATTACCCCGAAGGCCACGGATGCCAAAAAGCTGGCAGCTGAAGTGGAAATTACGATTTCACTGGGTGAAGCACCCTGTCTGGCAAAAACTTGGCTGGCCAGAAAGGGTATGGGGAACAAGAAAACTGAGGAGTAGTGAAGCACTAGCCAAGGTATACCGGAGCCTAATCTAGACAGCACCCAATCTCCCCAGTCTCAGCACAAAAAGTAATAACGCCGAGGCTTTATTAGCCTCGGCGTTATGCGAGTGGGCCCTACCGGGCTCGAACCGATGACATCCACGGTGTAAGCGTGGCGCTCTACCAACTGAGCTAAAGGCCCGAGGAAGAGCTTAGTCAATTGACTTAAAAACTCAAAATCGACTAAAGCGAGTCAATAGCCTGCTGGTAATCACTCAAATTGCGAGCCTGCCCAGGCGCGGTGATAAATTTCGCGACAAGCAACCCTTCCTTATTAATTACAAAGGTTGCCCGGTTCGCAATTCCAGCATCTTCAATGAAAACACCATATGATTTTGCAACAGCTCCGTGAGGCCAGAAGTCAGCCAACACGCTGAATTTGTAGCCTTCCTGCTCTGCGAATTGGCGCTGGACAAATTTAGAATCAACAGAAATCGCCAGTAATTCAACATCCTTGCGCTCGAAAGCGGCAAAATTGTCGCGGAGTTCGCATAACTCACCGGTGCAAATGCCCGAAAAACTAAGTGGATAGAACACCAAAACGACTGGCTTCTTACCCTTGAAATCTGAAAGCTTTACTGTTTCGCCATGCTGATTTACCAGCTCAAAGTCGGGTGCAAATTCGTTAATTTCGGCGCTCATCTGTCTTCTTTCTTTTTGTCTCAAGATTCTCGGTGGTCAATTGGCAAAACGGGCAATTACTTCCCATTCACGGAATAAACTCTTTGAAGGCTAAAACCAAGCCTTCGGAAAAACATTATCCATCCCCCACGAAAGAGGATGTCGGTGTCTATCAATAACAACGATGCTTACGCGGTCAACACCCCAGACCAAGATCCACAAGAGACCTCGGAGTGGCTAGAGTCACTCGATGCGGTTGCAAGAGTTCACGGCCGTGGGCGAGCACGCGAAATCATGTTGAACTTGCTTCGCCGCTCGAACGAACTTCAGCTGAACGTACCCATCGTTCCAACCACCGACTACATCAACACGATTGCCCCTGAAAACGAGCCCGCTTTTCCCGGTGACGAAGCAATTGAACGCACCTACCGCGCTTGGATGCGTTGGAATGCTGCCATGCTCGTGCACCGCGCCCAGCGCCCCGGAATCGGAGTCGGCGGTCACATTTCTACTTTCGCTTCCTCCGCTTCCCTCTACGAAGTTGGCTTCAATCATTTCTTTAAGGGTCAAGATCACCCTTCTGGTGGAGATCAGATTTTCATCCAGGGTCACGCTTCCCCAGGCCCATACGCTCGTGCTTTTCTAGAGGGTCGACTCTCCGCAGATCAGCTCGACGGATTCCGTCAAGAGAAATCACACGCTGGCGGAGGTTTATCTTCATATCCCCACCCTCGACTAATGCCAGACTTTTGGCAGTTCCCGACGGTTTCAATGGGAATTGGCCCGATCAACGCCATTTATCAGGCACAGTTCAACCGTTACCTATCGGGGCGCGGCTTCAAAGACACCACTGATCAGCACGTTTGGGCATTCCTCGGAGACGGTGAGCTAGACGAGGTCGAGAGCCGTGGTGCACTTCAACTTGCAGCAAACGACGGCTTAGACAATTTGACCTTCGTGGTGAACTGCAACCTCCAGCGCCTGGATGGCCCGGTTCGCGGCAACGGAAAAATCATTCAGGAACTCGAGTCATTTTTCAGAGGCGCCGGCTGGAACGTAATAAAGGTGGTTTGGGGTCGCGAATGGGATTCGCTCCTGGCTAATGATCACGATGGGGCGCTTGTTGACCTGATGAACAAAACCCCTGACGGTGACTACCAGACCTACAAGACGGAGAATGGAGCGTTTGTTCGAGAGAACTTCTTCGGACGAGACCCAAGAACCTTGAAACTTGTGGAGGGTATGTCAGATGATGAAATCTGGGGATTGAAGCGAGGTGGCCACGATTACCGAAAGGTTTATGCCGCCTACAAAGCCGCGGTAGAACACAAGGGTCAGCCAACGGTAATTTTGGCCAAGACAATCAAGGGTTTCACACTCGGCAAATCTTTCGAGGGCAGAAACGCCACTCACCAAATGAAGAAGCTGACTCTCGACAACCTCAAGAGTTTCCGTGATGAACTGCGCATTCCAATCAGTGATGCTCAGCTAGAAGAAAACCCCTATCAGCCGCCATACTTCAAACCAAGCGATAATTCTCCGGAAATCGAGTACATGCACGAGCGCCGCAGAGAACTCGGTGGTTACCTGCCTGAGCGTCGCAGCAAGTACGTGTCTTTTGAGCTACCTGGAGACGATGTCTACAAGGTTGCCAAGGGCGGATCTGGTACGCAAGAGGTCGCAACCACGATGGCCTTCGTCAGATTGCTTAAAGATTTGCTCCGCAGCCCAGGGCTTGGTCAAAGAATTGTGCCAATCATCCCAGATGAGGCACGCACCTTCGGTATGGATGCCTTCTTCCCGACGGCGAAAATTTATAACCCAAAGGGTCAGCACTACATCTCAGTAGACCGCGAGCTACTGCTTAGCTACAAAGAATCGGATGCCGGACAGATCCTGCACACCGGCATCAACGAGGCCGGATCAATCGCTGCTTTTACCGCTGCTGGCTCGAGTTACGCAACTCAGGGCCAACCGACCATCCCTATTTACGTCTTCTACTCAATGTTTGGATTCCAAAGAACCGCAGACGCAATTTGGGCAGCGAGCGATCAACTATGTCGCGGCTTCATGATTGGAGCCACTGCCGGCCGCACCACCCTGACCGGAGAGGGCCTACAGCACGCCGACGGTCACTCACCGGTATTGGCCTCAACAAACAGCGCGGTTGTGTCGTACGACCCCGCATTTGGTTATGAGATTGGCCACATCATGCGATCTGGTCTCGAGCGAATGTATGGCGGAAATCACCCTGAACCAAACGTCATCTACTACCTGACGGTTTACAACGAGCCGATCGTTCAGCCTGCAGAGCCTGACAATGTAGATGTTGAAGGAATCGTTAGAGGAGTTCACCGCATTAGCCAGAACCAGACCTCAGGCCCTAAGGCGCAAATTCTAGCCTCCGGCGTGGCTGTACCTTGGGCATATGAAGCGCAGCAGCTGCTTGAACAAGACTGGGGCGTTTCTGCTGACATCTGGTCGGTTACCTCTTGGACTGAATTGCGCCGAGATGGTCTAAAGATCGATCAACAACGTTTCTTGAACCCGGGTTCACCTACCGAAGATGCATACATCACCCAGAAACTTGCCATTACCGAGGGCCCGATCCTCGGAGTTAGCGACTACATGCACGCTGTACCGGACATGATTCGAAACTGGGTTCCAGGCGACTATGCAACGCTTGGAGCCGACGGCTTCGGTTTCTCAGACACTAGAGCAGCGGCAAGACGGTTCTTCAAGATTGACGGTCCGTCGATTGTGGTTCGAGTCTTGGAACAGTTGGTTGAGCAAGGAAAACTAGATTCGAGCATTCCTGCCCAGGCAATCGAGAAGTACCGATTGCACGATGTGAATGCTGGCACCTCGGGTTCTACCGGTGGCGAAAACTAAGCAGCAAACCCTCGAGTGGCTGGGTTCAATTTCAGGTGAACTTGCCACCGAAACACTTCGCCAACTCGATGAAACACTTCCTTGGTATCGAGAGATGCCAGCGGCTAGAAGATCATCAGTCGGTTTAGTTGCCCAAGCCGGAATCAGGTCTTTTCTAGGCTGGTATGAAAACCCAGCTTCGCAACCATGGGTTGCAGCAGATGTTTTCTCAACGGCACCTCGCGAATTGCTTAGATCGATCTCACTACAAGAAACTCTTCAGCTGATCAGAGTTGTGGTCTCGGTGGTTGAGGATCGGATTACTAAGGAAGACCCATCGCTCACTGAAGCAGTTCTGCTTTTTTCCAGAGAAATCGCTTTCAGCGCAGCAGATGTATACGCGAAAGCCGCCGAAGCCCGTGGGCTCTGGGATGCCCGCCTGGAAGCCCTCGTGGTTGATTCCATCCTCAGTGGAGAAAACGAGGAAGAACTAGCCTCGAGAATTGCGGCACTTGGCTGGCGCGCTCGGGGGCCAGTTGCCGTACTAATCGGAAGTTGCGATGAGAAACTCGACCAGGATGCACTTAGGCGCCTAGCTCGAAAGAATTCAGCCGACGTTCTGATCGGCGTACATGGCAACCGCCTAATCTGTGTAACAGGCTTTATCGATGACCAAGGAGCCGACTTCGGGTCGCTGGCTGCACTATTAGAAGTTTCGTTTGCACCGGGCGTTTTGGTCTTGGGGCCCAAGGTTAATTCGGTTTTAGATGCAAATAGATCGGCAAAGGCGGCACTTGCAGGTTTCGCCGTCGCGAAAGCCTGGAGCAAAGCACCAAGGCTAATTAATGCAGATGATTTGCTCGCCGAGAGGGCTCTTGCCGGCGACATGCTTGCTAAAAGTACCTTGCTCAATCGAATCTATCGCCCACTAGCCCTTGCATCTAATGAACTCCTGGAAACATTGACGGCTTATCTAGAGAGTGGAAGATCGTTAGAAAACACGGCCCGCGAATTATTCGTGCATCCAAACACTGTGCGCTACCGTCTTAAGCGCATATCAGAAATCATTGGCTGGGATGCAACTGGCAGCCGCGAGGCATTCGTGCTTCAAGTTGCCATGGTGCTTGGCGCCATGAGTGAAACTGAGAATAGAAAGCGGCTCGAAAAATGATTGCACTTGTTTGCCCAGGTCAAGGCTCGCAAACTCCTGGTTTTCTTACCGCATGGCTGGAATTTCCAGAATTCCGGGAGAGCATCGAACAGATGTCTGAGGCATCTGGCATTGACCTGATCGCCCACGGCACCGTAAGTGACGCCGAGACCATTCGCGACACCAGCATTGCACAGCCGCTAATTGTCGCTGCATCAGTAGCTAGCGCATTCTTGCTTTCCGCTCGTGCAGGTCAGAGCTTCGAAAAAATTACGGGGGTTGCTGGGCACTCGGTGGGTGAGGTTAGCGCAGCAGTTGTTGCCGGAATTTTTGACGCACCAACTGGAATTCGGTTTGTACGAGAGCGCGGTAACGCCATGGCGCTGGCCGCTGCTCTAGAGGCGACATCAATGGCTGCAGTGGTTGGTGGCGACTCAACCGAGGTGCTTCAGTCAATCGATGACGCGGGCCTCTATCCGGCAAATTTCAACGGATCAGGTCAAATTGTTGCAGCAGGTTCGGCCGAGAAAATCGGCGAACTGGTTGCGAACCCGCCCAGTGGATCTCGAGTCATTGCCCTCTCAGTTGCTGGTGCCTTTCACACTCGCTACATGCAACCGGCAGTCGCAACGCTCGCTGATTACGCGAATTCAGTTACTGTTGCAGATCCCTCGCTGAGGCTTTGGAGTAACCGAGAGGGCTCCGCAATTTCAAACGGTCGAGACTTTGTCGATCGCTTAGTGTCTCAGGTTTCCTCTCCCGTTCGCTGGGATCTCTGCATGGAGTCGATGAGCAATCAGGGAATCACGAAAATAATCGAATTGGTCCCGGGAGGCACCCTTTCTGGGCTAGCCAAACGCGGCATGCCGGGCGTCGAAACGATTGCTCTAAAAACTCCTGAAAATCTTGAAGTGGCATTGGCCGCTCTACAGAATGCCCATATTTAGCGAGAGGTTTCGATGTCATCACCAAAACTCAACCAGTACCAACCGGTAAGTTTTTCCAAAATTTACTCATTAGGTGCAGCTAGAGGCGACCTCACTGTAACCAATGATGATGTTGCAGGGCCTATCGATTCAAGCGATGAATGGATCCGTCAACGCACCGGGATCATCACTCGCCGCCGTGCAAGCGAAAAAGTCAGCCTCATGGATATGGCGGTCGAGGCCTCAAATGAGGCTATTTCAAAGGCTGGAATCGACCCCAAGGAAATTGGTGCGGTTATCTTTAGCACCATCACCCATCCTCATCAAACGCCATCCGCGGCGGCCTTGCTTGCCGATCTGGTCGGGGCAAACCCGGCACCGGCATACGACATTTCGGCTGCATGCGCCGGATACTGCTACGGAATTGCACAGGCTGATGCTCTGGTCAGAAGTGGTGTTGCCAAATACGTTTTGGTTGTGGGTGGAGAGAAGCTCTCAGATTTCATTGACCCAACCGACCGAACGATTTCTTTCCTCTTGGGCGATGGAGCAGGTGCGGCTATCGTTGGCCCAAGCGATGAGCCAGGTATCTCGCCTTCGGTCTGGGGTTCAGACGGCTCCCATTGGGATGCCGTGGGAATGAGCGCTTCTCTACTAGAACTCAGAGACGGAATTGCAACCTGGCCAACTCTTCGACAAGAAGGGCAAACTGTATTCCGTTGGGCAGTCTGGGAGATGGCTAAGGTCGCCAAACAGGCGCTCGAGGTTGCTGGCATAGCGGCAGAAGATCTATGCGCTCTGGTGACTCACCAGGCCAACATCCGAATTATTGACGAACTAGCGAAACAGCTGAAACTACCAGAGAGCGTTGTCATCGCTCGTGACATCATCTATACCGGCAACACCTCTGCCGCGAGCGTTCCGCTTGCCATGCATGAACTGCTCAAATCAGGACAGGTCAAATCAGGCGGATTAGCGTTGCAAATAGGTTTCGGCGCAGGGCTTGCCTTCGGCGCTCAAGTAGTAGTACTCCCCTAAACTTAACGACGGTCAAACAACCAAAGGAGAAACCAATAATGGCACTTTCGCAGAACGAAGTTCTAGCCGGTCTTGCAGAGATCGTAAACGACGAAACCGGAATTGCAGCTGATGCAGTTCAGCTTGACAAGTCATTTACCGATGACCTAGACATCGACTCAATCTCGATGATGACCATCGTCGTAAACGCTGAAGACAAGTTTGGCGTCAAGATTCCTGATGAGGAAGTTAAGAACCTAATCACCGTTGGTGACGCCGTTAGCTTCATCGTCAACAACCAGTAATTTTTAGAAGGCGCGATCTTGGCTACCAGAATCGTAGTAACCGGGCTTGGGGCAACTACTCCGCTCGGTGGAACAGCCCGCGACACGTGGGAAGCATTGCTTGCCGGTGAATCGGGAATCAGCACACTCGAGCAAGACTGGGTTGCCAAGTACGAAATTCCGGTAACTTTTGCCGGACAAGCCAAGATCGCTGCCTCTGAAGTACTAACCCCGCAGGAGGCTAAACGCCTAGATCCGTCTAGCCAATTTGCTCTAATAGCCGGCCGCGAAGCCTGGGCCGACGCAGGGAAACCTGAGGTTGCGCCCGAGCGGCTGGCAGTTGAGTTTGCCACCGGCATTGGTGGCGTCTGGACACTGCTTGACGCCTACGACACCCTCAAAGAAAAGGGGCCTAGGCGTGTCATGCCAATGACCGTCCCAATGCTGATGCCAAATAGCCCAGCAGCGGCTATCGGAATGGACATCGCCGCTCGAGGCGGCGTTCGCACCGCAGTTTCTGCTTGCGCGTCCTCAACTGAGGCGATCGCTAACGCAATCATTCGACTGAATTCAGGCGAGGTAGACGTAGTTGTAGCAGGTGGAAGCGAGGCTGCGATACACCCGATGCCGATTGCTGCGTTTGCCTCTATGCACGCACTATCACGAAGAAACGACAATCCAGCTAAAGCTTCACGCCCGTACGATGTTGACCGCGACGGATTTGTCATGGGTGAAGGCGGTGCCGCACTGGTACTTGAAACCCTTGAACATGCCCAAGCTCGCGGAGCAAAGATTTACGCCGAGCTGGTCGGAGGCGCCGTAACAAGCGATGCGTACCACATAACCGCACCTGACCCAGAAGGCAGTGGTGCTGCCCGAGCAGTAATTGCGACGCTCCAACAGGCCGGTATTACCCCCGAGCAAGTCACACACATCAACGCACACGCAACTTCTACTCCGGTCGGCGACATAGCCGAGTACAACGCCCTAAAGCGAGTTTTCGGTGAGCACCTTCCCAAGATTGCGATTTCTGCAACGAAATCTTCTACCGGCCACCTACTTGGCGGCGCCGGCGCAATCGAAGCTATGTTTACGGTCCTTGCCTTACATGAGCGCAAGCTCCCGCCAACCATAAATCTCGATAACCAAGACCCGGAAATTCCACTAGACGTAGTTACTGAGCCAAGAAATCTCTCTGCTGGTGAACACTATGCGATCAGTAACTCGTTCGGATTCGGTGGTCACAACGCAGTAATAGCGTTTAAAACTTTTAGCTGATTTTTCTAAGCCAAACTACGTTGTCGCCACTTACGGCGTGCCTAAATGGTTCCAACTCGTCATCCCAAGGTTGAGCTAAAGCCCGACGGAGACTTGATTGCAGCAGCTTGAAGTTTCCAGCACTGCCCTCTAGGGCAGCCAAAATCTGCTGCTCGTTGACCAAAGTGTTGCCGGCTCGATCAATCACCGTAACCACGGTTCCAAAATCTGGTGTGTGCATCCAACGTAGATTTCCCGAATCGGAATGCTCAGTGACTTCAAAACGGATGTCTTTCCAAGCAGCTATTTGACTGACTAATTGAGCACCGATCGATGAACTGTGTTCCCATTGGAAAGCCACTCTAAGGTGATTGCTAATCAGCGGCTGGGCCTGCCAATTAAATGGAGAAACAGTGTCCTCGATCAACTTTTGGATTGCCCACTGAACGTGGATTGACAGCGATCGAGGAACCGAGTGGATGTCGATGAAGCCGTGTGCCATCGAGCGGTTCCTTTCGTGTCAAGGTACATCTTCCCCAATGACCTGTACACGAGGCCTCAAGAATACGTCTGCTGCTAGGCCTTTGTCAAAAATTTGCTAGCCTGTCTCGGTGAGCAAGCTCTATTTCAGACACGGCGCGATGAACAGCGGTAAAAGCACTGCCCTCCTTCAGGTAGCGCATAACTACGAAGAACGTGCCCAGCGGGTGGTTATAGTGAAGCCTGCAACCGATACCAAGGGAGACAACAAGGTTGTCTCAAGACTTGGCGTCGTTCGAGAGGTAGATTTGCTGCTGCTACCCGAGATGAATCTGAGAGCCCAGGTTGCTTCACTACATTCTCCCGAAACACCCATCGCCTGTTTGCTAATCGATGAGGCTCAATTCCTTACTCGAGACCAAATTGACCAGGCCATGGAAATCGCCGTGCTCGATAGCATTCCGGTGTTGGCCTATGGCTTGCGGACCGATTTCAAGACCAACGGCTTTCCCGGGTCGATCAGGCTTCTCGAAATCGCGCATAGCCTTGAAGAACTCAAGACTATTTGTCGCTGTGGCAAGAAGGCCCTTTTTAACGCACGCAAAGTCGGTGGCAACTTCATATTCGATGGTGAACAGGTAGCAATTGACAGCGACGAAGTCACTTACGAATCACTTTGCCCCAACTGCTACTTCGCAGAGACTGGTCGGATCTGATGAGCGATACAAAATTCAGACCACAATTTCATTTCACCCCAAAATGCAATTGGATTAATGATCCGAACGGTTTGGTGTGGGTAAATTACCGCTATCACCTCTTTTACCAACACAACCCGTTCGGAACCAAATGGGGTCACATGAGTTGGGGGCACGCGAGCAGCACCGATCTTGTGAATTGGGTTGAGCACCCCGTAGCAATCCCGGAAGATGCTCTTACCAACGAGTCAATCTTTTCTGGAAGTGCCGTTATTGACATAAAAGGTTCGGTTGGCAACGTAGGGGCAATGGTTGCCTGTTACACAGCTAGCTACAGCAGCCCAGAGGGCACCAAGCAGGTTCAAAGACTGGCGGTGAGCAAAGACGGTGGCCTAACCTTTGAGAAGCTGCCAGAGCCGATTCTAGACCGCAATAAAGCAGACTTTCGTGATCCCAAGATCTTTGAATTCAAGGATGAGTGGCGAATGGTCGTAGCACACTCAAAAGAACATGAAATTGAGATTTTGCGCTCTTCCGACCTCTTGAATTGGGAATCACTGAGTTTCTTTGGGGCTAAAGAAGAAGATGCCGAAATTGTCTGGGAATGCCCCGACCTTTTTCCAATCGAACTCGAAGGTGAAGAGCACTGGGTGCTCTTAGTTTCGGTAAACCCCGGAGGTCCGCTAAATGGGTCGGGGACGAAGTATTTTGTCGGTAGCTTTGACGGCACCCGGTTTAGCTGCGAACGCGATCCGATCTGGCTCGATTTTGGTCGTGACAACTACGCCGGCGTGACCTACAACAACGAACCAAACGCAGAACGCATTTTGATAGCCTGGATGAATTCCTGGGGCAAAACTCCGCATCCCGAATTGCCTTGGACCGGCGCCATGACTATCCCTAGAAAATTAGGGCTGACCAGGCGTTTCGGTGAACTTAGACTCACGCAAGAGCCAGTGGTTCGGCCAAACTTGCGGATCACACTTGATGAAACCAATTCTTTTGAGCGTCAAATAAATTCAGAACTGACAATTCGATTTGACCCAGAAACGGGAATCCTTGCCATAAACGGGTACGAGGCTCAATCGGAAGTTGCAAGCCAACTGCAGCTGGATCTATTAGTCGACAATTGTTCCGTCGAAGTTTTCAACCTTGATCGAACTATTTCATTTTCGTTTCTAACCTTCGCAGATTAGTTGGTAGGGAGTACGGGACTTGAACCCGTGACCGACGGATTATGAGTCCGCTGCTCTAACCGGCTGAGCTAACTCCCCTAGTCACGCAAGTAAAAGACTAGTCGTCTTCACTGCGAAGTTTCTCAGCAGCCTCTGAAATAACCCGCTTTGCCTTACGGGCAGTTTTTTTAGCCTGCTGTTTCACCGCCTGGTTTACCTCGCGGGTCTTTTCTACGACTTCTTCACGAATGTCTTCTAGACGTTCAATAACCTCTTCACGGACATCGTCAGCCCGATCGCGCAGGTTCTCTGCTGATTCACGTAACGCCTTAGCCCTTGCTCGCAATGCCTCAACGCGATCGTGAAGTGCCTCATTAAGTAAGCCGATGGGCTCTCGATAGGACTCTAAATTGTCATCGCTAGTCTGACGCGCATCGGATTCACCGCGGTAGAGTCCTTCAAAAATATTGAGGGTTCGATTGATGTCGTGCGACTGAATAAGGTGAAGTGAATTTTCACTCAGACGGTCAAGCTCGGCTCGGTCAGCGGTCAAGATGCGCTCGAGGCGATCGGCAAACGTGGCTACATCGTCGGGTGGGAAGAGATATCCGTTGTCGCCATCATGCACGAGGTGCGGAAGAGCCATTGCATCTGCAGCAACAACGGGGCGCCCAGAAGCCATTGCCTCCATGGTTGCGATGCTCTGCAGCTCCGCTATTGAAGGCATTGCGAAAAGGGTTGCGCGCTCGTAAGCCCTTGGAAGTTCTTGCTCTGAAATGTGACCAAGGAACTTGACCTGTTTTGATAGACCAAGTTCAATCGCTAATTTCTCGAGGGTAGCCCGTTCACCACCGTCACCCACAATTTCAACCTGGGTGTTTAGGCGTTTTGGCAATCTGGCTACTGCTTGCAACAGGTTATGAATGTGCTTTTCGTAGTCAAGGCGACCTAAGAAAAGAATGCGAGGTTCGCTGTTAGAGGTTGGGGTCGAGTTGGCGAACTTTGCAGCATCAATTCCGCAGCTAATTGCTAAAACCCCTGAAACGCCAGCCGCTCGTTCCAGCAAATCAGCTGCACGCTGGGTTGGCGTGGTCAGGTAATCGACTTTTCGTAATACCCGGCCGGCGTCTTTCCAAGCCAGCTTCATTATTGATTGCTCTAAGAATTTGGGCACCACAACTGAATACTTGATTAGGTTTTCAGGCATGATGTGGTTGGTTGCGAGGGTCCTGATGCCTCTTTCCTTGGCCGATTTCACCAGGTATCTACCCATGATGAGGTGGCTCTGAATGTGAACTGCGTCTGGCTTGACCTCGTCAAGGATTTGATCCAGTTTGTGTTTAAGTGTGAATGGCCAAACGTAACGCAAAGTTTTGTGCTGCGGCAGTTTGTAGCTCTTAATTCGGTGAACGGTCATGGTGCCGCCATCGTAAGTCTCAGTGAAAGCACCGAATGAGTCTGAGTAAGCAGCGGCGATGATGTGGACATCGTGGCCCCGCTTGGCCAGACCAGATGCCAAACGCTCGGCAAATCTCGCGGCGCCGTTTATATCGGGAGGAAATGTATCAGCGCCAATGACAATGGTGAGGCGGCCTTCTGAATTCAAATTTTCCACTTCCGGATCAGTACCTAAATTTTAGCCCTGTTGCCGAGATTTGACCGGCCGAGACAGTTCTGGGTGCACACGTGACATTAAGAACACGCCTACTACCGAGACCATTCCAGAAACTGAGAAGGCAAGGATTGACCAAAAATCTGCGAGCTTGGCCTCGCCCAAAATAACGATCGCAATTGAGACCGCGACCAAAGGGTCTATGACGGTCAATCCGGCAATCACCAGATCAGGAGGGCCTGACGCATAGGCGTTCTGCACGAACCAGCCACCCAATACGGTTGCTACCAGCAGCGAGATCAGGCAGAGCAAAGTCAGCAGTTCAAATTGATTCTGATAGGCCCGCTGAATTACTACCTTGGCGAGCGTGGCGACAAACCCGTAGAGCACGCCCGCGCCGATTATGTAGGTGAGCGCCTTGCCTTTTTTGCCGAAGAAATAAAACAACACACCAAAAATAAGCAATATAAACAGCAGAACTACCAGAATTTCACGGAGTCGGTCGTCAGTTATCTCATTGACACTGGCCACGCCAGAGGCTGTAAGCACAAAGCTTGCTATGCCCAGGGTACAGATAATGATGGCGATAACGGTCGCTCTATTGATTCGGGTGTGATTTAGCTTCGCATTCAAAATTGAAGTGAGAACCAGCGCTATAGCGCCAATTGGTTGAACCACAATTAGTGGAGCAAGCGATAGTGCGCCCAGCTGCAGGCCAATTCCCAAACCCATAAAAACTGTTCCAGAGAGCCACTTCGGCTTAGTGACAAGTTGAGTTAGCTGCCTCAAAGTCAAGGAACCGCGACGCTTATTTTTATTGACTTGACCTGAGACCACAGCATCATTTTGAAATTGTGCACCGAATGCAAGAGCAACCGCTGCCAAAACGGCTAGACCAATAGCAACTAGCCTGAGCGAGTCTCCTGGGAACAAGTAATCTCCTGACATCCGTATGAGATTATCTGACAACCCAGAGACAGCGGGTGACCAACTCGGGTAGTTTTGAAGAATGTCAATCCGAAGAATTTGCATCACCGGCGAACCGGTCTTACACACTCCAGCTGAAGAAGTTACCGAAATAACTGAAGAGATCAGAAGTCTGGTTACAGACATGTTTGACACTATGGACAAAGCGCCTGGCGTTGGACTTGCAGCACCTCAGATTGGCGTGGGATTGCGAATTTTTGTCTATGACTACGCAGCCGACAACGGCCAAGAACGCCGCGGTGTGGTCATCAATCCAAAACTGGAAATTGGGCCAATTATCAACGAACCAGCTGACGAAGACACTGAAATTGAGGGCTGCCTCTCGGTGCCTGGCGAACGATTCCCGCTCAAGCGAGCAGAGTGGGCAAAAGTAAGCGGAGTTGATCTAGACGGAGAATCTGTGCAAATCGAAGCAACAGGCTGGTTTGCCCGAATTTTCCAGCATGAATTTGATCATCTAGATGGCCTGCTTTATGTAGATAGACTCGCCGAACCATGGAAAGAAATCTCGCAGGATATCATTCAAGACAACGGATGGGGAAAGCCTGGGCTCAGCTGGCTGCCGGGCAAAGATAAGTTAGAAGGCTAGCCGCAAGAATGCAGACGCTGCCGCGGCCAGAAACACCACCGCAATAAAGGGCAGGCGCAAAACTAGAGCAAGCACAGCGACCACTAGACCTGCAGCTCGCTCGTCTAGAACAATCTGGTTTGCGCTTCCAAAACCTTGAATTGCGAACAGTGCTGCCAGCAAAGCAATTGTTAGGTAATCGGCCGAACGCTGTACTAACGGGCGATCAAGCAATCTCGCAGGTAACAGGTAACCGATGAGTTTCCAGGAGTAAACCAAGGCCGCCCCGAGCAAAATAAAAAGCCAGGTGGTCATCGGGCAGCTCTTTTCTCGGCGAAGAGGCCAAACAGCACCGCAAAGGCTGCAACCACCAACACGGGTATACCTGAGGGAAGAACCAAACTTGAGATCAGGGCGAGAAGAGCAGCCGAAAAGGCAAATAAGTTCTCGCGGAGTGCCTTTAACCTGGGCCAGAGTAGCGCCAAAAATGCTGCCGCAGCGGCAGTGTCCAACCCCAATACCTTGGGGTCGCCGAAACTCCCTCCCAAAAGTGCGCCACCGGCGGTCATCAAGTTCCAGAACAGAAAGACAAAACCGCCGGTCAGCCAGAAGCCTTTCCTGCCGTCTTCCTCGCCCTGCTGTGCTGTAGCCACCGCCATTGACTCATCGATGGTTAGCTGAGCCGCACTTATTCTTGTGATGTTTTTTGCCCTAACGAGAGGTGCCAGACGAATGGCGTAGATGCCGTTACGAATACCCAGCAACCACGCGGTTCCAGCAGCAGTAAGCAGATTGGCCGTAGAAATACCTGCGCCGAGAACACCGATGAACGCGAATTGTGAGCCTCCACTAAACATCAGAAGACTCAGTGCCATTGTTTGGTAGAAATCGAGCCCAGCGGTCACCGAAAGAGCGCCGAAGGAAATGCCATAAAGCCCTGTTGCCAGACCCACACTAAGCGAGGTTGAGAAAACACCAGTTTTAGCTTTCAATTTGTTCGCCCTCAATCAGGCCGGCCTCGTAGAGAGCCAGGAAAAGTTGAGCACGCGTAGCAAAACCGCATTTGTGCATAACCTGGCGCATTAGCTTTCTAACCCGATAAAGCGGAAGGTCTACGTCCGCGGCAATTTCGCTGTCGGAATTTCGTCGCTGAAAGCTAGCTAGTGCAGCGCGTTCTCGCTCGTCTAAAAAACCGATTTTGATGAGCAGGCTTGCAGAGTCGGTAACTGTGACCGCTGAGCTTTCGAAAAATCTTGCAAGCTCTGAATAATCGGGTTCCTCGTCTTTCAGTTCAGAGGTTCTAATTGACTTCAACAGCTCTTCAATCGAAGCATCTTGAGTAATGAGATCTGACGCACCAGCACGAATCGATTCGATTTGCAGTTGCGGAGTGAAATATGGCGCTGTGACAATAATCGCGGGAACACTCTCACCCCTCGCTAGGTATTCTTCGATTAGCCGCCTAGCCAACGAAAGACCGTCGAGCCCACGGGTTCTGTAGTCAATTACCAGACAATCAATTAGAGCGTTTGGAGCCTTGGCAAGTGCTTCGGTGGCGGTTTCAGCTTCAAACACGATCTCCATACCGGGCGTTGCAGAAATCGCAAGTCTCCTACCAAATCTGATGTCGGGGTCGCCATCAATTAGCCCCACACGGATGGATTGGCTCACGATTAGCTAATTTCGGCGCGAATGTTTGGAAAGATAACGGAGACGGTGAAGCCGACACCCGGAACTCGCGTGGCCTCTACGTTGCCACCGTAGATTGCTGCTCGCTCTTTCATTCCGGTCAGAGTTGCCCCTTCGATGGTCTCAATTACTGATTCGATGTCTTCCTTTACATCAACCGTGTCCTCAATTAGACCAAGCGCAGCATTTGCACGACGATGAATTTCTTGTCCGTTGTCTTTGATCAAAATTTGAACCCCCGGATCGATCCAGGTGAAATCAATAGCCACATCTGTGCCCGAAGCACAGTGCGAAGCGACGTTATCCAAGGAATCAAAAATAATTTTGTAAATAACGAAGTTGGCACCCTCTGGCAATCTAAAAGAGTGGCCTGATTCGCGCTTGGTGACGTTGTAGCCGCGCTCTCGATAGCTGATAATCAGTTCGTCCAATTCGCCGAGACCCGGTGGCGCAGGAGAAATCTTTTTATTTCGATTGAGCAGTTCATACAGGCGTCGTATTTCGGCCTGCGCTTCACGAGCAGAAACTGACAATCGCTCCAGTGCCCGCGGAGCAACACTGGCATCGACCCTAGATGCGTAGAGAGCACCCTCAGCTTGGCTGATGACCGCCGTGTTTTTTTGAATCACCAGTTCAGTAATTTCACGAGCTATTTCGAAACGTCCCTCTTGCTCGGCAAGTTCAAGAGCATTTTTGGCCCGATTTTGGAAGTTGAGTGCTTGGTCGAATTCAGTTCCAACATGTCGCTCGGTAAGAAATATCAGACGTCCGAACAGGAAAAAGGCAAAGGTGGTGATTCCTAAAATCAGCGAAAAAATTATTTTTGCGACGAGATCTAGAGTGTCGAAGAGTTCAAAAAATGATTTCTCCACCAACGGCGTCATCCAAATTCCGGCGACCAAAATCAATGTAGAGATTCCGGTGTTTATCAGCGCCCAGACTCGTTCTTGAAGAGCGGCCGCAAAGAAAGCCGCCACCATCAGTGAAAATGTGGCGAGGCCTTGCACCTGAAAAACAAAGACGGCGGCAAAGCCCAAGAATTGGGCGATCAAATGAGCCTGCGGCGAAACAAATGCGAAAAAAACTGCAGAGCTGAATAAAAATCCGGAAATCAAAACCAAAACGCCGGCTGATACATAGTCGGTGGTTAAGACAGCCAGCGCTGAAAAAGCGGAAAAAATTGAGGAAGCCAACCAAATGCGGTCTTGGATCCAACGGATCACGGTTCCTCCTGAGAGGTATTTAGACTGGCTCCCCGGCTTGGACTCGAACCAAGAACCTATCGGTTAACAGCCGATTGCTCTGCCAATTGAGCTACCGAGGAATGTTGTTTAGACAACTTGAATACCTTAGCAAAAAAAATAACCGTCGGCGAATCAATATCCCAACACCGGGTCTACGACTCCCACAAATTCGCCCCTACCCAGAAACGCCGAAACATTCTCAGCAAGTCTCTTTGAAAAGAGAGGCAGCACCATCTGTTTCGTATCTGCAGAGTGCGGAGTAACCAAAACGTTTTCGAGTGCCCAGAGCGGATGCTCATCCGGTAGTGGCTCTGGATCTGTCACGTCGGTCGCATAGCCAGCAAATTGTTTGTCGCTAAGAGCGGAAACCAGCTCTTCAGTGTTTACCACGGCGCCACGTGCAACATTCACCAGAAACGCGGTCTTATCCATTTGCTCGAACGCGGCCTGCCCAAACATTCCGCGAGTATGGTCGGTGAGCGCGCAATTGATAAATACGAAATCTTTGCCCGGCAAGACTGAAAGTAATTCAGAAGCTGCGACAGTTTCGACACCAGCAATTTGTTCCGGCCGATTCCGCAGAACTGTCACCTTTGCTCTGAATGGTTTGAGGAACTCTAAAAGTTTCTCCGTAATTCCACCAGCCCCAATAATCAGAACCTGCGAGTCGAACAAACTAACAGCAAATTTTTTTCCCCAGGTTTTAGCTCGAGAGCGCTCTGGAATAGCTCGACCAAGAGCGAGCGCAAGTGCAAGTGCATGCTCGGCCACCGGCTCACTAAATGCACCTTTTGCCGATGTGAAGACCACACTAAATCGCTGGATAACATCAGCAAATGCGTCAACCCCGGCAAATGGCAATTGAACCCAGCGAAGTTGGGGGTTGTCTGCGAGAGTTTGAGCTAACAGCTCCGGTTGAGAATAGTCCGTCCAGACCAGCGCTTCAACGTCTTTACCTAACTCAGCAACCACACCTCCAGATTCTTCAATTGCGGTGATGTAGCTATCAAACTTTTTGGGCTCCAAAGCCACTAGGTTGTTCATCAGTTTCCCAACACCTCACGGCGCCTATTTTCTAACTCCATCAAGGCGACTTGGACCCCTCTCGCCTCAGCAGAATCTGGACTTACCTGGGAGCGCAATTTGGCTAAGAGCTCGAGTTTCACCTGACCGTAGAGGTTAGCTTGGGCTTTTGAGTACAAATCGGCTACAAAACGTCCCAGGTCAGCCTCTCCCCTAACCGGTAATTCGAGTGCTGCGAGCTCTCTCAGGGTCTCCGGGGTGTCTGCGACCTCCGAATTCAGTAATTCATTTAACAGTTGGCTTTTTCCGGCGAGAGCCAGATCAATTGCTGTGGCATAAATCACACGGTATGTCGGTACGGTAAAGATTTTTGTAAGGGCTGCAACATCGGTCAACTTCGACACTAAGGCTGGCAGTTGAATCAAGGTTGCTAACAGTAGCTGCTCGAAAGTTTCGGTGGGATTACCGGGCCTAATCGCAGCTTGACTGGCTGGTTGCCGCTGAGCGGCTGCGCCCGTGAGCACCTCTGCTCTTGCCGTTCCCGCAGCCTGAGCGACTATCGAGCTGAGTTCCGCAGTATCAATGTTTAGCCAAAGGGCTACCTCTCGAATGTAGCTGGGGCGAACAGTTGGGTCGGTGATTTGAACGATCACAGTAGCGGCAGCTCTCGCTGCCCCAATTCGACCCTGGATTGAGCCCAGGTCAAAGTTCTTAATTTTGCTTCTAATTGCGTACTCAAACATCGGAGTCTTTGACTCAATCATCTTGATTACCGCTGAGTCACCCTTGGCAGCTCTGAGATCACAAGGATCAAGCCCTTCGGGGCCGACTGCAACAAAAGTTTGAGCGTTGAATTTATGTGAATCAGCAAACGCCCTCATCGCAGCTTTTTGCCCCGCGGCATCTGGATCGAATGTAAAAATAACTTCTGCAGGAACCTCGGTGTTTGGCAGCATGCGATTTAAAATTCTGATGTGCTCGTCACCAAATGCGGTTCCGCAAGATGCAACTGCGGACTCGATACCTGCCAGGTGGCATGCCATTACGTCGGTATAGCCTTCGACCACTACAACCTGACGCTGCTTGGCTATGGCTTTTTTAGCGAGATCGATTCCGTAAAGTACCTGTGACTTGTGATAGACCAAGGTGTCAGAAGTATTCAGATATTTAGGACCCTTGTCGTCATCGTAAAGTTTCCTAGCTCCAAATCCAATGACCTGGTTAGACGCATCTCTAATTGGCCAAATCAATCGACCGCGAAACTTATCGTAAGTGCCTTTGTCGCCTTTGCTGGCTAAGCCAGCCGCTACCAGCTCTTCAACGGTGAAGCCTTTTTTCTTGAGGTAATCGGTTAGATTTGACCAACCCTTGGGGGCGTAACCGATTCCGAATAATTCAGCCGCTGCCTTGTCAAAGCCCCTGCCCTTGAGAAAATCTCGACCTGCCAGCGCTTCATCAATGCTTAAGTTATCGGCGAAAAAGATCGCCGCGTATTGGTTTGCCTCGTAAATCCTGGCTTTGAGCCCGCTATTAGACGGCTCTGAGCCGGCCTCGTAGTGAATTTCGTAGCCATATCTGCTGGCTAGTTTTTCAACTGCCTCGGTAAAGCTGAGCCTTTCTATCTGCTGCAAGAATTTGAAGACGTCACCGCCCTCAGAGCAGCCAAAGCAGTGATAAAAACCCTGCGCCGGGCGCACATTGAAGGATGGGCTCTTTTCGTCGTGAAAAGGACAAAGCCCCTTTAGCGAACCGGCCGAGGCGGGCTTGAGGGCAACGTATTCCGAAATTATGTCTGCGATGTTCGCACGAGATTTTATTTCTTCAATATCTCTCGCACTGATTTTGCCGCTCACGCCATTATCCTAGGCTCATCTCGACACCAGGTTGCTGTGCAGCGTGATCGCACTTTGATCGGTGAGGCAAGCAATTTGATCTACTATCACTCTTCGATGTTCAGCCTCAGACACTGCTTCTGACCACGCTCTGCGACAATAAGCATCGAGGTGCTGACCATTCGCAGCTAACAAAGCATCTGCCAATTCTTGCAGCACTCCCCTTTGCCAGTCGTAGTAGGGTTGACGCTCAGATGCTGTCATGAGTACAGCAGACACCAGGCCTTTTAGCACCGCAATTTCGGCTTTTACAAACCGAGGGATGCTGAGAACTCCCGCGTGGCGAACACGCTCACCGCCACTCTGGTCAAGTGTGTTTGAAACCGCGTTGTGGACAAAGTGTCCGATCAACTCGCTGGTCAAGTTCTTCAGATTTCCCATCGAAGCTATCGAGGAGTCATAGCTTTCCAGCCAATAGTTGCTTGATGAGAGTCGCTCTAGAGCCTCAGCAAGCTCATCTGTGGAGAAATCTGCCGCGGTCCAGTCGCGAACTTTGGAAATGAGGTCATCGACATTATTAGCGTTTCGCAGGAGCTCGAGTGAAAGGTAGCCACCCACTACCGCGTCTTCAAAATCGTGGACTGAATAGGCAACGTCATCTGCGAAATCCATGACCTGAGCTTCCATGCTCTTCTGAGGGTTTGATAAGCCTTTTCGCATCCAACGGAACACTTCGGCATCGTCTTCGTAGAAACCGAATTTTCCAGTTGACCCTCTTGACGGATCATTTTGCCCCCACGGGTACTTGCAGGTCGCATCCAGACTCGCCCTAGTAAGGTTCAATCCTCTAGATTCAGGTCCATCGAATACCTTGGGTTCGATTCGAATAAGTAAACGGAGAGTTTGGGCATTACCTTCAAAACCACCGATGGATTCTGCCCAATCATTGAGTGCAGTTTCACCGTTGTGGCCAAATGGTGGATGCCCTAAATCGTGTGCCAGGCAGGCCATGTCGACAACGTCGGGGTCAAGCCCAAGATCCAGGGCCATCTCGCGCCCAATCTGTGCCACCTCCAATGAATGAGTGAGGCGAGTTCGAGCAAAATCCCCTCCATTTGTAGGTGAAAGCACCTGGGTTTTAGCCCCCAAGCGACGAAGCGCCGACGAGTGAACTACGCGAGCTCTGTCTCTAGCAAACTCACTTCGGGTTGCGTTAATACGCGATTCAGGAATAAAGCGTTCAAAATCTTCCGCTGAATACTGCTCGAGTGAGGATCTCATCATCCGCCTGACACATTCAATTCGGCTTCAATTAGAGTCGATGATTCACTCTCATCTAAATATCTTGACGCCAGCCAGTTTTCAGGGAGAGAACAAGACTTTACTCCACCCAAACGACCTCGGGGGCCCTCAGCAAATTCCCCTGGATAAGGTGTTGCAGCATCGACCGTGGAAAGAATTGCGTCAATTTGATCGAGATTTTCAACCTGGGCCAGTGCAGCACGAAACTCGCCACCAACCGGGTATCCTTTGAAATACCAGGCTACGTGTTTACGGATATCACGGCAGGCCCGAAGTTCAGAATCGAAAAATTCAGCTAGCAGCACCGCATGACGTCTGAATGCCGCTCCAACTTCGCCGAGTGTGGGTTGGATGATTTCTGCCGCCGCAGCTGCTCCAGAAATCGAATTTTCAAGGTAATTGTCGAACGCTTTCTGAAGATCACCGAACAACCAAGGACGACCGAGGCAACCACGACCAACGACGACACCGTCGACCCCGGTCTGTTCCATCATGCGAATCGCGTCAGCGGCAGACCATATGTCACCGTTGCCTAGCACCTGAACATCAGGCAAAGCCTCTCGAAGTTCTGCAATCGAGTTCCAGTCGGCCTGACCGGAGTAGTAGTCTGCTGCGGTTCTTCCGTGTAGGGCAACTGCGGTAACACCAGCATCTCTGGCGGCCTTACCGGCATCAAGAAAGGTTAGGTGATCGGCGTCTATGCCTTTTCGCATTTTTACCGTGAGTGGAATCTCCCCTGCGGCCCTTACCGCAGCGTTAACGATGTCAGAAAACAGATCACTTTTCCAAGGCAGGGCGGCGCCGCCGCCTTTTCTAGTGACCTTGGGTACCGGGCAGCCAAAATTAAGGTCGATGTGGTCTGCGCGATCTTCTGCCACCAGCATGGTCACTGCCTCTGAGATGGTCTTGGGATCTACCCCGTAGAGCTGAATCGAGCGGTAATCTTCTGATTCATGATGGCCTATCAGCCTCATAGACTCTTCGGTTCGCTCGACCAGAGCCCGAGAGGTAATCATCTCGGATACGTAGAGGCCACCACCGTATTCTCGGCAAAGGCGTCTGAAAGCGGTGTTGGTAATGCCGGCCATTGGCGCCAGCACCACTGGCGTCTTGAAATGGCGCTTACCGTAAACCAAACCAGACATTAGAAATTAGAGCAGCTTTAGTGCGAGGAATTCGCGAAGCTTCGAAAGCGAAACACGTTCTTGCTTCATGGTGTCTCGTTCGCGAACAGTAACCGCCTGATCCTCAAGTGACTCGAAATCAACAGTGATACAGAAAGGGGTGCCAATTTCGTCCTGGCGTCGGTAGCGTCGCCCGATTGCTCCAGAATCGTCGAAATCAATGTTCCAGTGAGCACGCAGCTCTTGAGCCAAATTGCGTGCAACTGGCGACAAGTCTTCGTTTCTCGAAAGCGGTAGTACAGCTGCCTTGACCGGCGCCAAACGATAGTCAAGTCGAAGCACTGTTCTGATGTCGACACCACCTTTGGTGTTCGGCGCCTCGTCTTCAGCGTAGGCATCGACCAGGAACGCCATTAGCGATCGGGTCAATCCGGCCGCAGGTTCAATCACGTAAGGAACCCAGCGTTCGCCCTTAGCCTGATCAAAGTAAGAAAGGTCAGTGCCAGATTCACGAGAGTGTGTGGTGAGATCAAAATCGGTGCGGTTAGCGATTCCTTCGAGCTCGCCAAATTCACTTCCGGTGAAACCAAAACGGTATTCGATGTCAACCGTTCGCTTTGAGTAGTGCGACAGTTTTTCTTTTGCGTGCTCGTAAAGACGCAGATTCTCTGGGTTTATACCCAGGTCGATGTACCAATTTAGGCGCTGCTGAATCCAGTACTCGTGCCATTCTTCATCTGTTCCGGGCTCAACGAAAAATTCCATTTCCATTTGCTCAAATTCACGAGTTCTGAAAATGAAGTTTCCCGGAGTAATTTCATTTCGGAAAGACTTTCCAATTTGACCAATCCCAAATGGCGGCTTCATTCTCGAAGCGCCAAGAACGTTGGCAAAATTCACGAAAATACCTTGCGCAGTCTCGGGGCGAAGGTAGTGCAACCCTTCCTCGTCGGCAACTGGCCCTAGATAGGTTCGAAGTAAACCGTTAAACGACTTTGGTTCAGTCCAGATGTCTTTATTACCGCAGTTTGGACATGCGATTTCGGCCATGCTAGCTGCTGCTCTGCCTTTTTTCTCTTCAAAGGCTTCTTCTAGATGGTCTTGCCTGAAGCGCTTGTGGCAAGAAGTGCACTCAATCAATGGATCAGAAAACTCGCGAACGTGCCCAGAAGCCTCCCAAACTTTTCTAGGCAGGATGACTGATGAATCAAGCCCAACTACATCTTCACGACTCGATACAACCGAGCGCCACCATTGTTTCTTGATGTTCTCTTTAAGCTCGACACCTAATGGCCCGTAGTCCCAGGCGGATCTTGAACCACCATAAATTTCACCGGCCTGAAAAACGAAACCGCGACGCTTCGCGAGCGAAATTACTGAATCAAGACGATTTGGATTAGCCACAATACTCCTTGGCCAAGCTGGATGCCTGGCAGTTGTTCGAAGTGATTAGTTTAGCCGAGAGGTTTAGCGCTGGGTTTATCTTCGGCCCCACCAAAGCGTCTTGATCTTGTTCCGAATTTAGCTATGGCCCGCCAGAGGGTCTGGCGATCGTAATCAGGCCAAAGCGTGTCATCGAATATAAACTCGGCATACGCGCTTTGCCAGGGTAAAAAATTTGATGTGCGCTGTTCGCCACTGCTTCTAAGAAACAGGTCTACCGGTGGGAGAAACCCCGAATTTAAATGCTTCAGAAGCTGCTTTTCGCTAATTCTTCCCGGCTTTATTTTGCCTTCGGCCACGTCAACAGAAAGCGAATTGATGGCGTCAAGTAACTCAACCTGCCCGCCGTAATTGACACACATGGTCAACACGAGCCGACTGTTCCCCATAGTCAGTTTTTCTGCAGCCTCAAGCTCAGAAATTACACTTCCCCAAAGCCTTGGGCGCCTACCTGCCCAACGTATTCGAACGCCCCAGGCATTTAGCTGGTCTCTACGGGCGCGCAATACCTCTCGGTTGAATCCCATGAGAAACTTGACCTCCTCAGGAGACCGTTTCCAGTTTTCGGTTGAAAACGCGTAAACGGTGAGGTAAGAAACACCAGCTTCGATTGCTCCGGCAACCACGTCAAGTAGCGCGGCTTCTCCCGCCCGATGCCCCTCAACCCTTGTGAGACCTCGTTGATTGGCCCACCGCCCGTTGCCATCCATGACAATTGCAATGTGTTTTGGGACCGAGCCTGCAGCAAAGTTGGGAACCGCCAAGCCGGGTTTTGAGACCGGCACCAGGTTCGTCATTCGCGCTCCAAATGTTGCAGTGATTTCAAGCCACGCTCGATGTGCCATTGGCTATAAGCAGCAACAATACCCGAAGCCGCCGAACGAGCACTCGCAGGTGCTGCGGTGACACTCTCCCAGTCGCCGGCTAATAAGCCCCCCAAGACTTCGGCAGTCATCGGATCGAGCACTGCTGCTCCAGCTACTCGGCAGTCTGAACAGACCAAGCCACCGGCACTGAGCAGAAATGCTGCATGGGGTCCGGGCTTTTGACACCCAACACACAGCTCGAAGTTAGGTGCCCAGCCGGCAAGTGCGAGCGAGCGAAGCAGATACGAATCAAGGATCAAACTTGGCTCGCGGTCGCGATTCGCCAATGCTCGAAGAGCACCAACTAAAAGTAGGTATTGCTGGGGTGAAGACAATTCTGAGGTGAGACGCTCGGCGGTCTCGACAATCACATTGGCAACCGTAAAAGAGGGGTAGTCAGAAGCGATTTCGCGACCGTATGACGAAATTGTCTCAACCTGGTTAATCACATCGAGAGTTTTTCCCTCGTAGAACTGAACCTCAACGGCCATAAACGGCTCAACTCGCCCACCAAATTTTGAACTTGTCTTTCGCACTCCCTTTGCCACAGCCCGAACCTGACCGTGGTATCTGGTTAGAAAAGTAATGATTCGGTCCGCTTCACCCAATTTATGGGTTCGAAGCACAACCGCCTCATCCTTATAAAGCGGCATTGCTAGCTTCGGAGCGCGCGGTTCACCGAAGAAATGACTGCCTTTAGTGAAGCGGTAGAAATGTCGCCATCAATTCCGACTCCCCAAAGAGTTCTGCCATTAATTTCAAGTTCAACGTATGCAGCCGCTTGCGCGTCACCACCCTCGCTAAGAGTGTGCTCAACGTAGTCAAGTAGACGAACCGCGACCCCCTGCTGTTTCAAAACGTCCAGAAACGCAGAGATGGGCCCGTTTCCGGCACCATGAGCTGTCAATTCGCCCTCTCCATCTCGGAGAACGATGTCGAGCGACAGTGCGCCATCCATGTTTGACTCGGTGCGCATTTTCTTGAGCTCGAAGCGGCCCCACTTTAGGTCTAGTCGATCTGAGGGTGCCGGAAGGTATTCATCAATGAAAACGTCCCAAAGCTGCTCTGAGGTGACTTCTCCTCCGGCCTGATCAGTGCGGTTTTGAACGACTCGAGAGAATTCAATTTGCAATTTGCGTGGCAAATCAAGCTGGTGATCAGTTTTTAGCAGGTAGGCAACCCCGCCCTTACCTGATTGAGAATTAACTCGGATAACCGCCTCGTAGGTCCGACCCACATCTTTAGGGTCAATTGGCAAGTAGGGTACAGCCCAGGTTAGGTCGTCAACGGTTACACCAGCTTCGGCTGCATCCGCTTCCATCCGCTCAAAACCCTTTTTGATTGCATCTTGGTGAGAACCAGAAAATGCGGTGTAGACCAGGTCGCCACCGTATGGGCTTCGTTCGTGAACCGGCAATTGATTGCAGTACTCGACGGTGCGCTTGATCTCATCAAGGTTGCTGAAATTAATCTCAGGATCTATGCCCTGGCTGAACAGATTTAACCCAAGGGTAACCAAATCGACATTTCCAGTGCGCTCACCGTTTCCGAAGAGACAGCCTTCAATACGGTCGGCCCCGGCAAGATAACCCAGTTCGGCCGCCGCAACCGCAGTGCCTCGGTCATTGTGTGGGTGCAGCGAGATTTCGATACTGTCGCGACGAACTAGATTTCTTGACATCCACTCGATCGAATCGGCGTAGACGTTTGGCATAGACATTTCAACAGTGGCAGGAAGGTTGATAACCATCTTGTGGTTTGGTGATGGCTTCAACTCTTCAATTACCGCATTGCAGACTTCGGCAGCGTACTCGAGCTCGGTACCGGTGTATGACTCGGGCGAATACTCGTAGAAAATTGTGGTTTCTGGAATCAAAGACTCCATACTCTTGCATTTTCTAGCTCCATTTAGCGCGATCTGCTTGATTCCCTCGCGGTCAGCGTTGAAAACCACTCGACGCTGCAGTACTGAAGTTGAGTTGTAGAAGTGAACAATTGCCTGCTTCGCTCCCCTCAACGACTCATATGTGCGTTCAATCAACTCATCACGAGACTGGGTAAGCACCTGGATGGTAACGTCGGCAGGAATGTGATTTTCTTCAATCAATAGACGAACGAAATCAAAATCTGTCTGGCTGGCAGATGGGAAACCAACTTCAATTTCTTTGTAACCCATATTGACCAGAAGTTGGAACATTTTGAGCTTTCTCTCTGGGCTCATGGGGTCAATTAGGGCCTGGTTTCCGTCGCGCAAATCTACCGCAACCCACTTCGGAGCCTTTGTTATGCGCTTATTTGGCCAAGTTCTATCAGGCAGATCGACGACAATTTGTTCGTGAAAAGACTGATACTTTTTTACCGGCATGCCGGAAGGTTGCTGAGTGTTTTTCAAAGTGTTCTCCTGCGAGTTAATTTTTGGGGTTCGACCAAACAGCAATCTCCGCAACGAGAAAGGTCGCTTTAGACCTCGTTGCGGCGGCTAAGAAGTAGGCCGAAGAACACACTGCAAGAGTAGCCCACGATAAGCCTAAAAACCAAGTTTTCCCAACTGTTTTGGGTCACGTTGCCAATCTGCAGCAACCCTGATTCGCAAGTCTAGAAACACCTGTTTACCCACAATTTTTTCAATTTCTTGTCGAGCCTGTTGGCCAACCTTTTTCAGTCGCTCCCCCTTGTGGCCGATCAAAATACCCTTTTGGCTATCGCGTTCGACCCAAAGATTGGCATGAATCTTGATTAGTTTCCCATCGGGGCGCTCACTCATTTCATCTAGAGTCACGGCTAGCGAGTGCGGTAGTTCATCACGAACCCCCTCTAACGCTGCTTCTCGAATGAGTTCTGAAATGCGCCCCCCAAGAGTTTCATCAGTAGTGACATCGCTCGGATAGAGCTGCGGTGAGTATGGCATCAGACCAAGAAGGACATCGGTCAAAACGTCTAGCTGCTGATTACCCAGGGCTGATACCGGGATGATTTCATCCCAGTCACGCAGTTCACTCACGGCCTTTAGTGCCGAAATAACCTCAGACTGAGAAGCTAATTCTGTCTTGGTTACGATTGCCACTTTTTTAGCACGCTTGTACTTATCAAGTTGCTCATTGATAAACCGATCACCGGGCCCTATTTTTTCGTTAGCGGGAGTGCAAAATCCGATTACATCAACATCGCCAAGGGTTTCTTCAACCAGGTCGTTGAGGCGCTGCCCAAGCAGTGTTCTGGGGCGGTGTAAACCAGGTGTATCAACCACAATCAACTGCCCGCCGGGCCGATGAATGATTCCACGAATAGTCTTTCTAGTGGTTTGTGGCTTGGCAGAGGTTATGGCAACTTTTTCACCCACTAGTGCGTTGGTCAAAGTTGATTTACCCACATTAGGGCGCCCGACGAAAGAGATAAACCCAGCCCGGAAATTATTTTCAGTCATTTTGCTTTCCTGGGATCTTACGCATTGCCTGTAGTTGAGCTTGTGCCGATTCGGTTACCTCAACGAGAAGAGTAACCAGGCGCTTGCGCCTAGCTTCAAGTCTTTCGACTCTCAACTCCAGACCGGCAAACTCAACAGAGTCGCCCTTCTGTGGCAAGCGACCAAGCACTTTACTAAATAGCCCGCCGACGCTGTCTACTTCATCATCATCAAGCTCAAGGCCAATTTCTTCACCAAGTTCAAAAAGCGAATACTTTGCTGCCACTCGATATTTGTACTCCCCGAGCTTTTCTATATCGACGGAGTTACTGTCGTACTCATCTTTGATTTCTCCGACGATTTCTTCAATCAGATCTTCTAGCGTTGCAACACCAGCGATGCCTCCGTATTCATCGACTACGACCACCATGTGGGTTGCCGAAGCCTGCATTTCCCGGAGCAAGTCATCTACTGGTTTCGATTCAGGAACGAATGAGGCTTCGCGCATCAGGGTTTCAACCGTGCTGGTGTTCATCAAATCTGGATTCGCTGACCAAAACCTTGTGACGTCTTTCAAAAATAGGATGCCGATAACATCATCGACCGATCTCCCGATTACCGGGAGCCTTGAGAATCCGCGGCTTAGGAACAAGTTCATCGACTCGCTAAGGCTCACTTCAGCGTTTATTACCGCCATGTCAACCCTCGGCACCATCACCTCTCTAACGATTGTCTGAGAGAAGTCCTCAACAGACTCGATGATCTCTTGCTCGAATTCTTCGGAATCGTCTAGACCGGTTGGCGTTATCGGCCTGACCAACAGAGAAACTTTCTTGAGAACCCAAGCGAACCTAGGGTAACTACGATTAGCGACTGAGCCGCCAACAAACTTTAGGGTTAGGCGTTTGAGGATCAAAATTGAAAAACCGATAGCAGATAGAGCGAGGAGCAGATTCACCGCTGCACTAAAGGGAAACTCTCCGACTGTAAGAGTGACCCCCGTCGAAAAAATAACCAGGAAACCTAACTGCAACGCATGGAGACCTCGGCGCGTTTGTTCATCTGAATCTCTTCTGAGAACTTCTTTTTCGAGCCAAGCAAATAACCCCGCAGCCAGATAGCTGATGAGGGAAGTAATCGTGATCAAAGTCAATCGCGTTGCTCACTTTTATAAAAAGTCTCAAGTATTGATCTCTGCAGGGCGAACATTTCACGCTCTTCCTCAGGCTCGGCGTGATCAAATCCGAGCAGGTGCAAAATACCGTGAGTCGTCAGCAGCAATATCTCGTTTATAGTCTCGTGACCCGCAGCAACAGCTTGAGTTTGGGCAACCTGGGGGCAAATAACAATGTCACCAAGCAGACCGGCTGGGGTTGGCGCCGCTGGAGTCCCAGGACGCAACTCATCCATGGGGAAACTCAATACGTCGGTCGGTCCAGGCTCATCCATCCACTGAATATGCAGTGTTTCCATTGGTGCTTCGTCAACAAAAACAATCGCTAGGTCTGCGTCTGGGTGAATCGACATCTCAGACAACGCCGAGTTAGCTAACCGCACCACACGTTGCAGATCAATTTCCATTTCGGTTTCATTATTGATTTCGATAGTCATTTTCTGGCTCCGGGTGCTGGTCGAACATTTTTTTGCCTAACCTGAGATTTGCGATCGATGGTTGGCTCTGAGCGGTTGGCTTGAGACTCAAAGTTCGCAAATGCGTCGACAATCTTCGCAACCAAAGAGTGGCGAACCACATCCTCGCTGGTGAGAAATGCAAAGTGAAGGTCATCAAGCTCGTCGAGTGCATCTGCTGCAGTTTTGAGCCCCGAGTCGCCTCTCGGAAGATCGACCTGTGTGATGTCACCGGTGATGATCATTTTTGAACCAAAACCCAGTCGAGTTAGAAACATTTTCATTTGCTCTTTGGTCGTGTTTTGGGCCTCATCGAGAATGATGAAAGAGTCATTAAGTGTGCGCCCACGCATGTAGGCAAGTGGAGCTACCTCGACCGTACCTGCAGCTAATAGTTTCGGAACTGCCTCAGGCTCGAGCATGTCAGCTAACGCATCGAAAAGTGGACGAAGGTAGGGGTCAATTTTCTCAGTTAGGTTGCCTGGCAAAAAACCTAGCTTCTCCCCTGCCTCAACTGCCGGCCTGGTCAAGATTATGCGCGACACCTCTTTGCGCTGAAGGGCCTGCACTGCTTTCGCCATGGCGAGGTAGGTTTTACCGGTACCTGCAGGGCCGATTCCAAAAACCACCGTGTGTTTGTCGATGGCATCGACATACTCTCTCTGACCCAGAGTTTTTGGCCTAACCGACTTACCCCTAGAATTAAGAATTGTTTGCCCAAGAACAACGCTGGGCTTTTGACGGTCATTCAGAATCTTTTTCGAGTTGACAACTTCGTTAACACCAATCGCAGTTCCGGAGGATGCGAGCAGTGAAATTTCTTCAATGAGCGAAATTACTAGTTCAACCTGATGCGAGTCACCTGTGACTTTGACGCGATTTCCTCTGACCAGGACTTCGATTTCTGGGAACTGGTGCTCGATAGCACGCAACAGCTCATCATCTGCGCCGAAAACAAGCAGCGGATCAATGCCCTCTAAATCGATGCTTTTGGACGAATTAGGCAAACTATCCCCGTTCGCCCTTAGCCGTTATGTGGCCGTGGGCGTGAAAAACGGTCTGGCCCGCACCAACACCGGTGTTGAAGGTAAACCTAAATGAGCCGTCGGTGAGGTTTGCGGCCACCTCACTTCCGAGCTTGAGAACTTCGACAGCCAAATTTTCGTCAGCCGCAACTAATTCAGCAATATTTTCGTAGTGGATCTTGGGTATTACTAAAACGTGCACCGGCTGGCGAGGGCTGATGTCCCAAAAGGCAACGGCATGTTGATTTTCTAAAACTTTTTTGGCCGGGATCTCTCCGGAACCAATCTTGCAAAAAATACAATCGCTCAGCTAAACCACCTCTTCCGCTTAAGTCTAGAGCGCTAACCCCAATGTTGAGCTCGAGCCTGCAATACTGAAACACCTGATATTGAAGCTGTAGATGTTCTCAGCACTGAACTTCCCAGCCGCACTCGAGCTGCGCCAGCTGACTCGAAAAGAACGAGCTCGGCATCACTGATCCCGCCTTCGGGGCCAACCACCAACGCAATATTTTCACCCTGAAGATTCGCTGGAATGGATTCTGCCAGCGGTACCGCTGAGGTTGGATCAAGAACAAGAACATTCGAAAACCCAGTAAACGACTCGGCCAACTGTTTTGAATTCAACATTGGTTCTACGCTCGGGCGCCAAGATTGGAGAGACTGCTTAATGGCCTCGTCGACAATCTGTTGCCAACGCTGTTGGTTTCGCTCACGTTTTTGTTCGTCCCATTTAGCAACAGATCGATCGGCTGCCCACGGAATTATGCCACTGACACCAATTTCAGTTGCCGCCTGAACTGCTAGCTCATCACGGTCACCCTTTGCGATTGCCTGCACCAAGGTGAGACGCATGGCTGCTGGGTTCTCAGCAAAGTTGCTGCTGACTTCTATCTCGAGTTCACGTTTACCGACCGAACTAATAGTTCCAGTTAGACGCCGACCCAGCCCGTTGCTGATTTGTATTTGCTCACCAACCCGCATTCGGCGAACTGCAATTGCATGGTGAGCCTCGTCACCCAGAAGTGTGAAGGTATCTCCGGGCTGATAATCCGCGTTGATCTCAGCGAGAAAAAGTGGGTTTACCAATTACTTGCGCTTCCCAAAAAAGCCAGTTGTGTGGCGCACCAGGCTGGGCCGTTCATCTTTTCTCAATTTAGCCAAGTTACGGAAAAGATCCTTTTGCTTTCCGTCCAACTTGCTGGGGATTTTTACCTCAAGTACAACTCTCAAGTCGCCGCGGCTGCTACCGCGAAGTTGCTTGACACCTTTGCCCTTGATGACAACGGTGTGCCCGCTTTGACTGCCTGGCTCGATTTCAACGGTTTGCTCACCATCGAAGGTTTCTATTTGAACGCTGGTACCCAAGACGGCGTCGACTAAAGGCACCGAAAGTTGGCAAATTAGGTCATCGCCGTTTCTGGAAAAGGTGTCGTCAGACTTGACTGCGATGTCAACGTAGAGATCTCCGTTAGGTCCGCCGGCAAAGCCGACTTCTCCTTGCCCGTTGAGCTGAATGCGAACACCATCTTCGACACCTGCAGGTATGTTCAATTCGAGATCTCGACGAGCTCTCACTCGACCTTGGCCTCGACATTCGACACAGGGAACCGGAATTACCTGCCCGTAGCCTCGGCAAGTACCGCAGGGGCTCGAGGTCACGACGTTACCCAGCATCGACCGAACCGTTCTTGAAATGGAACCAGAACCACGACAGATGTCACAAACAGCCGGACTGGTTCCGGGTTGGGCACAAGATCCCTGACAACCGCCGCATAGCACAGCCGTGTCTATTTCGATTGTTTTTGTGGTACCAAACACCACTTCAGCCAAGGTCAAATCAACCCTGATCAGAGCATCCTGACCTCGCTCTGCACGGGAGCGTGGACCTCGGGATTGGGTGCCAAAAAATGAGTCAAAAATGTCGCTGAAGCCGAAGCCACCTTGGAACCCAGCGTTCGGGCCCATGTCGTACTGCTGACGAGACTGCGGATCGCTCAAGACCTCATAGGCGTGAGTAACGAGCTTGAAGCGCTCTTGTGCATCCTCTGATGGGTTTACGTCTGGGTGGAGCTCACGGGCAAGTTTTCGGTAAGCCTTCTTGATCGCATCTTCTGAGGCGTCTCGCGCTACACCTAGAACCTCGTAATGGTCTGACATGTATTCCTTTGGTTAGTTACCTAGAGCTTTGGTTAGATAGCGAGCAACTGCGCTAACAGCCGCTATGTTTTGTGCGTAATCCATGCGGGTTGGCCCGATGACACCGATTTTGGCAATCTCAGCACCCTGATTTTCGTAACCGGAGAAAACCGCAGAGGTTGAAGCAAAGGAGTCAAAGCCGGTTTCTTTGCCGATCAGCAAACTCAGCCCGTTTGCGTCGGTATTCATCTCACTAATCAATTTGAGCAGAATTACCTGCTCTTCGATGGCGTCGAGTACAGGTGAAAGGTTTCCTTCGAAGTCTCGCCCGCTACGAACCAGATTTGCGGTTCCGGCCAGCAATAGTTTTTCTTGGGTGTTCGAATCGACTAGCGACATAAGTGCATCGAAAAGTGGTTCCAGCGAGTCTGCAACCGGGGTAGGAAATTCAGCCTTAAGTACTTCTAGTCGACTTGCAACCAGACTCAACTGGAACCCTGACAAATTTGAGTTCATGCGATTTTGCAACTCGCTTACAAAGCCAACTGCAAATGGTTCGCTGAACTCGACCACATGCTGCTGAATTCTGCCCGAATCAGTAATCAGAATCAGTAACAAACGAACGTCGCTAATTTCTACCAATTCAATGTGTTTGACCGAGGCTTTTCCCAGCGTCGGGTATTGAACTACCGCGACTTGATTAGTCAAAGTAGACAGTAACCGAACTGTTTTATTGAGCAATTCATCTAGGTCTACGCTGCCAAGCATGAATGCCTCAATAGCCTGGCGCTCTGCTCCCGAAAGCGGCTTTACCTCGTTCAAACGATCAACGAATAGCCGATAGCCCTTGTCAGTTGGGACACGCCCGGCGGATGTATGAGGCGCGTGAATTAGCTCTTCCTCTTCGAGAAGAGCCATGTCGTTACGGATGGTTGCTGCCGACACCCCGAATTGGTGTCGCTCAACCAGTGATTTAGAGCCCACCGGCTCACGCAGAGAAACATAATCTTGAACAATCGCTCGCAATACTTCGAGGCTTCGATTTGGAATCATCTCAACACCACCTAGCACTCAAGTCGCTCGAGTGCCAATATTATCCCCTCGTCAAGGATCTTCAGGGCTATAAACAACACAACTACTCAATAACTAGTGATGAAACTACCCTGTCGGCAAGTAAACGACCCCGAAGGGTAAGGACGATACGACCGCCTATCGCAGACCTGCCATCGATCAGCCCGTCTGCGATAAGTTCACTGACTACCCTGGCGTGATTTCTATTTACCGATGCAACTAGTTCTAAAGGAATCCCCTCTGTAACCCTTAGACCGAGCAAAATGGCCTCTTCATTTTGAGTGGCTTTACTGAGCTCTTCGCGGGCAAAACCGGGAGAAGTGTTTTTAGATAGTCTCTGCGCGTAGGCACTCGGGTGCTTTACATTCCACCATCTGGTGCCGTTCACGTGTGAGTGAGCTCCGGGTCCATAGCCCCACCAATTGTTGGCGCTCCAATACGCACGATTGTGCACTGATTCAAACTTTTTGTCTTTAGCGAAATTACTGAGTTCGTACCAGTGGTATGCGGCAGATTTTAGTTGGCTGTCTAGGTACTCATACATGTCGGCCTGTAGATCAGGGTCAGGAGCTGGCAATTCACCGCGCGAAATTTTTCGATGCATTTTTGTGCCTGGTTCGACAATGAGCGAATAGGCAGACACATGGCTTGGGTCTAGCGAGACGACGGCATCGAGAGTGCGTTTAAAGTCTTCAATGGTTTCGCCGGGCGAACCGTAGATTATGTCGACAGATGTTGCGAGACCTGCATTTTTCGCCATCTGTATTGCCGGAGCCACCGCACTTGGATTGTGAGTTCTGTCTAAGACTTCTAGAACCTTTGGAACCGCAGATTGCATGCCTAGAGAAATCCGAGTGAAACCGCTTTTAGCTAGCTGGAGCAAATAATTTTCTGAAAGGTCGTCTGGGTTAGCCTCGGTGGTTACTTCTGCATTTTCGGCTAATCCGAATACCTCATCCAGCTTCAGCAGAAGATTGCCTAGGTCGCCTGCTGGCAGCTGTGTTGGGGTTCCTCCCCCAAAGAAAACCGATGAAACTGGTGGCATCGATAACCCGCTGATTTCGAGGGCTAGTTTTGAAAATTCAATCTCGCTCGCCAGCACAGAGGAGAAGCCGGCTTGAGACACGTCCTGGAGCTCACTGCTGATGTAGGTGTTGAAATCACAGTAACCGCAGCGAACTTTGCAAAAAGGAACGTGCAGATACGCATGAAAAGAGGAATCTATGCCCGATTCACGAACTCGGGCAGAATCAGGCAGGCTGCCGTCAGCAGGTACAGGATCGCCCTCAAGGGGTGCTCCGGCCATTACTTTTTCTTTTCGCCCTTTTTATCGGGGTCGGTGGAAAGCGCAGCGATGAATGCTTCTTGCGGCACCTCGACTCGACCGACCATTTTCATACGTTTTTTACCCTCTTTTTGCTTCTCAAGAAGTTTGCGCTTTCGAGAAATGTCACCGCCGTAGCATTTTGCCAACACGTCTTTACGAATCGCGCGAATCGACTCGCGGGCAATAATTCGGCTACCAACGGCCGCCTGGATGGGCACCTCAAACTGCTGTCTCGGAATTAGCTCGCGCAGCTTACCGGTAATCATGACGCCATAGGCATAGGCCTTATCGCGATGGACGATCGCACTGAACGCATCTACTTGTTCACCCTGCAGCAAAAGGTCAACCTTGACTAAATCACCCTCGGCAAGCCCCGCCTCTTCGTAGTCGAGAGAGCCGTAACCCTGGGTTTTACTCTTCAACTGGTCGAAGAAATCAAAGACAATCTCTGCCAGCGGCAGACTGTAACGCAATTGAACACGATCTTCACCGAGATACTGCATGTCGATCATGCTGCCACGCCGAGACTGGCAAAGCTCCATGATTACACCCACATAATCTTTGGGGCTAAGAATTGTTGCCTTGACCATTGGCTCCAGCACTTTCCTAACCTTGCCGGTTGGGAACTCACTTGGGTTAGTGACAGTTACTTCTTTGCCATCTTCCATGGTTACCTCGTAGATAACCGAGGGGGCAGTTGCGATGAGGTCAAGACCAAATTCACGCTCAAGGCGCTCGGTCACGATTTCGAGGTGAAGCAGACCCAAGAAACCACAGCGGAAACCGAATCCAAGCGCCACTGAGGTTTCAGGCTCGTATGCAAGTGCCGCATCACTGAGTTTCAGCTTGTCTAGAGCCTCTCGAAGCGCAGGATAATCGCTTCCATCAATTGGATAAATGCCAGAAAACACCATCGGCAGCGGGTCTTTGTAGCCCTTCAACGCCTCGCTAGCAGGTTTAGCTTGATTGGTGATTGTGTCGCCAACCTTTGACTGTCGAACATCTTTTACACCGGTGATTAGGTAACCAACTTCGCCAACGGAGAGACCTTTGGTTGGCTCAGGTTCAGGAGACGAAACCCCGATTTCAAGCAGCTCATGTACCGCTTTTGTTGACATCATTTGAATGCGCTCGCGTGGAGTTAATTTTCCATCGATCATTCGAACGTAAGTGACGACACCTCGATATGAGTCGTAAACAGAGTCGAAAATCATCGCTCTCGCGGGAGCGTCTGGGTTCCCAACCGGGGCCGGCACTCTATCAACGATGCGATCAAGCAGGGCGTCTACCCCAACTCCGGTTTTGCCTGACACCCTTAGGCAGTCTTCAGGATTACCCCCGATGAGGTTTGCTAGTTCTTCCGCATATTTTTCAGGCTGAGCCGCCGGAAGGTCGATTTTATTCAGCACCGGAATGATTTCAAGGTCATTCTCGAGTGCCAGGTAGAGGTTAGCTAGAGTCTGAGCTTCGATGCCCTGTGCCGCATCAACTAGAAGCACGGCACCTTCACATGCCGCAAGCGACCGTGAAACCTCATATGTGAAGTCAACGTGACCTGGAGTGTCAATCATGTTAAGGGCAAATGTTTTGCCCCCAACCTCCCAGGGCATGCGCACAGCTTGCGACTTAATGGTGATTCCACGCTCACGCTCGATATCCATTCGGTCAAGGTATTGAGCGCGCATTGACCGGTCATCGACAATGCCAGTTAGCTGGAGCATTCGGTCTGCCAAGGTTGATTTACCGTGGTCGATGTGTGCGATGATGCAGAAGTTTCTGATGGCCGCCGGGTCCGTTTTTGCAGGCTCTAGCCGAGTAGTTGCTCGTGGCGACACAGATTGTCCTTAGAAGATTGTTGAACGCGAAATAGGCAGCCACAATTCTCTCACATCAATTAGGCTTGACTCAGTTGTTTCTGAGGCCTATCCCTGATAGGCTTTCAGACTGATAGCGGTGAGTGTCTCCACCTAAATCCCAACCAAAACTTCTCAGTTGAAGCGCGTGCTTCAACTACCTAAGAAAGTGAAACATGGCAAACATCAAGTCACAGATCAAGCGCATTGCGACTAACCGCAAGGCAAATGAGCGTAACAAGGCTGTCAAGAGCGAGCTAAAGACCGCTATTCGCGCAGCACGCGAAGCAATCGCCGCCGGAGACAAAGTTCAGGCTGCAGCAGCTGTATCTCTAGCCGGAAAGAAGCTAGACAAGGCTGTATCAAAGGGCGTAATTCACCAGAACCAAGCAGCTAACCGCAAGTCTTCGATTGCAAAAAAGGCTGCAAGCCTCTAAAACAATCCTTTATAAAAAACCCCCGAATTGCATCGGGGGTTTTTTATTTAAACAGCGGCAGTTCCCTTTTCCGCTATTAGGCGTATCAAGTTTTCTAAAACATATTCGGGATCACGGCTGGAACCCTTGGCTGCCGCATCAGCCAGAACCAGATGGCTAATTACCTTTACCAGGCCGGATTCATCCCAGCCAGCTAGATCTTTTCTGGCGCGGTCTAGTTGCCAGGGCGCCATACCTAGTGATTGAGGTGAAGCAGAGCGATTACCGTAAAGTTTGGCCAGCTGGCGAATCTTCATGCTGAACGCCGCGACAAGAGGAACCGGATCTACTCCGGTTGCCAAGGCGTGCCTCAGTAGGCCCAGAGCCTCACCTGCTTTACCTGCCAATGCAGCATCGATCACCTTGAAGGCGTTCGTCTCAACTCTGCCACCAAAGTAGCTGTCGACCAGCTCTTCTGTTATGTTCTCAGCGGCATCTTGGGCCAATTGTTCACAGGCTGCTGCAAGCTCGGCAAGATCATCGCTGAATGCGTCTTGTAGTGCACGAACTGCTCCTTGGCTTATCTGTTTTTCCATTCGTTTGAATTCGGCAATAACGAACTGTGCTCGATCTGAGTCTTTGGTTATTGGCTGAGCTAGAACTTCATGCCCTAACTGTCGAAGTTCATCTAATAACTTTTTACCTCTGACTGAAGAGCCGTTGTGTCGAATTATTAGATAAACCCCGTCTTCAGGGTTGGCCAAATACTCGAGGCAATCAACGATGAACTCATCGGTGCAACGCTCAGCAGCTCTGATCAGAATGAGCCTAGGTTCGGCAAATAACGACGGGCTGGCCAAGGAATTGAGTAGGCCCGATGAATACTCGTTGGCTTCAACTTCATGGATTTCGTAGTTTTCGACTTGGCTTGCAAGTAAATGCTTAAAGTCTCGAAAATAACGGTTTGCTAGAAATTCTTCTGAACCGAACACCAGCGTGATTGGGCTTAGATTCTCTGCCCATAAAGTGCTTTTCGAGTTCATTTGAATAGCCTAATCGTTCAAAATTCATGACCACTAAAAACTGGAAGAGCTTATAGATATCGAGCCAATTTCATCAGTTCTAATAACTTTTGAACCTACCAACGCTAGGTTTCGGATGGTTCGAACAGTCGGGTGCCCGTAAGAATTATTTGCTCCGACAGAGATTAAAGCGATTTCTGGCTTCAGCATCTCGTAGAGTTCAAAAAATTGATCTGACGAACCATGATGAGCCACTTTCACGACGAGCGGCTTACCACTGAGTGAAGCAACCAAATTGCCGCTTTCAAACAGAGCCATCTGAGCTCGTTCTCCGGTATCTGCCAGGGCCAAAAAATGGAAGTCGTCATAGTTGACATGGAGCACAATTGAAGCGTCATTCGAGTCTTCGCCATAATCTTGAGCCGGCGCGAGCACTCTCAACTCAAAGCCTGCAGAGTCAAATTCGAAACCCCGCCTGACGATTTGAATTGGAATGTTCTCGCTCAAAATTCTTTTTCTGAGTTTGGTTGCAGCCCAACGTGAGTCTTGGAAATCGTTGGTGTAGACAACGCCAATTTTCAATTCTTCAAGCAGCATCGGCAGGGCACCAACGTGATCTTGATCGAAATGTGTTAGGACCAGGTGATCAATTCTCGAGACATTTGCCTTGGCCAGGCAAGACTTCAACTTTCCAAAGTCATTTCCTGTATCAATGAGCATCACTTGAGAATCAAGTCGCAATAGCGTGGCGTCTCCTTGTCCAACGTCACAGCCGACCAATTTCCAGTCTCTTGCAAATGGTTTTAGATCAGCAATCTGGCGGCCGGCAAGTGAGGAAAGCGTGAAACTCAAAATAATTAGAAAAATTACACTCAGCGTTCTGAACTGATTTTTCGTTCTAATGATTGCCCAAGCACTGAATGAAAATGCAATCAGGGCAGCGATGCCGATTGCGAGAGCACTTCGATCAACACTGATTGATGGAAATCTTTGCCCAAATGTGACTGCCACGTGCAGTAGCAGTTCGCTGATATAGCTAGCAATTGACAGCGGAGGGATTGCCAAGACTGGAGAGAGATTTGACAGCAGAAATGCTGCCAAGCCCAAAATCGTAACCGGGTAAATCAGCGGCTCTACCAGCATGTTTGCCAGCACTGAACCTAGGTTAATTTCGGCCTGAAGATAGATGATCACCGGCAGCGTCGCCACCTGCGCAGAAAGCGCAACGGCTAAAGCCCCCGCTAATGGCTTTGGCATTCGATTCTCAAGTTTTTCTGCCAACGCCGGTGCCAAGACCAGTAAGCCAAAAGTTGCTAGCACCGAGAGTAAAAAACCCAAATCAAAGGCAAGCTGCGGTTCGAAAACCAAAAGCACGAAAACCGCGAGGGCAATAGGCGTTAGGCGACCCGGATTTCGCCCGAAAAAACCTGACAAAGTGACCAGCAGAGCCATAAAAGAGGCACGCAAAATGCTTGGCTGGGGGCCGACTAACATCAGGTACGAAACAACCGCTCCCATGATTATTAGAACTTGCATTCTTCTACCGACCAGCAGGCCCGCCACCATATATTTGACCAACGCGATAACGATCACACAGTTCATTCCAGAAACCGCAGTTAGATGGGCGAGGCCTGCTTTTCGCATGTTCTGTTGCGCAAACTTTGAGAGCTGTTCATCGAATCCATCGGTGATGCCGAAGACTAGCGCGCGAGAATCAGGGCTTACCCCAAAAGGTATTGTGTGGAAACTCTCACGGGCATCCCCAAACAACGTTGAAGCCGACACTAAAAATTTGGAAATGCTCTCGCTCGATCCCTCCCCCTCGGCCGATATCGCCAAGAAAACACCTAGGCAGAAGAGTGCGAATCGCGCTATTTGGACCCGATTATTTCTCTTCGAAAAATAAGGATCAGCCACAGGCATAGCGCAAGCGGCCATGACACTAAAGCCCCACTTGAGTTTTTAGCTGATCAAAAAGCTTTTGGCCTATTCCAGACACTTTCCGCAATTGATTTATTGACGTAAAGGCTCCGTTTGCCGTGCGGAAATCAATTATTCGCTGCGCTAAGGTGGGCCCGATGCCCGGCAATCTATCTAAATCGGCAGCGTCGGCAGAATTTATGTTGATGGTTGAAGACTCGACCTCAATCGTAGACAGGGCTTCTGAAACGTTTAGCACTCGCAATTGCTCACCATCTCGAAGCTCTCGGGCAAGGTTGATGGATGCTGTGTTTGCACCCTCGGTAAAGCCCCCAGCTTGAAAAATCAAATCAAAAATTCTCGAATTTGGCTCAAGCTGATAGATGCCTGGACGCTTAATTTCTCCGATTACATGAACGAATATTTTTGCGTCGTTGACCAACGGCTCTTCGATTTCACCTGAAATTTCGCCTGCTATGGCCTCTGTAGAAAAATCAACTTGAGCTTCTGAATCTTTCGGAGCCATCAAATTCATGACAGCAACAAGTAAAACCACCGACATTGCACCAAATGCTAAATAAAGCTTTTGCTGCAGCGGGTTTGCTGGGCGAAGCGAACTTAATAAATCAGTAATTGATTTCATAAGCCGAGGCTAAGGCCAAGACTTTAACCGCCAATGTTTTAGGCGCAAAATTGTGGATAACTAAGCCGACTTGGTGGCTATGTTGACAAGCTTTGGAGCCCGAATAATTACATTCGCAATTTCACGCCCGGACAGTGCTCTGGTTACATTTTCTGAAGCAAAAGCGGCAGCTCTAAGCTCAGACTCTGAAATATCAATCGATACTTCAAACTTGTCTCTGAGTTTTCCGTCTACTTGAACCACAGCCGTCAAGGTGTTTTCAACCAGCAATGATTCATCCGCAGCGGGAAGCCCACTCAATGAAACCGAAGGTTCATGCCCAAGAAGCTGCCACATGTCTTCCGCGGTGTAGGGGGCAAAGAGCGATAGTGCTTTCGCTACTACTTCTGCAGCCTCGCGAACGGCAGGATCTTTTGGACCTGCATTGCCATCGATCGATTTTCGGAGAGAGTTAACCAACTCCATTATTTTTGCAACACCAACATTGAATTTGAACTGTTCAATTAGAGGACCAAAATCTCGGAGGAAAGAGTGGGTCGCCTTTCGTAATTCTGAGTCCCCGGCAGAAAAATCTACGCCCGGTTCGGAATCACAGTCATTTGCAGTTCTCCAGGCACGCGCCAGGAACTTTGCTGCTCCAGCAGGTGAAACATCGGCCCAGTCGATGTCATCTTCTGGCGGACCGGCAAATGCCATAGTCAAGCGAATTGCATCGACGCCGTGGGCATCCAGCTGGTCTGAAAGCCTAACTAAATTGCCTCGCGACTTTGACATCGCAGAGCCGTTCATTAGAACCATGCCCTGGTTTAGCAATCGAGTAAATGGTTCATCGAAGTCAATCATGCCGAGATCGTTTAGCACCTTGGTGAAGAAACGAGCGTAGAGCAGGTGCAAAATTGCGTGGGTTACGCCGCCAACATACTGGTCAACCGGTGCCCACTCTTTCGCAGCCTCGATTGGAAAAGCTTCGGTGGTCGAATTTGGCGAAAGATATCGCAAGAAATACCAGGATGAATCAACAAAAGTATCCATGGTGTCTGAATCTCTTTTTGCCGGTATTCCACACTCTGGGCAATCGACATTAACCCAAGCCTCAGCCCCACCAAGTGGAGAAGTTCCTTTTGGAGCAAGGTCAAGACCATCTGCGCTGGGGAGCTCAATTGGCAACTGGTTTTCCGGCACGGGAACCTCACCGCATGAATCACAGTGAATGATTGGAATTGGGGTGCCCCAGTAGCGTTGACGAGAGATTAGCCAGTCACGAAGCCGATAATTTTTGGCAAACTTGCCCTTGCCTGAATCGGCGAGAATTTCAACCGCTTTCGAAATTGCAGCTTTTTTGTCTAGACCATTTAGCGGTCCAGAATTTATCGCCAGACCGTCTGAAGTGGTTGGAGCGCCTAGCTCTACCGGGTCTCCTTCTTCGGTTTGTACCACGGTGCGAATTGGAAGATTGAACTTTTTGGCGAATGCAAAATCGCGTTCGTCGTGCGCAGGAACAGCCATGATTGCGCCATGTCCGTAATCGGCGAGAACATAATCTGACGCCCAAATTGGGAGTCGCTCTCCGTTGATCGGGTTAATCGCAAAACGACCCAGCGGAACACCGGTTTTCTCACGGTCGGTAGCCAAACGCTCGATGTCATTACTCTGTTTGACTTTTTCTAAGTAAGCCTCAAAGTTAGCCTTGGTTTCGGAGTCAGCGTTTTCAGCTAGTTCGGAGGCTAAGGCGCTGTCTGCGGCAACCACCATGAAAGTTGCACCGAATAGTGTGTCTGCGCGAGTGGTAAAGACCGTGATTGGTTCTCTTCGACCTTCAATTTCAAAAACCACATCTGCTCCGCTGGAACGACCTATCCAGTTTCGCTGCATTTGAAGAACCTTGGAAGGCCAATTACCCTCGAGGCTGTTTAGGTCATCAAGCAGTCGATCTGCATAATCGGTCACCTTGAAGTACCACTGGGTCAGTGCTTTTTTAGTTACCTGGTTGTCGCAACGTTCACATAACCCCTGAACAACTTGCTCATTTGCTAGCACTGTCTGACAACTCGGGCACCAGTTGACGTTTGAGTTCTTGCGATAAGCAAGACCCTTTTTGTAAAACTGAAGGAAAAGCCACTGATTCCATCGGTAGTAAATCGGGTCAGAGGTGACCAGCACCCGGTTCCAGTCGAACGAGCAAGCATAACGACGCATTGAAGCACGCTGCTGGGCTATGTTGTCGTAAGTCCATCCTTTTGGATCTAGGCCTCGCTTGATGGCAGCATTTTCAGCCGGCAGACCAAATGAGTCCCAACCAATCGGATGCATAACGTTGTAACCCTTGAGCGCCCAATATCTAGCAATTACATCGCCTAGCGCGTAAGCCTCGGCGTGACCCATGTGCAAATCACCCGAAGGGTAAGGGAACATGTCTAGGACATATTTTTTCTCGCGAGTGTCGTCTGGTCGACCAGAATTAAACGGCTGCAGTTCATCCCAAATGGGTAACCATTTCTCTTGAATGGCGCGGATTTCGTACCCGTCTTGCTGCTCTTTAGAGTTCTGCTCGGACATTTCTCACTTCGAAGGTTTCGTGGCTCAAATGTCTAGGTTACCAAGGCTCTGGCGCTCTTAGCACGTTCAACAGCGCCTTAGCCTTTAGCCTGGTTTCTTCAAACTCTGCGGCAGGATCTGAGTCAATGGTTATTCCGCCACCAACCCCCACAGTAGCTTTTCCAGAGCTGAAAATAATCGAGCGTATGGTCATAGCAAACTCTGCCTCTGAGAAATTTGAAACCCAGCCAAATGCACCAGAATAGACACCTCGTGCTCCCTCTTCGAGCTGGCGAATGATTTCAATTGCCTTCAGTTTCGGTGCCCCGGTCATTGATCCGCCTGGAAAAAGTGCCTCCAGGGCTTCAAACACAGTTGCATCACTTCGAATCTCTGAAACTACGGTGCTCACTAACTGGTGAACAGTTGCGTAGCTTTCTACGTCAAAAAGTTTTTCGACAGCTACCGATTCAGCCTGACTGACTCGAGCAAGATCATTTCTCATCAAATCAACAATCATCAAATTTTCGGCTCGCTCTTTTTCATTGCTGCGGAGTTCATCGGCAATTTTTAGATCTATGTCATGATTTGAGCTTCGAGGTCGGGTTCCTTTGATTGGTTTGGTGGTTAGTTTGTTGCTTTCGGAAAGCTGAAGAAACAACTCAGGAGATGAACTCACGAGAGCAGTGTCCCCCAATTTCAAATAGGCCGAATAGGGCGCTGAGTTTTGCTGCCGGAGTTCTAAGAAAACAGCCAGCGGATGAGCTTCGGTATCAATTTCCAATTCGTTGGTGAGGCAAAGTTGATATACATCTCCCGCCGCAATATGAGCAAGCGCTGTATGAATGCGTTCGATGTACTCGGTCTTACTGTGCCGAAGAGAAACCGCTTTAGGCGCCGGGATTGGGTTTTCGAGTTTAAAGCGAACCTGTTCACCGCCGACCAAAGCCAGACGCAGATAAGCAGCGTGCTGCCAGGCGAAAAAATCTCTCTCGCTTTCAACATCTGCGACAAAAATTAGTTTTCGACGAAGGTGATCAAAGTAAATTGCCCGATCTACGCGGATCCAACTGCCGCTGCCTTCGAAGGTCATGAAGCCGACGGTTCCACCCAGGAAAGGCAAATCTAGATCATCTAAATCAGCCGGTAGCGATCTTGTTTCACTGACCGGATAATTTGCCTCCGAAGAGATCTGTTCACCCGATCCCATAAAGGTTAAGGGCCGAGTTGGTGAATTCTCACGATCAAACCAAAAGCTGTTTTTTGACTTTTCAAAAAACTGAATAAAGGCATCGGCAGGATCCACCCATCCATTTAATTCAGCAGTGAAGATAGTCAATTTGTCTTTCCGTTTTCGGTGCGATTCGCATCTGGTTATCAACCTCATCTAGATTAGAGCCACCGAGAGTGAGGGATTCGAAGTGGAGTTCGGAAAGTTCTTTAGGTTTGAAGACGGGGGTCTAGCGCCGATCGCCAATCCTGAACTTGAAATCCCTTTTATTGCAGTTGATTCGTGGTTGGTCGAAGACGGTTTTAGCAGATCTCTCGATGCACATTTTGAAAGATTTTCAGACTGGGCAAAATCTGTTTGCTCAGAGCCTGAAATGAAAACTTTCTTAGATTTGGTTCGTGCAGCAATTCCTCGATCAGGTCGCTGGTTTCCGAGGGTAGAAGCTCACGCAAACACTGACACTCCCCTGCACTTTCGACTTCGCGAGGCACCAGCGCAACTGGGTGAAGCCAGACTCTGGACCTACGAATTGCCAGACCCAAGGTCATCTCCACTGGTTAAGGGACCTGACCTACAGCTCTGCATGCAACTTAGAAGAAGAGCTCAGCTCAACGGCGCTGACGAAGCGGTGATCCTCGATTCAAACGGATTCATCTGTGAGGGAGCGCTCAGCGCAATTGTCTGGTGGCGTGGCGATATGCTCTGCGCCCCCGATAATCAAACCCCGTGGCTAGACAGCATTACCCGTCGTGAGGTTTTTTCAATTGCAGATTCAATGGGATTCAAAACCAGGTTAGAACACGTAAAGCCAGCAGATTTAGTCGATTGCGAAACATGGATCTTAAGCTCTCTGCAGGGAATTCGCCCGGTCACAGACTGGCCGGCACTTGAAGCTCCTCTGGGGCCAATCGCCAAATATCCAAGTTTTGAGAAGCGTTTGCGTTTGCTGCGAAATAGCCTTGACTAAAGCCTTCTTTTTACCCTGATTAGCGCGCGTCGTGCGAAGATTTACGGGTGAATGAAATTCTCGACTGGCTGTTAGGCACGGTTCAAAGTGTTGACCCGGTCTTGAGAAATTTTCTCGCCGGGTTGGCGATTTTTATAGAAACCTCACTATTCGTCGGGCTTGTTATGCCGGGAGATTCGGTGGTCTTGGTTGCATCAACCGGAGTCTCAGAGTTCGCTGATTTTCTATTTCTATTGCTTGCAGTGCTGGTTGGTTCGGCAGCTGGAGAAAGCGTTGGTTTCGCTATTGGGCGGCTTTTTGGCAAACGCATTCGAGCCAGTCGTCTTGGGCAGAAAATTGGCGAGAAAAATTGGGAACTTGCTGACAGTTTTGTTCAGACCAGGGGTGGCATTGCCGTAGCTCTATCCCGTTTTATACCGGTTCTGCACTCGCTGGTGCCGGTAACCGCTGGCATGACAGCGATGCGCTACAGGACATTCTTTCGCTGGACTTTTGCAGCCTGTTTGGTGTGGACCTGCCTATACGTTGGCATCGGTTACGCCGCAAAAGGCGCCTACCAGTCGCTTTCGGATAATTTGAAGTTTGGCAGCCTGATTTTTATCGGAATAATCGTGCTCTTTTTGATTTTTGCTCAGTTTGCCAAAAAGAAGCTTTCAAAAACTGCCTTACGTCTGGCTGAAGAAGGTGAGGCTGCAAGAGCTGCCGTTGCCGGCGGTGAATTGATCACCGATGAAGGGTCGAAATAGTGTGCGGTCGTTTTGTGGTAGCCAAGACGATTGGTGAAATTCTCACTATTTTTGAGGCGGATGAAATTGTCGGCGATCATCCGAAGCCCAGCTTTAATGTGGCCCCAACTCAAACAATTTCAATTTTGGTTGATCGCTCTTTTGAAAAAGATGAGGCGGGGGTGCCAATTGGTGAGTTATCGCGAGAGTTGCATGTAGCCCGTTGGGGTTTGGTCCCGCGCTGGTCGAGGGGGCCGAATGAAGGCGCCCCACTTATTAATGGCCGAATTGAATCGATTTTGGAAAAGCCTTCTTTCAAGGATGCTGCGGTGCGCAGGCGCTGCGTAATTCCAGCCTCTGGCTACTACGAGTGGCACATCAACGATGATGGCACCAAGCAGCCTTTTTACATAAATGCTGGATCTGATGGGATGTTTGCTTTCGCCGGGCTCTATGAATGGTGGCTGAATCCAGATAAACCAAACGATAGTCCCGACCGCTGGCTGCTTTCTGCGACCACTTTGACTAAAGATTCGGCTCCAGAGCTTAGCCATATTCATGACCGCAACCCGGTGCTACTAACCCCAGATACCTTCGAGGCCTGGCTTGACCCATTGCTTGAAGGCGATCTTGAGTTGATGCGCGAGGTTGCCCAAGGTTCTGATTTGGTTGCCGGCGAAGCTGAGTTTTACAAGGTTAACCAAGCTGTCGGTAAGGTCAGCAACAACTCGGCCGAGCTAATTCGCCCGATTTAGTTCCTTAGCTCGAGGCTAATTCAACTTCTCAATTTGCTTTGTCAGAGCAAAGTCATACACTCTTAACATTCGAACAAATGTTCGAATAAAGATTTGTTTTGACTGAGGGGTCGAAATGCTGCAGATCAGCAATAATGTGGTGGTTTCGCTAAACCGCAACGGTGAACCAATCGGTTTCGTCTGCCAAAATCAGCGCTATCAGGTGAAGCAAAAACCGAGACGTTGGTTTGGTCGCAAAGAGTGGTGGCAAGAACTAACCGGCGCAGCCAAAGGAATTGGCGCCAGCGCAATTGAGCTAACCATTTGGCAGGTGGTCGCACAATCATCCACTGGTGAAATCGAAAAATTTGAGTTAATTCACGATGAATGGGCTGGCCGCTGGCTCGGAGTAAGCCTTAACCAATGAAATGGTCGACTTTACTCATCTAAACGTAAGCTCGGCATACTCTGGTCACTACGGGGTCAATCGTCCTGAATTATTGGCTGAAGCTGCCAGTTCACTTGGCTACCAAGCTTTAGCCGTCACCGATCGTGACGGGCTGTATGGTGCCGTAAAACACATTTCAGCTTGCCTTCACTTCGGAATCGCTCCGATTGTTGGGGTCAATTTGGAGGTGCTTGATGAGGCAGGCGTTTCAATTGGCCGAGTAACTCTGCTCTGCCACGGCAATAACCGAGGCCTGGGCTGGAAAAAACTTTGTCAAGCCATCTCGATTGCGCACAGTAATCGCAAAAAGACACGCTCTGCGGCCATTACTCGAAGTCAAATAGCAGAAATTATCGGAGAAGATGGCGGCCTGACAGTTTTACTCGGCGGCGACAGCAACATTGGCGAGCTCAGTCTCAACAGCCGTGAACTAACGGTGCGTGAGTTACTCAAGTGGCTCAAGCCGTTTAGAGCGAAAAGTAGCTTGGCTATTGAAATAGTTAGCCAACTGACCAAACCAGGTACCAAATATTCAACCGATCAGGCCAGACGCCTGCTTAATCTAGCTGATCAATTAGGGTTGCCCGCAGTGCTAACCAACGCGGTCAGGTACATCGAGCCCGATGATGCCCTAACCGCAGATGTCTTAGATTCAGCACGGCATCTTGAACCGCTAGGTGCCTTCGAGCCGCAACCGAACGCACAGGCCTGGCTCAAACCTCAGGCAGCTATGGAACAAATTGCTGAAGAGATAGCTGAAGATCGCTCTAGAGCGAGCGAATTATTAGCCAGTACCGCCAAATTGGCTAGACGGTGCTCCTTAGATCCGCCTTCAGATTGCGGTTGGGGTAAGCCAAAAACACCAGAAAAAGAGCTACTGGGCATTAGCGGAAACCCTTTTGAAGTGCTCTGGCAAAAAGCACACTCAGCTTTGAACTGGCGCTATCCGGGGGCAACTGAGAAAACTCTCCTGAATGCGAAGCATCGACTGGGTCAAGAGCTAATCACAATCAACCAGCTAAATTTTGCAACCTATTTCCTTACCGTTGCTGACGTTGCACAAATGATTAGAGACATGAACATTCGCTTAGCAGCCCGAGGTTCTGGCGCAGGTTCACTGGTCAATTTTTTACTTGGCATAAGTAGCGTTGACCCAATTGAGCACAATCTACTGTTTGAGCGCTTTCTAAGCACTGAGCGATCTTCGCTGCCCGATATCGATATCGATGTTGAATCTGCCCGAAGGCATGATATTTATCGATCAATTTTTAGAAGGTATGGCTCGGACCGAGTGACCCTGCTGTCTATGCAAAGCACTTACCGAGGCCGAGGCGCAATGAGAGACTCGGCTGCGGCTCTTGGACTATCCGATGAGGAGATAGACCAAATTGCAAAAAACATGTGGAGATTCAGCGCTAGAAGTTTTCGAAGCGCATTAGGGAGCAAGCCTGAATTAGCCGAGTTTGCAGAACAGGTAAGCCTGGATCGCAAAAAGAATTTGCTAGTAGACATGACCGAACGGCTAGATCGAATTCCTCGCCACATTTCCATGCATCCTTGCGGAGTTATTCTCGGCGACACCAGCTTATTAAGCCTCACTCCGGTAGAGCCGAGCGGAATCGGGTTACCTATGAGTCAATTTGATAAAGACGACATGGACCCGATGGGCATGCTGAAACTCGATGTGCTTGGGGTTCGCATGCAAAGCGCAATGGCATATGCGGTTGCTGAAATCGAAAGAATTCATGGGACAAAAATTGATTTAGATGCGATTCCTAAAGATGATCCGGCAACCTTCAAACAAATAAGAACCACAAATACCCTCGGCATCTTTCAAATTGAAAGCCCTGGGCAACGTGAACTTACCGGAAAGCACCAACCCACTGAATTCAATGACCTGACCATTCAAATTTCGCTATTCAGACCCGGGCCAATGAAGGGCAACATGATTGCACCGTATCTTGACGGTAGGCACGGCTTCAAAAAACCAGAATATTTACATCCAGATCTAGAGCCCATTCTTAAAGAAACCTACGGCATCGTAATTTTTCACGAACACGTATTAAGAATTTTGAACAAAATGATCGGATGTTCACTCGCTAGAGCAGATGAACTACGTCGATCATTAGAAAAACCCAGGTTGAGAGATCAGATTGAGCAGCTATTTAGAACTGAATCAGCAGCCCGCGGCTATTCACCAGAGGTAATTGAAAGGGTCTGGCAAATACTTTCAGGCTTCAGCAGCTTTGGCTTTTGCAAAGCGCACGGAGCTGCATTTGCCTTACCCACCTATCAGAGCGCCTGGCTCAAGACTCACTTCCCCACCGAATTTATGGCGGGGCTGTTCACCCATGATCCCGGAATGTACCCCCGTAGGCTACTGCTGGCTGAAGCCCGCCGATTAGGCATCAAAATTTTGCCGATTGACATCAACGAAAGCGGTCGTGAATACAGGGTGGTTATGGCAGAAAGAAAAACCACTTCCCCTAGTGAGCCCAATGTTGGAATTCGACTCGCACTCAATGAGATACGTTCGGTGAGCGAAGCTGAGCTAGAGAGAATATTTAAGAACCAGCCTTTTGAAAACCTCACCGACTTTTACCTTCGGGCAAAACCGAATCGACGCACTTTTGAGCACTTAGCACTGATCGGAGCTTTTGATTCAATTTCTCCGGGCAGCAACAGGGGTGAAATTTTAGCCAGGGTAAAACAGCTAAATGCCGTGAAGAGTAAGCCGCTCAATGAAACAAACCTGGCACTTGATTTTGAGCTAATTGAACAATATCCAGACGACACTGAAGAGCTGTCTCGAGGAGAACAGCTGGAATCTGAGTTGAAAATCACCAAATTAGATTTGAGCGAGCACCTGATTGAACAATTCAGACCGATGCTAGACGAGCTTGGCGTCGTACGCTCAGACGAATTGGTTCAACTTAGAAACAAAACGGAAGTGTTGGTTGCTGGAGTGCGAGTGGCAACTCAAACTCCGCCGATGCGATCAGGCAAAAGAGTTGTCTTCATAACCCTCGATGATGGCTTTGGCTGTAGCGATGCGACATTTTTTGACGAAGCTCAACAAAGAGCTAGCTCAATCATGTTTAATCAACGGTTGCTATTGATAGCTGGAAAAACCAGAAGAACCGGAGTCAAGGGCGTCTCGATCATGGCCGAAAATGCATGGGATCTACAGCAACTATGGAGAAATTTTAAGAACAAAAAGAGCCCCCTGGCCTAGACCAAGGGGCTCTCTTTCAACACAGGTCGAGCAGTAGGAGGCTTTTAGTCCTGGTTGAAAATGGCTAGCAGTCGAATAATCTCGACGTATAGCCAAATCAAAGATGCAGTTAATCCGAAAGCCGCACGCCACTCGTTTTCGACCGGCAAACCCTCACGAGAGCCAACCACAACTGCTTCAAAATCAAGGTTCAACGTGAACGCTGCAAGACCAACACCCACCAGTGCTACTAGCCAACCAAAACCGGTTGAATAAATTCCCGAACCCGCAATGAGCGAAAAGCCAAGGTTAACCAGAGCAAAAACACCATATCCGATAAGGGCGAAAGTCATGACTCGGGTAAACCGAGCGTTGACCTTGATCCAGCCAAAACGATATGCGGCAAACATAGATCCCGCAGTGGCAAAAGTTGCTAAAACTGCACTCTGCACGATTCCCGGGTAGGCAGCCTCAAGTACTGAGCTGATGCCGCCTAGAAAAACACCTTGGGCAGCGGCATAGGCAACTATCACTCCGGGTCTGACCTTTTTACCAAACGATGCCCATAGGCCAAGACCTAGGCCGACGAACATGGCTGGCATCAGTAAGGCAGTTAGTCCCAAAAACCAGGTGGTACCAGCAGCCGCCAGCACAACCAAAAACAAACCAAAAACCTTGCCGGCTGTTCCCTCGACCGTCATTTTTGCGGTGGATGTGATACGGCTAAATTCAGCGTCAATGCGCTCTTGAGGAATTTGCTCAACTCCGGTCTGAAGCGCTCGGTTAAACACAGGGTTATGTGAAATAGCCATTGATTGCCTTTCTAATTCAACTGAATTTTGCGTCAGTCTATGTAAGTTGTCTGTTAATTTCCTGAACATGCGCATTAGCGATAATGTGCCCACCGGCGTGCTCGAAATACTTGACCTTTGCACCCAGTGCGGTGAACTCTTCGATCATTTCTTGCGTAGCGGCCGCCGGCGAATAGGAATCGCGTGCCCCGTTGGCAATCCATATGCGCTTCCCAGTTAGATCAGGAGAGAATCGCCTGGTGCGAAAGGTTTTGGTTGTACCGAATGCGATAACTCCAGCCAAAAGTTCTGGAAAGGCTAACAACAACCCGCCTGCCGCGTTGGCCCCGTTAGAAAAGCCAACCGCGTATGCCTTAGCGAGATTGAATGAATACTCGTTCGATGCCCAAGCTATGAAAGCCGCGAGCTTGTTTATTTGAGCAATTACATGATCTTCGTCTGTTTTACCATCGGGTTCAAAAACGAAATGTCTGACCATTCCGTCCCTAATAACGTTGCCGCGAATCGACAGTAAATTTGCCCGCGGATCTAGTTCGCTACCTAGCTCAATCAAATCGAATTCATCCGCACCAGTGCCGTGCAAAAGGATCAGAGTATTTGCCTCTGCAGAATTCTTGACCGGGCGCCAAATGTGAGCTCGAGGGTGAATAAAGTGTGACAAACCCTAGTTAGCCTTGGCCTCAAACTCATCCATAATGGCTTCAGTCGCTGAAGAGCCCGATCGTGATACACCTGCGTCAATGAAATCAATCAGTTGGTCTAGAGATCTAACTCCACCCGAAGACTTGACCTTGAGGCGATCACCAACAGTCCTTTTCATTAACTTTATGTGTTCCAAAGTCGCTCCTGCAGAGGCAAACCCAGTAGACGTTTTGACGTAATCAGCTCCCGCATTTTCAGCAATTTGGCAAGACTGCTCAATCTGAGCGAGGTCAAGATATGCGGTCTCGAAAATCACTTTTAGAGAAACTGATTTTGAATGCGCAGCTTCTGCAACCGACCTAATATCGGATTCAACCAAGGAGTAATCCCCAGACAACATCGCAGATACGTTCATCACCATGTCAACTTCTTGAGCTCCGTTTTGAATTGCGTCTAAGGTCTCAAACACCTTGACCGACGTGGTTGAACTGCCATGAGGGAATCCGATAACCGTGCAAACGGCGACTCCCGAACCCGCAAGGAGTTTGGAGGCGCGGACAACATCAATGGGCCGAATGCAAAGTGAAGCGGTCTGAAATTGGAGAGCAACCCTAGCGCCCTGATCAACATCCCCGTATTTGTGATCGGGCTTGAGAATTGAATGATCAATTACGCCAGCGATTTGTTCTTGGGTATAACCACGGTATGTTTTAGCCATATTTTCAGTCTATGTTTTATTTATGCGCTTTATGGTCAAGGTCAAGCCGGGTTCAAGAAAGGGCCCGTTGGTTGAGGCAAGTGGCGAAGGCCAATTCACCGTTTTTCTTCGCGAACGACCAGTCGATGGCGCCGCAAATGAGGCTCTGATCGAGCTTTTAGCCAAACATTTCTCTGTAAAAAGAAACCAGGTGAGAATCGAATCTGGCTTCACCAGCAGAACGAAGCGCGTAGCAATCGATTAAAGAAAAAACTCACCGAAGTGAGTTTTTGTGGACCTGAGGGGACTTGAACCCCTGACCCCCTGCATGCCATGCAGGTGCGCTACCAGCTGCGCCACAGGCCCGAAGTTGCATTCGCAACCTGAGTTAGTTTACACGAAATTGTGCGGCTCTAAACCAGGTCCAATTTCACTACTGGGCAGTCTTTCCAGAGCCGCTCCAACGAATAGTGCATGCGCTCTTCCTCATGCATTACATGGACAACCAGATCGCCAAAGTCCATTAGCACCCAACGCCCCTGAGGCTTACCTTCAATGCGTCTAAGTTTCACTCCCGTTTCAAACAGCGCCTCTTCGATACCGTCGGAAATTGCTGAAACCTGACGCTCATTCCTGCCTGAAACCAGCAGAAAAATGTCTGCCAGCGGCATTGGCTCACTTACGTCTAGAGCCACGATATTTTCAGCAACTTTATCGACGGCCGCCTGCGCAGCAAGCTGAGTGAGTTGAATTGATTGTGAAGAAGCGGTCACTAAGTTCCTAGTCAGTTGAATAATCCGAAGTTGTAGGCAGCGAGTAGCGCGAGGCCCATCAACACTGTTGCAAGTGTGAGCATAAGCGCACGAAGTCGTTTTGACCGAAACTGAGCTTTTTTAGGTTTGACCTCAAGGTTGTCGAAAAACTGCTCGTACTCGAAAGTTCGTTTTTGCTTAGTCGGTTCGGCCTTGTTGATTACTTCAACAACATCAGTCTGAAAACTCACCAGTTTTTCTGATGCCACAGAATTTTCAGGTAAAGCATCGCTAGTTTGGGGCGCGACCTCTTCAATGGCTTCGGTAGGCTCTGTTGAATTCGACGTAGAACCTTCATCAGCATTTTCGACTCTTTGAGGTTCGACAATAATTTGATGCTGCGAGGTTAGTGGCTCTTCGGATCCAGAAAGAAGAGGGTCATATGCTGAGCTCTGTGGTACCGGCTCGACCGTCAGCTCGGAATTTGGTTCAATCGGGTTACCTATGGGCTCGCCCCCTTGAGCTGCCCTACGCTCTGCAGCAATTCGCTCACGTCGTGACATGTACTGCTCGGTCACTTGGACTCCCCCGAATAAAGATTTTGTTCCTCTATGTATTGAACTACCTCGGGAGTCAAATCTGAGTTAGGGAAACTGCCTTTAGCGATTTTTTTTCTGATTTCAGTGGACGAAACATCAATCTGAGGTCGACGAAGCAAAATGGCCGAAGCTTCATCTGGAGTTGGATCTCCAGTTAGAAGGTTTCTAGGGTAGATGACAAATTTTGCGAGATTTTGAAGCTCGTTTGAACGGTGCCAGCTGGAAATGCCCCGGTAAGCATCTGACCCGAGGATAAAAAATAGCTCAGCAGAGGGATGTTGGATTCTCAGTTGCTCTAACGTCTCAATCGAATAGCTGGGGCCACCGCGTTCAATCTCGAGAGTTGAAACTTCAAACCCGGGTAAATTTTGGATGGCAAGCTCGACCATTCTTAGGCGATGCCGCGGCGGTGTGCCCACAGATTTCTGGTACGAATCGTGAGTGGGCATAAAAATAACTCGATCAAGCGAAAGTTGATCTTTGGCCGCCAAAGCCAACTCAATGTGGCCTCGATGTATCGGATCGAAAGTTCCGCCTAAAATGCCAATTTTTTCAATTGACATTATTAGTGCTGGTGGCTGTTGTTCGCCTTGTGATCGTGACGGTTAGCTACGTCTCGGTATGACCAGGTAATCAAACCCAACAGAATAAAGACACCCATTGCAATTACTCCGAAAACTACCGCTGGAAATGGCAGTTGAACGTAGGCTTCGTGGCCACCTTCGGCCGCGCTCGCAATAATTTGGTTCATTTTTCTCCTAAGAACTAGTACAAGGATAACCTAGGCGCGAACCTGGCCAGCGCCACGAACCAACCATTTTGTTGAAGTTAGTTCCGAAAGACCCATAGGGCCACGAGCGTGAAGTTTTTGGGTCGAAATTCCGACCTCAGCTCCAAAACCAAATTCACCACCATCGGTGAATCTAGTTGAGGCATTGACCATCACGGTTGACGCGTCTACTTCCGCTAAAAACCGCTCAGCGTTCGTCACGTCTTCGGTGATAATCGATTCGGTGTGCTTGGTCGAGTGCACGGCAATGTGTGCGAGCGCTTCATCTATCGACTCGACCACTTTTACGGACAAATCAAGGTCATGCCACTCTGTGAAGTAGTCAGACTCTGTGGCCGGAATGGTCGCGAAAAATGACTTTTGAGTTATCTCATCACCGTGAATCTTTACTCCACCCTCTGCCAAACGATCAAGAATCACCGGCAAATGGGTCTCTACGGCATTCTTATGAATCAGCAAGGTCTCAACGGCATTGCAAACGCTAGGGCGCTGAACCTTTGCGTTAAACACAATTTCTGTTGCCCAGTCAAGGCGAGCGGTCTCATCGATGAAAATGTGGACGACTCCGTCTCCAGTTTGAATAACTGGTACTTTGGCCTCTGAGACAACCTGTTGGATCAACCCTGCACCACCGCGAGGAATCAAAACATCAATTTGCCCCACAGCGCGCATCATTTCGAGGCCGCCATCTCGACCAAATTCATCGACGGTTTGAACACTGTCGGGCTTCAGTTCAGCGGTTTCCAATGCATCTTGCAGCAGTTGCACCAAAATTCGATTGGTCTGCTCGGCTGCCGATCCGCCTCGCAACACGACGGCATTGCCGCTTTTGATTGCCAGAGTTGCAATGTCTATGGTCACGTTTGGCCGAGCTTCGTAAATAACTCCGACCACGCCCAGTGGAACTCTGATTTGAGTGAGCCTAAGTGCGTTTGGCAAGCTCATGCCACGAATTACCTCGCCAATTGGGTCGGGCAGAGTAACTATTTTTCTGGCGGCTTCGGAAATCGCTTGGATACGAGCCTCAGTAAGACTCAAACGATCTAGAAGGCTCTCTGATGTGCCGTTGGCTGTTTCTCGTTCGACGTCTGCGCGGTTGGCTTTCAGAATTTCGGGTGTCCGCGCCAGTAGCAAGTCAGCAATGTTTTCGATTGCTTTGTTCTTCTGATTGGTGCTCGCCTGTGCCAAGGACGCTGAAGCAGTCTTAGCCATTCCAATCTTCTCGAGAGCAGTTTGCATGTTAGCTCCTTACCTGAAACCAAGTTCCGACATCGCTGCCGTTTAGTGCCTTATCGACATTGTCAGTGCTGGTTAGCAAAACTGGAATTCCGGCTGAGTTCGCAACTTTAGCAGCGCCAACCTTAGTTACAGCTCCACCCGTTCCAACCGAAGTCGAACTACCGCCAATTTCTATTTGCCCCAACTCTTCCGCCGAGACAATTGACTCGATGCGATAGGCGCCTGGGGTTGAAGGTGGAACGTTGTAAAGAGCATCAACATCACTGAGCAAAATTAGAGCATCCGCCTCTACCAACACGGCAACGAGAGCAGCCAGACGGTCATTGTCACCGAACCGAATTTCAGCTGTAGCCACTGTGTCGTTCTCATTAACAATTGGCACGACCCTAAGACCAAGTAACTTCTCGATAGCCGATTTGGCATTACTGCGAGTTTCGTCATTTTCTAGGTCTCCGGAGGTGAGCAAAACCTGACCGGCAATTAGATCAAACCGTTCCAGAGAGGTTTGGTATCGAGCAATCAATCTGCTTTGACCAACCGCTGCTAGAGCCTGCGCTGAAGCCAAATCATCTGGGCGAGTGGTCAAATTAAATAGCGGAAGCGCAGTTGCGATTGCTCCAGAAGAAACCAAAATAACTTCCGTTCCGCGCGCGATTGAAGCTGAAATGGCCGAGACCAAACAATCGATTTTTGCCGTGTTCGCTCCGGTAATTGAAGACGAACCAACCTTGACCACCAAACGTTTGGCGTTCTTTAGCTCTGCTCGTGAATTCAACATCAGCTTCAGTCTTCCTCGTCAGCCCAAATTCCGGCAAGTCCTTCTTGCCTCAGCTCTTCTCTGGCACGCTCTTTCGCGTCCATGCGTTCTTTATATTCGACACGTCGCTCTTTTGTGGTGCGACGATCATTGGTATCTAGTCTGGCATCGGTTCCGCGCGGACCGGTCAAGAGCTCAGCAGTGGAACTGATTGTTGGTTCCCAATCGAAGACGACACCATCTCCATGGCCAATCACGACAGTCGAACCGGCCTTTGCACCGGCTTTGAAGAGGGCTTCTTCAATTCCGATTTTGGCTAGTCGATCTGCCAGATAGCCAACAGCTTCTTCATTCGAGAATTGAGTTTGAGCAACCCATCTTTCTGGTTTGGCACCCACAATTCTGAATACCGGTTCGTCGCCCCACATTTCCCGCTTGATCTCGAATTTACCCTCATCGCGTCGAGCCTGCATGAGCTGAATTCTGGGCTTAGCGGGAACATTTGATTTGTCTTTTCGAGCCTGCTCGACCAGCTCAGCAAGTGCGAAATTAAGCTCTTTCAAGCCAATGTGCGCCGCTGCCGAAATAACGAAGACTCGATAGCCCCTGGCCTCTAGATCTGGCTTAACAAATTCGGCAAGCTCAAGAGCATCAGGCATGTCTGCCTTGTTTAGAGCGATCAGCTGAGGTCTATCGGTGAGCTTTATCTCGCCGTCAGGAACCTGATAGGCATCAAGCTCTTTCAGGATTTTGTCTAAATCAGAAATCGGGTCACGATTTGGTTCAAGCGTTGCACAATCGATTACGTGTAAAAGTGCCGCACAGCGTTCAACATGCCTCAGGAACTGCAATCCAAGGCCTTTACCCTCACTTGCACCTTCAATTAGCCCCGGAACGTCTGCAATTGTGTAACGGGTGTTACCTGCCTGCACTACTCCTAAATTTGGATGAAGTGTAGTGAACGGATAATCGGCAATTTTTGGACGGGCAGCGCTCATTGCTGCGATCAGCGAAGATTTTCCGGCGCTGGGGTATCCAACCAATGCGACATCGGCAACTGTCTTGAGCTCGAGAATGATGTCTCCGCGCCAACCCGGAACTCCGAGCAGTGCAAAACCAGGAGCTTTGCGCTTGCGGCTAGCTAGGGCGGCATTGCCTAGGCCCCCAACGCCACCCTCGGCGACCAACAACTCCATGCCGGGCTCGTCAAGATCTGCGATGAACTTTCCAGTGGCACTCTTTACTACCGTTCCGACGGGAACTGGAAGTTGCAAGTCGCCGCCATGGTGACCGTTTCTAAAATCTCCTGCACCGTCACCACCGTCTTCACCGTGGCGATGAGGATGAAAGTGATAGTCAAGCAAGGTTGTTACCGAAGAATCCGCGATCAGCGAAATGCTTCCGCCTTTACCGCCATCGGCGCCGTCGGGACCACCCAACGGCTTGAACTTTTCACGGTGAACCGAAACGCATCCGTCGCCACCGTCACCTGCGCGTAGATGAAGGGTCACCTGATCAACGAATGAGACCAATTGTTTTACCTCTGCTTGAAAAAAATGAAAGGCGAGCCGACTGGCTCGCCTTTCCGAAGTTTGATTTGCTTAAGCTTCGACGTTTACCACGCGACGGCCAGCTTTGGTTCCGAAAGAAACCGAACCGGCGGCTAGAGCGAACAAAGTGTCGTCTTTGCCGCGGCCAACGTTTGCACCCGGGTGGAAGTGGGTTCCGCGCTGACGAACAAGAATCTCGCCTGCGTTCACTTCTTGACCTGCGTAGCGCTTAACGCCTAGACGCTGTGCGTTTGAGTCACGACCGTTACGAGTCGAACTAACACCCTTTTTACTTGCCATTTGTTCTCAGCCCCTACTTAATCTCGGTGACTTTGACACGGGTTAGTTCGGCACGGAAACCCATGCGCTTCTTGTAACCGGTCTTGTTCTTGTATTTCTGGATGACGATTTTTGGGCCACGGAGGTCTTCTAGAACCTCTGCAGTTACCTTAACCTTGGCCAACGCTGAAGCGTCGGTGGTGATTTTGTCACCGTCTACCAGCAAAAGTGCTGGAAGCTGAATTTTGCCATTGGCATCGCTCTTAACACGGTCAAGAGTCACGATGGTGCCAACCGACACCTTCTCTTGGCGACCGCCTGCGCGGACAACTGCGTAAACCACAGATCTACCCTTTGTTCGAAAAGTCTTATTTGGTACATAGGCGCGATACGCGCAACGAGGATTTAGTCTACATCGCAAACCCAGGTACGGTCAAACCTATTTGCCCTGAATTTGCTACTAATTTTCTCCAGGGGCGCTTGCCTTAGCCGTCACACGACGAGACTTCCGCCTACCTTCTCCTGGACCTTTAGGTTCAGGGAGAGCCTCAAGAACTGCGGAAAGAAGTTTTTCAGCTTCGGCAGGTTCTGCAGAGCTTGATTCTTCTGCCAATTTGACTGCTGCCAGCGGAATTGGAGACGGTTCGCCAGCCGCCTCATGAGCCTTGGCAGCCGAAGCAGCAATCTGCGTGATTACCGAGTTCAATTCGACAGCGCGTTCGGGGGTTACCACTTTCGCAACCTCAGGCTTCTGGTTGCGCTTGCGGTCTTTTTCGCGACCCTTCGCAGCCTTCGGCTCTTCACTGTGATGTTTGGTCCGCATGATCGGCTCGTGATGAACAATCACACCTCTCGAGGCACACGCCTCACAGGGTTCGCTAAAGGCCTCGAGAAGACCCAATCCAAGCTTTTTGCGAGTCATTTGAACCAAGCCCAGGGAGGTGACTTCCGCAACCTGGTGCTTAGTTCGATCTCGAGAAAGACATTCGATTAATCGACGCAAAACCAGTTCCCTATTGGATTCGAGAACCATGTCGATAAAGTCGACGACAATGATGCCCCCAATATCGCGCAACCTAAGCTGTCGAACAATTTCTTCGGCAGCTTCAAGGTTGTTCTTGGTAACCGTCTCCTCGAGATTTCCACCTGAGCCAACGAATTTTCCGGTGTTGACGTCGACGACGGTCATTGCTTCGGTGCGGTCGATAACCAAGGATCCACCCGAAGGTAGGTAGACCTTACGGTCAAGTGCTTTGGCAATTTGCTCACCTACCCGATAGGTGTCAAAGATGTCTTTCTCGCCGTCGTATTTTTCAACTCGCTCGAGTAAATCAGGGGCAACAGAGCGCAAATACTCTTCAATCACCTCGCGGGCATCGTCGCCAGAAATAATCATCCGTTGGAAATCTTCGTTGAAGACGTCTCGAACAATCTTGACCAGAAGGTCTGGCTCGCTGTGAAGCAGAGCAGGCGCCTGACCTTTTTCTACTTTCTGACTGATCTCTTCCCACTGCTGTTGCAAACGCTGAACGTCGAGAGTCAATTGTTCTTCAGTTGCGCCTTCGGCCGCTGTTCTAACAATTACTCCGGCATCTTCCGGAAGAATCTCTTTGAGAATCTTTTTGAGGCGTGCGCGCTCAGAATCTGGAAGCTTGCGGGAAATTCCGTTCATCGATCCGTTTGGAACATAAACCAGATAGCGCCCCGGAAGTGAAACCTGCGAGGTCAGTCTCGCGCCCTTCTGCCCAACTGGATCTTTCGTAACCTGCACCAAAACCTGATCGCCAGACTTGAGAGCCAACTCGATGCGTCGGGGTTGGTTGCCAGTTTCGGCTAATTCCCAGTCAACCTCGCCCGAATAAAGTACGGCGTTGCGACCTCTTCCGATATCAACAAAAGCCGCTTCCATTGAGGGCAAGACATTTTGAACCTTACCCAGGTAAACATTGCCAATTAGAGAAGCCTCTGCCGCTTTGGCGACATAGTGCTCGACGAGAACATTGTCTTCCAGCACGCCAATTTGAATTTTTCCGTCCTTGGAACGAACCACCATCGACCGGTCTACGGCTTCTCGACGGGCCAGAAATTCTGACTCAGTAATTACAGTGCGACGGCGGCCTGCGTCGCGACCATCGCGGCGTCGCTGCTTTTTAGCTTCCAGCCGAGTGGAACCTTTGACTTTCTGAGGCTCATTGGAAGGCTCTTTTGGCTCGCGAGGTGTTCGCACCTTCACCACAGTGTTGGGGGCGACCTCTTTTGTATCAAGTTCTTCGCCAGCACGACGTCTTGACCTTCTACGCAAATGTGATTCGGAGGGCTCATCTACCAAAACTCCGCGTTTTGAGTCAACCACCGGAGTAGGCAGGTCTGGCGCCATAAACATGAGCGAGGTAGCAGAAAATACCGGTGCTGCCGCAACACTGGAAGCCGGTGCGGCCTCTTCATTTTTAGATCTCGAACGTGAAGCCTTTGCCTTTGGTTTTACTGCTGCCTCAACAGGAATTTCTGGGCTCTCTGATTCAACTGCCGCGCTTTTCTTCGCTGCTGGTTTTCGGGTTGTGGTTTTTTTCAAAACCGTCGAATTGGGTTCATCGGCCAGAGTGGACTTTTTGACCCTGGCTGGCCTCGCCGCTTTTTCTTTTGACTCAACCGAATCTTTAGTTTCTTTTTTCTTCACCATTTCTGGTGCACTCCAAGCCGCCTAAGCTAGGCCACACTCACCAGCCCTATGGCAAAATCTGTGTGCTCTACAGCACGAAACCTAAATTGCAAGCAACTACTTTCGAACTACTGCCTTTGACCGGTCTTACGCTTTGCGTTCTTCGTTCTTGCTAAACCTTTAGTCGTGGCGGGTGTGGCCGCTGCACAACTGCTCCCAGTATGCCACCTCGTCGGGATAATTGCTAGCGAATCGCGTGTGATACTGGAGGGGTGAGCTCAACGAAGGTATTTATAGCGGCACCAAAAAGTTATGCCTGGCTGCTAATCGTGGCCGGCCTTCTAGGTTGGTACGCATCATTTTCACTAACCCTTGATCGACTCAAAGTGTTAGCCAATCCCGATTCAACACTGGGATGTGACATAGCCTCATTCATTTCATGTAAGTCTGTGATGCTCAGCGCCCAGGCTAAGTTATTCGGTTTTCCAAACCCTCTAATCGGAATTGCCGCGTTTGTTGCGCCAATTGCAGTAGGCGTTGCGATTCTGGCTGGGGCAAAATTTGCCAATTGGTTCTGGCAACTGTTTGCGCTGGGAAACACCTTGGGATTTGTCTTTGTGCTATGGCTATTCGATCAGGCAGTTTTCTACATCGGTGCACTTTGCCCATGGTGCATGGTGGCCTGGACAGGCATGATTCCTATTTTCTGGTCGACCCTGTTACTGGGAACTCGAGAAGGATTCATCCCGGTGCCTACCAGAGCCATAAATTTCTTTGTGGCCGCCTACGACTACCTGTGGCTCCCAATTGTCGCTACTTATTTAGCAATCGCCGCAACTATTGCGGTCAAATTTTGGCCGCTCTGGGTTAAATTTTTTGGCGGGTAATTTAACCAAACCACAGCGCAAGTTCACGATCTGCAGACTCAGGAGCATCTGAACCATGCACGAGATTCTGCTGAACTTTTAGGCCCCAGTCTCTTCCAAAATCTCCGCGGATGGTGCCCGGAGCGGCTGTGGTCGGGTCGGTTGCGCCCGCTAGAGCTCGAAAACCTTCAATCACGCGGTCTCCTTCTAGCCTGATGGCAACTACATCTCCCGAAGACATGAAATCTACCAGCGGCTGGTAAAACGGTTTTCCCTCGTGCTCGGCGTAATGCTCAGCCAATAACTCGACACTTGGAGTTAGCTTCTTAAGGTTTGCCACCACATAACCTTTGCGCTCGCAACGAGCGATGATCTCGCCGATTAGGTTGCGTCTGACACCGTCAGGTTTGATCAGAACTAGGGTTGCTTCGGTCACATTGCCTCCTGAATTTCAGCCTGAGCTTTTTCGTATGCTCTTCGTGCCTTATCGATGGTGCTGCCGGCAATCATCGCCCAAGCCCACAGACATAACAAGATACCGCCGACGACGTACATTAGTGGCAGCCAAATACCGATGGCTACGATTGCAACCTGCAATAGGGTTCCCCACAGATATGAGAACTTTTTACCGAGCACCGCCGGGGTAATGATTAGCAAAAACGCCAGACTGAGCCCAATGGCCCAAACCGTTGGGCCGTCTGCGACTTTCAACCCAAAAGCCACCAGGGTTGCAAAGAAAACGATAAAAGCTTCGAATGCCATCAGCATGGCACCCAGTGTGCGCTGTGTAGATTTGATTCGCATTACTGCCCTTCTAGCAACTGAACCTGTTGCAAAATGTCGCCGATCAAAGTTATTGAGCCAGACACCAAGACCGCCCTATTGCCATTATCAGGCAATAATTGCTTTGCTTTAGCCAAAGCTTCGTAGGGCTTTGGCTCAACGTGAATACTGTCTGGCTCGAAGTATTTGCTGGCAATTTCTACCAGATCTTCGATGGACATGGCTCGGTCGGAACCCGACCGTGTGATGACGAGCTCAACTAGGTGTTCAGACAACTCTGCAAAAAAACCATCAGCGTCTTTACCCTGCAAAACAGAAATCACACCAACCACGTAGGGTGCGTCAAAATCATCATTTAGAGCTGCCGCAAGTGCCTTTGCGCCGTGAGGATTATGAGCTGCATCCAACAACACCAAAGGACTTTTTTCCAGCACCTGCAGCCTGCCTGGTGAGGAAATTTGAGCTGCGCTGGCGCGCACCACATCGTCGACCAGCCGATGTTGTCCCCCACCCAGGAAAGCCTCTACCGCGGCAACTGCCAAAACAAAATTGTCGGACTGGTGTTTACCAAGCACCGGTATTTCGAGATCTTGATAATCACTCACCAGAGTTCGAATCGAAATTCTCTGGGCAAAATCAATATTTTCGTGTTTGGTGACATCAAAATCACGACCTGCAAAAAAGATTCGTTCGCCAACACCTGACGAAACTGACTCAATTGCGGATAATGCCTCAGATTGCTGGGCCGCGGTGACCACAATTGATTCGTTCTTAATGATTCCTGCTTTGGTCTGAGCAATCTCAGCCAGGGTGCTGCCAAGGCGATCGGTGTGATCAAGACCGATCGGAGTAAACACCGCGACATCAGCGGTCGCGATGTTGGTGGCATCCCAACTGCCTCCCATTCCCACCTCGAGCACTACGACGTCTACTGGCGCGTCTGCAAAGACAGCGAACGCAAGCACGGTCAGCACCTCAAAAAAAGTGAGTTTGGGCTCACCCTCGGATTCAAGTTGCTCGTCAACAAGCTCGACAATTGGCTCGATGTCGTTCCAGATCGCAACCAAAACTTCGTTAGAAACCGGATCACCATCGATGACGATTCGTTCATTCAACCGAACTAGGTGAGGGCTAGTTAGCCGACCTACCCGAAGCCCGAGTTCTCTAAGGATTTGATCGATAAATCTCGCTGTGCTGGTTTTCCCGTTGGTGCCGGTTAGGTGGATCACTCGATAGGAATTTTGCGGTTCACCCAAGAGTGCAGCAAGTCGAGCAGTCGGTTCGAGTCTTGGCCGAATGTTGTTTTCTGGGACCCTGGCAAGAAGTTTAAAAATAACATCGGATGCAGCCTCTTGAAAGCGATCTTCTAGATCGTCAAAATCGGAACTCAACTCTTTGCCACCAACACTCTGACTGGCAGATTATCTCCCACAGATAACTCTGAAGCTATTTGATCGTCAAGCTCAAATTGAACCTCAACAGACAGTGTTTCGCTGGCGATCAGATCATGATGAGTTTGGGCAGCATCCAATACAGCAGCTGAACCGGCAACGTTAAGTCGAATGCGGTCACTGACATCAAAGTCGGCATCTTTTCTCGCCTGCTGAACCACGCGAATTAGGTCTCGAGCCAAACCTTCAGCTTCAAGTTCTGGGGTTGTTTCGCCATCCAGAATTACGAAACCGCCGCCAGGTAGCATGCCGATTAGGTTTGCGGCAGAGCTACCAGATGAGTCAGCGACCAGGCTGATTTCAAATTCACCTTCGATGAGTTCGACATCGCCGACTTTCACACCATTCGGTGTCTCAGACCAGTCGTTTGCCTTGGCTGCCGCGATTACGTTCTGCACGGCCTTGCCAATTCTTGGCCCTGCGGCACGCGAATTTACGGTGAGCCGCTTGACAACCCCGTAGTCGCTAGCAGATTCAATTGATAGCTCAACTAGCTCAACGGCTTTCACGTTGAGTTCTTCAGCAATGAGAGATTTGAAAATTTCTAGCTTCTCGGCCCTTGGGGCAACCACTGTGAGCTTGGCTAGTGGCAGCCTAACCCTCAAGTAGGCCCCCTTTCGCAAAGCTAGCGCCGCTGAAGATACTGCTCGAACGCCATCCATAGCTTCAACCAAGCTATCGTCTGCGGGGAACTCGCTAGCGTTTGGCCAAGACTCGAGGTGAACACTGCGACCAGCGGTTAGACCTCGCCAGATCTCTTCAGCAACCATGGGCAACATGGGTGCACTGACTCGACAAAACGCTTCTAGAACAGTAAATAAGGTGTTGAAAGCATCGGCATTTCCAAGCCAAAAACGCTCACGCGAACGCCGAACAAACCAGTTGGTAAGCACATCTGCGAATTCTCGCATTGCTGCCGCTGCGGAGTATGTGTCGTAGCGGTTGAAGTGATTTTCGACATCGATTATTAGTTGCCTAGTTTTGGCAAGTAGGTATCGATCCAAAACATCTTGGCTCTCGTGGCTAATTTTCGCCTCGAAGTTAGAGGCATTTGCGTAGAGGGTAAAGAAATACCAGGTGTTCCACAGTGGCAGCAATACCTGGCGAACACCCTCTCGAATTCCCTGTTCAGTGACAATCAGGTTGCCCCCGCGAAGAATAGGGCTCGAAAGCAAGAACCAGCGCATAGCGTCTGCACCATCTCGATCAAAAACCTCATTGACATCGGGGTAGTTACGCAAACTCTTAGACATCTTTTGGCCATCGTTACCAAGGATGATGCCGTGAGAAAGAGCAGATTTGAATGCCGGGCGGTCGAATAAAGCCGTTGAGAGCACATGCAAGGTGTAAAACCAGCCACGGGTTTGACCAACGTATTCAACAATGAAATCACCGGGGTTATGGGTAGCAAACCAATCGGTGTTCTCGAATGGGTAGTGAACCTGCGCGTACGGCATTGATCCTGATTCGAACCAACAGTCAAGCACTTCAGGCACTCGACGCATGGTTGACTTCCCGGTCGGGTCGTCGGGATTGGGTCGGGTCAGTTGGTCGATAACCGGTCGGTGGAAATCGCTCGGGCGTACGCCAAAATCGCGCTCGAGCTCGTCGAGTGAACCATAGACGTCAATTCGGGGGTAGTTTGGGTCGTCAGATTTCCAAACTGGAATTGGAGCTCCCCAGAAACGATTTCGGCTAATGGCCCAATCGCGAACATTTTCCAGCCACTTACCAAAGGATCCGTCTTTGGTGTGGTCGGGAGTCCAGTCAATCTGCTGGTTCAACTCGAGCATTCGGTCACGCAGCTTTGTGGTTTCAACAAACCACGAAGAAACTGCCTTGTAGATAAGTGGATTCTTGCAGCGATAGCAGTGCGGGTACGGGTGCTCATATGAGGCTTGCTTCAAAACCCGTTGATTCGCTTTGAGCTCTTGGGAGATGCCCTTATTGGCTTCAAAAACATGCTGACCCGCGTAATTGACGATCAGGGAGTTATAGCAACCACGTTCGTCAATCGAAACATAAGTTGGAATACCGGCCGCGTTGCATACTCGCTGGTCATCTTCACCGTACGCAGGAGCCTGGTGCACGATGCCGGTGCCATCACCATCGGCAACGTAACTGTCAACAAGTACCTGCCATGCATTTGAAATATCAAACTTGGATTCGTCGGCGTAGTAGTCAAAAAGTCGCTCGTATTTGAGCCCCTCTAGCTCAGCACCCGAGAACACCTCTTGGACCGCGGCAGTCGCAGCTTCGACGGATTCATAGCCCAATTCTTTTGAGTACGAACCAATCTGTGATTTCGCAAGAATAAATTGTGTTCCAGCTGGCGACCCATCTGCGGCCCCTTCAGGGCCAGCTGGTAACAGCGCGTAGCTAATTTCAGGACCTACGGCTAGAGCAAAGTTTGTCGGCAGTGTCCAAGGTGTGGTTGTCCAAGCCAGTAGTTTTGCGCTTTCAAAGCGTTGCCCCGGGCTTACCGGGAAAGTTACGGTTAGGGTCTGATCCTGCCTGCTCTTATAAACCTCATCATCCATCCGGAGCTCATGGTTTGAGAGCGGTGTTTCGCAGCGCCAACAGTAGGCCAAAACCTTGAAACCCTCGTAAATCAAGCCCTTCTTGTAGAGCTCTTGGAACGCCCAAATAACACTCTCGGTAAAACTTGTGTCAAGGGTTTTGTAGTCGTTATCAAAATCAACCCATCGCGCTTGACGGGTCACGAAGGCACGCCAGTGTTCGGTGTATTTCAAAACTGAGGTTTTGCAGTACTCGTTGAACTTGTCGATGCCGTATTTTTCAATTTCAGGCCGACCAGAGATGCCCAGCTGGCGCTCAGCTTCTACCTCGGCGGGCAATCCGTGAGTGTCCCAACCAAATCTGCGTTCAACACGATAACCCTGCATGGTCTTGAATCGAGGAATCACGTCTTTGGCATAACCGGTTAGCAAGTGGCCATAGTGAGGTAAGCCATTGGCGAATGGCGGACCATCGTAAAAAACGAATTCTTCTGCACCGGCTTGCTTACGCTGATCGATAGATGCCTGGAAGGTGCCATCTTTTTGCCAAAATTCAAGAATCGACTCTTCAATTTTTGGAAAACTCGGACTTGGATTTACGCCATCGCGCGCGTTTTCACCGGGGTTTTGTTGCTTGGGATACATGAAGAGCTTTCTGGGTCAAGCAGAAGGTTTTTGTTGCTTCAATGTTAACCTGTAACAAACCCTTTTTTTGGAGACTTTTAGCGTGACTACTGCCCCTTCTGGCTCATCCCCTGCGTACCTCAAATCAGCAACTACTCCTGAGAAGGTTGGAGTTGAAGGACTCGAAGAGAAATGGGGAAATTCCTGGGAGAAAAACGGCGTATACGCCTTTGACCGCAATGCCGATAAAGAAAACATTTTTTCTATCGACACTCCCCCACCTACTGTCTCGGGTTCGCTTCACGTTGGGCACGTATTCAGCTACACCCACACTGACGTTGTGGCACGCTACAAACGAATGACCGGCAGAGATGTTTACTATCCGATGGGTTGGGATGACAACGGGCTGCCAACCGAGCGTCGTGTTCAAAATTACTTTGGCGTACGTTGCGACCCAACTTTGCCGTACCAGCCTGATTTCGTTCCACCGTTTGAAGGCGGAGACAACAAAAGCAGCAAGGCCGCAGACCAGCTGCCAATTTCAAGAAGAAACTTCATTGAGCTTTGCGAGAAATTGACCGCAGAGGATGAGAAACAATTTGAAGCGCTCTGGCGAAAACTTGGTCTCTCGGTTGACTGGGCTCAGACCTACCAAACCATTTCTCCAGACGCAATTGCCGTCTCACAAAAAGCTTTTTTGAACAACCTAGAGCGAGGTGAGGCCTACCAATCAATGGCTCCGACTCTGTGGGATGTAACCTTCCGCACGGCGGTTGCGCAAGCTGAACTCGAAGATCGTGATCAGCCCGGCGCGTACCACAAATTAGGTTTCAACGGCCCAGAGGGCAAAATTTTTATCGAGACTACTAGGCCAGAATTACTTCCAGCTTGTGTTGCTCTAGTTGCTCATCCAGATGATGAGCGCTACAAATCACTGTTCGGAAAGACCGTACGAACTCCGCTTTTTGACGTTGAGGTACCGGTTGTTTCCCACCGACTTGCTCAAATTGACAAAGGCACCGGCATCGCCATGATCTGTACCTTCGGAGATGTTACCGATGTCATTTGGTGGCGCGAATTAGATCTTCCAAACCGAGCAATCATCGGATTTGATGGGCGCATTATCGATGAGTGCCCAGAGGTAATCACTTCAGATATCGGAAAGGCAGCCTTCGCCGAGATGGCTGGCAAAACCGTTTTTTCAGCCAAAACCCGGCTTGTTGAGCTGCTCAAAAAGAGCGGCGACATGATTGGCGAGGCCCGCGAGATAAGCCATCCGGTCAAGTTCTTCGAAAAAGGTGACAAACCGCTAGAAATCGTCTCCACCAGACAGTGGTACATCCGAAATGGTGGCAGAGATGCGGCGCTTCGCGAACGACTAATTGAGCTGGGCAAAGAACTAAATTTCCACCCAGAATTCATGAGAGTTCGTTACGAAAACTGGGTTAACGGACTCACTGGAGACTGGTTGATTTCGCGACAGCGATTCTTCGGTGTTCCTATTCCGGTTTGGTACCCGTTGGATGAGAATGGCAACGCCGACTTTGATCACCCTCTCACCCCGGCCGCAGACGCTTTACCGGTCGACCCCTCAACAGATTGCCCACCTGGGTATGTAGAGAGTCAACGAGATGCAGCCAATGGCTTCACAGCTGAGCTTGACATTATGGATACCTGGGCGACCTCATCGCTAACTCCGCAGCTTGCCGGTGGTTGGTTAGCCGACCCAGACAAATTCGCCAAAGTGTTCCCCTACGACCTTCGACCTCAGGGGCAAGACATCATCCGCACCTGGCTCTTTTCGACGGTTTTGAGATCAGAGCAAGAGCACGGTCAACTGCCTTGGTCAAACGCTGCAATCTCAGGCTGGATTCTCGACCCTGACCGCAAAAAGATGTCAAAGTCAAAGGGCAACGTGGTGGTGCCGGCAGAGCCAATTGACAACCACGGCGCCGATGCAGTTAGGTATTGGGCGGCATCAGCCCGACTGGGTACCGACGCCGCATTCGACGAAGGTCAAATGAAAATTGGTCGACGTCTGGCAATTAAGATTCTGAATGCCGCCAAGTTCACCCTTTCGTTCGAAACCCCAGGTGGACAAGTAACAGTTTCAGAGCCGATCGACCAATCAATGCTGATCAAGTTGGCAGAAGCAGTTCAAGATGCAACCGTCGCATTTGAGAACTATGACCACACCAAAGCGCTTGAGACTGCCGAGCGATTCTTCTGGCTCTTCACCGATGATTATCTGGAGCTCGTAAAAGAGCGCGCCTACAATGCCGAAGGCAAGTACAGCGCGGAACAGCAGGCCTCTGCAGTCGTTGCGTTGCGCCAAGCTCTTCACACGATGTTGAGGCTATTTGCGCCATTCCTACCCTTCGCGACAGACGAGGTTTGGAGCTGGTGGCAAACCGAGGGCGGTTCAATTCACAACAGCGCCTGGCCCACAAAAGCAGAACTCATCGATACCCTCGACCTCGGAAACGCTGGGCTTCTAGAGCTCGCCTCGATTGCCGTCAGTTCTGTTCGAAAAGCTAAATCAGACGCCAAAGTGTCTATGAAGGCCCTCGTTGAGAGCGCCACTTTAGCAGGTCCCGCAGCAACACTTACATCAATGCGTTTGCTCGAGAATGATTTGAAAGCAATCGGAAAAATCTCAACTCTCAGCTATTCGGAAACGGATGAGGTTGCGGTCGTAGATGTTGTTTTGGCAGAGGTAACTGAATAATCAGTCGACCGACATTGTCGCAATTGAAATGGCGATTAGCACCATTACTATTGCAACTATTCGATCAAAATATCGCCAAAATTTTGGATTGGCGGTGAAGCGGGCTGCAAATCTGGCGCCAAAGCCTAAGGTGCTGAACCAAATAATCGAGCCGATCATTGCGCCCAAGCCAAAGAGCCATTTCGCGGTCTCATATTGACTGGCAATGCTTCCCAGCAAAATGACGGTATCTAGATAGACGTGCGGGTTCAGGTAGGTAAGCGACAGCGTTGTTACGACTGCTGACCTCAACTTGATCGAACCTGCATTATTCGCGGCTAGAGCGTGATTTTGTAGAGAGGCTCGAAAACTTCGATAGGCAAACCAGAGCAAATAGGCGACTCCGAACCAGCGTGCAACTTCAATCACTATCGGAACGGCCCGAATTAGTTGTCCGAAACCAGCAATTCCAGCAGCGATTAATAGAGCGTCTGAAACTGCACAGATTGCGACCACGATTCCCACGTGGGACTTGGCGAGCCCCGCCCTCAGCACGTAAGCATTTTGGGCACCGATGGCAACGATCAGCGACAGACCTGCACCAAAACCCGCTAAAAGCTCAAGCACTCTTCTTGCCGAGCCATAAATTCAGCAAAATTCCTCCACAAAGCGCCCAGAATGCAGCGCCGATGTTTAGGTAGGCAATTCCAGAAGCGCCAATTAGAAAAGTTACGACCGCGGCAATTCTATTTTTCTCATCACTTACCGCCTGTAACAGGGCACTCGAGATGGTTCCGATAAGTGCAAGCCCAGCGACAGTAAGGATGAGTTCGCGCGGGGTCGCTTGCACAAAATGAACCAGCGCCGGAGTGATAAACGCCAAAAGTATGTACTCGACACCACCCCAGACCGAAGCCAACCAACGCTTATCGCTATCTGGATGCGCTTGCTCGTTCGCATTCAGGGCTGCGGTAATGGCTGCAAGATTGAGATTGAATCCGCCAAACAAAGAGCCGATCGCACTTGAAAGCCCGGTGGTTATCATTACCGACCTGAACGGAACCTCGAAGCCAAAGGATTTCATAATGGCCATTCCCGGGATGTTCTGAGACGCCATGGTGACCAGATAAAGCGGGATTCCAATGCCGATTATCGTTGCCAGATCAAATTCTGGAGCGACAAATTCAACGCCCGGAACTAGCGAATCCACGGTGAAATTGGCGCCCAGAGTTAATGCCGAAAGAGAAAAAACAACCACCATGGCTGCCGGCGCGGCCCAAATTGGGGCAAGCCTGAAAAGCACCAACCAAATAATCAACGCAGGAAAAACTACAATCGGCCATTTTCCCGCAGCCTGAAATGGAGCAAGGCAAAAGGCAAAAATGACGCCTGCCAGCATGGCCGAGGCTATTGGCTTCGGAATTTGGTTGACCAAACTACCCAAGGCAGGCCACAAACCAGTTAGCGCCACGAGCAGACCCGACACTATGAATGCACCCACCACAGCGTTGAAACTTATTCGGCTCTGCGAAACCAAAGCGCCGCTTGAAACCAGTAGAGCTGCCCCGGGAGTGCTCCAAACTATAGACACCGGCATTCTGGTGGCAAAACTTAGAATCATAGACAGCAAGCCGTAGCCAATCAGCATGACAAAAACTGCTGAACTGGTCTGTTCGGTGGTTGCTCCGAGCGATAGAAAGGCTGCAAGCACCACACCAATACTGGCTGCGGTTCCGGTGACTGAAGCTACGGTTCCCGCCAGTAATTGCGGCAACCAGTTAGCGGCGACTTTGGTGTTTTGCAGCACAGGCGAAACTTCGGCTACGCGGTTTTCTCATGTGATGATTTGAACGGAATTAACTCTGGCTCTGCGCCTGAAGTTACGACATCCTTGGTAATTCGAATTGTGCCTTGTACTTCGCTTCCCGGTATTTCAAACATCACCGGCCCAAGAATTTCCTCCATGATTGCGCGGAGGCCACGGGCGCCGGTTTCTCGCTCAACAGCTAGATCTGCAATCGCTTCGAGTGCTCGTTTATCAAACTCGAGCTCAAAACCATCAAGCTCAAACATTCTCTGATACTGCTTGACCAAGGCATTTTTAGGTTCGGTCAAAATGTCAATCAAAGCGGTTCGATCGAGTGGCGTAACAGTTGCGATGACCGGTAGCCTTCCGATGAATTCTGGGATTAGACCGAACTTGCGCAAATCTTCAGGCTGCACTTCAGTGAAGATGTTGACATCATCTTTTTTGCCTGAGATTGGCGCACCAAAACCAATTCCCTTTTTTCCAGATCTGGCTGAAATGATTTCTTCGAGACCAGCAAATGCTCCGGCCAAAATGAAAAGCACATTGGTTGTGTCGATTTGGATGAACTCTTGTTGAGGGTGTTTGCGCCCACCCTGAGGCGGCACGGAAGCCACCGTTCCCTCAAGAATTTTTAGCAACGCCTGCTGCACGCCTTCTCCCGAGACGTCGCGGGTAATCGAGGGATTTTCGGCTTTGCGAGAGATTTTGTCGATCTCATCGATGTAAATAATTCCGGTTTCAGCGCGTTTTACATCGAAATCAGCAGCCTGAAGAAGTTTTAACAAAATGTTTTCAACATCTTCGCCCACATAGCCAGCCTCTGTGAGTGCCGTTGCATCTGCCACTGCAAATGGAACGTTCAAACGTTTTGCTAGGGTTTGGGCCAAGTAAGTCTTACCGCATCCGGTTGGGCCAATCATCAGAATGTTGGATTTGGCAATTTCAATCGAATCGTGATCTTTGCCGGCAGCGGTTAAGGTGCCCTTGGAACGAAGCCGTTTGTAATGGTTGTAAACAGCAACAGAAAGCGCCTTTTTTGCCTGATCTTGACCAACCACATATTCGTCAAGAAAACCCTTGATCTCTTTGGGTTTGGGAAGGTCAAGTTCCGAAACTCCCTCGGCAACAGCGGCACCGAGTTCTTCTTCGATAATTTCGTTACAGAGCTCAATACATTCGTCGCAAATGTAGACACTTGGCCCAGCTATGAGCTTGCGCACCTGCTTCTGGCTTTTGCCACAGAAGGTACATTTCAGGAAGTCGCCTGATTCGCCGAGCGATGTCATGGGATAAGCATATGCCTTGTTAAGCAGAAAACGAGCGAGAACACTCGCCCGTTTCTGAAAGTACTAAGCGTTTTTGCGCGAGGTTAGCACCTGATCAATTAGGCCGTACTCGAGAGCCTCTGGCGCCGTGAGAATCTTGTCGCGATCGATGTCGCGATTTACCTCAGACACACTCTTGTTCGAGTGTTTAGCCAGTGTGGTCTCTAGCCACTCTCGCAAACGCATGATCTCTTTGGCCTGGATTTCGATATCAGAAGCTTGGCCTCGACCTGCGTCACCGGTCGAAGGTTGGTGAATTAGCACTCGTGCGTTAGGCAAAGCCAGGCGCTTACCTGGAGTTCCCGCGGCAAGCAACACAGCGGCAGCAGACGCTGCCTGCCCCAGGCAGACTGTTTGGATCTGCGGGCGAATGTACTGCATGGTGTCGTAAATCGCGGTCATGGCTGTGAACGAACCACCTGGGGAGTTAATGTACATGGTGATGTCTCGATCTGGGTCTTGAGACTCGAGAACCAACAGCTGCGCCATTATGTCGTCAGCGGAGGCATCATCAACTTGTACGCCTAGAAAGACAATTCGGTCTTCAAAGAGTTTGTTGTAGGGGTCTTGGCGTTTGAAACCGTATGAGGTTCGCTCTTCAAAGGTTGGAAGAATGTAACGAGCCTCTGGGCTCTGAAAAATTTTCTCAGTCATGGTTATCTGTTTCCTACGCCAGTATTAGTGCCGGCAAATTCTTGAATGTGGTCGATGAAGCCGTACTCGAGCGCCTCTGCGGCTGTAAACCAGCGGTCGCGGTCGCCATCTTGCATGATTTGCTCAACCGACTTGCCGGTTTGTTTCGCAGTGATTGAAGCTAGCTGGCGCTTCATTGACATGATCAGCTCGGCCTGAGTTTGAATGTCTGAGGCGGTACCGCCAAAACCACCGTGTGGTTGGTGCAGCAAGACTCTCGTGTTTGGCGTGGCGTAGCGCTTACCTTTGGTGCCGGAAGATAAAAGGAACTGGCCCATCGACGCACACATGCCAATTCCGACTGTCACAATGTCGTTCGGAACGTACTGCATCGTGTCGTAAATTGCCATGCCTGCGGTGATAGAGCCGCCCGGCGAGTTGATGTACAGGTAAATATCTTTGGTGGAATCTTCGGCCGCAAGCAGAAGAATCTTGGCGCATATTTCATTGGCCATGTCGTCTCTGACCTCAGAACCCAACCAGATAATTCGATCTTTAAGTAACCGCTCGAAAATGCTGTTCGGAATAGAACCGTGCTCTGCCATTGATGCTCCTAATCGACGTCTGCTCAACCAAAGATAACCCTGCCGGCTCCGAAACTTTATCTATGTTCGCCCGTGGCTAAAGCAAAACCCCGCCAGATCTGACGGGGTTTTGAATCGAGCTTAATTAGTGGTTGTGACCCTCGTGGTCTTCGACGTCGTCGGCCACTACCTCAGCCTTAGTAAATTCGGTCAAGTCGACTTTCTTACCCTTGGTGTCGGTAACCTCGGCGGTTGACAGCACTACGTTTAGTGCCTTTCGACGAGCAACCTCAGCTACAAATGCAGGAACCTGCCCCTGTTCGCTGATGGTCTTGATGAAGTCGTTTGGAACCATTCCGTACTGCTGTGAAACCTGAACTAGGTAAGAGATGAGCTCTTGCTCGCCAACCTGAACTTCCTCTTTCTCGACAATTGCATCGAGCAGCATCTGAAGCTGGAATGAGCGTGTGCTCTGCTCTACGACCTCGGCGCGGTGCTTGTCATCTTCAAGACGTCCCTCACCTTCGAGGTGACGGTTGACTTCGGCGTTCACGAGCTCTTCAGAAACAGGGACCTTTACCAGCGATAGCAGTTCGTCTGAGATTTTCTCTCGAGCCTGAATGCCCTGTCCGTAGACCTTGGCCTCTGCGATTTGCTTCTCGATTGCTGACTTGAGGTCAGCGAGGGTGTCAAATTCAGATGCAAGCTGTGCGAACTCATCGTCAGCTTTAGGAAGTTCGCGTTCTTTGACTGCAACAAGAGTTACAGCGATTTCTGCCTCTTCACCCTTGTGCTCGCCACCAACCAGCTTCGACTTGAAGGTTGTTGACTCACCGGCGGTAAGAGTGTCAAGAACATCATCGATGCCATCGAGAAGATTTCCTGCACCGATTTCGTAAGAAATGTTTTCTGCCGAATCGATTATCTTGCCGTCAATGGTTGCGGTGAGGTTAATAGAAGTGAAATCACCCTTCTTAGCCGCACGGTCAACTGTCTTGAGCGAACCGAATCGAGCGCGTAGTGCGTCTAGCTCAGCTTCAATGTCTGACTTTTCGACGGTAACAGGATCGACCTGTACCTTGAGCCCGCTGTAGTTCTTTAGGTCTAGTTCAGGTCGAACCTCAACTTCAATCTCAACAACCAGGTTTCCCTTGAAGGTCTTCTCATCTGGGGTTTCTTTTACATCGGCCTGAGGCTGCCCGATTGGGCGAATCTTTGAATCCTCAATTGCGGCGCGGTAAATGCTGTCAAGGCCATCATTGATTGCGTGTGCCAGGATGGCGGGGCGTCCGACGCGCTGATCAAGAATTGCCGCTGGAACCTTGCCCTTGCGGAAACCAGGAATGTTGACCTGCTCAGCAATGTGCTCATAAGCGTGGTCAAGGCTCGGCTTGAAGTCTGCCTCGTTTGCCTCGATTACCAACTTAACGCGAGTTGGGTTTAGTTTTTCGACCTTAGTTTGCAATTGCTTTTCTCCTAAAAAGATAAGGCCCGCGTTGTTCACGCGGGCCATGATCCGGTGGTCGGGATGACAGGATTTGAACCTGCAACCCCCTGTACCCAAAACAGGTGCGCTACCAAATTGCGCTACATCCCGGTGGATTTTTCTTGAAATTTTTGCGATTTCCTGAAAACGACCTCGGTCAGTCTATCCCATAGAATAGGGTTGTTATGTGCGGAATTGATAAATTCCCCACGATTCGCGGATGTAGCTCAATGGTAGAGCCTCAGTCTTCCAAACTGATGGTGCGGGTTCGATTCCCGTCATCCGCTCTGAACAGCTGCCAGGCAAAGCCTGGCGGCTTTTTGTAATAGAAGGTAATTTCCATCTAGCACCGAGCCAATCGGCATAGGCTCTCCCACAGGAGTAACCCCATGAGCACTTTGAATTTCGGGCCCGCACGAGGCTTAGTTTGTCGCGAGTGTGGTACTGATGTCGAGCTCAGTCCGCGTCACGTATGTGCCGAATGCTTTGGCCCGCTCGAGGTTAAGTATGAATTTGGTCAGGTCACGCGAGAACAAATTGAATCGGGCCCACAAAACATCTGGCGGTATGCCCCGCTCCTGCCTGTTCCGGCAGACGAAGCTGATCGTCCAACCGATCTAGGTGCTGGCTTCACCAAACTGCAGCCATCTGTCAACTTGGCCGCGAAATTGGGGATGAAGAAGCTTTGGATCAAAGATGACCGGGACAACCCCACCCACTCATTCAAAGACCGAGTGGTAGCGGTCGCGATGACCGCGGCTAAAACTCTAAATTTCAAAACCATCAGCTGTGCCTCAACCGGGAATCTAGCCAATGCGGTTGCGGCTGCAGCAGCCAGGGCAGGCATGCCATCCGTAGTGCTAATTCCAGACAACCTCGAGCTAGGCAAGGTATTAACCTCAGCGGTGTACGGAACCACACTGGTCGGAATTCACGGCAACTACGACGATGTCAACCGGCTATGTTCTGAAATTGCTGACGATCGTGGTTACGGTTTTGTGAATGTAAATTTGAGGCCGTATTACGCAGAAGGTTCGAAAACACTCGGTTACGAAATTGCTGAACAACTAGGTTGGCGCCTACCAGATCAGGTTGTTGTGCCGATTGCTTCAGGTTCGCTGATGACCAAAATTGACAAGGCCTTCCGCGAACTCATGAAGCTGGGTTTAGTTGATGAAAAGCCTTACAAGATTTTCGGCGCCCAGGCAACCGGATGCAACCCAGTGGCCGAAGCCTTTGAAAATGGTTGGGACGTTGTTCGACCCCAAAAGCCGGCGACTATTGCGAAATCGCTGGCAATTGGCAACCCTGCCGACGGGCCGTATGCGATCGACGTTGCAAATCAAACCGGTGGCGCCATCGGCCACATCAGCGATGACGAGATTGTCGCCGGAATTAGATTGCTTGCTGAAACAGAGGGAATTTTCGCCGAAACAGCTGGCGGTGTGACAGTTGGGAATTTGGTGAAGTTCATCGAAAATGGCCAACTTGACCCTAACCTTGAAACTGTGGTGCTCAACACCGGCGACGGCCTAAAGACCCTAGATGCCATCGAATCGCGAGTCGGTTTTACAGTAACAATTCCTCCTACCCTTGAGGCTTTCAGAGCCGCCGTACCCGAATAGAGAATAAATGTCAGTCATCGTCAGAGTTCCAACCATCCTTCGCAGTTACACCGGTGGAGAAGCCGAAGTTGAGGCTAACGGCGAAAAACTGGAAGCAGTACTTCACGATTTAGAAACTCGCAACCCTGGAATCTTGACTCGAATTCTTGATGATTCCGGCAAAATTCGTCGATTTGTAAATATTTACGTAAATGAAGAAGACGTTCGATTTGAACAAGGGCTTGCTACAGCAACCCCAGATGGAACGCAAATTTCAATCTTGGCAGCGGTTGCCGGAGGCTAAAACAGCTAATTCAACGGTGCCTACCCTTTGCGGTGGGCACTTTTTTATGCTTGGCAAACCGGGCAAAAATACAGCTTTCGAGTGGCCATAAGAGCTATGGCGATGTTTGTTCCGCAGCTGCGACAAGGCAAACCCTCTCGTTTGTAAATGTAGTTACGCTCTGCTTTATTCGGGCGCTTAGTAAAGAGTTCATCGCGGGTGATCATAAAACCGGTTTTTACCCCCACCCGAAGTAATTTGACACTGTCATTCCAAAGTTCGGTTAGTTCATCATCGGTGACACTGCCGCCGGGACGGTATGGGTCTATGCCTGCGCGGAATAAAAGCTCGGCTCGATAAACATTGCCGATTCCTGAAATGACGGATTGATCCATCAGTAATTGGCCAATTGGGCTTTTGCTTTTTCTAACACGCTCAATGAACCTATTTTTCTCGGAACCGACCGGGTCTGGATTTAGCGGGTCTGGACCAAGTCTCAGGGCAACAGCCTGAGCCTCTTCGGGTGTAATGACCTCACAAACTGTCGGGCCTCTCAGATCTGCAGCGTCTGTGGCACCAATGAACCGGGCCCGAACCTGACCAATTGGTTCGGCAAGCCCGACTGCAACGTTTGAGTGCCAATTCCACTTTCCGTAGATTCCCAGGTGGATGCGCAAAACTCTCGAATTCTCAAAGCTGAGAAATAGCTGTTTGCCAATCGCATTAGAAGATCTAAGTCTCGTGCCTGAAATAAGTTGCGCTCCGGCGGAGAATCTTCCCTGTGGGGAAATCACTGTCAACGGCTGGTTGAGAAATTTTTTCTCGAATGCCATTGCAGTTCGATGAACTGTGTGACCCTCGGGCAATTACAGGATCTCTCCGGTTTGCTCGTAGGTTGCAATCTTGCCAATTCGGCGAACGTGGCGCTCGTCGTTGCTGAAGGGCTCAGCCAAGAACAGTTCGATCAAGTGGAGAACTTCTTCTTGAGTGTGTTGGCGCGCTCCAAGCGCAATCACGTTTGCATCATTGTGTTCTCTCGCCAACTTAGCCGTAGCTTCATTCCAGGCGAGTGCGGCACGAATACCTTTTACTTTGTTGGCCGCAATTTGCTCGCCGTTTCCAGAACCGCCAAGTACTACGCCCAGAGCAGCAACACCTGCCTGTTGATCAGCAACCACCGCCAAAGCTGCATTAATGCAAAAACTCGGATAGTCGTCGAGTGGGTCATAGCTACTCGGCCCGTGATCAAAAACCTCGTGCCCAGATTTAGTTAGTTCGCGAATCAAAAAATGACTCAACTCGAGACCAGCGTGATCGGTGGCGATGTGAACGCGCAAAGATTCCTCCAAATATTTATGACTCGAGTTTGCTTCTAAAAAGCCTCAAAGCAATTGACGATGCAATTGTTGTCAAAATTACGTATGTAAGTGTAAGGGCTTCAATTTGAACCCCGAAGGCTGAACCAACCGCCAATGATGCGATCAAGATCGAAAACTCACCCCTGGGGATCAGGAACGCACCGGCCCGATACCAGCTGAGACCGTCAGCCATGTCGCGGGCTATCCACCAGCCGGTGAACATTTTTCCGGCAATGCCAACTGCAGCGAGCAACAGAGCCAACGGAAGCACAGCTGGAATCTCGCTGACCGATACATTGAGGCCGAAAAACAGGAAGAAAATCGCAGCGAATAAATCTCGAAGTGGCGAAAGGCGCGCACGCACCGCGTTTGCAACCTCACCGGTAAGCATGAGGCCAACCAAGAACGCTGCGACAGATGATGAGAATCCGACCATCGCAGCAAAGCCCGCAGCCATTAGTGCACCACCGAATACCGTGAGCAAAAGCCCACCTGGCGATTGGGTGTCAAGAATGCTCGACCAAGTCTTACTTCCTCTGAAACTCAGCAGCAGTGCGAGGCTGGTCATCAGGATGGCCACCGCAACTGAGACAAATCCGGTTGCGGCACCGAGCCCAAACACAATAGCGGTGAGCAGTGGAAGATATGGTGCAAGAAATAAATCTTCAATAACCAGCACCGAAGTGATTCTTCGGGAAAGCTCGGAACGCTGCCATCCGGTTTCTTTGAGCATCTGGGCCGCAATTCCAGATGAAGAAACGTAGGTGATTCCTCCCAGCACCATCGCACCGATCGGACCCCACCCAATGATGAGTGCAATTAGGGCACCTGGCAGGGCGTTTACCAAGAAATCGATCAGTCCGGCTGAGCGTTTGTTTCTAATCGCGGCTACCAGCTCTGGTCCCGAGTATTCGAGCCCAAGCAAGAGCAGAAGAAGAATCGCCCCGATTTGAGCTCCGGTATTCAAGAATTCTTCACTGAGATCAACGGGGAATAAGCCCCCCTTGCCAAGGGCTAGGCCAAATATTAGGTAGACCGGCACAACTGAAAATCTGAACCTAGTGGCGACAAAGGCTGCTACCCCAAGAACCAGAAGTAAACCACCTATTTCTGCGAGCATCGCGTTCTGCTCCACAGAGGCACTGGAAGCAGTTATGAGGTTCATCTCTTGATTATTTCAGAGGACTTGCCGAGTTAGGCTTGTATTACTGAAACCGATGGAGAATTAGCCGTGCCAGGTCAAAACCTAACCAGAATTGAAGCCGAAACTCGAGCCCAAACCATCTCGACGAAAAGCTATTTGATTGAACTTGACCTAGATCCAAAAGCCGATCACTTCAGATCTAAAACCACAGTTCGGTTCTCCTGCAAAACCCCCGGAGCCGCCAGTTTCATTGACGCAATCACCGCAAAAGTTCATTCCATCGAGCTAAACGGCGTCGCACTGAACAATTCGCTAGCAGATGGTAGCCGTATTTCGCTACCAAATTTAGAGCTCGAAAACGAGCTTGTCGTCGACGCCGACTACTTCTTCATGAACACCGGGGAGGGTTTGCACAAATTTGTTGACCCGGTAGACGGGGAAGCATATCTTTACACCCAATTTGAGGTTCCTGATTCTCGTCGAATGTTTGCGGTTTTTGAACAACCAAATCTCAAGGCCGAATTTACTTTCTCGGTAAAGGCGCCCAGTTCTTGGAAAGTTGTTTCGAATCAGCCTCTTGAAAAAAAAGTTGAAATTGGAGACGAACGAGCCGAATTTAGGTTCAAAGCAACCCCGAGAATTTCTAGCTACATTACGGCTCTCATAGCAGGGCCTTATGTCGAAACAAGAGACACTCTTACCTCTTCAGATGGCCGAGAAATTCCACTGGGAGTTTTCTGCAGAGCATCGCTAGCCGAATACATGGATGCCGACTATGTTTTCGAAAAGACCAAGCAGGGTTTCAAATTCTTCGAAAATGCATTTCAGTTCCCATACCCGTTCGAAAAATACGACCAGCTGTTTGTTCCAGAGTTCAATGCGGGGGCCATGGAAAACGCTGGGGCGGTTACGTTTACTGAAACCTATGTGTTTAGGTCTAAGGTCTCGGATGCGGTTCGGGAAAGACGTGTGGTGACTGTTTTGCACGAGCTAGCTCACATGTGGTTTGGCGACCTCGTAACAATGAACTGGTGGAACGACCTCTGGCTCAACGAGTCTTTCGCTGAATACGCATCGACCCTGGCAACCGCTGAGGCGACTGAATGGCACGGAGCTTGGACCACCTTTGCCGCTCTGGAAAAATCTTGGGCTTACCGACAAGACCAACTGCCCTCAACCCATCCGATTGTTGCCGAGATCAGGGATCTAGAAGATGTGTTGGTTAACTTCGATGGGATTACCTATGCAAAAGGCGCATCGGTTCTAAAGCAGTTGGTTGCCTGGGTGGGGCAGGATGCATTTTTAGCCGGCGTTGCAAATTACTTCAAAAAGCATGCCTGGAAAAACACCGAACTCAGCGACCTCATGGTCGAACTAGAAAAGACTTCGGCCAGAGACTTGACCGAATGGTCGAAACTCTGGCTAGAAACTGCGGGAGTTAACACTCTCAGATCGAAAATTACCGATTCGGACGGTGTGATTGAAAAGTTTGAGATTTTGCAGTCGGCACCAACAGAATATCCAACTCTTCGGCCACACAGAATGGCCATTGGCTGCTACAACCTGGTTGCAAACCGGATGGTTAGAACCTCAAGATTCGAGATTGACGTGGCAGGCCCAGTTACTGAGGTTAGAGAGCTTGCCGGCACCAATCTGCCTGATTTGATACTTCTGAACGATGACGATCTGGCCTACGCCAAAATTAGGCTCGATGACCGCTCTCTGCAGACAGCCATCAACCACCTCTCGAAATTTGATGATTCATTGGCAAGAAGTTTGGTTCTTGGAGCCGTTTGGGACTCAACTCGCGATGCCGAAACGCCAGTGGTCGATTTCATCAGCCTGGTTTTGAAAAATATTTCAAGTGAAACCGAATCGACAACTGTTTTGACCTTGCTGCGTCAGCTCGTAACTGCAACTCGCACCTTCTCTGCTGAGAAAAATCGCACCAGATACATCGAGCAAACCGCTGACGCACTATTCAATTTGGCTACTGCAGCAGAGCCTGGTTCAGACACACAGTTTCAGTTCATAAAGTTCTTCGCAAACTTTGCCTCGACCAAATCACAACTCGACAAATTGGAATCGTTGCTAGGCGGAGAACTGACCTTGGAGAAGTTGGTTGTCGATACCGATCTGCGTTGGGAATTCATCACCGGGTTAGTTGCAGCCGGAAGATATGACCAGCGGCACATCTCGGCAGCTTTAGAAAAAGACAACACTTCTAATGGTCAGCGAGCTGCAATTGCTGCAGAAGCTGCAATACCTACCGCGGACGCAAAGGCGGCGATGTGGACAAAACTCACCACAGATAAGTCTTTGTCAAACGTGATGGTTAACGCTGGAAGCTTGGGGTTCGTGCGCGCAAACGACCAAACTTTGTTAGAGCCCTTTATCGACAAGTATTTCGAAGCGGTGCTGCCAATTTGGCAATCAAATACCTTCAAAATTGCCGAATACCTGCTCGAAAATCTTTACCCAATTGAACTTGCAAGTTCAGCCTTGGCACAGAGAACTGCAGAGAAAATTGCTCAACCTGAGATTGCTGCCATTCCCGCCCTGAAACGAATTTTGGTAGAAAATTTAGCCAATGTAGAGAGGGCACTAAAGACTTCCGCCCTAGACGCGAGGAGCTGACATGACCCAACAGCTAACTGACCAGCTAATTCAGTTTTGGCTTCAGTGGGGAAGCCTGATCAGGGTTGGCATCATCATTCTGCTAGCCGTCATCATGCGCCAAGTGTTGCTCGGTTCTGTGAAGAAGATAGTTGCTGGAATCAGCACAAATGCTCAACGATCAGGGGGCGAACTTGCTACCTCGCCAGTAACTAAAGCACGTGTGGTTCAACGAGCAAAAACCCTCGGTTCAGTGCTGAGCAATTTCATCACCTGGGGCTTGAGCTTGATTGCATTGGCTTTGGTGCTTAGTGAACTCGGTATTGCGGTTGGAGCACTGGTGGCCGGAGCCGGCATTATTGGAGCAGCAGTTGGCTTCGGTGCCCAAAGCCTAGTGAAAGACCTAATTTCTGGCCTGTTTATCGTTTTCGAAGACCAATATGGTGTGGGAGACTCGGTCGATCTTGGCGCTGCCAGCGGAGTAGTTGAATCCGTTGGATTGAGGGTCACCCAGGTTCGTGATGTTTCCGGAACACTCTGGTACGTGAGGAATGGTGAAATTCTCAGAGTTGGAAATCAATCTCAGGGCCTTTCAAGGGCGGTAATCGATGTTTCGGTGACTGCGAATTCATCTGTGGTTCAAACGAAGGCTGTTCTCGAAAAAACTGTCTCTGACTTCATCGCAAAAGATACGACCAAATTAGTAGTTGGGACTGCCGAGGTCTGGGGGCTCGAGGCAATCTCTGGCAACGAATCAGTTTTCAGAATTGTCGCCCCCACATCCGCATCAAATGCCGACAATCTGGCGAGGGCACTTCGTGTCGAAATCAAGCTTGCTCTCGATGAGGCAAAAATAGAGCTATCTAGCCCAATCAATGGCTTAGTTTCGAGCGGCCAGAAGGCCAAGAATGGCTAACGGATTTGAAGACGCAGCAAGGGTTGAGACCGTCAGGCTGAGAAAACCAGATGGACAGCCAGTTGGCGGCAATTTCTTTGAACTGGTGGGTGGAAGTAAAACTTTTGAGAAGCTAGCCACCGGGTTCTACCGAGAAGTCGCCAAAGATGAAGTACTGGTCGACATGTACCCGGAAGAAGATCTGGGGCCTGCAAAAGAACGACTTCGAATGTTCCTTGAACAGTACTGGGGAGGGCCAAGCACCTATCAAGAGCTTCGCGGGCACCCACGACTCCGCATGAGACACGCCCCGTTCGTCATTAACCCCGATGCCAGAGAACGATGGCTTAGGTGTATGCGGGTTGCTGTAACTGAGCTAGAACTTGCCCCGCTGCTTGAGGCTGAACTCTGGGCATACCTAGACCGAGCAGCGACAGCGATGTTAAATAGTTTCGATAGCTAGCGCTAAAGACCTGCAAATTTCACAGCCGCCTTTGCGATAACGTGCCCGTGCATCGCACTTATTCGAACCCACCCGTCGGACTGATAAACACCTACACTTTCACCTTCGGTAAGAAAGCCAAGACCCGCTGCGGCGAAAGCTGCCCCGGTCGGCAATTTAGTCTCGAGGTCAATGCCTCTCCCCCAAATTTCACCGCGTACACGTGCTGCGATCGGCCCCCCGACTGACTCAGGCAACGAGGCTGCCACTTCAGCAATACCATCCCTGGCAATCTGAGTCAGGCGCTGCTCAGAAATCACACCGATTTCTTGCCAACCTGCTCGCGGAGGTGAGACTCCAGCCCAAATAGCTCGTTGCGAGGGAGGTAAATCGATTCTTATTTGCCCCTCGGTCCGACCAACAACCTTGGCCAAGCGATCCAAAACCTGCGCAATCGGCACGATTACATCCAATTCGGCAGGCTCGGCCAATTCGAGAGTGCGAAGCCCCAATATTGTCGGCCCTGAATCCATTAGCCCGCCGGCAAAAATTGGAGCGACATACGCAGCCAAAATTTCACCGAATGCCCTGAATCTAACCATCCCGTCAGCGTCAAGCCGCTTGGCCCTTGAAAGATATGACTGCATATCAACTGCGGTTTGCTGGTCAGGGAGCGAGATTTGGCTAGACATATCGTGTCTAAACTAACCTAAACAGCCAATTGATGGGGTCAAGGATGACACAAATAGTTCCTATTCCTGAAAATCCAGTTAGTGAAATGTTGCACACTCTGGATTTGCGTCGGGTCAAGAACAGTGACGCAGGCGAAGATGTATTCGTTGGTCCAAGCCAGTGGATGCCGCACGGCCGTGTTTTCGGCGGTCAAGTTTTAGCGCAGAGCCTCGTTGCGGCCTCAAGAACCATCGAAGAACGCCCCGTTCACTCAATGCACGGTTATTTTTTGAGGGCCGGTGACATCGCAGAAGAAATCACTTTCTCGGTTGATCGTCTTCGAGATGGAAGATCGTTTAGTACCAGGCGAGTTCAGGCATTTCAGAAGGGATTGCCAATTTTCTCGATGATCGCTTCGTTTCAGACCCTGGATTCAGGTTTAGAACATCAAGAATCTTTTCCGATTGACATACCAGATCCAGAGAGCTTACCCTCGGCCGCCCAGTTAATGGGCGATAACCCTCATCCAGTAGCCCAATACTGGGCTAAAGCACGCCCTTTCGATATGAGACATGTACCCGATGCCATTTACTTCAATGTGAAATCATCGCCAACTGCACACCAGGCGGTTTGGATCAAAACCCTGGAAGAACTGCCTAAAAATCAAAACTTACACACAGCGGCACTCGCCTACGGAAGCGATTACTCCATTCTGGAACCAATCATCAGAAGGCATTCAGTACCTTGGTCACATCCGGGTTTAAAGTCTGCGAGTCTCGACCATGCGATGTGGTTCCACCGGCCGGCAAAGGTTGACGAATGGATGCTTTACGTTCAGGAGTCGCCAAGTGCCCAGGGCGGGCGGGGTTTATCGATTGGGAAAATCTTTAGTCGCGATGGTAATTTGCTAGCCACAGTTGCCCAAGAGGGCATGGTACGCATACCTGAGATGGCAAACTAGAAACATATCCTCCGATGTTCGGGCAGTAGTCGAGTCATTGAAGACTCGACGGGGGACCCAGATTTGAGTTACTCAAATGATTAACCGCACCCGCCTAGCCGAGCTAAACCGACGCGAACAGACCGAGTTCGAGCGAACCCATCCAAAATCTAAAGCTGCATATGCAGCAGCAGACAATCTTTTTGGACGCGTTCCGATGACTTGGATGAATAAAAAATCCGCCAGCTTTCCAATTTATTTTGATCGCGCCGTAGGGAATCGGATTTGGGATATTGATGGCAACGAGTACATTGACTTTGCTCTCGGTGACACCGGAGCTATGGCTGGACACAGCGCCCCCAGTGTCGTGGCCGCGGTCGAAAAACGGGTCAAAACCCTCGGTGGAGTGACTACCATGATGCCTACCGAAGACGCACAATGGGTCGCTAAAAATCTAAGCGATCGTTTTGGTATGGCCAAGTGGAGTTTCTCACTTACAGCGACTGACGCGAATCGGTGGGCAATTCGACTAGTGCGCGCCATAACAGGTAAATCAAAGATTCTGTTCAACAGTTACTGCTACCACGGATCAGTTGACGAGTCTTTGATCGTGGTCGGCCCCAACGGAGAAGGTGTCGACCGACCAGGCAATGTTGGCGCGCCCGTTCCGATTGCCGAGACGTCAAGAGTGGCCGAGTTCAACGACCTCGAAGGCCTTGAAGAGCAACTTCGTCACGGAGATGTTGCCGCAGTACTGATGGAGCCGGCCATGACGAATATCGGCATTGTGCTGCCTGAACCGGGCTACCTAGAGGGAGTTCGAGAACTTACCCGTAAATATGATGCACTGCTGATAATTGACGAAACTCATACTTTCTCCGCTGGATGGGGCGGCATGACCCGCCGTGACCGTTTAGAGCCCGACCTGTTTGTGATCGGTAAAGCAATAGCAGGAGGAATACCGACCGGAGCCTACGGGCTCAGCGCCGAACTAGCCGATCGAATTCTGTCACGCACTGATTTAGACCTTATTGACATGGGCGGAGTAGGTGGAACACTGGCTGGTAACGCGCTATCGGTGATTGCCATGAGGGCTGCTTTAGAGCATGAACTGACCGAAGAGAATTTCGAAAAGATGATCGCACTAGCCGACTACTTCACGGCTGGAGTCAATGCGCTGTTCGAAAAATACGAACTCCCCTGGTCAATTAATCAACTTGGTGCTCGCGCAGAATATCGATTTGCTAAGCCCTACCCCAAAAATGGAACCGAGGCTAATGCGGTTGCCGATGCTGAATTGGAAGACTTCATTCACCTTTACCTGGCTAATCGTGGCGTGCTGCTAACTCCATTTCACAACATGGCCTTGATGTGCCCCACCACAACCAAGGGTGACATCGATCGACACCACGAGGTGTTCGAGGATGTAATCAGAGAATTGTTAGATGCCTAGTCTCTAGTGAGACGACGGTAGGTTGAGCGATGAGGCTTGGCCGCCTCAGGCCCGAGGCGGGCAATTTTGTTCTCTTCGTAGGCTTGAAAGTTTCCTTCGAACCAGTACCACTGGTCGGGGTTATCGTCACTGCCCTCATAGGCCAGGATGTGAGTAGCAACTCGGTCTAGGAACCAACGGTCGTGGGTGATAACTACCGCACATCCAGGAAATTCAAGCAGCGCATTTTCTAGCGAACCAAGAGTTTCGACATCTAGGTCGTTGGTGGGTTCGTCAAGCAGCAGTAGGTTTCCGCCTTGCTTCAGGGTCAAAGCGAGGTTTAGTCGGTTACGTTCACCACCTGATAAGACTCCGGCTGGTTTTTGCTGATCTGGTCCTTTGAAACCAAAGGCTGCAACGTAGGCCCGTGAAGGCATTTCTTGGTTACCAACCTGCATGTAGTCGAGGCCATCTGAAACCACTTCAAAGAGTGTCCTGTTTGGGTCGATACCAGCACGAGACTGGTCTACATACGAGATTTTTACAGTTTCACCAATTTGAAGTTCTCCCCCGTCGAGTTTCTCTAAACCGACGATGGTCTTGAACAGGGTCGATTTACCTACACCGTTTGGGCCGATAACTCCGACGATTCCGTTCCGAGGAAGGCTAAATGAAAGCCCGTCGATAAGCGAGCGACCGTCAAAACCTTTCTTGAGGTTTTTCGCTTCGATTACGACGTTACCCAGACGAGGTCCGGCTGGAATTTGAATTTCTTCAAAATCAAGTTTTCTGGTGCGTTCCGCTTCAGCGGCCATCTCTTCATATTTTGCGAGACGCGCCTTGGATTTGGTCTGTCTAGCCTTCGGACTAGAACGAACCCACTCGAGTTCTTCTTCAAGACGCTTAGCCAACTTGGCATCTTTCTTGCCCTGAACAGCAAGACGCTCACGCTTCTTATCTAGATAAGTTGAGTAGTTTCCTTCGTATGGATAGGCCCGGCCTCGGTCTAGTTCAAGTATCCACTCGGCGACGTTATCTAGGAAATATCGGTCGTGGGTGACCGCCAAAACAGCACCCGGGTATTTAGCCAGGTGCTGCTCGAGCCACAAAACTGATTCAGCATCTAGGTGGTTGGTCGGCTCATCGAGCAAAAGCAAATCAGGTTTCTCGAGCAAAAGTTTGCACAGCGCGACACGACGACGCTCACCTCCTGAAAGGTGAGTCACCGCAGTGTCTCCGGGAGGGCAGCGAAGCGCGTCCATTGCCTGCTCCAGCTGGCTATCTAGGTCCCAGGCGTCAAGATGGTCGATTTCGTCTTGTAGCTTTCCCATTTCTTCGAGCAGGGCATCGAAATCTGCATCTGGCTCTGCCATGAGCGCTGAGATTTCGTTGAAGCGATCGAGCTTAGCTTTGGTATCTTTCACCGCAAGCTCGACGTTTCCCAAGACTGTGAGGTTTTCATCTAGAGGCGGCTCTTGAAGCAAGATTCCAACTGTGGCCTCTGGGCTCAACCTGGCTTCTCCATTGCTAGGGGTGTCGAGGCCGGCCATAATTTTCAAAACCGAAGATTTACCTGCACCGTTGGGCCCAACCACACCGATTTTTGCCCCAGGATAAAAAGCAAGTGTTACGTCATCAAGAATTACCTTGTCGCCGTGCGCTTTACGCGCTTTGATCATCTGATAGATGAATTCAGCCATTTATTTAGGTTTCACTTTCGTTGAGAATTGGGCTACTGCCCTGCCGGTGTCGGCTCTGCATAGAGTTTAGCCGAAGCACCGACCGGGCAGTTTTCGCAACCGAGGGGCGGAATTGCGAAACCTAGGCTCCAGCTACCGCAGTATCGTCTTCAAGTTCTGCATCAGTTTCAGCGGTCAACGTGCTCGGGTCTTTCGACATGACTGTTCGATTGAAGTTTGCTGTTCCCCAGCTGAGATCGTGGCCAATTGAGTCAGCCTCAATTTCAACAGCGGTACCGCTGCGCTCACCGTTATCCCAATCGCGAACCCTCATTTTGCCCTGCACAATTACGCGATCACCTTTCGCAATTGATGTCGAACTGTTTATGGCAAGTTGCCTGAATGCGGTGACTGTGAACCAGTTTGTTTCTCCGTCAATCCACTTATTTTGTTTTCGGTCATACCTGCGCGCAGAGCAGGCCATTCGGTAAGAAGTAATTGGTAGACCGTCTTGGGTGATCAAATGCCGGGGTGACGTTGCTACTAAACCAACTGCAGTTATTTGTTCGCTCATTTTTTAAACTCACTTTCTGTCGATTGACACTTTGAGTTTGAACTCATGCGTCGAGCCCGAATACGCGAACGCCTCAAGGTGTGGAAAACCTTGAATCAATCGATGGTTGTGAATTACTTCAGAAAGTTTGCGAAACGTTCCCTCACCTTGATTACTTTCGGTAAGACAACTGCATTGCAATAACCCTGGAACGGATTTTTTTCAAAGAAGTTTTGATGATATTGCTCAGCCTCGAAAAATTGGGGCGCTGGCTCAACCGATGTAACGATATTCGGACCCCAGATTTGTGATGCGCGTTCAATTGCTGCGTCGAAAACAGTGTGCTGGTCTTCGTCTTGAAAAAACATGACCGACCGATACTGGGTGCCAACATCGTGCCCCTGGCGATTCAGTTGGGTTGGGTCGTGCATGGTGAAAAAAGCGTCGAGAATAACTGACTCAGAAATTTGAGTCTCGTCAAAAACTACTTTCGCAACTTCTGCATGACCGGTCGTTCCGGAACAGACGGTTTCGTAGTTAGCGGTCTCAGCCGTGCCCCCTTGGTAGCCCACCACAACATCTGTTACGCCCCTCAGTTGTCGATACGCACTGTCAAGGCACCAAAAACAGCCCCCGCCAAGAAAAAAGGTTTTCATAGCTAAAGCCTAAACTTGTGGCATGACTTATGAAGCCCATGACGGCCGCTACGATGCTATGAAATATCGACGCACAGGCAAAAGTGGTCTTCTGCTGCCAGAAATCTCACTCGGTCTATGGCACAACTTCGGTTCAGCTGACTCGTTCAGTAATCAAAAGAAGATTCTCCGCCGAGCGTTCGACCTTGGAATTACCCATTTCGATCTGGCTAATAACTATGGTCCGGTTGCAGGAAGTGCGGAAGAAAATTTTGGGCGACACCTCGAACAAGACCTTCGGCGATACCGAGATGAGCTGATCATTTCAACCAAGGCCGGATACGACATGTGGCCTGGCCCATACGGCGAATGGGGTTCTAGAAAATACCTACTCTCGTCGCTCGACGCGAGTTTGAAACGAATGAAGCTCGATTACGTAGACATTTTCTACTCGCATAGATTTGACCCAAATACCCCGTTAGAAGAGACCATGGGCGCTCTTGCCACAGCGGTACACTCAGGTCGAGCTCTATATGCCGGTGTGTCAAGTTATAACTCAGAGCAGACCCGGCAGGCCAAATCCATCCTCAAAGACATGGGGGTGCCTCTGCTGATACATCAACCCCGATACTCGATGTTTGATCGCACTATCGAAAATTCGCTAATCGACACGCTTGCGCTCGATGCCATTGGCTGCATTGTGTTTTCTCCACTGGCCCAAGGTCTGCTCACAAACAAATACCTAGACGGCGCCATACCGAAAAATTCACGTGCGGCAAAAGCTCACTTCTTAAAGCCCGAGGCGATCAGCGAGACCTACCTGCAGCGAGCCAGAGGCCTGAACCAGATTGCAGCAGAACGAGGCCAAAGCCTTTCTCAGTTAGCCCTTAGCTGGACGCTTCGAAGCCCAGTAGTAACCTCGACCTTGATCGGTGCGAGCAGCGTCGGGCAACTAGAAGAAAACGTCAAGGCTATCAAAAAAACTTCCTTCTCTGTTGCCGAGCTGACTGCAATCGAACAATTCGCCGTTCACGGCACATCAGTGTAGAAATGTTAAATCGAACTGCAATAGGGGTGCTTCTGGCGCTCGCTGCCGCATTCTTATTTGGATTAAACGCCTCGACCTCAAAAGTAATAATGTCAACCGGCATCAGCCCTGACCTGGTAGTTCTATTTCGCTCTTTCGCAGCCGCTGCAATCGCGGGAATAGTGCTAATTTTCAAAAACCGTTCGGCGTTCAAGGTGAAGCTCAGAGAAATACCATTTCTAGTTTTATTTGGCGTATTTGGTGTTGCACTCATGCAGTGGGCATACTCAAACGCGGTCTCGCTTTTGCCAGTGGGTATTGCATTACTTTTTGAGTACACCGCTATAGTCATGGTTCCGATTGCTAGCTATTTGCTCTTCAAGCAAAAAACCAACTCGAACCTTTGGCTGGGTGTCGTATTGGTACTAGGCGGATTAGCCGTGGTTAGCCAGATTTGGCAGGGTGGGCTGAACGCATCCGGCATTGGTTTCGCGCTGCTGGCCGCCGTTTTGCTGAGCACCTACTTCATAATGGGCGAACGAGCGGGGCTCAAACGCGATCCGATTTCAACCATGTTCTACACGATGCTTATTGCCACCATGTTCTGGCTGCTCTTTACCGACTGGGGTAAGTTATCGCCATCCTTGTTCGAGGGCAGCATCGATCTCAGTGCAAATTTGACCGGCATAGAAATACCCAAACTGATTGCTTTTACCTGGCTTGGCATCATGGGGTCGTTCGCACCAATGGTGTTCAGTTTTATCGCGCTGAAATACAGCACGGCAACCGTCGTTGGAATTGTTTCAACTGCTGAGCCGGTTTTCGCGTTCCTGTTTGGCTGGCTCTGGCTCTCAGAAACGATTTCGGGATTACAACTTATCGGCGGTCTGTTGGTAATACTTGGCATTGTCCTAGCCCAAACTAAGCAGCGAATCTCGCTGCGGAATCGAGAATAAACATGGCCTCAATTGCACTTACCGAGGCAACTTTCGGAGAGCATGTCAAAGAAACAGGAATCACAATTGTTGATTTCTGGGCAGAGTGGTGCGGCCCGTGCAGAATGTTTTCCCCAATCTTTGAAGAGGCTTCTGAAAAACATCCTGAAATTACTTTCGGCAAAGTAGACACCGAAGCAGAACATCAATTGGCTGCCCAAGCGGGAATCAGCTCAATTCCGACTCTGATGGTTTTCCGTGACGGAATTTTGCTCTACAACCGAGCAGGTGCTTTGCCAGCAAATGCATTTGATGAGCTTATTGATGCTGTAGAGAAATTAGACATGGATGAAATTCGCGCCGAAATTGCCAAAGAAAACCAGTAGTCAAACATGCCGGTAAAAAACAATTCGATGGCCATGCTTGCGACCGTGAGTTTGGTTGGAATTTTGGCTTCCTTCATCGGGTTTTTCGATCCTGAAACCTGCATTGAAAATCAAGCCGAGGGTTGGGCATCTTGTGAGTCGATTGCTGAGCAACGGAACCTAGGTAGTTGGCTACTTTTGGGGGCTAGCGCTTTAGGTTTTGGTGTTTCTTTTGCAAGACGTAAAAAGCGTAGATAGGCTCACCATGTGCACAAGGTCAATGACGCCACTGTAGAGCTACGCGAAGCTATCTTTAGCTACACCAGAAATCGACTCAATTACGAACCTGCGCCGCTAGACGGAACAAAAACAAATGCCGAACTTCGAGACCAGGTTGGCCAAACGATTTCAGAACAGGGCCTTGGCCCGATCCAGGCACTGAATATATTTGCCGAGCATCTAGCCCCGGCGACTCTGTCGACAGATCACCCAGGTTATCTTTCATTTATTCCGTGTGCGCCAACCGAGGCCTCAAAACTCTTTGATCTTGTGGTGTCCGCATCAGCCATGTACGGAGGCTCATGGCTTGAGGGGTCTGGTGCTGTTTACGCGGAAAATCAGGTTCTTAGTTTTTTGGCTGCCGAAGCTGGGCTGCCTGAAACGGCAGGCGGCGTATTTGTACAAGGTGGCACCCTAGGAAATTTAAGTGCACTGGTAACCGCACGCGAAGTCGCAAAGTCGAAGCGGAGATATGAAACCCGTATGGCAATTGCCTGCAGTAGCGAAGCCCACTCATCACTCAAAACCGCCGCGATGGTTATGGATGTGGATCTCATTACGGTCAAGGTCGATTCCAAGGGGAAAATCGGAAGAAACCAACTCGAGGAGATTTCCGGACACGACCGTGACCGCCTATTCGCTGTGGTTGCCACCGGTGGCACGACCAATTTTGGAATTGTTGACAAACTTGATGAGGTAGCAGCCTTTGCGAAAGCCAATAATTTATGGTTCCACGTCGATGGAGCTTATGGCCTTGCTGCGATGCTGGCACCGGAAACTAGACATCTTTTTGAAGGTTTGAGTGAAGCCGATTCATTCATCGTTGACCCGCACAAGTGGTTGTTTGCCCCATTCGACGCCTGTGCCCTGGTTTATCGACGACCGAATCTAGCGAAAGCTGTACACACCCAACACGGTGAGTACCTCGATGCAATTACCGACAGCGGTGATTTCAATCCATCCGACTACGCAATCAATCTAACTCGACGCCCCCGAGGCTTACCTCTCTGGTTCAGCCTGGCAACCCATGGAGCAGCCGCATATCGAAAGGCAATTAGTCAAAACATCAAGCTTGCTCGCTGGGCAGCAGATGAAATAAACCGACGTGATTATCTCCAATTGGTTCGTGATCCTGAATTATCGGTTGTGGTCTTCGAACGACATGGCTGGTCACTCGCTGATTACGAACGCTGGTCAGACTCCCTACTAAATGCCGGCCATGCCTTCGTCGTTCCAAGTTCTCACGAGGGAAGACCCAATGCGAGATTTGCAATTGTCAACCCACTGACAACCGAATCATTACTTAGCAAAATACTCGACAGCATGGAGTAAGAGATGTTCAAGCTAACCCAAGTTCCCGCTGCAAAATCACTAAGTCGGGTTAACGAATCAACCAGGAAACATTTGCGAATCGGCGTCGTCCAGATGCACTGGGATGAATCAGAAAAGGTACACGAGGCCAATCTTGCATCCGCTATCGAACTAGCGGCAAATGCCGGGGCCGAAATCGTATTTCTACCGGAACTATCACTTTCGCGTTACCCAGCAGACGTCAAACCTGAGAGTGAGGTACTTCCACTGGCGGAACCTCTGCAGGGTGGACCTACTCATCATTTTGCTGCTGCCCAGGCTAAAAAACACAATATCTTGGTCCACGCATCACTCTTTGAGAGAACACCGCAACCTGGTGAGCGTGGGCTCAACGTTGCGATCCTGGTTGATGCATCCGGCGAAATAGTTGCTCGCACACCTAAGCTTCACATCCCGGTGACTGCTGGCTACTACGAAGACCAATATTTTGCTCCCGGGCCGAATCAGCCAGATCCGTACCCGGTTTATGAAGTCGATTTTTCTGAAACCAGTGCCAAAATTGGCCTGCCTACCTGCTGGGATGAGTGGTTCCCTGAAGTTGCTCGAAATTACAGCCTGCGCGGAGCCGAAATTTTGGCCTATCCAACGGCGATTGGCTCCGAACCAGATCATCCAGACTTTGACACGGAACCGCTTTGGAGACAGGTGATTATCGGCAACGGTATAGCAAATGGAACCTTTATGGTCGTTCCAAACCGTTGGGGCAACGAGGGGAAAATTGAGTTCTACGGCTCGAGTTTCGTTAGTGACCCATACGGGAGAATTTTGGCCAGAGCAGAGCGCTCAGGCGACGAAGTCTTGGTGGTCGATCTTGATCTTGCCCAGAGAAAAGACTGGCTAGACCTCTTCCCATTTTTAGCAACCCGAAGACCAGACACCTACGATGCGCTAGTTTTGCCAGTGACCAATCCCAGAACGGCAAACGGATCAGCTAGCAGCGGCGGCATCGCCGGAGAGTGGTCTTAGTGGGTTGGAAAATGCCGGCAGAGTGGGAGCCACATTCCAAAACTTGGTTGGCCTGGCCGACCAGTGGCTACACTCTCGGAAACTACGAGACTGAACATCAGGCCGCACGGCAAACCTGGGCAAAGGTAGCAAACAGCGCTTCAGAATTCGAACCAGTCGCAGTGGTTTGCAATCCAGGCGATGAGGCGATTGCCAGAAAACACCTGAGTTCTTCGATCGAGCTGCACATTGCTCCCCTCAATGACGCCTGGATGCGCGACATTGGACCAACATTTGTGCGAGCTTCTGATTCAGCTGAAATCGCAGCAGTTGATTGGGTATTCAACGGATGGGGTGCACAGGATTGGGCGAGCTGGAATTATGACTCGAAAATCGCCTCATTTGTTGCCCAGCAGGAGCAGAAGCAGGTCATCAAAAGTAGTCTCATAAACGAAGGCGGTGGAATTCACGTGAACGGAATTGACACGGTCTTGCTCACCGAAACTGTGCAACTAGGCGATGGAAGAAACTCACACCTTTCTAGATCTGAGGTAGAACAGGAAATTCATGCCAGGCTGGGCACTTCTAAAGCGGTTTGGCTCAAACGCGGCCTAACTCGTGACTACGACGAATTCGGCACCAGAGGGCACATAGACATAGTTGCCTGTTTCGCCAACTCGAATACTGTTCTTTTCCACAAGCAAGAGAACAGAGAGCATCCCGATTTTGAAATTTCCTTGGAGGTCGAACAGTCACTTCGCCTTCAAACAAATTTCAATTTGATCCCGGTACCGGCACCTGAAGAACTTCGGGACCAATGGGGTTGGGTCGACTACAGCTACATCAATCACTACATTTTGAATAATGCTGTGCTTCTCTGCAGCTTCAACGATCGAAATGATGCCCGTGCCAAAGAAATAATGCAGGAGGCATATCCAGGTCGCGAGATTGTACTAATTGAAGCAATAGAACTGTTTGCTCGCGGAGGCGGAATTCACTGCATCACTCAGCAGCAACCGGCCTAAGACAATTAGCTGGCGATGTGTTTGTGAAGTGGGTGCTTTGGGTGTCTCAGTTCGAACCAAACAGCCATTAGAAGAATCGGCAGCAGGATGTCGGTGGCGATAAAAATCGGATAGTCAAGCAGATAACCGGTGTATAGTTTTCCGTCTTGAATTAGTAGGCTCAGGTGATTGATTATGAGTGAGACTGGCCACACCAGGGCAATCACTGGCAAAAATCGCAGAGCTTTCCCAATTCCAGCTCCGTAGAGAAAAAACAGCAGTCCTGGGCCAATCGCCAGCATGAGCCAGCCCAATGTCGTAATGGTAAGAATTACAGCTCGCACTGGATTGTCGGCAACAAACGGGTTGAACAAAAAGAAACTCGGATAGGTTGCGACAACTAACCAAAACAGAGCCGAAGTGAAGACACCAAAGGTAACCATCACAATTCTGGTTGTGGTTGAAGTAAACCTGAATCCACTGTCGTTGTTAATCATTTTTCCCTTATCAGTAATCGCAGACTACGATCCATCGCTGTCCGGTTAAGTTGTGCCAAGCATATACGCCCAAGCCCGTTTGCCCAGGTACCTGACATGCGCCACCAATCGGAGGCTCAAAGTTTCGCATCGGATTGACATAAATAACCCCTGCTGTTGAGTCTGAGTGTGCCACGTAACCCATCTGCAGAACACGACCGTTTACCGGGCGAGTTTCAGTGAGGATGCCATCCCCATCAACAAAAAGCGGAGCTCCGGGAGTCATCCCTCCTGTATTGACATCTCTGACTAGCCCGTAAGTAGTCACATAGCCAGCCTGACCATTCGGAATGTCTTGAGTTAATATTCCGATCACACCTGTTGAACCCAAAACTGTGTTGTTGTCTGCGTGGGTAACTGTCATGCGACCACCAGATGAGCCGGTTACTCTAACAGCGCGACCGTTAAGCAAAGTGGATGCAGTGTTGTTTAGCACCAACTGAACGCTTTCTTGACCAACCTGCAATGTCGCGAGGTTCCCCTTGAGTCGGATGTTCAATGTTCCGTCCGCTTCATTCCAGCTCAAACGACCTGGTTCGAGTTCAGCAGTTGAGGCGGTATTAAATTGAAGGTAATTCAGACTACCGAGGCGCTCAAATGCGTCTAGATCGAGCGAGACTGTTCTGCTGTCGGCGTTATAAACCAACGGTGAATTAGCGGAAACTATGCCGGTTGGACCCATCGGGCCAGTGTCGCCCTGTGGACCTTGAATCCCTTGGATGCCTTGGGGACCCTGCATTCCCTGCGGACCAGTTTCACCCTGCGGTCCGGTTGGACCCATCGGTCCGGTTTCGCCAGCAGGACCTTGAGGTCCGGTTGCGCCGGTAGCACCATCTTGGCCGGCTGTTCCAGGTGCACCTGGCTTTCCGGCCGGCCCCTGCGGCCCCACTGATCCAGGTTCACCAACCGGCCCCTGCGGACCCATTGGCCCAGGCTCGCCCTGAGGGCCAGCCGGACCTACCGGGCCAGTTTCGCCAATTGGTCCGGGAATCAGCAGCGTTACATTTGCCCCGACAAACGGCAGACCAAAAATTTTCGATCCTGTGGTGTGCCCAATACCGATAAGGGCGACCATCGTGACAGTTAGAGTTCCCAACAAAAGCTTTGGGAGATTGTCCGAATAAATAATTGCCTCCCCGCCGGCATTTGCTGGCTCTAAATCGCTAAAGCCGCTTCAATACTTATTGAGCTCAAGCCTAACGCGTCAGCCACCAAACTATTGGTCAGGTTACCGGCATGTGTGCTCAGGCCCTTAGCCAGCGCAGCATCATCTTTGACAGCTTGTTTCCATCCTTTGTTAGCAAGCGCAATTGCGTATGGCAGGGTGGCGTTGGTTAGAGCTCTAGTTGAAGTCGCAGGCACCGCGCCTGGCATGTTCGCAACACAGTAGTAGATGCTGTTGTGGACCTTGAAGGTCGGTTGATCGTGAGTAGTTGGTCTTGAGTTTTCAAAGCAGCCGCCCTGGTCGATCGCGATGTCAACAAGAACCGAACCGGGCTTCATAGTTTTTACCATTGCGTCGGTGACGAGTTTCGGTGCCTTGGCGCCCGGAATCAGTACCGATCCAATCACAAGATCTGCGGTCTTTAGCTCGTTGGCAATTTCGTAAGCTGTGGACACACGTGTCTTCACGGCACCGCCAAATCGGGCATCTAATTCACGAAGTTTTGGTAGGGAGATGTCGATGATGGTTACGTCCGCCTGCATACCCAGGGCGACAGTCGCGGCGTGTTCACCTGCAACGCCCCCGCCGATTACAACGACCTTGGCCTTTGGTGCGCCCGGAACGCCGCCCATCAGCACCCCTGAGCCGCCCTCATTCTTCATCAGCTGGTAAGCACCGATTTGTGCTGATAGCCGACCAGCAACCTCAGACATCGGCTGTAGCAGTGGTAAGGATCTATTTTCAAGCTGGACTGTTTCGTATGCGATCGAGGTGGCGCCCGAAGCCAATAGCGCCTCGGTGCAGGGAGCAGAAGCAGCCAGGTGCAGGTAGGTGAAGATAACCTGGTCTTTGCGCATGAGTGAGTACTCGGCTGCAATCGGCTCTTTAACCTTGAGCAGCAAATCGCCGTGAGCCCAGACCTCGGCTGCACTCTCCAAGATTTGCGCCCCCTCAGCGGCAAATTCTTCATCGTTGAAACCCGAGCCCAGACCGGCACCCTTCTGAATGAAGACTTCGTGGCCATGACGAACCAATTCGTGAACGCCGGCCGGAGTGATTGCCACACGGTTTTCGTTGTTCTTAATTTCAGTAGGGATACCGACGCGCATCTTTTCTCCTTGGTTTTGCAAGATGTAAAAATTTTGGATTATTTTCATTTATTTTTCTCATTAACCGAATAAAATTCGATAAGTACGTCATTTTAGAAACAACTGCTCACAATCAGCCAAGCCGACAGCCGAAAAACGAAGGAAATTCTGATGGAGTTCGATCCAATCGACCGCAAGATTTTGAATCTGCTTGGTGAAAATGCTCGAATGACCAACTCTGAGTTAGCTACTGCCTGCAACATAGCTGCATCGACTTGCCTAGCCCGCGTCAAAAATCTGGTTCAGGCCGGTGTCATAACAGGTTTCACGGCAAAACTGAATCGAAAACTGATCGGGCTAGAAAACCAAGTGCTCATATCCGTAACCCTAAGAGCCGGCGCACGTTCACATTTGGCCGAATTTATGGAGTCAATGTCTAAGCATCCGGATGTAATTCAAGTCTTTTTTCTGGGTGGTCAAGAAGATTTCTTGGTACATCTCGGAGCAAAATCAAGCGATCAGGTTCGAGACTTCGTCTTGGAAAATTTGTCGAATAATCCAACGGTCGCATCAACACGAACGAACATGGTTTTTGAGCATTTTTCGAAAGCGCCCACCCTCTAAACTTAAGGGCTATGCCCTCACTTTTGCCTGCTTGGCTCGAGATAACCTCACTCGTCGTCCTGACTGCCATTCTGATTTTTGACGTACTTGTCATTTCACGCAGACCACACATTCCCAGCAATCGAGAATCTGCACTATGGATTGGGTTTTACGCTCTTCTCGCAGTTCTGTTCGGGGTAATGCTCTGGACGCTCGGTGACGCTGAATCTGCAGGGCAGTTTTATGCCGGCTGGCTAACTGAATACAGTTTGAGCCTCGACAATCTTTTCGTGTTCGTGATCATCATGAATCGCTTTAGCGTGCCGAAAAAATACCAGCAGGAAGTACTCATGGTGGGAATCGTGCTAGCACTGATCCTCCGAGGCATCTTCATCTTGATTGGCGCAGCGCTCATCGAAAACTTCAGCTGGATTTTCTACATTTTCGGCGCCTTCCTTATATACACAGCCTGGGGCCAAGCCTTCAGCAGCCACGAGGAAGACGAAGAAAAAGAAAGCAAACTAATTTCGTGGCTTCGCCGCCACATCGAATTCTCACGTGACTTTGATGGTGCCAAGATTCGAACCAAAGTCGACGGCAAGAAAATGTTTACGCCAATGCTGGTGGTCTTTATCGCTATCGCGGCAACCGACGTGCTTTTCGCGTTTGATTCGATCCCGGCAATTTTCGGGATCACGACTAACCCCTTCATCGTGTTCACCGCAAACGTATTTGCTCTAATGGGGCTTCGCCAGCTCTACTTCTTGCTCGGTAGCTTGATAGAGAAACTCGAGTACCTGAAGTACGGAATCGCCTTCATCCTGGCTTTCATCGGTTTCAAACTGACAGCACATGCAATGCACGAAAATGAACTTCCTTTTATCAACAACGGCCAGCACATTGAATGGGCACCGGAGATTGACACCAACACCTCGCTGGTGGTTATTGTGCTCTCAATCACTGTTGCGGCGGTTGCCAGCGTGCTCAAGGCACGTAAAAAGGAAAGCAGTAAATAGCAGACGGGGTAGGCTAGAGAGCGTGTCTAAAGTACTTGCATCTCTTCCAATCGGTGAAAAAGTCGGAATTGCCTTCTCAGGTGGTCTCGACACCTCTGTAGCAGTCGCATGGATGCGTGAAAAGGGTGCAATCCCGTTCGCGTACACCGCTGACCTTGGCCAATACGACGAAGATGACATTGACTCAATTCCAGATCGCGCAAAGCTATACGGTGCTGAGGCAGGTCGCCTAGTCGACTGCCGCGCGTCACTGGTCGAAGAGGCATTTGCAGCTATCGCTTGTGGGGCATTTCACCTAAGAACCGGCGGTAAGACCTACTTCAACACCACTCCACTTGGTCGAGTGGTCACGGGCACCCTCCTGGTGCGAGCTATGAAGGATGACGGCGTAGAAATTTGGGGCGATGGCTCTACCTATAAAGGAAACGACATTGAGCGTTTTTATCGCTACGGGCTGCTTGCTAACCCGAACCTACGTGTTTACAAGCCATGGCTAGATGCAGACTTCGTCTCTGAGCTTGGCGGACGTCAAGAAATGTCTGAATGGCTTCTCGAACGCGATCTTCCATATCGATCATCGGTAGAAAAGGCGTATTCAACTGACGCAAACATGTTGGGCGCTACACACGAGGCTAAGAGCTTAGAGTTCCTTGATACTCCGATGGAAATCGTTGAGCCGATCATGGGTGTCAAGTTCTGGGACCCTTCTGTCTCGATCGAAACCGAAGATGTGACCGTAACCTTCAAGCAGGGCCGTCCAGTGGCTATCAACTCCGTTGACTACTCAAGCAAACCGGTTGACCTGTTCTTCAAGGCAAACGAAATCGGTGGTCGCCACGGTTTGGGTATGTCAGACCAGATTGAGAATCGCATCATCGAAGCAAAGAGCCGAGGAATCTATGAGGCTCCCGGCATGGCACTGCTGTTTATCGCCTACGAGCGTTTGTTGACTGCAATTCATAACGAAGGCACGATTGCGAACTACCACAACCAAGGTCGGGCGATGGGTCGCCTGCTTTACGAAGGTCGTTGGCTAGACCCTCAGACCTTGATGCAGCGCGAGGCCCTAATGAACTGGGTTGCTTCAGCAGTTACCGGTTCAGTCACCCTTAGGCTGCGCAGAGGCGATGACTACACAATTCTTGACACCCGTGGTGAAGGCTTCAGCTACCACCCCGAGAAGCTGTCGATGGAACGCACTGAAGATGCAGCCTTTGGCCCCGGTGATCGAATTGGTCAACTCACTATGAGAAATCTAGACATTCAAGACACCCGCGAAAAACTTGATCTTTACAGAAACCAAGGTCAAATTGACGGACCTCAGTTTGAACTGACCTGATTAAATGCCCGGCCACAGGTCGGGCATTTTTTTTACCATCAAGGAGAGTCATGGAACTATCAAACAAAGTGGTCGTAATTACCGGCGCCGGAAGCGGAATGGGGCGCGAGCTTGCCTTACAGGCGGCAAAGCTGGGAAGCAAGGTTGCTGCCATTGATTTTCGGGAAGACACTCTTAACGAGACTGTGAATCTGTGTAGAAATGCAGGCGGCACTATTGAGGCCTTTAAGTTAGACGTTACTGATGCCGGAGCTGTTGCAAAGCTTCCGGCTGATGTGACCTCAACATTGGGCCCTGCTGACGCCCTAATCAATAACGCAGGTATCATCCAGCCTTTTGTGAAAATTGCTGAATTGAGCTTCAACGACGCAGAGCGCGTTATGAAGGTAAATTTTGACGGTCCGCTACACCTAATCAAGGCATTTTTGCCAGATTTCCTAAAACGACCAGAAGCCCACATCCTAAACGTGGCATCAATGGGCGCCTATGCCCCCGTCCCCGGCCAAAGTGTCTATGGTGCTAGCAAGGCTGCGATCAAGTTGCTAACCGAGGGTTTGCGATCTGAACTCTTAGATTCAAACGTAGGGGTAACCTTGGTTTTCCCAGGGGCTATCGCAACCAACATTGCAGCAAACTCAGGAATGACCATGTCGGCTGATGACGCAGGCTCCTCGAAGTTCAAGACCACCCCGGCCAATATCGCTGCACAGGCGATGCTTAGAGCAATAGAAAAAAATCAACCACGCATCTGCATCGGACAGGATGCGAAGATGATGGATTTTCTATCAAGACTGAACCCGGTGATGGCCGCAAATATCATTTACAAACAGATGAAAAGTTTGTTGAGCTAGCGCCCCCGGTAGGAATCGAACCTACGACCAAAGGATTAGAAGGCCTTTGCTCTATCCACTGAGCTACGAGGGCGTGCTGCTGATAGCAACCTTGAAAGTTTATCGTGGCTAAGCTTTGGGAATGGAAAAACCTTCAGAAATCGAGATCAGAGCTGATTTAGAAAAATTAATTCGGCAAGAGGATCTGCTTGTATTCAGCGACTTTGATGAAAATATCGCGAAAGAGATTTCAGAAAAAATAGTCAAATTGGCCTCATCTAGGGGCCAGGCAGTGACTGTTGAAGCAAGAATCGGCGAGGCTATGGTGTACCTCGAAGCGATGAGAGGTACGGCTCCAGCTAATTCAGACTGGGCGAGACGAAAACAAAATTTGGTGAGACTCACAGGCATGTCGTCTTATCGAATGTCGCTGCTGGGAATGCTCGGATGGGACGTGGTTACAACCATGGGGCTGAATCCGAGAGATTACGTCGCGGCTGGCGGAAGCTTCCCGGTTCGAGTTAACGGAGTCGGCTTGATAGGCGCCATCACTGTTTCTGGACTTCCTCAAAGGGAGGATCATCAACTGGTAGTTGAAGTTCTTTCTGCCTATCTAAAAGCTGAGCTGGGCGAATCGGCGCTTTAGTCGAACATAGGCACACATTTCTGCCATCATTAGAGCCATCGCAAACATCTGAAATTTTCTCGAAACATTGATGTGCTGTGATTTTCTTGCGACGAGGCAAATTCCCACCCAACCAAAAATGGAAGGCTCAAACCAATATGTTCAAGTCAATTCGTAAGGTTGCAGTTGCAGCAATTGCTGCCGCAGCACTTACCCTCACCGGTTGCGCAGCGAGCGAACCTGCAGAAGAAGCAGCTTCATACGGCGAACTAAATGTTCAACTCTCTTGGATCAAGAACTCAGAGTTTGCCGGTGAGTTCTTCGCTGACCAAAACGGCTACTACACCGAAGCTGGATTTGAGTCGGTAAATCTAATTGCAGGCCCTGCAGCTACCGAAGCTGAGGTACTTGCGGGTAACGCCCTGGTCGGTATTGCTAACCCGATCTCTGTCGCACCAATCATTCTTTCTGAGGGTGCCCCGCTGAAAATTATCGGCACGACTTACCAGAAAAACCCTTTCACCATCGTCTCCCTGAAAGATGGTGCAAACATTCAAACCGCTCAGGACCTAATCGGAAAGAAGATTGGTGTTCAGGCGGGACCAAACGAGACCCTGTTCGATGCACTATTGAAAGCCAACGGGATTGCGGCTTCAAAGGTGACGAAGGTTCCGGTTCAGTACGACCCAGCCCCGTTGGTAAACGGCGAAGTTGATGGCTTTTTGGCTTACGTAACTAACGAATCTTTCATTGTTGAGTCTCAGGGTTACGAAGTCACCAACCTATTGTTCGCAGACAACGGCCTACCGTTTGTTACCGAAAGCTTTGTTGTAACCCAGGACTCGATCGACAACCGTCGTGAAGAGCTAAAGGCATTCTTGTACGCCACCATTAAGGGCTGGAAAGACGCAATTGCAAACCCAGACGAAGGAGCTCGTCTTGCCCTTGAGGTCTACGGAGCTGACCTAGGCCTACTTGAGGCAAAAGAGAAGTACCAGTCAAAGACTCAGAACGACATTTTGGTTCAGACTGATGAGACTCGTGCAAACGGTCTCTTCACAATCAGCGAAGCCATGATTGCTCAGAACCTAGCTACCCTAAAGGCAGCCGGCTACGAGATCACTGCGGAACAGCTATTCGACATGAGCCTGCTCGCAGAGGTTTACGATGAGCACCCAGAACTCTTGGAGTAATCTAGGCGTATGTCTTTGAACGATGCCGCTGCCCAGTCAACCGAACTGGGCAGCGGCATCACCATTTCTGGCCTTACCAAGAAATTCAAAATTGGGCGCGAAACACTCACCGCCCTAGACAATGCGAATCTGCACAGTGATCGGGGCAGCTTTCTGTCTCTTTTGGGACCCTCTGGTTGCGGTAAGTCAACCATCCTTAGAATTTTGGCCGGTCTCGAATCGCCAACGGAAGGATTTGTGACCGTAGACGGAAAAACCCCATCAGAACTTCGCAAAAATCACGAACTTGGTATCGCCTTTCAAGACTCAGCTCTAATGCCCTGGCGTTCGGTCTTGGCAAATATAAAACTTCCTCTTGAATTGGCTGGAATCAAGCCAGAGGCCAACCAAATTGCCGCCCTGATTAAGCTTGTGGGCCTCGAGGGGTTTGAAAATGCCAAGCCAGCTCAACTCTCTGGCGGCATGAGACAGCGAGTTTCGATCGCGCGAGCACTTGTGGTCCAACCTTCAGTTCTGCTGCTAGATGAACCCTTCGGCGCCCTTGATGACATGACAAGACAGCGACTCAACCTGGAGCTACTCAGAATTTGGACCGAGAAACCAGCCACCACACTTATGGTTACCCACGGCATCTCGGAGGCAATTTTTCTATCAGATCAGGTAGCTGTAATGAGCGCGAGACCTGGTCGAATCAAGGAAATTATCGAAATCGATCTACCCAGACCCCGAACCATCGAGATGATGCGCACCCCCGAATTTCATCATTTGCATGATCAGGCGTCTGAGCTACTATTTGGCGCACACGGCGAAAATGCGGTCGAAGAGTAATTGGCTAGGCGGGCTTTTAGGGACCACCGCCATAATCTCAATCTGGTGGCTAAGTGCAGCCACAGTTTTTGCACCAACCGGAAAATCGACCACGGGTGCGATTCCAACCCCGGTTCAAGTTATTGAACAATTTTTCGTCGATGGATTCGAGTTTTACTTCAAAAACGCGATGTTGACTCTAATTGAAGCGAGTTATGGCTTTCTCTGGGGCAACCTCGCTGCTCTTGCACTGGCAGCGCTGGCCCTAGTGCTTCCGAAGCTGGAAAACCTTGCGTTACAGATTGCCGTAATCACGTATTGCATCCCGATAGTGGCAATTGGCCCCATTATCAGGCTTGTTGTGGGTGCCCCGAAAAGTGGTGAACCTGCCGAAGCCGCCATTGCGCTGGCAGCACTTGCGGTCTTTTTCACCACCATGGTCGGCGCACTAACCGGTGTTAAGTCTGCAGATCGAGCAACGCTAGATGTTGTCACGGTCTATGGCGGAAATGCTTGGCACCGATTGATAAAAGTGCAACTACTCTCCGCTCTACCGTCGATCCTTGCCGCCTTGAGAATCGCTGCTCCAGCAGCATTTTTGGGGGCGATCCTCGGTGAGTACGTAGGTGGCCCCGACCTAGGGTTTGGGCCCGCAATGGTAAACGCCCAGCAGAGTTTAGAGGTTGCAAGGGTTTGGGCCCTGGCTCTAGCTTCAGGCGCAATTGCAGGCGCAGGCTACGCCGGTATTGGTCTCGTCAGTCGACTGGTGACTCCCTGGTCAAAAGGATTGCAGGCGACGGCATGAGTCTGGCTAAACGATTGCTACGGGTTATTTTGAACACCGGCATTTCTATAGTTGTTGTGTTTGCACTCTGGATGGCTTCGCTTTGGATTTTCCAAGTAACCCCATACATCGGTAAAAACCCAATCGACGTATTCAACTTTTTGTTTACAGCACCTTCGGCGACAGAAAATAGAGATCTAGTTTTTGGGGCACTATTTCACACGCTTTTAGATGCAGCAATCGGTTTCACGATGGGCATTTTTCTGGCCACTTTGGTCTCAGTTTTGTTCAGTCTCTCCAAAGGTGTAGAACAAGCCATGATGCCAATCGCTATGCTGCTGCGAAGCGTTCCTCTAATCGCCATGGCTCCAATCATCATCCTAATTTTTGGGCGTGAGCAGCTGAGCGTTGCCGTTATGGGCGCAATTGTGGTGCTCTTTCCGGCGCTGGTGAACATCGTGTTTGGCTTGAGGTCTGCTCCTCCAGCGATGTTTGATTTGGTTAAGGTCTACGGCGGAAATCGGATTGACACGCTGCGTTCTGTGGCATTCCCATCATCACTACCATCTTTCTTTGCGGCACTAAAGATTTCAGTTCCGGGAGCGATGACCGGAGCCCTCCTGGTTGAGTGGTTGGCCACCGGTCAAGGGATTGGTTACGCTATTGTTTCGGCGATAGGTCGAGCCAAAACCGGCGAGGTTTGGTCGTACGTGGTCGTAATCACGCTGGTTTCAATTTTGATTTACAACCTGGTTGCATTGCTCGAGGAATCGGTGCTTAGCAAATTTGGTTATTCCAAGTAACTGATCGGAGCAACATGCACCTCTTTGCGAAACTTTCGCTAGCCAATCGTTCTGTCGTTGCTTTAGCAACTGCAATAGTTGCCGTTTTTGGCTTTATTTCGCTGGGCGGGCTAAAGCAAGAACTAATCCCTAGTTTCGAAACACCACAGGCAGCAGTTGTGACCAGCCTGCCGGGTGCATCGCCCGAGGTTATAGATTCTCAGGTTAGCCAGGTTCTTGAGCAAGAAATCAGGCAGCTTGACGGCATCGTCTCGACGTCATCTACTTCACAGAGCAACATTTCTATCATTCGGGTCGAATTTGACTACGGAACTGCAACGGAAAAGGTATCGGAGCGCCTCAACGCGGCAATTGCTGCAGCAGAGGCTCGCCTACCAGAAGAAGCTAATGCTCAGCTACTTTCAGGTTCTTTCGATTCTGTACCAATCATCGCATTGGGTATTTCAGCCCAGAACGGCGAGCAAGAAGAGCTCGGGCAGTTACTCAAAGATGTTGCTGCGCCCTTGCTAAGCGAAATTCCGGGAGTACGCGATGTAACGGTATCTGGAATTCTCGAGAAAAGAATCAACCTGGAACTGAAGCAGTCGGTGCTATCGGCTAACGGGCTCTCTCAACAATCAATTACCTCTGCTCTTCAAGCCAACGGATTTATTGTTCCGGCGGGTACCCTCGAGGACAAAAAGGGAACAATTTCAGTTCAGGTAGGCACAGCAGTTGATTCGCTTGCCGACTTTAAAAACCTTCCTCTAATTGGCACCAAGACCACGGTGACACAACCGAGCACACCACAACTTTCATCAATTCCAGGCGGGCTAGGTTCGCTAAGCGGCGGTTTGGGTGCAGTACCTGGCGCATCGTCCGGCAGCATCCCCAGTTCGTTTGCTGGGCTTTCACAAACTGCGGCCCCGACAATCACCACTTCGACGGTTGCCCTAAAGGTCTCTGACGTTGCGAACGTTAGATTTGAAAACTCACCCCAGACCAGCATTTCTCGCGTGAATGGCAAAGATTCTCTGGCAATTTCGATCACTAAGACTCAAGACGCCAACACGGTAGCAGTTTCACACGCGGTCGAACTAAAGCTTGACGAGCTAAAAGAGAAACTTGGCGACGTTGAAATTGTCACCATTTTTGACCAAGCACCGTTCGTAGAGAAATCTCTCGAAAACCTCACGACCGAAGGACTTCTAGGTCTCGGATTCGCAATCCTGGTCATTCTGGTGTTTCTTTTGTCGGTGCGGTCAACTTTGGTCACCGCAATTTCAATTCCGACATCAGTTCTAATTACGTTCATCGGGTTGTCGTTCTTTGACTACTCGCTGAATCTATTCACTTTGAGTGCGCTGACGATTGCAATTGGACGAGTGGTTGATGACTCAATTGTGGTTATTGAAAACATCAATCGACACCTAGCCTATGGCGAAGAAAAGGTGCACGCGATCTTGACCGCGGTTAAAGAGGTCGCTGGTGCAATTACAGCCGCAACCATCACAACTGTTGCAGTATTTCTTCCGATTGCCCTGGTTGAGGGCCTGGTGGGCGAATTATTTAGACCGTTTTCATTCACATTTGCAATCGCTTTGATTGCCTCACTGTTCGTCTCATTGACAATTGTGCCGGTGCTCGCCTATTGGTTCTTGAAGTCGCCGGCTCAATTAGCAGGCGAGACCGAGGCAGCCAAGGCAAAACGAATCACCGAGATTCGTGACGCTGAAGAAGCGCGTGAACAAAGGTCGTGGCTGCAGCGGGGCTATCTGCCAATTCTCAGCTGGACCCAACGCAAGCCCGGGCTAACGGTAATTGCGTCGCTGGTTGTTTTGGTGTTTACCTTCGGCCTGGTTCCGCAGTTGAAAACCGACTTTATCGGTTCATCAGGTTCAAACTCATTCGTTATCAATCAGGAGCTTGCACCTGGGGCGACTCTGGAGCAAGAGTCGGAGGCCGCTGCAAAAGTTGAGGCCATCATTCTTGCCGAAGATTCAATTGAGGTTGTGCAAACCACAATTGGATCAAGTGGCGATGGTCGCGTCGCCTTTGGTGGAGCAGCGGGTGGAATACAACTACAGGTGACTGCCTCGGAAGGTACAGACCAAGAGGCATTGAAAGCTCGACTCGAAGAAGCATTCTCAGCAGACAGCTCGCTTGGAACGGTCAAGTTTGCGAGCGGCGGCGGGCCTAACTTTGGATCTTCAAACACCATCGACATCAAAGTGACTGCCGTAAATGAGAAAAACCTCGAAAATGCGCTGACTCAACTAGAGGCCGCGATGGCCGGCACCAAAGACATTTCTGAAATAACAAACTCACTGGCGGAACGTCAGCGCACCCTCAAGGTCGAAGTAGATCGTATGGCGGCGGCAAGGAAGGGCCTTACCGAAATCGCGGTTGGTGGCATCGTTGCAAATGCAATGCGCCCTAGTTCAATCGGAAAGGTCAACATCGAAGGGGTAGATACCGACGTTTATGTTGTCAAAACTGACATTCCAGACACTGTCGCAGAGGTAAAGGCAATTTCAATTCCAACCTCAACCGGACCGATAAGACTCTCTTCAATTGCGAAAATCTCAGAGGCAACCGTACCGGTTTCGATAACAACAGAGAAGGGTGAGCGAACAGCAACTGTTTCGCTAACTCCAACCGGAGACAACCTTGGCGCTATCACCGCTGAGGTTACGCAGAGGCTGGCCGATGTTGAACTACCAGCTGGAACCTCGGCCGAGATTGGAGGAATTTCAGCATCTCAAGCAGATTCTTTCTCCCAGCTTGGAACAGCTCTTCTAGCTGCCATCGCGATTGTGTTTGTGGTTATGGTGGCAACTTTCTCAAGCATTATTCAGCCACTCATCCTGCTGATTTCAATACCTTTTGCAGCGACCGGCGCCTTGGGGCTACTGCTGATTACCGACACCCCACTGGGTGTGCCAGCACTTATTGGAATGCTACTGCTGGTGGGCATCGTGGTAACCAACGCCATCGTTTTGATTGATCTGATAAATCAATACCGCAAAAATGGAAAACCGCTTCGAGAGTCAATTATGGACGGCGCGCGACAACGACTACGCCCGATTCTGATGACCGCCCTGGCCACTATTTTTGCGCTCACCCCGATGGCCATGGGGCTCACCGGTGGAGGCGGTTTTATTTCGCAGCCGCTTGCAATTGTTGTAATCGGAGGATTGTTCTCTTCAACGGTCCTAACACTGGTTATTGTGCCGGTGCTCTACTGGCTGGTTGAAGGTCGCAAGGAACGTAGAGAGCTCAAAAAGGCGAAGCCAGCCAAGCAGCGCCGTAAGTTAAAGATTGCTAAGGGCTAAACTGTTGGGTGAGCCAACTCGGCAAATTACCTAAAAGTAAGTTCTTAACAATGCTGCCCTCTTCTGACAACCTGGTCTGGATCGACTGCGAGATGACCGGGCTCAACCTCGAGAAAGACACCCTGGTTGAGGTGGCCGTCGTGATCACCAACTCTGAGTTAGAAATCATGGATGAGGGCATCGACGTGGTTATCAAACCGGCTGATCAGTCACTCGAAAACATGAGCGATTTTGTCAGGCAGATGCATACCGACTCTGGGCTAATCGATGAACTTGACAATGGAGTATCGCTTGAGGCTGCCCAGCAGATAGTTCTCGAGTACATAAAACAGTTCGTCCCAAACGCCAAAGAGGCACCCCTAGCTGGGAACAGCATCGGAACCGATCGGATGTTCATTCAGAAGTACATGCCAGAGGTCGATGCGCATTTGCACTATCGAAATGTCGATGTTTCATCTATCAAAGAACTTGCACGTCGTTGGTACCCAAGGGTCTACTTTCAGCTTCCAAAAAAGGCCGGAGGGCATCGGGCTCTCGCCGACATACTCGAATCAATCACAGAGCTGCGTTACTACCGCGAAAGCGTCTTGGTCCCGGCACCGGGACCCAGCTCTGAAGAGGCGAAAGCTGCAGCCAACCGAGTGCAGTCACTCAAGTAGCCTGCTACAATTACACAGTTGTCTCAATGACACATGGTGGGTATAGCTCAGCTGGTAGAGCACCTGGTTGTGGTCCAGGGGGCCGCGGGTTCAAGTCCCGTTACTCACCCCAAAAAAAATAAAAGCCTGATTTCTCAGGCTTTTATTTTTTAACTGTTACTGATTAGCCTTTGCGATCAGAAGCTCACGAACTCGAGCGGCGTCAGCAGAGCCCGCCATCGCCTTCATTACAGCCCCGATAACAGCTCCGGCGGCTTGCATTCGACCCTCACGGATAGCGTCTAGCACATCTGACTGGGACGCCAGGGCGGCATCGATAGCCGCAATGAGAGCGGTGTCGTCCGAAACTACCTCTAGGCCTCTTGCCGTCACGATTGCGGCAGGATCACCTTCTCCCGCAAGAACGTACCCCAGCACCTCGCGGGCTAGACGGTCATTGATCTTGCCTGACTCAACCAGTTCGGCCAACTGTGCCACCTGGGCCGAAGTTACACCCAGAGCCGTGACATCTTTACCCTCTGAGTTTGCGATTCGAGCTAATTCGCCACTCCACCACTTTCGCGCTGATTGTGGCTTAGCCCCGGCCGATACAGTATCTTCAATGGCATCTAACAGATCAGCGTTAACAACGTCTCTGAACTCTAAATCGCTAAATTGCCACGCGGCCTGGAGGCGCTTTCTTCTCGCCGCCGGGTTTTCCGGCAGGGTCTCGCGAATTGCTTCGATCCAGTCTTTTGAAGGTTGGACTGGCACCAAATCTGGCTCAGGAAAGTAACGATAATCGTCAGCATCGCTCTTCGGTCGCCCTGAAGAGGTTGAGCCTTTGTCTTCGTGCCAGTGTCGCGTCTCTTGTGTGATTGAACCGCCCTTAGCAAGGATGGCAGCCTGACGCTGAATTTCGTATCGCACTGCTCTTTCGATTGACCGCAAAGAGTTTACGTTCTTGGTTTCGGTACGTGTTCCGAGTTTTTCTGCCCCGTGTGGGCGCAACGAAACGTTTGCGTCACACCTGACATTTCCGCGCTCCATTCGTGCGTCTGAAATGTTTAGTGCCTTCACGAAGTCACGAATAGACCGAACGTAGGCGGCAGCCAACTCTGGTGCCTCGGCACCGGCACCAAATATTGGTTTGGTGACGATTTCAATCAGCGGAACGCCAGCTCGGTTGTAATCAACCAGCGAATACTCAGCACCCTGAATTCTTCCCGTAGAACCTCCAACGTGGGTAAGTTTTCCCGCGTCTTCTTCCATGTGAGCTCGTTCGATAAGAACTTCAAAAACTTTGCCTGATGGAACCTCAACCTGAAGAGATCCTTCAAAAGCGATTGGCTCATCGTATTGCGAGGTCTGAAAATTTTTGGCCAGGTCTGGATAGAAGTAGTTTTTGCGAGCAAAACGACCAGTTGGAGCAATCTCACACCCGAGAGCAAGACCCAGAGCGATTGCAGACTCAACTGCTCGCTTATTAACCGCAGGCAGTGAACCAGGTAGTCCGATACAAATTGGGCAGACATTGGTGTTTGGTTCGTCACCAAATTCGTTCCTACAGCCACAGAACATTTTGGTTTTGGTGTTTAGTTCGACGTGAACTTCGAGACCAATCACTACCTCAAACTGTTCAAGCGCCTTCTCGTAGTTCATCAACTCGTCTTTAGCCATTAGCCACGTACCTCCAATGCAGGAGCAAAATCAATCATTCGTTTACCCCAGTTGGCCTCGTGCATTGCTTCGAGCGCCGCGCCCACATGATAGAGACGCGCATCTTCACGTGCAGGAGCCAAGAACTGAATACCAACCGGCAAATTCGTGTCGAAAGCAATACCGTTGGGAACCGAAATTCCAGGGATGCCGGCCAGGTTTGCCGGGATGGTCGCAATGTCGTTGAGATACATAGCCAGTGGATCAGCGACCTTTTCTCCAAACTTGAATGCGGTGGTAGGTGCAGTTGGAGACGCCAAGACATCGGCTTTAGCGAAAGCACTGGCGAAATCGCGCTGAATCAGAGTGCGAACTTTTTGAGCACTTCCGTAGTAGGCGTCGTAATAACCACTGGAGAGCGCATAGGTGCCTAAAATTATGCGGCGCTTTACCTCGGGACCAAAACCAGCCTCACGCGTTGCAGCCATAACTCTTTCAATGGTTGGGTTGCCCTCCGGGGTAACCCTCAAACCGAATCGAACTGAATCGAATTTGGCAAGGTTTGATGATGCCTCTGCAGGCAAAATCAGATAGTAGGCCTCGATTGCATATTCGAAACTTGGGCAAGAAACCTCGACGATTTCAGCACCGGCATTGGCGAGCAGCTCTAACGATTCGTTGAATGCTTTGGTAACGCCTGGTTGAAAACCCTCTCCGGTTAGTTGCTTGATAACACCGACGCGAAGACCTTTGACGTCAAGCTTCTTCGCCGCTTCGGTCATCGAACCCAATGATTCTGGTAGCGAGGTACTGTCGTGCGGGTCGTGCCCAGCGATCAAATCTTGAAGCATGGCTGCGTCAAGCACGTTACGAGTTACCGGCCCGATTTGATCTAAAGAAGAAGCCAGGGCTATGAGGCCGTACCGAGAAACAGCACCATAGGTAGGTTTGGTACCCACTGTGCCGGTCACGAAAGCGGGGAACCTAATTGATCCACCGGTGTCCGATCCGATAGCCAGAGGAGCCTGGAATGAGGCAACCACCGATGATGAACCGCCGCCGGAACCACCTGGAATGCGCTCCAGATCCCAAGGATTTTTAGACGGACCGTATGCTGAAAACTCAGTTGACGAGCCCATAGCAAATTCGTCAAGGTTAGTCTTTCCCAGAATCGGCAAACCAGCCGCGCGAATTGCCTTGACCACGGTTGCGTCATATTGAGGGATCCATCCCTCGAGAATTTTCGAACCAGCGGTGGTTGGTGCGTCGATAGTGGTTAGGTTGTCTTTCACCGCGATGGGCACACCAGCGAGAGGATGCAACTGCTCCCCCGCCGCACGCCTGCGGTCTACCTCATTAGCCGCAGCCAGAGCTTCCGACTCGCCAACGTGCAGGTAACTGTGAACTTCGCCATCAACTGCGGCGGTGCGGTCTAGATGCGCTTTGGTTACCTCGACCGAGGAAACCTCTTTGGCCTCGAGCAACTGGGCAAGCTCGGCGGCAGTCTTGAAAATCAGGTCAGTCATGGTTTACTCCTCGTCCAAAATTGCGTGGACTCGGAACCGGCCATCAGCGCTGTCGGCAGAACCTGAAAGAGCTTGCGCTTGGCTAAGTGATGGCTCAACCACATCTTCGCGGAACACATTTGACATCGGGATCGGGTGACTTGTGGCCGGAACATCGCCTGCAACCGCGGCCTTAACCTTGGCTACTGAATCAACAATTAGCCCGAGCTGTGAAGTAAATAACTCAGTCTCGGTCTCATCTATTTGGATTCTGGCTAGGTTTGCCAAATGGCGAACCAAGTCTGGGGTAATTTCGGACATAAACCAACTCACTGGGGTTGAAAACTAACCCTGTTAGCCTACCAATTCGGGTTAGTAATTCACGCGCTAAGGCGCCTAATGAACTCAGCCTCGTCGATGATTTCAACACCCAGCTCTTCAGCTTTCGCAAGCTTTGATCCTGCGTTTTCACCGGCTACCACGAAGCTGGTTTTTTTCGAGACCGAGGACGCTGCTTTTCCACCGTTTTGAATAATGGCCTCTTCGATGCTCTCGCGACTGAAATTCTTGAGCGAGCCCGTTGCAACTATGGATAGACCTGCGAAAATTCCTGAATTTGAGGCCTGAGCACCGGGGCCAGGGTGACCTGGAATCTCCATTAGCACCCCAGAGGCGGCCCATGCAGCGATAATTTCCCGGTGCCAGTCAACTGACCACCATTCAGAAATTGACTTAGCGAGCGTTGGGCCAACACCAGCAACGGCAGAGAGCTCGTCTTCACGAGCCGAAAAAATAGCAGACAGAGATCCGAAGTGATCAGCTAGAGCCCTAGCAGCAACAGGACCAATATGCCGGATTGATAAAGCCGTTAGGAATCGCCAAAGTGGTCGCGTTTTGACCTCGTCAAGATTTCGGATCAGCTTCAGGGCAACCTCAGCCGGGGTGCCATCCTTTTTCTTAAAAAATTCAACCTCTTTTGGTTTACCGCTCTGATCCAGCTTGGGAATTGAGGTATCCGGATCAAGAACTAGAGATCTGATCGGCAAAAGATCTTGGAGAGTCAACTTGAAAAGATCGGCCTCCGAACGGACTGGCGGGGTGCTCGGAAAAGTGGGTTGGGTTAGTGCGCAGGCGGCAACGTAGCCAAGTGCCTCAATGTCTAAGACAGAACGTGAACCGATATAGGCAATTCGTTCACGAAGTTGAGCCGGACATGATTTGGCGTTTTGACAACGTAAATCCACGTCACCCTCTGAAGAAGGCTCCAGCGGGAAGCCACACTCTGGGCAAGTCGCCGGCATTACGAACTCTCGTTCGTTTCCATCACGAAGTTCGACCACGGGGCCGAGAATTTCAGGAATTACATCTCCCGCTTTTCTCAAAACGACAGTGTCGCCGATCAGCACTCCCTTGGCCCTAACCACATCTTGATTGTGCAGGGTAGCGAATTCGACGGTAGAGCCAGCCACTTTTACTGGTTGCACCACTGCGTAAGGTGTTGCTCTTCCGGTTCGCCCAATACCGATTCTGATGTCAAGCAACTTGGTGTTGACCTGCTCGGGAGGGTATTTATAAGCAATCGCCCAGCGGGGTGCTCTAGAGGTGTAACCAAGCTCCGCCTGCTTTTTCAGCGAGTCAATCTTGATAACAATTCCATCTATCTCGTGCTCTAGATTGTGACGCTGTTCCTCAAACTCTGAAATGTAACTTCTGATTTGCTGAAGATCGCTTACGACCTTGAACCTGGTGGAGGTTGGCATTCCCCAAGTTTTGAGCAGTTCATAGACTTCGCTCTGACTGGTAATGCCAAGATCGGCAGAGGCGCCAATTCCGTGAACCAACATTCGCAGCGGTCTGGAAGCTGTTACCGCCGGGTCTTTCTGACGAAGTGACCCGCTGGCAGAGTTTCTAGGATTCGCGAACGGAGCCTTGCCCTCTGCGATTAGGCCTGCGTTCAATGCATTGAAATCAGCTAATTCGAAGAAAATTTCTCCACGAATTTCTATTACCTCAGGATGACTATCACCCAGTAGTCGATGCGGAATGCCTGCAATGGTTAGAACATTTGCGGTTACGTCTTCACCCACGACACCGTCACCTCGGGTCGCTGCAGATACCAATCGCCCCGACTCGTAGCGCAAATTGATTGCAAGGCCATCAATTTTTAGCTCGACCAAATATGGGCCACTGCCCACGCGATTTAGCCACGCCTCGAGCTCTTCGCTATCGAATGCATTATCGAGCGACCACATGCGATCGAGGTGAGTAACTGGAGAAAACAGTGCCGCAACTGAGCCACCAACAGACTGAGTTGGTGAATCTGAGGAAACCAGTTCTGGATGTTCATTTTCAAGACGCTCAAGTTCATTCATCAGGGCGTCGTACTCGGCATCGCTAATCAAGACCGTGTTGCCTTCGTAGTAGGCGCGTCGATGCTGATTGATTAGGTCAACCAGTTCAACAATTCGTGCTGCAGCTGCCTGTTTTAAGAGATCAGCCATGTTCTAAGCCTCAACTGGAACAGCTGAAACTGTCCGGTCGATGGTAGTTTGCCCCAAAACTCGCGAGCCTACATAAACAACTGCCGTTTGCCCAGGTGCAACCCCAAATACTGGCTCACTTAGTTTGACCACGAACTCTTCACCGACAACAGCAGCTGAGGCTGGCACCGAGTCTGCGTGAGCACGCACCTGAACTTCACATTCGAACCAGGCCTGTGGATTTTCTGGCGCCTTGCCACACCAGGAATATTTCGAGCCAGCCAACTCCGCAATTGCCAGGGCAGCCTGTGGGCCAACCACAACCTGATTGGTTTTTGGTCGAATTTCTAGTACGTACCGTGGCTTACCGTCGGCGGCCGGCCTACCGATATTCAGGCCTTTGCGCTGGCCAACCGTGTAGCTGTGAGAACCGGAGTGGGTACCCAAGACGTTGCCGTTTCGATCGATAATTTCACCGGTTTGTTGGCCCACTTTATCGGCTAGCCAGCCAGCGGTGTCGCCGTCTGGAATGAAGCAGATGTCGTAGCTATCAGGTTTTTGAGCTACTGCAAGACCTCTTCGGGTAGCCTCGGCTCTAATTTCTGCTTTTGACGCAGTGTGCCCGAGCGGAAACATTGAGTGACTCAATTGTTCTTGAGTCAATACACCGAGCACATAAGACTGATCTTTAGCCAATTCATTGCTGCGATGTAGTTCTAGGTTTCCCAACTCGTCGGTCAGCAGAGTCGCGTAGTGGCCGGTGCAAACGGCATCAAACCCAAGAGCCAATCCCTTCTCGAGAAGTGCCGCAAATTTAATTCGCTCGTTGCAGCGCATACAAGGATTAGGTGTTCTGCCAGCTTGATACTCGGCTATAAAGTCGTCAACCACGTCAATTTTGAATCGTTCGGAAAAATCCCAGACGTAGAAGGGAATCCCGAGAATATTGGCAACTCGCTGCGCATCCATTGAATCTTCAATCGTGCAGCAACCTCTTGAACCGGTCCGCAGGGTGTTTGAGTTTCGAGATAAAGCCAAGTGAACGCCAACAACTTCGTGGCCCGCTTCAACCGCTCGCGCTGCAGCTACGGCGGAATCAACTCCGCCAGACATAGCCGCTAAAACCTTCACCTTGAAAGTCTAAACAATCTAATCAAACCGTGTAGCCGGCCTTTTTTGCACCTTGGTAGGCTGCCGGCAAAGCTGCTAAAAACTGGTCAACTTCGCCACTCGTTGTGCACCAACCAAGGGTGATACGTAAAGCGCTTGCAGCCTCGGCTTCAGAGCGACCCATCGCCATCAGCACGTGGGAACCTTGCGCTACACCAGCCTGGCAGGCTGACCCGTTTGAGACGGCAACCCCGGCTTGGTCGAGGAGAAACAAAAGTGAGTCTCCACTGCAGCCAGGAAAGGTGAAATGAGCATTGTCTGGCAGCGCTGGCGCGTCCCCTCTTGATAGGCGGGCATCCGGCGCTATGGCAAGTACCGAGCTAATAATCTGATCCCTCAAGGCAATCAATCGTTTTGATTTCTCACCAAGGGTTGAAATTGTTGCACTGGCTGCAGCCGCAAAAGCACTCGCCCCTGCAGCATCAAGAGTTCCGCTTCGATAACCCAACTCGTGGCCGCCACCATGTTGGAGTGCGGCGATTTTCAGCCCCCTAGCTACCACCAGGGCGCCAATTCCAACCGGAGCCCCGATCTTGTGCCCGGTAAAGGTAAGAGCGCTAAGGCCAGATTCTTGAAAATTGATCGGGATGTGACCAAAAGCAGCCACAGCGTCACTGTGAACCGGGATGTCAAAAGGCCTAGCAAGCGCAGTAATTGCAGAGATGTCAGTGACCACACCGGTCTCGTTGTTCGCCCACATCAGGCTGATCAGGGCAATGCGCTCATGATTCTCACCGACGAATTCGGCGAGCGCCGAGAGATCAATCACGCCATGCTCGTCTAGCTTGACCCAGTGCACCTCTGCCCCCTGGTGTCGGGTTAGCCAGTCGACGGTATCAATAACGGCGTGGTGTTCGGTCTGGGCGCTAACGATTATTTTGCGCTTATTGTCCTCAGCTACGCGTGACCAATAGATGCCCTTGATGGCTAGATTGTCGCCCTCAGTGCCTCCCGAGGTGAAAATTATTTCGTTTCTAGTGGCACCAATCGCTTTTGCCAGGTCTTCTCGAGCTTCCTCTACGAGCCTGCGTGCCGATTGCCCAAACTGGTGAATCGCCGATGGGTTGCCGATCAGATCGATGGTTTTCACGTAGGCAGTTTTTGCTTCAGGCCTAATTGGCGTTGTTGCTGCGTGATCGAGATAGGCGGGCATGTTTCTAGGTTATTGCGACCTCCCCGAACCTAACCAGTTTGAACCACAAATCTTTGTAGTATTTGACCTATTGTCTTGAACGCTGAGGATCAATGAACCTGTCTGACCTGCCTTTACCTGGCACCATGGGAATCACCATTAGCAACGGTGTTGGCACCGCTCGGGTTTACTCTGAGAATGCAAATGAAATTTGGCTAAGTATTCTCGACACTCAAGATGTATCCGAGGTGCTAAAAGAGCTGCCACTAGCCCGCGAGTCGGAGAACATCTGGTCGGTAAGTTCGGAGCTACTGCAAATCGGGACAAAATATGCGCTTCGGGCTGCCGGCCCGGAGGGTCCGAGACATAAATTCAATCCGAACATTCGACTGATTGACCCTTATGCCAAAGGAGTGGTTCGCGAGAGCGCCCGAAACTATCACAACGAGGTTATAGACCAGTCTTTTGATTGGGAAGCGGTTCAAAAGCCTCTAATCCGAAACGAAGATTTGGTGATTTACGAGGCTCACGCGCGTGGCCTTACCCGAGCAAATCAGGCACTTCCTGATCACCTCAGGGGAACATACGCCGCACTGGGTCACCCAGACACCATTGCCCACCTGAAAAAAATAGGCGTAAACGCAATTGAGCTACTGCCGATTCACCTCTTCATTTCCGAGCCAAGGCTAATGAATATGGGCCTGATTAACTACTGGGGCTACAACAGCATCAATTTCTTCACTCCGCATCACCGCTATGCATCCAGTGCTGCAATTGCCGCCGGCCCGACTGCTGTCGCCAACGAGTTGAAGACTGCCATTCGTGAGCTGCATCGAAACGGGATCGAAGTTATTTTGGACGTGGTCTACAACCACACGGCCGAGGGCGGCGGGGGTGGCCTGACCTACTCGTATCGTGGGCTGGATAATTCGAGCTACTACCGACAGGATGACAATGGTCACTTTCATGACACCACCGGCTGTGGTAACTCACTAAATTTTGGCAACCCTCAGGTTGTTCATCTGGTACTCGAAAGCCTGCGGTACTGGACTAACGAGTACCAGATCGATGGATTTCGCTTCGACTTAGCAGCAACACTGGCGCGAAATGAACAAAATCACTTCGACCCACAGCATCCGCTGCTCAGAGCAATTGTTGAAGATGAAACGTTGCGCAACTCAAAGATGATTGCTGAGCCCTGGGATGTTGGTTTGGGTGGCTGGCAAACCGGAAATTTCCCTGATCGCTTCAGCGAGTGGAACGACCGTTACCGCGACAGCATCAGACGATTTTGGTTGAGTGACATTGCGGCCGCTCGTAATGGCGGAAATCATTGGAATGGCGTGGCCGACCTTGCGACCAGAATTTCCGGGTCTCGCGACATAGTCGACGGCCCCTCTGGCCCACTGGGCAGTGTTAATTTCATCACCGCACATGATGGCTTTTGTTTGGCCGACCTGGTCAGTTACGACGTAAAGCACAACCAGGCAAATGGCGAATCAAACCGAGACGGCACCAATGGCAATCACTCCTACAACCATGGCCACGAGGGCAAAGATGCACCCGAGGCCATCAAGGCCACGAGAAGGCGGGCTGCGAGAAACCTAGTTGCAACCCTGCTCTTCTCAGCCGGCATACCGATGATCACTGCCGGAGACGAACGCTTGAAGACTCAAAACGGCAACAACAATGCCTACTGTCAAGACAACGTCATCAGCTGGGTTAACTGGGAAGTAGACCAGCATCAAGAAAACTTTGAATCAACTTTTGCTTATCTAACCCAAATGCGTCGCGCACATCCTTCATTGCGCCCTGCTGTTTTCGGCGATTTCAACGAGGCCACCGCTGAGCATGACATGGTCAAGTGGTACAACGCCTGGGGTGAAATTATGAGCGAAGAAGACTGGAACAATCCAGAAAACCGAACGGTTCAGCGCTACACCGAGCATCTAAATTCTGACGGCACTCGAAGTGCGGTTTTGGCGATTTTCCATGGTGCTGAAAAGGCGATCCAGATAGTTTTGCCGAAGACCCCTGGTGCTAAAAAGTGGAGCCTACTCTGGAACAGCTCTGACGAAGTGCCAATTTCAATTGCTGAACAGTACTCCCCCGGCCAGAAATTCAATCTTGGCGAAACTTCAGTGGTGTTGCTAGAGGTTCATTTTTGAAGGTTGCTAACAGATAGGTAAAGTCTTGGCGACCATTAGCGGTTGGGGAAGATCAGGCCGCTAAGTTAGCTTCGTGAGTAAATCTGAAATCAGCTACCGTCACCCCGCGCCGTTTGGCAGACTGCCAATACTTGATGTGCAGCCAACAGTAGAGGCTGGGCGCTGGCCAGCTAAAGCTTTCGCCAGCGAAGTAATTCCCTTCAGCGCTGTGGTTTTCAGAGAGGGGCACGATTCTCTGGGCGCAGAACTGCTTATCACCTCACCATCTGGCAAGTCGAGCAGCTACAGAATGAAACCTGGTGCACCTGGCTCAGATCGCTGGGAAAGCTCTGTGCAGCTTGATGAAATAGGACAGTATGGTTTCACGATCAGGGCATTTGCAGACGACTTCGACACTTGGCATCACAATGCAACCGTAAAGATAGGTGCTGGCTTCGACGAAGAACTAATGATGCTCGAGGGAATTCGAGTTTTCGAACGTGCTCTCGCTGAAAAAGGACGCTCGAAAGCTAGCAAAGAAACACTAAAACAACTTGTGGCCGCCCTGTCGGACACTGCTAGACCCGCAAAAGACCGGCTTGCCGCGGCTGAAACACCTGAGGTTTTACAGATTATGGATGTAGAGCCGATAAGGAGTTTGGTCACTCTGAGCAACAGCTACAGCATAAATTGCGAACGAAAACTTGCTGGTTTTGGTGCTTGGTATGAGTTTTTCCCAAGGAGTGAAGGGGCAGTTTTCGATAAAGCCACCGGAGTCTGGACCTCTGGCACATTCAAGAGCGCGACCAAAAGATTGGCCGCTGTCGCCGAGATGGGTTTCGACGTGCTCTATCTACCGCCAATCCATCCAATCGGCCGCGCCTTCCGAAAGGGGCCGAACAACACACTGACAGCGGGAGAGCAAGACCCCGGTTCACCATGGGCAATCGGTGATTCAAGTGGCGGCCACGAAAGCATTCATCCTGATTTGGGCTCTGTCGCTGATTTCGAAAAGTTTGTGAAGTCGGCAAACAAGCGAGGCATAGAAATTGCTCTCGATCTAGCGCTTCAAGCGTCACCGGATCATCCCTGGGTAAAAGAGCACCCCGAGTGGTTCACTACCAGGGCAGATGGCACCATTGCCTACGCTGAAAACCCCCCTAAGAAGTACCAAGACATTTACCCGATCAACTTTGATAATGACCCTGAGGGAATTTACGCGGAGGTGCTGAAAATTGTTCGCCTGTGGATTTCGCGCGGAGTGAAAATTTTCAGAGTTGATAACCCACACACCAAGCCTGTTAACTTTTGGGAATGGCTAATCGGAGAGGTAAACGCCGAACACCCAGACGTAATTTTCCTAGCTGAGGCCTTTACCAGACCGGCCATGATGCACGCTCTCGGTAAAGCAGGTTTTCAGCAGTCGTATACCTACTACACCTGGCGAAACACGAAATGGGAGCTGGAAAGCTACCTGACCGAGCTGGCCAAGTCGTCGGCGAACTTCTTTAGACCGAACCTCTGGGTAAGCACTCCTGACATTTTGACTCAGTACCTGCAATTTGGCGGCCCGGCTGCTCACAAAATTAGGGCAATCGTTGCAGCCACCGCTGGTGCAAGCTGGGGTATGTATTCAGGCTATGAACTATGTGAATCTGTGGCCAGACCAGGTGCCGAAGAGCACATCGATTCGGAAAAATACGAATATAAGCCTCGCGATTGGAAGAATGCCGCGAAAAGTGGGCGTTCAATCGCTGACCTAATTACAAGGTTGAACCAGATTCGAAAATCGGAACCAGCCTTGTCACAGTTGAGAAACTTGGAAATTCACCAGACCGATGATCAAGCAATTTTTGCGTTTAGCAAACACCTTGCCGCTGAGCACTCGCCAACTGATGCAGCAAATACCATCATCGTCGTGGTCAACCTAGACCCCCACGCTGTTCGAGAAACAACCGTCCATTTAGATCTTGGCAAATTCGGTTTGGCAGAAAACGCTGAATTTCAAGTTGAAGATTTGCTCACCGGAGAAACCTATACCTGGTCAAAGCACAACTACGTGCGCCTAGACTCGTTTGCTAACCCCGCGCACATTTTGCGCGTAGGAAAGGTGAAATAGTTGGCTCACAAATCGACCTCAGATCTACCGCCAATCGCAGCCGATTTTTTGGCTCGCATTGCAGCTGGATCACATCATGATCCACACTCGCTTCTGGGGGTGCATCCGTTTGAAGCGGGTTGGATAATTCGAACCCTAAAACCACTTGCGAAATCGGTTAGGGCCGAGTTTTCAGATGCTGAGCTGCAGTTAGAGCATCTCGAACACGGGATTTGGCAGGGATTTATCGAATCGAAGGATGTGCCTGATTACCGAATTGTTGCCAGCTATCACGCAGATGGGCAAGATTCCGATTGGCGAGTAGACGACCCCTATCGACACCTACCAACAATAGGTGAACTAGATCTCCACCTAATAGCTGAGGGTCGTCATGAGAACCTTTGGGAAGTATTAGGGTCTAACCAGCACTCGGTAAGTGGCTCACTTGGCACCAGCTCAGGTACGAGATTCGCAGTTTGGGCACCCAACGCTCAGGCAATTCGTGTGGTTGGTGATTTCAACCACTGGAATGGAACTGCTCATTCGATGCGAGTCATGGGTTCAGCGGGTGTCTGGGAGCTCTTCATCCCCGGCATTTCCAGCGGAACCAAGTACAAGTATGAAATTCTGACCAAGGCCGGCCAATGGATTACCAAAATTGACCCGCTCGCACAACAAACCGAAACTCCACCAGCAACAGCGTCGGTGGTTTACCAATCTACCTATCGCTGGTCTGATGAAAAGTGGATTGAGCGCAGAAAAAATTCTGATGCGCTCAAATCACCAATGTCGATTTATGAGCTTCATGCCGGATCTTGGCGAATCGGACTCAACTACCGTTCTCTTGCAGATGAGCTAATTCCCTACATAAAGGAAATGGGATTCACCCACGTTGAATTTATGCCGCTTGCCGAGCACCCCTATGCTCCTTCCTGGGGCTACCAGGTAACCGGCTACTACGCTCCGACATCACGCTTCGGCTCGCCAGATGACCTGCGCTACCTAATTGATCGACTTCACCAAGCCGACATTGGAGTAATTCTTGACTGGGTTCCAGCACACTTTCCAAAGGATGAATGGGCGCTGGGCCGTTACGACGGAGAGGCGCTTTATGAACATGAAGACCCGCGGCGTGGCGAACACCCCGACTGGGGAACCTACATTTTTGATTTCGGGCGCAACGAAGTGCGCAACTTTTTGGTAGCAAATGCCCTTTACTGGCTCGAAGAATTTCACATCGATGCGCTACGGGTCGACGCGGTTGCCTCGATGCTATACCTTGACTACTCTCGCGAAGGCAACGATTGGCTACCTAATAAATTTGGAGGTCGCGAGAACCTCGACGCAATTGCATTCATGCAAGAGGTAAACGCAACTGCTTACCGTAGAAACCCAGGCATCATGATGATCGCCGAAGAGTCAACCTCTTGGGGTGGAGTCTCTGCACCAACTGACGCCGGAGGGCTAGGCTTTGGCTTCAAATGGAACATGGGTTGGATGAACGACACCCTGAAGTACATTGAAAAAGACCCCGCCTACCGCAGCCACCACCACGGCGAACTTACTTTTTCGATGCTGTATGCCTACAACGAAAAATTTGTGTTACCGATCAGTCACGATGAGGTGGTTCATGGAAAAGGCTCGCTGCTTTCCAAGATGCCGGGAGACAGGTGGCAGCAACTGGCAAATGTGCGCGCCTACCTAGCTTTCATGTGGTCTCACCCCGGCAAACAACTCTTGTTTATGGGTTCAGAATTTGGCCAACAGTCTGAGTGGAACCAAGAACGAGGGCTTGAGTGGTGGATTCTCGATCAACCGAGCCACCAGGCATTACAGAGCTTGGTAAGCACACTAAATAAGCTCTACACCGCAAACCCAAGCCTGTGGCAGCTTGACCATGATCACCGCGGTTTTACCTGGATTGACGGCGGAAATAGCCATCAGAATGTCCTCAGCTTTATTAGGTGGGATGAATCTGGCGAGCCTATTGTGATCGTAATTAACTTTGCTGGAACCCCGCACCATGATTTCCGACTCGGGTTCCCTAGCGCCGGGATGTGGATCGAGCTTCTGAACACCGACGCTGAGAGTTTTGGCGGGTCGGGCGTTGGTAATTTCGGATCAGTAATTGCGACCCATGAAGGTTCTCACGGTCAACCTTCATCAGCTTTGATTCAAGTTCCGCCGCTGGGCGCTATTTGGTTCAAAAAAGCAGGAGACTGAGCTTTTTTCGAGCTGCAATGACCTGTTCATCTTCTGCGCCTACTACTTCAAATAGTTCTATCAGGTGCTTGACCATTGATTTTTGGTCCGCAGCTCGTGGATAAAAGTCGAGAATAGATTCAAATCCGGCCTGGTAATTTCCAATAGCAACCAGTGCATCCGCCTTCTTGATTGCATGTTCATCGGTGCTGACTGTCGCCGAGATTACTGCTTCGAAATCTAACTGCTCAGTTCGCGCCAAGAGCCTGGCCTGGGCCAGACCTGCTTGCGCTAATTTATCTGCCGGGTTTTCACGGAGAGCCTGTTCATAGCTCTGTACTGCCAATTGATAGTTGCCAGCTTCGATTGCCTCGTATGCCGCTTTGTGAAGCGGTGGTAGTTCTTGCTCTGCGGTGGGAGCCCCGCTGGCCACCGCGGTTGCATTCAAGTTGTTTTGTTCACCAACCTGAATGAGTCGAAGCAGCACATTTCGGATGGCCTCAACAGATTGATCGCCACTGAATAATGGGGCAGGTTGTCCCTGAAGCAGCGCCAGAACGCTTGGCAGATCTCTTACCCCAAATGCGTCCACCAGAGCGGGATGTGCCTCGGCGTCAATTTTTATTAGGATTAGGCGCCCTTCGGCCGCAGTTATTGCAGCTTCGAGCTTCGTACCGAGTGCGGTTGAACCTTCGACTGAATTTGAAAATACCTCGACCACCACTGGAATCGAGTTGGAGAGCTGCAGGAAATCACGAATGTTTTGCTCATTGGCAGCCAAAATTAGGGATGGGACAGTGACCGTTTGATTATCTCCTGATGGAGATTGACTGGTCAGACCAGAGCCCGTGGGCTGACCGTCTCTACGTAGGCTAGATAGGTCAACTGCCCCCGCCAATGACGCCCGATTCATCTCCATTTTGCCCCCCTAAAGCGACTTAACCGACAGCAGACCCTGGGTAGCTCCAAGCAGCTTGATTCCCGCATCCGAAGACAGTGATGGCACGTAGAAAAACATCATGTTCCCGTACTTGGTGCGCACTCCTCTGGTTGAACCATCTGCACCCAAAAGTAATTTCTCGTCACCTGAAACTGCAACCGCAGAGTTTCCGTTGCGTGGCTTGATCGTGTAGGTGTCTTGCATGTAAAGCACCACAAGGGCACCAGAATTGCTGGTCGAGAGAGCGGTTACCTTTTTTCTTTCCAGTAACGCGTGTTCAAACTTGAAAGTGGCATTCGGCAGTGACGCCACCTGCTGCTTCTGGCTTGCAGATATCTGCTTATAGAAGGCATCGTCATCTAATTCAAATAGTCCGGCACTCAAACTAGCCTTGCCCTTATTCAAAACATCCCCGTAGGCAGTAACCAAATCGAGTGGAGGTAGTTTTAGGAAAAGCGACTTTGGATCAACCGCAATTGCCCCAACCTCGCTGGATGCCACCTCTGGTATGTCGACGCCTGGAATCAGATTTACATAGTAGGTCAATTTGTATTGAGCCCGAGGAGTGTTTTGAGTCAGCACTAGAAGTTGCGGAATACCGTTTTCCAACTTCGACGTTGTAATGGCGAAGACACTTCTCGGCCAAGAATCGGTTGCCATGGGCAATGAAAAAGAAATCGGAGTTGCAGCGATTTCTGGAAGCGCCGCGATGTCTTCTGACTTGCTCTGCAGCACGTAGTGTGCTGAACGCATGGTCAGCGCTGCTCCATCGACTCGCTTGGCTAGAAGTTTTTTGTCTTTTTCTGCATCAGCTATACGAACCGCATCGCTCACCTTTACCAAAATTTTCGCAAGCTGCGCGGGTGTAACCGCGGGCGGCTTGACATCAATAAGGGTCGCCGATGCACTGGGGTCAGCCGAACCACTTAACCCTGGGACAGCGCTGGTGCAGCCAGATAGAACAAGCGGTGCAAAAACCGCGATGGCCAGCCAGCGACGACGCATTGCTCTTCTGCCTCGAATCGGTGCTGTTGGTGGTTTACGTTTCACTTTTACCTTGGGCGGCTTGGGAGGTTTACGGTACCTGCGCTTTGGCCCATTCGCAATCCTTTTTAATCTTCGGTCGATGACCAACAAGAGTGTTGCAAGCGAAAAAATCACTAAACCTGAAACAAGCAAAAAGTTTGACCAGTAGAGGTCGACTCTGTTCTTCCAACTTATTTCAATTTTGGATGGGACCGGAAGGGTGCCGTTTGCGGCTAAAAGCACCACGGCATCGTCCGAAGGGTCAATCGCAAGTTCTGCGGTTATTTTGCCGCCAACTTCGTCTCGCCATAGATCAGATCCTGCAGGGTTCGCTGCGTTCAGAGAGGTACCGTAAGCGGGCCTAACTTCGAAAGCGGAATTGCCCGTTTTTGCAGGACGAATCAAAAGGTGGCTGCTACTACCTAGCCAAGCAAAAACATCAGCTTCTCTGCCATATCCGATGTATACCCTGGCATCACCGGTTACCTTTACGGTCGGCTTACCAGGATGCAACTGGAGAGACTGATTGCTGATTGTGGCAAAAGCCACATCTCCTTCAAGCTCCAGTTTCTCGACATAACTACTTGGCGGCGCCCAGATTGTTTGGAGGCCTAGACCTACTCCCCCGGTTATCAACGAAACAACAAATAGCGCTGCCGCAATAAGAGAGCGCATAGAAATCCAATCGAGTAAACTTGGGCAGTGGCCAGAGTCACATAATTCTACCGAAGTGCCCAGGAGCAGCTTTTTGTCAGGCGAAGAAACCGAATTTCCAATGGTTATGCGCGGATACGACCGCGATGCCGTTGACGACGCCCTGCTTGATCTGCGTAAAGAAATTCTTCACATTTCGGCACAGAACGCGAACCTAGCAAACCAGCTAAAAAACGCAAATAAAGATCTGGCTGAAACGCGCGCTCGGTTAGAAGAGGTAGGTGACCCCTCCTACACCGGAGTTGGAGCTCGAGCCGCCTTGATTTTGAGCACTGCCGAAGACCAGGCCGAACATTTGGTGCAAGAGGCTAAGAATGAAGCTGATCGAATCAGACGAAATTCGAATTCGGAAGCTGACTCGATCAAGGGCGAAGCAAAGGGGTACTACGACTCACTCGTTGCCGAAGCCCAGCGCCGCAGCGACCGAATTCAGGCTTCCGCTCGAGCCGACTACGACGATGTCGTAAAGAAAGCAAAGGATGAAGCCGCGCGCATCGTCGATGAGGCGACTCGCGAAGCCGGAGCGATTAGAGGCGCAATTTCTACCGAGGTTGCAAAAATGCGTTCTAACGCAAAGCGTGAAGTAGAAGCCCTCAAGGCAAACGTAGATCGAGAATTGGCAGAACGAAAGCTGGTTGCCCTGCGTGAAGTTCGCAACCCAAACGACTTAGAACATGCAATTTCAGTAGTTACCGAACAGGCTCGCATCGACCTTGAGCTCGAGCTAACGGCCCGACGAGCCGAGGCAGAAGCAGAGTACATGCAAAAGCATAAAGAGGCGGTTGCAGCTACTCAAAAGTATTTGGACGACGCTAACTCTCAATTATCGTTGGCCCTTACCCGCTCTAACGCAGCAAAACTCGAGGCAGAAACTCTGCAGGCGGCTGCGATTTCGATAACCCAGCAGGTAACCAATGAGGCACGAAGAAAAGCTGATGGCATCATTGCAGCGGCAGAGGCAGAAGCTCGAAATCTCGTTTCGTCTGCCGCCAGAGAAGCCGAAGCGAGAATCGCTGCAGCTCAAGAACAGATTCAAAAACTCGAGGCTCAGCGTGAATCAGTTGAGGTTTACCTTCACAACCTGCGCCACGTGCTCAACCGCGGCGAATAGTCACGTTTCACCAATGCGAGCAGGTAAGTTGATTACATGCAGGGCAATGTAAAAATCACCAACGCTTTCCAGCTCGGGCTTTTAGGTGGCCTAGGTGTACTCACCGCGATTTTGATCGGCGGAGCACTGAGCACCATCGCCAACATCATCACCTATGTTGCAGCAGCAATTTTTATCGCTCTGGGCCTCGAGCCGGTTGTCGAGCGCGTAATGCGCTGGGGTTTGTCAAGAGCCTGGGCCATTCCAGTTGTAGCGATAACAATCTTCGGTACATTCACTTTGCTCATCTGGAACGTGGTCCCAAGCCTGGCTATCGAGACAGCAAAGTTTGTTGAATCAGCACCGGCATTTATTTCAGGATTCAGTGACCTAGATTTCGTTCAAACCATAGATCGACAATTTGACGGAGCCATATCCAGCGGACTAGACAGAGTCGGCTCATTTCTGGGAGATGCCAAAAATTGGCCTGGCATGCTCGGCGGCTTTGTTCAGGTCGGCTTGTCTATCTTCAATGGCTTCTTTGGCGCAATCATCATTATCATTCTGAGTATTTACTTCATGTCATCCCTTGATCGACTCAAAGGATGGAGCGCTTCGCTGGTTCCTGCTAGCCGCCGGGAGAAATTTGCTTTTATCTCGGACCAGATTGCGGATGCAATCGGTCGATATGTGATGGGCCAGGTATTGATTGGCTCAATTGCTGCAACGGCGTCACTAATCATGATGGCGATACTTGGCATTCCTTACGCTTTGGTGCTCGCCGGCATAGTGTTCTTACTCGGGTTAATTCCGCTGGTGGGTCCGGTAATCGCAGCAACAATAGTCTCGCTAGTAGCCCTGAGTGTGTCACCAACCACAGCAATTATTGCTGCGATCTATTTTGTGATTTATATGCAAATCGAAGCCTACGTAATCAGCCCGAGAATCATGAGCAAGGCCGTTTCAGTTCCAGGTGCAGTAGTGGTTGTCGCTGCCTTAGCAGGAGGAGTCTTGCTTGGCGTGCTTGGAGCCCTCGTAGCAATCCCAGTGGCAGCATCGATTATCTTGATAATCCGACAGGTTCTGGTGCCTCGTCAAAACAAGCTTTAGAGCTCAAATTCGGTGGGCAGCGGGTAGGCTTCTGGCCTTACTGCACGCACAATCTCGTTGAGCACCCTAGCGGTAGGGTTTTCACCGACCCAGAGGTGTTTTGCCCCTTCGACTCCAATAATCTCGGCGTGATCGACTGGCGCAAATTTCTCCCGCGCCGCCTCCGGCTGCAAAAAATCATCAAACTCTGGAACCAGTGCCACGACTTTTTTAGCGCTACCCACCCAACGCATTAACTCTTCATTGGTAGTTCGCCTTAGCGGTGGTGAAAGCAAGATAATGCCCTCAATATCATGGTCAAGGCCGTATTTGAGAGCTAACTCGGTTCCGAATGACCAACCGACTAACCAGAGATTCTTGAGGCCAAGGCTTTGGGCATAGCGAACTGCTGCCTGCACATCATGAACCTCGGTAATGCCATCGCCGAAGGCACCTTCACTTTTTCCTCTTGGTGATTCGGTGCCCCGAGTGTTGAACCTGAGCACAGCTATATTCGCCAAGGCTGGAAGTCGGTTGGCGGCCTTCTTGAAAACATGAGAATCCATGAATCCGCCGTGAGTTGGCAGCGGATGAAGAGTAACTATGGTTGCGTCTGGTGATTTGCCAATTGGCCAAGCCAGTTCACCAACCAGGGTGAGACCGTCAGAGGTCTCAAGCATAAATTCTTCTCTAACGCTGGGGAGTTCGACTCCAGAGCGTATCTCTACCCTGGTCAAAATAACCCACCTTGAAATGACTTCCAGCAAGAGTTGTGAAAATGTCTGCGGGTCTCAACACCGCGATGCGCATCCCACGCGACGGTGTGGTTAATCCCTTTTGAGATTTGCAAGTTGCAGTGTGGGCAGACCCAGGTTTTGTCACCCTCAGCATTAGATCCATTTGTTGGTTGAACTTCGTACTCGACACCTCGTTTGAACTCGGTTCTTTTGAATCCGATTTTGATCAGCGCAACGTCGAGCTCTTCAGGTTCCTCGCGCCTTGCATTCTTGGGGCGATTTGAGCGTGGCACTAGTACCAACCGATTCGGTCTGAGTGCGCGAGTGCACCACATGGGGACCCGTAGCGACCCTTTATGTATTTGACACCCCAGCGAATCTGGGTCTCAGGGTTGGTGAGCCAATCTGCACCTTCGCTAGCCATTTTGGTCCCGGGCAAAGACTGAGGAATTCCGTAGGCTCCTGAGGATTTGTTCTTAGCGTTCCAGCGCCAATTTGATTCGCGCTCCCAAAGCTTCACCAAACACGAGTACTGCTCTGGGCCTTTGAAGCCTTGCTCAATCAAATACTCAAAGGCATAAGCCTTGGCGGTTCCAGGTTCAGGGTCATCAGCCGCAGCAACGAACATGGCCGTAATTTCATCGCCGGTTACGATGTTGAATCCCCCGCGGGCAAATGAAATTGTTTGAGTGGTGGCAAATCCGTAAGTTTGCTCTGGCACGTATTCTTCGCCGGTAAAAACCAACGGTTCTGCACTCGCTATGGTTCCGGAGTAAGGATCAACGACTGAAACAAGCGCGAAAGCTGATGTAAATAAAAATCCCCAAAGCGGGCGAAACGCGTGTTTTTTTGGTTTTCTGAATCTGACCGCAAATCGAGTTTGAGCTAGTTTTTCCTCAGCACGAGCGCCTAGCCGGGCTAGCGCCGATGGCTTGTCAGCCTCGTGTTTACCCATTTGTCACCTCGAAATAACCAAAACATAAGTTTACCCTTGGTCTTTTCGAATCGAAAGGGCATCATAGCGTTTTGGGCTACCGGCTGATCAGCGGTTGACTTGGGCAGCTCTTTAAAACTCGCAGCATTGCAGCTTTTTCGGCAGTCGTTACCCAAACCTGATATTTTCGCTTTATAGAAACTTGCCTGGCGATGTATTCACATCTGAAAGTTTTATTACTAGGCAGCCAAGACGCCGCGTCAGAATCTCCCTTTTGGGCGTTTGCGGAACCGGACACCGCCAACAGATTAAGCGGATCATTGTAAAAACGGTTTCGCTTTTCATAACTCCAACTTTGGGCGCCTTTCTGCCAGGCATCACTCACCGCAACGACGTGGTCAATCTGCACCTTCGAGGAGGTGGAAATCCCTCGCCTAAAACTGATGGTTGTAGCTGTGTAGGGGTCTACCAACTGCCCCTGCTCGACGATGCAAGGATCATCTGCCCGGGTTTTGATAGCTCGTAAATCACGCTTCAAAATTACGTTTCGAAGGTCACAGCCGTTGGCGGCACTGCCCCATCCATCACTGAACTTCGCGCGTTCGTATCCTGTTTTGGGTGCTTTACCCTTTACAGTGAGTTCTGCTGCGGCAGCTGCAGCAGTCTTCGTCGCATTGGCCGCAGCCGTGGGCGAAAATGCCAACAGCAGAGCTGCCAGAGAACTAAGAATTACGTTCAATTTGGATTAGTTCGACGACACGATCGATGAATAAATCGACTCGAGATTCGTCATATCCGTTTCTAGTCGGCCTAAAAACGATGTGCCTCACGCTGCCGAGGTCAAGCGGTGATTGTGAATCTAGATGTTTTGCAACTTGATCGATAAATGCGTCAACCTGCGCAACGCTATAGCCACGCAGAAGCAACCCGGTGCGGTCAAATCGTTTTTTCGCAGGACGCGCACTCCGGCCTGACAGCAAATTTTTTATTTCTCGCGCTCGGATGGATTTCTCTGCGACAGATTTTGCGGCCAGCTCTCGATCTGCAAACTTGTCTTCAAGGCGATCAATCGCTTCGTCGACCAGATTGATTTGGTAACCACCGTTCACTAAATCGAATTCTTTTGAACGAAGTTCGTGAGACCTTAGATATGAGTTTTGGGGCGATAGATACTGCTGTTTAAGCTGCCCTATGAACTCATCGACTTGCTCTGGTCGATAGCCTTTGTGGTTTGGGTTGACAGTCGGAAAACTGAAACTCAAGCTGTGTTCTCCCTAGCTAAAAATCGGAAAAATATAGGTCGCAAAAATGTAGACAATTAGCGCCGAGGGCAAAATTGAATCTAGGCGGTCCATGATACCCCCGTGGCCTGGCAAGAGGTGACTCATGTCTTTGATCCCTAAATCGCGTTTGATTAGAGACTCGGCTAAGTCTCCAAAAACTGCACTCAGCAAAATAAGCGCGGCCAACATAAGCCCGGCTATTACAGGCAAGTTCCAGAAAATTGTCGACAGCATCACTGCAGACACCAATCCAGCAGAAATTGAAGCAATTAGGCCTTCAACGCTCTTTTTAGGGCTGACTCCGGGGGCCATTTTGTGGCGCCCTAATTTACGACCAACAAGATAACCGAGCGTGTCAATCATGGCTACCGTGACAACCAGAATAAGCACCCACTGTGCACCGTCTTCTCTGCGCAACAGCAGCATGGTGAAGCTTGTCATCAGCGGCAGATAAATTACCAGGAATGCGGATGCCGCAAAATCTCTTAGCGTTGCTAAAACGGTTTGGGTCAGCTCTTGGCGTCGCTCCCATAGCAGGTGAACCGTTCTCCAAAGGATCAGGCTCGCGACTATGGCCAATGCGGTTAGCCATTGGGCACTGGCGCCGCCAAAGTAGGTGAAAGGCATGATGACAACAGCGCCAACCACCGATGGCACTCTGGGCACATACCAGCCGGAGCCACGCAGCGCTGTTGAAAACTCCCAGGCTCCTAGGCCTGCTGCGAGGGCGGCTAAACCGATGAATAGCTCTTTGTAGACCAGAACTGAAAGCAGAAAAATTGAGCCTAGGGCCAGGCCAACCAGAATTGATTTAGACAGTGAGCGCGTTGTGCCACTGGGGCTTTGGCTGGTCATTAAACCTCGAGAAGTTCTGCTTCTTTGCGCTTGAGGGCCTCATCAATAGCATCGACGTGCGTCTTAGTTTGAGCATCTAGCTCTTTTTCAGCGCGCGCAATTTCATCATCTCCAGCCATGCCATCTTTTTTGAGGGCTGCAAGATCGTCATTGCCTTTTCGACGAATATTTCTTACCGAAACGCGGGCGTCTTCTGCTTTCGCTTTGACAAGCTTCACGTACTCTTTTCGACGCTCTTCAGTCAGGTCTGGAAGAGTGATTCGGATTAGATTTCCGTCATTTTGCGGGTTTGCATCAAGATTTGGCATTTCGCGTAGCGCCTGCTCAATAGCCTTCAGGGCAGTTTTATCGTAAGGCGTTATGACTATTGTTCGAGCTTCAGGGTTTGCCAACTGACCCAACTGACCAAGCGGAGTTGGCGTGCCATAGTAATCAACCATGACCTTCTGGAACAACTGAGGGTTAGCACGGCCGGTACGCACCGATGAGAAGTCTTCTTTTGCAGCTTCTACAGCCTTTGCCATTTTGTCTGCTGCAGTAGCCAGAATCTCTGAAATCATGTTTTGCTCCTGTATTTGTTGTACTAACTGCCTAAGCAGTTACCAAAGTTCCGATTTGTTCTCCGCGAATGGCCGCGGTGATGTTGCCTTTACCCTGCATGCCAAAAACTCGCATAGGCATTTTGTTGTCCATGCAGAGGCTGAACGCGGTTGCGTCGACAACCTTCAAACCCTGCAAAAGTGCGTCTTGATAGGTAATGTGATCGAGTTTTTTAGCGGTTGCGTCTTTCTTTGGATCAGCAGTGTAGACGCCATCGACGCCGTTTTTAGCCACCAAAACCTCTGTTGCCTTGATTTCAAGTGCGCGCTGGGCTGCGACCGTGTCGGTAGAAAAATACGGAAGCCCCGCACCTGCACCAAAGACCACAACGCGGCCTTTCTCTAGGTGCCTTTCAGCACGGAGCGGGATGTACGCTTCAGTAACCTGCGCCATGGTAATCGCAGACTGCACTCGAGTGCTTACGCCTGATTGTTCTAGAAAATCTTGTAACGCGAGGGCATTCATGACGGTGCCTAACATGCCCATGTAGTCTGCCCTGGAGCGGTCCATTCCGCGCTGTGAGAGCTCGGCGCCGCGGAAAAAGTTACCACCACCAACCACGATCGCAACCTCAGCACTCTTAGCACCCTCGGCGATTTCTTTGGCGATGTCTGCAACAATGTCGGGGTTCACCCCGAGGGTTCCGCCACCGAATGCTTCACCGGAGAGTTTGAGTAGAACACGACGTTTTTGAGTCGACATTGGGGGCCTCCGGCTGCTTTGTTATCCCTACTATCCTAGGCGCGAAAGCAGAAAAGGCCCGGTCGAATCGACCGAGCCTTTTCCTAAATTGGAGTTTAGGCACCCACGCGGAAACGCACGAACGCTGAAACCTGTAGACCTGAGTTTTCAAGGACCTTGCCAACCGACAACTTGTTGTCTTTTGCAAAGTCTTGCTCAAGCAAAACGTTCTCCTTGAAGAAGCCGTTTACGCGACCTTCAACAATTTTGGCCAACGCAGCTTCAGGTTTACCTTCATTGCGTGCAGTCTCTTCAGCGATGCGGCGCTCGGTCTCGACGGTCTCTGCAGCGACATCTTCGCGGCGAAGAACGCTTGGTGAGAATGCGGCAATGTGAACTGCAACATCGTGAGCGGTTTCTGCATCTGCACCTGAGTAGGCCAAGAGCACACCGACCTGTGGAGGTAGGTCTTTGCTGGTGCGGTGAAGGTATGCATCTACTGCGGCATCTGCAACCACTGCAACTCGACGTAGTTCGACCTTCTCGCCAATAATTGCTGCTTCATCGTTGATAACTGCAGAAACGGTGCTTCCCTCAAGTGATGCGGCAAGAGCGTCTTCGAGGTTCTTAGCACCAGCGGCCACGATTGCATCCGCAATGCGGTCTGCAAGGGCGATGAATTTCTCGGCCTTTGCTACGAAATCGGTCTCACAGGCAAGCTCAACTAGGTAGCCGGTGCCACCGTTTACTCGAGCTACTACCAAACCATTGCTGGTGGTGCGGCCTTCGCGCTTAGTTACGCCCTTGAGGCCTTTAAGGCGAAGTACCTCAAGTGCCTTGTCGACGTCGCCATTGGCTTCGTCTAGGGCACCCTTGCAGTCCATCATTCCGGCACCTGAACGGTCGCGAAGTGCCTTTACATCTGCGGCGGTGTAGTTTGCCATGATTATTTGGTTTCCTCTACTGCAGCCTCGGCTGCCTCTTCGGTTGCTACTGGGGCTGCCTCAACAGGTGCAGCACTCTGCTCTAGAAGCTCGCGCTCCCACTCGGCTAGTGGCTCTTCAGCCGCTTCTGGCTTTGAGTGACGAGCGATCAGGCCTTCAGCTACTGCATCTGCAATTACGCGGGTCAAAACCTGAACCGAGCGAATCGCATCGTCGTTACCAGGGATGCCGTAGGCGACGTCGTCTGGGTCACAGTTGGTGTCAAGAATTCCGATAACTGGAATGCCAAGCTTCTTAGCCTCAGTGATAGCTAGGTGCTCTTTGTTGGTGTCGACAACCCAGATGGCCGAAGGGGTCTTGTTCACGTTGCGAATACCGCCGAGAGCCTTCTCTAGCTTGTCTTTTTCGCGACGAAGAATAAGAAGTTCCTTCTTGGTAAGACCTGATTTAGACGCATCGTCGAAATCATAGGTCTCGAGCTCTTTTAGTCGAGCCAGACGCTTCTGAACGGTCTGGAAGTTGGTCAATAGACCACCCAACCAGCGCTGGTTGATGTATGGCTGGCCAACGCGAAGCGCCTGCTCAGCGATGGCTTCCTGAGCCTGCTTCTTGGTTCCTACGAACAAGATGCTGCCGCCGTGAGCAACAGTGTCTTTGACGAAGTCGTATGCCTTGTCAATGTGAGTCAGTGACTTCTGTAGGTCGATGATGTAAATACCTGAACGATCGGTCAGGATGAAACGACGCATCTTTGGGTTCCAGCGACGGGTCTGGTGACCAAAGTGCACACCAGCATCTAGCAGCTGGCGAATAGTTACTACTGCCATGGCAGTTTTCTCCTTTGGGCGCGTTCGCGCCAATTCAGTTGATTGTGAAATCGGATGAGATCACACCTGGTGCCGTATCTGCTGCGCCGCCGATTAGGCAGACTGATGCGAGCAGACATTTTTCGACACGCGAAGTCGACGCAGTTTTAGAAGCTTCAAAAAAAATTGGAGATTCGCGAACTTTGCCGCTTGTCTAAGACTACCAGCGCAAACACTCAGTTATCCACAGTTTTGGGCAAAAACTAATGTGCGGTTTGATCATCGTTGAAGCTGGTTTCATGAAAATTGCCACACTGCTGCTGGGTATGCAGCTAACAATTGGTGGCATTGCCTATGCGCCGAATACAGCACCTCCAAACCAAGCCGAAATTTCGTTGAGCTCGTTCGAAAATATTTCGCTCGAATCTCCGGTTCGAGACAGTTGGAGAGTCGTGAATAGTTTTGACCAGCCGAATACCAGATTTGCAGCCGGTCATCGAGGTGTCGATCTCAAAGCTGAATTTGGCGAGACAGTAATTTCACCGGTTTCCGGGCAGGTCAGCTTTTCTGGAACCGTTGGAAAAAGAAGGCTGATCTCGATAACTGTCGATCACCTAGAGATAGAACTTGAACCAGTTTGTTCTCAACTCAAAGTCGGCGAAATGACAGCCGTTGAAGACCCCATTGGGGTGGTGTGCTTTGATTCCAGCTACCTATGGCACTGCGATGATCCCCCTTGTTTACATCTGGGGGTTTCTGGGGCCTACGGTTACCTCAACCCGATTTGGTTTACTAAACAGATCGAACCGAGTCAACTCTCTTTAAGCCCTGGGGTGAGCCCTTCGGTAGCCTTCGCGAAGTCGATCTATTGATACGTGAGTGTAAATCTGAGTTGTCGCCATCGACGCATGGCCCAGCAGCTCCTGAACGGCTCGCAAATCTGCTCCACCGTCAAGCAAATGAGTAGCAGCAGAATGCCTAAGGGCATGCGGGCCAAGTGCCTGCCCGCTCGAAGTTTGCAAGTTAGAGGCAATAAGGTCATAAACCTGGCGAACTCCGATGCGGCTTCCCCGTTGGCCAAGAAACACAGCCTCCCCGCTTTCCGCGCTTGCAAGCTGAGGCCGCCCTCTAACTAGCCAGCTCTCCAGAGCCCGTCTTGCAGGAGCACCAAATGGCACGGAACGTTCTTTCGAGCCCTTGCCAAAGACCCTAACCAAACCAGTTTCAAAACTGATATCGGTTCGATCAAGCCCAGTCAGCTCGGAGACGCGGATACCCGTGGCGTAAAGCAACTCAAACAATGCGTGATTCTGAAGGGCAACTGCATCGCCAGAATTTGCCAGCCTTTCTAAATGTGTAAGTAAATCTGAAATTGTTTCAGCATTGACCACTTTGGGCAGTGGACGCGAAGTCTTTGGTGAACGAAGTTTCAGCCCAGGGTCTGAGCTGATCTTTTTAGTCTCGAATAACCAAGCTGTGAAATTTCTTGCTGCAGCATTTTTTCGGGCCAAAGTGGTCTTTGCTAAACCCTCTTGAGTCAAATGCCAGAGCCATTCACGAAGCAGCTCTAGGTTTAGCTTAGAAACAGAGTGGCAACTTTTAGTTTCGAGAAACCTCTGCATGCCCAAAAGGTCTGAACGATAGGCGCGAATGGTGTTTGTTGCTGTACCTCGAATTGCGGCAAGATCATCGCAAAATGCTTCAATGCTCTGCCCGATGTCGTTCACAACTACAGATTAGTTTTCAACCGGTGCGAAAGCCGCCAACCATCTCGAAAACGCGCCGCCTTACCAAGAGTTTCTAAGGTATTCAGGGCAATCTCGACTTCCATTTCACCCAACCCGACCTCAGCTGCCACAACCCTGACAGATTTTTTCCCGGAGCCCAAGGCGTCTAAAACCCGCTGACAATTTTCACCAATGGGAAGATCATCGTGCGAAATTGTGCCAATATCCCCCATGCCCAAAAGCGCCCTGAAGTCGCTCTTGTCGGTAATCAGTTGAACTTCAGGGTTTTTGGCCAATCGGTAAATTCCGTGGCTTGCAGACTTGAAAATATCGCCAGGCACGACTCCTAAGTTTCGCCCGAGATCAAGAGCATTTTGAGCTGTATTTATTGTGCCCGACCGCCAGGCGGCCTCAACAATCAAAGTCGACCTACAGGATGCAGCGATTAACCTGTTGCGTTTGAGGAATCTCCATTTTGTAGGCTTTGACCCCGGTGGTGACTCAGTGAATAGCGCTCCGGTAAGCATTATTTGCTCAAAAAGCAATTTGTTCTCTGGCGGATACATGTAATCGAACCCGCCAGCTAGGTATGCAATTGTTTGGCTTCCTGCAGCTATTGCTGTTTGATGCGCCAAAGAGTCGATGCCTATCGCACCGCCAGAAATAACCGTCTGACCAGCCTCGGCAGCAACCGGAACAAATTCTCTAACGCAGCGCTCGCCGTAGTCACTTGAATTACGCGCGCCAATAATTGCGGTTGATTGTTGAAGAGTTGCCACCGGATTTCGCCCCATTACAAATAAGACGATTGGTTTTCCGGAACCGAGATCGGCTAAACCACTCGAATAAGGAGCTTCACTTGGTAACACCGTTTGCGCGCTGAAGGTTGTAAGAGCGTCAAGAGCGGTATCGACTAACTGCAGCGAAACTCTAAGATTCCAGCGCAGTTGGGCTTCAAAAATCTTCTTAGCTAACCTGGCAGTGTCTTTAGTTTCGCCAAACGAAAGCTTGGCTAACACGAGCGGGTCAGTTCTAGAAATAATGTGTTTCAGAGCCTGCTCGGCACCCAATCGATCGATAAGGGTTCCGGCTACTCTGTCGTCGGCTTCCGTAAAACAAGCAATTGCCAGTCGAGCAAAATGTTCTTTTGCACAGGTGATGTCTGCAGCCCAGTGTATTTTTTTGAGCTGTGCATCAGAAACGGAAGACCAAATGTGCTCTGTCATTCTGAGCTCGGATCTAGAGGTGAGTCGGATCCGCGAAAATAAAGAGCCTCACTGACATCTTCAAGAGTTGGTTGATCGTGACCGTTGAGGTCAGCGATTGTCCAAGAAAGTCTGTAGGCGCGCTCGAAACCGCGCATGCTTAGTTTCCCTGATTTACGTGCGGCATCGAGAAGTTTTACAGAATTACCTATGGGATACCGTTGCTGGAGTATTTGGCCTGGAACAGCCGAGTTATTCGCCCAATTTTCTGATTTGTATCTCGAAAGTGCTCGATTCCGAGCTTGAATAACCTGCTCGGAAAGTTCGCTGGTCCCTTTTGAAACCTCAGATGAGCTCGGAGCGCCAACCCGAAGCCTGATGTCAACCCGGTCGAGCAGTGGGCCGCTGAGCTTTGAACGGTATCTAACCTTCTGAGCGTGATTACATTCACAGCGCTTCAAGCCACCCAAAGCATAACCACAGGGACAGGGATTGGCAGCGAGGACCAATTGAAAATTTGCCGGGAAACTTGCGACCCCCGCTGCTCTGATAATGGAGACCGAACCCGATTCAAGCGGTTGCCGGAGCGACTCTAAGACAGGAACTTGAAATTCACACGCCTCGTCCAAGAAAAGCACTCCGTTGTGCGCCAAAGAGATTGCCCCTGGGGCCGGAATTGGACTGCCGCCGCCAACCATAGCGCTGACTGAAGCGTTGTGGTGTGGCGCACTAAAAGGAGGGTTGAAAATTTCGCTGGTTGGAGTGTCCAACAGTGATTGTCTGCCCGTCAAAGTTGTAAGTGCAGCCGATTCAAGAGCTTGACTAACTGTGAGCTTCGGTAGGATTCCGGCAAACCGTTGAGCCATCATTGTTTTGCCGGAGCCAGGCGGGCCAACCAAAAGAACATGATGCCCTCCCGCAGCTGCGATTGTTAGGCCTCGAATTAACGTTGCCTGACCACGCACCTCGTTGAAATCAGGCTGGTATCGCCGGTCATTTGATGAAGCAGCTAACTTGACATTCAGCTTCTCTTCAATGGCATTGGTTTCGACGGAAGCGTCAGCCGACTGAAACTTTCTAAGCTTAACTTCGATGCCCAATTTTTCGACCAGATCGGTCAAATTGGCCACCGGGATAATTTCAAGCTGGTCTATCAATCGTGTTTCGCCAAGATTGTCTGCTGGTACGTATGCCCGTTCGATACCGTTTTTGGCGGCTTCAAGCAACCCAGCAAGGACACCGCCGATGGGTCTGATTTTGCCGTCAAGCCCTAGCTCCCCGATAAACAGGGTGTTTTTGACCGAAAAATTTCTAAAACGATAACCGGTGGCTAAAACCGCAATAGCGATTGCCAAATCAAACCCGGAACCAAACTTTTTGAGTGCAGCCGGCGATAGATTCACCGTCAGTTTGCGCTGAGGCCACTTGAGACCGATATTTTGAACCGCGCTCTTGACCCGTTCTTTCGACTCGCTCAACGCGTTGTCTGGAAGCCCGATCAAACTGAAACCAGGCAGCCCGTTACCTACCTCAGCCTCAACCTGCACAACTCGGCCACTCATACCAAACATTGAAATTGCTTTCGCTAGCCCGAGTGCCATTAGCTGATTGCTTTCAAATGCTCAATTTTTACCTGACCTGAGCAAAATAAAACCGAGATCGCATCGAGTCGAATTCGAAAACCCGGACTTGCTTTGGCCAGGCACCACTCGTTAGCCAAGCGCCTCATTCTGGCAACTTTTGACGTGGTTACTGACTCAAATGGGTGCCCAAAAGATGTGTTGCTACGAGTTTTCACCTCGACAAAAACCAAGTAATTCTGGTCGGTGGCTACTATGTCGATTTCGCCGGTTCTGCAGTGCCAGTTGCGATCGATTACCGCGTATCCATGATTTTCTAAATACTCTGCCGCCAGTGTTTCGCCAGTTCGGCCAAGTGCTTGATTAGATTGCATCTCATCATGGTGAGGCAAACTCACGAATTGCTAAGCCACTGATAGGAAATCTGTGGATAACTTATTCTCCGACCGCTAGCTCTTTTGGCAGATTGAATGCTTTACCCGAGAGCTCTTCAACGTTTACATCTTTGAAGGTCAATACGCGAACTTTGTTTACAAAGCGGTCTGTGCGGTAAATGTCCCAAACCCAGACATCTGCCATGTTAATTTCAAAATAAAAATCACTACCGGCATCAACTCGGTTTAGCTCAACCTCGTTGGCTAGATAAAAACGCCGTTCCGTCTCAATGACATATTTGAATGTAGCTACGACGTCGCGATACTCGCGATACAGCGCCAGCTCGGCCTCGCGGTCGTAATCTTCGATTTCGTTTTCATCCATTGGCTAAAGTCTATTCATTTATTTCAAGCTGACCGTCAGCCAGAATCTTGTTCAACCAACTGTGGCGGTGGTGTTCGGAAGGGCCGAATCTCTTTAGCGCAGCAATATGGGTCGCCGCCGCGTAACCTTTATGGCTTTCGAAGCCGAATCGATTATCAGAATTTGACAATTCAACCATGTAGCGGTCTCTCAGCACTTTGGCCAGAACTGAGGCAGCTGCAACGCTCAAGCTATCTCGATCCGCTTTGGGTCTGACCACTACGGGAATTCCAAAACTAGAACTTCCGAGCCAGTCATGTGACCCATCAAGCAGAATCTTTATTCCGGATGAGGCCAGTTCTGAACGTTCAGGCCACGCTGCCAATGTCTGGTCAATCGCCAACCTGCCTGACTTCGCTAACGCTGAAATTATGCCGATTCGATCAATCTCTTCAGCCGAGACCATTCCGACTCCGAAATACCTGACCCAACTGACAATTGGTGAGAATAGCGCTTCACGCTGTTGCTCTGATAACAGCTTTGAATCAGCTATTCCCTTGGGCGCCTGTTCTAAGAAAATTTCATCGTAAAGATCAATTAGAACAGCACCAACGGCAACCGGTCCGGCAATTGCACCACGCCCCACCTCGTCAACGGCGATGAGATAACGAACCCCTGTTTGGCGAATATTCGCCTCAATCTCAAGGGTTGGGAACGTCTTTGAAGACATCTGGATAAGAACCAAGCCAGGTTAGATTTGTAAACGGCCAACTGATTAGAAATGCTCTGCCAACAATAAATTCTTTAGCAACGAAGCCCTTGGCAGGCAGGTCCGGGTGATACCGCGAGTCTTCGCTGTTGGGGCGGTTGTCGCCCATTACCCAAACCGACCCTTCAGGGACAGTGACATCAAATTCTGTTTCGGAAGGCTTAACCCCCGGAGCGATATAGGGTTCGTCGATAGCCACACCGTTGATTGTTAATTTTCCTGAAGCGTCACAGCAAACGACTCGGTCACCACCGACACCGATAACGCGTTTCACTAGATGTTGGCTGCTGTCAGGGGCAACAATTCCGAAAGAAGACAAGAACCACTCTGAAACGGCTTCAATTGGATTCAATTCGCGAGTGGATACTTCGCCCAACCAGCCCCCGGGGTCTTTGAAAACGACTATGTCGCCGCGCTGAACATCAATCAGGTCTGGCACCAACTCGTTGACGATTATTCGGTCGTCGATCTGAAGAGTTTCCAGCATTGAGCCGGATGGAATAAAAAATGACCGAATTAGAAAAGTTTTGATTAAAAGCGAAAGCACCAAGGCCGTGCCGACAATTACCAACAGGTCGATTAGAAGAGAAATAAAAGTATTTTTTCTCAGTCTGTTGAACTTAGTTAGAGCCGGAGAACTTGGTGCTTTGCGTTTTGGGCTTTGAAAGGGCCCGAGGTTTGTCATGCGATAAGGCTATTACGCGTTGTCGCGCTTCTCACGAATCTTGGCCTTCTTACCGCGAAGATCGCGCAGGAAGTATAGCTTCGCGCGACGCACGTCACCGCGGGTTACAACCTCGATCTTTTCGATGATTGGCGAGTGCACAGGGAAAGTACGCTCTACGCCAACCTGGAAGCTAATTTTGCGAACGGTGAAGGTCTCGCGAACTGAGTCGCCTGAACGACGAATAACGATGCCCTGGAAGACCTGAACACGGCTACGGTTACCTTCAATGATGTTTACGTGAACCTTTACGGTGTCACCAACACGGAACTCTGGGATGTCTGAGCGCAATGATGCTGCATCAACTACGTCAAGAATGTTCATTTTGAATCGCTCTCTGTTACTGCACGCAGGTCACCAACGGTTTAGTTTTTGATTGTCGCCTCATCGCCTGAACTCCCCTGCGGCAGAGTTTTTATCGGCTGAGCAACCTTTAGAGTTTAGCCCAGTTGGTCGCCGTTGGGCAACAGGTCGGGTCGAACTCTGCGGGTTCGCTCTAGTTGTTGCTCTTTACGCCATTTTGCAATCAGGGCATGATTACCGCTTAGCAAAACATCCGGGACGTCTAGACCCCGCCAGCTAGCCGGTTTTGTATAGCTTGGGTACTCGAGCAAACCATCCGAGTGGGACTCTTCAATCAGGCTATCTGCGTTTCCAATTACGCCGGGTATTAGCCTCGAGATTGCCTCAATCATGGCAAGCGCAGCAACTTCTCCGCCGTTTAGCACATAGTCGCCGAGGCTTACCATTCGAACGTCGGCTCTAGTGGCGGCGAAATCAATTACGCGTTGGTCTATGCCCTCATATCGACCGCAGGCAAAAACAAGATGGCTTTTGTCGGCCAACTCGTAAGCCATTTTTTGGTTGAATGGCTCTCCTGCTGGCGAAGTGAAAATTACCGTGCTCTCCGAATTGGGCAGCAATACTTGATCGAGAGCCAGACCCCAAGGTTCGGGCTTCATGAGCATTCCGGCACCGCCACCGTATGGAGTGTCATCAACAGTTTTGTGCTTGTCGAAGGTGTAATCGCGAAGATTATGTGCAGTGAAACTGATTAGGTTTTTTTCGCGGGCTTTACCCAATAGAGAAAGATCTAGTGCCTGAAAGTAATCAGGAAAAATCGAAATTGCATCGATTTTCATTAGTCTTCCTCAGCTAGGTCCTCAAAAAGCCCACCGGGTGGGGTCACAGTCAGAGTACCAGCGGCCATGTCAACGTCGGGAACAAAGGCCTTGACGAACGGAACCAAAACTTCTTTTTCAGCAGTTTTTACTGCCAGCAAATCTTGCGCTGGTAAATGGTCAACTCGCTCGACAACGCCGATCTCAACGCCGTCGCGAAGTACCTTGAGCCCGATTAGCTGATAGTCGTACCAGGCGTCTTTTTCTTTTGGAAGCTCATCGGTGTTTGCTCGGTACAAAAGTATGGCCCTGACCAGCGAATCGGCCATTGTGCGGTCTTGAACCTCTTTGAGAAATAAGACAGGAGCTTGGTTGTACCAACGGAGCTCGGAAACGGTCACAGTATGGCCGAACCATGGGGATGAATCTGGAACCTGAAGTTCAAGAACGGTTCCGGGGGTGAAACGCTCATTTGGCGAATCAGTGTAAAGCTCTAATTTGAAAGCTCCTTTGAGGCCGTGGGCCTTGACCAGACGGCCAACTCGGAGCGTGTCTTGCTTAGAAATCGTTATCGACCACGTCGACACGAACTTTCTTACCGTCGGCAAGAGCATTCACGACAGTTCGAAGTGCTTTTGCGGTGCGGCCGTTGCGCCCGATCACTCGACCCAAATCATCTGGGTGCACGTTTATCTCAAGCAGGTCTCCGCGAGAGGTGCTTCGTGCAGTCACGGCGGCATCGTCAGGATTGTCGACGATGCCTTTGACTAGGTGTTCGAGCGCAGCGGCAAGCACTTACTAAGCCTCTTCTGCAGGTGCTGCGGCCTCTGCCTCCGCTTCAGCGGCTGGCGCCTCTTCAGCAGGAGCTTCGGCTTCAACAGCAGCTTCTTCGACAGCAGGAGCAGCCTCGGCTACAACAGCCTCTGACTCAACTGCAGCCTCAACTGCAACTTCTTCGACAGCCTCAACTGGAGCCTCAGCGGCAGCCTTCTTAGCTGCAGCCTGCTCGTCTTTTGGAAGAAGAACTGGCTTCTTCTTGGTGTCGATGACGAACTCTGCTTTTGCTTCTCTGGTCTTGACAACGTTCTTCGCGTTCTTGTCACCCTTTGAAGCCTGGAAGTCACCGGTTAGCTTCAGAATTGCTTCGACCTGCTCGGTTGGCTGAGCGCCAACACCTAGCCAGTAGCGGGCACGCTCTGAGTTAACCTCGATGAACGATGGGTTCTCGGTCGGAATGTAGCGACCAATTTCTTCAATTACGCGTCCGTCACGCTTGGTGCGTGAGTCTGCGACGACGATGCGGTAGTGAGGCGCGCGGATTTTGCCCATGCGCTTCAGGCGGATTTTAACTGCCACAAATACTCCTGTGATGTGAAATGGGGCGAACATTCATCCGTGAGCGTGGGGTGCACACTCGGAAGAAAAAGCTCTAGGGTTTGCGGCGCAAGATTAGAGGGTCATGCGCTTGGCAACCTTATTATTCTGCCAGAAAAGCGGGGCTCGCGCCACCACTATTGCAAAAGACGGGAATTAAATTCCAAAGGATGATCCGCCAGAGGATGAACCGGGATCATTTCGGCCTGATAGTCGTGCCGCTTCTTCAGCCGCACGTTTAGCCGGATTTCCAGATTTGGAACCCTTTTTCTTGTCTTTTGACTTCGATTTCCCTGCGCCAAAACCAGCAGAACGCATGCCGGGCATTTTTGGCATACCTGGCAGCTGCGGTGTGCCGCCTCGGGCCACAGTCTTCATCATTTTGGCTGCTTGCTCGAAGCGATTCACCAGAGAGTTAACTTCGGTTACCGTGGTGCCAGAGCCCCTGGCAATTCGGGCTCTTCTTGAACCGTTTAAAACCCTGGGTTGAGTGCGCTCGAGCGGAGTCATAGACCGAATAATTGCCTCGGTGCGATCAATTTCTCTCTCATCGAAGTTGTCTAGCTGAGCACGCATCTGGCCGGCACCTGGCATCATGGCCAGCATGCTCTTTAGTGATCCCATTTTGCGCAATTGCTGCATCTGATCCAAGAAATCTTCAAGGGTGAATGTCTCTTTGGCAAGTTTTTCAGCGAGCGCCTTGGCCTCAGTTTCGTCAAACTGCTTCTGAGTTTGTTCGATAAGGGTGAGCACATCTCCCATGTCGAGAATTCGACTCGCAATGCGATCCGGATAGAAAGGCTCAAACGCATCGAGACCCTCGCCGTTCGATGCAAAGATGATTGGCTTACCGGTAATAGAAGCCACCGATAGCGCAGCACCGCCGCGAGCATCGCCATCAAGTTTGGTAAGCACAACTCCGGTAATGCCAACGCCATCTTCGAACGCTTTGGCTACGTTTACGGCATCCTGACCAATCATCGAATCAATTACGAAAAGAATTTCGTCAGGATCGACTGCGTCACGGATGTCGATAGCCTGTTGCATCAGCTCTTCGTCTACGCCGAGTCGGCCGGCAGTGTCGACAATGACCACACTGTACTGTTTGGCGGTTGCATGCTTGATGGCGTCTTTGGCAACCTTGACGGGATTTCCAACGCCGTTTCCAGGTTCGGGCGCAAAAACGTCTACCCCGGAACGCTCACCAACCACCTGAAGCTGATTCACAGCATTTGGTCGTTGCAAGTCGGCGGCGACCAGCAACGGCGTTTGGCTCTGACCTTTTAACCACTTTGCGAGCTTTCCGGCCAAAGTCGTTTTACCAGATCCCTGCAAGCCGGCAAGCATAATCACCGTTGGTGGGGTCTTTGCAAAGGCTAATTTTCGTTGAGCGCCACCGAGAATCTTTACCAGCTCATCGTTGACAATCGAGACAACCTGCTGAGCCGGGTTGAGTGCTTTGGAGACCTCATCGCTTAGTGCACGATCGCGAACTGCCGTAATGAAGTTCTTGACCACCTCAAGGGCGACATCGGCTTCAAGTAGAGCACGCCTGATCTCTCTTAGAGTGGCATCAATATCTGCGGGGCTTAGTTTGCCTTTGCTACGAAGATTCTTGAAGGTATCGACTAGGCGATCCGAAAGATTTCCAAACATAAAACTCCTTAGCCGACTAGGCCTTCAGCAAACTCACGAGCGTCGAAGAACGCAAAATCGTTGATACCCTCGCCCACCCCGACCAGCTTCACCGGAATGCCCAGCTCTCGCTGAATAGCGTAAACGATGCCGCCCTTGGCAGTTCCATCGAGCTTGGTTAGTACTACACCGGTGACTTTGGCAATTTCGGCAAAAGCTTTTGCTTGGGACAGGCCGTTTTGCCCGGTCGTGGCGTCAATAACCAGTAGCACCTCGTTGATCTGAGCGCGCTTTTCAACGACGCGTCGAATCTTCTCGAGTTCGGCCATCAAATCAGTCTTGTTCTGTAAACGGCCTGCCGTGTCAATAATTAGGATGTCAGCGTCGTTTGCGATTGCATGGTCGACCGACTCAAAAGCCACACTAGCCGGGTCTTGGCCTTCGAGTTTTGGTCTAACAAGAACTGCCCGCGCTCGATCGGCCCAGGTTGCAATTTGATCCACGGCAGCCGCCCTAAAGGTGTCTGCAGCCCCGATTACGACCGACCAGTCTCCTTCCGACAACCAGTTTGCAAGCTTGCCAATAGTTGTGGTCTTGCCCACACCGTTGACGCCGACCACCAGAAAAACGTATGGAAGTTTGCCATCGGACAAATTCAAAGCTGAATCGTCTCTGGTGAGTTGCTCAGTAATTACATTCGACAAAATTTGCTTGAGCTGGGTTTCAGTTGCAGCTCCAGATTTTTTGGCGCGAGCCTTCACCTCACCGACGATTTGCAACGAAGCGTCAACGCCAAAATCGGCCTGGAGCAAAATATCCTCTAGTTCATCCAGATTTTCAGGATCAAACTTGATGCGGCTGAACAGGCTGCGAATGCCTTTTTTGGCTGAGCGCTTGGGTAATTCAACCGAAATTAGTACTGGTTCAGGCTGAGCTACCTGAGGTTCGGTTTGTGCATTCGAGCCAGCCTCAGAAACATGTTTTTCAGATTCGGATTCGATCTTCGGCACCGCAACGGCTTCTGGAGTGGGCTCATCATAATCAACCGCGGTCGACGGCTCGCGATCAACAATTTCTGGTGCGAGTGCTTGCTCAGGTTCAACACTCTGCTGCTCAGCATGTGGCTGCTCGAGGCCCGGCTGCTCAGCTTCTTCGCTGCGCTTACGCTTCCAGAACAAAAAACCCACGGCTAGGCCTTCTCAATCAGACGCTGCCCAACAACTGCAGAAACGCCATCTTGACGCATCGAAACACCGTAGAGCGCATCCGCAATCTCCATGGTGCGCTTTTGGTGAGTGATGATGATCAGCTGAGAATTAGTCTTCAAGTCTTCAAGAATCTGCAGCAACCTTCCGAGGTTGGCATCATCGAGAGCCGCCTCGACCTCATCCATCACATAGAAGGGCGAGGGGCGGGCCTTGAAAATTGCAATCAGAAGTGCCACCGCAGCCAAAGAACGTTCACCACCGGAAAGCAGCGAGAGCCGCTCGATACGCTTGCCAGCCGGCTTGACGCTCACCTCAATGCCCGTGGTGAGCAGGTCTTCAGGATTAGTCAAGAAAATTGAGCCACTACCCCCAGGGAACAAGACTGGAAAGACTCGTTCGAAGGCGTTTTTAGTGTCTTCGAACGCCTCAGCAAAAATGGCCTGCATTTTCACGTCGAGGTCTTCGATGATCTGGAGCAAATCTTTTCTGGTTTGAGTTAGATCTGCGAGCTGCTCGGTTAGGAATTTATGCCGCTCCTCTAACGCCGCAAACTCTTCAAGTGCTAGCGGATTTACTTTTCCGAGCTTTTCGTAGAGGCGTTCTCCATCGCGGAGACGACGAAGCTGCTCATCGCGGTTGAAGTCTCTGAGACCATCTTCTGCCGTTTCATCAGGTATTCGGTTTTGCGGGCCGTACTCGGCAAGCAAAATTTCTTGCTCAAGCCCCAGCTCATCATTTGCGCGCGAAACTAGGTTGGCCAAATTTAGGCGCTTCTCGTGGTTGGCCATTTCAATGTCGTGAACGCTCTGCGTTAGGATTTGCAACTTCATTTGAATTTCGGCGGTTTCGCCACGAAGACGAACTAATTCAGCGTTTTGATTTGACCGCTGGGTCTCTAGCTCATGAAGTTTTACTTTTGCAAAAGTTGCCGACTCAGCAATCTTTGCGAGTAAAACCGGCAAAACTGAGGCCACTCGACTGGCTCGCGCCAGCTGATTGGCCTGTTTTTCAGCAGCGGCCTTAGCACGTTCAATCGCAAGTTGAGCATCAGCGATTTGTGCTTTTAGCTGCGCGACTCTCTGAGTTTCAACGCGCGCTCGCTCTAGAGCTGCACCAAGTTCAACACGAATTTCAAGCTCAACCTGGCGACGATTTTCTAGCTCCTGCGCCAACCGGTCGCGGTCATCTACGTTAACCTGAGGGCGCTCTTGTGATTCGAACTCAGCCTTGTTGCGCTCGGCCAGTGCAACCGCGTTAAGGGCAAGTTCGATGGATGCCTCGGCCTGCTCGGCAACCTTAATAAGACGATCAAGATCTGCCTGCGAAGCTTCAACCTGAACGCGAAGCCGACCAAGTTTTTCGGCATTCGCTGCCAACTCGGAGTCATGTGCATTGAGGGCAGCATGAGCAGCGGCAGCGCTCTCTTTTGCTGCTGTCTCATTTGATTTCGCCTGTGCCAATTCAGCTTTGTAAGTTTCGAGCTGCTCGGTTACCCGCGCCAGTTTTTTATCGGCTGCATCACGCTCGGCAACAAGCTCTACTTTTGAGGGTTTGCTTGACGATCCTCCGCGCAAAACAGAATTGGTTAGCACATCGCCGTCAAGGGTTATCAAGACGAGATTAATCACCGATTTGTCGTTTTGATACAGGCGTTGCGCAGCAACAAGATCGTCAACTATTACGACATTTTCGAGCAGGGCTAGAACACCCGACGGAGCTTTTACAACATCTGCAGCTGCTCTAGCTCCGACAACCTTAGGAAGAGATTTGAGTTTGCCCTCAGACTCAACGTCGGCAACAATAATCTCGGCCCTACCACCATCAATGTTTTTTAGGTAGTCAAGAGCAGCAATTCCTGCCTCTCGAGAATCAGCTACGAGAGCATCTGCAAGCGAACCGAGGGCTGCCGCAACCGCGGTCTCGAACCCGGTTTCAATTTTCATGTGGCTGGCCACAAGCCCCCGAAGCCCGCGAAGCCCTGCCGAGATGAGCTCGCTCGAACCATCTTTTTGCTCCAGGGTCAGATTGAGTGCGGAACGTTTAGCAGCGAGTGAATCGCGTTCTCGTTCAGCCTCGTGTATTTTGTCGCGCAGCTCTTCAATCTGCGATGCCGCTGCAGCTACCGCGCGCTGGGCTGCGTCATACTTTTGCTCGAGGGTGTTGTCTGCACTGCCACTCTGACCAGCGAGCTCAGACTCTAGCGTCTTGAACTCTGAAGTTTTTAGGTCAAGACGTTCTTTAGCCTGTCTTGCGGCTGATTTATGGCGCTCTACCTCGCCACGCAACGACTCAAGTCTCGATTTAGCAACCGCAACTTCGTTGCCATATTTGGCTTTATCAAGGTCAAATTTCGAGATCAGCGCATTTTGTTCAGCAATTTGCCGGTCAAATTTTTCAAGGTTTTCGCGTGCTTGATTTCGATGTTCTTCTGACGCTAAGAGCTGCGTCTGAAGGGAATTCACTTGATTCTGCAGTTCAACCAGCGCGACTTCGGCGGCGGCTGCTTCGTCAGCTATCGCGGCGGGATCTACTGTCGCAGCCCCCACTGAAGCCTGAGATTCAAGCATCGCAATTCGCTGATTGGCAACCGTCAACAGCGAACGCACTCGCTCGGCAGCGGTGTCGAACTGATATGAAATCGAACGCGCACGGTCAACTTCATCATTGATTTGCGCAGCTTCCAGCTGGCTAAGGCGTTGGGTATTTTCGGCTAGAAGCTCTTGCAAGATGTTTCGCTCGGCCCGACGATCAGCTTCACTCTTAGCGGTTTCTTCCAATGCAGCATGCAGCTGTGAGATGTCAAAAGCAAGGATTCGAGCTTTTGCGTCTCGCACAATTGCAGCGATACCCTGCGCCTCTCTGGCAACCTCTGCCTGTTGGCTCAGTGGCTTGAGCTGTCGCCTAACTTCACCAGCGAGATCGTTCAATCGGGTTAGGTTGATTTGCATCGCCTCAAGTTTGCGCTGAGTCTTTTCTTTTCGCCGACGGTGCTTCAAGATTCCGGCGGCTTCCTCAACATAGCCACGACGTTCTTCAGGTGTGGCAGCAAGAACATTGGCGATCTGCCCTTGGCCAACAATGACATGCATCTCACGACCGAGGCCTGAGTCGCTCAACAACTCTTGAACGTCTAGTAGTCGGCAGGCATCTCCGTTAATTGCGTACTCACTGCCGCCGTTACGAAACAAGGTTCTGGAAATCGTAACTTCGCTGTACTCGATTGGCAGAGCGCCATCGCTGTTATCTATAGTGAGGATTACCTCAGCGCGACCAAGCGGACCCTTGGTTGAGGTGCCGGCGAAAATGACGTCTTCCATTTTGCCGCCGCGAAGGGTTTTCGCCCCCTGCTCACCCATAACCCAGGCAAGAGCGTCAACAACATTTGACTTACCAGATCCGTTAGGGCCAACCACAGCTGTGACACCTGGCTCAAAGGCAAAGGTGGTTGCATTAGCAAATGATTTGAAGCCTTTGAGGGTGAGGCTCTTGAGATACAAGCGCAGCACTCCCCTCTGAATTATCTGGATTCGGCGTCAACCGCCATCACAAAATTACCGCATTATGGCTTCAGCTTTTGACACTTGGGGCAGAAGTGTGAGCCGCGGTTCATCCAACTATCTCGTTTGATTGGCGCACCGCATCGCTTACAGGGCAAACCAGTCATACCGTAGGCGTTAAGGGAAACTGCAAAGTACCCAGATTCGCCATTAACGTTTTTGTATTGTTCGTCAAAGCTGGTGCCACCTTCGGCCACAGCTGCGCGAAGAATTTCTTTAACCGAATCGAGTAACTCTGCTTTTTTTGCTCTACTGAGGCTGGCGGCAGGCTGGTCATAGTGAAGTTTTGTTCGCCATAGGGCCTCATCGGCATAAATGTTGCCGATACCACTGAGCGTTTGCTGATCAAGTAGCACCCGTTTGATGCCCGACTGTTTTTTTGCAAATTTAGCGATCACAGCAGCTGTGTCGAAGTGCTCATCTAGCGGGTCTCGGCTGATGTGAGCCGCCTGCGCGGGAATCAAATTCAACCACTGGGCGTCAGCCACCTCTGGGCAAAAACCCGCACGCTGGCCACCGGGGCACGGTACGAGTTCGTCAATAGCTAGAGAACCAAAAAGCCTCTGGTCGATAAATCTAAATTCGACCATTTCGCCAGCTTTGGTTTCGACAGTAATTACAATCCTGGTTAATTTGTCTTCGGGGGCACCTGCTTCACGAATAAGCATTTGCCCGCTCATTCCTAAGTGGCCAACCAGGGCAAGATGAATTTCGCCGCTTTTCTGCAAATTTGGCCTGATTGGCATCCACAAGAATTTTCCTCGTCGAACAACGCCCTCAATTTCAGCACCCAGCAAAGTTGCCTCGAAATCCGATGGGCCACCCGGGTGGCGCTTTAGGGATCTTGAATCGAAGATGGTGATGTTTCTAACTATGCTCCCGGTCAGAAACGGGGCTAGACCGGCGCGAACAGTTTCAACCTCTGGTAGCTCAGGCAATCTAATTCCTATTTTGTAAGACGTCTAGCGCTGCAATTGCCGCAGCTGTTTCAGCGCTTTTTTTAGACCTGCCGATTCCACTGCCCATCATTTTCTCGCCGATTAGCACTTTGGAGTAAAAGGTTCGGTCATGATCTGGGCCATCAAAACTGGTTTCATATCTGGGCAAGTCTTTACCTCTGTTTTGAGCCAATTCTTGAAGAGTGGTTTTAGGATCTGAATTCGCTCGGAGCGCATCAGGATTCTCAAGCATGGGAAAAACATATTTTTGAATTAGCTCTGTGGCTGCGTGAACGCCCGACGAAATCAGTGCTGCCCCCAAGACAGCTTCAAATGCATCCGCAAGCAAATTAGTTTTTTGGCGGCCGCCGGTCTGTTCCTCGCCTTTGCCAAGTCTCAGAAAGTCACCGAGACCAATTTGATTTGCGGCCTCAGCAAGCGCAGTAGCTGAAACTACTGCGTTCTTGACCTTGGTCATCTCACCCTCGGCAAGGTCGGGCAGTAGTCGGTAGATGTGCTCTGTAACAACAAAACCCAACACCGAGTCGCCTAGAAACTCTAGGCGTTCGTTGTTGGGTGGGTTGCCGTTCTCGTATGAGAACGAGCGATGAGTTAGAGCCGTAAGCAGAAGCTCTTGGTCAATCTCAACGCCGAGACGTGCGCTCAGCCGATTGAGGTTCATCGCGGAAATTGGATGATTTAAGCGTCTGCGACCTTGCGGCCCTTGTACTCAAGGAACAGGGCGTTGCCGGCTGAGTCTTCAACTAGCTTGGCGCGGTGAGGCAGGCTGTATACGGTCTTGCCGTTTTCAATGGTCTTCACCAAGGTGACCTCGGCTGCCTTCCACTGTGAACGACGTGAGTGAGTGCGTGAGCGAGATAGTCGACGCTTTGGTACTGGCATGGTACTTACTCTTCCTTTTTGCTAAAACTTTCGAGAGCAGCCCATCGCGAATTAGTCGCGGTTTCGTGCTCATGCTGCGGGTTTTCAGCCAGCTTCACACCGCACTCAGGGCATAACCCAGCGCAATCAGCGCTACAGAGAGGGTGGTACGGAAGGCTTAGAACAACCGCGTCACGGATGGCTTGTTCAAGATCGATTTTTTCGTCTATGACAGCGAAGTCATCCTCGTCAGTTACAGAATAGGCGAAAAGCTCTTGAAAATCCACCTCCAGTGCCGAAGAAATTGGATCCAGGCATCGTGAACACTCACCCTCTGACCTGACAAAAATTTCGCCAGTTGCCAAAATTCCCTCATGAACCGACTCGAGCCTGAGGTCAAGCTCAAGATTTGCCCCTGACCGAACCTGGATTATTCCATCACCAAGAGCCTCAGGAACATTGATGTCGAGCTCAAGCTCACGCATCTGACCGGGCTTGTGCATGAGGTCATGAACATTAATTTGATAAGCGGTTGAAGCCATGTTGAATTACTTTCGATTAGTCGCAGTAGATGCTAACGCTCGAGCAACTGCCTTCGGAACATATTTGCCAACCGAACCGCCAAGATCTGCAACTTGCTTGACGAGCGAGCTTGAAACTAAGCCGTGTTCTGGGTTCGCAGGGATAAAGATTGTTTCGACCTCAGCAAGATCATGATTAACCTGTGCCATTGGTAATTCGTAATCTAGATCGACGTTGTTTCTAAAGCCCTTGACCAATGCCGATGCCCCGACCATCAAGCAGTAATCCACCAGCAGGCCAGAATCGAGAGTGTCGACTTTTATCTTGGCTCCAGCGTGAATACCCAGCTCTGCGAGACTTTCGCGAATCAGAGTTACGCGCTGTTCGCTGCTGAAACGGGGGTTTTTACCCGGATTGTGAACCACCACAATGTGCAACTCATCAAAAATGCGAGTCGCGCGCGCGGCTACATCTAGATGCCCAAGGGTGACGGGGTCGAAAGATCCGGGATAAACCGCAATTGAAGCCATAGCTAAACGGTAGCCCACTTTTCCAAACGCGCAAAAGCAAAAACTGCCTAGGCCTTGGCTAAATTCTCCTGAGCGCTGCTCTCAACCTGGTTGATTGCTGCGAGCAAACTCGCTGGACACGCTGGTGGGGTACTTCTAAAAACGCTCAGCGCATAGTCTCTCGCTCGCTGAATCAAATCTCTATCCGAGATAACGCTTAGCAGCCTAAGACTCGATACGCGACCAGATTGACTAACCCCCAAAACGTCGCCCTCTCTTCGGTAAGCCAGGTCAATCTCACTCAACTCGAATCCGTCAGATGTATCAGCAACTGCCTGAACCCGTTCGAGAACAGGCGTACCCTCTTCGGCGCTGGTGAGCAGCAGACATAGCCCCGGCAAGCCACCACGGCCAACACGTCCGCGAAGCTGGTGCAACTGGCTGATTCCGAAACGGTCAGCATCAAGCACAATCATTACGGTTGCATTTGGAATGTCGACCCCGACCTCAATTACAGTGGTGGAGACCAAAACATCTAGTTCGCCGGCCTGGAATGAGGCCATAATCTGACCTTTTTCATCGGAAGTTTGTCTACCGTGCAAAGCTGCTATTCGCAGATCTTTCAGTGCAGGATTTACGCGTAGCGAGTCAACCACCGGTAGCACAGCTGCAGTTTTGTAGTTACTACCTGAAACCTCATCTGCTTTCGCAACGTCTTCATACTCTGGTTCCCCAAGATCGTCAGATTCATCGATTCGAGGGCACACCACGAATGCTTGCCGCCCACTTTTTACCTCTTCAGCTACTCGCTGCCAAACCCTCGCAACCAGGCCGGGTTGAGACAGTTGAACAACGTGTGATGAAATTTGCTGTCTTCCAGCTGGCAGTTCAGTGAGCGAGGAAACATCTAGGTCACCAAAGACCGTGACCGCAAGAGTTCTTGGAATGGGAGTGGCCGTCATAGTTAACACGTGTGGCGGTAGTTTCGCCTTCAGGCGCAGAGCCTCGCGTTGATTGACGCCAAAGCGGTGCTGCTCATCAACCACTATCAAACCCAAGTCGTAAAAATCGACTTTGTCTGCGATAAGTGCGTGGGTGCCAATGACAATCTTCGCCTTGCCACTGATGATCTGCAGCAATGCTTGTTTTCGCTGCTGAGTTGAGAGCTGCCCGGTCAGCAGAGTTACTCCGAGCTCGCGGCTGAGTTCATCGCCTAAGTTTTTGGTAATGCTGTTGAAATGTTGATTTGCCAATACTTCGGTCGGGGCAAGCAGGGCTGATTGCCCATCGGTGTCGGCGACGACCAGCATCGCCCTCAACGCAACCAGGGTCTTTCCACTGCCAACCTCACCCTGTACCAATCTGTTCATTGGGCTGCTGCCCGCTAAGTCTTGAGAAATTTGTTCGCCGATTTCAGACTGACCCTTGGTTAGTTTGAAAGGTAGTTCGGCATCAAATTTTGCTAGCAACCCACCGTCAATTGATCTTCTGGGCGTTGCAGTCAGGTTCGTGTTGTCGAAGCGACGCTTGACCAAAATGCTTTGCAGTAAAAAAGCTTCGGTAAATTTGAGTGTTTCCCGAGCCGTTTTCCAGTCGGATTCAACCTCGGGTTGGTGAATCCGCCGCAGAGCCTCAGCAATCGACAATAAATTCTCATTTGAAGCAATTTCGGTTGGAATTATCTCGGGTAAAGCTTCAAGAGTGTCAAGCACGATTGCCATCGAACGAGCAATTGCCCATGTGGTTACCGACGCAGCAGCAGGATAGATAGGAATCGGCAGTTTGGCCCATTTTTGAGCGTCGGCTTCGCTGATTTCATCAGGGAAAAGCTCATAATCAGGGTGGGCCAGCTGAAGCTTTCCCTGATAGCTGCTAATTTTGCCCGCGAAAAGCCCTCGAGAGCCAACGCGAAGTTCTTTTTGACGCCACGCCTGGTTAAAGAAAGTCAGGGTCAACTTCCCCATGTTTCCGGTCGCCGAGCCATCGGTGATTACCACCTCGAGAATGCTCCCCTTTTTGCCCTTCATATAACGCTCAGAAACCGAAACCACGTCTGCAACTACTGTTACCGGCTCCCCCAGAGGAATTTCGCGAATCGGGGTGAGCTCTCCCCTGGTTGCGTATCGTCTCGGATAGTGTTGCAGCAGGTCGGCGACCGTCTGTAACCCCAGATGACGAGCCAAAGCTTTAGCCGTTCGGTCTCCGAGCACGGCATCGAGTTTGGTTTGGGGTAGCAGCACAATTCAATCTTCACCCTCGCGCTAGGCTTGGCGCATCATGACACGAATCATTGGCGGAATTGCAGGCTCAATCAAGCTGGTTAGCCCAGCAAAACCCACTCGACCGACCAGTGATCGCATTCGCGAGGCAATTTTTAATCGTCTAGAAGCCCAAGATGCAATTTCAGGATTATCGGTGCTTGACCTTTATGCGGGTACTGGAGCGCTCGCTCTAGAAGCAATTTCAAGGGGCGCAGACCGGGCGATGATGGTTGAAAAAGACAGTAAAGCCGCAGCCGTATGTATTAAGAACTCGTTGCTGGTTCAAAAAGCAATAGAAAAAGCTGGCGAATCTGCGGGAACCAAAGTGGTCAACAAATCTGTGTCTAGCTTTCTAAGTTCAGCAGCTGAATATCAGGCAACTTTTGATCTGGTGTTCATTGACCCGCCGTACGAGATATCAAATTCGGAAATCACTGAAAACCTTGAGCAATTGCTGCCGCTGCTCAAACCGGAAGCCATTGTTGTCGTTGAGCGCTCAAGCCGCAGCGGAGAATTTGCAATACCTGAGATGTACCAAAAAGAAAACCAGAAGAACTACGGCGACACCGAGATCTTCTGGTTTCAGTTGATTAACTAGAAATTTTTAGTGGAAAAACCCCTGCAGGTCACGCTTCGGTTCTCCGATGTAAATCTGCTGAGGGCGACCAATCTTGGTGGCCGGGTCTACGTTCATTTCACGCCAGTGTGCGATCCATCCTGGCAGTCGACCCATTGCGAAAAGAGCTGTAAACATTCGTGGAGGGAAGCCCATGGCCTTGTAAATCACGCCGGTATAGAAATCGACATTCGGGTACAGCTTGCGCTCGATGAAATACTCATCGGCAAGCGCCGCTGCCTCGAGTTCTTTAGCGATGTCGAGCAGCGGGTCTGAAACACCTAGTTCGGCCAGAACTCGATCTGCAGTTGCTTTGACGATTCGGGCACGCGGATCGAAACTCTTGTAAACACGGTGGCCGAAGCCCATTAGGCGAACACCGTCTTCTTTGTTTTTTACCTTCTGAACAAAGGTCTGCACTGATTCGCCAGAGTCGCGAATCGAACTCAGCATTTCAAGTACCGCCTCGTTGGCACCTCCGTGCAAGGGACCGAACAGGGCGTTGATTCCGGATGAAATGGAGGCAAACATGTTCGCCTGCGAAGACCCAACCAGTCGAACAGTTGAGGTTGAACAGTTTTGTTCGTGGTCTGCGTGCAGCACAAGCAAAGTGTCTAGAGCCTTGGTAACGACCGGGTTCTGAATGTAGTCTTCAGCTGCGTTTCCGAAGGTTAGGCGTAGGAAGTTTTCAACATAATTCAGGCTGTTGTCTGGGTAAAGGAGAGCCTGGCCGAGGCTGTTTTTGTGAGCATACGCAGCCAGAACCGGCAGTTTTGCCAACAGCCTGATGGTGCTCAACTCGACCTGCTCAGGGTCGTGCGGGTCTAGAGAGTCTTGATAGAAAGTTGAAATGGCCGAAACACCAGCAGCCAGCACAGCCATCGGGTGGGCGTTTTGCGGCATGGCCTGGAAAAGGTTTTTGAGATCTTCGTGAAGCAGAGTGTGGCGTCTGATGCGGTCTTCAAAAGACGAGAAATCTTCGCCGCTCGGAAGGTTGCCGTAAATGAGAAGGTGCGCAGTTTCCAAAAAGCTCTTCTGGCCGGCGAGCTGCTCGATTGGGTAGCCGCGGTGACGAAGCACGCCATTGGCTCCGTCGATAAATGTGATGGCTGATTTGGTTGACGCAGTATTTACAAACCCTTGGTCATAAGCGGTGAGCCCGGTGATTGCGGTGAGCTTCGAGATGTCTACCGCTGAAGGGCCGTCGACGCTCTGAATGACTGGAAGTTCTGCTGTTACGTCGCCGTAAGAAACGGTTACTTTGTCGCTGGAGGACATCTAGCTCCTAATAAAAATCTGCCTATTGACTAAGCCTTGGATAAGCCTATTCCATCGCGCAGCCTGCGAGCACCCTCTGATACCTTGGCATCGGTGGCGGTTATGGAGAACCTAACGTGCTGGGTGCTGTGTTCACCGTAGAAGACTCCGGGCACAACAACAATGCCTAATTCAGCCATTCGGTCAATAGTTTTCCAGCAGTCTTCATGCAACGTTGCCCAAAGATATAGACCAGCCTGCGAATCGCTCAACTCGAATCCGTATTCACGAACTGCAGACAATAAAATTTCTCGACGCTCTCGATAAATCTCTTTTTCAACGCGAACGTGCTCTTCATCACCGAGCGCAACCACCATCGCCTTCTGCACTGGTGCCGGGGTGTTCAATCCTGAGTGCATTCTCAGGTTGACTAGGCCTTTGATCAGCTTGGCCTCACCCACAGCGAACGCTGCGCGGTATCCGGCAAGGTTTGATTGCTTACTCAGTGAATAAACAGCCAAAACACCCTCGTGACTGTCGCCGCAAACTCGAGGATCTAGCACCGAGGGAATAGGTTTTTCAGACCACTCTCCCCAGCCAAGTTCGGCGTAGCACTCGTCACTTGCCAATAGGGCTCCGAGCTCGCGCGCACGATCGACTGCAGCCTTCATCTCGGCAACATCAAGAACTCTGCCATCTGGGTTACCCGGTGAGTTAATCCAGGCCAGTTTGGTATTTTCAGGCCATTTAGCTGGATCATCTTCGGAAACAATTTCAGCCCCGCAAAGCGCGGCTCCAACCACGTAAGCGGTGTAGGCAACTTTAGGCTGAACCACTACATCTCCTGGGCCCAAACCCATCAGTAGAGGCAACCAGCTAATCAACTCTTTTGATCCAATGGTGGGCATTACCTGTTCAGGTTTTAGCCCACTGACACCTCTTCTGCGCGCAAACCACTCAACCACTGCGGCCTTGAACTCAGGCGAACCTCCGGTCGAAGGGTAACCGGGGGCGTTCGATGCTGCATTAAGTGCGTCTTGGATGATGCTTGGAGTGGGATCCACTGGTGAACCAACTGATAGATCGACAGCGCCACCAGGATGCAGTGCTGCCTTAGCAGCGTAGGGTTTTAGGGATTCCCAGGGATACTCAGGAAGTCGATCAAACACGAATTATTCGCTCTGAGGAGGAAGGGCAAGAATTAGCGCGTGGTCACCGTCTACTTTGCCAACCTTTGCGGCACCACCTGGCGAACCCAAATCGTTAAAGAACTCGACGTTGGCCTTGTAGTAATCGGACCACTGCGAAGGAAGGTCGTCCTCGTAATAAATGGCTTCGACTGGACAAACTGGCTCACAGGCACCACAGTCAACACACTCGTCAGGGTGAATGTAGAGCATTCGGTCACCTTCGTAAATACAGTCGACTGGGCACTCTTCAATGCAGGCTTTGTCTTTGACGTCGACGCACGGCAAAGCGATTACGTAAGTCAATGTGTGTCCCTTCGTGGCTTACCAAAAAGTTTAACGGTGGCCGCGCGAACTGCGCCGCCAGGCCCCAGATTGAATTCTTGGAAAAAGAATTACAAACGCACAGATAGCAATTGCACCGTATGACCAGATTATTCCGAGTTCATTATTCGGGATGAACAACTCCCCGCCCGGTTGTCTCTGAGCAAGTGCAAAAACTGTGCCGATGAAAGCAAATGAAAGTAGGTAAAGGGCCCCGCGACTGCGGCGAAGCAGTCGAATGGCAATCGCCAAAGATGTAACCATGACCAGCGCGACAGCCAAACCAATTGGGAAACCTGTTGCAGACCCACCCCGCACCTGATGCAACATGGTTCCGGCGAGTGCAGCAACAAAACCCAATGGGAGAGCCCAAAAAAAGGTAAGGATTGGGCGCAGATGAACCAGCGGATTTGGGCTGGCTTTTCTAACCCTTTCGGGTCGGTCGTACCGAATCTCTTTACCCGGCACCACCGAGTAGGTTTCATTCGAGATTGAAACCTGGCTTGCGTGTGCCTCAAGCGCTCGTTTCTTGACCTGAGCTGTTTTAGCATCTCCGATTTCAGCATCGAATGCTTCGCGTGGCTCGGCAATCACCCAAAAATCGACCGGTCTGCCCATTTTTTTGCCATTCCAAAGCCTGGCTGCCATGGCGGTTGCCTCATGAGCAACCTTGTGGTCTGGATGGCCAAAACCGCCCTTGCGGTTGTAGGTAAGTAACGCATCTGGCTTGAAATCTTTCATCACTTTCATGATGTCTTCAGCTATGACCGAGGTTGAAACTGCGGCGAGCGCCATTTCGTCCAATCTTTTTTTTCGTTTCGGCTTGCCGAACGAACCAATTCTCATTCCTGAATCTAGATAGGCGCGGGTTCCGGCAAATGCATGTTTAACCTCACCGTAAGCCGCATAAGCCTCACGTAATTCGTTAGCTCGAAATGCCCCCATCGCAGGCAGATTGCCTTCAAGCGCCTTCAGCTCTTGAAGTTTTACCCGGCCCCGCTCACCTCTGGTGAGAGTAAGCACGAAAACCTCGGCACCCTTTGCCAATCGATCAGCAATTACGTGGCCGGTGAAAAGGCTCTCATCATCAGGATGTGCGTGAACGATTAGGAGTCTTTTGGGATCGAACACAGCTTTGCTCATAAGAAAACTCTAGGCGTTAGTTATCACTTGCGCGTTTGCGAGCAGATGCCTGTCGAGCTCGAATGTTTGGGTCGAGCTCTACCTTGCGAATTCGAATAGCTTCTGGGGTTACCTCGACGCATTCATCTTCTCGAGCAAATTCAAGCGACTCTTCAAGCGAAAGCTTGCGTGGCGGGGTTAGCGACTGGAATTCATCTGCCGAAGCTGCACGCATGTTGGTCAGTTTCTTCTCTTTGGTGATGTTGACTTCCATGTCATCTGCGCGAGAGTTCTCTCCTACAACCATTCCGGCGTAGACCTCTGCACCTGGGTCGACGAAGAAAGCTCCGCGCTCTTGCAGAGCAATCATTGCGAATGGAGTTGCTACACCAGCGCGGTCAGCGACCATAGAACCATTACTGCGAGTCACAATTTCACCAGCCCAAGCCTCATACCCTGCTGAAATCGCATTTGCGATTCCGGTTCCTTTGGTAGTGGTTAGAAATTCGGTTCGGAAACCAATTAGGCCACGGCTTGGCACCAAGAACTCCATGCGAACCCAACCGGTACCGTGATTCGACATGTTCTTCATGCGACCTTTTCGGGCAGCCATGAGCTGCGTAATTGCACCTAAGAATTCCTCTGGAACATCGATGGTCAAATCTTCAACTGGTTCGTGAAGCTTGCCATCTACCCTCTTGGTCACCACCTGAGGCTTACCGACGGTTAGTTCGTAACCTTCGCGTCGCATCTGTTCAACCAAAATTGCCAGCGCAAGCTCGCCACGACCTTGAACTTCCCAGGCGTCTGGTCGTTCGGTTGGCAGAACACGAATAGATACGTTTCCGATTAGTTCTTTGTCTAGGCGGTCTTTGACTAGACGAGCCGTAACCTTGGCGCCCTTAACTCGACCGGCCATCGGCGAGGTGTTAATTCCGATGGTCATCGAAATTGCGGGATCATCCACCACGATTGGAGGCAGAGGGCGAACATCGTTTGGATCGGCAAGAGTCTCACCGATGGTGATTTCTTCAATTCCAGCGACCGCAACGATGTCGCCTGCTTTAGCTTCGTCGGTGCTGAAACGCTCAAGAGCCTTGGTTTTGAGAAGCTCTGTGATTTTTACATTTTGGGTAGAGCCATCTGAACGGACCCAGGCCACCTGCTGCCCCTTCTTAAGGGTGCCGTTGAAAATGCGAAGCAACGCAAGTCGACCTAGGAATGGAGATGCGTCTAGGTTCGTGACGTGCGCCTGCAGCGGATGCTCATCGTCGAAGGTTGGTGCCGGAATATGCTTCAAGATTGCTTGGAATAGCGGCTCAAGGTTTTCACTGTCGGGCAGAGTGCCGTCGGCTGGCTTATTTAGGCTTGCTCGGCCTGCACGGCCTGAGGCGTAAATAACCGGAAGGTCAAGAATTCCGTCAATGTCGAGATCTGGCACGTCATCTGCAAGGTCAGATGCCAGGCCTAGCAGAAGGTCATGCGCTTCCTCAACAACCTCGTCAATACGGGCGTCTGGTCGGTCAGTTTTGTTGACCAACAAGATAACCGGTAGTTTGGCCTCGAGCGATTTACGCAACACAAAGCGAGTCTGAGGTAGCGGCCCTTCAGAGGCGTCAACCAAGAGCACGACGCCATCAACCATTGATAGGCCTCGTTCTACTTCACCGCCGAAGTCAGCGTGACCCGGGGTGTCAATCACGTTAATGGTGATTTCCTTACCGCCGGCAGCTGGCCCTTTGTAGGCAATGGCGGTGTTCTTGGCGAGAATGGTAATACCTTTTTCTCGCTCTAGATCGCCAGAGTCCATGACGCGCTCGCCGACATCTCCGTGGTCGCTAAATGATCCGGTTTGGCGCAACATGGCGTCAACAAGTGTGGTTTTACCGTGGTCTACGTGAGCAACAATTGCAACGTTGCGCAGGTCATCTCTATTAACGATGGCCATTGAAAATCATCCTCTTTAGGTCGCGCAGAAAAGTTGCGCTCAATTGAATTCGGGGGTGCAGAATTGCATCTTTGAAGCCCCTGCTTTGCCAGTCTAGCGGCCGAAGGGCAGAATACCTAGGTTTAGCTGCCGCGAGGCGCTAGTGCTACACAGTTGCCCTGCGCTAGCCTAAAGAGGCCGAAAGGCTAAAAAATCTTCGGGGAAAGTGCGGTGAAAATCCGCCGCTGTCCCGCAACCGTAACTGGCATTGCCCAGAAGTCGGAGTGCCCGAGTTTTTTGAAAAATACAACCCACTGTCGCGGATAGCAGCTGAGGTCGTTTGGTATTCCGGTCGACTTCGCTATCGAATCGGAAGGTCAAATTGCCCAAAGGCTTCAAAATTTTCCTGGCTGCAACGCTCAGTTTGACCTTACTCATCAGCGGCGGCAGTGCTAACGCGGCCGACAGGTTTCCGAAAACTACTGACTTCATCACTAACTCGTTCAACTCAAATTCCGGAACGGTAATTCAGCTCTTTGGAAGTTACCAATGGGGGCTCAGTCTAGAGGCGCTAATGCAGCGCAAAGGCGCCGGATTAAGTTTTGCAAAACAGCTTCGCCAGATTAGATACCTTCTGGCAACGACATCGGTGGTCACCGGCTTGAACACAAAACCAAAATCTGGATATCTTTACTCCAGTGAGCAACAGTTTTTACCAGGGCGAGCAGGTCTATTTCTGACCGCCAGTGCCGCACTTCGAGTTCCGAATGCACCCCTGCGAACTAGCGTGCTTTCAGCCCTAAAGACCATGATTATGAAAGATGGATCGCTCAGCCTGTCCGGTGCCGGAGCCATCGATTATGCCTGGGTAATTTTGGGGCTACAAAGCAATGGCCAATCAGCGCTTGCCAATCTGGTGTCGGTAGCGGCCCTCAAGTTACAAAATCAAAATGGCGGGTTCAACTCATTCGAACAACTGGGTTCAATCGATGCCACTGGCCTGATGTTGCAAGCTTTGGTGTCCGTTCAAAAGTTAGGCACCTCAACGACTGCGGCCAAACGCAATCAAGCCATCACGTCGGCAGTCGCCTTCCTGCAAGCCAACGACGTAAACGACAACCACTTTCAAACATCTGGCTCTGTCGACGTGAATGCAACGGCCTATGCAGCAATGGGAATCAAGGCTGCAGTGAGCACCAAAGCGGCTACTCCCTACATTCTGTGGCTTCGCAAACAGGTTGGCAGCGATGGTGGTCTGGTGACACCGTGGTCAAACGGTGCTGGCGATGTCTTTGCAACTGTGCAGAGCTATCTGGCGATTAGCAGCAAGAGCTACCTGGACACTCTCAAATAGTGAAAATCAGACTTCGCCCAGTTCTCTGGTTATTGGTCCTGGCCGTAGCCCTAGGATCGCTTGCCGCAAACTCGAGCAGGCAAACAGAACTTGGCACCTCATGCACCCGAGCAGCAGTGGTTTATGTGAATGGAGCTGAATTTTGTGTCGCTGATTTCACCGGCAGCGGCTGGGAATTACTGGAAGCAGCAAACCTAACCCCAGAGGGAACTGCCGAATATCCAAACTCTTTCGTCTGTCGCATTGGTGGCCAACCAGGTTTACCCGAGGAAGATTGCGTTGGTACTCCGGGAGACAATGCCAAGTCCTGGCACTATTACATTTGGGATCAGAATCGATGGCTAAGTAGCCCCGTCGGTGCTGCAAGCCGTCGACTCGGTTGCGCGGATGCAGATGCATGGGTTTTCGGAAGCCTGGAAAAGCATGAGCGGCCTAACTTTTCGGCTCGGTCGATTGGCTGCGATTGATCGTCAAAACTGTATCAACTTGGGCTCTTGCCATTGTGGCTAGCGCCACCGCACTGCAACTTCGATCTGGAGCTTTCTCAGCGGTCTTGATGGTGGCTATTTGTGTAGCTGGTCATTTATTTTCAAAGCACTCGAGGCGCAAAATCATAAAACTGGGGTTGCTCTTCGCGGCCAGTGTAATTGCAGTGCGCATGGGATTCAGGATAGTTTTTAGCGTCTCTTCATCATCCCCTGTTTTGTTGGATTTACCGAGAATTCCGGTCGATACCGGGATTAGCAAACTGACAATATTGGGACCGATTTCCATCGACACCCTGCTGTCTGGTTTTAGTGCAGGCAGTAGTTTGGCCGTCACAGTGCTGTCGTTCGCAGTGGCCAGCGCAATATCTCCCCCGAAAATTCTGCTGGCCGCGATGCCAAATCGATTTCAGCCAGTAATTTTGCCTATCTATGTAGCGCTTGCGCTAATTCCGGAACTCATCGAGAGCTTGAGCACCCAAAGACTCAACCGCAAAATTCGCAAGCCCTCTGCAGAAAACAAGTGGCTGGCCCGCCTATCGCCCGCTATCGAAAGAGCTATCTCTAGATCATCTGCGATTACGGAGAACCTAATACTTCACTCAGGATCCAACATCGGAGGCTTCGAGGTGAGCTCACCCGCAATTCGCTTGCCGATGCCGGGTGAGCTGGTCTGGGTTTCTGGCGATAACGGAGCAGGAAAAAGCACTCACCTGAGAATCTTGGCTCGTTGGGCGACTCAGGAGAAAAAACTCAGGGTTTTCATGTTGAGCCAAAAACATTTTGCGCTTTTTCTCACCCTAAGCGTCATCGACGAACTACAACTAGCAGGGCGGCGAGCCGGCTTAGATAAAGCCGCAACTGATTGCATAATCGGAAAAATCAGTAAAGATCTGGCCATCGAGCATCTGCTGACCAGAGATGTTGATGAGCTTTCCGGCGGCGAGCGCAAACTAGTTGCTCTAGCAGCCGGGCTGATGAGTCAACCAGAGTTATTGATCCTTGATGAGCCACTTTCTCAGTTGGATTCAGAAAATTCCGAACGACTTATCAAGCTGATTCTCAAGCTTAAGTCTTCCAAGTCGGCAGCAATCGTGGTGGCCGAACATCGTGATTTAGACGACCTATCCGAGGTAGCAATCAGGGTCTCTCGGATAGATGGCGACCCTATTCCCGCCGCAAACAACGAGTCTGTAGATCACGACAAATTCAGAAGTGAAACAACTAGACAGCCGTACACGCTGAAACTAAAAGATGTTCGGATCGAAGTAAATCAAAAAATTAGGCTGGAGAGTTTTTCAGCGGAAGTTCCAGCCGGAACGATTTTTCTACTCAACCAACCCAACGGATTTGGAAAAACCAGTTTGCTGCAGGCGATCGCCGGCGCTACGGGCTATCAAGGTTTGGTCACGCTTAATGGGTTCGACATCGAGGCAGAGCAGGTTCGTTTAGTTCCCCAAGACTTGGATGGCTTTTTTTGGAATGAAACGATTGAAAAAGAATTAGCCGAAGCTGGGCTTTCCCCTGCAGATGCAGAGAAGTTTTACAAGTTTGACCCTGGCCTAAGCCCTTTTGATCTTTCCGGAGGTGAGCAACGTTTGTTGGCTTTTCTCATTCAAAGCTCCATGGAGCCAGAGCTATTGTTGCTCGATGAACCTACTGCAGACATTGCCAACAGCCGAAAACCAGTTTTGGCCGAGGCGATCAAGGAAAGATCGAGGCGGAGAATGTCGACCCTAATTGCCTCTCATGACAGAGAGTTCATCGATTTGTTTGAATTTTCAGATCGCGAGAATAGTCGTGCTTAGTCAATTAATTGCCTGGCTAATTGCCCCGGTCTTGGTCCTGTTCTTACTGAATCGAATCAAAAGCGACAGGGCGGCAGCCGTACTGATTGCTTTACTCGCTGGACTGGTTAGCGTTGCGACTCTTGCCCGACTGCTAGGCGCAGGATTTCTTGGGGTCGAACCAGTATTTTTTCTAATTATTCTGAGTGGATTTTCATTTGGCGCGAGATTTGGATTTTTGGCTGGAGCACTCACCCTGCTGGTTTCCGCTTTCATTAGTGGAGGAATCGGGCCGTGGCTTCCATTTCAAATGCTTGGGGCGGGCCTCGTTGGGCTTGGTGCTGGCTTGATACCAAAGCGGCCTGAGGGTTTTTGGCTGGTTTGCTATTCGATAATCGCAAGTTTCGTCTACGGTTTTCTAGTTACTTCACTGACCTGGCCACTTCTCGCTGCAGAGACCGCGCTGGGTTTTGTGGCCGAGAATTCACCACTGCAGAACCTTTTGAACTACCTAAACTTTTCACTTCTTAGCGGTGGCTTGGCTTGGGATCTCGGTCGGGCAATAACCACCAGTGTTCTAATTTTGATTACGAAAAAGGCCCTGTTGCCAGCCCTAAACAGAGCAGCCAACAGGGCCAATATCGACTTGGCTAAATTAGCGGAACGGTCACGAGTGACTGAAGAACGGCTGCGATAACTGCAACTGCGAACAGCTGAAGATTCATTTTCCAGGTGTATTTAGCTTCGCCGCGTGCAGCATGCACCCAGAATGCGCCCACCATGGTCAGTGCGAGCCCGATTGCAGCAGCAATTCCAAGCTGGGCAGACCAGGCAAAACCAGGAACAAAGTAGGCGGCCAGCGGAGCCAAGACCACGCCGATGGCACCAAGAATTTCAAGCCAGGCGATAAGTCGAACAACCCCAAATGGAGTTTTCTCAACCCAATCGAACCCAGCACCCAGCAGAGTTTCTCTGCTAGAACTTGCCTTAAATTTGCCCGCCTTGAAGAAGCCGAAGGCAACAAATGCAGAAACAGCCAAAGCCGCAATTGCGAAAATCCAGTTCATTTTTTCTCTTTCGTCGTACTTGTATTAATCGCCTCGGCGAATTACATTGATAAGTAAAGCACGGCTTTACTTATTTAGTCAAGGTGGGCTTTACTAATTATTGTCTAGATAATTATGGTTAGGAGGTTTGCTGATGGAAGTAAAGGCCCTATGCGAGCGCAGCGATGACGGCTGGATTGTCGCGGTGCCCGAACTCGACAATTTCAAAACCACCGCTAAACGCCTAGACAAAGCAACCGACGTTATCAAAGCCCTGGCTGAGAAAACCAGCGGCGAATCGCAGTGCGACATCATCGTGAAGATTGAGGCAGTGATGCCTGGAATCATCTGCGACCTAGAAGCCGCTCAAGACAAAATGCGGGCTGCACTAAAACTTCAGGAAGAAGCCTCGGCAGAAATTCGTGAGGTAGTGGGTCGAATGCGAGACGAAGGTCTCACCATGCGCGATATTGCGGTGCTACTGGGAGTTACGCCGCAGAGAGTCGCACAACTAGCTCCCTGCAACGAGGAGCAGGCTACTAGCTAAACGCGCCACTGTGGTAGTCGCCATCCCCGCAAAATAGCGAGAACGCGAAGACCTGTGATGAAAAGTGCGCCGACTGTGATCGCCCAAAAATCAGTTGCGCCGACAAAATTAAGCCAAACTACGACCCATCCCCCGATGAATGCAATCACCGAATACGGCTGGTGGTCGCTAAAGGCGCGTGGGATTTCGTTGACCACCACGTCTCTGAGTACGCCGCCAAAAACGGCGGTGATGATTCCCATCACGATTGAGACCAATGGAGAGAGGCCGGCATTCAGCGAAATTTGAGTTCCTGACGCAGCAAAAATTCCCAATCCCAAGGCATCGGGCCAGGTGGTTGCGCGCGAGGTAACCTCTAGGTGCCTGGCTCGCATGAACAACATGGCAGCCAGAACTATGCCGAGCAAAACCCATAGCCAGAACTCGTTCTGAACCCAGAAAAAAGGCCGGCGATCGAGCAATACATCGCGCAAAGTACCGCCACCAAAAGCTGCGAGGGCAGCCACCATTGCCATTCCGACAAAGTCAAGTTTTTTGCGAGCTGCTTCAATCAAACCCGAAACTGCAAACGCGAGTGTTCCCAAAATTTCGAATAGCAGATTCGAATTCGCGAATAAAGACTCGATTGTTTCGGCAGGTTCCACCCAATAAACCTACCCCGAAATGCATTTGATTAGGCTTTCAGGGTGAATACCGAAGAACAGAATCAAGAGAACATCGAGCACGGCGTCGTTGAAGACATTTTCGCTGTGACCACAAGCACGCTAATTGCAGCCTTTGGTATCCAATTGCTTTCTGTCGCCCAAGTTGTAACCGGTGGCATGGCTGGCCTGACCCTGTTGATTAGCTCACTAATTAACCAGCCTTTTGGGTTGCTTTATCCTCTGATAAGTGTTCCGTTTTTGATACTTGGACTATTGAAACGAGGATTGAACTTCACCCTTAGGTCAATGTCTGCGATAGCACTGTTGGCAATCTGGACCCTACTCATTGATGAATTAGTTCAATTTGAGTCAATATCCGATTGGTTTGCTGCGGTCTTTGGCAATCTGCTTATCGGAGTAGGAATGCTGATGATGTTCCGCCATCGCACCAGCCTCGGCGGGTTCAACATAATTGCCCTCTTGGTTCAAGACAAATATCACGTGTCAGCAGGCAAAACCCAGATGGTTTTGGACGTACTTGTGGTGGGTGGTTTTGCCATTTACAGTTTCAATGAAAATTCGATTTGGGCAATACTTGGGGCTATAACACTCAATTTGGTGCTGGCTCTGAATCACCGACCAGATCGATACATTGCCTAATTAGCCGTCTACGGGCGAAAAATCAGAGTTAATTGGAAGCTGATAAAGCGCTAAATCTAGCCAGCGACCGAACTTGAAACCAACCTCAGGAACTGTACCGACACGCTTGAAGCCAAGACTTTCGTGCAATCGAATACTGGCAGCATTATCGGCATCAATCGCGCCAATCATGTTGCGGATTTCGCGGGACTTGGCTATCTCAACCAGTTTGACCAACAGCGCTTTGCCGACACCGTTACTTCGAAAGCTTTCAGCGACGTACACCGAGTGTTCGACCGAGTATTTATTTGCGGGCCTGGGACGAAATTGACCAAATGTAGCAAATCCCATGAGTTCACCCGCATCTGCCAAAGCCCCGATTAGTGGCTGGTCTAGTTCCTTTTTTTGGAGAAACATAAATTCGACATCGTCAAGTGTTCTCGGAGAGTAGTCGTAAAGCGAAGTCGAATGGCGAATTTCATGATTCAAAATATCAAGCACCTGCTGACCATGCGCGTCAAAGTTGCATTCGATTATGTTCACATCGATAGTTTGCCAGTTAAAACAAATAGGCCCGTCAAATCTGACAGGCCTACTTGCTGGGATGGTGGAGATGGGGGGAATTGAACCCCCGTCCAAAGCATTGATTCTGGGACTTCTACGGGTGTAGCTTCAATGAGGTTCTACTCGGCTCCGGTGCTAGCTTGAAGCGACATAACCGACGAGCCCAGCCCTAGTTAAAGTCCTGAGCGGCCCCAAGGCGTAACCGTTCAGCGAGATTTCTAAATGACGCCAGTACCCAGAACGAAATCAAATCTGGACTGACGGACTTTGGGCTTGTGCGCTAATTAGGCAGCAAGGGCAAAGTCGGCGCGCTTAGCATTGGCACCTATAGTTTGCAGCGGACATTAACGTGTTGACGCTACATTCACGACCCGCTTCCTCCAGGCACTAATACCCTGTCGAAACCGATCATCCCCATATTTAGTTGCCAAGCCCTCGAAATTCGAGGCACCTAAAGAATAAGCCATGGATATGACGGAGCCAATAGCCAAAGGCTTAGAAAAGACTGTGAGTTACCATTCTTTGCCCTTGGTTGACATAGCTCGGGCCGACTCGCGCTTATCTTGAGCTTCTTTGAGGGCGTGGCGCTTGTCGTATTCCTTCTTGCCTTTGGCTAGAGCGATTTTTACCTTGGCCCGACCATCTTTGAAGTACAACTCGAGCGGGATAAGCGTGTATCCCGACTCTTTGATATTTCGCAGCAATTTACTGATTTCAGCGCCGTGCAGCAGCAACTTTCGACGCCGGCGGGAGCCAACATTAGTCCAGCTGGCCTGCGTATATTCTGGGATGTGCACGTTCTCCAACCAGGCCTCGCCTCGGTCAATCGACGCATACCCGTCGACTAGAGAAGCACGACCAGCCCGCAGTGACTTCACTTCGGGCCCGGTTAGCACTATTCCTGCTTCATAGGTGTCTTCGATGTGATAGTCATGGCGGGCTTTGCGATTGGTGGCAACAACCTTTTGGCCGACTTCTCTAGGCATAAGGCTTCTATATTCGCAGGTAACGGCGAATTGCCAAGCCAGCTGCGGCAGCGGATAGCAAAATACCAGCGCCCACCAAGATTGGAATTACCAATAGAGCGTCAGAAATGCCAACGAAACTGGTAAACGGCAGACGCTCAGCTAGGTAGCCCTGGACGAAAAATTGGACGATGGCGTAAACGCCCCCACCGGCAAGCAAAGACCCCAGGGTAGCCGCAACCACACCCTCGAGGATGAACGGCAGCTGGATGTAGAAATTGCTGGCTCCGACCAAACGCATGATGCCAAGTTCACGCCTTCGACTGAATGCCGAAAGCCTGATTGTTGTGGCAATGAGCAGCGCAGCTGAAACCAACATCAGGGCCGCGATGCCAATTGCTGCAATAGATGCTGCGTTCAAAATGCTGAAGATTTGATCAAGGTAACTGCGCTGATCGCGAACCTCTTCAACACCTGCCATTCCCGAGAATGCCTCGGTAATGATGTTTGATTTCTGAGGATCCTTGAGGTTCACCCAGAAAGTCTCGTTCAACTGCTCTGGTGTGACGTATTTGGCTACAGCATTTCCTTCAAACTGCTGCTGAAAATTTTCATAGGCCTGGTCATGGTTCTCAAAATAAAACTCATCGATGTATGGCGCAAGCGTGCTTGAGGTTAGGCGGTCTTCAACAGCTAATTTGAGGTCTTCAGTTGCTTCTCCCTGGGGGCAGATCTCGTCTGGCGAAACATTTGAGCAGAGATAAACTGCCACCTGAGCTCGGTCATACCAGTAGTTTTTCATCTGAGCAATTTGCAGCTGCAGCAGCGATGCCGCACCAACAAAGGTCAATGAGATAAAAGTCACGAGCACGATGGATATAACCATCGAGAAATTACGGCGTAGCCCCTGCGACATTTCGCGCCAAACAAACGCGGCGTTCATCGAACCTCATCCTCGTCTTGGAAGAACGATATTGTTTCGATTACCTTTTGCGCAGATGTGTTGGTCAGTGCTGAGTCAACAATTTTGTTAGACCCGGTTGACAATTTCTGATAGCCAGCCGAACGTTGATCCCTCAGGATTTCCCCGCCGCTCAGTTCAACTACACGCTTCTGCATTCGGTCAACGATTCCGCGGTCGTGCGTCGCCATAATTACCGTGGTCCCAGCGCTGTTGATACGCTCAATCAGGGTCATAATTTCTTGACTGGTAGCCGGGTCCAGGTTTCCGGTGGGCTCGTCGGCAAGCAAGATTGCCGGCTTGTTCACAATTGCTCGGGCAAGTGCAACACGCTGTTGCTCACCGCCGCTAAGTTCGCCTGGTAGACGGTCTGCCTTTTCTGCTAGGCCAACCAAACCGAGAACATCGATGACTGCCTCTTGAATAAACCCGGGAGATTTCCCGATTACTTCAAGACTAAATGCAACATTTTGCGCCACTGTTTTGTTGGGCAGCAGTCGAAAATCTTGAAATACAACGCCCAGCTTTCGACGAAAGTATGGAACCTTACGAGAGGGAATGCTAACCAGGTTCTGACCCAGAACATGAACCGAACCGCTGCTGGGAATGTCTTCTCTGAGCATCAACCTCATCAAGGAAGACTTGCCAGAGCCAGACGCCCCGACGAGAAAGACAAAATCGCCTTTTTCAACTTCAAGAGATACACCGTTCAAGGCAGGCTTAGCCGACCCCTTGTATTGCTTGGTCACGTTGGAGATGCTGATCATTGTTCGACCAGCCTAACCTTGAGTCTGCTTTCTCCAGCGGATTCCCGCGGCTATAAATCCATCTAAATCACCGTCAAAAACCGCGGATGGATTATTGACCTCGTATTCGGTTCGTAAGTCTTTTACCATTTGGTATGGGGCCAACACGTAAGAGCGCATTTGCTCACCCCAGCTTGCCTTGACATCGCCGGCAATTTGTTTCTTCTTTGCTTCTTCTTCTCGCCTGCGCTGCTCTAGCAGCCTCGACTGCAAAACTCGCATCGCTGCAGCTTTGTTTTGAATTTGGCTTTTTTCGTTTTGGCAGCTAACCACAATTCCTGTGGGGATGTGCGTTATGCGAACTGCTGAATCGGTTGTGTTGACAGATTGACCACCGGGGCCGCTGGAGCGGAAAACATCGATTCGAATCTCATTTTCAGGAATTTCAATTACATCAGTTGTTTCAATGAGCGGAACCACCTCGACAGCCGCAAAGCTGGTTTGACGCTTACCGGCTGCATTGAATGGGCTCATTCGCACCAGTCGGTGGGTGCCCGCCTCAACCGACAGGGTTCCAAAAGCAAATGCTGCATCTACTTCAAAAGTTGCCGACTTAATTCCGGCGCCTTCGGCATAGCTGACATCTAAAACTTGAACCGGCATCTTGTTTTTTTCGGCGTAACGCAAGTACATGCGCATGAGCATCTCCGCAAAATCGGTGGCATCATCGCCACCTGCACCGGATCTGATGGTCACTACTGCCGATCGAGCATCGTATTCGCCGTTCAGAAGAGTTTGCACCTCGAGCTCTGCCAGAGTTTGCTCAAGATTACTCAAATCATTCTTTGCTTCGTTTTGAGCAGCGCGATCGTCTTCGGCATTTGCCATTTCAACTAAGACTTCTAGGTCGTCAAGTTGTGACTTGAGTGACTTCAATTTTTCGAACAGCGTCTGCTTTTGTGAAAGGGCTGAAGTAACCTTTTGGGCCACCGCTTGGTCATCCCACAAATTTGGATTAGCAGCCCGATCTTTTAGCTCGGCAATTTCCTGCGCCAAATGATCTGGTTTGATTACCTGTGTAATCTCGCTCAGTTTTGCTCTTGCATCGCGAATTTCGATGTCTAGATTTATCTCGGCCATGACCTGAATAGTTTAGGCGGGGCCTAACATGGTGCCGTGGCAATCAAACCCAAATTTCAAATTCGCTCGCTAATCGTTCCGGTTTATTTGCCAACTGTAGTTTTCTCTGTAGGCGAGGCAGCGCTCATCCCAACAATTCCGGCGAATGCCAGCGACCTTGGTTCGTCTCTGGCGTTGGCAGGACTGATCGCAGGCTTGTTTATGATCGGCACCATGCTGGCTGACTTGCCAGCTGCGAAGCTGGTGCACAAAATCGGCGAACGCTTGGCAATGGTCTATTCAGGATTATTCGCGGCCCTGGGAGGCCTGTTAGCTGCACTAACCGACAGCCTGCTGCTACTGGCCATCAGCGTTTTCTTGATTGGCTGCGGACACGCGGTATTCGCCTTGGCTCGCCACTCGTACATTACCGCCGTCGTGCCGCCTAGCCATCGAGGCAGGGCGCTTTCGACCCTAGGCGGAATGTTTCGCCTTGGCGGTTTTATCGGCCCCCTTCTCGGTGCGTTGGTTCTCAGCCTTTCAGAGTTGCATAGCGTCTACTGGATGGCGCTCTGTCTATTTGCCCTTGCAGCGCTGATTCTCTTGTTTTTTGCGAAAGATGACAGAGAGGTAACTGCAGGTCACGGCGAGTTTACGATCTGGTCGACGATTGCCAAGAACAAGAGAAACCTTCTTACCTTGGGTATTCCTGCCTCGCTCCTGGCTGCGATGAGAACTCTTCGAGCGGTGGGCTTGCCACTGTGGGGAACCTCAATTGGCCTATCGGCGGCCGAGATTTCGCTATGCCTCGGAGTCTCCGCAGCGATAGATTTGGCCCTTTTTTACACATCCGGTCAAATAATGGATCGTTTCGGAAGACGCTGGGTGGCAATCCCTTCACTGCTAGGAATGAGCATGGCTCAACTTTTGTACTTTTTAGCAGTTGATGGATCAACCTTCCTAGCTCTGGCGCTATTGATGTCACTTTCCAACGGAATTGGTGCCGGACTGGTGTTGCTCATCGGTGCTGACATGGCTCCTGCAGACAAACGCAGCGAATTTTTGGCTGCTTACCGATTGCTTATTGACTCAGCGACAGCCGCCTCTCCGGTTGGTTTATCTCTTATTACCGCAGTTGCGGGCCTGACTACCGGTCTAGGTTTCTTCGGAATTCTGGGGATAGCAGGTGCGGCGATGTTCGCTAGATACTTGCCCAAACTCCGCTAATCCGATCGCGCGCTGGAATGGGCACACACTTTGTGACCACCCGGCGTTGCTAAGCAAACCTCCGAAGTTGTTGTTTCGGCTATTTTCTCTACTTTTGTGCTTACTAATTTGGCTTGCCCGAGCTGCACCAATTTCAAATAATCAGCAGGCTCAAATCCCATTTCTGAAGCGAGTGCCAAACCATCCGAAACGTTCTGCGCACGCAGTTCAGTTAGGAACACCATGCCGGTCAAATAAACAGCCGCGCTGGCCAACATTGAGAGCACTGTGCTCAACAAACCGATGGGAATCAACACGATTATCGAGGAAGCACCAGGCTGGCCGATGAGTTATTTGAGGAAACTTTTCCGAACCAAAATTCGTTGTCTTGGCCGCATTCAGCAATGCAGGTTAGTTCAGTTGAAATAGGTAACCTAATGCCAAATTGGTGAAAAGTTTCGAGAGCGGCAGCTTGAAAATCTGTGTTTGTTTCTGCCCCGCTTCTCAGTGCCTGTCGAACGGCTGATTCCAGTGCCAATTCAAGGCGAAATTGCTGCGTCAAATTGAGCAAAAGGGAGAGTAACAGTGCCGGAAGTGCAAGTCCAAAAATTACGAACTCAATCGTCGCGCTCCCCTCATCTGATTTCCTTCTAATTACCAATTGACAACTCACTTCTGCTTTCGGAATTGATATGGATAGGCCTAACTGAACCGAACGGAATGTTCCAGGGTGGGAAATATGCGGCCTGCACTGAAATAGACCCAGAAGAATTCGATTTTGAGCACTGGATTGTAAGTCGATAGTTGCTGATTAACCTGGCTGGCAGAAGATCTTGAAATCTCGAGCAGGCAGAAACCTCAGATTGATCGGCCAATGCACCATAGTTGGCAGCCTCAATCACAGCAGCTCTGATCATCAAGGCAGAGTAAGAATTAACTCCAATCAAGATGGTCGCCAAGGAAACCACGAACATCAGCGGAGCTAGTAAAACAAATTCAACGACTGCGCTGCCGCGATCAGAGGAAATTGATCTAAAAAACCGCAACTTTATTTAGAGCTTGATCGAATAGGCCCTTTAGGGCCGGAGCTGCAGCTGCCCAAATCAGTACCACTAATCCAGCCGTCATGAGCGTTATCAGAACCCAGCCAGGCACGTCACCTTTTTCAGAACTCCAGTATTTGTTTTTCATTTCCTTCTTCCTTTCTAGAAAATTCCATGCATCAAACTGATGCTTGGAAAAACTGCAAATGCAACTGTGATGGGGAGGATCATGAAGACGAGTGGAATTAGCATTTTCGATTCGTTTTTTGCAGCTCGTCTGACTTGCTCAGCTGAAACTTCAGCTCGAACACTCTGCGAAAGCTGACCATAGGCCGCGGCCAGACTTGAACCCCTGCGGAGAGACAAAATCGTCGTTGTTGAAAATTCACCAACTCGACTGTCTGGTAACCGCTTTGCGAGCTCGACAAACTCTTGTTCAAACGGTGCACCGAGCGACAGGTTATTGACTATTTTTCTGAGTTCGTAGGCGAGCAACCCATCGGCACGTTGAGTTACATAACTGAGGGCAGCAAACAGGTTTTGGCCGCTTCTGAGAACCATTGAGGTGAGCCAGAGACAATCAGCAAGTTCAGCTGCCTGAGAAATTGAACTCCGACTTGCAGCGGTTTTGACCCTAGAGGACTTTGCCCGTTTAGCGTTTTGCTTGCTGCCTAGAAGGCGCATAAGCCTCGATGGCTGCCGTTCGCTAAGGCGCCAAATGATTAGTCCGCCGCCAAAAGCGGCAATAGCCAGTGATGCCTCTAGCATCTGAATATTCCCTCTGACCGCTGTAGTTGGCCAGTTATTGCCACATAGCGGTAGGCAATCAACGAGACCAGGGCTCCAAGCAAGAGCAAAATCAACCCAGTGTCGGAAACGTAAAATTCTTTAGCTTCGGGGCGGGCAGAAAGCATCACCACAACGACCCAGGGCGCCAGAAGAGCACTTTTGGCTGAACCCGTAACCCAACTTTGCTTTGCCGCTAACTCGTGTCGAATTTTCAGGTCATTGCGCAACTGATTCGCGAGATTTTGAAGTTCAGCAGCGGCTCCAGCTGCACCGAATTTCTCGATCACGATTACCGCTTCGAAAAGTCGATCAAAATTGGGTTCCGAAATTTTCTTCTTGGCGATCATCAGTGCTTCGAAAGAGGTGAGGTTCGAATCTAGCCCATCGGCCAAATCTCTAAAAACTGATCGCAACCGCTCGGGCCCATATTCAGCTAGGTCTGTTGCTGAATTAGCAAGGCTCAAACCACTCTGATAACCCGTTGCAAAAGCTAAAGTGACCTGCGGACACAGTTCTGAGAGTTTTGCCAATCTTCGATTCGAGCTCTGTTCGAGTAATTCGATAATTCCGGCAATTGCAACCAGTGCCGAGCTCAGGGCAAAGCCAAGAATGCTCGTAACTTGGAAGGCGATTTGAAAAATTAGTAATGCCAAAACGCAGGCAGCAAAAAGTGCACTTGAAACTCCCAACTTCGAATAACCTGACCGGTCTAGCAGTGATCTAAGCCATCGCATCGTGAAGCTCAATTTCTCGGTCGGTCGAAAGACCTAGCTCGGCCATCTGCTCGATTTGACGACGCCCAGTTGCGTCTATACCGCAGTGAATTACGGCGTGAATTGACTCTGCAACTGTGGGTCGAACAAATGCGTCAGAAATATTTGCTCCCGCCAAAAGCGGAAGGGAACATAGTTTCTGAATGGCCCCGCGCGCGGAGTGAGAGTGGATAGTTCCCATTCCGGGAATGCCTGAATTCAGTGCGAGTAGCAGATCAAGAGCCTCTGCAGCCCTCACCTCACCAACCACCAGCCGGTCGGGTCGCATGCGAAGTGACTCTTTGACTAACTGGCGGATGGTTATTTCACCCATGCCCTCAGCATTGGCAGATCGAGCTTGAAGTTGAACCCAATCAACTCCCCGGTACCTAATTTCAAAAGTGTCTTCAATTGAAACAAGTCGCGTATTTTTGGGGAGTTCATTCAAAAGCGCGCAGAGCAGAGTGGTTTTGCCAGAGTTAGTGCCGCCTGAAATGATCAGGTTCTTTCCGGAGGCAACCAAATTTCGCAGCACGAGAGCAGAATGTTTTGAAACTGAGTTGCTTTCGACCAGATCATCAAGAGTAAGAATCCTGTTGGGGAACTTTCTGATGTTAATCGCATAACCATGGCTGGTTAATCCGTTACCGATTACGTGAACGCGCGATCCGTCATCAAGCGAACAATCAACGAATGGATTGAGCCGATCGAGTCTCCTTGCTGAAGGTCTAACTAGGGTTTCAGCTAATAATTCAACTTTGTTCTGAGCGAGCACCCGGCCACTAAATCGAGTTCTGCCGCCCTCAGACACAAAAACTCGACCGTTTGGGTTTACCCAAATTTCTTCGATTGCTGCATCTCGAACCAGGTCATCGATTTCGCCAGTCGCATGCAGAGCATTAGCCACTGAAGTTTCAATGCTTGCCTCATCAACTGCCGTGAACAGTGCTTCCTCAAAGGCAGTATCTAGCTGTTGCTCAAGCGCTTTAGCCTGTGTGATGCCATGCTGAAAGACCCGCTCTCGAACGGCCCCTGCAATCGGTTCAACCTGCATATAACTTCCTCCAAAAGTAATTTGGAGGAAGTTTTTTTATCTTGCCGGAGTTTTCCACAGCTTTGCTCTGCTAGAGTTTCTAACGCATGCGGAAGTGGCGAAATTGGCAGACGCACTGGATTTAGGTTCCAGCGCCGCGAGGCGTGTGGGTTCAAGTCCCACCTTCCGCACCAAAACAAATACCGACCCTTCGGTCGGTATTTTGCTTTAAGCACTTGCCGTGGCTAGTTGGCGATTTTTAGGGCGGCAGCAACCGCAGCCCCTGCGTCAACGATCCCTATGCCGTTTAGCCCAGTAGCGCCCTGAGTTCCAGGGGCATATGGTTTTGCTGTGGTTCTTACCAGTTGCCAAATTTGGTCTGCGGTTAACTCTGGATTCACAGAGTAAAGCAAGGCAACCACACCTGCGAATATTGGTGCCGCCATACTGGTGCCTTCAAGCAAGCCATATCCGGCCCCAAACACCGCAGTGCTCGAATTGTTGGCGGCCGGAGAAATGGTAGAGAGGATCGCACCTTGAGTTTGGTTTGGTGCACCTGCCGGATTTCTCGAATCGCCACCGGGAGCAGCAATATCAACATAGTTTGTAAAATCAGAACCATAGTTTGAATACGACGCACGATCATTTCCCGGGCCTGTTGCCCCTACAGAAATTGTCGGATAGCAATTTCCAGGCGAATAGAACTGTGCTGGCTCATTTTCATTACCAACCGCTGTAATCACGGTGATTCCCAAGTCTTTGATTGGCTCAAAGACCGCATCCAAAAATGGGTCACAGGCCGCACGCAGCGGCGAAGCCAACGACAGATTGATGACTTTTGCTGGGGTTTTATTTACAGGAACACCAGCTACTGGAATACCCGCTGCCCAGTTGAGGGCTCTGATAAGCCAACTCTCGCTGCCACCCTCAGAGCTCAATACCCTAATCGGCTGAATTCTTACGTTTGGGGCAACACCGACGGCACCAATTCCGTTAGCTTGTGCGGCAATCAGGCCGGCAACGTGAGTTCCATGCCAAACCGCGGTGGTAGCGCTTTCAGAGTCAGTCGGATCGGCATCTTCCCCATCACCATCGTCTGTGTTGGAACAATTCGATGCAGATAGGCATCGAACAAAGTCATAACCATCAACCACGTTGGTCAGGTCTGGGTGCTTCACTAAACCTGAGTCGATAACTGAAACCACGACGTTTGGAGACCCAGCGGTCACCTTCCACGCGGCTTCAACGTTTATTCCGTTGGCGGCACTCAAATGCCACTGCTGTTTGAATAATGGGTCTGAGACCGCGAATAGAGATTCGTTTTTGGCTGAGCCGCGCTGGTTAGTTGCGGTCAAAGAAACCGTGTAGCTAACGCCGGCAACCAATGGAGAAATTTGGCAAGTATTTGACTTAGTTGTGCTGCAGCTAAGAGTTGATCCGTCGCTACCGGTGGCAGTTGCAACGTAGGTGACGACTAGGCCACCGCGTTCGGCTAGGGTTTGGTTTTTCCAGGTGACCACTCCGTCATTTGAAAGATTTGAGCCACTGGTTAGCACGGGCGGGGCTGGCGAGGTAGTCGGCTTGACAGCCTTCACTACTGAAGCCAACCCGATCTTCGAGCTAGATCCAGATTTGGTAATCGCCTTGACTCTCCAGAAAACGTTCTGGCCGGCTACTAATCCGTTTGAAATTACCGCTGACCTCATGGTTGATCGAGTATCTGATACAGCGACTTTCCAAGTTTTGCCGTCGATGCTTTTTTCAATTCGATAGCCAGCTAATTTGGCTCCATTTAGTGAAGTCGGGGTACCCCAGCTGAGGGCAACTCTCGGCAGATACTGGTCGGCGGCACTGAAGGCATCTCTTACCGATAGCGAACGAGGCGCAGCCGCTGCTCTAATTGCGGTTACCGAGGGAAGTTTTGGAATTCGGTTGAGTGCCTGTGGCGAAATGGCTTGATCAATTTTGATTTTAGAAATTCTTGGATCTCTAGCCACTGCGGCAACCACTTCAGCTGCCGAGTCGGGTGACTGGGCTTGTTCGAACCCAACCGAATAGAAATTTCCACCTAGGTGCAAAGGGGTTTGCAATTCAATATTGGTCAATTGCTGACCAACTGGTTCACCTACGTCACTAAGAGCTGAGGCTCTCGGAGCAAGCTCGATTATCAGTCCGGGCACTAATTCCGCAGAATTTGAACTCAATAATTCGGCCCCAAACGCTGGGGTAACTGAAACCGACGCCAAGATTACGGAAGCAAATGCGGCTATTTGGCGTTTACGAATCACGTTGCCAGCCTAGATGCCAACTCTTAGAAATTCCTGAGGCTTTCCGAAGCGAAACCTTAGAGAGTTTTCTGCAGCAAGTAGGTTCCAAGCCACCGGCCAAACTTGAAGCCCACCTTTCCCAGGTGACCCTCAGACCGGAAACCAAAACTTTCGTGCAATTTGATTGATGACTCGGCACCTTTGTCTGAAATAACGGCGATTATTTCCTTAACCCCGGCCTGTTTGCAATCCGCTATCAAACGCTCCAGCAACCTAGTACCAATTCGCTTTCCAGCGGCGGCCGGCCGAAGGTAAATGCTGTCTTCAACAGTTCTACGGGCTGCTGCTTTTTGGCGCCAGGGTGCAACGTAGGCAAATCCTAAAATTTGCCCGCTGGCACTGGTGGCCACTAGAAAAGGCAGACCTAGCGTCTGCAGCCAGTCAAATTTAGTTTTCCAATCGCCCAGTTTCATCGGCTCTAGATCAAAAGTGACGACGCTGTTTCTGATGTAGTAGTTGTAAATTTCGACAATGTGCACCAGGTCTGAATCTGTCGCCTCGCGGATGCTAATTTCATTCGGAACGAGCTCCTCTCCTTTGGCTTTTTTGAGCCTGACCAGGCGCCAACGGGATTCAGAATCTAGGGGCATTGTTTTCTCCTAACCAGTCAATTATTGGCTGGCCAGATTTACTCAAGATTCCGTTGATGTTGCTAAAAGGTTTCGAGCCGAAAAAACCTCTGTTTGCAGACAATGGCGAAGGATGGGTGCCGAGGATAAGATTGGCCTCCATGCACAGCTCTGCTAGCTGCTGGGCTTGATTTCCCCAGAGCAAAACGACCAGTTTTTTTCCGTGGAGTTTTACCAAAGCCGAAATAGCGGAATCGGTAAATTCATCCCAGCCAATTTTTTGATGTGAGCCAGCTACACCGGGCGAACAGGTCAGGTGCCGGTTGACTAACATCACCCCCTGATCTACCCAGGTTTGCAGTGTTTCATCGAGCCAGTACGGCTGCCCTAAATCGCCTGAAAGTTCTTTCAAAATATTCCTGAGGCTACCCGGCAAAGGTCGGGTGCCCAAAGCGACGGCAAAAGCCCTGCCAATGGGATTACCCGGATTGGGGTAAGGGTCTTGACCCACGATAACCACGCGAATCAGGTTTGGGTCAACCCCAAATGAACTCATTACGAGATGGCTCGAGGGTAAATATGCTTGGTTGCCTAATCTCGTCTCTATTGATTCAAGTTGAGACTTTGCATCGGGCAGCAAGCGTTGCCATTCGCTGTGCATCGCCTCAAAAAACATGTTCCTAGAGTAAACCCGCCAGTTCAGCGGCCTCATAAACATTTTGTAATTCATTTATTACCTCTAATTACGAGTGATGAATTACCTGAGGAGGTCATCCGGTTCGAATTGGTTTAGAGTTTTCAACAGCCCAACCCAATCCTGCGGAGAACATGGAATTTCAAACCTCCGAAGACACCGTCCCGTCTTCATTTATCACCGATGAGCTCAGCAAGCAGCTGATCGGTAGACCTCCTGCTTCTGGAGCATGGCGAGATGGTGACCCGGCCGGAGATCGACAATTTGTCAATCTTCCAACCCTGAATTTGGAAAGCGGCAGGGCGTTAGAGGGGGCTCGAGTCGCCTATGAAACCTGGGGCGAGTTGAACCATGAACACACCAACGCGGTCTTGGTGTTGCATGCCCTAACCGGCGATTCACACCTGCGCGGGGCCGCAAGCAAATCACACCCCACGGATGGCTGGTGGAAGGAAATCGTCGGACCCGGTCTAGCTATCGACACTGACAAGTACTTCGTGGTTGCCCCCAATATTTTGGGAGGATGCCAAGGAAGCACAGGACCATCTTCGCTAGACAAATTTGGCCGTGAATTTGCATCCCTGTTTCCATACCTAACCATCCGCGATCAGGTTCTCGCGCAGCACGAATTTGCCCACTCAATCGGGATCAAGCGTTGGCATGCCATCATCGGAGGATCAATGGGAGGCATGCACACCCTGGAGTGGGCAGTCACCTATCCGGATGAGGTGAAAAGAATTGCAGTCATAGCTGCACCGGCGATTTCAAGCGCGGATCAAATTGCCCTAAATTCAGTTCAGGTAGAAGCAATCAAGACCGACCCGGCGTTTAAGGATGGGTTTTACTACGATGCCAAACCTGGCTTTGGGCCACATCGAGGTCTAGCTCTAGCACGTCGAATGGCACTGCTCAACTACCGTTCCCCCGGTGAGCTGAATGCCCGTTTCGAGCGCAGTTGGCAGTCTGGGGTGTCTCCTTTGGGAGGTGGAGGAAGATTCGCAGTAGAAAGCTATTTAGATTTCCACGGCAATAAGTTCACCAGACGCTTCGACGCAAACAGCTACATAACCTTGGTTGAGGCGATGAACTCGCACGATATCGGCCGTGGGCGCGGATCGGTATCGGCAGCGCTACAAGAAATAAAAGCCAAAACGCTCGTGGTTGGAATCGATAGCGATCGACTCTTCCCGATTCAGGATCAGCAGCTGATTGCCGATGGTATAGCGGCTGATTTGATTGTCGGTGGCGGGCTCAGAACAATAACCTCAGACTTTGGCCACGACGGTTTTCTGATCGAACACGAGGTTGTCGGCCCCCTTCTTCAAGAACTACTGGAGGCCTAGGCCGTTCTTAGCTCGGCAACCAGGTGGCCGATCTCTTGGGTTAGGTCTAGTGCGGCAACAACTTGAGTTTTCGCTAGGTTTGCTGCTGCAGCCGAGTGCAGACCAACCGCAAATTCGACCAGTGCTAAAAATTCAACCAGGTCACCAGAGACCCGGTCGCGATTTGCCGCAAGTAATGCCCCTAGAACTCCAGCCAGTACATCGCCACTGCCTGCGGTTGCCAGAGCCGTTGAATTGGGGCCAACCTTATGAACAACTCCGTTTTGTGCCACGAAACTGCTGTGGCCTTTCAACAAAACACATTGACCGGTATGTTCGGCCGCCAGCAGGGCAAAGTGTTCCGGATCTAACTTCACAGTTTCCCGATCTACAGTGACGCCGAATCGATTCAACAAAGTAACAAGCTCGCCGGCGTGAGGAGTAAGGACAGCTCGGCCGCTAACTTTTTCGTAATCAACACAAAACAGGCCTTCAGCATCAATTACCAATAGTGCTTCGGTTTGTTTCTCGATTACCCGCCGGATTTGTATTTCGCTATCACTGGCTACACCCGAACCCAAAACCCAGGTGTCAGCCCTACCGTCCTCTAAGACAACCTCAGGACGATTCGAGAGCACCAAGCGCTCTGCCTTCTCAGTGCCTAGGTATCGAACCAAGCCGGCACCGGCCATGATGGCTGCTGAAACCCCAAGTAATGCCGCACCTGGATATTTTTCAGAACCGGTTACAAAGCCAACTACGCCGTGTGAATACTTATCGTCCAACTGGGTGAGATTAGAAATGAAACGACTCAAAGCCACCCTCCGACTCCCTAGGCTATAGAAATGTCTAAAATTCAGAAGGCCCGACTAGCCGTCTTCACCTATTTTGCCCTTAACGGATCAATGCTGACTATGTGGGCAGTGCGAATTCCAAACATCGAGCAGAGTCTTTCAATAACCCACGCTCAAATTGGTATTGCGATTTTGCTAATTGGGGGCGGCGCGCTCACCTCGATGCAGCTAACCGGGCAACTCATCGACCGATTTGGTTCTCAGTTGACCACACCAATCACGAGTGCGCTGATGGGCTTGGGGCTTTTGGGTATCGGGCTGTCACCAAACTTTCTGTGGCTGTGCGTCAGCGCTTTTGTGGCTGGGATTTTTATTGGATCAACCGATATTGGTATGAATGCCCAGGCGGTAACCATTGAAGAGGCTTACGGTCGCCCGATCTTCAGCGCATTTCACGGCATGTGGTCGGTAGGAGGTGTAATTGGTGCGACTGTCGGTGGTTTTTTCTTGAGCATCAACTTGCCTATCCAAATCGCTCTGACAGCTTGGTCTGTGGTCATTTTTACTGTCTCGCTGCTACTAAAACCATTGCTAATCAACACCAGAAACGACCAGCCTCAATCTTCAGATGAGAAGTCGGAAAGCAATCAGGCAAATCGACAGGTTCTCGGCCTGGTCATCTTTTTAGGTTTGCTTTCTGGTTCGGCAGCCATAGCCGAGGGTGTAGGCGTTGACTGGTCGGCGCTTCATTTGGTGAAAATACTCGGAGCTGAAGAAGCAACTGCAGCTTTAGCCGTGATGTTTTACAGCGGAACCATGGCTGCCGTGCGCTTTTTTGTTGATCGACTCATTGCCAAAATCGGGCGTGTGAACATCATTCGATTCGGCTCAGGAATCAGCGCAGTTGGAATTTTCATTGTGACATTGGCACCGAATATTCCCGTTGCCCTTCTCGGCTGGCTAGTTGCGGGTATGGGAATCGCCGCGGTCGTCCCACAATTTTTTGTTCTAGGGGCAGAAATCGGCGAAAAGTCGCATCAGGGACGCAACATGGCCAAAGTCGTAGGAATTACCTATGCGGGAGTCCTTGGCGGGCCAGCCCTGATCGGCTTCCTCGCCACCATAGTGCCACTCAATTTAGCTATCGGAGTAGGCGTTGCTCTGGGGCTATTTACTGTTGTGGGAACCAGCCTTATCAAGAAACAATTGGAAGCATGAGCCGCCTTTTTCAACCAATTCAAATTCGCTCGCTAGAGGTTAGAAATCGAATTTGGATCGCTCCAATGTGCCAGTATTCGTGTGAACAACAAGATGGCGTTCCGACACAATGGCATCTGGTGCACTACGGAAGCAGGGCTGTTGGTGGCGCGGGGCTGGTAATTGTTGAGGCAACAGCAGTCTCTCCAGAAGGTCGCATCAGCCCTTGGTGCACCGGAATTTGGAATGACCTGCAGCTGCAGTCTTGGAAAGAAATCACGAATTTTGCTCACAGCCAGGGAGCCAAAATAGCGGTTCAGCTTGCCCACGCCGGCCGAAAGGCCAGCACCAAACGCCACCAGGCTAAGTCAGAAAACGTCGACATCAGTCATGGCGGCTGGCAGCCCGTTGCCCCATCACCAATAGCCTTTGATTCACTGACCACCCCAAGAGAATTAGATAAAGCCGAGATTGCCAACCTGGTGTCTGACTGGGCCGCTGCAGCTGGAAGAGCCAAAGCTGCCGGATTTGATGCCGTAGAAATTCACGCCGCTCACGGTTATCTAATTCATGAATTCCTCAGCCCCATTTCGAACCTGCGGACTGATCAGTACGGTGGCTCGCTAGAAAACCGTGCACGCTTTCTGCTAGAAGTTGTGACTGCGATTCGAGAGAACGTTGGCGAAGAGATGCCAATATTTGTGCGTTTTTCCGCAACCGACTACGTCGAAGGTGGTTTCGACGAAGCTCAGACCGCCCAGGTAGCAGCCTGGTGCGCAGACGCCGGCGCAGACCTCTTTGACATCTCTTCGGGTGGGTTAGTTGCTGCTGCTCAAATACCCGTGGGGCCTGGGTATCAGGTGCGGTTGGCTGAATTTGTGGCAAATCGGGTTGAAAATCCGGTCAGCGCCGTCGGCCTAATAACTGAAGCCGGCCAGGCAGACCGGGTAATTAGCTCTGGAAAAGTCGAAGTTGTGATGATCGGGCGCGCTTCGCTTAGAGATCCATACTGGCCACTGCGGGCTGCAAAAGAGCTAAATGTTGAAGTGAACTACTGGCCGAACCAGTACTTACGAGGGAAGTTTTAGTCTCTAAAAACTAATCGCGTTGCGAGGCGTCTTGAACCTCTCCGACCAGTTCTTCAAGAATGTCCTCCAAGAAGATGACGCCAAGCACATATCCATTTGAGTCGAAGACCCTAGCTGCGTGAGCGTTGACCCTGCGCATGCTGGCCAAGGCATCTTCGAGCTCAGTGGTTGCCGGCAAAGACACAAGCGTTCTGACCCGCTTGGCCGGAAATGGCTCATCAAACTCATCTTCGTCAAGATCAATCACGTCTTTGAGGTGAAGATAACCCACCATGTCACCCGACTCATCAGTAAGTGGAAATCTTGAGTAACCATATTTCGCAACTGCCGACTCAACCTGGCGCGGTGTCACCGTTTCGGCGAGGCTGACTAAGTCGTCAACCCTAACCACCACATCTTCAACCCGTTTTTCGGTGAATTCAAATGTGTTGCTCAGCGCACCAGACGTGTCGCTGAGCACGCCTTCTCGAGTCGAATGTTCGACGATTTCTTCAACCTGATCAAGAGTGAAGGCTGAATTTGCCTCATCTTTGGGCTCGATTCTGAAACTTCTGAGAATGAAGTTCGTAACCGCATTCATCGATGCCACAATTGGGCGAACCGCAATCGAAACCCCGTAAAGTAGTGGTGCCAAAATTAGCGCCGACCTCTCGGGTACTGCTATGGCTATGTTTTTCGGCACCATTTCACCGATAACAACATGCAGATAGGTAACAAGCAGGAGCGCTAAAGTAAACGAAACCGCCGAGACAAGACCCTCAGGCAAACCAAGTGCTTCGAGCGGGTATTCGAGCAAATGATGGATGCTCGGCTCGGCAATTAGCAGAATCAAGAGAGATGAAACTGTGATTCCAAGTTGCGCAGTAGCCAGCATCAGTGAGACACGTTCCATGGCGGCCAGGGTAATTTTTGCGGGTCGCGATCCGGCTTCTGCCCTTGGTTCGATTTGAGCTCGACGCGCGGCAATTACCGCAAACTCGGCACCAACAAAAAACGCGTTTGAAATCAGCAGAACCACTAGCCATATCAGGCCGGCCCACTCGCTAGACATTTGCATCACCCGATTCAGGGGTAAAGCGAACTCGATCGATACGTCGACCGTCTAGGCGTTCGACTCGAAGAGTTCCGTTGTCTAGGGGAACTTCATCCCCAACCTGGGGCATGCGCCCAATCTGACTCATGATGTATCCGGCGACCGTTTCGTAGGCTCCGTCGTCAGGTACTCGAATTGCCATTTCAGCCAATTCATCAGGGCGAATCATTCCTGGGAACAGTATTGAAGAATTTGCACCGCGGGTGATTCCGGCTTTGGCGCGGTCATGCTCATCGACTAGCTCGCCAACCAGCTCTTCAACCAAATCTTCCAGCGTTACCAACCCAGCAGTTCCGCCGTATTCGTCTACCACGATGGCTAACTGCAAACCCTTGGCCCTCAGTTCGCCCATTAGCGTCTCGAGACGCATGGTCTCAGGGACACGAATTACATCGACCATGATTGCAGCCAATGGCACTTCGCTGCGTTTTTCTCTCGGAACCGATGCAGCCTGCTTGATGTGTGCGACACCAACCACGTCGTCGGATGAGCCATCCAAAATTGGAAAACGTGAATACCCGGTCCTGATGGATGCAGTTACTAAATCGGAAACCGAGTCAGCTTTGTCAAGCGCCTGCATGCGAGGGCGAGGTGTCATTACATCGGCCGCAACCAATTGAGTTAGCGCCAAAGTTTTAGTTAGCAAAGTTGCGGTTTGAGCGTCGAGAGCACCAAGTACTGCCGAACGACGAACCAGCGAAGAAAGCTCTTCAGCACTTCGAGCGGCACTCAGTTCTTCTTTGGGTTCGATACCCAGTTTGCGCACGATTGCGTTACCTGATGCGTTTAGGAAACGAATCATCCAACTAAACACCCAGGTGAAAGCTAACTGAAAACCAACCACAAATTTCAACGTTGGCAGCGGAATGGCCAGTGCCAAGTTCTTGGGCAGAAGCTCACCGATCAGGAATGAAAAAACTGTGGCTACTGCCATCGCGGTAACTAAAGCAACGGCAGAAAGAGTTTCTCCGCTTAGCCCTAGAGGAACCAAAGTCGGTTCTAGCAACTTGGTCAGTGCCGGCTCAGCTACAAAACCGGTCAGCAGCGTGGTCAGCGTAATTCCGAGTTGCGCTGCAGATAAATGTGTAGAAGTTCTTTTTAGCGCCCTAATCGGAGCCGATAACCCAGATTCACCGCGGCCGGCTCGAGCCTCAAGCTCATTTCGTTCAACGTTCAGAAGGGAAAATTCGCTGGCCACAAAAAAGCCCGTGCCTATTGTTAGAAACACGCCAAAGGCCAGCGCAAGCCATTCGTTCATTGTTAGCCACCCTCGTGGAGGCTATGGTCATACCCCGAATTACCCATTTGAACCAATCATAGGGCGAAAAGAATCAGAAAAGTATTTAGCGAAAAAGCGCAGTTTTCAATTTAGAGCCGGTTCAAAAGGTAGGCTTAAGGCTGCTCATTGAACGGACAATGGTTAGAGGTGGTTTCTCTGTCTGGCAACAGTGAAAATTTCAACGGCGAAAATGATTTCGGTGCCAACGATTGGCTAGTTGACGAAATGTACGAGCAGTACAAAGCCAACCCCGACTCGGTAGATAAGGCCTGGTGGCCGATTCTCGAGAAGTACCACCCGGCATCAAGCACCAGCGCAACGGTAACTTCAACCCCAGCACCGGTTTCGACCCCGGCTCAACCGGCACCGGCACCTACTCCGACTGTTCCAGCAGCAAACTCAGACGCTCAGATGGTGGCAAAAACCACTCGTGTCGAAGCAAAACCTCAACCTATCCCCGCCCAAGCCCCAGTTACGTCGTTAATCGACACCGTCGCCGAAGAAACCGAAGAAGACCAGGTAAACATTCTCAAGGGCATGTCAAAGGCTCTTGCCAGCAACATGGATGCATCTATCGAAGTACCGACCGCGACTTCGGTACGAACCATCCCAGCAAAATTGATGATCGACAATCGAATTGTCATCAACTCACATCTGGCCAGAACTCGAGGCGGAAAAGTCTCGTTCACTCACATCATCGGCTACGCCATCATCAGGGCGCTAAAAGAATTTCCAAGCCAAAACGTTTACTACGACCTAGTTGACGAAAAACCAGCTGCTGTTACTCCAGCAAACATCAATTTCGGTTTGGCAATCGACATCCCTAAAGAAGATGGCACTCGTGCTCTTTTGGTTCCAAACATCAAGCGCGCCCAGAGACTCAACTTTGCTGAGTACCTTGGCGCCTACGAGGACCTGGTCAAGCGCGCTCGCGAAAATAAATTAACCGCAGGTGATTTCGCAGGATCTACTATTTCGCTCACCAACCCTGGTGGAATTGGAACTGTTCACTCAGTACCGCGACTTATGAAGGGTCAGGGTTGCATCGTCGGCGCCGGAGCACTTGACTACCCTGCAGAATTCCAGGGTATGTCTGACGCCCAGCTGTCGAAATTAGGTATCAGCAAAACCATCACCCTCACCTCTACCTACGACCACCGAGTAATTCAGGGTGCCGGGTCGGGTGAGTTCCTGAAGAAAATTCACGAGTTGCTGCTTGGCGCTCGAGGCTTTTACGAGGAAATTTTCAACGACCTCAGAATTCCGTACGAGCCCGTTCGATGGGTAACTGATTTTGAGCGCAATGAAGATGACGACCGCACCAAAGAGTCGCGCATCCAAGAACTAATCAACCAGTACCGAGTTCGCGGTCATCTAATGGCTGACATCGACCCACTCGAGTACCAGCAGCGTTCGCACCCAGACCTTGACATCAACAACCACGGCCTGAGCCTCTGGGACCTTGATCGAACTTTCAAAACCGGTGGTTTTGGCGGCAAGCCGAAGATGCAATTCCGAGACATCTACAAAATCTTGCGTGACAGCTACTGTCGCACCGTCGGTGTCGAGTACATGCACATTCAAGACCCTGCTCAGCGCGCCTGGTTCCAAGAGAAACTTGAACGCCCCTACTCAAAGCCAACTCGCGAAGAACAACTTCGAATTTTAGAGAAGCTGAATGAGGCAGAGGCATTTGAGACATTCCTGCAGACCAAGTTTGTCGGACAGAAGCGTTTCAGCCTCGAGGGTGGCGAGTCAACCATCGCCGCGCTTGATGAAATTTTGCAAGAGTCTGCAAATTTTGGGCTCGATGAGGTAGTCATTGGAATGGCTCACCGCGGTCGACTAAACGTTCTTACCAACGTTGCGGGCAAAACTTATGGCCAAGTGTTCCGCGAGTTCGAGGGCAACACCGACACAAAGACTGTTCAGGGCTCGGGTGACGTTAAGTACCACCTTGGAACAGAAGGTGTCTTCACCAACATGGAAGGCAAACAGGTCAAAGTATCGCTAGCCGCCAACCCTTCGCACCTCGAGGCCGTTAACCCGGTGGTCGAAGGTATCGTTCGTGCCAAGCTCGACCGCTTCAACGCAATTCCTAAAGATGAATTCCCAGTGTTGCCAATCATCATTCACGGCGACGCTGCATTTGCTGGCCAAGGTGTTGTCCCTGAAACTCTCAACATGTCTCAGCTTCGCGGGTACAAGACCGGCGGAACCATCAACATCGTGATCAACAACCAGGTCGGGTTTACCACACCACCAAGTGAGTCACGCTCGACGGTTTACTCAACCGACGTTGCTAAGGCAATTCAGGCCCCAATTTTCCACGTCAACGGAGATGACCCCGAAGCAGTGGTTCGTGTAGCTCGTCTGGCACTCGAATTCCGTCAAGAATTCAAGAAAGATGTCGTCATCGACATCATTTGCTACCGTCGCCGCGGTCACAACGAGGGCGATGACCCGTCGATGACTCAGCCGCTGATGTACAACCTGATTGAAGCCAAGCGCTCTGTTCGCACTCTGTACCTAGAGTCGTTGGTTGGCCGTGGCGACATCACTCGAGAAGACTTCGAAACTGCGAATGCCAACTTCCAAAACCGCCTAGAGCAGGCTTTTGTTGACGTTCACGAGGCGATGAGCAAACCGGTTGAACTACAGCCTCGCCCAATCGGAATTGGAACAACTGCCAGTGACCACACCGGCATCGAGCGAGCCACCGCAATTAGCCGCGAAACCGTTGAACTAATTGGCAACGCACACGCCAATCAACCACCTGCTTTCAACGTGCATCCAAAATTGCAGCAGTTGCTTGCCAAACGAGTCGAAATGTCTCGCGAGGGTGGCATTGACTGGGGCTTCGGAGAACTACTGGCATTTGGTTCGCTCTTGCTCGAAGGCAAGGCCGTACGTATGGCAGGCCAAGACAGCCGTCGCGGAACATTCGTGCAGCGTCACGCAGTATTCCACGATCGTGAAAACGGACAAGAATGGATGCCACTTCGCAACCTTTCTGCCGACCAGGCGAAGTTCTACATTTACGACTCACTGCTTAGCGAATACGCAGCGATGGGTTACGAATACGGCTATGCCGTGGAAAACCAAGATGCACTAGTTCTCTGGGAAGCCCAGTTTGGTGACTTTGCCAACGGTGCTCAGACCATCATCGATGAGTTCATTTCGTCTGCCGAGCAAAAATGGGGACAACACTCTGGTGTGGTCTTACTTCTGCCTCACGGTTACGAGGGTCAGGGTCCTGACCACTCGTCGGCACGAATTGAGCGCTACCTGCAGCTTTGTGCGCAGAACAACATGACCGTTGCTCAGCCTTCGACACCGGCTAACCACTTCCACCTTCTCCGTCGCCAGGCTTACTCAAGCCCGAAGCGCCCGCTAGTGATCTTTAGCCCGAAGTCGATGCTGCGCCTAAAGGCTGCATCTTCAGCTGTCGAAGATTTCACCAACGGAACCTTCCAGACCGTTATCGACGATCAGCAGGGGCTAGACAAGAATGCTGTCAAGCGTGTGCTGTTCTGTTCAGGCAAGGTTTACTGGGACCTCTTGGCCGAAGCTCAGAAACGCAACGACAAGACCACAGCAATTGTTCGCGTTGAACAGCTTTACCCAACCCCGGTTGATGAAATCAAGTCGGTTTATGCAACCTACCCGAATGCTGAACTGGTTTGGGTTCAAGACGAGCCTGCCAACCAAGGCCCATGGACATACATTGGCCTCTTCTTGCCTCGCTACATGGGCGGCCAGGTCGCAAAGCTCGTTTCACGACCAGCTTCTGCTTCCCCCGCAACCGGTTCAGCGAAGCAGCACGCGGCAGAGCAAGCTGACTTGATCGCCAGAGCCTTCAATAGCTAGAAATGACTGAAACGCCAGAAAAAGACCTGCGAATTGTCATCCTCGGCGATGCACTTGCGTCTTCAGCTGGCGATCCTAAAGGTTTGGGTTGGGTAGGCAGGGTTACTGCTAAAACCCCGCTTGACCAAAGAAACATTCAGATCTATTCGCTACCTGCGCCGAACGAAACAACTTCGATGCTGGCTGAGCGATGGGCTAGTGAAATCAAACGCCGATTCAGCAGTGAAACGGAAAACCGACTGGTTTTAGCCCTCGGTAATGCAGACCCAGCTGCAGGAATATCGCTCTCGCGCAGTCGACTCAATGTTGCCACCATAATCGACGAGGCCAAACGCTCAGGAATCGAAACATTTTTAGTCGGCCCGACACCACATATCAACCCGGCGCTAAACCCTGAAATTGAGCATCTTTCCCATGGCTTCGAAGATGTGGCTAGCCGCCGGAAAATTCCGTTTGTAGATTGCTTCAGCCCGCTGGTTTCGCACGAGGGCTGGAATAACGACCTAGCCGCATCTAAACAAGGCCTGCCTGGTCAAATTGGCCACGGACTGATCGCTTGGTTGGTTCTAAATCGCGGATGGTACGAATGGTTAGGTCTTAGAAACCCAGACGTCTAGTTAAAAGGTTGAGCCTGTCAATACGTGACAGGCTCAACCTTTTTTATTGTTGATTATTTATTTAGCGGTTAGTTCGTGAATCGTAATTGAGCCACTAACCTCGTACGAAGTAATAACTAGCGCTTTTTTTGTTGGTGACTTATCAGCAGCAACAAAAATCACTCCTTCTGGCGACCAGGCAGTCGACATGTCGAGCGGAGTCGTCAACATGGGCTGCATTTGCTGCCATGAGAACAGAGTTGGTTTGACCGGGTTGGAGATGTCAAGGAAAGCCAACGAGCTGGTTCTCTCCATTCCTACGACAGCAATCCTCGATTTTCCGACAACCCCAACAGCTACACCCTCTGGCTCAACACCCTTATCGTCTGAGCGATCCTGTCCGACGTAATCAATTAGCGATTTGTCGGTCGAACGAGCAACGTGAGAGCCATTCAAGTTTGCAAATCCAAACTTTGAAATCAAAGTGCTTTCCAGCAGGTTGCCACTGTCCCAAATCAGTTTTCCGTTTTTGAACAGTGAAACCGAACGCGATCCGCGAGTCGTAATCTCGTCAATGTCGCCGTCGGCATCTATATCTCCAGCATTTGGATCAACTTTTGCTCGGCCAAGGGCGTCATCGAGCTTGAGAGTGCCCCAATTCGGCCACTTCGCAGAGTCAACAACCAATTTGCTACCGCGCACGTCATCGGTCAGACAGCTCCATTCGCGGGCATCGCCCTCGCCGGCAGTTGCAAAATAAGTGTCGTTTCCCACCTGATAGGAAGCAACAGCGTCAGGCTGCGAATTGCTCTTAACTCCCGGATAGGTCACCAAACTGGAATTTTTATCTTTGTCGCTGAGGTCAGTCGCAATGGTTCCGCGATCGATTACTGCAGCCGAATATATTTTTGAAACTTTTGCGGTTTTCAAGTCGACTTCGGCAATTCCGTTAGCTTCCTGAAGGGTAACGATTGCTTTGAAATTGGTTGGAGTCGAAACATATTCTGGCTCGACATCCTCAGCGACACTATTAACAGTTTTGTTGATGACTAGGCCAGCAGATCTTGCATCGTTGACACTGAAAGACGCGAATCCGGCAAACCGAACGCTAGGTTTCTTCGGATTGGCAAGATTCACGATTGCAATACCGCCTTCTTCATCGACAGCTTTTGAGTAGTCGAGTGATTCATTGACACTTGCAGTTGAAGGATCATCTAATGCACAGATTGGTTCGGCTTCGATAGCAACTACCGCGGTCTTACCGTCGGGAGTGAAAGTTACTGCGTCTGGCTGGAAGCCTTTCACGCTTGCTGATGAAAGAATTTTTCCGTTTGCATCGAGAACAACCACTTTTCCCTCGCTGAGGCTTGGTGAACCTGAGCTAGAAAATGTTGGATTGGTGCCAACCACCGCAACTATGACATCTTTACCGGCGGCTACCGAAGTTAGGTTGTTGCCATACTCATCCAGCGAAACAGCTTTTATTTTCTTAGGCTTGGCTGGGTTTCCAATGTCATAAATATCGATGGAATTGGTTGCACCGTTAGTAGCGAAAATCCTCTTGGATTTGGCGTGGAAAGCTGGAATCTCAGCACCTAATTCGCCATTTCCAGACACAATCGTTGAAACCAGGCGGACACTTATTTTCTCAGCGGAAATTGCTGGAGCAGTAACCGAAACCAACATAGCAGCACTTGCCACTAAGGCCAACATGATCATTTTTTTCTTCATAGCGTTAATAAACGCCAGAAAGAATCAAACTAAGTTCAATAAGAAACTAAATTTCAGATTAATGATTGCCAAACCAAAACAGTTTTAGCTGGGCGATTTTCAGTGCTCTTCGCCTAGACGAATGCCTCGAATTCGATCCATCACGCGCTGAGCTAACTCTGCGGGCGGAGCTTCGTCGCAAGACTCTTTAATTACGCCGTTAATCAGATTCTCCATGTCGTAATCTGCCTCGCAACTATCGCAGTTGGCCAGGTGAGCGGTGATTTCAGCGATTTCGTCTGCATCCAATTGATTGTGCAGATATTCGTGAACGTGACGCTTGGTTTCTTGGCAATCAAAATCGGTCATGGCTTGCTCCCGTTTTGCTCGATGCTGTAGCCCTCTTGAAGGGCGTACTCAGCTAGCAGTTTCCTCAGTAGTTTCTTTCCGCGGTGAAGTCGAGACATCACGGTACCGACCGGTGTCTGCATAATTTCTGCGATTTCCGCATAGGGAAGGCCGTCTACCACCGCGTAGTAAACCACCATACGAAATTCTTCAGGGATGTCGTGCAGGGCCTGCTTGACGGTTTGACTCGGCAAATTGTCAATCGCCTCTAGCTCGGCTGACCGAGTTGATAGTGAAGTTACAGACTCTGCATTACCAAGTTGCCAGTCCTCAAGCTCGTCAAGGCCACCCTTGGCCTGATCTTTATTGCGCTTGTTGTACATGTTGATGTGCGTGTTGGTCATAATGCGGTATAGCCAAGCTTTTAGGTTGGTTCCCTGTTGAAACTGGGCCCAAGCTCCGAAAGCCTTGGCAAAAGTTTCTTGAACCAAATCTTCAGCATCAGAGGGGTTTCTAGTCCAGCGAAGCGCGGCTCCGTAGAGCTGAGGCATCAGTGGAATCGCTTGTGCTTCAAAACTCGCGATTTTTTCGGCATCGGCCTCTTGTTTAGATTTACTCATTTGGGTTGAGTTTACCCTTCGCGATAAGGGGCTAAATGCCGCAATTGAAGACATCTCAAATACCCTTTCGCTCAAATAGTTTCTGCACTGCTGGTAATTTGGAAACCTATGAATTCGTCAAGTTATTCCCCTGCCTGGCTGGCCCCTCAAGCTAGCGGCACAATTTCGGCAACTGTGGCGTTGCCTGGCTCCAAATCGCTGACGAATCGTGAACTTATCCTGGCCGCTCTGGCTAGCGAAAAAACTACAATTCTTGATTCTCTGAAATCTAGAGATAGTTCACTAATGATCGAGGCCCTTCGGGCACTCGGTGCAGTTGTTGCCGAATCACCAAATGGCGATTTGGAGGTCTCCCCCGCCAGTTTTAACCAGCCCGCCACCATAGATTGTGGCCTCGCCGGCACCGTGATGCGATTTGTTCCGCCTATTGCCGCCCTGTCGCCTCATCCGATTGAATTCGACGGTGACGAAGGGGCTCGCCGCAGACCAATGGGAACCACTATATCTTCGCTGCGGGCGCTCGGAGCCGAAGTCGATGACCGGGGCACTGGTTCATTGCCATTCAGCGTAATTGGATCAAAAAATGTTTCCGGAGGAGAAATTGAAATTGACGCGTCGGCGTCTAGTCAGTTTGTCTCGGGGTTGATGATGGCGGCACCTCGCTTCGAGAAGGGTTTGCTAATTCGCCACGTTGGCGAACACCTTCCGTCGATGCCTCACATTGAAATGACCATCGACTGCCTAAGAAAACGTGGAATCGAGGTAAGTCAAATTGGAGATTCTGCTTGGCTGGTAAAGCCGGGGAAAATTGCCGGCGGAGTTGTTCGCATTGAACCTGATCTATCAAATGCCGGACCATTCTTGGCTGCCGCAATGGTTGCAGGCGGTTCGGTGACCATTCCCCACTGGCCATCGATCACGACCCAAGTGGGCGACGAATTCGACGGAATTCTGCAGCGGATGGGTGCTGAAATCAGCCGGGGTCCCAACGGGCTAACCATCACCTCAAATGGGGTTATTCACGGCATCGACATTGACCTTTCAATCGGCGGCGAGCTAACTCCGGTGATTGCGGCACTGGCCACATTGGCAGATAGCCCGACGGTGATTAGAGGAGTTGCCCACCTAAGGGGTCACGAAACCGATCGCTTGGCTGCCCTGGCAACTGAAATAAATCGAATCGGCGGAATCGCCCGTGAAACTGCAGATGGCCTCGAGATTGACCCCAGTGACAACCTTCACGGCGCTCTTTGGCGAAGCTATGAAGACCACCGGATGGCGACCACCGGCGCAATAATCGGGTTGCGTGTTCCCGGTATCACCATCGAAAACATTGGAACCACAGCAAAAACAATGCCTGACTTCCCCGAGATGTGGGCAGCGATGTTGTCTTCTCAGCAAAGGTTTGAACAGATGGCGGCTGACGCTTGAGTTGGCTCTATGAGCCTGAATCGGGCAAACACGACCTCGATGAGTCAGATGTTCGAATTCGACCAAACCCGAAGGGTAATAAGCCGCGCACTAAAACCCGCCCCGAGCACAAAGAAGCCCCAATTGGGTTTGTAATCGGGGTAGACCTTGGCAGGTACAACGTTCTTTTACAAGACGAAAATCGGGTAATCCTTGCAACCTTGGGCAAAGAGCTTAGGAAACTTGGGGTGGTTGTTGGTGACCGGGTGGCAATTGCGGGTGATACCAGTGAGACAGAAGGTGCTTTGGCCAGAATTGTTCGGATTGAACCAAGAGCCACACTGCTTCGCCGAAGCGCCGATGACAGTGATCAGGTTGAGCGAGTAATCGTGGCGAACGCAACCCAAATGGCGATTGTGACGGCGATTAAAGACCCTGAACCGCGCACCAGATTGATCGACCGCTATTTGGCGGCTGCCTTTGATGCCGGCCTAAAACCTATCTTGGTAGTTACTAAAACTGATCTAGCTAATCCCGATGAATTTCTGGCTAACTTTGCCGGTCTAGCCATTCCTGTTGTCCTGAACCGCTCAGATAAACCTGCGCTGCCAGTGCTTAAAGAACTACTGCGTGATCAAGTGACGGTTATGGTTGGGCACTCTGGTGTTGGTAAGTCAACTTTGGTTAACGCACTTGCACCGCATGCGGCGAGGGTTACCGGAGGGGTGAATGCGGTTACCGGCCGAGGTCGACACACCTCGTCTTCAGTGCGAGCTATTCAATTGGATGAATCATTCGGCACAGGTTGGATTATCGATACCCCGGGCGTGCGATCATTTGGACTAGGGCATATCAAGCCAGAAAATTTACTTCGGTCTTTTGAAGATTTATGGCAGGTGATTGCAACCTGCCCTCGAGACTGCAGCCACCTTGCTGATTCACCAGATTGCGAACTCGACATCGCAATTAGCAGAGGCAATCTCGGCGAATTCGGACCAAATCGAGTTGATTCGCTACGCCGACTGATGAAGTCGGTGCTGGGCAGCGAGTCAGCAACCTAGAATTTGGCTATGAGTTTTCAAGCAGACCTCGATTTGGCTATGGCGATGTCCGACAAAGCGGATGAAATTTCGTTGGCAAGATTTCGAGCTATTGATCTAGCTGTTGAAACTAAACCTGATCGCAGCCCGGTAACCGACGCAGATCGATCTGTCGAATCATCTTTGAAAGAAATGCTCGAAACAGCGCGGCCAGCGGATGCGTTGATAGGCGAAGAATTTGGGGTTTCCGGAGCGGCAGAACGCACTTGGATTATTGACCCTATTGACGGAACCGCCAACTATTTGCGCGGAATACCGGTGTGGGCATCTCTGATTGCCTTGGCCGTTGAGGGCAAGCCCGTACTTTCGGTAGTCTCTGCGCCGGCTCTTGGCCGTCGGTGGTGGGCCGCACCCGAAATTGGCGCATTCACAAAAGATGTTGACGGAACAGTAAGGCCAATCAGAGTTTCAGGAATTAGCCACCTAGCCGATGCCTCGCTGAGCTACAACAATCTGCAGCTTTGGGACCAGGCCGGTCTAGCCCAAGAGCTACTTAATTTTTCAAAGGGAATTTGGCGCACCAGAGCCTACGGAGATTTCCTGAGCTACATGTTTCTGGCCGAGGGCTCGCTTGACATTGTGGCTGAACACGATCTCAAAATTTACGATATTGCAGCACTGGTTCCGATTGTCGAACAGGCTGGAGGTCAGTTCAGCGCTCTGGATGGCCCACTTACTGCAGAGAGCTCAAGTGTTTTGGCTACCAACGGGAAGCTGCACGAGAAGTCTCGAATCGGCCTCACTGAACTTTAGTTTTGTGGGAATCCAAGGTTGATCCCACCATGGCTAGGGTCTAGCCATCTTGAGGTAACAGTTTTTCCGGTGGTGTAAAAGTGCACGCCTTCGACGCCGTGAGCCTTGGAGTCTCCAAAGATCGAAGCTTTTGCGCCACCGAACGAATAGTAGGCGACGGGCACCGGAATTGGCACGTTTATGCCGACCATGCCGACTTCAATTTCATTTTGGAATCTTCGGGCAGCACCACCATCATTGGTGAAAATTGCAGTGCCATTTCCAAACTGGCTCGAATTAATTAGCTCAACGCCGTCTTGATAACTGGCAACTCTAACGATCGAAAGCACCGGTCCGAAAATCTCATCTTGGTAGACGGCAGAGGATGGCGTAACCCGATCAATGAGGGTTGGGCCCAGCCAAAAACCATTGGGGTCTCCGTCAAATTCGCCCTCGCGGCCGTCGACCAAAACGCTTGCGCCATCAGCCAAGGCAATTTCAATGTAGCCGGCGACCTTGTCACGGTGCGCTTTGGTAACCAGAGGCCCCATGTCGCAACCGCGTCGGCCGTCACCGGTGCGCAGTGTTCTCATCCGGTCAATAATTTTTGGAATTAGTTGATCAGCCACCGGCTCCACCGCCACCACGACCGAAATCGCCATGCAGCGTTCACCGGCAGATCCAAACCCCGCGTTTATTGCTGAATCGGCGACCAAATCGAGATCGGCATCTGGCAAGACCAGCATGTGGTTTTTCGCACCACCCAAGGCTTGAACTCGCTTTCCAGATGCCGCACCTCGTTCATAAACGTATTGCGCAATCGGGGTCGAACCAACAAACGAAATTGCCTCAACTTCAGGCGAATCAAGCAGCGCATCGACAGACTCTTTGTCGCCGTTCACCACATTGAATACGCCATCAGGAAGGCCTGCTTCACTAAGCAATGCTGCAATCCAGAGGGCTGCGCTGGGGTCTTTCTCGGAGGGTTTCAGAACCACCGTGTTTCCCGCTGCCAGAGCGACCGGGAAGAACCACATCGGCACCATCGCCGGAAAATTGAAAGGGCTGATTATGCCAACTACACCGAGTGGCTGGCGAATTGAATACACGTCGACGCCGGTTGAGACGTTTTCGCTATAGCCACCCTTGAGCAGATGGGCCATTCCGCAGGCAAATTCAACTACCTCTTGTCCGCGGGTGATTTCACCGAGGGCATCTGAGAGCACCTTGCCGTGTTCGGCGGTGATGATTTCGGCTAATTCACTTTTGCGAGCGTTCAATAATTCTCGAAAACGAAACATTATTTCTTGGCGGCGAGCGACTGATAGCTCTCTCCAAGATTTGAACGCTGCACTAGCAACTGCAACAGCGTGATTTAGGTCTTGGGCAGTTGCAAGGTTTACTTCTTTGCCAGCAATACCAGTTGCCGGGTCAAACACGTCAGAAAATCTATTTGACTCACCCCGATAACTTTTGCCAGCTACCCAGTGGAAAATTTGCGCCTTTGACATTACGAGTCACACTCCTGTGCCAAGGCTACCGCTCAGCTGCAGAGGTAGCTAAAGTTTGGTGCCGCGATTTGCCTCTTGCACGAGAATTTGCTCGAGATCGGCCAACTTTTTTAGACCTGCCAACGGCTGCAACATCCGATGGTTTTGCCTAAATCGACCCTCGTGCGTCGCCAGGAAATTCCAGTAGCCGGCAGTAACCGGGCAGGCCTGTTCGCCAACCCTTTGCTTTGGATCAAATTGACAGCCGCCACAGTAATTCGTCATTTTTGAAATGTACGAACCACCGCCGGCATAGGGTTTGGTGCTCATCATTCCACCATCGGCAAATTGAGACATTCCAATCACGTTCGCCGGCATAACCCATGGTGTGCCGTCGACAAAATTGTCGATAAACCACTGGTTGAGTTGTGCAGGGTTGAAACCGCGCTGCATTGCAACATTTCCTAAAATCATCAGTCGTTCAATATGGTGCAGCCACCCTCTTTCGCTGAGGCCACCGATGGTGTGTCGAATGCAGTTGCTAGTTATCGATTCGGAATCTAGATCTTGCCAACTTATCGGAACGTCGACATTCGCATTTAGCGCATTATTTTGAACGTACGACTCGCCGAAATGCCAATAGAGGTGCCAGACGTAATCGCGCCATCCCATGATTTGACGAATGAACCCTTCAACTGAGTTGATCGGCGCTTTTCCCTCACGAAATGCCGCTTCGGCAGCCTGCACAACCTCTAGAGGGTCTAGCAGCCCAAGATTTAGTGGCACACTCAACAGCGAATGGCTCATCGCCCAGTCGTCAGCCAGCGCTGCGTCTTCCCAAGGCCCAAAGCTTGGCAGGCGATGTTCAATAAAGTGATCTAAAGCGGCAAGGGCCTCTTCGCGAGTTGCAGCAAATAAGCGCGGGCCTTCGGTTCCGGTCAGATTGATTAGACCTGCTTTCTGCCAGCGGCGCAGATCGGCGCGAACTTGCGCATCGATTTCATCTTCAATAGGCCACCATGGGTCGGCAACACCAAGCTTCGCCTGTTTTTTTGGCGCGGGTTCGCGGTTTTCGTGATCAAAATTCCATTGGCCGCCAGTCGGCTCGGAACCATCCATGAATATCAAATGTTTTTGTCTCGACCAGCGATAAAAATCTTCAAGCAGTAGCCGTTTTCCAGCTTTACCGGCTACCCAGTTTTGAAACTCAATTTCGTCAGTCACGAAACCCCGGCTGGGCAGAGTCGTGATTTGTTCTGATTCAGCTAATTTTCGAAAACCGTAGGAGGTTGGGTTTATGGCCACGAAGTTTTGCTCAGGCTGCGATGTCAAAAACTCGCGATAGCTCTCAGCGTGAATCAGAGTAACCCGATCCGACTCGGCTGCACGGTGTCTAATAGCTGAAAGGATGAGTTGGGCTTTGGCCCAATGGTAATTGTGCGCCTTGAGCCGACCTAGGCTTTCGACCAATGTGATTTCGCCGCCCAGGTCGAAATGCGGACCTAATTGGTCAGCAAAGAGGAGTTGGCGCACACAGAATGCAAGCTCGGATTTGCCACTTAAATTCCAATCGGGGCCAGGCTTATTACCCGACCCCGACTAGAAGGGATGCAGCAGTTATTTAATAACGGAGATTCGACCGTCGGTAACCATTGCGGTTGTCTTACCTGCGACCAGGTCTGCCTTCAGTGCATCAACGAATACGTCAACCAATAGATCTCTAACCTTGACCTTGGCAGGATCAAATTGGGTGTATCCGTCGCCACCGTAAACCATGAAGTCTAGAGTCGCGATGGTGTAACTCTTGTCATCTCTTGCCACGTTTACCCCGCCAAGGGTTGTCACGGCGGTGACGCGTGATCCTGCTGATTTAGTTGTGTCAACAGTGAACTTGAAACCAGCAATCTGAGGCCAACGGCCTGCCGATGGGTACTGCGAAACACCGTTTTCGAGTGCTTCCCAGAGCTTTGCACCGGTGATTGTGGTTGTGCTCACAGAGTTCCCGAAAGGGAACACCGCATATGCGTCACCGAGTGTCACATCGTAAGGTCCGGTGTAGCCAGTTTTTGCACGACGCAAAGTTGCATCTAGGGGCTTATACGTAGCGGCTGGGAAAGTGTCGCGAATTCCTCCACCGTTGATCAAAACGAAATCAGTCGAGTATTTTTTCAGAAGTGCATCGGCGGCGTAGCTTCCGATAGCGGCCTCACTCGAACGTTCGACAGCCGGAGTACCTCCTCGGGGAGCAATTGAAGCAACCACTCCAATTTTTTGGTCAAACTTGGCGGTCACCTGTGCCTTGTATTTAGCCACAACAGCGTCGGCAGTTGCATCAGCAACTAGGCCAGAAGAGACGTCAGCCTTATTGACGAACTCCACACTTGAACCAAGAACGCGGTTTTTTGCGGTGTCTACACAAATCTGGGTGCGAGTGTATTGAACCCCAGAATTCTTAACCTGGGCGGTTAGCACTCCGTTGATCACGGATGAGAATTGGTTGTGCGAGTGTCCACCATAAATGGCGTCTACGCCCCTGATCTTGCTTGCGTAGGTAATTAGGCCGCCTGAGGCACGGCCATTTGCTGAGTCTGCCCAACCTTCGTGTACCAGAGCAATTACGAAATCGGCGCCGGCTTTTCTAGCATCTGCAGCAGCTTTGGCAACGGGCGCGGTACTTGACGAGATTTGAATGGTTTTCTTGGCCCCAGCCACGGTGTAGTCAAGATTTCCTGGGAACACTACATCCTTGGTTTCTGCGGTGTTGGCGCCAACAAGGCCAATCTTTACTCCGCCCCTGTTGATGATTGTGTAGCGCAAAGCCTTAACTCCCTGCAGCGAGCTGTAGTTCGAGACAACCCACTTGAAGCTTGATGCATCAATCATTTTGTTGAGGTGTTCAAGGTTTTGGTCGTGTTCGTGGTTACCAAACGTGGAAGCATCAAACTTCATCGCGTTCATCGCTTCGACTGTGGGAAGCTCTTCAAATGCACTAGAAATGACCGGTGAGGCTCCAAAATTGTCGCCTGACGATACAGTCACCGTTGCGGTGGCAAGTTCACGGTCGGCAGCAAATGCGCTGGCAAGAATTGGTGCTCCGATGTTGCTAGAAGTGGTCTCGATTGCGCCGTGAAAATCACTCAGCTGAAGAACCTGAACTGACTTGATTGACTTAGGTGCGACCGACTTGGCAGCGACTAACTCGTCGTAGTTACCAAGTGGCGAAATTCCATATGCGTTTACCGCCTGAACTGATACCGACTGGTCTAATTTGTTTAGCGCAGGAATAACCGCAGAACGAACATTTCCCTTGACAATGACTGGGCAAGAGCCAACTCCAGCACTAACGATGTAGTTGGTGATCGAAGGGTTTGTTTCTGCTGGCGCCTTCCACGAAACCTTAATACCGCCAGCAACTCCAGTTGCAGAGGTTACTTCAGGCGCGATTGGGGCCGAGTAAACAGTTTCCGACTGTGCCGGAGTGGCTAGTAACCCAACCAATAGGGTGCTAGCAGCGAGGGTTGAAAATGATTTTCGAAATGTTTTATTTGCCATGTAGGCAAAATAAATTCAGCTACTTAAGTTGCAACTAAATCCCGGTAAATTTCGGATGAGTTGCTGATTAACTAAACCCAAGACCCGAGCAGTAACCCCATCAGTGTCAAACCAATTACGTCTTGACCCACCTCGAGAATCCATATGCGTAAGCCCTGCTGACCGAAGAGTCGGTGTGACACAGATGTTGCTGCACCGATACCAAAACCGAGCAGGGCACCAACCAGGGCGCCATCCAATGGTGTTGACACTTCTAGAGCATTTAGCACCAAAGCCAACGTAATTGCTTGAACGAAGGCGGCCAGAAAGGTAATTGAAAAGACCTTGGCCATGCCGTCGTTGCCTGGTTGTTGATTTGGGTCTTTGCCCATCAACTTCCACCAAACTGGGAAGAAGGTTTTTGGGCCGAACCAAATTGCCCCAACCGTAATTTGGATCAGACCGGCAACAAAAACAGCTAACCAATTCAATTCACTGAACATTTTGCTCTCCTAGAGTTCTTTGGCCAAAAATTGCTCGAGATTGTCGAGATAGCTCTCCATACCTTCTCGAGAAGCTTCAGCTTGCTCTGCGGGCATCTCCCCGTATTGGGTGAAACGCACCCAACTGGAATCACCGCGATCTTCGAAATCAATCACAATTAGGTGCGATTCAGCAGCGTCACTGCGGGCTTTGAACTCTGCTTCATCTTGGCTATAGCAAAGCGTGTGTTCGAGCTTTTGGTGCAACTTAACTTCACTGTATCTGCCCCAGAAATAAGCATTGAATCCGTTTGCCGAAACGTCAACTGCTATCGCCCAGCAGCCGCCAACTTCGGTTTCAGAAACCGCAGAGCCAGGTACCACGCTCAAAAAAGTTGGGCTGTACCACTGCTCTAGTTTTGCAGGATTTGTCCAAGCATCCCAGAGTTGCGAAACTGCTATTGGGTATTCACGTTCCACTGAATATAAGAATCCCGACACTTCTAACCTCTCTGCACACCAACGTTGATTTTAGGGGTAGAAATTGAGTTGAAAAATACCCATACCTGCTATTAACCCAAGTTGCTAAAACTAATCCGCGATGCGAAATAAGCTCTAAGCACTTCAACGGAGAGGGCAAAATGGCAGCGACAAATCTGGGAAGCACCACAACGACCAAAATCACCAATTTTCCTCTAAATGCTTGGTACGTTGCAGCCTGGGATTATGAGCTAACCCGCAATCCTATTGCTCGAACCATTTGCGAAAAGCCGCTCGCGCTCTATCGAACCGAAACTGGAAAACCTGTCGCACTGGCTGACGCATGTTGGCATCGTCTAGCGCCGCTTTCGCTGGGGAAAACTGTGGGCGCAGACGGTATTCAATGCCCCTATCACGGAATTGTCTACAACTCGGCTGGGCGCTGTGTATCCATGCCCGCACAAGAGACAATAAACCCGAGCGCTACCGTGCCCTCCTTCCCAGCCGTGCAGAAATATCGCTACATCTGGGTTTGGCTCGGAGATCCGGCATTGGCCGACCCTGACTTGATTCCTAACATGAGTCAAATGGATGACCCAAACTGGACTGGTGACGGAAAAACTATTCACGCTGACTGCAATTACCAGCTCATCGTCGATAACCTAATGGACCTAACACATGAAGAGTTTGTTCACGGCTCAAGTATTGGGCAGGCCGAGCTAAGTGAAGCTGAGTTTTTCACCACCCACACTGAAAACTCGGTAACCGTAACGCGATGGATGAAAAACATCAATCCACCTCCGTTTTGGAAAAAGAATTTGCGCGATGTTTACCCTGAATACGAGGGAAAAGTTGACCGCTGGCAAATCATCCATTTCTACGCACCCTCAACAATCTGTATTGATGTAGGAGTCGCAAAAGCGGGTACGGGAGCCCCAGATGGTGATCGCAGCCAGGGAGTCAACGGGTACGTGATGAACACGATCACCCCAGAATCAGAACGCACCAGCCACTATTTTTGGTCATTTCAGCGCAACTATCGCCTCGAAAGCCAGGCCATCACCACCCAACTCAGAGAGGGTGTCACCCGGGTTTTCGGGGAAGATGAAGTGATGTTGCGCGCCCAGCAAGAAGCCATCGATGCGAACCCAAACTATGAGTTTTACAACCTGAATATTGATGCCGGCGGCATGTGGGTGCGCAGAATTCTTGAAAAGGCACTGCAGGCTGAAGGTCGCTCCACTGCAACTTTCTCAACACCAGGAAACAAATAATTGGCCGCAACAAATCTTGAGGTTTGGCAAAAAGGATTGGTTGTGAAGATCGATTCGGCAGCGCCTACGATTCGACACATCACGCTTCATCAATCGCTGCCAGTAAAGGCAGAGCCTGGTTCGCACATCGACTTAGTGATTCAATCGGGAAACCAACAGCTCCGTCGCTCTTACTCGATTGTTAGCCAGTCCGCCGACCTAATTGAGATAACAATCGGCGTATTGAAGACTCGCAACTCTCGCGGAGGTTCGATGGCGATGCACGAGCTGCAGGTTGGCGATGAGCTTGACATCACGCAGCCAATCCAGAATTTTCCGCTGCGTTACTCAGCCGATAGCTACGTATTACTTGCTGGAGGGATTGGTGTCACCGCATTGATCGAAATGGGAGAGGCTCTAAAACGAGCGCGGGCAAACTATCGATTTGTTTACGTGGTCAAGAGTCGTAACTTGGCGGTTTTCTCTCACCAGCTAGAAAAAACACACGGTGAAAAATTTCAGCTGTTCGTTGATGACGAAGAGAATGCTCTCTCAGTTGAACGCCTGGTAGGCAGCTTGGAGCGAGACACCGAGCTCTACATGTGTGGACCAATCAGGCTGATGGATGAGGTTCGCCGCGAGTGGAATAAGCGAGACATCGACATTACTAATTTGCGTTACGAGACCTTCGGGGCCGGTGGATGGTTTGAACCAGAGAGCTTCAAGGTTCATGTAGTCGACCGAGGAGTTGAGGTTACCGTCGGCCAGAACGAGAGCATGCTCGACGCCCTGGAATCGGCCGGACTAGAGGTTATGTCTGACTGCCGCAAAGGCGAATGCGGCCTGTGTGAACTTCGAGTTGTGAACTCTCAGGGCAAAATTGAACACCGCGACGTCTTTTACAGCGAAGAACAAAAACATGAGGGTAGAAAAATCGCCTGCTGCGTTTCACGATTGGTCGCTGGTGAAGGAACTGCGGAGATTTCAGTAATTCTTGGCTAGGGACAATTTCGGCTAAACATTGAAACGGAATTCAACTACGTCGCCATCTTGCATTACGTAGTCTTTACCTTCCATGCGAACCTTGCCGGCAGCCTTGGCTTCTGCCATCGAGCCCGCAGCGACCAAATCATCGAATGAGACGATCTCGGCCTTAATAAATCCACGTTCAAAATCGGTGTGAATTACTCCAGCTGCTGCGGGGGCCTTCCAGCCTTTGCGAATAGTCCATGCACGGGCTTCTTTTGGCCCAGCGGTCAAATAGGTCTGCAACCCAAGGGTGTCGAACCCGATGCGAGCGAGCTGGTCTAGACCCGATTCTTCTTGACCCAGTGACGCAAGCAGTTCTGCAGCCTCATCGGCAGATAGGTCGATTAGTTCTGATTCGACTTTTGCGTCTAGAAAAACGGCCTCTGCCGGGGCAACCAAATCGGCTAGCGCCTTTTTCTTGGCGGCATCGGTAAGAATGCCCTCATCTACGTTGAAAACATAGAGGATTGGCTTCGCGGTTAGTAGCCCCAGCTCTTTAATGGGCGCAAGATCGATTGTGGATGCTGACAGTGGCTTTCCGCTGTCAAGCCAAGCCTTCGCCAAGTCGATAGTTTCGAGAGCGATTGGCTCAGCTTTTTTACCCTTGACTTCTTTTTCAACTCTTGAACGAGCTTTATCAAGGGTTTCCATGTCGGCCAGGATTAGCTCAGTATTAATGGTCTCAATGTCGCTTGCAGCGTCGACTTTGCCATCTACGTGAACAACATCACCGTCGGTAAACCCGCGAACCACCTGTGCGATTGCGTCAGCTTCACGAATATTTGCTAGAAATTTATTGCCCAAACCTTCGCCAACCGATGCACCTCGAACGATTCCCGCGATGTCGACGAAAGATACCGGTGCAGGTAGCAAACGCTCTGACCCAAAGATCTCAGCGAGTTTAGACAGGCGGACGTCAGGAAGGTTCACCACACCAACGTTTGGTTCGATGGTCGCGAATGGATAGTTCGCGGCCAAAACATTGTTTTTGGTGAGTGCGTTGAAAAGGGTCGACTTGCCCACGTTTGGAAGTCCGACGATGCCGATAGTAAGAGCCACGAGAGGCAAGTCTACCTATGCCAGACTGTAGCGGTGCCTATCAACTTCACCGCGATCGATTTCGAAACGGCCAATTCGTCGCCAGCCAGCCCCTGCGCGGTTGGTCTTGTGAAGGTGGAAAATGGCAAGATTGTCGATTCGATCTCTACTCTGATTCAGCCCCCACCCCCTCACGATTGGTTCCACGAGGGGAACATCAAAGTTCACGGAATTCGCCCCAGTGATGTTATTGAGGCTGCCGACGCCTTTGAAGCACTGCAGCTAATTTTTCATTTTGCCGGCGAAGATCCATTGATAGCCCACAATGCCCCCTTTGACATGGGTGTACTGAGAGCAACGGCAACTTTGATTGACTTCAGATCGCCGGAGACTCAATACTCTTGTTCACTGTCAATAGCCAGAAAGACTTACAACCTTGATTCATATCGCCTAAATTCAGTCGCTTATGCAATTGGGCATGAAGAATTTGATCACCACGACGCACTGGCAGATGCGGATGCTTGTGCTCGAATTGTGATTCACGCTGCGGATCGTCACGGCTCAGAGTCAATGGACGAACTTCTCACAGCAACCAAACAGGTTTGGAAGGTTTTGTAGACACAGCTTCCCAAGCAAAATTTCTGTCGGATGCTGATGCGATACTTCAAACCATGGATGGAATTCTGTGGTTGTTGCTAGGGCTAGTAATTGGCGCCTCACTTGGTTATCTCTTTTCAAAAGCTAAGGCACCCCGAACCCAGTCGACTGAAATTGATTTGGCCGCGGCCCTGGCCCGATCAACCGAACTTCAAAATCAGATTGATCAGTTGCAGCGTGAACGAAACGAGCGCGACGAGCGTGATCGCGCAGAGAATCGCCTTCTGCAGGTCTTGACTCCGGTTAAGGCTCACCTTGAACAGATGCAGCACACAGTGGCTCGCCTAGAGAAAGATCGAGTCGAGCAATTTGGCACTATCCAGCAGCAGTTGAAAAACGCAGTTGAAAGCGATGAGGCTTTGCGCAAGCAAACCCAGGCACTTGCCTCGGCTCTCTCTTCAAATAGCTTGAGGGGCGTTTGGGGCGAAACTCAGCTTCGCAAGCTTGTTGAGCTGGCGGGTTTGCTGAAGCACGCAGATTTTGATGAGCAATCGAGCATTACAACTAACGCCGGAGCTGGCCGTGCTGACATGGTTATTAATCTGCCGGGTGGTAAGGCACTAGCCATTGATTCGAAGGTGCCATTTAGCGCCTACCAAGAAGCTGCTGCTATTTCTGAGCTTGCCAGCCCGGAAGAACTTGCTCGCCGAGCAAAATTGCTAGATGAGCATGTTCGAGCTGTTAAAAACCACGTCGATGCGCTTGGCTCCAAAGCATATTGGACCGGCCTAAACAACAGCCCAGATTTCGTTATCGCATTCGTCCCAAGCGAGTCTTTGCTCTCAGCAGCATTAGATGCCGACCCGACCTTGCTCGAGTATGCATTTAAGAAAAATGTTGCAGTGGCTTCTCCAGTGAGCCTTTTCTCGGTCCTAAAAACTATCAATTACATCTGGCGGCAAAACGCAGATGAAAATTCGGTCAGATCGATGATCAAAATTGGTAGAGAACTCTATGAGCGTGTTGGCGTCGTCGCTAATCATGCAGACAAATTGGGCCGATCGCTGCTAGGAACCGTGAAAGATTACAACCAGTTTGTTTCCAGTCTCGAAACCCGACTGCTGGTATCGGCAAGAAAACTAAATGATCTAGATGAATCACAATTAGCAGTAGACGAGATACCAACCCCGAAAAACATCGAAGCCACACCAACGGCGATTAGCGCGGCTGAGGCAATCGAGTCAAAAGCCGACAAAAACAGCTGAAACACGCCTTAGAAATCAAGATTTTGTTCGGAATTCGAAGCTGATTGTTTCGCTATACTTTCGCTAGCGCTCGACAATGAAGTTTGCAGCCAAATCCCCAAAACAGAACCATTAGCTGTTCGAATTCAAGGAGTAACTTCATGTCGACGACACCTGCCTCACCGGTTGTCACCCTGACGCCAGCGCCTACCCTAGACCGCACCTATTACGTTTCTGACCTGATTGAAGGCGGAGTAAACCGCGCCGACGGTGTCGCTGAAGAACTAGCTGGCAAAGGCATCAACGTTTCTAAGGGCCTGAACCTTGTGGGCATCGCGGCACCCGGCGTTATCCCAATCGGCAATGCCGACCCTAGCGTGCTCGAGCGAACGGGGCACTCAAAAACCCTAGTTCCGCTTTGGGTCGACGGAACCCTGCGTGTTTCTACAACCATGGTTATCAAAGATGGTGCAACCACCAAGGTGAATGAAGCCCCACGACCACTGAGCGCTGAAGACTGGAAATCTGTCATCGAGTTAACTGATAAGACCGTTCGCGAGGCAGGGGCCAAGTGGCTTGTAGTAGCCGGTGCGTTGCCAATTGACACCTCAACTGGCAAATACGTCGATCTGCAGCCGGTCTTCGACGCCATGAAAAAGCTCGGCGTGCGTGTTGCACTGGACACCTCAGGTGAACCCCTAGGTTTTTGGGCACGACAGGGAGCTGCCAGCGTGATGAAACCTAACGCAGAAGAACTTGCTTCTGCTGTTGGCCGAACCCTAAACAACTATGGCGATGTGATTGACGCTGCTCGCGAACTAATTGCTCACGGTGTTGAATGCGTTCTAGCCAGCATTGGTGCCGACGGCATGATTGCGGTCACCGAGAACAACGCCTGGCACGCCAAGACTCCACCGATCAAGGTAATCAACACCGTAGGCGCCGGCGACTCAACGCTCGCAGGGTTTCTCTCGGCGGTTGCCGCTACAACCAACGGCCCAACCCCAGAAAACCATTTCGTAGGGTTCGATGTGCCTGCAGGAGTAAAAATGGCAGTGCAGTGGGGTGCGGTTAAAGTGCAGCAACCAACTTCGGGTCTACAAAACCTCGACAACATGCCTGAGGCAGTGGTGGTAGAAAACCCAGATCGCGCTACCTTGCTAAAAGAGCCAGCCGTCGCTTAAAAACGCGGTACTCGCACGCTCAAGAGCCTGGCTTCGGCCAATCTTGAATCAAGCACAAAGGTTTGAACCTCAAATTCGTCATCGACTTCTCTAATGCCATTGGCGAGAATCCCATCGGTGACGCCGGTTAGTACAAATACATAGTCGCCTCCGCTAACCAGGTCATCTAGTTCAAACTTCTTCTCAAGGTCATAGCCAGCAGTTAGCGCTCTCGAAATTTGATCAGCATCTTGAGGGGCAAATCTGGTTTGCATAAATCCACCCAAAACTTGAATCGCGCAGGCAGTCACCACACCCTCTGGAGATCCCCCGAGACCAACTAACAAGTCAACACCGGTGCCTGGGGTTGCAGCTGCAACAGCCATTGCAATATCTCCCTCATCGAAGCGAACCCATTTTGCACCCAAACGATGCACCTCTTGAATGAGCTCATAGTTTCGTGGCTTGTTGATGATGGCGACACCGAGCTCTGAAACCTCTTTGCCCATGGCTTCCGCGAGAGACAGCAGATTTACAGATAGCGGAGCATCAAGATCGACAACACCTTTCCCCAGCGGGCCGGTCACAATCTTTTGCATGAAGTAGACCTCAGCTGCTTCCAGCATGCTGCCCCGACGCGCGGCAGCCATAACCGATACTGCACCTGGAATATTTTTTGCTGCGAGCGCCGTGCCATCAATTGGATCAACCGCGATATCCCAATCGAACGCCTGCCCAGAACCAATTTTCTCGCCGTTGTAAAGCATTGGGGCTTCATCTTTCTCGCCCTCACCAATGACGACAATTCCCCCGAAATTCGCGCCCCTCAAGCTATCGCGCATCGCATCTACAGCTGCACCATCCACCGCCAATTTGTCTTCGGAGCCAACCAGATGCCAACACCCTGCAGCTGCAGCCACAGTTGCCGCAACAATATCTTGGGTGGGCGGGTGAGCATTGTGCAGTGACATTCGCATCCGTTCGTAAGCGCCGATTAGCGCATCCTTGCTAACATCTTAGAAGCCCCTTCAGTTGGGCAAATTTCGCAAAGACGCGCCATTCAAAACCATCCTTAAATTAGTAGGAGCAGCTATGCCTGTTGCATCACCAGATCAGTACCTAGAGATGCTCGACCGCGCCAAGAATGGCGGCTTTGCTTACCCAGCAATCAACGTGTCGAGCTCACAGACCCTAAACGCAGCCCTTGCCGGTTTGCAGGCTGCCGGCTCAGATGGCATTATTCAGGTCACCACAGGTGGTGGCGACTACTGGTCGGGGCCGACCATCAAAAACATGGCCAGCGGTGCAGCTGCAATGGCTGCGTTTGCTCGTGAGGTTGCAAAAAACTACGGAATTACCATTGCCTTACACACTGACCACTGCGCTAAAGATCAGCTCGACAAATTTGTGCGACCGCTGATTGCGATTTCACAAGACCGCGTGAAGCGCGGCGAAGATCCACTATTCAACTCTCACATGTGGGATGGCTCGGCGGTTCCGATGGCCGAGAACCTGACCATTGCGAAAGAAATGCTTCAGCTCACCAAGGGCATCGGCGCTGTGCTTGAAATCGAAGTCGGCGTTGTCGGCGGAGAAGAAGATGGCGTCGAAGGTGGAATGGGCGCGCACCTGTACACCACTCCAGAAGACGGCCTAGCCACCGCTGAAGCACTTGGCCTGGGCGAGAACGGTCGCTACATGGTTGCGTTGACCTTCGGAAACGTGCACGGTGTCTATAAGCCAGGTAATGTTCAGCTTCGCCCAGAATTGCTAGGTGAAATTCAGCGGGCGGTTGGCGAAAAATACGGAAAAGGCAAGCCCTTCGATTTGGTGTTCCACGGCGGATCAGGTTCAACCGACGCTGAAATTGCCGAGGCAGTTCGCCACGGTGTCATCAAAATGAACATCGACACCGACCTTCAGTACGCATTCACCCGCCCGATTGCTGCTCACATGTTTACCAACTACGACGGCGTCTTGAAGGTAGACGGTGAAGTGGGAAACAAGAAGGCTTATGACCCACGCGCTTGGGGCAAGATTGGCGAGGCTGGCATGTCTGCTCGTGTTGTAGAGGCAACCAACCAGTTGGGTTCAGCCGGAAAATCGATGTCTCTGTAACGAGATTCAAAAAAAGGATGCCCTTGCGGGGGCATCCTTTTTTAATTTGAGAGTCAGCGCTTGGCTTTGTTGCTGGTGTCTTCACCCGCCGCTTTTAGATCTTTACGAAGTTCTTTTGGCAGTGAAAATTGGACATCTTCTTCTGCAGTCTGCACCAATTGCACATTTCCGTATTCGTGCCTGGCAAGGTAATCAAGAACCTCTTCCACCAATTCTTCAGGCACGGAGGCGCCCGACGAAACCCCAACCGTTTCAACACCCTCAAACCAGGCAGGTTGAATCTCAGAGGCAAAATCAATTCGATAGGCGGCCTTTGCTCCAGCTTCTAGAGCTACTTCAACTAAGCGCACAGTGTTTGAAGAGTTTGCCGACCCTACCACCAGCACCAAATCTGCCTCGCGCCCGACTTTCTTGATTGCCACCTGGCGATTTTGAGTTGCATAGCAAATGTCATCCGAGGGTGGATTTTGCAGAGTTGGATATTTTTCCCGAAGTAGCAGCACTGTTTCCATGGTCTCATCAACCGAAAGAGTGGTCTGAGACAGCCAAATCACCTTACTCGGGTCTTTGATTTTGACTTTGTTGACGCCGTCTAATCCGTCGACCAACTGAACCTTATCTGGGGCCTCCCCAGCGGTTCCCTCAACCTCCTCATGACCCTCGTGGCCGATAAGCAAAATGTCGTAATCTTCCTGCGCGAATCTTTGAACTTCTCGGTGAACCTTAGTTACCAGTGGGCAGGTCGCATCGATGGTGTTGAGGCCACGGGCTGCAGCGGCAGCTACCACGGCTGGCGAAACGCCGTGCGCCGAGAAAACTAAAATCGAGCCTTCTGGCACTTCATCAACCTCGTCCACAAAAATAGCGCCGCGTTTTTCTAGGGTGCTAACCACATGTTTGTTGTGCACTATTTGCTTACGCACGTAAACCGGAGCACCGTAGTGGTCTAGCGCTTTTTCAACAGCGATAACCGCGCGGTCTACTCCGGCACAGTAACCTCTCGGCGAAGCGAGTAGAACTCGCTTTTTAGAGCTCTCAGCGGAAGGCGAGAAGGTATTCTTGATGTCAGTCACCCCTCAATGATAAACACCTGAATTGACGGATTGTGGTGGCGATTACGGAGGCGAAATGGACGACGACATTTTCGCAGCCGAATCTAGAGTTTCCACTGGTGAAAACCCATGGCCTGTCTCTCGTCTTTCGTCGACTCTAAAAGAGTGGATACAGCGACTCGGATTTCTTTGGGTCGAAGGTGAGTTAGCGCAAATAAAAATTGGCCCAACCAACATGTTTGGTGAGCTAAGAGATCTGCAGCAAGAGAATAGTGTCTCGATTCACGCCTGGGAGCTGAGCAAAATTGCAAAAGATTTGAGGCAGGGCGACCGGGTGGTTGCTCTCATCAAGCCAGACTTTTGGCCAAAAGGCGGAAAACTCACCATGCGGGTGGTTGAAATGCGCAAGGTTGGCCTAGGAGAACTTCTGGAACGTATCGAGCGGCTTCGAGCACAGCTGGTTGCAGAGGGGCTTACCGCAATAGATAGAAAGCAACAGCTGCCTTTTTTGCCCAATTGCATCGGCTTGATCACCGGAAAAGATTCAGATGCAGAAAAAGATGTGCTGAAAAATGCTTTAGCCCGCTACCCGAATGCTCGCTTCAAGTCTATTCACACGCTGGTTCAGGGAGACAAAGCTGCACCAGAAATCATCCAGGCAATTCGGCAACTCGATGATGACCCCGAGGTAGATGTCATCATCATTGCCCGCGGTGGAGGTGCGTTTCTAGACCTATTGGTCTTTAGCGATGAGGGCTTGGTTCGCGCCGCAGCCGCCGCCAAAACACCCATAATTTCAGCCATCGGCCATGAAAATGATCGGCCACTGCTAGATGATGTTGCAGATTGGCGGGCGGTTACTCCAACTGACGCGGGTAAAAAGGTTGTACCCGATGTTGCTGAAGAACTGGCGATGCTGAGGCAGTTGAGCGATCGAGCGATTGGCCGAGTTGATGCCTATTTGAGAGCACAAACTGAGTTAATTTCACAAATAAGGTCCAGGCCAATGCTGGCTAACCCCTATGGTTTCGTCGAAATACTTACCGTCGAGCTCGCCACTCAGCTTGACCGCCTGCGCAATAGATTTTCGAATCAGGTTGAAAAAGCGAAACTTGAAGTTGGGCATCTCAGACAACAGGTTCGGTCACTATCGCCCCAGTCAACACTTGATCGTGGCTACTCAATAATCCAAGATTCAACCGGTGCAGTAGTAACTGACTCAACAAAGGTCGCCGCCGGCACCAAACTGAAAGCGAAGCTAGCAGTGGGCGAACTCTCAATCACTGCCGACTGACTTAAAATAGGAAAATAATGGCCGCCGAAAAATCAACCAACAGCGATATCGCCAAGCTTTCATACGAGCAAGCCCGCGACGAGCTTGTCAAAGTCGTTACCGAGCTTGAGCAGGGTGCCGCCACGCTCGAAGCCTCTCTGGCGCTCTGGGAACGCGGTGAGGCATTAGCCGAACACTGTGAATCATGGCTTACCGGGGCCAGACAAAAATTAGATGCTGCACTAGCCAAGAAACAGGCTGCCGAATGAGCGACGCGGCTGCGAAGCGACGAGCAAAGCAAACTATCAACAACCTGGTACTTTCCCTCATCGCCTGCCTAGGGTTTGTGTTGGTCTTAGTTTTGATTGTGCCCAGAGACGATACCCCAAGACATAAAAAAGTTGACTATGTTGCAGTTGCGAGAGGCGCGGAAGCGAGCTCTGCAAAAAACCTTTTCGAGCCAAACCTAGAAAACGGATGGTGGTCAAACGCAGCCCGTTGGAGCAAAGGTGCCGATTCAGTAGCCACCTGGTATTTGGGCTTGGTTGGCGGTAAAAACCAGTTCATTGGGGTAACCCAGGCTTTCGACCACAATCCAACCTGGTTGGCATTGCAAACCACCAACTACCAGCCTGATGGCCAGGCCCCTGAAATTGCAGAAAATTGGATAAAGTGGCGACTGGCGCCAAACCAAAAAGGTGACCCAACCATCTGGACGATCGAGTTTGCAAACCAGGCGTTCGTCTTAGAGGGAACAGCTGAACCTACTGAATTCGCGGAAATCGCGGCTCAGATCGAAGCAGAGTTCGGCAATGAGTGACTCCAGGCCACAGACTCCGGCGGAGGCGTGGAAAGCCATTGAGGCCGGAAACAAAAGGTTTGTTACCGGTAGCCCAGCACATCCAAGACAAGACATCGATCACCGCGAAGATCTAGCTGCCGGGCAGAAGCCTTTTGCGGCACTGTTTGGCTGTGCCGACTCGAGGCTTTCAGCAGAAATTATTTTTGACGTCGGCCTGGGCGACCTATTCGTGGTTAGAAATGCTGGCCAGGTTATTGCCGAAACCATCCTTGGCTCGCTTGAGTATGCCGTAGAGGTTCTCTCTGTTCCACTGATCTTGGTATTGGGCCACGACGAGTGTGGAGCGGTAAGGGCAACCATGGATCTCACGGAGGGAAAGCTGAAAACCGAAGGTGAATTCATCCACAATTTGGTAGAGCGCATTCGTCCGACGGTTGAAGCAGCAAACCGGCAGGGAAAATTTGCCATCGATGATGTAACTGAACTTCACGTTCAAGACACCATAAACGAACTTCTCACCCGTAGCCAACTAATCGCAAATGCCGTGAAAAGCGGTAAATTGGCGGTTGTTGGGGCCAACTATCGGCTAGCTCTGGGAGAAATCCATCCGATTGTAATTGTCGGAAATGTCGAAACAACCGAAAGGTAAATTCAGTGGAATACCGTATTGAACACGACACCATGGGTGAAGTGAAAGTTCCTGTGAACGCTCTCTATCGCGCTCAAACCCAGCGTGCAGTCGAGAACTTTCCGATTTCAGGAACCACCCTGGAGCGCGAACACATCGCTGCGCTAGCCAGAATCAAGAAAGCCGCTGCGCTTGCAAACCAGAAGCTTGGAGTTCTCAGTGCCGAGATCGCCAACGCGATCGCAGCGTCTGCCGATGAGGTTGCAGCCGGAAACCACGACGGCGAATTTCCGGTTGATATTTTCCAGACCGGTTCTGGAACTTCTTCGAACATGAACATGAACGAGGTCCTGGCAACTCTGGCAACGGCAAAACTCGGTTCAAATGTTCACCCAAATGATCATGTGAACGCATCACAGTCTTCAAATGACGTATTTCCAACCTCGGTGCACGTGGCAGTTACCGCAGCACTAATCAATGATCTGCTTCCGGCACTTGACTACTTGGCGGTCGCACTTGAGGCAAAGCGTGATCTATGGAAAAACGTGGTCAAGGCGGGAAGAACACACCTGATGGATGCCACTCCGGTGACCCTGGGGCAAGAGTTTGGCGGCTATGCTGCTCAGATTCGCTATGCCATTGAACGCGTTGAAGCAACGATCTCTCGAGTGGCCGAAGTTCCACTGGGCGGCACTGCAGTAGGCACCGGTATTAACACCCCTAAGGGCTTCCCTCAGGAGGTAATTCGCCTGCTTGCCGAAGAAACCAAGCTGCCGATCACCGAGGCTCGTGACCATTTCGAGGCACAGGGAGCTCGTGATGCCCTTGTCGAGGCATCAGGCGCATTGAGAGTACTTGCCGTTAGCCTCACCAAGATCAACAATGACCTACGTTGGATGGGCTCAGGCCCAAACGCTGGTCTAGCCGAACTGCACATCCCTGACCTACAGCCTGGTTCGTCGATCATGCCTGGCAAAGTTAACCCGGTGGTTCCAGAGGCAGTCATGATGGTTTGCGCTCGGGTTATTGGAAACGACGCGACAACAGCTTGGGCCGGTGCATCGGGTAATTTTGAGCTGAATGTGGCAATTCCGGTCATGGGAAACGCACTGCTCGAATCCATCCGTCTGCTGTCAAACTCAATGCGTCTACTTGCCGATAAAACTGTTGTGGGCCTAGAGGCTAACGAGTCACGGGCACGTGCACTTGCCGAGTCGAGCCCGTCAATCGTGACCCCGCTGAATAAATACATTGGTTACGAGGCTGCTGCCAAGATTGCAAAGCACTCTGTGGCTAACTCAATGACCGTGCGCGAGGCAACAATTGCTCTCGGCTATGTTGATGGAGAGAAACTAACCATGGAGCAGCTAGACAAGGCTCTCAATGTGTTGTCGATGACCAGCCCAGGGCTATAGGCCAAGGGTAAACAGACTAAAAACCCAAGAAGCAGGTATGGGCCCAGAGCTATTTTCTGTCTCATGCCTGCTTTTTTGTAGAGCAGCCTAAGTGAAACCACAATTCCTGCCGCCATGGAAGCCAGAAATATAGCAACCGCAATCAGGATAGGTTCGAACCAGCTGAGTGCCAGCGCCATCAGGGTCACCAGTTTCACATCTCCCATGCCTAGACCCAGGTAGCGATTTGCGACCAGTGACAGCCCGAAAGTTGCTAGCGCAACAATCATCGCTACCACGAGCTGGATGTGGCCCGAACTCAACGAAGCCATGATTTGCCCGGCGAGGGTAATCGGGAAACCGGGCAGCACCAATCGATTTGGCAACCTGTGTTGCCGCAGATCAATAATTGCCAGTGGCAGCGTGACCGACGCCAAATAGGCAGGGCCTAACCAAGCTAAAAGTTCTAGGAGCACCTAAGCAGGCTAGATATTTTCAGGCGACTCCGCCTGAGTTTTCCACAGTTCGCTAGCTGTCTAGAAGGTCTGTGACCAAAGCAGAAATCGCTGAGCGCTCAGACCTGGTCAGGGTGATGTGCGCAAACAGGTCGTGACCCTTGAGACTCTCGACCACGGCCGCAATTCCGTCGTGACGACCGACTCTAAGGTTGTCACGCTGTGCCACATCGTGAGTCAGAACCACCTTGGCATTCTGGCCAATTCTTGACAGCACAGTGAGCAAAACATTTCTTTCCAACGATTGGGCTTCGTCAACAATCACGAAGGCATCGTGAAGAGACCTACCTCTGATGTGGGTCAGCGGAAGAATCTCTAGAATTCCACGATCGACAATATGCTCAATGACCTCCTTTGATACCAGAGCTCCCAGAGTGTCAAATATCGCCTGACCCCAAGGGTTCATCTTCTCGTTTTCCCCACCGGGAAGGTAACCCAGTTCTTGACCGCCGACGGCAAAAATTGGGCGGAAGACAATAATTTTTTTATGTGCTCGACGTTCCAAAACGGCCTCAAGCGCCGCACATAGAGCCATCGCAGATTTTCCAGTTCCTGCCCTACCTCCAAGCGAAACAATGCCCACATCAGAGTCGAGCAAAACATCGAGCGCTAGTCGCTGTTCGGCAGAACGACCATGAATTCCGAATGCATCGCGATCACCGCGCACCAATCGAATTTTGCCGCCGCGCTGAACCCGACCAAGTGCATGCCCGCGTTCTGAACTAATAATTAGCCCTGTGTTAACCGGTAGATCTGTCACAGCCTTGTGCTTGATTATTTCAGTGTCATAGAGATCGGAGATTTCATCGGCCGTTAGTGAGATTTCGGCTGTGCCCGTCCATCCTGAGTCGACAACCTGATCGTTTCGATACTCTTCGGCTGCCATGCCCAAAGCTGACGCTTTGACTCGCATGGGTAAATCTTTTGATACCACGGTGACGTTCGAACCCTCTGAAGCGAGGTTAAACGCACATGCCAAAATGCGGCTGTCATTGTCACCCAATTGAAAACCGGCCGGCAGCACCGATTGGTCAATGTGGTTTAACTCGACCCGAAGAATACCTCCATCGCCAACCTGCATTGGAAAATCGAGTCGCTCATGCTCGATGCGCAAATCATCTAGGTGCCGCAGGGCCTGGCGGGCGTAATAACCAATCTCAGGATCGTGACGCTTCTTTTCAAGCTCGTTGATGACGATGATTGGAATTACAACTTCTTGTTCTTTGAACTTAAATATCGCTTTCGGGTCGGATAGCAAAACCGAGGTGTCCAAAACGTAAGTTTTCGTTGCCTGTTTTGCAGTCAAAGTTCTTTTAGTTGTACTAGTTTCCGACTTAGCCACCAAAGCTCCTTTATTTGGGCTTAGCGGCAGATTACGCCTGTGCAGCGACTAAAAATAAAATGACACGCCCGAAAGAAGTTTTTGTTGCCAAGCGTTAATTTTGGATGCCGCCTAGGCGCCGTAACGGCGGTGGCGCCGAGAATAGGCTCTCAAAGCTCGGAAGAAATCAACTTTTCTAAAGTCTGGCCAAAGCGCTTCCTCAAAGTAAAGCTCTGCGTTACTGCTTTGCCATAGTAAAAAGCCCGATAGGCGCTGTTCTCCTGAAGTTCTGATGATCAAATCTGGATCAGGTTGCCCAGTGGTATAGAGATGCTCAGTGATGTGCTCTTCGGTGAGGCCGGCGACCAAATCTTCAATGCTGGCACCCTGGTCGCTATGCTTTTGCAAAATTTTGCGAACTGCGTCAGCAATTTCCTGTCGCCCTCCGTAACCGATGGCAAGGTTTACCCAAGGCCCAGAGACGTTTTTGGTCGCTTTTTCAACCTTTCGAAGTTGTGCCAACAGTTCTTTAGGTAGCAAATCTGGATTTCCGACCAGCCGAAGCCGCCAGCGCTTAAGTAGAGCCAGTTGGCTCGCAACTTCACCAATTATTTTCAGAAGTTGAGTCAGTTCTTGACTGTCACGTTTTTGCAAATTATCAGTGGAAAGCATGTACAGGGTGATGTAGCCAATGCCGATTTCATCGCACCAACTCAAGAATTCTTGAATTTTTAGAGCACCGGCCGCGTGACCATGGGCAGCCTTTGCCCCTGGTCTCCGCTCGGCCCAACGGCGATTTCCGTCGAGCATTACGGCAACGTGCTTAGGCAGGTCTGCATTCTCCAGTTCAGCCCGAATCGAACGCTCGTAGATTCGGTAGAGAAAATTACGCATTCGATAAGGGTACTAAATTCAGATTAGTCTGGCCTGTATGGAAAACGAACCGCTCCCCGGGCACCTACCCATTTCGCCGGGTTTTCGAGAGCCAGAAACTAAACCAACTTGGCGCGGCTGGATACACACCGGCGTTCTTCCATTTGTTATAGCCGGCGGAATCGTTTTGGTGGTGCTGGCAGACGGTGTTCCGGCGAAAATTACGGCCGGAATTTTCTTTCTAACCTCGTTCTTGCTATTCGGAAACTCCGCTCTGTACCACCGCTTCAACTGGAAGCCAAGAACCAAAATTGCACTCAAGCGCATCGACCATGCCAACATTTTTTTGCTAATCGCGGGAAGTTATACACCGATCACCTGGCTAGCCCTGCCACAGGAAAAAGCTGTATTGCTTATGACAATAATTTGGTCTACCGCACTGTTAGGTATCGGATTTAGGGTGTTTTGGATCTCTGCACCGCGCTGGCTGTACGTGCCCATTTACATAGGTATGGGCTGGGGGGCTTTTGCCTTTGTGGTTGATTTCTTCAATGCGAACGCCTGGATGATGTCGCTGATTTTGGTTGGCGGTTTTTGCTACACGGTTGGAGCTGTTATTTATGGGCTAAAACGACCCAACCCTATTCCTGGTCATTTTGGGTTTCACGAAATATTTCACAGCCTCACTGTGTTGGCCTTCTTATGCCACTGGGCAGCAACCTTGCTAATTTGCCTAGAGCCTGCCCCAAAAAGTTTCGGCTAGCTACTTATCTAGCTTCGATTAGGTTTAGCCGGAGGCGCAGGTCTTTCTGGCTTTTTATTCACCTTTGGCTTCGCCGCCTGAGCAGCTGAAGAATCTCCAGCTCTTTGCCTTTCAGCTACGAAAACTTCGGCATCCAATTTTTCCTGAATCTCTGCTCGGTAGCGTACTCTTCGAACGCGTCGCACCATATCGAAAATGATGAAGACCGCTCCGGCAGTTACACCGAATGTTGCAATAAAGCCAATAACTCCGGGGCTATAGAAGGTACTTGCCGGGTCGACGTCTGGTGATGGCGTTACGGCCAAGAACGAATAAACAGAAAAAGACATGTATTAAGTATCTATCCTTAAACACATGACCAACACTTCCGAATTGCTCTCCGAACGCTACGGCATTGGGCGAGCAACAAAACGGTCGACCAAAATTGCGCTGGTGTTTTCAGTAAGTGCTCTAACGATTGCTTTTCTAATTTGGGCTGCAATTTTTGCCATCGAAGATAGCGCTCGCCTAAAACCTGAAACAAAGAGTTACCAAATAACATCACCGAATTCGGCACAGGTTGAATTTTCACTAACCCTGCCGGCTGCCTCATCCGGGGGCGCAGTTTGTGCGGTCGAGGTGCTGGCATCCGATTATTCGGTCGTCGGGTATCGGGAATACGAAATTCCCAACCCCGGAGGAACCTTTCTAGTAGACGTTGCAACGACCAAACCCGGTGTCACCGGCTTGGTTGAAGAGTGCTGGAACAAATAAACTGTACGAATTATGTCTGAACATGCTGCTACCTGGCTTACCCAAGAGGCCTACGATCGACTCTCGTCTGAGCTTGAATACCTGCTGACTGTAGCTCGAGCCGATATTGCCAAACGCATTCAAGAGGCTCGCGAAGAGGGAGACTTGAAAGAAAACGGCGGCTACCACGCTGCCAAAGAAGAACAGGGCAAAATCGAAGCGCGAATCAACCGCCTCGAAGAAATCTTGGCAAACTCAGTGGTTGGAGAGGTTCGCGAATCTAACGGTGTTGTAGAGCAGGGAATGGTTGTAAAACTGACCATGAATGGTTCTGAGCTCGAGTTTCTGCTGGGCAGCGCTGAAATCGCCGAAGGAAGCGACATCGAGGTTTACTCTCCTGACAGCCCAATCGGACAGGTAATTAAGGGCGCGAAAATCGGCGACAAAGTAACTTTCTTCGCCCCTAACGGCAAAGAGCGAGAGATCGAAATTCTCGAAGTTAGGAACTTCGCCGGTCAGTAACTCGAAACAAATCAAGCACCAAAGGCGAATTAATTTGGTTTGTCGCTGACGTTTTTAGCCTTCAACCCCGCAGCTTTTAGAGCCGCAAACACCCGCTGGCGGTGTTCATGCCCCATAGTTTCTACTGAAACCTGCAGCTCAACTTCACTGATATCAAGCCCCTTGCCGTGCCTGGTGTGAAGCACCTCTACAACATTGCCTTGAGCAGATGCAATTGCGTCTGCAGTCTTAACTAGCTGACCAGGGCGATCTGGAAGCATTACCGAGATACTGGTAACCCGTTCTGCAATTTCAAGACCGTGACCAATCACCTTCTGCAGCAGCAGTGGATCAATGTTGCCTCCGGAAAGCACAGCAACGGTTTTACCCTTGGGCTTTACCTTGCCAAACATCAGTGCAGCTACTGCCACTGCACCGGCTGGCTCAACCACCTGTTTCGATCTTTCAAGCAGTGCAACTATGGCAGAGGCAATCTGGCTGTCGTTTACCGTGACCACCTTGTCGATGTGCTTTTTGATTAACTCAAATGGGATGGCGCCTGGCTTAGCCACAGCAATACCGTCAGCAATGGTCGGTTTGGTAGCTATTTGCGTGGGGCTACCTGCCTTGAGTGAAGTCACGTACGAGGCAGCATTTTCACTTTGCACACCGATAATTTGGACTTTTCTACCCTGAGCCTTTGCCGAAAGTTTTGCAGCGACAGCTACACCAGCGGCTAAGCCTCCACCTCCGATTGCAACCAGAATGGTTTGCACATCGGGAAGCTGGTCGAAGATTTCAATACCAACTGTGCCCTGCCCGGTAACAACATCGAGGTGATCGTAAGGCGGGATGAATATTGCGCCCTTTTTAGCAGCGTACTCTTGGGCAGCCCTAAGGGTTTCAGCAAACACGGCACCCTCTAAAACAACTTCAGCGCCGTAGTTGGTTGTGGCCTGAAACTTAGGCAGAGAAGCACCCACCGGCATAAAAATAGTGGCTTTGATTCCCAGTCGTTTTGCGGCCAGGGCTACTCCCTGAGCGTGGTTACCGGCAGATGCGGCAACAACTCCGCGTTTGCGTTCATCCTTGGTTAGTTTGCTAATTCGGTTGTATGCACCGCGTAGTTTGTAGGCGCCAGTTCGCTGCAGGTTTTCAGCCTTGAGAAATACTTCTTGCCCAACAAGTTCGCTTAGAAAGTAGCTGCTCAACATCGGTGTTTCAATAGCAACAGCACGAACATTATCGAGCGCTGCTTTGAAATCGGCCAATTCGGGGGCCGTCACCGTTGTCTTAGTCATAAGACAAAAGTTTAGTCAGGCTAAAAGCTAGAACCGATTTGTCGTAGTCGTGCCACGCGGTCAGGAATTGGTGGGTGAGTAGAAAACAGGCGCTCTACCACTCCTGGCTTGATTGGATCGTTGATGTACATGTGCGCCATTGACGAGCTCGCCCGCCTCATTGGCCTTCCGTACTGGCCCAGTTTTTCTAGAGCGCTGGCAAGCCCTTCAGGGTACCTGGTGGTGTGCGCGCCGGTTGCATCAGCCAAATATTCACGTTGCCTAGAAACGGCTGCCGACACTAGGGGGCCGATCAGCCAGGCCACTACGCTCGCCACAACCCCAATCAGGATAAGTGCGATGCCGAGGCCATTATCGTTATTGCGACGATCCGAAGCGCCCGAGAAAAATGCAGCTCTAATCGCCATATCGGCGAGAATTCCGATTGCACTGACTAGGCCAAAAACGATGGTCGATACCCGAATATCGTAATTTTTGACGTGACCGAGCTCATGCGCCATGACCCCTTCAAGTTCTTTATCGTCCATGATTGCCAGCAATCCGGTTGTCGCCGCAACGATGGCATGCTTGGGGTCGCGTCCGGTGGCAAACGCGTTGGGTGCTTCATCTGGAATTACATAAACCTTGGGCATCGGCATACCCTCGGTGATGGCCAGATTTTCTACAATTCGCCAAAGCCTCGGGTTATCCGATTTTTCAATTGGAACCGCTCCACTCATAGCCACTGCCAGCGAACCCGCAACGTAATACTGGAAGAGTGCATAGAGGGCAACGAAGCCGATAATAAACCAGGCCGACGAGCCATTACCGCTGGCCTCGCCCCACCAATAGGCAAGGGCCCCAATCAGCAGTACAAAGCCGGCAATAATGACCACTGTGTTGCGCTTATTGGCGGCGATAGCCGAATACATTTTCTAACCTCTGTTTAGAACTTGACCTGAGGTGGTTCTGAAATCGCAGCCAGATCGGCAACCTCAAAAAACTCTCGCTCTTTAAACCCGAGAGACCGTACAAAAAGAGTCTGTGGGAATTGCTTGATTTTGGTATTAATCTCGCGCACTCCACCGTTGTAAAAACGCCGTGCTGCCATAATTTTGTCTTCGGTGTCACTTAGCTCCTGCTGCAGACCCAAAAAGTTCTGGCTGGCTTGCAGCTGAGGGTAGGCCTCTGCAACTGCAAATAGTGACTTCAGGGCACTGTGGAAGCCATTTTCGGCTTGTGCGGCAGCCGCAGGGTGAGCCAGGTTTTCTGGAGCGATGGTGGATGCTCTAGCTTTGGTAACCGCATCAAAAACTTCACGTTCATGTGTGGCATAACCCTTAACGGTTTCTACCAAAGTCGGAATCAGGTCGGCTCGACGTTTCAGCTGGACTGTGATGTCTCTCCAGGCTTCATCAACCCTGACGTTGAGACGAACTAGGCCGTTGTAGGTAGACCAAAGATAAATGCCGATAATGGCAACAACTGCAATAACGATTACTAGGGTGATGTCCATAGCGACAATGTTAAGCGTTAGCCACCCAAAAACAGGCTGGATTCAGCAAACATTCAGACAGCGAGAATGGATTGTGCCCCGTGTCGGACTCGAACCGACACTGTGACGATTTTAAGTCGTCTGCCTCTGCCATTGGGCTAACGGGGCAGGCGCCCTAGAGCGCCTATGAAAACGGGCACTGAGTGTGCCCGCATCCAATTTTTATTTGCTACTTCTTAGGTCGTGCAGCGTAGGTCTCGAATGCCAAACGAGGTGACTTGGTTGCTTCAATTGAAACGATGTCGCGTCGGAGCAAAAAGTTCCAAACCCAACCTGCGAAAACACGAATTTTGCGTTCCCACATTGGCATTGCTAGGCCGTGATAGCCACGGTGCATGAACCAGGCCAGCAAACCCTTGACTGCGAGTTTTTTGTACTGGAAAACACCCACGCCGATGCCTAACCCTGCGACCGCACCCATGTTCTCGTGGTAGTAATCTTTGATTCCCTCGCCACGAAGAGCAGCAACTAGGTTTTTAGCCATTAGTTTGCCCTGACGCACCGCGTGCTGAGCATTTGGAACACAGAAACCGCCGACTCCACCACCTGATAGATCAGGAACTGCAGATACGTCACCCGCAGTCCAGGCACCTTCAACAATCTCTTCTCCGTTGATAACCCGCAGGCTCGGATGTGCTGTGATGCGGCCACGGTCATCTAGGGGCAAGTCAGTGTTGCGAACAAACGGATGGGCCATAACTCCGGCGGTCCATACGATGACGTCTGACTCAAAGCTTTCGCCGGTTGATAACTCAATCTTTCCGCCGAGAGCCGATTGAAGCTGGGTATTTAGGTGAACTTTGGCACCGCGCTGGTCAAGATTTGCCAGCACCCACTCGCTGGTTTCGAGACTAACTTCAGGCATGATTCGACCCATTGCCTCAATGAGGTGAAACTTGGTCTCTTCGAATGTGATGTTTGGGTAGTAGCGAAGCATGTAGCTGACCAACGAACGCATTTCTGCAAAGGTTTCAATTCCGGCAAAACCGCCACCTACTACAACAAAGGTAAGCAGTCTGGCACGTGCTGCACCAGCGGGTAGGTTCGCTGCCTTGTCGAGGTTCGTCAGAATTCTGTTACGAATTTCAACAGCTTCCTCGATGGTCTTGAGGCCAATTGCCTCATCTGCAACTCCTGGAATTGGGAAGGTGCGCGAAACGGCGCCGGCGGTAACCACAATGTGGTCGTACTGCTGTTTGAACGGCTTGGCCCCGGGAACCTCAATGGTTGCAGTCTTCTTCTTGTGATCAACATTGGTGACCTTGCCGGTAATTACATTGGTTCGCTTCAGGTGACGACGGTGTGAGGTGACAACGTGGCGAGCTTCGATAGAACCAGCTACTACTTCAGGTAAAAATGGCTGGTAAGTAAGGTAAGGCAGCGGGTCGACCATGGTGACCTCTGCTTCGCCTTTTGCGAGAAGCTTCTCTAGCTTGAAAGCGGTGTAAAAACCGGCGTAACCGCCACCGACAATAAGAATCTTTGGCGCGCTAGCGCCCTTTGTGTTTGCAGGCATTGTTCTAATTTACTACCTTTACTTGATTGATAATTTGCGTTTAGCAGGCGCAAACTGAGGGGCTCCAACTGCAAGCCTCTAGAGCAAGGTCGCCGATTGGATTCACGCCGGGACCAGCAGCCAGTGAATGCCCGATAAGTGCGTGCAGACATTTCACTCGAGTGGGCATGCCTCCGGCTGAAATTCCGTTTATTTCTGGAACTTCAAGTTTTAAGGTTTTTGCGATGGCATCCCGATCTGCCATGTAGGCGGCATGGGCGGCCTGATAACTGACCTGAAGTTCAGGATCAGAATGGAGCCGATCTTGCAACTGAGCCATAAAGCCAGAAGCCTCTAGCCCAGATATTGCCGCGGTAGCACCCTTATGGGTGAGGTAATAGGTGGTTGGAAATGGTGTGCCATCGGTTAGCCGCGGAGCTGTGTGAACTACCGTTGGCTTTCCGCAGACACAACGAGCGGCGATTGCAAAAATATCTCGTGCTGGCCTACCCAGCTGTCGAGAAACCTCAGCTAGATCAGCTTCGGTTACTTCGGTAAGCGGCATGTTTACTCCGTCGGTTGCTCTACACCGGCGCGTACTACGGTTTCGATGACCGCATCGACCCAGTTTGATTTGGTCTCTCGAATTGAGTCTGTAATTTCAGTGGTGTTCCGTTTTTCAGCGAGCATCTCCCCCACCGTGCCTGAGGTGTCAGAGACATCCACACTGTCAGCATCCATTACCAGGAATGAAACTTCACCAGGCATTACATAGTAGAGACGGTCACGAGCCTGAGATTTTATGTACGCAGGGTCTTCCCACCGCTTTCGCTCTACTTGCATTTCAGCCACTGCTTTTTTTGCCGCATCGAGTTGAGACTGGGCCTCGAGGATGGCCTGCCGCTGAACAAACCAGGTTTGCACTCTCGGTGCCAAGGTCATTACTCCGATAACGATCATGACTAGAACCGTCAAGGTGACCGCATTGAAGTTGAAGCCCCGCAGAGCAGCAGTCACCGAGGAGGCAGTTGCTGGCTTTGCGGGGCGATTCATTTTTTAAGACTAAGTCGCTAAAGCGGATTAGGCGTTGAAGCGAGGAAACGCGCTGCGACCTGCGTAAAACGCTGCATCGCTAAGCTCTTCCTCGATTCGAAGCAACTGGTTGTACTTTGCGACTCGCTCTGAACGCGCAGGCGCTCCGGTTTTGATCTGGCCGGCGTTGGTTGCGACTGCAAGGTCGGCGATGAAAGTGTCTTCCGTTTCACCCGAACGGTGAGAAATGATTGCTTTCATGCCATGGCGCTGGGCTAGCGAAACTGCGTCTAGCGTCTCGGTCAGGGTACCGATTTGGTTTACCTTCACAAGAATTGCGTTTCCGGCCTTCAGGTCGATGCCCTTTTGCAAACGCTCTGGGTTGGTGACGTACAGATCGTCACCGACGAGCTGAACCTTGTCGCCTAGTTCTGTGGTGATTTGAGTCCATGCTGCCCAGTCATCTTCCGCCAGTGGGTCTTCGATAGATACAAGCGGGTACTTGGCAACTAGGTCTGCGTAATAAGCGATCATTTCAGCACTGGTGCGCTCTTTACCTTCAAAGGTATACTTACCGGTCTCTTCGCTGTAAAACTCGGTTGCAGCAACATCGAGGGCCAAGGCAATGTCTTTGCCCAGGGTGTAGCCGGCCTTTGCAACAGCCTCAGCGATGAGATCAAGAGCTGCAGCGTTAGTTGGCAACTCAGGTGCAAAACCACCCTCGTCGCCGAGCCCGGTGGCTAGACCCTTGGATGCGAGAAGGCTCTTGAGAGCGTGATAAACCTCTACACCCCAACGGATTGCCTCGCTGAATGACTCTGCGCCAAGAGGCACGATCATGAATTCTTGGATGTCAACACCGGTGTCTGCGTGGGCGCCACCATTGATGATGTTCATAAGCGGAACTGGCAAGGTGTAGGCGTTTGGGCCGCCGAGGTAACGGTATAGCGGCTGACCGGTTGATTCTGCAGCTGCTCGTGCGTTAGCCAGCGAAACACCGAGGATGGCATTCGCGCCCAACTTCGACTTGTTGCCGGTTCCATCGAGTGAAATTAGTGCTGCATCAATCAGACGCTGGTCTTGCGAATCAAAACCAACCAGTGCCTCATCAATGTCTTCAACAACGGCCTTAACCGCGTTTTGAACGCCTTTTCCTAGGTAGCGAGACTTGTCGCCGTCGCGGCTCTCGTGTGCTTCGAATGCTCCAGTTGACGCTCCAGATGGAACTGCGGCACGACCGAAACTGTCGTCTTCTAGGAGAACTTCAACCTCGACGGTTGGGTTTCCGCGTGAATCAAGAATTTCGCGAGCGCCTACGGCTTCGATAATGGACACAGTTCTCCTTAAGAAACGACATTGTGGGGATGACAACAGTTTAGTTTGTTTCTTGCTTAGTTAGCGATGCTGCGAAGCTCTAAGTCGGCAAAATTAATCGAATCTTCTCCAACTTGAGCGAAGGTGTTAAAGCCGTTTTCTAGCATTGAGTCGAGCAGCAAATTGATTTTCTTCGGGCGTTGCTCAATACGAACCCGATAACCTTCGGCAATTGCCTGCGCCTGCATCTCTAGGGCGTTGGCGATGGCCTTGGTCGATGCTGAATCAACGATTAGCACAACTGACCTGGCGAGTGATTCGTCTAGTTCAACTAATTCGACCGCCCGTTCAAAACCGATTGAGATTCCGACCGCAGGTGCATCAGTGCCCAGCCATCTACCGACCATTCCGTCGTAGCGACCTCCGCCGCCAATCGAGGAACCTGATTTTGGATGTTCAATTTCAAAAATCGGGCCAGTGTAGTAGCCCATCCCTCTTACCAACGTCGGGTCATATCTGAGCTTTCCGGCTCCGTGACGATTCTCGATCGCCAAGAAAATGTTCGCCAGGCGATCTGGCGCCGACGGACTGGATCCCAAACTGGTCAGCCAAATTTGGGCCGCAGCGGCAACCTCTGAACCGAATTTGGCACCAAGTTCGCTGACCACACCCTCGGCAAATATTTTGTCGAGTTTGTCGATGGTAATCATGGCTGAGCCGCGTTGATCGACCGGAACACCCAACGAATCAAGAAGTTCGATCAAGAGTTCACGGTGATTCACTCGAATGGTCGCGTCTGAAATTCCTATTTCGGCGAGTGCATCAAGGCTGGCGTTGAGCAACTCGATCTCTGCAAGTTCGCTAGAGTCGCCGATTATGTCAATATCGCACTGCACAAATTGGCGATAGCGGCCTTTTTGTGGTCGCTCGGCACGCCATACCGATCCTGTTTGAAGTGCTTTGAATACCCGCGGAAGCTTGGCGTGATTGGTTGCGTAGTATCGGGTCAGCGGAACTGTAAGGTCATAACGCAAACCAAGGTCGGCCAACCCATCGGTGTCAGAGACCTGAGCAGACAAAGCCGATTCAAGTTCTGCACCGCGCTTCATAACCCTGAAAGCTAGCTTCTCGTTGTCTCCACCCTGACCTGAAGTAAGTCGATCAATATCTTCGAGGGCCGGAGTTTCTATTTCTTGAAAACCATGAGAGCGATAAACCTGACGAATCTTATTCAGGACGTACTCACGGCGACCCTTCTCTTGCGGAAGAAAATCGCGCATGCCGCGAGGAGGGTGCACGTCTTTAGCCATTGGACAATATTGTCACAGTAGTGATGATCTAGAGTTTTTCGGCGCGGTAAACCGCAACAATCGCGTTTGCATGCCCGTGCCCCATGGCGAACTGCTCCTTTAGAAATGCAACCTGCTGCATGTGGCTCTCATGAGAAACCGCAGCAAGGGCATCCATCCAAAACGAAATTGGCTTGCCATACTTTTTCTCAATTGATGGGAAGTAGCTTTTGGGGCCGGTAATTTTCTCGCTCAAAATGTTTCCTCTGCTGAAATTGCTACCACTCCTGCATCCTGAGCATCAGCGAGTTCTGCCTCGCGAATTTCAACCATCAACTCACGAACTGCGCCGCGAAGCGCCTGTTCCGGGTCAATTCCTGCAGAACGAGCAGAAGAGACAACTGCAAGCAGAATTGCGCCGACTTCATCTTGGTTGGTCACCGTGAACGGCCCCGGAGCGTCTGCATCGAGGAGATTTATCTTCTCAGCCTTACCAATTACTTTGTCAGCTAGTGCCAAAGCCGGAAGATTGAGCGGCATGCCGTCAAGGATGCTGTCACGCTCTGGCTTTTCTCGTTTTTTGTGAGCATCCCAGTTCTGCATTACCTCATCGCCGGTGGTGGCAGCGTATTTTTCAAGCTCTTCTGCTGTTCCAAAGACGTGCGGGTGGCGACCAATCATTTTCTTGGCAGACACTTCCGCCACGGACTCAATATCAAACGGTTCACCTAGCGATCCTTGCGCAGCAAGGTCGCTGTGAAAAATGACCTGATAGAGCACATCGCCAAGTTCTTCGATAACTTCTTCGCGGGAACCTGACTCAATAGCGTCGATTAGTTCATAAGCCTCTTCAAGCAGATACTTCATTAGGGATTCATGAGTCTGCTCAGCATCCCAAGGGCAACCACCGGGCGCTCGCAGACGGTGGGCTACATCGATTAGCTCTTCGAGTTTGGTCATGCCACAAGTTTAGGCTGGTGAGCTTGGCGGGAAGACCCTGGCCAGAAAGGCCCAAGCCCAATCAATAACGGCACGATCGCGAATCGGCTCGAAATTTTCGTCTCTAGGGGCAGGAACCATCAGGGTCTTTGCAGATTGAAGATATTTCAGCCCTGGAAATAGGTGAGAGAGCTGAACCTGCTGCTCTTCAGTTAGCTCAACTGGCTGCAACTTAGCCTGTAAGCCGAGCACGTTGAAGTCTTTCAAACCAAGCCGATTTGCCTGCTGGCGCAACTCTGTGACGTCAATCAAGTTCTTAACCGAATCTGGAGCAGCACCGTAACGGTCTTCAAGTTCTGCCAAAATGGCGTCAAGCAGCTTTCGCGTACCCTTCTCGCCCGAGGCCGCCGAGAGCTTGTGATAGGCCTCTAGCCTCAGCCTCTCACTGTCTACATATGTGTTTGGTATGTGGGCGTCAATTGGCAACTCAAGTTTCAATTCAGCGGGCGAGTCTTGTTTTTCACCTTTGAACTCAGATACCGCCTCGCCAATCATCCGAAGATACAAATCGAAACCGACCCCAGCTATGTGCCCAGACTGCTCTCCACCCAAAAGATTGCCTGCCCCTCGAATTTCGAGATCTTTGAGAGCGATCTGCATTCCCCCACCGAGCTCGTTATTTTGAGCGATGGTGGCCAGACGGTCATGCGCAGTTTCACTGAGCGGTTTTGTCGGGTCGTAGAAAAAGTAGGCGTAGGCTCGCTCTCTGCTTCTACCTACTCGGCCTCTAATCTGATGTAACTGACTAAGTCCGAAGTTCTCTGCCCGGTCAACTATCAAGGTGTTGGCGTTAGGGATGTCAATGCCGGTCTCAATAATTGTGGTTGACACTAAGACGTCGAATTTCTTTTCCCAGAAGTCGACAACCACCTGCTCAAGGGCTGCCTCACCCATCTGACCATGAGCAACTGCAATTCTTGCCTCAGGCACCAGCTCGGCTAGGTCATTAGCCACTTTCTCGATGGTGCTCACCCGGTTGTGAACGAAGAACACCTGGCCTTCACGAATTAGTTCTCGGCGGATCGCGGCAGCGACCTGTTTTTCACTGTAACCACCGATGTAGGTCAAAATTGGATGACGCTCTTCGGGCGGAGTTGCCAGGGTAGACATCTCGCGAATTCCGGTGATTGCCATCTCCAGTGTTCTTGGAATTGGCGTTGCTGACATTGCCAGAACGTCGACGTTGTGCTTTAGGTCTTTGAGTTTCTCTTTGTGTTCAACACCAAATCGCTGCTCTTCATCGATTATCACCAGGCCTAATTGTCGAAACTTAACCTGCCCCGAAAGTAAGCGGTGCGTGCCGATAACCATGTCGATTTCTCCGGTAGCCAGCCCGGCAATAGTCTCTTTTACTTCTTTCTCAGTTTGGAAACGGCTGAGCGAACGAACCTTGACCGGAAAACCTGCAAACCGTGATTCAAAAGTGTCGGTGTGCTGACGAACCAGCAAGGTGGTCGGCACCAACATGGCTACCTGTTTTCCATCTTGAATTGCCTTGAAGGCAGCCCTGACGGCCACTTCGGTTTTCCCGTACCCAACATCGCCGGCTAGCAATCGATCCATTGGAATTTCGCGTTCCATGTCGCGTTTGACTTCGTCGATTGTGGTCATTTGATCTGGGGTTTCAACAAAGGCGAAGGCTTCTTCTAGCTCGTGTTGCCAAGGAGTATCAGGGCCGAATGCGTGGCCTTTTGTTTTCATACGGGCGCTGTAAAGCTTCACCAAATCGATTGCGATTTTGCGAACTGCCTTGCGTGCATTTCCCTTAACTCTTGCCCAATCACTGCCACCCATTTTGCTTAGAACTGGAGCCTCGCCACCGACGTACTTGGTCAGCATATCTAGTTGATCGGTTGGCACAAACAGGGTGTCCCCCGGGTAACCACGCTTTGACGGTGCATACTCAATCAGCAAAAATTCACGCTGGTGACGATGTTTTCCGATGCCGGTTTCTCTCGTAGTCAACTCAACAAATCTGCCGATTCCATGAATCTCGTGAACCACATAATCGCCCTGTTTGAGGCTGAGTGGGTCTACCGCCTGACCACGTTTGGTGGCGAGTTTTCTAACCTGAGGGCTGACGTAAGCGCTGTGTTTACCGTAGTACTCAGCTTCTGTAATCACTACTAATTGCGCATCCGGAGCGACAAATCCGCTGCGCAACGACCCCTGCTCAATATCAGCCTGAATGCCGGCGGCGGCAAACTGTTCACCTAGTCGCTGTGCCGTTCCGTGACCTTCAGCTACGACCACAACGCGTCGGCCTTCTTTGATCGCGTCAGACAACCACTCGTTGACAGTGAGGTCAAGCCCCTTGAAATTAGGAATTTCGAAATAGCCGAGGTTAATTAGCGTGTCATCGTCAGAGCCAAACTGTGAAATCGTCATCAAAGTGCGGTTTCCAAGACGCGATTTGAGGTGATTGAAATCGAAAAAGCTTCCCTGCGAGAGATCAATCGGCGCATTTGCACCTTCGGTTGCGGCATCCCATGCCGCGTGCAGAAACTCGTCATTGGTTTCAACCAGATTCGCCGCCCTAGCCGCTGATTTCTCAGGAGCGAGCAGGGTGACCAGGGCAGATTCAGGAAGGTAATCAACAAATGTGGTGAGCTCGTCAACCAGAACTGGCGCCAGCGACTCCATCCCATCCACTGGAATTCCTTCGGCAATTTTGGCCAACATAGTCGAAAGATTTGGAAATTCGTGCATCATTTCGCGAGCCCTGGAAGCCACGTTTGGGGTGATGATTATTTCTCGGGCGGCATAAAGTTCAACCGAGTCAATCGGCGCCTCAACCGACATCGATCTCTGATCGGCTACTGCAAATTCTCGAATTTCATCTAGTTCATCACCGAAAAATTCAAGGCGCAGCGCATGTTCAGCCGTGGTTGGAAAAATATCGAGAATTCCGCCACGCGCGGCAAATTCGCCGCGTTTGGTAACCATGTCGACTCTTGAATACGCGAGCTCAACCAGCTTCAACGACAGTTCGATCAAGCTGTATTCATGGCCCCGATGAAGCGAAAGCGGCGGATGATCAGCCAGGTGGGCAATCACAGGTTGTAAAACGGCACGCACCGAGGCTAAAACGAAAACCTCGTGGCTTTGCGGATTCTGTTTTAACTCGTTGAGCCGATGCAGCACCTGCAACCGTCGACCAACGGTCTCTGGGCTCGGGCTAAGGCGCTCGTGAGGGAGAGTTTCCCAAGAGGGAAACTCAAGGATTTCCGCATCGGGATTAAGTGATCTCAATGCTGCGGCTAAATCTTCCGCTTCACGACCTGTGGCGACAACAATTAGTTGCACATTGCAGTCATTTTCACTTGTGAGCAAGCTACTTACGGCTGAAACCAAAACGGGTTGAGCACCGGTTGGAGCAATCAGGTCAAGTCGCTTCTTCTTAAGTTGAGCCGCTACTTTGGAAAATGAGTAGGTGTCTAAAATGAGTGCGTCAAGGCGCGACAGGGCCTCAGAGTTAATTGCGCTCACAGGGTAAGTCTAAGCAACCTGAGCCGGATGCTATTCCGGTGAGTTGAACTTTTGCTGAGCGGCTAGCAGGCCATCTCTAACAACAGCCTCAGCCGCATCCGCAGCAATTTCTAGCGTGACAGGCAATTCTTTTCGCTCAGCAGCTGAGAAATCTTTCAACACGAAAGCGGCAGTTTCCATTCGGCCCGGTGGTCGGCCAATGCCAACTCTGATGCGAGTGAAATCATTACTGCCAAGCGCGGTGATTATGTCGCGAAGCCCGTTGTGACCACCGTGCCCTCCGCCGTGTTTGATTTTTGTAGTTGCGGCAGGAATATCAAGTTCGTCATGAATGACGATGATGTTAGCCGGGGCAACCGAATAAAATTTGGCCAAGTTGGCAACCGGTCCCCCTGAGGTGTTCATGTAGCCATTCGATTTTGCTAGAACCACCCTTGGGCCACCGGGGAATAGGCGTGCTTCAGCGACCTGCGCATTGGCTTTATGCGCCTTGAGCGAGACCTTTAATCGGTCGGCCAGTAAAGCTAACACCATTTGCCCAACATTGTGCCGGTTTGCAGAATAGTCGGGCCCAGGATTCCCGAGCCCGACTATTAGGTAGGTATTTTCGCTCATTGAGCAGCCTAAAAAATTAGGCCTTTGCTTCTGAGTGTGCCTCAGCTAGTTCTTCAGCGTGGCCAGCCTTGGTGGCAACCACAGATGCAACTAGTTCGTCTGACTTGAGGTCGAGCTTTGCACCAGCTGGAAGCTTGATGTCGCCGGCTAGCACGTGGAAGCCCGCGCCGTTCTCTTTGGTGATGTGAATCTCAACAAAGTCAGGAATAGCGTTTGCAGCTGCTTCAAGCTTCACAGTCTTGTGTTCTACCTCAACAATGGTTCCACCCATAGGCTCACCGACAACGTGCACAGGCACCTCAACGTGAACGCGCTCGCCCTTAGCTACAACAACAAGGTCGATGTGCTCGATGATTTGGGTAATTGGGTCTTTAGATGCACTCTTGACCAAAACCTGCTCTTCTTTACCGTTGATGGTTAGGTCAAGTAGAGCGTTCTTGTGGCGCAACACAAGAGCGATCTCGTGTGCTGGAAGAGTGATGTGGCGTGGCTCAGTTCCGTGGCCGTATATAACTGCAGGAGTGCGACCTGCTGCGCGTGCCTTGCGGGCTGCACCCTTACCGAAAGATTCACGTACTTCGGCAACAATCTTTACTGCATTAGACATAATTCATCCTTTGATTGACGATGGAACACCATCGAAGTTTTTGATTTCAATCAACTCAAGCGTGATACGCGAGGATTTGTTGTCGAAGTTTCGACCTACAGCCCCGTCGATTACGGCCAAATTTTGGCCCTCGCCGTTGTCTTCTGACAGTTTAGACGCGCAAGCCAGAATCGGCAAGCTGACAGATTGGAGGGCAGCGGCACATTTGCACGCCGCCCGCTCACATCTATTTGTATTAGGCGTGGCCTGGAAAGAGCTTGTTGACCGAGTCATCGCCGAAAACAGCGCTGATTGCAGCAGCAATTAGTGGGGCAATCGACAACACCGTGAGGTTAGCGAATTCTTTTTCTGGACCGATCGGCAACGTGTTTGTAACCACAACCTCATCAACTACGCCGTTGGAGAGCCGCTCAACTGCTGGGTTTGAAAAGACCGCGTGGGTTGCCGCAACAATAACCCTGGCGGCGCCATTATTTTTTAGCGCCTGTGCCGCGGCAACGATTGTTCCTGCAGTGTCGATCATGTCATCGACGAGCAAACAGGTGCGACCGGCCACATCACCAACCAACTCATGGGCCTCGACCTGGTTTGGCTTGTCTGGATCACGACGCTTGTGGATGATGGCCAATGGCGTACCAAGACGCTCAGCCCAAATGTCTGCGACGCGAACTCGTCCGGAATCTGGGGAAACCACGGTTAGATTTTCGTTTGAGTACTTCTCGGCCACGTAGTCAGCCAACATCGGTAGCGCCCAAAGGTGGTCTACCGGCCCATCGAAAAAACCTTGAATCTGTGGGGTGTGCAGATCAACTGACATGAGGCGGTTGGCACCTGCAGCCTTAAAAAGGTCTGTCATCAGGCGCGCAGAAATAGGCTCACGCCCCTTGTGCTTTTTGTCTTGACGAGCATAGGGAAAGAACGGCGCAACCACGGTGATCCGCTTTGCACTGGCGCGCTTTAGCGCGTCAACCATGAGCAATTGCTCCATCATCCAATTGTTGATTCCGGCGGCGTGAGACTGAATTACGAAGGCATCGACACCTCGAACGCTCTCTTCGTATCGCACGAAAGTTTCACCGTTGGCAAAGTCATAAGCGGTAGTCGGCAAGACTCGAGTGCCCAATATTTCTGCAACCTCTTGGGCTAATCCGGGATGCGCGCGCCCACTTACGATGACCAGTTTTTTAGAGTTGCTGGCGGTGATTTCCAAGTGGTGCTCCCGATTTCTAGTTTTTGGCTTGTTCTGCTGCTTCAGCAGCTTTTGATCCCGGTCGCTTGGCAATTACCCAATCAGCCAGATTTCGCTGCGGAGCAACATTCATTGCTAACTCACCCGGAGCAACATTTCTGCGCACTACGGTGCCAGCTGCTGTGTAGGCTCCATCACCAATCGTAATGGGAGCCACGAACACGTTGTGCGATCCTGAACGAACATGTGAACCGATTTTGCTGTGGTGTTTTTCGACGCCGTCATAGTTGGCGAAAATAGTGCCAGCCCCAATATTTGACTCAATGCCAATCTCGGCATCGCCAACATATGAAAGGTGAGGGATTTTGCTTCCTGCGCCAATTTTTGCGTTCTTTGTTTCAACGAATGTTCCGATTTTTCCGTTGGCGCCGAGCTCTGTTCCTGGCCGCAAATAGGCGAATGGCCCCACCGAAGCACCAGAACCAATTTTTGAACCGGTAACGTGCGACTTAACCACATGAGCACCCGCACCAACCTCTGAATCGGTAAGAAAAACCTCAGGACCAATAGTGGCCCCCTCGCCAATTTTGCAGATACCTCGAAGGTACGTACCTGGCAGCAGGGTCACGTCTTCACCCAGCTGAACTGTGATGTCTATCCAGGTGGATGCGGAGTCAAGAATGGTCACTCCCGCACGCTGCCAAGCCTCGCAAATGCGGAAATTGAGTTCGGCGGATACCTCGGCCAGTTGAACTCGATCATTTATTCCGGCTACCAGCCAGTTGTCGCTAACGGCGAGCGCCTGAACCTTGTTTTTGGCTCTCAAAATTTCAGCCGCTGCATCGGTTAGATATTTCTCACCCTGGGCATTCTGGGCACCGACTTTGGAGAGTGCCGTTCTCAAAGCTTTGGCGTCGAAAACATAAACTCCAGCATTGACCTCGGAGATCTCTAGTTGCTCGGCATCAGCATCTCGTTGCTCGACGATTGCCAGAAATTTGCCATCGTTGCTTCGAATTACTCTTCCGTAACCGGTTGGATCATCAACAATGGCGGTCAGCACTGTGGCACTGAAACCTCCGTCAAGGTGGGCTGCAATTAGCGATTCCAAGGTTGCAACATCGAGTAGCGGCACATCACCGCTGGTGATCGCAACCACTCCGTCAAAGTCTTCAGGAAGGGCAGCGAGAGCACATTCAACTGCGCGTCCGGTGCCAGGAGTGTCATCTTGTTCGGCGATGATTGCGGTTGGATAAAAAGCCCCTAGGTATTCGCATATCAACTCTTTTTCGTGCCGCACCACCGGTATTACGTAGGCGGCGTCGAGAGCTGATGCGGTAGACATTACATGGCCGAGCAGCGGTAAGCCGGCTATTTCGTGCATCACCTTGGGTTTTTTTGATTTCATTCGGGTGCCTTGACCCGCAGCCAGAACCACTACCGCCAAATTATGCTGCGTCATGGCCACCCCTCGTTATTACCGATTGCTGCTCCACTAGGACTCGAACCTAGACAAGCGCCTCCAAAGGGCGCGGTGCTGCCATTACACCATGGAGCATTGCAAGAAAATCTTGCGCTCTTAGTCTGCCAGAAAAGTTGGGTCAGGCCTGCAGTAATTCTGATGTTTCTAGCCACTCCAGCTCAAGTTCGTCCCTTTTTTGGTTGAATTCCGCCTGTTTCTTGGCTAGTTCAGCCAATCCTGCATAGTCGGATTGGTCATGCTGTGCCATGGTTTGATGCAATTTAGCTTCTTCGACCGCAAGCTTCTCTAGGGCCCGCTCAATTCTCGCCAGGTTCTTTTCGGCTTCCCGAAGTTGCGCTCCCCCGAGTGTTGGAGAGTTTGATTTTGAGCCGGCAACCGGTTGGCTAGACGCTTGCACCTTGGCCAAAAGTGAATGTTTGCGCAGTTCAAGGTATTGATCGACACCGCCGGTTAGATGACGAAGCGATCCGTCACCCATCAGGGCAAATTGATCGTCGGTTACGCGCTCTAGCAAATAACGATCGTGACTAACAACGATTAGTGTGCCTGGCCATGAATCAAGCAGATCCTCCATCGCCGCAAGGATGTCGGTATCTAGGTCATTGGTCGGTTCGTCAAGGATTAGCACGTTTGGTTCGCCGAAAAGCAGTCTCAAGAATTGGAGCCTTCTGCGCTGTCCGCCACTCAGGTCTTCAATGGGAGTTTGCAATTGCGCCTGAGTGAAACCTAGCTGCTCCACCAGCTGCCCAACACCAACCTCTTTTTTGTCAACCACAAAGGTGGCTCGCTCGCGGGCAATCAGGCTAAAAATGCGCTCACCGTGAAATTGGTCGAGCTCACGAACTTCTTGGCTTAGGGTGGCAATTTTCACGGTTTTACCGCGTTTTACTCGACCCAAGCTGGGCTGCAGCGAGCCTTCAATCAGCCGAAGTAATGTAGTTTTACCCGCACCGTTGACGCCCAGCAGGCCGACACGATCACCCGGACCAAGACGCCAAGTAACACCTCGCAAAATTCGCTTACCTGAAACCTCATAATCTAGATCTTCGATGTCAATTACGTCTTTGCCCAAACGTGCAGTCGCCAACTTCGAAAGGGCGATGCGGTCTCGTGGAGCAGGTTCATTCTCAATTAGCGCGGCAGCAGCTTCGAGTCGAAATTTTGGTTTACTCGTTCTCGCCGGGGCTCCACGCCTAAGCCATGCAAGTTCTTTTCTGAGCAAATTTTGCCTACGAGTTTCTGTTGCGGCCGCGCTGCGATCACGCTCATTTCGCTGCAGAATGTAGGCCGCATAGCCACCCTCAAAAGGCTCGATTTGCCCATCGTGTAGTTCCCAGGTTAGGTTGCATACCTCGTCTAGAAACCATCGGTCATGCGTTACAACAATTAGCCCACCACCTGATGCCGACCATCGTTTTTTTAGATGGGCCGCCAACCAAGCAACACCCTCTACATCGAGGTGGTTTGTTGGTTCATCTAGCATCACCACATCAAGGTCTTGCACTAAGAGCTTGGCCAAGGCAACTCGTCGCCGCTGCCCACCGCTTAGCTCACCAACCCTGGTGCTGAAATCTAAATCGTTCACTAACCCGGCAATAACATCCCTGATTTTTGCGTCTGAAGCCCACACATGCTCGGCGACATCACCAACCACTGCCTGACCAACGGTTAAATTTGGATCTAGCACATCCGACTGATCAAGCAAGCCGACAGTCAGTGAATTGCGCCTGGTCACCCGACCTGAGTCGACCGCCATTTTTTCTGCAAAAACTTTAAGGAGGGTCGATTTGCCGTCACCGTTTCGCCCCACGATTCCAACGCGATCACCCTCGTTGAGGCCAATGGTTATGCCATCAAAAACCTTTTTGGTTGGGAACTCGAGCGTAATTTGCTCTACTCCCATTAGGTGGGCCACTAATTTAACTCCAATCGGGCACCCTCTGCAGGGCCTGAAGTTGGTAACGCCAGAATGTTGCGCTCCCCGAAGTTTTCCGCAAGCTTGATTGCACTTTCGCGGCTTTCAACCAGGTGAGCAGTTGTTGGCCCCGAACCAGATACAAATGATCTAATGGATCCCAACGCTGCACCCAGCTCCAGTGGCTCAGACAACATAGGTGCAATAGAAATCGCGGCTGGTTGGAGTTCATTTTTAGTGTGGCGACTTAGTTCGACAACATCGCCTTCGCGCAGTGCTCGTTCGAAATCGGCGACTACATGCGGGGTCGGCCAGCCTTTCGCGGTAGAACCTCGCATTTCATCGATACGACGGTAGACCGCTGGTGTGCTAAGACCATAACTCGCGGGCACCATGGTCAGATTTATTTGCCCCGGAACTGAAATTGGGGTGAGGATTTCTCCTCTACCTAATCCCTCAGCGCAATAGCCAAGAATTGCAAAAGGAATATCAGCCCCGAGTTCGACTGACGCCGAAATTAGCTCTTCACGAGGAAGCCCCAGCTCCCATAACTCGTTCAACGCAATCAGCGTTGCAGCCGCATCCGCCGAACCTCCGCCCATGCCACCGGCGACCGGAATGTTCTTCGTAATCTCAAAAGCAATCGGTTTTTCGATAGGGTGATGGGTCAGAGCAGCCAGCCATTTTGCAGCCTTCACGACCAAGTTGCTCTCATCTTTAGGAACTTGGTTTAGCTGTTCCTGAGGTAAATTTCCTACTACTTGAACGTCCCATCTCTCTGATTCAGAGACAGTTACGGTGTCACGCAAATCTAATGCCAGGTATACACTCGCCACAGAGTGGTAACCGTCATCTAACAGTGGCCCAACTGCAAAAAATAAATTGACTTTCCCCGGCGCCGAAGCCGAAACCTTGACCGAAGTCATGAGAGTTCGACTCTTCTTCTAAAGCCAGCTAGAACTTCTTCCCAGTAAAGCTCCCGAGGATGAATCTCAGCCTCAGACTTGAGTAACTCGTGAACAATCCGAAGTTTTGTAACGCCATCTTCGACTTTGAACTCGATAAACGCGCGAGTGAGATCTTCGAAGGCCAGCGAAATTTTCCCATTTTTCGCATTTAGTACTCTTGGGCGGTCGAAGACTGACCAGCCAGCTACGTCGTTTACCAATCCAAAAATTCGAGGCAAACCAACCGAAAACTCAGCCTCGAGTTTGATCGAAATTGTCATAGAGCCGCCTCTGCGATTTTTACAAAATCTCTGATGCTGAGCTGTTCGCCTCGGGCTGTCGGATCGACACCGGCAGCAGTTAATTTAGCTTCGGCTGCACTCGCAGATCCTGCCCAAGTTGCTAACGCCTGTCGCAAAGTTTTTCTCCTTTGCGAAAAAGCAGCGTCAATCAAGTCAAAAGTTTTCAGCCTCAGTGCCTCATCCCCAATTGGTTCAGCTCGTTTTTCAAAATAGACGAGCGCTGAGTCAACGTTTGGAACCGGCCAAAAAATGGTGCGGCCAACATTTCCTGCCAAAACCGAATTCGCATACCAAGCTAACTTCAAACTGGGTACACCGTAAATCTTGCTTCCCGGCTGGGCAGCAAGCCGATGCGCAACCTCCGCCTGAACCAAAACCAATCCTTTACCTATGGTCGGAAATGTCTCTAAGAAGTGCAGCAGCACAGGCACCGAAATGTTGTAGGGCAGGTTAGCAACGAGCGCGTCAGGAGGCATGGGAAGATCCTGAAGCTTCATTGCATCGGCAGTTACTAGCTGAAATGATTTTCCGGGTGCTCGTTTGGCAATGGTTGACTCAAGTTCTGCCGCCATTTTCTGATCGATTTCAACAGATATAACGTGTTTGGCCTGTTCTAGAAGCCCTAGGGTTAGAGAGCCCAACCCAGGCCCGATTTCTACAACAGTTTCGTCACCTGAAAGCTTCGCTGCCGAAATAATCCGACGAATCGTATTGGGGTCTGTCACAAAATTTTGGCCTAGTTTTTTGGTAGGCACCACGTTCAATCTTGAAACTAATTCTTTGACATCAGCACCGCCTAGCAGCTCAACCATTTTTGGCAAGCCCCCATGATCCATACACCGACTCAGTGTTTTGAGCCAGCTGTTGGCAAAGACTTTCAAGCGCAACCTCAAGCTCGACTGCCATGGCACGCACTGTGACCGGAATCAGATATGAGGTGTTAGGTCTGCCACGAAATGGTTCCGGAGCTAAGAAAGGAGCGTCAGTTTCAACTAGGACGAGTTCTTTGTGAGCAACGCGAAGTGCATCTCTAAGGTGTTGGTTGCGTTTAATGGTGATGTTGCCGGCAAACGACATGAACCATCCTTCTTCGTTGCAAATCTTTGCCAACTCAACGTCACCTGAGAAACAGTGAAACACGGTGCGTTCTGGCGCACCCACTCGCTTGAGAGTCGCCACCACCTCATCATGTGCGTCACGGTCGTGGATCATCAGTGCGATGTTGTTTTCTTTAGCAATTCTGATGTGCTCTTCAAATGAGTGTTGCTGCAGGCGGAGGCTATGCTCGCCCTCAGTGCGGAAGAAATCTAGACCAGTTTCCCCGACTGCGCGAACTCGATCTTGCTTAGCAAGTGCGTCGATTTGAGCTATTGCGTCGTCCAAATCGCTCTGGTTTTGATAGTCGGCAGCTTCGTTCGGATGAATCGCAACCGCCGCAAGAATTCTCGGATCAGATTGGGCCTGTTGGGCACACCAGACCGAGCTCTCTAAAGTCACGCCGACCTGCACAACGGCCTGAACGCCCACCGACTCGGCCTTGTCTAGATGCTCCTTTACCGGCAACGGAGGAAGTTCGTCGAAAAACTGAAACTCAAGATGAGTGTGGTTGTCATAAACCGGGAAAGGAAGCGGTTCTGGAAGCGGGGGAAATTCAAATTTTCCGCTTTTGGTTTTGTTTTGGACCTCGCCCGCAGATCTAGCTCTCACGAAATTTTCTTCGCTTGAACTCACTTGCCTTCTGCCTCATTTTCAATTCTTGGGAACAGTGCCTCAAGTGTGCCGATTTGCCCACCGACAAGCAGCTGACCCCAACGTGCTGCTTCGCCAATCTTCTGCTCAGCAATCGGCCCGTTGGTGGCTGTACCCAATGCGGCCCATAATTTAGACGTTGCTTTAGGGGTAACCGGAGTAAGCGCAATCGCCAAAACCCGCAAGCCCTCGGCGGTGGTATTGAGAACAGTGGCAAGTCGATCACGGTTTTCAGCTGACTTGGCAAGCGCCCACGGTTCTTGAACTGTGATGTAGTTATTGAGCTCATCCACCAGAGTCCAGACGCTTGAAATGGCATCTTGAATAGCTACATCATCGATAGCAGTCTCGGCGTATTTAATCGCCTGTTCGGCGACCCTTATAACCTGAAGATCAGCTTCCGTGTGATCCGCTGCAGCCGGCAAAACACCATCGAAGTATTTGTGAATCATCGCAATTACGCGGGAAGCCAGATTGCCGAATCCGTTGGCCAACTCTGCTTGGTACCGAGCCGAAAGGTCTTCCCAAGAGAATGATCCGTCTTGCCCAAAGGCTATTGCCTTCATGAAGTAATAGCGGAAGGCATCGGAGCCAAAAGTATCGGTAATTTGCTCGGGTGCGATTCCGGTTAGCTTAGATTTCGACATCTTCTCACCGCCAACCAACAACCATCCGTGTCCAAAAACTCTCTCGGCTGGCCTAATGCCCGCTGCCAGCAGCATGGCCGGCCAAATTACAGCGTGGAATCTGAGGATGTCTTTACCGACAACTTGAACCGATGCCGGCCAGAGTGAGGCAAATTTGTCTTGGGCCTCAGGTTCTTCAGAACCGTAACCAATTGCGGTGATGTAGTTCAGCAGCGCATCAAACCAGACATATGTGATGTGGCTGTCATCCCATGGAATGTCAATACCCCAGTCAAATTTCTCTTTCGATCGAGAAATTGACAGATCATCGAGGCCACGACGAACAAAAGCAATAACTTCGTTTCGGGCCGATTCTGGCTGAACAAACTTGGGATTGTTTTCGTAGTAATCAAGCAAAGGTTGGGTGAATTCACTCAGCTTGAAGAAGTAATTTGTTTCCTCGAGTTTTTCTACCGGCTTTGAGTGAATAGCGCAGACCGACTGCCCCTCAAACGCACCTTCTCCGTCGATTAGGTCAGCCTCGGTTTTGTACTCTTCACAGCCGACGCAGTAGTTACCCTCGTAAGATCCTCGATAAATGAAACCGGTGTCATAGAGATGCTGCAAAAACTTCTGGACGTTTTGCTCGTGGCGTAGTTCAGTGGTGCGGATGAAGTCTTGATTCTGAATGTCGATTGTTTCCAGCAACGGAAGCCAGGCGCTCTCAACCAACTTGTCTGCCCACGCTTTTGGGGATGTGTCGTTGGCGGCCGCCGTGCGCAAAATCTTCTCGCCGTGTTCGTCGGTGCCGGTAAGTAAAAAAGAACTCTCGCCCCTTTGACGATGCCACCTGGCCAACACGTCGGCAGCAACCTCGGTGTAAGCGTGCCCAATGTGTGGTGCATCATTTACATAAAAAATAGGTGTCGTGACATAGAACGACTTCGGGCTGCTTGGCATGAGCTCTATTCTATTTGGCGAGAGATTCAGCTTCGCGCGAAGCCAACACCGCAGCGTATAGCTCTGATTTGCTCACACCATTACTATTGGCTATCTCAGAAACCGCTTCTTTAACTCTTAAATTTTCTGAAATAAGAGCTCGCACCTGTGGGACCAAGTCTTCAACCGAGGCTTTGGATGCTTCCACGGCACCTGCGACAATCAAGACCAATTCCCCGCGCACCTCTGAGGCAGACCAGGCCACCAGGTCGGCCAGCGGTCCTCGCACTGCTTCCTCAAACTTTTTCGTGAGCTCTCGAACAACGGCTGCCTTGCGATCTGAGCCAAACACAGCGGCCGCATCTGTGAGCGACTCATGTATTCGGTGCGGCGACTCGAAAAAAATCATGGTTCGAGACTCAGTCGCAAGTTGGCCAAATACATTCCTACGATCTCCGGATTTTCTCGGCAAAAAACCTTCGAAGGTAAAACGGTCGGTCGGAAGCCCTGAAATTGCCAATGCACTAATTACTGCCGAAGGCCCCGGAATAACTGTGACAGCCCCACCCAGAGCAATGACCTCACGGACCAAAACATAGCCAGGATCACTTACCGTGGGCATTCCTGCGTCGCTAACTACAAGTAAATCCTGCTCAGTAGCTAGTTGGGCCAGTTCTTTCACTCGGTTGATCTCGTTGTGCTCGTGAAGACTGAAAAGTTTGGCTGTGATTTGAATCTTTAGAGCCTGAGCCAGCTTTATCAACGTTCTTGTATCTTCGGCCGCTATGTAGGCAGCCTCGGTAATTGACTCAATCAACCGTGGAGACGCATCGCCAAGGTTTCCAATCGGAGTCGCAGCAAGAATGAGCACGCTCTATTGTCTAGCATTAGTGAGTGATTGAAGCGCTAGTCGGTCCTCTTGCTCGACTCAAAAGTCGAATGCCGTTAAATCGTGCCGCTTCAATCGCAATTCTTGTCCTTGCAGCATTCCTTAGGCTCTGGCAGCTGGGATACCCAGCAAAACTCGTTTTCGATGAGACCTACTACGTCAAAGATGCCTGGACCCTCATCACTACCGGTACCGAGAAAAGCTGGCCCGCAGACGCAAACTCCGCTTTCGAGAGCGGCCAAGTTGATGGATATTTAGCTGACCCTAGTTTTGTGGTTCATCCACCACTTGGAAAATGGATAATCGGCGCTGGAATGGCTATTTTTGGCGCTGACAATTCGTTCTCTTGGAGAATCGCCGTTGCAATTCTCGGCATCGCCTCTGTAGCTCTGATTATGGCGGTGGCAAAAGAGATATTTCACTCGCAAGCTGCAGCACTGCTTGCCGGTTTTCTGCTTGCCATCGATGGTCACGCAATTGTTCTCTCCAGGACCGGCCTTCTAGACAACATCCTTGCTTTTTTTGTTTTGTTGGCATTTTGGCTCCTCATCAAAGATCGCAGCAAACCGATTTCAGTAGTTGCCTATGCACCTAGGCCTTGGCTTTTGGCCTGCGGAGCAGTGCTGGGTGCAGCAACAGCCGTCAAATGGTCAGGAGCATATGTTTTTCTGGGGTTTGCCGTGTATTTAGCGATCAGTGAAATCAAGCGATGGCACCAGAGTGGACGAACAAATTGGATTATCTCCGCGACTAAATCAGCGCTGGTTAATGGCTTGGCTGCCTTTGCAGCGTTCTGCATGGTTTATTTGCTCAGCTGGTCAGGATGGTTGTTTACGGGAAACGGCTACGACCGCAATACCTCGGAAAATCCCCTGGTTGCGCTCTGGAACTACCACTTGAATGCCTACTCTTTTCATGTCGGGCTTAGCACACCCCATTCCTACGCCTCGAACCCGCTGACCTGGACATGGCTGATTAGACCAACCAGTTTTTTCTATGAGGGTCTTAGCGAGGGGGAAGCTGGGTGTCGTTCAATCGGAGGCTGCTCAAGCGCAATCACCGCCCTAGGAAACCCCATCATTTGGTGGGCGGGATCACTCGCGATGCTTGCGACGCTATTCGTCTTCGCTAAATACCGGGACCGCGTCTCTGCGCTGATTTTGTTGGGTTTTTCAGTCGGATACCTGCCCTGGTTGCTTTACCCTAACCGCACCGTATTTCAGTTTTACTCAATCGTTTTTCTACCATTTTTAGTGCTGGCAATTGTTCACCTCACCCAGCGGTACGTTCGAGGCTCTGCTGATCAAGAGTCGACTAAACGCTATGTGGTAGGCGCAGCAATTTTTGCTTTGGCGTTATCGCTCTTCTTTCTCCCAATTTGGAACGGAACCTGGATTCCATATTGGTTCTGGCAAATTCACATGTGGCTCCCCACTTGGATTTAGGCTGGACAGATGTCTTCTCAACTCGCAGTGCTGCGCTATCCCGGTTTTGCCAGGGTTATTTCTAGCCAACTGCTGGCTCGTTTCCCTTTTGGGATGATGTCGCTGGGCTTGGTCATGCACATTGAAGACATGCACGATTCATACGCAGTGGCCGGTATTGCGCTGGGCGCGGAAACCATTGGCGCAGCTATTTCCGGGCCGGTTTTAGCAAGATGGCTTTCGAGATTTGGCACTAGGCCAGTAATTCTCTCGTCTGCACTTATCGGCGCAGCAGCCCTCCTAATTTTGGGTACTTTCTGGCTTACCGAAATCGCGGTAGTTCTGCTCGCCCTTGCGGTGGGGCTAACCTCACCACCGATTCAATCTGCGGTGAGAACCATTTATCCCACACTAGTCAAGAAAAAAGACCTCAACACCGTCTATTCGTTAGATGCAACCGCTCAGGAAATTATTTGGGTAATTGGTCCGGTGGCGGCAGCTCTGTTGGCCGCGGGAGCAAACACAGGTTTCGTGGTAATTCTCATGGCCATCACTCAGGTAATCGGCTCACTGCTATTTTGCGCAAATCGTGAAGTTGGTCAGTTAAGAATCGACTTACCCAAGGGCAAAGTCGGCTCAGTACTCAAAAACAAGCTGGTATTTGCAAACGCTGTTGTTGGCCTGCTGATGGTTGGATCATTCAGCGGGGTTGAAGTTGGTGCGGTTGCAATTTTGGATAAGGCCCTTGCCGGATTGGTTCTGGCTGCCCTGTCGGTTGGCTCTATAGTCGGGGGGCTATTGCTGGGGCATCGTGGAAAAACGAAGTGGGCACTGACGAAATTCCTGAGCATTATTGCCTTTGGTTACGCTGCCGTTTGGCTAGCGCCAGAAAATGCATTTTGGATAGGCGCCTGTTTCTTCGTTGCTGGTCTGGGAGTTGCCCCCGCCTTCGGATACCTAGCGGCGATGATCGCATCCTCTCTAAAACAATCTGAGTCAGCGGAAGCATACGGATGGATCAATACCGGTCAACTGATGGGCTATTCGGCTGGCGCTGCACTGAGCGGCATAGCAATTGACCTGATTTCAAACGTCGCAGCCATATGGGTCTCGATTGTCTTTGCGGCAGCGACGGTATTGGCCGCAATCATGACCAGCAACCTTACTCCTCAATCAATGATTGCAACGAAAGGAAAATAGTGAAAACTTTCGCCGTGACATACAACTATGGGCCAGATACTGACCTAAGAATGCAAATTCGAGACAGCCATCGAGCTTGGCTCAAAGAGCTCTTTGCTGATCAGATCCTCCTGGCAAGTGGGCCAATGGTCGACCTCGATAGCGCACTGCTGATATTTCGCGAAGAGAGTTTCGACAGCCTGGCTAAACTTCTTGATCAAGACCCGTTCGAGCTGGCCGGTCTAATCGCAGAACGAGAAATTCTCGAATGGAACCCCGTAATTTCACCCTGGAGCCAACAGTGACTTTTTCAAACTCGCAAGTGCCTGAGTTAATTTCAAACACCGGTCAGAAAATTCCGCAGCTTGGCTTGGGTGTTTACAAGGTGACTCCAGACATCGGTGTTGACCTGGTAAAACTTGCGATCAGCAACGGATATCGTCGAATTGACACCGCTGCCCTGTACGACAATGAGCCAGAAATTGGCGCTGGGGTCAGAACCAGCGGCGTTGACCGTGAAGAGCTTTTTGTCACAACCAAAATTTGGAATGACCGCCAAGGTTATCCAGAGGTTTTTGATGCCGTTGAAGAGAGCCTAAATCGACTAAATATAGGCTACCTAGACATGCTCTTGATTCACTGGCCAGCGCCCGCCCAAGGCAAATTTGTGGAAACTTGGAGGGCATTTGAAGAGCTGCTCGAGAAGGGTCGCGTTCGAGGGATCGGCGTTTCAAACTTCAACCCAGAACACCTTCAGGAACTAATTGGAAGTTCAAACGTCATTCCGGCGATCAACCAAGTAGAACTGCACCCTGGGTTGCAGCAAGCCGATGTTCGAGCCATCAACCAAAAATTTGGGATTTTGACCGAGGCTTGGTCGCCACTGGCTAGGGCTCGCATGAACGATGAAGAAGTTATTCAATCGATCTCCAGCCGCACCGGAAAAACACCCGCGCAAGTGATTTTGCGCTGGCACATTCAGCTCGGCAACCTGGTAATTCCAAAATCGTCTAACCCCGATCGATTGTCTGAAAACATTGACATTTTTGACTTCGAGCTAACCGAAGCTGACATGGCCTCGATTGCCACTCTTGAGAACGGGCAACGAATCGGGCCCAACCCTGCCGATTTCAGCTAGTCTCCGTGGCTAGACCTGATCGGTTGCCGAAGGCTCTTTCTGATTTCTAGTCGCCCAGAGACTCGCAACGGTTGTAACAAATAGAGTTATTAAGATCACGCTCAGCGAAAGATTTGTTGAGATTTCTGGTACCCACTTGACGTATTCACCACCGTTGATAAACGGTAGTTCGTTTTTGTGCAATGCGTGGAACACCAGCTTTACGCCGATCCAAGCCAAAATAATCGACAATCCGATTCCCAGGTACTTTAGCCTCTGCATCAGACCACTTAGTAAAAAGTAGAGCTGCCTCAAACCTAGAAGTGCAAATGCGTTTGCGGTGAAGACGATGTATGCCTCTTCGGTAAGGCCGTATACCGCGGGGATTGAATCAAGAGCGAACAAAACGTCAGTTGCGCCAATTGAAATCATCACGAACAACAGTGGTGTAGCAAGCCGTTTCCCGCCCTGGATGATGGTGAGCTTATTTCCGTGAAATTCATCAGTGCTAGGCACACGCTTACGGATAAATTCCATCAATTTACCACCGGGCACTTTGTCATCGTGCGCTTCATGGAATGTGTCCCAAATCAGCATGACGGCGGTGTAAATCAGGAAAGCGCCGAAAAGATAGAAGACCCAGCTGAAGGCATTAATCGCTGTCGCTCCAACGGCAATAAAAATGCCGCGCAGCACCAGTGCGATGACAATACCGATCAGGAGAGCCTGACTCTGTAGTTTTCTGGGAACGGCGAATTGAGTGAAGATGATCAAAAAGACAAACAAATTGTCTACGCTGAGGCTTTTTTCGGTTATAAAACCTGCGAGATACTCGGCTCCGAACTGCCCACCCCAGGCCTGGCCGACAAACCAAGCAAAGCCAAGCGCAACAGACATGTAGACGGCGCTTTGGATAGCACTCTCTTTAAATGTTGGTTCGTGCGGATTCCTCAACTGCACTACTAAGTCAACGACTATTACAGCTGTGAGCACCAAAACGGTGACCCACCAAACCCAAGGCTCTACCAGCATCAATCCACCCTTTCTCGAAAATCAAACTGGCAACAATACGGAATAATTCCTGAGATTCAAAGGCTGAAAATCAGGGAGGTATGAAAATGCGCGTATTGATTTCTGGGGCCTCGGGGCTTATCGGAACCGAACTAAAACGGCAGCTAATTGAACTGGGACATGAGCCGCTCAGCCTAGTTCGAAATCGCCTCGTTGGCGCCGGAGAGGTTGCTTGGAACCCCGATCGACTCGAAATTGACCCCGACGTCATGAATAGCATCGATGCAGTCGTTAATCTCGCTGGAGCAACTACCGGACGAATACCCTGGACGAAGAAATATAAGCAAGAAATTGTTAGCTCTCGACTTAATTCAACTCGAACGCTAGTTCGCGCAATTAATAGCGCTAGCGCTAAACCAAAAGTTCTAATCAGCGGTTCTGCATCGGGCTTTTACGGCGACGGCGGGGACTCCATTTTGACTGAAGAATCACCTAAAGGCTCCGGTTTCCTGAGCGATCTTGCGTCCAACTGGGAGGAGGAGGCCCGGCTTGCCAACACAAGAGTTGTTTTGGTGCGAACCTCCATGGTCATGTCTAAGCGACTGGGTGCCTTGGGGAGACTATTGCCTCTGATTAGGGCTGGCATAGGTGGCGCTTTGGGTAACGGGCGCCAGTGGTGGGCTTGGATTTCGGTGGAAGACGAGGCGGCCGCAATCATCCATCTAATCAACACAAAGGATGCAGTAGGCCCGTTCAATCTGACGGCGCCAGAACCAGCAACCTGTGGTCAAATCGTCACAGCCCTCGCGAAAGAATTGAAACGGCCTGCCTTCCTCAAGGTGCCAAGCTGGGCTCTAAATTTGCTGATCGGCGAGGCAGCTCGAGAGTTGCTTCTTTGCAGCCAAAACATGACTGCCACAAAATTATTGTCGACCGGGTTTAGGTTTAGGCATCCCGATCTCAAAACGGCAGCCAGTTGGGTGGTAGAAAAATAAAAAAAGAGGGACCATGCGGTCCCTCTTTTTTAGTTTGAAATTTACTTGGCAGCAGGCTTCTTCGCAGTAGTCGCCCTAGCAGCAGGCTTCTTTGCGGCGGTTGCCTTGGTAGCAGTTGCCTTCGCTGCTGGTTTCTTTGCGGCAGTTGCCTTAGAAGCTGGCTTAGCAGCAGGCTTAGCAGCAGGCTTCTTCGCAGCAGTCGCTTTAGCAGCCGGCTTAGCAGCAGGCTTCTTAGCGGCGGTTGCCTTGGTAGCAGTTGCCTTCGCTGCTGGTTTCTTTGCGGCAGTTACCTTAGCAGCTGGCTTAGCAGCAGGCTTTGCAGCCTTTGCAGTGGTCTTGGCGGCAGTGTTTGCAGCTTTTTTAACAGCGGTGCCGGCAGTCTTGGTTGCTTTGGTAGCAGTCTTGCTGGCGGTACGTACGGCGGTGGTTGCTTTCTTCTCAACTACCTTGGCGGTGGTTGCAACTTTCTTCTCTACAACCGCAACGGTTTTGTCGACCTTTTTCTCTAACTCAGCAGCAGCTTTTGCAGCCTCGTCCACAACCTCAGCAGCAAGTTTGCCTGCGTCTTTTGCGATGGTCTTTGCGTTCTTGGTGAAAAGTTTTTTAGCGGTATCAAAAATGCCCATGGGTATACTTCCTGAAATCGGGGATATCTAAACTTTAGCGCTAACTCTGCTGTTAGCTAAGAACTTGTCACGTGAATTATCAAGATCAAAATCCGTTGGATCTGCGTCTTGCCAAAATTTCATCGAGGTTGACATCAACTTTTTTGGGTTGCATTTGAACAACCTCAGCAATTTCCACCTGCTCAACCTGAACTAATGACTGTTTAGGGTTAGGCAAATTAACGGGGACCCAGCCACGCAAATCAGATGAAGAATCGACAGCTACCGAGATAGATTTTGGCATTGTTGACGGTCGCTTTATCTTGTTCAACTCGAGCATGAGAACGCTAAGGGTCTGAGCAGATTTTAGAGCCAACCCCGCAGAGGAAGCAGCGAAAACCACGAGAACCATCGACAGTACGATTGTGGCTTCAATGCTCAACTGGGCAAAAAAAGTCACCACAACGCCAGAAATTGCCAAAGCACAAGCGCCTGAAAACAAGTTACGTGTTCTGCGTAGCCGGTCTATTCTCGAAACTTTATTTACTACTTGAGAACGCATGACTCGGCGATTTTTATTGGCGCGAATTTCAGCTCGGAGAACTTTTATTTCAGCCCTTCGATTCTCTTTTTGCTCACTGCGCCTTACCCAAGAAGGCACAAAGACCCAAAGCCATAGTGCGGCGACTACCAAAAGCATTAGGCCACCAGCACCGTTGAAGTTCATAGTTCAAAGATATGCGCCAGGAGTTAAGTCAAGAAGGATTTAATTCGGTGTGTTTAATTTTCGGATGGCCGATTCCAAGGATAAGCCTGACGTGGAGTTTGATTTGAAACCCAGCGGTTCATCAGACCGTTCGGAACTTCATCTTCGGTGAGTGCGAAACTGTAATGATCTCGCCATTCTCCGTTGATGTGTATGTACCTGCGTTTGTACCCCTCGTACCGAAGGCCAAGTTTTTCGACCACCCGAAGAGAGGCTTTATTTTCAGGTCGAATGTCAATTTGTACCCGGTGCAACCCAACAGTTGTGAACAAGTAATCAATCACCAAAGCGACCGCCTTGGGCATAATTCCCTGCCCGGCAAAGTCGGGCGAAATCCAGTAACCAATCGACGCCCCACTGACCGATCCGTAAAGAATATTTCCGACATTTATTTGGCCAACTACTTCCCCCGAAATTTCGATGACGAACGGTAATCCGATTTGGTCGGTCTGCTGGCGAAGTAAAGCGCGAATCTGCCGGCGAAAATCAAAACTTGCTGGGGCATCAGGGTTAGTTGCCTCCCAGGGTTTGAGCCATGGACGGTTCTGAGTTACCAAATACTCCAAAACTTTTGCGTCTCTCATGCGAATAAATCTGACAACGACGTCATCTTTACTCATCGAAAAGTTAGTTGGCACTTGGCTAGATTAGTGCCATGGTCGCATTTGGAATCGCTGAAGAGAAAAAACAGCTGCGCAAAAAAATACAGAGCAAACGCTCGGTTTCGAAATCACAACACAGCGACCAATTGTCATGGCAACTCCAATCAGTTACTGAAAAATTCGGAGCCAAAGTAATCGCCTGCTATTTCACATTTGATGGAGAGCCCGATACCCGAGAATTTCTCGATTGGGCCTTGAGAAGAAAATTACGCCTAATCTTGCCGCGGTCAAACAGTGACGGCTCACTCAGTTGGGTGTATTTCCTAGGCGAAGTTGAAATTGGGATTTTTGGTCAAGACGAGCCAATTGGAAAACCAGCGGAACTAAGCGAAGCTGACCTCATTTTTGCTCCCGCGCTCGCTGTTGATCGAAATGGAAACCGACTCGGCAAAGGGCTCGGATACTATGACCGAAGCCTGGGCTCTTTGAGAAACGTGTTTGCTGTCGTTTTTGATGATGAAATTTTTGACTTGATTCCCCATGATATTCACGACATCGCTGTGTCTGGTGCAGTGACTCCAACGTCCGTCCATTATTTTTCAACGAAACCTTAAAATAGAGTTATGCCGACCTACTCCTACGCTTGCAATAACTGCGGCCACAGTTTCGACATTCAACAGTCATTTAGCGACAAAGCTTTGACCGAATGCCCAGATTGCAAAGGCGAATTGCGAAAAGTTTTTGGAACGGTAGGGGTTACCTTCAAAGGATCTGGTTTCTATCGAACCGATTCTGCCCCGAAATCAAATTCTGGAAACTAGCCCCAGTGCGGAGGCTTGTCACGTTTTAGCCTTTGATCATTATTTTCGCTTCGATCTCCCCAGGCTACGTCTGTGTCTTCAAAAGCACGATCAGAGTCACTGAATAACGCCTGAGGCTGCTTAGAAACGCTGAGACCCAGCGACTCTGCAATTCGATTTGCTACGTTTTGAGGGTCTGCAAATAATTCAAAACTAAACACCCTCAGGTATCTCCAGCCCAAGGCAGTCACAAACTGTGGCTCTATCGCGAACTTCTCAATGCTGTCGCTTCCGACCAGATTCCAATCCGCAAAAATCGCAGCGGCCTGTTTTCCGTAGGCGGCCACCAATGGGAGATTTCCGTAATTTGTGGCTACCCTAATTCCCAGTTTTTTCAAACGTAGGCTCAGATCGTTCAACAAGAAATCTGCCTCTGCTGGAACCTCTAATTCAGGCTCACCCGCGGCGGATTTCAATAGGTCAATTAGGAGGTCAGCACCCTGCGAAATTTTGCCCGCAGGCAATTCATCCGGCTCAAAGCAACTCACCACGGTGATTTCTTTTCTAGCGCTCACCAGCAAATTAGCAATGCGCCTTGGACCCTCAGGGGACGATAGTTGTCCAAAATTCGACAAAACAGCTCCGTGAGAAGTCTTGCCATAGCCCAAGCTGAAAATTACTCGATCAGCAATTCGATGTGACAAATCGACTAGAGAGACAATTTCGAATTTTTCTCTGCCATGGGCGTCAAAAAACTCTGCGTGAGCACTTCTTGTCTTTATTGCTTCCGCAACTGCTGATCGAAGCCGTTCAGCGTGAACCTCGGAAGCTGATGCAACCAAAAGCGACTTCTCAGGCTGCCACTGAGCGTGATGAAAAATAAGGTCAATGGTTCGAACTAATTCGCCATCGAGGCTTTCAGTGGCACCTTCAATGGTGCTTTTTGCTCGATTGTGATCACGCACCAGTTCGAGGTTGAAATTCTTTTTACCCAGAAACTCCTCAGCGGTCGCGGTGAAATTTATCCGACCCTCATAGAACTCGCGGTTGACCATGGCGCCCAGAGCCTGCGGTGCAGTGCGATAACTACGAACCATCGAGATGGAGCCAAATTTGGCCGCAACTTCAGCGTAAAGAGATGTTTCAAAACTAGATTGCTCTGCATCTAGAGCACGAACCTCGATGTCAAACTTCAATGGAGCGGAAATTGCAGGATCACCAAAAGCAATCACTTGAGGCGCTTTGCCTAACCCAAGATACTGTTCTGCAGTCGTTGTACTTGCCGCATCAAGCGCCAACACCAAATCGAAATCTCCACTTAGCGAAAGCTGTGGGTAATAACCGGAACTTATAACTGCAGGGGCCAGGACCGTTGCCAAATTGGGTGTGGTTTGCATGATTTGCGGAACCGTTGCTTGGCCCGACCGAAGAACTTCTTTGAGCGATTTAGCTTGTTCAGGATGAGCCGCAATTGAGTTTTGCCAATCTGCAGCTTGGGCTAAAAGTAATTCATTCTTTGAATTGACTAATTGCTGTTGATAGTGAAGCCCTAATTCGATTTCAGCATGCTTACGTTGATCAAAATTGACGATTGGAAAGGCGCCTTCGTCTCGGATGAGTTCTTCGAGAACAGATTGCCACCAGGTAAGTTCAAACTCGGCTGCTACCTCATCTGAACTTGTCACATGAAGCCGAGCCAGTTCCCGTGATAGCGAGCTTAGCCCGGCATTTTTCAGTCGCTGTTGCACTAAAACGCGTTCTGCAAAACCATCGAGTGCCGATTGGTCTTCTGCGAGAGACTCAAGAATTCGAGCCAACTCGGGAAGGGTCAGCTGGCTTAGTTCTTTTCTTTCGACCTCAGGGTCAAGGTGCCTCTGCAGTACTTCCAGGTCTGACACGAAAGCCTGGTAGGCGACCTGGGCGTCTGCGATACCTAGAGGAACGGATGGAGGGATCGGGCTCTGACAAAGCTGGGTCCAGGCTATGCGTTGCGAATCAATTTCGTTCAGGGCCGCGTGTAAGTCGCTTACCCCCATGCCAGGCCGCAGATATTCTCTTGCCAGCTTCTTTAAGCGACGGCGATTGCCCCCAGATATAACTGGTCGCTCAGCGCGAGGAACTCCCTTACGCGGTGCGGTGGCAGCAATAAGTTCGGTTAGCGGGCGGTCGAAAACATCTGCGACAAAACGATCGAGTGTCTCTCGAATTCCAATAAACAACCTGAGATACTCGCCCCATTCGGCAACGGATTCTGCTGGTTTGAAGTTTGAGCGGGCAGTGAACTCATCCATTACCACCGTCAATCTTGGCAGTGCCTCTGCAGAAAGTCGCTTCACCAACTGAACAACTCTCTCCACCTCGACTGGGTTCTCAAACTGAGCTCCAAACCAGGCAGAGTCTTGAGGACCAAACCGGTACTCACCTAATTCGAGAGCCTGATTTAGATCAGCCCTCGCGGCTTCAAGTTGCTCCCGGTGCGGAAGCCGATCAGTCGAAATGCGCGCGGTATTTCTAGGCGGGTTTGGACCTGAAGAAATCGAAGCGAGTTTCATCATGGCAGTCGAAATGCTTACGCCAAACCTGGGGTCTGCTTGAAAAAGTGCTCGATCATAGAGATCGATTTGCTCTCGTTGCAGCGACGCTTCAACAGTCGAGACCTCAAGACCCCTTGATTTTTCGTTTCGTGAAATTGCTGCAACCAGGTCGAGCCATGCCGAGTCTGTTCTAACCGCTAATCCGGGTAGCCCGGTCTGCGCTAACCGATCTGCAATCTCAGCTCTAGTTTGCTCTCTGTTGGCAAGCAGCAAGACTCGTTTGCCGTTTCTAACCTGCTCCACCAGAAGATTTATAACCGTTTGCAGGTAGCCACATCCGGGAAGAGTTTCAACTGCAAAACTGGCTCCAGTTAGCGATTTTCCAATGATGCAGCGCTGAACTTGGTCTGCTGACAAAACAGTTTGACGACTGGAATACCTGGCAAGCGACTCGGAGCTCGCCAGCACGCCGTCTGACACGGCTGGGTTGTCAAGAACAAAGTTGGCATTTTGGCTGAATTGCTGCTCTAGCTGAATGGGTTCAAGCGCAAAGTTTGAAATTACCAAGATGCGCCGAAATTCGATGCTTTCCAATGCGGAGGTGAGGTTTGCCAGATAGTTCAAAACTGTGACCGGCACCAAATCAGAGCTCTCGAGCTGCCTAGCCAGCAATTCGGGTTCGCTTAGCCGAATACCGATCGACTCTAGTTTTTGCGTAAGTGCTGGGTTTACGGTTGGAGCAGCTGCAAGTGATATTTCATAGTCGTCACCTTTGCGCTGCAGCTGTACTTTCCAGCGGAGTATTGGAATCTGTTGACTCCCAGAGCTGTCGGTGAATGATGCTAATCCACCGATCAAAGCCAGCGAATCGATACCGTAATTTTGGCTGAGGCGATCTGCCCGATTCTTTATTCGTCTGGCCGCCGACAAAGATCGAGAGAAAGCTAGCGGGTCACGAACCAGGTTCGACAATAGGGTTTGTTTTCCCGTGACGAATTGTGAAAAGCCGCCAGGGTGACTGCGCTCAAGATCAATCTGCCCGAACGAGCTGGGAGCAAAATTTCTCAGTGAGTTTTGCCCACCTAAACTGCTGATTTCCGCTCTGATGCGATCCCAGTAAACAGATTTACTTGAGTCGCCGGCAAGCAGTTGTTCAGACATAACCTAAGCCTAACTTTTGCCCTTGGGTTTGGCTGCTAGGCGCGGGCAATCTGGCCTCAAAGAACAGCTATATTTAGTTGGTTGCCAGGCTCCGTAGCTCAGTGGATAGAGCAGAGGTTTCCTAAACCTTGTGTCGTAGGTTCGATTCCTATCGGGGCCACAAATGTTTTAAAAAATGCTCGATCGAGATATCGACGATGTGCTCAACCATCTCCTGAGAAACACCCATCCATACGTGTTCTGACTCTGGAACCGGAACAAGATCGATAAGAGCCCCGGTCCGCAAAGCATCAGCTACGAAGTTTTCGGACTGTTCGTAAGGCACCATTGAGTCGACCAAACCGTGAATGACCAGCGCAGGTGGAATCTTCGAATTCATATATGAATGCGGGCTGGCAATTTTGCGCCAGTTCTGGTCTTGCCATCTTTCGGGCCCTAGGTTGTAAAACTCTGGCGGATACCTACGAGCTTCACTCTGTGATTCGTCGGACCCATCCATTGGCCGGACAATAGTCGCCAGGTTTTTCGCTCCGTACCAATCGACGATCGCGTTAATCTCAATTGGGGATGATGACTGTGCCGAGTATTGAGGTTCGAATTCACTGTTATCGAGAGTCAGGGCAGTAAGCCAGGCAAGATGGGCACCTGCAGACTCACCCCACAGACCAATTTTCGAGCTATCCAGTTGCAACTGGGATGAGTGAAAAATCAACCAGTTCAGGGCTGCCCTTAGATCCTGGATGGCTGCAGGAAATGAAGCCTCATGACCCAGTCGGTAGTCAACCGATGCAACCGCAAACCCGCGGCGAACTAGCTTTTGGATGTGTTCAGCGCGCGTTATCCAGGGCGCAGAATCTCTTCGATGGCCACCAGAGTAACCACCGCCATGTACCCAAACAACCAGTGGTCGCGGCAGGGAAACTGGCTCGTCGAAAACATATAGGTCCAATTCAAGTGGCCGGAAACCTGGCACCAATGAATACCTGACGTCATATCTAATTAGCCCTTCGGCTGTTGTTACTGGCGTAGGTACAGGATGGAACGTTGGGGGAACAAAGTCAGTAGGCAATGGCATAGGTCTAAATCTCTATCGAGGCTAGGTCACTTGGTGCAATAAATTCTCCGACATAGCCAGCCTCTGCTCGCCTAGATTCGGCGACGGCAAGGTAATTTTCTGCAGGCTGAGGAATCGGTGTGTAGTGGCAAAATACAATTTTCTTCGCACCGGTTTGGGCCCCAATAAAAGCCAATCGCTCTATATCGGTGTGAGCTTCGAAAAGGTGCTTCGCCAACTCAACACCTCGATCGCCAGGAAGTGTTGCCGCCAATTTTTCAACTTGATGATTATCTTGGACCTCGTGCACCAAGACATCGCTGTTTTGTGCCAGCGCCATCAGATCTGGGTCTTCCCCAGCAACGTCACCTGAGAAAACAACGGTTTTTCCAGTCGACTTGATAGTGAATCTGTAGGCAAGCGGCTGGGCTAATTCAGGCCCGTGGAAAATTTCAGTTGACTCGACTATGACCAGCTCGTCTTCATAGACAACCTGAATTCCCGATTCCATTCTTGTTACGTCAACTGCCACATGCTTCGGAAAGGTTCCGAAGCCGCCGCCGAGTTCAAAATTGGTGATTTCCTGAGTGAAGGTCTGGTAAAAACCATCGAGCAATTTTGAAATTTCTTGTGGGCCGACCAATTTAATCGGATGGGCAAGACTGCCAAATCTTGAAACCCAACCGTGAAGTAATAAAGCGGGAATTCCTGAACTGTGATCAAAGTGTCGATGAGTAATGAACACTGCACGCAGCTGAGAGAAATTAAGTTCGGCAGCTTCAAACTGTTTGACGGTCTCGTAGCCGGCGTCAATAAGGTACAAGTTTCGGTCAACTTCTAGAGCGATAGCCGGTCTTGAGAATTTGAAATTAAGACGAGGCCCGCCACCGACGCCGAGCATGATAAGTCTGGTCATGGCATGAGGCTATTGGGTAAGCCAGCAGATTGATAATTCTTAATTAGATGTTAGGTATTAGGCGGCCTTGGCAAATCCCAAGAAATCATTCCACTCGGGTTCGAGACGCTCTGCGCCCTTCAATAACCAGGTAACTCCGACCGGCATCTTGGGAATGAAATTAAGTCGCCAACCTATTTCTTCGAGAGTTTTATCACCCTTGGCGTTGTTGCACCTCAAACAGCAGGCGACCAAATTTTCCCAGGTGTCTCGGCCACCACGCGATTTCGGTTGAACGTGATCAATTGTGTTGGCCGCTTTGGCACAGTAGGCGCAGCGATTTCCGTCGCGGCGCAAGACACCTCTTCTGGTTACGGGAATAATGCGGCTGGTGGGTACCCTTACATAACGGGCTAGCAGAATTACCGATGGAACGTCGAATTCTTCTTGGGCACTGCGAACTTTTGACTCTCGTGCCTGGGCCAAAATTGTCGCTTTTTGATTTAGCACCAGAATCAGCGCTCGCTTGAAAGAAACGACACCTAGAGGTTCGTAACCTGCATTCAAAACTAAAGTTCGCATTCGAATCCTTTCGAAACAACCCGGACGGCTTCCGGGTATTCGGTTCGGAACACATGGGCAATAAAAAAGCGCCGCACATGGCGGCGCAAATTAGCTGCGAAAAGATTGACGGCATTGGCCGAGATGGCGCGACGTTATTGCCTGCAGGGCTTGCAGCTCACAATGTCTCATCTCAGTTCCGTATCTTCCACGAATTCCTAGGCTCAGGTTATGGCCAGACATTAGAGACACCGCTGGATAATCAGGCGTGTCGTGATGAATTTTTGATTACGAATATTGCTAGTTCGTAGCGAGTCGAACGAAGTGGATTTTGCTTGTGTAAATAGGAGCCAACTTCACGGTGTCGCCACGTCGAGGGGCATGGTAGAAATTCCCATTTCCAGCGTAGATTCCATCGTGGCTCATGTCGTTCATGATGACCAGGTCTCCCGGCAGTGCGTCTTCAGGTTTTACCAAAATTCCCATTCGAGCCTGGCCGTGCACACTGTGCGGAAGTGCTATTCCAAATTGAGCAAATACAAAGGCAACGTATCCTGAGCAATCAAATCCACTTGGGGTTGATCCGCCGAATACATAAGGTGTGCCCACGTACTTAGCTGCAACTTTGAGAATGGTGGCTGCATCGAGCTTGCTGTAGGGCGGGTTGGCAACGTAATCTTCGGCGGTCGGGCCAGTGTAGTTGCGGTAGTTGTTGAGCAACTCTTGCCTTGCGATTTCATCTATGTCTGCAGCCTCATATTGGCCACGCGCGTACTTGACTGTGTTTACTGCAGCAACGGTCAAGTTTTGGGTGTCTTCAGCTGCAGCAAGTAAAGCGGCATTTGTCGTCGTGAAGCGAGACATCGCAGCGATTTCAGGGTTGAACGCGTATGCCGGCAGAGCAAAAGTGGCAAAAGTTCCCGAGGCGACTGAGAATGCCAAAGTGTTTCTGACAACGCGCAGAAAGCGGTTATTTTGGCTCCCAACTGCACGAAGTCGGAATTTTCCTGCAGAAGCCTGAGAAATCTGCCCCGCAGGTAGCTGATGAGCCATTTTCTTTTCTAGCCGACGCTGCATTCGCTTAGATTTTCGCTCAAGTTTTGCGCGCTCGGCTGCAATCACAGACTTGCGACTGCGAAGCTCGAAAGATTCGAGCACATTAATTTCAACGTCGGCGCGGTGACGACCCTTGGGCTTTTCGGCCAAATTTTCCTCCACAGTTCCGGTTACACCCTGCAGCGAAACTAATCGTTCTAAAAAATTGAGCCGCAGCTAAAGGAACTGCTCAATTTCGATTGACTCAAAGTGGATTTGAGCAACCCCTAAATTTTACCTGTTAAATACGAAGAAGGCTGAGAAAATCATCCGATTGCCGGCTATTCGAAAATAAACAGCTGTTCAGCCTGAAAGCCTGCCAAATCAAGGATTTCGCTAGTTTCTAAAACCGAAACTACGACTCTCTCGAGAATAAATTCGAGTTTGAACTCGGCACCGGGAACGAATTTTGCAATCTTGAACCGCCTCATAAGTTCGATGTCAGATTGAAGGTTTTCTCCGATTCGAGCTAATTTCAAGACATTCTGAGACGCGATTGCTCGGGGAATATCGCTAAGCGCTACCACTGCTTGTTGCGAGGTTGATTCAGTTAGCCCAAGTTTTGCAAGACCTGGAATCGGGTTACCGAAAGGCGAGTGACTCTTATTTTCTAACTGCGCAAGTAATTTTTGCTCGACTTGGTCCGAGATTACGTGCTCCCACTTACAAGCCTCCTCGTGAAGATCTTCCCAATCTAGCTTCAAGACATCAAGCAAAAAACATTCTGCAATTCTGTGCTTCCTAAGTACCGCAGTTGCTTGTTCCCTGCCCGTCGGAGTTAACTCAATTTGTTTATTGTCGCCAAGCTCAAGCAGGCCATTTTTTTGCATTCGAGCAACGGTTTCTGAAACGGTCGGCCCGGATTGGTCAAGCCGCTCGACGATTCTGGCTCGTTTAGGAACCTGGCCTTCTTCTTCAAGCTCGAGAATGATGCGCAAATACATCTCGGTGGTATCGATTAGATCTGTCATCACGCCCCAAAAGAATTCAGTGAAAGCCCAAGTAAACTTCTCACATGCCTGAAATCATTATCCCTGCTGAATTCATCCCTACCGACGGTCGTTTTGGTTGTGGCCCATCGAGATTGCGTAACGAGCAGATCTCTGCCTTCGCTACTGCCGGTTCAAAACTCATGGGAACTTCACACCGACAGGCACCGGTGAAGAACCTCGTGAAGTCGGTTCAAGAGGGATTACTTGAGCTATTTCACAACCCAGCAGGGTACGAAATTGTTTTAGGAAACGGTGGTTCAACCGCTTTTTGGGATGCTGCGGCATTCTCTCTGGTCGAGAAAAAAGCCCAAAATTTGGTACACGGTGAGTTCGGGTCCAAATTCGCCTCATCGCTTACCAACCCTTGGCTCGAAAAGCCCACCGTAATCAACGGCGAGCCTGGTTCAAGACTCTGGTTGCAAGCCGAATCTGGAGTTGATTCTTACGCCTACGCCCAAAACGAAACCTCAACCGGTGTGGTTAGCCCGGTAGAGCGAGTATCTGGAACAGACGATGGGGCTTTGTTTTTCACAGACGCGACATCAGCCGCGGGTGGAATTGATTTTGATCCTCTAAACACCGATGTTTACTACTTTGCACCCCAGAAAAACTTTGCCTCAGACGGTGGCCTGTGGTTTGCACTGATGTCGCCCGCAGCACTCGAAAGAGCCGAAAAAATTGCTGCCAGCGACCGCTACATCCCAGAGTTTCTGAGTGTAAAAACTGCTATCGACAATTCTCGAGCCAACCAGACCTTGAACACACCTGCAATTGCCACTCTTTTCTTGCTCAACGAGCAAATCAACTGGATGAATGCCAACGGTGGTTTAGCTTGGGCTGATCAGCGCACCAAGGCCGCATCCGGGCACATCTACGATTGGGCCGAAGCTTCAAGTTATGCAACGCCGTTTGTGACAAACCCTGAGCACCGCTCACAAGTGGTCGTCACCATCGATTTTGATTCAGAGATTGATGCGGCGAAAATTGCCAAAACCCTTCGTGAAAATCGCATCGTCGATGTTGAACCCTACCGAAAGCTCGGTCGAAACCAGCTGCGAGTCGCAACCTTCACAGCAATCGAACTCGCCGACGTGCAGCAACTCACGGCAGCTATCGATTACGTGGTTGCAGAGCTGAAAAAGTAGCTATGAAAGTTCGTTTTTACCTGAGAGATTCGGAGCGAAAAGTCGATCCCGAACCGGTAAAAACTAATGTTCGAGCGGTTTTGAAAGTGGGCCTCGTACTGTGGTCTCTTGCTCTTGTAGCGTGTTTATTTTTTGCCGAAACGCTTTCTGCGTCTGAAAATTCTTGGTTTCTTACCGCTTGCAGCTACGGGATCTTGCTCGGGCTCCTCGGCCTGGTCAAGTTCCGCAACCGCTGACGCTTCAGCCTCGTCGGGCTCTTGAACAGCTTCATCTTCGGCTACAACTACAGACTCTTCTTCTGAATCTGCTTCTACTGCAGCAACAACCACGTCGACTTCGGCCTCTTCGGCTTCACTATCTTGATCTTCAGCTTCCTCAGCATTTTGAGCCTCGAGCTCAGCCTGTAGTGCCCGATAATCAGCGAGTCTTTCAGACCACGGTACCCAATTAGGAGCCAAAAGGGCCGCATCGCCAGGCAGCAGCACTACCTCGGAAATCGTGATCGGCGATTTTTTATTGGCCTGAAAGAGAGTTACAGACCATCGCCAGCCTGGATAGCCCTTTTGCTTCGTTTCAAAAAGGTAACTGTTTACACCTTTAGCTTCGGCAACAACTTCAAGAAAAGCCCCCACTGTGTCTCGTGGGGCGACCCCTTCGGCCGCCTTTCGGGCAATGTCGATCGGCGTCTGCTCAGAAGAAATGACCTTAGACATCTAGTTCGTCTGCAAGCCGACGAAGTAGGGCAGCGATTTTCTTCCCATTGCTTGACTCAGGGTATTTGCCCCGCTTCAGGCCTGAACCTAGGTGGTCAAGTAGGCGAATTAGATCTTCGACGATGATGGCCATTTCGTCTGCAGGCTTACGGCCCAATTTGGTTAGGCTCGGAGCCTCGAGAATTCTCAGCGACATTACCTGTGCACCACGTTTGCCATCAACGATGCTGAACTCGACACGAGTGCCGGGGCGGATAGTAGACGTGCCAGCAGGCAGCGCACTTGCGTGAAGGAACACCTCGGCACCCTCATCAGAAGCGATGAAGCCGAAACCCTTGTCGTCATCAAAAAATTTGACTTTGCCGGTAGGCATGTGAACCTCTTTCGTAAATCCAATCCCTTAGTTTACAAGGCAAATTGAACCACAAGCCAAGGTATCCTAGAGGGATGGCTAAATCGCAAAAAGATGCTTCTGGTAACCCATCCGGAATTGCCCGCGCTGAACGAATACTGGCCTTTATGGCTATCGGAGTGATCGGCGTTTCGTTACTCTCCATGTTCGTTGCACTAATCACCGCCCTACTTGGAGTTCGCGAAAATCTGGCAATCCTCGCCCAGATTCCACTAATTGGCCTCCCCTTTGGCTTCGTGCTGGTTTTGGTTCTTTTGGTAATCAGCTTGATTCGTCGCTCCAAAGAAAATAGAGCGCTCTAATGTCTGAACTCATCGGTCTGGCTAATGCTTTTCGGCATGCGACTGATGAGCAGGTTGCCGAAAATTGCTTAATTCGAGGAATCAATCCGAGTTTCGCAAAAGATTTTTTTGATCTTGCCGAGAGTTTCAGAAAGCCGCAGTCAGTCGACTCTGCAATTTCAGCGCTAACTCGTGAGCAGGCTGCGAGCCTTTTCGAGGCAAAGAGCGGTGCAGAACTTCCCGCCGAAAAACTTAACGATCTCGAAAGGCTTTTTCTAGTTGACGCCAACAGTGGTCAGCTCTATGAATCTGTGACTGCAGCCGTTGAGAATTTTGACCAATCTGCAACCAGATCAATCACCGTAATCGCAGATTGTCCTTATTCAAATACAGAGCTACTGAGAGATGCTGCAGCAAATTTATTCGAAACTTTGCTGGCTCTAGATCAAATTGTGCAGCACCTGATCGAGCACAGTGTTCGTGAAGTGGGTAAAAACAACATTGGGCTACCTGAGGTAAAGAGATTGGCATCGCAGCTCAATAAAAGCCAGGAAGACGCCAAGATCTACTACCAGATTGCAATTGGGATCGACTTAGCGACTGCGGAAGGAGGGGAATGGTGGCCAAGCCCCCAGGCTGAATCATGGCTCAAGAAATCGAGACCCGAGAAACTCGATGACTTGCTTCAACACTTCATGAAAATACTCAAAGCGACCAGTACGAACTCCAAACTCGAGCTGCACGCCCAAACCCAACTGCGCCAATGGCTCGAGCTGACTTTTCCATTCGCACAGAATCGGGCTGGGCAAAGAATCAACCAAATTTGTGCACTGGCAGAAAAAATCGGGCTGAGCGCAAACGGCTTTAGCACTGAAACTTTCGCAGCTCTTGATTCGATGCCCACCTCAGCAATTGCCAAGCGACTTGACCGGGTACTTCCTGCTGTGCAAGACAAATTTATTGTGCAAGCCGATTTGTCGATCATTACCCCCGGCCCCCTCACTCAAGAAGTCGATAGAAAACTTCGAACCATAGCCCAAATTGAAAAACTTGGATATGCATCGGAATATCGACTTTCCCTGCTGACCATCACATCGGCTTTAGCGGCAGGGTTTGACTCACAATCTATTGCTGAATTTTTGAGCAATCATTCGGCCTCGACGATTCCTCAGCCGGTTTCGTATCTAATTAGCGAGGCCGAGGAAAAATTTGGCCAGATCAAAGTCGCTGGGCAAGAAACTACCGAAGTCAATTTTGCCTCTTCTGCGATAGCCGCAACGGTGGCCAACGACCGAGAGTTGAAACCATTCGCATTTGAGCTTGCCGGCCCTGCCAGGTTGAGAAGCAGATTTGATGCCGACATTGTTTTTGAGGGTCTGCGCGAAGCAGGTTATCCGGCCGTGAGGGTCTCAGAACAGGGGCTACCAATCACAAATACCAGGCCACGAATTGCAAGCAGAGCCGGCCAATCGGCGAACAGCATCGAACTCACAATTGCACGATTACGCGAAGCCGACAGCAAACTGGGTGCATCTAGCGAAGGTGACGATCTTTTGCGCCAGATTCAACTTGCCATTAAAAATAAGACTCAAATTAGGGTTGCAGTGCAGACTAGTGCCGGTCAAAACATCGAATATCGGCTTGATCCGAAATCGGTTGCGAATGGGCGGTTTAGGGGCATGGATCGCCAGGCTGACATCGAGCGTACATTGCCGATCGCAAGCATCCGCTCAATTGCACTCTGCTAAAAGTTAGGCTAGACGGATGACCAGTGGCCCACTAATTGTTCAAAGTGATAAGACAGCTCTTCTAGAGGTTGATCACCCGGCAGCCGCCGACGCACGTCATGAACTATCGGTTTTTGCCGAGCTTGAGCGGGCTCCGGAACACATTCACACCTACCGCATTACGAAGCTCGGTCTTTGGAATGCCCGTGCAGCAGGCCACGACTCAGATTTTGTATTAGATACCCTCGATAAATACGCAAAATTTCCGGTACCCAGCTCTGTTCGAAATGACATCGTTGAAACCATGGGTCGTTACGGAAAACTTGAAATAAGAAGAGACGGCGAAGACCTTTTGCTGCACTCTGAAAACCGACCTGTGCTACTTGAGGTGATTCGCCAGAAAAAAGTCAATGAACTTTTGATCGAAGTTCGCGACGAACAAAATTATCGAATTCAACCCTGGGCAAGGGGGCAAATCAAACAAGAGCTCTTAAAGCTGGGTTGGCCGGCTGAAGATCTAGCTGGCTTCACTGCAGGAACCCCACATCCAATCGAGCTTTCCGAAAACGGATGGTCAATGCGCGACTATCAGTCAGCGGCGATTGAGAAATTCTGGGATGGCGGCTCAGGTGTGGTAGTTCTGCCCTGTGGAGCCGGAAAAACAATTGTTGGCGCCGGAACTATGGCGGTGGGAAAAACAAACACTCTGATTTTGGTTACCAATACCGTCTCTGCTCGACAATGGAAAAACGAACTAGTAAAGCGCACCACTCTCAACGAGGATGAAATCGGAGAGTATTCAGGGTCAAATAAAGAGATACTTCCGGTCACCATCGCGACTTACCAAATTCTCACTACAAAAAGAAAAGGTGAGTATGCACATTTAGAGCTGCTGAACGCGAAAGACTGGGGGCTCGTGATCTATGACGAGGTGCATCTACTGCCAGCCCCAATTTTCAAAATGACTGCAGACCTGCAGGCGCGGAGACGACTTGGGCTCACTGCAACTCTGGTCCGAGAAGATGGCAAAGAGGGCGATGTATTTTCGCTCATTGGGCCAAAGCGATACGACGCCCCATGGAAAGACATCGAAGCCCAGGGATACATTGCGCCTGCTAACTGCTTTGAAGTTCGGATCGATCTTCCCGATGATGAGCGTCTGGAATACGCTGTTGCAAATCAGGATGATCGTTACCGAATTGCGGCGACATCTGAAACCAAAATTCCGGTAATCAAACAAATCCTGCATCGACACCCAGGAGAACAAGCTCTAATCATTGGCCAGTATCTCGACCAGATTGCAGATGTGGCATCGGCATTGCAAATCGAATCGATCACTGGGGAAACTCCGGTGGACCGGCGTGAAGAACTATTCGAGCTATTTAGACAGGGGTCAATTAGCACGCTGGTGGTCTCGAAAGTTGCGAACTTTTCGGTGGATCTGCCAGAGGCCTCAGTCGCCATCCAGATTTCAGGATCTTATGGCTCACGCCAGGAGGAAGCCCAGCGCCTGGGCCGATTGCTGCGCCCCAAAGCAGATGGAAAGTCGGCTTCGTTCTATTCCCTGATCGCCAGGGACACGGTTGATCAAGATTTTGCTCAGAATCGACAGCGCTTTTTGGCGGAGCAGGGTTACAGCTACGAAATTCTGGATAGTCACAGTCTCTGATTAGCAGGCTCACAGAAATCTTTCAGGAAACGGTAAGAAACTCGAGCCATGGAAAACATCAAAGTACTGATTGTCGACGACGAACCCAACATTCGCGACTTACTTTCAACCAGCCTGCGCTTTGCAGGCTTCTCGGTACACGCGGTCAAGAATGGTGCTGAAGCTGTGTACGCGGCTGAAAAAGGCGCCCCCGACATCATTTTGCTTGACGTTATGTTGCCAGATATGAACGGATTTAGCGTCACCAAGAAACTCCGATCGATGGGAATCAACTCTCCAGTACTGTTTTTGACGGCAAGAGATGAGACTCAAGACAAAGTCACCGGCCTAACCGTGGGCGGCGATGATTACATGACAAAACCTTTTAGCCTCGATGAGGTTGTCGCCAGAATTCACGCAATTCTGCGCCGCACCAAAACCGTCGAGGTTGAAGATTCGGTTTTGTCTGTCGGCGAAATTACGATCAACCAAGATGCCCACGAGGTTTTCGTCAACGGCACATCGGTAGAACTGAGCCCGACCGAATACAAACTTTTGCGGTTCCTCATGTCTAATGCCAACCGCGTGCTCACCAAAGCTCAAATTCTCGACCACGTTTGGGAGTACGACTTCAACGGCGAAATGGGAATAGTCGAATCTTACGTCTCATACCTCAGAAAGAAGCTTGATCCGCTAACCACTGAGCCGCTGATCCAGACAAAGCGCGGTGTCGGGTACATTTACAAATCGACCAAATCGGTCGGCTAACCGACAGGTATTAGCACGTGACTGACACCAAACCACCCTCGCTTTTTTTGCGGGCCTGGGAAAGCATTTCGCTGAGATCGAAGCTGACCGCACTTTCGGTTGGCCTGATCGGTTTGCTTTTGGTGGTTTCGAGTTTTGGCACTATCGCTTTGCTGCGCACCTACCTACAACAAAACATCGACACGATGCTCACCGCGACAGCCCAGGCTTTGCGGGATGAGGATCCGGTGATGCTGGAAGACCGGCTCGCAACTCGCCAGCTGCAACTGCCGAGTTTGCCTTCCGACTACTACATTGCTTACCTCGGTGTCGACGGCTCGTTGCTAATCGGTCTGGTTTCCTCAGCGCAACGCACTAATACAGTTCCTAATTTGGACGGCTTCGATATCAGCTTTGTGCTGTCTACTAACGGCAAGCCCTTCGAGGTAGATGCCGGCGGAACTATCACCGACGAGGGGCGAGGCGATGGTTGGCGCATCATCACGGTTCCGCTAACCAGTATGCCGGGCAGCATTGTCGTTGCCCTGCCGACCGGAGGAAACAGCGCCATCATTGGCCAATATGCGGTTATCGGCGCTGGTTTTGGAATTTTACTTTTGGTGGTGAGCGGGTTAAGTATCTGGCTGACCATCACATCCGCCATTCGTCCACTTCGCGAAGTTGAACGTACCGCAGCACTGGTTGCCAAGGGCGACATTGGGCAGCGACTAATCATCAGGGACGGCAAAACCGAAATAGCTCGCCTGAATAGGTCGCTGAATTCAATGCTCGACGGCGTCGAAACCGCAATGAAATCGCGAAATCAAACTCTCGACCAAATGCGCCGATTCGTCGCTGACGCAAGCCATGAACTTCGCACTCCCCTGGTTTCGCTTCGTGGCTACGCAGAGCTTTACCGAATGGGCGCGCTCACAAAGCCAGAGCAGGTGGCGGAAGCCATGGCAAGAATTGAAAGTGAAGCGGTGCGAATGTCGGGGCTGGTTGAAAACCTGCTTACGCTGGCTCGTCAAGATGAATCAACCGCAATCGAGAAGTCACAGATCGATATTTTGGCCATTGCCAGAAACGTTGCCAAAGACATCTCTGTTGCCAACTCGCACAAAAACCCAATCACCATCTGCGACTTGAGCGGGATTGAATATTCTGACCAGCAACAGCTAGTCGTTCCTGCAAATGCCAACGGAATGCAGCAGGTATTGACCAATCTGATCAGCAATGCAGCAAGATTTTCAGATGCCGGTCAGCCGATTGAAATCGCAGCCGGTTTTGAGTCTCACTCAAAAAATTCGAAATGCATTATCGAGGTTAGGGATCACGGCGAGGGAATTCCCGAGGCCCTAAGGCAAAAAGTTTTTGAGCGTTTTTATCGTGTTGACAACTCGAGAAACAGTGAAACTGGCGGATCTGGGCTCGGTCTCGCGATTGCCAGCTCAATCGTGCACAGACACGGCGGAGACATCAAGGCTGTCGAAACTGAAGGCGGCGGTGCCACATTCAGAATGCATTTGCCAGGGCACTAGGTTTTTCCCAAGAAAAAAGTCTGCGGAGACTTATCCACAAATAATGTCGCCAGAGCGTCTTTGGCTTTCTTGAACGAGCAACATTAGGTCATGACCCATTTCAGCGTAGATAGCGATCAGGTATCGCTAGCCAACCAGAATATCCAAAGCACCATCGCACGAGTTGCGAGTGAGCACGATAACCTCCACAGTCAGTTAACTGCCCTCCAAAGCTCATGGACCGGTTTAGCATCCTCAAGCTTCCAAGAGCTGGCTCTGAGGTGGCGGCAAACCAGTTCGGCGGTAGAGACTCAGCTAGCAGAAATTGGGCAGGCTTTGCAGCAAGCCGCAAATCTGTATTCAGAAATAGAGCTGGCAAACCAGAGGCTGTTCCTTTAGTTCTGGGGTCGCAAATGACAAAAATGGGCGGCCACCGAGGTGACCGCCCATTCGAGTTGAACTGACTAGAAGTCCATTCCTCCGCCTGCTGCTGGAGCTGCAGGTGCTGCTGGCTCTGGCTTTTCAGCCACTACAGCTTCGGTGGTCAAGAACAGACCGGCAATAGATGCTGCGTTCTGCAGAGCAGAGCGAGTCACCTTCACTGGGTCGTTGATGCCTGCCTGAAGCATGTCTACATATTCTCCAGTGGCAGCGTTTAGACCCTGACCAGAAGGAAGCTGAGAAACTTTCTCTGCAACCACGCCTGCTTCAAGGCCTGCATTGATAGCGATCTGCTTCAACGGAGCTGAGATTGCCACCTTCACGATGTTTGCTCCGGTTGCTTCATCACCCTTTAGCTCAAGCTTTGCGAAAGCTGAGGCACCTGCCTGAAGCAGGGCCACACCTCCACCAGCCACGATTCCTTCTTCGACCGCAGCCTTAGCGTTACGCACTGCATCTTCGATGCGGTGCTTGCGCTCTTTGAGCTCAACCTCGGTTGCTGCACCGGCCTTGATTACTGCTACACCTCCGGCGAGTTTGGCAAGGCGCTCCTGTAGCTTCTCGCGGTCGTAGTCGCTGTCGGTTGAATCAATCTCGCGACGAATCTGCTCTACGCGGCCTGCGATCTGCGCCTGGTCGCCAGCACCTTCAACAATGGTGGTCTCATCCTTGGTGACAACGATCTTGCGAGCGCGGCCCAAAAGGTCAAGGGTTGTGTTCTCTAGTTTGAGACCCACTTCTTCGCTGATGACCTGGCCACCGGTCAGGATTGCGATGTCTTGCAACATGGCCTTACGGCGGTCGCCGAAACCAGGAGCCTTAACCGCAACTGACTTAAAGATTCCGCGAATCTTGTTCACGATCAGGGTTGCAAGTGCTTCACCTTCAATGTCTTCGGCGATGATCAATAGTGGCTTGTTAGCCTGAATGACCTTGTCGACGATTGGTAGCAGATCTTTGATGTTTGAGATCTTTGAGTTCGCGATAAGCACGTAAGCATCTTCAAGCACAGCTTCTTGGCGCTCAGGGTCGGTAACCATGTAAGCAGAGATGTAACCCTTGTCGAAGCGCATACCTTCGGTTAGCTGCAGCTCGATGCCGAAAGTATTTGACTCTTCTACGGTTACAACACCCTCGCGACCGACCTTGTCGATAGCCTCAGCGATCAGTTCGCCGATTTGCGAGTCTCCTGCAGAAATAGATGCGGTTGCCGCAATCTGCTCTTTGGTCTCGACCGGCTTTGCGTTTGCAATTAGCTGCTCGGTAACCGCAGTAACAGCCTTGTCGATGCCACGCTTCAGGCTGATCGGGTCAGCACCGGCTGCAACGTTGCGAAGGCCTTCGCGAACCAGGGCCTGCGCCAAAACGGTTGCAGTGGTGGTTCCGTCACCGGCGACATCGTCAGTCTTCTTGGCAACTTCCTTAACCAGCTCGGCGCCGATTTTTTCAAATGGGTCGTCTAGCTCGATTTCTTTGGCAATCGACACACCATCGTTAGTGATGGTAGGAGCGCCCCACTTCTTCTCGAGGACGACGTTTCGACCGCGTGGACCGAGGGTCACCTTGACTGTGTCAGCGAGGATGTTCAAACCGCGCTCTAGGCCACGGCGGGCTTCTTCATTAAAGTGAATGATTTTTGCCATTGTGGATTCAATCTCCTGTAAGTAGTTAGCACTCGGATGTTATGAGTGCTAATACATTTTTAGCACTCTCGGCGAGAGAGTGCAAATAACTTTTAGACACAAAAAAGCCCCGTCTGTTCAGACGAGGCTCTCCTGGGTTTTTAGTTAGCCGATGATGGTCACGGCGTCGGCCTGTGGACCCTTGTCGCCGCTCTTAACTTCGAACTCAACGCGCTGGTTTTCTTTCAGCTCGCGGTATCCGTCGCTCTGAATGGCTGAGAAGTGAACGAAAACGTCAGCTCCGCCATCTTGAGTGATGAATCCAAAACCCTTTTCAGAATTGAACCACTTTACGGTTCCTTGTGCCATGTGTTGCTCCTGTTACTTTTCCGCGGCTCTAGTTTTTCTTCGAACCGAGTCGCAAAAAACCAAACGCGGATGCAAAAGGTACTGCTACGACCAACTCTCACCGTAGCGTTGTTCAGCCACGTTGGCTAGCTTTTGGGCAACTGTTTATTGAAAGGTTATAACGGCTATTTTTCGATGATTTTGTAGTCAGCGCCCAAAAGCACAGTTATGGGGCCAGGGTATTCATGCGAAAGTGCCACTTGAACATCGGTTCCGAGCAGTTTGGCAACAGCCGCGGCATCCTCTAGATAGCTATCGTTCAGTGCGACCACCGAGGTGTTTGCCAGGGCGATTGGGTTTCTCTCGAGATCGACCAATTCAGCCACATCCCCGAGTTTGAAACCCGCCTGAAGCACCTGTTCACCAGCTTGCCCGACAGCCTCTGGAATGTCTGATCCATCGAGAATGGTCACTTTGGTCTCCGCGGTTGCCGAACTTCCGAAATTCAGAGATTCAGTGAACACTACGTTGTTATCGGCAATCTTGAGTCCGATGTATCCGATGGTTCCAACCACGGCAGCGACCGCGAAAATTCGGAGCCACTCGATAACTCGGTGCTTGGCGGAGCGCAATTCTCGGTGCCTACCACCGTGTTTTTCGACCAAATCAAATTCGTCGACGGGGAACTTTTCTGACATGAAACCTGCTTAATAGAACCAGGACTTTATTGTAGGCGGGAGAAGCTGTGAGTTATCCGGTTCGTAAATCAGATGAGCAGTGGCGTTCTGAGCTGAGTGAGTTCGAGTACCACGTGCTGAGAATGGCAGGAACCGAACGAGCCTATACGGGTGAGCTGCTCGACGAAAAACGATTAGGCACCTTTTCATGTCGCGGCTGTGGGGCTGAGCTCTTCACCAGCGAGACCAAATTCGATTCACATTGCGGTTGGCCGAGTTTCTATCAGCCGAAAGAGACAGACGCGGTCGAACTGATCCAAGATTTCAGTCATGGAATGGTGAGAACAGAGGTGCGTTGCTCGGCTTGTGGTTGCCACCTGGGGCATGTTTTTGACGACGCGCCTCAAACACCAACCGGCGACCGATACTGCATTAACTCGGTGAGCCTGACCTTCAAGGAACAGGTTTAGCTCGACTAAAAAGCAGTCGAAATAAGGATGCCGATTAGAACGGCTACCGGAATACCCATAGCCAAGATGAAACTTTGAATCGGGTTTCCGTAGGCTTCGCGATTATCTTTCATGGCAATGAAAACCGAATGTGTCGCGGATTATTCCAATTACTTGAGCCTTCTAGGGGACTCGAACCCCTAACCCCCGCATTACAAGTGCGGTGCGCTACCAATTGCGCCAAGAAGGCTTGCCGCTCTCGCGACGTCTCTAGATTACTCGTAGAGCGTGCCCAGTCTGCTAAAAGACCAGACAAATTTAGCTATAGCTTCGCAGCCTGCTGAAGCCACTGGAAGAATCGGGCTGGGCTGACCAGCTCTTCTCCGGTGGTCCAGGTGTACTGCTGGCCGTTGACGATGATGGCTGGAGTTCCCTCGACCTGAATCTCAGTTCCCGCAACCTTCTCAGTCAAAGCTCGATCAGTCGCTTTCGTAACCCAGGAACCAAATCGCTTTTCCTTGATGCAGCTCTTGACTTCATCCTGATTTGTAATTCCAACGCCCTGTGCGGTTGCAAACAGTTCATCATTGCTTGGCCCAGGGGTTCCCTCTTCAGGCTGGTTCTCAAAAAGAGCCGAGTTGAAATCAAACAACTGTGATGGAGAGTATTCTGCAACGCAAATTGCGGCGTTGGCGGCACGAGATGAGTACTCATTTGGTGATCCGCGCCCATCCAAGAATGAAATTGGGTGCAGTTCTAGGGTTGCGGCACCGGTCTCAACCCAGCTGCGAATCTGAGACTGGTTTGGCACCTCAAATGCCTGGCAAACCGGGCACTGGTAGTCGACATATAGAAGAATGTTCGGAACAGAGCCGAATTCTTCACTAGGAGCCACCTCATCAGGGGTGCTGGTTGGGGTGTAAACCTCAAGACCGGTGCCAATTTTGACACCATCGTTGAACATAAGGTTTGCAGGAACAACTTCTTCTTTGTTGCTTCCAGAAACCAATACTGCAACTAAACCGGCAACGGCCGCAACAATCACCAAGGCAAGTGAAGACTGAACCACAATTCGCTTGCGACGATCGTTTTTCTTTTGCTGTTCACGAAGCTCTTTTGCTTTCGCGCGGGCTGCATCACGCTGCTCTGATCGAGTGGTCTTGTTGGCCATTCAAACTCCATTCATCGGGGGAAAGTCACGGTTTGATGACAGTGCCGGCGTCAAGTCTAAACGAGAGGCCTGAAATGCCATAATGAAGAGGTTGCCAAGCCAATTGGCAACAATCATTCACTACGGATCGTCCGGCACGTACCTGCCGGTGAAGGAAAATAAAATGGCATCAGTTAAATTCGACATGGCTACCCGCCTGTACCCAGGTGGCACCCGTGCAGCAGTAGACAAACTAAACCTTGAAATCGCAGATGGCGAGTTCTTGGTACTCGTTGGCCCATCGGGCTGCGGTAAGTCAACCTCACTCCGCATGTTGGCCGGTCTAGAAGAGGTCAACGACGGCCGTATTCTGATCGGTGACCGCGACGTAACCAACGTCCCACCAAAAGACCGCGACATCGCAATGGTTTTCCAGAACTACGCGCTGTACCCACACATGACTGTGGCAGAAAACATGGGCTTTGCTCTAAAAATCGCCGGTGTTCCAAAAGAAGAACGCGCAGCTCGCGTGCTTGAAGCCGCCAAACTACTCGACCTTGAGCCATACCTTAGCCGCAAGCCAAAGGCCCTTTCTGGTGGTCAGCGTCAGCGCGTTGCCATGGGTCGTGCGATTGTGCGCAAGCCTCAGGTTTTCCTAATGGACGAACCGCTTTCAAACCTTGACGCCAAACTGCGCGTTCAAACCCGTACCCAGATTGCATCGCTGCAGCGTCGCCTCGGCGTAACTACCGTTTACGTGACTCACGACCAGGTTGAGGCTATGACCATGGGTGACCGCGTAGCAGTTCTAAAAGACGGCCTACTGCAGCAGGTTGCATCGCCTCAGGAGCTATACGACCGCCCTCAGAACGTCTTCGTCGCGGGCTTCATCGGCTCACCAGCTATGAACCTTCTCCAGCTCCCAATCGTTGACGGTGGCGTTCAGTTCGGAAACACTGTGCTACCAATCGAACGCGACATTTTGTCAAAGACCAGTGCCAAAGAAATCACCGTTGGTGTTCGCCCAGAAAACCTCTCGGTTTCAAACGGCGAAGGCATCTCAGTTGACGTAGACGTTATTGAAGAGCTAGGTGCCGACGGCTACCTATACGGAACCTCGCAGATTCACGGTGCGGCCCAAGAGGTTGTTGCTCGTGTTGACGGCCGTGTTCACCCACACGCCGGCGACAAAGTTACTTTGAAGGTCGAGGGTGGAATTGTTCACCTATTCGATGTTGAATCAGGTAACCGCCTGAACTAGTGAGTTCACTTAACATTACGGCTGCCACGGTAGAACCAGAGCTTCTGGATCTACCGTGGCATTTGCCATTAGAAGACTGGCCGAGTGACAAAATTGCGGCGCTGCCAAAGGGTCTAAGTCGACACACCGTTCGTTTCGCGCACCTCAATGACCACGTCATCGCAATTAAAGAAACGCTTCCCGAGCTGGCCAAGCGCGAATACGAAATGCTCAAGAATTTGCGCGCCCTCGATGTACCTTCGGTCGAGCCTTTCGCGATTATCAATAATCGAAAAACCGAAGATGGCCAAGAGTTGCTCTCGGTGCTCATCACTCGCCACCTTAAGTTTTCGCTGCCCTATCGTGCGATGTGGTCACAGGGGCTGCGCCCTGAAACTGCAACCCGACTGGTTGATGCACTTGCGCTTTTGCTGGTGAGGCTGCACATTGCTGGTTTTTTCTGGGGTGACGTTTCACTCAGCAATACCTTATTCCGACGCGATGCGGGTGCATTCGCTGCTTATTTGGTTGATGCAGAAACTGGGCAGCTTTATGACTCAGGTTTGTCTAATGGACAGCGAGAAAACGATCTAGAAATTGCACGGGTGAATATTGCCGGTGAACTGATGGATTTAGTGGCCAGCGGCAATGCTGCTCCCGGAGTAGACCCGGTTGCAACAAGTAATCGGATTGTCGCCAAATATCACGATCTGTGGAAAGCGCTGACCAGCGTCGAGATTTTAAAGTCAAACGAAAAATGGAAAATTAGTGAACGAGTCAAGGCTCTTAATGAGCTTGGCTTCGACATTGAAGAGCTATCGATCAAGACCGACGATGAAAAATCGGTTATTAAAATTCAGCCAAAAGTAGTCGATGCGGGCCACCACACCAGAAGACTGATGAGGCTGACTGGCTTAGATGTTGAAGAAAATCAGGCCCGTCGACTACTAAACGATCTAGATCAGTATCGAATCGATCATCCTCGCCCCGGAGCAGACGAAGAGGTTCTAGCTCACGAGTGGCTAAGCAACAACTTTGAGCCTGTAATCACTGCAATCCCGAAAGATTTGCACGGAAAACTTGAGCCAGCTGAAATTTATCACCAGCTTCTGGAACACCGGTGGTACATGTGCCAAAACCAAAGCCGAGATGTGCCGGTGGGCGAAGCTGTGCAAAGTTACATCGAAAACGTACTGACCCATCGCAGAAATGAAGAAGCGTATTTGGCTCCCACTACCGGAGCTATCACTCTGCCCGATGCGATTCCGTCCGGCACAATTACCGTGGTCGATGACGACGATGTAGATTGGCGAGACCTGGTTTAGCTGACCTATTTAACGCAGGCGTTCGCGTCGCTTTGATACCTCGTAGAGAGTAACGCTCGCGGCAATTCCCGCGTTTAGAGACTCGGTGTGTGAACTAATCGGGATCGAAACGATGGCGTCGCAGTTCTCGGCGACCAATCGTGACAAACCTTTACCTTCCGAACCAACAACTATGACGAGCGGCTCTGAAGCAAGTTCAAGGTTTGGCAAATCAATGTCACCGTCACCATCGAGACCAACCACAAAGAGGCCACGCTTTTTGAATTCTTTGAGGGTTGCGTTCAGGTTGGCAGCCAGCGCAACTGGAACTCGGGCTGCGGCGCCCGCAGAAGTTTTCCAGGCCGCAGCAGTAACACCAGTTGAGCGACGCTGAGGCAAAATTACCCCTTGTCCACCAAATGCGGCCACTGATCGAATGATGGCGCCTAAATTTCTTGGGTCGGTAATTCCGTCGAGAGCCACTAGCAGAGGTCGCTGCCCTCGTGAAATAACTTGGTCAAGCATTTCTTGAGGGTGCGCGTACTTATATGGCGGAACAGCCAAGGCGATACCTTGATGAACCGAGTCGTAACCTGTCATTCGATCAATTTCAGGTCGCGTTACTTCGTTTACAGGTATTCCGCGTTTGTTCGCTAGGTTGATTGCTTCCTTGACCCGGTCATCCATTTCAATTCGCTGCGCAATAAACATTGCAGTTGCCGGAATCTTGGCCTTGAGCGCTTCAAGAACAGAATTGCGGCCCGAAAGGGTTTCAGAGGCATCAGCTGCTTTGGCAACGGTTCTGGCATTACGCGCAGCAGCTCCTGCTGATCCTGCCGTTCTTGCTGCCGGAGCCAAAAATTCTCCGCGCTTTTGAACAACACCTGGGCGTTCTGCTGAGCGTCGCTCAGAGGCAGCTTTGGCTTTTGCAGCTTTGTGATATTTACGATCTTCAGCCTTCGGAGTCGGGCCTTTACCCTCTAGTGCCTGGCGGCCGTGACCACCGGTGCCAACACGTGCGCCTTTTTTACCCTTTGCCGCGCCTGGGCGCCCTGGTTTAGCCATTAGTCAATACTCCAACTGGTTTTATCTGCCGAATCTTCGATGGAAATTCCGGCTTTTTTCAATAGATCACGAATCTGATCTGACTGGGCAAAATCTCTGTTTTGTCGAGCTTGAGCACGCTGGTCGAGTAGCGCTGCAACAAGAGGCTCGAGGGCTGATGATTGAGAACTCGACTGAGATTCAAGGTTCAAACCTAGCACCTCGGCCATAGCGAGAACATTTACAAGTAGGGATTGAGCTAGCTCGAGGTTTGACTCAAGCGCTGTGTTTCCCTGTCGAACGGTATCGTGCAGAACGGCGAGTGCCGCAGGAATCGCTAAATCATCGTTCATAGCATCAATAAATTCAGCCGGCAACGATTCAAATGTGTTCTGAACAGTGACCGCTGGTGCTAGCTCTTTTGCCTTCTTCACAAAGTTCTTGATTCGAGAAAAAGCTGCGGCAGCCTCGTCCAAAACGCCATCGTGATAATCAAGGACGGATCGGTAGTGAGCCGATCCCAAATAGTAACGAACCACCATCGGGTCTGCTGTATCAAGCAGATCAGAGGCAAAAATTGAATTACCCAGTGACTTTGACATCTTCTGCCCAGAAACATTGACTAAACCGTTGTGCAACCAGTAGCGCGCAAATTTGTCACCTGCAGCAGCTGATTGAGCTAGTTCATTTTCGTGGTGTGGGAAGCGAAGATCTAAACCGCCGCCGTGGATGTCAAATTCAGATCCTAGATATTTGGTCGACATTGCAGAGCACTCAATGTGCCAACCAGGCCGGCCCTTGCCAAATTCGGTCTGCCATGAAGCGGTTTCAGGCTCATCTGCTTTTCGGGCTTTCCACAGAGCAAAATCGTAGGAGTCGCGTTTACCGCGCAGCTCGGCGACATCGGTTGGCTCCATGTCGTCTATTTTCTGATTGGTCAACTCGCCGTAACGTGACCATTTTCTGGCAGCAAAGTAAACATTGGCTGACCCATCATCAGCCCGGTAGGCGTAACCTGAATCAATCAATCGACCGATTAGTGCCGCCATTTCAGGGATGCTCGCAGTTGCCCGGGGCTCATAGGTTGGCGGCAAAATGTTTAGCTGCGAATACGCCCGGTTGAACTCAAGTTCAAAACGGTATGCCAGAGCCCACCACTGTTCGTTATTGAGCTTGGCATTTTCTAGCACTTTGTCGTCAATGTCAGTGACATTACGAACGAGGGTGACTTCATTTCCAGATGCCATTAGCCAACGTCGCAACTGGTCGTAAACCAATGCTGACCTCAAATGGCCAACGTGCGGTGCGCCCTGAACTGTTGGGCCACAGAGATAAATGCCGACCTGATTTGCTCGTAGCGGATGAAATTCGCGAAGATCTTGAGCTTTCGAATCAAAAAGGTGCAGAGTCACGATCAAAGCCTATCTTTGGCAACCGCTGGAAGCTTGGCAATCAGTGCTGTAGCAACTGCAGCTACACCTTCAGAGTTGCCCAGGAACCCAAGACCATCGGTGGTGGTTGCACCTAAAGACACGGGAGCCTTGAGAATTTCACTCATTGCGCTCTCAACAGCAGCTCGATTTGGGCTAACTTTGGGTCGGTTTCCAATAATTTGAACAGCAACATTCTTCACCTGAAACGAGTGGCTCTTCAGCAGTTCTAGTGCTCCCTCAAGAAATACTTTGCCGTTAGCACCTGCAAACTCTGGCCGATCAATTCCGAAGTTTGAACCAATGTCGCCCAATCCAGCGGCTGACAGCAAAGCATCAACTACAGCATGGCTTACTGCATCTCCATCACTGTGGCCATCGAGGCCTGGCTCATCTGGCCAAAGCACTGTGCCGAGGTAAAGAGGCTTAGCGGGATCGGCGCTGAAACGGTGCGTGTCAGTGCCAATTCCGGTTCTAACGTCTCCACCGAATCTGAGTTCGGCAGCAGCAAGGTCTTGAGGAGAAGTAATTTTGAAAGCGGCATCATCACCACTTACAAACCAAACTTTTTCACCGAGTGACTGCACCAAAGCAGCGTCATCCGTTTGGGTTAGGTCTCCAGACTTGTAGGCGGATTCAAGAAGTGAGCGCTCAAAACCCTGAGGAGTCTGGGCTGCTCGCAGTTCATCTCGGTTTACGTTTTCAATTACAAGACCATCGGCTACTCGTTTGATTGTGTCTACCACTTCAAGCGCCGGTATTACTGCTGACTTACCCTCAGAAACCGCATCAATCACCCGCTGGAAGAGTGAGACAGGCGCCAACGCCCTGGCAGCGTCGTGGACCAGGATGATTTTGGCGGCACCAATGGCTGCGATTGCATTTGCTATTGATTCAGCACGAGTTTCGCCACCAACAACAAAACTGATTTGAACCTCTTTGGGCACCAAATCTTGTAACAGTCTTCGAGACTCTGCCTCTGCCCCCTCGGGATGGGCAACAATTAGTTGGCTGAGGCGATCAAGTTTTACAATTTCAAAAGCAGCATGCCTCAGCAGTGGCTGGCCCGCCAGATCTACGTAAGCCTTCGGCTTGCCAAGGCCGAGCCTCAGGCCGCGACCAGCAGCAACCAGCACTACCGCTGTGTCGCGTGCAGTCATGCTCGAACCTAAGAGGCTAAAACTTCGTCTAGTTTCGCTGATGCTTTTTCTTCATCAGTTTTGTTAGCCAATGCCAACTCTGAAACTAGAATTTGACGGGCTTTGGCCAACATGCGCTTCTCGCCGGCTGAAAGACCTCGGTCTTGGTCGCGACGCCATAGATCGCGAACGACTTCAGAAACCTTTGCAACATCGCCCGAGGCGAGCTTCTCTAGATTTGCCTTGTAGCGCCTAGACCAGTTGGTCGGCTCTTCGACAAATTCAGCGCGCAAAATGCTGTAAACGTTTTGAACGCCCTTTTTGTCGATAACGTCGCGAACGCCGACCATTTCGACGTTGTCGGCTGGAACCCAAATGGTCAGTTCACCCTGAGCTACTTTGAGCTGCAGGTAAAGTTTGGTCTCACCGCGGATCGTGCGATCTGCGACTTCAATAATTTGTGCAGCACCGTGATGCGGGTAAACAACGGTTTCGCCGACTTCAAATTTCATTAGGAAAACCCTTCCGGAAACCTCAATTTTACCACAGTGCAGTCGCTTTAAGTGGGCTAAAATAGGAGGGTTATTGCTGTCTCAGGAGGAAAATTGGCAAACCGTAAACTGGCTTCAGTCGCCCTAGCAGGAGCCATTGTTCTGGGTGCAACAGGCTGCACTTTCGTAAACCCAGTTGCCTCTATGAAGGTTTACTCACCCTCCGAAGGCTCTCAGATCGACATTGAAACCGTAAAGGTTCGCAATCTCGCATACGTGACCGATGGTGCGGCAAAGGGTGCCCTAGTTGGCGCATTTGTAAACAGCGGAATGTCAGCTGCCAACGTCAGCATTCAGTACACAGATGCTGAAACCGGCGAAAAGAAGGTTGCCGAACTAGAGCTTCCAGGTGCTAAAAAAGTTGCTCTCGGCACCCAATATGCGGCTCCACTTCAATTGAAACTTGCTGGGATCCCAGGAAGTTTGGTGACCGTTTACATTTCTGAAAACGGCGGCACCGGGCGAGAGGTTCGAATTCCAGTACTTGACGGCACTCTGGCTGAGTACAAATCAATTCTCGACAGCATTCCGGGAGAAACAGCTCCGGTTGAATCGGCAGAGCCTGTCGCTCACGAGGAAGCAACCCACTAGCGTTCAGAAAAAAGGGCCCGATTGGGCCCTTTTTTATTTCGAAAATTCCTATCGCTGTCCCCCAACAGCTCCAAATTAGGCCTCGAACTTATAGCCCAAACCTCTAACCGTCAGAATGAAGTTAGGGCGAGCTGGGTCATCCTCAATTTTTGAACGTAGTCGCTTAATGTGCACATCAAGGGTTTTTGTATCGCCGAAGTAATTTGAACCCCAGACCCGATCGATAATTTGACCTCTGGTTAGTACTCGATTCACGTTTTCCATGAGCAATTCAAGTAGCTCAAACTCTTTCAGAGGCATGCTTACTTTGCTGCCATTGACGGTGACAATGTGTCGCTCCAGATCCATTTTGACCGGACCCGCCTCAAGTAAACCGTCTTGTTCTTGCGCCACTTTTGGTTCAGCACCGCGTCGAAGTACCGCCTTAATTCGGGCAAGAAGCTCACGCGCTGAGTAGGGCTTGGTGACATAATCATCCGCACCAATCTCGAGGCCAACCACCTTGTCGATTTCTGCATCTTTCGCGGTGAGCATGATAATCGGGGTGTTTGAATCGAGCCGAATCTCACGGCAAACATCGTTACCAGACTTCCCCGGCAACATTAGATCTAACAGAATCAAATCAGGATTAGTCGCGGCGAATTTCGTGAGCGCTGCATTACCATCTTCTGCCTCCACGACTTCGTATCCCTCTTTTTGCAAGAGATAGACCAGAGGTTCGCGAAGCGATTGTTCATCTTCAACAACCAGAATTTTGGTCATTTGTTGTCCTTTTCGTTTTGACTAAGTTTTGCGATGGGTACTCTGAAGGTGAAGGTCGAACCGGTGCCCGGTTGCGAAAAAAGCTGAACGTCACCCAGGTGTTTCAGAGCAATGTGTTTGACGATTGATAGACCCAATCCAGTACCACCGGTTTGGCGAGACCGAGATGGATCGGCCCGATAAAAACGCTCAAAGATTCGCTCTTGATGTTCGGGGGCGATTCCAACTCCGTTATCGGCAACCGCAATTGCTGCCACACCGTAGCGATGTCGCAGACCGACGCCTACCTGTGATCCTTCATCTGAATAGTTGATGGCATTTTCAATTAAATTCTTAATTGCTGTTACCAAGAGCTCCCGGTCTCCGAGCACTGACACACCTTTCGGTGAATCGACCTTTATTTTGACCTTTCGGGTCTCCGAAAGTACTCGATTTCGCTCCACCGCCTCCTCAATAACTGAGGAAAGGTCTACCGGTTGAGCAGTCTTGGCAACCTCAGTTCCCTGAAGCCTTGACAACTGGATTATGTCTTGAACTAGGTGGGCCAGACGTTGAGCCTCAGAGTGCAAATCACTTGCAAATTTCTTGACCATGGCCGGCTCGTCGGCGTCAGTGAGCGCCTCGGAAAGCAATGAAATTGCCCCAATTGGGGTCTTCAATTCGTGTGAAACATTCGCGATGAAGTCGCGCCGGGTCTCGTCAAGGCGCTGAGCCTCGGTGACGTCGTCGATAACCAAGAGGACGCTGCCATCAGTGAGTAAGGTGGCTCTTGCAGATACGGCTACGGCTTCCCCGGTTATTCCGGTAGCTAACTCTAATGAGGATTCGACCGGCTGCGCCGATTCTCTTGCGGAGGAAACAAGTTTCACGAGCTGCGGGTATGGAAGTGGAGCGCCAGCCTTTATCCCGAGAGTTTGCGCCTCAAGAGTGGCATGAGTGACATTGTTCACGCCGTCTAACAAAGCTCCTGACGATGTAACAACATCGAGCAATTCCGCTGCCGTCTCGGTTTCAGTGAGTCTATTAAGTTCTTCCTCTAGATCGAGGCGCCTCGCTCGCGTAATTACGAAAACTACTAAGGCCCCAAAAATCAAGCCGCCAAGTGCAGTTAGAAAATAGGACGCGAATTCGTTCACAAGGTTAACTTTAGGTACGACACGAGCAAATTTTTAGCGCACGACTGCGAATCGCTGGAATGTTAGATGCTAGTTCAGTGACAATTTGCCGGTTGTTTACCAAATGAAGTGAATCTTTACTTGCACAGCCAAACCAAGCAGGGGAATTTTATGCGTGAAGTCTTTCAATCTCAGCTGCAAGAAGTACAGCAGCGACTAGTCGAACTGGCCGAAGATGCAACGAGAATCATGGAGAAGGCCTCGGGTGCTTTTTCAAACTCTGATGTTCAGCTCGCTGATGAAGCTATTGCAATCTCCGACGCAACCTCTAACAAGGCCCTGGCGTTGGATGAATTAGTCATCAAAATTCTCGCGAAACAGTCGCCAGTTGCCCGAGACCTAAGAATTTTGGTTTCTGCGCTTCGCATCTCAGCATCTCTTGAGCGAATGGCAGCTCTAGCCGGTCACATTGCCGCTATCGCTCGCTATCGCTTTCCCGGTTCGGCTGTTCCAGCCGCACTGAAATCTACCTTTGCCGAAATGGGAAAGCTTGACATCGAACTTGGTAAAAAAGTCGCCGAGCTCCTAAAAAACACTGACGTTGACTTTGCTCGCCAAATTCAGGCTCAAGACGCAAGAGTCGACGAGCTTCACCGTCACGTCTTTGATGTAGTGCTTGGCGATGGCTGGAAAGAGAACGCTATGTACACCGTAGACGTCACTCTGGCCAGCCGCTATCACGAACGATTTGCCGACCATGTAGTTGACATCTCGGCGAAGGTTAGCTACCTAACCACCGGCGAGTGGAACGATCAAGAATAACTAAACTGGACTATTTTTTACCCTGCGCAGCAACTGCAGCAGCACCTGCGGCCGCAGCCTCAGGGTCTAGATATTCACCGCCGGGAACAAGTGGCTTGAAGTTCTCATCTAGCTTGTAGACCAACGGAATTCCGGTCGGAATATTTAGCTCTGCAATATCGTCGTCAGAAATACCGTCAAGGTGTTTCACCAAAGCTCGCAAAGAGTTTCCGTGTGCGGTTACCAGCACGGTCTTACCTGACTTCAGAGCTGGCTGAATGTCAGAAAGCCAGAATGGCAGCATGCGCTCAAGCACGTCTTTGAGGCATTCTGTTTTCGGAACATTCTCACCCAACTCGGCATAACGTTCGTCGTGCGCCTGAGAGTACTGATCGTTGTCGTCAATCGGTGGTGGCGGAACGTCAAAGCTGCGACGCCAAATCTGGAACTGCTCAGCGCCATATTCTGCAAGGGTTTGGGCTTTGTCTTTGCCCTGAAGAGCACCGTAGTGGCGTTCGTTGAGTCTCCAGTCGCGCTGCACATCAATCCAAGAGCGATCTGCTGCATTGAGCGCAATGTGCGCAGTGTTAATCGCGCGCTTTAACTTCGAGGTGAACAAAAGATCAGGCTTCAAACCGGATTCTTTCAGCAGCTCGCCCGCGCGCGCAGCCTCGGTTCTTCCCTGGTCGCTGAGGTCTACATCAACCCATCCGGTGAATAGATTTTCTTGGTTCCAGACGCTGTTGCCGTGTCGAAGCAAAATAAGGGTGTAAGTCATGAGACCAGTTTAGTTGGACCAGCCTCGGGCCATTTTCGGTTAGGTTAGTGGCCGTGGCAGCGAAGAAACCTGTGGGATCGGTAACCCGGGGTACAACGAATCCGAATCGTCTACGCAGAGTAGACCGATTTATTGCGGCGTTGCCAGTCTTAAGAAAAAGTGACCGGCCGGTTGTAGTTGATTTGGGATATGGCGGCAGCCCAATTACCGCCATCGAGCTTAGAGATCGACTAATAAAAATCAAACCGTCTGTGCTGGTGGTCGGAATTGAAATCGAGCGTGAACGTGTCGAGCGTGGGAAACCCTTTGAAGACCTGTCGCTGCGATTTCTTAAGGGTGGTTTTGAAACCCCGCTACCTGATGCTGTCGCCTCAGCAGACGTAATTCGTGCTTTTAATGTTTTGCGGCAATATTCAGAAGAAGAAGTGCCCGGCGCCTGGCAATTGATGCAATCGAGGCTGAGCGACGATGGGCTCTTAGTCGAAGGAACCTGTGACGAGCTTGGCCGTTTATCGAGCTGGATAACGCTTGATCGAAACCGACCCCTTTGGTTTACAATTTCACTAAAACTTGATGATCTCGAGCAACCAAGCAAAGTTGCCGAGCGCCTGCCGAAAGCATTGATTCACCACAACGTTCCCGGTGAAAAAATTCACGGCTTTTTGGGTGCGGTTGATCAGGCTTGGAGAAACAATGCCCCGTTGGCAACCTTTTCGCCAAGTCAACGTTGGCAAGCAGCTTGCGCAGAGCTAAGGGCATCAGGCTGGCCGGTAATTACCGATCGGAAACGAAACCGGCTCGGCGAACTGACAGTCAATTGGGAAGCTGTAGATCCGAACTGCTAAACAATCGGAAGTTCAGCTCGTGCATCATCCTCAGACATACCGCTAGCGCAAAGCAGGTCGACCAGCATCGGCCTCAGCAGAAGCAATACGCTGGCTTCACGAAGTTGATCGGCGATTCCAAATCGTTTCGGATCTAGCTGATGAATGATGTAAACCAAATTTCGCTGTGCCTCACGAAGTTTTGCGGGTTCTGCAATTCCGGCTGACAGTAATTCAGCCGCGTCAGCAATTTGTTCAAACAGGTCAGCTAGATATGGTCTGGCTTCGCCATCCTTGACCAAAAAATCGACTCTTCGCACCACCACTCGTAAGTTTCGAGTCGCTAAATCCATGCCTCGCATGAGTCGAAGCTGGCCGGTAAGTTCACCGCGATGCTTACGCAGGAATGGAGATATTCGCGCAACTGCAACCGCACTGTCTAAAGAGAGGCGCCAGTTGTCTATTAGTGGCTGTGAGCGGCGCACTTTTACCAGCGCATCGTCCACAATACGCTCGTCAACGTGTCTGGTTGCCATCGTGAGTGCACGCATCGAGTCGATAAACATGTCAAACAGTTTTTGAGCATCTCGACGGGCAATACGTCGCGGATCGCGCGGAATTATCGCGGTAAAAATGAGGGCAGTTAGACCGCCGACGATGCCATCGATGCTTCGAACAAAAACGCCACCCTCTGGGGCATCCAAAATGTGAACCAACATGGCCTGAATTGCGACGGTCAGGGCAAAGGATGCCGAATCAGAGATGAACCGAGCCGCCGTAAGGCAAATCAAGAGAACCAAGGCCATTTGCCAGAGCCCTCGACCGAATGCCAGCAGCAGCATTTCACTCAGTGCAATTCCCACAATCATGCCGACGGCCGTTTCGGCAACACGACGAGGCCTGGCATCACGAGTGAACCCAAGTGCCGTTATGGCCACCGTCACAGCTAGCAGCGGCGCTGCGTGGCCCAAACCAAAATGGGCGATGCTGTAGCCAGCTAGCGCCGCCGCAATAATTTGGATTATTGGCGCAAACGACTCAACCACGCGGGTCGCAGAGTCGCTCAGGCTGAAGTGAAATTTAGGAAGCCGGCTCACTTGCGGCCGCCCATAAGCAAATTTCGCTTTGGCAATTCAGCAGTTTTTCCGGCACTCGGGGGAACGATTATTTCTTGGCTTGCCGAAATCTCACCGACCTCGGTCTTGACCAACAGGGTTGCATCTACAGGTGTGCTTCTAGCAATGACGGCCAAAGCAATTGGCCCCATTTCGAAATGCTGCCCGACCGATGTAATTCGACCACGAGGCGCGGGTGCATCGACCTGGTACAGCTCAGCTCCGGCCTCAGGTAAAAGGTGGCCAGACCCGTCGAGGTGCAACAGCACCAGCCGACGGGGCGGGTGCCCTAGGTTATGAACCTTAGCTACCGATTCCTGGCCTCGATAGCAGCCTTTACTCAGATGGACTGCACTGGCGAGCCAATCTAACTCGTGCGGAAGCGACCGATCATCAACCTCTGAATCAAATTCGGGACGATGTGCTGCAATCCGAAGTGCGGTGACAGCAAGCGTTCCCGCGTTTTCAAATTCTGATTTGGCTTTTTCAAAGCTGTCGTTTTCAAACAGGGCAATCTTGTAATTCCAAGGCTCGGGCTTGGCGGATGAGTACCTAACCGAACCTGGCTTCGGATCGGGCCAGCTGTCTTGCCAAATGAGTGTCGGCTTGGTCTGAAACTCGTGTTCTCCAAAGTAGCCAAGTGCTCGATAGGCCGACGATAAAGTCTCAATTTTGACCTGCATCCGAAAGATCATTTTCCTCAACCAAGCCTCGAGGCTTTCAGCCGCGCTAGGTGAACTCAGTAACCAGGTGGCCTGTCCGTCTTCATAGATTTTTAAGGATTGCTCAATGTGCCCTTGCGGGTCTAATAAAAGTGCCTCTGTTGATTGCCCAGCAGAAAGTGAACGAAGATTCTGAGAAAGCAAAGAATGCAGCCAGCTGAGTCGGTCTGCACCCTCAACGCGAATTACTGATAACTCATCGAGCTCAACCGCTGATTTGCCTTGCAGCAACGAGCGCTGCTCACTGAGTGGATTACCAAAATGACTAGTCACCATTTACTGGACTCGTTCAAGCCTTGCCGAAGCGTGCGGCTGTAACTCGCGATTTGGTAGTGCGATTTCCCAAACCCAAAGGAGTGCCCCCTCCACCTGACCGTAGAGCCGAGTCGAATGACGATAGGTTTTGGCAGTTTCAAATGCGGCACCGTGAACCGAAGCCAAATCAACGCGTGCGCCCTTGATTTTTCCGTTGTAGAGTTCGGCAACGCCACCGGGGTGAAGAGTCGAAACCTGTATGTCAAAACCACCCTCTTGGTTGCGCAACTTCTCAAGGTCTTCGCGATTCTTGATCTCAGGCTGGCCGGTGGCCAAGATAAAACCTGGGCCGTGGTCGCCATCGTCACTCGGGCGGCTTAGCCGCCAATAACCCAGTTCGCTTGGCAGCAATTTGTGAGCATCTTCATCGATGAGTTCGGCGCTCGAAATGTAGGTGATGGCATTGGCACCATCGTGGGCGAATTCAACCCGCTGGCGAAACTCTTTTTCAATTGGAAATTCGTCGGCTTCATTCTGGCGATAACTAATTACGCCGGTGCCTTCCCACTTGCCAATCAAAAAGGCAAAGGGGGTCAACTCCAGAGGAAGATCTTCTGGAAGGACAAACAACTTACTTTTGGCCCTTGAATAGCTTGTAGAGCACCAAAGCAGATACGCCAGCAATTGCCAACGAAGCCAAAACCAAAAGGCCGGTAAAGAAGATTTCGAGTGCAAGAATCATGGCAAAAGTCTAACCTCTGACGATTACAAAAATCGTGGCTATCGCAAGGATTAGATAGCTTCCGCCGGCAACATAAATGAGTCGACGCACAAAACCTTCGGCTTTTTGCCGAAAGAGCGCAATTGCCGAAACCGAAGCCAGTGCACCAGCAAGCAAGGCCCCGAAAGACGCTTCAACAGATTGGGCTGAAGAATTGGGGCCAAGCAAAATAAAAATCGAAGAAATTGCAACAGCCATCCAAATGATGACTATCTCAATCCAGTTGCGGTTCACACTGACAATCATGCCCTAAACACCTGTGGAATAAGGGTCTAAACTGTCGGTAAACAAATCGGAGTGAATTATGGCTCAACTTCTAGTTCTCGGCTATGCCGGCTCAGAAGTTCTGCCCGCCCTGTCGCTTCTAAGCCACCGAATCAGACACATCGTTGCAGAACCGGCAAGTCTGGTAAATGCTCCGGGGCACGATCTAATTTTCTTAGACGCTCGCCGAGACTTGGCGGCGGCAAAATCATTGGCTCGAATTTTAGTCACCACCGGCACCTCAGCCCCACTGATTGTGGTGGTGCGCGAAGGCGGGCTGGCTGCTATTTCCGCCGAATGGGGCGTTAGCGACATCATCCTTGAAAATGCCGGCCCAGGTGAGATTGATGCTCGAATTCGCCTCGCGCTTGGCCGAGCACAACTTGACGAAAAAGTGGACAAAATTCAGGCTTCCGGGGTCGTGATCGACGAGGCCAGTTACTCGGCCAAAGTGCACGGTAAGCCCCTCGACCTGACATACAAAGAGTTCGAATTACTTCGCTTTTTGGCACAACACCCGGGCCGAGTATTCACCCGTGAGCAGTTGCTTAGCGAAGTCTGGGGATACGACTACTTTGGTGGCACCAGAACCGTAGACGTTCACATCAGAAGGCTGCGCGCCAAACTTGGCGATCTCGAGGCACTAATCGGCACCGTGCGCAACGTTGGTTACCGCTTCAATTTGAGCGAAGAAGATGCCGAAGTCGAAAGTTACCGGATCTAGCTAACAGGCAAATCTTGAATTTAGACAGTCATTTCGTTTGCCACAGGTTCAAGTTTCATTAAGCATTCGGTGGCAAGATTGTGACTATGTCTTCAGAAGAAACCATGGCAATCTCGGTCCCAGATTTTGGCAACGAGTTTCCGGCCGATCGATTTCTAGACCGCGAACTTAGTTGGCTCGCTTTCAACCAAAGAGTGCTTGAGTTAGCCGAAGACCCAAAGCTTTATCTTCTTGAGCGCGTAAATTTCTGCGCGATTTTCGCTTCGAACCTTGATGAATTTTTCATGGTCCGAGTTGCCGGCCTCAAACGTCGAATAGCAACCGGACTGGCCGTAACATCAAGCAGCGGAATGGAGCCGCAAGAGGTTCTGGATGCGATATCAGTAAAGGCGCATGAGCTTCAAGCTCGTCACGCTGAACTTTTCACGAAAGTATTGCGCCCAGAACTTGCGGCTAAAGGAATCAACCTGGTGCGCTGGGCTGACCTAGAGGAAAGCCAAAAGAGCACTCTTCACGACTATTTCCAGAATCAAATTTTTCCGGTGCTAACCCCGTTGGCGGTCGACCCCGCACACCCGTTCCCATACATTTCCGGCCTCTCGCTAAACCTTGCCGTTGTGGTGAAAAACCCCGAAAACCAGCGCGAACACTTTGCCAGGGTTAAGGTTCCTCCGCTGCTACCAAGGTTTGTTCGGGTGCCAAATAGCCCAGCAAATGTGACTCAGTTTGTTCCGCTCGAGGAAATTATTGGCGAATTTCTGGGGCAGCTCTTTCCCGGCATGGATGTGCTGCAGCACCACACCTTTAGGGTCACTAGAAATGAGGACCTGGAGGTTGACGAAGAGGAGGGCGAAAACCTTCTCATCGCCCTCGAAAAAGAGCTTTTGCGTCGACGCTTCGGCCCCCCGGTCCGTCTCGAAGTAGCAAACGACATGAACCCACAGGTGTTAGACCTACTGGTTCGCGAACTCGACATTTCAGAAGACGACGTCTACCACCTACCCTCACCTCTCGACCTTCGCGGTCTTTTTGAAATTGCAGGCATAAAACGCCCTGACCTTCATTTTCCGCCGCACAATGTCGTCACCAACCGCTACCTAAAACCGGTGGAAGACAAAGACGTCAGCATTTTCTCGGCGATGCGCCAGCGTGACATTTTGGTGCACCACCCATACGAATCTTTTTCAACTTCGGTTCAGGCATTCTTGGTCCAGGCCGCTGCAGACCCGAAGGTTTTGGCAATTAAGCAAACCCTTTATCGAACTTCAGGTGACTCACCAATTGTTGACGCGCTTATTTCAGCTGCAGAAGCAGGAAAACAGGTGCTCGCACTGGTTGAAATCAAAGCCCGATTTGATGAACAGAACAACATTGCCTGGGCGAGAAAACTGGAGCAGGCTGGCGTGCACGTGGTTTACGGAATCGTCGGCCTGAAGACGCACTGCAAACTTTCACTTGTTATTCGCCAAGAGGGTAACCAACTGCGACGTTACTGCCATGTTGGCACCGGTAACTACAATCCGAAGACAGCACGCTACTACGAAGACTACGGTCTATTCACTGCACGTGAATCCGTTGGTGAAGACCTAACCAAGTTGTTCAATCAGCTATCGGGATGGGCGCCAGAAGCCAAATTTAGGTCGCTTTTGGTGTCGCCAAACGGTGTGCGTGACGGGCTTATTGAACGCATCGATGCCGAAATTGAAAACCACAGCAGTGGTTTGCCAGCACGCATCCGGATAAAAGTTAACTCTCTGGTCGATGAGCAGATTATTGATGCGCTTTACCGAGCCTCAAAAGCGGGAGTAACTGTAGAAATTCTGGTGCGCGGTATGTGCGCCCTGCGACCAGGGGTGCCAAATCTCAGCGAGAACATTAAGGTCCGTTCGGTTCTTGGGCGTTACCTAGAACACTCTCGAATTTTTACCTTTGCCGGAGGCGGCGACCCCGCAGTCTTTATTGGCTCAGCTGACATGATGCATCGAAATCTGGACCGACGTGTCGAGGCCTTGGTGCGAATCACCCAGCCAGACCACATTCAAGAGTTAGAGGGCCTGTTCGACCTGGCCATGTCTGATGAGGTAGCCAGCTGGCATCTCGCCCCAGACGGCAGCTGGCGACGTCGCCAACTCAGTGAAGCTGGCCAATCTCTAGTTGATCTTCAAGATCAACTAATGAAGGAAGTCTTGGCCAAACGGGCCAACCGATGATTGTTTACGCCGCAGGAGCTGTGCTTTGGCGCCTGGAAGCAAATCAGCTAAAAGTTGCTGTTGTGCATCGCGGTAGATACGACGACTGGTCGTTTGCAAAAGGCAAAGTTGACCCTGGTGAATCCCTACCGCAAACGGCAGTTCGAGAAATTCGAGAAGAAACCGGTTTGAAAATAAAACTTGGGGTCAAGCTTGAAACCGCAAAATACGCACTAAGCAACGGGGCAACCAAAGAGGTCCACTACTGGGCTGCCCGAGTGACTGATAAGGCGATTGCACAATCAAAATTCAAACCGTCAGAAGAGGTCTCATCAGTAAATTGGCTGAGCCCGGATGAAGCCAGAAAAAAACTCAGCTACGAATTCGATCTAAAACTGCTGCAGCGAGTTGAGGACCTGCACACACTTGGGTCTCTCAAAACTAAGCCGGTAATCGTTCAACGACATGCCAAGGCAATGCCTCGCGCAGATTGGAAGAACGGCAAAGTTGTCGATGATGGGCGCAGGCCATTGCTTCCAGAGGGTGAGTCTCAAGCTAAGGCACTGATCCCGATCTTGAAAGCGTTTGGTGTGAAACGCGTGATTTCAAGCCCTTGGAAAAGGTGTCGTGACACAGTTGCGCCTTTCGCAAAGGCGAACCAACTTGCAATTATTGAGCGGCACCAACTCTCAGAGCTGGGCAATAAAAAAGGACCTCGTCGCACAGCAAATGCAATTAGCGACGTAATTGAAGATGGGCGCCCAAGTGTAATTTGCACCCACCGACCTGCACTTCCGACGATTCTCGATGCCATTGCTAGGTATGGATCGCCGAACCAGGAAATTTTGCTCCATGAGGGTAGGGCGCTCGAGCCGGGCTCGATGATGGTTGTGCACCTCACCGCAAAGACCGAGGGAATAGCCCGGCGTATTGTTTCGATTGAAACCTACAGCCCAGTTATTGCCACAGAGTAGTTGCCATTAGGAGGCCACATTGATCACCGACGGCCTTAGCACGCTGAATTCAAAAGATGGGCTGCCAGCAAGAGTTCTCGTTACTGGCTCAACGGGGTACATCGGGGGAAGGCTTGTTCCGGAACTGCTGGCCCTGGGCTATCGAGTATCCGTTTTGGCACGAAATGCACAGCGCTTGAAAGATTACCCATGGATTCGAGACGTAACGGTTGTCGAAGGTGATGCCCAAAACAATGTTGATTTGAGCAATGCTTTGTCAGGCATTGATGTCGCCTACTACATGCTGCACGCACTTCTCGAAAAAGATAATTTTGAATCAATTGAGCATGATTTAGCCGAGAAATTTGGGCGTGCCGCAAAGGCTGCAGGCGTTAGACGAATCGTTTACCTCGGCGGAATGATCACTGAAAATAATGAACTCAGCCCACACATGAGTTCGCGCAAGCAGACCGGAGAAATTCTTCGCGCCAGTGGTGTCCCAACAATTGAACTGCGCGCCGGCGTAGTGATTGGCTCAGGATCGGCAAGTTTTGAAATGCTTCGATACCTAACCGAACGCCTCCCGATTATGACAGTTCCGAAATGGGTTCAATCAAAGATTCAGCCGATAGCAATCAGGGATGTTTTGCGTTACCTGGTTGGCGCCGCCGCTATTGATGAAAACATCAACGACCACTTTGACATCGGCGGCCCAGACGTATTCAGTTACGAAGAGATGATGCAGCAGTATGCCCAGGCAGCTGGGTTTGGGCGGAGAATAATCATTCCAATTCCGGTGCTAACCCCACGGCTTTCAAGTGGTTGGGTCGGTCTCGTAACACCGGTTCCATACACTCTTGCCAAAAGGTTAGTTGCGAGCCTAAAAAACGATGTTGTGGCACAAGACCGAAGAATTGATGAACTGGTGCCGCTACCAGCCGGAGGCCTAACCAGCTTTCAACAAGCGGTTCGTTACGCACTAGCAAAAATCAAAGATCATCGCGTTGAAACCAGATGGTCTTCAGCCTCAACCCCGGGTACCGCATCTGAACCCCTTCCAACCGACCCCGATTGGGCTGGCGGGTCAATCTATCGAGACATTCGCAAAATGAAGACGACAGATTCCGTCGAAACGGTATGGCGAAGGGTTGAGAGAATCGGCGGAGTGAACGGCTACTCAACCGCAACTTGGGCCTGGGAACTTAGAGGCCTAATCGATCGAATATTCGGCGGGGTAGGTCTTCGCCGCGGCCGCCGAGATCCTGAAAAATTGCAGGTTGGCGAAGCGCTAGATTTCTGGAGAGTTGAAGAGCTCGAGCGACCACAACATCTTCGGCTGCGTGCGGAAATGAAAATGCCCGGTTTAGCCTGGCTCGAGTGGATTGTAATTCCAGGCGAAGGTGAAACCACCGTCGTTCAACGAGCAATTTATGTGCCCAGAGGAATATTCGGTCACGCGTACTGGTGGATTGTCTGGCCGATGCACGGGCTAGTGTTTCCTTCGATGCTGAAGAATGTGGCCCACGGGCGCTAAAGATTAAACCTAGACTGGCAGGATGAAACAACGCTCAACCATCGCCGGAATTTCTCTAATTGCAGTCGCAGCATCATGGGGCGCCGCTTTTGTTCTGATGAAACCGGCAATTGAGCAACAACCCTTTTATGACTTTCTAGCCACCCGGTTTACGCTGGCGACGCTGATCATGATTGCGGTGCGACCGTCAGTGCTTCAGGCACTGAATTGGGAACTGCTTAAGAAAGGCCTACCTCTCGGTATCGTCTTGGGGCTTGGTTACGTCACGCAGACGATTGCTCTTGAATTGACCACAGCAGCGATTACGGGTTTTCTGACCGGACTTTACGTGGTGATGACACCGGTGCTCGCGTTCTTGATACTTCGAAAAAAAGTCAGCAAAAAAGTTGTCTTTGGCGTAGTTTTAGCAACAATCGGCCTGGCAGTACTTTCGGTTTCAGGTTTCTCTATCGAACCAGGACAGCTGTGGGGAATTTTATGTGCGATTTTATTTGGCGCACACATTGTTGGTCTCGGCCTGTGGAGCCCCGGCCTGAATACATATGCTCTGACCGTGGCTCAATTAGGTGCGGTTGCAGTGGTTTGTTGGTTCGGCGCACTGATTGATGGCTATCAAGCCCCGCCTACCGGCGATGTTTGGGTTGCCGTTATTTTCACCGCTGTGTTTGCCACCGCAATTGCCTTTTTCGTTCAGACCTGGGCTCAGAGTTACATGGAAGCTTCTCGAGTAGCAATAATTCTGACCAGCGAGGTCGTTTTTGCTGCGGCTATTGCTGTACTTGTTGGTCAAGAAACTCTGAGTGCTAAAACGCTGATTGGTGGCTCAATCATGGTTGTAGCCATGCTGATTGTTGAGTGGCCCGAACGCAACTCAACGGTCAGAGCAACACCTATCGGCCACTAAGAGCTAGACAATAACTGAGACTAGATTCGCTCGGCGAATCGGTGATAGGCAGCACTCCATTGAAGCTCTCGGCGGAAATCGCGCAGTTTGGTATCTTCGTCAATCACCACTAGTTCAACCTTTGCCATTCGGGCAAAATCATCGAGTGTTTCTGCACTCACGGCGTTGGTTAGGACTGTGTGGTGCGAGCCGCCAGCGAGCATCCAGGCCTCTGCCGAGGTCGCCAGATCCGGTTTAGGCTCCCAAACAGCCCTGGCAACAGGAAGGTTTGGAAGATCTTCGTTTGGTTCGACGACTTCAATCTCGTTTGAAATCATCCTGAATCGATCACCGATGTCGACTAGGCAGACAACCCGAGCCTTCGCGGGTGAGGCAGTAAACACCATACGAACCGGGTCTTCTTTTCCGCCAATACCAAGAGGATGAATTTCGATTTTCGGCTTTGATTTGGTAATCGACGGGCAAACCTCAAGCATGTGTGCACCCAAAACTTTTGCGCTACCGGGGCCAAAGTGGTAAGTGTAATCTTCCATAAACGAGGTGCCGAGATGCTTCGGGGTCATGCTTTTCAAGATCGCCCCGAGTGCAGAAGTTTTCCAGTCTCCTTCGCCACCGAATCCGTAGCCATCAGCCATTAGGCGCTGAACGGCAAGACCAGGAAGCTGCTTGAGCTCTCCCAGATCTTCAAAGTTGCTGGTGAATGCGTTAAAGCCGCCTTGCTCAAGAATTTCACGGAGAGCAAGCTCTTGTTTAGCCGCGTAAAGCAGAGAATCATGACGAGACCCTCCGCGCCGAAGCTCGGGGGCTACATCGTATTCGAGCTCATACAGGTCGGCCAGTTTATCTGCCGCATCGGCCTGAACGGCTGCAACTGCAGCCACTAGAGTGTTGATGCCGTACTGCTCTACTGACATTCCAAATTGCAACTGGGCCGCTACTTTGTCACCATCGGTTACCGCCACAAACCGCATGTTGTCGCCAAAACGCGCCAATTTTAGGTTTTGAGATGTTCGCCAGCCGATCGTTGCCCAAGCCCAAGCTGAAATTCTTTCGGCAACGTGTGTTGAGTTAGGCTCGCCAACTACAATTTTGCGGTCGCGACCGATTCTCGAAAAGACGTGGGCAAATTCGCGATCTCCGTGTGCTGCTTGATTGAGATTCATGAAATCCATGTCGATGCTCGACCACGGAAGCGACTGATTTGCTTGAGTGTGTAAATGAAGCAGGGGTTTTTGCAACGCATCTAGCCCACTGATCCACATTTTTGCCGGTGAAAAAGTGTGCATCCAGGTGATAACCCCGAGGCAGTTTTCATCTGAGTTGGCGTCGAGAATGGCGCGCTTGATCGCGTCAGGGTTCTTTAGAACCGGCTTCCAAATTATTTCTACCGGGGCATCAAGTTTTGCTGAAAATGCCTCAACTACCGCTTGTGATTGTCGAGCTACCTGCTGAAGTGTTTCTTCGCCGTAGAGGTCTTGGCTGCCGGTAAAAAACCAAATCTCGTTTTTCTTTGTCATTTCTACTTTCCGTATACGTTCTGATACCGGTCAAAAAGTTGGTCTATTTTGTCTGCAGGAATTACTTTTGGTTGCCCTAGCTGCACAGCAATAAATGTGGTTTTAGCCACGTCTTCACACATAACGGCCGCCTTAACTGCAGCCTGAACGGTCTTGCCAATGGTGAATACGCCGTGATTTTGCATCAGCACAGCCGGAGATCGATGATTTTTGAGTGTGGCAACTATGCCCTGCCCAATCGAATCGTCACCGATTATGGCAAATGGACCAACCGGGATCGGCCCTCCAAATTCATCTGCCATGGCAGTCAAATGGCACGGAATTTCTTTTCCTAGAGCAGCCCAGGCAGAGGCGTAATTGCTGTGGGTATGCACCACTGAATTGACCTCTGGCATGTGACGGTAAACATAAGCGTGGGCCGAGGTATCACTTGACGGCGAGTGGTTGCCCTCAAGCAGATTTCCATGCAAATCACAGACCACCATGGTGTCTGCGGTCAGTTGATCGTAGGCAACGCCAGATGGCTTGATAACTAATACGTCAGCGCTACCGTCGTCGAACTTTACTCGCTGAGAAATATTTCCACCGGTCCACACCACCAACTGGTTTCTAACCAACTCTTGATGCAGCTGAGCCACTAGCTTGCGGGCTTCAGCAATTTTGGTTGCATTACTCACCCAACACCTCACGCTTCATTTGTTTCAAACCCTTCATCACTTCGTTGGTTCCGCGGCCAAAATAATCATGTAACTTTTGGTACTCGCGATACAGGCGATCGTATTTTTTTGCTGCTTTAGGGTCTGGTTGGTAGGCATTTTTATTGCGCTTACCCATCGCTTCTGCTGCAGATCGAATGTCTGGGTAGGCGCCGGCTGCAACGGCCGCGTGTATCGCAGAGCCAAGCGCCGGCCCCTGATCACTCGCAATCGTTGAAAGCGGCAGCCTAGTTACGTCGGAATACAGCTGCATCAGGAATTTATTTTTCAACAGGCCACCAGCCACGATGAATTCTTTGACCGGGACACCTGAGGCATTGAATGTTTCGATGATGGTGCGAGTACCGAATGCAGTTGCTTCAAGTAATGCCCGATAAATTTGCTCTGGTCGGGTGGTCAAAGTTATGCCGAGAATGAGACCGCTCAATTCGTGATCGACTAAAACAGATCGGTTTCCGCTGTGCCAATCAAGAGCGACCAACCCGTGTGCACCAATTGGTTCTTGCGCAGCGAGATCTGTTAGATGTTGGTGAATGCTCTTTCCAAGAGCCGCTGCATCTTCGAAGTACTTCGCAGGCACCTGGTTGTTTACGTACCAGGCGAAGATGTCGCCAACCCCGCTTTGCCCAGCCTCGTATCCGTAAAGACCACTGACGATTCCTCCCGCAACCACGCCGCACATGCCGGGCACCTCAGCTAGAACCTCGCCGCTCATCACGTGGCAGGTAGAGGTGCCCATGATTGCAACCAACTGCCCCGGCTCTGTAGCTTGGGCAGCGGCTGCAGTTACGTGCGCATCGACGTTTCCGACTGCAACTGCGATCCCCACTGGCAAACCCGTCCAGGATGCGGCATCGGCGGTGAGTTTTCCTGCAGCGGAACCCAGTTCTCCAATTTGATGTGTGAGTTTCTCTTTGGCAAAGTTTCCAAAACCTGGAGACAGCTGCTCGAAGAATTCAAAACTCGGGTACTCGCCGTCTTGCAAATTTCCTTTGTAGCCGGCGGTGCAGGCGTTTCTCGCGTACTCGCCGCAAAGTTGCCAAATAATCCAGTCGGCGGCCTCAACGAACTTCCACATGCGGTCGTAAATTTCACGATCTTCTTCGAAGAGTTGCAGCCCTTTGGCTAACTCCCATTCGGATGATATTTGCCCACCGTATCTGGCTAACCAGCTTTCAGTTCGCTCTCGTGCCAACTCATTAATTCGGTTGGCGTGTGGCTGCGCGGCATGATGTTTCCAGAGTTTTACATATGCATGCTCTCGGCCTTTGAACTCTTCCAGATAGCTCAGCGGCACACCATTTTCAAGCACCGGCACCATGGTGCAAGCGGTGAAATCAGTGGCTATTCCGATGACATCATTCGGATCTATTGCGGCCGTTTTGATGGCAGCAGGAACCGCTGTTTTCAAAACTTCGACATAATCATTTGGATCCTGCAGCGCCCACTCGGGCGGCAATTTTTTCCCGGTCGCGAGCAGATGAGTGTCCATCACTGCACTTGCATATTCGTGAACCGCACTACCAAGTTCGGCTCCGTCGCTGACCCTAACCACAATTGCCCTACCAGAGAGGGTCCCATAGTCGACACCAATAACGTATTTTTCAGTCATGACGATCCCGGTTTCTACTGAAGTTTCGCCGTTGATTCGCGAATAATGAGCTCTGGCAAAACCTTTTCGGGTTGTTCTTCTGGCCCGCCATTCATCTGACCGATTAGTAATTTGATTGCGATGTCGCCCAATTTGTTGAAGTCTTGGCGCACGGTGGTTAGCGGCGGAACAAAATATGGCGCCTCAGGAATGTCATCGAATCCGATCATGCTCAGATCTTTTGGCACCTCGATGCCTCTGATTCTGAAGGCCTTGAGTAGGCCAAGGGCAAGCTGATCGTTACCGGCAAAAATAGCGGTGACCCCAAGCATGTCTAGGTTGAGGTCAATGCCGATTTTGAATCCGGTTTCGGTATCCCAGTCGCCTTGGATGGTAATTGGCTCAAGGTCACTGGCCCGCATCGCAGATTCGTATCCTCGTTTACGCTCCTGAGCCTCAAAAGAGCTCTCTAGACCCACAATGTGCAAAATACGTTTATGCCCCAGCGATTTCAAGTGTTCCGTTGCGATTCCGCCGCCGACAAAGTTATCGATGCCAACAGTCCATTTTGCAGCAGCTCCATCGGCATCGATGGCGACCATGGGTTTTCCGTTCGATGCCTTGGCAAGTGTTTTGCCGGCGCCTTTAGGAAGCGCAATAACCGCGAAACCCTCTGGGTTTAGGCGAAGCAGATGCGTAATGCCCTCAGCCCATGACTCTTCGCTGTCGGCACGAACCCCAACGGTAACCGCAAAGTAGCCGGCGTCACGCGCTCTACGTTCCATGGCAGAAAGCATGCCGGTTGGACCGTACAGCACCGAGTCTGCGACGAGCATGCCGATAATTCTGCTTCGAGATGTGACCAGCGAACGAGCTGCCGGATTTGGCGTGTAGCCCAGTTTGGCCATGGCTCGCTCTACCCGCTGCCGAGTTTCAGGCCTGATGCTGTGATGATTGTTGATCACCCTTGACACGGTTTGATGAGATACTCCGGCCAGTGCCGCCACATTGTAAATATTTGGCTTTTTAGGTTTCTCGTTCATCACAACCCCTGCTCTTCCATGGATAGATTGAAAACATCGACTGATATTGACCATTCGGCGGCGAACTGCCCTCCTGGCTCAACCAGCACCAAACCCTCACCGCTGTTAAATGCGTTAGCGGCACCCGCCTGCGGCTCGATTGCCACCCAGCGCTCGGGCTGCGCCGTGATCGGAGATTTGTGCATTGTGTAGACCATGCAACGTTCAAACTCAGGACTTTGACCAACCTGCACTGACCAGCCTTTAGCATTCCGAGTGATTGTGGAGTAGTGCCATCCGTTTTCTTCGACGATGAGGTTTTCGAAACAGTTGTCAAGGTTCAAAGTTGCGAGATCTAGTTCAACAGCATTTTGCTTGCCAACTAGCTCTTGGCTGTTCACACTGGCTTTAGGAAGAAGCCGCGAATCAGAAATCACTACCCGCTCAGCCCCGATGGAAACTTCGTCTCCAGAGTCAAATGCAAAATAAGGATGAAAGCCGGTGGTTAGTGGGATTTGCTGGTTGCTCAGGTTGGTGAACTCAAGACCAGAAATTAGCCCAAAATCGGTGAGCTCGTACCAGACCCGCAAAACACTTTCAAATGGGTACCCTGAGTCTTTACCCAACTTGATTTCGAATTCAACCTCGTTATTGGTTTGCTGAACTATTTCAAATGCTCGATTGAATACCAAACCGTGCAGAGCAGTTTGGTAAGCGGGCTCATCAATCGGGTTTTGGTAAACAGAACCACTAAAAACAAATCGACCATCGGCTAATCGATTCGCCCACGGGGCCATAACGGCACCGGCAAATCCGTAATTTGCCTGCCCTGTAGGTGTGCCGGCAATAACTTCACCATTGAGGCAGAGCTGCCCAAGTGCTGCTCCGGTTTGCTGTATCAGAGCCAAAAATGACGAATCTGGCGATACAAGTGTTACTGTTTTGGCTGTTTTGAGAGCGCTCACATGCCTAGTTTAGTCAGTTAATAACTCGTATTTAGCGGCAGTCAAGATGTTAGCCAAATCGTTAATTTTGCAGAACACGAGTTACAACAGTTATCACATGTTAGCCAACACATCAGTTTCCAAAGATTCGAATCAACCTGTAAACTGTTGAGGTTGCCCATTGCGGCAACGGCGGGCCTCTAGCTCAGTTGGTTAGAGCAACGGACTTTTAATCCGTGGGTCGTGGGTTCGAGTCCCACGGGGCCTACCGCTAAAACGAGGGGTCACCTAGGTGGCCCCTTTTTATTTAACCAACAGGGTTATACGAAGACACAATCAGGGGGGAAGTTGGCACGCAGACTTCGAGCCGACATTCAAGCTCTTAGAGCATTTGCGGTGCTCGGGGTAATAATTTTTCACCTCTGGCCAGGTCGGCTTACCGGTGGTTTTGTAGGTGTCGACGTATTTTTTGTCATCTCTGGCTTTCTAATAACCTCGCACATCTTGAACGATATGGAACGTGGCCGGTTCACAGTGGTTCAATTTTGGGCTCGCAGAGCCAGAAGGCTCTTGCCAGCATCGTTTACTGTAATTTTTGCCAGCAGCATTGCGGTCATGGCGTTTGCGCATGACTCCGAGCAAATAACTCTGCTGTGGGAGTCAATTGCCGCAACTTTCTATTTTGAGAACTGGGCCCTGGCAGCGAGCGCGGTTGATTACCTAGGGCAAGATAACGCGACCTCACCAGTGCAGCATTTCTGGTCGCTCTCGGTTGAAGAACAATTCTATTTTGTTTGGCCGCTGCTGCTGTTTGTTGCATTTACTGCCTGGGCATTGAACAAGAAACGGATTGAAATTCGTTGGTTTGCCCTGCCAATTCTTCTGTTTCTAGTTGGATCATCACTGATTTATTCGATTTACCTAAGCGATTCAGACCCAAAGGTGGCATATTTTTCTACTTTTGTTAGAGCGTGGGAATTTGGAGCAGGCGCATTGGTGGCAAGCTTGCCCGGCCGCGATGCCTTTAACGCGCCAAAGGTTGTGCGGCAATTCGCAGCGGTGGCCGGCTTCGCTCTGATTGCATACAGCGCATTAAGTTTCGATGAATCAACGCCTTTTCCAAGCTATTGGGCCGCGATACCGGTAGCCGGAACAGCCCTGGTTATTTGGTCGAACATTCACCACGGTCTGATACATCGGATCATGGCCTTAAGGCCCGTGCAATACCTCGGCGACATCTCATACTCGGCATACCTCTGGCACTGGCCGCCAGTTATTTTGCTACCGCTAATTCAGCAGTCTGAACTCGGAAGCTTAGACAAAATTGCCATTTTCGTAAGCACGCTTTTTATGGCCGCTTTCAGTAGGCGTTTCATTGAGAAACCATTCATCAAATCGAAAGCCTCGCGACCTTCGATTTCGCGAAAAACTCTGACTGCAGCTGCCTTAGCCTCGGTATTGGTAGCCGGCATTGCGGGGGCTGGCCTGCTGGTTTCCCAAAATCGAATTGACGCCGAGCTGGCCGAGTTGGCCAAAGCCCCGGTTCTCGAAAAATGTTTCGGCGCGACCGCAAGAATGGCCGATGGGGGGCTCTGCGAAAACCCTCAAATCATTGAACCAATTACTCCAAAGCCTAAGCTTGCAAGCCAGGATCACCCTCGAATCAGTCACCCGCACTGCCCATCAACTGATCGCGAGGAAACAGAAGTTAAATTGTGCTCAATTGGGACGTCCGTCGGAAAACTGAGAATACTGCTGATTGGCGACTCTCATGCGGCGCAATTTAGAGCAACCCTGGGAGTGTTGGCAGAAAATAAAGGATGGCAATTTGATTCCGCATCCAAAGGCGGCTGCGCGCTCAGTTATGCAGCAAGGGTTCAAGACAGCTTGCTGACCGAGTCATGCAGCGTTTGGGTAGCAAACGTAGTTGCAATAATCGCTGAAAAAAAATATGACCTAGTCGTGACATCTTCGCTAAGCGGAGTTACCTGGTCAAAAGATCCGAGGTTTGAGCAAGACCCGGTCAAAGGATTTTCAGATATTTACCGCGCCATAAATGCAATGGGCATTGACGTCCTTGTGGTGAAAGATAACCCAAGGCCAGTTAAGAAACTGAGCAGCTGCATTCTCAATAATGAGAAAACCTGGCCGACTGATTGTGCTGTAAATCCTGAGACTGCGTTTCTCGATGATCCATTGCCAGAGGCAGTTGCACAGGTAGGTTCTTCAAAGACCAGACTGCTTAGCCTCGACAACATTTACTGTGGCCCGGCCAGTTGTGAGCCGGTAATCGGTAAGGTTCTGGTTTACCGTGACGATAATCACATCTCGAATACCTTTGCAAAAACTCTGCAGGTTAGTTTTTTTGAGGCGATTCAGGCTTTTCGGGCCGCTTCGTAACGCCTCACAATAATGACTGCTGCCGAAAGATAGAGCGCCTGAACGGTCACCATAATTCGCTCTGCAATTCCTTCGGCTTCAAAACTAGGATCACGCCAAACTATCAAAAACCAAATTGAAACTGCTGCAAGGGCTACGGTTGCGACGATACCACCCACCGGCCTCAACGGCCAGGCTACGTTTTTACCGCGCCTGATAGAGAAAAGCGGCCAGGCTGACCAGAGAATGAAGGCTATTGAGGCAAAAATACGGTGCTCTAGCGAAGATGAGTCTTGAGTTGGCGTCTGAAAATAGGTGAGCCCATAGGTGGCCAGACCAGCAAGCACCAGCACCACCCTGCCGGGCATAGCGAAAGACTTGGCATAGATTCCACCGACAATGGTCAGAGTTCCGCCAAGTAGAAAAAAGGCAGACATGAGCAAAGCCACCGGCGAATCTTTTGCTGCCAAATCACTGATGGTGTGAGTAATTGGGTCATAACCTGGCCATAGCGAACCGGCGAGCGCCCATCCTCCGACAGATTGAAACGGGCCGATTACCGCCGCGTAGTATGCGGGCTTTTCAACTTGCCTCATACCTTTAGGCTAACTCGCTATAAAGCCCCTGAGAGAGCTAAATTCACCGAGGGCGAACCATCTGTTGAAATTTTCACTGGAATTCCCCAGTCTTGCTGGTGAATGTGACAGGCAGCATATTCAGTTCCGTCGTCGTCACATGATGCACCGCGAGCCGCAACGTGCAAGACCCCTGATTCGATTTCAGGATTTATCTTCAGCTTGGTGGCCAAGCCCTGATAGGTACCTGCACCTTCAATCAACAGCTCCTTCGGGGTGCTGCTGACCACGAGTGAGGTTGACGGGCCGTAACGCTCGTCAAACTTTTGCCCCGGAGGTGGATTGAAGACCACTACCAAATCAACATCGCCTGGGGCAACCACTAAGGCAGGTCGGGTGGTGCGCATCGCTTCGCCCTCAACCAGAACGGCTTCCTCGATCGGATGGATTGAAACCTTCGATGCAGCCGCCTCGACTACGACCATTCTTGGCCCAGCTTCGGTTACGACAAGTTTTACATCGCTTGGTTCAGCAAGGTTTCTTAACACTGTAGTGAGCTGATTTTTTGCAGGATCAAAACGGCGAATTGCATGATTATAGGTGTCGGCGATCAGAAGCGAACCGTCAGGTAGTTCGTCAAGGCCGAGGGGATGCTGAAGCAAAGCAATTTCTGCAGAACCATCAACATGGCCAAAATCAAAAAGCCCCTTACCTACCGGCGAGGTTATTTGGTCGCCACGAATGACTCGTAGCGCGGAGGTCTCGGCATCTACCAACCAGAGGCTCTCGCCATCTCTGCTGAGTTGCAAACCTGACGGCTGTGCGAACCAGGCTTGGTCGAGCTTTCCATCAACAAGGCCCTCGTTTGAGGTGCCGGCGTAAACCCCGAGGGTTCGGACCTTAGGGTCAAATCTCCAAATACGATGCTCGCCTGACATGCCAATCAAAATTTGATTGTCGACCAGCGCTACGTCCCAGGGTGTTGAAATTCTGGTTTGCAGGGCATCACCCGAGGTGGCATCATTTTGCATCCACTGTTCGCCGGTTCCGGCGATGGTTTTGACAGTTTGGTTTGCCAGGTCTACACCGCGCAGAGCATGATTGGCGGTATCTGCCACCACTAGATCGTAGCCGACCTCAGCAGCTAGCTCTCGAGTCAAGAACACGACTCCGTATGGTTCAGCAAATTTGGCCGAGCTGAAATTGCCATCATCAAGGCCTCGCTTGCCGGCCCCGATTCTGAATACCGGTTCGTTCGGATTGGCTAACTTCACCCCGATTAACGAATGCCCGCCTGAGTTGCTAATCAATAATTCAGCACCGTTGAAAAATTCTTGAAGTTCGGCGGGAATCAGCTCAACTTTGCCCGGCTGCCTAAATGCCAGTTCACTCTCAGGCGGAGCAACATAGACATCTTTGCCGCGAATCAACGTCCCGCGCTCTTCGTATTTCAAAATGAGTTCTGAAAGCAGTGCATCAATCGCATGTGAATGCCCTTCGCCCGAATAGGTTGCGGCAACCTTTCCTTCTGGGTCGACTAAAACCAAGGTCGGCCAAGCCCGAACACCGTAACTTGCCCAGGTTGACATGTTTGGGTCATTTAGCACCGGATGATGTATGTCGTGACGCTCAATACCAGCGGCAACTGACTCGGGTTTTTTTTCGTGCTCAAATTTAGGCGAGTGGATACCAATCACGGTGAGCACATCGTGATATTTCTCTTCCAGAGGGCGCAATTCAGCTAACACGTGGTGACAGTTGACGCAGCAGAGTGTCCAGAAATCGAGAAGAACAAATCTCCCACGGAGATCTTCGATTTGAAGGTTTTTGCTGCCGGTGCCAAACCAGGTATCACCAATCAGCGGTTTTGCAATGGCCAACTCGGTCACTGGTGTGCCTGTCTACGCGAAGAGATAACCCCGGTGTTGAAGCCAGCAAGGTGCAGGCCGCCGTGGAAGCGAGCATGCTCAATTTTGATGCAGCGATTCATAACCACATTGATTTCGGCTCGTTCGCCAAGTTCGGAAACCTCGTCATTCCAGATGCCCAACTGAAGCCAAACAGTTTTTGCTCCTGCAGCGGCCGCCTCTTTGAAAACATCGGGGGTGTCGCTTGGTTTTCTGAAAACATCAACAATGTCGGGCTGTTCCGGCAGATCTGCCAGTGAGGCATAGACCTTCTCCCCCAGCAATTCGTCAATCATGGGATTAACAAAATAAAGCTTGTAGTGCGAGCTGCTTTTCAAATAACTAGCTACGAAGTATGAAGCACGAGCGCGATTGTTTGAGGCGCCAACGATCGCAACGACTTTAGAATCTTGCAGAATTTTGAGGCGCTCACGGGCATTTGGTTCACTCCAGGTCATCGACTCACTCCTGTTGCCTTGGTGAGCGCCTGATCTAGATCCCAAATGATGTCTTCAACGTCTTCAATACCGACGCTGATGCGCACTAGGTCTTCAGGAACACCGGCTGCTTCAAGCTGCTCTGCGTTTAGCTGCTGGTGGGTGGTGCTAGCCGGGTGAATAACAAGAGTTTTGGCATCGCCAATATTTGCGAGATGGCTAAGCAACTGAACGCTATTGATGAACCTTTCACCAGTTTTGCGACCGCCCTCAACTCCGAATGAGAAAACTGAACCAGGGCCCTCAGGGGTGTATTTTTTAGCCAGTTTGTGGTCTGGATGAGATTTCAGTCCTGAATACTTAACCCAGGAAACTCTAGGGTCACTTTCGAGCCACTCGGCGACCTGCTTGGCATTCGCAACATGGTCTTTCATGCGCTGCGCCAACGTTTCGACTCCAAGCAGCAGCAGGAAAGCGCTGTGCGGCGCCAAAGATGGGCCAATGTCGCGCAACTGTTCGGTACGCAGCTTAGTCAGGAAGCCGTATTCACCGAAGTTACCCCACCATTGAAGGCCTCCATAGGCAGGAACCGGGTCGACCAGGGTTGGAAACTTGCCGTTATCCCAGTGGAAGTTTCCTGAATCAACCACGACTCCGCCAAGCGTGGTGCCGTGGCCGCCCAAAAACTTGGTTGCCGAGTGGATCACGATGTCAGCGCCATGCTCAATCGGTCGGCAGAGATATGGGGTCACTGTGGTGGCATCAACTATCAGAGGAATGCCGTGTTTGTGGGCAACTTCTGAAATAGCTTGAAGGTCGGCGACATTGCTCGAGGGGTTAGAGACCACCTCGACGAAAATCAGCTTCGTGTTCTCTTGAATTGCAGCCTCGTAGTCAGCCGGTTTGCTGCCGCTTACAAAGGTGGTATCGACACCGAACCTACGCAAAGTGACATCGAGCTGAGTCACGGTTCCGCCGTAGAGACGTGAAGACGAGACAATGTGGTCTCCGGATTGGGTCAAGGCTGCAAACGTGATGAATTCTGCGGCCTGCCCGCTTGCTGTGGCTACAGCACCAAGGCCGCCCTCGAGACTAGCGATGCGCTCTTCGAAACTGGCGACCGTGGGGTTACCGATTCGACTGTAGATGTTGCCGTATTTCTGGAGCGCAAATAGGTTTGCCGCATCTTTGGCGTCTTCGAAAACAAATGAAGTCGTTTGATAAATGGGCACTGCGCGGGCACCTGTTGCAGCATCTGGAACAGCTCCGGCGTGAAGCGAACGGGTTTTGAACCCGAACTGGTGGTCTTTTGATTTCTCGGTCACTTCTCTATTAAACCCTAACTCTGTGGCGCTACAGCCCGCTTGGTTTCAAGCTACGACTACTGAACGGCAACTGTTTGAAAATTTCTGATTGTTAAGCAAAAAGGGCCCCGTACAACCGGGACCCCTAAAGCATTGAGTGACTATTTAGAGAGGTGGAAATAGGGCACAATTAGCCAGATTCCGTAGAGCAAAGCCGCCGCACAAATAGCAAAAAACACATAGGCCAGACTGCGGTTGAAAGCTTCAACTCGTGCAGCCGATGCCCTACCTTTTTTAGCCGCGGGCATGGCATGCCTAGCGTTAGTAATCAGGCGAACGCCCAACGAGAAGAAACCAACAATAAACAGGGTGAAAGCGATTGAAGCACCCGCAACCAAGAGAAAACTAGCCCAGTCGATCATTATTTGTTGCCACCCTTCTTTTTGGCTTTTTTGGCGGCCGCAGCTGCTTTACGAGCAGCCGCTCTTACCTGTCGAGGAGACGCAACAACTTCGCTTGCGCCTTCGACTTCGCTAAGAACGTTGTGGTGACCGATTTTGTTTCGACGAGACATCTGGAAAATTGTGAGGATTACCGCGATGGTAAGAATCGCATCGATCAAAATTCCGAACGGACCAGTCATGGTGATGTATGCCGAAATCGCGCCGACCAATCCTGCTGCAGGAAGGGTAAAGAACCAGCCGGTAACGATTTGACCCGCCTTGTTCCAGCGGATTGCTCCGCCTTTGCGGCCCAGACCAGCACCCATTACGGCACCTGATGCCACCTGAGTTGTCGATAGCGCAAACCCGAGGTTGCTCGAAGCCAAAATGGTTACGCCGGTAGCCGTCTCTGAAGCTAGGCCCTGTGGAGGCTTGATTTCAGCAAGGCCAGTACCCATGGTCTTTACGATTCGCCAACCACCTGAGTAGGTACCCAGAGCGATGGCAAGCGCGGCCGAGATGATGACCCACCATTCAACGTGGTCACCCGACTCTTGAAAACCTGCGGTTACCAAAACCAATGTGATTACACCCATGGTTTTTTGAGCGTCGTTGGTGCCGTGTGAAAGTGCAACCAGTGAAGAAGTGAAAATTTGACCAACTTTGAAAGTTTGGCGACCGGTGGAAATTCCGGTTTTCTTGCGAGCCTCCTGCGATCTAGCGGTAACCCAGTAGGCCAAACGAGTTGCGAGGAATGCCGCAAGCCCAGCAATTAGCGGGGCAGTCAAAGCGGGAATGATTACTTTTTCCAAAACCTTCGGAGCGTTCACAGCCGCAACGCCGGCGTAGGCGATTGCCGATCCGATTAGGCCACCAAAAAGGGCGTGTGAAGAAGAAGATGGAAGACCCAGCAACCATGTGGTCAGGTTCCACAGGATGGCTCCGGTGAGCCCTGCAAACACCATTTCGGCACCCAGGTTCACACCCTCATTGATTAGGCTCACCGAGATGGTTTTAGCAACCGCTGTCGAGAGAAATGCGCCCACCAGGTTCATGACCGCTGCAATAGCTACGGCAACCCTTGGCCTCAAAGCGCCGGTAGCAATGGCCGTAGCACTCGAGTTTGCGGTGTCGTGAAACCCATTTGTGAAATCGAAGAACAGTGCAAGCCCGACAACGAGAGCAACTACGAATATTGGATCCATGGGACCCTTCCATAACTTTGCGGCAACCACTCAACGAGTTGTTTAGCCGCTGTTTACCTTATAGACACTTGGTAAACATTTGGTAAACAAAGCCAGGGCATAAATAAACGCCTGCCCTGGTTGGCTTTGTCGTGAGCAAGAACATCCTAGTTGTGGGAGCATCCGGAGTTTTCGGAGGGCTACTGACGCAAAAATTCGCCGAATCGGGCTATCAGGTACTTGGCACCGCTACGTCAAACGAGTCGGCCGCCAAAATACCCGCTGCGGCTTCGGTCAAACTGCTTTTGGACCTTGAGCAAAATTCGTCAATTGAACTACTCGCAAATTACCTAAAGTCTCAAGGGACTCAGCTTCACGGGGTTGCAATTGCTTCAGGGCTGGTTGCATTTGGTGACATTTTGCCCGCGGAGGTAAGCGACCGACTTTTCGCAGCGAATGTAACCGGGCCAATCAAACTGTTGAGTCAGTTAGATGAGCTGATTGCACCGGGAGAACTAGATTCGGTACCCTCTTTTGTCTGTGGAATAACTGGCGTAGTGGCTGAAAAGCCGATGGCTTCACTTGCACCCTATTCGGCATCCAAAGCAGCATTTTCGGCTTATCTAAAAGCCCAAACCCGACCTATGGCCAAACGTAGAGTTCTGGTGCAAGATGCGCGACCGCCACACACCGAAACTGGTCTCGCCACCCGACCTATTTTCGGTACGGCGCCCAACTTTGGTTTGGGGCTTGAGCCAGCCGGAGTGATCGACCGGATAATACGAGGTATAGCCTCGAAGGAGGAAGAACTCTCAGCGGCCACTTTCTAAACTGGCATTTCACTGCAAGTTAAACCCTTTAGGGAGCGTCGATGACCAAAATTCGCACGATTAGTTCCACCCTGGCGGATGGTCGCGACCTGGTCTATTTTGACGACGCAGATACTTTGCTAGGGCAAAATCGAAAAAGCGACCAACGTGAACTACCAGATCGCCCTCAGGTAGCCGAAATGCGGCTTGATTCTCTGACGGGAGATTGGGTCTCGGTAGCTGCCCACCGTCACGGAAGGGCCTTCCTACCACCCGCTCATCAGTGCCCGCTATGCCCAACTAGCAGTGAAAACCCTTCAGAGCTTCCCGATTTGTTTGACGTGGCCGTCTTTGAAAACAAGAGCCCGTCGTTTGGGGCTGAGGTGCTTGAGCAAGACGATGAAAACTATTCGGTAGTTTCAAAACTCAACTTAGGCACAACCCGAAAATCAATCGGTCGCTGTGAGGTTGTGGTTTTCAGCCCGGAGCACCTTGGTTCGCTCAGTCAAATGCCCATTTCTCGAGTCAGAACTGTAATTGAAGCCTGGGCTGATCGCACCAAAGTGCTTGGCGCATTACCAGGGGTTCGGCAGGTCTTCCCATTCGAAAACCGCGGTCAAGAAATTGGTGTGACGCTTCATCACCCGCACGGCCAGATTTATGCCTACCCGTATGTCACCCCCAGAACCACCAAACTTCTGAACTCAATCTCAAAATTTGGTGCAGATCTATTTCAAAAGACACTCGAGTTTGAGCAGGCTGGCGAAAGAGTTTTGATCAAGGGTGAGCACTTCACAGCGTATGTTCCCTTCGCTGGTAGATGGCCTATTGAGATTCATCTGCTACCCCATCGACACGTTGGCACAATTGACCAACTAACTGCGTCCGAACGAGACGAACTTGCCGAAATTTACTCAAAATTACTCGGCGCAATGGACAAAATTTACTCGACACAAACCCCATATATTTCTGCCTGGCATCAGGCACCGAAGGTTGCGGGAGGCGAAAATGTGCGTCTGCAACTACAGATTACTTCGCCTCGACGAGCGGAAGACAAACTCAAGTACCTAGCTGGCTCTGAATCGGCGATGGGGGCGTTTATCGCTGACTTTCCTCCCGAGGTTACCGCTGAACAGATTCGGAGCGTGCTCTGATGACTGAGCTCGCAAACGAAACTGCAGCTGGTTTTCAAGTCAGGTACGGCTACCAACCATCGGGGGTTTGGTCAGCTCCTGGTCGAGTGAATCTAATCGGAGAACACACCGACTACAACGGAGGTTTTGTTCTTCCGCTAGCAATCAACCGAAGAACCTATGCAGCCGTGGCACTCAGAGCCGATTCGCTAATCAGAGTTGCCAGCAGCTTTACATCTGAAGCGGTTGAGATAGATCTTGAAAAAATAAACCCGGGACTAGAGCTTGACTGGGCCGCTTACCCGCTAGGAATGGCTTGGGCAGTCAGGTCTAAGGCAATCGAACTAGACCACCAAGCGCCAGAATTCGGTTTTGACGCCTACATTCACTCTGATGTTCCAGTAGGCGCGGGCCTCTCATCGTCAGCCGCAATTGAATGCGCAATCGGAGTCGCGCTGAATGAGTTGTGGCATCTAGACCTTGACGAACGCACGCTTGCCCGTTGCGGCCAGCTTGGTGAAAATCAGATTGTCGGGGCACCGACTGGAATTATGGATCAGTCAGCTTCAATGTTGGGTATTGCAGATCACGGAGTTCTGCTCGACTGCCGAACACTCGAAACCGAACCAATCGAGTTGGGTTTTGCAGCCGCAGGGCTAGAGCTTCTCATAATCGACACCCGTGTAGCCCACCGCTTGGTTGATGGCGGATACGCCGAGCGAAGAGCAGCTTGTGAAAGTTCTGCGGCAAAACTTAACCTGCAGTTTCTCAGAGATCTTGATTTGGCCCAGCTGGCGGATGCTGAACCAAAATTGACTGCTGTTGAGTTTAGGCGCACGCGCCATGTAGTGACCGAGATTTCCCGCGTTTTAGAAACGGTAGCGACTCTGAAATCAAAAGGTCCGGTGGCTATCGGTGGCCTATTGAAGGCAAGCCACGATTCGCTTCGTGACGATTATGCAGTTTCAATTCCAGAACTGGATCTTGCAGTCGAAGCCGCGATTGACGCCGGAGCCTTAGGCGCACGTATGACCGGTGGCGGCTTCGGTGGAGCAGCAATTGCGCTCACTCCAACGTCAAAACTAGGGGCCGTAAGTGAAAGCGTTAAGCACGCCTTTGCCTCAGCAGGCTATTTGGCGCCCAATATTTTCGCGGTTACTGCCGCCGATGGTGCAAAGCGCGAGGTTTAGCAGTTACTGGGGTGCCAGGTTTGCGCCACAACGGTAAATAGCTGTAGCCAAATTGTCGATCGCACCCTTGGTTGAATCACTGACCGAGCCCAGCGCGTAAATAGCGAAAGTCAAGACCGATCCGTCTTTTGGTTTCATGTATCCGGCGATAGTGTAGCCCTTTTTAATCCATCCGGTTTTGGCAAAAATGTGGCCAGCGGCATCAATGTTGTCGCCTTTGAATCGATTCGCCAAAGAACCTGATTCGCCAGCTACCGGTAGGCCTTGATTGATCACCGCTAGGTTTCCGGTCTGGTTAATCACCAACTTCATCAGTTTGGCTACCGTAGCCGGAGAAACGGCGTTGAAATCGCTGAGACCTGAACCATCACGAATAACTATTCCACTCAGGTCGAGACCGGTTCCAGCGAGGGCGCGTTGATAGGCCTGAGTCAGCGAAGAAAAAGATCCGTCAAAACCTTGGTCCAGCGAAATTAAGCGGGCAAGCGCTTCGGCTTCAGTGTTGTCTGATACCTGCAGCATATGGGTAATCCATTTGCTGATTGGTTGCGAAACCACTTTGGCAATTTCAACAGCTGAAGGAGAAAGTGAACCTTTGGCAATAGTTGCTGATGTTGCAGCTGCTCCCAACGCTTTCTTAAAGTGTTGTCCCGCAGCCCCTACCGGGTTGGTTGAGCGCTTTGAGGTTTCCTGGCTTGGGTTTGCTCGGTCACCGTCGACCTGCAAAGCGGTGACTTCAGACATATAGCCCTGGGTTTGCTCACTGCGTTCCCAGCTTGATTCCCAACTTGGCGCCGGGAACATCGAAGAGTCGAGGACAATTCTGGTTACCGCAGTTCCGTTTAGTCGCTGATTAACGTTCAACGCCAGCGTGCTTAACTTTGGGGCATCTCGATATACCGATTGGGCACCAACTGCGGTTCTAGATAACGTTGGGTCGCCTCCACCAACCAGGTAGAGAACCCCAGGAGAAGTTGAGTCTTGATAAACCCTGGTTTCGGCTCGGTAATTCGGGCCCAAAGATTCAAGAGCAGCTGCTGCGGTTAGCAGTTTCATAACCGATGCCGTAGCGGCCGGGGTATTGGCATTTCGATCGAAAAGAACCTCATCGGTTGCTGCATCAATAACTACGGCACTTAAGTTTCCAAGCAGCGGATCGGTGAGGTAATCGGCAACCGAGCAGGTTCGAGAACTAGTCGGAGTCGCTAAGGGAGTGCTGCTTGCTGATGCCGAGCTTGAATCAGTTGGCTGAGAGGCTGAGTTGTTTGATCCGCTCGAAATGCTGAAGCCACCGATGATCAGAGCAAGCGCGGCGGCTCCAGAAACGGCACCGATTGCAGTTTCTTTTAGGTAGCCGAACTTCTTTGGTTTATCAGTCAATTTTCGCCCTTAATTTCAGGTGCTTTGGCACCGATATGCCGATTCTACCGGCGCTAATAATTTTGATTTGGATGCCTAGCGCTGAATTCCGGCACCGCAGCTGTAGAAGCGAGCGGCGACAGTGTCGAGCGCTCCCCTGGCCGCATACCCAACTGATTTTCCGTTGGTACCCCTCGCAAAAATCGCATACGCCAGTGTGCTGCCATCCTTAGCTTTGATTGTTCCAGCCAACGAATAAAGGCCGGGTATGTAACCTGACTTACCCGTCACATAATTTCTGGCCGCAGCGTTTGCCCCATTGAAACGTGTTGCTAATGTGCCGGTTTTACCTGCGATTGGTAGATAGGTTTCAAGCTCACCGATTTTCTCGTGCCCCGCTGCCACCAACGCCATCAGCTCGGCAACCATTTTTGGCGTTACCCGATTTGCCTGAGCCAAACCGGAACCGTCTTTCATAACCAAACCGGCGGTGTCAATATTCAGGGCTTCGAGCTGTTGTTTGGTTAGTTTTTCAATTGAGCTAAAAGAAGGTGAAAGCCCAGCTGCCTTTGCCGCATGCCTGACGATAAATTCAGTTTCAGTGTTGTCAGAAACGAGCATTGCGTGCTTTATCCAGGTACTCATTTTCTGGCTGGAAACCGAGGTTAGTGGCACCGCATTCTTCGGGGTTTTACCTTTTACTAGAGTTGCACCCTCGGCCAGACCCTGCAGAGCCGCGCGAAAGTACTCGCCCGTTTTCAAGACCGGATCAGTGCTTCGGTTACCACTGTAAGCACGAGAAGTTAGATCAGGATTCGCTCTATCGCTGTCGGTCTGCAGGGCGGTGATGTGTGAAATGTACCCATTTGTGCGATCCGAAGACTTCCAAGCTGAGTTGTAGCTTGGGCCACTAAAAAACGAACTGTCGAGAATAATTTTCTTAATCTCGGTCTCGCTGTTCCATTTTGAAAGCACCTGAAACGCGAGGGTTTCGAGACGTGGCGCGCCTAAATAGGTCGTATAGCTGTCACCGGTCATTTTGGATAGCGTGTGATCACCACCGCCGCGCAGAACTATTGTTCCGGGCTCTGACGGCACTGAGAGCACATCTGTTTTTGCCTTGTAGTCGAGTGGCAGTGCAGTCATCGCAGCTGCTGCAGAGACGACCTTCAGCACCGAAGCGGAAGGTGTGGTTTCACTTCCTCGAATGTTCAGTAGAACTTTTCCACTTGCAACTTCGATTACGTAGCCATAAAACTGCCCTAAGGCTGCCTGACTGACAGCAGTCTTAACTGAGCAGGGCTTGACCACCGCTGGTGAAGTTGGCAAAGGCTTTGCGCTAACTGTTGGGATAGGCGATGGCGACTGCGTTTCGCTGGGTAATGGCGTCGGGGCGCCGTAGGCGCTGCTTCCGCCCAGAACAGCAATCAGTAGACCAAGCGCAACTGTCTTCAAGTAATTCATTGGCTTAAGGCTAAGTCTGCCCCGATTTAGAGGTCGAATGCCTCGCCGTCTTGAGGAGCAATTGCATCCCAATTGAGATCTGCTCGAATTCGATCGGCAAGCGCATCGGCAGCACCGGCCTCACCGTGCACAACAAAGACCCGTTTGGGTTGTAATTCTGATGTGCGGAGCCAAGAAACCAACTCGTTAACATCTGCGTGCACTGAGAAAGATTGAACCTGCTCAATTTGTGCCTTCACCGGAATCATTTGGCCGTGCATTTTCACAAACTCTTCGCCCTCGATCAATCGACGACCTCGAGTGCCGACCGCTTGATAGCCGACCAAAATTACCGAGTGCAATTGATTCGGCAGCATGTCTTTTAGATGGTGCACAACCCGACCACCGGTTGCCATGCCCGAGGCAGAAATGATGATGCTTGGTTGCTTGGGTTTATTGATGGTTTTTGATTCTTCTACAGTCATCAGCTCAACCAGAGTTCCGGGATTGAAAGGATCGCCACCTGACCATTCATCAGCAATTTCCGGACGAATTTCTGGTGACCGATTGTCGATTGCATCTCGGTAAAAAGCCAAGGCTTTTAAAGCCATTGGTGAATCGGCAAAAATCGGAACCCTCGGAATTTTTCCCATTTCCATAAGTTCACGCAATCGCACCAAAATTACCTCGGTGCGGTCAACGGCAAAGGCCGGAATTAGCACTGAGCCACCGCGGTCAATTGTTTGATTAATGATGTCTTCGAAGTTTGAAGTTTGTTCTACGTGCTCTCGGTCACCGTAGGTTGACTCAGTGATAACCGCGTCAAATTTTCCGGCCGGTACATCACCCGGGGGCTGCAGTAGCGGATGTTCATCACGACCCAAATCACCTGTGAAAAGCAGACGCAATCCAAAAAATTCGACCTCTAAAAATGCGGCACCGAGGATGTGCCCGGCTGGATGAAAAGTTACGTAGGTTTCTTCTGCGACCCTGACCCGATCGTGAAATCGGTGTTCAACAAATTGGGTCACGGCCTGAGCTGCATCTTTTTCACCGTATAGCGCCTCTGGCGGGTTGTGCTTTGAGTAACCCTCTTTCGCTGCGTACTTCGCATCTTCCTCTTGAATTCGGGCTGAATCTAGAAGAATCACCTCGGCTAGCTTGGCGGTGTATTTGGTCGAATGGATTTTTCCGCGAAACCCGTCTTTTACCAACTTTGGGATGTAGCCGCAGTGATCAAGGTGAGCATGCGACAAAATAAGCGCATCAAGCTCGGCTACATCGATTGGCAGCGGATTCCAGTTTTTCAAACGCAGTTTTTTCAATCCTTGAAATAAGCCTGCGTCGACCATCACCTTGGTGTCGCCACAGCTCAACAAAAAACGGCTGCCGGTGACTGTTCCGGCTGCTCCCAAGAATCGAATTTGAGGTTTCTGCACTAATGCAGTCTATGTGGCTGGCAAACTGACAACGTGCGCAAGATATTTGACAACAGCTATCTGATGTTGGGGCTCACCTCAATCGCTTTGGTTGCTGGCCTAGTTTTAGACCAGCTAAGACTGGCGTCAGTGCCAGCCTATGCAATCGGTGCCGGAGTCGGTTTTACTCTTTCGCTGAAGCTGCTGGTTGACGCGATTCGAGAAAAGGCCTTCGGGAGCGATGTTTTGGCTCTCATTTCAATCACCGCAACAGCGATCACCAACGAATGGTTGGCGGCCAGTGTGATTTCACTCATGCTTGCCTCAGGACGCGCACTTGAAAATTGGGCGGCCGGCCGAGCAAGGCTGCAGCTACGCGCACTACTTGAACGTGCGCCGCATCAGGCACACGTTATTGACTCGGCCGGTAACGTGCGTGATTTGCGTTTGAGTGAGGTTGCGGTTGGAACTCGCATTTTGGTTCGAAGTGGCGAAGTAGTACCGCTTGACGCAGAGGTATTAGCTGAATCTAGTTTTGATGAGTCAGCTCTGACCGGCGAGCCGCTGCCGAAAAGCTACTCGGCAAATTCGCTAATTAATTCAGGAATTGTCAATGCCGGTCAGTCGGTCGAGATGGTCACCACCCAAACCGATCAAAACAGCACTTACTCAGCCCTGATTCGCTTGGTTGCCTCAGCGCAAGCTGACAGCGCCAACGGGGTAAGAGTCGCGAATAAGTGGGCAGTACGCTTTGTACCTTTTGCATTGGCATTGGCGGGCGGTACTTGGCTGATTACCGGTGAACTAGATCGAGCTGTTGCCGTTATAGTCGCTGCAACTCCTTGTCCGCTGATTCTTGCGGTGCCGGTGGCTATCATCGCGGGCATGTCTAAAGCCGCTGGGCACGGTGCGGTAATCAAGGGAGGTGCCGCACTGGAACAGTTGGCCCGGGTAAAAACAATTTTGCTTGATAAGACTGGAACACTGACTCATGGTGGGCCTGCAATTTCAAGAATTGACGTTACTGAGCAGTTTTCAGCTGACGAGGTTTTGAGGTTGGCAGCATCACTTGAGCAAAGCAGCCCGCACGTAGTTGCCAAAGCTATCGTGGCCGAGGCTCACGATCGTGACCTCGTGTTAGAAATCGCTACCGGCGTAATCGAGCAACACGGTCATGGCGTAGCCGGCATGGTTGGCGAAAGAAAAGTTTCTGTCGGGCAAATCTCTCAAGCGCCCGGTTGGGTAAACGTCGAGGGCGATCTACTTGTAGGCGTAACCATTGATGGCAGCCTAGTTGGGGTTATTGGCCTAGACGATCCGATTAGAAATGATGCGGTCACAACTGTGAACCAGCTTCGCAAACTAGGGCTAGATCGAATCGTCTTAGTCTCAGGTGATCGCGAAGACGCTGTTGCAAAAATCGCCCAACAGGTAGGCGCAGACGAACACTTCGCGCAGTGCCAACCTGAAGACAAGTTGAAAATTGTTAGGGCAGAAATGCAAAGCACCAGTGGGACCGTGGTTGCTGTCGGTGACGGAATCAATGATGCCCCTGCCCTAGCAGCCGCTCACGTCGGCGTGGCAATGGGCGCTCGAGGGGCAACCGCGGCTAGCGAGGCTGCCGACGTTGTAATCGTCGAAGATTCAATCCGACAACTCGGCCTGGCAATCGACATTGCACAGGGTGCAAGAAATCGAGCGTTACAGGCTGCAGGGGTTGGTATGAGTTTTGCCATGCTTGCCATGGTCGCTGCAAGTCTGGGATTGCTTAGTGCAACCGGAGCTGCAATTTCACAGGAGGCAATCGATGCGGCGGCAATTTTATGGGCGCTCGTGCCGCATCGCCTCAGGAAAAATTAGTCGAGCTGGCAGAACTCATCCAGAGGCTTTTTGCGGCCGGCAACCACGATGTGGTCTCCGTTGCGAAGCACAGTTTCAGGGAAGGCAGGAACATAGTTTCCATCGCCGTGGCTGATTGCCACCACGGTCACACCATAGGTGCTGCGAATCTTCAAGTCGGCTAGCGTTTGGCCATCAAATTGGGTTGGGCTCTCTGCCTTCACCATCACGAAGTCTTCATCAATTTGTACATAGTCGAGTGACTCACCTGAAACCATGTGTGCTACACGGCGTCCCATTTCTTTTTCAGGGAAAATCACGTGGTGAACCCCAAGTTGCTCAAGAATTCGACCGTGAGAGGTTGAGTTCGCCTTGGCCCATACCTGCTTCACGCCAAGCTGAAGCAGCAGCGAAGCCGTCAAGATACTGGCCTCCAAATCGGCGCCAATTGCGACCACAGCGCTGTCCATATCTTGAATACCAAGCTCGCGAAGCGTTTCCTCATCGGTGGTGTCGGCTGAAACCACGTGGGTGAGTGAGGTCGAAAGCGCCTGAACGATTTTTTCGTCGGTGTCGATACCCAGAACCTGGTGCCCGCCGTTTACCAGCTCGGTAGCCAGCGATGAACCGAATCGACCAAGACCGATTACCGCCACGTTGGCCGAGTGAAAACTGCGTTTACGCCTTGGAGTTTCTGATGACATGGTTTTCTTCTTTCAGTGTTATTGAAAAACTAGCCGATGAGCGGGCGCTCTTTCGGGTATTCGAAGTGTCGTTTGGTACGTCTGATGGCAAGAGATGTTGCGACCACGATTGGGCCGAGACGGCCGAAGAGCATCAGCAGACACATCAAGAACTTTGCGTGATCGGGAAGCTGAGCCGTGATGCCGGTTGATAAGCCGGTCGTGCCAACTGCCGAGGTCACCTCAAACAAAATTTCATCAAGTGTGAATGGTGTGGTGAGTCGAAGCAGCATGGTTGCACCAATTAGCACGAATGCCGTGATCGAGAAGATTGTTAGAGCCTGGCGCTGCATCGAACGAGGCAATCTGCGGTTGCCGATGTTGACAGCCGCTTCACCGCGAATTTCGGTGTAAATGATGTAGAAGAGCACCACTGCGGTTCCAAGTTTGATACCACCGGCGGTGGAAGCACTGGCACCACCAATGAACATGAGAATGTCCATAACCAGCCAAGAGCTCGGATTGGCCTGGCTAAGATCCATCGCATTAAAACCTGCTGTGCGAGGCATCACCGCGGCAAAAATACTGTCGAGAATTTTGCTTACCGGATCTAGTGTTCCGATAGTTGCCGGGTTGTTCCACTCAAGTACAGCCAGCACCATGGTGCCACCTATCAACAGAACCAAGGTTGCCCAAAGCACAATTCGGGTGTTCAGCGACCATTGGGCAGGCATCACAATTGCAACGGGTTTGCCCATCCACAACCTGATTTGGTTCTTTGCCCGATCACGAAGCTCGATGATTACCGGGAATCCGATACTCGCGATGATGACTGTCATGAACACCGGAACGATGATCCATCCGTCGCGGGCAAAACCGATCATGCTGTCGGTATATAGAGCAAAACCGGCGTTGTTGAAAGCAGAAATTGCGTGAAAGATGCCGTGGCCTAGGGCTTTTTCAAAATCGTACCCGTAGTGGGTGATGAATCGAATAAACAGAAACACAAAGAGTAGAGCCTGGAAAAAAAGCATCACTTTGGCGATGTTTTTCAGCAGACTCTTGATGTCGGGCGCAACGGAAATTGAGGCCTCTGAGGTGGTCATCATTTTGTTGCGGAGCGAGATGCGACCTTCAAGCAAAAAACCAACCAGGGTTGCAAACCCGATGATTCCGAATCCGCCAACTTGAATCAGTAGGGCGATGATCCAGTGCCCAAATTGGCTCCAGTGGTTTTCAACATCGAGCGTGCTCAGACCGGTGACTGTCACTGCCGAAGTTGCTGTGAAAAGTGAGTCTAGGAAAGGTGTTGATTTTCCGCTTTGGGTTGCGGTGGGAATCATCAGAAGAAAGGTTCCAAAAAGAATGATTACGGTAAACGCAATCGCAATTAGCTGCGTGGGGTGCAGGCCTTTACGGCGTGCCATAGGAACCTTCTTTTCAAGCTGCGGTTTGTGGCCGTTAAATCAGCGTTCCTATTATTCCGCTTAAGCGAAGGTTGTCGAGTGTTTTTTGCGCAACAAAACGAGAATTGTTGCCGTGGCCAAAAGGCATAGCACTGCAGCGGTTATCCAGGCGATGAAATAAGACCCCTCTTGCACCCTAATAAACCCGGCAAAAATTGCGGCGATGCTGGCTCCCACCTGGTGAAATGCAAACAGCCAACCAAATACCACGGCTGAAAGCTCTAAACCAAAATAGCGGCGGCACAACTCGATGGTTGGCGGAACGGTTGCGATCCAATCGAGGCCATAGAACACAACAAAAAACAAAAGCGGAGGTTCTACCGTAGGCCCCAAGACGAAGGGGACCGTGAAAAGCGCCAGCCCACGTACTCCGTAATAGATGGCAAGTAATACCACCGGGTTGAAACGGTCGGTCAGCCATCCGGAAGCGATTGTTCCAACAATGTCAAAAACTCCAACGAGAGCGAGCAAAGTCGATGCCGTGGTTAGGCCCATTCCGTGATCGTGCGCCGCCGGGATGAAATGTGCGCCGATGAGGCCGTTGGTGGTCCAACCGCAGACAAAAAACGTGCTGGCTAGCGCCCAAAAGCGGAAGGTTTTTGCTGATGAAACTAATACTTTTAGGTTTCCGACGACTGAGATTGGGGCCTTGGCCGAAGTCTCAATGGGCTCGGTGGCTCCATATGGAAGCTGACCAACCGAAGCGGGGCTTTCTCTAAAAAATAGGGAGAAACAAATTACTGTAACAGCAGCGAAACCGGCAATCACCAAGGTTGCAACTCGCCATCCGCTGGTTTCAATCAGAGATGACATTGAGGGAAGGAAAATGAGTGAGCCGGTCGCATAGGCTGCCGAGAAAATTCCTGTGACTAATCCTCTGCCTTTGTGAAACCAGCGACTCGCAACGATGGCACCGCCGACCAATGCCAACGAACCGGTAGCAAGACCAACCAGAACACCCCAAAGAAAAACGAGCTGCCAAACTTCGGTCATCCAAACGGTCAGGCCCGTGCCGATTGCCACTGCGGCGAGCGCAACGGTGCCAACTTTGCGAACTGAAAAACGAGCCATAAGGGTGGCTGCAAAAGGTGCCGTCAGACCGTAGAACACTAAATTAACCGACATTGCGAGGGAGGTGTCGGCTCGAGTCCAGTTGAATTCGTTCTCAAATGGCTGAAACAAAACCGATGTTGTTGAACGAAATGCAGCTGCTCCAAGCAGAGCGAAAAAAGTAACTACAGCAACGGGTATTGCCCAGTGAATCTTGACTGGCGATTTAGGCATAGCCCCAAGCCTAACCGCCGAGGGAAACCATTAGACCCAGCGAAGCGCCCGGCGCTCAACCAGCCCGAGAAGAACGTCGGTGAACTTACCGAGCAGAGCAAGCAAAATAATGGAGAGGAACAAAATGTCGGTTCGCCCAGAGTTTTGGCTGTCTAGCAGCAAGAACCCCAAACCCTGCCAGCTTGCAATCAGCTCGGCGGCCACCAGGAACAGCCAAGATTGCGCCAGGCCAAGGCGCAGACCCGAGAGGATGGTTGGGGAGGCGCCCGGAAGCAAAATTTGAGTCACCAAACTCGCACCCTTGAGACCATAGGCACGCCCTACTTCAATAAGGTTTCGGTCAACTGCCTTGAGGCCTGAGGCCACGGTGGTAAACACTGGGAAGAAGGCACCGATTGCAATCAAAGTTATTTTTGGCTCTTCATAGATGCCAAGCCAAATCAACAGCAATGGCACCCAAGCCAAAGAAGGCACGGCACGAATTGCCGAAATGATCGGGCTCAGTAGTTGGCTGAAGATTTTCGATAGGCCGACCAGAGAGCCGAGGAAGATTCCGATCGAGGCTCCAATTAGATAGCCAATTGCGACTCGCTGCGCGCTTGCGCCGATGTGAGCAAACAAAACTTCGCGTTCGTAGAGCTCTTTTGCCGCAAGCAAAACATCTACCGGCGGCGGAAGCTGGCTAGCACTGAAGGCTCCGCTGGCGGCGGCAGTTTGCCATCCGACCAGCAGAGCAATCGGCAGCAGAATGCCAAGGCCAACGCGTTGAGCAATTTTCAACGGGTTTCTCTTTGATGTTTTTGACATTCTGCTACCGAACTTTCAGTTTTACTTTTTCGCTATGGCTTTTTTAGCCAGAGTGGCGTTGTACAGAGAAGCCAATGCAGCTTTGGCAGCGTCGGCTGATTTGATTCGGCCTTCTTCAACTAGTACTGGAGTAACGCTCTTCAGAACGGCTGCCTGAGCAGCGCCTGGAACGATGCTGACGTCGATCTTGGTGCGGTTAAGCAAGACCTTGATGGCCTCGGTGCTGCTGATGTTGGCAGCGGCTGAGAGGATCTGTGCTGCTTCTGAACCCTCGGCCAGGGTGTAGGCGCGTGCCTTCTCGTACAGCTTCAAAACAGTGATCAGCTGGTTTGGGTAGTTATTGATGAAGTCTTCATTCGCACTAAGCACACCCCAGGTGTTGAATTTTGCGTTTGAGTAAATAATCTTCACGCCAGAGTTGCGCTCAGCCTGAGCGGTCAGCGGGTCAAGACCTGCCCATGCGTCGACCTGGCCGGCAACAACAGCTTTCTGGCCGTCTGCGTGAGGCAGGTTCAAAATGGTGACGTCACGAGAGCTAAGGCCTGCAGCATCGAGAGCCAACAGTAGGTGGAAGTATGGGTCGGTGCCAGAGGCTGCCGCGACTTTCTTACCCTTGAGCTGCTTGATGTCGGTAATAGGGCTGCCCTTAGCAACTGCAATCGAAGCCCATTTTGGTTGTGAGAAAACACCAATGGTCTTTAGCTTCGCGCCGTTTGCACGTGAAGTGTAGGCCGGTGCTCCAGCCGAAGAAGCAACGTTGATTGCATTCGCGTTCAGCGACTGAAGAGCTGCCGCGCTGCTGGCTGAGTAGATCCATTCAACCTTGATGTTTTGCTTCTTAAATTCAGCCTCAGCCCATCCTTTTTTCTTTAGAACCAGGCTCAGGGGGTTCCAAGTTGCATAGTCGAGCTTGATCGTGGTCAGCTTCGGAGCTGCGGTAGCCGAGGTAACCGTCAGGGTTGCCACCGAAAGGGTTGCAATTGCCAGTGCTGCGGCAAATTTCTTAACTAGTTTTGACATTTCTCTCTCTGAATCTATTAAGGATGAATTCCGAAGCGAGCCAGCAGCTCTCGACGAAGTGGCGCAAGTTTAGGAGCACTGCGGTCGCGCGGGCGTGGAATTGAAACCTCGAGGGTTTCAGCGATCCCGGTGCCGCGCTCTCCGAGCACAATCACTCGATCTGCAAGGTGCAGCGCCTCGTCGATGTCGTGGGTTACCAAAATTACGGTCGCACCGGTTTCGCTAGCCACTTCAAGTAGAAGGTCTTGCATCTGAAGTCGAGTAAGCGCATCAAGAGCTGCAAAAGGCTCGTCGAGCAATAGCACTCCGGGGAAACCGCTGAGCGCACGTGCGAGTGCAGTGCGCTGAGCCATTCCGCCAGAAACCTGGCGAGGAAGGTGCTTTTCAAAACCTGACAAACCCACTGCCGAAATCAGTGCGCTAATGACATTGCTTGACTTTTTCGACCGGGTACCGAGTTGAATGTTCTTTTCAATTGAACGCCATGGCAACAGCCTGGGCTCTTGAAAAACAACTCCGGTGCGATCATCGATTGCCACAACCTCGTGCCCGTCAATTGTGACGTTGCCTGAGGTTTTGGTTTCGAGCCCGGCGATTAGACGAAGCAAAGTTGACTTGCCACAGCCTGATGGGCCAAGCAGCACAACAATCTCACCTTTGGCTACTTCGAGAGAAACATCGTGCAACACCGAAACGGCGTTTGCGCCACGGCCAAAAGTTTTACTGACGTTGGTCAGTTTTACTTCGGCAGGCGAAACGGCGATGTCGCTGTGCTGCAGAGCTTTAGAAAAAGACACGGTTCTCTTTCGGGTAGTTAGGAGGTGGGGCTGGGGTGCTGGGGGCACAACTAATTAGTTGATGTGCCCCGACATCATGCTCATCATTACGAAACGCACTGATGACATGACGACCCTTTCTACCCACCGCCTCAGTGAATCATTTTGATTCAAGCAGCTGAGAACTGTGTTGAGACCGAGTTTAGGTACCCCAAGAGCGACATTGCTCTACTGTTGCGAATTGTTACAACGCAGAGCCACCCAGGGGAATTGAACCCCTGACCTGCTCTTTACGAGGGAGCTGCTCTACCGACTGAGCTAGGGTGGCGTGTTGCAAAGCAACTAGAACAGTTTAGCCTGCACGCTGTTGCCGGGTTTCCAAGCCCCAATGCGCTCGAGCCTCGCTTTAGCCGCGTCTTCAATCGGAGATTCTGGACCAATTGCGGTTCGCATTACCCGCAGCACAGTGCGAGTGAGCGGCTGAATTATCCAGCGAGGTTTTGCACGCAGACCAAGAATTTCCCTGAACTCTGGCTCGAGCGACAGCACCGCAGCCTCAAATAAGAGTCGATAAACCGGTTTGGCGGCCAGCGGTAGGGGTGGGTACTGAATAAAACGCACCACGTCAAACGTGGTCGCCGTAGTGGTCAAAAATTGTTTCTGCCTCTTAATCTCAGCGATCAAATCTGCCTCAGACATCGGCACCTTGCTGAGGCCTAAAGGCTCGACTGATCGAGACCAAAGTCGTACATAAGCGTCTGCTCCTCCGGGTATTTCACGCCAGGCATACATCTGATGAGCCCTTAGAAATGACTCCATGAAGGCGATGTGAACCCAGAGCAGCAAATCTTCATCAGCGGCACGATAAATGCGGCTCTCCCCCGAGGCTGCGGTGTACTCACCCGAAACACGAGAGTGCATTCGATTTACACGGTTCGCCTCCTGCTCAATTGCTGAAATTGAGCCAAAAGTCGTTACAGTCAACCAACGAATTGTTCCGGCTAAACGGCCGAGCGGGTCTTTTTCATAACGAGAGTGCTGGGCAACCCCAGTGAGCGACCCAGGATGCAACGCCTGCATTAGCAAGGCACGAATGCCGCCAACCAGGGTGCCAAAATCGGCGTGAACCACCCACGGCGCATCATCCGGAAGAAATAAGCCGGGCTCATCACCCGCAGCAACTATAGGAAGCCAGGGTGGAACCCCATTTGGGTCTTGTGAGAGCAGTTTACGAAAACGCCTGGAAAGGTTTTCTTGGATGCGATTGTTCTGTTTCACAAAGCCCTACTCTTGTAATTCGATGCCTAAGCAACCAAAGGAATAACCATGAAAGAAAAAGAACTAATCCAGTTCGCACAAAAATCGAGGATGCAGATTGTAATTTCACAGTTGGCGCCGACATTTCTGCTCATTACAACGGTTGGATTGGTTAATGAGGTTCGCGCTGCAGGAACCGCCGTGGTTTGGGCAACCCTCGGTATTTTGCTTGCCTCAGGTATCTTGGGAGCCCTGGTTCAGTTCACTTCAGCAGATGAATTTCAGGCTACCGCCCGTGACTTACGAGAGCTAAAGGGCAAATCGGCGGCGGCCAAATCGATCATCAGTTGGGCACCGATGATGCACATTGTGAAGTTCATCACAACCAGCATTTTTGTTGTGATTTTTGTCGCACTGGTAATTGCACTCACACAGTAGCTCTGCAAAGAAAAAGGCCCCGGCGTAAACCGGGGCCTTTTTTGTTAGCTAATTAGTGCTGAACGGCTTTACCGATAGCCGCACCGGTCAGTGAGCGAACCTCAAGTTCGGCATACTTCGCGGTGTTGCGTTCGTTCGAGGTAATTGCGCCGAGCCATCCCATTAGGAAACCGAACGGAATCGAGACAATACCTGGGTTGTTCAACGGGAACCAGTTGAACTTTACACACTCGGTGTCTGGTAGGCACTTGATGAAGCTGGTCTCAGTTCCGGAGACGTTTCCAGAGAAGATCAGCAAGAACAGAGCCATGCCGAGACCACCGTAGATGGCCCAAACTGCGCCACGGGTGTTGAAGTTCTTCCAGAACAGCGAGTACAGAACTGCAGGAAGGTTAGCTGATGCAGCAATTGCGAAAGCAATCGCAACCAAGAAGGCCACGTTGAGCCCCTGAGCTCCGATCGCGAGCACGATAGCCACAGCACCAATCAAGATGGCAGCGATACGTGCAACTCGCACCTCACTCTTCGGATCTACGTTGCCCTTCTTGATGACGTTCGCATAGAAGTCGTGAGCAAACGACGAGGACGAGGCCAAAGTTAGACCGGCTACCACCGCAAGAATTGTTGCGAAAGCAATCGCACCAATAATTGCCAACATGGTTGCCCCTCCGGTTTCACCCGCGATTTCAACACCGAGTTCTTGCGCCAAAAGCGGAGCTGCCAGGTTTCCACCCTTGTCGGCTTCCTTGATGGCATTTGAACCCACCAGCGCAGCAGCACCAAAACCAAGGGCGATTGTCATCAGGTAGAACGCACCAATGTTTCCGATTGCCCAGTTCACTGACTTGCGAGCAGCCTTGGCGGTCGGCACGGTGTAGAACCTGATCAAAATGTGTGGCAAACCTGCGGTACCCAAGACCAAAGCCAAACCAAGCGAGATTAGGTCAAGCTTGTTCATCAGGGTCTTGAACGGGTCACCCTCAACCTCAACACCATATTTGCCACCTGGGTTTAGGAAGCTAGCGTTGCCGCTCTGCTCTTTAGCCGCACCAAGCAGCGCGCCGATGTCAAAGCCAAACTGCCAGAGCACCATGATGGTCAAAACCAAAGCACCGATCATCAGCAAGAATGCCTTGACGATCTGAACGTAAGTTGTGCCCTTCATTCCACCGACGGTTACGTACACAATCATCAAGATGCCTACGACACCGATGATTAGATTTTTTGCCGCACTGTTGGTCGGATCAATTCCGAGCAGCAGTGCAACGAGGCTTCCGGCACCAACCATCTGAGCCAACAGATAGAAAATTGAAACCACAACGGTCGATGCTGATGCAGCTGTGCGAACTGGCCGCTGCTTCATACGGAATGCAACCACGTCACCCATGGTGAAACGTCCCGAGTTTCTCAGTGGCTCGGCGACCAGCAGCAACGCCACCAACCAGGCAACCAAGAATCCGATTGAATAAAGGAATCCGTCGTAGCCGGCCAGGGCAATCATTCCGGCGATGCCGAGGAATGAAGCAGCAGACATGTAGTCACCGGCGATAGCTAGACCATTCTGAAAACCAGAAAACGATGCGCCACCATCGTAGAAGTCTTGCGAATTCTTTTTGTTCGAGCGACCAGCTCGAATCACCAAGAAGAGGGTAAAAGCGACAAAAACAATAAACAGAATTGTCGAGAGTGTTGTTGAATTCATTAGCCCTTGTGACCAATCTGTTCGTTAATTTTGTCTCGCAAGGCGTCTGATGCGTCATCAAGGTTTTTGCTCGAGTGACGCTCGTAAAGCCAGGCAATTAGAAATGTCGTAGCAAACTGCAAAACGCCAAGGATGATGGCGATGTTGATGTTTGGTGCAACCTCGATGCTCACCCAGTCACGAGCAAAAGCCGTGAGCAAGATGTAGCCGAAATACCAGACGAGGAAGGCTACGGTTACTGGAAATGCAAAACTGCGGAATTTGTGCCGCAGTTCTTTGAACTCGGGGCTTGCTTGGGTGTCTACCCAAACCCCGTCTTTATCTGTCGATGCCATTGAACTCCAATGTTCAAATTTTTCTTCAGTCGCACCGTTGCGATTGAAACAGGATGCAAAGAGCACACCATTCCAAAATCTAGCGACAAAATGGCATCGAATTTAGCAAATTTTTCTAAAAGTTATTTTTGTTATTTTTGGCAGGTCAAATCTTCGGTTGGCACAGTGTTTTTGATGAAGTAGTCATCTACGGCGTTATCAACGCAACTGCTGCCAGAGCCGTATGCCGTGTGACCCACGCCTTGATAGGTAATTAGACGCCCATTCGCCAACACCGAGCCGGCCAAATCTACTGCCTGCTGATATGGAGTAGCTGGGTCGCCAGTGGTACCAATCACCAGAATCGACGGCGAACCGGTGGCGCGGTAATCGCCCTCATGAGCCCTAACCGGAATGTCTAAGCCCGCGCAGGCCAAGCCGCCGTCTAACGAATAGCGACCAAACACCGGTGAGGCCTTCAAAATCCTTTTATTTTGTTGATCCATGTCGCTTGGTGCAGCAGATGCTCGAGCATCGAGACAGTTGATCACGATGTTTGCCTCGATAAGGTTGGAAAAGTAGTAAGCCTCGTTTGGGTCATAGTCGTTATAAATATCAGCGAGCTCTAGTAGGCCAGTGCCGTCGCCTGAAAAAGCCTGGTTAAGAGCCTCGGTAAGAGTCGGCCACCAAGTCTCACCGTAAAGCGGCATAATGACGCCGGTTACTGCCGCCCAAATTTCGAGCCTTCGTTTTGAGTCTGTCCTAAGCGGATTTTGCTCAATTTCAGCGAACAGTTTTTCAAGCTGAATTTGCGCGTCTCGCAAGGATCCTTTGAAGGGGCAATCGGCATTCTCTAGACAGGCCGCGATGTAGTTACTCAGAGCCAACTCGAAGCCCTTTATTTGTGCCAGGGTCTGGACTTCTTGAGTTAGCAGCGGGTTAATGGCCCCGTCCAAAACCATGCGACCGACATTTGATGGGTAAAGATCTGCGTAGGTCGCGCCAAGTAGGGTGCCGTAGCTGAAACCTAGGTAATTTAGTTTGGTTTCGCCAAGCACCGATCGAACTATATCTAGGTCGCGTGCCGTGAATTCGGTATTGAACATACCCAGGTCATCACCGAGATTTACACGACAGCCGTCGAAGAACTTTCGCATTCCAGCTTGGGTTTCTTCACGGTCTTCCGCCGATGCGATTGGAAATGTTTGCCCTGAATAGATAAGTTCGGTTAGCTCGTTGTCAGCTAAACATTCGATGGCCGGATCACTTGCCCCAACACCCCGGGGGTCAATTGCCACCAGGTTGTAATTTTCTCTCAGCTTGGCTGTGCCTAAGCCAGAAGGGGCCGATAGCAACCAATCTGTAGCGGCTGAGCCTGGGCCGCCCGGATTAAAAACTACAGAACCGATGGCTGTCTTTTTGGCCGGCAAAAAAGCAGCAGCTAGTGAAAATTTCCCGGCAGCCACGTCATCCCAGTTTTTAGGGACCTCAATAACCGAACAATAGATGACTTCACCTGTGTCGGGCTGCTGCTCGCACTTTTGCCAGTCAACCTTCTGCTCATAAAAACCGCGCAAATCTGACGAAACTTCGTTAGAGCCCAGTGAGTTAGGAAATTCAGGACCTGTGTCGGCACACGCTATCAACGAGGCAGCCGCAAGGGTAAAGATCGCAATTGCTGCACTTAGGCGTTTGGCAAGCATCATTTTTTTGGACCAATCAGAGCCACAGCCAGACCCTCGAGCGCTAGTAAATCGCGAACGTTTGAATCTACGTAGTGTCGCGTTTCAGCTATTTTCTCAAGCTTTGAAATTGTTTGTTCGGGCTTGGTACTCTCTGCAAGTTCGTCAATTGAAAACCGCAATGCTGAATTCACCAGAGGTGCTTCTGCCTTCAATTGAATGTTCAAAACATCTCGATATACCGAGAGCAAATCAACCAAAATTCGGTCGATGCCATCGCGGAGCGACCTAGTCGCGCGGCGTTTTTGGTTCTCTTCTAGGTTTTTCAAATCGACCCTTAGCGCTGGTGGGATCGAGTCTCCCTCGGCTAAACCAAGGGACTTCAGAAGAGCGGCTTTCTCCTGCGAATCTCTCTCTTCGGTTAGGGCATCCGCATCTTTTTTTGCGATATCAAGCCAGCGCTGGGCGGCGTTTACTGCAGAGGTTACAGAGTCAATCGCCAGCGCTACCATGAGAGTTTCACGACGGCGGGATCTAGCCTCAGAACTTGTCGCCAAACGGCGAGCCATACCAATGTGGCACTGGGCTTCTTCTGCACACGCCTTAGCAAGTTTGGGATCGACTCCTTCGGCTTCCAAAATTTGAGTGACTGCCGCCACCGAGGGAACTTTCAGACCGACCCTTCGAACTCGGGAGCGAATGGTAGGAAGCATATCTGCTTCAGACGGGGCACAAAGAATCCAAATTGTTCCGGCCGGTGGCTCTTCGAGCGCTTTTAGGAGCACGTTCGAACTGCGCTCGGTCATGCGATCTGCATCTTCGATAATCACAATTCGAAACCGCGACATGCTGCCACCAAATTGAGAGTTTGAAACAACCTGCCTTATCTCATCTATCGAGATTTGAACCTTTTCGGTGGCCAGAATGCTGATGTCGGGATGCCCTCCATTTGCCGCGAGTGCACAAGATTTACAACTGCCGCAGCCGCTGAATTCACATACCAGGGCAGAGGCAAAAAGCCTGGCAAGGTTTGAGCGCCCAGAACCGGGAGGACCGGTGATTAGCCAAGCGTGGTGAACACCTTCATCACGATGCTTTACGGCAATTGCAACCTGTTCAATCGCTTCGGCCTGACCGGGCAGGCTATCCCAAATTGGGGCCAGCTCGAGATTTGTCATGAGCCGCCCAGGAGCGCCGAAACTCTATTTCTAATTTCTGACTGCAACTCTTCTCGAGTTTTTGTGGCGTCTAAAACAAGCCAGCGTTCGGGTTCAGCGGCCGCAAGTTTCAAGTATTCATCGCGCACAGCCTCAAAAAAATCTGCCTTCTCGCGCTCTAGACGGTCAGGTTCCGCACCGGTGAGGTTTCTTCTCGCAATTGCAGCACTGGCTTCGAGGTCAAGTAACACTGTTAGGTTGGGCAACAGTCCCTCTACGGCAAATAGCGATAGGTCTCGAATTTGCTGAGTGTTCAGCGATCGCCCAGCACCTTGGTAGGCAACCGAAGAGTCTAGATATCTGTCTGTGATGACAACCTTGCCTTCACCTAACGCTGGTCTTACCAAAGTTGCAACGTGGTGAGCCCGATCGGCTGCGTATAGAAGAGCTTCGGCACGTGGGGCAACGTGCCCTTTTCTGTGTAGCAAGAGATTTCTTATCTCTTGGCCGAGCTCTGTGCCTCCAGGCTCTAGGGTTCTGACAACCTCTCTACCTTGGTCGAGCAGCCATTGGGCCAACTGATCCGCCTGGGTCGATTTGCCAACCCCATCAATGCCCTCAAACGAGATGAACAAGCCCGACACTATTTAGCCTTTCGAGCTCCGCGCTTGACGGTCTTTGCGGTTGTGGGTCGCTTGCTGCCCTTGCTTTTAGCTGGAGACTGCCCAGGCTCGAGGCCAAGTTTTTCACGCCTAATGGCCAGCAACTCAAACGCTTCCTCTGGGCTCATTTCTTCAAGATTCATGTCTTTAGGAACGGTTGCATTTACGGCAGAGTCAGTTACGTAGAGGCCGAACTGTCCGGTTTTTGCAACTACGTTGAGACCTGATGCTGGGTCTTCACCAAATTCTTTCAACGGCGTTGCTGCAGTGCGGCGAGCGCCGTATTTTGGCTGAGCAAATATTTCAAGCGCGCCTGCTAGATCGAGGCTAAAAATCTCATCTTCACTAGTTAGTGAGCGTGAATCTTTGCCCTTTGACAGATAAGGGCCAAATTTTCCGTTCTGCGCGGTAATGTCTGCGCCAGTCTCCGGATCTTGACCGATAACTCGAGGCAGCGACAAAAGCTTTACGGCATCTTCAAGGGTCAGAGTTTCTGGGCTCATTGACTTGAACAGCGATGCCGTTTTTTGCTTAGCGGCCTTTGGATCGTCAAGGGTGACGTATGGGCCATATCGACCATCTTTGAACAAAATGTCGAAGCCAGTTGCAGGGTCTTGACCCAAAACTCGATCTGTGACTACAGGAGCGTTGATTAGCTCAACGGCCTTCTCAACTGTGAGCTCGTCGGGAGCGAGACCCTCTGGGATATTGATAATTCGACGACCATTTTCGTCTGCACCTTCGCTACCCGGTTCAACCTGAATCTCAAGGTATGGGCCATACTTGCCGGTTCGCAGCGTAATTTCGTCGTTCAACGGGATCGAATTGATTAGACGAGGATCGCTGTCACCAATGTGTTCGACCGTGTATTTCAGACCGCTTCCGGCATCTTTTCCGAAATAAAAACCCTTTAGCCATTCGGTGCGGTCAAGCTTGCCATCGGCAATCTGGTCGAGGTCTTCTTCCATCTGAGCCGTGAATGCGTAATCAACAAGATTGCCGAAATTTTCTTCAAGGAATCTGGTTACCGTGAAAGCTATCCATTCGGGAACCAAGGCTTGCCCACGCTTGGTGACATAACCCTTGTTGATGATGGTCGAAAGAATTGCTGCATAAGTGGAAGGGCGGCCAATTCCGTCTTCTTCGAGAGCCTTTACCAGAGAGGCTTCGGTATAGCGAGCTGGAGGTGATGTTTGGTGGTCTTTTGCAGCCACAGATACAACGCCAAGCTCTTGACCGACGGTTAGGTTAGGCAGCTTTGACTCTTGCTCTTTTTCATCGTCTCGGGCCTCGTCTTGCCCTTCTTCGTAGGCTGCAAGAAACCCCCTGAAGGTGACAACAGTTCCTGATGCCGTAAATTCGGCATCTTTTCCGTCTAGTACTGGAGAAACTGCGATCTTGGCGGTTGTTGTTGAAACTTTGGCATCTTCCATTTGAGATGCGATCGTGCGTTTCCAAATTAGGTCGTAGAGCTCTAAAGATCTGCCGTGTAGCAGGTTTGAGAGCTCTGCTGGTGTTTTAAAAATTTCACCCGCAGGCCTAATTGCCTCGTGGGCTTCTTGGGCATTTTTAGACTTGCCCTGGTAAACGCGAGGCGCTGACGGCACCAAATCTGCGCCAAACATCTCAGCAGCCTGCTTTCTTGCCGCGCTTATTGCCTGACTGGAAAGAGTTGGAGAATCGGTTCGCATGTAGGTGATGTAACCCTCTTGGTACAGCTGCTGGGCAGTATCCATGGTCTGCTTTGCCGACATTCGCAGTTTGCGTGATGCTTCTTGCTGAAGTGTTGAAGTTGTAAACGGTGCCGCCGGGCGACGAGTGCTTGGTTTTGACTCAACTGAAGTAACCGTTATTTTGGTGGTACCCGACAGCAATTCGGCTGCCAACTGCTCTGCCTGCAGCTCCGAAAGTTGAAGCACGTCAGCAACTAGATTTCCCCGGTCATCGAAGCTCTGGCCGGTGGCAATTCTTTTTCCAGCGAGTGATTGCAATTTAGCGTTGAATTGAATCTCTCCAGTTGCTTTGGGATCAAAAGTAGCTTCAACGTCGTGGTAGCTAGAGGAAACGAACGCCATACGCTCACGCTCACGCTCAACAACAAGTCGCATAGCGGGCGATTGAACACGGCCTGCAGATAAACCTCGGTTGATTTTGCGCCAAAGCACAGGCGAAATTTCGTAACCGTATAGGCGGTCGACAACGCGTCGGGTTTCTTGAGCCTGCACCAGGTTGGTGTCTACTGCTCGAGTATGCTCCAGCGCGGCTTGAATAGCCTCTTTTGTGATTTCGTGAAAAACCATTCGCTTAACTTCAACCTTGGGTTTGAGAACCTGCAGTAGATGCCAAGCAATAGCTTCACCCTCGCGGTCTTCATCGGTAGCAAGGTATAACTCTGAAGCATTTGAAAGAGCTTTTTTAAGATCGGAAACTGTTTTACTTTTGCCAGGAGAAATTGCGTAATAAGGCTCAAAATCGTTTTCGATGTCAATCGAAAATTTGGCGAGTGAACCTTTTTTCTTCTCGGCAGGAAGGTCTTTAGGGTCAACCAAGTCGCGAATGTGGCCAATTGAAGCAAGTACTTCATAGTCGCTGCCCAGGTATTTTGAAATTGTCTTGGCCTTTGCAGGCGACTCAACAATCACTAATTTCTGGCTGTTAGCCAATGGTTTCTCCTAATGGTTAGGGCCCAATTTTTGGCCCGGCGCTTGCTCTCGCGTATTGAACTATACCGAGGGCACTTGAAGATAGCTCTAGATGAACTACGAAACCGACAATACGACACTTATCGAGATTCGCAACATTTGCCTCTGCCAACTGCCTCGCCAAATCACAGGGGAAATTTCCGATCAGGCCCAATTTTGCATCGGCTGAGGCGAGTGCAATTGCTTCAGCAGTCTGTTGCAGCCTGGTTTGGCTGCTTGATAAAAACACAAGCTGAATCGCAATCACAGCGACCCCAATTACCATTGCCACCAAGCCCAGACTGACCATGGTTCCCAGACCAGTTTCAGAATTCCAAGCTCGCAAATATAGTTTTTGTCGCGACATTAGTACCCGTATATAAAGGTGCAGGTTTTGGCCGGTTTGACGCTGTTGCTAAATAAGCCCGCCAAAGTCTGCTGGTGTTTCTTTTCAGTAACCACTGTGCACAGCAAAGATTGGTTGACATCAACAGCGAAGTTGTAATTGGGAAAGGCCTCTTCAAACAGTCTCTGGGTCTCAGATTGGGAAGAACCTGAGGCCAGCTGCCTGGCAAACGAGTGCGAAATAGCGCTCATCTCAGTGAGTTTCAGTGGGTAGCTAACCACAGCAAACAAGAAAAGAGTCAAAGCAATAAGGGATGGAACCAGAATCGCAAATTCAGCGGTAACGGAGCCAGCCTCACCCCGCAGAACCCTCACTCTGATGAGGGTTCTGGCCCACTAAAAGAGCTCAAGCTAGATCTGATCAAGTCAAAAAGCAGCGAGCGCATTTCGTCGCTGCGCAAAATAAAGACCAAAAGCCCTGCGAATCCGATAGCGGCTATGGTGGCGATCACGTACTCTGCAGTGGCAGCACCAGTCTCATCTAATAGCTTGGTAGTCCATTTTTTAGTTTTCACGCAGTTTTCCTTTCATTGATTAACCATTAGGTTGGCTAAAACCGGGGCCAAAGCCAGCAACAAAAAACCTGGCAGGCCAAGCAAACCCAGCGGCAGCAGGGCGCGAACACTCAATTTTTGTGCACTTTGATTGGCCTCAAATGCAAATTCTTCGAGGCCTGCCAAGGTTTGCGCGTGAATTACTTTTACTGGCGACGCGCCCCACTTGTCGGCCAACTCAAATGCCTCTCGGACCATGTCAACTGCAACGAGATCCTCTTGACCTGTCGATCCTGAGCTAGGTAGACGCATCAAGACTTGGTTATGTGGCAACCCTGATTGCAGCAGCAGTTCTGCGGCAATCAGGGTTTCCAGCCTCGAGTGTGGTCTCAACATCGCCCGATTTGCCATTAGTTTGGTGATCAAACTGGCTGCAAATAGCAAAAGTGACCCCAACGCAATCGGTAATAGAACTGCCGGGTATCTGAGTAGAGCTTCAAAAGAGAGCAGTCCCAAACTAAGGTTTACCAAAACAGAGAGAAAGGGCAGCCAAGCCAAAAGCTTGGCCGTTACCCGCGGCACTGTTATTGCAGACTTCACCTCGTTCTCGGCTGCTGAAATGAGACCCGACTTGGTTGCTAAAAATTTCAACCCGCCTGCAAGTGGCGCACCGGTCTCGCTTGATACTCGAATCAAAGTTTGAATTTCACCTGACAGCGTCGCATCAAAGGGTTCTGACGAGAGGTTTTTCGAGACCACAGACATTGGCAGACCGGCTTCCAAAAGGGATGCAGCCCGATTCAGAGCGAGCCGCGCCTTATGGCCAGACATGTTGCACCTCTAGGGTTTCTTGTTTTGCAAATTTACCTATGGAGGTCACACGCTGATTTTCAAGATGCACTACCCACGTGATCGCCGAAAATACAAGCTTGGCCAGCTGCATGGCGCTAACCCCAGACCTAAAGGCAAGCAATTCGAGCCTCGACGGTACTGCGTCTAATGAATTGGAGTGGATTGTTGATCCTGCGCCAGAATGACCGGTGTTTAGCGCCTCCAGCAGGGTAAGTAACTCTGAAGAACGCACCTCCCCGACCACCAAACGATCGGGCCGCATTCGAAGAGACTCGGTTAGCAACTGATTAAGGGAAATCGCTCCTCGATTTTCAACGTTGGCTTGCCTGGTAGCCAGCGAGATGAAGTGACCCGAATCGATTCTCAACTCTGGGATGTCTTCGATGGCGATAATTCTGTCATCGACCGCCTCAAGCAGCATGGCACGCAGCAACGTGGTTTTTCCGGAACCGGTAGCGCCCGAAATTAGAAAAGATTGTTTTTTGTGAATTATGGCTCGCAGAAATGTAGCCACCTCTGGCGGCATGGTTCCGAGTGCGACTAGTTGATCAAGTGCATAGTTTCGTTTGCTGTGCACGCGAACCGAAACCCTAGTCTTCGCAGTGCAAGCCGAAGAGAGAATGGCATGTATTCGAAGGTTTTCGGTATAACAATCAGCAAAAGGGCTGGCTTGATCAATGTGCTTGCCATGCTCCTGCATGATTTGCCTAACGCATTCGTCGAGTTCATGATCAGATGCGAAAGGGCTCTCTACTCGCTCTAAAGGCCTGCTACCTCTTGAGACGAATACCTCATTTGCCGAGTTGATCAGCAAATCGGTAACCCCAGGCAGCATCAATAGCTGGTCGAATTGAGGAACCGTCGAAATTGTCATGTGACAAATTTGAGGCAAGATGCAGAATTTGCTAAGGGAGTTTCTAAGAATGTGGATGACTAACAAGACAATCCGATGCTGTGGAAAACGATGAACGTCACAGCGAAGGCAAATAGCTAAGTCGGGCTCTAAGACCAAGTTAAATTAGGGGGCCCCGGCCTCTGGGGGGAGAGGACGGGGCCAGGCGAATTTTAAATTCGCGGGTTGCGCAAGGCAACTAGAAAATAATAAGTCACTGTTTGCGAAAAACATTCCTTTTGAAAGAAAAAAGTGAGGTCAGCCCAAGATTTCTTTGCGAAGAAAATATTGCAACTGGGTAAACCAGCATTTTAGAAAAGTTTTTTATGGCATTATTACCAAAGGTTCAAGCCCATGGAGGACAAAGATGTCAGCCGATCAAGAGATCGATAACCTACTTCACGAAGACCGCCACTTCAGCCCAAGCCCCGAATTTTCGGCTCAGGCGATTGCCCAGCCAGAAATTTACAATCAGGCACAGGCTGATCGACTTAAATTTTGGGCAGACCAAGCAAACACTCTGCACTGGCACAAACCCTTCACTCAGACCCTCGATTGGTCTAATGCACCATTCGCCAAGTGGTTTCATGATGGCGAACTGAATGTCTCTTACAACTGCCTCGACCGACATGTTCTGGCTGGCAACGGAGATCGAGTTGCACTTTACTTCGAGGGCGAACCGGGCGATTCTCGAGCAATCACCTATGCCGAGCTAACTAACGAGGTTAAACGTGCAGCCAACGTGCTTACCCAGTTGGGGGTTCGAGCAGGTGACCGCGTTGCAATCTACATGCCGATGATTCCAGAAGCTGTTGTAGCAATGCAGGCGGTAGCTCGAATCGGCGCAGTGCACTCGGTGGTTTTCGGTGGTTTCTCTGCTGATTCACTCTCATCAAGAATTGACGATGCTCAAGCTAAGTTGGTAATCACAGCCGACGGAGGCTACCGAAAAGGTAAAGCGCTGGCTCTGAAGCCTGCAGTCGACGAGGCCCTTAGCGACAACCGTTGCCCATCAGTACAAAATGTGCTTGTCGTTCGTCGCACCAACCAAGAGGTAAATATGGTTGCCGGCCGGGACCACGATTGGTCTGAATCACTGGCCAACGCTGATGCTGAGCACGAAGCCCAGGGTTTCAACGCTGAGCATCCGCTCTTCATCCTTTACACCTCTGGAACGACCGGTAAGCCCAAGGGCATTCTGCACACATCTGGCGGTTACCTAACTCAGGTTGCGTTCACACACAAAAATGTGTTTGACCTGCACGCTGAGAAAGATGTCTACTGGTGTACTGCCGATGTTGGCTGGATAACCGGCCACAGTTATGTGACCTACGGCCCGTTGGCCAACGGAGCCACCCAGGTAATTTATGAAGGTACTCCGGAAACCCCAGACTGGGGTCGCTGGTGGGCAATCGCCGAGAAATACAAAGTTTCAATTTTGTACACCGCACCGACTGCCATCCGCAGCTTCATGAAACTTGGCTCAGGTATCCCGAAGAAATATGACCTGAGCAACATTCGGGTCATGGGTTCGGTCGGAGAACCAATCAATCCAGAAGCTTGGATGTGGTACCGCGACGTAATTGGCGGAGGAAAAGCACCAATTGTCGACACCTGGTGGCAAACCGAAACTGGCGCAATCATGATTTCTCCGCTACCTGGAATCACAACTTTGAAGCCAGGATCTGCCCAGCACGCGCTACCTGGAATCGAGATAAAAATTCTCGACGAAGCTGGTTCCGAACTAGGTCGAGAGCATGCAGGCCTGCTGGTAATCACCGAGCCTTGGCCTTCGATGCTTCGAGGGATTTGGGACGACCCAGATCGATACAAAGAAACCTACTGGTCACGCTTCGAAGGAAAATACTTTGCTGGCGACGGAGCTAAGTTTGACGAAGAGGGCAACATTTGGCTACTTGGCCGAGTCGATGACGTAATGAACGTCTCAGGGCACCGACTTTCGACCGCAGAGATTGAGTCTGCGTTGGTGTCACATCCATTCGTAGCTGAAGCTGCCGTGGTTGGTGCCAAAGATGAAACCACCGGACAAGCTGTTGTGGCTTTCGTAATCTTGCGGCAAAGCCAGCTCGAAGCGGCTGGTTCCGACGCCGATGTGAGCAAAATCTTGCGCGAGCACGTTGCAAAAGAGATTGGCCCAATCGCCAAGCCGCGTCAGATTATGGTTGTCGCAGAATTGCCGAAGACCAGATCGGGCAAAATTATGCGACGCCTACTTCGCGATGTTGCCGAAGATCGACCAATCGGTGACGTCACCACCCTTACCGACACCTCGGTGATGGACATCATTTCTGGAAAGATTGCCGGAGGAGCTAACGACTAGTTCACCGCGCGAAAAGAATCGCCCCTGTCCGCTCTCTCTGGGCAGGGGCGACTACTTTAAGGCTTACCTCAGGCGAATTCAGCGATCAATTCAACTTCAACCGCAGAATCCAGTGGCAATACCGGTACTCCTACCGCTGAGCGGGCGTGCACGCCGGCATCTCCGAAAACCTCACCTAAAAACTCGGATGCACCGTTGATTACGCCTGGTTGACCTGTAAATTCTGGCACCGAGGCAACAAAACCAACCACTTTGACAATTCTGGTTACTCGGTCGAGATCGCCTATCGCTGACTTCAGCGCTGCTAGCGCGTTGAGCGCACATAGTCGAGCCAAGTCTTTTGCAGTTTCAGGGTCGACTAAGTCATCTGCCTCACCAACTTTTCCAGCGGCCGGAAGCTTTCCCGATACAAATGGCAACTGACCAGAAGTGAAACACAAGTTACCTGAAACAACAGCCGGAGTGTAGGCAGCCACTGGCTTAGCCACCTCTGGCAGCGGATAACCCAGCTCAATCAACCTTGCTTCAATTTTCGACATTATTCAGCCACCGGACGCTTGAAGAAAGCCACCAGGCCACCCTCGGCATTGGTCACCACCTGAATTAGCTCCCATCCCTGAGCGCCCCAATTATTTAGGATGGCGGTTTCACGGTGAAGCAGCAGCGGAGTGGTGAAATATTCCCACTTGATCATTTTCAGTTTCCTCTCAAGATGGTTCGGGTAACCTAGAGTTTATGTCTGCTAAGGGTACTCGAAACGAAACAGCGGGGCGCGCAGCCTGGAAATTCGTTGGGCTCTCGGCATTAGCCGGAATTCTCTCGCTGGCTTTGCTAGCTCCTACTGCACTGTTTGGTTCGGTGGCGGCCTCGGCGGGCTTCACAATTTTTGAAAACCTTCCTGATTACATCAAGCCGGTGAACGCCTCGCAATCGTCAACCCTCTACGGAACGAAAAACGGCGAGCCTGTTGAAATCGCCAAGTTCTATCATGAAAACCGAATTTCAGTCGATTACAACGACATCTCCCCCTACGTACGTGATGCCGTGGTTGCAACCGAAGATCCACGTTTTTTCCAACACGGTGGAGTTGACGTAGTCTCTCTAATTCGCGCAGCAGCAACCAACGCGGCAATGGGTGGCGGTGGCCCAGGTGCTTCCACCATCACCATGCAGTACGTCAAAAACTCTTTGGTTGAGGCCGCAAACCTAAGCGGCAACAAAGAAGCTATCGAAGCTGCTACAGCAGTGACCATCGACCGTAAATTACGCGAAATGCGTCTTGCCATTGCGCTTGAGGGAGTAGCGACCAAAAAAGAAATTTTGGCCGGTTACCTAAATCTGTCGTTTTTTGGCAACAACCTAAACGGCATCGAGTCGGCGGCAAACTACTACTTTGGCGTCAAAGCAAAAGACCTCAACATCGCTCAGTCTGCACTGCTAGCAGGAATGCTCAAGTCTCCCAATGACTACAAGCCTGATGAAGAAGAAAATCTCGACCGAGCTTTGGGCCGACGCAACTATGTCATCGACAACATGGCATCTGAGGGTTACATCACCAAGGCAGAGGCCGCGGCTGCAAAAGCAGCTCCAATTATTACCAAAATCACAAATGCACCTTCAGGCTGCGAAGCAAACCAGACCGCTGCTTTTTTCTGTGACTACGTAGTTTGGACCATTAGAAACTCACCTGAATTTGGGTCAACAACTGAAGATCGAGAGATGCTGTTGCGTCGTGGTGGCCTTGAAATTTACAGCACCGTTGACCTAGAGGTTCAGACCAAAGCTCATGAGGCCATTATGACCTGGGCCCCAGCCAAAGACCCGAGTCAGGTTGGCTCGTCCCTGGTTTCGGTTCAAGCCGGCACCGGCCGCATTCTGGCAATGACTCAGAACCGAATTTTCAATCAAACCGATAACCCACCGATTGGTGAGACCTCAGTTAACTATTCAACTGACCGCGCCTACGGCGGATCTTCAGGATTCCAAACCGGTTCGACCTACAAAATTTTCACCCTGTCGCAGTGGCTTCAAAATGGATATAAATTGAACGACCACGTCGACGGACGAATCAAAGAGTGGAACGCAGCCGAATTTTCAGCAAGATGCGGGGCCTTGGTTGGAACCTGGAAACCCGGCAACGACTCCCCTGCTGCCGAAGACCTCACCGCAGTTCAGGCGACTGCCAAATCGGTCAACACCGCCTTTGCCAGCATGGCATCGAAGCTTGACCTCTGTGACATTCGAGACACTGCAATGCGATTCGGAATCCATCGCGCTGACGGCAACGAGCTGCAGTATGTTCCAGCATCGATTATTGGAACCAACGAACTTGCACCTCTAACCATGGCGGCGGCCATGGCTGCAATTGCAAATAAGGGCACCTACTGCACCCCAATCGCAATCGACAAAATTATCCGCCGCACCACCAAAGAAGAGCTTCGCCCACCGCAGAGCATCTGTTCACAGGCGGTCACCCCTGAGGTTGCAGCCGGCATGACTTATGCGATGCAGCGCGTAATTTCTGGTGGAACTGGTGGGGCATCTGCTACCGGAGACAACACCCCACTTGCTGGTAAGACCGGAACCACCGACTCGCGAGTTCACACATGGATGACCGGCTTCTCTTCAGCGGTCGGCACTGCGGTCTGGGTCGGAAACGTAGTCGGAACGCAGTCACTTGGCGGCATCCGTTTGAATAATAAAGCGGCAAATACGGTTCGTCACGACATCTGGCGCACGACCATGCAAACCGTCAACAAGCTATATCCAGGCACCGCGTTTGATGCACCTCCGGCCGAAATGATGGGCCCGACAATGCTCAGCGTTCCGGAAACTGCCGGCATGGCCCCTGACCAAGCGAGCGAGGTGCTAAAGACCGCCCAGTTCAATACCAAGTTTGCGGTCGGCAAGGTGACCTCTGGTCAACCTGCCGGTTCGGTTGCATACACTCAGCCTGCAGCCGGCCAGGCAATTCCGTTGGGAACTCAGGTCAAAATTTTCATTAGCCGTGGTGGCGCAGCTGCAACGGCGGCAGTTCCGGCGACAAGCGGCATGACAGTAGCCGCTGCCAAAGAGACACTGCTCAAGGCCGGTTTTGCAGCGGTAAGCGAGCCACAAGCCTCGCAGACTCAGTACTTCCAAAACCACCCTGACATTCCGGCCGGAAACGTTATCGGGACCCAACCTGCCGCCGGCACTCAAGCGACAAAAACCGGTGCCATCCTGCTGATCATCAGTAAAGGCCCATAGGCTAGCCGAATGGAAATCTGGGGAATCGTAGTTGCTGCGATACTCGGTGCTGGGCTGCTGGCGGCGGTTTGGGGAATAGCAATTGAGCGCCAACTCTTCGTGGTTCGTGAACAAGAGCTGGGCATTCTTCCGGAGGGCTCTAAGCCACTCAAGGTGCTGCACATTAGCGATTTTCATTTGGCTCCATGGCAGCGAAGAAAAATTAACTTCATCAGATCCCTTGGCGAACTTGAGCCAGATCTAGTCATTAGCACAGGCGACATTTTGGGTCACCCAGACTCGGTTCCGACTGCGGCTCGAGCAATGTCGCGCCTACTGAATTTTCCAGGCTTTTTTGTCAACGGCTCAAATGATTATTTCGCTCCTGTGCTCAGAAACCCGTTTGCATATTTGGCAAAACCGTCAGAGCGCAGCGATGGCGAAAAACTTGACACCGAGAAGCTTTTGAAAAGTTTTAGAAAAGCGGGATGGCACAACCTCAATAACGATGTCTCGAATCGACGCATCAAGGGGCTTCGAATTGGTTTTATGGGGGTTGACGATGCGCACGACGATAGAGACAACCTTGAGAGCGTTGCTGAACGCTCACGTTTAATTGACAACTGCGACCTCATGATTGGCATTACCCACGCACCCTACATGAGAGTAATCGAGTCGATGACGGCCAATGGCGCTCAGCTGATTTTTGCTGGCCACACCCACGGTGGTCAGGTGCGGCTGCCTATTATCGGTGCTCTAACCACCAACTGTGATCTGCCAAATAAATTTGCTCGCGGAACCAGTGCCTGGCAATTTGAAGGCAAGCAGTCGATTTTGAACGTATGCGCTGGCCTTGGACACTCAATTTTTGCACCGGTTAGGTTTTTTTGCCGACCAGAGGTGAGGTTACTTACTTTGGTTGCTAAAGCCAGTTAGTTTTTCATTCCCCAAACTTCAGGTCCTAGGGCCACCCACTGCCCCGCTGTATTTTGACAGCGTGCGGTTACATCTTCGACGTAGCAGCTAAACGACCCTGCGGTTAGTTTTTGACCGGATGCCAAAATCGGTGCGGTCGAGGCATCAGCGAACGAGCCCCCAGAGCACGCAAATTCGGCAACGTCACCCACTGCTGGAGCGTTAGCCCAAATACGAAGTTGGTATCCGTAGGAGTATTCGCAGCTGGCCGGAACAGGCACCGGCTCATAAAGTGCTGCGGCCTCGTTTAATTCACAAATCGCAAAACCGCTGGCTTCACTGATTGTGCACCAGGCTGGCCCTTCGCCAACCTTGAAAACTAGGTCGCCGAAGCCATCGTCAAATTGTGCCGAATCAACTTCAGTCAGAGCATCTGTTGGTTCATCAGGCAATAGTGCAGGATCAGGAGTTGGAATAGCCTGACTGGATGAACCTGGCGTGGCCGTCTCGTCACCACCCGCAGATGGTGAACAGCCCCCCAGCGTGATAGCGAGAGAGCCAAGCAAAAGAAGTGTGCCTAGTCTCTTCAACATACTGTCAGGCTACCTTCAGAACTAACCCCCAGCCGTGAAGACACAGCCGGGGGTTGTAAATGTTTTATTAATTTCGGCTAAAACTCTTTAGCAACCAGTTCAGCGATTTCGTAGGTGTTCAACGCAGCCCCCTTGCGCAGGTTGTCGCCTACGACAAATAGTTCGACGCTGTTTGGGAAGTCAAGCGACTGACGAATTCGCCCGACAAATGTTGGGTCTTGCCCGGCAACCATGTTAGGCGTTGGGTACTGGTGGTTAGCCGGGTCGTCGACAACCTTGACCGTTGGCTGCTGCGCCAGAACAACACGCACATCATCAGCGGTTAGTGGCTCTGCGAAAGTGGCGTGAACGGTAAGCGAGTGAGCTACCTGCACCGGCACACGAACACAGCTGGCCGCAACCTTTAAGTCACTGATGCCCAGAATCTTACGGCTCTCATCGCGAACCTTCATCTCTTCTGAGCTGTGGCCACCCGCCTTCAAAGATCCGGCAAATGGGATGACATTCAAAGCAATTGGATGATTCCACGGCGAGTTAGACAGGTCGTTGCCTGCCGCCGCCAAAGCTGCACGCACGTCGTCGGTAGCGGTGCCCAGTGAAGCGTTTTGGCCAACCACCGACAATTCGCTCGCAAGCTCTTCGATGCCGGCAGCACCTGCACCAGAAACAGCTTGGTAGCTAGAGACCACGAGCTCTTTCAAGGTCCATTTGCGGTGCAGCGCACCCATTGCAGCCATCATGGTCAGAGTGGTGCAGTTTGGGTTAGAAATGATTCCGAGCGGGCGAACCTTTGCCTGCTCTGGGTTGACCTCTGGCACCACAAGCGGAACGTCTGGGTTCATTCTGAACGCACCAGAGTTGTCAACCGCAATTGCACCACGCTCGGCAGCAATTGGAGCCCAAACCTCTGAAACCTCATCAGGAACGTCAAACATTGCGATGTCAATTCCGTCGAATGCCTCAGGCGACAGAGCCACCACGGTCAGCTCTTCTCCGTGAACAGTAATTTTCTTTCCGGCAGAACGAGGGCTGGCGATCAGGCGAATTTCACCCCAGATGTTTTCGCGGCTGTTGATGATGCCGATCATTACGGTACCTACGGCACCGGTAGCTCCAACTAGGGCGAGATTTGGTTTGCGACTCATTTTTTAATTTCCTATCGTCCGGTGCCGGCATAAACAACGGCTTCTACGTCGCTGTCTAAACCAAAAGCTGTGTGTACGGCACGGGCAGCATCGTCGAGCTGGTCACCGCTGGTTACCACAGAGATGCGGATCTCTGAGGTGGAGATCATTTCGATATTGATTCCGGCTCCGGCAAGCGCAGAAAACAGGGTTGCTGACACACCCGAGTGAGTGCGCATTCCAGCGCCCACAACAGATAGCTTGCCGATATTTGCATCTTGCTCTAGGTCGCGAAACCCGAGGTCGCCCTTTGCGCTCTCAAGTGCACCAGCGACACGACCTAGGTCACCGAGTGGCAGAGTGAAGGAAATGTCACTTACGCGATCGGTAACGTCTGATCCGGTTGGTGTATTTTGCACAATCATGTCGATGTTTGAACCAGCCTCGGCAACAACCTTGAAAACTTCTGCGGCCTTACCGGGAACATCTGGAATACCAATGACGGTAATTTTTGCCTGACCCTTGTCGGTGGCAACTCCTGAAACTACTGGCTCTTCCATGTTTTCTCCTGGTTTTGATGAGTAAACGATTGTTCCGGGGTCGGTGCTGAAGGTTGACCGAACTCGAAGATCTACATTGTGGCGACGGGCATATTCGACGGCTCGAATGTGCAAAATCTTGGCTCCCGCGGCAGCCAGTTCAAGCATCGATTCGATGTCGATTGCATCCAATTTTTGGGCAGCCGGAATAACTCTCGGGTCTGCGGTGTAGACGCCGTCGACATCCGAATAGATTTCGCAAACATCTGCGTTTAAGGCAGCAGCTAGCGCAACAGCAGTGGTGTCGGAACCGCCACGACCAAGCGTGGTGATGTCTTTACTGTCTTTGTTGAAGCCCTGGAAACCGGCAACGATTGCGATGTCGCCATCAGCCAATGCCTCGAGAATTCGAGTGGGAGTTACTTCAGCAATTCGCGCGTCACCATGCTTGGCGCTGGTCATGATGCCAGCCTGTGAACCGGTAAACGACCGAGATTTAGCACCAAGTGAGTTGATTGCAATCGCCAAAAGCGCCATCGAAATTCGCTCACCAGAGGTAAGCAGCATGTCCATTTCGCGGGGAGCAGCGTATGGGTCGTGTGCTACCGACTGAGCCAAATCAATCAGCTCGTCGGTGGTGTCTCCCATGGCTGAAACCACGACCACGACCTGATTACCAGCTCGCTGAGTTTCGATAACACGCTTAGCGACGTGCTTAATTTTGCCGGCGTCTCCAACAGACGATCCGCCAAATTTTTGCACGATAAGAGCCAAAGTTGTATCTCCTGAATTAGGGGGATGTTGATGCGGCGAAGGCCACGAGGTACAAGTTTAGTTGGTTATCGGAAGCGGAAAAAGCCTAGTTTGAACGGGTTCTGCCAGCGAAAGCACGCCCGAGGGTGATTTCGTCTGCATACTCGAGATCGCCGCCAACCGGAAGCCCTGAAGCAAGACGGCTCACGGTCACACCCAGGGTCGACAACATTCTGGTTAGGTAGGTCGCTGTGGCTTCACCTTCGAGGTTGGGGTCGGTCGCAATGATCACCTCTTGTATTTCGGGGTTACTCAGTCGAGCCATCAACTCTTTAATGCGCAGCTGATCTGGTCCAACACCATCGATTGGGCTAATCGCACCGCCGAGCACGTGGTAGAGCCCGCGAAATTCTCTGGTGCGTTCAATGGCCTGAACATCTTTGGATTCTTCAACCACACAGATGATTGTCTGGTTTCGGCGTGCATCACGACAGATCGCGCAGGTTGGGTCTTCGGTGACATTTCCGCAAACCTGGCAAAACTTGACTCGATCTTTAACTTCGAGCAAAACCTGAGCTAATTTTTTAGCCTGATCGTCTTCGGTCTGCAAGAGATGAAAGGCAATTCGCTGAGCCGACTTTGGGCCAACCCCCGGCAATCTTCCGAGCTCATCGATTAGCTCTTGAACGACACCCTCATACATTTAGCGGCCGCCCGATGGCTTATCAATTGGTTTAGCGCCGAGCATTTCACGAAGTAAAGATTCACCGTAGCGGGCATCTTCATTAGCGCGGGCCGGGTTCTTTTCAACCGGCGGCGCGGCAATTTCAGGTTCTGCTGCGGCAGCAGCTATTTGAGCTTTGAACTTGACTTGAACCCCGAAGACATCTGCAATCGCTTTGCGCAAAACATCGCTGGCTCCACTTGCATTCTTAAAAGATTCAAGATCTTTTTGGCTAAGGAATTTCAGAGTCAGGATGTCGTCTGTGTAATCGACCACAGTTAGTGAGAAGGCAACCATCCACGCAGATTTTGAAGCCTTGTTGACTCGGTTCAAAATCTCGGCCCAGGCATCTTTGAACTGAGCGGTGTCGAGTTGCCCAACCGGGGCTGGGTTTTGAGTAACTGGTGCTGCCGTCTGAACGGGCTCAGCCGGAGCCTTGGTCTCAGCCTCAATCGGCGCAACCACCCTGATTGGTTCGGTGGCGTCAAGCACCTTCGGCAGCTGCTTTACCTGTGGCTCTGCTGCTGGCGCAGCAGCACCGGCAACGCCAAAACGACGTTCTAGTCGCTCGAGTCGTGCCAAGGCTCCGATTTCTTCGGTGGTGGCCTCAGGTACCAAAACCTTGGCGCACATGAGTTCGAGATGAAGCTTGGGACTGGTTGCGCCCGACATTGAGCCAAGACCCTCGGCGACCGTTTCGGCTGCGTAGGTTAGTTCGTTCAGCCCGAACTGCAGCGACTGAGTGCGCATTTTGTCGAGTTCGTCTGCCGGAATTCCGCGAAGCACTTTTTCAGCATTGATGCCAACTGACTGAATAACGATGAGATCGCGCAGATGCTCTAGCAGATCTTCGACAAAACGTCTTGGGTCTTGACCGGTTTGAATGACCTTATCGACGGATGAGAAAACGAGGTTTGCATTTTTAGTTGCGAAGGCATCAACCACTTCGTCGAGCAGAGTGGCATGGGTGTAACCCAGCAGTGCAGCTGCTCGATCGTATTCAACTTTTCCGCCGTCGCTTCCGGCAATCAGCTGGTCAAGCAGCGAAAGGGAGTCACGAACTGAACCGCCACCCGATCGAACGACTAGGGGAAGCACTCCGGCTGCAACCTCAACACTTTCGCTTTCGCAAAGTTGTTCAAGGTACTGAAGCATCTGAGCAGGCGGCACCAACCTGAATGGATAGTGATGAGTGCGAGAACGAATCGTGCCGATTACCTTGTCGGGTTCGGTGGTCGCAAAAATGAACTTCACATGCGCGGGTGGTTCTTCGACAATTTTTAGCAGAGCGTTAAAGCCCTGCGGAGTGACCATGTGCGCCTCATCAAGAATGAAAATTTTGAAACGGTCTCGAGCTGGAGCAAAAATTGCCCGCTCACGCAGGTCACGGGCATCATCAACACCGTTGTGCGACGCCGCATCGATTTCTACGACGTCTAGCGAACCTCCGCCATCTCGAGACAACTCGATGCAGCTGGGGCATTTTCCGCAGGGGGTGTCGGTCGGACCCTCAGCGCAATTTAGGCATCGGGCAAGAATTCGTGCGGACGTTGTTTTGCCGCAACCTCTTGGACCTGAAAACAAATAGGCGTGGTTTACTCGATCGTTTCTCAAAGCCGTCATTAGTGGAGCTGTTACCTGAGCTTGGCCAATAAGTTCGGCAAAGTTTTCAGGTCGATAGCGACGATAAAGAGCGGTAACCACGCTAAGAGCCTAACCGTTTAACCCGACACAACCACGTTGACAAATCAAGGCTGTTGAAAAAATAAAAGACTCCCCGCACACCCGTCAGAGCCCAGTTACCCTTGCTATCTTTCGATCCTGGGGGAGTTGGCCGAGGTGACGCCGCACGGGGAGTCCTGCAATAGCTTACTAACGAATACCTATCAGTTGAAGTGGAGCAGATTCTCCCCGCACTGACGCTTCTAAACTGCAGTTGTGATTTCAAGAACAGAGCTCGTAATCGAGCGCCCAGAGCGCTGGGCTAAACAGTTGGGCAGCCATCTCGGTAACAAAGCAGAGCACTCAGAACTAGCTGGAGAGCACACTCTGAAATTTGGGTTTGGCGCAATCGGCCGAATTTCAACCTCAGACAATGCGGTGTTATTAGAAGCCGAAGCCGATGATGCCGAGTCTCTGGCGCGAGCCCAGCATGTTTTAGGAAGTCACTTGCTCAGATTTGCCAAACTCGAAAATGTTGAATTGAGTTGGTCTTAGCAAAAGAAAGAGGCCCTCAGAAACTGAAGGCCTCTTTGGGTATCATCGCTGATTCCCTTATTTTGATTCCCGCCTGCGATCCGTAACAGTCGAGAACCTTGATGCGATTGCCTGCAAGCACTCGCAAATTTACTTATTCACATAGTGGAGACACTTATGCTGATTACAAACATAAGTGCTACTCTTGGAAACTGAAGAACCTATTCAGCGATTGATACCGTTTCGTTACCAACGCAGTGAGCAGCGGGCCTAGCTCATAACTCGGCCTAATGATGGGCATTGGTGGTAACGGCGCCCGCAGCTTAGAAACTTCGATAATTTCGTACTGTCCCTTCGACGAAGCAGGAGCCAGAGTGCCGAAAGTTTTTGACAGCGCAAAAGCGGCGCTCGCAGAGCGTCTATTTGATGGCGCAACCATTGCCGTTGGTGGTTTCGGCCTCAGCGGTAACCCATTTGACCTAATCGAGGCTGTTCGTGACAGCGGAGTAAAAGACTTGACCATAGTTTCAAACAACATGGGCGTTGATGGCAAAGGTCTCGGAATTTTGCTCGAAAACCAGCAGGTCAAGAAAGTTATTGCCTCATACGTGGGCGAGAACAAACTATTTGCTCAGCAATATCTCGATGGCTCAATCGAGGTTGAGTTTGCGCCCCAGGGCACACTTGCCGAACGCATGCGTGCTGGTGGCGCAGGTATCGCCGGCTTCTACACGAAAACTGGCGTTGGCACCCCGGTGGCCGAAGGCAAAGAGCATAAAGAATTTGACGGCCAAGCGTACATTCTCGAACGCGGCATTATTGCTGACTTCGGCTTGGTGCGGGCTTGGAAGGCCGATCAAGCAGGCAACCTGCTCTATCGCTACACCTCAAGAAACTTTAACCCGTTGGTCGCACAGTGTGGTCGATACACCGTGGTTGAAGCTGAAGAAATTTCACCCGAATTTATCGACCCAAACGCTGTAATGACGCCTGGCATTTTTGTGCAGGGGCTGGTTTTAGCAAGCGGCCGCGCCAAAGAAATCGAACAGCGAACGGTACGTAGCCGAGCCGAAGGAGCCAACTAATGCCTTGGACACGCGACGAGATGGCGGCCAAAGCTGCCCTTGAGCTAAATGACGGCGACTACGTAAACCTAGGAATTGGCATCCCCACCCTGGTGGCAAATCACATCCCCGACGGAATCTCAGTAACCCTGCAGAGTGAAAATGGCTTGCTAGGGATGGGCCCATTCCCCTTTGAAGGCGAAGAAGATGCCGACCTGATCAATGCCGGCAAACAAACCGTCACGATTCTGCCCGGTGGAAGCATTTTTGACAGCGCCACTTCTTTCGGAATGATTCGCGGCGGACATGTGGCGATTGCCATCCTTGGTGCTATGGAGGTCTCAGCAAACGGCGATCTAGCGAACTGGACCATCCCTGGAAAATTAGTAAAGGGTATGGGCGGCGCGATGGATTTAGTCGCCGGAACCCCGAAGGTGATCGTCGTTTCAGAGCACAACAATAAAGACGGGGCGCCAAAAATTGTTACCGAATGCTCGCTGCCACTTACCGGGCAGAAGTGCGTTGACCGAATCATCACCGACCTTTGCATCTTCGATGTGACCGATGGCGGTTTAGTTCTTCGCGAACTAGCTCCTGAGGTAAGCGTTGAGCAAGTGCGCGAACGCACCGGTGCAGACTTTCAAGTAGAACTGGAAAAGTAATGTCAGCTCGAATTCTGGGTTACGCGCGAACCCCCTACTGCAAAATCAACGGCCAACTCTCGCACTTCACCGCGGTGCAACTTGGTGCCCATGCGGTCAAGGCTGCACTGAGCCGAGCTGGCATTTCACCTGCACAGGTGCAGCAGCTTGTTGCTGGCCAAGTTTTGCAGGCTGCGGCAGGCCAAAACCCAGCCCGTCAAACAGCGGTTGCCGCAGGAATCGCGAACCACGTTCCTAGCATCACCCTGAATTCGGTTTGCCTTTCGGGCGCAGAAGCAATCACCTACGGTGTCGCCCTGATCGAACTTGGGCAGGCTGATGTAGTTGTTGCCGTAGGTCAAGAATCGATGACCCATTCACCGCATGCCATGGTTGGTTCTCGAGCCGGAAAAAAATACGGATCGATTCACATGGTCGACACCCTGGAACTCGATGGGCTCACTGACGCTTTCACCGGTGAATCTATGGGATTGGCAACCGATAAGGTGACCGCTGCGGCCGGAATCTCACGCCTTGAACAAGACGAGTATTCAGTGCTTTCACACCAGCGCGCAGCAGAGAACCGCGAGCGCCTAAATCGCGAAATTGATCCGATGATTTTGAAAACTCGCCACGGCGAGCAGAGCATTGGCGTAGACGACGGAATTCGCGAAGACATTTCACTTGAATCAGTTCAGAAACTTCGTCCAGCATTCATGGATGACGGCACCATCACAGCCGCAAATGCATCGCAACTTACCGATGGTGCGGCAGCAGTTGTTTTGGTCAGCGAGAAATATGCCAAAGAGCATAACCTGGGTGGGTTGGCTAAAGTGCGGAGTTATGCCAAAGTTGCCGGCCCTGATTATTCGCTAAACCTACAACCAGCCAACGCAATCAAGGCGGCAGCGGAGAAAGCGTCGGTTGAGGTTTCAGAACTTCAACAACTCGAAATCAACGAGGCCTTTGCGGCGGTCGTATTAGCTTCGGCAGCTGATCTCGGGGTCAGCCTAGACCGAGTCAATCGCCTCGGCGGCGGCATCGCACTAGGCCATCCGATCGGCTCATCGGGCGCCAGAATAACCGGAAGTCTAGCTTTGAGTTTGCACATCGCCGGCGCCGGAACCTTGGGTGCCATTGGAATCTGCGGTGGCGGCGGCCAGGGTGTTGGCATCGTCTTGGAAGGCATCTAATGCGCATCGGTCGTTGGGTATTTGACGAAACCGAGTTCGAGGGCCTAATTATCGAGCAGGCTGGTGAGCTTTCTGCGGCACCGTTTACCGATGGCACAACAGTGCAGCAGCTGCTTGAGTTAGGGCTTGCCGAAGCGCTGGAACAAGCGCCGAAATCAATTGGTGAAACACGCCACAAATTGAACGACATCCGCCTTTTGGCACCTTTCAAACCGATCACCGTGCGCGACGGCGTTGCATTCGAATCTCACGTTGAAGGCGTGGTCAAGAGCATCGACTCATCAGAAGGCGTAGTTGCCGAGTGGTACGAATTTCCAACCTTTTACTTCACCAACCCACACGCAATCATCGGCACTGAAGCGTTGATGACTCCACCGCCGTCTCAAAAACTTGATTACGAACTAGAACTAGGGGTCGTAATTGGTGCGACACCAGGTCGAGGCGGAGCAAACCTCAGCCCAGAAGAAGCCAAATCAGCAATTTTTGGATACACCGTTTTCAATGACTGGTCAGCTCGTGATATTCAGTCACGCGAAATGAAGGTTCGCCTCGGCCCGGCAAAAGGCAAAGACTTTGCAACCACAATCGGCCCTTGGATTGTCACGGCAGACGAATTTGCCGACAAGACCGATGCAAAAGGTTTCGTCCACACTCAAATGAGGGTTTGGGTGAACGAAGAACTTTACGGTGAGGATAACTTGGCAAACATCGGATGGCCGCTCAACGAAATGGTTGCCTATGCCAGCCGAAACACCATGGTAATGCCCGGCGACCTGATTGGATCCGGCACCTGCGGATCAGGATGTTTGGCCGAACTGTGGGGCCGAGCCGGCGAGCTAACTCCCCCGCCATTGAAAGCTGGCGACCTGGTTGAGATGGAAATTGACGGGATTGGGCGCATTCGCAACGTGGTGGGTGAACCTTTCACCGGTCCGGCAATTCCGCCAGCCAGAAAACGAAGCTGATTTAGCCTCGAGTTCGCTAGACTTTAGTCAGTTCCCAGCGCGAAGTAGCGCACATCCCCCGTTAAAAATCGGCAGTCGATGGCGCTCGCCATCAATAAGGAATATGAAATGACCGCTAAGGCAAACATCGGAGTCGTTGGACTCGCAGTAATGGGCTCAAACCTAGCCAGAAACCTAGCTAGCCGCGAGGGTAACACCGTTGCTGTTTACAACCGCTCATGGGAACGTACTGAACTTCTGATCAACGAGCACCCTGAAGCAGGTTTCATCGCCGCAGAAACCATCGATGACTTTGTAGCATCGTTGGCCAAGCCACGCACCGCAATCATCATGGTGCAGGCCGGCAAGGGCACTGACGCAGTTATTTCACAGCTGGCCGAGCGTTTCGAACCAGGCGACATCATCGTTGACGGCGGTAACGCATTGTTCACCGACACCATCCGCCGCGAAGCTGAGGTGCGCGCTAAAGGCATCAACTTTGTTGGCGCCGGAATTTCTGGTGGTGAAGAAGGTGCTCTCAAAGGCCCATCGATCATGCCTGGCGGTTCTGAAGAGGCCTACAAAACCCTTGGACCAATTCTTGCCTCAATCGCAGCGGTTGCAGAGGGCGAGCCATGCGTAACTCACGTTGGTACCGATGGCGCTGGTCACTTCGTAAAGATGATTCACAACGGAATCGAGTACGCTGACATGCAGCTAATTGCTGAGGCCTACGACATTCTTCGTTCAGCAGGCGGGTTCTCACCTGCAGAAATTGCGGGCATCTTTGAGGAGTGGAACAAGGGTGACCTTGAGTCGTTCCTGATTGAAATTACCGCTGAAGTTTTGAAGCAGGTTGATGCGAAGACTGGAAAACCGTTTGTTGACATCGTGCTTGACCAAGCCGGGTCAAAGGGCACCGGAGTTTGGACAGTTCAGACCGCGCTAAACCTCGGTACCCCAGTTTCAGGAATTGCTGAAGCAGTCTTTGCTCGTTCGCTTTCTTCGCAGGCCAGCCAGCGCTCGGCCGTTGATGGCTTGCCAGCAGATGCAACCGTATGGTCAATCAGCGACAAAGCGGCTTTCGTTGAAGATGTTCGCCGTGCACTTTACGCATCGAAATTGGTTGCTTACGCACAGGGCTTTGATGCAATTCGCGCGGGCGCAAAAGAATACAACTGGAACATTGACCTAGGCGCGGTTTCGAAAATCTGGCGCGGCGGCTGCATCATCCGTGCACAGTTCTTGAACCGAATTGCTGACGCTTACGGCAAGAATGCGAACCTTGAGTCACTAATTTTTGACCCATATTTCAAGGATGCCGTCGCCAAATCGGTTGCATCATGGCGCCAGGTGGTTGCTAGTGCCTCACTCGCCGGAATTCCTGTACCGGCGTTTGCTTCGTCACTGTCTTACTATGACGGTCTGCGTGCCGAGCGTCTTCCAGCCGCTTTGGTACAGGGCCAGCGAGACTTCTTCGGAGCGCACACCTATAAGCGAGTCGACCTGCCAGGTACCTTCCACACCCTTTGGTCGGGCGACCGCTCAGAGGTTGAACAGGCCCCAAGCACCCACTAATCGCGACACTCTGAAACGGCCCTTGACTCTTGTGGTTTGGGGCCGTTTTACTATGCGTATGCGCTACGAAATAAGAGGCTACGAAGCCGTACGAGAAGCCGCAAGAAACTGGGAAGAGTACTCAAGCGATTTACTTGGTGACCGTGACGTGCGTGACTACCGTCAGCTGCCGCTAGAGGCAGACCCTCCAAGGCACACGAAATTTCGAATGGCGCTGAACCCAATTTTCAGCCCAGGAGCACTTCGTCCACTGGCGCCTGATTTTGAGCTCCTAGCCAAGCGCCTCATCGATGAAGTCAGTTCACGGCTTGAATTCGAGGTGATCGAGGATTTGGTGATCCCTTATGTAATTGGATGCCTCACGATTATTTACCGCCGCCCACAAGACTTCGAAGAGTGGCGATCCTGGGGACCTGACGTTTGGACAGCTGCTGCCTATCAAAAAGGGATCGACCCGCATGAGGCCGAGATTGCCCATCGAAATCGCGATTTCTCGATGCACAGCCAGCGCTCAGGTGAAACCTTGCAAGCATATCTAGACCGAGTATTTGATGAGGCCGAAACGAGAGTAGCTGAGGGCCAGCCAGAGCGAGACATTTGGGATTTTGTAGCAGCTTTAGAGATAGACGGACTCAAAGTAAATCGAAAAGAGATGCAGGGAATAGCAAATGTTCTACTAGCTGGGGGTCGAGATACCGTAATTAAGCTCCTGGGTGGTTTTGTTTGGCACCTAGTATCGAACCCACAGGATGTTGATTTCCTGCTGGAAGATGAAGAAAACTTCAGGCCAGCCATCCAAGAGATGGCTCGCTACCTTACCCCTCTTCCAAGAATGGAGCGCGTCCCGAGGGAATTTGCAATCGGTGATGACACAGAGAGAAATCCGGAAAATTACGTTTTGTTAGGTTTCGTTTCTGCCAATCACGATCGAGAGCGTTTCGATCAACCCGAAAAAATAAATTTCCACCGGGAGCGTAATGCCCACATTGCGTTCGGCTTCGGGCCGCACAGTTGCTTGGGGCAGAACATCACAGAGATTGAGACCAGGGCGTTCCTTAGTGCACTACTGCCAAAGATCTCAGGATGGAAATTTTCACAGGCGCCTGAAATCGAATGGGTTAATGAGCCATTGGCTGACGGATCGACAACAAAGTATCTGGATAAATTTAAGAAATTTTTGGTTTCCAGCTATTGATTTAATGGTTCAGTTCGTGAGCTAGCCTTGAGCCATGCCAACCACGAGTGCAGTCACAACTCTTATCGCCTTATTTGCAATCGTTAGCCCGATTACCGCAATCCCGGTTTTTCTTGCACTCACTGCCGGAAGATCAACTTCTGAGCGCAGGGCAGTTGCTCTAAAAACAGCCCTGGTTTCTGGCCTGACGCTGATTGTCGCCTACTTCTTGGGCGAGATCATCCTGGGTATTTTGAGCATCGATCTCAACGCTTTCAGAATCGCCGGCTCGCTGGTGATTGGCGGCATCGGTTGGTCGATGATTCAGGGACACAAGGTCTCAATGGCAGCCAACCCAGCCGGCGCAGCGGTAGTTCCGCTGGCGATTCCGCTGATGGCTGGGCCTGGTGCGATTGCCGCAACCATTACCATTCGTTCAACTGAAGGTGATTCCTTCTGGCAAAACATCGGGATAATTTTGGCCCTCACTGTTTTGTCATACGTTCTGTTTCTGCTGGCCCAGCCACTTGAAAAACTTCTAGGTGAAACAGGGCTAAACATTGTTAGTCGAATCTTCGGTTTGCTGCTGATGTCTATTGCGGCGTCTTCCGCAATCACAGCAATATCGGATGCGTTTCCGGGCCTAAGCGTTTAATCGACTTTTTCAAAAGGTAGACTTATCGGGTTCCAAGGAGAATTCGCCTAGTGGCCTATGGCGCACGCTTGGAAAGCGTGTTGGGTGCAAGCCCTCATGGGTTCGAATCCCATATTCTCCGCGGTGAAACTACAACCCTTGTCAGTCCTCAGATTTGATAAGGGTTGTTTTCTATTTTCAGGCGCTGATGGCGTAGAAAGATGGCGTAGAGCGACCTAAGATTCATTTGGGGGGCTGAAAATGAGTAGTTCAGATAGGTCAAAGACCTACGGGCGTGGTGGACTTTACCGCCGCTATCTTTACGAGACAGATGACCAGGGTAAGCGCGTGCTGGACAAACGCGGTCAGCCAATCGTCAAGTATGCGTATTGGCAGGCGACTTACGAAGTGCCCCCTGAGTTGCTACCCCCAGGGTCTAGTCGAAAAAGACTGACTGGTAATGGCCCAACTCAATCAGCCGCTCTAGATGCCCTCGAGGCCAACAAGGCTGCTCTTCTTTTGCGGAGAGAAACAGGCGAAATGCTGTTTAGGCCCAAACGCAAAAAGGGGGCCCCGCGCAAGACGGTTGACGACCTGTTTACAGCGTGGCTTGAACATAAAACAGATGAAGCAGTCAGTAGCACTGTTTTGCGGAAGTATCGCCGAATGTATGAACAACACATTCAACCTGCAATCGGGAAAGAGTATTTAGACAAGATAAGTTCCCGCCAACTCAACCAGTTGCTGAATAGCACTCTGCCCTCGAAGAAGAAGACTGACTCACAAGGGCGGCCCATTCCGGGCACAGTTTTGCTCGGCTCTGCCGCGAGGTTGAACATTTGGAAAACCTTGAGGATGTGCTTCAGGTGGGGTGAACTTTCGGATTACTTCCTGGGAAGAAGTAATCCAATGATGCTTGTGAAACAACCGAAAGTTGTGAAGCGGAAAGTAGACATTGACCAGCGAGTCAAGGACGCGGACCAGATTATGAAGCACCTCGAAAAGAACAGGCCAGAGTTACTTGCTCAAATGGGACTTCAACTTCTTGGGCTTCGGCAAATGGAACGCCTGGGATTGAGGCTTGATGATGTTTGGGGTCTTGACACGAACAGCCCTAAGTTGATTGTTCGCGGTCAACTTGCACGATTTGAAACCACAGATTCCGAATACTCGAAAGACGGTCGCCGTTGGTATTGGAAGGACCGGACCAAGACTGGTGTGGAGCGTGAAATACCCCTTTCAGAACCTTTCCTGGGCTATCTGCGTGACCACCTCAAGAGGCGAGAAGAGAATGCGAAGAAGCCAGGTTTCAAGAAGTGGCCCAAGAACGATGAGATTGGCAGATTGCTGTTTTTATCTGAAAAGGGCGCTGTCATCACTAAGACAACCGACAACGAGATTTGGAAAAAGGTTTGTATCGAGGCTGGTGTAAAGCCATACCCTCAACACATCAACCGATTCATCACTGCTGCGCGCCTCGCCGCTCTAAAGCCTGCCGTTCCCAGCAATGTCGTGCGTGCGATTCTGGGCCACGAAAGTGAAGCGATTGGCTACTACTACCAAAAGATAACTGCAGAAAATAGTGAAGACGCGATGAAGCGTTATGGAAACACATACAGGCCAAAGTCGAAGTGACCGAGTAGTCATAGGCGTCTAGCGACTAAAGCATTGGGCTCTCGACTGCATCTTTGTAGCGCTCAAATAGCATCGCCAAAATCTCTTCCTCTGAGGCATTGCCTTGGAGTCCAAAAGCGCTCAAAACTGACTTATCAAGATTTTCGTGGGCTCGCCTCAATGCTGGGGGCATCGCATTTGTGTCATACAAGTCAGCCAGTGAGTTGTATTCGAAAGATGACCTCGCTACGAGAACACTCTCGGCCCCGCGCTCGATTAGTTCCCTTTGTTCTTCGTTTAGGGAGGGGGCTACAAAGTTGTTGTAAGTGATTGTTGCACTTATACGAGTATCTGACTTGAGTCTTCCCGAAACGGCCTTATTCCACACCGAAAAGACTTTGGATTGAAGGAAGCCAAATGTTGCCAATGACTTCACTGGAACGACTAAAAGCGCGTCATTGGAAATCACTTCGGGTGGCTGAACAGCCATAGGCACATAATCACGATTTTCAGATGAAACTCGAGGTACTGCAATGTATTCGCTAGTCGGTTGCCTGATTTCGCCGAACTCCGCCGGACGTGACGCTAGTTTCTTAGTCGCTTCTCGCTTACTCGAAGAACGGAGTTCCCTTACTGCTTCGACGCGTTTTGCTAACTCCCCGGAAGAACGCAAGTCCTTGGGGTCTGCCCCTTGTAGCCATAGGCAGTATCGCTCCTCGTTGTGAATCAGTTCGCGGGCGCCAACAATCTTGCGCAAATACTTGGCGGCCACCAAATCACTTTTGCGTATTGCCTCGGCCTCATCCGAACTTATGTCTGATAAGTGGCCCCCATCATTAGGCATACTTCCAAAGTCCATAGGTGGCATCTCTGGCGAAATAGGAGTCCTTCGGGCGGTCAGATAAGCGTCGGGGGCATCGACAAGATATGCATTGATGTTCTTGGCTCTATGCAATACAGGTTGGCCCTTGATGTTTGGGTATGACCACAGGTTTCGAACCTTTGGAGGATTATTCGAAAGACCAATGATTACGCAATGAACTGCGGCTTGACCTTTGGCATCGTTCTGCCAAGAAAATGTCCTATGCGCAAAGGAAATACCCACGCCCAGTGCCTCAAGTTGGGGGAACAAAATGCCAGGCTGTTCGCCTTGAGTAAGACTGTTGGTGGAAACGAAAGCGGCTTGGCCTCCTTGTTTTGAAATGTGCCTGGATGCGATTAGGTGCCAGTTAGAAACGAAGTCCATTTCAGCAGCGCCTTTGATGTCACCCCAAACTGCCAGGGTGTCTGCCTTCTGCTCTGGTGTCTGGAATCGGGCTCCGAAGAAAGGTGGATTGCCCATTATGAAAGTTTTCTCGCCTAGAGGTGCGACAGATGCCCAATCGACTTGGAGCGCGTTCGCATTGACTATGTTTGCGGAATCCCTAAGAGGAAGACGGTTTGGTGCCGAGCCAATGATTTCTTCCCAAATGAGATTGCTCTGATGGTCTGCTAGGTGGAGAGCAACTCGAGCGATTGAAGATGACCACTCGTCGATTTCAATGCCGTGGAACTGATGAAGACCAATCTTTTGCCCCATAGTTGCATCGAGTTGCAGTTGCGCGTTTCCCTCGAGTTCCTGAATACGCGCCAAGACTCGGAGTTCTAGTGCTCGCAAGTGTCGAAGTGAAACGACAAGGAAGTTACCGCTTCCGCACGCAGGGTCAAAGAAGTGATATTCACCCAGTTCGTTATGGAATCGCTTCAACTGAGTGGGACTATCCCAGGCTTTAGCGAGATTGTCATTGAAGTTGTTCAGAAAAAGGTCGCCTATGACCTTCATAATGTTTTGCTCTGAAGTGAAGTGCTCCCCCATTGTCCTGCGCGTCTCGGCATCCCGAACGCTTTGAAAAAGAGAGCCAAATATGGCCGGCGAGATTCCAGACCAATCGTAAGAAGTCGCGTCAATCAGCGCTTTTCTCATTGATGGCGTGAATGAAAAGTTTGAGACCGTCTCAGCAAAAAGTCCGCCATTTACATATGGAAACTCGTTTAGGTTTTGTGAAATGGTGGCTGGTCTTTTCTCCTTCTCAGTATTGAGAATGAGAAAAAGTTCCTGGAGCATCGCGCCGAGACCGCTGCCACTTTCAGGGCTCTCTGAAACATAGTTTGTGAAAATGCCTTTTCGCATCATTCTGGTGTCTTCAGCGAAAAGTAAGAACAGTATTCTCACTAAGAAAACTGATGTCTCGTGCCCCGTGTATCCAGCCTTTTCAAACTCGACAAAAAGGTTTGCCATTAGATTGGCAGCCTTTGTGTCAGCGGAAATCTCAACAGTTGTCGAACCGATTCCCTTATTCGCAAATATGGCGTTCAAGCGCTCAAGATTGGCTGGTAAATCAGATAGCGAAAACTCGTGCATAGTGCCAGCGAGAACTTCAACAACTCGAAATCGCGCAAAGTCGCAGACTATGAAAACGGGTGGGACTTTGCTCTGGTCGAGTGAAAGCAGGTATTCCCGGGCCTGCTGTTCTGCCTTGTCCAAATCCTCACCTGCGGATTTGTGTTCGATTAGCAAAACACTTGGCCAAAGCACATCAATCCATTTGACCTTTCCGCTCAAGTGCGAGCGAACAGGAACTTCAAACTCGATTCCCGTGCTTGTCAAATCATCGATTCTGAGAAGTTGTGAGAAGAAATCACGCCAAAACGTTTGAGCGAACTGCTTTTCGCTAGAAGTCTGCGCATATTTGTTGGCAAAGTTTCTTGCCTCGTGTATTTCGAATCTTTCCCCAGTCACAAGTTTCAGACTACCCTTCCCCTCTGACCTCTAGCCCTAAGAGCGCGTGACAATGCTTCACCCATCGCTGAGCCATCAGAAACAACAGCAAAACCTCGACCTGTTTGAAAGCGTCCTTTTCTTCGATGTGTGCCTCTAAGTTTCACTACTCCCGTCCGTTGATTTACCCTGGGAACCAACTTGCGCCTTCGCTCTGAGTTTGCCCTGGTCCACCTTCTAAGAGTTCTAGAAATGAAGAGTGCGTCCTCGATAGAAATCTCCTTGCTCACCACTAGAGGCTTGAGCCCCCAATAGCCCCAAAACCTTCCTATGCTTCCGGCGTCAATCCACTCTCTTGGCGGTTTGTTCTGATACTCCTTTTTTCCGAAGTCGGCTGAGTTATGTTTACTGAAGTAGACAGCGATTCTTGCTGGGTCAACACCCTGAAATCCACTTGGGTAATCAACGGCTGTTCCCGCCAGTTCGTGCTTCACTCGCTCTAAAGGGTCTGGGTGCGCGACTATATCTGCCCAGGTTATGGATAGCCAGGATTTGAAACTTTGACCAACGGGAACGGCCATAAAGAGATGAAAATGTGGACTCCCCGAACGCTGATGTTCTCTCTTCCATAATGCTATGAGTGGTTTCCCGAAGTGATACTCATAACGTTTCTTGAATGTTCTCAAGTGCCTTTGGGCATCAGCAGAGGTTGGTGCAACAACATCCCATTTGCCCGGATAAGTGAGAGTTACCAAAGCAGGTAATCGACCATCCTTGAATAGAGGCCTGTAGTCCAAAGTTCCGTAGCGAAAAGTCATGGATGCTCTGGACTTTCGAGACCATTCTTTGATTTTTGTTCTCGCTTTGAAGTTTGGTGACTTTGCTTTTCTGATTGGCGAGGTTCTGGACAGTCGAACTGTTCCGGGAGATAGTTCGATTCGATGTGTATTTCGATTATCGCCTTTGACATATGAAGGCGACTCCCCAAAGGTCTCAATCGACCTATTTAGTGCTTCCTCTGATACGAAGCCATCAAATAGGTCTTCGCCACTTTTGGAAGAAATGACAAGCCCGGAATCGTCTGATGATTGATTTTCCATACCCGCGCTATCGGCCTGGGTGTGCCGTGTCAGGGCGCGTTAGCCATTTCGCGCCTCATTCGCTCGCTTCACAGGCTTGTTTCGCTCGCTCTCTCGACTTGTCTGGCACGTCCCTGACACGCAAAGAAGGCGAGACCAGAGGTCTCGCCTTCACCGTTTCTGCGTTCTTCACTTTTTGCCTCGTGAGTCAAGCCTCACTTCGGCCTTTTGGGTATCTTCGGAGTTTCCGGCGGCGCAGAGGGGACTGCCTGCCTTCTCACGACCATTCTCAACTCCACTGAGAAACATCCCCAATGCCCAAACCAACGGCTATCGTCTAGCAGTGCAGAGCCTTCACTTTGAAAAGTCACTTCGGCGTGCTTGTCCGCCCACTGGAGAAAGGGCGCAAACTCTGCTGGAGGTAATGGCGCTATGAAGATGAAACCACCACTGATTGTGCCTTTGAAGTAGTAGAGGGGTGGGACACGTCCCTGTGCTTGAACCCAGTAATCAGCCCACAACCGGAACACAAGTTGTGGAGTCGTGTAGAACTGGTTTGCCCATGTTATCTCTGCCATCACTAAACCTGGACACCAGAAATCTGGAACGACCAAGAGGTCTTATCACTTTGGGCTTTTGACCATTTTCCACCTGCGAGCCCTATCAACTTGATGGGAGTAAGTTCCGGGATGTTACGAATGGTTTCCGCTTCTTTATTTGTAGCAACCAAAGTAAAACTTTCGGTTGCCTGGGCATTTCCTTGATATTTCACAAGCGCCGATACGACCCAAACGGGCCTTCCATCCTTATCCGTCTTCTGGACATCCTCAGAGCCAATCCGCTCCGTCTTGGGACTGATGTCCAGGTATCTCACGCTGTCAAATAGGTTCGGCGCAAGTGGTAGGTAGTAGCCATAAGGAGCCATTTCATTTCCTTTCGCCCAGACACCTTGTCTGCGGCGAAATGGCTATCGGCTTGACTTGTTTTCGGGTTGGCAAAACCAAGTTCGAGCCAGGCCGATAGGCGGGGTTAGGCGTTCAAAAACACGAGCACAGTCGGAACTTTGGCACGTCCGAAGTAGCGAGATTTTAGACAAGCGATTAGCGCCTGAACTTTGTCAGCGAGAGGTGTGAGGATAGAAGTGACCATTGGGGGAACAGTGAAAGATTTATCTACGGCAGGTTCTATCGCCGCCATATTGGGTTTTGCCTTGGGCTGCTGGGCAGCCTTTAGGCGACTTCATCTGGTGAAGATTGAGGTAAAGCCAGTAATCAGCGACAACTTCGGAGAGAACAAGGTGGTTGACTGGAAGGTGGATAGGCAAACTGTCCGGGACATTCTTGAAGAGTTCTACGATTCCGGAGATAGGGCATATGGAGCAGATGCCCAGTTATATCTCTGGGTGAGATTGACGGTAAGAGGCCTATCGCAACTAACCCTTGAGAAGGTTCAGTTTTGGGATACACGTTCAAAAAGAATAGTTTGCCAGCGAAAAGCAAGCGGCATTGAGAGAGTCAAGATAGTCCCAGGTGAAGACCATTCTGACTGGAAGTTTTACCTGGATGAACTAGACAAAGAGTCTCAGAATGTGTTCTCCAAAGACCCTTCATCTTTGCGATTGCGAGTTCGATTCATAAAGGCCAATGGAAGGACTATCCGTAAACTTCGCACGATTCCAAACAAAGGGCTAGCGAATGTCGTAAGTCTCTTTGCGGAGGAGAAGGAGCGACTCGAATCCGAAAAGCGGCCCGGTGCCCAATAAACTCAACAAGATGGCGTAGAAAGATGGCGTATATGAAAACTTCTAAATGGAAGATTTGCCTAAATACTGGGAAGTAGGGGCAACAGTTCGTTCCACCGATTCTCCGCGTTGAAACCACAACCTCGTCAAATCATTGAACTGACGGGGTTGTTTTGTTTACTTTTTATCCTTGATAGCTTCCGCGGCAAACCACAAACCAACAGACCAAGGAATCAAAACACTCGCGATGCTGATGAACAAACCAATCAGTGTCTTTGGCCCGCCATCCTCGCCAATCCAAACCAAAAAAGGTAGGTATGCCATGCCGATGGCAAAGAACAAGACAGCCAACAATCCGAAAATCACCTTAGATATTGATTTCATACTTAGAGCTTAGGATCACAAGCACCCGAAGTTCTCGGGAATAGTTTTTAGTCAAGGGGTCTTTACTTAAATAAACGGAGATTCAAATGACAGTTAAACCTCACGGAATTCACCATGTGACAGCGATTGCTGGCGACCCCCAACGCAATGTTGATTTCTACACCAAAGTTCTTGGCCTTCGGCTCGTTAAGCAAACCGTCAACTTTGACGCGCCACACGTCTGGCACCTCTACTACGGCGACGAGCAGGGCTCGCCTTCATCCATATTGACCTTTTTCCCATGGCCGGGGGTTACGAAGGGTAAAGACGGTGCGGGCCTTACCACCGCAACCGCATTCTCGGTACCAAATGACTCACTCGGGTTCTGGGGAGGTCACCTTGCTGCGCTGGGCATCGAGTACAGCCGCGGCACAGACTCAGAATCAAACGAGCTAATTGAGCTCCATGACTTTGATGGACTGCGGCTTCAACTCGTGGGCACTCACGACGATCAGCGTTCGGGCTGGGATGGCGTTGGCAGCATTCCGGCAGAACACGCTGTCAAAGGTTTGCATGCGGTCGAGCTATCTCAACGAGCCATCGAACCGACAGCAGCCATGCTTGAAAACTTACTCGGCATGAATTTCACCTCAGAAAGAGGAGACCGGGCTAATTTTTCAATGGGAGCCGGTGCTTCGGGCACCAAGGTTGAGGTGCTCGCGGGCGTCAAAGACCGCGGATTACAGGCTGGCGGAACTGTGCACCACGTTGCATTCAGCGCCCCTGATCTACCCACCATGGAACTATGGCAACATGAACTACTCGAACGAGGAGTCTCAGTGACCCAAATTATGGATCGGCAATACTTCAAGAGCATCTATTTCAGAGAGCCCGGTGGAGTCCTATTTGAAATCGCCACCGATGACCCGGGGTTTGCGACCGACGAACCACTGCTCGAATTGGGTAGATCTCTGAAACTTCCGCCCTGGCTTGAGCCTAGCCGAGCCCAAATCGAGGCCAGCCTTCCACCGATTGCGGTGAACGCTAATGTCTAATCGAGACCTCAGCCGTCCACACGTTTTTGAAGCCGGATCCAATAACCGCGTTCTCCTTCTGCTGCATGGCACCGGAGCCGATGAACGAGACCTGCTGGGCTTAGGCAATGCTCTTGACCCGAATGCGGCTTTGCTCTCCCCCCGAGGTATGCACCTTGAGGGCGGCATGAATCGCTTCTTCGAGCGATACTCTGACGGAACATTTAATGAGCAATCCATTGATCTAGCGGTCGATGAGATAGCTGAATTCATTTCAAATGCCAAAGAAGAATATGGATTGGCCGCTAAAGAATGGATCGCTGTTGGTTTTAGCAACGGAGCAAATACGGCAGCTGCCATTTTGGTGCGGCGACCTGAATTACTTGACGGTGCAGTTCTTTTCGGTTCGACCCAGCCCTACAAGGCAGTGGAACTTACAGACCTAACCGGCAAAAGAATTTGGCTCGCAAACGGAGATCAAGACTTTTATGCTCCGACCGAGGTCAGCGAGCTCTGGGTAAACCAGCTTCGAGAACATGGGGCTTCGGTAAAGTGGCTTAGGCATCCGGGTGGCCACCAAATTGCCTCAATGCACGTGATTCAAATTTCTGAAGAACTTGGTTAGCGCACTACACCGAGATAATTCAGATGTGAATAACGCCCTGGATGCAGGTGACGGTGGCGCCACCGACCCAAACCTCGCCTGCGCTATCTTGCGATAGCGAGATTTCACCGTTTCGACCTAGGCATTTGCCTTGTCCAGCCAGATAACCTCCAGAGGCCAGGCCACTGCGAAATAACCACTGCGCCACACTGGCATTTAGGCTTCCGGTTACCGGATCTTCAAAGACGCCAATTTTGGGTGCAAAAGCACGAAGTTCAAAATCTTTTTCACTGCCTGTTGGGTAGGCGCCGACCACACCCAACATCAACTCTGTCCCATCCTGAAATTTAGGCTTCAGGCTCAAAACCTGTTCTGCGTCTTTGAGCAGCACGGCGACCCAACCCGGCCCGTTGTCGACCCATTGATGATCAAGAACATCGTTCTTCGAAATGCCCAGGGCTAAGACAACCTCATCAATAAGCTCCGTTTCGAGGCCTCCTGAGCGAATGGTTTTAGGAGCCTTGAACGAAAGCTGACTTTGAGACTCACCTCGATTAATCTGCTTTAGTGTGACTAAACCGGCACCACACTCTTGAACCAATTGACCTTCGGTTTTCGGCACGCCGCCGTTCTCTAGCCACGCGTGAGCTGAGCCTAGGGTTGGGTGTCCAGCAAATGGCAATTCGCCACCGGGAGTAAAAATACGCAAACGGTAGTCGGCACTGGAATTTGTAGGTGGCAATAAAAAGGTTGTCTCAGAAAGGTTTGTCCACGATGCCAGCTGCTGCATTTGTTGATCAGAGAGACCATCCGCTTCGAGCACTACCGCAACAGGATTACCGAAGTAGGGAACACTCGAAAAAACATCCACCTGTACAAAATTTCTTGATCTGATCGCCATCTGTAGTCCTTGAAAAATCTCTAATTCCGCTTACTCTAAGGCCATAAAATTCAGACATGCCTAAGTTTGCAAACTTTGACGACTTTTATGACTCGCTTCCAGAAGATCAGCGAACGGCCACCGAAAGGTTTGTCGATCACGTGGCGAAAATGCATCCTGAACTGGAACTTGTTTTGGCCTGGAACCAACCTATGTTTCGCCAAGGCAAAAAGTACTTGATTGGTTTCATGCCCACTAAAAGGCACATCAACCTGCTCACCATCTCTGATGCTGCAGTGACACATTTCGCCTCAGACCTGGCTGAATATCGTCATGGCACAAGATCGATTTCACTGCCCTTTGACTGGCAAATTGATAATGACCTAATTGAAAAATTAATAGCTTTTCAGGCCCAATACGAACCGTGCTGAGAGAACCATCCCGCGACGAATACCAGCTATTTTGGGCTTTAAACGCCTCAGCGCCGTCAATAAACTTTCGCTTATGCGATTTGTAGACCTATCTGTACACCTCGATAACGAGACCCCACTTGACCCTCCTTTCTTGCGTCCGAAGATTGAATACAAGGACCACCAAGAGGGCCTGCAAGACATGTACAAGATGTATGGCATCACCGCCGAGCAGTTGCCCGATGGTCAGGGCCTCGCTGCAGAGACTGTTCAAATCACCACCCACTCAGGTACCCACATTGATGCCCCATGGCACTACCACCCAACCCAAAATCACGGTGAAAAAGCCTGGACCATCGATGAGGTTCCACTCGATTGGTTCTTCCGCAACGGTGTGAAAATCGACCTTCGTCACCTACCAAACGGCACCATTGTGAAGCCACATCACATTGAAGAAGCTCTTGAGAAAATCAATTACAAACTTCAGCCATACGACATTGTTTTGTTCCACACCATCGCCTCATCAGCTTTTGGTCGAGAAGACTTTATCGACACCGGCATCGGCTTCGGCGATGAGGTAACCATGTGGCTCACCGACCAGGGCATCAAGGTGGTTGGCACCGACGCGTGGGGCTGGGACCTTCCGGTATCGATCGCTCGCAAACTCTTCGAGGAAACCGGCGATGCATCGCTGGTTTGGGATGGCCACAAGGCCGGCCGAAACGTTGCCTACTGCCAGATTGAAAAACTTCACAACCTTGAGTCAATTCCTGCATTGGGCTTCACCGTTGCGTGCTTCCCAACCAAGGTGCGTGGAGCATCTGCCGGCTGGACTCGCGCGGTAGCAATCTTCGACGAATAGAATCTCCTAGAACAAGGAGAAACATGGCGGCGAAAGCATCGAAAGACAGCACTTTTAGCGACGTAGAGCGCAACGCGATGAAAGAGGCTGCGGCCGAACGCCGTAAAGCAGCCAAAAAGATGACCCCTGCCGAACAAGAGGCCGAGGTTGTTGCGAAAATCGAAGCTATGGCGCCGGCAGATCGAGCAATCGCAGAAAAACTGCACGCTCTGGTCAAAAAGATTGCCCCAGAATTGCAGGCGAAGACCTGGTATGGCATGCCTGCCTACAACAAAGACGGTAAGAGCATCCTGTTTTTTCAAGATGCAGGGAAGTTCAAAGTTCGTTACTCAACGGTTGGGTTCAATGAACATGCAAAACTCGACGATGGTGCTCTCTGGCCGACATCTTTTGCAATTTTGAAATGGGATGCTGCAATCGAAAAAGAGCTAGCAGCCCTAATCAAAAAAGCAATTAGCTAGCCAACGCCTTCTGAATTCGCTCGAGTGAAACCTTTTCTGCGGTGCCGAGCGGTTGAGCAAAGAGACTGATTCTAAATTCTTCAAGTAGCCATCGAGCAGCCAACAGGTTGCTAGCGGCGTTCGAACTTGCCGGCAATTTCCCGCCCGCAAATAGATAAAGGCTGAGCGCTTGGTCAAACTGAGCAGCCGCCTGACGATCGCGCATCACATTCTCGCTAATTCGCTCCAGCCGGTAGCTAATTCCCTTTAGGTAAATAATCAACCTCGGCAGTCGCGCAAGACCGGTTGCACTTATGAAATTAGGTTGCAATAGCTGTTCGACGTGTTCGCGCTCTGCTGTCAGTTCAGCTAAGAATTCGAATGACTTAACCGCTGAAATTGACTTCTGTGCCTGGGCGGCGGCAACCGCTATTTGAGCTGCCAAAGCTGCCACTTCAAAACATCTATCGACAATTTTCGAAGATGCAGTTGAGCGAACGCTCTCAAATTCTGCTCTGCTAAAAATCAATCCATCCGATTTTTGTTGTCTCAATTGATCTTCCAGAATTGCGGCCAGTAAATCTGAACTGAATTCGGCAAAACTGGCGTAAGGCAGAGCGGCAATGGCTAGTCGCTCATTTTGGGTCAGATGTTCGCGAATGTATTCGGCAGGGTTGGCAATAGTTTTTGCGAGCAGAGCCACGACCCCGCGGGGATGGTTTTCTCGCTGCTTTTGTTCGGTTGCATAAACCCGAATTCCCACCTCGCCGTTGACCAAAGTTAGCGCAGGAAAACCTCGAACCAAACTTTTTCCCTGCTGAGTTTCGATGCTCCTGGGTAAAAGGTCAAAATCCCATGCAGAAAGTGCATCTCGCTCCAGCGGAGAATTTGAAGCCTTGGCTACCTCTGCAACTGCAGTTTGGCTCTGTTGGGCTAGTTTTTGCTGCAGTGCATGAAGATCAGTACCTAAACCAAGAGTTCTTCCCGATGCATCAACCACGCGGTAGGTCATTTTTAGCGCATTGGTGAGTTTGGTTAGGTCAAAATCTGTTGCATTTACCCGAACCCCGCTCAGTTTCTGCAGGGTTTGGGCCAGAACTGTCAGAAGGTTGCCAGTCGGCTCGTCTGGCAGTACGGCGAGCGCCTTTTTTGCCCAGTCGGCTGCTGGCACAACATTCTTTCGAATGTTTTTTGGCAGTGACCTAATTAGTTCGGTGACCAACTCTTTGCGAAGCCCAGGCACCAACCAGTCGAACTCATCTGAAGTTAATGCCGCCAAAATTGCAACCGGAACATCTACCGAAACGCCGTCATCTAGAGCGCCCGGATCGTAGCGGTATCGAAGTTTCAGCTGTTGGCCGCCGTGCTGCCATTTAACCGGATGCTCAGCTTCATTGAAACCGTCTTGTTGCTCACCCAACAGATCTTCTCGGGCCATAGTTAGCAACTTTGGGTTTTCGTGCTGTGCCTTTTTCCACCAGCCCTCAAAGCTGCGAGTCGAGAAAACCTCGGCTGGAATTCGCTCGGCGTAGAAACGATAAATGTCATCTTCATCAGGGGCCAACTGCGGCTTACGGGCCCGCTCTGCAGCTGCCTCGAGCTGTTTAATCAGTGAGCGATTTGCTCGATCAAATGCTTGCTTTGAATCCCATTCGCCATAGACCAATGCGTGACGAATGAAAAGCTCACGGCAGTAGCTCGCGTCAATTCGCGAATATTGCATCCTGCGCGAGCTTATGATTGGCACCCCAAAAAGGGTGACGCGTTCGTATGCAACGACCGCACCCTGAGACTTTTCCCAATGCGGTTCACTGTAACTGCGTTTACACAAATCACCGGCAAGTGACTCAGCCCAGGCCGGATCAATCGATGCGTTCATCCTGGCAAATAACCGGCTGGTCTCAACTAGCTCAGCGCTCATAATCGCGGCAGGGGGTTTTTTGGCTAGGGCAGAACCAGGGAAGATTACAAACTTTTTGTTATTCGACCCCAGGTACTCGCCGGCAACCTTAGGGGGTTTTGAGCCTGAACCTCGCGCCAGATCGGCACCCTTCTTGTCAGCAACTTGCCTCAACCCAATTTGACTTAGCATTCCTGAGAGCAGTGACCGATGAATTCCATCCGGATCTATTTTTGGATGACCGTATTCGAGCCCCAGGTTCTTTGACAAAGAGCGAAGCTGACGGATTAGATCTTGCCACTCACGGATGCGCAGATAGTTCAAATACTCGCTTTTACAAAGGCGCCTGAAACCTGATGATGAGAGTTTTTCTTGCTGGTCCTCGAGGTAATTCCAAAGGTTGAGCATTGAAAGGAAATCGCTGGTGGGGTCTGCAAATCTGGCGTGCAGCTGATCTGCCTGCACTCGCTTATCGAGAGGTCGCTCACGCGGATCTTGAATAGTCAAACCGGCGACGATAATCATCACCTCACGCACAACACCGCCTGCTTTTGCGGCGAGCAGCATTCGAGCAAATCTTGGCTCGATGGGAAGCCGAGATAGCTCGCGACCTATTTTGGTCAACCTCACTTTTGAAGAATCAGAAACTTTGGCCTCGATGGCTCCCAATTCAATGAGCAGCGACAGGCCGTCTTTTACACCGCGAGAATCTGGCGGTTGAAGAAAAGGAAACTTAGAAATGTCTCCAAGGCCGATGTTTGCGGCCTGCAGAATCACCGAGGCCAAGTTCGTGCGCAAGATCTCTGGGTCAGTGAACTCGGGGCGAGCGTTAAAGTCATCTTCGCCGTAGAGCCGGATGACCACACCTGGGCTGGTGCGACCGGCACGCCCTGCTCTTTGGTTTGCGCTGGCCTGCGAAATCGCCTCGATTGGCAGTCGTTGCACTTTTGCCTTGGCGCTGTAACGAGAAATTCTGGCGGTACCGGTGTCGATCACGTATTTGATGTTTGGAATGGTCAGTGAGGTTTCGGCCACGTTGGTTGCCAAAATTATTCGACGGCGAAGCCCGGCTACCTTGCTTCGCTCGAAAACTCGATGCTGCTCAGCGGCACTGAGCCGTCCGTAAAGCGGCAATACTTCGGTGGCTTTCATCAGCAACCCGCCAGTTATCTGACCGGTGATGGCGTCTTGGGCATCTCGAATTTCGGATTCACCCGAAAAGAACACCAAAACATCGCCGTCAGGCTCTGCCTCGAGTTCTTTCAGTGCCGAGAGAATTCCGTCAATATAATCTGCGGCCTTGGCCTGATCTTGCTCGGTATCGACGTCGGTGTCGTCAGCCTGTTCACGAGTAATTGGTCGATAACGAATCTCAATTGGAAATGTTCTGCCCGAAACCTCAATCACTGGAGCATCATTGAAATGGCGACTGAACGATTGCGGATCGATGGTTGCCGAGGTGACGATCACTTTCAGATCGGGGCGCTTTGGCAGCAGTTGCTTCAAATAACCGATCAGGAAGTCGATGTTCAGACTTCGTTCATGTGCCTCATCAATAATGATGGTGTCGTAAGCGCGAAGCTCACGGTCATGGTTGAGCGCGTTTAGCAAAATACCGTCGGTCATTACCTTGATCTTGGTAGCCGCTGATGCCCGATCGGTGAATCGCACCTGGTAACCGACCAGGTCACCAATTGGTACTGAAAGTTCTTCTGCAATTCGCTCGGCGACCGAACGGGCGGCAATTCGTCGGGGTTGGGTATGCGCGATGCTTGTTCGGCCGAGCTCCAGGCACATCTTGGGCAGCTGTGTGGTTTTACCAGAACCGGTTGCACCCGCAATCACCACGACCTGATGATTGGTGATTGCCTCGCAAATTTCGTCTTTGAGCTGACTAACCGGCAAATCAGCCGGATATTTGATCAGCTTCGCATCCATTTTTAGAGAGTTTTGTAAATCTAGTTAAAACGTTCGGACCAGGTATCAGGTGGGCCCAGCCAGAGCAGCCCGCTGAAAATACCAACCACTAGAAGAATCAGCACGAGAACCAGCAAAATTGGACGGTTGATGAACCAACGGAATAACCGATCGAACCAAAATTGGTCGCGTTTATCTTCACTTGCTGTCAGCCTCCAATCGCCAACCAGTCGACCGCTTCGCTCTACAGAACGCTCAAACGGGATGGTTGCATAGGGCACAATCGCTAGAAAAATGGCGAGCAGAGTGCGTCCAAAACCCCAGCGCTGGTTTACCCCAACCAGGGCAGCGGTAACTCCGTAGCCTAAAAATACGGCTCCGTGCACTGAACCAACCACAAAAAATAGTGCCTGATCAACACCGACTGTGGCCCTCAAGACCAACCCTGTAATTAACAGTGTCCAGGTAACGGCCTCGGCAAACGCGAACGCCTTGTAAAGCTTTTTTGGGGAAGAAAACAACATATTTCAACTCTAATTGGCTGACCTAATTCGCATAGCCAAATAAACCTTGTAATCTTTTCAAGACTCAAAAACGGGATGAGATAAATGTCTGAATTCACATTTCTAAAAGGTTCTGCCGACTGGTGGCGTCAAGCCGTGGTTTATCAGATTTACCCCCGCTCATTTGCCGATTTCAACGGTGACGGCATCGGTGACCTCAAAGGAATTATCAGTCGTGCTGACTATCTAAAATCGCTGAACATTGATGCGGTTTGGTTGAGCCCGTTTTACCCATCTGCCCTGGCCGACGGAGGGTATGACGTCGACGATTATCGAGACGTAGACCCTCGAATCGGTACCCTAGCCGAGTTTGATCAAATGATTGATGCCCTGCACAAACGCAACATTCGGGTAATTGTCGATATCGTTCCAAACCACTGCGGCTCAAACCACGTCTGGTTTCAGGCGGCTCTGCGCGCGGGCAAAGGTTCGCCAGAGCGCGACCGCTTTATTTTTAGGGATGGCCGCGGCGAAAACGGAGAACTACCGCCGAGTGATTTGGCAAGCCACTTCGGCCCTACCGGCTGGACTCGAATTGTCGAACCTGATGGCACCCCTGGCCAGTGGTATCTGCACCTCTTCGCCTCAGAGCAACCAGACTTCAACTGGAATAACCCTGAGGTTCAAGAAGATTTTTTGAAGACGCTTCGCTTCTGGAGCGACCGCGGTGTTGACGGTTACCGAGTCGACGTTGCCCATGCTCTAGCAAAAGATTTGGCCAACGGCCACCTGCCAGAACGCAAATCTTTCGATCTCGAAGTCATGAAAACTGACGGCAGCGATGACCTGTTTGACCGAGATGAAGTTCACGACATTTATCGTTCCTGGCGCAAGGTCTTCAACGAATACGACCCACCACGCATGGCTGTTGCCGAGGCCTGGGTGCATCCGCACCGACGACCTCCGTACGCTTCGGTTGAAGAGTTGGGCCAGTCTTTCAACTTCGACATGCTCGGAGCAGGTTGGAACCCAACGAAAATCAAGGAAATTGCTCATTACAACCTTCGGGTTGCCGCTGAAAACCACACCAGTACCACCTGGGTTCTTTCGAATCACGACGTCGTGCGTCACGCAACGAGATTGGGTTTGGCCGACGACTTCAACGCCTATACCTGGTACCGAGAAAATCGATTCAAGCGCGAGGTCAATGTCGAACTCGGGCTAGCTCGAGCCAAGGCATTCACCCAGCTACTACTTGCTCTACCTGGTTCTACCTACCTCTACCAGGGAGAAGAGCTTGGTTTGCAAGAGCACCTCGAAATTCCTGCGGAGCAAATGCAAGACCCGCAGTTTTTCAGAAACCCTGATGTTGGTTTGAGTCGCGACGGTTGCCGTGTTCCGCTGCCGTGGGCAAAGTCAGGGCAGTCGTTGGGCTTTGGCCCTGGCGGCAGCCACCTTCCACAGCCAGCCTGGTACGTCGATTACGCAGTCGAAGCCCAAGAAGGTAAACAGGGCAGCACCCTTGAGTTTTATCGTCGAGCGCTGAGGTTACGCACAGATTTGGTCACCACCGAAGAAATAACCTGGGTGAAGCATCTCTTCGGTAAAAATGTTTTGCACTTCAAGCGACCAAACGGATGGCAGTCGATCACCAATTTTGGCAGCCGCCCAATTCGACTTCCAAAGGGCAAGTTGCTATTGAGCTCGCAGCCGCTAGAGAACGGGAAGCTACCAGCAAACACAACCGCTTGGGTTAAGGGCTAGTTTTAGACCTGATGCTTAGACTCGCGCTCTAGTTTCGCTCCCTCAACATCAACGTCGGGGAGAATTCGGTCCAGCCACTTGGGCATCCACCATGCGGCCTTGCCGAGCAGTGCAAGCAGAGCCGGCACGAGCAACAGTCGCACCAAGAACGCATCCAATAGCACACCGACCGCTAGAGCAAACCCAATTGGCCGAATCATAACCTCGTGCGAGAAAACGAATCCGCCGAACACAGTGACCATGATTAGCGCAGCCGCAACCACAACCGAGCGGCTGAGGTGAACCCCGTAATTGATTGAATCCTTTGGTGACTTGCCATGTACAAACGCCTCTCGCATGCCAGAGGCCAAGAAGAGCTGGTAGTCCATGGCTAAACCAAACAAGATACCGATGGCGATGGTGGGTAAGAAACTGAGCAGCGGCCCCGGGTCATGAATGTCAAAGAATTCGCCGGCCCATCCCCATTGGAAGACCACAACCGAAAGACCGATGGTGGCAAAAATCGACAGCAAGAACCCGGCGCTTGCGACCAGAGGCACCAAAATTGAGCGGAACACCAAAATCAGCAGCAATAGAGAGAGCAGCAAGACGGTTCCCAAATAGAGCGGTAGCGCGTCAGCCAACTTTTTCGAAATATCAATATTGACCGCGGCCAAGCCGGTTACCCCAAAACTTGAGTCGGCCGCTCTGAGGTCGTAAACCAACTGCTCGGTAACCTCGGAGTTTGGGCCAGCGGTTGGAATTACTTGAAACAGCACTTTGGTCTCATCATCTGAAATTCCGCTTGGAACCACAGCGGCAACGCCACTCAGATTCTGCATTTTTTCTGCTGCATCAGCCTGAAACTCGAGCTGTTGAAGCTCTTCAGCCAGCGGGTTTGCAGAGTCAGCAACTACAACCAAGGTGCCGTTCGCGCCTTCACCGAAGTTTTCTGAAATCAACTTGTAGGCCTTATAGCTGGTTGAGTCGATTGGATTAGATGAGCCGTCAGGAAGGCCGAGCCGCAACGACTGCGCAGGCATTGCAGCCAGCAGTAAGACTCCCACTGTCACCAGTGCGGTCAGCCAGGGATGCTTAACTGAGATCACCGGCTTGGTCGAAACCTCAGGAATTGCTGAACCGCCAGGCTTCAGCTCACCTACGGCGGCACGCTCTTTCTTGCTGAGCACTCGCAGGCCAACCAATTTCATGACGGCAGGCATAAAAGTCAACGCGATACCGATTGACAGGGCGATTGCGACGGCACCCATGGTTCCCATGAGACCTAGAAAAGAAATGCCGGTTAGGTTGAGCGCAACCAGTGCAATGATCACTGTGAAACCTGCAAACAAAACCGCGTTACCCGAAGTGCCATTCGCAAGTGCGATGGAGTCTTCCAATTTCATACCCGCCTTGAGTTGGCTGCGGTGGCGGTTAAGTAGGAACAGCGAATAATCAATACCCACGGCCAAACCGAGCATCACACCAAGCACCGGCGTGGTCGAGGTCATCTCGATCACAGAGGCCAGAGCAAAAGTAGTGGCTCCAGAGATGGCTACACCTAGCAGTGCTGCAATAACAGGCAAGCCGGCACCGATGAGGGTGCCGAGCATTACGAAAAGCACAATCGCCGCAATAATCAGGCCGATAATTTCACCGATGCCAAGAATTGACCCGAGGCTTTGCACCAACTGTTGCGAATACTCAATCTGAAGTTCGTCACTCTTCAACTTGTCAATTACGGCAACGACCGCATCTTTATCAGCTTTCAGAACCGCATCCATCTGGGTGTCAAATAAAACGGATGCGATTGCGGTGCTGCCGTCATCGGAGACAGTTTTGAAATTAGCGACGGCCTGGCTCAGCCGTTTTCCAGCGGCAAGCAGCGGCGACTGCTCCTCCAACTCCAGCCAGCCCTCGTCAATTTTCTTCTGCGCTGTGACCAAATCGGTTTGCCCGCTAATTGCCTTAGCCTCGCCTGACTTCAACTCGGCAACTTTGGCAGCAATTGTTTTTTGACCGGCTAAGAGCTCAGCATTTTTCGCGTCGAGCTGCGCCTGCCCTGCCTCGAGTGCCGCCAAATTTGCTTTTAGTGGCTCGGTCACCTCGGCTGGTGCGCCAGCCGCCAGCGCTTGGTCAAGGCCAGCCTTTACCTGGGCAAGATTTGCAGCTATCTCTGCTTGGGCTTTAGTTAGTTCTTTGGCACCTTTATCAAGATCGGCCTGCGCTTTAGCCAGGGCAATTTTTCCATCGGCAATTTTCTCGAGGGCGTCTGCTAACTCAATTTTCCCCTGGTCAATTTTGTCTTGGCCGTCGGTTAGTTCAACAACCGCCTTCTTTAGCTCAGATTCACCCTCGACGAGTGCAAGCCGCTGGTCATTTAGGTCAGCCTGGGTCTCGAACGGATCAACAGTGTCGGCGACTGCGCTCAGAGACTTAACCCGCTCTAGCGTCTCTGCAATTGCTAGCTTCTGCTCGGCTGTGAAGTTTTTACCGTCTGGCCTATGAAAAACCACCTGGCCATTACCTCGACTGGCCTCTTTAAATGAGGTTTGCAGATCATCGATTACCTGCTGCGCTGGGGTTCCATCAAGGGTCACATTGCTGCCCAAGGTTGCGCCCGAAGTTGCGGCCAATGACCCAGCTAAAACTAGAGCCAAGAGCCAAGCGGTTACAACCTTCCAGGCGTGACGCAGCGAAAACTTACCTAATTTGTAGAGCAGAGAAGCCAAGGAATTATCCGATCGGATCGAAATAGAGTTTCATAAGGTTCAACCAGGCGACTGCAAAAGGCTTCCCGCATTCAGAAAGCTCACAGCTAATCTGGATTGTTTAGCTGGCAGGCTGGGGAGCCACCTGGCAATTTGTGTCGATAGCGCGCAACCAACCAGTAGCCTAGGGCAGCAATCCAACTGAAGGGTTTGGTTCGTAAAATTGCGCCCATGATGCGAAGAGGTTGTGGTTGCAGTTCGAGCAACTTTGCGAAGCACAAGTGCCCGGCATAGGTTTCGCCCGAAACTACAAGTTGAACCTTTGATTGTGCCTGGGCTTTAGTAAGGCCAAGTGCTGCCAGGTCGGCAAATTGCCAGGGAATGATCCGCATTTGCACACGACTGCGCTTCGAAACGTAATTTGCAGCTGTGGTACAAAAACCGCAGTCGCCGTCGAAGATCAGAATTGGTTTGTTCATTGATTAGCCAAATGTCGGCAAGACCACCGCGACCAACCAGGTAAATAGTGGGGCCAAAACGAGCGCCGGGAGCAGGTTGGCAACGGCAACCTGGCGCAGATTTAGCAATCTGAGTGCGATACCCATCAGCAAGATTCCACCGGTTGCAGTAATTGCTGCGATGTACTCTGCAGCGACAAAAGCGCCGGCAAAGAAGGCCAGTGCAGTTAGACCACCCTGCCATAAACCAACTGAAATTGCAGAAAAAGCAACGCCCCAACCGAGGCTAGCCGCAAATGCAATTGCTGCGAAAAAGTCGAGAATTGACTTAATGATTAGGGTCTCACTTCCCTGCCCCATGCCGTCTGACATTGATCCGAGAATGCTCATCGGTCCGATAGCAAAAAGCAACGACGCATTTACGAAACCAAGGATGAACCTGGCCCGCGCACTTTCCCCAGCCTCACCGCCGGCAAAACGTTTTTGCAAAGTGCCACCGAATGACTCAACCCGCTCATCGATTTTTAGCAGGGAACCAAGAATTCCACCAAATAAAACCGCGAACATCACGATGAAAAAGGCAGCGACTGAAGTCACTCTCGCGATCCAGGCCTCATCTGTGAGGGACTGCAAATTCAGCGCTGCAAGCACCAAAACAATTAGTCCGAGCGAATCAGTTACGGTCTGGCTTGTTTTGGGAGAAAGCCGAGAACCTATCAGCACGCCAAGGCCGGTGCCGAGCACGATGGTGACAATGTTTACGAGGGTTCCGAGGCCAATCATTCTTTTAGTCTAGGTCGCTTAGACTGCTGGAGTGTCATCGTCAACGAAGCCTTCTGCCATCTCTTTCATCGGCCTATTTCCGATCCTGCTAGCGGCGGTAAATATGCGCGCAGGCTTGGTGATGATAAGCCCGCTGCTTCCAATTCTCGAGCGCGAATACCAACTTTCACCATTCGCCCTGTCGTTTCTGAACGCTATTTCAATTCTCTGCTTTGGTGCGGCTGGTTTACTGATGCCTCTCACCAAACGAATCGGTGGCACCAATCGAATAATTTCGTTTGCCCTCTCACTGCTTACCGCAGGTGTTTTACTGCGCATGTTCGACGCAATTTTCACTCTTTACCTGGCCTCACTGCTGATTGGCGTCGCAATCGCAATTCTCAACTTCATGCTCCCGGTCTGGGTTAAAGAGAAGGCATCAGCAAGCGCGGGCTTAGTCACCGGAATTTACATCACGACGATGGGTTTATTTGCCGCCCTGGCTATTGCCACAGCGGTTCCGTTAGCTCAAGCTACCGACTTTGGTTGGCAGCTGGCGGCTATGCCCTGGTTCATCACCGGAGCCATCGCATCGGTTTTCTGGGCTTTCTTGGCCAAAAAAGAAGGGGCTGCTGCGGAAAGTGAAATTGCTGCGCCAACCTGGAATTTCATTAAGAACCCAGCTGCATGGTCAATCACAATATTTTTTGGCCTGCAGGCGATGCTCTACTATGGGCCGGCTACCTGGCTACCAACGATTTTGCTTGCACGTGGTTTCGAGCTTGAACTAGCTGGTTTGCTGGTTGCCGTGACCGGCCTGATCGGATCAATTTGTGGTTTGTGGCTACCCCACCTGTTAGCCAAACGGCCTGACCTAAGAGGTTCGCTGTTGGTGTCAGGCCTGCTAATGATGGTCAGCTTTGGTTTTATGGCCATCACCGAAGGCTGGCTGCTGGTTTTCTGGCTAACCGTGATGAGCATCAGCCTTTCAGTGGCATTTCCGCTGGCCTTAGTTCTTACCTCGAGCCGAAGCAATAATCCGCTTGACACCCGATCGCTGTCGATCATGGCTCAGTCAATCGGCTATGTCATGGCAGCTTTCTCTCCGGCAATTTTGAGCATCGCGTTCGATCTGTCAGGCGACTGGGCCGCTTCACTGCTCGTAGCGGCGGCACTGTCTTTGGCCATGGGTCTAGTTGGACTGAAGGCCGGTAGTGCCAGCAAAATTAGCAACGGCTAACTAGCCAGGCAAAACCGTCGACCAGCCACCGTCAACCATTAGGTTTGCCCCTGTAACATAAGAGGCGTCGTCGCTAGCTAAGAACATGGCACACTTGACTACCTCGATCGGGTCAGCAACGCGACCCAACGGAATGTGTTCCGCAATTTTTCTCATCGGATGATCGGCAGCCAACAGGTCGCCTTCGGTTGCCGGAGTTTGAATCATGCCCGGGCTGATTGAGTTAGCCCGAATTCCGAATTTGGAGCCCTCGGCTGCCACCTGCTTAGCCATGGCAATTACGCCGCCTTTGGTTGCAGAGTGGGCTATTCGATTATTGGTTACCGAACCGCTGACACCGGCCGTTGATCCCACCAAAATAACGTTTCCAGAGTTCCGCTTGAGCAATGGCCAGGCGTACTTAATGGGCAAGAAGACCAGGTCGAGCTCGTGCTGTAGCACCCAGCGCCACTCCGCCAAATCAGTTGATTCGATTGCGTTGAATTTGGTTGCGCCAGCGTTGGCGTAGAGAACATCTATTCCTGATTCAGTTCTGGCGATACTTTCAAACCAGCTTGCAGTTGCGGTTTCTTGAGTTAGATCGACATGACCTCCGTCAATGAACGTTCCACCTGCCGCCTTGACCAGTTCAGCAGTTTCAGCATTGGCTTCAGGGTTGCGGTCGCAACCGTAGACGCGTGCTCCTTCAGCAGCAAATTGCATCGCGGCAACTCGGCCCATCCCACTGCCAGTGCCGGTAATCACGACAACTCTGTCGCTGAATCGCATGGCTACCGCCCGGCCTGAAGCTGCAATTTATTGAAGAAATCTTCAACCATCAGCCTGGTGTCAACCTGTGTAAACACACGAATGTCGCGACCGCGATCTAGCGCGGTGTAATGTCCAGCGGCATCAATGGCAGGCGCAGGGCGGGTAATTGATACCGAACTAGCCGGTTGATTGGTGAGGGTGCTTTGCAGAGCGGTTAGTAGCACCAGCGGGCTGTCACCGAAGACCAAGACTTCACCAAGGTTCAAACCCACCGTGGAAACAAAATCGTCAACTTCTTCATACTTTGACCAAATAAAAGCACCAAGCTCGCTGACGTTTGCCATCCGGTTAATGACCTCCGACCGAGAAACCAGTGTGGTTGCGTAGGTAGTTTCGGGAACCTGCCAAATTTTTATGTTGCTCTGGTTGAAGACCACCTGGGCCGCATAAATATCTGCCGAAAGATTGAATTCGGGTTCAGTCTGGCCGTGTGTTTCATAGCCATGCCCGCCGATCCAGACCAGGGTAAGTCGATCTGCGATTGCCGGTTCACGAAGGTAGGCGCTGGCGATCGAAGTGAGTGAACCGCCACAGACCAGGAAGAGCGGAAAACTCTGGTCGCCGTTCATGGCCTCATCGATAATTAGGTCAACGGCCGGCGAATCTACTGGGTGGCTTGCCGAGACCATGCCCACTTCAGCGCCAACCACAACCCGAGTGCTCATGCCACAAAAATCAACTACCTGTTGAGCAAATTTCGCAGCCTCAGTTGATGGCTTCTCGGGTACCGGCCAGGGAACGTCTTTACGCAGGTGGCTGCCAATTACCCCTCGCACCTCGACCGATGGGGTGAGCAGCAGGTGTGCAAGCTGAACTAAACCGTCTGGGTCTCCCGAATAGTCGTTATCGCTAATAACGCGAATTCGAGGTTTGGCTTGCAGCTGGTATTTCAATTTTCGGCCTTTCGAAGAGGACGAGAGAGCCTAACCGACCGGAACGAAATCGAACCGGTCAACGTCAATGGCCCGCTGGTCGGCGGCTAGGTTGTGACTTGCCGAAAGCCTGACCTGATATTCACCGGGGGCAACGGTAATTTTTCCGATCACAATCTCTGACCAGTCTTCACCAGTGGCCGGAAATTCTGTACCTCGGTTGATGTATTGCTCGTATGACTGATTCTGATTTCCGTCGTAAAAGAGATGCCGACCGAAGAGCACTCGCCCGTTGAATTTCTCAGCGGCTCGATAACGCAATCTAACTTCGTATTCGCGCTCAACCCCGACTTCAAAAAGCACACTGACGCCGTACTCCTGAAGAGTGAGGCCGGTTACGTAACCGATTCCGCTGAAGTTTGAGTTATCTTGCTCAACCCGGGTGCCGTAAAGCTTGCCCGACATTTTCTCAGCAGCTGCCGCGTCGAGGCTGATCACTGTTTTTGTTGTGGCGGAAACACCGGATCTACTCGGCGTGAATGGGATGATCTTCCCTGCCTCGTCATAGCCAATTTCGTCAACCATCAGAGAGCGATTTGTTGCTTTACCAGATGCGAAAGCCGAGTGATAGAACGAATACCATTTGCCACGAAATTCGACCACCGAACCATGGATGGTTCCGCTATTGCCGTCGTATACGGGGATGAATTCTCCGCCTTGTACGTATGGTCCGAAGATACTGGTTGCGGTTGCGAATCGCATTCGCTGTGGCCACTCTTCATTTTCTAGGGCCGGATATGTCAGGTAGTAAACACCCTGATATTTGTGCACAAACGGGCCTTCATAACCATTAATTTGGCCGCTTACGTCAACTATGGTTTCGGTTTTCACCGACAAAAGATCATTATTTAGCTCGGCAATTAACACCTGGCCACGTCCGCCCCAAATTATGTAGGGCGTGCCATCGTCGTCAACGAAGAATGACGGATCTTGCCCCCAGTCGACACCTTCAATGAAGCCGAGGTTTTCAAATGGCCCCTGGGGTAAGTCGCTAACCGCAAGACCGGCTTTGAAGGTGCCCGTTTCTTTTTCAAAGGCGCAAAAAATTAGGTAGTAGCGCCCCTGCCAAAAATTGCAGTCATAGGCCCAGAGGTGGCTTAGCGCCCAGGGCACCGAATCCAGAGTCAAAATTCGCCCGTGGTCAATCCAATTAGCAAAGTCATCGGTTGATAGACAGTGGTATGACTTCATCGAGTCGTAAGAGTTGGTGCCCGGCTCGTCGTAGGTGACGTAAACATAGAGTCGATCATCAAAAACGTGCGCAGATGGATCGGCTGCGAAAATGTGGTCAACTGCCGGGTTTGGCACTACTAGTCTCCTGTAACTTCGAAAATCTTCACAGATGCGTCAGCGGCAACCACATGGGCTTTGGCCAGCTCACCCGATCGCAATCCGTAGGCCACCGGCTCGACGTCATTGTGGAAGTCGTATTCGACTGTGTCATCGCTCTTGCCCTGAACAATTAGTGCACCGCGACGCACATAGAGCGGCAACGAGAAGAAATCGTGTTGCTCGGTAAGCCAAATTCCGCCGGAAACCAGCTCGCCGGTGTAGAAGTTGACCCACTCTCCCTGAGGTAAATAAACCTGCTTGGTGCCGTCAGCGCTCATAATCGGCGCGACCAAAAGATCTGAACCGAGCATGTACTGCTCGTCAACGTGCCAACAGTTTCGATCTTCAGGAAACTCAAGAAACATAGCGCGGGCCATTGGCAAACCTCGGCGAGCGCCTTCCACTGCCTGGCTGTAAAGGTAGGGCATCAGGCGAGCTTTCAGGCGGATGAAATGCCTCGTGACATCAACTGCTTCTTCGTCAAACTCCCATGGAACTCGAACAGATTCATTGCCATGCAGGCGGCTGTGCGAACTGAGCGCACCAAATGCCACCCAGCGTTTGAAAACAGCTGGATCTGGCCTGCCCTCGAAGCCGCCGATGTCGTGACTCCAGAAACCGAAACCGCCGAGGCCGAGGCTCAAACCGCCTCGCAAACTTTCGGCCATTGACTCGAATGAAGATGAGTTGTCGCCACCCCAGTGCACCGGCATGGTTTGACCACCCACAGTTGCACTGCGGGCAAAAACCATGGCGTCATATTGAGAGTGCTCAAGCAGCAACTCATACACGGTTTGGTTATAGAGCTGGGTGTAAAGGTTGTGCATCTGTTCAGGGTCGCTACCGTCGTGATAGACCACATCGGTGGGAATGCGTTCACCGAAATCAGTTTTGAAGCAGTCGACACCCATGTCGAGAAGCGGTTTGAGTTTGCTCTGGAACCACTTGCGAGCGCCCGGGTTGGTGAAATCTACAATGGCGTTTCCGGCCTGCCAGAGATCCCACTGCCAAACCGAGCCGTTAGCTCGTTTGAGCAGATAGCCAAGCTCTTTCGCCTCGGCGAAAAGTGGCGAGGCCTGGCCGATGTAGGGGTTAATCCAAAGACTTACTCGCAAACCGCGATCTTTGAGTCGCTTGACCATGCCTGCAGGGTCTGGGAAAACTCTTGGATCCCATTCGAAGTCACACCACTGGTACTCGCGCATCCAGAAGCAGTCAAAGTGAAATACGCTGAGCGGAATCTCGCGACGTTCCATTTCGTCGATAAAACTGTTGACAGTTTTTTCGTCGTAGTCGGTGACGAATGAGGTTGAAAGCCAGAGCCCAAATGACCACAGCGGTGGCAGTTTTGGCTTACCGGTCAGATCGGTGTATCGCTCAAGGATGGTCTTTGGTTGGTCGCCGGCGATCACGAAGTACTCAACCGACTCGTCTTCGACGGTGAACTGCACCCGGCTGACGGTCTCACTTCCTACCTCGAACGACACCCTTCCAGAGTGGTTTACAAACACTCCGTAGCCTCGGTTAGTTAGGTAGAACGGGACATTTTTATAAGCCTGTTCGCTGCTGGTACCCGGGTCTTCGTTATAGATGTCGACAGATTGCCCATTCTTTATGAATGAAGTGAATCGCTCACCTAATCCGTATACCTGTTCACCAACTCCCAGAGAAATCTGAGCCCCGATGAATTTCCCCTCATCAGAGGTGGCGTAGATCAATGGTTTGTCGCTCTGTTCGGCAAGTTTCTTGCCACCACTTAGCCAGGTCAGCTTGAACGGACTTTTTTCAATAATGAGAGTGAGATCGCCTGAAGAGATTCTTACCGAATCATCATCTTCAACCACACTAAGGGTTTGTGGGTTTCGGTTGAGAGTGAAACCAATCGGCGGCTTGCCGCCCAGGTGATGGGCTACGTTTACCCCGATTACGCCGGCTCCTGGTGAGCTGATTTTGAGGGTAAACAGCGGGCTATTAAGGGTCTGCCCACGATGATCGACTTTCTTGACAGCGACTAAGGCATCGACGTGGTCTTCGAAAATGTCGAGACGTTGCAGTTGAACCGCTTTGGTAAGAGAAACACCCTCACGCAGAAGCCAAAAACCATTTGTGAATTTCATTTTTTCCTCCGCGTGAGGGTGTTGCTATTGAGTTTGTTTGCTACTTAGTAATTTTTAGAGGCGAACCAATGAAGAACCGCTCTTCTTGCGAGCTACCGCGTCAACGGTTGCTGCCAAAGCCAGTACTACACCGGTGACCACGAAGGTAAAGCCGGCTGGTAGACCCAGCAGACCCAGACCGTTTTCAATCATTGCGATTGCAAGCGCACCGACCACTGCCCATGACAAACGGCCCTTTCCTCCGAAGAGGCTAACGCCACCGACCACTGCTGCGGCCACCGCACTGAGCACAATAAATCGACCAGCCGATGACTCAACGTTTCCGATACGAGAAACGTTAAAGACACCACCAATGGTTGCTAGCAGTGAACAAATTACGAAAGCCCAGATGCGGACTGCGGCAACCTTAATTCCGGCGCGACGAGCTGCCTCAGGGTTTCCGCCGACTGCGTATAGGTGACGTCCATACTTCGTACGGTCAAGCACAAAGGTGCCAACGAATAGCAAAAACAACAGAATTGGCACAACTACCGGTACACCCTGAATCGGGTTGGTCGGCACTAGGTTTCGAGGAAGGTTTAGGTACCAAACTGCTGCGCCACCGAGAATTGCGATTGAGATGACCTTGGCCCACAAAATTGCAATCGGACGAACTGGAACACCCTGTGCTTTGCGGCGAGAACGATCCCATAGACCCATTCCTGCGGTGATGACAATGCAGATTGCCAGCATCAGCCAACCTGCCCAAATCGGCAAGTTCGAGTTCATTATCGCCTTCAGCTCAGGCACCTCAAGGCGAAGAACTCCGCCTGTACCAAGAACCAGCAGCATTACACCTGGGAAACCAAGCATGAAGGCCAGCGAGATAACGAAGGATGGAACACCTATCTTGGCCACGAACCAACCGATGGTGATGCCGGTAATAATTCCGATCGAAAAGCCGAGCGCAAATGCGAGGGGCCATTCCATTCCGCCATTGTTTAGCTTCACAAACACCGCCATGGCGGTACCGGCGGTTACACCTGCAGAAAGGTCAATTTCACCAATCAGAATTACAAACACCAACGCAGCGGCGGTGGTAATAAGAACAGCCGACTGCACGAACAAGTTCGCGATGTTGATGGTGGTGAAAAAGTAAGGCGATAAAGATGAGAAAAGGATGGTTAGAACGATTAGAGCCCCAATTGCTGGCAGTGCACCCACATTTCCAGCCTTGACAGACTGAATGTAGTTGCTGATTTGCTCCTTAATTGTGCCTTCGTAACCTGACTTGATTGGTACTGGGTTAGACATTATGCGACATCCTTTGCGGTCTTCAGGCCAGTAATGTAGCCAATTACATCGTTGTGGTTGGTGTCTTTAGTTTCGAGCTGTGCGGTCATGTTACCTAGGTAAAGAACCGCGATGTCGTCTGCAACTTTGAAGACGTCGACCAGGTTGTGGCTAATCATGATTACAGCGATTCCTTTGTCGGCAAGGCGACGAACTAGGTTAAGCACCTGCTCAGTTTGAGCAACGCCAAGCGCAGCGGTGGGCTCATCAAGAATGACAAGCTTCGCATCACGAAGAACTGATCTAGCGATAGCGACGGTCTGGCGCTGACCACCCGAGAGTGAAGAAACCGACTGGTGTAGAGACTTTACAGTTTTGACCGAAAGCGACTGTAGCGCCTTGTTGGCGGCTGCTTCCATAGCGGCCTCAGAAAGGGTTCCGCCCTTTAGCTCTTCACGGCCCAAGAACATGTTTTGAACGATGTCGAGGTTTTCGCATAGCGCAAGATCCTGGTACACGACTTCGATTCCGAGAGCAGCTGCCTGACGCGGCGAGGTAATTTCAACCGCTTTGCCCTCAAAGAAAACTTGGCTGCCCTCATCGTAAGGCTGAACGCCAGAAAGACCTTTAATTAGGGTCGACTTACCTGCACCATTGTCGCCAACTAGTGCGGTCACTCGACCAGGGCGGACTACTAGGTCTACACCCTTAAGCACATCAACTGGGCCGAAGCTCTTTTTGACGCCTTTTAGCTCGATCACCGAAGCGGTCATTTTGATTCCTATCTTGTCTAAAGAAAACCTGTGCGCCAGCGCGGTGCCGGCGCACAGGTCTCTTTTAGTTTTTTGCTATTGCTTACTGAACGCCGTTAGCTGCACAAGCCTCTGCAACCTCTGGGGTGCAAAGTGCCTCTACAGTTGCGTCGCCGTTAGCAACAACTTCCTTCACCTTGTCAGCGGTGACCACGATTGGGTCAACTGCAATGTAAGGAGTGCCGTCGTCTAGGGTCTTGTTGGCAGAAACTTCTTCGCCGTTCAAGATTGCCGAGATAACCTCAAGAGCTGCATCTACTTCAACCTTGAATGGCTTGTAAACAGTTGCATACTGCTTGCCTAGAAGAACGTTCTGTAGACCAGCAATCGATGCATCCTGACCTGAAACAGGCACGGTTAGGCCGTTCTTGTCAAGAATCTGGATGATTGATGCTGCGTTGTTGTCGTTTGGTGCGAGAACAGCGTCGACCTTACCGTTTACAGCAGTGAATGCCTGCTCAAAGTAGGTTCCGGCCTTGGCACCATCCCAAGTACCTTCCATGGTGAAGGCGGCCTTGGCACCAGCAGCGTCAAGAACGCTTAGAGCACCGTCTAGGAACATCTTGGCGTTACCGTCAGTTGGGTCGCCAGATGAGTAGATGATGCTTGCGGTCTTGATGTCTTTGCCAGCAGCAGCTAGACCGTCAACGATCATCTGTCCCTGAAGAGCACCAACAGTGAAGTTGTCGAATGATACGTAGTAGTCAGCTCCAGCGATTGGGCGGTCGTAAGCGATTACTGGAACACCAGCTGCCTTTGCCTTCTCGGTCACTGAAACTGCAGCACCCTGGTAGTCAACCAAAACCATAACGCCACAGCCCTTTGCAAGCTGTGCGTCAGCGATTGAGGCGTACTTTGCGGTGTCGCTCTGAGCGTTCTGGATGTCAGCTTCGAATCCAGCCTCAGTCAGACCAGCCTCTAGGGCAGGGCGGTCGCCTGACTCCCAGCGGGTTCCGCTGTCGGCGTCTGGCAAAATTACGCAGGCGCGGAGTGAGCCAGCTTCTTCAGCAGGCGCACAACCTGATAGCAACAGAGCTGCAGATGCAACAGCTGCCAATGAGATCAATGAAGTCTTCTTCATTTCTCTCCCTTCCTATTTGTTGTTGTTTCTGATCGGTCAGATATAACTCATCGCTGAGTTACTGATTATGTTGCCATTATCAACAAACCTAAAACAAACCGAAAGCACTGATTTACGCTAACGAATAGATAACGGCAAGATTACTTTTGGGTCACGAAGTTTGTGGATAGCGCAAACATTTGTTGGGCACCAGGGTTTTTGCTCGATGTTTACAGCAGTTAGATGTAAACCATCGGTTCGTAAATTGGGCTTTATTGTTAGCGCTAACCATCAATAAACATTGAAATCTTGCGATTTTTGCCAAATGGCTAATTTGTTGTTTATGCTTACAAAAATTCCCAAATCCGGAGTGAAAATGGTAGAGCGAACAAAAAATAGTTCCCTTGGGCGTACTCGAGAAGCCATGCGCCGCCATAACCTGTCAGCTGTCTTGAGATTGGTACATGAGGCGGGGTCAATTGCGCGATCCTCGCTGACTAGTCAGACTGGGCTAAACAGGTCCACAATTTCAGACCTAGTCGACGAACTAAAAATTCTGGGTTTAGTTACAGAGTCTGAGGCAACGGTCAGAGAAGGCATTGGTCGCCCTTCACTTGTGGTGAAGGCATCGACCTCGGTGGTGGCGTTCGCTGCGCATCCCGAAATCGACTTCTTACTAGTTTCTGCCGTCTCGCTGGACGGTCAGATAATTCGCCAAGAAAAACTGATTTATCAAGCACCTGTTGCCCCAATGCAAACAGTAAAAGACATCGCGAAGCTTGTCTATAAGATTCGAGAGTCTCTTCCCGGAGACAGCTTCATAGCGGGCCTTGGAGTTGCAGTGCCCGGTCAGGTGAGGCTATTCGATGGTGTTGTTAGGGAGGCCCCACACCTAAGTTGGATTGAGTTTCCGATGGTGCAAGAGCTCGAAAATCTGCTCGACATGCCGATTTACATAGATAACGATGCTTCGCTCGCAGCACGTGCTGAGCGAATTTTCGGTGCCGCAAAGTATTTTGACGACATCATTTACTTGTTCGGGGGGTCAGGTATTGGTGGCGGTGTCTTCAGCGGTGGAGTGCAGCTTCGCGGAACAACTGGCTACGGAGGCGAACTTGGGCACATCAAGATAGTTGATAGTGAAGCTGTCGACTATTCGGGACTACCTGGAACCCTAGAGTCAATTGTTCGCAGAGAAGATCTAGTTACTGCTCTGGGGCTTGAAAACGTCGATGACTTTCAGCTTGAAAGCGCGCTGTTATCGAAGCGAAATGAACAAGTTAAGGCGCTAGTGGAAAGACAGATCGATGCACTGGCGGTAGCGATTGCAAACTACGTCAATATCTTCAATCCGCAAATTATTGTGCTCGGAGGTTTTTTGCCAGCACTCTATTGGTACGACCAAGAGCGTCTGCTTGCCGGAATTGCCAAAGGCTCGCTTTTCGCTTCGCGTGAGGGGATCATCGTAAGGGTCGCCGAACTTGGAGCTCGAACACTATTAATCGGCGCGGCAGAGTTGCCTTTTAGCTCCCTAATTTCGGATCCCGCGGCATCTATGGAAACCAGAGAGATGGAATGATGACCAATGCAATTCGCCTAGTAATCGACAACGACTTCGGGGGCGACCCCGATGGTCTTTTTCAGTTGGCGCATCATTTTCTTTCCCCTTCAGTTGACATTCGCGCGGTAATTAGTTCGCATCTTCGGGCCGGAGACGGTTGGAATCAGACCGGCGACTCAGTAGCTGCCGGAATCAATGCAGTTCGTGAGGTTGCCGGTTTATGCGGTGTTGACGTTACGGTGTTGGCCGGATCACGGGAGCCGCTAGTCGATGTATACACCCCGCAGCCGTCAGCGGCACTCGAATTTCTCAAGGAAGAACTAGAGCGCAATGATGACCGTCGGCTTTACTTTGTCTGCGGCGGAAGCCTGACCCAGCTGGCTAGCCTGCAGCTTTCTAAGCCCAAGAACCTTGATCGGCTCACAGCGATTTGGATCGGCGGGCCAGAACACTCTGGCCATGCCTATACCCCACCGGGGGCACCTGCTCTCGAATACAACCTCGCCGAAGATCCAATTGCCGGGCAGGTGGTTTTTGACCACACCAACTACGCATTTTGGCAGATTCCGAGAAATGTGTATCGCCAAACTTTGATGTCGCAAACCGAGCTGGAAGAGCGAGTCAAACCCGAGGGTGAACTCGGCGCATATCTCTACGCGACCATTGAAAACGTGCGCAACTGGATTGGCGCAGAGGGCCACCCGCTGGCTGAAACCTACATCATGGGTGACAGCCCGCTGGTGCTGCTAACCGCACTGCAGTCATTTTTTGAGGCAGACACCTCGAGTTCTTTCTACGAGCTCCTGCCCAGCCCTCGGCTAAATGCTGAGGGGCAATATGTGCCGAACCCACACGGCACTCCCATCCGAGTTTATAAACAAATCGATACCCGGCTGATGTTTGAAGACTTCTACCTGAAGCTAAGAAAGCGTGCTCGAATTGCCTAAATTCAATTCTGATTTCATCTTTGGTGTAGCGACTTCGGCATATCAAATTGAGGGCGCCTGGAACGAAGATGGCAAGGGCAAATCCATTTGGGACACCTTCTGCGAAACCGAAGGCAAAGTTGCCAGAGGTGAGACCGGAAAGGTAGCCAACGACCACTACCACCGTTTCGAGAGTGACCTAGATCTGATTCGAGAGATCGGCGCAGGTGGTTACCGGTTCTCATTGGCTTGGCCGAGAATGTTCCCAAACGGTGATGAAAAACGCGAACAACGCGGCTTCGATTTTTACAACCGCCTAATCGACGGAATGCTCGAGCGCGGCATAAAGCCGTTTGCCACGCTTTACCACTGGGATCTACCCCAACCGCTGCAAGACATCGGCGGGTGGGAAAACCGCGAAATCACGAAGCGCTTCGCAGACTACTCAGCCGCGGCGGTTGAGGCTTTCGGCGATCGAGTAGAACACTGGGCGCCGCTGAACGAGCCCTGGGTATTCTCTTGGCTCGGCTACGGTAATGGTTATCACGCGCCGGGTGTTGCCTCTATAGATGCGGCTATTCGAGCCTCACACCACACTGTTTTGGCACACAACCAAGCCTTCAGAGCCATGAAGGCAGTAAACCCAACCATTAAAGTTGGGCCGGTTTTGAGCCAGATGAACCCAGATGTGGATGACATTTTTGATCCGGATCAAATGCTCGCCGCCCAAGTGATGGATGCCACGGGCAGCAAATTCTGGATGGACGGCCTATTCAAGGGGGCTTACCCAGATCTTGCCGTGAAACACTTTGGCAAAGCACTGGCCGATGTTGTGCAGGATGGAGACCTGACCCCGGTGGCCAACGATTGGCTGGGTATCAACTACTACTGCAATGCCAGAATCGGTCACCGAGTGCCTGCCGATCACCCCACCCGAGTGAGAATCATCGACGAGTTTTTGGGCTATGCCGTTGAAGGTGCTTCAGTGGGCAAGCTGACCGACATGGGCTGGCCAATTACCCCCTATGGGCTCGAAGACCTGTTGGTTCGCTGGACTCGCGAGTATCCAGATGTTCTGCCGCCGATGTACATCACCGAAAATGGTGTTGCTTACGACGATGACATCAATCAATCTGGACGCATCGACGATGCCCGTCGAATCGAGTATCTGAACGATCACCTTTTAGCTGTCTCGTCGGCAATAGAACGCGGAGCTGATGTTCGCGGATATTTCCAGTGGTCACTGATGGATAACTTTGAGTGGGCGGTCGGTTACGCCAAGCGGTTCGGCATCGTTCATGTCGACTACGAAACCCAGGTTCGCACCATCAAAGAATCGGGACGTTTCTACTCAGAGGTAATCAGGAGCCGCGGAGATAATTTGACCCGCACCATCACCGAGTTCGCTTAAGGTTTCCCGAGTTTCCTGGTTAGAGCCGACTGGGTGTCTGGTTAATTTTTAGCAAACTCCACAAAACACCTCGCTGAAATTCGCTAATTTGGTGGCATGTCTGAGAAAAAAGCCACAGTTCTGTTCGTTTGCATTCACAACGCCGGTCGCTCTCAAATGGCCGCCGGATACCTTCAGCATCTAGCCGGTGACCGAGTTCAGGTGCTCTCGGCCGGCACCGAACCAAAAGATCAGGTGAACCCATCGGCTATCGCGGTGATGGCCGAAGAGGGCATCGACATTGCCAACAACACTCCGAAGGTGCTCACCACCGAGGCGGTTCAAGAATCTGACTACGTAATCACCATGGGTTGTGGCGACACCTGCCCGTTCTTCCCTGGTAAGCAGTACCTCGACTGGCCGCTGCAGGACCCAGCCGGAAAAGGCGTCGATGCGGTTCGACCGATTCGTGATGAAATTCGCGGCCGAGTTGAGGCTTTGATCGCCGAAATCGACGCAAAGTTCTAAATTTCGCCAACTACTACATCTGGTAGCAACCAAAAACCTTCGACTTCAACCTGAAATTTGAAGTTTTGTCGTACCCATTTGCGAACATTTTTGAACGGATCTGCATCCGATTTGTATAAAACTGATTAATTTTTCGCGACACGCGCGCGGGCCTACCGGTTTTTCTGCATTTCGGGAGCATTATTTTCCAGCAATCACTAAATACACGAAGAATTTTGTGAGTAGCTACTACATCTAGTGTTTTATCTGCTATGTTGTACCTAGCGATTTCGCAGAGAATTTCATCAAAAAACGGAAAAATCGGGGGATTTTCCCACCGGGGACTCATAGGAGAGGGCCATGTCAGTAAAGGTATACAGCTTGCCGTCGTGCGTACAGTGCGACAGCACCAAGCGTCTGCTCAACAGCATCGACGTTGATTACGAAGAAATCGACATGAGCCAAGACCCGATTGCCCTCGAAATGGTTAAAACCTTGGGCTACACCTCTGCACCAGTGGTTATCGCTGGTGAAGAGCACTGGAGCGGTTTCCGCATGGACCGCATCAAGGCGCTAAAAGCTTCATAATGCGCCATGTACGACGTCGTTTACTTCTCTAGCGTTTCTGAGAACACCAAACGGTTCGTCGAAAAACTTGGCCTAACCTCGGTTCGTATCCCATTGAAAACCGAAGAGGCCGCAAGCTTCACCTACGATCGCGACAGCATTCTTGTAGTTCCCACCTATGGTTCGGGCGAAGAGAAAACCACTGTTCCGAAGCAGGTAATCAAGTTTCTAAATAATCCGGAAAACCGGAAACACATAAAAGGTGTTATCGCAACTGGGAACACTAACTTTGGCGAGTCTTATGGGCTAGCCGGAGACATAGTGTCAGCCAAACTGGGCGTTCCGCTGGTACAGCGGGTCGAACTGCTAGGAACCCCAGAAGATGTACAACAGGTAAAAGAAAGGCTGGCCCAGCTGTGGCAAACCAACTAATCGAGGTCGCAGACGACAACGGAGTAACCACCGGTGCAACCGGAATTGAAAGCGCACTCAGCTATCACGAGCTAAACGCCATGATTAACCTTTGGGACGCCGAAGGCAAAATGCAGCTCGACAAAGACAAGCTGGCCGTTCGCAAGTACTTCCTTGAGCATGTCAACCAAAACACCGTTTTCTTCCACAGCCTAAAAGAGCGCCTCGACTACCTGGTTGAAAACGAGTACTACGAAAAAGAGATTCTCGACATGTACCGCTTCGAGTTCATCGAAGAGCTCGAGAAGTTGGCTTACGCGAAGAAATTCCGCTTCGAGGCATTCATGGGTGCCTACAAGTTCTACACCGGCTATGCACTAAAGACCTTCGACGGCTCTCGCTACCTAGAGCGCTTCGAAGACCGCGTGGTTATGGTTGCGCTAACCCTCGCAGAAGGCAATGAAGCGATTGCGATCAGCTTGGTCGAAGAGATTATTTCGGGTCGTTTTCAGCCAGCCACTCCAACCTTCCTGAACTGCAGCAAGAAGCAGCGCGGCGAATTTGTTTCTTGCTTCCTGCTTCGCATCGAAGACAACATGGAATCAATCTCTCGCGGAATCAACTCAGCACTTCAGCTCTCAAAGCGCGGCGGCGGTGTGGCACTCAGCCTTTCAAACATTCGTGAGTACGGTGCCCCAATCAAGAAGATCGAAGGCCAGAGCTCGGGCATCATCCCGGTTATGAAAATGCTTGAAGACGCATTCTCATACGCAAACCAGTTGGGCGCTCGCCAGGGTGCCGGTGCCGTTTACCTAAACGCTCACCACCCAGACATCATGCGATTCCTAGACACCAAGCGCGAAAACGCTGACGAAAAGATTCGCATCAAGACCCTTTCAATCGGTGTGGTAATTCCAGACATCACCATGCACCTAGCCAAAGACAACGAAGACATGTACCTCTTCTCGCCTTACGACGTAGAAAAGGTTTACGGAATTCCATTCGGCGACATCTCTATCACCGAGAAGTACCAAGAGATGGTTGACGACCCACGCATCCGTAAGTCAAAAATCAAGGCTCGCACCCTGTTCGAGCGAATTGCTGAACTGCAGTTCGAGTCGGGCTACCCATATGTAATGTATGAAGACACTGTTAACAAGGCCAACCCAATCGAGGGCCGCATTAACATGTCGAACCTTTGCTCAGAGATTCTTCAGGTAAACACCCCAACCACCTACAACGAAGACCTCAGCTACAACCACATAGGTAAAGACATCAGCTGCAACCTGGGTTCGCTCAACATTGCAATGGTCATGGATGGCCCAGACTTCGGCAAGACCATCGAGACTTCAATTCGTGCCCTGACCGCCGTTTCAGATCAGTCAAACATCGAGTCGGTTCGTTCAATTTCAGATGGAAACCACAAGTCGCACGCAATCGGCTTGGGCCAGATGAACCTGCACGGCTACCTGGCTCGCGAAAAGATGCACTACGGCAGTGAAGAAGCACTTGACTTCACCAACATGTACTTCTACACCGTGGTTTATCACGCAATCAAGGCCTCAAACAAATTGGCCATTGAGCGCAAGTCTGCATTCCACAACTTCGAAAACTCGAAGTATGCGACCGGTGAATATTTTGACAAGTACACCGATGCTGTTTGGGCTCCGGCAACACCAAAGGTTAAAGAGCTGTTTGAGCAATCAAACATCGCAATTCCGACTCAAGAAGACTGGGCAGAGCTAAAGGCCTCCGTTATGAAGTACGGAATTTACAACCAGAACCTTCAGGCTGTGCCGCCAACCGGATCAATCTCGTACATCAACAACTCGACCAGCTCGATTCACCCAATTGCTTCTCGCATCGAGATTCGCAAAGAGGGCAAGCTTGGACGTGTCTACTACCCAGCTCCATTCTTGTCAGAAGAGACCTGGCCATACTACGAAGATGCCTACGAGGTTGGCCCAGACGCCATCATCGACACCTACGCGGTAGCAACCCAGCACGTTGACCAGGGCCTGTCACTAACCCTGTTCTTCAAAGACACCGCCACCACCCGCGACATCAACCGCGCGCAGATTTACGCGTGGCGCAAGGGTATCAAGACCATTTACTACATTCGCATCCGCCAGCAGGCTCTAACCGGTACCGAGGTTGAAACCTGCGTTAGCTGCATGCTTTAGAAGACAGAGGGAAAAGAAATGACTGTGAAGCTAATCAGCCGCCCAATCAACTGGAACCGCATCGAAGACCCAGTAGACCTAGATGTCTGGAACCGTCTGACCCAAAACTTCTGGCTGCCTGAGAAGGTGCCACTATCAAACGATATTCAGTCATGGGAAACTCTGCGCCCGCACGAGAAAACTTTGACCATGCATGTGTTTACCGGACTAACCATGCTCGACACCATTCAGGGAACTGTCGGCGCTACCAGCCTGATTGCAGATGCTCGCACCCAGCACGAAGAAGCGGTAATCACCAACATTGCCTTCATGGAATCGGTGCACGCAAAGAGCTACAGCTCAGTTTTCTCAACCCTCTGCCTCACCGCAGACATTGACGAGGCCTTCCGCTGGAGCGAAGACAACCCACACCTGCAGAAAAAGGCTGAAATCATCCTCAGCTATTACAACGGTGACGACCCGCTAAAGCGCAAGGTTGCCTCGACCCTGCTGGAAAGCTTCCTGTTCTACTCAGGTTTCTACCTACCGATGTACTGGTCATCACGAGCAAAGCTCACCAACACCGCTGACCTGATCCGTTTGATTATTCGCGACGAGGCAATTCACGGTTACTACATCGGTTACAAGTACCAGCAGGCACTTGCCGAGCAGTCAACTGCCCGTCAGGAAGAGTTGAAGGCTTACACCTACGACCTCTTGCTTGAGCTGTACGAAAACGAAATCAAGTACACCGCCGACCTTTACGACGAGATGGGCCTAACGGCTGACGTCAAGAAGTTCTTGCACTACAACGCCAACAAAGCGCTGATGAACCTGGGTTACGACCCGCTATTCCCTAAGGATGAGTGCGACGTAAACCCAGCAATCTTGGCCGCCCTGTCACCAAACGCTGACGAGAACCACGACTTCTTCTCTGGCTCGGGTTCGTCTTACGTAATCGGTAAGCACGAAGCGACCACAGACGACGACTGGGACTTCTAAGTTCAACCGGAAAATGCCGGGTAGCGATCTGTTGCCCGGCATTTTTTGCCCCTAAATTCAAGAAGAAGAGAGAAATCAGATGGATGGCGCACTGCTGACAGCATTTTTTGTCACGCTGGGCGCTGGCTTGGCCACCGGCATTGGCAGCACCATCGCATTTTTTACCCACCACACCAATCGAGCTTTTTTTGCGGTGTCGATGGGTTTCAGCGCCGGAGTAATGATTTATCTCTCATTTGTGGAAATACTTCCCAAAGCTACGAAGTACCTCGCCGAAGAAATGGGGCAAGATCCTGCGGCGGCGGCCCCCTCTGGCCTAGCGGCACTATTTTTCGTATCCGGCCTAATTTTGATGGCGATAATTGACAATCTGGTACCGAGTTCAACCAACCCCCACGAAAACACCGATGTCGAGCTGATCGGCGAAGACCGCTCACCCCGCCAAAACAAAAAAATGCTTCGCATGGGTCTCTTTATGGCTTTGGCAATTGCAATTCACAACCTGCCCGAAGGTCTAGCCACCTTCATGCTGGTGCTTGACGACCCTAAGGTCGGCATTGCCCTAGCTATAGCGGTTGCCATGCACAACATTCCCGAGGGCATTGCCGTATCGGTGCCGATTTACCATGCAACCGGTTCTCGCCTAAAGGCGTTTCGGTTGAGTTTTCTATCGGGGCTTGCCGAGCCAATCGGGGCCGTGGTTGGTTACCTGGTTCTGAGCCAGTTCTTGAGCGACTACTTGCTAGGGGCAATCTTCGCCATGGTCGGAGGCGTCATGGTGTTCTTGAGCATCGACACAATTTTGCCAACTGCACGCAACTCGGCGCGCGGTCATCTCACCGTTTACGGTCTAATCGCCGGAATGGCGGTTATGGCCGCATCGCTTTACCTTTTGAAAATTTAGGACGCGCCTACTGGTTGAAATTTCTCGAGCGGCAATTCGAGGTTAGTCGCCACTAAATATTTTGAGAATAGATATTTGTTGTCAAATGCTGCATAAATAGCTTCAAAATTTTGCCTCGAACGTAGCGCCGCAATTTCGCTTTCACCGTAGATGTGCGCTGGGTAATAGCCGGGGCGGTAAAACATCAGAAAGTAGTTTCCGCCCGGCGCCAAAAGTTGCTCGACGTTTTTGTAGCTCTCGACGTCAAAGTAAGTGGCGGCTCCGTACAGAGCCAGAATCGATCCGTATTCTTGCTTGGCAGAGACCGCTTGCTCAGCAAAGTTCTCGAATGTGGTTTCTACCGACGAGTAGCCAGGGTGAGCCTGATGCAATTTCTGCAACATGCCAGAGCTGGGTTCAACGGCAAAGATACTCCTTTGGCTCCAGCTCTAAATACTTGAGCGCCAATCCGGTACCTGCACCAAGATCTAAAACAGGTTTCTTAATTGAATCTGAGAACAACGCAAATAACTGGCGATCTTCAGCAACGAACTCTCCCGATGAGTAAAAGTCATCATAGGTTTCGGCAAATTCGTCATAAATTGCCTTGATTTGCATGTCAGTTTCGATCATGTTTTGACTATAGAAAAGGCCTCCTCTTTCGCCGACAGAATTACGAAATGTTTCGCGATAGGCTTCAAAGATGCAAGCCGGAGAAAAACAGAAATGGGTTCCAACCTTTCTAATCGCCGGTGTAATTTGGGGTTCCTCGTTTCTCTTCATTGAGCAGAGCCTGACCTTCTTAAGCCCAGCCGGTGTGGCATTTTGGCGCACATTTCTCGGTGCAGTCGTGCTGATTGCGGTAATTGCGGTTCGACGGCTCGAGTTGCCAAAAACCCTGCGCCCCTGGCTGTTGATGCTGGTTGGCGGACTATTCATGAGTGCAATTCCGGCGACTCTTTTTGGTTTCGCACAGCAACAGGTGAGCAGTTCACTTGCCAGCATCATGAATGCGAGTACACCGATTTTCACCGTGCTGGCAATTCTGATTGCGTTTCCTGCGGAAAAACCAAAGCCTCAGGTGATTCTTGGGCTGCTCATCGGCCTGGTTGGGGTCGGTGTGGTTCTCGGGGTCTGGTCTGGATTTGGCGAAAATGACCCGCTGGCTATTTTGGCACTGGTTGCCGCGGTTGGCTGCTACGGCTTTGGTTCACCGTTTATTCGAAGGTTTGTCGAACCGCTTGGCCTAAGTCGCGAGGTAGCAGTTTTTGGCCAGGTTTCAACCAGCGCACTGGTATTGGCACCGCTCTACCTAGCCGGAGGAGTGGCACACTCCACCCCAACCGCTGCTGCACTCGGCAGTATTTTGGCACTTGGAGCCCTCGGCACCGGCTTTGCCTACATTCTTTACTACCGCCTACTCGCCACTGTTGGTTCACCAATTGCCAGCGCTGTGACCTACATAACTCCGGTGATTGGTGTGGCACTAGGTATTTTGCTGCTTGGCGAAACGCTGACCTGGCATGAACCGGTAGGTGCACTAATTGTTATTGCTGGTGCTTACGTCGCTCAGCGCCGGCGAGGCTAACTTTTCTTGTGCGGCCAGTGCGAGGCTGCCCACTCTGCCTGAGCGGTAATCGATAGCGATGGGTTGACCCCAGGGTTGGCTGAAAGCGTGCTGCCATCCCAAATATGCAACCCGGGCACCCCATGAACCCTGAGGTGTCGATCAACCACTGAGGTTTCGGCCGAGTCGCCGATTACGGCTCCGCCGATGAAATGTGCGGTTAGCGGAATGCCGAAGGGTTCACCAATTACCGCGCCGGCAGTGCCGCCAATTTCTTCAGCAATGTCACGCGCCACCGAGTGACCAAGAGGAACCCAACTCGGGTTGGGTTGGCCATGGCCTTGTCTAGAGGTTAGTTTTTTGCCGCCAAAAATGGTCCTTTTTACATAGGTAACCAGTGAATTGTCGAGCGACTGCATAACCAAAAGGATGAGGGTGCGCTCGGGCCAGGTGCGAAGGTTGTAAAAACTCGGTAGGCGGTGAAGTTTTCTAAGTGTTGCGCCTACCAACCGAACCGGATTCGGTGCTTGGAGTCGCTTACCGCTGGCCAAAACACTCTGCAGCAGGCCCATAAACCCACTACCTCTTCCGTAGCGCACCGATTCAATGTGCGTATCGGCGCTTGGAAAAATGGATGAGGTTATCGCGACACCCTTGCTGAAGTCATTACGGTCGTTATCAGCAACCACCCCAAGCAATGATTCAGAGTTGGTTCGACTTAGATGGCCAAGCCGGTTGCTGATGCCGCTTAGTTTGCCGACGGCAACCGATTTTTGCAATAGTTTTGCTGTGCCCAGTGCCCCTGCGGCGACAATCACCTGGTCTGCGGTTATCAGGTTTGGGCGACTAGCGCCGCGCCTGTGGGTCTTTGAAAGCTGCAATTCGAATGGCACACCCCAAGCGCGGTTAGAAATTGATTTGACCGTGGTTAGATCCCAAATTTCAGCGCCAGCTCGCTCGGCTAAATAAAGGTAATTTTTTACCAGGGTATTTTTAGCGCCGTGTCGACAACCGGTCATGCATTCGCCGCAGTTGATGCAGGTTCTTCTTTTTGGCCCAAGACCAGAAAAATAAGGATCTGCGACCTCGGTACCTGGCTCAACGCCAGAATCTCCGAAGTAAACGCCAACCGGGGTGTACCGAAAACTATTCTCGAGATCGCGTTTTTTCGCGATCTGCAGCAGGACTTTGTCGGCGTCACTGTGGAACCGATTTTCAGTGACCCCCAGCATCTTTTCAGCCGTATCGAAGTGTGGTGCTAATACTTTCTCCCAGTCTTCGAGGCCTACCCAGCTGCCCGATTCGTAAAAGCTTTTTGGTGGCCGATACAGGGTGTTGGCGTAGACCAGAGAACCGCCACCTACGCCGGCACCCGACATGACCAGCACGTTTTTGAGCAGATCGATTCGCTGAATGCCCAGCATTCCAAGTTTTGGAAAAAAGAGAAACCGTTTGAGGTCAAACGAGTTTTTAGCAAATTCGTGATCTTCGAATCGAGCCCCGGCTTCAAGCACCAGCACTCGATAGCCCTTCTCTGTGAGTCGAAGCGCTGCAACCGAACCACCAAAACCTGAACCCACAACCACAACGTCATAGTGATTCATGATTCAGCGCTTCAGGCTCAACTTGCGATTATGGGTGGCGCAGCGGGCTAGCTGGAAGACGCTCTTGCTGCACCCAGCGTTGACGATATCCGGTGCTCGAAGACATCAGGTCAAGGAAAGGCTTGGCGTCAAAGACCTCTGGGCCGACTACACCTGCGCCTTGCCAAACTCCGTTGGCCATAAGCTCTAGAGCGATTAGCGGGTTGAAAGCCGTTTGCAAAACCACACACTGAGCATCGTATTCAGCCATGGTTTCAGCGTTATCGGCCACGTGATACAAGAAGGTGGCGCGATCTTTTCCGTCTTTGTCTTTTCCGGTAACCAGCATTCCGGCACAGGTCTTACCGGTCATTCGCGAACCAATTGTCGCCGGATCGGGCAACACAGCGGCGACCATGTCGCGCGGAGCAACCTCAACCGGCCCCTGTGCCGAACGAACACGCACCGGTTTGGTTCGGTCAAGACCCAACTTGTTTAGGGTTTTCAGAACATCGATGAATTCAGTGCCCAATCCATATTTGAAGGTAACTCGATTGGCATTGATGGTTCGGGGCAACATGGTGACCTCTTCGTGCTCAACGTTTACACACTCAACCGAGCCGATTCCTTCTGGAAACTCAAAAATCTCGGGTTCACTAAACGGAGCCGTGGTAAACCAGCCGCGGTTGCGTTCGTAAATCATCGGTGGGTTTAGGCACTCTTCAATAGTTGTCCAGATCGAAAACGACGGAGCAAAAATCTCTTTGCCGTTTTCATCGACCACCGAAAGATTTCCGCCGTCGCGGGTTCCGAGCTCGTTGATTTCGCTGAATAGATGCTCCGCTGCGTAACGTGCGAACACGTTTGAAAGACCTGGCTCAACCCCCATGCCGATTAGCGCTAACTTGCCGGCGCGTTCCCACTGCTCAGAAACCGCATATTGTGCATCGCCCAACTTGATCCCTGGAAGGCGATAGGGATCGGTTTCGTGCGCCTCACTCAGGCTGAGTGCCATGTCTACATAGTTTGCGCCTGCAGTAAAGGTGCCAGAGAAGACCGTGGGCAAAAACTTCGGCTCGACCGCGTTAATCACGTGTGTGATTCGGTGATTCTTCGCTAATTCGGCAACGTTTGCGGCCGATGCAGCATCTATTTTGGCGGGCACAAATCTGCTCGCGATTTGATCGCCGTGACGGTTTCGAATCCAGGCGATGGTGCGCTCTGCTCGTGAAAAGTCGTAGTCAGAGACGATCATCACTTCAAAGAAGTCTCGGGTGGCCGCTATCTTGGCAATCGCATCGCCAACGCCACCTGCGCCAACAAGCAAAATCCTCATCGATTTTCCTAATTTTCGTGGGACTCCCTGGGGCAAATCAGGAGTGTGTGAACAGCCTACCTGACGGTTATGTCAGCACTCGGATCGTTTACCCAATCGATTACACCCTGCCAGTGACCCCATCCGTCTTTCAGCGAAATGTGTGCAGCGCCCGGCATAACAATCGGGTCAATTTCTAGGTGGCGACCAAAAGTTTCGACAATGCCGTCGGGAATCCACGGGTCAGCATCGCTGGCCACCAGCGTTAAGCTGCGCGCGGAAGCCTTTACTGCCTCAACCACGCGCTTTTTGCGAAGATCAAGCTCGACCCCGGGCACATCACCCAGCAACTTTGGATCTGCCGGCGCAACCAACAGCAACCGGTCAACTGGTTCGGAGACCAAATTGGTCACCGCCGCCTGCATCCAGTTAATGCAGCCCAGCGAGTGAGCGATGACTACTGTTTCGCCATCGCCAGCCTCTGCCAGGTGACCAAGTTCGGCCTCAAGTAGCTCTTGCCACTCGGCTAGCACCGGGTTGTCGGTGTTTGGAAACTGCGGATAAATAACTTGGTGCCCAGCACGACGCAAATTTGACGCCAAGATGCGATGCCAAACGCCGGCCTGTCGCCGGTTTGTCCAACCGTGAAGAATAAGGATGCGTTTTGGCGAGCTCATAGCTGCAGTTTAGGTCAGGTTTGGAGCTGATTTTGGCCTGACCACGGTCAGCATAAAGATGAGGCCGATGATAGCCACGGTGGTTGCCATGGTCGCGGCCGGAACGAAGTTTGACTTGTCTAGCGAGGTAAATACCGGGCCGGCAAACGCGGTGCTGGCCGAAGTAACCACGGCCAAAACTGACGCAGCGGTGCCGGCCTCTTCACCGTGACCGGCAAGCGATAGAGCACCGATGGTAGGCAGGGTCATACCGAAGGCCAAGAAGAACCCACAGATCAAAATTGCGACCAACGCCAGTGGTGCAGAGGCCAGTGAAGCGAAATACACTGCGAAACCGAAAACAATAAGGCCCGCAAAAGCTGCAGTGAGCAGCCATTTCGCCTGGTATTTTCGGGCTAGATAAGAAACCAGCTGTGCACCGACGTAACCAGAAAACGAATGTGCGGTCATGAACAGACCGAACTGCATCGGCTCTAGCCCAAATTGCTCACCGTAGACAAACGGAGCACAGCTCAAGAAGGTCCAAACCGCGATCGCCGAGGTCATCGAAACTAGCATGAGGCCGACATAGATGCGGTCGCTGAAAACATGTAGGAAGCGGGCGCCCATCCCTTTGAAAATATCCTCACGGCGGTCTTCGTGTGCAAGAGTTTCGCCCAAAAATTTGAACGCCATCAGCACACCGGCAACGGCAAAAATCGAGATGATTCCACTAATTCCTCGCCAGTTGGTTACCGCGAGAATTTGTGATCCAAAAAATGGACCGATGAACCAGGCAGCGCCTTGAATTAGAAATAGTTTTCCAAAAACCAGCATCAACTCTTGGCCCGAGTAGCGGTCGCGAATAATTGCGTTTCCAATTACTGCAACCGCCGAACCAGCCAGCCCCTGTAGAAAACGAGTGGTCATGAACACTTCGATGTTCCAAGCAAAAATGTTCATCAGAGTAACTGCAACATACAGAATTCCGGATGCCAGCAGCGGACGCCGACGACCAATCGAGTCGCTGATCGGGCCGGCGATAAATTGTCCGAGGGCAAAGCCAATGGTGAGTGCGCTAAGGCTGAGCTGAATTAGTGCCGAGTCAACGTTGAGGTCACTCGAGATTTGCGGGCCAGAAGCCAAATATGGATCGACCGTGAGCGGCTGCATCATCTGCAGAATGCCAACCACAATCACAAATTTCCAGACCGAATTTTGCGATTTACTTTGGGTTTTGGTTTTACTCACCGGTCAAGACTAAATGATTTAGCCGAGCAGTTTGCCTAGGCAAAGAGCTTCTCACCGAGAATTTGCCCTTCGGTAACACCAGGCAAAATGGCAAACACTGCAGAGCCGATCGGTGAGGTCCAAACGTTGAGCAAATCAAATTGCTCGAGACGTCGCTGAATTGGCAAAAATTGTGATTCGATGTCGCGCTGATAAGCCGCCCAGAGCAATCCAACGTCGGGATCACCCTCGCTAGTTACGCCTTGGTCGTAGTTGAAAGGTCTACGGAAAATCCGCTCGCCAGCCGCCGGAACATGGGCACGACGAATGTGAGCAAACTCCGGAATCACCAGCAGACCGTTGGCATCGGTGGCCTCAAAATCTGGACGGTCCAATTCGTTTACTTGGCCAAGCGGTGCACCGACCTTTAGATCTCTGCCGATTACCTGTTCTTTTTCAACCCGACCAAGTGCGTCCCAGGTGTTTAGCTTCATCGCGATTCGGCGAAATACCATCATGGTTCCGCCGACAAGCCAATCAGGCCCCGATTCGATCCAGACTGTTTGGCTGAAATCTTCGGTGCCGAATTCGGGGTTTGCTGTTCCGTCAACCTGGCCCATCAGGTTTCTTTGGCGAACGCCTTTCGGGACTACTCCTTGCGCATTCGCAAAACCCTGCTGGGTGTATTTGACTGTGGCAAAGGCTGCACTATCGCGAGTCAAAGACCGCACAGCATGACTGAGCACCACCGGGTCATCTGCCGAAACATGCAACAATACGTCTCCGCCGCTGAATTCTTCGCGCAGTTTGTCGATACTGAAGCTGGGTAGTTGCCGGAAGTTGGGTGGAGCTTTTCGGCTCAAGCCCAACTTATTCAAAAACTCTGGTGAAATGCCTACGGTCACGGTCAATCGCGCCGGGCCAATTGCCAACTGAGGGGTCGCGTCAGCCAAAATTGGCTCGCCCCTAGTTAGTCGAGAGATGTCGTCGGTAAGCAGTGTAAACCAGCGCTTAGCTGCGGCCAGATCGGTTTCGGGAAGCAAAGTCAGCCCGACAAAACTGGTGCAGGCTTGCAGCTCAAGTTCGACGCCGTTTTGGTGCTCTCCGTAAAATTCTGCTCTCCTGTCTAGCACCGCAGTTTCACCGGCTAGCTGAGCTTTAGTGGCCACATCTGATGACCCTGCTGCAAAACCTGCAGCGGCTGAAAGTGGGCTGGCCACGATTGCGCCGGTTGCAGCCGCGCCTCCGAAGAGAAAACCTCGACGACTAACCTTTGACAATCGCTAATTTTCCTCAGGTACGTAGGTTTCGTCGCCGGCAAAAGAGGCCTTGGCTGGAACGGTCAGCGTCATATCTTCGGCACCGTCAAAATCAAGGGTGAGGGTAATTTCGTCGCCCTCAAGAATTGGCTGCTTCAAACCCATGAGCATCACGTGTAAGCCACCGGGCTCAAGGGCGACAATCTCACCGGGTTTGATGACGATGCCGCCATCCTTTTTTTGCATAGTCATAGCGCCATCAGCCATTACGACCTCGTGCACCTCAACCATTCCGGCAATTTCAGCTGATCCGCCGACCAGGGTGACATCGCCGTTGGTGTGGTTCTCAATTTCAGCGAAAACACCAGTCATGCCGCCAGCGTGGTCGCTGAATTCTGAAACTCGCACCCAAGCGTTGTCGACATGCATTTCTTCAGGATGCGCATCAGTGCCGGTAGAAGCCACATTGGTGCAGCCAGATAGAGCAGCAACTAGAGCGATAGCTCCGGCGAATGCGAGGACAGTTTTTTTCATCATTTTCACGGGGACCTTTCGTCCCTTTTATTCTACTTTATGTAGAACTAAACGATTGCCAAAGCGTTCTCTATATCTTCAATTAGGTCATCGAGGTGCTCGATGCCGACCGATAGGCGAACAATTTCGCCACCAACCTCAATTGGCGAGCCAGCAGCGGAAGCGTGGGTCATTTCTGCCGGATGGTTAACCAGTGACTCAACGCCACCGAGACTCTCGGCGAGGGTGAACAGGTGGGTTGATTCGCAGAATCGCTTGGCCGCCGAGGTGTCTTTGAATCGCACGCTTACGATTCCGCCAAAGCCATGCATCTGCTGCTTGGCGAGCTCGTGACCCTTATGAGACGGCAGACCAGGGTAGTAAACCTGTTCAACCTTTGCGTGGCCATGCAAAAACTCGGCGATTGCTTGCGCGTTAGATGAGTGAGCGCGCATGCGCACCGGCAAGGTCTTGAGTGAACGGTGGGTTAGCCAGGCGTCAAATGCGCCCGAAACTGCACCAACGGCAAATTGGATGAAGCGAATCTTGTCAGCCAATTCGCCATCGTTCAAAATAACCGCGCCACCAAGCAGGTCACTGTGGCCGCCAATGTATTTGGTGGTCGAGTGAACCACAATGTCTGCACCCAGCTCAATCGGACGCTGTAAATACGGTGTCGCAAAGGTGTTGTCGACCACAGTAATTGCGCCGTATTCATGAGCGATTCGAGAAATCTTGGCGATGTCGAAAATGGTCATCATCGGGTTGCTCGGAGTCTCGATCCAGACCAGTTTGGTTCGATCAGCCTTGAAAGCGGCACGAAGAGCGGCCTCATCGTTTAGATCGATAATGTCGAAATCGATTCCGTTCGGCTTGTGAATGCGGTTGAACAAACGGTAGCTACCCCCGTAAAGGTCATTAGCCAAAATTGCGTGGTCACCAGATTTCAGTAGCGCCCGAATAATGGCGTCTTCTGCAGCCAATCCAGATGAAAACGAGAAACCGAAACGTCCGCCCTCAAGGGCAGCGAGCGCCTCTTGCAGGGCATCTCGAGTTGGGTTTCCGCCGCGGTTGTACTCGTAGCCGTCAGGTAGATCGCCGACACCGTTTTGACGGTGAGTTGAGGTCATATAGATTGGAGGAATTACCGCTCCATTGTTGCGATCAGGCTCTTGCGCGACGTGAATCGCTTTGGTTTCAAACTTTTTCACAGCATCCTCTTTTGTTATTTACTCATGTAGTTCAGTACGTCGAATCGGGTGATTACACCCACCGGTTCACCGTCTTGAAGCACCAACAGCGCCTCATCACTTTCAAGCAGGTGACGAGCCGACTCGATGGTCTCACCGATTCCAATGACACCGGGTTTAGGGCCGATAAATTTCGCGATTGGATCGCTCAACTGGGCTTCGCCGGTGAATACTTTGTCGACCAATTCTTTTTCGGTAATCGAACCGGTAACCTGACCAATTCGAACCGGTGGTTCAGCAAGCAGCACCGGTAACAGCGAAACCTCGAACTCTTTGCAAATGTCGATGGCATCTTTGACGGTGTTATCGGGGTGCACGTGAATCAACTCTGGCAGCTCCCCGTCTTTTCGGTGCAGCAGCAGGTCAACTTTCTCACCCTCGCTGGCCTCTAGGAATCCGTAGGAGCGCATCCATTTATCGTTGTAAACCTTGGCCAGATAACCTCTACCACCGTCGGGCAAAATCACCACAACAACCGAGTCTTCAGGCAGCTCTCGAGCAACTTCAATGGCCGCAACCACGGCCATGCCGCAGGATGGGCCAACCAGCAACCCCTCTTCGCTGGCAAGGCGTCGGGTCATTTCAAACGAGTCGCGGTCGGTAACTGGAATTACGGTGTCGACCACCGTTGGGTTATAGGCCTCAGGCAAAAAGTCGTCACCGCGACCGACGCCCTCAACCAGGTAAGGGCGACCAACGCCGGCAGGGTTTGAATAAATCGAACCGGCAGGGTCACAACCGATAACCTTTACCGCACCATTTGATACCTCTTTTAGGTAACGACCGGTACCTGAAATGGTGCCGCCGGTTCCAACACCAATAACCACATGGGTTACTTTGTGGTCAGTGTCATTCCAAATCTCTGGGCCGGTGGCTTCATAGTGCGAAAGCGGACCGTTGGGGTTTGAATACTGGTCAGGCTTCCACGCCCCCGGAATTTCGCGGGCCAACCGATCACTCACCGAGTAGTAAGACTCAGGATCTTCGTGGGCAACCGCGGTAGGGCAAACGACAATTTCGGCCCCGTAGGCAACCAGGGTGTTGCGCTTATCTTCGGCAACTTTGTCGGGCAACACAAAAATGCAACGGTAGCCACGCTGTTGCGCAACCAGAGCCAGGCCGATTCCGGTGTTGCCAGAGGTGGGCTCAACGATGGTTCCGCCCGGTTTTAGCAGGCCTCGAGCTTCAGCATCGTCGACCATTTTGGCCGCGATGCGGTCTTTGATTGAACCACCGGGATTGAAATATTCAACCTTCGCCAAAACCGTGCACTTAACGCCCTCGGTCACTTTATTTAGCTTGACCAGTGGGGTATTTCCGATTAGCTCGGTGACGTTATTGACGAACTTCATACAGTAAGCCTAAGCGCTCGTTGCCTGCACCCGAGCGGGTTACAGATTCTTACCCGAGCTGCGCCGACGCCACCACCAGGCAGCAAGACCAGAGATTGTGACCAACAGCACAGCACCCAGCGCCGATAATCCATCGCGCAATTGCACGTTTTGGTCGAGCAGCGTGCGTTCGCCCTTAATTGGTGGCGTGCCACCATCATCTAATCCGGTGGTTTCGGTTGGGTCGCCATCATCGAAATTTTCGAGACCATCCCCGTCAATATCTGGGTCTTCTCCGTTGACGATCCCGTCGCCGTCGATATCTGGGTCTTCGTTGTTGATAATTCCATCGCCGTCGGAATCAACCTCGTAGCTGGCCACTGGGTCATCATCTGCCGCCATGGCCTGCACGGCCGCCGCCGAAACAATCACTAGCGACAACGCAATCGCAGCGAAAATACGGATGAGTCTCGAGTTGTACCAGTGCTTCATGATGGCGACCTAGATAATTCCGGCTAGCTTCAGGGTCACGAAGAACATCACAATGCCACCGACGCGGAACAACCAGACAAAGCGAGGCTGCTGAATCCAGCGAACTTCACCCTCGTTACCCTCGCGACCAAACATCATCAAAAGACTGATGGCCAACATCGGAATTGGTAGTAGGGCAAACGACCAGAGTGCGAGATCAGGATTTGGGCCGAACCAGCCGTTGACCAGCTCTGTGGTAAGTGAGGCAACCAACAGGGTGAGCGCCAAACCTGGAATGCCAATCGGCATGATTCGCCAGATCACTGGATAGTTTGGCCAGCGGTCGGCATACCAAGCGAGCACGGTAGGTAGCACAAATAGCGCCGAACCGAGCCAGACTCTCCAGTCGTTGCCCATCAGGGCAGCGGTAACAAAGATGAAGACGCCGAGGCGCACCGCCAGTGCCGCCCAGCGTTGATAAGGGGCTGGGTCATCGACATCGGTCGGGTGCAGGTAATCGAGGCGAACCGGGAAGTAGCGTGCCACAACCTCTTCAATAATTACGCGCAACATAATCGCAACCGCAACCGCGACCGAGAAGTCGTTGACGTGGTTTGCGGCAGCGAGGGTAACCCCAGCGAGTGCCGGCAGAGTGCTGATCATGCTTGCGGTGGTCCATCCACCAATAAATGGCAAGACGCCTAGGTCGATGATGCGCTCCCACCAGTAGACGTCGCCAGCCTGCGGAACCTTACGGAAGTTGCGGAACGCGTTGGCGATCAGGGCAGGACCAAACCCGACAATCACCACACCCAAAAGCATTCGGATGTCGTTTAGCGCGAGCTCTCCCCCGCTGAGCAAATGCGTTGAGATTGCGCCGACCACAAACACCACGGTTGCGGCAGCGCCGGCGAAGGTGTCGAAAATACCAATCACCGAGATTGCGATAAACAGCTGCCAGTGCGGTGGCTCGATTGAACCCTGGTTGTGCACCAGGGCACCGATTGCCAACGCCACGTTAGCGATGGTGAATAGGCCAGAGAATGATCCGATTGATGCGCGCAAGTACGCGGCGTCGATCACGATTCGTGAGAACAGCGGCGAGAATTTGGCCGACTTGATGCCCAGCGTAATCGTTGGTTTATCTAGCCAGGTCATGAAGCGTCGACGCCAGATTCTCCAGCGGTCACCGCGGCCGCGACGACGGTTCTCGTAACGCTCGTGGCCGGCATCGATGGTCGCAACGCTTCCGGCATCGCCAGATCCGCCTGAGCCAGAACCGCCCGCTGCACCTGCGGCACCGGCAGCTGAACCAGCTGCGGCCGCAGCGGCTGCGGCTGCACCCGCGGCTGCGGCAAGGCTTCCGGCAATCGCGGCGATTTCGGCGGTGGTGTCGGTCAGCGCCACGACACTTTCAGGGTTGGCCAGCGGATCAAACGGCTGTGGTGGCGCGTCGTCATCACCGGTAGCGCCGATCGCAGGGTTAGCAACCGGCGCACCCGGGTCAAAGTTTGGCAGGTTGAAACCAGGGATGATTGCCGGCGGCAAATCGGTTGGCTGCGGGGTTGGCAGGGCGATGTCGCTGGTGTCTGAAGGTGAAGGCGACTGCGAAGGTTTAGGTGAAGCAGTAGCGGAAGCTGACGCTGATGGTGAAGTTGATGGCTTCACCGCACTTGACGCAGACGCACTTGGCGATGGGCTCGAAGACGGCCTCGTAGTTGGCCTGGTGGTTGGGCGCGGTGTCGAAGTTGGTCTAGGGGTAACCGTTGGAGTTGGTGTAACGGTAGGCGTTGGGGTTACCGTCGGTGATGGGGTTGGGGTTGGGGTAACCACCGGTGCAGGCGCAGCAGGTGGAGCCGGAATGATGTGGGTGGTTGAGGTAATGGCACTCGAACCTACCGAGTTAACTGCGGCAACCGAAATTACGTAGGTGGTGCCGGCGCGAGTCTCGGTAAGTTCGCAACTCAACAGTGCGGTAGCTGCACAGATTGGGGTTCCGTTTACCTCAACGTTGTAGCCAGTGATGGCAGATCCACCGTCGGCAATTGGTGCAGACCAAGCAATGAAAATTGACTTACTTCCGTTGACTCCATCAACCAGGCTTGAAACCAAAGCCCTTGGCTCGGCTGGAACGGTGGTTCCAATGTGAATACCCTCTGTGGTGTAAGCATCCGGATCAACAATGTTCGGGTCTGGAGTTTGAGTGATCGTAACCACCTTGACCATATAGCCGGCAGAAGCCGCACTTGTTGGGCTCGGTGTTGCTGATGCACTTGGTGATGCAACCGAGGCGCGATGGAACCATCCGCCGGTGGCTTGGCTACTGTTCGCGGCTTGCAGTCTCGCTGCACGAAGCGACGATGCCTGAATCGAAGCAATCGAAATATCCGCGGTGAGACTGGTTGTGGTGGTCGGAGTTCCGAAGGTGCCGCCGGTAGGTGCGACATAAATTTCGTAGCCAACCACTGGTGAGTCGGTTACCAGCGGGGCATCGTAACTAATGGTCAGAGTTCCGCTAGAGGCAACCGCTGCAAGGTTGGTCACACCCTGAGTTTGGGCTGCTGGGGTAAGCGGGCCAACCACATCAGAGTAAAGACCGAGGCCAGCTCGAGTAATCGCTGCTACCTGAGCGGTGTAGGCAATTCCGTTAGGAATACCTACGACGGTACAGGTGATTTCACCGTTCGCCGAGGCGGTAGCCGAACATGCGCTGTTTGCGTAACGGTCACCGTTGGTGTCTGTTAGCTGCAGTCGGTAACTCAAGACTTCAGCGCCACCAAGATAGCTTGGGCGAGTAAATGTGGCAGCAAACCACTGGTTTCCAGCCGAAATAGAGACGACCCTCGGCTTTCCGGCCTGGTCAGCAGCAATTTCAAAAACTCGAGTAACTGGCGGTGCAGCAAGGTAAATGCTGTTTCCGGGCTGGGTGGCCACAATTTCACAGCTGCCGGCTGCGGTCAGCTCGACCAAACCGGTTGAAGAAACGGTACATGCCTGAGAGTTTACGTTGGTGCCCAGTGCGTAACTGACCGCCAGACCAGAGTTACTGGTTGCAGCCAATCTAAACTTTGGCTCGCCAAAGGTCTTGTTGGTAATTTCTGGGAAAGTGATGGTCTGGTTAAGCGCACCAACCGTGATTCGCTGGGTTGCAGATGCAGAATTGAATGTTGAGTTTCCTGCCTGAGTTGCACGCACATCACAAATACCGACTGCCAAGAAATTAACCTTGGTCGGAGTGGTGGCATCAAATTCACAAACTGTTCCGTTTCCGGTGGTGATGCTGAATGTAACCGCTAATCCTGAGGTTGAAGCCGCAACCGGCTGGTAGAAACCGCGCACCACCGGGTTCATCGGGATGGTTGAACTGAAGGCAACCGTTTGATCCTGCTTGGTAAAGGTAAAGGTGCGAAGCGGGCTTAGCGCTAGGTTGAAGTTGGTCGACGCAGCCTTGGTTGCCGCAACGTCACACTGGCCGTTGCTTGTTGCCCGAAGTACGTTATTTCCATTGGCGCCCGAGATAATCGAGCAACCAGCGGTGTTTCCAATTGAATCGACGGCGTAGCTAACCGCTCCCTCTCCAGATCCGCCCGAGGTGAACAGTTCCACATCGCCAACGTTTGCGCTCTGCAGGTTACCGATACGCAAGGTCTGCTGGGCAATCTTGTTGACCGTGATGGTCATTTCGGTGACGGCGCTGGTTAGGTAGTTTGAATCTCCGCGCTTGAAGGCGAAGAGCGTGCAGTCGCTGCCAGCATTACCCGGAAGAACTTTGCCACCAACCAGCTGGCAGGTGCCATCAACCGAGAATACGTAGCCACTGACCGAAGAACTTCCGCCACTGGCGGTTGGGGTTAGCTGTGACCAGAAGTCAACGTTGTCGGCGCTGGTGATCACAACCGGATCCTGTTGAGCTTTCGAAATCACGAAGGTGTCGGTCACCGAGTGGGTGCGATAGTAAGGCGCTGCGGCAACGGTTGCAGTGACAGCACATGAACCAACCCCGCGAATGGTAATCACACCGGTAGTGGCGTCAACCTCACAGATGGTGCTGGCGGCAGTGGTGGTGAATGTGACCGTGCCAGGTGAGTCATCGGTGTAGCTAGGTGAAACCAGGTTGCCGGCCTGACCGAATGGCACGTAGGCCTGGTCGACATAGCTCAGGGATTGGTTGGCAACCTTATCCATGGTGAAGGTAGCTGAATCTACAACGCTAAAGCTTCGGTTGTCTGAGGTGCTGGCCGCATAGCCGATGGCATAGCTGGTGCCAGGCACACCGCTGGCGCGCAATCCCGAGAAAGTAACGATACCGTCGTTGGCCGTGGCGGTCGTAGAACCCGAAACGGACCCGCCCGCGCCGCTGCCAATGGATGCGGTAACAACTGTGCTGTTGTCTGAGGTCGCCCAGTTGCCGAATCGGTCTTCAACTCGAAGTACCGGCTGCTGAGGCAGAACTTCGCCGATCAGGAAACCGCTTGTTGAGGCAGCGGTTGTGACCACCAGCTGGTGTGGTCGGGCGTGGACCGGCGCCAAAGAGTTTGATTCTGGAGCTGCAAACGACGATGAACCGATGGTTGCAGTGAAGGTCAACTTGTAGGTGGTTCCTGGAATACCAATCAGCTTCAGGTTAGTAAAGGTGACCACACCGTTTTCAGCTGTCGCTGTCACGTTCTGCAACGATCCGTTGGCACCGGTGCTGATTGTCGCAGTAACTACGGTGCTGTTGTCAGACTCAACCAGGTTGTGGTCAAAGTCTTGCAACTTCAAAACCGGCTGGGTGGTTAGTGGCTCACCGGTTTGGTTTACCGTCGGCTGAGTCTGCCAAACCAGTTCGGCTGCGGCTGCGTGAGTGACGCGGAAATTATTCGAGGTCGTTGTCTCAAGGCTGCCACTGCTGAAGGTTAGGGTGTAGTCCACACCGGGTGTTCCAGTAAATTTCAGACCGTTGAATGTAACCACACCGTTGTTTGCGGTTGCAGTAAGCGGTGCAGAGTTTGCCTTGAACAGGGTGCGAGCCGATGGCGCGACCGTTACCACGGTGCTCGAGTCGTCGATCACTGGGTTACCGAAGGTGTCAACTACTTTTACGACCGGCTGCGTAGCGAGTAGCTCACCGGTTTCAGCGCCGATTGGATGAGTCACCATAACCAAGCGCACGGCCGATGAGTGCTTTACACGAACATTTCCACTGGTAACACCGGTTAGTCCCGAGCTGGCAAATACCAGCTGGTAGTCGACGCCCGGAGTACCGGTCAAGGCAAGGCCGCTAAATGTAGCAACACCGCCGACGGCATTGGTGGTGAGTGACGAGGATGGGGTTAGCGAACCTCCGGCACCACTCACGGTGACGGTTACCGTGGCTGTCGAATCAGGAACCAGGTTGTTGAAGCGGTCAAGAATACGGATGACCGGCTGCTGACCTAGAACACCGGCGGTTGGGCCGAGGTTGCAGGTTGAACCCGAAACCGTGCCCGAACATGGCTGGGTCGAAATTGCAAGTTTTGCGGCCACCGCGTTTGAAACCTGGAAGGCATCCGATTCTGCTGAAGTAAAGGTAAGGCCGGTGAAAGTTAGTTTCTGATCAGTGTTTGGGGTAGCAACTACCTTTAGGCCAGACCAGGTTGCCACACCGTTGATAATTTCAGCCTGGTTATTGTTGGTAACCCCACCGTCGACCGAATGGGTTGAGCCGTCGCCAAAGGTTACGTTTGCGGACAAAGAGCCAGAGCTTAGCGAGGTAACCACGTTGTCATCGAAGTCTCGAACTTCTACGATCGGCTGGGTTGGTAGTGCAGATCCGGTTGCAATTTTGATCAGACCGGAAACAATGCTGTTTGGTTGACGGGTAATGGTTAGGTGGTGTGCGTCAGCGTGAGTAACCACCAGGGCCGCGTTGGCGGTAGTTACGCTGAGGTTCGCGTCTGACCTTGAGGTGAAGGTTAACTCGTAGGCATGACCTGGGCGACCAATCAGAGCCAGCTGATCAAACGTGACAACGCCGTTGACCGGTGCCTTGATTGTTCCGGTAAGGCGGTCGCGCGCATCAAATACCGATCCTGCGATTGAGACGATTAGCTCTTCGCTGGCAGCCTCTACCTTGTTGCCGTGGGCATCTCTAAATTCAACTACCGGCTGAACCTTCAGAACCTCACCGGTCTTGTTTCTAACGCTGTTGGCATCAACGGTTGAAGGTGCCTGAGTGATTACCAGGCGGTCGATGTCTCCGTCTGTGATTGTGATTCCAGTTTGGCTGACACCAGTGACGTTCGCGTCGGCGAGGTATGAGTAGCTAAAGGTGTAGCTATTTTCAGTTCTACCGTTGATGCCGATGTTGAACGTAGCAACACCCGAGGCAAGCGAAACCTGAGTCGAACCGGTAAGTGTTGGTGTTCCAACCACAGGCGCTGCCGCAGAAAGCGAGACACGAATTTGGCCGGCAGCGTTGAGTACGCGGTTTCCGTAGCGGTCTAGCACTTCGACCTGCGGTGTAGCGGTGCCAGATAGTGCAACACCCGCCTGCCCGATACCAGGCGAACGTAGCGAAGCCAGGTGATGAGCAACGTTATTGGTCACATACATCGGATCTGACTCGGCAGAATCTACCGAGTTGAAGCTAAAGGTCAACTTGTAATCAACCTTCGGGTTCACACCCTGAGGCGTACCAACCAGTTTCATTCCGCTGAAGGTGGCAACACCGGCAGAAATTGTTGCGCTGGTTGAACCTTCACTCAAGTCACCGTTTGCACCTGTGGTGATTGCGGCGGTTACTGATCCGCTGTTTTGAGTCGTTACGGTGTAGCCATCTTGGTCAACCAACTTGAGCACCGGCTGAACCTTCAGCAGTTCACCGGTCATTGAGCGCTGGTTTTGAGCGTTGACCGTCGAAGGCTGAGTGACATATTCAATTCGGCTGAGGTTACCTGGGTTGAGTGTGAAGTCGACCGAGGTTGCTGTTGCACCAGTCTCCACGAAGCGGAACTTCAGGTAGTAGCCATTAGCTGCTGGCGCGTTGGTTAAAACAAGGTTTGAGAATGAGACCACACCAGAGGCTGCGGTAACTGCGGTTGATTCGGCCAACGCTACTGTGTCGTCGGTCAGAGTTGCTGTGCCAGCATTTGCGTAAACGGTGACTGCTACGGTTGAGTTCGAATCGCCGGTAACCACGTTGCCGTATGCGTCGAGCAATTCAACTGCTGGCGCAGGCGACATTGCAATTCGGCGCTTCACGGTGGTCGGCTCTTCAGAAACCTGCAGCGCAACAGCTGTTCCCGGAGTTAGGTCAAATAGCTGATCTGCCGTGAGCGTTGTGGTGCCGTTGGTTGCGGTGAAACGCAACGTGATGTCATCTGCAATGTCTCCGCTTGCCCCGAGTTTTGAAGTGTTGAGGTCAAAGTTGGCCACACCCGAGGCGGCGATTCGGCTGGTGGTTCCGGTTAGGTTCTGCACATTATTTGAAACGGATGGCAGGCTCGCGGTAACAGTGAAGTCGCTGTCGGCAACCGTGTTTCCAGCTGAGTCTTTGATAGTCAAAACCGGCTGGGTTGCGAAGTTGAAACCGGCGCGAACCGAGCCACTAGCCTCAACCGTCTTAGCCAGAGAGTGGGCAACACCGTAAGTAACGGCGACTGTAGATGTGGTTTCGACATACGTTGAATCAATTGCCTTGCCACTGTTGCTGGCGGTGAATTTGAGTTTGTAATTTGCGGCCTTTGCGACCAAAACCAAGTTGTTGAAATCAACTCGGGCGGAGCCTGATGCGGTACTTACTGTGCCTCCGGTGATTGAAAGCACGTCGGCGCTGTTGGCTGACGAAATTGAAACAGTGACCTCGGTTGCAGGCCCGGAAGTCACCTTGTTACCCCACTGATCTTCAACATCAAATTGAGGGGAAGGGCTCAGGGCAAATCCGCTGCGAACAGATGCTGGCTCGGCACTCATCCAATCAAGGTGATGGGCTTCACCGTGAGTAATTGTGAAGGTACTCGAGTAGATCGAGGTCAAAGCACCTGAATCAAAACGAATCTTTACACTGCCAGCCTTGGTAAAGGTGAGGCCGGTGAAGGTGACCAAACCGTTAGTGGCCGAGACAGCGGCCTTGGTTGAATCGTGAACCGTCGAAGTTGTGGTTGAGTCGACCAGAACCGGAGTGATACTCGCTGCATCTTGGGTAACCCGGTTGTTCCAGGCGTCGAGCAGCTCAACCTTTACCACGGGCGAAATTGCCACGTTGGCCACGATGTTGGTCGGCTGCTCAACAACGTTCAGACTTGCCGCCACACCTGGGGTTAGTTCAACCTCGACATCTTCGCTGATAGCCGAATAGCTTGCCGGCGAGATTACCGCGTAGGTAAATGTGTGGATTCCCTTTGTTCCCTCTAGCTTTAGGCCGCTGAAGGTAACTTCACCAGCAACCGCTGCACGACGGAACTGAACCATCGGCGCGCTGAATCCAGAATCGGTGAAGGTTGCGGCAGAGCCACCCGCTGTTCTAGCCACGGAAACTTCAAGCACAGCGGTCGCGGCATCACCGGTGGTTACGACGTTGCCATCCTGGTCGCGAAGCTGCAGAGTAGTCGCGGCAGCAGTTTGGCCTGCACGAACCGATGTCGGTGCGCTGGTGGCCACCAGTTGAGTTGCAACACCGTGGGTGAGGGTGAAAGTTTGGGTCGCATCGGTAAGCCCACTTGACTTGAAGGTCAGGGTCTTAGCGGTAGCAACTGTTCCTTCCTTTCCGAGGCCGGCGAAGGTAGCCACACCAGAAGATGCGGTCGCCGAGGCGGTACCGGTAAGTGCGATAGTGCCACCGGAGATTTCAACAGTGATCGTCGCGTTTGATGAAGTAACAGTGTTGTCATAGGCGTCGAGCACTGAAACCTGAGGCTGCACCGAGAAATTAGTTCGGTTTGCAAATCCGGCTGCGAGGCGGCTGACCGACAGCTTGGTAGCATCACCCGGAGTCAATGAGACATCTTGCGTTACCCTTCGGGTAACCGAGGTGTTGGTGGTGTCGGTGTAGGTGACCTCAAAGGTCAGTCGATAAGTTTTGTCGGTTTTTCCGCTTAGCTTGAGGCCAGTGAAATCAGCCACACCGGCAACTGTTGAAGGTGAACCACCGGTGATAATTGCGGCGTTGTTAGTTGAGATGCCGTCATCTACGGCATCAGCAACGGTGAGCGTGATTGCGGCGTTTGCGTGAGTGCCGCTAACGATGGTGTTGCCGGCCGAATCTTTGAGGGTGGCTGAAATGCCGAATCCGGTCTTGCCGGCAGGGGCTGAGGTTGATCCAACTGTGAGTGCGATGCTCGCCGGTTCGCCCGCTAACACGTTGTAGGTACCGGTGGTTACCGCAGAGGTGCCAGCAAGTGCAGTTGAATCACTGGTCTTTGTCGCGGTGAAGGTAAGAGTGTGGCTTCCAGTTGCGGAAGCAATTTTTAGGTTTGAGAATGTAGCGTTTCCGCTGGTGGTAGCCAATGAAGTGGTTCCGGCGATTGAACCAGATCCGGATGCGATTGCCGCAGCAACTGTGTAGGCGCCTGCGGTTAGGTTACGCGCTGAGAGGGCATAACCATACTGGTCATAAATTGTCGCGACCGGTGGTGGGTTGAAGGCAACCGCCATAAAGGCATCTTGTGCCTGACCGTTGATTGCTGGAATCGCGGTAACTCGAAGTTCGTGTGCAACACCGTAGACACCAGAGATTGAATCAACAGTGCCCGGGGTGAAGTTTGCACCCGCTGAGAAACTAAGGCCTGTTCCTCCTGATGCCCCGGCGGCAGTTAGTGCGACTAAACCGCTGACCAGGTTGTTACCCGGGAGGTTAATCGTTCCGCCAGCGGCGACACCTAGGTTGGTGACTGTGATCACACCGGCTCCGGTGATGTTTCCGGATGTTCGCAGCGCCAAGTCGGTCACCTTGTTAGAGGCCAGAGAAATGTCGCTAGACACTGCGATGTTGCCGGTTCGAGTTGATTCACCGATACGCAGAGTCTTAGCAGTTACGTTGCCAAGCTCGGTTGCGGTGAGGCCGAGCAGACTTGATGAATCTGCGGCACCCAACTCGATGTTTTTGGCACTCGAGCGTGGAACGATTGACACTATTCCACCGGAGGTCGAAGTCGTGGACAGTGAAGCAGCAATAGAAACCTGATCGGCAGTAATCGAAATGTCGTCGTTTGAGGTGGTCAGAGCAGCATTGTTGGTAAACACCCCTGCATTGATTGTTACGACGCCACCAAATGTGGTTGTTTGAGAGAGAGTGAGGTCAGCTGAGTTGCCGGTTTTACCCCAACGGAACTGGTTTGTTCCATCGATCGCTATTCGGCCAGAGTTGATAACTTGCGCTGCAGAGAATGAAGCCGAATTTGATTCGAGTACCAGGTTTCCGGAATTGCGAATCGTGGTCAAATGGTTGTTGAACTGAATGTCATCAGCTTTCAAAATGACGTTACCAGGCGCCGCCGAAGCATTTGTTTCAGCCCCGATAACCACATTTTTAGTGTCACCAGCATATGGCGCCAAGGTTAGACACTTATTTGTCGAGGTGATCTCTATTTCACCAGCGCCGATAACGTTTGTTCCATTTAGTCGCGTGGCGCAAACGGTGTTTTGAGAAGTGGTATTTCCAGTTAGAACAATCTTCCCACCACCGGTGGCCTTGATGTTGAGCGGGTTTGAACTTGTCTGGTTCCAAGCTGAAAGACCTACGCTGTCTGAACTGGTTGAGTTAATTGTCGACCCTAAAATGCTGATTGCCGTGCCAGTAGCTTTGGTTGAAATGATGTTCGTGGCTACCGTACCCAGGGTGTGACCAAACTCAACACCGTGACAGTTGTTGCTTAAGGTGCATCCGTCGGTGGTGCCTTCCATCACGATTGAACCATTGCCAGCATTGATGTTTAGACCGTGCGCAGGCCTGATACCGAACATGTTTGTGGTGTTGGCATTTGAATAACCACGAATTGTCACATCGCCATTCGCCGAAACAATTTCGACGTTGTTGGTATTGCCGGAACTACCGAGCTCAACGCCGTTTCCGAAAGTGCTGGTGCCGTTGTTTTTGGCTGCACCGGTAGGCGATGTATCAGTATTAGTCGTCGATCCTGCAAAAGTGATTGCGCCTCCATTGGAAGCAAAACGAGTGAAGTTCCCAACTCGAATAGCTCCCGAACCACTTGCGTCAGAATTCGACCAGAGCGTGATTGGTCCGCCATTTGTCTGAAGCACAGTTCTATCGGCCGAGGTACCCGCCGCTATGTCGACATCTTGAGTACCCTTCAGGGTCACACCGCCCACCTGGGATGTATTAACAGTCAGGTCGGAGTTGGTGGTGATTGTTTTACCAATCACCTCAATTGCACCATTGGCAATAAGTGGAATGTTGACCGTGATGTCGGCGAGGTTGCCGTTTTTGCCAACTCGTATTGAACTTGGTTTCGTAGTCGCGTTGAAAACGAAATCACTGTCAAGAGTGAGAGTTGCGCTAAAACTCGTATCGACAGGCTCGTAAACATATGGCCCGGCAACGTTAATCGTCATCATGTTTGAGACCATGAAAGTGTTGGCCTGAATCAGGAGGCCACCATTCGGATTTCTAAATTCGCCACCGGCGTTGTTTATGTGCAAACCGTTGCTAGCGTAAGTCTCAACTGCTCGCACGGTTATCGAGTCTGCGTCAGCGTTGGTAGATGAGAATACTGAAGTGCCACCCCAAGCGTTCCACTCAATCGGGTAGCGGAATCCTCCTGACGAAGCTGTGGCGACGTTTCCTTCGAAAAGAATTTTTCCGACGCCGGCATAAACCTCGGTACCGCTCATCAGCATGGCCCCGAATGCACCTGGAGTCACGTTTCCTGAAGTTACGTAGCTTCTACCTTTTACCGAAATGTTTCCGCCCGAGGAATAAATTTTTGGACCTGTGTTAGCGGTTCCCATAGTGCCGAATTGCACACCCGTCGTTTCGACGTTAGTAGCAACTCCGTAACCGGTCGCATAGCCACCTGGAAGGGAGGAGTCTGTCGCAGATGCAGCGCCTCCACCGATAACCACCTCATCACCACCGCTGACAGCTGAAGAATCACAGGTGGTCGCGGTTGGCGCCGAACATAAAGTTCCCTTGATGATCGCAGCGCCGCCGCCTGAGGCATCAGAATCAGCCCAAATCACAATTTTTCCTGAGTTTGTTCTCAGAGTTTTTGCCGCTGTAGTTTGCACAGTGGTCTTTGCTTTCAGAAGAATTCGCTTGTCCAAACCTGTTGAGGTTAGGTTTCCTGAGCTGGTAACGTTACCGGCGAGAATTGAGATGTCTCCTGAGACAGTGAAGTTGCCTGATGCCGTAACGGTCGAGTTATTCACTGCATTGCCAATTGTTAGGTCATCAACACCGGTAAATACGTAAGAGTTGTCGAAAGTTGATGCCGCGCTAAAACTGCTGCTGCCATTGACAGGTTCGATCGAGACATCGCCAGAAGTTTTGAAGTTAATGCGATTATCAGTGGCACTATCCTCAATTCGGCCGGCGTAAATTTTGATATTCGCTGTAGAAGACCCAGTGCTGTTCGCGCCTATCCAGGTGACGTTAGCATCTGCAAATGAGATTCCCTGAGCTCCAGCGTCCAGGGTGATTGTTCCACCAGACGCAAGAAACTGAGTCGATGCCGGCCTAAAAGAATAGACATCTGCGTCGGATGCGACAGCCTTTAGATAAAGATCTCCGCCACCCGAAGCATTAATTTCAAGTGTTGGAGGCAGCTGAAGCGCCTCGATACCCGTAGTCGAGTTGGTTTGTAGCGCGGTGATGGAAATTGCTGGAGTGTCGCCTGCTGGCGCACTGGAGAGAATCTTTGCGCCACCATTCCAGGCTTCGAAGGCGTTATCAGTTCCTGCCGCGACTAAGTCGAAAGTTATTCTTCCTGAGCCGGCATCAATAGTTGACTGGGTTGTCGAGCGGATTCCAAAACCATGTGATCCGCCTGATCCAGTTTTACCCTCGATGACAATGTTGCCGCCACCGGAGGAGATCGTCGATGCAGTTCCTGAGCTTGAGGCGCCAAGGGCCACAGCGAGTGAGTCGGTCGAGTACGCGTAACCAGTTGGAATTCCCGAAGTTGAACTGCTTGAACCGGCCATCGTGATTTGGCCGCCGTTACTTGTCAGAGACGTTGCGTTGCCAAGTTGTATTTCGCCCTCATCCGTAGAGCTGTCTGCGGAACCGGACCGTGACCAGAATGTGATTCGAGAGCCACCCGTGGAAACTGACGACGAATCAACCATTTGAATGTTTTCGGTGCTCTTGATGAGAACACCATCTACGGATGCTGTGCTGTATCCAGTTCTGATTGCAGCATCAACTTTGACAAGGCCCTTGGCACCAGTGCCTGTGATAGAGATTGGTGACGTGCTCGAGGTGACACTCACCGTAGGTAGCTCGGTGTAACCGGTTGAAATTGCACTCGGGTTCGAACCAATTACGTTGTTTTGGCCTGTACCGCGGCTTCCTACGACAACCGCGCCATGGTTTACGGCACTGTTGCCTGAAATGGAAATAGGCCCTGATTTTGCAAGAATATTCAGGTAGTTGAGCTCGACCGCAGCAACGCCGGCCGTGGCATTGCCATTTTTACCGATAATCGAAATGCCACCTCCAGTGCCAGTGGCAATAATGTTGTTTCGGTTGTTGTAATAACTCTGCACTCCGGTTGCACCAGTAGCAGAACCACCTGTGGCCGAAGAGGCGTCTCCATAGATTTTTATGGCATCTTCTGAGGTTGAATCTGAGATGATGCTGAAGGCCCTAGCGTAGTCAGCTCGTCCAAGTTCGATTCCCTTGTGCCAATCAGTGTTTGCAGCGGCAATTTTTCCATACATGCCAATCTTTCCCGTGCCTGAGTAAATCAGGCCGTAATAGGTCAGAATTCCAAACTTGTAGGTTGCAGCCGCAGTAGACGAGCGACCGGCCAAAAAGATATCGCCACCGCCGCCAGCTACATCGCTTGACAACACAACATCTGGGTCGAGCCTCACACCGGTATCGTCATACCAATTAGCAATACCGTTGGCATAGTTGTCAGGGTGCCCATCGCCTGCAGTTCTACCTGTAATTTCAGAATTGTTTGTGGCACCGTCATCACCACCACCGGCTAGAGTAATGCGCCCACCGGCTGACTTGATCCGGTTCTCACCTTCCAAAACGATGGCACCAGTGCCGTTGCTATCCCAGTCTGACCATAGGACTATGTCTGCACCCTGCGTGGTCAGATCAATCTGGTCTTGAATGTAAAGCTTGTTTGTTGCCTTGTACAGAATTCCAATGTTTCGATCTGCCGTTGAGCTTGCACCCATAGAGGTCGAAAAATCTTGTCCCGATATTGTGTTGGTGTGCTTGTAGTGGTGAATGTCGCCACCGTAAATTTTGATAGGTCCATTTGCAGTAACCCCATACCACCAAGTTACGTTTGCAGTATTTCCGTCTTTACCCAAGGTAAAAGATGCCGGGTTACCTGATATTGTGGTGCGCGCCCAGTAGTAGTGAGAATAGATATGACTGATCTTGAAGCTCGTAGACGTCGGCTCGATTTTGATATTGCCGCCGGTGGTGATGCGGTATCCCAGACTTGGGAATAGCGAGTTATCAGATTCATAGAAAACCTGCTTATCCGCAGCAATTGTGATGTCAGAGCTGCTGGAAGTGAAATCGGTGACAAATCCAGCCTCATTGGTAAAAGTTCTTCCTCCGGTGTGTGTTGAATAATCAGTCCAGGCACCAAACCTTACGCAATCTTCGCCGTTCCAGCCGCCCAGCCAGATACCCTTGCCGTTGTAGTCGTTGACAGGGCCAGAATCGTAACCGGTGACCACAATAGGGCCATCTTTAGCGAGTAGGTCAACAAAATTGAGCTGCACTCCAAAACCACCAGAAACTGCAGTATTGCCCGTTCCGTAGCCAGTAAGACGGATACCTCCACCGCTTAAACCAGCGCCTTTAGTGCCTGTCGCAAGAATTCTTACGCCTTGGTATCTAGTTGCGGCATCATATTCCGGATACATGATCTTGATGCCGTCACTATCGATGTTTGTCGAAGGTCGTGCGTCACTAAATATTGAAATTGCCTCCGCAGTTCTATTCGCAGAGGTGATCGTTAATTTTCCGCTGCCTTCATACGACTTGAATCTCGCGCCGTGATTGGGATCAGATGTGGCTGGGGCTTTGACCCAGAAAGCGATGCGGCCATCACCCGAGTCGATGCTTCCACCCTCAACAAGCAAAGATTGGATGGTGGTGCTTCTAAGTGAGGTGCTACCCATAGCCGTGATGAAGACGTCGCCACCCTTTGTATAGATTCGGTGGCTAATTCCTAAAGTAAGACCGGTTGAATATGTTGCATTGCCAACTGCGTGGCCGTCTGGGTATCCATCATTTTCCGCCAAGCTAGACCAAGCACCATTGGCTGCTGTTATGCCGGCGTCGGCACCACCATCATCGAGACCGCCAGCCAGCCAGAGTTTTCCGCCGTTGGTTAAGAAAGTGTCTGAGGTGCCAACGTAAATGGCTCCACCGTTGGAAGTGGTGTTGAGCACTTTGTCGCTATCTGACCAAGCGAGGATGTCGCCACCATTGGTTTGATAAGTCTTAGAGCTGCCGAAAATTACGTTATTTGTGGCTTTGAGCCTGAATGATTTGCCTGCGGTCGACAGTGTGGCCGATCCTGTAAAGGATGCACTGCCGTTTGAGGCAATAGCCGTTAGGCTGCCAGAAACCGTGTGCGCAGAAGATGCATCAAGAGACGCAACCGTGTAGGTGACATCTCCATTTGCACCGGTTGTGGTCATTGCACCACTCACAGTTCCTGCGCCACCGACTAACTCAACAGGACCTGCAATTGTTGCGGCCCGAGAAATGCCTACGTCAGCGGTGTTTCCTGTTTTACCAATTCTTAGCCCAGTTGGTGAACCTGTGATGGTGCCTGAAGTCCCAAGAGTGAAGGCAGATGAGAACGAACCGCCATAAGGTTCGATGACGATAGGACCAGGACCCTCAAGGGTGGCCGATGAAATCACTGGTGCATTTTCAATGATGTTTAGCCCCGAACCTGAACCAACAGACACTGCACCAAGAGTTATCGAGTTTGAACCTGTGCCGGTGAGAGTTACCGAACCAGAGGTAGACCTTATTACCGAATTATTTGTGAACTGAACGTCGTAGCTGTCGCCGCCGGAAGTATTTGAAATTCCGGAAAGTGAAATGTTGCCACTCGAGCTAGTGATCGAGGCTGGCCAGCCAAGGATTCCACGTTTATCAACTGCAGTTGTCGGAGCTGAGCCATCGCCGGTGATTGTTATGGCTCCGGCTGTGCTTTGAATATTGGCGAGAGTTGCACCATCGTTAGAAAGTAGAACGCCAGCGTGTTCGGCGTTTCCATCAACGGTCGTGTGGTTTTGAAGCACACCAGCTAGCTGAATTGCTCCATCTGTCGAGGAAACTGTGACCCCGCCAGTCACATAGATGCCGGCGCTATCGTTGTTGTCATTCTGAGCAGCCTGTTGGCCCCGAATGACAATTGCACCTGAGCCAGATGAGATATTTGATTTCAGGTTTACGCCAATGAAGTCGGTACCTGGGTTCGCCGTATTGTCTCCGATTGCATATCCGGTGGAGGGGTTTGATGAACCCGAAAGTGTGACAGAACCGTTGTTGCTCGTGATTGCCGATCCTGCTTCAACGTGGATGCCACCAGCAACCGCGTCTGTGTAGCGAGCCTGCAACAGGATGGCACCGCCCTGCGTAGTTACTGGGGCAGTAATCAGATTGATAGACCCAACCGACTTTATGGTCAAGGCTTTTGCGGTTCCAGAGGTGGCGATTGAAGCTTTCGGATAAACCGTAGAGCCCGTGATGCTGAGGGTTCCTGCTGCAGAAATAGTTCCTGTAGTTGCAGTGCTTGACCATAATCCTGAAGCCACATATTCGACGTTGCCGCCCGCGGAAGTTGTCATCGAAGAAGTTTGGGTGATGGCAGCACCGTAAACAGAGACGTTTCCGGCGATGTTTAGATTTCCACCTGAGAGGGTTATATCGGACGTGTTGCCACTCTTACCAAGAACAAGGCCCTTGGTCGCTGTATTTACGGTCGCTGAATTCGGGAAGGTTAACGTGGCGCCAAAACTTGCAGCTACCGGCTCCACATAAAGAGTTGCGCCAGACTTTAGCGTGGTGGAAGATCCAAAACTGACTCTGTTGAGCTGGAAATAAACGTCTGATGAGCCGTCAACGGTGAGCAAACCAATTGATGAGGCCACTGTAGAGGCATTGGCAGCGTCATCTTTGAGATAAATTTTGCCAGTGCCTGTTGTGGTGATTGAAGACTGGCCGGTGGCTGTGTAAATCGGAACATTGTCGCCGCTTGCCATTTTGGCTGTGAGCGTTAGGTTCCCGTTTACGCTACTTATGTCGGCGCCTTCTAACAAAATACCGTCATGCATGGTTGACGCACTTGCCGAGGAATCGGCGGTTAGTGAAATTGTCGCCGAATGACCAACAGTTATTGATGCCTGATTGGCAGCTGAACCTGCACCAATTCGAACCGCTCGGATTGAATGCGTTGTCTGCGTTTGATCGTCACCGACTAAGCCAGTTATCGACACGTTGCCGCTTGATGTCGTGCCTAGAGTATCGATTGAACTTCCGGTTTGCACATACACACCAGCTGAGTCGGCAGCTGCTGAGCCAACCTGGCCTCGAATCGTGACTGATCCCCCAGATGTGGAAATATCACCGTAAATCACAACACCCGCGTTACCGTTCAAAGTTGCAGTTGAGGTGCCACGTGCATAGCCCGTGCCGGTGGCCGAGCCGCCAGCTAGTGTTAAGGAGCCACCTGAAGTTGTGATGTTAGGTGGAGTTGTCGCAGATGCACCCAGCTGAATGTTTCCACCTGATGTGGCGTCGGTGTCTGAGTAAACATTCACGGCACCGCCGGAGGTAGTTAGGTCTGCACCAGAATTGAAGGCAGCGTTTCCGGTCGCTTTGACGGTGATCGATTTTGACGACCCGGTGCTGGTTAGTGGGCCACCCACCACTGCGTCACCTGAGTTGGAAATGATGGAAATCGTCTCAGTGGCGTTGATGTCTGCTGAGGATTCAAAAGACTGAACGTTGACGCTAATTAGGCCTGTAGCGCTAACCGCACCTGAGATGTAAGTTCGGGGAGAACCGGCGTAGGCCGAAGTTATTGTGAGGTTGCCGGTCACGTTAAGTGGAGACTGAACTTTGGGTGCACTCGATGAACCTGCAGTCAGGCTCACTGCCCCGCCAGCGCCGGCGTTGAGAGTGTTATTCCCGACGGTTCCAATAGCCTGAGTGGTACCACCCGTAGATGAGTTTGTTGCCCAGAGCGAAATTCCACCAGAGGCGTTGATGGTTGAATCGTGCAGGGCGATTCCAGAACTTTGATAAGAACTGTTATTCAGGGTTCCTGTGACTGAACCGGTGACTTCTAGGTTGCCCGAACCCAAGTCGAAGGTTGAGTTGTAAATACTCACTCCTCTGGCCGTGTTGTAATCCGCTGAGTTCTGGGCCTGCACAGAACCAATCATTCGTACCGAACCACCTTCGGTACGAATGAGTTTTCCGTTTGCTACTCCAGTGACAAATTCGATTCCCCACCAGCGACCTTGGTTGCTTACCGGGCCGCCATTGAAACTATTGGGTATTGTGAGGTTCTTGCCCGGCCAGGCGTAGGCAATTGCGCCACCTCCGATCGCAAGGTGGCCTCCTTTCGTGTCAATTGCGTAATCCGATCCGTTACTTGAAACATAGGATGCGCCACCCGAGCTCACATCGTAGTTAGGGTTCAGGATCAGGTTTAATGGTTGTGAGTTAGAAGTAATTTTGGCGCCGGACAGAATTTCGACGTTTTGGGTGCCGCGCAAAGTAAGCGTGCGCGTGGTGCTCGCTGGAGAACTTACTGTGGCGCCACTAAGCACCTCAACTAAACCTGTGGTACTTGAGGCAACAGTGTCGTGGGCGCGCAATACGACGTTTCTTGAATTCAATTGCGCATTGAGTGTCGTCACCGAGAGATTTGAATTAGCTGCCGTTGCCAACCAAATACCCGAAGTGCCAATAAATGCGCCGTTCGAATCGGTAGAACCCGCCACCACCGAGAGTCTTGAAGCATATCGATACAGAGTTATGGTCACCTGAACAGTTCGATATCCAACTGCTTCAAAAGTAAGTGTGGCTGTTGAACCGGCGGTCGCAGATGAGAAATACAAATTGTCAAAAGTGGCGACACCTGAACTATCAGTCGTCACCGAAGTGATACCAGCTGGAGTTCCGGCACTTGATGTCACAGCAACGCTCACGCCGGAAGTGGTCAGGTTATTTCCATTGAAATTCTGCAGTTGCACCTTGGCCGGCACCAAACACGCCTCAGCAACGTTTGTGACACAGCCATCAGGTGATTGAGAAACAGCTAGTTTGTGTTCTTCCCAAGACATAATGACAACGCCCTGGTATCCCGAACCACCGGCCGTGCGTTGAGAAACGCCGTCGTATCCGAGGTACATGTCTCCACGGGCGTTACAAGCTGCACCACCACCACCACCAGCTCCGTAATAGGTACCGTTGTGGCCCGCAGAGGCACCGTCAATCCAGGTTACATCGTCAAGTGCATAGCGGTAGTTGGCTCCGCGACCACCACCACCGGCACCACCCAAAGGGCCCAGGCCTGCGCCTGATGCGCTGTTATAGGTCTGGAAGCCAGAACCACCACCGCCACCACCAGAGAATTGACCAAAGCCATAACCAAAAATCTCAACTCTTGGGCCGGCTTGACCAACGCCACCCCAGCCGATTGGGTTGCATTGACCCGCGGGCCCACCACCTGCTGCACCACCCTGGTAGCCGGTGCCACCGGAGCCGCCCGAACCACCGCTAGGCCCGACGCTGTTTCCCCAACCACTTCCAATGTTGCCGCCGTTTGCCCTGTATGAAAGACCTGCCCCCGCGATTGTTGTTGCACCACCTACGGTTTGAGGGGCTCCACCCGAACCGATAGTTATAGATGCGGCTTGGCCACCATTCACTGACTGGGCTTGACTGTGTCTAACCTCACCACCGGAACCACCTGAACCACCGTCGGCAAACCCACCTGCACCGCCACCAACTGCGATTACGCCGATGGTCGAAACGTAGCTTGGGAAAGTTACTGATGTAGAAGCGGTGATTGTGACGATGCAGTAGTTTGCATTTTTTGAGATAGTTGCCTTTGAGGCATCGCCTACCTCGGCGGTACAAGCATCGTTGCCGCTACTTGAGCGAATTGTCGCCGCAGCGGCCTGAGGTACTACCGGGGCTGAAACTACAGATACCAAAGCCAGCGTTGCGGCGAAGCCAAAAATTGCCAACTGGGCTGTGCTTCTGCGCTTTGGAGTCATTTTCATGAAGCGTCTGCGGCCAACCCTAGCCACCGCAAAAACCCAAGCCAAGGCAAGCACAAATGCGCGTCTGAACCGCGTCATCTATCCTCCTTGGGGGTCGGCAAATTAGCTTGGTTGCAACCTTCAAGTCTAGAAAGAGGGTTCTGACGAATTCTTAAAAAGTTCGGCTAAACCGAATAAAAAAATCGCCCCCGCGCATGCGGAGGCGATTTAGTTTTTGTAAGAAAACTTACTTTAGGGTTACCTTTGCGCCGGCAGCCTCTAGAGCAGCCTTTGCCTTCTCAGCGGCATCCTTGTTTGCGCCCTCTAGAACGGTTGCAGGTGCACCGTCAACAAGAGCCTTAGCCTCGCCTAGACCTAGGTTGGTAAGAGCACGAACCTCTTTAATAACCTGGATCTTCTGGTCGCCAGCAGCCTCAAGAACGACGTCGAATGAGTCTTTCTCTTCAGCAGCAGCTGCAGCAGGTGCAGCAGCGCCAACAGCTGCAACAGCGACTGGAGCAGCAGCGGTAACTTCGAATACCTCTTCGAACTTCTTAACGAACTCTGAAAGCTCGATAAGTGAAAGCTCTTTGAAGGCGTCAATTAGCTGGTCAGTGGTCAGCTTTGCCATGATGTTTCTCCTTGGTTTTTAGATTTTGGTAAATCGTTAAGCGTTTTTTGTTTAGCCCTCTTGCTTCGCGCGTAGCGCGTCGACAGTGCGAACTGCCTGTGCAAGTGGAGCGTTGAATGTGTAAGCAGCCTTGTACAACGAAGCCTTGAACATTCCAGCGGCCTTGGCCAATAGAACTTCGCGAGATTCGAGGTCAGCAAGCTTCTTAACCTCATCTGCTGAAAGAGCTGCTCCGTCAAATAGACCAGTCTTTACGATCAGCTGAGGGTTTGCCTTGGCAAAGTCACGAAGAGCTTTTGCAACGGTAACTGCGTCACCTGAAACAAAAGCGAGAGCGGTTGGGCCGAACAGCTGGCCGTCAAATGCGGTTACTCCAGCGTTCTTTGCAGCGATCTCGATCAACGTGTTCTTTGACACGGCGTAGGTTGCGTCCGCACTGATTGAACGGCGCAGCTCTTTGAGCTGAGCCACAGTGAGGCCGCGGTACTCGGTTAGAAAAACCGCATTTGAGCTCTGAAATTTTTCAGTTAGCTCGGCAACGGTCTGAACCTTGTTCGCCATGGCACTCCTTGATGTTGATTTGCCGGTAGCCCCAAGAAATAAAAAATGCTCCGGCGCAGACGCACGGAGCAGTGAAATTCACGGATGAATTCAGACTTCTTCACACACCTGCGCAGGTCGACTTTTGTCTCTTAGTCGGCATGAGAAACCTTCGGAATTTCTTCTTTTGATTCACCCACAACCGAAACCGGCGGTCTTTGGCTTCCTCAAGTATAGGCTTTAGCCCAGTTGCTTGGCAAGCCCGAGGGTTTTAGGCTGAAAATCCGGGAAAATCGCTGCCAATTCGCTCGACGACAGGTTTCCTCGGTAACGCAAAACATCTGCAATTACGTGACGATAATCTGTGGTCACTTTGAGGTCACCATTACTTAGATCAGCCTCTGAAATTCCGGGCCAGTCGGCAACAACTTTTCCGCCGTTGACGCCCCCACCCATCACAAACATTGCAGAACCCCATCCGTGATCAAGCCCCGCAGAGCCGTTCTCGGAGAGCCGCCGCCCAAACTCGGTTACGGTGACAATGGTGATCGAATTCCACAGTGAGCCAACATCGAGTTTGAAGGCCAGCACCGAATCGTTAAGGTTTTTGAAGTTATCTGCCATAACACCATCGAGAATTCCTGCGTTCGAGTGCACATCAAGATCGCCGGCAAAATCGATGTTGGCTGTCTTTACGGCGGTCCCCGCCTTGAGCATCGCTGCCAGAAGTTTCAAACGTCGGCCAAATTTTGTGTCTGGGTATTCAACTAAAGATGTCTCCGCGACGTTTTTGAGGCTTTCAGATGCGGCTATTGAATTCAGGGCAGATTTAGACCAGACGTGGTCACTGTTTTTGTGCATGTTCTGCAGCAATCGCAAGTGTGCACCACGATCGTTGCCGATGCTTGTGATGGTCACCGAAGCTATGTCTTCGAAGGTGACCGCTTGGTTGGCTCCTCTGAAGGCAGCCGGTTTCGTCTGTGAACCCGAATATCCAGAGAGTACCTCGGTAGCGCCTGTGGCTTGTAGGTAACGAGTTTGCCAGCCGGCCGTAGTGCCTGGCTTTTCGTAGGCTGCTAATTCAACAGCCAACTGGTCGTCAAAATGTGAGCGAGTACCTTTCGGGGTGCCCACGGCGTGGACCACGGCCAGCTCTTTTGAATCAAATAAAGTCTTGAACCCAGAAAGATCTCGATGCAATCCAAAATGGTTGTCGAGGCTAATGTTTTGAGAGTCGACAAGCGCAGTTTTAGGCCGGTAGTTACGAAGATTCGAATCCCCCAAAACCGGAACGGCCATGAGCCCATCCATGCCGCCTCTCATGGAAACCATGACGATTGTGTCGGGTTTTTGCTCAGCTGCCTGAGCCACGGTGTAGTCGAAACCTGGCTCTACCGATATGACCAACCCTCCACCCAGAGATAACACTCCGGTCAAAAACCCTCGGCGAGATAGCCCTCTGTTAAGTTGATTGAATTCTTCACAACCGCAAACCAAATCGTGCTCACTCATCGCAAATTCCATTCGGGTTTTGAAATTAACAGCGCCGCAGCATTGGTTGCGACAAGGTTTCGCTGTTTTGCTCTATTTGGGATGTTTTTTATAGCGTTCGAAATAAGAGCTACCATCTCGGTTCGCTCTGCTGGATCAAGTGGTTTCCCATAAAACCTCATACTCAGGTCGTCGACTATCTCACCAACCGTTGTCGAAGTTGCTGCTAAAAGATTGTCAATTTCGGGATCTGCCAAACTCGCATTCATTCGGCCGAGGGCCAATTTGGTACCTAAATTCCAACGCTGAACCTGAGATGCAAGTGTGATCCAGCTCTCACTGTCGTCTGGGTAGCCGTCAGGAAAAGGCCAATTGAATGGCAGATGGCCCTGTGAGTCGAGAAAACTAGCTAGCCCTAAGAGTGGAGAGCCCTTGAAATACTGTGGCGGAGAACCGGGATTCACGGCAGGAATTTCGGCAGAAAGTTTGAGTTCGAGCGCTCTCACTGATGAAGCCAAGTGTTCCATGGGCCGCTTCACCTTGCTACCCGAAGACTTTACAAAATCAGGATGCTGAACCATGGCTCTAACAACGGTAGGGATGTGGCCCTTGCTCTTTGTGTAACTTGCAGCCATTGCCTTGATTAGAGCTGCCGTTGGTCTATCAGAAACAAATCTCTCAGCCATTCGTTTTGAAAAAGCAGTTGCAGTTTGAGGCAAAAGTGCGAGGTGAGTGACTAAGTTGGAAATTCTTTTGAGCACAACCTGTTCGCTGGAGGTCGAGGCGTTTTTGTCAACGTAACCGAAAACCTTTATTTGCCCAAAGTGGTGATCATCTAGGTTTACCCCCGGTTTATTGCTGTTGTAATCCCAGACCAATCCGGTAAGCAATTTCGCAGCTTGTTTTACATCGGTTTCGGTGTAGTTTGCTGAGGGTGTGATTGTGAAAAGTTCGAGCAACTCTCGCCCAAAGTTTTCGTTTGCGTTTTGCTTGGTATTGGTTTCACCATTTAGATAATTGAGCATCGCGGGATGCACGGTTGCCGCGTTCAACAGCGCTGGGAAGTAACCCAAAGCATTCGCTCTAATTACCCTCTGGTCGTAATCAAATCGCCATAATTCGCGGTCGGTTCGCAGTGGGATTGGAACATAATCGCTCAAAAACTCGACCAGCATTTCGTTCAATTGGGCTGAAGAAAAAAGCCGGCGCAGAATTGTGATGTGTGCCAGCTCGGTACTGACCAGTTGTGGGCGATTCTTGAATACTCGATCATCGTAGATTTCGCCGATGGACATAGTTGGAGTTCGATAAGCCGAAACATCTACTGCCGCCAAGCAGAGAGCAACAATTTTTTTATCGAGTTGCTTATCAAGCCACTTTTTGACACCAGATTGCACGAAATTTTCAAGGTCGCCAATGCTGTAGCCGTAGGTGAGCTTGGCTAGGTACACCCTTGCTTGTTTCTCACTTGTGGCCATAGCCTCATCCAAATAAAAACCGACGGTAGTCAGAGACTATCGTCGGTTTTCGCTTGAAACTTTGTGAGTTATTTGAGAATTCACAAAGCTTGCGTTTGAAATTTAGTTATCGAATTTGCGTGACTTAGTGCGTGGGCCTGAACGCTCGCCACCGCGAGCACCCTCACCACGACCTCGGCCACCTGAGAAACCGCGGCCTTCGCCGCGACCACCACGGTCGCCACCAAATCCACGACCGCCACGGTCACCCGAACGACCACGGCCACCGCGATCGCCGCGGTCACCGCCACGGCTGTCGCCAAAGTCGAGCATTTCAACCGCAGGTGGTGGCGCAATTGGGCCGGCCAACTGCTCTAGCAGCTCACTCGACGGGCGCACATCCGAGAAGATACCGTCACGCTCAGCGCGCTTCAGCAGATCTTCCATGCGACGACGACGTGAACGCGGAATCAGAGTAATTACGGTTCCGGTTGAGTGTGCACGACCGGTACGACCGGCACGGTGCAAGTAAGTCTTGTATTCCTGAGGTGGATCGACCTGGATAACCAGTGAAACATCGTCAACGTGAATGCCTCGAGCAGCTACGTCGGTAGCAACCAACACTCGAACGTGACCCTTGGTGAAACGCTCTAGATTCCGGTTTCGCTGGTTCTGGTTTAGATCACCGTGCAAACGCGCTGCTGGAACACCGGCTGCGGTTAGCGATTCACTCAAACGCTCAGCGGTCATCTTGGTGCGAGCGAAGATAAGCGCTTTGCCCTCTCCCTGAACCAAACGCAACAGCACAGCCGAACGGTCTAGATCGTCGACGGTAAGCACGCGGTGGGTAATGTTCGAGTGGTCTTGCTCTTCATCTGGAACCTCAAAAACGTAAGGAGCAGGCAAGAACTGCTTGACCAGGGCATCGACCTCGCGGTCAAGAGTCGCCGAGAACAATAGCTTCTGGCTATCTCCGGTGGCAGCCAAAATGCGGCGAACACCCTCGATAAAGCCAAGGTCACACATGTGGTCGGCTTCGTCGACCACAACGGTTTCAACTTCACTCAGGTCAACAATGCCCTGCGCCATTAGGTCTTCAAGGCGACCCGGGGTTGCCACCACAATGTCAACGCCACGGCTCATGGCGTTCTCTTGCTTGCGCTGCGGAACACCACCGTAAATGCAAAGTGTGTAGAAACCAACCGGACGCGCGATGCCGTTAACCGTGCGGTCAATCTGGTCGGCCAACTCACGAGTCGGAGCCAAAATTAGCGCGCGAGGCTTACCTGGCTTGCGAGGCACAGACCCGGCTGCGATCAGCTTGGTAACCAGTGGCACGGTGAAGGCGATAGTCTTACCCGATCCGGTCTTACCGCGACCTAGAACATCCATACCCGAAATCGCCGCTGGAATAGTGCTGGCCTGAATTGGGAACGGCTTTTCAGCACCCATGCCAGCAAGTGAAACCAACACGCGTGGGTGCAAGCCCATTGCCTCAAAGGTGTCTTCGGTGATTGCCTCTGACTGAGGCACAGCCTCGAGACGCTCTAGCACCTTGTCTTCAAAGAAAGCTTTTTTATTTGGATTCGCTGAGCGTGCGCCGGCAAAGCTGGCGTCGCGGTCACGGTCGCGAGCTACGCGGTCGGCGCGGTCTGGGCGTCCATTTTCAAAATCGCGGCGTGGGCGGTCATCAAACGAACGGCGCTCTGAGCGCTCTGGGCGATCACCGAATTCGCGGCGCGGGCCACGGCGGTCATCACGGTCGCCAAAACGTGGGCGGTCGCCAAAGTCACGACGAGGAGCACGGTCATCGCGCTCAAAACGCTCACCCGAATCACGACGTGGACGATCTGCAAAGTCACGGCGAGGGCGATCAGCGAAATCGCGACGTTCGTTGCGTTCTGGTCGGTCACCGAAATCGCGGCGAGGTGAACGTTCTGCAAAATCTTTTCTTGGTGCGCGGTCATCAAAGTCGCGACTAGGGCGATCGCCAAAGTCACGACGAGGCGCGCGGTCATCGCGCTGAAAACGCTCCGATCGCTCTACTGCAGAGTGACGTGGCTTACGACTGGCTGGGCGCTCAGTTGACGGCGACCAGTCGCGGCCACGGTCTGGGCGACCATCGCGCATTTCGCGGTCTTGACGCTGTGGGGCGCGGCCACCACGACCATCTTCACGAACCTTGAAGTTTGAGCCGAAGTTTGAGCCACCTCGAGCATTTGCGGTTGAATTTGCGCCGCGAACCTTTTTGTCAGCTCGAGCACCTGCTGGTTTTGCGCTGCGACCTGCGGTTGGTTTTCCGGCGCGCGCGTTTGTGCTGCCAAATTTTGGCATTTTTTCCTCATTCAGTTGTTTGCCGCCCCTAGGCGACCTCCGGACTAGTCGAACAGCGCTAGACCAACTCAATTGGAGGGAAAATTCGCAAACGACTACTGCCACAACACAGTGGCTTCTAGCAGCCTAGCCGAGTGTGACAGTTTTGGCTAGGAAAAATTAGCGAGAAATTTTTGAAACAGGCACTTTGGCGCGCAAAACGGTCTCATCACCGTCACGCCGCAGCACCCACTCGTGGCTCAATTCGTTTAGCAGTTCGGTGCCAAACCCGGCAGCGTCAGACTTGGCTAGGTCTTCGCCGTCGTTTCTTACCTCAACATCGAGAAGTTTTTCACCCTCAAGGCCTATGGTTACCAACACGTTTTTAGCCCGGCCGTGCTTTATGGCATTGGTCACCGCCTCGCGAACCACCTCGATCAGGCAATAACTAGCAACCGAGTTTCCAGCCAGCAGCGCTCGAGCCTGATCATCAAAACTTCGAAGTTCGATGTTGGCCACTCCTTGCCAAACCTGAGAAATTTGCTCAATCAGGGCAGAAACATCGGCCGTTTCAGTTTCGCTGTGCAACCTGAAGATGGCCGAGTCGACATCCCTTCGAATTTGGGTGATCAGCTCGCTGTCAGGGTTAGCGCTCTGCGAAAGTTTGAGAGCACCTGCGTAAATTGCCGACTGCACCGACCCGTGCAAAATCGATGCGATCCGGCGTTGGTTGTGCCAAACCTGTTGACGCAGCTCAGAGTTGACCAGCTCTAGGTCAGCAACCACATCGCGAAGTTGCTGCTCAGACTCATTTCTCAGCGTTCGCGAAATTTGCATCATCAGCGAAATTGCAGAGGAAACTAACACCAGCAGATAGAACTGCAGGTAGATAGTTAGTGAGAGTTGAACCCCCAGCCCCAAAAGCAACAGACTGACACCTAAGGTTGGCAAGGCAGCCAGCGGTATTACTGCAAACGCAACCGCCCAAACCGGCAGCCAAATGTTGCGAGTGAGTCGCTGGATGATTCGGAAAAATATGAAAATACCGAGTGCTAGAACCGGCACCGCGATCGTTGCAACTGGACCGCCGATGATTCCAATGAGAGCACCTGAACCGGCGGTGGTGGTGGTAAAGGCGATGATTAGGGGAACAAATTGGTTTCCCAAACTAACCCGTTTTGGCAGGCGCTGGCGTTCTTTGACCACCTGTTCAATCATGCGATCGAGAGAGTCGGTGGCAGCGGTCGGCACACCAACCTTGCCGATTGTTTTGCTCATCGGTCGCACTACCTCATCGACCGCCGATGTAAGCAGAGCAACTTTTTCGCGCGCATTTCCGCCCGAAGCTTCAAGCTGATTAATCACTGGTTGCAGAGCTGCATTAATCTGTCGGATGATTTCATCCCGCTGATACTTGATTCGCTCACGAATGCTGCCGCGCAATTCGTCAAGCACTGCTTTCTCGCGACGCAATTTGGTAACGGCATCTTCACTTCGCATCACCGATGCAAGGTAGATCGAAATGGTCGAAATAATTCCGAGGGTTAGCACCGGCCCGGCAGCCAGACGAAACGGAACATCTTCGAGGCTGATTACACCGAGTGACGTGCCCACAAGATTTACCGCAACCGCGCGAGCCAGGCCGGCAATCAGCAGTGCAACTGCGGTCAGTAAAACTTTCGGTTTGCGAAACGTCGCCGGCAAAAGTGTGGCCCGAAATACCAGCATCACCGCGACCACTGCTAAGTAACCAACGGTTGCAACCGCAAACCATTCAATGAAAACCGGACGCTTATCTAAATCACCGAGGATCGGCAGCAGGTCGAATACAAAAAAGGTTGCGTAAGACGGGTAAGCATAAGCCAGCAATGTGCGATTACTAAAAGTAACTGGGCCGGCAGCGTTTCTGATGGCCTCGCGCAAATTGCTCTTGGGGGTCTCGGCTCTTTGCATTCGAGTTAATCAGCTATCAAGAGGCTTCAACGATTTGGTGGCCACTGGCCTGCAGATAGGCACGAGCTGCTTCGACTCGAGCGTTACCGGGCGCCGAAGGATCAATTTGCAGTGCAGCGAAGATGCGGCTGATGATGCCTTCAACTGCACGAACCGTCGTTCCGCGGCGAGCGGCAATTTGAGCGTTTGAATAGCCAAGCGCAAGAAGCTGGAGCACCGAAACCTGGCGCTGTGAAAGCTGAGCCAAGGGCCGCGAAACCGCAAGGTCGTGCCTGAACTCTTTGGCCGATACACCCTGCAGCACAGTTTCTAGTGCGCGGGTAAGATCGTCTGAGTTAACTAGCTGAGTTTTACGAAGGTAAGCCACCGATTTAGGCAACGACTTTGGGTCACGGCCGGCAAATCGAGAATCAGGCAAGTTGGTTAGGAACACCACGGCGACATCTGGTGAGTCTTTGTGTAATGCCTCGACAAAATCGAAGCCGTTTGGCCCGAGCCCCAGCTCAATGTCAACGACAACCGCATCTGGGTCAAATGCCGCACATGCGCGTCTAGCGTCAGCTGCATTTGCTGCTGTCGCAACGCTGAAGCCACTTGCCTCGAGGCTCTGCGCAATCAGATCGCGAAGCAATGCCTCGTCTTCAACGACAACCACTGAACGGTTATGCAATTAGTCCTCGTTTACGCAGTTCATCCTCGAGCAAATTGTTACTGGGTTCGACCAGAACAGTGCCGTCCTTAAACAAGATAACCGGGATGTTTTTCCGGCCTGAAATTTGCTCGGCTTCAACAGCCGCCTCAGGTTGTACTTCAACATCTTTCAGTTCGTACTCGACACCGAGTTCGTTGAGTTGAGACTTTGAACGTCGGCAGTCGCTGCACCAGTCAGCACCGAAAAACACTACGTCAGTCATGGTTTGCCTCCATTGGCTTTGGGTTAGTCAAGAATCTACCGCAATCGGTTCTTATCGGGAATCGTCAAAACTTCGCCGTCAAAAGTTATACCGCTCAAATCACGCAGCACAATGTCGGCTTCGGTCTCGAGCGCCTTCTCTGAAATTCCGATCACGAGCCCCACGCCCGCTTCGATGGCTGCCGTGACGCCGGCTACGGCATCCTCAAAAACAACACAGTTCTCTGGCTCAAAACCGAGTCGTTGTGCACCCAATAAATAAGGATCAGGATGCGGCTTTCCTTTTTCCACATCGTCGCCGGTCACCAATTCAGCGGGAATTGGAAGACCAGCCGCGGCCAATCGAGCTCGGCCCAAGTTGGCATTTGCCGATGTGCAGACGGTCCAGGTGCCCGCAGTCAGCGAGTGCAGCAAATCTTGAGCTCCGCCGAGAGGCACGGTTTTGTGCGCAGTGTCTTGCTCGAGCTGGTTGATGTAGTTGTTGGCCGCCTCAAACTCTGCAGCCGAAACATGCTCGCGCACTTTGTCTTCGGCCCTAACACCGGCGTTTTCTGGTGCATCCCAATTCCAACCGGGGGCATATTTCTCGGCCCAAATCTGCCAAGCTTCAGCGGCAGCGGCGTGTGAATCTACAAGAACACCGTCGTTATCGAACAGCAGCCCCGAACAGAAAAATTTCATTACTTGGTGATGCGCTTTCGGTTTCGTTCTGTGATGGTTAGGTAGATACCGATCACGGCCAAGACAATCAATACTTTTGCCGGGAAGAAGTCTTCCATATACCACTGCAGGGTAATTGGCTCGATGATTTGGCTGTTCACTCTCCAGGTGCGCAGGTTTTCAATCGCAGAGAAACCGAAGGTGAAACCCATGATTGACACCACCGCGCCGAAAATTATCGAAAGCACGAAGTTTAGGTTTGCTGCACCTGCGGCGAGCGCCGTTCTAGGCTTAGGTGCCGCTGGTTTGGCTGCGCGTGCTCGACTGGCAAAACGTGTGCCGGCGATAATGCCAAAGGCGATGATTAGCTGAATGATGACCCATACCCAAACCTGAAGCGTGGTTCGGGTTACGTCGTAAACCACCAGGCCAAAAATAATTGCGATTGCGGTGGTAAAAATCGGCAAAACATAACCGAGGGCGAGAGCCTTTTGTGCATCACTCAGTTTTGCGCGACCCTGCTCATTGGTTTCGAGTTGGTCTTTGCGAAGCACAAAGGCCTTGAGCAAAACAAAAATGACTAGAGCGGTGGCCAAAATAATCGGGATGTAGACATCGATCAAACGCGAGGTTACTCCCTCGCGATTACCAAAATTATTGAACGCCCCCATGAAATTGCCGATTGCAAAAATGGCGCCGGCGACCAATCCGATAATTACGGTCAAAGTTGTGAAGCGGTGTGCAGCTCGAGAAAGCGGGTCTTCCTCACCATTTTGGTGGCGAGCTTCGACCGCCATGTTCAGGCCAAATAACGCAGCGATTGATCCGCTGGCAATGCCGAGCAGCGAAAGGTACGGAGAGAAATCGATGTAGTCGCGAGCTTCGATCAGTTGCCCCATGGTGTCGTAAGCCGGTTGCGGGGTAAACAGTGAAACATACTGCGAGACCATAAAGAATGCCCAGGCAACTAAGAGGCCCAGTAGCGGAAGGGCGATGGCCCTGTTTTCGAGTGGAATTCTCTTCATGACTCGAGCCTAGCCCTAAACTTTCAGCATGATTCTTGTCATCGGCGAAGCCCTTATCGATTTGATTGAAAATCGCTACCAGCCCGGATCGTTCAACGCGATCGTCGGAGGCGCCAATGCGAATGTTGCGTTGGCGTTGGCTCGCCGAGGGACCGCACATCAGTTTCTGGGTCGAATAAGCGGTGATCGTTTTGGAAAAATCATTCGTGATCGTCTCGAGTCAAACCAGGTGCAGCTCGACTACTCAATTGCCGCCGACGAACTAACCACACTTGCGGTGGTGTCAATCGACTCTCACGGCGTACCAAGTTACTCGTTTTACGTGAACGGCACTGCCGACTGGGGCTGGACCAACGAAGAACTACCTACCGATTCGCAAATTGCAGATCTTGGCGCAACCACCATCCAATTTGGCTGCCTAACCATGGCTATGGCCCCTGGGAATGTGGTTATTGAAGCGTGGGCAAAACGCCATTTCGATGCCGAAACGCTAACAATCTCACATGACATCAACATGCGGCCGGCGCTTGGCTTCGAGGCTGAGGTTGAGCGGCAGCGAGTTGAACGAGTTAATCAGATCAGCCACCTAATTAAGGCTTCTGACGAAGACATCGAGTGGCTCTATGGGCTCGACCACAGCGACCCAGCAACGGAAAGTCGAATCGATGAAATCGTAGCCAAATGGATCGGCGCGACCGACCGGCTGGTGCTGGTGACGCGAGGTGGCGAGGGTGTCTCAATTTATCGAGGGCAGCGCGAGCGAATCGATGTGCCATCCCGAAAAATTAACGTGGTCGACACTGTGGGCGCTGGCGATACTTTCTGCGCCAATTTGCTCGGCCAACTTTCAGATGCCGAAGCACTAGGCAGCAAACCGTTCGAGCGGCTGGCCGCCCTCAGCGATGACATGCTTGGCGATTTTGTGCGCGTTGCAGGCGTTGCAGCTTCGATCACCTGTGAACGAGCAGGATGCGAACCGCCGACAACAGACGACCTAGCTTCGGTGCTTGCGAGTTTGTAATTTCTTGCTTGCGTTGCTAGCCCTCCTGTCAGAGGCACATGCAAAGATTTGACCAATGAAGAAATTCGATAACCTCTGGTCTTTCAACACCCGCGATCTGATGCGAGCGTCAAGCTGCACTCACTGCATGAAGCTGGCGGTTGCTCGTGAGCTTGACCAACCAGGTGTGCGCGATTTGGTTGCAGAGTTCACAAAACCGGTCGAGGGCCTGCCGGTGGTTTATGGTGAAAAATTTGAGGCAGCAATTGAGGCAGAGTTGCTCGAGTCTCTGGGCCCCAACGCGTTTCAGCGCCCGTTAGGTGCAGACGCAGTTCAATCAACCATCGACTTAATGCGTGCCAAGGTTCCGGTTATTTACCAGGGGTCGATGAAACACCGAATTGGCGAAGTTGAGTTTTCAGGTCGACCCGACTTTTTGGTTCGCGGCGACTATCAACTCGAGTTTGTTGATGGCAAAATCTCAGCTCGCCCTAAACGCGCTGATGAGTTTATTGCTGAAAAATCAGACAGCGTCTACACAGCCTTCGATGCAAAATTAGCCGGGGTAGCCAAGCCACACTATTTACTTCAGGTAGGCCTCTATGTCGATGCGCTTGCCGACTTAGGCCTCAAGTCAGCTGAGCTGCATGGCCTAATTTTGGGTTCTAGACAGTTGGCTCTATTCGAAGAATCTGAAATTTTGCCCGCGATGCAGTTGGCGAGGGCGGCCTTGTTTTCAGCCATTGCTGAGACTGAAACTATTGAGCTAGATTCAAAAAACCTCTTTTGCGAAAATGCCGATGCTTGTTCAGTGTGCGAATACCCTGATTTGTGCACCAAGGCTCGACTCGAGGTCGACCACCTCAGCCAGATAGCCGGAATTAACAAAAGCCAAATTGCAAAACTTGGCAAAAACGGCATCACGACAATGCGCGAGCTAGCTGAAACTGCAGCTCGGCCAGCCGAAATACCCGCCGAAACCTTCGAAAAATTGCAAAGGCAAGCTGCCCTGCAGCACGGTTACAAAGTTTCTGGCAAACACAGTTTTTTGCTTCTGCCCGACCCTGAAATTAAGGTTCTGCCGCCGAGTTCTGCGAACGATATCTTTTTCGATATTGAAGGTTTCCCATTTTTTGAGCAAAAAGGCGGCCTCGAATACCTGTGGGGAGCAACCACCCGCGATGGCAAATTTCACCACTGGTGGGCGCACAATCGTGAACAAGAGAAGCTTGCTTTTGAAGGCTTTGTGAGCTGGGCTGTTGCCACACTCAAGGCCCATCCAGAGGCCCACATCTACCACTACGCACAATATGAGGTAACTGCGCTAAACCGAATGGTCGACCGGCACGACACCATGGGCGAAGACGTGGCCTGGTTGTTCGCCGAAAACAAACTGGTCGACCTGTACAAAACCGTTCGCGGTTCGATTCAAATTAGCCAACCAAGCTATTCAATTAAGAAACTAGAAGTCTTCTACGAGCTCAATCGCGACAGCGATGTTGTTGATGCCATGGGAAGCGTTGAGTCTTACGACCTTTATCGTCGATTGGCTGCAGCCAGCGACCCCGAGGCAGCCACTGAACTCGCAAGCATCGCCAGCTACAACGAGGCCGACTGCATTTCAACTCAAAAGCTTTACGACTGGCTCGCCGAACTACCCGGTGCCAGCAGCGGTTACGAAAACCACCAGCTGGTTCTCGATAGAAAAAAACAGTTACGCGCTAGCCAATCCGAAGAGGATGGGGCTGGCAATAAAGCCGAAATTGAACTCGCTGCCCTAAAAGAGGCGACCGACTCAATTGCATCTGCGCTAGATGCTTGGCCCTGGGGTCAAAACGAACTTGCAGACTATCGCGCCAAAATTTGGGAAACCCTGGTGCACTGCATTTTGTTTTACAAACGCGAAGAGGTCATGTTTTGGCGCGATCTGCGAATAAAGCGCCAGGCGCCGAATGAAACCCTGCACAAAGATCGATCGGCTCTTGTGGTGGTTGGTAGTGAAACTTTCGATCAGAGCGCCGACGGAAAAAAATTTCACTACCGATACTTTCTCGAACAGGGCCAGGCAAATTTCTTTGAGGAAAAAGATTCGATTTATGTTCGATTCGATTACGGCGCCAATCAACAAGATCTTGATCGCGGAACCATTACCTTCGTAAGCGACGATTACATCGAATTTGCCAGAACTGTTCAGGATTCAAGCGAAAACTTTGCTCCGAACGCAATTTTTGATGCCACCCGAATTCCGGCGGGTGCAAAGCAAGATGTAATTCGAGAATTCGCGCAAACCCTTGCGGCTGAGTGGGGCTCACCAACCCAAGAACCGCCGCAAAACAGGGCGGTTTTCGACCTACTAATGCGCAGAGAACCACGTCTTTCGCAAGGGTCACTGGCGGCAGTCGACGGTGAAGATTATTTGACAGCGGTAATCGACTCTGCGCTGCGCCTAGAGAAATCGGTGCTTGCGATTCAAGGCCCGCCGGGCACCGGAAAAACGTATTTAGGTTCACGCACCATCGCCGAGCTAGTTGCTCAGGGCAAGAAAATTGGTGTCGTCGCAAATTCACACTCAGCAGTCGAAAACTTGCTTTACGGCTGCCTAGACGCCGGGGTAGCTGCCGAGCAAATAGCGAAAATGAAACCAAAAGTCGCTGATGCGAAGCAAATATGGTTCAAACCGGCAAAATACGGTGAGCTAGTTAACTGGCTCGACCAGCAAATAGGCGGCTTCGTGCTTGGCGGCACAGCCTGGGCATTTTGTAATCCGGTAGTCAACGTAAGGCATTTTGACTATCTATTTATCGATGAGGCAGCACAGTTTTCTCTGGTCGATGCAATTGCAGTTTCATCGGTGGCTGACAATCTGGTATTGCTCGGCGACCCTATGCAGCTAACTCAAGTGGTTCAGGCAGTGCACCCGGGTGGTGTCGACAACTCGGCATTGGGCCACTACATGGGAGATCACGAAATTTTGCCCTCGTCAATGGGCTATTTCGTAGAGGTGACTCGAAGAATGCACCCGGCAGTCAATGCTCCCGTGTCAAAGCTTGCCTACCAAAATCGATTGCACTCACACGAAAGCGCGATCAGGGAGCTGACGGGTTTGCCGGCCGGTTTCAAGTCAATAGCGGTTGAGCACCAAGGAAATTCGACTTACTCACGAGAAGAAATTTCAGTTGTTCTGCAGTTGGTGCAAGACCACATCAAAATCACCGAGCAGTCTGAAATTTTGGTGGTGGCGCCCTACAACGCGCAGGTCGACCTGATTCGAAAAGCGCTTGATCTACAGGGTTTCTTCAATGTTCAAGTGGGCACCGTTGACAAATTTCAAGGGCGGGAAGGCAACGTGGTTATCGTGAGCTTGGCAGCATCAAGCGCATCCGATGCGCCTCGCGGGCTAGAGTTTCTGCTCGACAGAAATCGGTTGAACGTCGCACTCTCTCGGGCAAAAACCAACAGCTACCTGATCTACAGCCCAAATTTGTTGCGCACCAAATTCAGCAAGGTTGAAGATGTTCTGTGCGTAAGTCGACTAGCCGGCCTAGTTGCTGGGGGTTAAGCTGCGACGGCAACCTTTTCCCACATTTTTGCCATAACCCACCACTGACCGTCAAGGAACACGATGTTCAGGTAATCCTGCATGACGCCACCAAACATCTCCAGCTGTGGCTTTACCAAGGCGAGAGTTGGCGAGATCTGGTCAAACATCAAAACCTGATCGTTGCGTCGGTTGCCCAACTCTGCAGGTGACTGTCGATTTGCCACGGCCTCTCGATAAACCGCATACGGACGAATGCTTAATTCGCCTCCTTGAGCCGAATACAAAACACAGTCCTTGTGAAAAACTCGATCGAAAAGATCCATGTCTTGAAAGTGCAAAACATCAAAATAGTCAGCAATTAGTTTCTTGATTGCCAGATCTGCTGCTTCAAAGTTCACAATCCCCACCCTTCGGTTTACCTTGGTAAAACCTTAAGGGTTTTCAAGGTTGGGTCTGCAACAAACGCAATTCGAACACCCATGTCACGGGCCTCAAATAACGCACCCAAAGCAGCCTCGGTGATGCGTTCACCGGGGCTGAGTACCGGAACACCGGGAGGGTAGGGGCAAATCATTTCTGCAGAAACACGGCCTACTGCCTCGGCAGCTGGAACCACCTCGTAGCCTGAGAAAAATGCTTCACGCGGGGTAACCACAACTTCAGGCTCAATTGAAAAAGCCGGAAGGATTTCAATCGGACGAGGCTCGCCCCGATTTGCGTTCACCGATTCGATGATGCGCTTGACCAGGTCGTTGATGCGATCGGGGGTGTCAGCAAAAGTGATCATCGGAATGATGATGTCTCGGTTTGCCATCTCAACGTCGATGTTTGCCGCTAGTAAATCGGCCTCAACCACATTTCCATCGGCCCCACATGAACTCAGCAAAATAACCAGCTTCAACGGGTCTATGTATTCACCGTCAATTACGTCGATGCCGGCGGCTCGCAAGGTTGCTCGGCCGCGCTCAGTTGCTTCAATCACCGGCCCAATAAGTTCGTGCCCGTGCCGCTGGAGCAAAGCACGAGCGGCGTCAATTGATGCCAAAATTCGGCCAGACATAGAGGTGGTCTGAGTTGAATCGAACATTTTATTTAGTCGCGGTAGGTCAACAAACTCTCCGCGAGCTAACACAAAGCTGGCCTGAGAATATGAAGGCAGAGTCTTGTGGGCCGAGGTCACCACTATGTCGGCACCCTCAGCCAAAGGGTGCTCAGGCAACTCTGGGTGGAAGCCGTAGTGTGCAGCCCAGGCTGCATCAACCACCAACGGAATTCCGAACTCATGTGCGACCGCAGATAACCGCGGAATGTTTGACATGGTTCCGACGTAAGAGGGTTCGCCAATCAAAACTGCTTTGGCATCTGGGTGTGCCTCTAGAGTTTCACGGAGACGGCTCGAAGGTAGGTACTCAGGTAAACCAGTGGCCGGGTTTATTTCTGGTCGAATCCAGACCGGAACTACTCCGGCATAGACCATACCGACCAGTACTGATTTGTGCAGGGTTCGAGAAACAATTACTTTGTCGCCGGGGCTGGCAACTGCCATTACCGCTGCGTGATTCGAGCCAGAAGAACCGTTTACCCCGAACCGGCAGAGGTCTGCACCCCAAAGGTTTGCGGCCAATCGCTCGGCCTCGAGAATTAGCGATGGAGAAATTCGATGGGGATGATTGCCAGGAAGCACTGGAATGTCGCCGTCTACGATGGCACCGGTTAGATCGGTGCGACCCTTGTGCCCAGGAATTTGGAACGGCGACCGATCGGTCTCCATATCTCGAATCCAGGCATCGAGTAGCGGGGCATCAGTTCTGAGCCCCATCGGGTCTTTCGTGTCAAGTAGTGTGGCTGCGCCAAATGCGTGCTGAGGCAATATCCCGCCCTTCTTTAAGTCTCGGTCGTTCGCCGAGCTCAAACCGCCTAGCCACCATCGGGATGGCCAGGATGAGAAAGTCTAAAGATGACGAAAGGACCGGGTCAATAAGACCCGATCCCCTCGCCATTAAGGTTTGGTGAACTTTTTTAGAACTCAACCTTGGTTACGTTGGTGTCTAGCGGAATGCCAGGACCAAAGGTGGTCGAAACTGCTGCCTTGATTAGGTAGCGCCCCTTTGAGCTCGAAGGCTTCAAACGTAGAACCTCGTCTAGAGCTGCTGCCAGGTTCTCACCCAACTGCTCTTTGGTGAACGAAGCCTTACCGATGATGAAGTGAAGGTTTGACTGCTTGTCAACGCGGAAGTCGATCTTTCCGCCCTTGATGTCAGTAACAGCCTTAGCTACATCTGGGGTTACGGTTCCGGTCTTAGGGTTTGGCATCAGGTTACGAGGACCCAGTACCTTACCTAGACGGCCAACCTTACCCATGAGCTCAGGGGTTGACACTGCTGAGTCGAAGTCGGTCCAGCCGGCGGCTACCTTCTCGATTAGCTCGTCGCCGCCAACCTCGTCTGCGCCTGCAGCTTTTGCAGCGTCAGCTGCGGCACCGGTTGCAAACACAATAACGCGGGCAGTCTTACCAGTTCCGTTTGGAAGCGAAACGGTTCCACGGATCATCTGGTCAGCCTTACGAGGGTCAACGCCTAGCTTTAGGGCGACCTCGATGGTTGAGTCGAACTTCTTTGAGCCGGTCTCGCGAACTAGAGTCACGGCCTCGGCTGGGGTGTATAGCTTGCCCTCGGTGATGAGAGCTGCTGCGGCCTGGTAGGCCTTTGAGCGCTTTGCCATCTGTTTTTCCTTTACTTGGTCACAGTTCGTGGTCAACGTACCGCGCGCGGTACTCCCACTTACTAATTGTTTTTGTTAGTTATGCGTCTACGGTGATACCCATTGAGCGAGCAGTACCCGCGATGATCTTTGCAGCTGCATCGACATCGTTTGCGTTCAGGTCTGACATCTTCTCTTCGGCGATCTTGTAGAGAGCATCCTTTGATAGGTGCGCAACCTTCACGGTGTGAGGGGTTGCTGAACCCTTCTGAACATTCGCAGCCTTCTTGATTAGCTCAGCGGCTGGCGGGGTCTTCAGAACAAAGGTGAATGAGCGGTCTTCATAGACGGTAATTTCTACCGGGATGATGCTGCCGCGCTTGTCTGCAGTTGCGTTGTTGTACGCGGTGCAGAACTCCATGATGTTCACACCGTGCTGACCAAGAGCTGGACCAATAGGTGGTGCTGGGTTAGCAGCGCCAGCTTGGATCTGTAGCTTGATCATGCCGGTGACTTTTTTCTTCGGTGCCATTTTGTTTTATTCCTTTGATTGTTGGGGAATTCTATTTAGGCCAGTGGGCCAACCTGCTCGAAGCCAAGCTCGACCGGAGTCTCGCGCTCGAACAGTGAAACTAGAACGGTTAGCTTGCCGCTCTCAGGCTTGATTTCTGAGATGGTGCCTGGAAGGCCGGCAAATGATCCGTCTTTGATCATGATGCTTTCGCCAAGCTTGAAGTCGACGTTGACCGGAACCGGCTTCGACTTGCCCTTGACGGCAACGCCCTTGAATGCAGCCTTTGCCTCTTCTTGCTCTGGCAAGACATAAAGCGGCTTCAACATTTCGAAAGCCTCGTCTGGGCGAAGTGGGGTTGGTGCCTGCGAGTTGCCGACGAAGCCGGTAACCGCTGGGGTGTGACGAACCAACGACCATGATTCTTCGTTCATGTCCATGCGAACTAGAACGTAACCAGGGATGCGAACCTTGGTAACCAATTTGCGCTGGCCATTCTTGATTTCGATGGTGTCTTCCATCGGAACCTCGACCTGGTAAACATCGTCGCCACCCTCAAGAGAAAGCTTTCGGTTCTCGATGTTTTGCTTCACACGCTTTTCGTAACCGGCGTATGAGTGAACTACGTACCACTTGCCAGGCTGACGACGCAGCTCTGACTTGAACTCACGATAAGGGTCGACAGGTGAGCCCTCTTCGATTTCATCGGCGATTGCAGCTGCTTCTTCGGCCGCCTCAACGATTGCTTCTTCAAGCTCTAGGTCTTGCTCTAGCTCTGCAGCGGCATCTTTGGCAAGGTCAGCGAAGTCGGCATCGGCTTCAGCAATAACCTGCTCAACTGCATCGTCTTGCAATGCAGCTAGCTCGTCGCGCTCTTCAGTCACTTCAGTGTTTCCTATCGTTCAAACTCGGATGAGTTCTAAAAATTGCTTAGGCGGTTGGGGTGAAAACCCAGACCACGCCGGTGTAGAACAGCCAGTCGAGAAGGCTGATGATCGCCATTACAACCACAACGAATGCGAGCACTACTGCGGTGTAGTTGCGAAGCTCAGCCCAGGTCGGCTTGGTTACTTTGTTTAGTTCAAGCACTACCTGCTTAAAGAACAAAGCGGTGCGTCCGAAGATGTTGCGCTTGGTGGCTTTGTCAGCCTTAGCCTTCTCAACTAGATCTTCAGAGGCTACTTCTAGCTCTTCTGCCATTGGTTGTTCCTTTGTTTGGATTGCTTTTGCAGGGCGGACAGGACTCGAACCTGCAACCTGCGGTTTTGGAGACCGCTGCTCTACCAATTGAGCCACCGCCCTAAACGGTGAGTAATTTGTTCTGAAAACTAACCTTCGACAGACACACTTCTAGATTGAAATCTAAGGGTGATTGTTTTGCCAGATTAGGCTTCGGAAGTTGTCAAACTACCTCTACGAAGTTTAGTTGCGAACGCCCGATATTGCAAAGGCGGATTTACCCAGATTCTGGCTCGAGGCCTATCGCAACAGGTAACCTTGAAGTCGTGACTGACTTCCCTCGAATTTCAAAACGTATTGGCTCAATTGCTGAATCAGCAACTTTGAAAGTTGACGCTAAGGCAAAAGCGCTTCAGGCCGCAGGCCGTCCGGTTATTTCTTATGCCGCAGGCGAGCCAGATTTTGCAACTCCGGCTCACATTGTTGAGGCCGCCGTAGCTGCAGTGCGTGACCCAAAAAACCACCGTTACACGCCGGCTGTTGGTTTGCCTGATCTACGCGAAGCGATCGCCCAGAAAACGAAAGCCGATTCAGGCACCGAGATTACAGCTGCCCAGGTAGTTGTGACCAACGGTGGCAAGCAGGCCGTTTACCAGGCATTTGCCACCCTGCTTGATCCAGGCGACGAAGTTTTGATGCCAACCCCTTTCTGGACCACTTACCCAGAGGCCATTCAGCTGGCCGGAGGTGTTCCAGTTGAGGTGTTTGCAGGCGCCGAGCAGAACTATTTGGTCACAGTAGAGCAGCTTGAAGCAGCACGCACTTCACGTTCGAAAGTTTTGCTGTTCGTCTCGCCTTCAAACCCAACCGGATCGGTCTATTCACGCGAGCAGACCGAGGCTATTGGTCGCTGGGCCTACGAAAACGGCATGTGGGTAATCACCGACGAGATTTACCAGAACTTGGTTTACGACGGTGGCCGCGCGGTTTCAATTACCGAAGCCGTACCTGAGCTGATTGATCGCACAATCATGGTCAACGGTGTTGCCAAGAGTTACGCCATGACCGGATGGCGACTCGGCTGGATGGCCGGCCCACTAGATGCAATGAAGGCTGCAGGAAACCTGCAATCACACCTGTCATCGAACGTTTCGAACATTTCGCAGCGTGCAGCTCTGGCCGCACTAACCGGCCCGCAAGACGAAGTGCTCGCAATGCGCGATGCCTTCGAGCGTCGACGCGGATTGGCCGTAGCCGAGCTAAACAAGATTCCAAACTGGGTGGCCCCAATGCCGCAGGGTGCTTTCTACGTTTACTCAGACGTTCGTGGCCTACTCGGGCGCGAATGGGGCGGAAAGCAAATCAACACCTCACTCGAGCTTTGCGACTACATTCTTGATGCTGCCGAGGTTGCCCTGGTTCCAGGTGAGGCGTTTGGCCCATCTGGTTATGTGCGTCTGAGCTACGCACTCGGTGATGCACCTTTGGTTGAGGGCATTCAGCGACTGCAAAAACTATTTAGCTAAAAACCGATCAGGTTTGGCTCAGGCACCAGGTTGATGCCGAATTTTGCAGCAACCCGCTCTTGAATAAACCTTGCCAACTCGGTAATTTCTGCTGCGGTTGCCCCGCCTCGATTAACAATCGCGAGGGTGTGTTTCGAAGACACCGCAGCGTTTGATTTACCTAAGGTAAAACCACGACCAATTCCCGCTTGCTCAATCAGCCAGGCAGCTGAAAGTTTTACGGTCAGTCCGTCGTCATCCTCTGATTCCCAGCGGGGGGCTTCGGTTGGCAGAGTTCTAGCAAACGAATCGCTAACTATCGGGTTGGTGAAAAACGAACCGCAACTTACTGAGTCTGGGTCGTTAGCATCTAGCACCATGCCCTTTTGGGCACGCAGCTTGAGCACTGAATTTCTGACATCGGCGAGCGGAACTTTGTCCCCCATCGAAACGCCCAGATCGGCTGCCACCTGAGAAGTGTATAGAGGTCGCGATAACCCGCCTAGTTTTTGCAGCTCAAGCTCGACCCAGGTGATCACGCCTGCTCGCCCACGTTTGATAATCGAGCTTCGATAGTCGAAACCGAGCTCAGTGGCGTCGAGCACGGTCAGCTCGTGTGTTTCGTAGTCGAGGAATTCAATTCGAACCAAAACATCGCTTAGCTCTTGGCCGTAGGCACCGATGTTTTGTACCGGTGCAGCTCCAACGGTTCCCGGAATTCCAGCCATTGCCTCGATACCGGCCAGGCCCTGCTCGACGCTCGAACGCACCAATTCATCCCAATTTTCGCCCGCTTGAACTCGAAGCCGAACCTTGCCGTCAAGGGTTGGAGTCGCCTCGATTCCGCGGTTTGCGACCTGGATCACACGCAACTCGTTGATGTCATCGGCAACCACCATGTTTGATCCGCCGCCGAGCAAAAGCCAATCATCACCGCTGCGCCAGACCTCTAGCGTGTGCTCAATCAGATCGTCGCGGGTGTGAGCAACAAAAATTTCTGAGGGGATGCCGCCGACCCGAATTGTGGTCAGCTCACTTAGTGCCTTTGTCATTTAAAGCTGAACTCGAACCTGGGCTTTGCCAAGCACCGCTTGCTCGTTGAATACTGCCGAAAGATCAACCCGAACCACATTTGATTCGGCATCAATTTCTCCGATTTTTGCCGTGATCACTACCACGGCACCAGCTTGTGCGTCCACCAAAACTGGCTTGGTAAATCGCACCTGGTAGTCGAGCACCTTGCCGGCGTCGCCAACCCAGTCGACGGCCACCTGCACAGCAACACCCATAGTTAGCATGCCGTGGGCTAAAACCCCAGGTAGGCCAACCGACTGAGCAAAATCATCGCGGTAGTGGATCGGGTTAAAGTCGCCAGAGGCACCTGCATATCGAACCAATGAGTCGCGGGTGAGCAGATACTCAGAGGTTCCGACAACTTGACCTACCTCGAGAGCGGCGATGTTAATGTGCGACATTACTCATCACCTCGAACTACCAAAGTTGAAATTGCCGTGCAAACCAGTGCTTTTTCAGCGTCATAAATTTTTGTTTCGAAGGTGATCATTGAGTGAGCACCCAACGATTTCACGCTGGCAACCTCTAGTTCGCTGGTCAGTTCGTCTCCGGCAACGATGGGGCGACGGTGTATAAACCTTTGGTCTCCGTGCACCACGCGAGAGAAATCGATATCTGCCTCAGGATCCGCTAAAACCGTTGCCAGTGAACGCTCTTGAATAACCACCGCAAATGTCGGGGCAGCAATCACATCTGTATAACCGGCAGCCTGAGCTGCAAAAACATCAAGATTGCTTGGGCTTGAAGACTTGACCGCATGAGCAAACTCGCGAAGTTTCTCTCTGCCAACTAGGTAGGGTGAGGTTGCGGGATATTTTTTTCCCTGAACATTTGGATTTACCACACAGCTAGTTTGCTGCATTAAACAAAAAAAGACCCGATTGGGTCTTTGTTAGTTGCTATTTGGTAGCTAGGGCGGGACTCGAACCCGCGACCCCACGATTATGAGTCGTGTGCTCTAACCACCTGAGCTACCCAGCCGAGTCATCACACGTAAAAACCGGTGACTCAGAGCCCCGAGCGAGGATTGAACTCGCGACCCCTTCCTTACCATGGAAGTGCTCTACCACTGAGCTATCAGGGCGTGACCCAAACTAAAGCGCTCGGGCACCAGAAGACTTTAGCATTTAGCTTTAGTCAAAGCAACCTGAAGGTAATCTGAGCCCCTTAAGATTGGGTTCCATGTCGAACGTTGAATTCTTAACTAAAAACAACCCAGCCGCCGAGTGGTGGAGAAAATCTGTGATTTACCAGGTTTACCCGCGCAGTTTTGCGGATGGTGACGGAGATGGAATCGGTGACCTAAAGGGGATCACAGAGCGTTTGGATTCGCTTTCAGAACTGGGCATCGACGCTATCTGGTTCAGCCCTTTTTTCAAGTCACCTCAAAAGGATGCTGGCTACGACATCAGTGATTACCGCCTCATTGATCCAATCTTTGGAACCAACGAAGACTTTGACGTTCTAATAGCTAAGGCAAAAAAACTTGGCATTCGAATTATCGTAGACATCGTTCCCAACCACACTTCAGATCAGCACGCTTGGTTCCAGGCGGCACTGAAATCTGCCCCAGGGTCGCGCGAGCGTGACTACTACCACTTCAGAGATGGCAGAGGCGAGAACGGCGAGCTGCCACCAAACAACTGGCAGTCAATTTTTGGAGGCCCAGCGTGGAGCAGAATCACGGAAGCTGATGGCTCTCTGGGACAGTGGTACCTGCACCTATTTGATTCCAGTCAGCCAGATCTGAACTGGGAAAATCCAAAAATCGCCGACGAGTTCGACGACATTTTGAGCTTTTGGCTTGACAAAGGTGTTGACGGTTTCCGCGTTGATGTTGCCCACGGTATGGTCAAACGTCACGGGCTTCCGGATGCGACGATCTATGACGAAAATTTGCGTGAGCGACCAATTTCTAACCTTTCAATGGCAGAGGCAGAAGAGGCGGTTCCATATTGGGGTCAGCCGGGTGTGCACGATGCCATCCGACGCTTCCGTCGAGTGGTAGACGAATACGAAGATCGTGCCATGTGCGCTGAGGCATCAATGAGCCCACTGCCCCGACTTGCCATGTGGGTGCGCCCAGATGAATACCACCAGTCATTCAACTTTGACTACATGCATTGCAAATATGAGGCTGGCGCAATTAAGAAAATTGTCACTGATTCGATTGTGGAGTACGGCAAAGTTGGTGCCTCTAGCACTTGGGTACTTTCAAACCACGACGGTATCCGCCATGCAACTCGCTTGGGAATCTCACCTGATAACACTCCTCGTCCGGGGGATGGAATTCATCCGTCGGACCCCGCACCAGATGAGGCTCTCGGACTAAGACGTGCTCGAGCTGCGACTGCATTTATGCTCGGGCTTCCCGGTTCCTCATACCTCTACCAGGGGGAGGAACTTGGCCTACCGGAGGCCTGGCAATTAGAGGGCAAGTATCGTCAAGACCCAACATATGCGCGCACCAACGGCGAGCGCATTGGTCGAGACGGTTGCCGAGTACCTTTGCCATGGGAAGCCGATGCCACTGAGTCAAATGGGTTTAACAACACTGGAAAATCATGGTTGCCACAGCCGGCTAACTATCGAGTATTCTCACGAAATCTACAAGAGGGTGTAGCGGGCTCAACACTTGAGCTCTACAAACGACTTCTCAAAGTTCGCAAGCAATTCGATTTAGGTGCCGGAGAGTTTGGTTGGCTTGAAGAATACGTTGGCCCAGACTCTCTCGCCTATGTGAACAACGGTGTCATGGTGCTCACTAATTTCAGCGGCGACGCAATCGCGCTTCCGGCTGGAGAAATGCTTGTGACAACACAACACGACCTGACGATTGAGGGAATTCTTGAGCACGATCAGACCGTTTGGATCAAGCTCTAAGTTGAGGGCTACCTCGCTGTTAGAAAACATCAATCGAAAGATAGAAAATTAAGTTCACAGACCTAAGCCATCCAAAGTCATCATCTACTGAATGGTGGCGTTCAGCGGTCATTTACCAGATCTATCCGCGCAGTTTTGCCGATGCGAACGGTGATGGGATGGGTGATCTTCCGGGTATCACGAGCCGACTGGAATCGCTTGCTGCCCTGGGTATTGATGCGATCTGGTTGTCGCCCTTCATGCGTTCACCTCAAAAAGACGCCGGATACGATGTGAGCGATTATCGCGACGTTGATCCCCTTTTCGGTTCGCTCCAAGATTTCGACAACATGGTTGTTCGGGCCCACGAGCTTGGGTTGAAAGTCTTGGTAGACCTTGTGCCTAATCACACTTCAGATCAGCACATTTGGTTTCAAGAGGCGTTGAAGGCAAAGCCAGGTTCTACTAAGCGCGACTACTACCACTTCAAAGATGGTCTTGGTGCATTCGGAGAGCTCCCGCCAAACAACTGGGTTTCCATGTTTGGTGGGCCGGCGTGGACCCGGGTTGTCGAAAAAACTGGAAAGCCGAGCCAGTGGTACTGCCATCTTTTTGACTCAAGCCAACCCGACCTCAATTGGAGCAACCCAAAAGTACAACGAGAATTCGAAAGCATTCTGCGTTTTTGGCTCGACCGAGGAGTTGATGGTTTTCGAGTAGACCAGCCTCATGCGATGGCTAAAGCCGCTGGCCTACCAGATCATCCGGATATTGAAAGAGCTGGCGCGGGCTTCATCGAAGGCGAGGCAAGCCCACCCATGTGGTTCCAAGATGAAGTCCATCCGATATTTCGGCGTTGGCGAGAGATTCTTAATAGCTATCCAGGTGAACGCGCAATGTGTGGAGAAGCATACGTCTACCCGCTCTCATTTATGGCTCAGTGGGTCAGGCCAGATGAGTTTCACCAGACTTTTAACTTTCGCTACTTAGACAGCGACTGGAACCCTGCCGACATACGCGAAACCATAAACGAATCATTTGCGGCGTTTGGTTCTGTTGGTGCGCCGAGCACTTGGGTCCTTTCAAACCATGACGTCATCAGGCATCATTCTCGAATGGGTGGGCTGACCGGTAGACCAACCGCGTCGGATGGCATCGGCCCTAATGACAACCAGCCAGATCGAGATTTAGGTCTGCGCCGCGGGCGAGGGGCTACCTTGTTCACGATGGGCCTCCCCGGTTCAATGTATTTGTATCAGGGTGAAGAACTTGGCCTTCCCGAGCACACAACACTTGAAGCAAAATACAGACAAGACCCTACTTTTTTTAGGACCGGTGGAAAAAGACTTGGCAGAGATGGTTGCCGAGTACCCCTGCCTTGGGAGGCTGGAGCAGGGGCCGCAAACGGCTTCAACCAGAGCGGAAAATCTTGGTTGCCTCAACCCGACGAATACCGAAATTACTCTCGTAATCTCCAAGAAGGCGACCCAGACTCGACTCTTTCTATGTATCGCCACGCAATCAAACTACGAAAGAAATTACGGCTAGGATTTGGCTCATTCGCTTGGCAAAGCGAGCCTGGAGCAAAAGTCTTGGCTTACCGAAATTTAGACGTTCTCGTTGTGCACAATTTTGGAACGGATGACGCCGAACTTCCAAAAGGATGCAATATTTTGGCCGCAAGCCAGGGAAGCTACTACTCTGCGGAACCATCCTGGCTAAAGCCAAACGACACCGTTTGGATCAAGCTCGACTAAGCCTTGATGTTTTTGACCGGCCACCAGAATTTCTTTCCGGTCATAAATGCCAAGGCCGGAACGATTACCGTTCGAACCAAAAGTGTGTCTAGCAAAACACCGATGCAGACGATCACACCGATTTGAGCTAGTGCCACCAGCGGCAAGACTCCGAGAACCGCAAACACGGCTGCAAGCAAAATACCCGCTGAGGTAATTACTCCACCGGTGGCGCCCAAGGCGCGAACCATTCCCTCGCGGGTACCGAGTTTTTCTGCCTCTTCTTTGGCTCGAGTGACCAGGAAGATGTTGTAGTCAACACCAAGTGCCACCAGGAACAGGAAGCTGTACAGGAACACACTCAGGTCGAGACCGGGGAACCCGAAGACATTCACGAATAGGAACCAGCCGGCGCCCATCGACGCAAAGAACGATGCAACCACGGTGATCAGCAGCAGCACCGGAGCAACGAACGAGCGGAGCAAGACTATTAGGACTAAGAACACCAGGATCAAAATCAGCGGGATGACCAAAGCCTGGTCATGTGCGTAAGCTTCCTTTACCTCGAGAGCCTGAGCATCTAAACCACCGATCACCGCTTCGGCGTTCGGTACTGTTGCGACGGCTTCACGGAGGTCTCGGATCATCGAGTAAACCTCTTCAGACTGACTCTCAGCGTCGAAAACTACGTCGATTCGGGCAATTTGATCGTTGCTTACGGCAACTGCAGCACTGTCAACTCCGCTAACAGTTTTGGCAGCCGCAACAACTTCTTCAGCAGCGTCTTTGTTTACCAAAACGTTGGTTGGTGAGGTGGATCCGGCCGCAAAGGCATCGGCCAAGACATTCTGACCAACCACGGCCTCAGGCGTCTTAAGGAAAGACTCGGTAGACGACAAACCAATTTTGATGCCGGCCGCGCCGGAGGCGAGCACACCAAGAATCAAGACGCCGACAACTGAGATAGCAATTGGTTGCTTGCGAACACCGCGGCCCAATTTCGCCCAAAGCCCGTTTTCACCCTTGTTGACAGCACCGAATTTCGGAACGAAGGGCCAAAACAGACCACGGCCAAAGACCACCATGGCAGCTGGCAATACAACTAGAGCTGCGACCATCGCAATTACGATTCCTGTGGCGCACACCAAACCAAGCGAACGGTTACCGGCGAGATCAGCAAAGCTGAGGGTCAGCAAGGCAAGGGTTACCGTGCTGCCCGAAGCAATGATTGCTGGACCAGCGCCCCGCAGAGCCTTGGCCATAGCCTCGTGGCGATCCTCATTGACGAATAGTTCTTCTCGATAGCGAGCAATTAGCAACAGCGCATAGTTGGTTCCCGCACCGAAGACCAACACCGAAAGAATTCCGGTGACTGATGCGTCAGGGGTAATTCCGAATAGTGCAGCAACTTGCCTAGCCAACTGGCCCGCCATGCCATCGGCGGTGCCGACAACCAAAAGCGGAACTAGCCACAACCAGGGGCTGCGGTAAGTGATCAGCAGCAAGACTGCAACCACAATCACGGTTGACAGCAGCAGGGTGAAGTCAGCGCCAGCGAATACGCCCGATAGATCGGCAGAGAACCCCTCGGGGCCAGTGACATAAACCTCAAGGCCGGCCGGCATACCCTCTTTTGCGAGTTCACGAATATCGGCCACTCGCTCGGTAATTACCTCAGTTTCATCCGACTTTTCCATCGGGACGGTGATTACAGCGGTTGACTCATCGTTGGAAAGTGTGGCTGGAGGTACAAACTTTTCACCCTCAACCTCGAGGTTGGTGAATTCGACAAATTTCTCATTGGCACCGCCAACTACCATCTGTTTCATGGGATCAAATGCGCCCTGAACCCATACTTTTTGTTCATCGGTCATTGCCGACTCAGCCGCGTAGACAATTACTGCGGCGGTTGAATCAGCGCCGGGCAAATCTTCGGCCAGCTTGGCGGCGATTACAGATTCGGCATCATCTGGAAGCCCTACGCCTGGGTTCAACTCAGTGGTTGCGGCACGCAGCGGGCCGAAGGCCAAAACGGCAAAAACTAGACCAATTAGCAGTGTGGCCCATGCGGTTTTTTTGCCCGTGATGAAGTTGATGATCGAGTTCACGTCGTTGTTCCCCAGTCTTGAAATCTGTGTACTTGAAGGCTAACTGGAAAGAACAGGAACTTATTTCTAATTTTGAACCAAAATTCGAAGTAAAACATTTAGATCGCTTAGTGCTCAATGTCCTCAAAGGAAGTCAAGAGAATTCCGTAAGCTAATCAAAAGCTAACTTCCTAGAGAAACAGAGTCGTCTCATGCAGCTAACCAGTTCATTTGTTGCGCCAAAATACGCCGAGGCTCTCGAAATTTTCAAGTCAATTCGACCGGTGGAAAAAGGGTCACAGCTAGTCGTTAGGGTTGGCGGCGAAACGGTTATCGATCTTGCTGGCGGCGTGAGCCCCGACAGTCTCACCTCAGTTTTCTCAGTTAGCAAGGCGCTTTCAGCACTTGCGATCGCAAAACTGGTTGGCGATGGCCGGCTTGACCTTGATGCGAAAATGTCGCAGTACTGGCCTGAATTTGGGGCCGAAGGTAAAGAGGTATTTACGGTTCGAGAGGTGCTAAGCCACCGTGCCGGGCTTACCGACACCGATCCGCATCTCAACGGCGAGCAAATTCACGATGACCATGCAGCCGCCGCAGCATTGGCTGCACAGAGGCCACTTTGGGCCCCGGGTGCTTGTTTCGGCTACCACGGTCTCACCATCGGCCCGCTGATGAGCGAGCTTTGCTATCGAATTACCGGCAAGACCATCCAGCAGTATTACGAAACTGAAATTAGACAGCCGGCAAACGCTGATGCCTTTTTGGGTTTACCCGAAGAATTCGAAGATCGAGTGACTCAACTTTCAATGGATTCGGTCATGCCAAGCGACGAAGTTGTCGCCAAATACACTCGCCCGGCCGACTATCACTCCAGCGGTTTGGCTGAATGGAGCCGCGGTCAGATTGGTTTTGATTTGCTGGTCAGCCGCGAGGGTCGCGCTTTCGGCCTTCCTTCAGCAGGCGGGGTCGCTTCTGCTCGAGGGCTAGTCGATGCAATGAAGTGGGCTGTTGGCTTTGGTTCAAACACATCGGGCCTTTCGAGCGAAGTTTTAAGAGACATGGCGCAGATGCAGGTTTATGGCTACGACCTGGCTCTCGAACTAGACCACCGGTCATTCGGAACAATCTTCCAAAAGGCCACGCCATCTCTGCCGTTTGGTTCGTATAAGGCATTCGGGCACGACGGAGCCGCAGGAGCTTTGCTGTATGCAGATCCAGAGGGTGAAATTGTGTTTGGATACACAGTCGCGAAGTTTGTGTTTCCTGGCGGTGCCGACCGTGAAATTCAGCCAATTATTGATTTAGTTCGAAAGTTAGCCGCAAACGATTAGCGAAAACCCACTCGTGGGAGAGTGGGTTTTCGTCGCTGGTCGGTGATTCGAATGCGTTTGCAAACGATGCCGGCCGTTTTATTTACTGCGATTTGAAATAGCAATCCAAATTGCAATCAAGCCGCCGGCGATTATCATTATCCAAATTTCAATTGGCATTAGTTTTTCACCAACTTTGATTGCTGCCAGGCCAAGACTAGGTTGGGCAAGAGAATTGTCGAACCTAAGACTGCCCAAATCACGGCGTTTACTTGACCGAACGTTGGCTGTAGAGCGTAGGTTTCAATCGAGCCGCTGACTTGAACATCAATTGAAATAACTGTGATCATCAATGCGATTGCAAGCCCAGTTACGACACCGGCCAGAATTCTAAATGCGTGCAGGTAGGTGCGATCTCGTTGCTTCACTTGATGTTCATCTAAATATTCATCAGGTGCATCCGCCACCAATCGAACGGAAATGCGTAATAGCCACCAAATTAGGAAAATTGGGATCACGAATACTATTCCGATGCCATCTTTAATATGGCTTTCAAACCAAAAAGCCAAAGGTGCAACAATCAAGCTAAGTACCCCGAGTGCCACCAGGATGCGTTGCGCCTTCGCCGTTCGAATCGAATCCCACTTTGTGTCGTTCATGATGGATTCGATGTTCTGGTCCAATTTTTTATTTCTCTTAGATTTGGATGACCTAGTAAATCCGTAAAGCTCGGCCAGTGTGCCTTGCTGTTGATGTGTTTTCATGTAGAAATACCACAGCGGAGTTTCGAGTAGAACATAGGCAAAAATTGCGAAGACAAACCAGTGTTGGCCAAGCAGCGAAACTTGCGGATCACGAAGGCCAAAAACAAGTCCAACTGTTCCAATAGCAAGACCCGAGAAGACAAGGTCTAGCCAACGTAGACCGGTTACTCCCCTAGCTTTCGGGTAAACCACCAGGTACGCAATTGCCATGTAACCGGCGATAATGCCGAGCGCCAAAAGCTCGTTCATGACTACTCCTCTTCCAGCCAGAAGATTTCTTCAACTTTGGCTTCTAGTGCGGTCGATATTCGAAAAGCCAATACCAAGGATGGCGAGTATTCACCGCGTTCGATGTATCCGATTGTTTGGTAGTGAACGCCGACCAGGTCGGCTAGTTCTTGCCGACTCAGATTCGACTTGGTGCGCAATTCTTCGAGGCGGTTGGCCACCCGCACTTCTTCAGACTTAGGTTTACGACCCATGTATGTAGCATAAATACTATGCAGCAATAATGCAACATTCTTCAGGGCCAAAAAGCAAAAAACCTCACTCATGGAGGAGTGAGGTTTTGTGGCTAGTGAGGGATTCGAACCCCCGAAGGCTGTGCCGGCTGATTTACAGTCAGATCCCTTTGGCCGCTTGGGTAACTAGCCAGTGCGTCAAAAAACAAACGCTGAAAGAGTCTACCTGAAAAAACTCCGCCAGCGTAATCGACGGCTGAATAGCCGATGAGCATATACTTCTACCTATGGCTGATTCATCATTCGACATCGTAAGCAAAGTAGACAAAATGGAGGCGTCGAACGCCCTCACCATGGCGCAGAAAGAAATCGACCAGCGCTACGACTTCAAAGGCACCGGCGCAAGTATCGAGTGGAGCGGCGACAAGATTTTGATGATTGCCAACTCTGATGATCGCGTTCGAGCCATTCTCGATGCTTTCCAGTCGAAGCTGGTTAAGCGCGGCATCTCGCTAAAGAGCCTCGACGCGGGTAAACCTTTTCCATCGGGCAAAGAGTTCCGAATTGAAGCGACCCTAAAACAGGGCATCGAACAAGAGCAGGCCAAGAAGATTTCCAAAATTATTCGGGAAGAAGCCCCAAAGTCGGTGAAGGCTCAAATTCAAGGTGATGAACTTCGTGTGCAGAGCAAGAGCCGCGATGACCTGCAAGAAACTATTGCGCTGCTGAAGGGCAAAGACCTAGAGGTCGATCTTCAGTTTGTAAACTTCCGCTAGTCCTGCTGCACAATCGCCACCGAGCCGGTTGGCGGGAACGAATTTGCAACGGCTTCGCTTCGTTTAGCACGTTTTGCCACAATTCCAGCGATCCAGCCAGCTATGAACATCAAAATTGTCGGAAACATGAATGCGGCCACTAGATCAACACCCTCGGCAATTGCTCCCATGATGTACTTGGCCAACATGAAACTAAATGAATTGATCACCATCATGCGTGCGACCGCCTGAGACGTGGTTAGCCCTTTGATGTAGCCTGCTGCCGTCATGAAGGATGGCACCATCGACGCCAGCCCAAGACCGGCGACAAACCAAAGCACTGAAACCAAAACGAGGGCAAGAATTTTGTCGAGGCCGGCTATCCAGGGGCCGCTGAGTGCCCCCAGGCCAAATATTGTACTTCCAAAAAGGCCCCCATATTTCGAAAGTTCAGAAATGTGAAACGCCTTGGTAAGCCTAGATATTGATAGTCGCCCGATAATCATCGCGGTCACAAAAGCGATGTACGGAATAGCGCCGAGCGTAGGGTTAACACCAAGCACGTCGCGCGCATAAAGTGCGCTCCAGTCCATCATTACGCCCTCAGGGAATACACCGGCGAACAAACCAACTGTGACTAACCACAGCTGCCCCGGAGATTTCCAAAATGAAACTTTTTTACCTGATTTTTTTGAAGGAGGTGCTGGCTCATCTTCTTCTGGATCCAGAAGTTTTCGACCGTAGAAAACAAAAATTGCTGTGGCTGCACCCTGAACTAGAAGCATGTGCAGCCAGAACGGCATGATGCTAACGAGCAAACCACTCACTAGAGCAGAGATTGCCGCTCCGATGCTCCAAAGCCCATGGAACTTACCGATTATGGTTTTGCCAATTACTGCTTTCTGTAGCGCAACCGATTGGGATTGCATGGATATGTTGAATACGCTCATCGCAAAACCGGCACCAACATTGAAAACGAAAAAAAGCTCAGGCGATTTCGTGAGTGGGTAGCAGGCAAAGAATAGTGCCGCTGCTACTCCACCCCAAAGAGCCATCATTCGAGTGCCAAAGCGCGACACAAATTTGCTGGCCAATGTCATGCCGACTAAAGAGCCGACTCCCGCGAATCCAATTATGAAACCCCAGGTTACGAAGCTGACATCGATTTGATCGATCATCTCCGGTACTCGCGGAATTATCGTCGTAGAGATGAAACCCTGAGTGAAGAAAAGCACCAAAAGTGCTCTCCTCACAGTGTCAATACGCTGCGCAGAAAGTCGTTCTTTCATCTGCACAACCTATCTAGCAAATCTCAATTATTCTCTCCAGCGGCTTGCATAAACTCTCTACGTTCATAGAGCTTAATGCGCTCTCGACCCTGTGCTTCACCGAGGGAGCGTTCTTTCTCATCGATGCGAAGCCATGCTTTCCAGTCAATTACCTCGATGCCGCGCTGGCCCAACAGGTCTTGAACTGAAGACTCTTCAGGGTTGGCTGGGTTCCACCATAACGAGCGATCGCCGATGACGTGTCCGATTGTTTCTAGAGCATCACTCTTGGTGTGGCCAATCAGACCAACCGGACCGCGTTTAATCCAGCCGGTTGCGTAAACGCCAGGAATTTGTTTTCCAGACTGGTCAAGAACGCGGCCACCATCATTAGGAATAACTCCGGCTTTTGAGTCAAACGGAATCTGGTCGAGCTCGCTTCCGAAATAACCAACTGCGCGATAAACGGCTTGAACCGGATATTCTCGGAATTCACCTGTCGGAACCGCACCGCCACGTCCGTCTAGTTTGGTGCGTTCAATCTTCAAGCCGACAACTTTTCCATTTTCGCCAAGTACTTCGACAGGTGCTGACATGAAGTGCAGGTGCAGTCGACGTTTACCGCCACTCTGTTTTTCTTCTCGCAACTGCTCAAGCGTGTTCACCATGACTCGGGTCTGGTTATTTGAATCAATGGCTTCTTGACTGCCTTCGTCGTACTGGAAGTCTTCGTCGTAGACGATGGTGTCAACACCTTCAATGTGGCAAGCCTCACGTAATTCGAGCGGAGTGAACTTGACCTGAGCTGGGCCACGCCTTCCAAAAACGTGTACGTCGGTGACCGGCGAAGCCTTTAGGCCCTCGTAAACGTGAGCCGGAATATCGGTTGACAGCATGTCTTCTGGCAGTTTGGCGAGCACGCGGGCAACATCTAGAGCCACGTTTCCGTTGCCAATTACCGCAATCTCCTTGGCGTTCAACGGCCAGGTTGCGGGGAAATCAGGGTGAGCGTCATACCAGTTCACGAAGTCTGCGGCACCGTATGAACCTTCTAAATCGATACCTGGAATGTTCAGTTCGGCGTCGCGAATGGCACCGGTCGCAAAGATAACCGCGTTGTAGTGCTGCTTCAAGTCTTCTAGGGTGATGTCTTTCCCGTATTCAACGTTTCCGAAGAATCGGATGTCGCCGCGGTCGAGGACTTCATAGAGGGCGCGAATGATCCCTTTGATGCGCGGGTGATCGGGAGCAACCCCGTATCGAACCAAACCGTAGGGCGCAGGCAGTAGATCGAACAGGTCAATCGAGACGTCGAAATCACGCAACTCAGATTTGATCAGCAAATCAGCAGCGTAAATGCCGGCCGGGCCAGCACCAATAATTGCAAGACGCAATTTAGACATTAATTTGATCCTTAGTTGTTACGGTCAACTACCGCTTGTGCGAATGTGGTCAGCGCGGCTTTCACTTTGCCGTCGGGTAGGGGCGCCAGGTCTTCGATGGCATCAGTGGCCCAACGCTGGGCCTCGGCAAGCGAATCTGAAAAGACGGTGTGCGATCTTAAATCGCGCAAAACAGCCTCTAGAGCCGAATCTTCTTCGAGCCCGGCTTCAATCGCTGCCAGAATTTCTGCGGCTTTGGCATCTCCGGCTTCAGCGGAACGCTGAAGCAAGAGGGTTGGCAAGGTTGGCACACCCGCGCGCAAATCTGTTCCAGGGGTCTTACCCGATGGCCCTTCTTCTGAAATGTCAATCACATCGTCGATGAGCTGAAAGGCAACTCCGATTTTTTCACCGAAACGGCTCAGCGCCGGAATGAAGTTCTTGTCGGCGTCAGAAAGCATGGCTCCAAGTTGGGCAGATGCAGCAATTAGCGAACCGGTTTTGTCTGCAAGCACCGAGACATAGTGGTCATAAGCATTCTCTGCGGAATTTGGCCCGATGGTCTCGTGCAGCTGACCTAGGCACAGGCGTTCAAATGTTTCTGATTGCAGTTTGAGTGAATCGTCACCTAGCCCCAATCCGACTTTTGAAGCTCGCGCAAAAAGCAGATCGCCGGTCAGAATTGCAACTGAGTTACCCCACACTGTTTGAGCGGTGGGCACACCGCGTCTGGTTGGCGCCTCATCCATTACGTCATCGTGGTAGAGGGTTGCGAGGTGGGTTAGCTCTACCACCACTGCGGCCTTGATTACATTTTCACTAATTCCGTTGCCGAGCAGCGAGGTCAGTAAAACCAGCGTCGGCCTAACCCGTTTGCCACCGGCATCGACCAGGTGGCGACTAGGCCCGTTGATGACGCTTTCTGCGTGTGACGACGCAATTCGTAGCTGAGTTTCGACCTGCTCCAGCCCTGCCTCAAGGGTTTTCATCAGGTCGCGATCTGCAACCTTTCGAAGTTGCTTGGGCAAACTCACTGGGCTCAATGCTTAGCCTTTCTTGCCGGCTTGTAACCGACATGAAGTGCAACGATGCCGAGGCTCAAATTCTTCCAAGAAACTTGCTCAAAACCTGCGGCCTCAATTTTTTTGGCCAGGCTGGGCTGATCTGGCCAAGCCAAAATTGATTCGGCGAGGTAGTCGTAGGCCTCGGGGGTCTTGCTCGCCAGAGATGAGAATTTAGGCAAAAACTTACTTAGGTAAAAGTTATAGAGACCACGAATTAGTGGGTTTGTGACCTTCGAAAATTCGCAAATCACAACTCTTCCGCCGGGCTTTAGCACCCTAAACATCTGAGCCAAGGCTGCCTCAACATCGACCACGTTTCGCAACCCAAACGAAATGGTTACCGCGTCAAACTCTTCGGCGGCAAAAGGGAGTTTGGTTGCATCAGCGAAAACAAATTCGAGTTGTGGGTGTCGTTTTTTGCCAACCTCAAGCATGCCTTTTGAAAAATCGCTGGCCACGACCCTGATGTTGGGGCCGGTAAAAACTATGGATGAGCTGCCAGTACCCGCTGCTAAATCGAGGATGCTGTGTCCTGACTTTGGTGCAACCGCTCGTTTTACCGAGTGGCGCCAGATACGTGACTGGCCAAAGGAGAGTAAATCGTTGGTCAGGTCGTAGGTTGGAGCAACGTCATCAAACATCGCTGCCACTTCGGCTGGCTTTTTTGCCAGATCTGCTTTACTCACCCAATAAGTTTACCTGCGGCGCAGAGCCTTGGAAGATGCCATTGCACCAAGACCAATCGCTCCGGCACCCATGGCGGCCAGACCAACCAAGGCGGCATCCATAAATCTTTCGGCGGGGGTTTTGCTTTGAATTTTCACCTTCGTTAGGTCCATTTTTTGACCAGTTTGAATGTCTTGCGTGGTTTGCAAACTTGAACCAGCAACCGCGGCAACGGTGCCAGAGTTAGGCACTACCGAACTCAACTGTGGAGTAGTAACACTCAAGGTTTCAGACTGCAAGACTGAGCGGCCTGCAGAAGATATTTTTGAGGTTGACTCATCGGTGGCTTCGGCTTCGGCCACGTACCCGCCGTCATCGTCATCGTCATCGTGACCAGGTTTAACCACCAGGGGTGGAACAGACAAGTGGTCGCGTGACCCGTATTTTTTCTTTACCCGCTGGTCGAATTCATCGTCATCATCGTCATCGTCGTCTTCGAACTGATATGACTCAACCGATTTTGAAGTTGGCTTCGGGCGACTCGATTTGAATGGAGACGGCGACTCAACGCTTTGACTCGAATCTTTTTCGTCGTCGAAGTCGCTGGCGCTGGCAGGCGCTGAGGCAAAAAGGGCTGAAAATGCGAACAAGCCGGAAATAAGCAGCGCGCCTATCGACTTGGCTTTCATGGGAACCACCTTTTTGGATTTCTAAATTCAGGTTAGCGACCGAACTAGGCTGTTCTCGACCCTAATTCTGCATTCACAGAGAACACTCAGTCACGAAACGGAGCAAAATGACCATTACAGCGGTCACAAAATTGCTCAACACCTCAGACTTTGAGTTACTCGACCACCTTCCGCAAAATCCGATGGCTTATTTGCGAAACGGCGAAGGGCTGGTCGGCTTTGGTGAATTGCAAACTTTGACGGCTAGAGGCGCCAACCGTATTCAGGAATTGGCCGAAAGTTGGCGTGCGGTTGTTGCCCAAAGCAGCATCGATGATGAAGTGGTGTTGCCCGGAACCGGGCTAATTGCTTTCGGTGCGATCGCATTTTCAGATCACAGTGCGGTTGCTAGCAAACTAATCATTCCGAAAGTTATTCTCGGATCAAGAGATAGCCGAGTTTGGATTACCAAACTAACCGACTCAGCTGGCGAAGTCGACGGGGAAGACTACGCAGATTTCTGGACTCAACCAACCGCTGTCGGGCAGGCGCATTCGATTAGCCTCACCGAAGGCGAAGTGAGCGCTGAACGATTTGAAGCGATCGTCAATCAGGCTTTGAAATCGATCGAGACAGGCGCGGTTGAAAAAGTTGTTTTGGCCAGAGATCTGCGCGGGCAGGTGCCTGAAAATTTTGACGTTCGAGGTGCCCTGCGTCGACTAGCAAAACGATTTCCGACCTGCTGGGTCTATTCGGTAGCCGGTAATTTTGGGGCATCTCCAGAATTACTGGTGCGGGTGTCACACGGGCAAGTTTCAGCCAGAGTGCTCGCCGGCACCGCTGGTCGGGGCACCGACCCGGGTGTAGATCAGGCGATCGCCACCGCACTCGCTAATTCAGAAAAAAATCTTCGCGAGCATGCATTTGCCGTCGAATCACTGGTCAATGCCTTGGCTGAGGTTTGCGAACGAGTCGATGCGGATGAAAAACCGTTCAGTTTGCCACTGCCAAACCTGTGGCACCTCGCTACCGATGTTCACGCTGTGTTGAAACAAGACTCGTCAGTTCTTGACGTTGCTGCCCTACTTCACCCAACCGCAGCGGTTGCGGGCACACCCCGTGCGGCTGCACAGGAAATTATTGAGCAGCTTGAGCATGTCGACCGTGGATACTACGCCGGGCCAGTCGGTTGGTTAGGTGCCGATGGAGACGGTGAATGGGCGATCGCGCTTCGGGGAGCTCAGCTCAACAATGATGAACTAGTGGCTTTTGCCGGTTGTGGAATTGTCGCTGAATCTGACGCCGAGGCTGAATTTGCTGAAACTGAACTGAAGTTCTCGCCGATTCGAGGGGCTCTCGCTTAGCTACAGACGGACGTCAATAATTATCGGGCCAACCACATCCATTGCAGTTTGCAATTCAGCCACTGTTTCAACCCGCTGGTAATTAATTCCGTAGGCCTGTGCGAGATGCCAAAGGTCTACCTGCTGCGGGGTCTTGAATAGCAACTCGAAGTCTTTTTCATCCAGTTCTTTTGCCATTTCTAGGCTCTCAAAAATGGTGCCGCCGCCGTCGTTGCCCACTATTAACTGGAGATTTAGGTGAGGTTCTATTCCGGCCAAAGAAGACGCATCATGCAGAAAAGTCAGGTCACCCAACAGAACCCTGGTAACTCCCTGGTTCACTAATGAAAGACCGATACCGGTTGCAACTGTCCCGTCAATTCCGGCCAATCCACGGTTGGCAAAAACCGCAACCGGTTTTGCCGGGGCATGAATTTCAGCTTCTCGAATCAATCTTGATGCGCCAAGCAAAATTCTGTCTTCCGCACCGGTAGCGTGCCATATCGCCTCAACCACCTGCCGACGACTAATGGCATCGCTTCGATTCAACAGGGATGAAAATTCGGCGTTAGCCCTTCGCCAGTTTTCAAGCCATTCAAAATCGACCTCATCGTCGACGAAAATCTCGTCGACTACGGCTACCGCTCTTCGGGACACATCGAAAAAACCCATTGTTCGTGACTCGACCACTACAACCTCGACGGCCTCTGAAAACAAAAGTTTTATAACCGAGCGCGAGAGAGTTGGTTTGCCAAAAACAATCACGCGGCCAACCTGACCTACAAGTTCGTGACCGCGGTCAAGCAAAACTCGGTAGCGTTCGATCACATTTGCACCCATACGTGCGCCAGATGATGGCTCGGCAAATAGTGGCCAGCCAAAACTCTCGGCCAACTCAACCGCCGCGTCGCCCGCCTGCGCCCCAGCCAAGACAACGGTCGGAACCGTTGCGTCAAGCTGAATAAATCGAGGTGCGTGATTAGACCTCGACGGTAAAGAAACCGACGGTGCCAAGTCTGCGGCGCTAGGTTCACTTGCCGATAGCGGCTCTTTGAATGCCAGGTTCAACTGAACCGGACCGGGTTGCCCACCGAAACCTAGAGCGAGAGCGGTTGCCTCCGCAGCCAATTCAGCAGCTACCTGTGCCTCGCCCGGTTCGCCCTTCGGAGCTGCTACATCGAAACATTTGCGAACGGCATCGGCAAAAATACCAACTTGATTTGTAGTTTGGTTGGCCCCTACTCCGCGAAGCTCATGCGGACGATCTGCGGTAAGCAAAATCAACGGCACCCCAGAGTGATGTGCTTCGAGAACTGCAGGATGCAAATTAGCAACTGCGGTTCCCGATGTGGTGATGATTACCGCTGGCTCACCCGAACCAAGAGCGGCGCCGAGTGCCTGAAACGCCATTGATCGCTCATCGAGTCGCACATGAAGCTTCGCTTTACCGGCTTTAGCCAGCTGACCCGCAGCTATCGCCAGAGCCTGAGAGCGGGCTCCCGGGCTCAGAAAAAATTCAGTGACACCCAGTTTGACCAGTGACGCAACCAAGTTTGCTGCAAAATTTTGAGCTGGAGAATTCAAGACTTGGGTGCCTCTTCGCCGCTGTCATCCTGATCATCCTGTTTTTTCTTTTTGTTCTCGTCTTCGTTCAGGCGTTGAGATAAATCTCTCAAAAATTGAGGATCATCGTCGGGTGCGACGGTGCGAGTTTTAGTTACTGAACTGCCGCCGCGATTCGGTCTACCAAGAATCAGATATAGGATTCCGCCAGCCACAGGCACGAAAAGGCAAAGAACTATCCAGAGCCATTTGGGAAGGTTTCGCACCTCAGTTTTATTGGCGCTAGCAGCGAAGACGGTGACAAAAACCGTAAAAATCAAAACCGCAGCGATCGAAAAGACAACCCATCTCATGGTGATAACTCTAACCAGAAGAAAACTTAGACTTATTCCATGAAGAATCCTTGGTTGCTTTACATCTCAATTCGCGTCGGCTTATTTGCCGGAATTTTGGTTTTGCTGCTAGCCCTTGGGTTTGACGAGATCTTCTCAGCTCTGATTGCTGCAGTAGTTTCGCTGGCAATTTCGCTGCTGTTTTTCAATAAGCAGAGAGACGCACTTTCTGAAGCGATTTACAACTGGAGTAAAAAGAAATCGAGCGACGACACCAAGGCAGAAGACGGCGAATAGCCGAATTGCCACTCGGCTACAATGCCGGAGCGGCCAGACCTAGTGCAAAAAAAGCCGAATAGGCAAGTGCTGCGAAGCTGGTCAGTTTTAGAGCCAAGATGAGTTCTTTAGCCGTTTTCGCCGTAGCCACAATCAGTGTTGTGGGCGCCACCAGAAGCAGTGCCGCTAGCGAAAAAATAACCGCAGGGTAAATAAGTGCCACCGGCACGGCCAGCGCTAGCGGCATCCAAATCATGAAGTAAAACAGCCACTTACCAGCCCTCGAACCAAGCTTTACCGCGAGGGTTCTCTTTTTCGCAAGAATGTCGGTTTCGCGATCTCGAATGTTGTTAACCATCAATACAGCGGCGGCAAACAGACCAACACCGGTGCCACCGATAATCGCGTTCAAATCGAAGTATCCGATTTGGATGAATGCGGTTCCGTAGGTGGCGACCAATCCGAAAAAGATAAATACAGCTACCTCGCCTAAACCGGCGTACCCGTAGGGGTTTTTACCCCCGGTGTAAAACCAAGCAGCCAAAATTGCAGCCGCTCCGACCGCCAAGAACCACCAGTGCTGGGTAATCAAAACGATCGCTAATCCACTTATTGCAGCGATGGCAAAGAAAGCAAATGCAGCAATTTTGACCGCCTCAGGTCTAACAGATTTTGAACCGGTGAGGCGAAGCGGGCCAACCCTAAATTCGTCGGTGCCGCGAATTCCATCCGAATAATCATTTGCATAATTGACGCCGATTTGCAGGGCCAACGCCACCACGAGGGCGAGTGCGCTCAAAAGCAAATCAAATTTTTGCAAGCTAGCCGCTGCCCCTGCCCCGATCAACACCGGAGCAACCGCAAGTGGCAAAGTTCTTAGGCGTGCTCCTGCCAGCCAGAGCTGAAGAGACGAAGGTTTTCTAGCGGCCAAAATCTAACTCCTCGAATATTTTCGCAACGGCTAGTAAATCAGTTTTTCCGTTAGCCAACCTTGGGAGCCGATCAACCCGCACCACTCGCACAGGCTTGCCTGCCGGGCCTAAAGCTTCGGCCAGCTGCAGAGCGATATCATCGGCCACCTCTGGGCTACCAACATAGACCAAACCAACTCGCTGGCCCCACTCAGCATCGGCCAGTGCCGCAGCGGCGATTGCTTCAACGCCACTCACCTTGAGCGCAGTTGCCTCAAGGTGATCCAAAGAGATTTTTAGTCCACCCGAATTAATGACTCGGTCTTTACGACCCAAAACTCGAAGTCGGCCTGACTCATCCAACTCACCAAGATCACCTGTTAGGTGATCGTTTAGTTTGATTTGGCCGTCGATGATTTCAACTTTGACCCCACTCAACGGCACACCGTCGTAAACGCATCCACCGGCGGTTTCGGTCGCGCCATAGGTGACTGAATAGCGAATACCGTGAGCATCGAAGACATCTAGGTCTTCAGCATTTGGCGCCTGCCCACCGATGAGAATTCGATCAAATCGTTTTAGCTGTTCGAGCAACATTTCATCGCCGCTCAGGGCAGCTACCAGCCGGCTCACCTGGGTGGGCACCAGTGACGTGTAACGACGTTCCCCGGTCATCAAACTCGCAGCTCGAGAAAAACCCTCAGGGGTAAATGGCAATTGGGCATTCATCATCACCGGGTGAGTTTCGGCAACCAGTGACCGAATCAAAACGTTCGCCCCGGCTATGTAATTAATCGGCAGGGCAAGCAACCATTGGCCGTGGCCACCCAAATATTCAGCGGATGCGTTAGCGCTCTGAATCAGTTGAGCGGTGGAGAGCTCAATTCTCTTCGGCACTCCGGTCGAACCAGATGACTCAATAATCAGCGCCACTGAGTCATCGACCTCATTTGGCAAGCCGTGCACCTCAGGTAATTTTCCGTTGACTTCGGGAGGGGTAACAAAAACCGCTTGCCGCTCGGCTAAAACCTCAGCGAAAGCTAGCAGTGCCGAAAATGTATCGTTGGCGGCAATAAGTTTTAGCGGTTTTGGCATTGGTCAGATTAGTAATGCCACGGGTAGGGCGACCAGTCGGGCTCGCGCTTTTGTAAAAATGAGTCGCGCCCCTCAACAGCCTCATCGCTACCGTAGGCAAGACGTGTTGCCTCGCCAGCAAATAACTGTTGGCCAACGAGGCCATCGTCAACAGCGTTGAATGCGTATTTCAACATGCGAATCGATTGAGGTGACTTGCGAAGAATTTCGGCAGCCCACTCGATTCCAGTTTTCTCAAGCAGCAGGTGCGGCACTACCGCATTCACCACTCCCATTTCGTAGGCTCGCTGAGCCGAGTACTCCTGCCCGAGGAAGAAAATTTCTCGAGCAAATTTTTGCCCAGTTTGACGAGCCAAGTAAGCACTGCCGTAACCGGCATCAAACGAGCCAACATCGGCATCGGTCTGCTTGAATTTGGCGTGCTCTTCGCTGGCGATTGAGAGATCAGCAACGACGTTTAGTGAATGGCCTCCGCCTGCCGCCCATCCCGGAACCAAAGCGATAACAACTTTGGGCATGAAACGGATTAGACGCTGCACCTCAAGAATGTGTAGTCGACCCGCCCGGGTTGAATCGACGGTTTCGGCGGTTTCACCATCCGCATATTTATAACCGTCACGGCCACGAACGCGCTGGTCGCCGCCGCTGCAGAAGGCCCAGCCGCCGTCTTTTGGCGATGGCCCATTTCCAGTGAGCAACACCACGCCGACTTTCGAGTCAGTGCGTGCATGCTCAAGAGCTTGATAGAGCTCATCGACGGTTTTTGGCCTGAATGCGTTTCTAACCTCTGGGCGATTGAAAGCGATGCGAACAATACCCAGCTCGACATGCCGGTGGTAGGTCACATCGGTGAATGCCTCAAACCCTGAGACCGAAGCCCAAACCTGCTCGTCGAAAAGCTCTGAAACCATAGCTGCCATGAATCTAGACTAACAACGTGAGTCACCGCGAACTTCCCGACCTAGCCGAACTGCGCTCAAGCGCCCGGGTAATTTCGCTGCCCTTGCGGACTAGATTTCGTGGCCTCATCGAGCGCGAAGTTTTAGTTTTCGAGGGACCCCAGGGTTGGGCTGAATTTTCACCCTTCGTTGAATATGACGATGCAGAAGCCTCTGCTTGGCTGGCCGCCGCAATCGAATATGCCTACCAGCCGGCCCCTACCCTGATCCGCGACAGCATCGAGATCAATGCAACCCTGCCTGCGGTTGAAGCAAAAGATGCAGCTCGCGTTCTCGAACGGTATGGCAAATTCAGCACCGTGAAAATCAAAGTTGCAGAAACCGGTCAAACTATCAACGACGACTTAGCCCGAGTTTTCGAGGTTCAACGACAGTTTCCAGCTGCCAAAATTCGACTAGACGCCAACGGCCGGTACTCAGTCTCTGATGCCATAGCGGTGACTGGTGCACTGATTGAGAACGGCATTCGAATCGACTACCTCGAGCAACCGGTGGCATCTCTGGAAGACATGAATCTGCTGAAACAAGAATTCATCAAGCGCGGATGGCAGCTTAAGCTGGCGGCCGATGAACTCATCCGGAAATCTGGTGACCCTGAAAAAGCCATAGAAAGTGGCGCCGTGGACGTGGTGATGTTGAAAGCAGCGCCACTTGGCGGAGTGAGCCGGTGCCTTGAAATAGCAGCAACCACAAAACTGCCGAAAGTAGTCTCAAGCGCACTAGAGAGTTCTATCGGATTAGCCATGGGGGCTCATCTCGCTGGAGCGTTGCCTGAACTGGAATATGCCTCAGGTCTGGGCACCGCAACCCTATTAGCCGGAGACGTCACAGACGACCCGCTTTTGGCAAAAGACGGCTCGATTGAAGTGCGTCGAGTTACCGCCTCAGCAAGAAAACTTGAACTTTTCAAAGCCGACGATCACCGCTATGACTGGTGGCTTGAACGACTAGAGCGCTGCTACCGAGAGCTTCAGAATCGCTAACCGCAACTAGTCACTCGCTTACAGACCGCTGTAAACGTGCAGCCCTTTGAAGTACATGTTGACGATCGTGAAGTTGAAAATAATCGCAGAAAAACCAATCAGCGCAAGCCACGCAGAGCGCTTTCCGGCCCAGCCACGAGTGGCATTAGCGTGCAGATAACCCGCGTAGAGCACCCAAATGATGAAGGTCCAAACCTCTTTGGTATCCCAACCCCAGTAGCGATGCCAGGCGCGCTCGGCCCAAATTGCACCGGCAATCAGCGTGAAGCTCCAGAGAATGAAGCCGATGATGTTGAAACGATATGCCAGTTTTTCAAGATTCTCACTGACCGGGAACAGGTCAAGCACTCGACGCATTCTCGCAATTCCAGGTTTGGTGCCGCGCTTGAGCCAGTTGGCCTCTTTGAATAGGTAGGCGATTGAAAGGCCCGCGCCAATGTTGAAAAACGCAGTTGCGAGCACAGCCACAATCACGTGAATCACCAGCCAGTAACTCTGCAGTGCCGGCATCAGAGATTTGACCTCTACGTAAAAAGCGGAGGTGGCGATACCCAAGACCAAGAGGACGAAACCCGAGATAAAGGTTGCAATTAGTCGGATGTCGCGAAGCTTGAGCGCGAAAAGATAGATAGCCACCACAATGAATGCGCCGGTAATCGAGAATTCGTACATGTTGGCCCAGGGAACGCGGGAGGCGGCAATACCGCGAAGCAAAACTCCGACAAAGTGCACTGCTGTGGCTGCACTCAAAAAGATGATTCCGATCTTTTCAAGCTTTCCGGCAGTAGCCTGCACCTTCTTTTTTTCGGATGCCAACTTGGATAGCTGGTTTGCAAAAACTAAGAAGGCCACCGTGTAAAGAGCCATTGCCCCGTAAATAAATAGCAGTGAAATCTGTGAAAGATTTTCGTTGAGTACAACCTGCATTCCGGTTAGTTATCCTTCTTTTTTGTTTGATTTTGCTTCAATTCAGCCACAATTTCTGCCACCACTTTTTCAAGCGCCGGGTCATCGCCTCGAGCCAGAGCAGCGGCTTCAAAACCGGCGGCGGTTTGCTTTACCCAAACCCTGCGCCTTGGCACCAAAAGGCTTAGGGCAACACCCGCTAGGGCTAACAACGCGAAAAGCAGCACCCAAATTCCGCCAGGGTTGTAACTAATGTCAAGCGATGCGTAGCGTTTATAGCCGTCGAAGGTGACGGTGCCCAATTTTCTTGGGAGCTCCGCAGTTTCGCCCGGCTTCAAGCGCAGCCCAGGCGTACCCGATTTTCCACCGGCGACCTGAGTCATGTTGCTGGTGTCAAGTGCGTAAACGTTTTTTGGGATCCCGGCGTCAAGACCGAGATCACCAACGTAAATGTTCATGGTGACCATTGGATCAACTGGCGCAGGGTAGAGCGAAGTTAAAGCACCCGAGTCAAGTTCGTCAACTGTCGGGTAGAAAAATGCGATGGCACCAAACTGTTTGGCGGCATCCGGAACCTTGATTACACCCAGTGAGGTATAGCGAGCGTCTTGAGGGAGAAATGGTGTCGCCCCCGAGAACGTAACGTTACCGTTTGTGTCTTTGAAGGTCAGCACCGGGGCGTAGCCGTTTCCGGTTAAGTAGAGGTTTGCGCCAGGCAGCTCCAGAGGTTCATTTACTCGAATCAGGCCTGATTTGACTTCACCCGTTCCGGCGATGTTGGCGGTTACAAAAGCACGAAAATCTAGCGGCATGCCAATGTTGGTTTGATTGACCAGGTCGAAATCAACTTCAAATTTGTCGAGTGAAACCGAGAACGGCACTAGTTTTTCTTCGCTGAAAAATGTTCCGGGCGAAAGCGAATCGTAGCCTGCGAGATTGTTTACGAAGGTTTCGCCCTCAACAATTACTCGTTGCCCGCTGAAGCTGTTTCCGCCACCGAATCCGACCGCAATCAAAACACCAATCAGAGCTAGGTGAAAGACGAGGTTTCCAGTTTCACGCAGAAAGCCACGTTCAGCTGAAACCGATGAGCCCTGCAGCTCAACCCGATAACCCTGGTTTTTGAGCAGCTGCTTAGCTCGCTGCAGTAGATCTTGATTTGCTTCAGCCGCAACTTTGGCTGCTGCGAAAGCCGGCATCCTTTTTAGGTTTGTGGGGGTCTTCACCAGTGGTTCGCGAAGAGCTCGCGCGTGCACAAATGTGCGCGGAACAACGCAGCCAATCAGTGAGATGAACAACAAAATGTAGATGGCCGAAAACCAAACCGAGGTGTAAACATCAAAGAGTTGGAAAAAATCTAAAACTTCAGCAAGCTGCCCGTTGTTGTCAAAAAACTGTTTCACACCGTTTGGGTCTGCGCTGCGCTGAGGATAGACCGACCCCGGCACGGCTGCCACTGCAAGCATGAGCAGCAAAATCAGGGCGGTTCTCATTGAGGTCAATTGCCGCCAAGTCCAGCGCGCCCAGCCCAGTAAACCGAGTTGCGGCTGCACTACATCGTCAGATTGCAAGTTGGAAATTTCCAAGCACCTCCCACTGCAGCCAAGCCGTAAAGCTCTTCCAGATGCCAGTGGCCATCATGGTACCGAGCAGGATTAGCATCGTGCCGCCGGCGATATTGAACGCCCTTATGTGGCGCTTCACAAAACCTACCGACTTGGTTGCCCAGCTGAATCCAGCTGCCAAAGCCAGAAATGGTAGGCCGATACCGAGGGCGTAAACCGACGCCAGCAGCGCGCCACGAGTTGGGTCAGAGGCATCTGCAGCCAAAGTAAGCACAGCGGCGAGTGTTGGACCGATGCAAGGGGTCCAGCCGAGGCCGAACGCAATTCCGAGCAGTGGCGCACCAACCAGCCCGAGATTTGCCGACACCTGAATCTTTAAGGTTCGCTGAAAGATTGAAAACTGGCCCAGCATTACCAAACCAAAAGCGATAACCAGAACACCCAGTAACGGGTCAAGCCAGGCTGCGTTGGCCGTCAAAAACAGCGAACCTAGACCGCCAAACAAGGCACCGAACGAAACAAAAACTGCGGCAAACCCGAGAATAAATAATGAGGTTCCGATCAGCACCCGAGCTCGGCTGGCAGACATTCCGGCAACAAAGCCAAGGTAACCGGGGATGAGCGGCAGCACACAGGGGCTCAAAAACGAAACCAAGCCGGCCAGCAAAGCAAGCGGGATTGAGGCCAAAAGTGGGCCGTTGAGAACAATTTCGCCGGGACTCAACTAGTTACCTTTTGCTGTCTTGATCAGGGTGTTCAAAATTGACTTATCGATTCGACCGAGCACGCGAGCGGTTACTTTTCCGTCGGCATCAACCACCAGCGTGGTGGGCACGGCTGCCGGGGTGACAATGCCGGTGAACGCCAGAACTACCGACCCTGAAGTTGCATCGATGATCGAAGGCCAGGTGATGCCAAATTTTTTGTCAAAGGCCAAAGCGGTGGCAGCACTATCACGAACATTCACACCGACAAATTGAACATCTTTGTGGGTCTCAGCTAGCGACACCAAGTCGGGTGCTTCAGCGCGGCAAGGTGCACAGCCGGCGTACCAGAAATTGATCACGTGTGGCACACCCTTAAGCGCTGAGCTGGACAAAATTGCGCCGCTTTCAGTGCTTCCCGACCAGGCAACTGGCCCAGGTCTCGCACCCGCAGCAAACTCGGTTACTGACCCGTCACCGGCGATGTAGTTTTTGTTGTCTCCCGCCCTGAATTGTTCTGCCAGGGGGTCATTCGAAGTGCAACCCGCAAGTGCAACCGTAAGGAACGAGGCGACCATGCCGACCACCAAAACGGTAGCCATCAATCGGTAGATTTTTTTCAAACAGCACCTCGATCGGTCGCCGCTAGATTCGCGGCTGGTTCCCGATAGTCAACCAACACAAAACCGTCACCATTTCTTTCCAGCGAGGTGATGCTAGAGAGACTTACCTCTCGTCGCTTCGGATTGTGCTGCCAGGGCCGATTTGAAAGGGTTCGCTTGACGATTTCAATTGGCAGCTGATGCGAAACCAAAACTACATCTCCACCGTTTGCAGCCTGCCAGGCGTCGTGAATCGCTGCCAGCATCCGCTTTGAAATCTGTTCGTACGGTTCACCCCAGCTTGGTTGCTTTGGGTCGCGCAGGTGATACCAAAGATGCGGGCGAATCGCGAGGTGTTTGGCGCTTAGGGCGCGGCCCTCGAAAACATTGGTTGGCTCGAGCAAGCGGTCGTCAAGTGAGGCCTCAAGGCCAAATTCATGAGCGATCGGAGCCGCAGATTCTTGAGTTCGCTGCAGGGGGCTCGAGATTAGCCCTGTGACTTCGCGCCCTTGGTTTTTAAGATCTCTAGCGGCGGCCGTTGCCATCCGCTGACCCAGTTCACTCAATCGAAAATTGGGTAGGCGGCCATACAGAACTGAATTGGGGTTATGCACTTCACCATGGCGAATTAGATGGATACGATTGGCGGGCATGCCATAAGTCTACCCTCGGCTAAACTGGTCAAAACGAGGTGTTCAGCATCCTCTCAGGCGACGAGCCACACTACGAAAGCAAAGGTTTTTCATGCGCGAGCGCACACTTGTCAAAGACTTAGCCGCAAGAACCGACGGCCCGGTAACCCTAGGCGGTTGGGTTGAGAAACTGCGCGACCAGAAGCGCATTCAATTCGTAATTTTGCGCGACGAATCGGGCGATGTTCAGGTCACCTACCCACGCCCGGTCATCAACGAACAGCCCGATGAAAATGACGCATTGGCTGCAAAAATTTCGACATTGACCAGTGGCTCATTCGTTTGGATCACCGGCCGTTTGGTGCATGACGAGCGCGTTAAGCTCGGCGGCCTTGAAATTCAGCTGGATGACCTTGAAATCGTCACCCTCGCTGACCCAGTGAGCCCAATTGCTGAAGACACCTCAATCGACAAGAGGCTCGACTGGCGTTTCCTTGACCTTCGCCGCACCGAGATGAACCTGGTGTTCCAGATTCAAACCACCATCGAGGCTGCCTGGCGCCAATACTGGGTTGAAAACGGTTTCGTCGAAATTCACTCGCCTAAGTTGATGGCTTCGCCATCTGAGTCAAATGCCGAACTTTTTAAGCTCGAATATTTTGAGGGCAATGCCTACCTGGCTCAGTCGCCACAGTTCTACAAGCAGATGGCAATGATGTCTGGCTTAGGCCGAGTATTCGAAATTGGTCCGGTGTTCCGAGCAGACCCATCATTCACCTCACGTCACGCCACCGAGTTTGTCTCGGTTGACATTGAGGTTTCTTGGATCGACTCTCACGAAGACATCATGGCAATTCAAGAGCAACTTTTGCACCGCGCTTTAGCAGCGGTCAAAGAGAAGCACGGCGATGCAATCTTGAGGCACTTCGGAGTCGAAGTGCAGGTGCCCTCATTGCCGTTCCCACGCATCTCACTTGCCGATGCGGTTGAGGTTATCAAGAGCCGAGGCCACGAAATTGTTCGCGGTGGCGACCTAGATCCAGAGGGTGAGCGCCAGATTGCCGCTCACATTGCCGAGCAGTTTGGCCACGAATTTGTTTTCGTAACCGATTACCCATCGACAGTTCGCCCGTTCTATCACATGCGCCACGACGACAACCCAGCGCTGACCAAGAGCTACGACCTGATTTGGCGCGGAACCGAAATTACTACCGGCGCGCAACGCGAGCACCGCCTAGACGTTCTTACCGAGCAGGTCAAGCAGAAGGGGCTAGAGCCAGAAGGCCTTCAGACCTACCTTGATTTCTTCAAGTACGGCGCCCCAGCGCACGGCGGTTTCGGAATGGGCTTGCTACGAGTGCTAATGCTGCTGCTACACCAGCCAAACATTCGCGAGGTTGGCTTCTTGTTCAGAGGCCCAAACCGTCTAGAGCCTTAGTTTTATTTCTTGGTCGGCTTGGTGAAGGCTTCAAGCGGGTCGGCGAATTTTGTAATGGTGCGATAGGCCTTGCCTGCCGTCGGGTATTTCTTTGACAGCAACTTAAGCACGATCAGCAAAATCGGGAACCAGAATTTTTTAAGAATCCAACGCATTTCAATCCACCAATTCCTCTAGGGCTCTTCTGAATCTATCCGGGTCAATTCGCCAAAAATTGTGAACCCGTCCGTTTATTTTTAGCACCGGAATTTCATCTATGTGCGCTGCGGCAAGCTCAACATCATCAAGAATGCTTAGCTCAGTCAACACAACGAAACTGTTAGGGTAATCAGCCCGGAAACCATTCAAAACGCTGGTGATCACATCGCGGGCATCATCGCAAAGATGACAACCTGGTTTACCAATCAGAGTTAGTTCGATGTTCACATTTTTAGCCTAGAGCCTGCGCCAGTGCAGTGGCTAGCGACAACTAAACTTGTTCCGTGCCGAAGACCCCCCAACTTCCAGTCGCCACCTCTGCCAAAGAGGTAAATAAGGCTGCTGTGGCCGCCGCGAAACTTGGGGTCAGCGAAAAGCCGAAAAAAATTGAAGCGGCTTTTTTTGACGTTGACAACACGCTCATTCGAGGAAGCAGCAGTTTTCTATTTGGCAAGGCTGCCTACGACAAAGGGTTTTTCTCGCGAAAAGAACTGTGGCGTTTTGCCTGGCACCAATTCAGATTTATTTGGCGTGGAGAATCAGCCAAGACACTGACTCAAATTAAGGATCGTGCTCTCGACCTGATCGCCGGGCACCGTGTTGAAGAATTCACTGCCTTGACCGAATTGGCGTATGAGGATTACATCACCCCGAAACTTTGGCCTGAAACTGTTCGATTGGCTAAGGCTCACATCGCCGCGGGTCGCGAGGTTTGGCTGGTTACCGCGACGCCAACCGAAATTGCCGAGATTATGGCGCAGAAACTTGGTCTCACCGGCGGCCTCGGCACCACGGTTGGTCGAAAAAATGGCATCATTACCGGCAAGCTGACCGGCAAAGCGCTGCACGGCAAAGCTAAAGCGAAGGCTGTGAAGCAGCTAGCTAAGGACCGAAACATCAGCCTAAGGCGTTCATATGCTTACAGCGACAGCCACAATGACCTACCAATGCTGAGCAAAGTTGGCCACCCGGTTGCCGTAAACCCAGACAAAATCTTGACCGCACACGCCAAGGCGGCCGGCTGGAAGATTCTTGATTTCAAAAAGCGCGATCTCAAGCGCTAATTTTTCGTTAAGACGATAGTCATTCAGCCATAAAAAAACTCCCGCCAAAGTGACGGGAGTTCTTGAAGTCTTACTTCTTATTGCGACGCTGGTGGCGAGTCTTGCGAAGCAGCTTACGGTGCTTCTTCTTCGACATACGCTTGCGGCGCTTCTTAATTACTGAACCCACAAAAACCTCACAGAAATTGGTGCTGCCGGTCAGATAGACCAGCAAAACGATTTCCCTATTCTAGCGGGTTTGCGAATACGCTTCTACCGTGACCGAACTACAGCCATACGAGCTAGTTGCCAAGGCAGCCGAATTTGAAATTCGTCGATACCCCAGCTGCCAATTGATTGAAATCGAAGCCGAAGGTGATTTCACCACCTCTACCTGGAACGGCTTTAGACCGTTGGCATCATTCATCTTTGGAGGTAATGCTCGCTCTCAAGAGATCGCAATGACCGCGCCGGTGTTGCAGTTTGAGCAGACAAACAATTATCGAATCAGCTTTGTTCTGCCCGCAGGCATGACCGAGGCTGACGTTCCTGCGCCAAATGATGCCAGAATCACCACCCGAACCTGGCCTGAACACCTCGCCGCCGCCAGAATATTTGGCGGCACCTGGAGTGAAGAGAAATTTCGCAGAGAGGGAGAAATTCTGATTAACGCTTTGAAAAATGCCGGCCACAAAACCCGGGGGCAAATATACTGGGCGAGATTTGATGGCCCTTGGAAACCCTGGTTCCTCAAACACAATGAAGTGCAAATCGAGATAGGAACGCTAAAACAATGAATGCAACTTTCAAGAAATCTTTTGCCGAATTTCTCGGCACCGCAGTTTTTCTTACTGCAATTGCCGGGTCGGTATCTTCGGGATCCCCACTAAAGCAGCTTTCCCTTGCGCTAACACTGGGTCTAATGATTCTGCTTCTGGGCAGCGTTAGTGGCGCTCACTTCAACCCTGTGGTTTCGCTCTACTTCTACTCACGTAAAGAAATTTCACTGAGCGAACTACTCAGTTACATTGGTTCACAGCTTCTCGGCGCACTTGCCGGTGCCGCGCTGGGTCTAGCACTTTGGGGCAACTCAATCACCGCGATTTCGAACACCAACGTCGCAAGCGCACCCCTGGTTATCGGCGAAGTTGTCGCAACCGCCGGCCTGGTGCTGCTGATCGGCCACCTAGCGTCAAACAAGCAGGCTCACCTGATTTGGGTTGCAGTTGCTGCCTGGGTTTTTGCCGCCGGCACATTCACCGGCACTGGCGCGCAGGCAAACCCAGCGGTTAGCTTCGGTTTGCTCTTCACCGGCGCGGGCATCGGCACCATCAGCACCTTCGTGCTGGCTCAGGTTGTCGGTCTAGCCCTAGCCATCGGTATTCAGATGGTGCTTGGAGCAAAAGTAAAGAAAGCTGCAAAAGCTAAAAAATAACTAATAATTCAACGAGGGGGTCGGAATAAGTTTCCGGCCCCCTTTGTTTTTATTCGAAAATAGACCGCCAATTTTCTAAAAATGAGGCCCCATGCCAAGCGCTACGAAAAACGTTCCTGCCCCAAAGCAAGACCGCGCCAAAGACACCGTAGCCTCGGTAATTCGCGAAGCAAATCAGGCCATAAAAACCGGCGGCGAGGCCGCAGTGCGCATCCAAGAAATCTCAGCGGCGGCGAAAGTTTCCATCGGATCGATCTATCACCACTTCGGAGATCGAGACGGTCTGATTCGCGCAACCTACGTGCACAATTTCGCCAGCGCAGTTCGAGACGACATCAATCGCGTTAAGAAATTCATGAGCAAGATGCACAGCACCCAGGAAATAGCAGCTCACTATGACGAGATGTTCGGTTTTCTCACAAACCACTTCACTCGTTTGCCGGCGGCGGAACGAGCCTGCATAATCGGCAACACCACCGGTCGGCCGCTGCTGCGCCAGGCACTTGCAGAAGTGCAAAATGAACTCACCAATGGTCTTACCGAGGTTATGGAAATTCTGCGCGACCGCAAAATGCTGAAGCCTCACCTAAGCCCCCGAGCCGCCGCCGTAATGGTTCTGGGAATGCTGCACGGAAAAGTTGTGGCAGAGCTCGACACGGATCCAATTGGCGAGCGAGAGTGGAACCAAGCGATGCTGAGTGCTTTCAGCGGCCTATTTGTTCTCGATAATCAGCTGAAAGTTTAGGCGCCAGCGGCAAGCTCGCGAGCGCGGGCTAATGCGGCCTCGGTGGCCTCAATAAACATCTCACCCAAATCAGCTTGCTCCATGCGAGCTATGGCACGTTCGGTGGTGCCGTTTGGGCTGGTTACCTGACGACGCAGTTCTTGAGGTGACTTTCCTGAAGCAATCAGCAACTCTGCCGCTCCGAGAACGGTTTCGTTGACCAACATCGCAGCCGACTCGTCATCAAAACCGTGATGTTTTGCCGCTGCCGTTAGCTGCTCGATTAGATAGAAAACATAGGCTGGGCCAGAACCAGAAATAGTGCTAAGCGCATCAATTTGGTCTTCATCAACAACTACTACTTTGCCGACGGTCAGGAACAGGTCGATTGCGGTTTGCAGTTGTGCTTCGGTGACCCGTTCGCCTGGTGCAATGCCGGTGACCGCTCTAGACACGATTGCAGGCGTATTCGGCATTGACCTAATCACAGAAACTGAATCAGCGACAGCCGCTTCCATTGAGCTGTTCTTTACACCGGCTGCCACGCTGATAACTACGGCATCGTCTCTGAGCGCTTCGCTGACCTGAGCAAGAACTTCAACCACGTAGGCGGGTTTGACCGCAACCAAAACCACATCGGCATCGGCAACCGCGCGCAGATTTGCATCAGTGAATTCTTCGAGCGAGTAAGCCTGAATGCCCTGCTGCGAAATCTGCGACTCAGCGCTTGATTTGCTTTTGGTGCTAACGGCGACTCTGGCTGGATCAAAACCTGAAGCCAATAAACCAGCGAGGATGGCGCCACCCATTGATCCTGAGCCAAGTATGGCGATGCGGTTGATATTCACAGGTTCAGTTTAGGTCGGACCAAGGCGGTAGTTTTGTTTTATGGCATCTCCTAAAACAAATTTCGTCTGCTCTGAATGCGGATGGCAAACGGCGAAGTGGGTCGGTCGCTGTGGCGAGTGTCAAGCCTGGAGCACCATGGTTGAAACCGTTGCGGGAGCTCGCGGTCTAGGCGCTGCCAAGCAAATCAAAGCGGTTGTGGTTGCCGGAAATAATTCGGCCAAACCCATCACCGATGTTTCGACCGAGAGCGTTACCGCCTGGCCTACCGGCGTTGCCGAATTTGACCGAGTGCTAGGTGGCGGCATTGTGCCGGGAGCAGTAATTCTGCTCTCGGGTGAACCCGGAGTCGGAAAGTCAACTTTGCTACTCGAGGTCGCTGCACACACAGCAAACGCAGGAAAACGCGTGCTCTACGTCAGCGGCGAAGAGTCAGTCGGTCAAATAAAGCTGCGGGCTGAACGCACCGGTGCACTCAATCCACATATTTACCTCGCATCAGAAAATGATCTTGCAACGGTGCTTGGGCAAATTGAAGCAATCGCACCCGAGCTACTAATCGTTGATTCGGTGCAAACCATTTCTGCTGCCGAAATTGATGGTGCCGCCGGTATGCCATCACAAATTCGCGAGGTTGCGGCGAACCTAATTCGAGTTGCAAAAGAGCGTGACCTGCCATTGGTTTTGGTTGGCCACGTCACTAAAGATGGAAACATTGCTGGCCCGCGAGCTCTCGAGCATTTGGTCGACGTAGTTTGCCATTTCGAGGGTGATCGCCAAACTTCGCTTCGTTTTGTGCGCAGCATGAAAAACCGTTTTGGCCCGACCGACGAGGTCGGCTGTTTTGAGATGACCGGTGAGGGTATAGCTGAGGTGCCAGATCCATCCGGATTATTCTTATCGCGAAGCGAAACCCCGGTATCCGGAACCTGTGTAACCGTAACCGTCGAAGGGCGACGAGCGCTAATTGCCGAGGTGCAGGCGCTAGTTGTGAAATCATCTGCACCGCAACCTCGTCGTGTCACAAACGGAGTCGATGCCTCTCGAGTCGCGATGCTGCTTGCTGTTCTAGAGCGACGAGCAGGTCTCAGGGTTGGCGAATTAGACGTTTACGTTTCGACAGTGGGCGGGGTAAAACTGACCGAACCTGCTGCCGATTTAGCAATAGCCATCGCCATCGCATCAGCGGTAAACGACAAACCAATCGCGCACAACTTAGCCGCCTACGGTGAAATTTCACTGGCCGGAGAAATACGTAAAGTAAGCAATGACAAGCTTCGAGCGAATGAGGCTAATCGCCTCGGCTTTACCAGGTCGGTCGATAACAAAGTCGGTGACCTCAAAGCAGCACTGGCGCTTGCCCTCAACTGGTAAAGGGTTGCCTGAGCTACTAGTTCAATACGAACTGCAGGTCTTGCTGCGAAATTACGCCGTTGACTGTGGCTTTCAAGTGGTACGAAGCACCTTCACCGACGACAAGTTTCTGATCAGCACCGCACCCGATAGTGTCTGGGCTAGTTGAAACGCGATACCAAATGCTCACCGGGCTGGTCAAACGGTCGCCAGCCTTGAGGCTAATTATGTTGTTACCGGCACCGGTGCGATCACACTGGGCTGAATCCCAGATAACCTCTGATCCACTTGAAATTGTGAAATATGTGACCGCAGCACCAACATCAAAGGTGCAGTCGACAGATCCGGTGTTGGTAATCGCGTAGCCAATATATGGAAAGACACCCGGCTCGAAGGCGGTTTGCGGGCTGCCAGCTGAATTTGCAACCACCGGTTCAACCAACACCGAACCCGGCGCGCAGGTTGAGCCGGCAACCGGAGTAACCCCATTCGCAGGATCAGTTTGAGGGTTGAAAATGCTGCCAATCCAGGCGAAAACCGACGAGAGCAACAGCCACAACAACCAGCCGGTGAGCGCCACAACTGCCAGCGCAATGATGCGACGACGACGATAAACAGCTTTTGAGGGGCGGCCACGGCCATAACGGGAGTTGGTCATGCGTCAAGGCTAACCAACGATGAGCTACAGAACGCGGAGCATCCTCGTGTTGCCCAGCGTGTTTTGCTTCACTCTGGCCAAATCGAGAAACTCTGCAACACCATCGTCGTTTGAGCGAACCATTTGAGCATAGGTCTCGGCATCAACTGGAACATCAGAAATTGGCTCGAAGCCAAACTTCGAGAAAAAATCGACCTCAAAGGTGAGGCAGAAAACCCGTTTGATGTTGAGCGACTTGGCTCGTTCAATTAGTGCGTCAAGGATGGCGCGCCCCACTCCGGTTCCGCGAACGTGTTCGGCAACCACCATTGAACGCACCTCAGCTAGGTCTTCCCACATCACATGTAGTGCGCCTGCCCCAATTACGTTTCCATTTGAGTCTTCAGCCACTAGAAATTCAGGTACCGATTCGTAAAGATCGACCAGCTCGCGCCCCAGGAGAATTCTTGAATCTTCAAGTGACGCGCGCATGGCATTGATGTCGCGAACGTCGGCAGTGGTTGCCGGGCGTACCCGAATGGTAGGTGAAGTCATGAACTAAACGGTAGCGGATTCACGCACGCGACTGGTGAAAATGAACTCGCCGTTCACAAAATCAACCTCAACGTGAGCGGTGTTCTTTAGCTCACCGTGCATGATCTTCTCAGAAAGTTTGTCTTCGATTTCACGCTGAACGGCACGACGCAGTGGTCGAGCTCCCAACGCTGGGTCGAATCCAATTTCGATCAGGCGATCTTTTGCTGCCTGACTTACCGCGATGGTCATGTCACGGTCTTCTAGGCGAACAGCAAGTCGCTTGATGAATAGGTCAACAATCTGAACTAGCTCAGGCTTGGTTAGCTGTGGGAACACGATGGTCTCGTCAACGCGGTTCAAGAACTCTGGCTTGAAGCTCTTCTTGAGTTCTTCGTTGACCTTACCCTTCATGCGCTCGTAGTCATTTTCACTCGAACCCTCGAGGGTGAAGCCCATTGCACCGCGAGCAATGTCGCGGGTACCGAGGTTGGTGGTCATGATGATGATGGTGTTCTTGAAATCGACAATTCGACCCTGGCCGTCGGTTAGACGACCCTCTTCAAGAATCTGAAGCAGTGAGTTGAAGATGTCTGGGTGAGCTTTTTCGATCTCGTCGAACAGCACCACGCTGAATGGCTTGCGACGAACCTTTTCGGTGAGCTGGCCACCCTCTTCGAATCCGACGAAGCCCGGAGGGGCACCGAACAAACGTGAAACCGTGTGCTTTTCACCGTATTCGCTCATGTCGAGAGAAATGAGAGCGCCCTCATCGTCAAACAGGAATTCGGCGAGCGCCTTGGCCAACTCGGTCTTTCCAACACCGGTTGGGCCCGCAAAAATGAACGAACCGGATGGGCGGTTTGGGTCTTTAAGGCCGGCACGCTGGCGACGAATCGATTTCGAAATTGCTTTGATGGCTTCTTCCTGACCGATGACGCGCTTGTGCAGCTCGTCTTCCATGAAGATCAACTTGGCGCTTTCTTCTTCAGAGAGCTTGAAGACAGGAATTCCGGTTGCCTGAGATAGCACCTCGGCGATGATTCCCTCATCGACTACGCCCTGGGCAGCAACGTTGTTGTTGCGGTATTCCTTCTCTAGACGCATGCGGTCAGCGGTAAGGCGCTTTTCTTCGTCGCGAGTCGCGGCTGCACCTTCGTAGTCTTGGTTTTCGATTGCCTTTTCTTTTTGCTTCTTTAGGTCGGCGATTTTCTCGTCGATTTCTTTTAGCTCTGGCGGCGATGAAAGGATGCTCAGGCGCAGACGAGCACCCGCCTCATCAATCAGGTCAATTGCCTTATCTGGCAAGAACCGGTCGGTGATGTAGCGATCTGATAGCTGCGCAGCAGCAACAATTGCCTGGTCGGTAATGGCGACCTTGTGGTGAGCCTCGTATCGATCACGAAGCCCCTTCAAAATGTTGATTGCCATCGGCAGGGTTGGCTCGTTTACCTGAACCGATTGGAAGCGGCGGACCAGCGCCGCATCTTTTTCAAAATGCTTACGGTACTCGTCAAGGGTGGTTGCACCGATAGTCTGTAGTTCGCCACGTGCTAACAGCGGCTTCAAAATTGAGGCCGCATCGATTGCTCCTTCGGCGGCTCCGGCACCAACCAGGGTGTGAATTTCGTCGATGAACGTGATGATGTCACCGCGGGTACGAATTTCTTTGGTCACCTTCTTGAGGCGCTCTTCAAAGTCTCCACGGTAACGGCTACCTGCAATTAGGGCACCCATGTCTAGCGTGTAAAGCTGCTTACCCTTTAGAGTTTCTGGAACATTTCCTGAAACGATTGCCTGAGCCAAACCTTCGACGACTGCGGTTTTACCGACGCCAGGTTCACCAATCAAAATTGGGTTGTTCTTGCTGCGTCTAGAGAGAATTTGCATGACGCGTTCGATCTCGCGCTCGCGGCCAATTACCGGGTCAAGCTTGCCATCGGCTGCAGCCTGAGTGAGGTTGCGGCCAAACTGGTCGAGGATCTGTGATCCTTTTTGTTTTTCGGTGGTTTCGGCACCGACGTTTACCGTCTCTTTGCCCTGGAAACCCGAGAGCAGCTGGATAACCTGCTGGCGAACTCGGTTGGTGTCAGCCCCAAGCTTGGTAAGCACCTGAGCCGCAACTCCCTCGCCCTCACGAATTAAACCGAGCAGTAGGTGCTCAGTGCCAATGTATGAGTGACCAAGTTGAAGTGCCTCGCGCAGTGAAAGTTCCAGAACCTTCTTGGCACGCGGAGTGAATGGAATGTGCCCGGCAGGAGATTGCTGACCCTGGCCGATAATTTCTTGAACCTGCTCACGCACCGCATCTAGGTTGATACCCAGTGCTTCAAGTGCTTTTGCGGCGACGCCTTCACCCTCGTGAATGAGCCCGAGAAGAATGTGCTCGGTGCCGATGTAGTTGTGGTTTAGCAGCTTGGCCTCTTCTTGGGCAAGCACAACTACGCGACGAGCTTTGTCGGTGAATTTCTCAAACATCTGGTACTCCTTGAACGCCGTTTGGTGCGGTTCTATAGGAATGTTAACCAGATGGAGGTCTTGAAAATAGACCTGTTCGCTGTGGGGTGAAGGCTACTTGGTCTTGGTTTTTGCTTTATCTGAAGTCTGTTCGGCGCGCATTTCAGCTTCCATCTGCTGGTAGACCGAACGCTCTTTGGCATCCGCCCTGAAAATTGAACGCATCACGATGTAAAACAACAGACCGACCAGTGCCGGCGGAATCAATCCGAGCAAAATTTCAAACAGGATGTCCATTGGCTGCCTACTTTACGAGTGGGAACATAATGGTCTCTCGAATGCCGAGACCGGTCAAGCTCATTAGCAAACGGTCGATGCCCATACCCATGCCGCCCGAAGGTGGCATGCCAAACTCAAGGGCTTTCAAAAACTCTTCGTCGAGCTTCATGGCCTCGGGATCTCCGGCAGCAGCCAACTGAACCTGGGCGATAAAGCGCTCGCGCTGAATTACCGGGTCAACCAACTCTGAGTAGCCGGTTGCCTGCTCGTAGCCACGAATGTAAAGATCCCACTTCTCAACCACGCCACTCTTGCTGCGGTGGTCGCGGGTCAGCGGTGAGGTGTCAACGGGGAAATCCATTACGAATGTTGGGTCAACCAGGTCGGCTTTCACGAAGTGCTCCCAGAGCTCTTCGACATATTTGCCGTGTAGCGGGTGATCAATCTCAATTTCAACCCGGTCGGCAATTTTCTTCAACTCAGCAATTGGGGTTTCTGGAGTGATTTCAACGCCCGCTGCAGCCGACAGCGATTCATACATCGAAATGCGCGCCCACTGGCCACCAAGATTGTTGATCGAGCCATCTTCAAGCTCAACCTCGTGGGTCCCGAAGACATCCATAGCTGCATTCTGGATGAGCTGCTGAGTGAGGTCGGCGATCGAGTTGTAGTCGCCGTAGGCCTGATAGGCCTCGAGCATGGCGAACTCTGGCGAGTGGGTGCGGTCTGCACCCTCATTGCGGAAGTTGCGGTTAATTTCAAAAACTCGATCGATGCCGCCAACCACTGCGCGCTTCAAGAAAAGCTCTGGTGCGATGCGCAAGAACAATTCAGTGTCAAAGGCATTTGAATGAGTTTTGAATGGTCGAGCAGATGCGCCACCGTGAATGGTCTGCAGCATCGGTGTCTCAACCTCAATAAAGTTCTGAGCGTCGAAGGTGCGGCGCAATGACTGCATCACTTTTGAACGAATCTGCACAACCTCGCGAGCGCGGTCACGAACGATTAGGTCAACATAACGGTGGCGAACTCGATATTCCTCGCCAAGCTCGTTGTGCATATTTGGCAGTGGGCGAATGGTCTTAGCGGCCATTTGCCAGTTCTCGACAAGAATCGAAAGCTCGCCACGCTTCGAGGTAATTACCTCGCCCGCGACAAAAACGTGATCGCCGAGGTCGCTGAGCTCTTTCCACTCTTCTAGCGATTGCTCGCCCACTTTGTCGAGCGAAAGCATGGCCTGGATGCGAGTGCCGGTTCCAGCCTGAAGGGTAGCGAAGCAGAGTTTGCCAGTGTTGCGCTGAAAAACAATTCGTCCGGCGAGGGCAACAGTATCTCCGGTGGCAACATCAATTTCTAGATCTGGATACTTGGCTCGAACCTCATCGATGGTGTGAGTGATTGGCAAGCTAACCGGGTAGGCCTCGCCGTTGGTGAGCAGGCGCTCGCGCTTAGCGAGACGAACGGCAATTTGCTCGGGCAGGTCCTGATCTTCTTGCTCAAGCGTTACATTTTCGTCGCTCACGCGCACTCCTAAAAATTGATTTCAATGTTGTCGATTAGCCGGGTTTTGCCAATCACCGCAGCAACCAGCAAAAGTGCCCGACCGCGGAAGTTTTCAGTAACTGACTCAAAATTTTCCGCCGAAACAAGGCTGATGTATCCAAGTTTAGCCTCAGGCATGCTCTCGAACCCGGCTTGCGCCTTCTCAAGTGCGGCCGCGGGCGAGGTAGCAGCGTTCTTTGCAGCAGCCAGCACGCGATTTATTTTGTCGGCTAGCTGATGCTCAGACTCACTCAAATAGCTGTTGCGGCTAGACATCGCAAGACCCGAGAGCTCCCTCACAATGGGCGCCTCGACAATTTGCAGCGCTGGATAATCGACGGCGGCCATTTGTCGAATCAGAAACAATTGCTGTGCATCTTTGGCACCAAAAATAACCACGTCGGGTTGCACCAAATCAAAGAGCCTGGCCACCACAGTGAGCATTCCGTCAAAGTGACCGGGACGCGCCTCTCCCTCAAGAATTTCACCAATTGGGCCGGCAAATTTTGTGACCGTTGAACCGTTTGGATAGACCTCGGCTACGTCTGGCAAAAACAAAACATCTGCACCAACGGCCTCGAGCTTCGAAGCATCAGCTTCGACAGTGCGTGGGTAACGATCGAAGTCTTCATCTTTGCCGAACTGAAGGGGGTTCACAAAAATGGATGCAATGACAAAATCTGCCTTCTGCTGAGCAAGCCTGATTAGTGAAAGATGGCCTTCGTGCAGCGCCCCCATAGTTGGCACAAACCCAATCTTTTTACCCTCTGATCGAGCTGCATCTACTAATGCTCGTAAGCGATCGGCTGTAGTTACCTGTTTCATCGCAGCAACTCTTCCGGGTCAATCGGCTGGTGGCCCTGAGCTAATGCTCGTTCAAGTGAGCTTCTGAACAGAGGAGCAAGAATTGCCCGGGAATCGACTAAACCGACACCTTCGAGCAGCCCGATCGATTGGTTAACCACCAGCGATGAAAAATCTGTGGCAACGCTAATTGCCTCGGCGTATTTTTCTCGATTTTCTTCGGCAACGACGAACGGTTCGCCACCCATTTCGATAACCAAAGCCTGTGCAATCGGCACCGCAACCGGCGGGGCCGAGACAGCGAAGAAACTCTCACGCAATCTGGCCAGGTCGACGGAAGTTCCGGTGAAATTCATAGCGGGATGAATGGCAATCGGAATTACCCCCTGATCGACTGCGGGATCAAAGACCGAGTGCCCGTAGGCGGGGCTGGTGTGACAAACCAACTGCCCACTTCGCCATAATCCCAGTTCGGTGATTCCTTGAATGACTTTGCCAAGTTCGGAACCTGGAACAGCAAACAAAATAAAATCTGCTCGCTGCAAAACCTCTGGAACTGTGAGGCGCGCAGCACCGGGCAGCAGCACCTCGGCGCGTTCAATATTTGCTGGCTCAGAGGTGGTGTAGCCAACCAGGATGTGACCTGCGGCGGCCAAGGCCTGGCCTAACACGGCGCCGACAGTGCCGGCACCGATTACCCCGAAGGTTAGTTTTGGCCTCACGCTGCCGCCCCATCGGTTTTGTCATCTTCAGGAACTCGACAGTTGCGCTCAACAATTAGCCCGCAAACTACCATCACAAGGCCACCGAACATTGCCAACAGATTTTGCCAAATGGCGTCGGTAACCACGGGCGAAGAAAATTGAGCCCAGGCTAGGCCGGCATGCCATCCGATAAAAATGGCGCCAGCGATTGCTACCGCTTTTGCAAGCAACACCACGCGGACCGCATAGAACGGGTTAACTCGCGGCACAATTTTTCGATCGACCATGGCTTTGCGATACTTGAAAATCGGAATTGCCATAAACACCACCGCCAGCCCAACTAGGGGCAGCGTCACAATGATTTCGAGCCCAGCTGCAGGAATTGCCTCGCCGTTCTGAACTAAAAATTCAGCCGCAAAAAACGCGAGTGTAAGCGTGGGTACCAGCCAGCCGAACAAAGTGCTTATTTTCAGCTGCTTCATCTGACCACCTTGACCTGTGTATCAATTTCAGCGGCCAGTTCAGCGACCGAACCGTGCCCGGGCAAAATTGCTTTTGGATCTAGCAGGGCCCACGGAACCATGACAAAAGCTCGCTCAAAAGCTCTGGGGTGCGGAATGGTGAGATCTTTACTCGACCTGATTTCGTTGCCGTAGGTCAAAATATCGATGTCGAGGGTTCTCGAGCCCCAGCGCTCAAGCCTTACCCGACCATGATCGGTTTCAACTTTTCGCACCGCTGCTAACAACGCCTTCGGTCTCAGTGTGGTCTCGATGCTAGCCACCGCGTTTATGTAAGCGGGCGCTGAATCATCGACACCAGATTCGGTAAGCGCTGCAGATTCAACAAATGGCGAAAGTTTGATGTTGGTGATTCCGTCGGTTTTGCTCAACTGACTTACCGCAGACTTTATTGTTTTGCGGCGCTTTCCTAGGTTGCTGCCAAAAGCCAAAAAGGCCTGAACCGCGACCATTAGCGTTGCCCTTTCACGGTAACTGAAACATCCTCAAAACTGTGATTGATCGGCGCATCAGGCTTGTGAACCGTAATTTTGGCTTTCTTAATCGGCGAATCTGCTCCCCCGAATTCAAGAACCAGCCTTAGCAAGCGTTGAGCCACGGTTTCAATTAGATCGACCGGGTCGCTAGCCACGTCAGCCACAATTGCGTCGGCAAGCTCTCCGTAGTGGATTGTTTTTTCAATGTCATCTTGTGTTGCAGCAGCAGTTGCGTCGATGGTTAGTGAAACATCAATGACAAAACGCTGCCCGTGCTCCCGCTCAAATTCGTAGACACCGTGGTTTGCAAAAACCTCAAGGCCGGTCAGCTTGATTTTTTGGATCACCGGTTAACTCTGCTCTGCTTCTCGAAGGGCCGCAACAACCGCAATGGCATCTGCAGTCGAAACTACATTGTGTACCCTGATTCCCCAGAGTTTTCGCTGCAGTAACAGTGCGGTGAGCACCGCAGTGGCTAAGTCTCGACGTGAGTTACTTAAGGCCTCCGAGTTTTCTTCTAACTCTGCGTCAAGCACGCCCGCAAGAAAACGCTTGCGGCTGGCTCCGATCAGAATCGGATAGCCGAGTTTCTCAAGTTCATCCAGGCGAGCAACCAGCTGCCAGTTTTGCTGCATGTCTTTAGCAAAACCTAAACCCGGGTCTACAACGATTTTGTTTTTGTCGACCCCGGCTGAAATCGCGGCATCGATTCGCAACTTGAGCTCGATAGAAACCTCACGAGCAACATCTTGGTATTGGGCAAGGTCATCCATTTTTTCTGAAAAGCCTCGCCAGTGCGAAAGTATTATTTTTGCTCCGCTGGCTGCCGCAACGGAGAGCATTTTCGAATCTGCTAACCCACCAGACACATCGTTGATAATTTGCGCCCCAGCCGCCACAGCAGCAAGAGCCGTCGCCGCATTCATGGTGTCGATGCTTATTTGCACATCGTGTCGACCGCTCTTGGCTAGCTCGACGACTAGGGCTTCGATAACCGGAATAACCCGACCCAATTCGATCTCTACCGGAACTCGCTCGGCGCCTGGCCTGGTCGACTCTCCGCCTATGTCGATGATGTTTGCTCCGCCCATGAGTAGCAGCCGGGCATGGTCGAGGGCTGACTCGAGAGCCAGGTGTTGGCCACCGTCACTAAACGAGTCTGGGGTTACGTTCAGCACCCCCATGACCAGGGGGCGATTGAACGCATATTCAGTCATGGGGCTACTTCGTGATTAGCGACATGACTTCGGCGCGAGCCGCAGGTTCTGCATAGCAGCCACGGGCGGCCATGGTGATGGTGTTTGCTTCGGGTTGACGTGCGCCACGAGAAACCACACAGTGGTGGCGAGCCTGCACCACAACCACAACACCTTTTGTGCCTAGACCCTTTTCGAGTGCGTCGGCTATTTGCGAAGTCAGATTTTCTTGAAGCTGGGGGCGAGATGCAACAATTTCGACCAGCTTTGGCAGCCTACCTAACCCAACTACTTTGTCATCTGGTAGGTACGCGATGTGAGCTACCCCGGTAAAAGGCAGCAGATGGTGCTCGCACATTGAGACAAAATCAATGTCTTTCAAGATAACGACTTCATTGTGTTCAGCAGAAAATGGATCAGACAACGCCAGAGTTTCGTCTTGGTTTACACCCTTAAAAAACTCAGCGTAAGATTCGGCAACCTTGTCGGGGGTAGCCAAAAGTTCACTGCGATTTGGATCTTCACCGATTGCGGCTAGAAGTTCAACCACAGCAAGCTTTATGCGCTGAGTATCTACCACGGCTAGTCAGACTTTGGCTTTCTAGGTGAATGCGGTTTGGAAGTTGCCGGCTTGGCAGCCGCTTTAGAGACGGTTGCTTTGGCAGCCGAACGGCGAGCTGGCTTTTTTGCAGCCTCAGCCTCGGCTTTGGCAGCTGCTTTCTGCTTGGCCGCGGTTGAACCCTTGACTGGAATCGCAATTGGACCCTGTTTTGAAACCGGGCGAGTCTTCTTAGATAGCCACGTTGGGCGAGCAGCAAGTTTCTTAACCGGCTTGAAAATCTTGGCGATTTCTTCCTGCTGCAGGGTTTCGTTTTCCATGAGCTGTTTTGCCAACTCATCGAGCACTGCGCGGTTAGTGGTCAGTGCGCGATATGCCTCGTCGTGAGCTGCATCGAGAATGGCTTTGATTTCGGCATCAATTTCTTGCGCGGTTGCCTCAGAATATTCGCGAACCTGTCCCATGTCGCGGCCGATGAAAACCTCGCCGCCACCTGCGAACGATACCGAACCTAACTTCGACGAAAAGCCATATTGAGTGACCATTTGTCGAGCAATGTTAGTTGCCTTTTCAAAGTCATTTGAGGCACCGGTGGTTGGGTCGTGGAACACGATTTCTTCAGCCACACGACCACCCATTGCGTAAGCAATTTGATCCAGTAACTGATTTCTCGACACCGAGTAACGGTCTTCTAGGGGAAGCACCATGGTGTAACCGAGCGCACGGCCACGAGGCAAAATTGTGACTTTGGTAACCGGGTCGCTGTGGTTTAGCGAGGCAGCAACTAGAGCATGCCCTGCTTCGTGATAAGCGGTGTTTAGACGCTCTTGGTCTTGCATTAGACGCGACTTCTTCTGCGGGCCACCAATTACTCGGTCAATTGCCTCATCAAGAGTTGCAGCGGTGATTTTGCTCTCGTTCTGACGAGCGGTGAGCAAAGCGGCCTCATTAAGAACGTTGGCCAGATCGGCTCCGGTAAAGCCAGGAGTTCGACGAGCAACAACACCGAGGTCGATGTCATCAGCCAAAGGCTTGTTTTTCGAGTGCACATTCAGAATTTGCTCTCGCCCTTTGAGGTCAGGAGCGGTCACGCCAATTTGACGATCAAAACGACCAGGGCGAAGCAAAGCTGGGTCAAGCACATCTGGGCGGTTGGTGGCGGCTATCAAAATCACGTTTGTTTTTGAATCAAAACCATCCATCTCAACCAGCAACTGGTTAAGTGTCTGCTCACGCTCATCGTTTCCGCCGCCGATGCCGGCACCACGCTGGCGGCCAACCGCATCGATTTCATCTACGAAAATAATCGCTGGCGCTGCAGCCTTTGCTTGCTCAAATAAATCGCGAACACGTGAGGCACCGACACCAACAAACATCTCGACGAAGTCAGAACCTGAGATAGAGAAGAAAGGCACGCCGGCCTCACCAGCAACTGCCTTGGCAACCAAAGTTTTACCGGTTCCGGGAGGACCGTAGAGCAGTACACCGCGAGGAATTTTGGCGCCGAGCTTTTGAAACTTCTCTGGCTCTTTCAAGAATTCTTTGATTTCTTGAAGCTCTTCCAGAGCCTCATCAGCGCCTGCTACATCGGCAAAAGTAACGTTCGATTGCTCTTTGTTGACCAGTTTGGCTCGAGATTTACCGAAGTTCATCACTCGAGAATTTCCGCCCTGAAGACCAGACATCAGGAACCAGAAAATCGCACCGATGATGATGAATGGAAGCAGTGTTCCAAGGATCGCGAGATACCAGGGCGTGCTTTGAACATCGTCGTTGTAGCCCTTGGTGATGTTGGCTTCGGCGATTGACTTGACCACCTGTGGGCCACGGGCTTTTACATAGTAAAACTGAACATTTTTGCCGTTGACACCATCGGCAACCTTCAAGACCACATCAACGCGCTGGTCACGATCGAGCACCTTGACTGACTCGGCCTTACCGTCGGTGATTAGCTGCAAACCATAGGCTGTGTCGACCTTCTTGACCTGTTGACCGGTCGCAAAAGAAGACCCAATGAGCAGCACCAAAATTGCCGCCGCGATCCAGATAAATGGACCCTGCAAAACTTTTTTGAAATTCATAACCGGGTGGCTCCCGATGCCTTTCTATGAGTAGACCGCTGGCGCGAGCACAGCTACGTCTTTTAGAGTGCGGTACTTTTCGTTGTAATCGAGGCCGTAACCCACCACAAATTCGTTCGGAATATCAAAACCCACAAGTCTGACATTTACTTCCACTTTGGCTGCATCTGGTTTGCGAAGCAAGGTGACCACCTCAACCGAAGCGGCACCGCGGGCCTCGAGATTTGCAATTAGCCAGCTGAGGGTCAGACCTGAATCGATGATGTCTTCAACGATTAGCACGTGGCGCCCGATCACGTCGGTGTCGAGGTCTTTGAGAATTCGCACCACTCCGGATGAAACGGTACCTGAACCGTAAGACGAGATTGCCATCCAGTCCATGGTGGTGTGGGTTTGCATTGCGCGCGAGATATCTGCCATAAACATGACTGCACCTTTGAGAACACCGAGCAAAAGTGGAGATTTACCCTCGTAAATTTCATCGAGCTCAGCGGCCATTTCGGCGATGCGCTCTTTGATTTGTGCTTCGGTTACTAGAACTTCTTTGATGTCGTTCTTGATGGCAGCGAGATCCACTTAGCAGGCTCCTGTTTTGAGGGTTTTGGTGCTCTTGAAAACTAGGTTTTCACCAGTGCGTTCTACTCTAACGCCTGGAAGGGTGAGTGGTTTTTGCCCGTGCCAATCGGTGGATAACTCGAGCACCGCAGCAACATGCACCGAACCCGAGTTCTGAGAGAACAACCTAAGTGCCTGCAACACCACCCGAGACAAAATCGCCGCCGGAAGCTTCTGCAATTTGACCAAGCTAATTTCTAGCGAGGTTGGAGAGTGTGTGACGCAGTCAAGATATGCCTGGTTTGCTTCTGCGGTTAGGTGGTCAACGTCAACCTGCATAAGCTGTGCGGTTCGCCCCAGGGCTTCGATTACGCCTGGGCCGAGCTCTTTCTCTAGAGTTGGCAGCACCGATTTGCGCACTCGAACCCGAGTGAACGTGGGGTCATCATTGTGTGGGTCATCCCAGAAATCAACGCCAGCATCTCTGCAATAACTTTCAGTCTGAGCTCTGGAAATTTCCAAAAGCGGATGTAGCAGAGCGACGCCCTCGAAATTTGAAATCGGCCAGATGCCGGCGATGGATCGCGCTCCGGAACCCCTGGCCAAACCTAAAATAACCGTTTCAGCTTGGTCATTGAGAGTGTGAGCTAGGGCGATATGTCTGATTGAGTTAGCTTTCGCGTGTTTCAGCAGAGCCGCCAGGCGGGCATCCCTCGCGGCATTTTCGGTTCCACCGGCGCCACTAACCTGCACCCGAACAGAGTCAACAGAAACTGACATGTCTTGCAAACGACTAACCGCTGTTGCGGTGAATTCGGCGGAGTCAGGCTGCAAACCATGGTCGACCACCAGAGCGAAAACTTCGATGCCGGCCCTCGGGCCTTCAAACGCAGCAGCCGATGCCATCGCCATCGAGTCAGCACCGCCAGATACCCCGAGCAAAATTCGATCGCCGCGCTTGAGATTCGCCAGCGTAAAAGAATTGCGCACAGCTCGACGAACGTCTGCCATGGCAGGTGTTAGTCGAGGTCGGTTGGTCACGGCGTCTTTCGGTAGTCTTTTATAAGTCGTTTGGCGATCTTCCCGCCACAAGCCTATTTAGGAGAACCATGGGTTACGAAGCAGTTATCGAAATTCCTCGCGGCAGCCGCAACAAATATGAGGTTGACCACGAAACCGGCCGCGTGCACCTAGACCGCGTGCTGTTCACCCCATTCGTTTACCCAATCGATTACGGATACTTCGACAACACCCTCGGTGGCGATGGCGACCCACTAGACGCGCTGGTAATTCTCGAGTACCCGGTCTACCCAGGTGTGGTGGTAAACGTGCGCCCAGTTGGTTACCTAACCATGGAAGACGATGGCGGAATTGACGAGAAGGTTGTTTGCGTATTGACCAAAGACCCTCGCTACGCTCACATTCAAGACATCGATGACGTTCCTGCCCAGCTGAAGAACGAGCTGAAGCACTTCTTCGAGCACTACAAAGACCTCGAGCCTGGCAAGTGGGTTAAGGTCGGCGACTGGCACGGCCGTGAGGCTGCTGAGAAGCTAATCGTCGAGGCCCAGGAGCGCCTGAAAGCCCAAGTCCACTAAGGATTAAGTAAAAACGCCCCGAGCGCTATAGCCCGGGGCGTTTTTGTTTAATAAAGTTTTAGGCCGATGGGCGCCCAGCGTATGGGAAGAGCTCTCCGAAACGAACCGGCACGATGCGCACGGTTCTGGCTGGGTTTGGAGCCTCCATCATCATGTCGCCACCTAGGTAAATGGCCACGTGATATTTGTCGCCATTAAAAGCGGATGACTGCGTCCACCAAATTAGGTCACCCGGCTGCCATTGATTCAGCGGGACCAGTTTGCGCGCTGCGGCCATGGTGTTGAACTGATTGGTAGCCGAGTGGGTGCCGATGTAAATGCCGGCGGCCGCGTATGAAGCCTTGGTGAGGCCCGAGCAGTCCCACACGTCAGGGCCAATGCCGCCGAGCACATAGCGTTCGCCCAACTGCTGGCGACCAAACGCAATTGCAGCCTCGACCTTGGCGCCGTCAGGAGCACCGACGTCGTAAAGTTCAGGTGCAATCGGCTTGTCTTTGACCGCGTTCTGACGGGCCTCAGCTGCCAAACCCTCAGCGCGCTGACGTTCTAGATCAGCAGCGGTGTTTCGCAGCGTTGCAAGCTGCGCGTAAAAAGTGCGGTTGGCGCGTTCGTTTTCATCGACTTTTGCCTGCACCGCGTTGGCCGCAGTTCGAGCTTCATCAAAGGCAGCTTTGGCGATGGCAGCTTTTCCGGCCAGCTCATCTTTGGCTACTTTAAGTTCGTCTCCGAGTGCCTGAGCCAGCTGCTTCTTCTCAATTGATTTGCGATAGAGCTCATCGTTTTGCTGGGCAAGTTTTTCTTGGGCGCCGAGTTGATAAAGCAGATCGTCTGCCTCGCCAGAATTCAAAAACAAATTGAGCGAGGTTCCGCTGGCACCATTTCGGTACATCTGCGATGCGATTTGACCAAGTTGCTGCTGAGCTTTTTCAGCCTGTGCGTTGGCGGCATCTGCCTGGGCCTGAAGCGAATTCACCTTTACGGCTATTGCATCAACCTCTTCTTGAGCCTGGTTGAAAGTTTCGCCTTTTATCTGCGCCACCTTGGCCAGTGCATCAGCTTCTACGGCGAGATCTTGGATGATCTTCTCGAGGCGAGCGATCATGGCTTTTTTTGCAGTTACATTTCGCTTCGCGGCGTCAACCTCTGCCTGGCTTGGGTAACTTGGCACTGCCCATGAGGGGCCAATCGCGGTTCCGGTTACAACCAAACCGGCGACCACCGCTGAGGTGATGAGGGCGCGCGAAAATCGAGATTGCATAAGCCGAAAATAACACGAAACCTTCAATCGTTGCTTGAACCCCGCAGGGAACTCTCAGCAAATTTTGCGGAATCAGCGGAGCCAGGTTTTCAATTGCCAGCACCAGAATGGCTGCCTGAATAATCTCAGGTTGCGCCGAGGTACAGGCAGCGACTATTCTTTTCCCTTGGTGCTATGAAGTATCTCTTTGTAGGCCCCATCGTTTAGTGGCCTAGGACGCTGCCCTTTCACGGCAGTAGCACGGGTTCGAATCCCGTTGGGGTCACCAAGTAGATGTGTAGTAGCAGCAAGGTCCTGTAGCGCAGTTGGTTAGCGCGCCGCCCTGTCACGGCGGAGGTCGCGGGTTCAAGTCCCGTCAGGATCGCTTTCAAGGAGCCCTTCTTTTGAGGGGCTTTTTTGAAATCGGGCAGTTTACTGTTCGAGGCTCTGTAGCTCAGTTGGTAGAGCGAACGACTGAAAATCGTTAGGTCACCGGATCGATGCCGGTCGGAGCCACGAAATCCCCCTAAGGTTCTCACGACTGACGGGGGATTTCACTTTTAAGCGGGTATTAGCATTGTGAAATGACCTCAACCACAGCCCTAATTGTCAACGCTTCTGGCCATCCTCTTGAAAAGGGAGTAATCACTCGCCGAGCCGTTCGACCCAAAGATGTGCGACTTGAAATTGAGTACTCGGGTATCTGCCATTCAGACGTTCACCAGGCTCGGTCAGAGTGGGGCGAAGCTCAATTTCCGATGGTGCCGGGCCACGAAATAATCGGCCGAGTTGTTGAGGTCGGGTCTGCCGTAACTAAGTTCAAAATCGGTCAACGAGTTGGCGTTGGTGTTTTTGTAGATAGTTGCCGCGAGTGTAACAACTGTCGCAATAACCTCGAGAGTTACTGCGAGCGTGGACCAGTTGGTTCTTATAACGCAACCGGTTACGACGGCGAAGTGCAGTACGGCGGTTACGCCAAAGAGATCGTGACCGACGAGCACTTTGTACTTTCGGTACCTGAGACCCTTGACCCTGCCGCAGCTGCGCCACTGCTGTGTGCCGGCATTACGGTGTACTCGCCGCTGCGTTACTGGGGCGCAAATCCAGGTAAGAAGGTAGCCATATTGGGCATGGGTGGCCTTGGTCACCTTGCGGTTAAGTTCGCTGTTGCAATGGGTGCCGAGGTTACCGTGCTTGGTCATTCAATGAGCAAGAAGGATGATGCGCTGAGTTTTGGTGCTGTCGACTACCGCAGCACTGCCGAGGCGCAAACCTTTAAGGATTTGGCGCGCAGTTTCGACTTTATCCTCAACACCACCAGCGCAAACGTGCCGGTTGACGCTTTGCTCGGGCTGATCAAATTCGGTGGCAGCTTGGTTTATGTTGGTCTGCCGGCAGATTCGCAAGAATTCAATGTTTTTGGGCTTACCGGGTCTCGTCGTTCAATCAGCGGTTCGCAGGTTGGCGGGCAAATTGAAGTTCAAGAGATGCTCGATTTTGCCGCCGAGAAAAATGTAGTTGCCGATATTGAACTTCTCGATGCAACTGACCCAGAGCTAATTAATAAAGCCTGGGATCGAGTGGTCGCAGCTGACGTGCGCTATCGGTTTGTAATCGACGCCAAAACCATATAGTGACCACAGCGATACTCGGTCTGCTGACCGCAATTTCTTATGGTGCCGCCGACTTTTTTGCGGCGATTGCGTCCCGCAAAATCAAGGTTGTCGTAGTCACCGCGGGCGCTTCACTGTCTGGGCTTGCACTTCTTATTCTGCTGGCACCGCTGATGGGTGCCGACTTTAGCCAAGCGGCAGTATTTTGGGGTTTACTCGGCGGCGTTTGCTCAGTGGTCGCGTTGTTGGCGCTTTATGCTTCGTTGGCAATTGGCCCGATCTCAATTATTTCTCCGCTCGGAGCTCTGGTTTCTGCAATAGTTCCTGCGCTTATTGGTGTCAGCGCACTCGGTGAGACTTTCAGCACGCTGGGGTGGGTTGCCATTGCGGTTGCGCTCGTAGCCGTCGTGCTGGTTGGTTTTGTACCTGGTGAAAACGTCACTCTGCCTCAGACCCGAGCGATCATTTTGGCCATCATCGCGGGTGCAGGAATCGGATTTGCTGTCTCAACTCTGGCTCAATCCCCGGTCGATTCCGGTATCGCACCGGTTATCGTAATGCGCGCCACCGCGGCGATTTTATTGGCAATAGTGAGCCTTGTCGTTTGGCTGCTAGCCAAGCGCAACGGCGAAAAGCTGGTTGCTGAAACCACTGGAAAAATTTGGCTCACAGTTGCGCTAGCCGGTTTTCTGGATGCCTCAGCAAACATCCTTTTCACACTTGCCTCGCGCACAGGTTCACTAACTGTGGTCGGTGTTTTGACCGCACTTTATCCGCTTGGAACAATCTTGCTGGCCCGCTTGGTTCTCAAAGAGCGTGTTGCCAAAATTCAGCAGCTGGGAATCGCACTGACACTAATTGCCAGCACAATTTTGGCTTTGGCCTAGCTCCCGCCCTAGGCCAGGGCTTCAATTAGCAGCCACACGGCGAGCGCCACGATCATGAATCCACCGACACGAACCACTAGGGCAATTCGCTCCGGTTTGTTCATTAGCCATTCGCGCACATAGGCCGCGGCAACCACATAGGTTGAATCGCCAATTACACCGAGCACCTCAAAGATGGCACCGAGCAGCAAAAACTGAATTATGAAGTCGCCCTCGGGATTAATAAATTGTGGCAGCACCGCCGTGAAAAATACCGCCACTTTGACGTTGCCCAGCCCGACCAAAAATCCCTCTTTGAAAAGAGTTTTCAAGGACTTGCCTTGATCGACACCCGATGAAATTTGAGCGTGACGTTTACTGCTTCCGCGGATGGTTTGCCAGCCAAGGTATGCCAGATAGGCGGCCCCGAGGATGCGAATAATGTCGATAAGTTCGGGAACCACCTGAAGCAACCCAGCCAGACCGAAAGCTGCAAAAACCACCCAAAGGCTAGTACCAACAGCATTGGCGATGACCGAAACCAATCCGGCTGCCCTGCCCAATGACAGCGTGCGCCCGATCGCGAAAACCACACTCGGCCCGGGAATCACAATCAGCACAATTGAAGTGAGCAAGAAAGTGATCAGGGCAGGTAGCGTTGGCACCTCTCTATTCTGCTAGTTTTGCAAACGTGCCCCTGACCTTTGTTCAACTAGCCCTGGTGTTTACCGGCGGCGCCTTGGGCAGCATGTTGCGATTTGCAGTGCCTTTTGATCAACTGGAAAGCCTTTGGCTAGTCAATATTTTGGGAACTGTTTTTTTGGCCTGGGTCAATAATTCGGCCCGGATTAGTTCACCTAAAGGCAAAGCTTTTTGGGCTACCGGATTTGCCGGCGGCTTCACAACCATGAGCGGTATTGCCGTGTTTATCAGCACTGCACCAGAAAGCCCGGGGTTTGCCGCTGTTCAAGCAGCGGCAATGTTCGCCGTCGGAATTGCGGTCTACCATTTGGCTGCAAAACGTTTTGGCGGTGTTACCCGATGAACTTGCAGTTGATTCTGCTGGTTGGCCTGGTTGGCGGCGGCGCATCAGTAATTCGGTTTTTGTTTAGCCTGATGCCTGGAAAATTTCCAATGGGAATCTTGATTGCCAACACCCTGGCCAGTTTTATCGGAGGTATAGCCTCTAGCGGTTTAGCAATCGACCCGGCCCTTGGTTTGATTCTGGTCTCAGGACTGGCTGGCGGTTTATCTACGTTTTCAACCTTTGCGGCGCAAACCTCGACGCTGATCTCGCAAAAACGCCCCAAATTAGCTTGGCTCAACGTCGCTTTGAATTTTGCGATCACCATCGCCGCCGCCACGCTGGGCACAAACTTGGGTCTAGCCCTGCTAAAATAGGCAAAGTTTTGGTTGCGAAAGCAACAATCCCGGTCTTTTCCCGCAGGTGAATGCGGCCGATCACGTAAGGGGGCTCGCCATGGGGCGTGGCCGTCAAAAAGCGAAGCACACCAAGGTAGCTCGCGAGCTGAAATACTTCAGCCCCGACACCGATCTAACCGCACTCGAGCGCGAACTTGGCCATGTTGAGCCAGCTGAAAATGATGAAAACGAGCTCGTCGACAAGTGGGCAGATCTCTATGCCGATGACGACGAAGAAGACGAAGAGTCGTCTAAATAGCAGTCATTGAAATTAACTATTGCTTTTTTTAGTTAGGTAACCCTAAGTTAATGAGCGAACTAAAAAGTTCGTATTACAGACGACTGGAATAACCATCCAGTTCGAAACTGAAGGAAACCAAATTGAATAAATCACTAAGTCGCGTCCTCAAGCTTGGCGCGGCAGCAATTGCAACCGTGGTCGCCGTTTCAGGCCTAACCGGATGCGCCAAAGAAACCACCCCCGCAACCGGAGAGCAAACCCTAACGATTTACTCGGGTCGCTCAGAAGAATTAGTTGCCCCTCTCTACGAGCAGTTCACCGAAGAAACCGGAATTGCGGTTGAGGTTCGCTACGCAGGATCTGCTGAACTCGCGGCTCAGATTTTGGAAGAGGGCGACAATGTGCAAGCTGACGTGTTCTTCTCTCAGGATGCCGGCGCCCTAGGTGCACTAACCGAAGCCGGAGCCTTCAAGACTCTGAATTCAGACATCACCGATATGGTTGAGGCCAAGTACCGCGCTACCGACAACAGCTGGGTTGGCGTTTCTGGCCGTAGCCGAGTTATCGCCTACAACCCAGAACTAATTTCAGAGGATGAGCTGCCAGCTTCGGTGCTTGACCTTGCCAACCCAGAGTGGAAGGGCAAGGTTGGAATTGCACCTAGCAATGCTTCCTTCCAGTCATTCGTAACTGCACTTCGCGTGCTAAAGGGTGAAAAAGTTGCAACCGAATGGCTAGCCGCCATGAAAGAAAACGCGGTTCTATACGAAAAGAATGACCAGATCATCGTTGCCATTAACGACGGCAAGTTAGCCACCGGCCTGCTCAACCACTACTACCTATACGAACTAGAGACCGAACTTGGCGCCACCACAGTGGTTGCCAAACTGCACTGGTTTGAATCTGGCGACGTTGGAAACCTAATCAACGTTGCCGGTGTTGGTGTGTTGAGCGACAAGCCTGAAGCCCAGACCTTTGCCAAGTGGCTGCTTGGCGAATCTGCCCAAAACTATTTCGTTGACAAAACCTCTGAGTACTCGCTCACTGGGCTCCCGGCTCGCGAGTGGTTGCCTTCAATTGAAGAAATCGGTTCACCAGAAATTGATCTCTCTGCGCTGGCACCGCTTGCCGCAACCCTTGAGCTAATTCGTCAGGCTGGCCTTACCGACTAGTCAGGAACTAGGCTGAAAAACGTGCTTAAACGACGACCGCCGGTAATCCTTTGGATGCTGGCGGTCGTTGGCGTTTTCGCCGCAATTGGCCCGCTCGCCTACCTGATTATTCGATTGGGTGAATATGGGGCTGAAAAAGTTATCGGTCAGATTTTTCGAGTTCGCAGCTTTGAGCTACTGACCAACTCGCTAGTGCTAACCCTCATGGTGGCGGCAACAGCAATCATCCTGGGTAGTTTTCAGGCTTGGCTGGCAACTCGCACGCGCATTCGCGGTCGCGCAATTTACGCGCTGCTTGCAGCTCTGCCGCTGGCCATGCCTAGCTATATCACTGCCTATGCGTTCACAGCGCTGCTTCCTGATTTCAAGGGTTTTTGGGCTGCCTGGATAGTGCTCAGCCTGGGCACCACACCATACGTTTATCTCGCGGTTTCTGCCGCACTGGTTCGTTCAGACTCTGCGACGGAAGATGTTGCCCGATCGCTAGGAATGAGCAGACTTCAGGTTTTCAAACGAGTGACCTGGCCATCAATTCGCCCTGCTGCCGTTGGCGGAATGATGCTCTCCGCACTCTACACTTTGAGCGATTTTGGTGCCGTCTCGATTTTGGGATTCGACACCTTTACCCGCGCAATCTACAACGCATATCGATCAAGTTTTGATCGCTCGGCGGCGGCAAGTCTGGCGTTGATTTTGGTCCTGCTTACCCTTTTGCTTTTGGTGATCGAGCCGATCTTGCGCGGCCCGTCGGTACCAACCGATTCACGCAGTAAAAAGACCTCGCACGTCCACCTGGGCGGATGGAGTTTCTTCGCGCACGCCGCCGTCATCGGCTGGGCCACGTTGGGGATTTTGATTCCTGTGGTATCTCTCATCCGCTGGAATTTGGCTGGTTTATCGTCGGTGAACTTCGATGAGGTGCTGCGAGCGTTGGTCAACTCAATTGGATACGCGCTAGGAGGAGGTGCCATAACAGCAATTTTCGGGCTGGCAATTTCGGTGCTGGCCGTTCGTCACGCTTCGAAGTTTTCTGCTGTGGCGATCCGGATGATTTGGCTTACCCATGCCGTACCCGGAATTGTGGTTGCCCTATCGCTGGTCTTTCTCAGCAATCAGCTGCTCCCGTCGATCTACCAAACCTCGATCCTGGTCTTGATTGCATATCTGATTCTGTTTCTTCCGAATGCCGTGGTTACCATGCAGACCCCAATTGGTCAGGCACCGAAGGCGCTCGACGAGGTCGCAGCCAGCCTTGGAGCAACAAAAACTCAGATTCTTCGTCGCGTGGTGCTGCCAATTGCCACCCCCGGAATTCTGGCCGGTGCAGCGCTGGTTGCACTTTCTGTGCTGAAAGAACTGCCGGCAACACTGCTGCTGCGCGAAACCGGAGTTGAGACCCTCGCCACCCGACTCTGGGGTCAAACGTCGGTAGCTGCCTTCGCCGGCGCAGCCCCCTATGCATTACTTTTGGTAGTGGTGGCTGGCATTCCGGCCTGGTGGTTAAACCGACAGGTTCGAGCCAATATCAACCAGCAGATTAATTTGGATGAGCGAATGGAGCGCGAATGACCCAGCCCGCGCTTCGGCTAACCCATGTTGGTAAACGATTTGCCAATACGCAGGTATTGAGCAATGTGAATCTTGAGGTTCACAAACATGAGCTGCTGGCAATTTTAGGTAGCTCGGGTTCGGGCAAAACCACACTGCTGCGACTCATTTCGGGTTTTGAAAGCCCCGACGAAGGCACCATAGAAATTGGTCAGAGAGTCGTCGCTGACAGTTCGGTATTTGTGCCGGCTGAGGCCCGCCGGGTTGGTTTTGTTCCCCAAGACGCCGCTCTTTTTCCGCACTTAAACATCGCCGAAAATATCGATTTTGGCCTAAGCGCTAGCTCAAAGTCAGAGCGAAAAGAGCGCGTCACCGAGCTGCTAAAGCTGGTTGATTTGGCCGGCTACGAAACACGCAAACCGCATGAGCTATCCGGCGGCCAGCGCCATCGCGTAGCCCTAGCCCGCGCCTTGGCCCCGAAACCCGAACTGATTTTACTTGACGAACCATTTTCTGCACTCGATGCCGAACTGCGCGCTCGGTTGCGCGACGATGTGCGTCAGGTACTTAAGACCACCGGCACCACGGCAATTTTGGTCACCCATGACCAGGAAGAGGCATTGTCGATTGCCGATCGCGTTGCTGTGCTGCGAGATGGTCAGTTTGCTCAGGTTGGCAGCCCGAAGTCGGTCTACGAAGCACCAGCCGACATTGAAATGGCGACCTTTTTAGGTGACTCGGTGATCATCGACGGCGTTGTCGAGCACGGCAAAATTGTGACCGCCCTTGGCTCGCTAACTCCGCTGAACTCGGTGAGCGATGGCGCCAGAGGTCGAGTGGCGATTCGGCCCGAAAATTTTTATCTACAGCCAAACCCAAACGGCACCGGCGAAGTGGTCGGCCGACAGTTCTTCGGTCACGACACCCTGATCGAAGTTCGGACGCCCGGGGCCGTCATTCAGGCACGCGCGAACGGACCCTTTGCGCCAGAAGTCGGTATGAAGGTTTCAGTTTGGGTGCGCGGGTCAGTCAACTTCTACGCCAACTAGTCGCCGCCACTAAACCAGAAGCGAAGCCTGTCGAGCGGCGCCCAAAGCCACGTACTCGGCTGGCGCCGGAACTGTAACCAGCTCGCCGAACATATCTTTAGCAACCGCACGTACACCCGGGTTTGCCGCTGCACCGCCGATTAGTTGGATACCCCTAATTTCGCTACCAGACTGTTCGATCAATTCTCGACCTACCGACAACCCGCGAAGCATGCCTTCAATACAAGCGCGGGCAAAGTTTTCGCGAGTTCCATTGGCCAGAGTTAGGCCGGTGATGCTAGCGGTGGCGTCTGGCAAATTTGGGGTACGCTCGCCCTCGAAATAAGGGATGAGAGTAACCCCGCCGGCACCGGGCTGGGCCTTCAATGCCAATTCGCCCAGTTCGTCAAGGCCAACACCAAGTACCTTAGCGCCCCACTCTAAGACTCTGGCTGCGTTTAGAGTGCAGACCAGCGGCAGTTGTTTACCGTCGGCACTTGCGAAACCGGCAATTGCGCCCGTTGCATCGCTAGACGACTCTTGGGTTACACCGAAGATGGTGCCGCTGGTGCCGATAGAAATCGCAATCTCTCCAGAAGCCAATTGCAGCCCCATAGCTGCACCAGCGTTGTCGCCCATTCCGGCACCGATTCTGCAACCGTCGCCGGCTGAAATGTCCGGGTCTACTTCGCCGACCGACTCATTCCACTCGGCAACCCTCGGCAGTTGAATTTCTTTGCCTATGCAAAACTTGATGATTTCGCCAACGTATTCGTTGGCAACCGAATCGAAGTAACCGGTTCCTGAGGCGTCAGATCGGTCAGTTACCAACTTAGAAATATCAGGGGCGTTACCTGCTAGTTTCCAGGTCAACCAATCGTGCGGCAGAGCAACCGCAGCGATGCGAGCCGCATTCTCAGGCTCATTTTCGCGAACCCAAAGCAACTTGGTGGCCGTAAATGAGGCCACTGGAACCGAACCGGTTTTTGCTGCTAGCCAGTCAGCACCGAAGCGGTCAATCAATTTTTGGGCCTGGGGTGCGCTTCGAGTGTCATTCCAGAGCAGAGCGTCGCGCACTACTTCACCGTTTGAATCAAGCGCCACCAGACCATGCTGCTGACCGGCAATCGAAATTGCCTTCACGTCGGCTAAGCCGCCCGCCGCCTTGATTGCCTCGAGCAGAGCATCCCACCAGAAATTAGGATTTACCGAAGTTCCATCGGGATGTTTGGCGCGACCCTCGCGAACAATTTGGCCGGTGGCTGGATCGACAATTACCACCTTGCAGCTTTGAGTTGAAGAATCGACTCCGGCAACGAAATTTCTAGCGCTCAATTTTTCTGTCTTTCATCAGGAAAGCTACGAATACTGAAATTATTGCGAAAACCGTGCCCACAATGAAGGCCCAGTGAGCTCCAGTCATTTGAGCCTCTCGTTCAACCGCACCACCGGTTGCTGCCGCAACTGAGGCGATGGTGAAGATGGCGACGTAAATTGCTGTTCCTGCAGCACCGGCGATTTGTTGAATGGCGCCGGTGAGTGCGGTTCCGTGTGGGTAGAGCTTCGGCTCTAGCGTGCTGACCGAATAGGTAAACAGTGGGGTAAACATGGTCGCCAAACCAACTGACATCACAAAGTTGGCCAAGAAAACCTCAAAGCCTGAAGTCTGGGTAGTAAAGCTGGTCATGTATACAAACGCGAGAGCCGCAATTATTGCTCCGGGTCGGATCAAAGTTACCGGCCCGTACTTATCTGAGAGTCGACCAACCACTGGTGCAATCAATCCCATGAATAAGCTTCCCGGCAGCAGAATAAGGCCGGTTTCAAGCGGGGTCAGCTGCAGCACATTTTGGGTGTAGATCGGGATCAGCAGACCCAACCCAAACAGTGACATACACAACACCACCAGCTGCACCGCCGATATAGCGAACTCGCGCGATCTAAAGGTGTTTAGGTCTAGCAGTGCTCGGTCGTTTTTCGACAGGCCATTCTGTCTACGCACAAACCAGTACATTGCGGCCGAAGCAATCACGATTGGTGCCCATGGTGAAATTAGCGCCACTCCGCGGGCCTCATCGCCAATCGAGCTGAGCCCGTAAACCAAACCACCGAATGCCACTGCAGCAATTGCCACTGACGGCCAGTCGATTTTGAGTTCGGTTTTCTCGTGCTCGCTTTTAACTTTTGATGCCCCAAAAACAGCCACCAAAATTGCGATTGGCAAGACAATCCAGAAGATTGTGCGCCAGGGTGCGAACGACATAATCAGACCCGAAAATGACGGGCCAACAGCTGGAGCAACAGCCATCACAATTGAGATGTTTGCCATGATTCGCCCACGAATCTGTGGCGGCACGAGCACCATGATGGTGTTAAAAAGCAGTGGAAACATCAGTGCCGTACCAAGAGCCTGAACCACACGACCAATCAACAGCGACAAGAAATCAAATGACACGGCACCCAACAGGGTGCCGACGCTGAAGGTAATCATCGCAACCAGAAACAGGCGACGTCGAGAAAACCGTGACTGTAAATATCCGGTGGTTGGAATGATGATCGCCATGGTGAGCATGAAGGCGGTGTTCAGCCACTGCACTGTGCTCTCGGCAATATTCAGCTCGACCATGATTTTTGGAAGGGCCACACCCAAAGCTGTTTCATTCAAAATCGCAACAAAGGTCGCAATTAAAAGAGTGCCGATAATCACGGCACTCTTTCGTTCTAGTTTGAGTTCAGTCAATTAGCGAGCACCCATCAGGTGCTCCATTGCCAGCTGGTTCAAGCGAACAAAGTTGAAGCCCTTGCCATTGAAGTAGGCGTCTGGGTTGAAGGTTGCGGCATCGCCTGCGATTAGCAGTTCGCTGTAGCCTTCACCTGGGTTTAGGGTCGGCTGAGCAAGCTCGTGCAAACGAGCGGCTTCTTTCGCGGCCTTGACCTCAGGGTCTGCCTCAAATGCAGCTGCGCGCTCTTTGAGCAGCAGGTACATCCGAATGTTGGCGCGGGCCGACTCCCAGACACCGTTGTAATCTTCGGTGCGACTTGGCTTGTAGTCGAAGTGGCGAGGGCCGTGGTAAGCGCGGCCACCGTTGTTGCTGAACTCGAGTAGGTGCACCAGCGAGAACGCATTTGAAAGATCGCCGTGACCAAAGACTAGGTCTTGGTCGTACTTGATTCCGCGCTGACCGTTTAGGTCGATGTGGAACAACTTGCCGGCATCGAGTGCTTGAGCAATTGCGGCGGTGAAGTTTAGGCCGGCCATCTGCTCGTGACCCACCTCAGGGTTAAGACCCACAAGTTCAGGGTGCTCAAGGGTCTCGATGAAGGCTAGAGCGTGACCTACGGTTGGCAGCAAGATGTCGCCACGTGGCTCGTTTGGCTTTGGCTCAATTGCAAACTTGATGTTGTAACCCTGGTCGAGCACATACTGGCCGAGCAGGTTTACAGCCTCGCGGTAGCGCGCAAGGGCATCCTGAATGTTTTTGGCCGAGTCGTATTCGGCACCTTCGCGGCCGCCCCACATTACATAGGTCTCAGCACCAAGTTCGTGCGCTAGGTCGATGTTGCGAAGCACCTTGCGAATTGCAAAACGTCGAACATCGCGGTCGTTCGAAGTGAAACCACCGTCTTTGAATACGGGATGTGAGAACAGGTTGGTGGTCACCATCGGCATCTTCAAACCGGTGGCGGCAAGGGCGCCCTTTAGTCGATCGATCTCGTGGCGACGTGCTGCATCGGTTGACCCGAAGTCAAACAGGTCATCGTCGTGCAGGGTCATGCCGTAGGCGCCGATTTCAGCGAGCTTCTCTACGGCCTCGACGGTGTCGAGTTTTGCGCGAGTGGCTGAACCGAAGGGGTCAGCTCCCAACCAGCCCACAGTCCATAGACCGAAGGTGAATTTGTCTTCAGGGCGTGGGGTTAGGTTGCTCATTGTGGCTCCTTTGGCGGTTGAGATTCTGTCGCAATCCTACGGGGCCTTTACAGAGGCCAACCATAAGTTCAAACGATTCGAACAATGCCGCCAGGCTGTTTTCCTCTAACTCTTTGAACTGCTCTCGCGCACGATGAGTTCTGGTTGAAACGTAATCTGGCGATGCTTGTGGGCCGGCCCGCGCTCGACTTCGTCAACCAGCAGTTCAACTGCGGTGGCGCCGAGCAAGCTGGCCGGCTGCCTAATTGAACTGAGCGGAACTACTGCGGTTTCGGCAAAATCAATATCGTCGTAGCCAATCAGTGCGATGTCTTCGGGTACTCGCACCTTTGACTGAAATGCAAACGCCTGAAGAATGCCGACGGCCAACAAATCGTTGGCGGCAAAAATTGCGTCTGGCCAGTGTTCGCGGCTCTCCGCTGCAATTTGCTGGCCTACTTCTCGACCAGCCAAAACCGTCAACTCAGCCGTCTTGATGTGCTTCAAATTGGCTCGACTCTTCGAAGCCTTGACCACCGATTTAGCCCCGGCCAAGCGCTCGGCAACCTGCTGAAAATCAGCCGGGCCGCCAACAAAAATAATCTCACTGTGCCCTTGCTCAAGTAGGTGCTCCATGGCTAATTTGCCGCCCGCGAAGTCATCCATTGAGACAGAACAACAGATGCTTGACTCAGCTTTGCGGTCTACAAGGACCGCATTGGTGCCGCGCTTGCGTAGCTGAACCACTTGCTCAGTGACATCTTCAGTAGGCGAAACTACGATGCCGCCAACGCGCTGCTGTTCGAAGAGGCTGAAATAGCCGCGCTCGCGCTCAGCATCGTGCCCCGTGTTGCCTATGAGCACCGAGTAGCCGTCAGACTCGCCAAGCTGCTCTGCGCCCCTAGCCAGCTCGGTAAAGAAGGGGTTGGAGATGTCGGGCACAATCAGACCGATGGTCTGACTCTTACCTGCTTTGAGCTGCCTTGCCGCATCGTTGCGCACGAAACCCAACTGCTCAATTGCCTGCAAAACACGATCAACGGTTGCCGGTTTCACTTTGTCGGGGGTATTCAAAACGTTCGAAACGGTACCAATTGACACCCCGGCAAGGCGGGCAACATCTGAGATGCTCGGGCGGCGTTTGGATCGATTCACGTCGATGCTCCATTTCGAAATACCTGCTAATCGTATTGGCAATTTGGCATTTTTGGATGTCTGCTACTAATGTTTTTGAAACGCTTCAATTTGGCGCAAACACTGGAGAAAAAATGACCGCAAAGGCGCAGCTATTTTCACTGCTAGACCAGCAGGCAATCGAACTTCCATCATGGGCATTCGGTAACTCTGGCACCCGATTCAGGGTCTTCCCTTCGGCCGGTGTGCCGCGCAATCCATTTGAAAAAATTGAAGATGCCGCCCAGGTTCACAAGTACAGCCGTATTGCGCCTTCTGTTGCACTGCACATTCCATGGGACAATGTCGACTCCTATTCAGAGCTTCGCGATCACGCTGAAGGCCTTGGCGTAAAACTTGGCACCATCAACTCGAACACCTTCCAAGAGGAAGACTACAAACTCGGGTCGATTACTCACTCTGATGACCGCATTCGACAGAAGGCAATTGATCACCACTTCGACTGCATCGACATCATGAACCAAACCGGTTCACGCGATCTCAAAATTTGGTTGGCCGATGGGACCAACTACCCCGGCCAAGATGACATTCGCGGCCGCCAAGATCGCTTGGCCGACTCGCTTCAGAAAATCTACGCACGCCTAAGCGGCGACCAGCGCCTGGTGCTTGAATACAAGTTCTTTGAGCCTGCTTTTTACCACACCGACGTTCCCGACTGGGGTACCGCTTACGCGCAGGTAGCCGCGCTGGGCGATCGAGCAGTCGTCTGCCTAGACACCGGCCACCACGCCCCAGGCACCAACATCGAATTCATCGTGATGCAGCTGCTGCGCCTGGGCAAGCTGGGTTCTTTCGACTTCAACTCTCGCTTCTACGCCGATGACGACCTAATAGTTGGTGCCGCAGATCCATTCCAGCTTTTCAGAATCATGTTTGAGGTAATCCGAGGCAACGGCTACGGCAACGATTCAGACGTGGCCTTCATGCTCGACCAGTGCCACAACATTGAAGACAAAATTCCTGGCCAGATACGCTCAGTGCTAAACGTGCAGACCATGACAGCCAAGGCACTACTTGTCGATCGTGAAGCTCTTGATGTTGCTCAGCGTGCCGGAGATGTTTTGAAGGCCAATGACATTTTGATGGATGCCTTCTACACCGACGTTCGACCAATGCTTGCCGAATGGCGTGAAGGTCACGGCTTAGCCGCAGACCCAATCAAAGCTTTCGAGCAGAGCGGTTACCTAAGCAAAATCGCGACCGACCGCGTCGGTGGTCAGCAAGCCGGATGGGGAGCCTAAGAATTATGAAAAACAACCAGAGCAAAACAGTTAGTGATCTACTAACACGTTCAAACCGCTTGGGTAGCAACCCTAAAAACACCAACTACGCCGGCGGAAACACCAGCGCCAAAGGCATCGGTATCGACCCCGTCTCGGGCAAGGCAATTGAGCTGATGTGGGTAAAGGGTTCGGGCGGAGACCTAGGCACCCTTACCGAATCGGGGCTAGCAGTTCTGCAGCTTGACCGAGTTCGCCACCTGGTTGATGTTTACCCCGGCCTCGAAAGAGAAGACGAAATGGTTGCGGCCTTTGACTTCTGCCTTCACGGACGAGGCGGAGCAGCACCGAGCATCGACACTGCGATGCACGCCCTGGTCGACGCCAACCACGTTGACCACCTGCACCCAGACAGCGGAATCGCTATTGCCACCGCAAAAGATGGAGAAAAACTAACCAAGAAAATTTTTGGCGACCGCGTGGTTTGGGTTCCTTGGCGTCGCCCCGGTTTTCAACTTGGCTTAGATATTGCCGAAATCAAGCGCATCAACCCACAGGCCATCGGTTGCATTTTGGGTGGCCACGGAATTACCGCCTGGGGTAAAACCTCTGCCGAATCTGAAAAGAATTCGCTAGAGATCATTCGCACCGCTGAGGCCTATATCAAACAGCACGGAGCAAAAGATCCGTTTGGCGCAAGGGTCAAAGGCTTTGAGGCGGCTAAACCAGCATTCCGTCGTCAGCGTGCGGCTGAGCTTGCACCGCTGCTTCGCGGCATCGCGTCAACCGACAAACCGATGGTTGGTCACTTCACCGATGACGCTGTGGTGCTCGAATTCATGTCACGCGCGAAGCTAAAGAAGCTAGCCGAACTGGGCACCAGCTGCCCTGACCACTTCTTGCGAACCAAAGTAAAGCCGATGGTTATTGACCTTCCGGCCGACACTCCGCTCGACAAGGTGAAGGCTCGAGTCGAAAAACTGCACGCCGAGTACCGCGCCGACTATGCCAGCTACTACCAAAAGCACGCCGACAAAAACTCACCAGCGATGCGTGGGGCTGACCCGGCGATTGTTTTGGTTCCGGGCATTGGCATGTTCTCATTCGGTGCCAACAAGCAAACTGCTCGTGTGGCTTCAGAGTTTTACATCAACGCCGTTAACGTGATGCGTGGTGCCGAGGCAATTTCCAAGTACAGCCCAATTTCTGACACCGAAAAGTTCAACATCGAGTACTGGTCGCTTGAAGAGGCAAAGCTTCAACGTATGCCAAAGCCAAAGCCACTGGCAACTCGAGTTGCTTTTATTACCGGTGCCGGCAGTGGCATTGGTAAGGCGATTGCCGAGCGAATTGTTGCTGAAGGCGGATGCGTGGTCATTGCTGATCTAAACCTGGAAGCCGCCAAGGCAGTCGCCGAATCACTTGGTCGAGACAACGCAATTGCGGTTGCCATCAACGTTAAAGAAGAGGCAACCATCAAGGCCGCGCTCAACGAGGCGGTTCTTGCTTTCGGCGGAGTCGACCTAATTGTGAACAACGCCGGCCTCTCGCTTTCAAAACCGCTTCTGGAAACCACTCAGGCCGACTGGGATCTGCAGCACGATGTAATGGCTCGAGGCTCATTCTTGGTATCTCGAGAAGCGGCACGAATTTTGATCGAGCAAAAAATGGGTGGCGACATTATTTATATCTCGTCAAAGAACTCAGTTTTCGCCGGACCAAACAACATCGCTTACTCGGCTACCAAAGCAGACCAGGCTCACCAGGTTCGCCTGCTTGCGGTCGAACTTGGCGAGCATGGCGTGCGTGTGAACGGCATTAACCCTGACGGAGTGGTTCGAGGCTCTGGCATTTTCGCCGGTGGCTGGGGCGCATCAAGAGCCAAAGTTTACGGTGTGAAAGAAGACGACCTAGGTAAGTACTACGCGCAGCGAACCATCTTGAAGCGTGAGGTATTGCCTGAAACCGTAGCCAATGCTGTTATTGCGCTGACCGCTGGTGAACTGACCCACACCACAGGTCTCCACATTCCAGTTGATGCTGGTGTTGCCGCCGCATTCTTACGCTAGGCAGCATCCTCAAAAATGAGCGACAACGTGAAAATTTTCGGAGCTATCGACCTGGGGGCATCTTCGGGTCGAGTAATTGCCGCGCTGGTTAGCGATGGCGCTTGCGAGCTGCGGGAAGTTGCGCGTTTCGGTAACGGCCCTAAGCCTCAAACCGATGGTTCGCTGCTTTGGGATTTCGATGGGCTGTTTTCGGCAATTACCGATGGGCTTGCGAAACTCGGCGAACTCGCAGAATCAATTGGCAGCGAGGTGGTCAGCGTTGGCGTCGATAGCTGGGCAGTTGACTACGGCCTAATTGATGCAAACGGAGAGCTGCTAAGCCAGCCGCATCACTATCGTGATGAGCGCAACCTGCTCGGTGTCGAATCGGTGAATGCTCAGATTTCTCCCGCTCAGCAATTTGCTAGCAACGGGTTGCAGTTTCAGCCGTTCAACACTATTTATCAGATCGCTGCAGAGCAATTGCAAAACCCGGATGGCCTGGCGGCAGCCAAGATGTTGCTGCTGATTCCGGACCTGGTTGCCTACCTACTGACCGGTAAAGCGGTGACCGAACGAACCAACGCCTCAACCACCGGCCTGCTCGATGCCACCACACGTGAGTGGAATTTTGAATTCATCGACACTCTCGGTTACCCGCGCGAATTGTTTACCGAACTGGTTGATCCCGGTGCGCAACTCGGCGAGTTGTTGCCACAGTTCAAAACCTGCAGCGCACTAGAAAAAACCGTGGTAACTGCAGTGGGTTCACACGACACTGCCTCGGCGGTTTTGAGTGTGCCAAAGCTAGACAGCTGGGGCGCCTATCTATCGAGCGGAACCTGGAGCCTGCTCGGGCTTGAACTTGACCAGCCGCTACTAACCCCAGAGGTCAAGGCAGCTAACTTCACCAACGAGCTCGGGGTAGGTAACCGCATCCGCTTCTTAAAGAACATCACCGGGCTGTGGCTACTTCAAGAGTCGGTGTCGATTTGGGAAAAACAGGGTCGCTTTAGTGGCTACGCGGAGCTGCTCGCCGACGCCGAAAAAATCGGACCACAGCCGCTGATTGACCCAAACGACCACGAGTTTTCAGCGCCCGGTGACATGCCGGCTCGAATCCAGTCGCAACTGGCTCGTAACGGGCAGAGCATCAGCGGTGAACCCGCGGCTATTACCCGCTGCATTCTTGATTCGCTGGCCAATTCGTATGCAACGCATTTGGCCGAACTTGAAAAAATCACCGGTCGCAACATCACCGCTCTCAACATCGTCGGCGGCGGCAGCCAAAACGAACTGCTCAATCAACTGGCAGCAAACGCCACTAACCGCAAGGTGGTTGCCGGCCCGGTTGAAGCCACCGCAATGGGTAACATCGCCAGCCAGATGGCTGCCCACGGGCTAATCGATGACAGCATTGAGGCTCAGCGAGAATTTGTCGCACGGTCAGTATCGACGAAGATCTACCAACCAAGAAACGAGAAATGATGACCACCAACCCTCAGGTTCGCGTTAGCGCACTCAACAGTCAATACCCAGTTGGCCAACTAGGCCTACCTGCCGGCGAGCTGAAGTTGAGTTGGCAGGTATCAGCGCCGGCCGGCACAACGCAGCTTGGTTATGAATTGCGTGCCGCTGAAAACGGAGCTTTCGATGAGGGCTATGCGCTGATTGAGCACCGCGGGCCTGAATCGCAGTGGGTTGAAGCCCCGGTAATGCCAAGCAAGTCTCGCGAGAGTTGGCACTTCCAGGTGCGCATCGAAACCGAAATTGGTTGGTCTGAGTGGTCTAAGCCACTGGTGCACGAGGTTGGTCTGACCAAGGGCACCGACTTCATCGGCGTAGCAATCGGCGATGCCTCGAAGGCTGCTGAACCTTCGACTCTGCTTCGTACCACCTTCAAACTTGAGACCATGCCGGTCAAGGCTCGCATGTATGCCACCGCACACGGCGTTTTCGACATCATGCTGAACGGTAAAAAAGTTGGTAACAGCATATTGGCCCCAGGTTGGACCGCCTATCACGAGAGACTTTTGGTTGAAACCTACGATGCACTGCCAAACCTGCAGCTTGGCGAAAATGCTCTCGGCGCCTTACTTAGCGACGGATGGTGGCGCGGCAAATTTGGTTTCCAAAACCTGTACAACAACTACGGTGAAGAGACCGCGTTTTTGGGTCAGCTCGAACTAACCTTTGCTGACGGCAGCACCCAAATTATCGCCACCGGGCCAGAGTGGAAAACTCACGAGAGCGGTGTTCGCCTCGCTTCCATTTACGACGGCACCACTATCGACTACACCAAGGCGCCGAAGGCGTGGTGCAAGCCTGGTTTCGACGACAGCGGCTGGGTGGGAGCTACCGCCAAGGCTTTCGACAAGTCGGTGCTCGAGCCAGCCAACCTGCCGCCGGTTCGCGTCAAGCTTGAACTACCGATGGGAGTGACCGAGCTCGACGGACGCACCCTGCTAAACGCAAACCAAAATATTTCAGGGTGGGTGCGACTAGAGGTCGAAGGCAAACGCGGCGATAAAGTGACTATTCGTCACGCCGAAGTGCTAGAACCAAACAATGTTCTGCACACTGCTGCTCTTCGCGGTGCAAAAGCAACCGACGAATACATTCTTGGTGAAGACGGTGTCTTTAAATTTGAACCGAAGCACACCTTCCACGGTTTTCAATATGCCGAGGTGGTCACCAACGCCAAGCTGATTTCGGCAACCGCAATCGCAATCACCAGCGACAACGCTGACCGCTCACACTTCACCAGCTCACACAACCAATTGAATAAGCTGCACAGCAATGTGCTCTGGTCTTTGCGCGACAACTTTGTTTCGATTCCAACCGACTGCCCACAGCGCGACGAACGTCTCGGCTGGACCGGCGATGCTCAAGCCTTCGTTTACGCCGCAACCACACTGGTTAACGCCGACGCGTTTTTCACCTCGTGGCTAAAAGACCTGGCCATCGAGCAGCAAAAAGTAGGTTTCGTACCAATGGTGGTGCCAGACCTACTGACCATGCAGGCCAAAATTGTTCCATCACCGTTCCCCGTTCAGGGCGAAGCCGGTTGGGGTGACGCCGCAATTGTCGTTCCTTGGTCGCTGTACCAAACCTACGGCGACGCTGAAATTTTGAAGCAGCAACTTTCATCGATGCGCGATTGGATGAGCTACCTCGATACTCAACGCTCGGGCGCACTGATTCCTCCACGCATGCAGCTCGGCGACTGGCTAGATCCAGACGCCCCAAATGACAAACCGTGGGCTGCAAAGGTTTCTGGCCAGTTCGTAGCGAACGCATACATCGTTTATGTGGCGCGGCTGCAGGCGCAGGTTGAAGCCCTGGTGGGTGACGAGGCTCACCGCGCCAAGTACTTAGCGCTTGCCGATGAAATCTCGGCAGCCCTTTGGGCCGAGCTTGGCGAGGCGGCAGTGACCACTCCTACCGGTGCGGCTATGTCGTTGATTTTTGACATCGCCCCATCCGCTGAAATTCAGCGTGTTGCTGACGGTCTTGCGGCCATGGTTCGTGAAACCGGTGGGCGCATTTCAACCGGCTTCCTGGGAACACCGATTATTCTCGACGCGCTCTCACAGTATGGCCACATTGAAGAGGCCTATCAGATGTTGCTGCGCACCGAAATGCCTTCGTGGCTTTACCCGATCAGCGTTGGCGCATCCACCATTTGGGAACGTTGGAACGCAATTTACCCAGACGGATCAATCAACGACGGCGGCTTGAAAGACAAGGCCGAAGGCTCGGGAGACGGAATGATTTCGTTCAACCACTATGCCTACGGCGCAGTGATTGACTGGGTGTACCGAAATGTTGCCGGTTTGAGTTCGCTCGAACCAGGTTATGCAAAGGTAAAGGTTGCGCCGAAACTAATCGATGCAATTGATCGCGCCAAAGCTCACATCAATACAGGTTTCGGCAAGGTCGAAGTCACCTACATTTACAACCCGACCGAACTATCGATGCAGCTCGAGGTTCCATTTGGCACCGTTGCGGTACTAGACCTTCCGGTAAGCCCAACCTCGGTCATCAGTATCAACGGCAACTCGGCTGCGAACGGCAGCGAGCTAAGCCATGGCCGCTACGAAATCAAGGTGGCCAACCCACACTTCATCGAGAGAAAGAAATAGCCATGGGCAACATTCAGCGCCGCTTTCCAAACCCTAAAGACCTCGCGCAGCTGATGCGTTTCAAGCCGCCGGTGCTCAACGGTAAGACCCGTCGACTAAATTCGGCTCTCACTATTTATGATCTTCGCGACATAGCAAAACGTCGCACTCCGCAGGCACCGTTTGACTACACCGATGGTTCTGCTGATGACGAACTCTCATTGGCTCGTGCTCGCCAGGCATTCGAAGACATCGAGTTTCAGCCCCGAGTGTTGCGCGACGTTTCAACTGCCGACCTGAGCATTGAGGTTTTGGGCAAGCGGGTTGCAATGCCATTCGGTATTGCACCAACCGGCTTCACTCGCATGATGCACACCGAGGGCGAAATTGCAGGTTCACAAGCGGCTGAGGCAGCCGGAATTCCGTTTTCACTTTCGACCATGGGCACTCGATCAATCGAAGAGGTTGCCGCTGCAGCCCCCAACGGTCGCAACTGGTTTCAGCTTTACATGTGGAAAGACCGCGAGCGCAGCATGGCACTGGTTGAGCGCGCTCAGGCCGCCGGCTTTGACACCCTAATGCTCACCGTTGACGTGCCCGTCGCGGGTGCTCGTCTGCGTGACAAGCGCAACGGCATGACCATTCCACCTGCGCTAACTTTGGGCACCGTAATCAACGCCCTACCTCGCCCCGAATGGTGGATCAATTTCTTGACCACCGATCCATTGAAATTTGCGTCGCTTGATTCGTGGAACGGCACAGTAGCTGAACTACTCGACAAAATGTTTGACCCAACCGTCACTTTCGATGACCTGAAGTGGATTCGTCAGCAGTGGAACGGCAAACTGGTGGTCAAAGGCATTCAGAATGTCGACGATGCCAAACTCGCCGTCAAGGCAGGGGCCGATGCGATTCTGCTTTCAAACCACGGTGGTCGCCAACTTGACCGAGCACCAATTCCGTTCCACCTGCTGCCAGACACCGTGAAGGCAGTTGGCAAAAACGCTGAGGTTTGGGTCGACACCGGCATCATGCATGGCGCCGACATCATTGCCTCAATTGCCAAGGGGGCAACTTTCACCCTGATCGGTCGCGCTTATCTATACGGATTGATGGCTGGCGGCCGTGAAGGTGTCGACAAGACCATCGAGATTTTGCAGGGCCAAATGACTCGAACCATGAAACTTCTTGGCGTAAACAGCCTCGAAGAGCTCGAGCCTGGCCACGTCAAAATTCTTGAGCGCCTGACCGAAAAGCGATAGTTGCTATTCAGCTTTATTTGAGCTGAGATTCCTCGTGCTGCCCTAGTTTGAGGTTATGACTGATTCACTTCCGCAGGGAAACATTCCGCGACGCATTGTTACTGGGCACGATGAAAATGGTGTGTCGATAGTTCTATCTGACGGCCAGGTACCGGTGCACCGCGTGATGCCTCAGGATGGCGTGGGCTTTTATGAAATCTGGAACACTGACGCCGCCCCAGCTCCGGTTGGGTCGGTTGAACCAAGCGAACCAACCCAGCGTTCACTGCGAGTGCCTCCTGAACCAAACGGCACAAAAATTCGAATCAATGAGTTCTTCCCCGGGCACATTAACGAACTGGGCAATCAATCGCCGATTCACCGAACCGAAACTGTCGACTACGGAATTGTGCTCGAGGGAGAGATCTACCTGGTACTTGATGACAGCGAAGTTTTGCTGAAGGCAGGCGATGTGGTTATTCAGCGCGGAACCAACCATGCCTGGGCTAACCGTAGCGACAAAGTAGCTCGAATGGCATTCATTTTGGTCGACGGAAAATTCACCGATGAACTGGTTGAGAAAGTGCCTGACATTCGTGCGGGCCTGATGAACCACGGGCCCCACGACTAGAACAGGGACGAGATTATGAAAGCTGCCATCGAACCAATGCCGGGCCTAGCCGGCAAAACCATTGTTATCACCGGCGCAAGCGGCGGCCAGGGTCTCGCCGAGGTTGAGCTGCTTTTGGCATCTGGAGCAACCGTTATCGCGAGCGATTTGGCCGATGAGCTGCCGGCCGCTCTTGAAGCTGCTGCCAAGGGAAAACCCGGCACTTTGCACTACCAAAAACTCGATGCTGCAAGCGAGGCCGATTGGCTGGCACTTGCCGAATTTGCCCGCTCGCTTGGAGTGGTTCACGGCTTGGTAAACAACGCTGGAATTCCGTTCCGAGCGCGAATTGGCGAAATGAAACTCGACGACTGGAACCGTGTTATCGGCATTAACCTGACCGGCCCGATGCTGGGCATTCAAACCCTGTCGCCGTTGATGACCGAAGGCGGGTCGATTGTTAACATCGGATCAGCTGCTGCACTGAATGCTCACTACACGGTTTCATACACGGCCAGCAAGTGGGGCCTTCGCGGCCTTACCCACGTTGCCGCAACCGAATTAGGGCCGAAGGGCATCCGGGTCAATATTGTGCACCCTGGCTACATTGAAACCGCGATGACCGCCAGCGCACCGGCAATCATGAAACAAACTCAACTCGAACTAACCCCGCTTGAGTGCGTCGGTCAGCCAGAGGATGTTGCTGCGGTGGTGGCGTTTTTACTTAGTGATCTGTCGGGCTACGTAAGCGGTGCCGAGCTACCGGTTGATGGTGCGTTTACGTCTTCGGCTGGCGTCAAATACATGTCTGACACCATTCGAAAGTTCAACGAAGCCAATCAGGCGTAGTTGCCGACCAGGCGCACTGCCCCGCCGTCGACACCCTTGGCACCCTGCACATAGCTGCTCAGATCAGCCGGGGCTGATTCAATTTCGCCGAGCTGCCAGGTGTGCACACCCTGCTGAATCAAGAAACTTGAAACCTCGTGTGCTTGATCTGCCGAAACCACAACCGCCTGGCCAAGGCCGAGGTTCCAGGTGCCTTCAACATCTTGCATCGAGAGGTCGGCCCAGTCGGCCAAAACCTGAAAGACATCGAGTGGGCGCCAGCTGGCACGGTGAACATCTAGCGCAACACCCTGAGGCAACACTCGAGCGATGTTCGCTGCAATTCCGCCGCCGGTGATGTGGCTCATTGCCCTCACCGAAGCACCAAGCTGCGATTCGAGAAGGTTATTGAGCACACCGGTGTAGAGCTTGGTTGGCTCGAGTAATTTTTCGCCGAGGCTCATCCCTGGAAATTCAGCAACGGTTTCTCGGTATTCGAAACCTTTATCGCGCACAATTTTACGAACCAATGAATAGCCGTTTGAGTGCAAACCGGATGCTTCCATGCCGAGCACTACATCGCCAACTTTTACGTTCTGAGGGCCAAGCAGTTTGGCTGCGTCAACCACGCCAACCGCGGCGCCGGCCACGTCGTAATCGTCGACCCCGAGCAGGCCGGGGTGTTCAGCGGTTTCGCCACCGACCAGTGCAACGCCAACTGCCGAGCAAGCCTCAGCGATTCCGCGCACAATGTCGGCAATGCGTTCAGGCACAACTTTTCCGCACGCAATGTAGTCGGTCATGAACAGGCTCTTCGCACCAACCACCACGATGTCGTCAACAACCATGCCGACCAGGTCTTGACCAATGGTGTCGTGCTTGTCGATAGCCTGAGCGATTGCAACCTTGGTGCCTACTCCATCGGTTGATGTTGCCAGCAGTGGGCGATCGTAGTTTTTCAAAAATGAGACGTCCATCATGCCGGCGAAGCCACCGAGACCACCGACCACTAGGTCGTTGTGGGTTGCGCCAACGGCGCGCTTCATAAGTTCGACGGCTAAGTCACCCGCGTCGGTGTCAACTCCAGATGAGGCATAGGCGTTAGTCATTCAAAGTCTCCTGTTGGCTGCGAACCAAGGCATCGGTTTCGTTGTCGGGGCCCGGGTTGCAGGCAGCCGGATCGGCAGCGCGCTCGAGCAGGTTTTTGCCGAGGCGGTCGGCGGTTGGAAGTTCAATTGGGTAGCTGCCGGTAAAGCAAGCGGTGCAGAGATTGCGCTCTTCTTGGCCGGTTGCGGCAATCATGCCCTCTTTGGTCAGGTAGCCGAGCGAGTCGGCGCCGATCGACTGGCGCACCTCGTCAACCCCGAGACCGGTGGCTATAAGTTCGGCACGGGTCGCAAAGTCGATGCCATAGAAACATGGCCAAGTTATTGGCGGGCTCGAGATGCGCACGTGAATTTCGGCTGCCCCGGCCTCGCGAAGCATCTGCACTAGCGCGCGCTGAGTGTTTCCACGCACGATTGAATCGTCGATAACGATGATGCGCTTGCCGCGAATTACCTCTTTGAGCGGGTTGAGCTTGAGGCGAATACCGCGCTGGCGAATGGTCTGCGATGGCTGAATAAAGGTGCGGCCAACATAAGCATTTTTGACCAGACCGTGCCCAAATGGGATGCCTGATTCTTGGCTGTAACCGATAGCGGCTGGGGTTCCCGATTCTGGGGTCGGAATTACCAGGTCAGCTTCAACTGCATATTCACGAGCCAGCTGGCGACCCATCTCAACGCGAGCGTCGTAAACCACCTTGCCGTTGATTGAGGTGTCGGGGCGAGCCAGGTAAACGTATTCAAATACGCAACCGGCACGTTTAGTCTCGGCGAAGCGAGTTGAGCGCAAACCGTTTTCATCAATGGCAATTAGCTCGCCCGGTTCAATTTCACGCACGAAGGATGCGCCAACGATATCGAGTGCGGCCGATTCTGAGGCGACCACCCATCCGCGTTCTAGACGACCCAGCACTAACGGGCGAACTCCCTGGGGGTCGCGTGCGGCATAAAGGGTGGTTTCATCCATGAAAACCAGGCAGAAGGCACCCTTTACTTTTGGCAGCAGTTCGAGGGCAGTGGCCTCAAGGGTGTGATCAAGGTCGCCAGCCATTAGGGCGGTCAAAACAGCGGTGTCGGTGGTGTTGCCACCGGTGATTTCGTTTGAGGTCTGGTCTGGGTAGCGCTCTTGCAACATACGCATTAGATCGGCGGTGTTGGTGAGGTTACCGTTGTGAGCCAGAGCCACAGTGCCAGAAGAGGTGCGACCTAGGGTTGGCTGTGCGTTGCGCCAGTGCGAGGCACCGGTGGTTGAGTAGCGGTTGTGGCCAACGGCAATGTGGCCGACCAGGCTTTCAAGCGCGCTCTCGGAAAAAACCTGTGAGACCAAACCCATGTCTTTGTAAACCAGAATTTTCTTGCCGTCAGAAGTGGCAATTCCGGCTGATTCTTGGCCGCGGTGTTGAAGTGCGTATAGGCCAAAAAATGAAAGCTTTGCTACTTCTTCACCCGGAGCCCAGACGCCGAAAACACCACACTGGTCTTGCGGGGCTTTGTCGCTATCGCTGACCGCAATATCGAGATTTAGATGTCCGTCGCCACGAAGCAAATGCGTTCCTTAGGTGGGTGAAGGCGGGCTATTCGTAGCGGTTGCCACTGCGGGCGCGGCTACCCCTCAAGTTTAGTGGCAACGGCGGCCTTGGCACGAGCGATAAATATGCGCTCAAGAATTAGCGCCGCAACTAGGCCGACGAAGAAACCGATGCCTCCCAAAAATGCCACCAGGTAGGTGACAATCGGCTGGGCGGTGCGCTGCTGCTCAGGTATGGCCAGGCTGATAAGCAAAGCAACCACGATGCCAAGCACTCCGCCGGTCAGCATGAAGGGCAAAAATTTTGCCGAACGACGAATTTTTACCTCGGTATTTTTTTCCGTTTTTGCCATGTGTCTATTGAACCTTAAATCAGCGGCAGGTGTTCCGAAATGTCAGCCCTGGTGCCCGATGCCGCAATTAGTGAATCGGCGAGCGCCGTAGACCAACTTATTTTTCCGGTGGCGAGGGCAACCCAGGTTTCCGGATCAAGCTCGATGGTGTTAGGCGGGGTGCCGCGAGTGTGCCGCGGACCCTCGATGCACTGAGTTGCACCGAATGGTGGCACCCGCACCTCAACCGAATTGCCGGGGGCCCGCTCGGCTAACTCTTCGAGTAGGTAACGGCAGGCGGTGGCCAGGTCGGCATCTTGCGCTTCGCCATCGATGACCCTGGTAAGGGCTGCGTGGCCGGCATCCGGTTTAATTTTTCGGCGGGGCATCGGCTACTCCGAGTCTCGTGAAGCATTGGGTGCCTCAAGACTAGCGAGGCATGCCCTGGCGCAGCGCAACTAAACTTGGGCAGGTGAAGATTCTGGTTTTGGGGCAGGGCGCCCGCGAGCACGCAATTATTAAGGCACTAATTCGCACCGGCACACCTGCCGGCAACATTATTGCCGCCCCTGGTAATGCCGGCATTTCGATGGATGTCGAAGTTGAAGCCGGGCTGAACCCGAATGATCCGCTGGCCGTTGCCAAGTTCGCCCTGGAACACCAAATTGATCTAGCCATTATTGGCCCCGAGGCGCCACTGGTTGCCGGTGTTTCTGACGCGCTTCGCGAGCAGGGCGTCCCTGTTTTTGGCCCCTCAAAAGAGGCCGCAGCACTCGAAGGTTCGAAGTCTTTCGCCAAAGAGGTAATGGCCGCCGCCGGCGTGCCAACCGGCATGGCCCGCGAGTGCAGCAACATGCAAGAGGTCGAAGATGCAATGGATGACTTCGGCGCACCATACGTAATCAAGGCTGATGGTTTGGCTGCCGGTAAAGGCGTTATTGTCACCAGCGATCGAGCAGCGGCACTTGAGCACGCAGCGAAATTCATCGACATGGGCATTTTGGTTGAAGAATTTTTGGATGGCCAAGAAGTCAGCCTGTTCTTCTTGAGCGACGGCTCAAAAGTTATGCCGCTCACTCCGGCGCAAGATTACAAACGCGCCTTTGATGGCGATGCCGGGCCAAACACCGGCGGCATGGGTTCTTACTCGCCACTGCCATGGCTGCCCGAAGGTTTCGTGGAAGAGGTTGAGCGCACCGTTGCACTGCCAACCGTGCAAGAGCTTGCTCGTCTTGGCGCACCATTCGTAGGCCTGCTCTACTGCGGTTTGATTGTCACCGCCCGCGGCATCCGAGTTATCGAATTCAACGCGCGCTTTGGCGACCCAGAGACCCAGGTGGTTTTGCGCCGCCTGATTACGCCGCTCGATGGTTTGTTGCTGCGAGCTGCGACCGGTCACCTTGAAAATGCGCCAGTTGCAGAGTTTTCGCGCGATGTGGCCATTACCGTGGTGCTCGCCTCTGAGGGTTACCCAGACAGTTCGGCGCCAAACCGACCTATTTATGGTTTGAGCGGGGCCGAAGCGGTTCCGGGCGTTGAAATTTGCCACGCTGCCACCAAGTGGGATGAATCTCGCGGCGGCGACGAAGTGCTGATGGCCACCGGTGGGCGTGTGCTTTCGGTGGTTGCCTCAGGCGCTGACTTTGGTGCAGCCCGCGCTGCTGCCTATCAGGCCATCGAGCAGATTCAGCTGCAGGGTGCGCACTATCGCAGTGACATCGGCCTAAAGGTTGTCGGCTAATGGCGCTTGAGATTCCGGGCTGGAAACACGTTTACAGTGGCAAAGTCCGCGACCTTTACGAATCGGCTGATCCAAACTTTAGCCACCTGATTTTGGTAGTTGCTAGCGACCGGGTAAGTGCTTTTGACCACATGCTTGAACCGGCAATTCCTGGAAAAGGTGCCCACCTAACCCGCCTGACCAACTGGTGGTTTGACCGATTGGCAGTGCCGAATCACCTTGACCATTCGATTCCCGTGCCGGCTGAGGTTGCCGGCCGAGCAACCATCGCTAAAAAGCTGGACATGTTTCCAATTGAATGTGTCGTGCGCGGTTACATCTCTGGTTCCGGTTGGAAGGAATATCAGGCATCCGGTGCAATCTGCGGAGTTGAGCTTCCTGAGGGTTTGAACTTTGGCGGCAAACTACCCGAGCCAATTTTCACCCCGGCCTATAAGGCACCAATGGGTGAGCACGACGAGAACATTACTTTCGAGCGCGTTGTCGAATTGGTCGGCGCTGAAAATGCAGCGGCCCTTCGCGATTTGTCGCTGGCAGTGTTTAGCCAGGCCAGTGAGTTGGCTGAAAAAGCTGGTTTGATTTTGGCCGACACTAAATTCGAATTCGGCGTTGACCCGGCCACCGGCAAAATCACCCTGGGCGATGAGGTTCTCACCCCTGACTCTTCGCGCTACTGGTCAAAAGCCGCCTGGGATCGCGGAGAGCGCAAAGACTCGTTTGACAAGCAAATTGTTCGCAACTGGTTGGCCGAAAACTGGAACCAACAGGGTGAGCCTCCGGTGCTTCCAGCTGAAATTGTTCAGCAGACCGCGGCTAAGTATGCAGAGCTGGTTGAACGACTAACCCAAGAAGTGGCTTAGCAAAAACTAGTTTGGCTTTCGTGCCGCCGCGTAAACGTGTGCTCGGTGGCGCACATCGACAACTATTACCAGCACCTCTTGCTCTCGAATCTCATAAATAATTCGGTAGGTAGCAACGCGGGCTGAATATTTGTCAGAAAACGGAGCTCCAAGTTTTTTACCAACTCTTTTGGGGCTTTCCGCCAGCGGCCCGGCGATGTATTCGAGCACCGCAAGTGCAAATTTTTCAGGCAGTTGCTGGGCAATGGCCAGCTTGGCTCGGGCAGTTAGGCGAACCTGAAATTTAGGCATTTCCGCCTAGGCGTTTGGCCAGTGCGTCTCGCACTTCATCCACTGTGAATGTCTGCTGTGCCGGGTTTTGTTGCCAATCGAGCAGGGCAGCAAGTGTTTCGGGCTCTGAGATTGTCTCAAGGGTTTCGGTCATGACTTCATAGTCTTCGATGCTGATCATCACGGCGGTTGGTTCACCATTTCTGGTGATAACTACGGGCTCGTTAGAGGTTGTAGATAAATCGACGACCTCGGCAAATTTGGACCTGGCTTCGGCAACTGAAAAGTACTTCATGTACATAAGTATGTACAAATAACTTCGCAAACACGAATATTCGGTTTACCCCCTATTTTTGCCCCCTCGAAGGGCGTAATCTAATCGAGTGTTCAATCGCATCCCCCTAGCGATTCTTCAATGAAGTTAGAGCCGCGCAAGGTAAAACTATCCACTCGAACCGGCACCGAGGTCGAGCGTCTGTTGCCCCATGCCCGGCTTCGAAAAATTGGCGCCTGGTGCTTTGTCGACCACTTCAGCCCAACCCCAGAAACCGACTCAATGGTTGTTGCCGCGCACCCACACACCGGCCTGCAAACCGTAACCTGGCTACTCGAGGGTGAGGTCGAACACCGCGACAGCCTGGGCACCATCCAACTAATCAAGCCTGGCCAACTAAACCTGATGACTGCCGGCCGCGGCATTTCACACAGCGAGCTCTCACATAAACAGGATGGCAACCTGCATGCGGTGCAACTGTGGGTGGCGCTGCCAGAGGGCGACCGCCATAGTGCACCGGCCTTTGAACACCGCGACGATCTTCCGATCATTGAGGTGCCCGCCTATCGTCGCCGCACGCCTTTCGCGCTGGGCCGAACCACGGCCGATGAGAACGCAAAAATCACGGTGCTGGTTGGCACACTGTTTGGCCAAACAGCCAAAACCACGCACTTCACCCCGCTGGTTGGTGCCGAGATTCGTGTGCCGGGCAAGTCGAGCCTGACCATTCCGGTCGACCAAAAATTTGAGCACGGAGTGCTGCTGGTCGGCGGCGACGCCGAGGTTACCGGTTCGGCCACCCTAGAGAGCGAGTCACTTGCCATTGGCGAACTGGCATATTTCAACCCCGGGCACGCTGGCTTAACAATCGAAAACCTTGGGGCCGACGAAGCCACACTGATTGTCATCGGCGGCGAACCCTTCACCGAACAATTGGTGATGTGGTGGAACTTCATTGGGCGCAGCCACGACGAAATTGTGGGCTGGCGTGAAACCTGGAATACCGAGCGCGAAACTGCGGTTGCCAACGGTGTATTCGGCCAGTTCTCCGACGAGGTAGGCAGCTGGATCCCCGCCCCCGACCTACCGAACGTAACCCTTAGAGCCCGCTAGATGACCCCTGCTTCAATTCGCGATGAGCGCCAAGACGCCATCCTTGATGCCGCGCAGCAAATTATTGCTGAGCGAGGAATAGATGCGGTTTCGATGGCTGAACTGGCCGCTGCCACTGGCCTTAGCCGACCCGCGATTTACCAGTACTTTGCCTCGCGCGAGCATGTTCTTGCCGAGCTGGTGATCAACGAAATGGCCGACCTGTCGAATGCCATCGATGAGCACATCTCGAATTTTCAAGACCCGATGGAGCGAATTCGCATCTGGATTCACTACACACTCGCCCACCTAGCGAGCGCTGAGCACCGCATCATCCGTGATATTTCGATCGAGAGTTTGCCTGAAGAATCTCGCGGCATGATCAACGCAATGCACGGTCACTTTATGATGGCTCTGCTCAGCCCGGTTCGCGAGCTCGGCGTGAAAGATGTCACCGCTACCTGCCACCTGATTTACGCAACCGTCGCTGCGGCTGCCAAACGTATCGATGAGGGCAGCGAATATGTGAGAGAGGCCGCGGCACTCGAGCAATTCACCATTTCAGGAATCGCCGGAGCACCGCGGCCCAGCTAGCCAAAACGGCCAGCATTAACCCACGCGCTGGGGGAAGCTGCGCAGGTTAGCCTTTGAGGGTTTTAGCAACCAACTGCTTGCCAGCAACTACAGCCGAGACCGGCGCCTTCTTGCCTGCAGGCAGAGCCACCGAAAGCACGAACTTGTCGCTTGAAACCGCACGGGTAATGGTGCGACCGGCAACCACAAACGAGACGCGCTTGCCAGCGGCACCCGTGACAGTGAACACAGCCTTACCGGCGCGCGAAACCACCGATGCCTTGGCTGCCTTGAAGGCGACCGGGTAGTAGCGGTCTAGCGCGGTGTCGGCAGCGCCACCAAAGTGGTCGCGGCGGGTGTGAATTGCGCAGGCAACCACGGTGCAGTCAACCGTGGCCTTGTCACCGGCAACAAAGACAGCCTTCACGTCAAGCTTCACCGGTTCGCTAGCCTTGCCGGCACCGATTACGGTCGAAGCCAACAGGTTGCTTACCCACTTACCCTGCCCATCGCACTGGGTTGGGCGAGTCGACTTATCTGCCGGCACAGCACACAGGCGCACATAGACACCCTGGTCGCCAGGCAGGTCGTTGAGCACCACGGTGACTGTGTCGCCATCGGGGTTTAGTCCGGATGCACGGTCGAGCGATGCACTAAACGCGGCGGCGTGAGCTGGGGTGGCCAACATTGAAAGTGCAATGGTTGCGGCGGCGAAAGCTGCCAAGCGTGATTTACGCATTTCTCTCCTTGAAAACAGCCCTTACCGAGGTCTTCGGCTGGGTCGACATCCAAACTAAATGAGCGCAAAAACTTGAGCCTGACAGGCTGTCAGAATGCCCGCGGTGCGGGTCGGCGGCCAACCTCGCGAGCCACTAAAATAGAAGGGTTCGGCAGCGTCGTCGGCGCCAAAATTCAAACAAACTCCCCACACAAGCTTGGAGCTATCTGTGCCAAAAATCATCGTCGAGGTAATGCCAAAGGTTGACCTACTAGACCCTGCCGGCAAGTCGGTTAACAACGCCCTACACCGCAGCGGCCACAACGACATCACTGCAGTGCGCATCGGAAAGCGCATCGAATTGCACTTTGACCGCGCAGTTACCGAAGCCGACATCGCCGAGGCACACAAAATCGCCGAAAACTTTTTGAGCAACCAGGTGATCGAAGACGTCGTTGCAGTAACCGTCGAAAACTAATCGGTTAGGGGCGTAAGCAACCATGAAAATCGGTGTAGTCACCTTCCCTGGCACCCTCGACGACCGCGATGCACAGCGTGCAGTGCGACTGGCCGGCGGCACCCCGGTGCCACTTTGGCACGCAGACAGCGACCTCAAAAAAGTCGATGCCGTGGTGCTACCAGGCGGCTTTTCATACGGCGACTACCTGCGCTGCGGAGCAATTGCTGCCCAGGCGCCAATCACCCAAGAGATCATCAAGCAGGCCAACCAAGGTCTTCCTGTACTGGGCATCTGCAACGGTTTTCAGGTGCTAGTTGAAAGCCACCTGCTGCCTGGTGGTCTAATTCGCAACGAGCACCAGCACTTCATTTGTCGCGACCAGAAGCTGCGCGTCGAAAACATCGACACCCCCTGGACCAACCAGTTTGAGCTCGGTCAAGAAATCACCATCCCGCTAAAAAACGGCGAGGGCGGCTACATTGCGACCGAAGAAACTTTGAAGCGCCTTGAGGGCGAGGGCTTAGTGGCTTTCAGATACCTTGAGGTCAACCCAAACGGATCAATGAACGACATCGCCGGTCTTCGTAACGAACGCGGAAATGTGGTTGGCCTGATGCCTCACCCAGAACACGCGGTCGAACCTGGTTTTGGTCCCGACACCACCGCGGCAATGCGCAGCGGCGTTGACGGTTTGAAATTCTTCACATCGGTTTTGAAAGCAGTGGTGAACGCGTAATGGGTTTGTTCAGCAAAAAATCTAGAACGGTAGCGTCGCACCCGATGGCACTAAACACCGACACCACTGCCAAAGCAGCAGTTGACCCAGACAAGGTTCAGCCATGGAAAGAGCTCGGTCTGAAAGAAGATGAGTACGCGCGCATTCGCGACATTTTGGGCCGACGCCCAACTTCATCTGAGCTGGCCATGTACTCGGTTATGTGGTCTGAGCACTGCAGCTATAAGTCATCCAAAATTTATCTTCGTCAGTTCGGTGAAAAAGTTACCGATGAGATGAAGAAGAACCTCATGGTTGGCATGGGTGAGAACGCCGGAGTGGTCGACATCGGCGAGGGCTGGGCGGTGACCTTCAAGGTCGAGTCGCACAACCACCCAAGCTACATTGAGCCATTTCAGGGTGCAGCAACCGGCGTTGGCGGCATTGTTCGTGACGTACTCACCATGGGTTCTCGCCCAATTGCCGTGATGGATCAGCTTCGTTTTGGCGCCCCAGAAAACCCAGACACCGCGCGAGTGGTGCACGGTGTAGTTAGCGGCATCAGCTTCTACGGCAACTGCCTCGGCCTACCAAACATCGGTGGCGAAACCGTTTTCGACAAGGTATATCAGGGCAACCCACTGGTTAACGCTTTGGCCGTTGGTGCTCTGCGCCACGAAGACCTAAAGCTGGCCAAGGCATCAAACCCTGGCGACCTAGTGATTTTGTTTGGTGCTCGCACCGGCGCTGACGGCATCGGTGGCGTGAGTGTGCTGGCATCTGAAACCTTTGACTCAACCGGCCCAACCAAGCGCCCAGCGGTGCAGGTTGGCGACCCATTTGCCGAAAAGGTGCTGATTGAGTGCTGCCTCGAGCTTTACCACGCTGGCGTAGTTGCCGGTATTCAAGACCTTGGTGGTGCCGGCATTAGCTGTGCCACCAGCGAGTTGGCTTCAAACGGTGGCGCAGGTATGCGCGTTGAACTAGACAAGGTGCTCAAGCGCGATGAAAACCTGACCCCAGAAGAAATTCTGATGTCAGAGTCGCAAGAGCGCATGATGGCGATCGTGCCGAAGAAATCGTTCAAAGAGTTCGCCAAGATTGTCGACAAGTGGGAAGTTGAGTACTCGGTGCTCGGCGATGTAATTGGCGAAGACCGCCTCTACATCACCTGGCATGGCGAAGAAATTGTCAACGTTCCGCCACGCACCGTGGCTCACGATGGCCCAGTTTATGAGCGCCCGGTTGCCTACCCGGCTTACCAAGACGCACTAAATGCAAACAGTGTTCACGTTGGTGCCGGCAACGGCCAGGGCCTGCACCGCCACAACGACAACGGCAGCGAACTTGCCGAGCAGTTTGTGCGCATTGTGTCCTCACCAAACCAGGCTTCAAAGTCGTGGATCACCGACCAATACGACCACTACGTTGGCGGCAACACTGCGCTGGCCATGCCAGACGATTCAGGAATGGTGCGCGTGAGCGAAGAGAGCGGCCTTGGTATTTCAATTGCCACCGACGCTAACGGTCGCTACTGCTATCTAGACCCATACGAGGGTGCAAAGTTGGCTTTGGCTGAGGCATACCGAAATGTCGCAGCCGGTGGTGCGGTGCCAACCGCAGTTACCAACTGCCTCAACTTTGGTAGCCCAGAAAACCCAGAAGTGATGTGGCAGTTCAAGCAGGCAACCGCAGGTCTAGCCGATGGCTGTCTCGAACTGGGCATTCCGGTTACCGGCGGTAACGTGAGCTTCTACAACCAGACCGGCGATGTAGCCATTCACCCAACCCCGGTGGTTGGTGTGCTCGGCGTGATCGACGATGTGGCTCGCCGAATTCCATCAGGATGGCAAGACGAAGGCAACAACATCTATCTGCTTGGCACCACCGCAGACGAGCTAGATGGTTCGGTTTGGTCTGAGGTTATTCACGGCCACCTAGGTGGTCGCCCACCAAAAGTTGACCTAGCATTTGAGCGCCAGCTCGCCGAGCTGCTGCACGGCGGTAGCCTGCAGGGGCTAATTGCTTCAGCTCACGACCTAAGCGAGGGTGGTTTGGCTCAGGCACTTGCCGAAAGCTGCTTCCGCTTCGGCATGGGTGCACGTGTTTGGCTTGGTGAGATCATGGAGCGCGACGGCGTTGACCGCACCAGCGCACTATTTAGTGAATCAACCGGACGCGTTTTGGTTTCGGTTGGTCGCGAAGACGACGTGAAGTTTGTTGGTTTGTGCGAGGCTCGTGGCATTCCGGTGCTGCGCATCGGTGTTACCGACAACTCTGGCGCCCTCGAAATTCAGGATGTTGCCACCTGGCAGCTGAACGATCTGCGGGGTGCTTGGGCTGGCACTTTGGGTGAGCTTTTCGGTTAGCAAACTAGGCGTTGCGCCGAATAGCGGAAGGCGATCAAGCCTTTTGCCGGCGAAGCGCCAAGTGACGCCCCGCAAGGCGCAGTTGAAGCGGCCAGGTTGTCGGGCTGGTAGAGAGGCCAAGAGATTAGAAGGCTCTTGCTCTGAAATCACAAGATTGCGCCGGTGTCGATTAGAACTACAGGAGCAAAACGCTCACAAAAGAAAATCTAAGGTAAGTGGACTTACCGTCGTGGTAACTTCAGGATGTGAGCCACTATCGCGAAATCCCGGCAGACGCAGAATGGGTCAAAATCGGTCTTTCAGCCCCAGCCCGACGCGCCCTAGTTTCAGCAAACATTCTCAAAACTTCAGATTTGGGAAAGTTCACACTTGAAGAAATCAAAGATTTACATGGCATGGGTAAATCGGCACTTGCCAGGCTTCAGCAAATAATGGCTGCAAAGAAAATCAAATTCAAATTGTCAGTTCCCTGATCTAGCCTTGAAATAAAGTAGGGGGATCCGTGGACTTTATAGCTCTTGATTTTGAAACCGCAAATGAACAACGCTCTTCGGCATGCGAAGTATCGCTCGTTCGCATCAGCCAGGGCGAAGTCAGAGAAACTTTTACTTCGTTCATAAAGCCGCACGCCTCAATGGGGTTCAACCCTTGGAATGTGCGAATCCATGGCATAACTGAGCGAGAAGTAGCTAATTCTAAAGAGTTTGACCATGTCTTTAGAGAAATGATGGAGTTCAAGGGTGATCTGCCCTTGGTGGCTCACAATGCAAGTTTTGACATGAGTGTTTTGCGCCGAACTTCAGAACTTTACGGCTTGAAGTTGCCAGACATAGATTTCTTCTGCACAAGAGTTTTTGCGGAAAGGGCAACAACCCTGACGTTGCCCAGTTATTCACTCGTGAACGTTTGCGACGCATTACAAATACCTTTTAACGAAACCCACCGAGCTGAAGCCGATGCACTTGCCTGTGCCGATGTGGCGTTGAGACTTTCCGAAGCAGAAGGGGCAAAGAGCCTTAACGAGCTGGCCGAGTCCTTGCTATCAAAGCCCGGACAAATATCTGGCTCAACCTATCGAGGCATTAGCTCAAATTCCAGTAGCAAAAAATACCCCGCTTCGATGGGCAAAGGTGCGGCAAAAGAGTTCTTGGCAAGCCTTTCGGACGAAGACATGTCCTACGACGATGACTTCACCGGAAAAGAAGTGATTTTCACAGGAAAACTTAACTCAATGGAGCGTCAGGATGCTCAAGAGAAAGTTATTCGTGCTGGTGGGCTATCTGGAAACAACGTAACCAAGAAGACTTCAATCGTCGTCGTGGGTTCTCCATACGATGCGGAAATCAGACCTGGTGGCACTTTGTCAGGGAAGCTCAAAAAGGTCATCGACCTTAGAGAAAAAGGCGCAGAAATCCGCTTACTCACCGAAGTTGAATTCCTTGAACTCTTTGAGAACTGATAAGCAACCAACTAAGGAAATTAAGTTATGTGGGACATTGAGATAGGCCAGACTCTAAAACGACGAGAGGTGCACGCCAGATACGGTGGGCAAATGCAGGGCGGCATATCATCACCGGTCGATTCTGAAAATATCCTGATTTTTACTGACCCTAGCAGGGGTTCTAAATATGGTTATGACAAGCACGAGGGTCTTCGGGAGGACGGAAGCTACGCCTACACAGGCGAAGGACAGATTGGTGATCAGCAATTCGTTCGTGGCAACAAATCCATTCTGGATTCTCCCAAAAACGGAAAGACCATAAGAATTTTCACAGTCCGTGGGACATCTGTCACATATGCCGGCGGCTTTACACTTGGCGAACCCGAGTACGAGGAAAAGCAGGCTCTTGACGTTGAAGGTAAAACTAGAAAAGTAATCATCTTTAACCTTGTTCCGACTAATGCTGACCTAACAGCTTTACCTGAATACGGCGGCACAAAGGCAGTTACTTCACGCATTGTCGACTGGCAAGCACCTGAATGGAGCTCCTATGAAATATCTCAGTCAGCAAAGAGCGAGGTACCTGTTCATGCATCAAGAATTGAGTTTGAGTTACAGTCCGCATTTGGCAATTGGCTAATTTCAAACAGTCATCAAGTTAAGAAACTATCGATAAAAATAGGCAACTCCACCATTCACCCAGACCTTTTTGATGAATCGACGAACACAATAATCGAAGCGAAAAAATCTGCATCACGCGGTCATGTCCGGGAGGCAATAGGTCAGGTATTGGATTATCAAAATAACGAGCTAATCGCAGGTAATGACCGACGATGCGCCATATTGCTGCCAGGTAAACCGGCCGATGACCTAGTGACATTAGCAGCGAATCTAAGTATTCAGATTTATGTTCCGATAGACGCAGAAGACTTTGGCTCAGGGTTCCAAATTATTGAGCCGTGAGCATGGTCACGAATTCCTGATCTGCGGGCGCCCACTTCAGACCACTAAGTTCAGCCAATGAAACCCAGCGAAGCTCATCGTGGTCCCGGCTAATGAAGGGCGGGGCGCTCTTGAGTTGCGCTTCATAAAAGAGTATTTGACCCTCTAACGGAGGCTGGAAGTCAATTGTTGCTGACAATCTGAGGATTTCAACTTCGATTTGAAGTTCTTCCCTGAGTTCTCGCCGCAGAGCGAACTCATGACTCTCACCCGGCTCAACTTTTCCGCCAGGGAACTCCCAAAGGCCAGCATGACGACGGCGTTCTGAATTCCGACAGGCAAGAATCTTTCCATCGTGCATCACGACTCCTGCCACTACGAGCATTTTTCCACGCTATCCCCACTTGCTGGTATCTAACGAAAGATTACCCTCCCTCGTAAGTGTGTTAAGTTGAGGCACGGACGGGCTTGTGCAAACCTTGCCCTCGATAACGTGACTTGCGCACTTTTGAGCTCGGGGGCTGAAGAAACTTAGCACGACGAAACGCAGCCGGAACTTTTTGAGTGCATCCTGCTGTTGTGTAAAGCACTAACCATGAGGAAGTGGTTGCATGAGCATCAGGTTCAGAAGTTTTCAGCCAGTTGACACCGATTCGCTGTTATCTCTGTGGGATCAAGCCCGCACTGCCGGCTTTGCCCCGGTTTATTCGCTGGCCGAGGTGCTTGCCTCATGCAGCAAAGATCACGCCATTGTTGCCTGCGACGGCAACCTAATTGTGGGTGTTGTGGTTGGTCGAGTGGCCCACGAACAAGGATGGGTGGTTCTGCTCACCGTGGCCGAAAGCTACCAGGGTCAGGGCATTGGTGGGCGCCTGTTGGCTGAGCTAGAAATTGACATGGCTAGATCAGGCATCACGAAACTTTCCATGCTGGTAGCCGACGACGGGAAGAGCGGTGTCCTTGAAAAGGCCGGCTTTGCTGCACTGAAACACCTCAACTACTTCGAGCGAGAGGTTTCAGTCAGTGAGCGTGAACGTGAACTGCTAACAAACCTCGGCGGGAGAGTTTTGGCTCGCGACCTTTGGGACAAAATCGCAGGGATGAAAAAAGAGAAGGAAATGCTAGAGCGCCGATTGGTGCTGCCGCTATCCGACTCGAAACTTGCCGAAACCTTTGGTGTAGAACCGCCGAAAGCAATCGTGTTGTTTGGCCCACCGGGCACCGGCAAAACAACTTTTGCTAAAGCGGTTGCCTCACGCCTTGACTGGCCTTTCGTTGAGGTGTTTCCATCGCGCCTTGCCGGAGACCCGAGCGGTCTGGCAGGTGGGCTTCGCGAAGTGTTCAACTCGGTAAACGACCTAGAAAACGTAGTGGTGTTTATCGACGAGGTTGAAGAGATAGCTTCTCGCCGCAAAGGCGACCCACCCTCGCCAACTCAGGGCGTCACCAACGAGTTGCTCAAGTTGATTCCAACTTTCCGCGAAAAACCAGGCCACCTGCTGGTTGTTGCCACCAACTACATTCGCGCCCTAGACGATGCCTTCTTGCGCCACGGTCGATTCGATTACGTGATTCCGATTGGCCTGCCAGATGCCGAGGCTAGACGCTCAATTTGGAGTCGCTACATTCCGGCCAGTGCCCTTCAAGACATTGCGCTCGACGAGTTGGTGGCCCGGTCGGCTGGTTTCTCGCCCGCCGACATTGAGTTTGCTGCCCGAAAAGCGTCGCAACGGGCGCTTGAGCAGTCGGTATACGAGTCGTCAGTGGCAACGCGTGAATCGGCAACCACCGCCACCCACCACTACCTCTGGGCAATCGGCGACACTCGTCGAACCGTGAGCGACGAAGTAATTGCCGAGTTTGAGCAAGACATTGAAAGCCTCGGACGCCTCTAGCGGGCGGTAGTCTTCGACTATGAACCTCGTTCGAAACATCTTCCGAATACTGCTTGGCGCCGCCCTAATCTTCGCCGGAATTTCTCACCTTGGCCCGGCTCGACTCGAGTTTCAGGCCCAGGTGCCAACCTGGCTACCGCTTGATGCCGATTTTGTTGTGCTAGCCAGTGGCGCCGTCGAAATTGCTCTTGGTGTCTGGCTAGCCAGCGGATGGCGACGCGAGTTAGCCGGCCTTGCCGCCGCCGCTTTCTTCATCGCCATCTTCCCAGGCAACATCTCGCAGTGGCTCACCGGAACCTCAGCTTTCGGGCTCAACACCGATGAGGCAAGATTCATCCGCCTGTTTTTTCAACCGGTTTTGGTCGTTTGGGCGCTTTGGGCCAGTGGCGGGTGGCGCTGGCTGCGTGCTAGCTTCTGAATTGACTAGGGGGAGTCATGAAGCGATACAAATTAGCGGCCGCGTTGCTCACAGCTTTGCTGTCAATTTCGCCAATCGTCTCAGCAACGGCAACCGCGGCACCAAATCTTGCGGGTAGCAAGTGCACCAAACTCAGCCAGACAAAAACAGTCAGTGGTAAAAAATTCACCTGCGTAAAAATCGGTGGAAAGTTGGTCTGGAATAAGGGCACCGCAATCAAGCCGATTACGAAGCCCATCGCTAAACCAACCCCTACACCAACTCCTGAGCCAACCGCCCCAAGCCAACCGCTTTCATTCGACAATTTAGACACCAAATGGGTGCGCAAAATTGCCTACGCAGAAATTAATAAAGGTGTTGCTGCCTCTCAAGCTTTTACGCCAAACATAACTTTTGTTATTGGCCCATCACTCACGCAAGCCCGCGTTGATCAAGAGAAAGCTGGGCTAAACCGTTCATCCAATTTTTGGTCAGAGCTGTACCAGCCCAGCAAAGTGTTCATTGGTTACTACACAGAAAAAGATGTTGATTGGATAGACGCAGCCATGTGCCAGCAGGCACGCTACTGCCCATCGGGCTATTCGCCGGTAATCAGCAAGGTGATCAAAGAGTCTCCTAATTCGTGTAACTCCGCTCAGGCAACAACCAACGGTGACGGCATCCCATTCTTCAATCAGTGTCTCGGATCGGGCAGCGACGAGATAAAAAATCGGCAGACTGGCCCTCACGAATACTTCCACTGGGTGCAGGCTGCCTTTGTAAATTGGAGTAGCGTGCCCAACTGGTTTGTCGAGGGCAGCGCCGACTATTTCGGCGACGCCCTAGGCATTTGGGATGGAACTTCGTTGCCGACCAACATGGATCCGATGCAGTTTTCATCAAGCTACAACTGGACTAACCAAGACCTCTGCCCTCTTGCCAACCCTACGGTTGAAAAAATTGTGAATTGTTTCAAGTACACCTATCGTCAAGGGACACCACCGGGCCAAGGTAGCCGTTGGATGTTGGCCCACGTCAGCTACTACATGGGAAGTCAGGCCACCGAGGCCATGCTTGCCGTCAAAGGTTTGGCCGTTTACAAAGAGTTTCTGCGCGACCTAAAAAACGGAAGCTTTGACTCGATATTTGCCAAACACTACGGCCTAACCGTTGATGAGTTTTACCCCAAGGTAGCCAAGTATGTTTTGGAAATGTACCAACAACGCCGCTAGCTGCTAACCCCAAACGCCCGACGCACGGGGTATTCGAGGTAATCGGCCGCGAAAGCTAGGCGCCCATCACGCCAGGCAAAGTCGCGCGCAACCTGAGCCAGCGAGGCCCAGAAAAATACGTTCAAAAGATCGACGCTGATGTGCGTCATCGAGTCGCCTGGAAAAGCTTTGCCGAGCATGCGGCGAAGCAGGGTCGGAATATCGCTAACCCCAAACTGGTGCAGTGAAGCACGTACCTGAAATTCGAGTTCACGTGCCCGGCGAGGGTTCCAAATTAGGTTGCCGCCGGCCGCGTCACTCATCCGCCCGAATTCATCGGTGGGTAGGTGCAGCAAAATGTGCGCAACCTGCGCGTGCCGAGTGTGAGCGCCATCGAGCTGGTTCCAAAGCTCGGCAAATGCATCTACCTCATAGCCGCATTTGCGCAGATCGAGCACGTCTGGGTAGTAACCGAATTTATAGAAGGGGATGTGCCCAACTTTGAGTCGACCATCTTCAACCACGACCTGGGTGCTGTCGGCGGCGCCACCCCAATTGGTGACAGCCTCGTCAAGCTCACCTACTGATGCCCAGTCGTCGTTTTTCACCTAACTAGGTTAAGTGGGCGACCACCGCTTCGACAATCTCATTCGGTGACAGCGAAATATCAAAAGTTAGCCCGGCCTCGTCTTCGGCGAGCGCCTCAAGAATTGCCAGCTGCGATTCGAGCATTTCAGGCTTCATAAAGTGCGCACCGCGTGAGCTCATGCGCTCCCAAAGTAGCTCGCGTGATCCGGTGAGGTGAATGAAAAAAGTTTGCGGTGCCGCTTGTCGAATGTGATCTCGGTAGACGCGCTTCAACGATGAGGCAGCCACTACCGTTCCGGTTGGTTGCACCAGAACGAAACCGTCAACGGCATTTGGTGCCCCGGCGACCGCCTCGCCAACCAATTGCAACCAAGGCCAGCGATCTTCGTCGGTTAGCGGAATACCAGAGGCCATCTTTTGAATGTTGGCGGCGGGGTGTAGGTCATCGCCGTCGATAAATCTGGCGCCTAGTCGTTCAGCCAATAATTGGCCGACGGTAGATTTCCCGCAGCCGGAGACACCCATTACAACAAGTTCCCATTTGTTCATAAGTGTCTCCGGCGTCAGGTGTTACTGCTGGTAAGTTTTCGGCTTACCAGTCGTGCATGGTGCCGTCAATCTTAAGGCGATTGACCGGCAGATAGGCTGGCTCGTACTCAAACTGGCTGGCCAGTTTTTCGTCGTAGCTAACGCCCAGTCCAGGAGAGGTTCCCGGGCGAATTAGACCATCTGAGAATGTGTACTCAGGCTGGAAGACATCATTGGTGTCTGGGCTGTGCTGCATGTATTCACTGATTCCGTAGTTGTGAATTGCCATGCCCAGGTGCAACGAGGCTGCGTGGCCGATTGGCGAAACATCGGTTGGGCCGTGTACGCCCGACTTGATTTGGTAAACCGCCGCGTAGTCGAAGATCTTCTTCAACGGGGTGATTCCGCCACCGTGGCTAACCGGGCTGCGAACGTAATCAATTAGCTGCTCTTCAAATAGGTCTTTGTAGTCAAAGATGGTGTTGAAGATTTCACCTACCGCAAGCGGGGTGGTGGTGTGCTGACGGATCAGTCTGAACGCATCCGTGTTTTCGGCTGGGGTTAGGTCTTCAAGCCAGAACAGATCGTATGGCTCAAGCGACTTACCCAAGCGGGCTGCCTGAATTGGGGTTAGGCGGTGGTGACCGTCGTGCAGCAGCGGTAGGTCGGGGCCAAATTCGTTGCGAACCGCCTCAAACACCGATGGAATGTAATTGAGGTAGGCACGGGTATCCCACTCTTCTTCTACCGGAACGGTTGAACGGCGAGCAGGCTCGTAGTCGTAGCGGGCAGATGATGCACCCTTGCCTGAACCGGCACCGGCCGATGCGTTAGCCGAAGCGGCAACGCCGTAAACCGAATTCAAACCAGGGATGGCGGTCTGCACACGAATAGCACGATAACCCTTGGCCTGATGTTCGCGAATCGAGTCGAAGATCTCTTGTACATCACGGCCGGATGCGTGACCGTAGGCCAAGCAGCCCTCGCGGCTGGCACCACCGAGTAGTTGGTAAAGCGGCATATTTGCGGCCTTCGCCTTGATGTCCCACAGGGCCATGTCGATTGCGGCGATTGAGGTCATAGTGATTGGGCCGCGGCGCCAGTATGAACCGCGGTAGAAGTACTGCCAGGTGTCTTCAATGTTGTGTGCATCGCGCCCGATCAACATAGGGGCTAGGTGATCGCGCAGGTAGGCAGCCACGGCAAGCTCGCGACCGTTAACCGTTGCGTCACCGAGGCCGACCAGGCCGTCATCGGTGGTGATCTTTAGGGTTACGAAGTTGCGGCCGGGTGAGTGAACAAACACCTCGGCTTTTGCAATTTTCATACTCATGAGTTGTCCTTAGATTTGAAGCAATTAGTGCTTTGGTTTGCGGTTGTTTAAGGTGGTCCAACGAGCGCGCAGGGTGTGAGCGGCGGCCTTTGGCTGACGGTCGCGGGTGAAGGCACCTTTCTTGTTACCCAATACTCGGAAGATTCCTGGCTTGGTCTGGAAGTCAGCGAAGTTCCAAACGTGCTCTCCGACTACACCCGGGAATTTGTCGAAGACCTCGTGGTTCATGGTCAAGAACTGCGACTGGTATTCCTCGCTCCATGGCAGGTTGTGAATCGAGTGGGCACCGGCGATGGTGTCGGCACCGTATTCGGTAATCACAATTGGTACGTTGTACTTTTCAGTCCAACCGGTTAGCTCGGCTTCCCAGTGAACGCGAGCGCTCTCTAGGTCGTAGTGGTCTTCGTACCAACCCCAGTAGCGGTTGAGGCAGATCACATCGGCGAGCGGCGCAACCATGCACTTACCGAAAGGCTCGGTCATTACGTTGATGTAGGTAACCGGGCGGTCATCCATTTCACGTGCTAGATCGAATGCTGGCTTGAAGAAGTCGACTGCCGCTTGAATGCCGGTTTCGGCTTCGTTGGTGATTGACCACATAACCACCGAAGGGTGGTTTTTGTCGCGCAGAATTAGCTCACGAACTGCCTGCAGTAGGTTGGCCTGAGTTTTTTCGTTGCCGGTTTCTGGGCCAAAGGTTGGCAGCTTTGGGCCACCAAACATGCCTGAGAAGTTTTGGTTCAAACCAACCGCTGCGGTCTCATCAATGATGACAATTCCGTGGCGGTCAGCGTAGTCCATAACCTCTTCGGCATATGGGTAGTGCGAAGTGCGGAACGAGTTGGCACCAACCCACTTGAGTAGCTCGAAGTCGTTAACCAAGAACGAGTTGTCGTGACCCTTGCCCTTGACCACGTGGTCTTCGTGCATGCCGAAGCCGGTGAAATAGAAAGGCTCGTTGTTGATCAAGAATTGGTTGCCCTGAACTCGAACGGTGCGCACACCAACGTTTAGCGAATATTCGTCAACCAGGTTTCCGGCGCTTCTTGCTTCAACGACCAGTCGGTAAAGGTAGGCATTGCCTGGCTGCCAGAGTTTGACGTTGTCGATGGTTAGCTCACCGTTTGCACCGGTTGCAGCTGCAACCTGAGCGCCCGCCTCATCGAATAGTTTGACTTCAACATCGGCTGCACCGGTTAGCTCAACTGAGTAGCTCACCTTTCCGGTGCTGCCGGCAAAATCGGTTTTGACAGTTACGTCAGCAACACGAGTTGCAGGTGCGCTGTAGATCCACACACTTCGAGCCAATCCGGCGTAGTTGTAGAAGTCGTGTAGGTAGGTCTGCTGCTTCTTGCCTGCAGCCGAAGTAACCACGCGGCCCGGCGGAATGGTCTCGTTGGTGAGCACACCGCTGACTGCAATGGTGAGCAGCACTTCTTCGCCAGCCTTGGCAACCTCCGTGATGTCAGCTTCAAACGGCATGTAGCCACCGACGTGCTCGGCAACCTTGGCTCCGTTTACGAAAACCACACCTGAGTGGGTGGCGGCATCAACGCGCACGAAAACTCGCTCGCCGTTCCATCCGCGAGGGATGCGCACGCTGCGCTGGTACCAAACCCAACCGACGTGGTCACGAATGTCTGCATCGGTGAACAGCTCGTTGTAGCTGGCTGGCACTGCAACGTCTAGCTTGGTGTCAAGCTTCTTAGCTGCCCAGTTGCTGGCGAATCCTTCGTCATTGAAGTCAACTTTGAAGTCCCAGATGCCATCCAGGTTCACCAGTTCGCGGGTGGCGGTTGCTTTTGGTCGTAGCAATTTATTTCCTTTCATCTGCCCACTGGCAAACGGTTGCCAGATTGGGTTAAAAATTTTTCTTCACGGGCTCGAATTACCTGCTGCATGAAGTCGAAGTTGGCGGTCAGCTCGCTTGAAACCAGAGCCACCAGGTGTGAAGTGTCTGAGTCGGCAGTAGCAATTTCGGCGGCACGGCTGTCTTCAAACGGTTGGGTTGAAACGAAGTGGGCCCAGGCGGCAAAACCCTCGGCGCAGGCACTTGCCGATCGACCCGCTGCAAGCTGAGCCGTGGCGACCGCACCGAGTCGCACTCGCATTTTTGTCGAGCCGTCGATAGCGATTTGCCTCAGCTGATGTGCAATGCGACTGTTTGAAAAACGCTCGATCAATGCTTCCCGATATTCAGGTATGGCCAACGCCGGATCGGTTAGATTGGCCGCTGCCTCATCCCAATATTTCTCAACCAGCTGGCGGCAGTGCTCATCTGCGATTGCCTGGTCTACAGTCTCGTGGCCGCGCAAAATACCGCTGTAGGCAAGCAGGCTGTGGGCACCGTTTAGCAACCATAGCTTTCGGTTTTCAAAAGGCTCAATGTGGTCAACAAACTTTGCACCCGCGGTGTCCCAGGCGGGGCGGCCGGCCGGAAAGTCGCCCTCGAGCACCCAGTCACGAAATGGTTCGGTGACTACGGCAGCAACGTCGTTTGCCAACTCAATATCAGCTTCGGTGGTTCTTGGGGTAATGCGATCGATCGATGTGTTCACAAACGAGACACTTGACTCGAGCCATGCTTCAGAGTCTGGGCCGAATGAGGCAAAGAGGTCGCCCATGGCGACCTTAAGCAGGCTGCCGTTGGCCGGCATATTGTCACAGCTGACAATTGCGATTGGAGCACCGTTAGCGCGTCGACGAGTTTCAAGTGCAACTGCCAAACGGTGAAGAGCGATCGGTGGGTTAACTACATCGACGTGCCCATTGGCATCCATGCCATAGCCGGCTTCGGTGATGGTTAGGGTTACGATCGCGCAGTTCGCATCGACAATTGTTGCGACCAGTGCCTCGGTGTCGGCTCCGTCGAACGCCGCCACTATTGAGTCGATAGTTTCGAATCGGTCGCCTGAGGCATCTCGAGTGATCAGGGTGTAGCGGCAGTTCTGTGCATTCAACTCATCAGCGGCCTTTGCGCTTCTGCCGGTAAATGCGACGATTCCCCAGTCGGATGCGTCGCTCGCGTGGGCGGTGTACCAAGCTTGGTGAGCCCGATGAAATGCTCCCAAACCAATGTGGGCAATTAGTTTTTTGGGTTTGCGATTCATAGCTTGAAGGCCTTTTTGGGAACCGTAACCACCAGGTCAAAGGCAATTTGTTGAGCCTGCTCTAACGTTATGCGCCCCTCGACAACCAGTCGTGCCAGGTAAGCACTGTCTACTCGGCGAGACATATCGTGGCGCGCCGGAATTGAAAGGAATGCGCGAGTGTCATCGATAAAACCGCTGCCGCGATAGAAACCCGCGATTTCAGTTACTGCCTCGCGAAAGCGCATGGCCGAGTCGGGAGCATCTAGGAACCACCATGGTGCGCCAACCCGAACGCTCGGGTAGAAGCCGGCGAGCGGAGCAATTTCGCGACCCCAGGTGGTTTCATCGAGGCTAAACAGAATAACTGTAAGGTTCGGATTCAATCCATACTTTTCAAGCAGTGGCCGCAGATTGTTCGTGAACTCTGCACGCACCGGAATATCGTGCCCAGCGTCGGCACCAAAATTGGCATGGGTTTCACTCGAGTGGTTTCGATAAACGCCGGCATGAATTGTCATGACTAGGCCGTCGTCACAACTCATCCGAGCCATTTCGGTAAGCATGTGCCCAGCGAAATCGCGAGCCTCGTCTGCGTCTAGATCACCTCGCAGTGCACGTGCGAAGTATTTTGCAGCGGTGGTTGAATCAAGCACAGTTGTGTAGGGTTCGTAAACACCGTGGTCAGTGCTTACAGCGCCGAGCTCAATAAAAAATGCGCGTCGAATTTCAAGCGCCGAAATGTAACCCTCGTAGGTGAACTGCTGTGACGTTTTCTCAAGCAGTGCGGTCACGCGCTCAACCCAGGTTGCATTTCTGGGATCTAGATAAAGGTCTGGTCGAAATGTCGGGATGACGCGACCAGAAAATGTTGGATCTGCTGCGAGCGTTGCATGGGCGGCTAGGTCATCAATCGGATCATCCGTAGTGGCCAGCACCTCGATACCAAATCGCTCGAATAAATTGCGAGGCAGAAATTCGGGCTCTAGCAATGCGGTGGCGATTTGGTCGTAAAGAGCATCAGCATTACCGGCCGTAGGAGTTTCAGTAATGCCGAAAAGTGTTTCAAATTCGTGAGTCAGCCAGTAGCCACTTGCTGTGCCAGCCAAGAGGTGCCAGTTGTTGCACAGAATTCTCCAAACCTCGCGAGGGTTTGGTTTGTCAGTTTTACCAAGCAGCTCGAGTGAGTAGCCAGCCGAGTGCAGCAGTCGAGTCACATAGTGATCGTGGTAAATGAACAATTCAGCTGGGTTTGCAAACAGTTTGTTTTCGACCAAAAGCGCTGGATCCACGTGACCGTGAGGGGAAATAATTGGCAACTTGGCAACCGATTCATAAAGTTGCTCAGCGACGGCCCTAACCGCTGATTCGCTTGGAAATAAGCGACTTGAAGAAAATTCTGTCTGCAACTTCACACCTACATCTGACCAGTTTTAGAGTTTTTTGTCAACCGATTGCCAAAAGTTTTAGGCAAGCGTGACCGAATCGTTGTTTTTTGCATTTTTAGGCCTTTACTGGCCCGGTTGAACCGCGCACCAATAGCGAGGTTTGACCCTCTCCGGTAGCGGACTTGAGTTCTTCATCATTTTCAAAACTGTCAATCAAAATTGCAGCCGCTTTTTGGCCCAGGTGCTGCAAATCGAGCTGCACCGTGGTTAGGCCAGGGCTGGTGAAATCGCTGCCGAAAATGTTGTCAAAGCCGATGATGCTCAGTTCTTCTGGTACTGCAATACCGGCTGCTTTAGCCGCCCGCATCAGGCCGATACCCATGAGGTCGTTGTAGGTGAAAACCGCTGAAACTCCGGCCGCGCGAACTCGATCAAGTGACGATTCTCCGGCTTCCAGGCTCGGTGCGCTTGGGCCGATTTCAACCACGGTCATACCGGCTTCAATGGCGTGCTTCATGATGAACTGCCAGCGCTGCTTGCCAATCCAAGAATTTTGCGGTCCGTTCAAGAATGCGATCGAGCGGTGACCTAAGGAAGCGAGATGCTCGATGGCCTGCTTGATTCCGGGTTCGTTATCTGGAGCAACGTCGCAAACATCGTCAACGGCTCGGTTTACCAAGACCACAGGTTTTTCGTAGTTCACCTGCTGAATCTCTTTATCGGTCAAACGGGTAGTTCCGAGAATCACGCCGTCTACCGCAGGCAAAATGCGCTCTAGGCTTTTTGCCTCGTTAATGCTCGACTCTTGGGATTCGGCAACCACCAGTGTGTAACCGCGCTCGGCAGCTTCCTGCTCGGCCCCGCGAACCACCTTGAAAAATACAGGGTTGGTGATGTCGGCAATCATGAGTGCAATCATTTTTGTCTTACCGGTAGGTAAGGCCCTGGCGAAAGGGTTGGCTTTGTAATTTAGCTCTGCTGCCGCGGCCTTAATTTTGGCTTCAGTGACCGCGTTGATACGACCCGGGGTTGAGAGAGCGCGAGAAACCGTTGACGGGTTTACCCCGGCCAACTTGGCGATGTCATAAATCGTCGCCGGCTTCTCGTTCACACGCATCTTTCTGATCTCCATCCGGTTGGTTTGGAAACTTTTGGCAACCGATGGAAATCAGTTGCCAGTTTAGTGGCTAGGCCACACTCCACTCGCTCGAGGCAAACTTCTTACGCAGCTCACGTCGCTCGGCCTGGCGATCTGGATCTGGCACCGGTGAGGCCATCAGCAGACGCTGGGTGTATGGGTGCTCTGGCGTCACAGTGACCTGCGAGGCCGGCCCCTGCTCAACGATTTCACCCTTGAACATCACCGCAACTCGGTGACTGAGGTGCCTAACCACATCAAGGTCGTGAGACACGAAGAGATAGGAAACTCCGGTATCACGCTGAATCTGGAGGAACAGGTCAAGAATTCTGGCCTGTGTGGTTAGGTCTAGCGCAGAGACCGGCTCATCGCAGACGATTAGTTTTGGCGACAGTGCGAGTGCACGAGCGATAGCCACACGCTGTCGCTGACCGCCTGAAAATTCACGAGGCAAACGTGAAATTGCATCGCTTGGCAGACCAACCTGGTCTAGCAATTCGGCGATTCGCTTCTTAGCGCGAGCTCCATCCATGCCCTGAATTTCAAGTGGCTCGGCCAAAATTTGGCCGACCTCAAGTGATGGGTTTAGCGAGGTGTAGGGGTCTTGAAAAACCACCTGCAAGTCTTTGCTCAGCTCACGACGCTCAGCGCGCGTGGCCTGAGTTATGTCGCGGCCGAGAAACGCGATCTTGCCCGCGGTGACCGGCGCCAAACCAAGGATGGCGCGGCCGAGTGTGGTCTTACCCGAACCCGACTCGCCCACTAGGCCGAGGGTTTCGCCCTGTGCAATTTCGATTGAAACCGAGTGCAGGGCTTTGAATCCCTGCTTTTTGAAACCCTTGGCGCCATAGGTAACGTCAACGTTTTCGACTTTCAGAACCTGGCTCATGGCTACTGCTCCTTCGCGCCGGTGGTCAACATAGTCATTGGGGTTTTGCCCTCGAGCATTGATCCCAGCAGTTCCTGGGTGTAGGGCTCTTTAGGGTTGCGCAGAATCTCGCGCACTTCGCCGCTTTCGACAACGCGGCCGTACTGCATCACAACAACGCGATCGGCAAGGTCTGCGACCACGCCGAAGTTGTGCGTCACCAAAACCATTCCCATGCCGAGGCGCTTCTGCAGATCGCGCATGAGGTCGAGCACCTCGGCCTGCACGGTCACGTCTAGAGCGGTGGTTGGCTCGTCAGCTATCAGCAGGTCGGGCTCACAAGAAATTGCACCTGCGATCAAGATTCGCTGAGCCATACCGCCGGAGACTTCGTGTGGGTAGCTCTTAAAAACTCGCTCAGGATTGCGAATACCGACGTCGTCGAGCAACTTAAGCGCCCGCTCTTTGGCTTCAGCCTTGGCGATACCCAGAATTTGAGTCATGGGGCGCACCAACTGGTAGCCGATGGTGAATGCTGGGTCAAGGTTGCTCATCGGCTCTTGTGGAATGTAGGCAATTCGCTTACCGCGGAACTTGGTCATTTCCTTCTGTGAGATTGATCCTGTTTCAGGTGAGACCAGGTCGTCACCATCAAACAGGATGTGGCCAGAGGCAATTACCGCATTGCTCGGCAACAAACCAAGAATCGAGAATGCGGTCTGTGACTTACCTGAACCTGACTCTCCGACGATGCCGAGCACTTCACCTTTGTCGACAAAGAATGAAACATCTGAGACAACTTTTTTGAGACTGCCGTCACCCTGCGGGTAACCGACACTCAAGTGCGAAACCGAAAGCAGGTGGTTGGTGTTTATTTCCTCAGTGTCCTCAACCTTTACTTCAGAAGCGCGCTGCTTCTTGGTCGCCTTTTCGGTGCTTTCAATCTTCTGCGAATCTTCCAGGGCATCGCGAACAGCGTTGCCGAACAAGACGAAAGCTCCAATGGTCACCGTGATCACAATCGAAGGCCAAAGCACGAGAGTTGGGGTTAGGAAGATGTTCTTGAATCCGTCATTGATCATCACACCCCAGCTGATCAGGGTGGTGTCACCTAGGCCCAAGAATTCCAAACCAGACTGGATAGTAATGGCGATACCAGCGATGAGTGCGCCCTGAATAATAATTGGCGCACGGACCACGGTAAAGATGTGGCGAGCGATGATGCGGGCATCGCTCAAACCTGAAACTCGAGCAGCGTCCACATAAAGTTCGTTACGTACGCCCATCACTGCGGTTCGGGTTAGGCGGAAGAAGCCTGGCGCGATGATCAAACCGAAAACCACCATCAGCACCGGAAGCACCGGGCCAACCGCGGTTCGCACGGTAAGCAAAATGATCATGGCCGGGAGCGACATAAACATGTTTGCTACCCAGGATGAGACTCCATCAAAATTGCCGCCGTAGTAACCGGCTAGCAATCCGGCAGGAACTCCAACCAAAATAGCGGTGAGTACCACAATCACAGCTGAAATCAGTGTGGTCTGTGATCCGAAGATCAAACGAGCGAGCACGTCACGACCTGCGCTGTCGGTGCCGAGCAGGTGAACCCCGTCAGGCGGGGTCATGATAGCCGCTGGGTCGGTTAGGTTCGGGTCAAACGGTGAGATTAGCGGGGCAAAAATAGCAACTAGGGTGACCAGCAAAATGATGGCCATCGTAACTAAACCCATTGGGTTTTTGAGTAAGCGCTTGAACAAGCTCTGGCGAACAATCGGTTTCGAGTGGTTCGCTGCTGCGGCTGTTGTGTTTGACATTAGCTGACACGCACCTTCGGGTTAAGCCATCCATTGATTAGGTCAACGATGAGGTTTACAACTACGACGATGATTACTGTGAAGACCACCACTCCCATGATTACCGGGGTGTCACCTAGGCCGGTACTGTTTACGGCCAGCTGGCCCATACCAGGAAGGGCGAAGATTGATTCGATGATCACCGAACCGCCCAGTAAGCCAACAAACTGAAGGCTCAGCACGGTTAGGCCGGCAGGTGCTGCCGATCGCAGCACGTGCTTGAACAAAATCTCGCGCTCTGGCACCCCTCTGCTGCGCAGGGTACGCACCCAGTCGCGCTCCTTCACAGCCTTGATAGCTGATCGAATTTGCTGGGCTGATGACGCCACTGTTGCTATAACGAGCGATATCACCGGCAAAGTTAGAGACAGAGCCCAGGCTGCTGGGTCTTCTGAGAGTGGAACGTAGCCGGTGGCCGGGAAGATCATGATGTTGATGGCGAAAGCGGTCACCATCAAAATTGCAATTACGAAACCTGGCACAGCAAAACCAAAAACCGCCAAGAACTGAACGATTCGGTCGATTGCTCCGCCCTTGATGGCGGCGGCCATGCCTAGCACAACGGCAAGCACAGCTGAAATCAAAATAGCGACTGCAACCAGTGAAAGAGTTACTGGTAGTCGGTTGGCAATTGCATCAGCAATTGGCTCATTGGTGAACCAAGATGTTCCAAAGTCACCGCGAAGGGCAGCGAGCGCCCAGGTGATGTAGCGCTCGACAAGAGGGCGGTCGAGGCCGAGTTCGGCGTCCTTAGCGGCTAGATCTGCGTCGGTTGCGCCATCGCCAAGTAGTCGAAGCGATACACCTTCTGTGGTGTAGAAAACCAGGAAGTAGGCGAGGCTTGAGATTACTGCGAGCAGTAAGGCTCCAGAGCCCAGGCGCCTAGCGATGAATGCGAACATCTGTGTTTCTTTCGATTAGAAGTTGCCTGGGGCTGAGGTGGGTGTACCCCAGCCCCGAGCAAGTTTTCTAGCTACTTACCGGTTGGTGAGTAGTTGTACAGGTAAGGAGTTACGTTCTGTAGCTGAGCTACGACCTTAACTCGCTTGCTGGTGGCGGTGACGGTTGGGAAGCGGTAAAGCGGTACCAACCAGGCCTCTTCAACCAAAACCTGGTTGATCTTTGCTGCCTGAGCAATAACGTTCTTTTCGCTTGGGTTCTTGTCGATTGCCTCGAATGCTGCGGTGATGGTTGGGTGTGTACTCTTTAGCGGGTTCCAGACACCATCTTTTGCGGCCAGGGTTTCAACGGTTACGAAGTCACCAGGCTGGAAGATCTGCATGATAATTGCTTCCATCTTGCCTGCGCGTGAATCGGCGTACCAGTTAGGGTTTGGATCCCACTTAACAGTGATTCCAACGGCCTTTAGGTAACCCTCTAGCAGTGCGTTGAAGTTTGGCTCAGGCCAGGTGTTTAGGTTCAGGGTGAAGCCGTTAGGGTAGCCACCCTTCTCAAGGAACTTCTTTGCGGTTGCTGGGTTGTACTGGTAGAAGCTGTCGTATTCCTTCTCGTAGGCGCCGGTTTTGGCACCGAATACCTGGTTGGTAACCTGCCCATCAAACTCAACTGCCTTCAGCATTGCCTTGCGGTCAATTGCGTAGGCGATTGCTTTACGAACGTTGACGTTGCCAAGGGCTGGGTTCTTCTTTCCGTCACGGTCGAACAGCATCAATCCCTTCCAGTCAACGAACTGGCTGATTAGGCTCATGCCCTTCGCCTTGGCGGTAGGAGCGGTCTTCGAGGTTAGGTTTGCAGCATCGACCTGGCCTGAAAGCAGAGCGTTGAGCGCAGCGTTCTGGTCAGCGATGATCTTGAAGGTCACCTTCTTAAATTTCTGCTTGGCCTTGTCCCAATACTTTGGGTTTGCTTCGAATACATACTGAGAGCCCACCTGAGCAGTCTTCAAAATGTATGGGCCTGAACCTACCGGCTTGGTCTTTAGACCAGGGGTTCCGATTGCCTTGGGGCTTGCAACATAACTTGAGGTGGTTGAAAGCCAGTAGAGCAAAGCCGGGTTAGGGGTTGCCAACTTGATGTTCACGGTGTCGGCATCGACAACGTTTACTGTGGCGCCCTTCAGCTTGGCTGTGTATGGTCCAACACCAGCGATGTAGGCATCAAGGCTCTTCTTAGCAGCGGCAGCGTCGAACTTTGCTCCGTCGGTGAAGGTTACGCCTTTGCGAAGGTCAAGGCTAAGCGACATGTTGTCTTTCGCCCAGGTCCACTTGGTGGCCAAGTTTGGCTTGTAGCTGCCGTCAGGTGCGCGAAGAATCAGGTTGTCGTAGGCAGCCTGGTAGAACTGTGGGAAATATGAGATGTTGGCACCGATTGGGTCCCAGGTGACAATGTCGCCACCTACGGCAATAACTAAGTCGGTCTTGTTAGCGGCAACAGCAGAGTTACCACCTGCAAGAACCAACGATGCTGAAAGAGCGGCAGCAACGACTGCGCCTACTCGCTTCTTTAGGTTCATTTGGGTTCCTGTCTTTAATCGCTGGATGGGATTTGAGGTAGTGGGAACTCCAGCTCAAAGATAATTTAGAGCAGATTGGGAATTATTGGCAACCGCTTTCCACTATTTTTCGATAACGGTTTTGTAACGCAGCGTTATCCCCTTTGTTTACTGATGTTTTCCATTCGGCAACCTATTGCCAAGAAGTTGCTTTCCCCGGCCTAGATGGCAAAGTCGACAGCTATTTGGCAATCGGATGCCGTTTTTCTTAGCGGTTAAATGCAAAAGCGCCACTCGAAATTAATCGAACTGGAGCTCTCGCTGATAGTTGGCTAATGGGTTTTGACGTCTAGCAAAATTTCGCTGACCAATTGGGCAACCGGCTTGGTGCCGTCAAACCTGGTTCCTGGTTCGTGCTTAGCCAGCGGGTCCATAATTGCAAACTGGGCGGCCAGCAGTGGCTTGCGGCTAAATTCACCCTCGGCATCGCCATCGCCAAGGCGCGCAGCCAAAATGGTTCGCGGAGCATCTAGCTGGGCAAAGCGAACTCGCCGTACTTCTTTATTGATTAGTTCACGGTATGAACGCTTTAGCAGCGAGGCTCCGATGACAACGTTTCCGGTCTTCAGCTCGCCAATTATGTTTGCGATCCATGGGTCACGATCATCGTCGCTGAGTGGAGTGCCTTTGGCCATTTTTTCTAGGTTGGCCTTTGGGTGCAGTGCATCGCCGTCAACATATCGAACCCCAAGTTTTTCAGCTAGCGCGTGCCCGACCGTAGACTTACCTGACCCCGCCGGACCAATCACCAATACCTGGATTCCCATAGCGACCCCTAACTGTTGCGCGGCACCACACTGTGCCCAATAAGAAAACCATAGGCCAAGTTGCATTTCACTCGAGTTACTTTTTGTTTCAGGATGGAAAAATCGGGCACATACCTTGTATTTACCGGCGCGCGGAATCAGCGGTTGGGGCCGCCCTAAACTCGCACTGTGCGCCCAGAACAAAAAGACCTGCTGAGAGGCTACATCTATGTGCTAATCGCAGTAACCGGTTTTGGAGGCACTTTTATTGCGGTAAGCCTTGGGCTGCAGAGCTTTGATCCAATCACCATGAGTATGGGTCGCGTGATTCCAGCCGGCATCGGCGCAATCATTGCACTCTTGCTTATGAAAGCTCCGCTTTTGCCACCTCGCGATGCCTTTCCGCAAATTTTGGGGGTTACCGCAGGTGTTGTTATTGGGTTTCCACTGCTCACTTCGCACGCACTAACCGCAGTACCCGCTGGAGATGCCGGAGTAATTGGCGCCCTAGCGCCGATGGCCACCGGGGTGCTGGCAATCATCCTGGGTTATAAAAAACCAAAGCCGCTGTTTTGGGCTGCCGCCGCTGTCGGCAGCGGAGCCGCCATGGTACTTGCCGTGCTGAGAAACAACGCCGATCTGGGTGGAGGGGCAACCGGGGGTTACCTTGCCCTAGTCGGTGCAATGTTTGCCGGAGCTGGCGGGCACATCGCCGGAAACAAACTAGCTGGTCGCTACAACTCATTTCAGGTGCTGTGCTGGGCGGTAATTGTTTCGGCCCCGATTCAACTGCCGATTGCGCTGATAAATATCTCAATCAACCCAATCACCGAGATGCCGAGTGCCGCATCGATTGGCGGTTACATTTACGCGAGTTTGTTCTCGGTGCTGATCGGCAACTTCCTACTGAATTTGGGTAACTACAAAATTGGACTAATTAAGGGTGCTCAACTTTCACTGATCAACCCAATCGTTACCCTGATTTTGTCTGTGGTCATTTTGCATCAGAGCGTCAGTGGCTCTACTTGGTTGGCGGCTGCGGTCATTATTGGTGCGGTGGCCTGGAGCCAACGCATCAGGTAACGCAGTTACACCCAGCGGTCGGCAAGGTAGTCGGCGGTGACTCGTCGAATAGTGCCAGATCGTGACCGCAAAATCACAGAGTCGGTGCGTACATAATTACCCACTCGCGCGACACCGCGAACCAACATTCCATCGGTCACTCCGGTTGCCACAAAGTAGGTATTGTCGCTGCTCACTAGGTCATCCTGCTCAAAAATGCGCTCAAGCGAGTGCCCTGCTGCGTTTACTTTTGCCAGCTCGGTTTCCGATTGCGGGCTAATGCGGGTTTGCATAAACCCACCGAGTGCCTTGGTGGCGCAAGCAGAAATAGTGCCCTCCGGTGCCCCGCCGACCCCAAGCAACAGGTCAATATTTCCTTCGCCGGTTACCGCGTGAATTCCGGCGGCAACATCGCCATCTAGAAATAATCGTGTGCGAGCTCCGGCGCTGCGCACCTCATCCATCAGGGGCTGGTGCCTTGGTCGATCGATCATTGCAACGGTAATCTCGGCGACCGACTTACCCAGTTTTTTGGCAAGTTCACGAATGTTGTCGCCAACAGACTGGTCGAGACTTACAACTCCGCGGCCGGCAGCAGACGTGATCAGTTTGTCCATATAAAAGACGTCCTGAGGGTTGTACATCGAGCCGCGTTCGGCAACGGCAATGACCGAAATTGCGTGCCCACGACCGGCGGCAGTAAGGCTTGTTCCGTCTACCGGATCAACCGCGATGTCGCACTGCGGGCCGTTGCCGGTGCCAACCACCTCGCCATTGAATAGCATCGGGGCTTCGTCTTTTTCACCCTCACCGATAACAACGGTGCCAGAAAAATCTACGGTGTTCAGAAATGCACGCATGGCATCAACGGCCGATTTATCAGCAGCATTTTTGTTTCCGCGGCCAATTTGTTTGCTGGCCTCAATTGCAGCTGCCTCGGTGGCTCGCACCAATTCCATGCCAAGGTTGCGGTCTGGTTTCTGAGACATCGTTGCCCCTTTCTGTTGCGGGTCGGCCGGTGACTATCTGACCAGCTCGAGCATGTCGTGGCGCACAATAATTGCATCGCGGCCTGGGCCAACACCGATGGCCGAAATGCGGGCACCGCTGATTTTCTCTAGGGCCACGATGTAATCCTGAGCGTTCTTTGGCAACTCTTCAAAGCTGCGCGCAGTGCTGATGTCTTCGCTCCAGCCCGGGAAGTTTTCGTAAATTGGTTTTGCGTGGTGGAAGTCGGTTTGTGAAACCGGCATCTCATCGAAACGCTTTCCGTCAACTTCGTAGGCTACGCAGACTGGAATTTCTTTTAGGCCGGTCAGCACATCTAACTTGGTCAGCACAAAGTCGGTCACGCCGTTGATGCGTGCCGAGTAACGTGCAATCGGAGCGTCGTACCATCCGCAGCGACGTGGACGACCGGTGGTGGTGCCGAATTCGAAGCCGGTGGCTCGCAAAAATTCGCCCGATTCGTCAAACAGTTCAGTAGGGAATGGGCCTGACCCGACTCGGGTGGTGTAGGCCTTGACGATGCCGATCACGGTCTTGAATTCGGCTGGGCCAATTCCTGAACCAGTCGACGCACCGCCGGCAGTTGAGTTAGATGAAGTAACAAAAGGATAGGTGCCGTGGTCGACATCAAGCATGGTGGCCTGGCCACCCTCGAACAGCACGGTCTTCTTATCGGCGAGCGCCTCGTGCAGCTCAAAAGCTGTGTCGGCGACCATTGGGCGGAGACGCTCTGCGTAGCTGAGTAATTCGGCAACAACCTCTTCGGCGCGAATTGCGGCGCGGTTGTAAACCTTAGTTAGCAGGTTGTTTTTGCTAACCAAAGCAGCCTCAACCTTTTGGCGAAGAATGCTCTCGTCGAAGAGGTCTTGAACTCGGATGCCGATGCGGTTGATCTTGTCAGCGTAGGTTGGGCCGATTCCGCGGCCGGTAGTTCCGATGGCGCGCTTGCCCAAAAAGCGCTCTGAAACTTTGTCAACGGTGACGTTGTAAGGGGTGATGATGTGGGCATTGGCCGATACGCGAAGCTTTGAGGTGTCGATACCGCGTGCGTTTAGCGCTTCGATTTCTTGAAACAGAACGCTTAGGTCGATGACCACACCGTTGGAAATAACCGGGATGACGCCAGGAGTAAGAATGCCTGATGGCAGCAGGTGCAGTGCGTATTTTTCGTTACCGATAACCACAGTGTGACCGGCGTTGTTTCCGCCGTTGAACTTAACTACGTAGTCGATGTGTTCGGCCAAAAGGTCGGTGGCTTTACCTTTGCCTTCGTCGCCCCACTGGGCACCAATAATTACAACCGCAGGCATAGTTCACCCTCGTTTCAGATTCGGGGAGTGAAGCGCGATGTGCGCTTACCACCCAAGTTTAGTGCCGATGCCCGCCGGTGGCTATCCCAGTTATCCACAGATTTTGGATTGCCAGCTCGCATTTGAGGACACTCAGCGACCATGGGATATGGCTATTGACTTGCAAATAAAATCAGATAATCTGACAAACATGAGAGACATGTCGGTTACCGAAGTGGCACGAAATTTCTCGGCCGTAATTGCCGAGGTAGAGGCCGGCGAAGAAATTCGCTTGTTCAAAGGCAAACGTGAAGTTGGTCGTTTAGTGCCACCCAAAGATCGAGTTCCAAATGGTGCCGCATTCAAAGCTGCCTTGCTAAAAGCGCAAGCCGATGGGCTATTCGGCAATGAAGAATTTGCCAAGGCTCTCGAGGAAATAATCGAGTGGCGCTACCACCCCATGAACTATCAAACCGACCCCTTCGAGGAAACCTATGAGTAGTTCGGTAATTCTCGACACCTCTGTTCTCATTGCTGTTGAGCGCGGTCAATTGCAGCTCGAAAACGTAATCTCACCTGATGAAAACTACCTGCTACCCACGGTCGCACTAGCAGAATTTCAAGCCGGCATTGAGGGGGTTAAAAATCCAAAATACAAAGAGCTCGCGCTGCGTGACATTGAAATCTGGAAAAGCCATTGCACTGTTAAGCGATTTGGCGAAGCCGAAGCGAACGAGTTTGCCAAACTCTCGGCTGCTTCGAAGCACACCGGAAAAACCAGAACTCAATTCGATTTGGCAATTGCCGCGCACGCCCTAGTTGAGAACGCGATTATTCTCACTCGAGATTCCCGAGCTGCCTTCCATGAGCTGCCGGGGGTTCAGGTCAGAATTCTCTGACGTGCTATTTCTTTAGAGTCCAAGTTCCGTCAGCATCAACAGAGATTATGCAATATCCACTTAGGCCAGTCTTTTTGCCTGAGTAGTTTCCGATTTCATTGGCTAAAAGGTCAGAACCGCCGCTTGTACAGTGTTGCCAAACTGCAAAGTTCGAATCACCCTGATGCGTCATTTTCCAGATTGGCCTCGATTTCAGATAAACCTTGTAGACGCCCATTCCAGAGCCGCTGTTTTTCAAAGTTGGGGCTTTAGCCAATGGCCTAATTTCAATTGACCAAAACCCATCTGCAGTTATTTCGAGAGCCTTTGTTTTCTTTCCGAGCCAGGAAACTCCAAAAGCCGCGCTCCCTACGTACTGTCCTATTTCGTTTACAAGAAGCTCATTTTTTGCAAGGCCATTGTCCAACGCCCAAATCGCAAAATTACCCTCACCATCGTGGTTTGCTGATATGAAACCACCGGTGAGAGTCTTTGGAAGACTAATAACATCGTCACCGGTTCCCGAGTATTTCTGAATCGAGAATGTTCCCCATTTTTTTGAATATGGATCCGCCGCTATAGCAGGTTGGCTCAAGGCAACGGAAATTGACAATGAAAGCAAAACAGCAAGAATTTTCTTCACGATTCCCCCGAATAGTCGTTTTTAGAATTTTACGTGCTGCATGACCCACTGGTGCATGGTGATTGCCGCAGCAGCTGAAGCATTGATGGAACGGGTCGAACCAAACTGAGTGATTTCAAGCACAACGTCTGCTGCCTCAATTGCAGCATCGCTAAGCCCCGGCCCCTCTTGACCAAACAGCAGCACACAATTTTCTGGTAGCGCGTAGCGCTCGATTTTTTTGCAGCCGGGTACATTGTCAATCGCAATGATTGGCAATTTGCTGCCGTCATCCGCTGCGGTTTTTGACCACTCGATAAATTCTTCGACAGTTGCGTGGTGACGAACGTGCTGGTAGCGGTCGGTAACCATAGCCCCTCGACGATTCCAACGTTTATTGCCAATGATGTGTACTTCGGCAGCCAAAAACGCGTTGGCAGTTCTAACAATCGATCCGATGTTTAGATCGTGCTGCCAGTTTTCGATTGCGACGTGAAATCGGTGTCGACGAGAATCGAGTTCGGCAACGATCGCCTCCATTTTCCAGTAGCGAAATTTGTCGAGAACATTTCGAGTATCGCCATTGATTAACAGCTCAGGATCGTAGATCGAGTCGAGATTAGGCGCCTCGGCACTCCCGGCACCCTCAGGCCACTCACCCTGCCAAGGGCCTACACCCCAGGTGGTCAGCTCGTGCGAGGCCTGGGCCGAGAGCTGCTCGTCGTTAGACATTTTTATAGGCTCGCTTTCTGAACTGCAAAGCCACCGACGCAAGAACTGCGGCAATTGTTGAAGCAACCAGAACAGCCAAAGTGCCGGCCTCGCCAAATTCGGTGCCCCTGAAGGCAAGTTCGTTTATCAACAGCGACACCGTGAAGCCAACCCCAGCTAGCGAACCAATAGTTGCAACATCCCACCAGGAAAGCGACTTTGACAGCTCGGCCTTGGTGAACCGAGCCATCAGCCATGCGGTACCGACAACACCGAGTGGCTTGCCAACCACCAATCCGAAAATGATGCCAGCAGCCACAGGCTCTGACAAAACCTCGGTGAGATTCATTCCTTGAATCGAAACACCCGCACTAAAGAAAGCAAAAATCGGAACGGCAAATCCTGCGGAAATAGGGTGCACTCGGTGCATCACGCGATCTGCCTGTTTCAGGTTCATCAGCAAACCCATGGCAACACCGGCGATGGTTGCGTGAACACCGCTCTCGTGAAGGGCGTACCAAATTACTGCGGCGAGCGGAAGGTAGAAATACCAACCGGTCACTCGCTTTTTCTGCAGCATGCCAAAAATAAACAACCCGCCGGCTGCAACTAGAAGAGCCAAAAGGTTCAACTTGGCTGTGTAAAAAATCGCAATCACAATGATGGCGCCGAGATCATCAACGACCGCGAGAGTTAGCAAAAAGGCACGCAATTCAATTGGCAAACTGCGCCCAGCAACAGCTAGCACCGCAAGCGCGAATGCAATGTCTGTTGCCATCGGAATTCCCCAACCGCTCGCGGTAGCTGTGCCGATATTGAAGCCGGTGAAAATTAGAGCCGGAACAATCATGCCGCCCAGGGCAGCGGCAATTGGCACGGCAGCTACAGCCTTGTCCTTTAGCGAACCCAAAACCAGCTCGTGCTTGAGCTCCATTCCCGCTACAAAAAAGAAGATTGCGAGTAGGCCGTCAGCTGCCCATTTGCCCAGAGAAAGATCGAGGTGAAGCTCTGCTGGGCCAACCTTGAAATCGCGAAGTGCGTTATAGCTGGCGCCATCGAGATTGACCCAAAGGAGAGCCAGCAGTGCAGCCACCAAAAGCAAAATTCCGCCCGTGGTTTCGTTTTGCAAAGCTAGTGAAAACCACTGCTTCTGCCCTTTAGTGAGGCGTGCAAATAGCCCACGGCGTTTAGTCATGGCTTAAGCCTAGGTTAATCTGGGCAGCCAACTGGTTGGGTAGGCTTTTCGCTATGGCAGATCGCAGCAATATCACCTCTTGGCTCACCGACATGGATGGCGTGCTCGTGCACGAAGGCGCACCGCTTCCGGGCGCTCGTGAATTGATTGCCAAGTGGCAAGCAGCCGGCACTCCCTTCTTGGTGCTAACCAATAATTCGATTTACACTCCTCGCGATTTGTCTGCGCGCCTAATCGCCGGAGGTCTAGCTGTTCCGGAAGAGAACATTTTTACATCGGCGCTTGCCACCGCTGCATTTTTAGACAAACAAAACCCGGGCGGATCAGCCTTTGTTTTGGGTGAGGCCGGGCTAACCACCGCACTGCACGAAATTGGCTACATTCAAACCGACAACAACCCCGATTATGTAGTGCTTGGCGAAACTCGTAACTTCAGTTTTGAAAGTCTCACCAAAGCCGTTCGCCTAATTAATAACGGAGCCAGATTCATTGCCACCAACCCCGATGCCACCGGCCCATCTGCCGACGGAGTGCTTCCCGCCACCGGCTCTGTAGCCGCGCTGATTACCAAAGCGACCGGCATGGAGCCATACATTGTTGGTAAACCAAACCCGATGATGTTTAGAAGTGCAATGCGTAAAATCGGTGCTCATTCTGAGTCAACCGCCATGATCGGCGACCGCATGGATACCGATGTGGTGGCCGGTATTGAAGCCGGTCTGCACACCATTCTGGTGCGCACCGGCATTGCCGATGACGCTGAAATTGCCAAATACCCGTTTAGGCCAACTGAGATTTTGAACTCAGTTGCTGACTTGGTTTAGCGCTCGCAACTGCTTTGAACTTGCCGCGGTAATTGCGGCTGCAGTCACCATTAGAGCCAGAGTTACGTAAATCGCCTGCACACCGAAAACATCGAGCAAGCCACCGACCAGGGTCATCGAAATCATTGGTCCGCCGCCCCAGATTGCCATCTCAAGTGCAAAAACTCGACCGCGTTTATTGGCCGGTATCTTTTCTTGAATCACGGTGTTGAGCAACGGCCCAAGTGGCCCCCAGGCAAGACCTAGCACCACACCAAATGCGAGCAGCACCCACTGCGGTGGCAGCATCGACATTGGAATCATCGAGAGCGCGACACCCAAGATTGCAAATCGGAAAATCGCGGCAAAGCTGAATTTCTTATTCAACTTTTCAAACGAAAGCGCACCTACCATTGAGGCAAACGCCATGATCGAAATAATTGCGCCGAGATTTTCTGGCTCACCGATCTCGTTGAAATACCTTGGTAGAACAATCATTTCGGTTGGCAGATAAACCACGGCCAAGAACAGGAAGGTCGACATCATGATTAGCACGGCTGGAGTTGCAAACAGAATTTTGAAACCCTGCACGGCGTAAACGAAAATGTTGCCGCTCTCTTCTTCGTGATCATCTCGTTTTTCGGTGACCCGAATCAGTTGGGCAGCTAAACCGCTCAGGGCCGCGAATGCGGCAGAAACCCAGAACGCATTAACCGAGCCAATTAGTGGGATGAGTACCGCAGCAATTGCCGGCCCGGTTGCGAAACCAACGGCGAAAATCGCTTCATGAATTCCGTTGGCGCGAGGTAGCGTCATGTTGGCCACCGAAGCAACGTCGGGCACCAACGATTTTCTGGCGCTCGGCCCACCAGAAGAAACCAGTGCCTTGATCAGACCAAGCACGATCAGAATGAACAGATTCACCGGTGCGAAAAGTGCAAACGCCGGCAGTAGACAAATCGCCAGACCTGCCGAGTACTGAACAAAAAACGTGGTGCGTCGGCGGCCGAATCGGTCAATAATCGAACCCATAACCGGGGCCAGCAACAAACCAGGAATTCCGGTGAGCGTAACCACTAGGCCCGATGCAGCGGAAGAACCGGTTACCTCAAGGGCAATCCACGGGAAAAGCAGGAACAGCATTGAACCGCTGATGGCATCGAAGAGTGACGATGCCTGCAGCAGAACATATGGTTTACGCGAGGTCGAGGTCTTCAAGACTCACCGCGCTCAAGTATTTATAACCTGCGTCGGAAATCACCTTGTCGGCACCAGTGCTGCGGTCGACCACGGTGGCTACGGCCACGATGATTGCGCCTGCCTCTTCGAGTGCCTTCGCTGCGGCGAGTGGTGACCCACCTGTAGTTGAGGTGTCTTCAACCACAATTACGCGCTTGCCCTTCACGTCTGGGCCCTCAACCTGACGGCCCATTCCGTGTGCTTTAGCTGCCTTGCGAACTACGAAAGCGTCAATGGCTCGTCCTCGAGCGGCAGCCTGGTGCATGATGGCGGTGGCCACCGGATCAGCTCCCATGGTGAGGCCACCAACGGCATCAAACTGGGTTACGCCAGCGGCATCGAGCATGTCGAGCATCACCTGGCCGATTAGCGGCGCAGCCTCGTGGTGCAGAGTGGCACGACGCAAATCAACGTAGTAATCGGCTTCCAAACCACTCGACAAAGTGACTCGACCATGAATAACGGCAAGCTCTTTGATTAGTTCGACTAGACGTGGTTTTGCGGCTGAAGAAAAAGACATGTGTCCAGTCTAAACTTCACGCATGAGCAAAATGATCTTCGTCAACCTGCCGGTTGAAAACCTTGAGGCCTCAATAGATTTTTTCACCCAGCTCGGTTACAAATTCAACCCTCAGTTCACTGATGAAACTGCAACCTGCATGATTATCAGCGATGCCATTTATGCGATGCTGCTGACCAAACCAAAGTTTGAATCTTTCATCGACAAACCGATTAGTAACGCAAAGGCTGCAACCGAGGTGCTGATATCCCTAAATTTTGAGAGCGCAGCAGAGGTTCGCCAGCACTGCGAGAAAGCATTCGCTCTCGGGGCCAGAAACTACAAGCCCGCGGTAGACATGGGCTTCATGTTCCAGTGGGGTTTTGAAGATCTAGATGGCCACATCTGGGAGGCCTTCTGGATGGACCCGGCGGCGGTTGAGTAGATGCGCATAGCAACCCACAACGTAAATTCAATTCGCACGCGAGTCGATCGAGTGGTCGACTGGTTGGTGCGCAGTAACACCGACGTCTTGGCCATGCAGGAAATCAAATGCAAACCAGACCAGTTTCCGTATGCCAAATTTAAGGATGCCGGCTATCAAATTACGATGCACGGCCTAAACCAGTGGAATGGCGTAGCTTTCGCGAGCCGCATCCCGGCGGAAGATATTGAAATCGGATTCACCGGCATGCCCGGTTTCGATAAGGCGGTTGGGCCAACCGATGGTGGTGCTAATGGCGAACAACTTGAAGCCCGGGCCATTGGTGCAACCTTTGACGGGGTGCGGCTGTGGTCGCTCTATGTTCCAAACGGTCGAGAGCTCAATGACCCGCACTACATTTACAAACTCGACTGGCTAGATCGACTAGCTGCCAACGCTGCCGAATGGGTTGAGCACGAACCTGACCAGCCCTTCGCCCTAATGGGCGATTTCAACATTGCTCCGCTCGACATCGATGTCTGGGACATCGACGATTTTGATGGTGCTACTCACGTCAGTGAACCTGAGCGCGATGCTTTCAGAGCCTTCGAGCAAATTGGTTTGCGCGATGTGGTGCGTGAACGTGGAGTCGAGGGCTACACCTACTGGGATTACCAGCAGCTGCGTTTTCCAAAAAATGAAGGAATGCGAATCGACTTTATTCTCGGCTCAGAACCATTTGCCGAGCGGGTAACCAATGCGGTGATCGATCGAAACGAACGCAAAGGTGAGGCGCCCAGTGACCACGTTCCCGTGGTCGTCGACATTGATTAGTAGTTCGCCTTAACGGCCAGCCACATTTTTCGCTCCGCCTCGTCAAATTTTTCAATCGAGTAGCGCAGCGCGGTGCGAGGCATAGTAGCCGCGAAGCGGCCTAAAAATTCGCGCAGTTTTTGAGCATCGCGCTTACCGACCTCTCGAAGGCCCCATCCCACAGCCTTATGCATTAGATCGTGTTTATCGCCCAGTAACAACTCGGCAATGTGCAACGGCACATCAAAACGGTTGACTGCGATGTAGGCAAAGGTGAAGATCATGGCGATGCGACGCTCCCACAGTTTTTCACTGCGGGCCAAAGATTCGAGCAGCTGCAGAGAATCAGGCCGATCAATCAGATAGGCGCCGATTCGATGGGCCGTCACATCAACCAAATCCCAGTTGTTGATTCGCCCCTCGTAGGCGAGGTCGAGGTAGTGATCAAAAATTTCACGCCTTGCGGCTTCCGTCTTAGCTCGCTTGAATCGCTCGGTCAAAATAACCAGTGCGCAAAGTCGATGCTCGTGCACCGGTGACTGCATCAAAAGATCGATTTCTTCGGCAGGTAAATCTCTGAATTGCTTAGCAACTTTGCGCGTTTCGGGCACCTTTACCCCGATGAAAATGTCGCCTTCGCCATACTGCCCGGGGCCGGTCTTAAAGAAGCGTTGATAAACGGCTACTTTGTCAGGATGTGAAAATGCGGCGAGAGCCTCACGCACACTCGCCGCATCCACTTGTAGAACTACCTATCGAAGGTCGCCGACAACAACAAGTGCATCGCCAGCAGCAGGCTTGAATTTTTCGGTCTTCGCTGGGTTGAGTGCGACACCGCTTGACGAGGTGCCTTTCGAGTTTGCAAGCACTCGGTAACCAATAGCCGACTCACCTTTGGCCCGGGCAATTCCAACTAGTTCGGCATATTCAATCTCTTTACCAAGGGCGGCGTATTCTTCGATTGGTCGAACGTTGATAGAAGCCCCAGCTGCATCGAAGAGATCTTCAAACACTGCTGCAAGCGCTGGGTTTTCAGAAACCTGAGCAATCAGCAGGGCAGCAAGGTTGTCGCTGACCACCAGGTCATCGGCTGCTGCAACCTGTGCGAGCTCGACCTTTCGGCTGTCGAGAATTTCGGCGACCAAGCGGGTTGGTTCAACACCATTACCTTTAGCGGCAAATAGCTGGTTCATCTGCAACATGGTCAACATGGTTTGAGCATCAGCTTCTGATTCGCTAATTGCGTTGCGATAACCAAGCACAATCACCTCGTTGTACTTTTTGGCAGCCGCAGCGGCAATTAGTTCGTCGATGTCACCCGACACAGCAGCGAAAGTGACCTTCACATTGGTGCCGAAGTCGAGGCTGGCCAGCTGGTCTGCTGCAACAAATTTCTTGTTGGCCACGATATGAACGGTAGAGCCCTTTGGCAAAAACTCAGCTACTTCACGAATCACCGACTGGCCCATTTCAGACCAGCCAATTACCAATAGGTGCTCTGCCTTGCGGGCCGGAGCTTTTGGTGCGGTGAACTTTTTATTGGCGATTTCTTCGCGCACACCGGTGTAAACCACCTTGTCGTCATCGGCAGCAATCGCGATTACTTTGCTACCAGCACTTAGCTTGGTCGAGGACTTTGGGTTTACCTGCGTGACGCCCTTTTCGTCAACCAAACCAATAACCGATGCGGTGTTGAATGCCAATAGGGCATCCCCATAGGTTTTACCAGCCAAAGCAGGCACGTTCTGGAAGTAAATTTCATCGCCGTCAAAATCGAGCAGGTCGAGGGTAACGGCAGCCAAACCTGGCTGACGCGAAGCCTGTGCGGTTACGCGTGCAATGACATCGTGTGAGCGAACCGCAATCACGCGGCCTTCGGTTGCCGTTTCGAGTGCCTCTGCAGTGTTGGCGTCATCAACCTCGGCGACAATTTTGGTTGCTGGGTTGGTGTTTACTGCCTTTACCGCAAGCACGGTTGAAACTACGGTGGCGTCGCCAGACTCGTCTGAATCGAGAATGATGATGGCCTTTGCCCCGCCAACATTGGCGCGCTTCAGGTCGCCCGGGTTGGTGATATCGCCTGTGCGGGTGATCACTTTAAGCTTTCCTAAACCGCTGGTGCGAGCTGCGATTTCCTCATCCATCATTTCGCGAGGGACGTCAGAGAAAACAACCACCTTGGCTTTACGCACATTTTGGTTAGCAATCGCGAGCTCATTCAAAATTGGGAACACGCGGTTCGACCATCCCAAAATTAGGGTGTGGCCCGATTCGAGTACTGCAGATTTACCGGCCTTCAGTCGGGCAACCGCCGAGCCGATCATGGTGGCTACGAAACCGATGATGGTAGCGGTAACCGCTGTGGTGATTAGCCAGTAGAGAATCGAGATGATTCGCTCTCCCCAGGTGGCATCTTTAGCTTTATCAAGAATGGTCGAGAACGCGGCCCAAACCTTGTCGATGAAGCTGCCCTCAGGTGCCGGGTTCACCAGTGGGGTTTGAAAAATAATATCGCGCAAAACGGCCATCAAAATTGAAAGGACGACCAATGCCGCGAACACATACGCTGCGAAGGCGCCGCTGCGGCTCAGTGAATTGTCAAAGTTATAGCGAAGGCGTTTTACCCAGCTGACCTTATTAGCTTTTGGAGCCTCTGGCTCACCCTGGGCCCCCTGGCCAAATGAACGGTTGTTTTCTGACATGTGCCAAAGTTTACTGATTTGGGTAAAAACTCGAACTAGCTATGTTCGGTTCACCCTATTTTTTTATAGTGTAGGCAACTGTCAGTTCAAGGAAGCGGCCGGAAACTCCTGACTTCAGAGGTCTCACGAGCGTTTTTGAGGTTAAAGAGCCGCGATCGAAATACGCTAAAAGTGCTTTACCTAGAGCCACACGCTTACGTGCTACTGATTTAGCTAATTTCGAATCCCAGTTGACTGCAGCACCTGAAATCTGAATCGAATCTAATTTCTGCCCAATAGGAATGGTCGAAATAAATTTCGCAACCGCTGATTTTGCCTTTGTGTTCAAGGTTGTCTTGTTAGGTTCAAAAAATACCTTTAGCGATTTTTTGACCGGAGCTTCAGTGAATAGCTTGAACCCTACCGATAGTGCCTTTTCGATTTCATCTTTGGTGTAGCCACGAATCTGCAACGTGTGTTGCCCAAGCTCAAGCGAAGCCGGTAAAACCAACTCTCCACCGAAAGAACCGTCGGCTTTGATCTCTAGTTCACCAATCAAAATTGGTGTCGACATAACATACACCCAAACTTTCGTTTCTGGCAGGTAGCCGTCACCCTGGACATTAATTGTGGTTCCGGTCTTAACCTCAAGGGAACCGGTTGCGGAGACGCCATTTGGCATTCCCTTATCATCAAGGGTCTTGATGGTTAAGTTCCAGTCATCCGACTTAAATTCAACTTTGGATTCTTCCGGGGTGACAATTTTTTGAAGCGTCGAGGTTTTATCGCCTTCAATTACGGTGGTTTCGCCAGGAGCCTTGCCAGCCTCCGTTGCTAGCGGAGGTAGTGGTTTGAAAATGCGCTTTTCGTTGCTTGGTGGGCTAGAAATAACTAGCTGAATGGTAGACGTATAGCTGCGACCGGCGCTGTCGGTTACCGTGATGACTATTGGGTAGGTTCCAGGCTGTGTTGGTAGGCCGCTGAGTTCAAGTTTGGCGAATTCGTTAGCGGTGTTTCCTCTGATGACCGTTGATGTAATTCCGGCGGGCAGACCACTCACCTGAATAGATACGCCATTTGTTATAACCAAGCCATCAGAATCTTCGGTGTCAATTTCGGCAGTGAAGTTGGTGCCGGCGGTGGCCGTGAAATTCGAGATTGTAGGCGCGAAATAAAGATCGGTAACTCGACCGGTAAAGGTCTTCTCAATGTAGCCGGCCGAGTTTGTCACTCGAACTGTAAATGAATAGTTGCCGAGCGTTGTCGGGGTTCCTGAGATTACACCGGTGGTGGTGTTTAGTGTCAGGCCTGCCGGCAAAGCGCCAGCAGAGATTGAATAACCCGAGATGCTCGAGGTCGCGCTTACGCCATCTGTGTATGCAATTCCTTGACTGATAGTTCCAAGAGTTTGATCGGTCCAGGCGGGAATAGTTCGGTTAGTGATGGCACTCGAAGCCGATGAGTTGCCGATGCTGTTCACCGCGCGAATTTGGACAGTGTAGTTGGTTCCGTTACTGACACCCGAGATAACTAAGGGCGAGGTGAGAGCTCCCGCCGGGAAATCTACCCAGGTCGTTCCCCCGTCAAGGGTGTATTGGTATTTCGAGGTAGGTTGTGCCCCCGCAGCACCAGCTGTGAATGCAATTGACAGCTGGCCGTTGCCGCCGGTGATGCCGGTAATCGAGGGGGTTCCTGGTTGGCCGGTTAGCACCACGAAGGTAATAGTCGCGCTCGCAGTGCGACCTTGACTGTCAGTGATTGTTAAGACTCGGTTGGTAGTGCCAGCAGTCGTCGGGGTTCCGGTGATGACATAACGAGGATAGGTATCGATAGTCGCACTATTTTGAACAGTGGCTGTCAGTCCTGCCGGTAATGATGCAGAGAGACTGAAAGTCGCGCCGGCTGTTGAAAGATCAAGCCCCTCTGAGTCTGAACCAAGAATCGTGATGCTTGCGGCGGTTGAAGTGTTTAGCTCAAAAGTAGTCACCCCAGGGCCGAAGTTGAAATTGGTTACGGTGCCGGTGAAAAGCTGAGAAATATTGGCGTTCGGGTTATTGGCTTGAATTCTGAAGCTGTAGTTTCCGGTTGCAGTTGGTGTGCCGGTGATTGCACCTGTCGTTGAATTTAGGGTCAGGCCGGCCGGAAGTGCTCCAGAGACGATTGTGTAAGACGAGACGTTTGGAGACGCAGCAACTCCATCCGAGTAGCTCTTGCCCACAGCCATGCTCTTAAGCGAGCGGTCTGTCCATACCGGGCTGGTGTAAAGGACAAAGGTGTTAGATGCAGCACCCGGCCCGAATTCATTTCGAGCTCGTACCTGAACGTTGTAGGTTCCGCCGTTTGGCAACTGGTTTACAGTTACTGAGGTTGCACCCGCGTTTGCTGGCGAAACAGTGAACCAGGTAACTCCGCCGTCAACCGAATAGTCGTAATTGGTGATTGGCGAAGCAACGCTTGCACCAGCACTGAAGTTAACGGTTATGGTCCCATTACCACCAGTACCAGAGGTGATGGTTGGTGCGTCTGGGTAGCCGATGTAGGCCGGTGAAGATGAATTCGACCATGCACCCGTAACAGTGTTTCCTCCACCGCTTGGTTGTGTGATTGCCGCAATTTGGAAAATGTATACCGAACCGTTGTTGAGGCCCGTCACTAGTTGATTAGTCGTGATTGAAGCTGGGTTTCTAACAATGTTTTGCCAGGTCGCTCCGTTATCGCTCGAATAGCGGATGGTGTACGACACGATCGGGTCTTGTGAGGCTGGCGCTGTCCAGCTCAAAGTTGCTTGGGCATTTCCTCGCACGACGGTTGGTGCAACCGGTGCAGCGGCGAGGGCGACGTTTCTGGTCACAGAAGCTAGCTCGGCAGTTGCACCCGCAGCGTAAAACCAGGTGAGGGTGCTCGTGTCATTCGCAGCAATGTTTCCAAATGGAAAATGTGCGGCATACGAACCATCTCTCGGACCAAGTGTTATCGGTGCCGTGACAGGGTCAAGCCGGTATGCATTAACAAATGAACAGCAATAATCTGCCGACATGTTAACTCCAGAGTTTGTCGAATAAAACAAAACTCCTTCGCTGCCTGAAGTGATTTGAAGAACAGAAGCCGGTGTCGCTTGGTTAGTAATTGCAGCGAACGAACCGTCGACAATGTTTCCTTTTGTCTTAGTTGGAGAGTCGCTTCCGCCCACGTAGTCGTCTCGAGTACCAACAAAAACAGTCAAATTGGAAATTTGGGTGGAGGAAATGTTTTGAACCGAAGTGGTCATTTTCACAAAATTGTCGTTTTGACCTAGTTCGTAGACGTGGGTCACCCTGATCGCTTTTGTGGTTCCGCTACCGTCGTTGATGTTGAAATTTCCAGAAACCGTTATTTTTCCATACCCAAAAGAGGCATTTGACGCCTGGCTCGTGATTATGAAATCCGAATAGTTTATGTTTTGACTGGTCATGGGTGTGCCGGATAACTCAGTCACATACTGCCTTGGATATGTAGTCGTAGGGCCTGCCGCGACAGCCATGTCTAGCGGATACGTCGCAAAGGTAAGTTGTCGCCAAGAGGAACCGTTGTAGTAGAAAGGTTGATTTAGTAGACCTGACGAGTTGATTGAGTTCTCATACGAACCAGTTCCACTGGAACCGTTTCCAAACTTAATTCGGTTGTTGTTGATGATGCAAAGGCTGGTTGGGCAAGTCGTCGACTTAATGTGCCCGGTGATTAGTTTCTCGGCAAAGCCCTCTGAGTTAGTGGCCTTAATTTTGAAGCTATAGGCGAGACCCCCTGCTGTGGGTGTACCTGTTACCTGGCCGGTTGTCGGGTTGAGTGTTAACCCCGCGGGCAAAGCACCCTCAGATACCGACCATGTTGCTACTGGAAGTCCCTCGGCTTGAAAAGAGAATGGTGTAATCGCAACTCCGGCAGTCATCGACTGCAGTGTGCCGGGAGTGATATTTCGTGGAGCCGAATTTTCGATGGTTACGTCATAGGTCTTGTCAACATCGATGGTGTTTGGTGACGTACCCGAGGTTCCTCTAACTGTGAATCGATATACTCCGGCGGATGTTGGAGTTCCTGAAATCAGACCACTGTTTGACAGAGTCAGACCTATCGGCAGTTCACTGGCTGTGGTGTCGGGGTTGGTCTGAAGCAGGCTAAAAGTCGGTGCGGGGTAGCTGTCGCCAACTAATTGAAGACTGTATGGTCGACCGCCTGGAACATTCGAGATCGTATTGGGAGTAATCGCAGTTATTTGGCCCGACTGAATTGTTCCTGAATAGGTCTTCTGAAGCGTGGTTTGGCCAGCCACTGCAGTTACCGAGAATGAGTACGCACCGACCTGCGTAGGGGTTCCAGTTATAAATGCTTTTCCAGCGTTAGCGCCGGTACCAAGGGTGAATGTTAGGCCAGCAGGTAAATTGACAGGGTTGTCAAGGGAAAGAGTTGGAACAGGAATTCCATCCGTTTCGATAGTTATATTTACCGCCGCAGTTAGGTACATGTCTGGAAGCAACAGCGGGGTAAATAATCCAGGTGCCCTGGCTGCAATAACGCCGGTGTACTGCTTATCTAACGTGTAAGTATTTGCGCCAACAGTATTAGTTGCTCTAACAGTGAAGTCATATGCTCCGGCCACTGTTGATGTCCCTGACAACAGACCTGAGCTACTTAGCGAAAGCCCAGTCGGCAGTGAGCCCGCGTGAATCGAATAGGTCACAACCGGGAGGCCATCGGTTTCTAGTTGAACTGAAACGGGCGAACCCGCAGTGATGGTTGGAAGTTGAGCTGGCGTGAAGTTATACGACGCACCGTCTGTGATGTTTCCCGAGTAGGCACGTTCCGCTGATCCCTGCGTGTTGGTCACCCTAATCGTGAATGAATATGTGGCTGGCAGAGTTGCCGTTACAGTGCCCGTTAGCGCTCCGGTAGTTGCATTCAAGGAAAGGCCTGCTGGCAGTGCCCCTGCGCTGACGGTGAAATTAGCACTTGGAATTCCATCGCTCGAGAATGTCTTGTTGGTAGAACTGGTCGTATAGAGGGTGCCCAGCGTTGTTGGCGAAACCGTTGTTGGTGCCTTGGGATTTACCACAACTGTGTAAGCGACATCCTTGGTTCCAAATTGGTTAGTTGAGCGCAGGGTAAAGGTATAGGTTCCGGGAGTAGTGGCTGTTCCACTCAATACTCCGTTTGAGTATGTAGTGCCGGTCGGAGTGCTGCCGGATACAAAAGATAGAGTGCCAATTGGATTACCATCAGTTGTGTAACGAACCACTACTGAGGTACCAGCTTCGTAAGGGCCAATTGATGGCGGATAAATTTGGCCCGGCTTACCGTTGGTAATTACCCCAGAGAACGTTTGGCTGGCAGAGCCTGCCGAGTTAGTCGCCGTAATTGTGAAGCTGTAGTTTCCAGTGGTTATTGGCGTTCCAACTAACTCACCGGTTGTAGCGTTGAATGACATTCCGTTCGGAATTTGGCCGGCGCTCACGCTCAAAGTGGGCGTTGGGTAACCCTGAGCACTGATCACTTCATAGAGTGTCAAGTTCGTATAGAGACTGCCAAGGTCAGTGTGGCTAAAGGTGTTGGGGCGCTCAAGAACATTTCCAGAGATGGTTCGAGTTACGGTGCTGGAAATTGAAGAGTCAGTTGAGTCAGTCGCAGACACGCGAACTGTAAATGCGTACGGGGTTCCACCTGGCGATGTCGGAGTTCCTGACAATACTCCCGTTGCGCTATCAAAGGAAGTTCCCGCGGGTACCGCTTCACCAGGTTGCAAATCAAGAGACCAGGATGGAGGGGTGCCGTCGGTCAAAAACTGAACTGGAGTAAGGGCATCACCCTTGATCAGGGTGACGCTTCCAGGCGCAATTTGAGTCACTGGATTGTAGGCGTAACTTGGAACAAAGCCGGTCAGCACAAATAGCGCAGTCAGAACTGCGCTAAATAGTTGTCTGATGCGGGGGTTCATCTATTCAAAGATAAATGATGAAATTCGATGTGGGTAGCCAGCCGAAGGTCTGATTAATTGCTTTATCAATCAAACCTTCGGCTAACCCCATGTTTACCGCTAACTCTCCAGTAAATCGTCTCCCGGGGTGACGATCAGCTGCACGCCATCAGGAGCAACATCGACTTTCACCATCGATCCGTCGTGAATTTCGCCGGCCAGCAATTGGTTAGCTAGACGGTCATCAATTTCACGCTGCATCAAACGACGCAGTGGTCGGGCTCCGTAAATCGGATCGTAACCCTTGTCTGCAAGCCAGGCTCGCGCGGCTGGGGTCACAGCCAGCTGCAACCTGCGCTCTTGCAAACGCTTCGCCAATCGCTCGATGTTTAGCTCAACAATTGCACCGAGTTCAAGCCGGTCTAGAGCAGAGAAAATCACGATGTCATCGAGACGGTTCAAAAACTCAGGCTTGAAGTGCCCGCGAACCATCGCCATCACGCCTTCGTTCTTTTGCTCTTCGGTTAGCTCTTGATCAATCAGGAACTGCGAACCAAGGTTTGAGGTCATGATCAAAATCACATTTTTGAAATCAACCACTCGCCCCTGTCCGTCGGTAAGACGGCCGTCATCGAGCACCTGCAGCAAAACGTCGAATACTTCAGGATGCGCCTTCTCAACTTCGTCAAGCAGCACCACCGAATAAGGTCGACGGCGAACGGCTTCGGTTAGCTGGCCACCCTCCTCGTATCCGATGTATCCCGGAGGGGCACCGAGCAGACGTGAGACCGAGTGCTTTTCTCCGTACTCACTCATGTCGATGCGCACCATGGCTTTTTCATCGTTGAATAAAAACTCAGCAAGGCTCTTAGCCAGCTCGGTTTTACCTACGCCGGTTGGGCCCAAGAACAGGAACGAACCGGTTGGTCTCGATGGGTCGCTGATTCCAGCCTTGGTTCGCCGAACCGCATCTGACACCGACTTAACCGCGGCCTTTTGACCAATCAAGCGTTTGCCTAGCTCGGCCTCGAGGTGCAGCAATTTCTCGCTCTCGCCAGCTAGCAATCGGCCGGTTGGAATTCCTGTCCAGGCGCTAACCACGGCGGCGATGTCATCTTCAGAAACCTGATCGTTGACCATTCGCTCGGTGCGTTCGCCGGCTCCAGCAGACTCAGCCTGCTCGAGTTCTGCGAGCTGTTTTTCGAGAGCCGGAATTTCTCCATATAGAAGTCTCGAGGCTTTTTCGAGGTTCGCTTCGCGCTGCGCTCTCTCGGCTTCGATGCGAAGCCCGTCAAGCTTGGTCTTCAGGTCACCGACGCGGTTCAGCTCTCCGCGTTCCTTCTCCCAACGAGCATTCAGCTCATCGAGCTGTGCCTGCTTATCGGCAAGATCGCTCTGCAGTTTTTCGAGACGCTCGCGCGAGGCTTCATCCTTCTCTTTTTTCAGCGCAAGCTCTTCAAGTTTCAAGCGGTCAACGGCTCGACGCAGCTCATCGATTTCTACCGGAGCAGAATCAATTTCCATTCGAAGTCGCGATGCAGCTTCGTCGATTAGGTCGATCGCTTTGTCGGGCAGCTGACGGCCCGTGATATAGCGGTTCGAAAGGGTCGCTGCGGCAACCAGCGCACTGTCAGCAATTGCCACTTTGTGGTGGGCTTCGTAACGCTCTTTCAAACCGCGAAGAATTGCTACCGTGTCGACTACCGAAGGCTCGCCAACGTAAACCTGCTGGAAACGACGTTCGAGCGCTGGATCTTTCTCGATTCGCTCGCGATATTCATCGAGTGTGGTTGCACCAATTAGTCGCAGCTCGCCTCGCGCCAACATCGGCTTGAGCATGTTCGCAGCATCTTGACCATCTGCAGCCCCGGCACCAACCAGGGTGTGCAGTTCATCGATGAAGGTAATAATTTGACCGTCAGAATCATCGATCTCTTTGAGCACTGCCTTCAGACGTTCTTCGAATTCGCCACGGAATTTAGCGCCGGCCACCATGGCAGCCAGGTCAAGACTGATGAGCTGCTTACCCTTAAGCGATTCAGGCACGTCACCCGCGATGATTCGCTGAGCAAGCCCCTCAACCACGGCGGTTTTACCCACACCCGGTTCGCCGATCAGCACCGGATTGTTTTTGGTGCGACGAGACAACACCTGTGAGACTCGGCGAATTTCAGCATCGCGGCCAATCACCGGGTCGAGTTTTCCTGATTTTGCAATTTCGGTCAGGTTTACACCGAATTGTTCCAGGGCACTCTTCTGCTCGCCCTGCTGTTGCATGTTTGGTTGGTTCATTTTGTTTCTCCTTTGCGAGGGGCTACCTCGCCCGCCAAAGCACTACCGAAGTGTGTTTCGACGGTCTTTGCCCGCGCGCTATGCGCTCGACACCTTGATCTCCTGCTGCGAATACTCGAGCACCCGGTCGGTTCATTAGCTCGTTAGCCAACGCCTGCTCTAGGTCTCTCACTCGCGCAGCGAGTTCAGAATTTAAATTTTCAAGTTCAAGAATTCGACGGATGCCCTCTAGGCTCACACCCTCTTGACTAAGCCGTTGAATCTCGCGAAGTTGGGCCACATTTCGCATGGTGTATCGACGAGTTTGACCGCCGGTTCGCACCGGTACCACTAGACCCATGCGGTCATAGTCGCGCAGAGTTTGCGGGTGCATTACCGCCAACTCAGCAGCCACACCGATGCTGAACATCGGAGTGTTTTCGTCGAACTGTTCCATTAGAGCAATCCAGCCTTAAGTAGCAGATCGTCTCGTGGATTTTCATCGGGCAGCAACCCATCGAATTCTTCGAGTGCTTTTTTTGCCTTCTCGCTAACGTGCGACGGAACCGCGATTTCAACGGTGGCGAGTAAATCACCCTCAACCTTTGAGGTGACAACACCGCGACCCTTCACTCGCAGTACGCGCCCGTTTGGGGTGCCCGGAGCAACTTTGAGTTTCACCGGTTCTCCGCCCAAAGTTGGAACCTGAATGGTGGCGCCCAGCACTGCTTCAGCATAAGTAATCGGAACCGTGACTCGCACGTTGTTTCCGTCTCGACTGAAAACTGGATGCGGCTTCACAGCAACCTGAATAATTAGGTCGCCGTTTGGCCCACCATTCGGTGAAGCCGCGCCTTTGCCCGCAATCTTGATTTTCTGTCCGTCTTGAACACCGGCCGGAATTTTGATTGTGGTCTCGCCCGAATTGAGCTTGACCTTAATTTGAGTTCCTTTGACTCCATCGATGAAGTCGATGGTGGTGTTCATGCTTAGGTCTTGACCGCGCTGGGGGCCGAAACCACCAAAACCGCTGCGACCTCCGCCCATTCCGCCACCACCAAACAGGTTGGCAAAAACATCTTCAAACCCGCCGCCGCCAAAGTTGCCGCCACCTGGGAAGCCTGCGCCGCCTGGAAAACCACCGGTGAAACGAGCGCCTGACCCCATGGCCCTAACCTGGTCGTACTCAGCACGCTGCTCTTTGTCGCTGAGTACCGAGTAGGCCTCATTGATCTCTTTGTACTTCGCCTCGGCCTTGGCATCACCCGGGTTTGAATCCGGGTGATACTGGCGCGATAGTTTGCGGTAGACCTTCTTTAGCTCGGCCTCAGACACATCCTTGGCGACGCCAAGAATTTTGTAGAAGTCCTTCTCGAACCAATCTTGGCTTGCCATTGATTAACCCTCCTGGGCTTCGCCCTCAGTTTTGTCTGAAGGCGCTGGGATGAATACTGCAACCATCGCTGGTCGAAGCAGTCGGTCACCGACCATGTAGCCAGGCTCGACCACATCGGCGATGGTGTTTTCGGTCACGGTTGAACTTGGGGTTTGCACCAGTGCATTGTGTAGCTCTGGGTCAAAAGTTTCGCCCTTGGCACCAAATGCCCTTAGGCCAAACTTGTCTCCGGCGTTGCGAAGTTTGGTAACCACTGCGGCGAACGGTGAACCCTCTAGGTCGCCGTGCGCCTCTGCTCGAGCTAGGTCGTCAAGGGCTGGTAGGACAGCCCTCAACACCTCGGCGATTGCGGCGTTGCGGGCAACATCGCGATCGCGCTCAACGCGAGCCTTGTAGTTAACAAACTCTGCCTGCAGACGTTGTAGGTCAGCGAGCAGTTCGGCCTCTTTGCTAATCGGACCGGTTTCGTCAACCAGGTCGGCTAGCTCTTGATCGATTGCATCGGTGGTTTCTGCGGCCACATCGTCGGCAGCAGCGGCCGAAGCCGCCTCTGCCGACTCTGCAGCTTCAGATTCTTCGCGAAATTCATCCGACATTATTTGTCGTCTTTCTTCTCAGCTTCGTCGTCTTCAACAACCTCGGCGTCAACTACGTCTTCGCCGCTGGTTGCCTCACCCTCTGCTGGAGCCTCAGCCTGAGCTGCCGCGTAGATTGCTTCGCCCAGCTTTGACTGCGATTCAACCAACTTGTCGAAAGCGGTCTTTACAGCTTCGATGTCGTCGCCGGCGAGCGCCGTCTTCAATGCGTCAACGTCGGCCTGAACCTCAGTCTTAACATCTTCAGGAAGCTTCTCGTCGTTCTCTTTAATTAGCTTTTCGGTCTGGTAGACAATCTGCTCGGCGTTGTTGCGAGTGTCTTGCTCTTCACGACGCTTCTTGTCTTCAGCGGCGTGCTCTTCAGCCTCACGAACCATGCGCTCGATGTCTTCCTTTGGCAGCGAAGAACCACCGGTAATAGTCATCGACTGCTCTTTGCCAGTTCCCTTGTCTTTAGCCGAAACATGCACGATGCCGTTCGCGTCGATGTCGAAGGTAACTTCAATTTGCGGGATGCCTCTTGGCGCTGGGGCGATACCGGTTAGCTCGAAGTTTCCTAGGGACTTGTTGTCACGAGTAAATTCGCGCTCACCCTGGAATACCTGAATGCTTACCGATGGCTGGTTGTCGTCGGCGGTGGTGAAGGTCTCGCTGCGCTTGGTCGGAATCGCGGTGTTGCGTTCGATCAGCTTGGTCATGATGCCGCCCTTGGTTTCGATACCCAGAGATAGCGGGGTCACGTCGATTAGCAGAACGTCTTTGCGCTCACCCTTCAAGACACCGGCCTGAAGCGAGGCTCCAACGGCTACAACCTCGTCAGGGTTTACACCCTTGTTTGGCTCTTTACCGCCGGTCAATGACTTGACCAACTCTGAAACCGCAGGCATACGAGTCGAACCACCGACCAGAACAACGTGTGCAATGTCGCCAACCTTGACACCGGCTTCGGCAATTACATCGTTGAACGGCTTCTTGGTGCGCTCAAGTAAGTCTGAGGTCATCTGCTCGAACTGTGCACGAGTAATGGTCTCGTCGAGGTTTGCCGGGCCGTTTTCAGTTAGCGATAGGTATGGCAACTGAATGTTGGCGGTGGTCGACTGCGAAAGCTCTTTCTTAGCCTGCTCAGCAGCTTCCTTTAGACGCTGAAGTGCAATCTTGTCGTTCGAAACATCGACTCCGGTGGTCTCTTTGAATTTCTTAACCAGGTGGTCAACAATGCGCTGATCCCAGTCGTCACCACCGAGACGGTTGTCACCTGAGGTGGCGCGAACCTGAATGGTAGAGAAGTCGTCGTCTTTACCCACCTCAAGCAGTGAAACGTCGAAAGTTCCGCCACCGAGGTCGAAGACCAAAATAAGCTCGTCTTCTTTACCCTTGTCGAGACCGTATGCCAGTGCAGCAGCGGTTGGCTCGTTGATGATGCGAAGCACGTTGAGGCCTGCAATTTCACCGGCATCTTTGGTTGCCTGACGCTCAGCGTCGTTGAAATATGCCGGAACAGTGATTACGGCGTCGGTAACCGGCTCACCCAAGTAGGTCTCGGCGTCGCGCTTTAGCTTGGCCAAAATGCGAGCGCTGATTTCTTGCGGGGTGTACTTCTTGTCGTCGACTGCGAAGGTCCAGTCGGTACCCATGTGACGCTTCACCGATGCGATGGTGCGGTCTACGTTGGTTACGGCCTGCCGCTTCGCGGTCTCGCCGACCAAAATTTCGCCATCCTTGGTAAATGCCACGATGGATGGGGTGGTGCGGAAGCCCTCTGCGTTAGCGATAACGGTTGGTTCGCCACCCTCTAGAACGCTCACCGCGCTGTTGGTGGTACCTAGGTCAATTCCTACTGCACGTGCCATGTTTGTTTTCTCCTGTTATTTGTTGCTGATTTCGAAGGCTTTCGGCGAACCTGAGCCTTGTTGACTCAAGTTTCACATGGGTTTTTTAACTTGTCAAGAACTCTCAGCAAAATCTAAGCCTTCTTCACTCAAGTTTGTTTTTGAGGCAGCTGAAACCTGCTATTACCTGAGCGAATGAGTCGGCTGCTGCGCAGCTAGCTAGCCTTAGGCCATGGCGTTGAAGCTTGACGAATTAAGGATGCGCGACCCTTTTCTACTAGAGGTTTCGCCCAGCGAATTTTTGATTTTTGGCACCACCGATGAGAACCTCTGGGGTGGGCCGGCCACGGGCTTCAACTGCTATCAAAGCCCAGACCTTCAAACCTGGGAGGGCCCAATCGCCGCTTTCAGACCCGGGGATGATTTTTGGGCTGACACTCAGTTTTGGGCACCGGAAGTACACCGACACCAAGGTAAGTACTTCATGTTTGCGACCTTTGCCAAATCATCTGAAACCGAGCGAGTGCGCGGAACTGCAATTTTGGTAGCCGATGATCCGGCTGGGCCATACCAACCCTGGAGCGACGGGCCGGTGACCCCGACCAACCTGCCTTGCCTCGACGGCACCTTTTACCTTGATAAGGCGGGGGTACCGTGGATCGTATACAGCCGAGGTGCCGAGGGTATTCCCGGCGGTGCCCCCGGAATTGCTGACGGTGAAATGTATGCGCGTCAGCTAAGCCCCGACCTGAAATCGGCCGCCGGCGAGCCAATCCTCCTCTTTCACTCCTCCAGTGCCAGCTGGAGTAGACCGCTGTGGTTTCCGCCCGGGGTCACCCCTCCAGAGCAGCTCAATCTTGCAGAAGATCCGCTATTTACCGACGGTGCATTTTTAGTGGAAGCCGAAAACGGAGCGCTGCACATGCTTTGGTCTGCCTACGGCGATGAAGGTTACGCCATGGGGTTTGCGACCTCAAGTTCGGGTTCGGTACTGGGCCCATGGGTTCAGTCGAACCATCCGATTTGGCCGAAAAGCGGCGGCCACGGCATGATTTTGCGCAGAAGCAACGGCGAAGACCTCATGGTTTTTCACCACCCGAACGACACCCCAAACGAGCGACCAAAAATTGTTCCCGTGTTAATTGATTCCTCGGGTATTTCAATGGCCCCTGCCGCTAATCTTTAGCCATGACTGACAATGGCGTGAGCACCAAAACCGCAAAATCTCGCACCTGGGCCTGGGCCCTTTGGGACTGGGCAGAGCAGCCTTTCCCAACAATTTTCCAGACTTTTATTTTCGCCACCTACATCACCTCTGAGTACTTTGGTGACCCCGACGAAAACGCGCAGGCACTGTCGCTTGCCGGGCTAATCGCCGGAATTTTGGTAGCGGTTATTTCGCCGGTCTTTGGCCGCAAGTCAGACGAGGCCGGTAAACGCAAATTTTGGCTATTGGCCAACAGTGCCGGGTTGATCGTCATTATGGCAGCCGCTTATTTTGTGGCCCCCACTCCCGAATTCTTGCTTTTCGGGTTGGTACTTTACGCAGCCGGCTCGCTGATTCAAGAGTCAGCATTCATCAACTACTACGCAATGCTGCGGCAGGTGTCGACCCCCGGCAACATTGGCAAAGTCTCGGGCATGGCCTGGGGGCTCGGCTATGCCGGCGGCATTTTGCTGCTGCTAATTTCGCTGATCGGCTTCGTGCTGCCTGAAACCCCATGGTTCGGGGTTAGCACTGATAATGCTGAAAACATCCGCATCCTATTTTTGTTCTCGGCGATTTGGATGACCGTGTTCACCATTCCACTGGTCTTCTTAATTCCGGAAATTCCAGCGAAGGCCGATGCTCGCAAAGAGAGCATTTTGGGGGCCTATCGCAAACTTTGGAAGCAACTGGTGTCGCTGCGCGAGCAGGCACCTGAGACTCTGAAATTCCTCATCGCATCGGCTGTGTACCGGGATGGGTTGGCCGGCGTTTTCACCTTCGGCGCGATTCTGGGAACCGTCGCGTTTGGTTTCTCGAAAACCGAAGTCATCTTCTTTGGCATCGCAGCGAATCTAGTGGCAGGCATTGGGGCGGCGCTCGGCGGCCTCTTTGACGACCGCCTTGGCAGTCGCAAAACCATCATCATTTCTCTGGTTGGTTTACTAGTCGCCGGAACGGGTGTTTTTGCTCTTGCCAGTCAGGGGCAAATCACCTATTGGATCGGCGGCCTCGCGCTGTGTCTATTTGTTGGGCCGGCTCAGGCTTCAAGCCGCACCTTTGTGGCGAGGTTCACCCCGGCCGGTCGCGAGGGTGAGGTGTTCGGTCTCTACCAAACCACCGGTCGAGCAGCGAGTTTCTTGGCGCCGGGTGCCTGGTGGATTTCAACCAGCCTGGCAGCCGCTGCGGGCATTACCGCAACCGCAATCTTCGGTGTGCTCGGCATTATGGCTGTTTTGGCAGTGGGCCTTTGGCTATTACTTCAGGTTAACCCAGCAAAAACCGGCGACTATTCAAAATAGTTTTTCTACATAACGTAGAATTTCAGCATGCCGAAACGCGCGCGCCAACAGGGCGAACTTGAATCACAGATTATGGATGTGCTTTGGGATGCCCCTGCGCCCCAAACTTCGCAGCAAATTCTTGAGACAGTCAGTGCTGGCGGCGAGCTAGCTATCACCACCGTGCTAACCGTGCTCAGCCGTTTGAGCGATAAGGGCCTGATCAAGCGCGAAGCCGGCGAAGGCCGCTCACTACTGTTTAGTGCAACACAAACTCGAGAGGCCTATGCAGCCGAGTCGATGCTGAAGCTTTTCTCTGAGGCAGGCAACCCCGCGTTGGCTATGAGCCACTTCGCCAAAGGCTTGACAGCTGAGCAATTGGCCGAGCTCAAACGCGCAATTAAGTAGCACAGCGTTAGTCTGGGTTTGTGAACCCACTCGTAATTCCGATAGCACTCGAGTGGATTTTTCTAATCACAACCCTGGCCCCGCTGATCTTCGTGGGTAAGTTTCGCGCCCGACCACAACTGGGTCTAGCAATCTGGTTTATAAGTTTTCTCTCGGCCGGTATAGCTGGGTTAGTTGTTTTAGTCGCGTTAGCGACTTCAATTTTTTCAACCTGGCTAGCTATTCATGAAAACCCAAACGGGGGCGAGCCCTGGTTGGTGGCCATCATAAGCGGCTTCGGCCCGTGGGTTTTGCTAGCCCTCACCGGTATCTCGATGGCTCTAATCAATTTGAAGATCGATCCGCTAATCACCCAAGCCCGAGATTTACTGCCGGCCGGTGACCTGGCGAGTAGGAAAGTAGAGGTTTACCTGGGTAAACCGGTTCGGCTAATTAATTTGCCGATTGAGCTGGCCTTCACCGATGGGCGAACAATTTTTGTTACCGAACCACTTTGGAATTCCTCAGATTCACAACATCGGCAAAAACTACTACGCCACGAATTTGAGCACATTCGGCTGAGGCATCCGCTGTTGAAAAAAATTGCCGGATTCATTCGAATTCTTACCCCTCAGCTGGCTGCTTCAAAAGCGCTTGAAGCCGAGGTGCTTGAGTTGACCGAGCTTATTGCCGAGCGTGCAGCAAGCTAGCGTTTGACCACTGAAAAGGTGTAGTTGCCAGAAATTGGATGACCATCTTCTGAAATAACGCGGTAGCTCACACGATACTTACCAAGTTTTAATTTGCCTGGCAGCTTGATTGAAAGTTGATTACCTAGCAAGCTGGGCGGTGAGGTGAGTAAACGAGCACCGCCAACTCTGCTGAGATAAATCAAGTTAGATGTTTCGCCAATGTTCATGAGCTGATCGCTAAAGGTCAGTCGAACACCGGTCAGGTTTGTAGAAATTTGTTGATTAGGCTTTGGCCAACTTGAAACCAACTGGGCATGACCCTGAGCCGCTGCCGGCGTGAGCACTAAGCCCAGTGCCAGCAGCAAGCCCGCGATTCGTTTCATGGCTCTATGGTAAGACGGTTACCGATGGGGCAGTCGAACGCGAATTGTTGTCGAGCACGGTATCGGTGGTTGAGCCGTCCCAGGTTTCATGGACGCGAACCCGCTGTTCTCTGAAATTCTTGGCTTTGGGTATGACGACAACACCGGTTTGCACCGCGGGGAAGGTAACTTTCTGGCCTTTAGCTGCTGTAGCAAAGTAAACGCGTAGGCCGAAGTCAAAGTAGGTAGTAGCAGCGGTGTCGCCCTCTGGACCGTTGGGCAATGCAAAGTCGTCGGAAATTGCCGTCCAGGTTACAGTTACGGTACCGTCGGCGTTCTTAACCGATTTGGTTTTCCAGCCGGGGACAAAAGCTGGACGTGGATAACTGGTTCCAGCTTCTCCCAAGGCCACTTTAGGAACATTCACCGAGAACTGCTTGGTGCTGACGAAAGTCTTTCCTACGGCTGCAACGACTTTTTTGGTGACCGGGTGCACTATGTCTTTTTCTAAGCCGATACCGTGCCCGATGCGGAACGAAATGGTGTTGTTCTTCCCAACTGTTAGCGAGTCGGTCAGGTTGCCAGCCGAAGAAATTGTCGGAAGAACACTGACGTGAGCGTTAGCCCCAGCCACCCCCGTGAGAGCTAGAGCGCCGGCTGTTAATGTTGCGATGTGGGATTTTGCAATTCGGTTCAAAACACTTCTCCATGATTCAAATCATCAACGGCTTTGATTCTACAATTTGTAGAATCAAACATGCAAATTAAAGATTGTGCCGCCTTTAATTACTGCTCGAGCGGGGCGTTACCGACATCGGTGCGATAGAAGTTTTGGTACGAGCGCGAAGCGGTTGGGCCACGCTGCCCCTGGTAGCGGTTGCTGTACTTAGCCGATCCGTATGGAGTCTCTGAAGGAGAAGAAAGTTGGAAAAAGCACAGCTGGCCAATCTTCATTCCGGGCCAGAGTTTGATCGGCAAAGTCGCAACGTTTGATAGCTCTAGAGTTACGTGGCCCTTGAAGCCCGGGTCAACGAAACCCGCAGTTGAGTGGGTAAGCAGCCCCAATCGCCCAAGCGATGACTTGCCCTCGAGTCGAGCAGCGATGTTGTCTGGCAGCGAAACAAACTCGTAGGTTGAGCCCAACACAAATTCGCCAGGGTGCAAAATAAACGGCTCATCAGGAGCCACCTCAACCAAACGGGTCAGCTCATCCTGCTGCTCACTTGGGTCGATAAACGCATATTTGTGGTTGTCAAAAAGTCTAAAAAAACGGTCAAGCCTAACGTCGAAGGATGATGGCTGGAGTAGCCCCATTTCGAGCGGATCTAGGCCGATGCGGCCGGCTTCAATTTCTGCGCGAATATCGCGATCTGACATAAGCATGGGTCAAGATTACCCTGCCGTCAGTGATCTAGGCCGGCCCGATGGTAGATAGCCTTGAGCCATTTTGGAGCCCACCAGTTTGCCTCACCAAATAGGCGCATTAGGGCTGGCACCAGTAAAGCGCGCACCACGGTTGCATCTAGCAATATTGCGAAGGCAATTCCGAGGCCCATCATTTTCATGATGGTTACGCCGCTGGTAATAAAGAAGAAGAAACTAAGTGCCAAGACCAGTGCGGCCGCGGTGATAATTCGCCCCGATTTTTGCAGCCCCACGGCCACCGACTCGGTGGTGCCTAGGCCAGCATCGTGTTGCTCTTTAATGCGACTGAGCAAGAACAGCTCGTAGTCCATCGAGAGACCAAATGCGATGACTGCAATTAGCACAATCGAAGAGGTGTCGACATTCCCGGTCACATAGAAGTCGCCAACCAGCCACTTCAAGTTGCCCTCCATAAACACCCAGGTTAGGAAACCTAGGGTTGCACCCAGGCTGATGATGTTGAGCAAAATTGCCTTTATGGGCAGCAACACCGAACCGGTGAACAGGAACAGCAAAATCAGAGTCCAGGCAATAATCCATCCGCCGACCAGCGGCAATTGCCTCTCGATTCCCGCCTGGGAATCGGTGTAAACCGCGGCGGAGCCGCCGATTAAAATTTCGTGATTTGAATCGATTGCTCGAATCGCGCGGGTGAGCTCGATGCCTTCTGATGAACGCGACTCTATGTCGTGCACCGCCACAATCTTCTGGTAGTCACCGGCCGCGTAATTTGCAAAGTTGACAGCGTAGCCGTCATCGAGCCGGCCATCCATTGCTATTCCTGATGTGCTTTGAACTCTTACGATGTTCTCGAGCTCGCTCAGTTCAAGCACGTAGTCGGTCACGTCATCTTGGCTGGCACCCTGCATGATGATTTCGATTGGAGCACCCTCGCGAGCACTGAATCGTTCTCTGATCACGTTGCTGGCAATCACCACAGGATCACTCTGGCGCAGCACTCGATCGTCGACCTGGCCAAATTCGGCATCTTTGGCTAGGTAAACCAAACCGCCCAAACCAATCGTGGTCACCAGCAAAACTGCAACTGGGCGACGCATCACAAATCGGGCAATAGCACCCCAGCCGCCAGCTTCTTTAGGGGTTAGCTCACTCCTAATAATGCGTAGCTTGTTGATTCCATCGCCAACCAACCGCAGGTTGGCGGGCAGGGCAAGCAGGGCACCGGCAACAGCGAGTGCCACCACTACGACGCCGCCGAGCGCAAATGATTTCAAGAAATACTGAGGGAAGAAAAAGAGTGAGCCAAGCACAATAGCTACGGTGAGGCCGCTGAACAGCACGGTTCGACCCGCCGTTTCAACCGTGCGAATTACTGCCTGATCAACCGATAGCCCGGCAGCCCGTTCCTCTCTAAACCGGTTTACCATCAGCAGCGCGTAATCGATACCCAGACCAAGGCCCATTCCGGTGATCAGGTTGAGGGCAAAAATCGAGGTGTCAGTAAATTGTGCCGATAGCCAAACGAAGAAGAACGACCCAACAATGGCGAGGCCACCGATCATCATCGGTAGGCCGGCAGCAACCAACGACCCAAATACAAAGACCAGCAGAACCAGGGTGATTGGTATCGCGATTGACTCTGCGAAAGCTAAATCGTGTTCGATAGCCGAATTAATGGATGCCGTTACAGCGGCAAAACCGGCCACATAAATTGACGCTTTGCCTTTATAGTCGCCGGTAAATTCAGCACTTATTTTCTTGCCGAGTTCGCTCTGCTTTACGTCTTCGTCAAGGTAAACGAAAAAGTAGGTGGCCTTGCCATCGTCACTTCGCAAGCTAACCGGTGAACCAAGTGAGTAGTAGCTTTCAACTTTCTCGACGCCGGTCACCGAGAGCAGATCATCGGTTAGTTGGGTTGCAACCTGCACGCTACCCGGGTCGTCAGCACCGGCAGCAAAGTCGGCAACAATAACCACCTCAGCGGTGTCTTGACCGAACTCTTCGGTAAGAATTTTTGAAACACGAGCAGAGTCACTGCCGGGGTCGTCGTAACCGCCACCCTTGAGGTAGCCGAAAGATTGGAAGCCCCAGATTGCTGAAAATGCAATCAGCGCAATAAACCCGAACAGCACTGATTTTGCATGCCTAACGGTGAACTTGCCAAGGCTTCGCATTTACTAACCAATCTTCGAGGTACACAATTGCATCATGACAAAAACGCGAACCGCCAGAGCAACATACTTCTTCATTCTGTCAGCAATTGGCCTAATCACAGCGTGGTGGTTCAATGCGCTGGCTGTGATGAATTCGCAAGACTACTTGAGCGCCTGGTTTGGCAGCGAGGTCGACCTAGTTTTGTCGTTCGATATTTTGATCGTTGCCTTCGCCGGTGTTGCCTTCATGATCTGGGAGGGCCGACGCCTAAAGATGAAAAGAATTTGGTTTTATATTGTTGTCGCCATGTTTACGGCGATGGCATTTACGTTTCCGCTGTTCTTAGCCATGCGTGAACTGAGGCTAAAACAGCTCGAGCAGGCTTAGAAGAGTTTTCCCTCTACCTGCTTGGTGCCCTGCATAAACCGCAGCACATTTGCATCGACCATTACATCTTGCTGCCTGATCGCGCGAGTCAGGTAAAGCCCATCTAGCGAACGGACACGACTCAAGGCCACGTAGGTTTGACCGGGGCTGAATGCGCCACGACCCATGTCGATAACCACCTCATCGTAGGTGAGACCCTGAGATTTATGGATGGTGACTGCCCAGGCCAATCGAAGCGGAAGCTGCTGAAATTCTGCGATTGGAACAGCAACCAGAGTTTCTTTGACGCGGCCGGTTACCTCGTCAAATTCTTCGTCAATTTCGTAGCGCACCTTTTCCCAGGTTGATCGGCCAACCTCGAAACGTTCGCTGTCGACCTCGACAATTGCGCCGCCGCTAGACGGCAGCTCAACCACGTGGCCGATCGTTCCATTTACCCAGCGACGAATGGTTTGACCATCCGCATTTTTTCGCGTTGATGAGTCGTCGTTTTTGATAAACATGACCTGGGCGCCGACCTTGAGTTCAATCACTGGCTCGGCGGGCAGGTTTCGGCCGAACGCACGTTCATCCTCAGCGGAAAAAATTGCGTTGAATTTTTTAGCCTCGGTAGAGAGCATGGCCATTCGATTGCGGTTTACCGCGTTGACTGACTCGTTAACAGTGGCAAGGCGAATCACGTCTTCGTTTGGCGGAAACCTATTACCGCAGGTGTTTATGTGATCCAGCATTTCTTGAGTGCAAGAACCATCGCGAATCGCGTTCAAAATTTGTTTGAAATGCTCGTCATGCTGTCTAAAAATTTCACCAAGTTCGTAGCGCTCGAGAGAATCTTCGCGCCAAACGTGGGCATCGAAAAACCACGGGCTCTGGTAGGTTTCGGCCATGTAGGCACGTTCTTCGTTATTTCCCGGCACGGGCGCCAACTGATATGGGTCACCAAACATGACAATTTGGCAACCTCCAAATGGAAGCTTTCGTTTGCCCCTAGCGATGCCGAGAGCTCGAGACATGGTGTCCATAATGTCGGCATTGACCATCGATACCTCGTCGATGACCAACATGTCGATGTTGGCCAAGATCTCGCGGGTGCGGCGATTCATGTGTCGACCGATGTCTTCGTTTCCCAAAATCCCGAGAGGAAAACCAAACAGCGAGTGGATGGTGACGCCGCCGACATTTAGTGCCGCAACGCCGGTCGGAGCACAAACCGCGACCTTCTTTTTGGTGTTCTCAATTAGATATGTGAGAAGAGTTGACTTTCCGGTTCCGGCTCGACCGGTAACAAAAATATTGTTTTCTGATTCTTCAATGTGCTCAAACAAGGCCTGTTGTTCACGCGACAGCGTAATCGAGGGCGTCACTGCGGTCATCGGCCACCACCGCGTTGGTCGCGTTCAGCAAGTTTGGAGAGCATCTCGTTGTAGTCGTTCAAATCTTGATTGCCAATACGATCACTGGCCCGATCAAGGCGTTTTGATTCACGCTGATCTGATTTGTACCACTGCACGGCAACAATAATCACGAGCATGGCAGTTGGTATTTCACCAATTCCCCAGGCGATGGCTCCGCCAGTTTGCTGATCAGCAAGAGGGGTTTCGCCCCAGGTGCGACCCATCGCACCAAACCACTGTGGCAGCAGCAACCCTTTTTCGCTCATCAACCCAAGCCCGAAAAAGGCGTGAAACGCCATGGTTCCAATTAGCAACAGCAGTCGCGCTGCAAACGGAAGGCGATTAGGCCCCGGGTCAATGCCGACCAGAGCCTGTGCAAATAAATAACCGGTGATCAGAAAGTGCACCACCATCCACTGATGGCCAAGGTGCTCGCTGGTCGCCCAGGCAAATAGCGGGGTGTAGTAGAAGGTAACCAGTGAGCTGGCAAAAAGTACAGCTGCAACCAGCGGATGCGCGATGAACTGTGCATATTTGGTGTGCACCGCCCACAGCGCCCACTCCCGAAGTCCGCGTGATCCGTCTTTGCGTTTTTCGACGGCCCGGCTAATCAAAGTGATCGGTGCACCAACCACCAACAGCACCGGAATGCCCATGGCCAAAATCATGTGGCCGATCATATGAATGCTGAAGAGGTATTCCTGATAGGCGTTGATTGCGCCAGAGGTTACGTAAATCAAAACCAGGTGGCCGGCAACCCAAGAAGCGGTGCGGGAGGGGTGCCACTTGTCTCCTCGTCGACTGATTCGAATCACGCCGGCGATGTATAGACCGATGGCAAACAGAGAAATTGCTAGCCAGGCGATATCGATTTTCCAGGCGGTTAGAAACTGGATGGCTGTAAGTTCTGGAGGCAGCTTTTCGCCGGTCAAAATTTCAGCTGGAGTTGGATCGGTGTAGAACTCTTCAGTTAGAGGTGGGGCAGTGCGGGCCAGAGCTGTACCTAAACCAATCGCGGTTCCCATGATGGCAAATTCAACTGCAACCAACTTATAGAACCTCGGGCCCACCAAGTTACCCAGCAGCTTGCTTCGATATACCGCGCCGAAAATTCCGAGTGCGACTAGAGCGGCCACCTTAAACAAAATCAGTTGAAGGTAGGGCGATGAAAAATCCACGTTATTTTCAAGGCGCACAAAACTTGAAGTGACACCAGAGATTGCCACCAAGACAAATGAAATTAGGGCAAGGGTTGAATAGCGTCTAGCAATTTCCCCCTGGCTATCGTCTGAAATTTTTCTGATGCTAAACAGTGCAATTAGGCCACCAACCCAGACGACGATACCGACTAGGTGCATACCCAGGGCGTTGACGGCAAGTGAGTGATTCGCGGTACCGGCTGAATGCCCAATTAGAGCAAGCGGAACTAGACCGGCCATGGCAAGAGCGGCCAGCAACAGGGTACCGGTGAGTGATCGAACAGCAAGAATCAGAATGGTTAGTGTGGCAGCTGCAGCAAGATTGATAGCTAACGCAACACCTAGTTCAATATCGGTCGCGAACATCCATAGTTGATCTGAGAAGGTTTGGTCAAAACTTACAGAGCTGCCGGTGACTGATAGGTAAGTAAGCAGAAAATTCGCTGCCCCCCCAAGGCTCCAGATCAAAGCGCCGAAGGCGCTCAAATTTAAAACGCGATTTAGAGCCGGCGATTTATCGGCGAGGGAAAATGCTGCAAAAGCCAGGCCACCAGCAGCAATTGCCATGCCGGTATTCATGAAAAATTTTGCTACCGGCAAACCCAGCCTGACCAGCGGGCCGGGATCGGCAAATTCTGAGGCGGCAGCAGCACCACCGAAAATCAATCCAAAAATTAGGGCAGCTAAACCGAAACCCGAAGTCAGCAGCACAGCCAAAGCTGGCCGAGTTTTGGGGTTTTTGTTCACTTGCCAATTCTAGGCAGGAAGCGCCCGGTCTGCTTTTTGTATTCGGCGTAGGCTTCGTAGCGCTGCCCAAGCAATTGCTCTTCAAAGCGCGATTTGAAAACTAACAGCACGAGTAACGCCAGCCAGATTGCAAACTTTAGGCCGGAAAGCGACTGAACAACTGTGGCCAACGTTGCCAACAGCAGGCCCGTGTATATCGGGTGCCTGATCGAACTATAAATTCCGGTGGTTACTAGCTCTGATCTTTTAGCCGGAACCGGATTGGCTTGTAGCGAGCGGCCCAGTGTTCTGATGCTGACCAACAAGATGATTAGGCCCGGTGCCAGCAGAAAAACTCCGGCGAGCAAGTTGGCAAGCTCGCTCGATTGGTCGACCGGAATCAACACCAAAAGTGCAATCAGGATGAATTGCGCTGCGACAAAAATGGAGCCTTTTTGTTTGTCAGTCATGTTTTCAGATTAGGGCAAAACAAAAGGCGCCCGCCGAAGCGGACGCCTTTTGAAAGCTGATGAAACTGAATTACTTAACAGCAGCCTTTAGCTTTGAACCTGCTGAAACCTTAACGGTGTTTGCAGCAGCAATCTGAATGGTTGCACCGGTCTGTGGGTTGCGGCCGGTACGAGCCTTGCGGTGACCCTTGTCAACGGTTAGCCAACCTGGGATGGTAACCTTGCCACCCTTGCCAACCTCTTTGGCAATGGTCTCGAACAGTGCGTCAACAACGCGGTTGACTGCAGCCTGTGACTCGCCGGTGTGTGCAGCAACTGCTGCTACTAGTTCGCTCTTGTTTAGAGACATTTAGTCCTCCTGGACATGTAGTTGTTTGACGTAGTGTCGAAATCAAACTACCCCGAAACAAAAACTTGTCATTCTTTTGTTTCGGCGTGTTGCGAAGAGGTTTTCTAACGATTTTCCTTGAATTTACGGGGATATACGGTCATCCGAACAGATGAAAATGACAACTTCGATATCGGGCGATGATAAATTTCAAAAATTTTTGTAATTCGAGCTGAGCGAAATAACTCTGCGTTTGCCGCAGATCAACCCTCAGGTTTAACCCTCGTGCCACTTAAAAGAAAAAGCCCGACCTTTCGGTCGGGCACTTTCTAAGTGATTACCAAGAAGACTTGGTGATGCCTGGTAGCTCGCCGTTGTGAGCCATGTCACGGAAGCGAACACGTGAGACACCAAACTTTGCGAGGAAACCACGAGGGCGACCGTCGATGGCATCGCGCCCACGAACACGCACTGGTGATGCGTTGCGAGGCAGCTTCTGTAGGCCCAGGCGAGCGGCTTCGCGCTGCTCGTCGGTTGAGTTAGGGTCAACCAAAGCCTTCTTTAGCTCTAGACGCTTTGCTGCGTAGCGCTCAACGATAACCTTGCGCTGCTCGTTACGAGCAATCTTGCTTTTCTTAGCCATTCTTAGCGCTCCTCGCGGAATTCAACGTGCTGACGAACCACTGGGTCGTACTTCTTTAGCACTAGACGGTCTGGGTCGTTACGACGGTTCTTCTTGGTTACGTAGGTGAAACCAGTACCGGCGGTCGACTTCATTTTGATGATTGGACGAATGTCTTTGTCTTTTTTAGCCATTTAGTAGCGCTCCTTAGATCTTCTCGCCACGAGCCTGAAGCTCGGCTACAACAGCCTCGATGCCACGAGCGTCAATTACCTTGATGCCACGAGCTGAGAGGGTAAGGGTTACGTTGCGCTTCAATGAAGGGACAAAGTAAGTCTTCTTCTGAATGTTTGGGTTGAAACGACGCTTGGTCTTGTTCTGAGCGTGCGAGACGTGGTGTCCGAATTGTGGACCGGTCTCAGTCACCTGGCAATAGGCTGCCATTTCTTCTCCTTATTAGAGGCAAGCCGAACGGACCTGGAATTTACCCAAGGGTCAAAAGGCTTGTTTGTAAAAAACCCGTCGCGCAGAAACGCGACAACTGCTCAAGTTTAGGCGAGTTGTGCCTGCTTAAGCAACCCCAGATTAGTTTTTTCCAACCTGACACGCCGCACAGCTGCCAAAAATGTCAATTGTGTGGGTGGGATTTGCGAATCCGTGTTCAGCAGCCACCTCATCCGCCCACTTTTCAACCCGGTTTGCTTCGATCTCCACGGTCTTTCCGCAGTCGCGACAAATTAGGTGATGATGGTGACTTTCACCGCAGGCTCGGTATAGGGCCTCGCCAGAATCTCCCTGAAGTGAATCTGCTGCACCGCTCGCGGCCAAATCGGCGAGCGCCCGATAAACAGTAGCCAAGCCGATGGTTGATCCATGATTTCTGAGCACCAGGTGAAGTTGCTGAGCAGAGACAAAACCGGTTGCCTCACCCAGCGCGTGACGGACGGCGTCTTTTTGCCAGGTGTTGCGTTTCTGCTGATCGCTCATCGCCTGACCCGATCAACAACTCGGCAACCTAGATAAATGAGAAACGAGATGGTGGTTACGTATGGGCTGATCGGTAAACCCGCGCCGAGGGCCAGCAAAATTCCACCGATGATGCTCACCAGAGCAAAAAGCACCGAGAGCGAAGTCACGACTACCGGCGCGCTACTGACTCTCAGTGCCGCCGCGGCTGGGGTTACCAACAGGGTCATCACCAGAAGCGCTCCAACAATCTGCACACTTGCGGCTACCGATAACCCAAGTAGAAGCATGAAAATTAGGGATAGCGCCTTGGTCGAAACCCCTCGACCAGCTGCTACTTCAGGGTCAAGACTGGCGAAGGTCAGCGGGCGCCAAATCACGGCAAGGGTTACCAGCACCAGGGCGGCAATTATTGCCAACCCGCCTAGTTGTGGATCATCGACGGCCACAATTTGGCCGGTGAGCAAGCCGAATTTATTCGCCGCTCTGCCCTCATATAGGGCCAGCGCCAAGATTCCGGCGCCAAGGCCGGCAGGCATGAGCACTGCAACGATCGAGTTTCTCTCGCGGGCCTTTGCTCCGGCCACGCCGATAATTGCGGCGGCCAAAACTGAACCAATCACCGAGCCGGTCACCACATCGAAACCGATTAGCAGCGCTATTGCTGCTCCAGCAAAACTAAGTTCACTGATTCCATGTACTGCGAAAGACATGTCGCGATTCATCACGAACACACCCACCAAACCACCAATAAGCCCGAGCAGCAGGCCTGCCCAAAGCGAATTTTGAACCAGAGGAATCAGCTGGTCGTAGTCGCTGAAATCAAACAGGGTCATGCGTGCCACTCTTCGTCATCGTGGTGGTGGTGATCGCTGGTTCCAAGCACCACAATTCGCCCCTGATTGCGGACCACGTCAACCTCGGTGCCATACAGCTCGCTGAGCACACTGCTGCGAAGCACCTCATCGGGTGTTCCAATCTTGAATTTGCCATTGGCCAGATAGAGCACTCGGTCAACCATCGGGAGGATCGGGTTTACATCGTGAGTAACAAACATCACCGCGGCATTGTGTTTGCGGCGTTGGGTGTCGAGCAACTCGGCAATCACTTTTTGCTGCTGGAGGTCAAGGGCGCTGAGTGGTTCGTCGGCAAGAATCAGGTGCGGGTTACCAATTACCGCCTGAGCCACCCTAATTCTCTGCAGTTCTCCGCCACTGAGTTGGCCGATTGGTTTATTTGCAAAATCTGCGGCGTTTACCGCCTCAAGTATTTGATTCACTCGCTTGCGCTTAGTCAGTGAGAAAGTGCTGAATCCGAATCGATGACCATCGAGGCCAAACCTAACCAGGTCGCGAGCGCGCAGCGGAAGTTGTGCATCACTTCCTCGATGCTGCGGAATGTAACCAATTTCGGTGCTGCCGTGGTTAGCGTGTTCGCCATCCAATTTAATTTTTCCGGCCTGTAGTTTCTGCTGCCCGAGGATGGCCTTGAGCAGGGATGATTTACCTGAGCCATTTGAGCCAATTACTGCGATAAATTCGCCGCGCCCAACCTCGAGGTTGAGGTCAGACCAGAGTTTGCGTTCACCCAATTCGAGCGACGCAGCCTCGATTTTTAGAACCGGCTGCACCATTAGAAATTCGAATCTAGTTCAGCGAGATAAAAATCAATCCAGTTTGAATAGAGTTCGCCCTGCGGCGGAAGTTCTGAAAACTCGAACACTGGAATTTCTGCACTTTCGGCCGCTGCAATTAGGTAATCAATTTGAGCTGTTTTAGTGCTGCTGTTGATAACCAACATGTCTACCTGTCGATTGCGCAGTAGAGATGCGACAGTCTCAAGGTCTGCGACCGAAGCATCGCGCTCTTCTTCGACAGCCTCTGAAAATTCGCTTGGCGTCTTGATGGTTACGCCCAAGTCAGTCAGCAGGTAGTCGACCAGAGGTTCGCTGGTAATCGCTGATTTGCCTTGCAATTGTTCTGCCAAGCTTGCAGCTTTCGTAGCGGTGGCCGCCAGTCGCTGTTCTAAGTCGGCGAAGCCGACCGAATATTTTTCGGCGTTAGCCGAATCAATTTTTTGCAATTTTTCGGTTACCTGTTGGGCAACAATTTGAACCGTCGGAATGCTGTACCAGGCGTGTTCATTTTCAGAAAAATCGATTGCCAGGTCTAAGTCTTCAACCTTCAGCAACACCGGTTTTGAATCTAGGTTGGCCAGTAGACCATCAATGAACGGGTCAAACCCGCCACCGTTGGCAATTACCAACTCTGCATTACTAAGCGCCAATTGGTCGCGGGCGGTTGCTTCGTAGGAATGCGGATCTTGACTTGGGTCATTCACCAGGTTGATCACTTCAACCAGGTCACCACCGATGTAGCTGGCCAAATCACCCCAGACCGAAAGCGAAGAAACTACCTTCACTTTTCCGCTCTCAGCTGGCTCTTCAGAACTGCAAGCGGTGAGGCCAAATAGAGCAATGGCCAGTGTGGCTAGCGAAGCAATTGCACGAAGTCTCATGCCGCCATGCTAATTGTTATTGATAATCGTTGTCAATAACAAAGTCAGTCGAGCAGTAGAGCAGGTTCTTCGATAACCGAAGCGACATCCTGAACAAAGCGTGAAGCAACGTCACCGTCTACCACTCGATGGTCGAAGGTTGCACCAATGGTAGTGATTTGACGCACCACAATTTCGTTATTGACCACCCAAGGTTTTGGTCGAATAGATCCGAGGGCGACAATGCCAACTTCGCCAGGGTTCAAAATCGGGGTTCCGGTATCTACACCGAACACACCGATATTGGTCAGGGTGATTGTTCCGTTTTGCATGTCGGCCGGTGTGGTCTTGCCCTCTCGAGCGGTCACGGCAAGCTGCTCAATTGACTGAGCCAGCTCAAGCATTGACATCTTGTCGGCATCTTTGATGTTAGGGACGATCAAACCGCGCGGGGTCGCCGCCGCGATTCCGAAGTTCACATAGTTGTGAACAATGATTTCCTCATCGGTCCAGGTTGAGTTGACAGTCGGGTTTCGACGAACCGCCCAGATCATGGCCTTGGCCATGATCAAGAGCGGAGTCACCTTTACACCGGCGAAGTCGGTCGAATTTTTTAAGCGTTTTACGTATTCCATGGTGCGCGTTGCATCGACGTCAACGAAGATACTCACGTGCGGGGCTGTAAACGCCGAACGAACCATCGCGCTCGCAATTGCCTTACGAACACCCTTTACCGGGATGCGCTCTTCACGTTCGGTTGGCACGGCGGGGGTGGTCAAGTTTCTGAATACGCTGGCCTGGGTTGCTCCAGCCAATACATCTTCACGGGTGATTTCCCCGCCGGGGCCAGTGCCGCGAACCTGAGTCAGATCAACGTTTAGGTCTTTGGCAAGTTTTCTAACCGGAGGTTTAGCCACTACCGGTTCGTGCACCAGCGATGCTTTGGCAACCGGCAGCTCGCTAGCTGGGTTGTGCGCAACCGGCAGTTCGGCAGCTGCGGCCTGCAGACTTGCCGCGCTAGGCACAACTGCGCCGCGACGGTGACGACGCGAAGCTGCTTGACCGTGCGGAACACCGTAGCCAACCAGGGTTACGTTTTTAGGTTCAACCACTGCGTGTGCGGCAGCATCGGCAACGATTGAGTGGGCCGCTGCAGCTTCTGGGTTGATCATCGGAATCGCGCTGGTCGCGGTGCTAACCGCAGTGGTTACTGCACCTACCGCACCCTCGGGAACTTTCGCGCTGATAATCGGTGAGCCAACCTCAACGATGTCGCCCTCTTTAGCCATCAGTTCGGCAACCTCCCCGGCAAATGGGCAGGGAAGCTCAACTAGAGATTTTGCAGTCTCAATTTCGACGATTATTTGGTTTACCGAAACCTGATCGCCTGGCTTAACTTTCCAAGAAACAATTTCGGCCTCGGTAAGGCCTTCGCCAACATCTGGCAGGTTGAAATATGCGAGCTGTGACATCGACGCCTCCTAGTAAGCCAAAGATCTGTCGACCGCTTCAAGAATGCGATCGGCGTCGGGTAAGAATTTTTCTTCCAGCTTTGCGGCTGGGTACGGCACATCAAAACCACCAACGCGAAGCACTGGTGCTTCAAGGTGGTAAAAAGCCAGCTCGGCAACTTTGGCTGCAACCTCGCTACCAACTGAAATAAAGGTTGAGTCTTCGTGAGCAACCACAAGACGACCGGTCTTCTTTACCGATTCAAGGATGGTTCCGAAATCGATTGGCGCCATCGAGCGCATATCGATGACCTCAAGCGAGTTGCCCTCTTCGGCGGCCAGCTCGGCCGCCTGCAACGCCACCTGAACCATTGGGCCATAGGCGGCAATGGTCACCTGGGTGCCTTCACGCAAAACTCTTGCTGTGTGCATTCCCGAAGGTGGGGCATCAAGATTGACCGGGCCTTTTTGCCAGTAGCGACGTTTTGGCTCGAAGAACATAACCGGGTCGGTTGATTGGATGGCCTGCTGAATCATCCAGTAGGCATCGTTGGGGTTACTTGGGCTAATCACGCGCAAACCAGCGGTGCGCGCAAAGTATGCCTCTGGGCTTTCGCTGTGGTGTTCGACAGCTCCGATTCCACCACCGTATGGCACACGAATTACCACAGGCATTTTGGTGTAGCCCTCAGAGCGGTTCTGCATTTTCGCCAACTGTGTGGTGATTTGGTTGAAGGCCGGAAAGATGAACCCGTCAAACTGAATTTCAGCGACCGGCACATAGCCGCGCATGGCTAGACCGACCGCGGTGCCAACGATTCCAGCTTCGGCAATTGGTGAGTTGAAAACGCGCGCCTGACCGAACTCGGCGTGCAGGCCCTCGGTAACTCTGAAAACACCGCCGAGTTCGGCAACGTCTTCACCGAACACAAGAACCTTTGGGTTGTTAATCAGTGCCTGGCGAAGACCCGCGTTGATCGCTTTAGCAATCGACATTTCAACGAAATTAGTCATGCTGCTCACCGCCGAAGCTTTCCTCGTACTGCTCAAGCCAGGCCAGCTGCTCTTCAATCATCGGATGTGATTCTGAGTAGACGTACTTGAACATGTTTTCAATTGGCGGTGGCGGCATTTTGAAAATTTGCTCGCGAATTTCGGCTGACAACTTTTCGCCGGCCTCGTCGCATTCATCAAAAAAGCTCTGGCCGATGCCCTGGCGACGCAAGAACTTCTCTAGTCGAGCTAGCGGGTCGCGAGCCAACCAGTAGTCGACTTCACCTTGGTCGCGGTATTTGGTTGGGTCATCTGAGGTGGTGTGAGCACCAATGCGATAGGTGAGTGCTTCGATGAGTGCTGGGCCTTGGCCGTTGCGGGCATCGTTCATGTGTTTCTTGGTCACCGCGTATGCGGCCAAAACGTCGTTGCCGTCGATGCGCACACCCGGTACACCAAAGCCTGCTCCACGCTGATACAGCGGAACTCGAGTTTGGGCTCTGGTACGAGACGAGATTGCCCACTGGTTGTTTTGAATAAAGAACACCAGTGGCGAATTGTTGATTGCGGCGAACAGCAGCGACTCTGAAACTTCACCCTCTGCGGTGGCACCGTCACCCAGATAGGTAATTACAGCTTGGTCAACCTCAGGGTTGCCGGTGCCGGTAACGCCATCCATTGCAACACCCATTGCGTAGCCGGTGGCGTGTACCACCTGGGTGCCCAGCACGATGGCGTAGAGGTGGAATCGAGTTTCGTCTGGATTCCAGCCGCCGTGGTTAACTCCGCGCAGCATTTTCAAAATAGAGAGCAGATCAATGCCGTGGGTGATGGCTACACCGTGCTCGCGATAGCTGGGGAAAATGTGGTCGTTGTGGCCAACCGCATAACCTGAACCAATTTGAGCTGCTTCTTGGCCGATCGCAGGAATCCAGAGGCCGAGTTGACCCTGACGCTGGAGAGCGGTGGCCTCAGCATCGAATCGTCGCATGCGAGCCATGTCGCGGTAAAACTTTAGAAAATCTGCTTCGGTTAGCTCTTCGATGAACTGGGCATACTCGGCGTACTGTTTTGGAACACCATATTCGCCCTCGGGCGATAGCAACTGCACCAGCGGTGGGTTCGAGGCATCTTGAAGAGTCATCTGAACCAGATTACTTGCTTAGGTGGCACAATCTAAACATGATTCGTTTTCTAGTCGGAACAGTTATCAACGCAATTGGGCTCTGGGTGGTAACCCTCTGCATTCCTGCAATCAAGCTTCAGCCGTACGGTGGCACCGACATTTGGGCCACCATCGGTTCCTTCTTACTGGTTGGCGCAGTGTTTGGTTTGGTGAACGCGATTATTGCCCCAGTAATCAAGGTTTTGGCTTTCCCGCTTTACATTTTGACCTTTGGTCTGATTTCGTTCTTAATCAACGGTGCACTGCTGATATTTGTGGCTTGGCTTTCAAGCCTGTGGGCTAACGACGTTTTGACCATTTATGGGCTCACAAAAGAAGGCCTAGAAATTTCATCACTCGGATGGGCTGTGCTCGGTTCGATTGTGATGAGCATCACCGCATTTTTCACCCGCGGGGTGTTCAAGGTGCTGCGAATTCTCTAGAGCCTTCGGGCTCTGGGGTGCTTGCTCTGGGCCACGTCCGTTTCTCGGTCTACCTTTCAGTTGCTTGAATTAGCCGAAAGTGGCTGCTCTTTACCGGCTCGGCCTGGTCGAACTCACTCAAGATCTGGTTCCTAACTCGCACTAGGCCGGCGTTGTCATCGAGGTCTGCTTGCTGAGCGGTTTTTAGGTAGTTGTCGAGAGAGTGAACCTGCACCAAATTACTGCGGCGGTCTTCGCTTGAGACATCGACATTTTTCTGAACCGTGACCCAGTTTGGCTGATTGGGGTTTGCGGCGAGCGCCAACTTGGGCACCGGGTCGTTTCGATGCTCTACCGATAACACCGGCATCTTTAGCCGCTTACCCAATTGAGCCAGCGGAGAACCAAGACTCACCAGACCGACGGTTATGAACTGTTGTTGCCCGGCGGCAATATTTGCCGCAATCAACCCACCTTGCGAGTGGCCCACAAATACAACGCGGTCGCCCCTGGCCACCCCCGCCTGTCGCATCGCCATCAGCACCGCGGTTTCACTCGCGGCCAAATTGAGCCCGGCCATGGCTCTCAGATTTGAGCCGATGTCGAGCGGATTTGTACCAGGTAATAAACCACCAACCTGAGTTCCGGGCAGCACGACAAGGTGAACCGGTTGCCCGTTTTTCACGAAACTGTCGATGCGAATTAGGGCCTGCCCTTGTGATTCTGTTCGCAACACCCGGCCGGCCAGCCCAGCTATTGATACCGGCGTAGCCGGTCGAATTTTTTCAAAATTTTCAAATCGGGCAGTAACGGTGGTTGCGCCGACAAAACCGATTAGCTGCAGTGAAGCCAAAACACCAACTGCCAGCTCTGGCGCGGTGGGCTCAAGCACTGAATCAAGTTCACGCATGGCAAGGGCCTCGGTTGTGTAGTAGCCATCGGCAGCTTGGCGGCAGGCGGTGACCAACTCTTCGATTCGGCGCAAATAATTTTGTACCTCGAGTGCGAGCGCCATCCGTTTGAAAGGTAGGTAGAGAAAATCAGCCAGCTCAACCTCGGAAGCCAACACCATCGCAGTTTGCTGCAAGAGGTGTTGAACACGCTCAATTTCATGAAGTGTGGCAACCACTTTTGGGTCGCCGCCGTAAACATCTAGATCACCCAAGTGTCTAGCCGAACACGCAGCGAATCGAGTTCGATCACTAGTTTTTCAATCGCCAAGGCGCAGCTGGTAGCAGCTGGCCCAGACCACAACCCCGGGCTCGGCACAGCCAGGTGCAGATTGGTTACGGCAGTTTGCAGTTGAAAGTCGATTGAGTCCATGGCTAAAGATTGCTCGCAGCCGGCACTGTAAATGGCCGAGTTTTCCGAATCTGTGGAAAAACATAGGGCAATATGGAGCGGTGAATAATCTCTCAATTCAGCCCCTATCTCCACTTGACGGTCGCTACCGCGCCAGCGTTTCAGAGCTTGGCGAATTCCTCAGTGAGGCTGGGCTCAACCGGGCACGCATCCACGTTGAAATTGAGTGGCTAATTCACCTGGCCAATCGCGATTTGCTAGGCACCAACACCCCGATCAGCGACTCTGAAATTTCAGCTCTTCGCGCTATTCCGGTTAATTTTTCGGATGCCGATGTGGCCGAACTTGCCGCCACCGAAGCGACAACAAAACACGATGTGAAGGCTGTCGAGTACTTCATCCGTAATAAATTGAGCCAGCTTGGTCGCAACGACCTGCTTGAGCTAACCCACTTTTCTTGCACCAGTGAAGACATCAACAACCTGAGCTACGCAATCACCGTGCGTGATGCGGTTCAGCAGGTTTGGCTGCCTCGTGTTCAGGGTCTGCTGAATAAACTGCGTGAGCTTTCTGCCCGCTACGTCGACTCGGCGATGATGTCTCGCACTCACGGACAGCCTGCAACCCCAACCACCATGGGTAAAGAGCTGGCTGTTTTTGTTCACCGTCTTGAGCGACAGGTGAAGCGCATCAAGAATGCCGAATACCTGGGTAAATTTTCGGGCGCAACCGGCACTTTCTCTGCGCACGTTGTCGCTGCGCCAAATGTCAACTGGCCTAAAGAGTCTGAAGACTTTGTGACCGGGCTTGGCCTTACCTGGAACCCACTAACCACACAGATTGAATCGCACGACTGGCAGGCCGAGCTTTACTCGAGCGTTGCATTGTTCAACGGCATTTTGCACAATCTTTGCACCGACATCTGGACCTATATTTCGCTGAACTACTTCAAGCAGATTCCGGTTCCAGGTGCCACTGGCTCATCGACCATGCCGCACAAAATCAATCCGATCCGTTTTGAAAATGCCGAGTCAAACCTCGAGCTTTCAAACGCGATTTTGAACAGCCTCGCAGCGACTCTGATCACCAGCCGTTTGCAGCGCGACCTAACCGACTCATCGTCACAGCGAAACATTGGCCTTGGTTTTGGCCACTCGCTGCTTGCGATTGACAATGTGACTCGTGGGCTTAACGAAATCGAGCTTTCCGAAGGCGTTTTGGCAGCTGACCTAAGTGACAACTGGGAAATTTTGGGCGAGGCCATTCAAACCGTGATTCGTGCCGAGGTGGCCGCTGGTCGGTCAACAATTTCTGACCCTTACGCGCTGCTGAAAGACCTCACCCGCGGTAAGCGTTTGAGCGGTGAAGACATGGTTGCGTTCGTAAACACGCTTGAAATTGGGGATGAGGCGCGCGAGCGACTGCTCACCCTGACGCCGCACAGCTACATCGGACTAGCTGCAGAGCTAGCCAAGCGTATTCAGTAGCTAATCGGCGCGCAGCGCCAGCACAAACTGCCCGCCTCCGGGCATGATTTGGGTGCTAAAACGTATCTCTGGTGCCAAGCGCGAAACTCGATCGAGTAGCCAGTCGGCAGCGGCCTGCGCATCACGTTCATCTGGGCAGCGGGCCAAAACCTCGCGCCCACCCTTGGCCTTTAGGCGCTCGACCGCCTCAAAAATAGGTGCCGGGTCAACCACGAAAAGCTCTTTCGACCAGGGCACAACGGGCGCGATTTTGCCCTTCATGGTGTTGCAAGCGCGATGAGCCAATCGCTCGGTAACGGCCGCACCCTTTTTGGCCTTGGCTGACGAATAGCTATCGACACTTGGCCCAAGATCGGCGTTCACCGATGCATCAGGGTCAACCGGGCTGTCGCAAAGCCAGCAAATCCAGTTATCTCGGTCGCCGACCTGGTTCAAATCGCTCATCCCTCGAGGCTACTGCAGCCTTTTGAACGGGATGATTTCACACGCCATCCCGCTTATAGAGAAGGCGCCAATTTCTAGCCAAAAGAGGAAAAATGCAAAATCAAATGGGTGGGTTTAACCCCCGCGAAGTTATTGATTCGATTCGCCAGTTTGTCGGAACCTCATTCGGACCAGCTGCCCAGACTCAGCAGAGTGTTTCTCAACAAGCTCAACGCAGAGCTGTTCTTGCAGTTTTGCTAAATGCGCCAAAAAATTTGGCCGAAATTGAACTTGCAATTCGCGCGGCCAGCGCGGGAACTTACTCGCCGAAGGCGAGCGAAATTTTAAATATTCTTGAAGCGGGTAAAAACGAAGGGTTGGTCGCCTCAAAAGCTAAAGGCGACCGCAAAATTTACTCACTTACCGAAGCCGGCGAGGCTGTTTTGAATGAGCCGGTGTCGACTTCAGAGGCAGAGCACCAGAACACTTCATCGGCGTCGTTCATCCCTAAGAATTTATCGATCGACCCCGCAATTGTCGCTGGCGCGAAATTAGCCACTGCAGTCACCGCGGTGGCGCAGGAATGCGATCGGGAGCAAAAAGAAGCGGCAGCAAAAATTCTTGATGATGCGCGCCGCAAGCTTTACGCAATTTTGGCCAAAGACTAGGCAGCCAAACTAGATGAACTCACCTGGCGATAAGTTCGCCGCCCGAACCGACCAGTATTCACTCGATAGGCGCTATCGAAAAATACTCAGATTTGCCGCACTCGCACTGGCTCAAACCTGGTGGTTTGAACTGGTTTTGCCCAAGTTTGGGCTAACGAAATTTGTGGCAAAACACCGCACCGCCCGCCTGCAGAAACTAGCCCGAAAATTTCGCGTGCTGGCGGCCGAACTTGGCGGATTAGTGATCAAAGCCGGGCAGTTTCTGTCGGCTCGTATTGATTTGCTGCCGGTTGAAATCACCAAAGAGCTCGAAGGTCTGCAAGACGAAGTTGCACCTGAACCATTCGAGCTGGTTCGGAATCAAATTGAGAGTCAGCTTGGCTTTCAAATTGAGCAAGCATTCGCATCCTTTGACCCGCAACCAATTGCGGCCGCGTCACTTGGTCAAGCCCACCGAGCCAGGCTCTCGCCGAGTTTGGCCTCCGACCTGGGGTTCGAAGACGTAATCGTCAAGGTGCTTCGGCCGGGCATTGAAGCCGTGGTTGAGGTTGACCTAAAGGCCCTGCGCAAAGTTGGTGTTTGGCTCTCTAGGGTCAAATTGGTTTCTCGTCGCGCTGACGCACCTGCTCTGGTTGAAGAGTTTGCGACAACCAGCTACGAAGAAATCGACTATCTGCACGAGGCCGCAAATCTCGAGCGATTCGCGGATGACTTTGCCAACGACCCCTGGGTTGCCACGCCAGTTGTCGTCTGGGAGCGCACCGCGAAAAAGGTTTTGGTGTTGAGCGACGTTTCTGCCATCAAAATTTCGGATGTCGAGGCAATTCAAGCGGCTGGCATCGACCCGAATGCTGTGGCCGCAGAATTGGCCCGTGTCACATTTCAGCAGATGTTTGTCACTGGGTTTTTTCATGCTGATCCGCATCCGGGAAATATTTTTGTCGCGCCAGCCTCAGCTGAGAGCGCTGCCGGCAACGCCTTCACGCTGACCTTCGTTGACTTTGGCATGATGGGCGAGGTTAGCCCCGAGCTTCGCAGCGAACTTCAGCGTTTTCTTTTTGCCATTGTCGCGCGCGATGCTCGCGCCTATGTTGCCTCAATTCAGCGGCTCGGAGTGCTGCTGCCATCGGCTGACACGGTCGAACTAGAGCGCGCGGTTTCGGCACTGTTTGAGCGATTCGCCGGCCTGGGAGTTGCCGACCTAACTCAAACTGATCCGCGTGAAATTCGCGATTTTGCCCTTAGGTTCAGTGAGATTGTTCGCACTCTGCCGTTCCAACTTCCGGAAAACTTTTTGCTGCTATTTCGGGCGATTTCGCTGATTTCAGGAGTTACCAGCTCGCTAAACCGTGAGTTCAATATGTGGGATGCCGTCGACCCATTTGCCAGAACCCTGCTGAACGGTGGCGCCAACTCGACCCTTCGCGGTTTTAGCCGCGAGCTAATTGGTTTTGCCAACACTCTGGCCGGCCTACCGGCACGGGTTGATAACCTGCTCGCGCGCGTGGATCGCGGAGAGGTAACCACCAGAAACCCGGAACTTGAAAAGCGAGTGCGCTCTGCCGATGTGAGCATCAGGCGCGCGATTTCGGCACTGCTGTTCAGCACGTTGCTAATTGGTGGCCTAGTGGCCAAGCCGGGTGATGAGGTGCTCGGTTGGGTGCTGATTGCCGGTTCAGCTCTGCCGCTGATTAGCGCGATCAACCCCTGGCGACTGCGCTAAGCCGAAATTTGACGACGTTGAATTTCGGCGTCGGGCCAAAACTTTGTAATCTCCACACTCAATCTATGTGCAGCTACCGCCGCTGTATTTTTCGAGTCCGGCCCCAGGCCATCCAGGATAAAAAGGATCGACTCAGTGTCTTCATCTAGTCTCGTGCGTACACACTGTCTCCAATTCCAGCGTCGACAAGTCACTCCATCGTCATCACGCCAAACTGGCTCACCCGGCTCTGGCGATTGATTTACCAGCTCACCGTTCTCTCGAATGTCGAAGTTTTCATCTCCGGCAGCCAAAACCAAACGCGCTGGGCCGCGATACGCATCCAAATTTTCGCCACCGATGGGTATTCGGTACAAGACCGAAATGGAATTGTAGATATCAGTGAGCAAATCGATTCTGGGAAGACCTTTTTCAACACGTCGCAATAGCGCTTCAAAACTACTTCTTGCCACTCTGGGCTTTACCCCGAAAGCCTCAAAAGCTGCTCTCCAACGCTGAACCTCAGAAAGGTTTTCAAGCTCTGTCGTGGAGAGAAGGTTCAGGGTTTCACGTTCAGCCTCGAGTAGCAACGCCTCGCTACGAGCATCGCTGGGCCCACCCTTGATTCCTGTGACGGCCAGAAGTTCTACCGTGTAGTCGGGGAATTGCTTAAAAAGCTCTGGCGAGACAGTTATTTCTTGAAACACAAGACCTACTTGAGGCGAGGCTTATTAGGGTCAGCGTCGTCATCTTTGACCGCAAGGTCGAGGGTTGCGATGCCAACCAGGGCGACGATGAAGGTAATTCCGGCCCAAACCATGGTTGCCTCAACACTGCGAACGCCGCCGTAAACGATGATTCCAACGAAGGCTGCGGCCACGAAAGCCAGTGACAGATAAGCGCGAACGCGCTTCGATTCTTTTTTGGTTGGTTTTTTGGCCATGCCTCTAGCCTACTTTGCCGTGGTGGTAGCTGAAATGCCCAGGTGAACGCCAGACATAACTGCATATGCGCCAAAGAAGCCGACCATTGAAACGATGTCTAGCGGTGCAATCATGAATAGTGCACCCAGAGCCAACGCCATGATCGAAGAAATTAGATAGTCGCGCCCAAGCTGGGTTCGAAAACCATTGCGTCTGGCCAGGTAAAACTCGAAAGCCCCCGACAAAATACCCCAGGTTGCCACCAGCAGTTTGAAACCAAGTTCGGCTTCAGAACCGACGAACAGTGCCAGTGAGCCAATAATTAGGGCAAGTGTCCCTAAAGGCAAAATTTCGACGGATGAATTTGCGCGGTCGGTGAATGCCTCGACGGCACCCGAAACCACCAGGCCGATGCCAAAAATAGCCAGAGCAATTAGGCCTGCGGTTGCGCTGTGATCTTGGTTGAATGTGATGAAAATGCCGACGCCCAGGCTGACTAGAGCCCTGATGCCGACACCAATTTTCACTGGGCTAGTTTGCCATATTCATAAAGCGCGAGTACATGCCCTGGAACGAAACCACAATGGTGCCGGTTGGGCCGTTTCGCTGTTTGGCCAGAATGATGTCGGCTTCGCCGGCGCGCGGGTGATCTCGGTTACCGATGTCTTCGCGGTGCAGCAAAATAACCACGTCGGCGTCTTGCTCAAGCGAGCCCGATTCGCGCAGGTGCGAAATTTCAGGCTTTTTGTCTTTGGTCTGCTCGGCCTGACGGTTTAGCTGAGAAATCGCGATAACCGGAACACCCAGCTCTTTGGCCAAGAGCTTGAGCGCACGTGAAAATTCAGAAACCTCTTGCTGACGAGACTCGACCTTTTTGCCCGAGGTCATTAGCTGTAGGTAGTCGATGACCACCATTTTCAGCTCGATGCGCTGAGCCAATCGACGACATTTAGCGCGAATTTCGACCAGCGTCATGTTTGGGCTGTCGTCGATAAACAGCGGAGCGTCGTTAATCTTTCCTCGAACTGCGGCCAGTCGAGCCCAGTCGCTGTCGCTCAGGGTGCCTTTACGCAGGCTCTGCAGCGGAATGCTCGATTCGGCCGAGAGCATGCGCATTGCAATTTCGGCGCGACCCATTTCAAGTGAGAAGAAAATGGTGGCCTTGTTGGTCTTGATCGATGCGTGACGCGCAAAATCTAGCGCGAGGGTCGATTTACCGACCGCCGGGCGAGCCGCAACAATTACCAGCTGGCCAGGGTGCAGGCCGTGGGTCATTTCGTCGAGCTCGGCGAAACCCGTTGGCACACCAACCATGTCGCCACCGCGACGCTGTGCGGCCTCGATTTCATGGATGGCTGCCTCAATTGAGTCGTTTAGACCCACATAGTCTTCGCCAACTGCGCCACGGGTGACAGCGTAGACGTCGGCCTGTGCTTGGTTGACCAGGTCTTCGACCTCGCCCTCATTGGCGTAGCCCAGTTGAGCGATTCGGGTGCCAACCTCAACCAGGCGGCGCAGGGTGGCTTTTTCGGCCACAATGCGGGCGTAAAACGCCGAGCTGGCTGCGGTTGGAACAACTGTGGTGAGTGTGTGCAGGTAGTCGGCACCGCCGGCCTTGATTAAGTTCCCCTGTTTGGTGAGCTCGTCGGTAACCGCAATTACGTCGGTCGGCTCGCCCTTCGCAAACAGGGAAAGAACCGCATCAAAAATGATTTCGTGCTTCGGGCTGTAGTAATCGGCACCTCGAACCACCTCTTGCACCTCGGCCACCGCCTCGGTTGAAAGCAACATGCCACCGAGCGAAGCCTGTTCGGCGATTTGATCGTGGGGAAGCATGCGTTCAGCGCCACGAGTAGTGTCGGCGGGGGCCAAAAGCGTCATTTTTCTCCTTGATAAAGCCAAGTCTTGTATAGCAAACACCACTGACACCGAGGTTTACAAACCGCCCTGTGAACGAAGCTGTGGAAAGCTCTGTGGAAAACTGTGAACAACGTTGGGCGTGTCTGTGGATAAAGTGTGGAAAACTTGTGGATAAATTTCCTAAAACCCCGTAAATTCAGGGCAAAACTATGTGGATAACTTTTATTTTTAAACCCTAAAGTAGAGCCTTAGACTTCTGCCGTTAAGCGAGTGTTTACCGAACAAAAGCGAGTTTTCCACAGGTTATCCACAGGCTTTTTCGTAAATCACAAACTCAGACAACTTTCCGAGCGTGTCGTAGACCCGCCGAGCAACCTGATTATCGCGATGGGTTTGCCAAAAAACCTTGCGGGCGCCCATTTCACCGGCAATCTGCGTCACAAATTCAATTAGTGCACTGCCAATGCCGGCCGATCTGCGAGCTGGGTTGACATAAAGGTCTTCTAGATACACATCTGGCGCATCACTCCAGCTGCTAATTGCGGGCGAAAAGTGAGCAAACCCGATTACTTCAGAGCCTGAAACCGCCACCACCCCGTGCAATTCAAACTCTTCGTCGCACAGTCGATTCCAGGTCAGCTGCGTCTGCTCATCTGATAATTCGGTCTCGTAAAACTTTAGATAGCCCTGCCAAAGCGGCAACCAGCCATCAAAATCGGATGCCTGAACGGCGCGCAGTGAAATTTCGGTCATGTTGGCAATTATGGTCGCCAAACGGGCGACCCAGGGGCAGCCTAGGCTGCCGCCGAGCGACACTTAAAACAAAAGGGCCGCCCGAAGGCAGCCCTTTCGAAGTGGTAAACCCTACTTCTTGCCTACTACCTGAAGCTTCAGGGTGGCAACAACGTCGCCGTGTAGACGAACGGTAGCGGTGTGCTCACCGGCAACGCGAATTGGTGCTACGAAAGCAACCTTACGCTTGTCGATTTCGCCTAGACCAGCTGCTGCAACTGCTGCTGCAACATCAGAGGTCTTGACCGAACCGAATAGGCGACCACCAACGCCAGCCTTGGCGATTAGTCGAATTGACTTCTCTTCAAGCTTGGCCTTTAGGGTCTGTGCCTCTTCAGCGGTAGCTAGTGCACGAGCGTCGCGAGCAGCCTTGATTGATTCAACCTGCTTCTCTCCGCCCTGGGTCCAGATAACAGCGAAGCCCTTTGGTACGAGGTAGTTACGTGCGTAACCATCTTTTACCTCAACAACGTCGCCTGCAGAGCCGAGGCCTGAAACCTCGTTGGTCAGAATTAGCTTTGACATTTAGTTACTCCTTAGCGGCCAGCGCCTGCGTATGGCATTAGAGCCATTTCGCGAGCGTTCTTTACGGCACGGGCAATTAGGCGCTGTTCCTGTACAGAAACACCGGTGATACGACGAGCGCGGATCTTGCCGCGGTCTGAAACGAATTTGCGAAGGGTAGCGACGTCTTTGTAGTCGATTACGCCAACCTTGATTGCCTTAACTGGTGCAAGCTTCGCGTTTTTTGCATTGCGATTTGGCTTGCGGCGTGGGTCTGACTTTGCAGCCATGATTTTCTCCTAGTGAATTTCGAAAGTTTAAAACGGGGTGTCGTCGGCAGCTGCGGCAGCTGCGGCAGCTGGGTTTGCCCAGTTGTCTTCTACTGCCTTGGCCTTGGTTGCAGGGGCATCGGCCCATGGGTCGCTAATTGCGGCGGCACCCTCGCGAGCACGACGGGTAACGGCGGTGGTTGCGTAACGCAACGATGGGCCGATTTCGTCGATTTCGAGCTCTAGCGAAGCGCGAGCTTCACCCTGAGCAGAGGTGTATGCCGATGGTGCCTTTAGGCGACCGGTGACGATAACGCGAGTGCCTTTGGTGAGTGACTGAGCAATGTTCTCAGCAGCTTCACGCCAAGCGGTGCAGCGAACCCATACGGTTTCGCCATCATCCCACGCGTTGGTCTGACGGTTGTAGGTGCGAGGGGTTGAGCCCACGCGAACGCTTACAACAGCCACGCCACCCTGGGTGTAACGCAATTCAGGATCGTCGGCAAGGTTGCCAGTGATCGTGACGTTTACTTCCCCGGCCATGAGTTGTTACTCGGCCTTCTTGGCAGCAGGCTTCTTTGCAGGAGCCTTCTTGGCAGCAGCCTTGTCTGCAGCGGCTTCTTCGGCCGAAACCTCAGGAACTGCAACTGGCTTGATGTTTACGACGGCCTCGTCAGCGCGCAAAATCTTGGTGCGCATAACTGCTTCCGAAAGACGTAGCTGGCGGTCGAGCTCAACAACGGCGTCTGAGTCAGCGGTCATGTTGACTACTGCGTAGATGCCTTCGGTCTTCTTGTTGATTTCGTATGCCAAACGGCGACGGCCCCAGATGTCAACGTTGTCAACAGCGCCCTTGGCATTGCGGATTACGTTGAGGAATTTGTCTAGGGATGGAGCAACGGTGCGTTCTTCGATCGATGGGTCGAGGATCACCATGAGCTCGTACTTATGCATAACTAACCCACCTCCTTTGGTCTTAGCGGTCACGGACGTTCCGTGACAGGAGGGTAAATTGCATAGCGTTGGCGCGGGAATCGCAGAAGGCGAAGCCCTAACGGCAACCTTGTAAGTCTAGCGGGCTTGCCACCAGGCAAGCAAGCGTTTTTCTGCTTCTTCTGCGCCGATTGAACCTTCTTCGAGGCGCAGCTCCATCAAGAACTTGTAGGCCTCGCCGACCTCGCGCGATGGTTTCAAATCGAGGATGCGCATGATGTCTTCGCCAGACAAATCGGGGCGAAGCGCGTTCAGTTCTTCTTTTTCTTGAATTTCGGCAATTCGGTGCTCTAAATCGTCGTAGGCAAACGAAAGTCGCTCGGCCTTGCGGCGGTTGCGAGTGGTCACATCGGCGCGGGTGAGCGCGTGCAATCGCAGCAGTTGATCGCCGGCATCGCGCACATAGCGGCGAATGGCAGAGTCGGTCCAGGCTTGGTCGCTGTATCCGAAGAATCTCAAGTGCAGCTCAATAAGCAGCGAAACCGCCTTGATTGAGTCGTTGTCGAACTTGAGTGCTCGCATTCTCTTAGCGGCAAGCTTGGCCCCAACCACATCGTGGTGATAGAAACTGACGGCGCCGCCGGCCTCGAGTTTACGAGTGGCCGGTTTGCCGCAGTCGTGCATTAGCGCGGCAAATCGCAGCACAAAATCGCCTTCGAGGCCATAGTCGCGCTCGTAATCAATTGCCTGCTCAACCACGGTGAGGGTGTGCTCGTAAACATCCTTGTGATGGTGGTGCTCGTCGGTTTCGAGCTTTAGCGCCGGTAGCTCGGGCAGCACTTCGGCAGCCAGGCCAGAATCAACCAACACCTCGAGACCGGCTCGCGGAGAGGCTCCGAGCATGAGTTTCACTAATTCAGCTTGGATGCGCTCAGCCGAAACCATCTGAATTTTGTCGGCCATCGCCTGCATCGCGGCAAAAGTTTCGGGTTCAATTTCAAAACCCAGTTGTGAGGCAAACCGGGCCCCGCGCATCATGCGCAGCGGGTCGTCGCCAAACGAATCTTCGGGCTTGCCCGGGGTGCGAAGGGTTTTATCGAGCAAATCACGAAGCCCACTGAAGGGGTCGACAAAGGTTTTCTCGGGCAATCGAAGTGCCATTGAGTTGACAGTGAAGTCGCGGCGCAGCAGATCGGCTTCTAGATTGTCGCCGAAGGCGACCTCGGGTTTTCGAGTTTTGTGGTCGTATTTATCGGCTCGATATGTGGTGATTTCGATGGTGTCATCACCAATTCGGGCGCCGATGGTGCCAAATTCTCGCCCGATATCCCAGTGGGCGTCTACGTGCGGTTTCAAAATAGCCAGCGTCTCGTCGGGGGTGGCCGACGTAGTGAAATCTAGGTCAGGCGATTCGCGGCCCAAAAATGCGTCGCGCACCGGCCCGCCAACCAGGGCAATTTCGTGCCCGGCATCCCTAAAAATATTGCCGAGCAGGTCAAACAGGGCGTTCTCGGTTGAACGCTCAAGGTTTGCGATTGCTTCGGCGACGGTCTGCACGCCTCCAATCGTGCCACAGGTCGGCGCAGCCCGCAGGTTCCCACCGTTTGGGTTTAGAGTTCTCTTATGAATTCGGCATCTCAGTCTCACCCTGCCCGCAGGCTGACCCGAGTGTTTGAAACCAGTGCCGGCGGTTTTGTGATTTCGGCCGAAAACCCTCCTCGCATTGCGCTGATTGGTCGCATCAATCGAAGCGGACGCATGGACTGGTGTGTGCCCAAAGGTCACCCCGAAGGGGTCGAAAGCATTCGCGAGGCTGCAGTGCGCGAGATTGCCGAAGAAACCGGGCTCGACGCCGAAATTCTCGAAGAGCTGGGCCAGATCCAATACGAATTTGCTGCCGGAAGCAAACTGATTTCTAAAACCGTGCACCACTTCATCATGCGTCAGCTCGGCGGCGAACTAACCATCGAAAATGACCCCGAGCGCGAAGCCGACGATGTTCGCTGGTTTTCAATTGACGAGCTGCACCAGGTGCTCACTCACGAAAATGAACGTCGAATGGCGCAGGGTGTAATCGAGTGGATCGAGCGCAACGCCTGATGCGTCGCGTCGCTATCGGGGCGCTAATCTCGCTGGCTGCCACCCTCGGTTTTTCGAACGCGGCAACCGCTGACGTGCCTGAAATTTCGATTGTTCCGGGCTCAACCATCAATTTGGTTTCACGTGAATCATCGGTGCCGATCAGCATCAAAAACGAATTTGACGCCGACATTCGGGTTTTTGTAAAGGTCAGCCCGAGCAACGCCCGAGTTGAAGTGCCGCGGGCCGTTGAGGTCACCGTTCCGGCGCTAACCACAATGAACGCCGAGGTGCCGGTCAAGGCTGTGGCACAGGGCAAGGTATTTTTGCGGGTGCAGCTGACCACCTTCTCTGGTTTGCCGTTAGGCAAGTCGATGGTTTTGCAAATGAACGTCGACCCCGACCTTGAAACTAACGTGATTGTGATTTTCGCGATTTCGGTGGTTGCCCTGGGAGCCTGGGGTACGGTTCGTACCCTGCGTAAACGCCGTGAGCGCGAGGCCAACCAATGAGCGTGGCCCGTTCGTCGCTGATTATGGCCAGCGGCACGGTGATATCGCGCATCCTCGGTTTTGCTCGTTCAGTAATTTTGGCGCTGCTAATTGGTGTAACCACCGACGCCGCAGATGCCTTCGGGGTTGCCAACCAGCTGCCGAATAGCGTCTACTACATCATCGTTGGCGGTGTGCTGAATGCGGTTTTGGTACCGCAGATTATCAAGGCCCGAGGCGATACCGACGGTGGCAAAACCTACATCGACCGGCTATTGACCTTCATCATCACCGTCTTTTTCGGCATCACCCTCATCACCACCGTGGCGGCGCCCTTCTTGGTTAGCATCTACACCTCGGGTTGGTCACCAGAGCAACTCGCCCTAGCCACCGCCTTTGCCTACTGGTGCCTACCCCAGCTGTTTTTCTACGGCCTTTACTCGCTGCTCGGCGAAGTGCTCAACGCCCGCAGCGCCTTTGGCCCCTACATGTGGGCCCCGGTGCTCAATAATGTGGTCGGCTTAGCCGGCCTCGCCGCATTTTGGTTGCTGTTCGGCGCCGATCCAACCGGCTCACGCTCAATCACCGAGTGGGATGCGTCACAGATCGCCGTGCTCGCCGGTGGTGCGAGCCTAGGCGTGGCCGCACAGGCCCTGATTTTGTTTGTGGCCTGGAAAAAAATCGGGCTGAAACTAAACCTAAATTTCAAATGGCGCGGTTTCGGTTTGCGCCCAGCGCTAAAAGCCGCCAGCTGGTCATTGGCGATGGTTTTGGTTACTCAAATCGGTGGTCTGGTGCAAACCATCGTGGCCTCTGGTGCGGTTGCCGAACGTAAGGGCGACCTTGCGGTCGCCTCGGTTGCCGCGGCAGCCATTGCCTGGTTGGTGTTTATGCTGCCGCACTCGGTGGCCACAGTTTCAATCGCCACCGCTTACTTCACCAAAATGTCGACCCACGCGCACGAGGGGCGAATCGACCTGCTGAAGAACGACCTGCTCACCGGCTTGCGCTCAATAATGCTGATTTCGGTGTTTGCCACCGCAGCCCTGATTGTGCTGGCTTTCCCGATTGCACGAGTTTTTGCTGGCGAATTTCCGTCGATGGTGGCGCTGGGCAACGTAATTGTGGCGCTAATGGTTGGCCTGGTGCCATTTAGCTTCGTCTACATGATGCAGCGTGCCTTTTATGCGCTCGAAGACACCCGCAGCCCATTTATTTTCACAGTGATTCAGATTTCGCTGCACATCGCTGGGTCGATCACCTTCGCCTTCACCGTAGAGGCCAAGTGGCTGGTGGTTTCGCTATCACTGCTAACCAGCGGCACCGTGCTAATTCAGGGAATCATCGCCTACCTGATGCTTCGCCGGCGAATCGGCTCACTCGACGGCCGCAAAAACCTCGCCTCGGCTACCGCTTTCATACTCTCGGGCGCACTTGCCGGTCTAGCCGGTTATGTAATTCGTGAAGTTTTGGGCGGCATTCATCCGGATTCATTTGTGGTCGATTCGGTGCTTACCTCGGCACTGAGTGCAGCAATTATCGGATTCGCGATGCTAGCCGTTTACGCCATTGCGCTGCGCCTGCTGCGTGTGCCCGAGCTGAAAACCGTTACCCGCATGTTCACCCAGCGTTTTAGTCGCCGTTAGGCGAATCGGGAATTTTCGGGCATTAAACTTGCTGAGTATTTAAAAGGAGTTTTTAAGTTGCGCGAAGTCATCATTATCGGTTCAGGCCCTGCCGGGTTTACCGCCGGCATTTACACCGCCCGAGCCGGCCTCAACCCACTGCTAATTGCCAGCTCGGTTGAAATTGGTGGCGAGCTTATGAAAACCACCGAGGTTGAAAACTTCCCGGGCTTCCCAGAGGGCACCATGGGCCCAGAGCTGATGGCCAACCTACAGGCCCAGGCCGAGCGGTTTGGCACCGAAGTGCTAATGGATGATGTGGTTGAGGTTGACCTCAAGGGTGACGTCAAAATCGTAAAAACCGGTGGCGGCGAAACCTTCGAGGCGAAAACCGTCATTTTGGCAACCGGCGCCGCCTACCGTGAACTTGGTTTGCCTCGCGAAAAAGAGCTTTCTGGCCACGGTGTTTCTTGGTGTGCCACCTGCGATGGCTTCTTCTTCCGCGAAAAAACCATCGCCGTGGTCGGTGGTGGCGACTCAGCCATGGAAGAGGCCAACTTCTTGACCCGCTTCGCTTCAAAGGTTTATCTGATTCACCGTCGCGATCACTTCAAGGCATCCAAGATCATGCAGGATCGCGCTCTAAACAACCCAAAGATTGAAGTTATCTGGAACTCAGAGGTAACCGAGCTGCACGGCGAGACCAACCTTGACGCACTAACCCTGCGCAACACGGTCGACGGAACCACTTCAAACATGCCGATCGACGGTCTATTTATCGCCATCGGAAATGATCCGAGGGTTTGGTTGGTTGAGAACCAGGTAGAACTTACCCCCGAAAAGTTCATCAAGGTAGAGGGTCGGTCATCTCGAACGAGCATCCCTGGAGTGTTCGCAGCCGGCGATGTTATCGACCCGACCTACCGCCAGGCCATCACCGCAGCTGGCTCCGGATGTGTTGCTGCGCTAGACGCAGAACACTATCTAAACGATCACGGCTAGGCCCGAGGGCACTGGCAAACAAGTTTCACGAAAAACAGAGGTAAAAAATGGCACAGTCAGTAACCACCGCAGAATTTCAGGCCGAAGTTCTAAATAGCGAGCGCCCAGTGCTCGTTGATTTCTGGGCCGAGTGGTGTGGCCCTTGCCGCATGGTTTCGCCGATCGTCGACGAAATCGGCATCGAAAACGCTGCAAAGCTAAAGGTTGTCAAGGTAAACGTTGATGAAGAGCCAAAGCTCGCAATGGATTACGGCATTACCGGAATTCCAGCGCTCATCGTTTTCAAAGATGGCCAGATTGCAAAAAACATGGTTGGCGCCAAGCCAAAGCCAGCACTTTTGAGTGACCTAGCTGAGTTTTTGAACTAATCTTTAACTCATTCAACTCGACGAAGACGGCTGCGAGGCCGTTTTTCGTTTATCTGGGGAGTTTCACTCATGACCGACAGCACGCTGCAAGCACATAACCTCGACCCGTGGTTAGATGCATACGCGGCGCGCGCCGAAACCCTCGCGGTTTCTGAGGTTCGAGCGCTATTTTCGGTGGTTTCTCGCCCCGAGGTGGTTTCACTTGCCGGTGGCATGCCATATGTTGCCGCTTTGCCACAAGAAACCCTAGCCAAGGCCTACACCGACACCATGGCCAAGCGTGGCCTACTGGCCATTCAATACGGCGGCGGCCAGGGCGATCTAACCCTGCGCGATCAGATTCGCGAGCTAATGGCTCTCGAGGGCATTCACGCCTCGGTTGAAGATTTGGTAATCACCACCGGTAGCCAGCACGGCCTCGACATGCTCGCCGGCCTATTTTTGGATGAGGGTGACGTGGTGTTAGCCGAAGGGCCTTCATACGTTGGCGCCATCGGTATTTTCAGGCACTATGAGGCTCAAATTGAGCACGTTACGACCGATCACGACGGAATGAGCCCCGAGGCGCTCGAAGAGCGAATCAAAGAGCTCAAGGCCACCGGCAAAACCATCAAATTCCTTTACCTGGTTCCGAACTTCGCAAACCCTTCGGGCGTAACCCTGTCGGCCGAGCGCCGGCCGCGGATCCTTGAAATTTGTAAGCGCGAGCACATTTTGATCATCGAAGACAACCCCTACGGGCTGCTCTATTTTGATCAGCCAGTGCCTGACGCGCTGCGCTCAATGGATGAAGACGGCGTGGTGTACCTAGGCAGTTTCTCGAAAATCTTGGCTCCGGGCTTCAGGGTTGGCTACGTGCTCGCCCCTCCGGCCATTCGCGACAAGATGGTGCTGGCTCAAGAGTCGGCGCTGCTTTGCCCATCGTCGTTTACCCAAATGATGATCTCCGAGTTTTTGGCAAACGCCGACTGGAAGGGCCAGATCAACACCTTCCGCGGGGTTTATCGCGAGCGCAAAGATGCTGCGCTGGCCGCGATGCAAGAGTATTTGCCTCATCTAGAGACCACCCGCCCTGACGGCGGTTTCTACCTGTGGGTCACCCTCCCAGAGGGCATTGATTCAAAGGCCATGCTTCCGCTTGCCGTGAAAGAGCTGGTGGCTTACACCCCGGGCACCGCATTCTTTGGCGATGGCACTGGCCAGCGCTATCTGCGGGTTTGCTACTCGTTCCCGACCCCAGATCGCATCAACCTGGGTATCAAACGCCTAGCAACTGTGATAAACCTACAAACAGAATTGTTAGAAACCTTCAACCAAAAAAGGTAGTGAGCCATGATTCCAAAGGGCAAAGCAGCATCAAAGCTAAAAATTCAGGTGCTCGCTGGTGGCATCTCTCACGAGCGTGACATTTCACTAAAGTCTGGTCGCAGAGTTGCCGATGCGCTCACCGATTTTGGCGCCGAGGTTGTAATTCGCGAGCCAGACGCAACCCTGTTGAAAAACATCCGAGAAGACCAGCCCGACGTGATTTGGCCGTGCCTGCACGGTGCCAGCGGTGAAGACGGGGCACTGCGCGACGTTCTGGCACTCAGCGGGGTTCCGTTTGTGGGTTCAGATGCAGCGGCATCGCGCCTAGCCTGGGACAAATCGGTAGCTAAGGCCCTGGTTGCCAAGGTGGGCATTCAGACCCCGGCTTCGGTAACCCTGCCGAAAGAGACTTTTCGCGAACTCGACGCCGAGTCGGTACTCGCCACGATTACCTCAGCAATTTCTCTGCCGGTTGTCGTGAAGCCAGCCAAAAGCGGATCAGCGCACGGCGTCACCATCGTGCGAGAGCAATCGCAACTAAGTCGCGCCATGGTTGATGCCTATGTTTACTGTGACGTAGCCATCATTGAAAAATTTATTGAGGGCACCGAACTGGCGATCTCGATTATCGATCTTGGGGCCGGCCCAATTGCGCTGCCAGCGGTTGAAATTGAGCCACTCGACGGTCAATTTGGGTATGACGAGCGCTACATTGCGGGTGAAACCAACTACTACGTTCCAGCTCGACTCGATGGCGTGGTGCTTGAAAAGGCCGGAAAAGCGGCAATTTTGGCGCATGAAACCCTCGGGCTCAGTCAGATTAGCCGTGTTGACATGATTGTTGACGGCGGCGGTACTCCGTGGTTCTTAGAGGCAAACGTAATGCCTGGGCTAACCGACACTTCACTACTGCCCCAGTCGGTTATTGCCTCGGGTAATTCGCTCGGTGAGGTCTACCACTCGCTTGCCGAAGCGGCCATGCACCGCCGCAAGTAGCGGCCCCGCCTTATCCGGTCTGAAATAGCGGCGTAGCCGGTTCGCGAAAATTTACTCGCCTAGCTCTTTCAGAATGCGCTGAAGATCGCCCACGGTAGCAAAATCAATGACCAACTGGCCCTTTTTCTTGCCCAAAACAATGCTCACCTTGGTGTTGAGGCGGTCGCCCATGCGCTCAGCAATTTCCTTGAGCGCGTCTTGGCGGCCTCCCGCAATAATTTTGGCCTTACCCGGTTTCGGGTTATCGAGCGCAATCGCTTCTTCAAGCGAACGCACCGATAATCCTTCTTTAATTACCTTTTCGGCAAAGTGCACCTGGCGAGCAGAATCTTCGAGTGACAAAATGGCTCGCGCGTGACCAGCCGAGAGCACCCCAGCGGCCACTTTCTGCTGAATCGGCACCGGCAGTTTCAACAAGCGGATGGTGTTGGTGATCTGTGGGCGAGAGCGGCCAATCTTGTCAGCGAGTTGCTCTTGGGTAATGCCAAAGTCGCTGAGCAGCTGCTGGTAGGCGCTGGCCTCTTCGAGCGGGTTCAGGTTGGCGCGGTGAATGTTTTCGAGCAGGGCATCGCGCAACATGTTGTCGTCGGCGGTGTCGCGAATAACTGCCGGAATTTGAGCCAGACCGGCTTCTTTCGAGGCACGAAGTCGACGCTCACCCATAATCAACTCGAAGGCGGGCTTGCCGTTCTGTTCACCAAGTGAACGAACCACGATTGGCTGCAAAACACCAAACTCTTTGACCGAGTGCACCAGCTCAGCAAAAGCTGCCGGCTCGAAGACCGAACGTGGCTGCTGAGGGTTAGGGGTGATCGACGCCACATCTAGGTAGGCAAAAGTAGCACCCGGCACTGCAACCAGCCTCTGATCGGCAGGGCTTTCGGCCTTTTTGCCAAGTTTGCTGCCCAGCTTGCCAGCGATTGGGTCGCCACCCAGGGTGGTGTTGTCGCGATCTTGGGCCGGCGTTGATCCGCCGCCAAAAAAGACGTCAATTGGGCGGCCGGTCTCAGCCGGTGCTGATGGAATTAGTGCGCCGATACCTCGACCCAAACCAACTTTTTTATCGGCCATTAGATTGCCCCTCGCATTTAATTTGCCCCTCGCACTGCCAACTCAACCGCGGCTTCCATGTAGCTGATGGCGCCAATTGACTGAGGGTCGTGCGTGATTACGGTTTTTCCAAAACTTGGTGCCTCAGAAACACGAACATTTCGAGGGATGGCCACCGAGAGCGTCTGCTTCGGGAAGTGGTTACGAACATCGTCGGCAACCTGGCTAGATAGGCGAGTGCGGCTATCAAACATGGTTAGCAAAATTGTGCTCAGGTGCAGGTTTGGGTTTAGCGCTGCTTTTACGCGCTCGATGTTGCGCAGCAGCTGCGATAGCCCCTCAAGTGCGTAGTATTCACACTGAATCGGCAGCAAAACCTCTTGAGCTGCAACAAACGCGTTCACCGTAAGCAACCCGAGACTCGGTGGGCAGTCAATCAAGATGTAGTCGGGCACATTGCCGTCATCGAAAAACTTGCGAAGTGCGGTTTTCAACAGTGCGTGCCAGTTGGCGCGATCAATCTGGGTGACGATTTCGATTTCGGCACCGGCCAGATCGATGGTTGCCGGCACTACGTAGAGGTTTGGGCTTTCTGGGCTTGGCACCGCTACCGATTCAATCGAGGCGCCCTCAATTAGCACCTCGTAAATTCCGCGGGTTCCCTCGTGGTGCGGAATCGCCAGTGCGGTTGACGCATTTCCCTGTGGGTCAAGGTCAATAACTAAAACTCGAAGGCCTTTTTGGGCGAGAGCCGAGGCCAGGTTTACGGTAGAGGTGGTTTTACCAACACCACCCTTTTGGTTTGAAACCGAAATGATGCGGGTGTGTAGTGGTTTTGGCGCAACCGCGGCGGAAACGGCTTGAAAACGGCGGGTGTTTTCGGCTAATTCTCTAAGCAGGGGAGCGTCGTTGAGGCTCATTATTTGCCTGCCGACTTTGCAGATGTTTCACGTGAAACATTGGTTACGCTACCCGCAACAGTGGGGGTTTGCCAGCCGGTAGGGCTTGGGCTTTCTTCTTCACGGCCGTTTGGGTAACCCAAACCAGAAACAACAGTGGCCTTGGTTACAGCGGTAGCTTCGGCTTCAATCGGTTGTTTTTCGGTCATGCCATTAGCCTAGTTCGAACCACTGTGGTTGGTTCGTCAAGCAGGTCTTTTCCAGCGACAACAATTTCAAAACTTTCGATTTTCAGCTTCTTCTGTAGCTTCTTTGACTCATCGATTTCTTCGGCAGCCTTAGAGCCCTTGAGCGCAATAATTTCGCCGCCGTCACGAGTTAGCGGCACCGTCATCTTGAGCAACTTTGGCAATGCAGATACTGCGCGAGCGGTTACGTAATCGAAAACTTCACCGACTTCTTCGGCTCTGGCGCGAAGCACCCGCACGTTGGTCAATCCGATTTCGGCAACCACCGCCTTGAGCCAGTTTGAGCGACGCTCCATAGGCTCAATCAATACAAATTCAGCATCAGGTCTGGCAATCGCCATCGGAATTCCGGGTAATCCGGCGCCTGAACCAACATCGCCAACTGTTTTTCCGGGCGAAACAAGTTCGGCCACCACGGCAGAGTTCAAAATGTGCCTGCTCCAGAGCTTTGGCATTTCGCGCGGGCCGAGCAAACCAAGCTCGTCACTGTCACGCACCAGGGCAGCAGCATAGCCGCGGGCCAGTTCAATGCGGTCGCCAAAAACTTTGGCCGCTACATCCGGTTCATTTTCGACAGGAAAATCGGCAAATGTTTCACGTGAAACATCGGCCACGATTTAGCCCTGCTTGATGACGATGTGGCGCTCTTTGCCCTCGCCCTCAGACTCAGAAACCAAACCGGCAGCTGAGACTAGGTCGTGAACAATTTTGCGCTCGTATGAAGACATTGGCTTCATGTGTACTGGCTCGCCAGTTTCTTGGGCCTTCTTGATCAGCTTGTTTACCAGGTTGGTGAGCTGGTCAACGCGAGCCTGGCGTGAACCGCCGACATCGAGAATCAGGCGCGAGAAGGTCTGGGTTTTAGCCTGCACAGCAAGGCGGGTTAGCTCTTGCAGCGCCTCAACGGTTTCCGGGTTTGAGATCAAACGCAGGTTGCTGTCTTCGTTTGCGCTAACCGCAAGGTAGGCGCGACCCTGGCGCACGTCGATGTCGATGTCGCCGTCTAGGTCAAAAATGTCGAGCAGTTCTTCTAGGTAGTCGGCGGCGATGTCGCCTTCTTCTTCTAGCTGCTTTACGGTTGGCTCGGCCTTCGCCGACTCTTCGCCAGCCACTGCGGTTTCTGCGGTTTCGTCTACCGCTACTTCTAGTTCTTCAGACATTAGAAATCTCTCTATTTCTTCTTTTTAGCGCGGTTTTTGCTGGCCGGCTGTTGACGTTGACGAGGCTTTTCTTCTTCAGCTTCAGGCTCGGCGGCATCAGCTTTCTTGGCATCTGCCTTAGGCAGCTTGCCCTTCTTAGCCAAGCGCTCCTGCTGCTGACGGTAAGCGATTGAACCTGGAGTAGGCATGTTGCGAATCACAACGTACTGCTGACCCATGGTCCAGAAGTTTGAGGCGAGCCAGTACATCATCACGCCAATTGGGAACGAAATACCCGAGATCAAGAAGATCACCGGGAACAACCAGAGCATAATCTTCTGGGTCTGCATGTACTGGCTGTTGACCACATCAGGGTTCTGGTTCTTCGAAATAATCTGCTTCTGGGTGATGAACTGAGTCACGGTCATGGTGATGATCATCACGGCGGCAACAATTTTCACCTGCAGCAGATCGCTGCTCAAGAAGGTGTCTTTCAGCGGTGCAACAAAAATTTCTGAGGATGAAAACTGGGTGGCCAGCTGGCTATTGAGCAGTCCAACACCGGCTTTGTTGTGCTGTGCATCGTTGAGCACAAAGAACAAGCTGGTGAAAATAGGCATCTGCAGTAGCAGCGGCAAGCATGAGCTCAGCGGGTTCGAGCCGGTGCGCTTGTACAGCTCCATCTGCTCTTTGGCCATTTTTTCGCGCGATTCGCGGTCGGTCTTACCCTTGTATTTCTTCTGCAGCTTCATCAGCTCAGGCTGCGCGGCCAACATATTGCGCTGGCTCTTAATCTGCTTAACAAAAATAGGGATCAGTGCCGAGCGAACCACAACGGTTAGGCCGACGATCGATAGTGCCCAGGTCCATCCGTTGGCAGCATCGAGGCCAATCGCGGTGAATAGGGTGTGGAACCCGACGAGAATTAGCTCGATTACCCATTTGATTGGCCAGAGCAGATCCATTAGTGAGCCTTTCTTGGTACTACGTAGCCGGCCTCGGTTACCCGAAACCAGGAAAAACCTGGGGTTACCTCGTCGACGCCACCGGCCGACCAGGGGTTACAGCGCAAAATTCGCCAGCCGGTCAACACTGACCCAGCCAACAAACCGCGCTGCTGCAACTGCCCGAGGCCATACGTCGAACACGACGGATAGTACCGACAGACATCTCCGTAGAGCGGAGAGATCACTCGCCGATACACCTTCAGCAGTGCAATAGCTAGGTTGCGCGGCACCAACAGCAGGGTTTTCAAAACCCAAACCATCAGACCGCTTTCTTTTCAGCCACCGAAATGGCTGTGAGAAATTCTTCTCGAAGTTTATTCCACTCGAGCTCTGCCGAGCCCGGAAGTGCCCGCACCACCACTTCGAATTGGTGGGCGAGTTGGGTGCGAGCAAGCTCGCGAAGTCTGCGTTTGACTAAATTGCGTTTGACCGCGCCCCCGACGCTTTTTGCCACCACAAAACCAAAGCGGGCATAAGGCTTAGCCTCATCCCGCTTTAGATAGATGATTAGGTGGTCTGTCGCGACTTTTCTACCCGACTTCATTACCGACTTGAATTCGTCGGCTTTGGTCAGTCGATTTTCGCGGGCCAACATTTAGCCTGCCGACCGAGGATTTTAGGCCGAAAGCTCTGCGCGGCCGCGACGACGGCGTGCTGCCAAGATTGCGCGACCTGCGCGGGTGCGCATGCGGGCACGGAAGCCGTGGGTCTTCGCACGACGACGGTTGTTTGGCTGGTATGTACGCTTCGACATAGTTTTACTCCGAATTTAAAGCTTTGGATTGGAAACGCAAGATCTGAGATTCAGCAGTTGCTGCCGTTTCCATGCAGTTCAACCTTTATAACTTACGCCCTTAATGTGAAACGGGTCAAGTTTTTCAGGCCTTTTCGCAAGTATTTTTCAAATAATTTTCGAAGCCGCCGGATTATCACAGAGCCAACTAGTAAGCATCGGTAACGACACACCGAGCCAATTTGATTTTTTTCTGAAATATCAGTTGAATTTGAAAACGCTGTTTTCGCAGCGTTATCCACAATTCTATCCACAAGGTTATTCACCTGTGGAAAACCTGTGGAAAACTTCCTGGGAGCCCTAAATGTCAGAGACCGAACTAGTCACCGCAGTGTGGCAGTCACTGGTCTCTCAGCTCAATTCAGACGAAAGAATCACCCCGCAACTCATGGGCTTTTTGGCTTTGGCCGAACCCAAGGGTGTTTTAGGTGAAACCCTCTATCTTGAGGTTCCCAACGAACTGACTCGCGAAATGCTCACCCAGCGTGTGCGCCCGGCACTGTTGGATGCGATTGCCAGCATGGGCGAGGGCGGCATCAAAAACTATGCCGTGGTGGTCAACCCAGATGTGATGAACGCCATGATTGCCACCGAAGAGGCGTTTGCGTCTGCCCCGGTGAGCGAGCCGTACCCGATTACCAATTCGCTACCAACTTCGCCACTTGCCCAGACCGAACTTGGCGGCCCAGAATCTTCAGCCATTGGCATCGGCCCCGGCGGATCCATCGAGCACCTTCAAGGTGCAGAGTTGTCACCCTACGACAGCCCAATTTTCGACGAGCTGCGCGAGAGCATTTTCGGCAAGCGCAAAGCTGCCCCCCTAATTGTTCACACCCCAACCCCAGAGCAAATGGCTGAGAGCCGGCTCAACCCGAAATACACTTTCGGCACCTTCGTAATCGGAAACACCAACCGCTTCGCCCACGCCGCAGCCTTTGCCATCTCAGAGTCACCGGCCAAGTCTTATAACCCGCTGTTTATCTACGGCAGCTCGGGCTTGGGTAAAACCCACCTTTTGCACGCCACCGGCCACTACGCTCTAAGCCTTTTTCCAAAACTTAAAGTTCGCTACGTTTCGAGCGAAGAGTTCACCAACGACTTCATCAACTCGATTCAAAATAACCGCAGTGCCGAATTTCAGGCCCAGTATCGCGACATCGACATTCTTCTGGTCGACGACATCCAATTTTTAGCGGGTAAAGACCAAACTCAAGAGGCTTTTTTCCACACCTTTAACACCCTGCACGATCACAATAAGCAGGTTGTTATCACCTCAGACGTGCCGCCGAAAGAGCTTCGCGGCTTTGAAGAGCGCATGATTTCGCGTTTCGAATGGGGTTTGCTAACCGATATTCAGGCCCCTGAGTTCGAGACTCGAATCGCTATTTTGCGCAAAAAGGCGCAAATCGAGAATCTAACCGTGCCGGATGAGGTCATTGACTACATGGCGGCCCGTGTTTCTTCTAACATCCGCGAGCTTGAGGGAACGCTGATTCGCATCACCGCTTTCGCGAACCTCAACCGCCAACCCATCAACCTAGACCTAGTGCAGAGTATTTTGAAAGATATCGTTCCGCTCGGCCAAGACAGTGTTGTTGCTCCAATCGAAATTATTCGTGCGGTGGCCGACTATTACAAAATTTCAGAGGATGACCTCTACGGGGCCTCCCGAGCCCAGGCAATTGCCCTGGCCCGTCAGATCGCAATGTACCTTTGCCGCGAACTGACCAACCTTTCACTTCCTAAAATCGGCCAGTTATTTGGCGGTAAAGACCACACCACAGTGATGTATGCCACCAAAAAGATCACCGAGTTTATGAATGAACGTCGCTACGTTTACAACCAGGTGACCGAAATCATTGCTCGAATTAAGGCAAACGCCCGCTAATTAGCTCTTGGCTTCATGCCAGCTGCCGGTGTAATTACAAAAACTCTCAACCAAAAGTTGAATTTTTAACATGTGTAAAAGCCTGTGGATAACTTTCAAAAACCCCATTAATCAGTGAATTACAAGGTAGTCAGCTGTGTGATTCAAATATTCATTCCACAGGTGCCTGATTTATCCACAGATTTATCCACAGCTGTGTATACAACTTACAAGCATGTAGTTCCCAATTAAATAAACGGGAGCTGCAAGTTATCCACAGTTTCCACAGGGGTTATTAAGAAGATTAAAAAGAATTAAATAAATTGATCTACTGATAACAAATTACAAATTTTGAAATTACAAAAACTCTTTATTTTTCAAGGCAAAACCGCCCACTTGATGCATCAATCTGTGTCAAGATTGAGCAAATAAATCTTGAAAGCCGTTTGGCTTTGATTCGGGGAAAAATTGAAATTCCAAGTTAATCGCGATGTTTTGAGCGAAGCAGTTTCATTTGCTGTTCGTCTTTTGCCACAGAGAACAACTTTGCCAATTCTTGGCGGCATTCTCATCGAAGCTGACGCAAATGCACTTCGCCTTTCAGTTTTTGACTACGAAGTTTCAGCTCAGGCAGAAATTATTGCCAAGGTTGATAACCCCGGACGAGTTTTAGTTTCAGGCCGTTTGCTCTCAGAAATCGCATCAAAGCTTCCAAACGCACCGGTTGAATTCAGCACCGACGGTTCAAAAGTCACTGTTTCTTGTGGTTCAACCAAATTTTCACTGTTGACCATGCCGGTTGAAGAGTACCCAACCCTTCCAGATCTACCGGCCGTAACCGGAACGATCGCCGGCGATGTTTTTGCTGACGCAGTTCACCAGGTTGCAGTCGCCGCGTCAAAAGACGATGTCACTCCAGTGCTAACCGGCGTTTTGGTTGAGGCAAATGACAAATCAATCTCATTTACCGCAACTGATCGCTACCGAGTAGCAATTCGTGAAGTGCCATGGTCTGGAGCAAACGCCAAAGAGGCTCTCACCGCTCTAGTTCCAGCAAAAACCCTGCAGGAAGTTGCAAAAACTTTCGGCAACCAAGGTGAAATCGCAGTCTCAATTACCAAGAGCGACGAGCGCGAAATGATTGCTTTCAAAGCAAATAACCGCTCGGTTACCTCACTGCTGCTGAAGGGTAATTTCCCGCCGGTAAAGAGCTTGTTCCCAAGCAAACTAGAAAACTTTGCAATTCTGGCCACCTCAGACCTAATTGACTCAACCCGTCGAGTTTCGCTGGTCCTAGAGCGCGAAAGCCCGCTGCGCTACACCTTCGGCGAAGGTAAAGTTTCGCTTGAAGCAACCGGAAATGAAACCGCGCAGGCTTCAGAGTCAATCACCTCTGAGCACGCAGGTAACGAAATTGTGGTTTCACTGAAGCCACAGTTCCTGATTGATGGTCTTTCAGGTGTTCACAACGAATTTGCCAAGGTTGCATTTACTCCGAGTGAAAACCCGAATAAGCCTGGTCCAGTGCTAATTTCAACCGCAAAAGAGCAGCCGGCCACCGATTCGTTCAAATACCTACTGCAGCCGAACCTACTAGTCAGATAGTCGGTGCAAATAAAGCATCTGTCGCTGCAGCAGTTTCGAAATTACGAAACCGCCGAAGTTGCTTTACAACCGGGTGTAAACCTTCTGGTCGGACCAAACGGCCAGGGCAAAACCAACCTGGTGGAGGCAATTCGCTATTTATCGACTCTAAATAGCCACCGAGTGGCGGGTTACATCCCGCTAATTAGGCAAAATGAGAGTCAAGCGGTGATTCGCTGTTTGGTTGGGGTTGACGATCGTGAAATTCAGCTCGAGCTCGAGCTAAATCGTGAAACTGCAAATAAAGCCAAAATTAACCGCTCTGCAGCCCAGAAAAATCGCGATATCCTCGGTTATGTTAACTCGGTAACCTTTGCCCCAGAAGACCTAGACATTGTCAAAAGAGACCCGAGTGCCAGGCGGGCGTTTATTGACGAACTTGTAATTCAGGTTTGGCCCAGGTTTGCCGGGGTTTTCGCCGATTACCAGCGAGTGCTAAAACAGCGAAACACCCTGTTGAAATCGGCCCGAATTACAAAAACCACCGGATCAGCCCTGAGCACGCTCGATGCCTGGGATGCCTCACTGATTTCATACGGCTCAGAAATTATTGCCGCTCGCGTGCAACTGATTGAAAAGCTCAGCCCGCTGCTAACCAATGCCTATCAGGCAATTGCGATTGCAAATAACGAACCAAAAATTGTGATTCGTTCATCGGTTGCTGGGCTACTGGCCGATGATGATGACGAAGAGCTCGTTGCGACCGCTGGGGCGAACACCCCAGAAAGCGGCGCAGGCGTAATTACCAGTGCTGATCGAACCGCAATTGAAGACCAGTTCGCCGCCAAATTACAAGAAATTCGCACGAAAGAACTCGAACGAGGCATCACCCTGGTCGGCCCTCACCGCGATGATCTGTTGCTAATGCTCGGTACCTTGCCAGCCAAAGGCTATGCCAGCCACGGAGAGAGCTGGTCTTATGCCCTGGCCCTGCGCTTGGCTTCAATCGAACTACTCAAGGCCGATTCGCGCTATGGCGACCCGGTGCTAATTCTCGACGATGTTTTCGCCGAACTAGATTCGGGTCGTCGAGACCGCCTAGCCCAGCTAATTCAAGACAACGAACAGGTGTTGATCACCGCCGCGGTAGCCGAAGATGTACCAAAAACGCTGACGGCATCCGTATTTAATGTGCGGTCGGGGGTGATCACCGATGGAATCTGAAGACATGGCGGTCAATTTCTATCACCGCATGAAGGCGGCGGTAACTGGGCGACTAACCCGAGATGAGCGCCGCCGTGCCGAAAAGGCAGCTGCGGCCGCAAGCCAACCGTTCGATAAAGGCCGCGACCCGGTAAAGGTCGCCGACTCGGTTGAAAACCTGTTCAAATCGTTTGCCTGGGAGGGCAATCTGGCCGAGGCCGAGCTATTTCAAAGCTGGCCTGAGCTGGTTGGTGAAACCAATGCGGCGGCATCGCATCCTGAAAATTTGAACGCCGGGGTGCTTACCATTCGCTGTAAGTCGACCGCCTGGGCTACCCAACTGCGGCTGATGCAGGGCGAAATTTTGCGCCGCGTGCAAGAAAAATTCGGATCGCTAAATGTGCAGAGCCTAAAGTTCATCGGCCCAGACGCACCGAGCTGGAAAAAGGGCCCGCTATCGGTGCCCGGCCGCGGCCCGCGCGACACCTACGGGTAAGCAAATTCCTGCTGAAAACCACAGCAAAACCGCCGCAAATCACCGGGGTTTTATCAGCCCAAACCGATAAAATTTCTAGTAGTTAGCTACCCCGAATATCAGTCAACCACTGAGGTTGCAATTCACTAGGGCCTAACCCACGCGTAAGGAGTACAACCGAATATGTCTGCACCCGAAAATAACTACGACGCCGGAAATATTCAAGTTCTTGAAGGTCTTGAGGCGGTTCGCAAAAGACCAGGCATGTACATCGGTTCTACTGGCCCGCGTGGTCTTCACCACCTGGTTTATGAAATTGTTGACAACTCGGTCGACGAAGCCCTGGCCGGCCACTGCGACACCATCAACGTCACCATCACCAAAGACGGATGGATTCGTGTCAAAGACAATGGCCGCGGCATTCCGGTCAGTGTTCACCCCACTGAAGGCATCTCAACCGTTGAGGTTGTGCTCACCATTTTGCACGCCGGCGGTAAGTTTGGCGGTGGCGGTTATGCGGTTTCTGGTGGTCTGCACGGTGTGGGAGCGTCGGTAGTAAACGCACTTTCAACCGAGCTTCGGGTTCAGGTAGCTCGCGAGGGCCACCTCTGGAACCAGTCTTACAAAATCGGTGTGCCAGATGCCCCGTTGGCCAAGGGCGAAAAGGCCGATTACACCGGAACCACCATTGAGTTTTTGGCCAACCCCGATATTTTCGAAACCGTTGAATACGACTACGAAACCCTTCGTGCTCGTTTTCAGCAGATGTGTTTCTTGAACAAGGGCTTGCGCATCAGCCTTGAAGACGAGCGCAACGGTCGCCAAGACAGCTATTTCTACGAAAACGGATTGAAAGACTACGTTGAATACCTGAACTCGGCGAAAAAGACCGAGATCGTCAACGAAGAAATCATCTCGTTTGAGGCCGAAACCAAAGAGAAAAACATGTCGGTTGAGTTGGCCATGCAGTGGACCAACGCCTACACCGAGAGTGTGCACACCTACGCCAATACCATCAATACTCACGAGGGTGGCACGCACGAAGAGGGTTTCAGGGCCGCACTAACCAGCCTGCTAAATAAATATGCACGCGAGAAAAACCTACTCAAAGAAAAAGACGAGAACCTATCGGGCGACGACTGCCGCGAAGGCCTAACCTGCGTTATTTCGGTAAAGCTTGCCGAACCACAGTTTGAGGGCCAGACCAAAACCAAGCTGGGTAACACCGAGGCCAAAGCATTCGTGCAGCGCGTGGTTAACGAAGAGCTTGGCGACTGGTTGGGCCGCAACCCAAACGTGGCCAAAGACATTATTCGCAAGGCAATTCAGGCGGCCACCGCGCGCCAGGCTGCTCGAAAGGCTCGCGAGGCCACTCGCCGCAAGGGCCTACTCGAGTCGGGTGGCATGCCGGGCAAGCTGCGCGACTGCTCAAGCCGCGACCCTAAGGTTTCCGAAATCTTCATCGTTGAGGGTGACTCGGCGGGTGGTTCGGCAATGCGTGGTCGCAACCCAGAAACCCAGGCCATTTTGCCGCTGCGAGGCAAAATTTTGAATGTCGAAAAGGCTCGCCTCGACCGTGCTCTCGGCAACGCTGAGGTGCAAGCACTAATTACCGCATTCGGCACCGGCATTGGCGAAGAGTTCGACATCGAAAAGATCCGCTACCACAAGTGCGTACTGATGGCCGACGCCGATGTTGACGGCCAGCACATTCGCACCCTGCTGCTCACCCTGCTGTTCCGCTACATGCGACCGCTTATCGAGCACGGCTATGTTTACCTAGCTCAGCCGCCGCTGTTTAAAATCAAGTGGTCAAACACCGATCACCAATATGTCTACTCAGACGAAGAGCGCGATCGGGCGCTCGCCGAGGGGCAGGCTGCCGGCAAGCGCATCCCTAAAGAAAACGCAATTCAGCGATACAAGGGTCTTGGCGAAATGGATTACGACGAGCTTTGGGAAACCACCATGGACCCTGACCGCCGCACCCTGCTGCAGGTAACCCTCGACGACGCGGCGCTGGCCGACGAAATTTTCTCAACCCTGATGGGTGAAGACGTCGATGCTCGCCGCACCTTTATTCAACGCAACGCTAAAGACGTTCGCTTCCTAGACATCTAAGAATTCGAGACGAAAATGACTGAGACTCCAAGAGATCACGTAGAGCAAGTCGACCTTCAGGTCGAAATGCAGCGCAGCTACCTCGACTATGCAATGAGCGTTATCGTAGGCCGCGCCCTTCCAGATGTGCGCGACGGCCTCAAGCCGGTGCACCGCCGTGTGCTTTACGCAATGTACGACGGTGGTTACCGCCCAGACAAGCAGTTCTCGAAGTGCTCACGCGTGGTGGGCGATGTTATGGGTCAGTTTCACCCGCACGGTGACACCGCAATTTACGACACCCTGGTGCGTTTGGTTCAAGACTGGAACCTGCGCTACCCGCTGGTAGCCGGCCAGGGTAACTTCGGTTCACCGGGTAACGACCCAGCTGCTGCACCGCGTTACACCGAGTGCCGCATGGCGCCGTTGGCCATGGAGATGGTTCGCGACATCGACGAAGAAACCGTTGATTTCCAAGACAACTACGATGGCCGCACCCAAGAGCCAACCATTCTGCCAAGCCGAATTCCGAACCTATTGGTAAACGGATCAATCGGTATTGCGGTTGGTATGGCCACCAACATTCCGCCGCACAACCTGCGCGAGGCAGCCGATGCAGCTCAGTGGTATCTAGCCAACCCAGAGGCCAGCGCCGAAGAAATTCAAAACGCGATCATCGCTCGCATCAAAGGCCCAGACTTTCCAACCGGAGCCCAAATCTTGGGTCGCAAGGGCATCGAAGAGGCCTACCGCACCGGTCGCGGCTCGATCACCATGCGAGCCATCGTTAACGTTGAAGAAATTCACAACCGCACCTGCCTGGTGGTTACCGAGCTGCCCTATCAGGTAAACCCTGACAACCTGGCTGAAAAAATCGCCGGGTTGGTCAAAGAGGGCAAGCTAACTGGCATCGCCGACATTCGCGATGAAACCTCTGGCCGCACCGGTCAGCGCTTGGTTATCGTGCTGAAAAAGGATGCCGTTGCTCGTGTGGTTTTGAACAACCTCTACAAGCAGACCCCGCTGCAAGAAAACTTCAGTGCCAATATGTTGGCTCTGGTAGACGGTGTGCCACGCACCCTAAGCATCGACGGTTTTATTACCAACTGGGTGCACCACCAGATCGACGTAATCGTTCGCCGCACGCAGTTTAGATTGCGCAAAGCCGAAGAACGCGCTCACATTTTGCGCGGTTACCTGAAGGCCCTCGATGCACTAGACGCAGTGATTGCTTTGATTCGCAAGAGTCAAAGCGTCGAAGATGCTCGCGATGGTCTAATCGAGCTGCTGAAGATTGACGAGCTGCAGGCCCGAGCAATCTTGAACATGCAGCTGCGTCAGCTGGCTGCCCTTGAGCGTCAGAAAATTATTGACGAGGCAGCCGAACTTGAGGCCCAGATTGTTGACTACAAGGCCATCATTGCCAGCCCAGAGCGTCAGCGCTCAATTGTTAGCGAAGAGCTGGCTGAGGTCTCAAGCAAGTACGGCGATGACCGTCGCACCGAAATTGTCGCCGGTTTCGACGGCGATGTTTCGGTCGAAGACCTAATTCCTGAAGAAGAAATGGTTATTTCGCTGACCCGCGGTGGCTACATCAAGCGCACCCGCAGCGACAACTACCGTTCACAGCACCGCGGTGGCAAAGGGGTTAAGGGTGCCAACCTGCGCGCAGACGATGTGGTTGAACACTTCTTTGTCACCACCACCCACCACTGGTTGCTGTTCTTCACCAATAAGGGTCGCGTTTACCGCGCCAAAGCATATGAGGTGCAAGAAGCCGGTCGCGATGCCAAGGGCCAGCACGTAGCCAACCTGTTGGCACTGCAGCCAGATGAGCAAATTGCTCAGGTGCTAGACCTCAAAGACTATGCGGTTGCACCATATCTGGTGCTGGCCACCCGCAGCGGTTTGGTCAAGAAGACTGCACTTGAGGCCTACGACACCCCACGCAGCGGAGGCATTATTGCCATCAAGCTGCGCGAGGGCGACGAGCTGGTTTCGGCAATGTTGGCTAGCGAACACGATGACCTGCTGTTGGTTTCGCACAAGGGTATGTCAATCAGGTTCTCAAACTCAGACGAGAGCCTGCGCCCAATGGGCCGCGACACCAGCGGAAACATCGGTATGAACTTCAGAGCCGGCGACTACCTGCTGAGCGCATCGGTCATTAACGATGTCGAAGATGCATTCGTGTTTGTGGTTACCGAGGGCGGCTATGCCAAGCGCACCCACGTTTCGCAGTATCGCGATCAGAACCGCGGAGGTTTGGGCATCAAGGTGGCCAAGCTTGAAGAAAAGCGTGGCGATCTGGTTGGCGCAATCATTGTTGCCGAAGACGACGAAGTGCTGGTGGTTTTGGCCAGCGGCAAGGTGGTGCGCAGCTCGGTTGCCGAGGTGCCAGCCAAGGGCCGCGACACCATGGGTGTGGTCTTTGCCCGCTTCGACGAAGAAGACAGCATTTTGGGTCTTGCCAAAAACACCGAGCGAAACCTAGAGTCAAACGAGGCAGAAGCCGAGGTTGAGGCCGAGGCCCCAACCAGTGAAGGAGCAGCAGAGTGAGAGAGCGCATCGCCAAGCTAGCCGGCAGAAACCTACCGCCGGTAAAGCAGGTAAAACTAAAGCTGGTTCACATCGACTTCTGGTCGGCCATCAAGGTTGGTTTTCTTGTAACCCTGGCCGTTGGCATTGCAACCATCGTTGCCTTCTTTGCAATCTGGTTGGTAATTAGCTCAACCGGTTTGTTCGGCAGCCTAAGCAACCTGATTAACAGTGTGGTTGGCGGCGGCGGAGCCGAACAGGTTAACGTGGCCGACACACTCAGCCTGCCCAGAGTGCTTTCGTTTGCCTTCACCCTCGCAATTTTCAACGTGGTTTTGGGCACCGCCCTAACCGGTGTTGGTGCAGCTATCTTCAACGTGATCGGCCGGCTCACCGGCGGCATCAGCGTTGGGTTTACTAATAACTAGTTGAGCTAACTACACGAGTTTGAACCTTTGCGAAAATTGCTGTAATGTAGCAAAGGTTCTAAACGGGCCTATAGCTCAGGTGGTTAGAGCGCTTCACTGATAATGAAGAGGTCGGAGGTTCAAGTCCTCCTAGGCCCACCAGGAAGCTTCTCTACCAAGAGAAGGTTCTGAACCAGAACAGCACCAAAGATCCAAACCGCATCACTCCGGGGACTTAGCTCAGTTGGTAGAGCACCTGCTTTGCAAGCAGGGGGTCAGGGGTTCGACCCCCCTAGTCTCCACCACTTAGTAACCCGCCAGCGATGGCGGGTTTTTCTTTTAAGGTGGCAATAGAACGAAGACCATACAGTCTCGGAAGGTAGTATTTCTAGAGAAAGGCGGGGGTCGATGCTTAACATAGTCATTCCCATGGCCGGCCGCGGAAGTAGATTCGTAGAGGCTGGTTTCAAGGACCCCAAACCATTGATTCCAATTCACGGAAAGCCGATGATTCAGTGGGTAATCAGAAATCTTTCACCTCAAACAGAACACCGTTTCATTTTTATCGCGCAACGCGAACATCTTGAGCGCTACAAGCTCGAAGAAAAACTAAAGTCCTGGGCCCCAAATTCTATTGTCATAGCGCTTGAAACGGTCACCGATGGTGCCGCGAGAACAGTCTTAATGGCGAGAGATCTAATTAATTACGATGAACCACTAGTTATTGCAAACAGTGACCAGTGGATAGACGCCAACATCAACGATTTTCTAAGTGAAATGCTTGATGGCCTTGTTGACGGAACAATCATGACCATGACTGCGAATGACCCAAAGTGGTCGTTTGTTTCCGTTGACGAAAGCGGATTTGCAGAACGTGTAGTTGAAAAAGAAGTCATATCAAATTTGGCAACGGTTGGTATTTATGGCTTCACTCGCGGGTCAGATTTCGTTGATGCGGCAGAGTCGATGATTCGAGATAACTTCAAGGTCAACAACGAGTTTTATGTTGCACCTGCATATAACTGGATGATCTCCAAGAAAGACAAAATCAATACCTTTAATATCGGCGCTGAAGCTCATGGTATGTACGGTTTGGGAATTCCTGAAGACCTAATACTTTTTTCTCAGCACCCAATCTCGAAACGAGTCTGGTGAACATGAAGATAATTGCTCACCGCGGCTTTTGGCGGATGCCTGAAGAAAAAAATACCGAGATAGCCTTCCAGCGAGCCGTCGATTTTGATTTTGGTATTGAAACCGACGTAAGAGACTTGGCTGGCAATCTTGTTATCTCGCATGATTCACCTTCAGGCGGTGAATTGGGTTTTGAAATATTTATGAATCGGTTCGGTAGACACATAAAAGATCTAGCCTTGAACGTTAAGTCCGATGGCCTGGCAAGTAAATTCAAAGTTATAGTTGAAAAATTCAACAATACGAAACCCGTTTTTTTCGATATGTCTGGTCCGGAGCATTTGAATTACAGAAAGACAGGCCTGCTAACCCTCAATAGGGTTAGTGAATTTGAGCGAGGATATGTATTCGACGAACCGGATTACGGCACTTGGGTTGATGGCTTCGAATCCGACAATTGGAAGATTGATTGGATAAATTCCAACCGGAGCCTGCCCAACCTTTACATCGTTTCACCAGAACTACACGGCCGCCCGCACTTAGATTTTTGGAAATCCATCCAGTCATTTGAAAACAAGCACGGCTTTCTTTTGTGTACAGATTTCCCCCTAGAAGCAAAAGAGTTCTTTGGAGCCACCGGTGATTAAGGCTGTGATTTTTGATATGGACGGAGTCCTTATTGACGCTCGTGATTGGCATTACGAAGCACTCAACAAGGCACTTGCACTGTTCGGTTTTGAAATACAGCGCGAAGAGCATCTCTCTACTTTTGACGGACTACCCACGTCTCGCAAACTGGAAATTATTAGCGAAACTAAAGGTTTGCCTATGGGTCTTCACCGAATCATTAACAAGCTAAAGCAGGACTTCACGACCGAAATAATCTTGCTTCGTTGTCGACCGCAATTTCAACACGAGTTTGCACTTGCCGCTCTAAAGAAGCAGGGCATTAGGGTTGCAGTGGCATCTAACTCGATTTCAGATACTGTGCATCTGATGATGCGCAAGTCCAATCTTTTACAATATCTCGATTTCTACCTTTCAAACGAAGACGTTGTAAACCCCAAGCCTTCTCCCGAAATTTATTTGAGGGCAATCGAGAAACTTGAATTAAGACCCAATGAGGTTCTCATAGTCGAAGACAATGATCATGGCGTTGCCGCTGCTATCGCGACTGGCGCTCACCTCATGCGCGTGGCGGATCCTTCTGAAGTTTCCCTACAGGCAATTGATTCATTTATTTCCAAATTGAACGGGGACCACATTGCTTAACGTTCTGGTTCTTGCAGCGGAGGACATAGCAGATCCTATGGACCCGGCCTATCCCTCGTTTTTGGCTGAAATAAGTGAGTCAACACCTCTTCAAAACTGGATTTACAACGCAGGGAAGTTGGAAGCCAAGTTGCATTTGGCGGTCTCGACACAGGACATAGAGAAATACCGTCTAGTCGAACTAATGTCTAGCAATCAATTCCCAGTTAACTTAGTTGAAATCCGCGGAAGAACGGCCGGTGCCACTTGTACGGCACTTTTGGCCGCAGCAGACCTAGACCAAGGCGATTCACTACTCGTGTTAAATGGGAACGAATTTCTGACTTTTGATTTCAGTCAAGTAATTCAGGAATTTAATTCTAAATACGCTGATGCTGGGGTTGCATATTTCGAATCCGTACACCCGAGATACAGCTTCGTGCGACTAAATGAGCACGGAGAGGTTACTGAGGCTTCTGAAAAGAAGCCAATCAGCCGCAACGCAACAGCTGGCTTCTACTGGTTCAATCGAGTTGAGGATTTTGTTACTGCCGCAGAATCCGAATTGCTAAAGAATTCAACCATCGAAGGAAATTTCTATATTTGCCCATTGTTCAACGAATTAATTCTTGAAGGCAAAGTGGTCCAGTCACACCAAATCAAGACAAGTGATTACAAACCTTTAAAATCAGCCAGGCAAGTAGCTAGCGTTAGGAATGTTTGGGATTGAAAGTTTCAAGACTAGAAGACATGGTGAAAGGATGGTTCGTAGGTGATTTCGAACCATCAGTTCTAAAATCTAAAGAATTTGAAGTAGCCATCAAGTCCTATGCCAAAGGCGAATCAGAAGAATCTCACTTTCACAAAATTGCTACTGAGATAACGGTGATTGTTTCAGGTCGCGTTCGTATGATAGACCAAGAATGGGGGCCCGGCTCAATCATCACTCTTGAACCTGGTCTCTCCACTGATTTTCTAGCTATTGAAGATTCGGTAACTGTGGTTGTAAAAACCCCAAGTGTGTTGGGAGACAAATATCCTGGAAACCACTAGACATATCATGAGTGGAGCAAAGCCCTTTTTCCAGCTTTTATTTCTAGAGATTCGTAAAAAGAGCCTGAATACATCCATTGGTTGGCTTTGGAGTCTTTTCAATCCGATTGTTCAAATGGTAATTATTTATTTTGTGACTACGGTTGTTTTTCGATCCCAACGTGAAAACTTGGCGCTTTGGCTGCTCACCACAATGTCCACTTGGGTTGCGGTTCAAAGCGCCATAATCAAGGCCTCTAATTCTGCAGTATCTAAAAGATCTCTAATTCTTAATACTCGAACGCGGCTCGAAAAAATCGTAATACTAGATGTTCTTTCAGAACTAGTGATCCTCATTCCATTTTTTACGCTGGGACTAGTTTTAGCTACATTTTCCGGTATTAACCCGTACAGGTTTTTATACTTAGGCCCAGCGTTGATGATCATAATATCTTTCAGCTACGTTTGCGGCCTCCTATTCGCATCACTAACACCTTTATTTAGGGACATCCCGTACTTAATAGGTATCCTGCTGCAAGTGATTTTTTGGATCTCTCCGATAATCAGTGCAAGACGCGAAGTTGATGGTCTACTTAGGACTCTGATGGACTGGAACCCTCTAACTTACATATTGGAAAGCGTGCAATTCGTCTTCCAGAACAGCGCATGGACACCTCTTTCTCTTATGGCGCCTTTGTTTGTGTGTCTAGCGTTACTCCCGCTGGCTGTTTATTCGAGCAAGCAGGTGTTTAGGCGGGCTGTGATTCTCTTATGAGTGCGCCACTTATTGCCATTAGAGATTTGCGACTTGAAGTAACCGTCAGCGGAAATCACCCAAGCCTCAAGAGGCTCTTGTCATTTGATTTGAGATCTAGCAACATGACACTTATCGATATTCCCAACCTTGACTTTCAACACGGTGACAAAATTTGTGTAGTTGGGCGAAACGGAAACGGAAAAACAACGCTAATGAGATTGCTCGCGAGAATATACGAGCCAACTCATGGACTAATCAGTGGCTCGTATAGCCCAACCACCGTCTTAGCCAGCGGCATTGGGCTGGATGATGACTTAAATGTTCTAGACAATATCAAATATGCAATTTTTCTTGAAGGGGGTAGCGGGGCTTCGCTCGACTTGGCTACATCCGAAATATTGGAATTTTGTGAAATTAGCCCTGCTGACGCCCTAAAACAATACAAATATTTCTCCACTGGCTTCAAAAGCAGAATCTCTTTCGCTATCGCTACTCGTCAAAAGCCTGATGTGCTACTTCTAGACGAAGTGCTAGGCGGTGGAGACGAAGTTTTCATGCAGAAAGCCAAACACAGACTTCATTCAAAAATTGCTGACGCAAGACTCGCATTTGTAGCCACCCACGCCCCCGATGAGATGACAGGCCATTGCAATAAACTTCTTTACCTTCAAAAGGGCCGAGTGAAATATTTCGGGGATTTTCAGCGAGGACTAGAAGTTTTCAAGGCCGACTTGAAGCAAGCCAAGGATTTTTAAATGTCAGTTCACGTTCTTATAACAGGGCTGGTCAGAGACAGAGAACGACTGCTGAATAAGTTAGCTCAATTTGAGAACTGGCAACAGCGCGACCTCGTCGACAAAATTGTGTTTTGCACTTGGATTGGTGAAGTAGATAAGTATCCAGGACTGAGGAAATTATTGAATGAATCAAGTGCCGAACTTATAGAAATTGAGTCCCCAAAACTTGTTCTGAAAGGTGGGCACCAACTTCACCAAATGCTGAGTCTCTACTATGGTCTTCAAGCACTACATGATAACGAGAGTTTTGTGCTAAAGACTAGGGTTGATCTCGCCGACAACATCGAAGCAATGACTTTTGACTTTCTCCATCGAACGGAAAAGGCTGAAGACTTTCTACAAGTTGGCCTGGAAAACAAAATTCTTGTTGAGTATTCGCAGATTTTGTTTCCATTCCTGATGGGAGATGCACAATTCTTTGGCAAAGTTAGGGACCTAAGAAAATTAGTAAACCTGAGCACGGAAATGGAACTTGTTTATTGCAGGCTCGCTGTAGAACAAACCTTCTTTTTTCACCCATTTAAGGACATAGCAATTTTTCAAAGACACTTCTTTTGGAATGTGCCTCACATTGCAGACCAGCAAATTAGACGAGAACTGCAGTTAAGTTTCCTAGCGAAGTCAGAGTATTTTAATTCACTGGTAACCGCATGGATGGTAGTCCTGAATTCCTATTTCAAAATCGGTTGGGGACCTGAATCTAATCAACCGGGAGACATGACCCTCGATCAGATTTATCGGGGTGAATCCGAGATTCTAATTGGGCCAGATGGAAGTTTCCTCATTCAGTCTTCGGATCAAGTGCGAGCAATTCTCGCCAATCTGGACAAAGCAGTTGTGAGTTCGGCCAAGGCCGCACTCAGAGAAACAGGAGCTAATCCACTATTCGTAGACGAGCCGATAAAAGACGAGCTTGAAGAGTTTCGCAAAAAATTTACTACATTGAATAAACCGCGCGTCGTTCTTGATTCGCAATCAAAACCCAAAACTATTAGTGGGCCTATTCAACATTTTTTTGTTTCAGAAGATAATGACACTGTCGCGAAATACCAAGAGCAAATTACCTACTTACGACGAGAAAATGATGCATTGCAACGGCAACTCGGCACTAGCACCAAGGAAACACTTTTACATCGCTTTCTTATAAGCCGTTTCAGACCTGAAACTTTACTACGACTGAAGTCAAGCCTCCCTAAAGTTTTCATTTTCTATCAAAAGCACATTTGGTGGAAATGAATAGTGGAGTAGTCCATGGACCTTAAGTACCTCAAGGATAGCTTTCGAAGGGTTATCTCGGAAATGCCAAAAGTACTGCCTCAGGTACCGAATAAACCGATCGCAGACCGCACTTTCGCAAATTTAAGTTCTATTTCTGACGGTATTTACGGGCTGTCCGTATCTAAGCAAAAGTTGCCAGAATCCATAGCTCTGGAACGCGAGTTACAAAGGCAAATGAATAGTGAGGCTATTTTCATACACGCGTATTATCCAGAAATAGCAATTGAGATTCTGGAAAGGCTATCTCCCAAAATAGACATCGACCTCATAGTAACAGGTAGTGAATTGGCGTCTTTAGAGCGTGTCAAAAAAAGATTTCCACAAAGTCGAACGAGACTTTTTCTCGTCGAAAACAGAGGGAGAGATGTTTTCCCGTTTTTGTTACTTTGTGACCTCCATTTCACACATGGTTATCAAATATTTTGGAAATTGCATTCGAAAAAATCCCCCCATGTCACTTACGGCAAAGAGTGGCTTAATGGGATTACAGAAGGTTTGCAACGGTTACGACAAGACCCGTTTCTAATACGCAATGCTGAGCTTGAGAATGTACCTTTGATTGCCGGGGTAAATCCACTCCCGATAACGCATAGAAGAGTCTTCAATATTTTTTGGATGGGCAGACTTGCAAAGGGAGCCGGGAAAAACGAGATTTTTTATCCTGGAACTATGTTCATCGGGAACGGAAATGCACTAGCCGTGTTTGCCGCGGAAAATCTAATCAAATTTCAACCGGAGCATGAAGATGGGCAGTTAGACGGCACATTTGGACACGCCGTAGAACGCACATTCGCTCACATTGTGAGAAAGAACCAGGGTTTAGTTATGAAGTTGGAGTACTAGGTGGGCTACAGCATTCTTATAAACGGCTCTCTTCGTGATTCGGAGGAGCTCTCACTTATCTTGCAATTTGTAGTTTCGGAAATTGCAAGGCATCCAGAGTCCAGAATTACCAAAGTTGTTGTTTCCACTTGGAAGGAAGAGGCGATTGCCAATCCTAAATTTATTTCTTGGGCGCAAAGCATGGGAATCACATTCAAGCTCTCAGACAGTGTCAACTATGGTGGCCCAGCTAACTACGTGAGACAAATGTTAACCCTTGATGCTGGGCTGGATGATTTTCCCGCGGACGAAATAGTTTTTAAGACTAGAACTGATAAAGCTTTACTTCGTAAAGACGCGATTCGGGCGTTCATTTCTGCATCATCCTCGGATGAACTGTTGGCCACGCTGGCCAACCGCCTAGCTATAGAGCATATTTCTACAACAGTCCCATTTATGGCTAAGGACATGATTCTAATGGGGCGAACATCATCAATCCGTGAGTTAGTTTCCTTTAGCGAACGGACCAGACATATCGCAGAATACATTTACTGGGGTATGGGTCCAGAAGTTTTTCTTTGGCTCGAATACGCAAGAAACTTACCCGGAATCACTGCAAAACTTAGGAATCAAGATCTACGGGAAACATCCACTCAGCTTTGCCGCGACTTAGCCGATGATCAATTTGAAAATGCACTGAGGAAAAACGCAATTTTGAGGGAACTTTTTTCGGAGTGGATTAAGGTTTTCGACCAGCGATTTCTCTTTATTTCAGAAACGCTCGGAGTAAGAGCAATTCAGCCCTGGCTGGTCGATGAGGGTAGCTGGAGATATCAAATTGGGGACCGCCCTGACTTGGAGAAAATGAGACAAGCGGTACGCTCGCAGGCATGTGAAAAAAACCAAAGTTTATCGACTTCAGCTCAAGACATATTTACCTTGCAATCGCACAACCCGTTTACGAGCTTGCCTGACACGCAAATATTCGAAATATTAGAGTCTCTTGAACAAAGTAACTCAGACATAATTTTGATTCGAAGAAAAATAATCTTTTCATTTCTTCAAGGGCATCCCAACGCTGCAGACGAAAACTCGTTTGCCCAGGCCCTAAGTAAGAACCTAAGACACAGGGACCCCGAAATAATTGAATCTGTAATTGAGTGGATGCAAACTAGGAGCCCAAATTTGCGTCATGTGAGCAACGCAGACAAAATATTCGCTCTTGAAAGAGCAATAGAAAGAGCTTCACTCCAGGGAGATTTCACGAAACGAGAAGCTCTCATTGGTATTGCAAGAGATCAAAAGCTAAGTTCTTCAATTTTGACTCTCCAGGCGGCAGAGGTTAATTATTCAAATCGAAGGCCTATTAGGGCGCTAGTTTCATTTATTAGGGCTTATCGGTTAGACCCCAATTCGCTTGGGCCAAACCATGGCTTGGGATGCGTCTTACTTGACCTTAGGCTTGCACGTCTGGCCGAGAAGTACCTCTCCGAAGCTCATAGGATTTCACCGCAAGATCAAACCGCCGCTTGGACTCTTTTCAGATGCTCAATAAGGCTCGGACGTCTCACTAATTCCAAGTACCTAATCCAAGCGATATCTACTGCTAGGAGAAGTGAAGCTCAAAAAATGTTCGAGAAACGGTTTGCAAAACATGTTCAATAGAGCCTCAGCGGCAGATTTTGACGAAAATTTTTACCTAAACCTGTATCCAGATGTTAAAGCCCATAAACGAAGGTTTGGGGTATCTGGCTATCGTCACTGGTTGAAATATGGAAAAGCGGAGGGAAGACTTCATTCCAGAAAGAAGCTGACACATTCTGAGATGCCGCCATCCATAGGGCAGGGAATTTTTTACCCTTCTGCCCTTGTCAGTCAAAACTTCAGGTCTAGATACAAGCCTTCCAAACTCGAAAAGAGGCCAGATACGCTCCTCATTTTTCTTCCGGATCTAAAAAAGGATCTGATTTTTGCTGGCTATGAGTCCTTTTTTAAAGACATAGCTTCTATTCGGGATGGGTTCGATGAAACTTTCTTCGTAGTCTTCAATACAGAATTTGATGCTCTTGCCTTACCCGACTTTCTCCAAGGGACGGTGGTCTCGCTCTCCGAGTACGAGAAAAATCCATTCAAGCCAAAATTAGTCGTTACGTTTGACGCACGAACAAATCTATATGCGATTGAAAATCTTGGCCTAAGGGACATCTCTGTTTACTATTGCCAAGATCTTGAAGCAGGTTTTCACCCTTTTGGCTCTATTCATCTTTGGTCACTTAGATCAGTGGTGAAATCTAAATATTTGGTTGTATCGACAAAAGACCTTAACGATGACCTGGTTCATCGCGGTTTGATCGAAGATCAAGCTGTCTGTATCGTCGACCCTGCAATCACGACAATTGTTCCGCATCGTGAACCCTCAAAGCTGGTATTTTGCTACTTTAGGCCGGAATTTTTCAACTCCAGGAATTTAGCAGAACACATTTGGGTGACAATACAAGATTTTTGCGCAATAAGGACAGGCTGGACTTTTTTACTTGTAGGCACCCAGGGAACTAATTTCGAAATGCAGGTCAATGGGAACTTGATTTCAGTTGTAAGCAAGCTACCAAAGAGTACTTATCTTTCGTATCTGGAAAAAAGCTTTCTTACAATTTCATTTATTTTCTCGTCCCACCCCGGAGTTTTTGCCTATCAATCTGCCTACTCCGGTATCAAAACAATAACTAATACCTTTGGCCCTCGAACAAAAGAAGTTCTGCAGGCGCGTTCAAAGAATCTTGTTGGGGTTGATTTGGTAAGAGACGATCTGCTTCAAACCCTCCTAACAGAGACTTCAAAAAACACCGGCATGGGGACTCGAAAACCCGAGCCAGTAAATCAAGCCGATGATCAATTTCGGATTTTTATAGAGAAAGTGATTCAAAAGTTATGACGTGCAATCAAGTTATCCCCAGCAAGAGATCAATAAAGTTCAACGCCAAACACCTTACTTTTGCCACGGATTGGCATGGTCATTTGAACTTTGCTTCGTGGTTGCTGGAATTATCTAGGCCAAAAAGCATTGTTGAACTCGGGGTTTTTAGAGGTGATAGTCTCGCGGCTTTTTCGCAAGCTGCAAGTGAATTAGAAATAGAGTGCTCAATTTTGGGCGCTGATACATGGGGGGGAGACTTAACCACTGGCGAGTACTCTGCACAAATTTTTGACCAAGTACGCGACTACTTTTTGTTCAATCACCCAAACACAGTTTTAGCAAAAATGACTTTTAATGATGCTAGACAAGAAGTTGAGAACAATTCAGTGGACGTTTTGCATGTAGATGGTTGTCATACCTACGATGCCGTCAAAGAGGACTTTGAAACTTGGATCTCCGCCATGTCCAGCAAGGGCATCATGCTATTTCATGACGTCCACGTATCCAACAAAGATTTTGGAACAGGAAAGTTTTGGCATGAGGTAAGCGATGAGTTCCCAAGTTTTAGCTTCAAACATTCAAGCGGTCTAGGGGTTTTACTAGTTGGAAGTGATGCCCCTTCAGAACTTTTCCACTTGGCGACTTGTGAGGACTGTTTAGCTTACGCGCGGGCAATATTTGAAATGACTGGTCTTCGTTACACATACAACGATAAGTATCGTTGGCAACTTCGAGAAATTGAGTCGATCAAGAACCAATACGAAAATCGAGCTAATCTTGCCTCGCAAATCCAGAATAAAAAGCGACGAACCCTTTTCAACCTATAAAGCTTCGAATTCCTCAGCAGACAAGTCTTTATCGCTTATGGTAAACGATTTGAGATTGTACTCTTTATGTAACAATTCAAAAGGTATCGCCAGATGTTGGGACAACGGATTTACGGACCTATCGGTCGCTGGATTGAACTCAGAGCTGCATAGGTAGTTTGCAATGGTGTCATTTGCGAGGCTGAGAAAGGCGTGCCCCAAACCTTCAGAAATCAGAACTGATTTTTTGTTTTCGGCGCTCAATAGCACCGAGTCCCATTGGCCGTATGTGGGCGAATTTTTGCGTACATCTACTACAACATCCCAAAGAGCTCCAGCAACGCAAGAAACATATTTGGCTTGCCCTTCGCTGCTCTCAGTGAAGTGAATGCCTCGGATCACACCTTTGGCCGAAGTGCTTTGATTCACCTGTTTCACTGGAAATGAGCGCCCAAGTTGTGACTCGATAGCACTTAGTTTGAAAACTTCATGAAAAGTACCGCGTTCATCTGGGAAAACCTCTGGGGTGTAGACCCAGGCACCCTTTATTTTCATTTCTTCGAATGGCATAAAATCAAGGCTATCTGACAAGGGGGTAAAGATGCGTTGGGCAGTTGTTGGTAATAAAGGCATGTTCGGCAGAGAAATAGAGAACCGCCTTATTGGGCTAGGCCATCAGGCGGTTGGTTTCAATCGAGAGAATTTAGATATTGAGGCCTCGGAAGATCAACTTGCAAAACTGCTTGAAATTTCAGAATTTGTTGTTAACGCGATTGCATACACAGCAGTAGATAAAGCAGAGAGCGAACTTTTTGAAGCAAACAGAGTTAATGCCTTGTTTGCCGGCCGTCTTGCAAAGGCTGTTGAATTATGTGGTTCGAAGTTGATGCACATCTCCACAGATTACGTTTTTGATGGTTTCGCCAAAGAGCCTTACAAAATTGATTCAGTGACTAAACCAGGTTCGATTTATGGTGAGTCGAAGTTGCTTGGTGAACACCTAATTCAAGATTCAAATGCCAATTACTCAATTTTCAGAACGGCCTGGCTATACGGTGCTCACGGCCGATGCTTTCCAAAAGTGATTGCGAATTTATTGGATAACAAAGATTCAATTTCTGTCGTGAATGACCAAATTGGTTCACCGACCTGGACTCGCGACCTTGCCGATGTAGTCATCGATCATGCAACTAGAGGTTTGAATGAACCAATCGTGCATGCTGTTGCGTCAGGTCAAACTAGTTGGTTTGGATTTGCAAGTGCCATTAAGGATTCCTTGCCACACCAGGTTGGAAAAACAATTTTGCCTATCGGCACTGAGGAGTACCCAACGCCGGCTAAAAGACCTGCATGGAGTGTTTTAGAAAACAGTGAGACCGAGGGCCTAATTATTGGCAACTGGTTGGATCGTTGGAAGCTGGCAGCTCCTACTGTGCTTCAAGAATTTATTTAGTCAGCTAGCAAATCGAGCAAATATTTGCCGTAACCCGACTTTAGGTAAAGCTCAGCCTCTTTTTTGAGCTTTGCATCATCAATGAAGCCCATTCGCCACGCGACTTCTTCGGGGACAGATATTTTGGTCGCCTGGCGGTGCTCAATTACTTTCACAAACTCGCTGGCTTCATGAAGTGAATCTATACTGCCGGTGTCTAACCAAGCCGTACCCCGAGCTAATTGCTCAACGTGTAGTTCACCTAAATCGAGATAGGTTTTGTTCAAGTCGGTAATTTCTAGTTCACCGCGGGCAGATGGTTTTTGAGTTTTGGCAAATTCACTCACTCGGTTGTCGTAAAAATAGAGACCGGGAATGACAAATTTGCTCTTGGGGGTTTTTGGCTTTTCCTCGATCGACAAGACTCTCCCCATCTGATCAAATTCAACTACGCCATAGGCTTCCGGGTTTGAGACTTTTTGCGCAAAGACCGTGGCACCCTTTTGGGCCTCAAGCCGTTGCAAAGTTTTACCCATGCCAGATCCGTGAAAAATGTTGTCACCCAAAATTAGCGCCACGTTTTGACCGTCAATAAATTCTTCACCGATTATGAATGCTTCCGCTAATCCATTTGGTTCCGGCTGCACAGTATATTCGAGCTTGATTCCCCACTGAGATCCATCTCTTAAGAGGCGTTTGAACTGCTGTTGTTCGTGGGGGGTGGTGATGATCAGAATCTCGCGAATACCGGCAAGCATCAAAGTGCTCAACGGGTAGTAAATCATGGGCTTGTCGTAAACCGGCATTAGTTGCTTCGAGGTAGCGATGGTTAGCGGGTATAGGCGAGTGCCGCTGCCGCCGGCAAGAATGATGCCCTTCATGTTTTTCCCCGCGTTCGAACTCACGGTTCCCCCAAACCTTGATTTTGCTTGCTGCTAGCCTATTACCTGAACCTGAGGGGGGTTTCGTGATGCGCATTTTGGTTACCGGCGGAGCCGGCTTTATTGGTTCTAATTTTGTGCGCCGCACTATTACAACCCGACCCGATGTTTCGATTGTTGTGCTTGATGCGCTTACCTATGCAGGCCGACTTTCAAACCTCGCCGGGCTTGAAGGTAAGTATGAGTTTATTCACGGTGACATTCGCGATGGCGCTCTAGTTGATTCGCTAGTTGCACGGGTTGATGCCGTGGTGCACTTTGCAGCCGAAAGCCACAACGACAACTCTTTGCATTCGCCCCGGCCGTTCATTGAAACCAATGTTCTCGGCACTTTTGAAATTATTCAGGCCTGTGTGAATCATGGTGTGCGATTGCACCACATTTCGACCGATGAGGTTTTTGGCGATCTGCCGCTCGAGGGCGGCGAAAAGTTCACCCCGACCACGCCTTACAACCCTTCATCTCCCTACTCGGCGTCAAAAGCTTCATCTGATTTATTAGTGCGTGCCTGGGTCAGATCCTTCGGCCTAAAAGCCACGATTTCAAACTGCTCGAATAACTACGGGCCATACCAGCACGAAGAGAAGTTGATTCCGCGCACTATTTTGCTAGCCGCTTCCGGCATAAAGCCCAAGGTTTACGGTCAAGGTCTTAACGTTCGCGACTGGATTCACGTTGACGACCACACCGATGGTGTTTGGGCGGTGCTTGATCGAGGTTTCGTTGAAGGCGAGACCGCTACCTATTTATTAGGGGCAAATGGCGAACGAAACAATCTTCAGGTAGTGCGGGCTATTTTGGCGGCCCTTGATTTACCCGAAGACTTTATTGAGTTTGTAGCCGACCGCCCTGGTCACGACCTGCGCTATGCCATTGATTCATCTCAGACGGTTTCGGCTCTGGGCTGGCAGCCAAAGTTTGAGTCGTTTGAGGCTGGCTTGAAGAGTGTGGTTGATTTCTATGTTTCGCAGTTGCGCTCAGGCGCCATTTCTATCGAAGGTATTTCGGGCTCAGGCCTATCGGTTAGTCGGTAAACTCGAAGCATTCACGAGCTAGGGGGCATGCACTTGAAAATTGCAGTTGTTGTGCCCAGCTTTCGCACCGCAGATCACATTCTTGATGTAGTGACTCGGGTAACCAAAGTATCGGGCGTTGAAAACATTTTTGTTGTCGATGATGCCTGCCCAGAAGCTTCGGGAAAATTGGTGAAGTCGAAAATTAAAGACAAACGCGTGTCTGTCATTTTTCACGAAACCAACCAGGGCGTTGGCGGCGCCATGATTTCTGGCTATAAAGCCGCCTTAGCAGCCGGTGCAGACATTGTGGTCAAGGTTGATGGCGATGGCCAAATGGCACCCGAAGATATTCCTGTTTTAGTTCGCCCAATTCTTGAAGGTCGTGCCGACTACACCAAAGGCAATCGCTTCGATTCAATTGAAGATCTTGAGGCAATGCCACGCATCCGTATTTTTGGCAACGCAGTGTTGTCTTTGATGTCAAAGGTTTCAAGTGGTTACTGGAACATCACCGACCCAACCAATGGTTTCACCGCAATTCACCGTTCGGTGCTGCGTCGCATTCACCTAGACAAACTGCGCAAGAGTTTCTTCTTCGAGAGCGATGTGCTGTTTCGCCTTAGCCTAATTCGCGCGGTGGTTTATGACGTTGCCCTGCCAGCTCGTTATGGCACCGAACGCAGCAACCTAAAAATTTGGCGCACGCTGAGAGAGTTTCCGGGGCGCCACTTTGTTAATTACCTTAAGCGCATTTTTTACCTTTACTACCTGCGCGAATGGTCGGTTTCATCGGTTGAGTTGCCACTGGGTTTTCTGCTTTTCGGCTGGGGCTTAGGTTTCGGTATTGACCGATTTGTCGCTTCGGTTGGTTCGGCCGTGCCGGCTTCGGTTGGTGCCGTGATGATTTCGGTGGTTCCGCTGATTCTGGGTTTCCAGCTGCTGCTGGCTTTTGTTTCTTACGATGTGGCCTCTGTGCCGCGACGACCTCGTCAACTAGACGAAAGATAACTCGGGGGTTTAGTGAGCACTTATTCGGTTGGCACCAAGGTGCAGGGGGAATCGAAATTTAGGGCAGCACATTTCAGCGTGCTTTTGCCTTTGCTGGCTTTCTTCATTGAAGTTTCACGTGTTTGGTCGGTGCTGCCGGCGGTTATGCAAGACGAATATGTTTATTCGGTTCAGGCTCGATTTACCCCATTTGCCGAGCAGCTTTACCCGAACTATTTGTTCTCGGCTTTGTACTCGAGCACTTCGGCCTGCGGCACCGATTTTTACTCTTGTGCCAAGGGTTTGAACGCTGGGTTCTTCGCCATGTTTTTGATTTTCATTTGGCTGATTGCCGCACGCCTGTTCAGCGTTTGGGTTGCCTCTTTTGTAACCACCGTGGTGGCGATCAGCCCGATTCACGTTTACGTTTCATACTTCATGCCCGAAATGATGTACTTCGCGGTTTTGGCTGCCGTGATTTGGTGGGCACTTCGAGTTGCATTTTCACCAACCTGGGTTGGCTGGGCCTGGCTAGGTTTTGGGTTAGGGCTCGCAGCGCTGGTTAAACCGCACGCTATTTTTGTGCTGCCAGCGTTTCTGCTGTTTGCCGTTTTGGTTGCTTGGCGGGCTGTTTCACTGCGCATTGCTTTACTTGCTGGTGGTGCGCTCGTTGGTGCCTTCGCGATTGTGAAGTTTGGGCTCGGTTTTCTAATCGCCGGCGCAAACGGCTTATCGCTATTCGGCTCAAGCTACACATCGTCAATTGGCAGTTTTGTCTCCACAGTTTCACAAGGCAGCTTCGGCGTTGCCTCGCCTGAGCAGGCTATGGCTTTGGGTGGTTCGCTGGTTTTGGCAGCTGAACCGGTAGCAGCATCGGGTGCCGAACTGTTTATTGGCACCAGCCTTGATCAAATACTGCTGCACTCTTCGCTTCTGGTTTTGATTGCTGGTTTGCCACTCGCACTCGGCCTTCGAGTTTTCGGCACCTCGCTGAAAAAACTGCGTCGCGTGACCGGCGAATCGGGTGAGGTTGAGCGTGAGCCTTTGGGTGGGCAGTCATCCTTTGTGATTTTGATTGCTCTGCTTTCGGTTTCGATGGCCTTGGTGGTGGCCCTGTTTGAGGGTGTAGTGACTGCGCTTGGCGACGATCACAGCTGGCGCGTAATTACCCGCTACTACGAATTTTTGTTCCCGATGTTCGTGATGCTGGGTTTCAGCATGAACAAGTTTGTTGAATCGAAGTTTGTTGGTCGTGCAATTCAGTTTGCAATTGTGATCGGCCTGGCTGTGGTTGCGTTGGTGCGCATTCCCGCCGAGGTCAAGGCAAGCTTTGCCGACTCAATTTTCATCTCTGGTTTGCTTGCCGCCCCCGGTGTTGCCGGTTGGGTTTTTGCCTTCGCGGCAGTTGGCGCGGTGGTTTGGTTGCTCAAGCCCGAGTGGGGTAATCAGGTGATTGCCTGGGGAGCGATTCCGTTGATGCTGATTGTCACCGGCGCATTTGCTCAGACCATGCTGCTTGGCCAGGTGGGCACCACTAAGGCCTACTTCGATGTTGCCGGTCAAGCGGCACACGAGGCATTGGTTGATGTGCCCGGCAGTGAAGTTGTCGTGGTTGGCCAAACTCGCACCGAGGTTTTCACTTCAAAATTCTGGATCGATAAAGCCGGCATTGTTGATGTGCCGCTGAATGGCGCCACCACATTTGATGTGAACACGATTGCTGATGCCGACTATGCGCTGGTTCTAGGTCAGGTTGCTTTGGTTGGCGAGAGCCAGCAGTTGTTGGCTGGCGATGGCTATCAGTTGGTGAAGGTCAACTAGCTTTTTGGCGGTGCCTAGCGAAGGCGTTTGCTCACTCGCACACCGGCCCAGTAGGTGGCCTGTTGCACCGGGTAATCCCAAAGCGGGCTAATTGGCCTTAGCCACTTGGGCAGGTGAGCTTTGCGCACAGCACTGGCTTCGCGCACCGATTCGCGGCGGCGACTGACCGAAAGTGAGCCCGGGTGCCATCTGAACTTAGCCAGTGTCTTGGCTAGGTAAACACAGCGGCCGATTTTGCTCAGGCTCAAAAACAAATTGAAGTCGAATGCCCAACCAAACTCGGTGCTGAGCCCACCAACTTTTTCAAACGCATCGCGGCGGTAAAGTGCGCCGGGTTGCGGAATTAGCTGTGGGCCGAAACGCAACAGCGGAACCGCCCACTGGCCGGCGTTGTTGGTAAAAATAGGTTGGCCCTTGGGGTCGATGTATTCGCAGCCACCGAAGACCAACACCGGTTCGTCTTTTTGGGTAATGCGTTCGTAGGCTGCGGTGATGGCACCTGGGGTGTAGAGGTCATCGTCGCCGATCCAGTTAATAAATTTCACCGAGGGTGGCAGTTGGCTAAACGCCCAGTTGATTTTGGCGGCCAGGCCAGGCTCGGGTTCGTCGCGGTATTCGTCGATTAGGTTATGCGCCAGAAATTCGCTGGCGTCAAAACCCTTGTTGCCGACCAACAAAATGTGGGTGTTGTGGCGCTCGCCAGCTTCGGTGATCGAGCGCAGGGCCAGGGGCAAATATTCGGGGCGGCCGCCAATGGTTGGCACCACAATGCCAATCTCTGGTCCGTTCGCGCTATTCACCATCTGGCTAGTTTATTTGCGGCTGGCATCACAGCCATCGGTTGGTGTTGGGTTTGCCAGGAGGTGACCGCGAATAGTCTGGGGCAATGACTACCAAACAGCCAATGCGAGTGAACATTCTTTACCCGAGAGTTGAGGGTGCGGTATTTGATCAGCAGCATTGGCTTGATGTGCACTATCCGCTGGTTCGAAATGGCATTTGGGCTGATGCCTCAAGCGTTGACTTTGCGCTGTGTCGTGAGAGCGACCCTTACTTTGCTAGCGCCACTGCGGTTTTTGAAGACCGGTCAGTTTTGATGGCGGCGTTGGCTTCTGAGCACGGAGAGCCAACTTCGGCCGATCTCAAACTTTGCTACAACCTAGCGCCAGTAATTTTGGTCACTGAAATTCAGCGGGCTAGCTAGCTCAAGCGTTGAGCTGCTTTCTTGTAGGCAGTTTCGTTTTCACGTCGACCAATAGCGAGAACCAACACAACCAATTCAGTTGCCTCAACCTTGTAAACCAGGCGAATTCCAGCTTTGGCTAGTTTGATTTTGTAGCAGTTTTGCAGGCTGCCGTTTAGACGTGCTTGCTCTATCTCGGGGTGTCTTAATCGTTCACCTAACCTGGCTTTGAGCATCTGTTTCACAGAGTTATCAAGTCTTTCCCACTCGTCTAAGGCTTCTTTATGAAACCTCAGACGGTAGTTGCTCATAGTTCGTCTAGATTGACGTCTACGAACTTTTCTGGCTCGTTAATTCGCTTTGTAAGCAGCTCTTCGAGCTCTATGTCTTCAATCATGTCTGCAATTTTCTCGAACAGCGCAGGTGGTAATACGTAAAAACTGGGCAAGTTGTTAGTAAGTACTGCGAATGCTGAGTGCCCTGCTTTGCGAACCTGTTCGTTCGGGTTGGCCTTGAACTCGGTAATTGAAGTCGTTTTTCTAACCTTCAGAGTTTGCATAATCGCTCCTAATTTCGCTCTAAATATAGGTCGAAATCTTCAGCGAGGCAACCATTATTTTGCCCCAGCCGCCGCAGCCACAAGTGCCAGCAGAGCCTGGCGATCGAAATCAGTTCCCTCGAAGAAATCAATCGCGCGTGAAACTTTGCTATCTAGTCGCGCGTTGAATAGCCCCGACGGGTCATCCAATTTGGCACCTTCAACAAAGGTCAATCGAACCGCCTTTTTCAAATAGTCGGCGACAATGATGTTTCCATCACGCATCCACACCGGTGATCCGAGTGGCTTACTCGGCATCTTCCACTTCACTGCCTCTTCAATGCCGAACTCTGACTGGCTCATTATCAACTCGCGCAACTCGGCCAGCAACGGCCCGCGCCAATCGGGCGAAGATTCAATAATCTGAGCAATTTCGTTCACGGCATAACCCTAATTTGAAATTGAGGCGCATAATGATTTCGGGAGGTGTTGCGAATGATGAACATCGACGGATGCAAGTGTGGCGGTTCATGCGGCTGCGGCCACTAGGCCCCGCGCAAACGCTATAAAGCAATGACAGAAGAGCAGTTAATGCTTAACTTCGGCGCTCTGAGCCTCTCAGTTTTGGGGCTCGGAGCGTTTGCTTTAGCCTGGCTAACCTGGTGGGGTCACGGCTCACGATTCTTTGCAATTTTGCTCAGCCTCACCAGCTTGGGCATGGGCGTTTACTTTTTAGTGAATTTGGCCGATGCCGGATGGATTCCGACGCTACTTGGCGTCGGCGGAATTATTTTCAGCATCATCCCGGGTCGAAAGCACCCAGAAAAGCACGACTAGCTGCGCGCAATCAAACCTGCGGCAGCCTCAAGAATTACCAGTGCACCCAAACGCACCGTGCGGCCATCGGCAGCATCGGCTGCTGCGTCAATCTCGGTGATGTCGAGCGAGCGCACCGCCGCGGCTTTGCCGGCCAGGTAAGCAAACTGCCTAAGTTCATCGGCACTGATGCCACCGGGGGCAGCGGCCGGGCAGCCGGGCACCGCGGATCGGTCGCAAACATCAACATCGAAATCAACGTGCACGCCTGCAGTTTCATGGCTGGCGATGCCCAGGGCTTCATCCCAAATTGACTCAACCGAACGAGATCGCAATTCACTGCGCGGAATTATATGGATTCCCAATTCAGCCGCAAGGGCTGCGTATTCGGGCGAGTTTGAAAAGTCGGCGATCCCGATTTGCACAATCTTTTTTGGGTTTACCCCCGACTCAATCAGTCGACGAATTGGTGATCCGTTGCTAATTCCGTCGCGCAAATCGTGGTGGGCATCGAGGGTAATAATGCCGGCGTGGGCGAGATTTTCGAATGCGCCGCGGGCCACTGCATAGGTGATTGAGTTATCGCCGCCCAGAGCAATTAGCAGCCTGGTTCGGTTGATCGAGTCGGCAACTAGTGCGCTGGTCTCAGCCTCGCCGGCCTCGCTGTCTGGCTCTTCGACATCACCAAAATCGCGGGCCTGAAGCTCGCGCAAATCAACTTTTTGGGCCCACGACCAAGTGGAGTAGCGCTGCAGGGCATCCCTAATTGCAGCCGGGGTTTGATGAGCGTTGGTTTTCGAAATCGAGGTTTTGTGTGCTTTTACGCCGATGATGCCGAGGTCGCATGGTTCTGGGTAAGACTTGAGAATCCAGCTGGCAGCCCGTGGCCACTTCACATCTTCCATCTACTGGCCTCCAAGCCGCTTCGACAAAATTGCGGCCGATGCCTTCAGCAACTCCGCTATCTCTAACCTAATGCTCTCACTTGCCGCCTCACTTCTGAAGGTCAAGGTGAGCGCCGCCACCGGATGCCCGAGGTGATTTAGCGCCGCCGCAGCCAGAGACGAATAACCCTCGGTGATGTGACCAGCCTCGTAGGCATAACCCTGGTTGGCCTCGGAGCGCAGCAACTGTTTCAGTTCGGAAGCCGAACTTGGGCCCTTGCCGGTTCGATTCAACAGGGATGCACCCCCGACACCACCGGTCGAGTCGCCTGAATAAATTGCCCGAAATTGAGCCGATGACAGCCGGCTCAAAATTGCCCGCCCAGATGCGGTTAGGTGAGCGGGCAACCGAACGCCCACATCTGAAACCACGGTGACCGGGTGAATTGGAAGTTCTTTGAGCAGATAGAGCACTTCGGTGCCCTGCAAAATGCCCAGCTGACCGACCGCAGGAATGAGGCTTTCCACCCGGCGCACTAAATCTTTTAGCAGGCCTCGAGCTGCTCGCTCGAGCGGATCGTGCCGCAGATATGCACTGCCTAATTCGAAGGCTGAAACCCCGAGGCCCCAGCGTGCAGTTTCGGGCAGATGCAGCACGAACCCTTCGGCCTCGAGCAGTTCGAGCAGTTGATAGGTCGACGATCGCGGTGCCGAAATTGCTTTAGCCAACGCGGTTGCAGTCATTGGTTGCCCGTGGCTTGCGAGCGTGGTCAACAGCGCAATGGTGCGGCTCGCCGCCGGAATTTTGGTCGCCACTCGGATCACCATCCTGTCTGGTATTTCAGACACTTTCTCTGCAACGACCATAGCAACCCGCGCGGCCAAAGTGTGAAATAGCAACATGAATTCAATGACGAGATCAGCACTGCATGCAGCAACCGGATCAACCCTCACCGCCCAGGGTTGGCAACAAGAAGCAGCCCTTCGAATGCTGCACAATAATCTCGATCCTGCGGTGGCAGAACACCCTGAAGAGCTCATCGTCTACGGCGGAAACGGCAAGGCGGCCCGCAACTGGCAGAGCTTCGACGCCATGGTCAATACTCTGACCCACCTCAAAAATGACGAGACCATGCTGGTGCAATCGGGCAAACCGGTCGGTGTTTTTCAGACCCACGAGTGGGCACCGCGAGTGCTAATTGCCAACTCCAACCTGGTTGGCGACTGGGCAAACTGGCCCGAGTTTAGGCGCCTCGAGCAAATGGGTCTCACCATGTATGGCCAGATGACCGCCGGCTCATGGATCTACATCGGCACCCAGGGCATCCTGCAGGGAACGTACGAAACCTTCGCGGCCGTTGCTGAAAAACGTTTTGGCGGCACTCTGGCCGGCACGCTGACTTTGACCGCTGGCTGCGGTGGCATGGGTGGAGCCCAACCGCTGGCCGTCACCATGAACGAGGGCACCTGCCTGATCGTCGACATTGACGAATCACGCCTTCGCCGTCGAGTTGAAACCCGCTACCTCGATGAAATCGCCGACAACCTCGACGACGCAATTGAACGAGCCGTCACCGCGAAAAACCAGCGTCGCGCAATTTCAATCGGTGTGGTCGGCAACGCCGCAACTATTTTTGCTGAGCTTCTGAGGCGCGACGTGCCAATTGACATTGTCACTGACCAGACTTCGGCGCATGATCCGCTCTATTACATTCCTGAGGGGGTCGATTTCGCCGATGCTCGCGAGTATGCCGAGCGGGATCCTAAAGAATTTACCGAGCGCGCTGAGGCTGCAATGGCCAAGCACGTTGAGGCCATGGTTGGTTTTATGGCCAAGGGCGCCGAGGTGTTTGACTACGGAAACTCGATTCGAGACGAAGCCCGCAAGGGTGGCTTTTCCGATGCCTTCAAGTTTCCCGGCTTCATTCCGGCATACATTCGCCCACTGTTCTGCGAGGGTAAAGGGCCGTTTAGGTGGGTAGCGCTCTCGGGTGATCCGAAAGATATTTACCGCACCGACCAGGCGGTTCTCGATCTGTTCCCAGATAACCATCACCTGCACCGCTGGATCAAAATGGCCCAAGACCGCGTCGAGTTTCAGGGTTTGCCTGCTCGCATTTGCTGGCTCGGCTATGGCGAACGCGATAAGGCTGGTGCTGTTTTCAACGACCTGGTTAAGCGCGGCGAAGTTAGCGCCCCGATTGTGATTGGCCGCGACCACCTCGACTGCGGTTCGGTTGCCTCTCCATATCGCGAATCTGAGGCAATGCTTGACGGATCAGATGCAATTGCCGACTGGCCGCTACTGAACGCGATGATCAACATTGCGTCGGGCGCATCCTGGGTTTCGATTCACCACGGTGGCGGTGTTGGTATTGGCCGCTCAATTCACGCTGGGCAGGTTTCGGTGGCCGATGGCACCGAGTTGGCGGCACAAAAACTGCAGCGTGTGCTAACCAACGACCCGGGCATGGGCGTTATTCGCCACTGCGACGCCGGTTACCCGGAGGCCAAGAGCGTGGCTCGCGAAAAGCACGTTCACGTGCCAATGCTCGACACCGAATAGGTTTAGCCTGTGGCTTCAGTTTCGATTACCGATATCGGTGTTTTGGTAACCAATGACCCAACTTTGGGCGATGGTTTGCTGGGTGAGCTAACCGATGCCGCAATGGTTATCGAAAACGAGCGAGTCATTTGGGTGGGCAATAATTCGGATGCCCCAGCGGCCGACGAAACCTATTCGGTGGCTGGGCGCACGGTAATTCCGGGTTTTGTTGATTCGCATGCCCACCTGCTTTTTGCCGGTGATCGGGCCGCTGAGTTTGATGCACGTATGCGAGGGGTTAGCTATTCGGCCGGCGGAATTGCCACTACGGTTGCTGCCACTCGCGCAGCCAGTGACGCCGAACTTCGGGCCAACTATCGGCGTCTTGCCGGTGAAATGCTGGCCGGCGGAATTACAACTTTCGAAACCAAATCGGGCTACGGCCTAGATGTTGAAACCGAGGTTCGCTCACTTCGTCTTGCGGCCGAAGAAACCGAAGAGGTTACCTTTTTGGGCGCCCACGTGGTGCCGCGAGAGTTTGCCGATAACCCTGATGCCTACGTTGATTTGGTCTGCGGCGAGATGCTTCAGGGTGCAGTGCCGCACGCCAAATGGATCGATGTCTTCTGTGACCGCGGTGCTTTCGATGCCGACCAGGCTCGTCAAATTTTGAGTGCCGGTGTGTCTGCTGGTTTGAAGCCACGCATTCACGCTAATCAGTTGCAACCTGGTGAGGGCATCAAGGTCGCGGTTGAGCTTGATTGCGCCTCGGCCGACCACTGCACTCACCTGAGCCATGAAGACATCGAGCTGCTTGCCGGCAGCAACACCGTTGCCACACTTTTGCCTGGAGCCGAATTTTCAACTCGTGCGAACTACCCAAATGCCCGCCGCCTAATTGATGCGGGCGCCAAGGTAGCCATCGCCACCGATTGCAACCCGGGCAGCAGTTACACCACCTCAATGGCTTTTTGCATAGCGGTGGCGGTGCGAGACATGAAATTCACCCCAGCCGAGGCTGTTTACGCAGCCACCTCCGGTGGGGCACAGGCACTTCGCCGCAGCGATGTTGGCCACCTCGGGGTCGGCGCGAGATCCGACTTTATAGAACTAAACGCCCCCAGTTATTTGCACCTCGCCTATCGGCCCGGGGTCAACCTGATTCACAAAACACATAAGGGAAGTGTCGCTAAATGAGCAAGACCGTAACCATTTCAACCAGCGGTATGAGCGCGGCCGATGTAATTGCTGTGGCTCGGCAGAACGCCCGGGTTGAAATTGCCCCCGAAAGCTTGGCTGCGATGGCAGCAGCGCGCGCCCACATTGAAGCACTGGCTTCCGGTGAAACCCCGGTTTACGGCATCTCGACCGGATTCGGTGCTCTGGCTAATCGACACATCGCAGTGGCCGATCGAGTGCAGCTACAGAAGTCGCTGATTCGCTCGCACGCCGCCGGCATGGGCCCGGCTGTTGAACGCGAGGTGGTGCGGGCGCTCATGGTGCTGCGCCTAAAAACTATTTGCTCAGGTAAAACCGGCGTGCGCCCCGAGGTGGCTGAAACTTTTGCAGCCATGCTTAACGCCGGCATTACCCCAATGGTTCACGAGTTTGGTTCTCTCGGCTGCAGCGGCGACCTTGCCCCGCTGGCTCACTGCGCACTGGCACTAATGGGTGAGGGTCGAGCATTTGATGCCAACGGTGTTGAACACGATGTTGCCGAGCTCTTGGCCGCCGCCGGAATCAAACCGGTCGAGCTGCGTGAAAAAGAGGGATTGGCCCTGATCAACGGAACCGACGGAATGTTGGGAATGCTGATTTTGGCGCTCGCCGATTTGCGAGTTTTGGCTGATCACGCCGACCAAATTGCTGCAATGAGTGTCGAAGGCCTGATGGGCACCGACCAGGTGTTTAGGCCGCAGTTGCACGAGCCGCTGCGCCCGCATCCGGGGCAAGCAGAGAGCGCGGCCAATATGTTTGCGGCTCTTGCCGGTTCAGAAATTGTTGCCTCTCATCGCCACGGCGACGATCGAGTGCAAGATGCCTACAGCCTGCGCTGTGCACCTCAGGTGGCCGGCGGATTACGCGACACCATCGCTTACGTGAGTGTGGTTGCCGACCGCGAGCTAGCCGCAGTCATTGATAACCCGGTCGTGCTCGACGACGGCGAAGTTACCTCAAATGGTAATTTCCACGGCGCCCCAATTGCCTACGTGCTTGACTTTTTGGCGATTCCAGCCGCCGATCTCGGTTCGATTTCTGAGCGCCGCACCGACCGTGCCCTCGACAAAAACCGCAACCAGGGGCTCAGCCCATTTTTGGCCGAAGACGCCGGAGTTGACTCGGGCCTCATGATTGCCCAATACACTCAGGCCGCCCTGGTCAGCGAAAATAAGCGACTTGCCGCGCCGGCTTCGGTCGACAGCATCCCATCATCGGCCATGCAAGAAGACCACGTTTCAATGGGATGGCATGCCGCCCGAAAACTTCGCAGGATGGTCGACAACCTGCGTCGAATTTTGGCGATTGAGTTGGTCACCGCGGCTCGCACCATTGAGCTGCGAGCACCGCTAAAACCAGCACCGAGTTCGGCAGCGGCAATAGCTAAGTTGCGGGCGGCAGGGGTTGGCGGGGTTGGCCCCGACCGCTACCTGGCACCCGAGTTGGCTGCTGCCGAGAGGCTTTTAGTCGAAGTCGAGAAACTCGCTTAGGAAGCTCTTCTTCTTTTTGTAATAGCCGCCCGGCTGCTGGTATGGCGTGCGCTGATACTGCGGAATGTGGGTTCCGTAGTTGACCTGAGGCTGCACTGGCGGTGGGGTTGCGGCTGCTGGGGCTGCTTGAGCACCACCCTGGCCGGCGCCGTAGAAACTACCTTCGGCGTCGATGAGGTGCTCTAGTTCACCGCGGTCTAAGAAGATTCCGCGACAGCCAGAGCACTGGTCGATGTTGATTCCGTTGCGCTCATAGCTGCGCATTTCTGATTGGCATTTTGGGCAAGTAAGCATGTAATCAATATCGGCTTCTAAACCGAATTATTCCTGTGATTTTGCTGAGCCTCGGCTTCGGTTTTCACCGCGGTGGTGACCCACTCCAGAATCTGCCATGGCCTGCGCCAAAAGTTGACGGGCCAAGCCAAAATCAAGCCGGCGCCGTCTGGGGCCGGGTTTGGTATTGCCCTTGAAGGGCGCTAGCACCAGGTCGGCGCTGGCCTCCCTTACCTCCTCGAGCAGCTGATTCGCCCGCTCGATCACCTCGGGCAGCTTGCCATCGGGCACGTCGGGAAGTTCAAGGTAGGTCAATAGTCGTGAGCTCACAATTACGCGGTCTCGCGGGTAATCAAACTCGCTGCCCAACACAAACCTGATCGGCTCGACTCCGCTGGCCCCATCAACCGCGCGCAACCCAATGCGCCCATTTGGCACATTGAAAACCACATCGTCGCGCCTAATAACGGCACGGGCTCGGCCGCCGCGCATCCGCATAATTTCAGGGATGCTGCTCACCGCCCGCTCACCCGAATAGATCAGCTGAGCTGCCGGGGTTGATCGTTTAGCCGGCCCAAAGCAGGCCACCACGGTTGGGGCCATGGTGTCGGTAAACAGCTGATCGAGAACTACAACCACGCACTCGAGCCGGTCTTTCGGGAAAACCGAAAGTACGAAAGTTTCGGGCACAATCGCAACCACATAGTCTGCCGCGGCAAGGCAGCGATCGAGCGCAATTTCATAGAGGTTGGTGCGTTTGGTGTTGCCCAGGTATTTCTGAACCAGTTTGTCGACACCCTTGCGCTTGGCCGAATGCCGAGCGAGATAGGGCGGGTTTGTGACAATCAGGCCGTTGTGCTTCGGCACTCGCTTCAGCGAATCGTTTTTCGGCCACCGCTCGGCAGCGATGTCTAACCCTTCGGTGGCAACATTAAATTCGGATGCCAGCAACTCAAGCAGATGACCATCGCCGGCAAACGGATCGAGCACAACTGGGGCTGTGTGCCGCAGGGCATCCTCAATAAATTTGCGGACTGCACCGTTTAGCCAGGCATCTTCAGTTGTGAAAAACTCGCCGCGAGTGACCTTATCGGCATCAATTTCAACGATGCGTCCGCGCTCAGCGGAAACCAGCATTTCGCCGGGCCGGCGCTTGAGGCGAGGGGTCATGCCACAATAGTAACCATGACTACACACACATCAGTTGCAACTCTGCACACCAACCACGGAGCCATCAAAATCAACCTTTTTGGTCTGCACGCTCCAAAGACCGTAGAAAACTTTGAGGGCCTCGCAACCGGCTCAATCGAGTGGCGCGACCCTCGTACCGGTGCAACCCAAACCAACAAGCCGCTATACAACGGCGTTATTTTCCACCGCATCATTCAGCAGTTCATGATTCAGGGTGGCGACCCAACCGGCACCGGAATGGGCGGCCCTGGCTACCAGTTCGGCGACGAAATTCACCCAGAGCTCAACTTCAACGAGCCTTTCAAGTTGGCTATGGCGAACGCCGGGCCTGGCACCAACGGTTCGCAGTTCTTCATCACCACCGCACCGACCACCTGGTTGTTTGGTAAGCACACCATTTTCGGTGAGGTTGCCGACGAGGTTTCAAAGAAGGTTGTGCTGCAGATTGAGGGCGTCGACACCGACGGCCGCGACAAGCCACTAGACGACGTGGTTATCGAGTCAATCACCATCGAAAAGGCCTAATCACCTTGGGTTTTCGTGAGGCTAGAGTCACTACGGCGCTAGTCGCAATTAACGTTGCGTTGTGGGTCGGGCAAATTCTGCCCGGCTCACTTCTCACGAAGTACCTGCTCTATGTGCCTTGGGTAACCGAGTTTGAGCCCTGGCGCATGATCACCGCGGGTTTCGCACATGACCCGTCGGGCCCGCTGCACATCTTGATCAACATGTATTCGATCCTGGTTTTTGGATCGGTGCTCGAGCCGATGCTTGGCCGAGTTCGTTTCTTACTGCTCTATCTGATTTCAATATTTGGCGGATCAGTTGCGGTGCTTTACCTATCCGATTTGTTCCAACCTGTGGTTGGTGCGTCTGGTGCATTCTTTGGCCTAATGGGTGCCTACTTTGTGGTGCTCAAGGCAATCGGCGCCCGTTCAGGCCAGATGGTCGGTCTGATTGCGATCAACCTGGTGTTCGGTTTTCTGGTGCCGGGGGTTAGCTGGCAGGGCCACCTTGGTGGTTTGCTAGCCGGTGGCGCAATTGCCTCGGTCTACGCAAACACTCGTCTGCGCTCGCAGCGCAATGCTCAAATCTTCGGGGTTTTGGCTGTTGTCGCCGTCTTCGTAATTTTGACCATCTATCGGGTCAACCAAATTACCTATTAGCTTCGCGGTTTTCCGCCGGAGCACCGGTTTTCGGTCAATTGTTTTTGTCAGACCCTGGGTTTACTATTTTTGTACGGATTATTTACGTACAGAAGGTTGGCATCATGGCAAAAGCTCTAACTGCCGAAACTAAATCTGCTCGAATCGAAGTTCGCGCTACCGCTTCGCAACAAGATTTGATTCTGCGTGGTGCTGCAGCGCGAAATCAATCAGTGACTGAATTCATGATAGAAACTGCATGCCTTGAGGCTGAAATGGCGGTTTTAGATCAGCGAATCAAGGTAATTAGCGACGAAGAATATGACGCTTTTCAAGCACTGCTAGATCGTCCGGCAAAAGTTGACGAGGGGCTAAGAGAACTGTTCTCAAGGAGATCCTCGTGGCAAACACCGAACAATTAGTTTTTCCGCTTCTTCGAACTCACGACACCGAGAATTTCAATTCAGGTAGGCCCTCCCTTGATATCTGGATTCGGGATCGTGCATTTCAAGCAGAGCGTTCCAAATCTGCTCGAACCTACGTGATGTGTTTAGGTGACCGAGTGATTGCTTATTACAGCCTCGCAGCAGCAGAACGAGTGACCAACCAACTCAGTCGGCTCACCAAAGGAATGCCTAGGCACCCAATTCCACTCATTATGTTGGCTCGACTGGCTGTTGACAAAGAATTTCAAGGCCGCGGATATGGAAGTCTTTTGCTTTCAGATGCGCTCGCTCATTGGCTGTCAGCAAAATGATCGGGGCTCGAGCGGTAATTGTTGAGCCAATAGACGATGCCGCAGATAAGTTTTACGCTCGTTTTGGATTTGAAAACTGGCCCGCAGGTTCCAAAGGCAAAGAAAAAACCGAGAATCAAATTGATCCTCGGTTCATCCTTATAAAAGATATTGAAAAGTACTTTACTTCCAGCGAGTACTCATCATGAAACCAACCATTGAGATACCGAAACCAATCAAGATGTTCCAGTTTTCAAGGTTCCACGGGGTGCCGGCGCCTAGCGGAAACTGTGCGCTGGTCACGTAGTAAGTGATGATCCAGGCCAGACCCAAAAGCATGAAACCGAACATGACCGGCTTGAACCACGCTGGGTTTGCCGACTCTTCACCGGTCTCTGGGTTGATAACCTTTGGGGCTTTTGGCTTGGCAGCTTTTGCTACCTTTTTGCGGCTGGTTGATTCAGACATGCCTCAAATTCTACTAGCCAGATAGTGGGTTTGCAGAGCGAGTAGGCTTAACCGCAAATGGCAAAAATTCTCGTTCTCGACAATTACGACAGTTTCGTTTACACCATCAACGGCTACCTTCAGCAGCTCGGTGCCGAAACTGAAGTGCTTCGCAATGACATTGTTAGCGAAGCCGAGTTGCCGGCGCTGATTGAAAAATACGATGCGGTTCTAATTAGCCCGGGCCCTGGCACCCCGGGTGACGCAGGGCTATCAATTCCAACCGTGAAGTATGCCCTGAAAACCGGTAAGCCAGTGTTCGGTGTATGCCTTGGCCACCAGGCAATCGCAGAAGCGATGGGTGCAACCGTGACCAGTGCCGAAGAGCTAATGCACGGCAAAACCTCAAAGGTCGAACACGACGGCTCGCTGGTCTACAAAGATGTTCCGCAGCACTTCACCGCCACCCGCTATCACTCGCTCGCAGTGGTTGCCGACACCGTGCCCGAAGATCTAGTAATCACCTCGAAGACCGCCGCCATTGATGGCGCTCGGGGCGGGGTAATCATGGGATTGCAGCACAAGACCTTGCCAATTTACGGCGTGCAATTTCACCCTGAATCGGTGCTTACCGAGGGTGGCTACCAAATGCTCGGCAACTGGCTCGAATCAATCGGGGTAAAGGGCGCCGCCGAGCGTGCAAAGTCGCTAAGCCCGCTGGTTAAGTTTTAGCCAGCCATCATCCTTTATTGGTTACAGGCGACCGTTAGCACAATCTCTGAACGCTGAGTTGCCAGACCCGGCTCGATTGACTGGTCAACCACAATGGTGCCCGGGGTGCCATCACAGGGGTTCGGATCGGTCTCGATAATTACCGTGAAACCAACGGCCACACCGGTGAGAATGCTGCGTGCATCGCTTATCGAAAGGTTGCGCACGTCTGGCACCTCAACCTTGCCGTCAGAGATGACCAGGTTGACTACGCCGCCCTCTTCGATCTGCGAGTTCATTGCGGGCATGGTTGAAATTACCTTGCCGGCCTCAACCGATGGGCTGTTGGCTTGAGTTATTGTGCCGACCACCAGCTTGGCTGTGGTCAGTGCAGCAACCGCCTCGGTCTCGGTTAGCCCGGTGAGGTTGGGCACCAGCACTGTGTTTTTGCCGGCCGAAACGTAAACGGTAATTGTGGTGTTTTCAGGCACTGCGGTGCCGGCAGGCGGGTCAGTACGAATTACAAAGTCTTTCGGCACAGTTTCGCTGGCTTCGGTCATTTTGCTGACCAGGAGTTTCTGCCCGGTCAGTGTGGTTACCGCATTGTCATAAGACTGGTTGGTGACGTCGGCCACCTGAATACCGGCGTTTGGGTTGACGTTAAAGTTGAAGCCGCCGAAGCTGCCCAACCACACCAGCAGACCGATAATCAGAACCGCGGCACCCGAGCTGACCCCCCAAATCAAACCCTTCGACGGTTTGTTCATGCGGGCCAGCACCGGCTGCGGGGTTGAACCGGTAACGGTTGGCAGCTCAACGCCCAAAGTTTTGAATGGGTTGGTGCTTGGGCCGTCTAAAAATTCGTCGGATGGCGCCGCGATCGGAGTTGGCATCGGTGCGGCCGCTGCGACCGGGGCTGCTACTGGGGCCGGTGCTGCAGGTGCGGCAACCGGTGGTTCAACCGCGGCCGGAACCTCGGCTGCGGGCATCACGGTGGTTCGCTGGTCGCTTCCAAACAGCAGTGCCTCGAAGTCGTCTTCGGCTGGGGTGTTAGTCGGGGCCTGTTCAGATGCCGGGGCTTCCTCAGCGGGTGCTTGCTCGATAGCAACTTCCTCAACCTGAGCCTCGACAACCGGTGCTTGCTCAACCACTTCGACCGAGCTGGTCACAGCAGCCAGAGGTGATTCCATGGTGGTTGGTGATCCGGTGAAGGCAGCAAGCAGGTGCTCTCTGAATTCTTCGGCCGACTGGAAACGCTGTTCGCGATCCTTTGAAAGTGCTCGCATAACAACTGCATCAAGCTCAGCTGAAATTTCAGGATTGTGAGTCGAGGCCGGAATCACCGGCTCGCTTACGTGCTGGTAGGCAACCGAAACCGCGGTTTCACCTTTGAACGGTGGGCGACCGGCCAACATTTCGTAAAGCAAAACACCGGCAGAGTAGAGGTCGGTGCGGTGATCGACGGTTTCACCCTTTGCTTGCTCGGGCGAGAAATACTGGGCGGTGCCAACGATTCCGCTGGTGTGTGCCATGGTGGCCGACGAGTCTGAAACCGCACGTGCGATGCCGAAATCCATCACCTTCACCTGGCCGGTTGGGGTGATCATGATGTTGGCCGATTTGATGTCTCGGTGAATTACCCCGGCACGGTGCGAAAACTCGAGGGCGGTGAGAATTCCGGCGGAATAGTCGATGGCTTCTTGAATCGTTAGCCGGCGCTCGTGAAGCAAATCGCGCAGCAGTTTTCCACTGACAAATTCCATGACGATGAACGGAAACTTGTGCTGGTTGCCGTGCATGTCTTGAGTGATTTCTTCGCCGGCATCGTAAATTCGCACGATGGTGGGGTGAGCCATGCGAGCCGAGGCCTGAGCCTCTTGGCGAAAGCGCGCCTCGAAAGCTGGGTCGTTAGCCAGGTCTGACTTGAGCAACTTGATTGCCACGGTGCGACCCAAGCGGGTGTCAACACCCTCGTAAACATCGGCCATTCCGCCACGGCCAAGTAACTGACCAACCTCGTAGCGACCAGCAATTACGCGCTTTTCAGACAATTCTGCTCCGTTCCTTGCCCCAGTCTAATCACCGAAAATTGAGAGTTTGGTGAGCCAGACCGCGACTAAATCTCTTACTGCGTAGCACCTTCGGTTGGCACTACGGTTGGTTCTTCAGTGGGGGTGGGTTCGGGGTTGTAGTTGGGGTCGCCGTACCAATAAATCACATCGATCGCGTAACCAGGCTCGAGGCGACCGAGTGGGCTGGCGTCGTAAACCGTGCCGGCACGAGGGTCGTCAACCGCAACCGATTCTCCTGGCACCTGGTTAACCACCAAACCCTTGACCGTTAATTCGCTGGCTACAGCCACGATAGTGCGGCCCTCAATGTCGCTGAGTAAAACTGTGATTGCACCTGCGGTTGAGGTGGGTGACGAAGATTGGCTGGGTGAGTTGGTCGGGGTCGGGCTAAGGCTCGGGTTTGGTTGCATCGAGGTGACCACAATCGCCACCACAATCGAGATTCCGGTCAGACCCATGGTTGCGATTAGGGCAATCCATGGCCACACAATTGGCTGCTTGACCGGGGTGTTCGGCTGCGGAATTTCTGCGGTTCGAATTACCTGGGTTGCGTCGCTAACCTGAGGCATCACCACGGTTGCTTCGCCGGCCGAGGCTGGTCGATTGGTCATCAGTGCTTCGGCTCGAAGCGCCAACGCCAGTGCGGTTTCAGGGCGCTGGTTCGGCTTTTTCGCCAGGCAGCTCATGATTAGGTTGGCCACCCGGGCATCGATGTTGTCGGGCAGAGCCGGCGGCGCTTCGTTGATCTGCGCCATGGCAATAGCCATTTGCGATTCACCACTGAACGGGCGTTTGCCGGCCAGTGCCTCATAGGCCACAATGCCCAGCGAATAAATATCTGTGGATGGAGTGGCCGGTTTTCCTGTGGCCTGCTCAGGTGCCAAATATTGAACTGTGCCCATCACCTGACCAGTTGCAGTTAGCGAAACCTGGTCGGCAACTCTAGCGATTCCAAAGTCGGTAATTTTGACTCGGCCGTCAGGGGTAATCAGCAGGTTTCCGGGCTTTACATCGCGGTGAACCAGGCCGGCCTCGTGAGCCGCATAAAGAGCACGGCCGGTTTGAGCAAGCAGGTCAAGCACCTTGTCGGCGTCGAGCTGTTTTTCTTTTTCGAGCACCCGCGCGAGTGAGTCACCGGGCACAAGTTCCATTACCAAATAGGCTGAGCCGGCATCCTCGCCGTAGTCGTAAACCTCGGCGATGCCCTCGTGGTTAACCATGGCCGCGTGCTTTGCTTCGGTTCTAAAGCGCTCGAGAAAACCTGGGTCGCCCAGGTATTCCTGCTTCAAAATTTTGATTGCGACGTCGCGCAAGATCACCTCGTCGCGGGCCTGCCAAACCTCACCCATGCCACCGATGGCGATGCGTTTGCTCAGCTTGTAGCGCCCGCCGTAGAGCTGGCCTTCTTCTGGAATCATTTGCGCAACACCGCCTCCATAACCTTTCGGGCAACCGGCGCTGCCAGCGAGTTGCCTCGACCACCTTGGCCTAGGCCACCGCCGTCTGCGATAACCACTGCTACGGCAACCTTTGGGTTGTCGGCAGGGGCAAACCCGGTAAACCAAAGTGTGTATGGGGCGTCTTCGCCGTTTTGTGCGGTTCCGGTTTTGCCGGCAACTTTCACGCCGCTAATTCTGGCGTTGCCGGAAACACCGGTGGCAACCGCATCGATCATCATCTGGGTGACGCTGGCGGCGGTCGCCTCAGACATAGCGGTAGAGAAGGCCTGGGGGCTTGGCTGGTTTAGCACCGCAAGGTTTGATGATTGCACCAGTTCGATAATGTTCGGCTTCATCAGCACACCCTTATTAGCAACTGCGGCCGAAACCATTGCCATTTGCATTGCGGTGGCACGGTCATCGAACTGGCCGAAGCCAGAAAGCGCGGTTTGAGCGACATCCATTCCACTTGGGTAAACGCTGCTGGTAACCCCCATTGGGATGTCGAGGTCGCGGCCGAAGCCAAATTTTTCAGCCTGTTCACGAATGCGATCCTGGCCAAGCGCGATTGCAAGTTGAGCAAATGGGATGTTGCAGCTGAGCTTCAGTGCCGTTGCAATCGATACTTCTTTTTTGCCACCGCATTTACCTTCGCCCGAGTTGTAAATGAAGGTTTCGGTGCCGGGCAGTTTAAATTTCGACGGGTTCGGCAGGGTGCTTTCAGCGGTGTACTGACCGCTTTCAACTGCCGCTGTCGCCACGATGACCTTGAAGGTCGAGCCGGGTGCGTACAGCTCGGTGATTGCTCGGTTTAGCAGAGGCTGGCTTTTTGCATCGAGTAACTCTTGATAATTGCCGTTCGAAGTTTGGCCATCGTGCACCGAGAGCAGGTTGGCATCAAAGCTGGGCTTAGACACCATCGCCAAAATTTTTCCGGTCGCCGGCTCGAGCGCAACCACGCCGCCCTTCATCGAACCGAGGGCATCCCAGGCGGCCTTCTGGGCGCGAGGGTCGATGGTCAGCTCGAGCGAGGCACCCTGCACCGGGTTTCCCGAAAAGAGCGCGCTAATCTGTTCAAAAAATTGGGATGAGTTTTTGCCGGTCAGATAAGCGTTTGCCGCCGATTCGAGACCGGTTGCACCCTGGTAAAAACTAAAGAAACCGGTGATCGCCGAGTAGCGGGTGGCCTCGTAAATGCGAAGGTAGCGGTAGACGTCATCCGATGGTTCTGAATAGGCGATGGGTTGGCCATCGATCAGAATCGCACCGCGCTGGGTTTTGTAGCTGTCGTAAACCGAACGCACGTTTCGCTGATCGGCGCTGAGGCTGTCGGCGGTAAGCACCTGAATGGTGCTGGTTGAAATAAAGAGGCTTAGGAACATCGCAAAAATTACGATGCTCACTCGCTTCAGCTCGCGGTTCATGCGCTCACCGCCCGCGACCCACTGTTGGCGCTGTCAGAGATTCGCAGCAGCACAGCGATGATCAGCCAGTTGGCGAGCAGCGAAGAACCACCGGCTGCGAGCAACGGGGTGGTCAGACCGGTCAGCGGCACCACTCGGGTGACGCCGCCGATAACGATGAAGCACTGCAGCGCGATAACAAAACCGAGGCCGGTGGCGAGCAATTTTGAGAAGTCATCGGGGTGGTTGAAACCAATGCGGATGCTGCGTGCCACCAAAAGTAAGTAGAGGGTCAGCACAGCAAATAGGCCGATGAGACCGAGTTCTTCACCAATTGAGGCGATGATAAAGTCGCTCTCGGCAAGTGGCACCAGGTGCGGAATTCCGCCGCCGAGGCCGGTTCCCATCATTCCGCCGTGTGCTAGGCCAAATAGCCCCTGGGCGAGCTGATAGCTGCCGCCAACCGCGTCGTAGTTTTCGGTGCTAAATGGGTTGAGCCATGAGTCGAATCGGCCGGCAACATAATCGGCGAAACGGCTAGCCACCAAGGCGCCGGTGAGGAACATGCCGAGGCCAACCACAACATAAATTGCACGGCCGGTTGCGGTGTAAATCAAAACAATGAAAATTCCGAAGTAGAGCAGTGAGGTACCGAGGTCGCGCTGCAAAACTAAAACGCCCAGGCTGGCCGCCCAGATGACCAAAATTGGGCCGAGCTCGCGAGCCCTCGGGAGTTGCACACCAAACACTTTGCGACCGACCAGTGCCAACGACTCTCGACGCTGCACCAGGTAGCCGGCGAAGAAAATAGTCAGCGCAATTTTGGCTAGCTCACCGGGCTGGAAAGTTAGTGGGCCAATGCCAATCCATAGTTGGGCGCCATTGATGTTACGACCGATCAGCGGCAGCATCGGGGCAAGCAGTAGGCCGATGCCGACAATCATCGAAACGTAAACGTAGCGTCGCAAAAATAGGTGGCTGGGCACGTAAATGATTACGGCTGCGGCAGCAGCCATGGCCACAGCTGTCCAGGCCACTTGCTTCATCGCAAAAAGTTCGGTGCCCCCGTTAGCCAGAGTGCCAAGGTCAAGGCGGTAAATCATTGAGATGCCGAGGGTGTTAATAACCACCGCGATTGGCAAAATCATGCCGTCGGCCTCAGACGCTCGGGCCCTCAAAATTATGTGCACGATGCCGGCAACTGCGGCGATCGGAGCCCAATAAAGCATGATTTCAGGCGTCAGCACATCGAGCACCGCAAGTTGGATTTGGGCAAGCTCGAAGGCGTAAAGACCAAGGGCGAAAATCAGTAGCAGCGCTTCGATGTTTCGGTTACGTGGCACCACTCGCAAGATTTTTGGGATCGACTGAGTCAACTCACTCATTCGGTCACCTCGCCCTCGACGTTATTGGCAACGCCCTCTTTTAGCTTGTTCAAGATGCGTCGGGCATCCTGCAGATCGGTTGCGGTGATGGTGTTTTGCAACAGCTGAAGCTGATACTCATTCAGGTCATCAACCGTGATGTCGGTGACCAGATAAACATCGCTGAAGGTTAGCGGCCCGAGAGATTCTTTGATTCCCTTGAAAACGGTGACTTTGTCGTCCTGAATACCGACGTAAAAGCGACCCTGAGTGTATTCGTAGGCTTTGAATAGGCCAAAGATCACAAACGCAACCAGCAGCAAAATTGTTAACGTCTGGCGAATCTTGCGCCACAGAATGCGACGCTTGGTCTCGCGCAAAATCTTTTCGAGGTATTCCTCAGACTCAGGCACGTAGCCGGTTGGGTCTTCGGGGCGGCGAAGCAGTTCGGAGAGTTTGATGCTGTTCAGCACGCGGACCACGCGGTTGCCCTTGCGCTCTTCAATAACGACTTCGTTAGCGCCTGAGCCGACAAATTGTGCCGTCGGTGCAAAGTCGATTGGCAGGGCAGCATCGACCACATCAACCACAACTACGGTGACATTGTCAGGTGCGCCGTGCTCTAGGGCCTCACCAACCAGCAGTTCGCTGGCTTCGTCGGCGGTGATTTTTGAAAGCAAAATTCCGGCGGTGAGCTCTGGTGGCACAACACCCGATAGGCCGTCTGAGCAGAGCATCCATCGGTCACCCGGGCGGGTAACCATCGTGGTTGCGTCAATTTCTGGAAATGCCTCAACATCGCCGAGCACACGCATCAGCACATTTCGACGTGGGTGCACCAGGGCTTCTTCTGGAGTGATGCGGCCGGTTTCAACCAATCGCTGAACGAAGGTGTGGTCGTTGGTGATCTGTTTCACCACACCGTCGCGGGCTAGGTAAACCCGCGAGTCACCGATGTGCAGCACCGTGGCTTCATCACCGGTCAACACCATTCCGCTGAAGGTGGTGCCCATGCCGGCAAGTTCAGGGTGGTCTTTTACGGTGTCGCCCAGAAGGGTGTTGGCCTGCCAAATGGTTTTGCGCAGCTGCTTGGTTGCGTCTTCGGCATCGCTGTAAACCGAGTCAGCCAGGGCAACTTTCTGGGTGCATAGCGCCGAAGCAATGTCACCGCCAGCGTGGCCGCCCATGCCATCCGCTACGAAAAATAGGTTGAAACCCGAGTAACCAGAATCTTGGTTAGACGAACGAACTCGACCAATATCTGATCGAGCCGCACTGAGGGTTTTGATTGGCAATTAGGCCCGCAATTCGAAAACTGTTTTGCCGATGCGAATCGGAGAGTTCAGCCTCACCACGGCCGGGGTGCCGACGCGATTACCGTCGAGATAAGTGCCGTTGGTTGAGTTGAGGTCTTGAATCAGCCAGTCGTTGTTGATTAGCACCAGCTTGGCGTGAAATGACGATGTGACGTCGTCGCTAATCACCAGGTCGTTGCTGTCGTTGCGGCCGATGGTGATTTCGCGGCGGTCGAGTTTGATTTCTTGTCCGGCACGCGGCCCCTCAACGATGCTGAGTTTGCTCGCCAGTGATCCGCTTGGTTCGCTGACCAGAGAGGTTGGCTGCGATGTCGGCATGCTTGGAACGGCAGGTGCGATGGGTGCAGAAACGACCTGCGGCGCATTTTTCTTGGCAACTTTTGAAACTACGCGCTGACCAAATAGGTCGCTGCGAATCACCGAGATGATGCTGAAAATGAAGATCCAGAGCACCGCCAGAAAACCGGTTCGAACAATAAATAGCGCTAACTCACTCATTGGGCAGCTCCCGGAGTTTCATGGGTGGCCGGTGCTGATTGAATTCCACTGTCGAGTGAGCGAGCGGCAACTCCGAAGACAAACTGGCTGCGACCGGCGGTAATTATCGAGTCGGTGGCGATCCCAATTTCGGTCACCGGTCGGCCGTTCACCTTAGTGCCGTTGGTCGATTGCAGGTCGCGCACCATCGCATTTTTGCCATCCCAAATAATTGAAAAGTGTTTGCGGCTGAGGCCGGCGTCGTTGATCTGAATCGAGGCGGATGCGTCGCGGCCGATGGTCGTCTCACCGCGGCCAAGCACAAAACGCTGTTCGCCGGCGGACAGGGTGGCCACCCATTCAACCGCGTGCTCTTGGGTTTGCGAGGTGACGTTGATTTGGCCAAGGTTTAGGGTTGGGTTTTCACTCACCACAATGCTCACAGCTGCGCCAAACTGGTATCCCTGTTTTTTAGCGTGTTTGGTGGCCAGGTCGGTGAGCTCACTAATTAGTGCGTCACCGAGTGATTGCATCCTTCTGAAATCGGCGACCGAAAGACCCACTCGAAAAGTATTCGGGGCAAGAATGCGTTCGCGGCTGAGGATGCTGGCCTTCGAATCCATCTCCGATTTAATGGCGGATGCGATCTCGACGGGCTGCAACTCTGACTTGAAGGTTTTTGAGAAGGCGCCGTTGACGAAACGCTCTAAGCCTTTTTCAAAATTGTCTAGAAAACCCACGGGGACCTCATTCGATTGCAGGCTCAAGTTTATTCTTTGGTAATCTCAAAGCGATGCTGATTCGGCATCGAGCGCAAGTGGCGAAATGGCAGACGCGCTGGCTTCAGGTGTCAGTGCCTTCAAGGGCGTGCGGGTTCAAGTCCCGCCTTGCGCACAAGTGATTCGAATCCTGAGAGATTCATCCAAAACCTTGCACAGCATCCTGAATTTGGCGACTTCGTTTTTTCATCGTCGCTAGCGTCGGTTTTGTTCCTGAAAACCAAGCAAAGGAAAAACCATGAACAAAACCATCAAGCGCGGTGCAGTTATCGCCGCTGGTGCAGCAACCGTGCTGTCACTAGTTGTTGCAACCCCATCGTTTGCCCATTCGAAGACTGCCGCCGATGGCACTTCAACCTCAACCAGCACCAAGGTTGCTCACGCACACGCAACTGTTGCAGTGACCGTAACCGGTGTTCCAACTACCGTTACCGATGCACACGCAGCCGGCCACGGCGCAACTTTCGAAATCTTCACTTTGGATGCCGCTGCAACAGCGGTACCTGTAACCAAGCCAACCACCGGCGGTAAAACTGTGCATGTCAAGGGCGGAACCTTGGCTAACGGCACTGTGACCGGTGAGCTTAAGTTCCACGGTGGCGCAGCAAGCACCACCACAAAGTACGCGGTTTACTCATCGACCGGTGCTGTCGCACTGGTTACCGTAACCGTTGATGCTGCCGGTGTTGCAACTGCAACTTCTTCGAGCGCCCTAACCGCAACCTACGATGCAGCTGTTGCTGCAGCTCACCCTGCAAAACCAGCGGATGGCTCGAAGCCAGCTGGCAAGGGTGGCAAGGGTGGCAAAGGTCACAAGGGCGGCCGCCACTAAGCGTTTCACCTGTACCTCTCTCCTATGACAAAACCCCCGGTCGATTGACCGGGGGTTTTGTTTTGTCTTGCTGATGCTTAGCCGAATACGCGAATTCGGTTTGGCTGCAGCGCCATGATTTCATCCACACCAATGGTGATTACTTTCTTTAGCGCTGGGTTGATCTTGAGAGCCTCAGCACAGATTGCCTCGGCCTGAGCGGTTGCGCGCGCAACAGTGTTGGCGTTCTTCTTGGCAACGTAGCCGAAACACTCAACGGTTGAACCGCGCATCAGGTCGGCAGTTTGCGCTGCAATCTGGGCAACCTGGTAGCTGTTGACGGTGGTCGAGCCGTTGTCGAAGTTGAATAGCTTCATCGGCTTTCCGGCCTTGATCGGCTCAACGTAGCGCACGGCGTTCTGGAAGGTCCAGGTGCCGCCGTTTGCCAGAGTGAACACAAGGTCACCGGTTCCAGCGCCAGCTGGAATGTTCAAGACAGGTGCCTCAGGGTTCAAGCTGTCAACGCTGATTTCTTTGCCGTTTAGGGTGACCTTCTTTAGGTCGCTTGCGGTAACGCCATCTAGCTTGATCTTGCCACCGATTAGCTTCACGCCAGACTGGTCAATCACCTTGGTGATGCTGTTGATTGCCTTGGTTTGCCATTCTGGGAGTCGCACAACCTGAGCGGTTGACTGTGGGGCAACGCTTCCGCTACACCCTGACCCGCTCCATTTGGCGTAGAGAGTTTCGTTAGCAGATGGAATTCGGCTATTGATGTACCAGGAATTTGAGGTAGGTGTTGCCATCCATCCGTCAAGGGTGCAACCAACTCTGGTGGGTGCACCAAATGAGCCGTTAGACAGCAGCATGATGTTACCCCCGGAGGAAGTTTGGGTTCTAGAAGTTACAGAACCAGCCACACCACCGTTAGGGTCAAAAGTGATTGTGTAAACAGGCGTACCTCCTGATACTGCAACGGTTGCGGTAGCAGAGTCAACCGCGGCGCCGCCGTTATAAAGCAAGCTCACCTTTAGGGAGAAGTTTCCATTTGTGCCGCCTACGGTGAATGCGCCACTAGCTAGCGAGATCACGACGTTACCAGCCGCGGTAAATGCACCTTGGTAAACACCCAGAGAAATGTCAGAAGCCAGTCGCATTCCGCCTGAGACATCGTAGACCTTCCAGGCGGAGGAGATTGGAGAGCCGTTATTGGTAATACCTGAAATACCACAGTCAGACCAGGTTGCAGATCTAGTCGAGAATCCAGGACAGGTACCTGGCTTAGCCCACTGTGTGTTTAAGACCTCGACAACAATCGTGTCAATCGCGTTTGTCGTGGCGACACCACTGAGGGTTAGATCAACTGCTGGCGAGGCGGTGTTGGCATCCCAGGTGCTGTCTGAAATTGTCATGCTTGCCGCGGCGTTCGAAGCAGGCGCACCAATTAGCGAACCCACCAGAGCAATAGCTGCAATGCCAACGCCCGAGATTAGTTTTTGAAAGTTAAGTTTCTTGTCCATGCCTTTAATGAAAGCGCAAAGTAATTTGGGCAAATCAAGAAGCTTCGGCTCAGCCGAACAGCCCGGTAGCCCTCGGCGTTGCGACCTTCGGCTTAGCCGAACATCCTAAAAATCAACCAGCGATTAGCCAACCTGGTCGGCCATGCGGCGACCACGAGTGTGCGAAGGTGAGCACTTCAGGTTCTCTGGGTTTTCGTTACACGAATCGCACAGCAGCACTAAGTCTTTACATCCCAAGTTCTTGCAGTTGCGGAACTTGTTGGTTGCACCGCCACAGTTTTCACACTCGCCAATAACCTTGGCTTCATCACTGAAGTCGGTCTGCATGCGACCGTCGAATACGTAGAGCGAACCCTCCCACAGGCCCTGGTCTCTGAAGCGCTCGCCGTAGCGAACGATGCCGCCATCGATTTGGTAAACCTCTTTGAAGCCGCGGTTTTTCATAACCGCCGACAAAATCTCACAGCGAATTCCTCCGGTGCAGTAGGTAACCACTGGCTTGTCTTTCAGGTGGTCGTACTTGCCACTTTCAATTTCGCCAATGAAGTCGTGCGATGTTTGCACATCGGGCACGATTGCATTTTTGAACTTGCCGATCTTGGCTTCGAATGCATTACGACCATCAAAGAACACGACCTCATCGCCGCGCTCTTCAACCAACTTGTTTACCTCGGCTGGCTTCAGGTGCTTGCCACCGTTGACCACGCCAGACTTGTCGACCACAACCTCATCGGGGGTTGTGAAAGCAACCAGCTCTTTCTTGACCTTCACGCTCAAACGAGGAAAGTCATCGCCGGTACCGTCAGACCATTTGAAATCGATTTTGCCAAACCCTGGGTATTCGCGAGTCTGACGAACGTACTTCTTCAAAGCCGACATGTCGCCGCCGAGGGTTCCGTTAATTCCGTGCTTGGAAATCAGAATTCGACCCTTCAACCCGAGTGATTCACAAAGAGTCTTTTGCCACAGCTTCACGGCCTGCTCATCAGCAACCGGGGCAAAGCCGTAATACAGAATAATTTTCTGGAGTTCCATACCCCCAATTCTAGAGTTTTGCGCGCTCGGCGAAAACCCCCGCAGCAGCCGGCCGCCCTGCCTGCAAGGCAACCTAGGATGGAACAATGAGCATGAAGCCTGGCCTCGAATTTGAATCATTCGACAAAAACATTCGACCTCAAGACGATCTATTTCGTCACGTCAACGGCAAGTGGTTTGCTGAAACCGAAATACCAGCTGACAAAGCCATTTACGGCAGCTTTCACATGCTTGCCGATGACAGCGAAGAAGCGGTCAAAGAAATTTTGGTGGAGGCCGCAGCCGACCCGAAGCCGGGAGCTAGCCAGCAGGTCGGCGACCTCTATGCCTCTTTTATGGATGAAGAGCGCGCCAACGAACTTGGCGTAGCGCCAATTCAGGCGGAGCTCACTCGCATTTCACACCTCAGTAACATCGCCGAAGCCACCCACCTGATGGGTGAGTTGGGTCGAGAGGGCATCCCTGGTTTATTCGGTTCTTATGTCGACAACGACCCAGGCAATCCAGATCGCTACCTGGTCAACCTGTTTCACGGCGGCCTAGGCCTACCCGATGAGGCCTACTACCGTGAAGAGAAGCACGCTGAAATTCGCGATGCTTACCTGCCACACATTGCTCAGATGCTGCAGTTCGCCGGTTGGTCAGCTGAGCAATCCGATGCAGATGCACGCACAATTTTCGAATTTGAAAAATCACTGGCCGAGGTGCACTGGAACATTGTTGACTCTCGCGATGCCGAGAAGGTCTACAACCTGAAAACCTTCCAGCAGCTGCAAGAACTGACACCAACCTTCGACTGGTCAACCTGGTTGAGTGCCGGCGAGCTAAAAAACCACATTCTCGACGAAGTGGTCGTAATGATGCCTTCGTTCTTCGAAGGTCTTGCCACCCGCTACAACGATGACAATCTGCCAGCCATCAAACTCTGGATGAGCTGGACAGTAATTAGGTCGATGGCGCCTTATCTGAGCGACGATTTTGTGAACGAGCGATTCAGCTTCTACGGCACCAAACTTTCTGGCACCCCAAAGCTTCGCGCTCGCTGGAAGCGCGCGGTCGGCTTGGTCGAGGGCTGCCTTGGTGAAATGATCGGCCAGGTTTACGTTGAGAAATATTTCCCGGCCGAGGCCAAGGCTCAGATGGATGAGCTGGTCGACTATTTGATCGAGGCCTACCGCCAGAGCATCAGCGAGCTTGACTGGATGACCGAGGCAACCAAGGTGCGCGCCCTCGAAAAACTAGACAAGTTCACCCCGAAAATCGGCTACCCAAATAAATGGCGTGACTACTCATCGCTGGTCATCAAACGCGATGACCTGGTCGGTAACGTTCGCCGCGCGAGCGCATTTGAGCACCACCGCGAGGCTGCAAAAATTGGATCACCGATTGACCGCGACGAATGGTTCATGACTCCGCAGACTGTCAACGCCTACTACAATCCGGGCTTCAACGAGATCGTATTTCCGGCAGCTATTTTGCAGCCACCGTTTTTCAGCCCAGAAACCGATGCAGCCGTTAACTTTGGTGCCATCGGTGCAGTTATTGGCCACGAAATCGGGCATGGCTTCGACGACCAAGGATCAAAATACGACGGCGACGGTGCTTTGAAATCTTGGTGGACTGACGAAGACCGAGCTGCTTTCGAAGAGCGCACTAAGGCGCTTATTGATCAGTTCAATGAGCTTTCACCGGCCCAACTTGATGACTCGCACAAGGTGAACGGTGAGCTCACAATTGGCGAAAACATTGGTGACTTAGGCGGACTAAGCATCGCTTGGAAGGCATATTTGCTCAGCCTCGATGGCGCCGAACCTCCGGTGATCGATGGCCTTACAGCTGCAGAGCGATTCTTCTACAGCTGGTCGCAGTCGTGGCGCACGGTTGGCCGTGACGAAATGGTGATTCAGCGCCTGGCCACCGATCCGCATTCACCACCAGAGTTTCGCTGCAACCAAATTGTGCGCAACCTCGACGTATTTCACGAAGCCTTTGCAACTAAGCCTGGCGATGCACTGTGGCTCGAAAAAGCCGACCGCGTTGAGATTTGGTAGGGGCAGGTAAATGAACCTTTGGCTTCGCCTAATTTTTGAACTGGCCACCTGGCGTTTTCGCAGCAAACTGACCTGGAACCAGGTCGGCAAGCGCACTTTCAGAGTTTGGCCCAGTGACCTCGACGTGTTCAACCACATGAACAACGGAGTTTTTCTTACCCTCGCCGACGTTAGCCGATATGACCTTGGTCTTCGCTCGGGTGCTTGGCAGCAGTGGAAGAAACTCGGTTGGTACCCGGTGGTGGTTGCCGAGAGCATCAACTTCAGAAAATCGCTAACCCCGTGGATGAAATTTGACATCGAATCTCGCGTTATCGGTTGGGATGACCTGGCTTTCTATTTCGATCAGCGTTTTGTGGTCGACGGTGAAATTTACACGCAGGCGATTGTGCGAATTCGATTCTTGAAACGTGCCCGCGGCATTTTGACCCCTCAAGAGGTTATCGACGGTATGGGCGGATGGACCGGCGCACGCCCTGAGCTGCCAAAGTGGGTCAGCGACTGGTCGGCTGCGATTGCCCTGCCAAAAGGAAAAGAGCCCGCACCCTCAATTTGGGATTACGGGCTCTAAGCCAGAGTTTTCTGCCGAGCGGCTCTATTTCATCGAGCCGAGTTGGCGACGAATTTCGTCGAGCACACCCATCATTTCGATGGTGAAGTCAAGCGGATGCTCTTCAGTTTCGGTCTTGCCATCTAGCACTGCTTGGCTAACCGCTTTGATCATGTGGCTGTAGCCGGCGCCAGTTTTTGGCAGGTCAACACGCTCTTCATCCATTCCGAAGGTGCTGTTTGGTTTGTAGAAAACGGCGGTGTCTGGCGACCAGAACGAACCAAGAATATCAACGTAACCGCCGGTTCCTGAGAAGCGGGCGTTGGTGCCCAGAGCACTCTTCAAACCAGATGCGGTGTAGCCCCAAACCCCATTTTCAAAACGGATGTCGGCAAATGCCAGAGACTCGGTGCCGTTATCGTAAAGCTCACCGCGGGCACTGATGGTTTTGGCAGGGCTGCCGGCGATCCAGCGGGCGATGGTGTTGGTGTAGATGCCCTGGTCCAGCACAGTGCCGCCGCCCAGTTCGGCTTTGAACAAACGGTGCTCAGGCATAAACGGCACACTGAAACCAAAGTGGGTTTCAACATAGTTGAGCTCGCCAATTTGGCCGGCGTCGATGCGGCGCTTCACCTCATTCATCAGCGGGTTGAACTTGGTCCACATGGCTTCCATTAGAAAGACTTTTTTGCTTCGAGCCAGAGCCACCAGCTCTTTGGCTTCGGCCTGGTTCATGGTGAATGCTTTTTCAACCAGGCAGTGCTTGCCGGCTTCGAGAACCTTTTTAGCCATCCAGTAGTGCTCAGAGTGAGGGGTGGCCACGTAAATCAGGTCGATGTTTTCGTCGGCAATAGCATCTTCAATCGAGGGGAGCACCGGAACATCAATTCCGAGAGCCGGCATTTTTGCCTTGGCTGCTTCAGGGTTGCGAGAAACCATCGCTACCAGCTCGGTGTTTTCAACTAGTGCGAAATCGCGGCAGATTAGCTCGGCCATAAAACCTGAACCAACCATTGCCCAACGAATTTTGTTTGTCATCTTTGACCCTCTTCTCTCAGCACTGATTAGCAACACTAACTCAGACACTTAACGCAAAGTGAATCAAAACCTACGTTCCAGGCATCTTTATGAATGATGGTTGAAGGCTTTGACAACAGTGCGCTAAGTGCCTAGCGTTGCGAGCATCTAGGCTTGTTTACTTTCTAAACTGCCCTCGTGAGCCTTAAAATTAGTGTGATCGGCCTGGGCTATCTGGGTGCAACAACGGCCATTGCGTTTACAAAAATGGGCCATGAGGTTATCGGGATCGACCCAGATGAGCACAAAGTGCAGGCTCTTCGCAATGGTGAAATTCCGTTTTACGAACCAGGTTTGCCTGAGGCGTTGGCTGAGGTGCAGAAATTTGGCAGACTAACTTTTCAGCTAAATCACACCGAAACTTCACGCTCGGCCGACATCCACTTACTCTGTGTTGGAACGCCACAGTCAAAATTCGGCTCTGGTGCTGACACCAGTTTTCTATTCAACGCTGTTGACTCGCTACTTCCATACCTGACTGAAGATTCAGTAGTGGTTGGTAAATCAACTGTGCCGGTTGGAACAGCCGAAGCGATTCAGACATACCTTGATGAAAAACTTCCTTTCAGTGTTTCTGTGGCCTGGAACCCTGAATTTCTTCGTGAGGGCACTGCCCTGCAAGATAGCCTCACCCCAGATCGAGTTGTTATTGGGATCAAAGATGACTTCAGCTCAAAAATCTTGCGAGCACTTTACAAGCCAGTCACCGAATTGGGCATTCCACTTCTAGAGCTCGACATACCGACCGCTGAATTAGTTAAAGTTGCCGCCAATTCGTTTTTGGCAACCAAAATTTCTTTCATCAACGCTATGGCTGAAATTGCCGAAGTTGCCGGTGCAGATGCTGTAAAGCTAGCCGAGGCAATCGGACACGATGAACGAATCGGAAATAAGTTTTTGCGCACTGGAATAGGTTTTGGTGGCGGCTGTTTACCGAAAGACATTCGAGCATTTCAGGCTCGAGCCACAGAGCTTGGGGTCGGTGGTGCGGTTTCATTTTTGGCTGAGGTCGAGTCGATTAATCTTCGTCGCCGAAGCCGTGTGCTCGAAATTGCCCAGGAAGAACTCGGCGATCTGAACGGCGTTAAGGTAACCATGTTGGGGGCAGCATTCAAGCCCGAAACCGATGATATCCGCGACAGCCCCGCCATGGCGATAGCCGAATTGTTTTGGCAGGCGGGGGCACGGGTAATCGTGCATGACCCAAAAGCGCTCGATAACGTTCGCCGAATTTATCCACAGTTGGAAACGCGAGAGCAGCTTGAAGATGCCTGCGTTGACACCGAATTAATTGTGGTTGCGACCGAGTGGTCTGAATACCGCAGTGTAGACCCACTTGTGCTGGGCCGTCTGGTGCAAAATCGTCTAGTTATCGACGGGCGAAACGTCCTCGATGTTGATACCTGGCGTTTAGCAAATTGGCAAGTTCGCGCCTTGGGTAGGTCTCTAGACCGATTGCCTGTTTTGGCGTAGGAGGTTGAACTTGGAAAGCAAGTTTCTTTTTCGTTCATACGCCGCAATTGGAGACTCGCTAACCGAGGGTCTCGGGGATTTTGATTTTGAGCTAAGCAGAAGTGGCGGATGGGCGGATCGATTAGCTGAGTTGCTCGCTCTCAAGGCCCAGGCAAACGGGCAGTCTTTTAAGTTCGCTAATCTCGCGCTTCGCGGAAGTGGTGCTTTGCAAATTCTGACGGCTCAGCTTGAAGATGCACTTCGATTGAAACCAGACTTGGTAACCATCATGGCCGGGGCAAACGATCTAAGCGCTTCCTCAAGAGAACGACTGGAAATTGAAAAATTGCTTCGCGGGGCAATTGGACGATTGATTGATGCCGGCTGCTACGTTGTCGTTGCGAACACAATCAATCCACGCCATCTGAATTTATTTAGGCCTTACATTTCCAAATCTAGGCAAATGTCGACCGTTATTGACAAAGTGGCAGCTGAATTTGAAATTCCAGTCTTGAATGTTTTTGGAATCAACAAATTTCGCGAGCTCGAGTACTGGGCCGAAGACATGGTGCATTTCTCGGGTCACGGGCACATCGAGGTTGCAAATCGCGCGGCCGACCTACTCGGTCTAGAACAGCCATTGCGTTTCAAGACAACTGAGCCATTAACCAAACCGGCTCGAGGTTTTTGGGGCACATTACGCTGGATTGCAAAGCACGTTGTTCCATTTTTGGTTCGCCGAATTAGAGGGCGATCGTCAGGTGATGGAATGTCGCCGAAACACGATGAATTTGTAACGCTGGTTAGCGCTCAAATTAGGATTGACGCTTTGCAAGCCGCCTAGCTCTGGCCTCACGAATCAACTCAAAGGGCAGTGGCAGTGAAGAAATTACAACAAAAATAATTACGGCAAGCTCGATGTTTTGTTTTACCCAAGATACATTTCCGAGCGCGTAGCCAATCGTCATCAGCCCGACCACCCAGGCTATTCCGCCAAAAATGTTGAGGCGAAGAAACCGTTGGGCATCAAAACCACCAATTGCCACAAACATCGGCACAAGTGCGCGCATTATTGGGATGAATCTCGCCAAGATAATTGCTCTGGCGCCGTATCGATCAAAAAACTGGCTGGTTCGCTCGACAGTTTTCGTGGTAAAAAACCACCCGTGCTCTTTCTTAAATAGCTTTGGCCCGGTTTTTTTACCAACCCAAAAACCAGTTTGAGCACCCGCAACGGCCGCCACTAAAACTATTGCCATAGCGATAGGAAGCGGAAAATCGGTGAGTACGGTGGCCAGGGTGAGGCCGAGCAAAAACAGTAGTGAGTCTCCCGGTAAAAAAGAGCCCAATATGGTGGCAGTCTCAAAATAAATAATCAGAGCGACGCCAAACACCGCAAAAGAGCTCAAGCTTTCAATCAGCCATTGTGCATCGATCATCAGGCGGCCTTAGTGAGAGTTCTACGAATTACTCGGTAGTAATGCTTGAGCAAAATTTGATTATTAGCTGCCCAAGATTTACCCAATACAGAGCTACGAGCAATTTCACCCATACCAACTCTTAGGTCAACATCTTTGAGTAGTCTGATGATTTTGTTTCGGTACGCGTCGGGTTGGTCGGGGTCAACCAGATAGCCATTGACCGATGACACTATTAGATGGGTTGGGCCACCCCGATCGGGGGCCACTACTGCAAGGCCCGAAGCCTGCGCCTCTTGAATTGTTTGACCGAAGGTTTCTTCTGTTCCACAGTGCAAAAAAATGTCCATCGCAGCATAAGCGTGTGCCAGATCTGAACCTTTGAGCTCACCCATGAATTTTGCCGAAACTGACTTAAATTGATCTTCAAGTTTCGTGCGCTCTGGCCCATCGCCGACGATCAAGAACTTGATGCCGGGAAGGTCAAACAGCTCAGTAAACCTATTCACCTGTTTTTCAGGTGCCAGTCGACCAACAAACCCGATCACCACGTCAGTAGGGTCACCAAAATCTTGTTTTATCTTGATTGCTTGAGCAGATTTCTTCAGCTCTGGAGAATATTGTGCGAGATCGACACCTCTAGCCCAGACCTCCACATTTGGCACACCTAAACTGCGCAGGTAATCACGCGTGGCTGAAGTTGGCGCCAAATTTAAGTTGGCAAGTTTGTGAATGTGACCGACCAGCTTGTCTACCCAAGGTCGTAAAAAGCTGAGACCATAGCGAGCGGCGTACCCAGCAACATCAGTTTGATAAATCGCCACTGATGGAATTCCCAACCGGTTGGCTACAGCTAATGCCTGCCGCCCTAGAACAAAAGGCGCCGCGACGTGAACTAAATCAGGGTTGAATCCGCGCAAGATGCTGGTCAAATTTAGTAGCGGCAGCGCCACCGGAAAACTTTTGAAATAGAACCGAGTGGTTCTGATCACAGGAAACCCCATGTAGCTATTGCCTTGAGCAGTTGGGGCAATGATTAGTACCTCATGGCCTTGCTGCCATAGCGATTCGACGATTCGAACAACCGAGTTTGTTACCCCGTTGGTTGATGGCAGAAAAGATTCAGTGACAACAGCAATTCGAAGTTTTTTCACGTCGAAAGGCTAGTTTTGGCCTTTGTTTACCCAGTGAAATCGACCTATACAGGTGTAAAACAATCAGCAAACGCTGAAGTGTTAGCTCAGTACTTCTTTGCGCCAACCGGTGTAGCCCTCGGCCAAGAATGACTTGCCGTGCTCAGATGCAACCAGTGCTCGCATCTGACCAAGCTGGCTGCGGTAGTCGAAATCATCCTGCATCGGGTCGTCGCTGTAGAAACGGTGCAGCATGTTGGTCATGTACATCGAGAAGTTTTGGGTCTTCCAAATTCGCACCATTGCACGATCACTGTAGGTGTCGATGCCTTCGGATTCGCCAGCTTTGAAGAAGTCGATAATTGCCTTGTGTAAGAACTGAATGTCGCTGATCGCCGAGTTGAGGCCCTTCGCACCAGTTGGTGGCACGATGTGCGCGGCGTCGCCACATAGAAATAGGTTGCCGTAGCGCATCGGGGTAGAAACCCAGCTGCGCATTGGAGTGATGCTCTTTTCGAAGATTGGACCTTCTTTTAGTGTCCAGCCGGGGTAGGCGAGGCGCTTCTGCAGGTTTTCCCAGATGCGCTCGTCAGACCAGTTGGCGATGTCATCGTCTGGGGCCACCTGAAGGTACAGGCGAGAAACGGTGTTTGAACGCATTGAGTGCATCGCAAAGCCGTCTTCGTGCAGCGCGTAAATCAGCTCGTCGGTAGAAGGTTCGACGTTAGCCAAAATTCCGAGCCAGCCGAATGGGTAGGCGCGGGTGTGGTGGGTGATGTGAGTCTCAGGGATGCTCGGGCGGCTCACACCGTGGAAACCGTCGGCGCCAACTACGAAGCGAGAGGTGATTCGGTAGCTTTCGCCGCCGCGGTCAAAGGTGACCGATGGGGTTTCGCTGGTCAGATCGTGCAGCGCAACATTTTCACTCTCATAGTGTGCGCTGAAACCCTTCGCATCGTGGGCGGTAAGCAGGTCTTTCATAACCTCCTGCTGACCGTAAACCCACACGCTTCGGCCAATCAAATCCTTAAATGGGATGCGGTGCTTCTCACCATCAAACTGCAGATAGATACCGTCGTGGCGGTGGCCTTCGCGGTGCAGGCGCTCGCCGAGGCCAGCCTCGGTTAGCAGCTCTACCGCGCCCTGCTCCAGCACGCCAGCACGAACTCGACCGGTGGTATAGTCGCGGTCGCGATTTTCAACCACTTCGGCTTCGATGCCCGCCTGGTGTAGGAGATGTGCCATGAGTAGGCCTGATGGGCCGGCGCCAACAATTGCTACCTGAGTTTTGATTTCAATGGTCATTGCAAAAGTTCAGCAACCATGGCAATCTTTAGCAAGCAACCATTTTCATTGAACGGAAAATATTGGGGGTAAGGGTGCCGAGAAATTCAAGTTCAGAGCTGAACTCTGTGGTTCAAAAGCTAATTGCCATTCTCGGAGCTTTCGACGAAGAAAAGCATGCGCTCAACCTGAGTCAAATCGCAGAGCGCGCTCAACTTCCGGTCTCGACCGCCTACCGACTGGTGCGCGAGCTGGTGGCTGGCGGCATTCTGATGAAGGGCAGCGATAAAAACTATCGGGTTGGCACCAGGCTTTGGTTGATTGCCCAGGCTGCTCCGGTAAACGACCAATTGCGTGAATCAGCCTTGCCAACCTTGGCCAGACTTTACGAAGAGACCGGAGAGAATGTAACGCTCGCGGTTCTCGATCGAAACCGAGCGCTCTACGTAGACCGCATTTTTGGCGCCCAATCGGTGCCAACCATCAGCAAAGCTGGTGGCCACCTGCCACTGCACACCACCGGGGTTGGCAAGGTTCTCTTGGCTTATCAGCCAGCGGAAAAAATTGAGGCCTACCTGGCGAAACCACTGGCCAAGCCGACCAAGTACTCGAAGATCGACCCAGAGTCGCTTCGTAAAGAACTTGAAGAGACCCGAGCTCGCGGCTACTCGATCACTCGAGAAGAAATGTCGATCGGCAGTTCTTCGATGGCGATGCCGATTTGGGTAAATGGCAACGTGGTTGCCGCCGTGGGTGTTGTGGTTCACGCCGACCGGCTCGACATCCCTCGTTTGACCGGCATTTTAGAGAAGGCAGCCGAAAGTATCTCGCGCGGACTATCTCGATAAAATTTCCGCTCAATGAAAATTCTGCTACCACGCTAAAGCACTGCTCTGCCAAAGTTTCACTATGGCAAATCCATCAGGCAAGGGCGGCAACGGTGTCGACCCAGAGGGCACGCTAGACAGCCCGTTCAAGATCTACGACGAGATGGCTGCAATCAAGGCCGAGTACGACCAGAAGATTGCTGCCGGCGCACCGATTGAGGAAGAGGCGCGGGTTCAGTACCCGCCTTACCGCTCGTCAATTTTGCGTGCCCCTACCAAAGACCCACACCACGTTGACCCTGAGGGAATCGAACTTTTCACCCCGGCATTCGGCCATCATGAGGTTGCCGCAATTGAAAGCGACCTGACCATTCAGGCCAACGGGGAACCGCTAGGTGAGCGCATTATTGTGGCCGGCAAAATTACCGACAGCTGGGGTAGACCGGTTCGTAACCAGTTGGTTGAGGTTTGGCAGGCAAACGCCTCTGGCCGATACATTCACAAGCGCGATCAGCACCCGGCACCAATCGACCCAAACTTCACCGGCGTCGGCCGCTTCTTTACCGACAACGATGGCAACTACCGTTTTACCACCATCAAACCTGGGCCATATCCTTGGCGTAACCACAGCAACGCTTGGCGCCCAGCACACATCCACTTTTCGCTTTTTGGAACTGGGTTCACCCAGCGCATCATCACGCAGATGTACTTTGAGGGCGACCCGCTGTTTCCACTAGACCCGATTTACAACTCGATTGTTGATCCAAAGGTGCGCGAGCGCCTGGTTGGTCACCTCGACCACGACATCATGGAGCACGAATGGGCCCTCGGCTACCGCTGGGACATCGTGCTCGGTGGCGGGTCGGGTACTTGGTTCGAGCCAGAGGGAGAGCACTAATGTCAGAGAGACTGCCGGTAACTCCGGGGCAAACCATTGGCCCGTTCTACCACTACGCGTTGCTCAACCGTGAGAAATTCAACGAGGTTGTTGCCCCGCACCACCCTGATGTGATCGAGCTAACCGGTCGGGTTGTCGATGGCCTCGGCAAACCGCTGCCCGACTGCATGCTCGAAATTTGGCAGGTTGGCCCAGATGGCAAGGTTCCGACCGAGCGAGACAGCCTGAAGCGCAAAACCGGCCACTTCACCGGCTGGGGCCGCACTTCGACCAACACCGACGGCGAATACCGCTTCTTCACCCTTACCCCTGGTTCGGCCAACGGCGAGAACCCGTTTTTTGCCGTCGCCCTGTTTGCGCGCGGAATTTTGCATGTGCTTCGCACCCGCATCTACCTGCCGCTGAGCGATGAGGCTGCAGCCAAAGACCCATTGCTATCGATGCTTCCTGCGGAACGCCGACAGACCCTAATCGCCAAGAAGGATGAATACGGCTATCGTTTCGACATAAACCTTCAGGGCGACGACGAAACGGTATTCATTGAGTTCAACTAAGACGAAAAACTCGGCCGGATTGCTGCACCCGCTGGTGGCAGCGTCTGGTCGGGCTCGTCACATCAATGAGGATGAACTCGTCGCGCAGGTCATCCAATTTGAAATCAAACTTGCCAAGGCTCAGGCCGAGCTCGGGTTGATCGATAAGGCTCACGCGGTATCGATTGAGCATGTGCTTCAGAAATTTAAGTTGAACTCGGCTGACCTGGTTGATGGCACAGCGCTCGGCGGCAATTTTGCAATTCCTCTCGTTGAGGCAATCAAAGCCGAGGTAGCAAAACTTGATTTGGCTGCCGCCGGCCAGCTGCACCTGGGGGCAACCAGCCAAGATCTGATTGATACCGCGCTAATTCAGCTGACCAAAAAGGCCATCCGCGAGATCAACGTGCAGCTCGACGATTCGATTCGAGTTTTGCTGGCCCTAGCTAACGCCCACAAACATTCACTCTGCGTTGCTCGCACCCTGGCGCAGCAGGCTGTGCCATCTAGCTTTGGCCTGAAGTTGGCCAAGTGGGCAGGCGCGCTGATTGATGTGCGGGTTGAACTGACCTCGCTGGCCGAAAGACTTCCGCTGCAGTTTGGCGGAGCCGCCGGCAACCTGGCCAGCCTCACACTGGTTGCAGAATCCCGTGCACTCGAGAAGCCACAGCGGGTAGTTGCCGAACTGGTTAGCCAGCTGGCGAAAGACCTAAAACTTGCTCGCCCAGCGACTTCTTGGCACACCAACCGAGTTTGGCCCAACCGCATCGCTGAGGCGCTAACTGAAATCACCGACACCTTCGGCACCATCGCCAACGACATCTTGCTACTCGGTCGACCCGAGATTGGCGAGTTGGCCGAGTCAGTTCCGGTTGGCGGAGGTAAGTCTTCTGCCATGCCGCAAAAGCAAAACCCGGTTCAGTCGGTTTTGCTGTCGGCCGCCGCCATACAAGCTCGCGGTCACCAATTCACAATCAAGAGCGCGGCAAGTTCAATCGATGAGCGTTCAATCGGAGCCTGGCACGCCGAATGGCAATCCTGGTTTGACCTAATGAAACTCACCTTGGCCACAGCCGAGACCGGCCTCAACCTGATCAGCGGTTTGAAGTTCGATACCGACCGCATGTTGGCAAACCTGTGGCTCAGCGACGGCTTGGTATACACCGAACGGGTCAGCGCCATCCTTGGAAAAAAAATCGCCAACGAACTGGTCGACCAGGTTCGCTCAGGAGCCAACCTCAAACAATTGCTCGAGAGCTATGGCGAAGAAATTATTGATCAGGTGTTCTCAGTCACCGGCCAAATCGGATTGGCTGAGACACTAATTGCAGACATTTCAGAACGAGTAAAGGAACTGCAGTGATTCCGCAGATTGCCGGCACATCAAACATTGCCACCGAAGAATTCGCCGGCTCGAGCCGCGTGCTAGTGCTCGGCCCATCGCTGGGCACCAACGCAAACATTTGGAATCGGCCAGGCAAGTTCTTCCGTGAAGAAATTGACCAGCTCGCCTGGGATCTCCCCGGCCATGGCAAATCACCGGCAGCCACCGAGGGTTTCTCAATTGACGAGCTCGCCGATGGTGTGCTGCGTTTAGTTGATGCGCTTGAGGTAGACCAGTTTGCCTACGCCGGCACCTCAATCGGCGGAGCGGTTGGCCTGTCGCTGGCGCTTCGCTACCCAGACCGGGTAAAAGCTGCGGCCATCGTATGTTCAGCACCAAAATTTGGCACCCCTCAGGCTTGGCTCGACCGCGCGGAACAGGTGCGCAAGCAGGGCACAGGTTCGCTGATTGCGGCCACGCCCGGGCGCTGGTTCACTGAGAAGTTCATAGCTAAAGAACCAGAGGTGGTCGGCGAGATGCTCAACATGCTGTTGGCCGCCGACGATGCCAGTTACGCCTACGCCTGCGAAGCTTTGGCTGGCTACGACCTAACCGAGCGGCTTGGCGAAATCGAACCGCCGGTACTGGTAATTTCAGGCGAGCAAGACCCGGTTGCAACACCAGCTCAGGCACAGGCTATGGCCGATGCAATCACCAACAACACCTACATCGAGGTGTTTGGTGTTTCCCATCAGGCCGGAACCGAAGCACCAGAGGTAGTCGCCAAACACATCAACCACTTTGTAAGGATGTATCGATGAGCAGCGAAAAATTTGACCGCGGAATGAAGGTTCGTCGCGAAGTTCTTGGCGATGCTCATGTTGATCGCGCCAATCAAAACATCACCGACTTCAACCGTGACTTTCAAACCTTCATCACCGAGAACGCCTGGGGAGATGTTTGGTCACGCCCAGGGCTAGAGCGTAAAACGCGCAGCTTCATCACCCTGACCGCCCTAATTGCACTCGGTCACCACGACGAATTTAAAATGCATGTAAAGGCTGCAAAGCGCAACGGGTTGACCGACGAAGAAATTTCAGAGCTGATTCTGCAGACTGCAATCTACTGCGGTGTTCCTGCGGCCAACCACGCATACAAGTTGGCGGCTGAGGCGCTAGCCGATTAGGCACTGCAGCAGCATCCACTAAATAAAAAGGGCCCCGAGAAAATCTCGAGGCCCTTCAATTTTTCGTTGACTTATTTCATCTCACCGAAAGTTTCAGCGATCCAGTCGGCGGTGTATTCAGCAACGTAAGGCATGTTGTCGATGCTGATGTGCTCGGTGCCACCCTCAGGCTCGTCGAAAATGCGCAGCTTCTTGTTTGGGCTGTTTACTGCCTGCTCGAAGGTTTGCTGTGCGTATTTCACGTTGATCTGTCGGTCATTAGCACCGTGTGTGATCAGCAGTGGGCAGGTGATTTGCTCGGCAACACCGTTTAGGTGCATTCCCTTGGTGCGCTCCATGAAGTCTTCGATGTCGCTGGCACCCCAAACCCACATCACGTGATCCCAGTAGTGAGGAACCGGGTTTTCACCCTCGCGGTTGCGGCGACCAATCTGAACCTCAGCCCAGTTGTGGTTGGCGCCCCAAGCGACTGCAAGTTTGATGCGCTTCTCGAAGGCAGCGGCACGAGGGGCATAGTAGCCACCCAGTGACCAGCCGACGATTCCGATCTTCTCGGTGTCAATGCCGTCTACGCCCTGCAACCAATCGATGATTGCTGCAGCCCAAACCTCGGTGTCGTGACGAGCCTTTAGGTTGCGCAGGCGAAGTGCTTCACCTGAACCCGGGGTGTCGATCATCAGGGTTGAGATGCCACGCTTGGCAAGCATCTGTGGGAAACCCGAGTAGTACATCATCTCTTTGGTTGAGTCGAGACCGTTCCATTGGATGACAATCGGGGTTGGCTTGCCGTCTTTTGATTCGGCGCGGTAGAGGTAGCCGGGAAGCGACGAACCTTCGTAAGGTACTTCAACCGTGGTTAGCGGTGCACCAGCCAAATCGACATGTTTCAACAGCAGGTCAATCGACTTCTGGTATGCCGCGTTGCGGCCCTCCCACTTTGGCGACTGCAGGCGCTCGGCCTGCGAGGTGTAAAGGCTGGCGCGGTAGAACTTACCGGCCGCGTTGATGATTCGGCCAGCGGCCTCGTCATCCTTGGCGCTCTGTAGCACTCGGTTGGCCACGGCCTCCCAAGCCTCGTAAAGCTCTGCGGTACCGGCATCGTCGCCACGCTGCGCAGCCTCAAGCACTGGGCGGCAGGCGCGGTCAACCTCGTCGATGTAGCCACCGTTGTTCAGGGTGGCAACCACGCCAAGGCTCCAGACGTAGTTGGTCGGGAAGTACATGTACATATGGATGGATTCTTTCGCTAAGTGAGATGAGCCGGTGGCTTAGCAGCTACCGGCTCAGAGCTCGAGTTTTTATGAAGTTTTGATTACCAAGGCTGAGCCATGGCGCCAAGAGTCTGGCCCATGATTGCGCCTGGGTCGGCACCCGGGGTGTCTGGGTGAATCTCCCACTCGGCTAGCTGCATAGTGTTACGAACCACAATGCCAACACGTGCCTTGCGGCGCTCAGTGTATTCAACCAGGTTGGTTTCTAGGTCGCCGTCTTTGGTTAGGTACTCAGAAATCAACCAGGCATCTTCAGAGCACTGGGCTCCACCCTGAGCGATCAGCGGAGGGCAAGCGTGAACAGCGTCACCGATCAGGATAATTCGGCCCTGGTGCCAAGGCTGGTCGTCGACAAACAACCACTCGATCTCTTGGAAGTTCATGTAGTCGTCGTCTTTGAGGTTGTCGCGAATGAAGTCGAAGTGGCCGTGGTAACCCTCTAGCAAGCGACGCATTTCATCGGCATCGCTCAGGCCGTTGTCAGGGCGCTGTGGCTTAGTGAGCACAAAGGCGTAGCAGAGGTCTTTAGAGATCGGAGTGTATCCGGCTTTGTACTCTGGGCCTCCGTAGGCCAAACCTGAGCAGTCCATTTCTGGCTTGCGCTCGGTAACCACACGCCAAATTCCCATTCCTGAAGACTTCTTGTCGTGGTGCATGCCCATCAGCTTGCGGGTCTTTGACTTGATGCCGTCGGCGGCAACGATGAAGTCGAAGGTCTCTTTCGATCCGTCTTTGAATTCAGCGGTGATGCTGTCGCCGTGGTTTTCGAAGCCCACCATTTCGGTGCCAAGTCGAACCTCTACTCCAAGCTCGTGAATCATGTCTACGAGAACAGTCTGAATGTCTGAGCGGAGCGCACCCATGGTGCCAGGAAGTTCAGGACCACCTGTTTTGGCCGCCGGCATTTTGGCAATCTGTGCACCGCTGGCGTGGTACATCTCGAACCAGTCGAAACCGTGACCCTTCTCGGCCATCTTGTCGAATGCGCCAATTAGGTTGAAAACTTTGAGGGCATTGCCCTGAAGGGTAATTCCGTGACCCACTCCGTACCAGACAGGTGAAATCTCAATCAGGGTTACTTTTACACCGCGCTGAGCAAGAGCTACAGCTGCAACGGTTCCGGTGATGCCACCGCCCACAACGAGGACGTTTTTGACCGACATAATTACTCCATTCATCCCGCCTCTTTGCGGGCTTAAAGCAACGGTAGGGCTTGCCGGCAAAATCAAACACTAAGCGCTGGCGATAATAACCATTCGCCGAATTATGGTCAGAAATCAGGATGCGAGTTGAGCGTTTTCGCTCAAGAAATTGCGCATCCAAACATGGCTTGGGTCAGTGTTGTGCGAATCGTGCCACCAGAGGGTTTGGTGAATCTCAACGTGACCAAATGGTGCCTCAACTCCGATAGCCGTGATATTTTTTGGCATTCGACGAATAATACGGCTGGGAACAATTCCAACCTGGTCGGTTCCGCTAACGATTTTTGGAATCGGCAGAAAGCTGGTGGTCTTTACGTGTGGTTTTGGCTGGAATCCTAATTCGCTTAGTCGACGTGCCGCCGGGGTTAGGTGGGCACGACCAAAGTCGCAAACTACCTGTCGCAATTCGGTGAATGCTTCCCAGCTCAACTTGCCATCGACAAGTGCTGGGTTGTCGCGATCAATTACGCAAACGTAGTGGTCGACAAACAGCTCTCGCTTATCGCCGTTGATTCCGACTCCGGGAACACCCAAGACGAAATCGTTAGTCCAAAGGTCTCGATCACTGTCGGTTGGGTTGCTTGGCAGCGGCAAAAGTTCGAAACCAATGCCCGGTGCAACCTCGAGCGCCTTGGCGAAAACCGGTGCCAGCTCTGTGGCCGCGTAGTCAGACATCATCAGACGGTAGACGCGCTCTGATTTAGAGGGATCAAAATCTGACTCACTAAGTAGTGCCTTTTGCACCAGCGGCAGGGTGCGCTGAAGTTGAGGAAGAAGGATTTGGCCCAGGGGAGTGAGCTCGTAGTCGCGCCCAACCCTGACCAGCAATTCGTCACCGAATTGGGTGCGAAGTCTTGCCAATGCCGAGCTCATTGAAGACTGGCTCATGTTTACGCGCTCGCCCGCGCGGGTAACGTTGGCTTCTTCGAGCAGTGCGCGCAGAGCCACCAATAGGTTGAGGTCTTTACCCGGAATGGTCACGGTACCCCTCTCAATGCACGGCTGCTGATGTCAGTGTTTGAAATAGATACTATTCGCACTTCTAAGTTTTGAACCCGGTGAGATTCACCTAACCTGAACCCAACGCAACCTACAAAGGAGTACGTGGATGCCGCAGCGCAAAATTTCGCACCTTCGTTACCTGGCTTTGGCTATGCCAAACATGCAGGAAGAATCAGACTTCTTCACCAAGTACTGGGGTCTAACCGAAATGCACCGTGAGGGTGATGTGGTTTGGTTGGGTACCGAGGGTTCTCCAGAGCCATACCAAATTCGCCTTCGCCAGGGCGAAAAGCGCATCGACCTAATCGGTTTCGGTGCTGCCAATCGCGACGATGTTGACGCACTGCACGCCGAGCTAGTTAGCAAGGGTGTTCAGATCATCCACGAGCCTAAAGAGCTAACTCAATACGGCGGCGGTTATGGCTTCCGCTTCTTTGACATCGATGGCCGCACCCTTGAGGTTGCCACTGATTTCCAGCTCAAGCAGAGCCGCAAAATTAATGAGCGCGAACCAATTCCGGTAAAGCTTTCGCACGTTGTTATCAACACCAATAAGTTGGCCGCAACCACCCAGTGGTACATCGACCACCTAGAGTTTGCAATCAGCGATACCCTTACCCACCCTGCAATGGGCGAAATGATGAACTTCATGCGCTGCAACCCAGCGCACCACTCAATTGCAATCGTGCAGGGCCCACACCACTCGCTTCACCACATGTCTTTCGAGATGCGCGGAATTGAAGAATGGATGCGCGGTGCCGGCAAGATTCTGCGTGCTGGTCGCCGCATGGTATGGGGTCCTGGTCGTCACAACGCCGGAGACAACACTTTCGCCTACTTCATCGATCCAGCTGGAAACACCGTTGAGTACACCACTGAGTTGCACAACATTGAAGATGAAGACGCTTGGCACCCAAGCAAGTTCGACATCACTCAGGTTTCAAACGCCGACCAGTGGGGCACTGCAAACCCAATGAGCGAGTTCGTTGCACGTGAGTCATTCAACGATGTCGACAAGGGTCTATTCGTAGCTCCTCCGGTCTAATCGCTAACGCAATCATCGGGAGTAGACAATGAGAATCCACCTAGCTGCAAATCACCAGGGCTACCAACTCGGTAAAGAGGTTGAGTCTTGGTTGGCCCAGGCTGGTCACCAGACCATTTGGCACGGCGCCGATTTTTTGGATGACGGAGACGACTATCCGATTTTTAGTGCACGTGTTGGTCAGGCTGTAATTGCCGATGAAGATGCCGGCGAACACACTAAAGGCATCATTTTCGGTGGCGATGGCAGCGGCGAAGTAATCACCGCCAACAAGGTCAAGGGCGTGCGCGCCACCTTTGCTCACAGTGCAAAGCAGGTTGAACTTGCTCGCCAAGAGGCCGATGCCGATGTTTTGGTAATTGGTTCGGTTCACCACGATTTGGCTGCTGCAAAAGCTTTGATCGAGGTCTTCCTAAACACTTCATTCGGCGACACTCTCGAGTCAGCTCGCCGAATCATCAACACTGCCGAGTACGAAACTGCCGGCACCATAGAGGGTTGGTTGATCGAGGGTTAACTCGAGCAACAAACAAATGATCCGTAAAGAAAAGAGAAATACAAATGGCATTCGTCTGCAGCGCAACCTGGGTTGCTAAAGAGGGAGAAGCCGACAAGGTAGCGGAAGCACTGAAGCACCTGTCGCCAGCGTCTCGCACCGAAGAGGGCAACATTTACTACCAGGCTTACCGCGACCCAGCAGAGCCAAACACCTTCCGCATTTTTGAGGTTTACCGCGACGAGGCTGCATTCAAAGCCCACGCCGAATACGAGCACTTCAAAGAGTGGGCACTGGGTCTGGCTATTCCAGCACTAGAGGTTCGCCAGCGCGACTTCTACGAGACTCTCGACTACTAAGGAAAATCAATGAAGATTGCCCGCTATTTTGACAACGGCTTTTCGCATCTGGCAGTGGTGCGCCACGGGCGCCTGCTAGATCTGCCACCGAAGCTTTCGCTATTCGACATTTTGTCGATGCCGATTGCTGAGCGAAACGTCATCGAGCAACAGGCGGGCCGTCAGATGAACGCACCGATTGAAAATTATCGACTGCTGCCACCATTTGATCCAACCGCGATTAGAGACTTCGTAACCTTTGAAAAACACATCTCAGGGATGAAAAAAGGCGAACCTGGCAACGGTTCAATTCCTGAGCAGTGGTACGAAACCCCGGTTTACATCTACATGAACCCGCACGTGAACTTTGGTGCGCACGATGTGATTCCGATGCCTCCGCACACTCAGGCACTTGACTTTGAACTTGAAGTTGCAGCCCTGATTTTGAAGAAGGCCAGCGACGTCTCGCTCGATGAGGCAAGCAGCTTCATCGCCGGCTACACAATTTTCAACGACTGGTCCGCTCGTGACATTCAAGGTCACGAAATGCGAGTCGGTCTTGGCCCATCAAAGGGCAAAGACTTTGCAAACACTTTTGGCCCCTGGCTAACCACACCGGATGAGCTAGAGCAGTATCGAGAGGGCGACCGCCTAAATCTCGAAATGACTGCTTCGGTTAACGGTGTGCCGCTGGGCACCGATTCTCTCAAGAACATGTCTTGGAGTTTCGAAGAACTGCTGGTCCACGCATCGCGTGCCTCGGTGGTTGGCAAAGGAGATGTTTTGGCATCTGGCACTTCGAGCGGCGGGTCTCTTTCTGAGATCTGGAGCCGCACCGGAGTGCGCGAGCCAAAGCCGCTGCAGGTTGGCGACGTAGTCGAAATGACCGTAACCGGGTTGGGTACAATTCGAAATGTGATCGGTGAGGTTACCTCACCCGGTCACCTGGTCGGTAAGGCTCGTCGAACCTACAGCGAGGAAGAACTTTGAGCAAAGTAATCAGCACCTACAACCCTGCAACCGGCGAGCTAATTGCCGAGCATCCGGCACTAGACGAAGCTGGTTTAGAGGCTGCGCTAGCAAACACTCACGCAGCTCAGCAGGCCTGGCGCAAATCAGACATCGCAACTCGTCAGGCGGGCTTGCGCAAACTAGGTCAGATTCTTCGTGATGAGGTCGATGCTCACGCGGCTCTGATCAGTCGTGAAATGGGTAAACCAATTACCGAGGCTCGCGGTGAGGTGCTGAAGTGTGCCACCACCTGCGACTACTACGCCGACCGTCTTCCAGAGTTTCTAGAAACCAAGCAAATCAAAACCGAGTCGGTTGACTCATTTGTAAAGTACGACCCCATTGGTGTGGTTTTGGCTGTTATGCCTTGGAACTTCCCCTACTGGCAGGTCATTCGTTTTGCGGCACCAACATTGGCTGCCGGAAACGGCGGTCTGCTAAAGCATGCTTCGAACGTAACCGGATCAGCGCTGGCAATCGCCGACGCGATTGAACGTGCGGGTTTTCCAAAGCATCTGTTCACCACTTTGGTAATTGCTGAGCACTCATGGGTCGACCGCATTATTGCCGACGACCGGGTTGCCGCCGTTACCCTTACCGGCAGTGAAAAAGCCGGCGCCTCAGTGGCCGAATCAGCTGGTCGCGCGCTAAAGAAGACAGTTCTTGAATTGGGCGGATCAGATCCGTTTGTGGTTTTGGCCGACGCCGATGTCGCCGCGATTACACCAACCGCGGTGAAGGCGCGATTCATCAACACTGGCCAGAGTTGTCTATGCGCCAAGCGTTTCATCGTCGAGCGCGAAGTTATCGAAGACTTTGAGGCTCGAGTCGGGGCAGCGGTCGCCGCACTAAAGATTGGAGACCCGCTAGATGACTCAACTCAAATTGGCCCACTAGCCAAGAAGCAGTTTGTTGATGACATTGACTCTCAGGTTCAGCGCTCGTTGGCAATGGGTGCGCGTCTGGTAACGGGCGGCCACCGCATCGATGGCCCAGGAAACTACTACGCGCCGACAGTTCTTGCCGACGTTACCCCTGACATGCCGGTTTTCCGCGAAGAAACTTTTGGCCCGGTGCTCGCTTTGGTTAAGGCTGACAGCCCAACCGACGCTATTGCTTTGGCCAACGATTCGGTTTACGGTTTGGCGGCCAGCATCTGGACATCCGACATCAATCGCGGCCTCGAGCTGGGTGGCGAAATTGAGTCTGGTGCCTTGTTTGTGAACCAGATGGTTGCCTCTGACCCACGTCTACCTTTCGGTGGCGTGAAGCTAAGCGGTTACGGACGTGAGCTCTCGGTCGAGGGCATGCGTGAGTTTATGAACGCCCGTACCGTCGTGGTCAACAACATGCCGAGAAGCTAACTCGCTCACTCTGCGAAAAACCTCTGGGTTTTAAGGTGGGTTAGCCACCTAAAATAAAAGGCAATGACCGACCTACGAAAAATTGACGTCAACCTAATCGTGGTGCTTGACGCAATTTTGAACGAGCTGAACCTCACCCGTGCTGGTGAGGCGGTTGGCATGTCTCAACCTGCCGTTTCAGGAGCATTAGCTCGACTTCGTCAGCAGTTTGATGATCCGCTGCTAATTCGCAACGGCCGCAGTTTTGAACTTACCGAGGTGGCTCAGGCAATCAAGCCGTTGGTAAACGAGGCAATGATTGAAATTAATCGAACCTTTGATTTGCTTCCGACATTCGACCCGGCAACCAGCACCAGAACTTTTCACATTGGGGCTACCGACTACCTGCTCTCGCAGATGACCAGCCCGTTGCTGTCGGTTCTCGAAAAAGAGGCCCCGCATGTAGACATCGATTTCAGTGTGCTTCCGCTTGACCTTGAAGTCAGCCTGATTGATTTGCTGCGCCGAGACGTGCTGATCGCGAGTGTGACCCTCGGAATGCCAGGTAAACGACAGGCACTTTTCTCAGACAGCTTTGTGGGCATCGCCCGAAAGGGCCATCCTCTAGTTGAAAATGGAGCTATTACTTCTGCAAACCTTGCCAAAGCAGAGTTGGTGCAGATGGTTTTGGGTGAACGCGGAACCAATCAGATTGACCTCGGGCTTGGTGAATTGGGTGTTGTTCCACGGGCAACCATTGCGGTTCGCAGTGTGATGTCAATTCCGTTTATGGTCTCGGGTACCGATTTGCTCGGTTGGGTTCCTGAGAAGCTAGCACTGCAATATCAAGAATCTCTGGGTATTGAAATTATCAATACGCCGCTGCCACGCTCGACCCTCATCGAGTCGGTTCACTGGCACCCAACTAAATCTTCAGACCCTGCAATCCCCTGGCTGATTTCGATGCTTCGCAAGGCTTCAGAACTACTCGACTCAGACGAATAGGTTTAGCGCTCGAGCACCACAGCTAGGCCCTGGCCCACACCGATGCAAATGGTTGCAACACCAATTCCGCCGCCGTTAGCCTCAAGTTTGCGAGCCAATTGACCAACAATTCGTGCTCCTGATGCACCCAGCGGGTGACCAATCGCAATCGCTCCGCCATCAACATTTAGTTTTGCCGGATCAAGGTCTTTCCAGAGACGCAAACAGGCAAGGGTTTGCGCTGCAAAAGCCTCATTGAGTTCGACAAAATCAACCTGAGACCAGCTGTAGCCGGCCTGCTCGAGAGCTCGGTTCGCAGCCTCAACCGGTGCAATCCCAAAAATATTTGGATCATTTGCTGCAACCGCGCGCGATGCAATTCGCGCCAGCGGAGCACCCAAACCAGCCTTTGCGGCAGAGATTTCGTCGGCGATAATCAGCGCAGCCGCACCATCGCTGAGTGGGCTTGAGTTGCCTGCGGTTACCGATCCGTTTTCGCGGAATGCTGGCTTCAGGCCAGCCAATGAATCAAGGTTGGCATCGGCTCTAACATTTTCGTCTTTGCTGAAATCTCCGACCGAAATGATTTGGTTTTCAAACTGACCGTTGGCCCAGGCCGCTGCCGCTTTCTGGTGGCTACGAACAGCAAACTCGTCTTGCTCATCTCGCGAAATCTCGAAGCGGTCGGCCAAAATTTCTGCAGTTTCACCAAGCGATACTGTCCAGCGCTTGTCCATTTTGGGGTTGACCATGCGCCAACCCAAAGTGGTCGAATGCAAGGTTTCATTGCCAGCTGGAAAACCCTTGGCGTTCTTTAGCAAAACCCAGGGTGCGCGAGTCATTGATTCAACTCCGCCGGCGATGGTCAAGTGTGCGTCGCCGGCTGCAATCGCGCGGCTGGCCTGAATCACTGCTTCCATGCCGCTGCCACAAAGCCGGTTTAGTGTGACACCGGAAACCGAGGTTGGAAAGCCTGCCAATAGCGCAGCCATTCGGGCAACATTGCGGTTGTCTTCACCGGCGGCGTTTGCGTCACCAAAGTAAATGTCGTCGATTTCACCAGGGTCTAAGCCTGGGTTTCGCTTGGCAATCTCACCGACCACAAGTGCGGCCAGATCGTCGGGCCTTACGTCGGCCAGAGCTTTTCCGTAGCGACCAAAGGGGGTTCTTACGTAGTCGTAGATAAAACTCTGGTTCGACATTTAGGCCTCCAAATCAAGGGTTAGGTTCAAGCCGGTGAGCTGCTGCAAAGACTCGAGACTGGCATCGCCAAATAGCCTGCGAACCAGTACCCCGCGTGCTTTATCGATTTCAAATACTGCCTGCTCGGTGTAAATGCGGGAAACACATCCGATTCCGGTAACCGGGTAACTGAGCGCTTTTACCAACTTCGACTCGCCCTTTTTAGTGGTGAGTTCCATGATGATGAAAATTCGCTTAGCACCCGTGGCAAGATCCATTGCGCCACCGACAGCAGGGATGGCATCTGGAGCACCGGTGTGCCAGTTGGCTAGGTCGCCGGTTTCAGAGACTTGAAAAGCTCCCAAGACGGCAATGTCAAGGTGCCCGCCACGCATCATGGCGAACGAGTCAGCGTGGTGAAAGTAGCTTGAGCCCGGCATTTCGATTACTGGAATTTTTCCGGCGTTAATAAGATCTGGGTCGATTTCTTCGCCCACTGCCTCGCGGCCCATCACCAACATGCCATTTTCGGTGTGCAAAATGACTTCTTGTTCAGGTTTCAAAAAATTGCTCACCAGGGTCGGAATTCCGATGCCTAGGTTAACCACGCTGCCGGTTGGAATATCGGCAGCAACTAACTCAGCTAGCTGTTCGCGGGTTTTGAATTCACTCATTTCGACACCAAACTAACCGCGTTAGCGATAGGCACAATACGTTGCACAAAAATGCCGGGGGTAACAATTACCTCTGGGTCGAGTGCGCCGGTGGGCAAAATTTCTGAGACCTGAGCAATCGTGGTCTTAGCTGCGGTGGCCATAATCGGGCCAAAGTTTCTGGCGGTTTTTCGGTAGACCAAATTGCCCATTTCGTCGGCTTTGTGGGCCTTGATTAGCGCAAAATCAGCGTGAATAGGGTACTCAAGCACAAAGTGGCGGCCATTAATTTCACGCGTTTCTTTACCTTCGGCCAGTAAAGTTCCGAAGCCGGTAGGTGTAAAGAATGCCCCGATGCCCGCACCGGCTGCCCGAATTCGTTCGGCTAGGTTTCCCTGCGGAACAACCTCGAGTTCGATTTTTCCGGCTCGGTAGGCGGCATCGAAATGATGTGAGTCGACCTGGCGCGGAAACGAGCAGAGGATGCGCTTTACGCATCCGGCTTCAATTAGCAAGGCCAAACCGGCGTCACCGTTTCCAGCATTATTGGCCACGATGGTGAGGTCTTTTGGTTTCTTTCTCAGCAGCGCATCGATTAGTTCTACCGGTTGCCCAGCTAGACCGAAACCACCGATCATGATGGTTGCGCCGTTGCCGATATCGGCAACCGCGGCGTCAGCTGATTCGTATTTTTTACTGCTCAAAATTCAATGCCTAAAGTGATTCTTGGTAGAGCGGCTCGATGCCGTAAGCCTGGGCCAGTCGATCAATCTTTTGAGCTCGGGCCAAACGAGGCAGGTCCGAGCCGTCGTTGATGACTCGGCCGCGAGCCTCGAAGTCGGCCATAAAGCGCTGTGCCCAAATGACGTCAGAGTTGGTTGGGCAAATGGTTTCATTGATCACTGGAATCTGGTCTACCTGAAGACATAGTTTTCCGGTTAGGCCCAGTGACACCGACAGCTCAGATTGCTGACGCAAAATTCCGTGGCTCATTCCAACGGTTGGGCCGTCGATAGGACCGGGCAGTCCACCGATACGGCTAGCAGTAACGAGGCGTGAGCGAGGGTATGCCATTGCGAGGTCGTCAGCCGAGGCACCGGTGTCTCGGCGGTAATCACCACTGCCGAAAGCTAAGCGAAATGCACCCTTTGCCGATGCAATCAGACGGGCGTCTTCGATCCCCAGTGCCGACTCAACCAGTGCGATTACTGGTTTTTCGCCACCCAGCGCTTCAAAGGTTTCGGTAACGCTGGTGCCATCTTCGGTCTTAGCTAGCATCACGCCGCGAAGGTTTTTGATGCCGCGCAAACGCTCGAGGTCTTTAGCCCAAAATTCGGTGGTGCGGTCGTTAATTCGCACCCATGCGCTGCCCCCACGCTCGAGCCACTTGGCTACGTTTTCCAGAGCGACCGGCTTGTTCTTTGGGTCAACAGCGTCTTCAACGTCGAGGATGATTTGGTCGGCGAGTGAACGCTCGGCCCGGTCGAATGATTCGTGATGTGAGCCGTTTACCAAGAGCCAAGACCTTGAAATATCGGCTGGTACGTTGCGTTTGTTGGTCATTAAAATCGCCGTTCTACTTTGAACCTCTGCTTATTCTGGCAGGTCAAGCCGTGGCGGGGCTATCAGCGCTGGTTATTGCAGAAATTGATTGACCTAGCTTTTGCGCTCAGTGGCAAATTATTTGGCCAGTAGCGCGGTAAACCCGTCGGTGGCCGCGATGCTGCCGTCGGCTGCCACCAAGAGCGCTTCGAGTTGGGGTTGTTCGTTCAAAAGTCGCAGAGCGTCAAAACCTGCGGCCATAGCTGCTGTAGCCCAAACATCTGCTCGCACCAGGTCGTCGCTAATCACCGAAACCTGAAGTAGCTCTGGGTTTGCAGCTTTCATGGCAGCCTTCGGGTTCCAAATGTGCAACCCACGCTCGGCATACCCTGATGTAGCTAGTGAGTTAAATTCAGTGTGTTTTAGATCGACCACAGTCAATACACCAGCGTCTGGGCTGGCAATCGAGGTCGGTTTATGAATTCCAATCCGCCAACTCAAATCTGTTGAACAACCCGCTGAAATGTAAATGTCACCGCCAGCGTTAATGGTGAAATCGGTCAGGCCGGCTGCCGCTAGAACGGCTGCTGCATTTCTTGCTGCCCAGGTTTTTACTAAACCGGAAGGGTCAAACGTGCGCTCGGGCGTGAGGGCTGAAAAGTATCCGCCGGTTGTTTTTTCCCAAGCCTCACAGTCATCCCAGATTTTTGAAACCACGGGCGGCAGTTGAGTGACCGAAGTCTCACCTCGGCCAAGTTGGCTCAGGGGAGAGTCAGGTTGGTAGAGGGAGAAGATTTCATCGGCTTCGTGCAACAGTCGCCAAGCTTCGTCAAGCAGAGCATCTAGGTCAGCACCGATTAGTTGGGTTTTGCCCCTCAGCTGAAAGGCCGTGCCCATGCACAACTCGGTGCGTTCAAATTCTCTAAAACTTGGCAAGCGCTGAATCCAAGGCGGCGCGGAATGCTTCGGTGGTGTAGGTGGCACCAGATAAATTGCCAAAGCTGGTGCCCTGGGCGCTGAGTGCGAGTTGCACCAATTCGCCCGGGGCCGAGGCCCACTCGCGACCCTTGGTGCTGGCCTGGATCAGGTTGATCGACGAGATGCTGTTTCCAGATTTCACAACCTCTAGCTGAATCGTGCCGTATTTATATCGGATGGCATCACCGGTTTGTGTGCCACCGTTCGTGGCGCTCTTGGTTGCCGTTGCAGTCGGTGCGGGAGCAGCCGCCTCAGCGGTTGCTGAAGTTGCGGTTTTCGACGATGCGCTTGCGGAACTGGTTTTGGTCGCACCGGAGGTAGTGGTTTGCGACTGACTTGAAGTTGATTCGGCAGCGGCATTGGCCGAAGTGTTCTCAGCGGTTGGCTGAGTTTGAGCCACTGACTGCGGGGTTGCAGAGTTTGAATCAGCGGCGCTGGCACTCAGGGAAACCGCGTGTTCACCGGTTGCACCAAATTGGTACGAACCGGCCAAGATGCCAAGTGACACCAGCCCCACTGTCGCTTTAGTTGCACTCCTCACCAGGCATACTCCTCTGCGTGAATTTGATCTTTGGGGGTTCCGGCTCGGCGAAGCGAGCGAATAACCGACTCGGTCCAGGCTTGCGGGCCGCAAACGTAAACGTCTGAATCTGAAACCCAGGGCGCCATCATGGTCAGTCGGGCCTGATCAGGTAGATCCTGCAAATCAGCGTTTAGCCACGAATCGCTTTTGCCTCGCGGCCCAGCAACCACATGCAGTTGCATCGATCGCCGACTCGCAATCTCTCTGATTTCATCGAGCAGTGCGGCATCCGATTCATTTCTGACTCGGTAAATAATGGTCACATCGCCTGGGCGAGCGGCCATTGATTCGGCGAGGGTGCGAACCGGTGGAATGCCAATTCCGGATGCAATCAAAACAACTTTTTCTTTGGTGCGACGCTCTTCGGTAAACACCCCATACGGCCCCTCAAGCAAAACTCGAGTTCCCGGTTTTGCGCTCATCAGAAGGGCTGTGTCATCGCCTCGATTACCAATGGTGAACCTGATGAATGAGTCATTCGGCGCGGCTGAAATTGAAAAAGGATGTGGGCGCCACCACTGTTTCCAGGTGAGCAGGCGGAGCATGTAAAACTGCCCCGACTGACCGCCCATGCGACTGACATTTTTACCCGTCAGGTAAATCGAAACCGAATCGCTAGCGGCGCTTTCGACGTGGGCAATTTTCAACGAACTGCGGTAGGCCTTGATTAGCGGAACCAACACTCGGTACCAAATTATGTTCACGGCTACGAATATGTAGAGGGTGATCCAAAAGACGGTCGCGACCGGTTTGCCTGCTACGTCGCTTCCCGAGCTGAAAACGTGAGGGACTGCCGCCACAACCGCGGCATAGCTAAGTAGGTGGACGATGAACCAGGCTTCGTAGCTCAGCTTTTTGCGGGCGATGTTTAGTGAGGTGACAACCACCACGATCATCAGTACCAGGCTGATAAATGCGAGCAACATGTCGGGCACTTCAAATACCAACCAGATGAAGGTTGCCCAAATAGTTTCGGCGTTTGAAATAGTGAACTCGGCCAGCGAGGCGATGAAGTGGGCAACCACTAAATAGAGGATGGGTTTGCCGAGCCGCTTGTGCGCAACGGTGGCTTTGTCGTGGCCATAAAACTTGTCGATCCAGGGCACTCTCGCCACCAGCAGCAGGTGAATTAGCAGCAGGTCGGTGCCCACTAATGCGGTTAGTCGGCTCAGGGCGTTCATTCCGGTTGCCCAGTCAACAACCTGAGCGGCTCCGCCATCGACAAAAAACATCACCACGACTGCCAAAACGGTGGTCCAGGCAATGGTTTCGATTGTGTCTTGAGCTCGTTTCAACTGTCGAGCTTTGCCAGCACCAATGCGCAATTGCTTAGTCGGTTCGACCAGCGTTAGTTCTTTGGTTGGGTAGCTCACCAGGTCAGTTTGTTGCCAAAGTCTGGAAGTTATCTGAGAACCGCCCGAATTGCTCCTTTCTATCTGAGAAGGCAATAGTCTGGGGCTATGACCGCGCTGCCACTGATTCGTGAATTCAAAGATGGCTACGGGATTGAGGTCACCTTTTACGAGTGGCCGGTTTCTCAGCCGAAAGCTGTTGTTTTAATTCAACACGGATTAGGTGACCACGCCCGACGCTATGACCACCTCGCGCTGGCACTGAACCGCGCCGGTTACTCGGTTTACGCCGATGATCACCGTGGACACGGAATTACCGGTCGCAAAATGGTTGCGTCTGGCCTTACCAAACGACTCGGCAATCTTGGCCCCGGCGGAATGACAGCGGTATTCAAAAACACCATCGCACTTCGTGATTTGGTCGCCGCCGAAAATTCAAACCTGCCGATTGTGCTCATCGGCCACAGCTGGGGTTCGATGATCGCTCAACGCATCCTCGATTTTGCAGCCGAGAAATTTGACGCGGTGGTGCTCACCGGTTCAACTCTTTTGTTGCCTGGAATTTTGCCAACCGGCGGTTTCAACAGAAAATTTGCTCGGGCGGCCGCTCAGTCTGGGCAAGTTTCTAGCGGCTGGGATTGGCTAAGTCGTGATCCTCAGGTCGGTATTGCTATGAAAAATGACCCGGCCAGTTTTCCTGAGACCGCAACCGAAGTTTTCGGCATCGCTAACGCGCTCAAGTTATTGGGAACGCCCAAGCGCGGAATTCCAGAGAACCTACCCATTCGACTGATTGCCGGATCGGCTGATCCGTTGGGCGGAGAGCGCGGAAACCTGATGCTGGCCAAGGCATTTTTGAGAGCCGGCTCTCGAAAGGTTTCGACCGTAATTTACGACGGTGCTCGGCACGAAGTTTTTAATGAGACCAACCAGGATGAAATCATCGCCGATTTGATCGCTTGGCTGGAAGACGAAGTTAGCTAAGTCGAACGCGAGGGAGTCTGCAGGCTGCTGCAGCCTCTTCTAGAGGAATGCCGAGCAGGTCATGTGTTTCAGGGTGCAGCTGCATGTAGCGCACAACGTAAGAACAAACCGGCACGACCTTGATGTCTCCGAGGTCGCCCTTACGAACTCCATCGAAGCTTTCTCGCATCAAAATTGCCGCTAGGTTCTGGCCACGCAGCGCCGGGGTTACCTCAGTGTGCACAAAGTAAGCCTTGCCATCCCGAATTTCGTAATCGGCCAACCCGACCTGATTGCCATCGACAAAAAGGTCATAGCGAGACTCGGCAGGGTTGTGAGCAACGGTGGTGGTCATACGACCATTATCTAGCGTTGGTTTACCTAATCGTTACGCAAACTAGAATTTTTGACCAATTCGGGCGGGTAGCCTGAGAAGAACTGGGGGAGTATCCCAAAGCAAGTGCAGCGACATACCCGGCTTAAGCAGCCCGGGCACTTGGCCACCTTAGGTGGCGGAGAGACTCAGTCTTCGGTTGGCCTAGGTCAGCTGGTAAGACACCAGTCGCACTAGCCATCCGGAGCAAGGTACACCGTAGTACCAAGTTGATCTGGAGGAAATAACTTGAAGAAGTTTGCAATTGCGGCGGCGGCGCTAGCCCTAGTCGCTTCAACAATCACAGCTGCACCGGCCTCAGCCGCCGATGTTGCAGCGTCAAAAGCGCGTGTCGGCGATGCCTGTGCAACCGTTGGAAAAATCGCCAAGAGCCGCGGTGTCAACGACACCGATCTAGTTTGCAAGGTTGCAACTAGCGGCACCTGGAAAGGTCAGACTCTCTGGCTCTACAAGAACGACCCAGTTCTAAAAGAGCTAGACATTCTTATCTCAGCTGGTCAGGGTGGAGGTTTCGACACTTTTGGTCGCTCAATTGGTGCAGCAATGAAGGCTGAAGGCCTGATTGACGCAGAGCCGACCTACCGCAACATCACTGGCGCATCTCAGACAAACGCTCTAAACAGCTTTGTTAAGAACGATGCTGGTAAGGCATACAAGTCATTTATTGTCGGATGGGCTACCGTTGGTGGCGTTTACACCGCTAAGTCAACTGCGAAGACCTCTGACAACGCTCCTATCGCTCGCCTCATGGGCGAGTATCAGGTAATCGTGGTCAAGTCTGACTCAAAGTACAAGACCTTGAAAGACCTAGTTGCTGACATCAAGAAGCAGAAGAACAAACTGGCTATCGCCGGTGGTTCAAAGGGAACCATCGACCACCTAACCGCTGCTGAGATGTATCAGAAGCTTGGTCTAAAAATCACCGACATGAACTATGTTCCTTACTCGGGTGGTGGCGAAACCGCCACCGCAGTGCTATCTGACGCAAAAGTTGCAGCAGGTATCGCAGGTTACGGCGAGTTCGAGACCTTCGTTCAGGCTGGCAAGATGCGCATCCTTGGTATCTCAGCCCCAGCAACAGTTCCTGGCATCAACGCCAATACCTTCAAGTCTCAGGGCGTAAATGTTGTGTCGGTGAACTGGCGCGGAATTATGGCACCACCTCAGACTTCGGTTAAGGGTCGTCTGCTAATGATTCAAGCCATCGACACTCTTCGCGCAACTCCTTCATGGAAGAAAGTTATGAAAGAGAAGAACTGGGTAGACGCCTACCAGTACGGTTTCGCTTTCACTGACTTCTTGAAGAACGAAGAGAAGAAGGTTCCTGCACAGTTCCAGAGTGTTGGTCTGTGAGTTCAAAACTAAGCAAGTCGGCAAAGGGGGAGCTGGTATTTACCAGCTTCCTCTTTCTTGCTGGCGTCATCGTAATTTTCAATACCGCGCAGCTTGAGCTTCCGGTAAGCACTGAGATTGTTACCGCGCAGGTTGTTCCCTACGCCATCGGAATTATCTTGGTTGTACTTTCACTGCTGCAGTTCATTGGTGTACTTCGTGGCGATCTAGGTCAGCCAGAAGGAATCGAAGGTGGCGAGGTCGACTCAAAGCCCCACTTTGGCAAATTCTTCCTGGCGCTTGGCGGTCTGGTGCAGTTTGCAGTTTTGGTTAATTTCATCGGCTTCATCGCCAGTGGAACCATCATGTTTTTCCTGGTTGCTCTAGCCCTCGGTGCTAAGAAATGGTGGAAGATCCTGATTGTTTCTTTAGTCGTGGTTAGCGCTGTTTACGTTGGTTTTACCCAGGGTCTGCAGATTGATTTGCCGTTGGGCATCAACTTCTCGACTGAGACCGAAGTTGAGGAGTGGTAACCATGGATTTCACTCCGTTCTTAGAGGGTCTCGCTAACTCACTGACCTTGACCAACCTGATGTTTGGTCTACTCGGAACCATTCTCGGTACCCTGGTCGGTGTATTGCCAGGTATTGGCCCGGCGCTTGCAATTTCACTGCTACTTCCGGTGACATTCACACTTGAACCCACCTCAGCACTGATTATGTTTGCGGCGATTTACTACGGCACCATGTATGGCGGTTCAACCACCTCAATTTTGCTAAACGCTCCGGGTGAATCTGGCTCAGTGATGACGGCAATTGAAGGAAACAAAATGGCTCGTGCCGGTCGTGCCGGTGCTGCGTTGGCCACCGCCGCGATCGGTTCGTTTGTCGCCGGTGCAATTGCGACCGCACTGCTTGCACTGGGAGCTCCGGCCATTGCCGAACTTGGATTGCGTCTGCAGCCAAACGACTTCTTCGCTCTCATGGTTTTGGCCTTCGGTACCGTTAGCGCGGTTATGGGTCAATCAATCAAGCGCGGGTTTATTTCGCTCGCCCTGGGTCTGGCAATTGGCCTAATCGGTATGGATGTCGGTTCAGGTGTTCAGCGATTGAACTTTGGCAACCAAGACCTACTCGAAGGAATTTCCTCGGTGGTTGTTATCGTCTCGGTATTCGCTCTAGGTGAGGCGCTGTACGTTGCGTCACAGGGGCACTTGGTGTCCGGCAAAATCAACAAATTCAAGGGTTCTGCCTGGCTAAGTCGAGACGATTGGAAACGTTCTTGGAAGCCTTGGCTGCGCGGTACCGCAATTGGTTTCCCCTCGGGAGTCTTGCCTTCAGGTGGCTCTGAGCTACCTACCCTGCTGAGCTACAGCCTCGAAAAGCGTTTGGCCAAAGGTAAAGACTTTGGCAAGGGTGCCATCGAAGGTGTTGCCGGCCCAGAAGCCGCAAACAATGCAAACGCAGCCGGTGCGCTAGTGCCGCTGCTGGCACTTGGCTTGCCGACTTCGGCGACAGCCGCGGTAATTTTGTCAGCGTTCCAACAGTTCAACATTCAGCCTGGCCCACTGCTATTCGTCAATGAAGCGGCACTGGTCTGGACGCTGATTGGCGCGCTGTTTATCGGAAACCTACTGCTACTTATAATCAACCTTCCACTGGTTAAGCTCTGGGTTCAGTTGCTCAAAATCCCTCAGCCATACCTTTACGCCGGAATTCTTTTGTTTGCCGCCGTTGGTTCATACGCAATTGATCAGACCATCACCGGTCTGCTGGTTGGCGTGAGTATCGGTGTACTCGGCATGCTTTTCCGTCGTTACGGTTACCCAATTACCCCGCTGATTTTGGGTGTAATTCTGGGGCCAGAAGCTGAAGTTCAGTTGCGTCGTGCCTACCAAATTTCGCAGGGCGAGCCACTCACTTTGGTTTCAACACCGTTCAGCGTTGTTGTGTACACGGCCCTTATTTTGGCAATCGTCGTGCCAAAACTTTGGCCGCTGATTGCAAAGAAGCGCAGCTAGGCGGAAAAAATTAGGTTGTTCCAAAAAGCAAGCGGGAGCCACTGGCTCCTGCTTGTTTTACTTAACTCACTGTTTATTCAAGCCGGCGTCTACGTGGTCAGGCCGATGCTCACCTATCGTGCGCTTGATCTTGGTGCCGATGCTGTTTTGGTGGGCCTGCTTGGAGCTGCCTTTGCGATAGCTCCGCTATTTTTTGCGATTCAGGTTGGCCGCTGGACAGACCGCGGTCGAGATGGAACCGCAATGGTGCTTGGTGCAGCACTTTCGATAGGTTCATCAATCGCGTTGATGTTTCTCAACAACGTTTATCTATTGATGGCGGTTGTGCCGGTGCTGGGTATCGGGCATCTGCTGACTATGGCCGGTGGGCAGACGGTTATTGCCAATCGTGCTAAAGATCCGAGCTACGAGCGCGCCTTTGGTCTGCTTACTTTTTACGCTTCGATCGGTCACGCATTTGGTCCGCTGGTCGGAGGCTGGCTGGCCGACCGTGGCGAAAACCAAATCGATACAAATACTGCAATTTTGTTTGCCATCGGTTTATTTGTTCTGGCTCTGCTGGTGATTTTTCCGCTGGGTCGAGTTGATGAGACTAAGCGAGCAAAAAGCACGAACGCAAAATCCAGTGCTCGAGCGGTAATGGCAACACCTGGTTTCAAGTCGGCGATTTTTGTCTCCGGTGCAATTACCTCGGTGGTCGACGTCGTGCTGATTTTCTTGCCGCTACTGGGTCGCTCGATTGGCCTAAGTGCCTCGCAAATCGGTATTTTGCTAGCCGTCCGTGCCGCGGCATCGATGGGAGTTCGAGTCGCCCTCGGCCCTATGACAAATACGTTGGGAATGAGAAATACCCTAAACCTTGGATCGGCAGGAACACTCGCTGCCATGGTCGCCGTCATTTTTGTTACTGACTTCAGCTGGCTCATCGTTGTAATGCTGGTTGCCGGGTTTGCAATGGGTATCGGTCAGCCAGCAACCATGGCGTGGGTTTCTAGAATTTCGAGCCCCGATACCAAGGGCTTGGCAATTGCCATCAGGCTCACCGCTAATCGACTGGGTCAAGTGGCGGTGCCAGCCTTTGCTGGTGTTGTGGCTGGAGCAAGTATCGGTGGGGTTTTCGGCATGTTGGCTGCAATTCAAGGTGCAGCAATTGTTGTCACTTCCCGAGCGCTGCCCAACAGTGAGCAATAGACGGTTAAACTTTCGACATGGCCCTTTCGATTGCTGACGCGAACCTTTTAATCGAGGGCGACAATTTGGAAATTTTGCAACAGCTGCCCGATGAATCTGTTCAACTTATTTACATAGATCCGCCTTTTAATACCGGACGAGTGCAGCGCCGTGGCGATCAGGTAACTAGGCGCAGTGAAACTGGAAATCGGGTTGGGTTCAAGGGTCAGCGTTACGAGACCGTGCGCAGCACCGTGCTCAGTTACGATGACGAGTTTGCCGATTACTGGTCGTTTCTCGAGCCCAGGCTTGAGCAGGCTTGGCGTGTGTTAAACGACACCGGAACCCTTTATCTTCACCTCGACTACCGCGAAGCACACTATGCCAAGGTCCTCCTCGACTCGCTTTTTGGTCGTGAATGTTTTTTGAATGAAATTATTTGGGCTTATGACTACGGTGCCAAGGCACAGAATCGCTGGCCGGCGAAACACGACACCATCTTGGTTTACGTGAAAAACCCTAAAACCTATTACTTCAACAATGCCGAAGTTGACCGCGAGCCCTACATGGCACCGGGGTTGGTTACTCCTGAAAAACAAGCCGCCGGCAAGTTACCAACCGACGTTTGGTGGCACACCATCGTTTCGCCAACCGGCAAAGAAAAGACCGGCTACCCAACCCAGAAACCGCTTGGGATTTTGCGCAGGGCAATTCAAGCCTCGTCGAAACCAGGCGATTTGGTCCTAGATTTTTTCGCCGGGTCTGGAACCACCGGGGCAGCGGCGGCCGAGCTTGGCCGCCGGTTCATCCTGATTGATAAAAACCCAGAATCAATTGCTGTGGTAGCTAAGCGGCTCGACGCCGCCGAGGTGAGCTACCGCTTGCAATCAAAATTAGGATCAGGCTCAGCAGAATAATCAAGGCCGTAATGGCCAGCGCCATCCCGTAGTTTTGGCCGCCCGGTCGCGAAATAAGCGCATATAAAACAGTCGGCAGAGTTGCCTGATTGCCGTAAGCCAGCAACTGTGCTGCACCAAACTCACCGATTGATGCAACCACGGTGTAAGAAATTGCAGTTCCAATAACCGAACGAACCATCTTGCTTTCGACCAGCCACCAGGTTTGTCTCGGGGTTGCCCCGTCGATGGCAGCGGCCTCTCGGGCTTCCTTTCCGATAGCAACCAGAGCTGGGTACACAATTCGAATCACCAGCGGAATCGCCATGAGGGCTTGCACGAGCGGCACCACAACCCAGCTGTCACGAATGGGCAATAGACCACTACCAAAGGTGATCAAATAGCCGAATCCGAGAACCACTGAAGAGATGCCCACCGGAAGCAAAAACAGTACGTCCAGTAAACCCTGCCACCAGCGCCTTTGATCAACAACGCTCTTAGAGGTTTGGCGCGACAGCAGGTAAGAAATTAATAAGCCCAGACCTATCGCTAGCGATGCCGAAATAATCAAGTTGCGAAGGGTGTTGGTGGCAGCGGCCACAACCGAGATATTGAGAAGCTCGCGCTCTCCCTGCCCACTGAGATTGGCAAAGTTTTGCAGCGAAAATTGCCCATCGACCATAAAGGCTTGCACCAAAAGTGTGGCAATTGGAATCGCAATTAGCCCAACCGAGATTGCCAGGGTGATGGCCGTTGCAGGCAAGTCTCTCAAATCAAGTTTTTGCTTTGGTGCAGTCTCTGATTCGGTCTCGAAAGAGGCAGCTCCGTGGCTGATTTTTTCACTAAACACAAATGCTGCAACTGTTAGCAAGGTCTGAAAAATCGCTAACGCACTGGCACGTTCTAGGTCGAGAAATTGAGTGGCAGCCAATGCGATCTCGGTCTCAATCGAATTAACCAAGCCGTTTCCCAAAACTAAAATGATGCCAAAGCTGGCACTGCAGTAAAGAAAAATTAACGCGGCCGCTGAAACCAGAGCTGGCTTGAGTTGCGGTAGAGAAATCGCAATTAGGGTTCGCAAACGACCGGCACCAGCCAGCTCAGCGGCCTCCTCAGTTTCTGGGTCGAGGCTTAACCAAACTGACCCGATGGCACGAACAGCAATTGAGTAGTTGATGAAAACGTGGGCGGCGATTATCCAGTAGTGAGCATTACTGGCTAGTGGTTCGAAGTGGAAGCTTCGCTGATTGGTGAAAATCACCGCGACGATGATTCCGGGCAGCACCATCGGCACGGTAATTATCGCTCTGAGCAACTTTCGGCCAATGAATTCTCTGCGATACAGCACGTAGGCCCCGGGTATACCGAGCACCAGGCAGAGCAAGGTCGAGAGCAGGGCTTGCCAAATTGTGAACCAAATTGCCTCGAGAGTTTTGGGTTCTACAAGCTCAGCCAAGAAATTTGCGGTTAGCCCGATTGACCCGATCTTGGCCAAGGGCAAATAGAACAACACCGCTATGAATGCCAGCGGTGTTACCCAGAGGGCGAGGCTGGTTAGCCGAGAATATCTGACCACTGGGCCAGCCACTTCTCACGTTTGCCGTCGATGTCGAGTTTTTCACCGGTCACTGGGTTTGGGCTAACGGTTGCCCAGGTAGCCCAATCTTTAGGCAGAACAACATCTAGGCGAATCGGATAAACATACATGCTGGTCGGCAGAGCTAACTGAAAAGACTCTCCAAGCATGAATTCAATGAATTTACGAGCGCCAGATTCATTTTTACCGCCGCGCAAAATTCCTGCGGATTCAATCTGCCGGAAGCAACCATCCAGGATTGATGCGGTGCCACTCTCGCCATTGTCTCGAATTTCGAAAGCGGGTGATGAAGAATAGCTGAGCACGATGGGGTAGGCCCCTCTGCCTGATGATCCTGAAAATTCAGTGAAGTAGGCATCCTCCCAGCTGGCTGCAACTTTCAAATCGTTTGCCTTCAGCTGCTGCCAATACTGCTGCCATCCGTTTTCGCCGAACCCATCGATCGTTGCCAATAAAAATGCGAGCCCAGGAGATGAAGTGTTTGGATTTGAAACCACGGTAAGCCCGCGATATTTTGCTTCGGTTAGCTGAGCAATTTTGGTCGGTGCAGCTAACCCTTTGGCTGCAAACCATGCTTTGTCATAGTTGAAACAAACGTCGCCATAGCTAATGTCGGCAAGGGTTCCATCGCCGTAGTCGTAGTAGTCGTTGAAGATACCAGCGCTAATTGCACGTGAGGCAAAAGTGTTATCGATGCCGTAGACCATATCGCCGATCGGCGCATCCTTGGTGAGAATTAACTTATTGGTCAGTTCGCCGGTGTCTCCAGCCTTCAGCTGCTTTACCGTTATGCCCGTTTCGGTTTTGAATTCGGCAAGTAGCTCATCGGTAAAAACCACCGAGTCGTGGGTCACCACGGTCAGTTCGGTTGGTGTTGGTTCGCTGCATCCGGTGATTGAAATGGATGCGATTGCGCCGGCTAAGCCCAGCGCGATTAGTTTCTTAATTTGCACTTTCGTGCCCTCCTGAAAACGACTGACGAATTGAGTGGGCACGGGTTAGAGGTCCTCCCTGCGCTGGCATTACCCAGATCAGGTTTGACGGTCGAAAACTACTTAGTTTTCCTCTCAGTCTGGTGTTACCAAACTCCCGTGTAGCTCTAGCCTAGGCGACTTTAGTGGGGTGCTGCTACTTCTGCGTTCTCTTCAGCAACAGCCTGGAAGCCTGAGGTCTTTTTGAGTTCGACCTCTTTGACAAAGAAGGAAATCACAAACGCAATAGCTGTAACTACCGCTGCGGTGTTGAACACGGTAACGGCCGATTCGGTGAATGCCACCAAAATTGGTCGAGCAATTTCAGGAGAAATTGTGTTCAAGAACGACGAGTCGGTGTTGACCAGATCGGCCAGGCCAGATGGGCCAGCCTCAGCCAAAATTGAGTTTTCTGGCAACTTCATGATGTCTGGGTTTGCCTGGATAACCGCACCAATTTCGGCAGCGATTTTCTCTCCGCGATCTGCCAGTGCAGTAAAAAGCATCGACAGGAACACTGCAACACCTACGGTTCCACCGATCTGTCTGAAGAAGGTGGTCGAAGCAGTGGCAACGCCGATGTTTCGTGCAGCAACTGCGTTCTGTGCCGCAACGGTCAGGGTTTGGAAAAGCTGACCAAGGCCAAGGCCCATCAACAACATTCCGCCGGCTAGCTGCCAGTAGGTCCAGTCAGCAGTCATTTGACTCATGTAGAGGTATGCCGAGGTGAGTAAACCGGTTCCAATAATGAGGAACATTTTGTACTTTCCGGTTCGGCTGGTTACCTGACCAGAAACGGTGGTTGCAATCATCATTCCGAGCACCATTGGCAACATCTGCAGACCGGCCTCAGTTGGGGTCGCACCCTGAACAATCTGCAGCAGCAGCGGTACAGTCATCATTCCGCCGAACATGCCAACGCCAACGATTACACCTAGAACAGTGCTGGTGCTGAAGGTTGAAGACTTGAACAGGCTAAGTGGCAGCAGTGCGTCTTCACCCATCTTTCGCTCGACGATGATGAACGACACAATTCCGACGACGCCAAGGGCGATTAGACCAAGGGTTAAGGCCGAGGTCCAACCCCATTCGCGACCCTGCTCAGCGACTAGCAGAAATGGCACAACACCAAGGATGATCGTGACCGCACCCCACCAGTCAATCCGGCTCTTTCTTGGAGTGTGAGGAACATGTAGAAAGGCCACGACTGCCATCAGCGCCAAGATGCCGATGGGGAAGTTGATCAAGAAAACCCAACGCCATCCTTCGACAAATAAGAAGGAATCGATGTCTGCAAAAAGACCACCGACCAGCGGACCGATCACAGATGAGGTTCCGAAAACCGCAAGGAAAATTCCCTGGTAGCGAGCTCGCTCGCGGGGTGGGACCATGTCGGCAAGGATGGTCAGGGCCAGCGAGAACAAACCACCGGCACCGAGGCCCTGGAACGCGCGCCAGCCAGCTAGCTCAAACATATTTCCGGCGAAACCGGCGCCTACCGAACCTGCAATAAAAATCGAAATTGCAGAGATGAAAAGTCGACGACGACCGAAGATGTCTCCGAGTTTTCCGTAGATAGGTGTCGAAATAGTGGAGGTAATCAGGTACGCGGTGGTCGCCCAAGCTTGCAGTTCGAGACCCTTTAGGTCGTCGGCGATGGTGCGCATTGCACTGCCAACAACGTTCTGGTCTAGGGCTGAAAGGAACATTCCGGCCATTAGGCCGATAAGTACAAACTGAATTTGGCGTTTGGTCATTACGCCGGTTTTTGCCGATTCGGCGGCCGCAGCTTTACGCTCTGCACGTGCCATAGGGAAATTCTCAATCCTGAAAAGTAGTCTTTACTTGTGTTTCAGCCTAACTTGCAAAAAAAGAAAATCATTCCAATTTTGCTATCGACCCTTGCGATAGTGACCATTGGGTTCGCACCGGCAGTAGCCGTTGACGAGCCTGGGTCATCAGCAACACCAAGCCCTACTGCAACCACCACCCCGACTGAGACACCAACACCGACAGCCACCCCATCCCCCGAGGTGACGATTCCGATCGAAGTTCCCAGCTGGAATATTGATTCGGCTAAGTCGCTTCAGGTGGTCGTAAACAAAAAGCGGCCGCTAAATCCGAAAACCTACGCGCCAGTTTTAGACAAGGCTTTGCCGTTGGCAAAGCCTGCCGCCGATGCATACCGCAAGATAAAAAAGGAAATTACCAACCAAAAATTAGGCAATCTCTGCTTGAACAGCGGTTACCGCAGTTTCAAAACCCAAACCGCAACTCACGCCTACCAGGTAGCTCGCGGTAAACAATTCGGCTACGACGGTGAAACGGTTGCGGCACGTCCAGGTTATTCGGAGCATCAAACCGGTTTAGCAGTCGATGTTTCACTTACCTCAGTTGGTTGCAGCATCAATAAATTTGGGGCCACCAAGGCTTCATCCTGGTTGGCAAAAAATGCTTGGCAGTATGGCTTCATTATTCGATACCCCAAGGGCAAAGAAAAAATTACCGGCTACATTTACGAGCCTTGGCACCTGCGTTTCGTAGGTGTCGAGTTAGCCACCGATATGCGAGCAAAAAAGATCGCCACGCTCGAAGAGTTTTTCGAGTTGCCAGCGGCCACCAAGTACTAGCTCAGGACCGAGTCGACCAGCGCCTTGGCCTCAACCTGCACATCGCGCAGGTGAGCTTCACCCTTGAAAGATTCTCCGTAAATTTTGTAGACATTTTCGGTGCCGGATGGTCGAGCGGCAAACCAGGCAGATTCGGTTTCAACCTTTAGGCCACCCAGTGCTGCGCCGTTGCCAGGGGCGTGAGTAAGAATGCCCGTGATTTTCTCACCGGCTAATGTGCTGGCGCTAACCGCATCGGCGGAGAGTTTTCCAAGTTTGGCTTTTTGCTCAATGGTTGCCGGGGCATCAATTCGCTCGTAGGCGGGGGCGCCGTATTTTGCAGTTAGACGAGCGTAGTGTTCGCTAGGTGTCTTTCCGGTGACTGCCGTTATTTCACTGGCCAACAGAGCCAAAATCAGACCGTCTTTATCGGTAGACCAGGCTTTGCCATCTTTGCGCAAGAACGAAGCACCAGCAGACTCTTCGCCACCGAAGCCAACCGAGCCGTCGATGAGACCAGGTACAAACCACTTGAAACCAACCGGAACCTCAATTAGTTTGCGACCAAGGTTGGCAACCACTCGGTTGATGATCGATGAGGAGACCATAGTTTTGCCAACTGCAGCATCACCTCTCCAATCGGGTCGGTTTTGGAAGAGGTAATCAATTGCCACAGCCAAGAAGTGATTTGGGTTCATCAGGCCGGAGTCTCTGGTTACGATTCCGTGGCGATCAGCGTCGGCATCATTTCCGGTAGAAATGTCAAAGCGATCGCGGCCGGCAATTAGCGAAGCCATCGAGTAGGCCGAAGAGCAGTCCATTCGAATCTTCTCGTCCCAGTCGAGTGTCATGAATCCAAACTGGAAATCTACTTCTGGGTTTACCACTTCAAGTTTTAGTGCGAAGCGATCACCGATTGCTCCCCAGTAGTCAACTGAAGCTCCACCCATTGGGTCAGCACCAATCTTTACGCCGGCGTCGCGAATCGCATCCATGTTTAGAACATCACCGAGTTGCGAGATGTAGTTCTCGCGGAAGTGGAATTTGGTTGCGTTTGGTTTGGCGCGTTTCACCTCACGCAGCCCGCCCAAAATAATTTCGTTTGCTCTGGCGGCAATCCAGTTGGTGGCATCGCTGTCGGCCGGACCACCGTGGGTGGGGTTGTACTTGAAGCCGCCGTCAGCCGGTGGGTTGTGGCTAGGGGTAATCACCAAACCGTCGGCTAGCGATGGGTCGTCGAGCGCTTTGCCTTCGTTGTGGTTGATGATGGCAACCGATACGGCGGGGGTGGGCACATAGCGGCCTTCCGCATCAACCATTGCAATGATTCCGTTGCCGGCAAGCACCTCGAGCGCGCTAATTTCCGCTGGCTCAGACAGTGCGTGAGTGTCTTTGCCGACGTAAATTGGGCCGTTGATATTTTCTTTTCGGCGGTATTCAACAATGGCCTGAGTGATTGCCAGAATGTGGTCTTCATTGAAGCTGCCGTTGAGCGAAGTGCCGCGGTGACCCGATGTGCCGAAGGTTACTTTTTGCTCTGCGGTTGAAATGTCGGGATGAATTTCAAAGTAAGCAGCAACCAATTTTGAAATGTCGGTTAGGTCAGATTGTTGGGCTTTTTGCCCCGCGCGCGCACTCATATCTTCATTCTGGCCGTTAACCTTTATCTATGTCACCTCAAGCGCGTAACAGTTCAGCAAAAAAGACCTACTCTTTTCTAGGCCCGGTAGGCACCTTTACCGAGCTTGCGCTAGCTCAGGTGGCAGAGGCCAAAGGTGCAAATCATCGAGCGGTTGCCAATGTGCAGGATGCTATCGACGATGTCGTGTCTGGTCGCGCATATAGGGCAATCATCCCGGTTGAAAACTCGGTTGAGGGTGGCGTTTCGGCGACCTCTGATGCTCTTGCCATTACCGACAAAATTCGAATCTACGGCGAGTACTTGGTACCGGTAACTTTCGATCTGGTTGCCCGCCCGGGTGTCGCCCTGAAAGACGTAAAGACCATCGCAACTCATCCGGTTGCTTACGCTCAGACGCGTAACTGGTTGGCAGAAAACCTCAAAGGCCACGATTACTTGCCTAGTACCTCTACTGCAGCGGCAGCAGCAGCTCTGCTTGAGAACGAATACGCCCAGGCAGCAATTGCAGCCCCCACAATTACCAAGCACTACGGCCTGAAAGTGCTCGCAAAAAACATCGGAGAAAACCGTCACGCCCAAACACGTTTTATTCAGATCGGACTAGTGGGCAAACTTCCTGAGCCAACCGGCCGCGATAAAACATCGGTAATTGTTGAGTTGCCGAGTGACCGCCCAGGCGCCCTGCTTGAAATGCTTGAGCAGTTTGCGGCCCGCGGAGTAAACCTGTCTCGAATCGAATCACGCCCGATTGGCGATCGACTTGGTCGCTACCGATTCAACATTGACGCACAGGGACACATTCAGGACGATGCGGTTTCAGAGGCGCTAATGGGGCTGCACCGGTTTAGCCCAAAGGTTAATTTTTTGGGTTCTTACCCACGCGCAGACAAGCAAAAATCAGTTCACGAGGGTAATAACTCAAACGCAGAGTTTTCTGATGCTGCCGCCTGGCTCAAAGCGCTGAAGTCTGGTCGCTAGCTACAGCCGCATTGTTATTGCTCGCGGAAGAACTTCGAATTCAACCTCGATGATTTCGCCGTAGGGGTCGCCGTCCAGTTGCATATAAATCGGCGCCTGCGGGGTAACTCGAATTTTGGCTCCGCGAAAGTTTTCAAGGGTTTTCACATTTGCTGTTGCATCGAGCAGTTTTCGTCCAATGCGATTAGGCCGCACATAGCGATTGGCAAAGGTAACTCGAGACCAGAAGTCAACCCATTCCCAGGCATACCTAGGTGCAATTGCTGCGACATCTAGTCGCCCATCATCGAGCGAGGCATCTGGCATCAGCCCGATGCGACCCGGAAGCCATCCGGCATTGCCAACCAACAGAGTCAGAACTCTCACTGACTTCGCTTCGCCGTTGTCGCAGGTCAGTGTCAACCTCGGGTACTGCAGCGGCAGAGATTTGAAGCCGCCCTCAATGTAGGCAACCCAGCCGAACTTTCGCTTTCTAGCGGTGTCAGTGCGTTCCATAATTTTGGCGTCTAGACCCACTCCGGCCATCACTGCAAAAATTTTCTCTTCTCGAGATTGGTCGGCACGAATAATTCGAGCTAAACCAAGATCCATCGGATGCCGATTACCGGTGAGTGCTTGCTTTACCGCGCTGTGCAGATTGTTCAAATCGAGGTTTAGATTTCGAGCCAACACGTTACCGGTGCCACTTGGCAAAATCCCAACCGTAACTTTGTCAGCCAGTCCCGCGTTGGCTATGGCTTCTACTACTTCACGAACAGTTCCGTCTCCACCAGAGATAAGGATGTGAGTTGCGTTCTGTGCAATCGCCTGCAGCGCTTGAATTCCGCCGCGGTCTTTTGCGGTAGTTCTAAGCCAGAGGGTTGGTTCCCAGCCGAGAGGCAAAGTTATGCCCTGAATAATGCCGGTGAGCTTTTTTCTGTCGACTCGACCGGGGTAATAAATCACCGCTGCGCGTTTGTTCTGACGGCTGTCGGTGCTCATAACTTCAGTTTTCCACAGATTTAAAGTTCTGACGAGTGGTATCAGATTGATACCATTACGGTATGGCTATGACACTGAGGTTGACCGATAAACAAGACGCAGAACTATCTGCGGTGGCTGAGTCGTTGAACATATCCAAGCAGCGCGCCATGCAGATTGCGCTTGATGAATACCTTGAGCGCAATGACCAAGACCGCATTATGAAGCAGGTGCTCGAAACTGTTTTGTTTCGAGACGGTGAATTAATGCGGCGCTTGGCTGACTCATGATTCGATATCCCAATTTAGAAACAGTTGTAGGCGCTCTGAAAAGCCTAGGTTTTCACGTTCGAGACCTGGGTTTACTCGACTCGGCAATAGCCAGGTCGCAGACACGACTTTACGGAAAAGATACCTATCCAACTATCAACCTGAAGGCTGCCGCCATGGTTCAATCCCTAATTAGTAACCATCCAATGATTGATGGCAACAAAAGGTCGTCTTGGGTCCTGTTGAATTACTTTCTCGTTCTAAATGGCAGAGCTATTAGTGCAACTCAAGACGAAAGCTATGAATTCATCATGGCTATCGCCGAAAAAAAGTTGGAGCTTCAAGAAATCGCAGGCTGGCTCGATGATCACGTGGTAGACCTAACTCCCCAGTCACCCTAGCCAAGGTAACCTAGAGGAGTGATTGACATCAACCTGCTCAGAACCAACCCAGAAGCAATTAAGGCTTCGCAGCGCGCCCGTCTTGCCGATGAATCTCTGGTAGATCAGGCAGTTGCCGCTGACGCCGCATGGCGCAAGGCCACACAAGAGTTTGAGTCATTGCGCGCCGAGCAGAACGCTTTCGGTAAGCAGGTAGCTTCGGCCCCTAAAGAAGAAAAGCAGGCCCTGGTTGCACAGGCTCAAGAGTTAGCCGCTCGAGTAAAAACCGCTGACGTTGCTGCAGGCGAGGCATCGGCTGCGCTAGACGCCATCCTCTGGAAAATTGAAAACGTCGTAATTGATGGCGTACCAACCGGCGGCGAAGAAGACTACGTTGTGGTCAAAGAAGTTGGCAACAAACCCAATTTCGATTTTGAACCTCGCGACCACGTTGCCCTCGGTGAGCTGCTCGACGTAATCGACATCGAACGCGGCGCCAAAATTTCTGGGTCACGCTTTTACTTTCTAAAAGGATGGGGTGCGCGCCTCGAGCTTGCCCTGATGAACATGGCGCTCGACTACGCCACCAAACACGACTTCACAGCGCTAATTACCCCAACTTTGGTTCGACCAGAAGTAATGGCTGGCACCGGTTTCTTGGGTGCGCACGCCGACGAAATTTACTATCTTCCAGCAGACGAGCTCTACCTCACCGGTACCTCAGAGGTGGCGCTCGCCGGCTATCACCGTGACGAAATTGTTGACCTATCGAAGGGGCCACTGCGCTATGCCGGTTGGAGCACTTGCTATCGTCGCGAAGCCGGCAGCCACGGCAAAGACACTCGCGGAATTCTGCGAGTTCACCAGTTCAACAAACTAGAAATGTTCAGCTACATCGACCCTGCTGACGCAGAGGCAGAACATGCCAAACTGCTTGCTTTTCAAGAGGCAATGCTTCAGGCCTGCGAGTTGCCATACCGTGTTATTGACACCGCGGCTGGAGACCTTGGTTCGAGCGCCGCACGAAAGTTTGACGCGGAAGCCTGGGTGCCAACCCAGGGCACCTATCGTGAGCTAACTTCAACCTCAAACTGCACCACCTTCCAAGCGCGTCGCTTGAACGTTCGATTTCGTAAAGAAGATGGCAAGACCGGCGTCGCTGCCACCCTCAACGGAACTCTTGCAACAACTCGCTGGTTGGTCGCTATTTTGGAAAATCACCAGCAAGCTGACGGTTCAGTTCGAATTCCTGAAGCACTTCGCCCCTACCTTGGCGGCGCAGAGGTAATCAATGCCCCTAGCCGATAAAGATCGCTGGCTAATTGCCATCGACATCGATGGCACTCTCGTTCACGACAACGGTTTTCTATCGCATCGTGTGGTTAGCGAGGTCGCACGCATCCGCAGTCTCGGCCATGAAGTCGTAATTGCCACCGGTCGTTCGGCATCAAATGCGTTTCCGGTCGTAAATCAGGTTGGTATCGAATCGGGGCATGCAGTTTGCTCAAATGGTGCAGTAACCATAGAGCTTGGTCAGCATTACGAACGCGGCTTCAAAACCGCTGAGGTAATTACCTTTGAGCCAAAAGAAATTCTTACCGAGTTGGTTCGTCATCTTCCAGAGGCGCATTTTGCAGTTGAAGATGTCGACGGCAGTTACCGTTTTCACCGACCATTTCCTGAGTACGCGTTGGGTGAGTTAAATTTTGAAACCCCGTTAGAAGAGCTGATGCAGCATCCGGTCAGCCGGGTTGTGGTGCTTTCGCCAAGCCATGATGTTGAAACTTTCACCGATGCAATTGACAAAGTTGGTTTGCAGTCGGTTTCTTATGCAATCGGATACACCGCCTGGTTAGACATTGCGCCGAAGGGCGTGACCAAGGCCACCGGTCTCGAGAAGAGGCGGCAGGCACTCGGTGTGCCCGAGAACCAGTTAATTGTGATGGGCGATGGCCACAACGACATTCCAATGTTCGAATGGGCTAAAGAGCTCGGTGGCTTGGCGTTTGCGATGGGCCAGGCACCTGAGGCGGTAAAAGCAGCGGCCACCGCGACCACCTCGTCTGTCGAAGACGACGGTGTGGCAAATGTGCTCGCTGATTTCGAAGGCATTTTGTTCTCGCGCCGCTAGGCAGTAAACTCTTCCACGGAGGTCTGTCCGAGTGGCCGATGGAGCTGGTCTTGAAAACCAGTGGGCAGCAATGTCTCGTGGGTTCGAATCCCACGGCCTCCGCCAGTTCCCCGCCAAGGCCCGAAAGGTTTGGCGGGGTTTTCTGTTAATTCACCGACTTCGCTAGGTCAAATTTATCCGCGCTCGTAAACTTGAAATTCAATGTCTAAACTTCGTTTCCCACTAATCCGTCGCCGCAAAACCGATGTTGAAACTGCAGTGCCTTTTGCGCGGCACGGTCGCATTCGAGTGCAGACCAAGGCACAAGGGTTCTGGGGCCTGGCCATCAAACTTGTCGGTGCTGTTACTGGCGCTGCAGTGGCTGTAGCCGGAGTCAGCGTTTGGGAACTGAATAACGCAATCAAGGCAAACGGCATTGAGCTAATTGGCTCGAAGCCAATTACTGAGGCAGACCTGGCTGGCCCGCTAAACATGCTTTTGGTTGGTAGCGATACGCGTCAAGGTCAGGGCGGCGGCTACGGTAACGAAACCTCAGAGTTGGCTGACGTCATCATTTTGCTTCACGTTTCGGCTGACCGAAAGAATGCGGTAGCTCTAAGTTTCCCACGTGACCTTTTGGTGCCTTACCCTGCCTGCCCAAGCACCTCGGGCGGCCCCGGCTATCTACCGCAGAGCCTCGGTCAGATTAACGCAACCATTGCCAACGGTGGTCCAGGATGCACACTGCTAACCGTTGAGACTCTTACCGGTGTCAAAATTCCTTACCTCGCCATGATTGATTTCAAGGGTGTTATCGAAATGTCAACCGCAATTGGCGGTGTCGATGTTTGCGTGGCTGAACCGATCAACGACCCATACACGCAGCTTTACCTAGAGGCTGGTGAATATTCACTCAAGGGCAAGCAGGCACTTCAGTTTTTGCGCACCAGGCACGGTGTCGGCGACGGATCTGACTTAAGCAGAATTTCAAATCAGCAGACCTTCTTAACATCGCTCGTTCGCAAAGTGAAGAGCGAGGGTGTGCTTACCGACCCGGTCAAGCTGTACTCACTTGCAAATGCGGCGGCTCGCAACATGAAACTTAGCCAAAGCCTGACCGACCTAAACGTTATGGTGGCAATCGCCTCTGCACTGCGCAGTGTTGACTTAGACAAAATCACGTTCCTCCAGGTGCCGGCTCGCGGCGGTTTGCCAGCACCTTACTCGGGGCGCGTGGCACCAATTTATGAACAGGCCAACATCCTGTTTGAAAAAATTCGCAACGATGAGCCTCTCATTATTTCCAAGGCCAACACCGGCTCGGGTGCGATTGTGAAAGACGGAGAAACCGCATCGCCTTCACCGAGCGCCACAGCAGACCCAAGTGCAAGCCCGACCGACAGTGAAGTACTTCCAGAATGGGCGCGCGGTACAAACGCGGCAACCACAACCTGCTCAAGCTAGCCACTGGAAAATTCTCGTTTGGTCGGCCTAAGAAGATTCGGCTAGACTGTTCGAGTTCGGGAGTCGTCGCATAGCCCGGTCGAGTGCGCCCGCCTGCTAAGTGGGTAGGGAGGTTAAATCTCCCTCGAGGGTTCAAATCCCTCCGACTCCGCAAAAAATGGGCCCTCAGTTATGGGGGCCCATTCTTTTTTGCCGGCAACTTTGGCAATACTCTTTATACGTGCTGGCGAAGTTGAAATTGATTAACCCGTGGATCGCGGTTTTCGTATTTTTATCGCTGTTTCATTTCACCCGAGGCGCCTTCGGTGATGCCACCATTTTTACTATTGCCAGTGCAATTTTGATTCTCGAGAAACTCGGTAAATTTTCTCGACTGCACAGTCGCAAACCAGAGTTAAGTCGTGGCTTGGTTGCCGGGGTTGCCCTAGTGACCGGCGTAATTCTCTTTGTTTCTCCAAGGCATAGCCTGCTCGACGCCATCCTGTTGCTGGTTTTGCTGCCCGTAGCGCTCTACTTGGTTTGGCAACCCGATCTGGGTCGCAAGCCCAAGGCACTTCCAGAGGTGCGCAAGGCGAAGTTCGTTTGGTTCTATCTGATTCTGGCAATCAGCCTGGTTGAGCTGTTCGCTTTCTACATGAGCCTGATTATCGACAACGACTATGTTTACCCAACGGTTTCGGTAGTTATGGATGCGCCGATGGATAACCCGATCGGTCGAGCAATCTGGATCGTAATTTGGGTGCTCTCTGGAATCGTTTTACTCAAAGTTTGGAAGAAGGCAAAGTGACCCCTTCTGTTCTAATTCCGGTCCTGTATTTGTCGGTCTTGGTTGCTGCAGGAATCATTCAGCTGTGGTCGCTAAGAAACCGTGATCGTCTTGCTCCGTTTGGCGAGCTGGTGCATCGAATCATGCACTACCGAATCACGCGCATCGCGGTCATCTTCACCTGGTGGTGGTTGGGCTGGCACTTCGTGGTTGCCTAACCGCTGGCCAGTCGACTAAACTGTCAAAGTTGCCTAACGGCACCCAGCGCTTGAATCTCAACGCATTGCGCTTGTAGCTCAACGGATAGAGCATCTGACTACGGATCAGAAGGTTGGGGGTTCGAGTCCCTCCAAGCGCGCGAATTACCCTCGGGCTTCTACCGGGGGTTTTTCTTTTTAACTCACGTTTGCCTTTGACTATCGAAATTCGAAATCAAAGGCATTTTTCGTATTAACTTACGAAGAATTTTTATTTGACCTAGTGTGAGGGAAATTTGTAACTCAAAGGAGAGTCGTGCTTAAGGTCGGAATTTTAGGTGCTGGTGGCATTGCCGAGCGCGCAATGGTTGAACCCTCGCATGATGTTGAGGGTGTAGAGGTAATTGCCATCGGCGCCCGCGACCCAGAGCGCGCCGGCGTTTTCGCCGAACGCCTCAACCTTCCGCTAGCGGGCAGCTATGACGACATTTTGAACAACTCAGAAATTGACCTGATTTATCTGGCCCTGCCACCTATAGTTCACGCTGATTTGGCCGTGCGGGCACTGCAGGCCGGCAAACACGTGCTTTGCGAAAAGCCCCTTTCTGCCAATGAGGCCGGCGCTCGCCGCATCGCCGATGCCGCCAAAACCAGCGGTCGCCGAGCATTCGTGGGTTTTCACTACCGTCTACACGGCTTCACTCAAAATCTTTTGGAAGTAATTGGTTCGGGTGTTCTCGGCAAAGTCGAGAGAGTGGAAATCAATTTCAGCATTCCGCACTTCGTCGTCAAGCCGGGGAATATTCGACTAGACGGTGACCTTGCCGGTGGTTCAGTAATGGATGTCGGTTGCTACGCGGTTGACCTAATTCGTGCCGCCTGGGGAGAGCCCAAAGTTATTTCGGCGCAGGCGCAGCTTTACCCCGAAGATGACCGAATTGATTTGCAAACCGATGCCGTTCTTGAATTGGATGGCGGTGTGCCGGTGAACATCCGCACTTCTTTTATCGGAGATGACAAGGGCGCGATGTCTTTGAAAGTTGTTGGTTCTGATGCGAGTTTGGAGGCGACCAGTGTGATAGTTCCGCAGTGGGGAGCCACACTTAGGGTCACGTCTAATGACGGTCAGGTTCTGGTTGAAGACCATGCGAAAGACGGCGAAAACAGCTATGCCCGCCAGCTCGAACACCTGGTTGCTGCGTTGGCTGGCAGCAAGCCAAGCATTTTGGATGCAGAGCGTGCGGTCGGCACGATGCGAATCGTCGACGACATTTACCGAGCAGCAGGCCTTCAACCTCGCTAAACCAAAGATTTTTCAAAGGAGAAAAATGAGCAACACCGCCGAAAAACTTAAGGTTCTGATTCTGTCTGGCCACATGACCTCAGAGCACGATAATCAGCACAGAAGTTTTCGACTTCACAACCAGTGGTTGACCACGCTTCTCGAAGATACCGGTCGATTCAAGGTGCGAGTGGTTGAAGATCCCCGCGGCCTACCAGCCTCTGTGATTGATAAATATGATGTCCTACTTGTGGTTTTTGAAGGTCGCGATGGCTACCACGACAAGGCCACCGGTTTCGGCGCTGAAACTGATGCTGCCATTCTCAAGTTCGTGAAAGATGGAAAAGGAATCGTATGGTTCCACGGGTCGGCGGTACAAGAAGACGATTGGGGCTACCCAGAAGAGTACAACGTGATGCGTGGAGCAAAACTTAGCGTTCCCACCGGCATTAGGCCGCGACCATGGGGTGAGGCTCTGCTACACACTGTCTCGCCTCGTCATGCAATTACCGAGGGAATTAACGACACCTGGACGGTAACCGGCGATGACATTTTGGTGGGTGTTGAACTCTATGAGGGAACCCAGGTGCTGCTGACAACTTTCGATGACATTGAGGCATATCAGAAGGCGCCGATGTGGCCGATGCCGCACTATCCGGTTGCAATTCCAAATGGTGATATTTCAAAACTACCCGGCATCAACACTCACCAGCCGCTCGCCTGGATCAACCACTACGGTGAGGGTCGATCGTTTACCATCACCATCGGTCACGACATTGACACCTTCAGACGAATCGAATTTATTCGGATGTTCCCACGCGGAGTTGAGTGGGCAGCCACCGGTGAAGTCAACTTGACCGGGCCAGATCGTCGAGGAGACCGACGAATTAACCCTTGGCCTTATTACAACGGCGAGGGGTAATAAAGTTTTGATGTGGTCTCTTCAAATGCTCTAACCGTCGACTCTTAATGTTCACCGCAGGAGTAGATCTAGCGGCCGAAGCCAAGGGCACAGCTGTGGCGGTATTGAATTGGATGCCAGACAGGGTTGAACTGAAGCATCTTGATTTGGGTGTCGCTGATGAAGCAATAGTTGAAGTTGCAGGGACAGTTCAAAAAATAGGTATTGACTGCGCGCTGGGCTGGCCGAAGCAGTTTATTGATTTTTTGAACCAACAGGTTTCTCTTACGAGCAGTGGCGAAATCTTTGAAGGCGGAAAAGACTTCAGACGCGAACTTTCTTTTCGAGAGACTGATCGGCAGGTACGTGAGGTTACCGGTAGGTGGCCGCTCAGCGTTGCAACTGATCGACTTGGCCTAACCGCAATAAGAGCGGCTGGTTTACTGTCGAAAATTCAAGCCTCAGGAATCGTTGTGGATCGCTCCGGAGCCGGCAAAATCGTAGAAATTTACCCCGCTGCAAGCTTGCGAATTTGGGGTTTTGACACTCATCAGTATCGAACTTCTCCCGAGCGAAGGAAAATGCTGATTGATCAGTTGCGGCAAGCATTGCCGGCGCTGAATTTGGGCGGTTTTGAGGGGCTTATGGTCAATTCATGTGATGCGTTTGACGCAGTAATTGCTGCCCTGGTTACCAGGTCCGCCTACTTAGGCCTCTCAACTAAGCCAGACAAAAGCCAGCTGCAATCGGCGCGGCAAGAGGGATGGATTGCACTTCCAACTTCACCTCTGGGGAGCCTGTTGGAAATTTGATCGGAATCGAAGCAGTTGGCCATGTAGTGATTTCAATTGACCTAAATGCCGACCTCGAGAGAATCGTCAATCAGCAGTTCGTCGGGCTGCACTCAGGTGGTGGGCGCAGCTCGATCAAAGGTGGACAAACCGAAGCGAACAGAGCGCTTGAACAGCTTGAAATATCGGGATACGCCAAAAATCGATCCGAAGTTTTGCCACTTGGTAAACGCGGGGCAACCGTGCTATCGCCCTACATTCGCCACAACTTACTTACCCTTGAACAGGTCTGGAACCATGTTTCAATGGCGCCATACCAAGACCGAGAGAAATTTCGAGATGAACTTCTCTGGCAAGAATACGCTCGGCACCTATACGCACGAATCGGAACTCTGCTATTTGAAAATCTGCGTTTTGAGCAGACTCGGGATGCTGAGGGAAACGGGTGGCCAAGTGGTTTAGCCTGTACAGACTTTGTGCTCGACGAATTAGCTACAGACGGTTGGCTGGTGAACCAAACCCGAATGTGGCTGGCTTCACAATGGACTGTTCGAAATAACGTCGGATGGATTCACGGTCAAGAAAAAATGTTCCGAGAACTTATCGATGGGTCGCGGGCCGCAAATTTGCTTGGTTGGCAATGGACGGTGGGTTCAGGAACCGGAAAGCCTTACGGATTCGCGCGCTGGCAGGTAGAAAAACGTGCACCAGAACTCTGCCGCAGCTGTCCACTCGTCAAGAACTGCCCAATTGAAAACTTTCCTGAAGAAAAATTTCTGTATTCATCGGAAGATAATCAACTGCTCGGTTTCGATCCGAATTTGGAGGACACCAGGGGGCCGCTAACGCCAGTGCGAACTAGCAAGCCAACTCACGTTTTATTGACTGTCGAGTCACTGGGTGATGCCGATCCGGCGTTGTCAGCGAATCAGAATCTGCCGGCCGTTTTTGTTTTTAACGAAGCGGCTCTTCGCAAACTTCAGCTTTCCTCGAAGCGAATTTATTTCTATCTTGAAACACTGAAAGATTTAGCGCAGCGACGCGATTTAGAGGTTTATCTAGGCGACCCCGTCGAGTTTGCGAATTCTCATGATGTTGCCGTTACTTATGCTCCAGTGCCAAGTTTTAAAAAATTCCAGCAAGTCGCAGAGCTGCATCCTTATCTTTGGTTAGTTGTACCCAATGCAGGCCCAGTTCGCTCTTATAGTTCCTGGGTATCGCGGACAAAAAAATAATTCAGAAGCTATCGATAAGGAGTGCCACATGAAAATTATTGGCGTTGAAGGCACGTTCGACGAGAAGTTTGAACCACTAGTTCGGTTGTTTGCTGATCAGGGCTTTCGGGAAAAAGGTGGGTCCTCACTGGCGGTTTTTCAATTCGGCAAACCGGTTGTAAACGTGTGGCAGGGAGAGCAAGGCAGCGGTAAAGCATGGTCCGAAGACACAACATCTGTGATTTTTTCCTGCACCAAGGGTCTGACCTCGATTCTTGCCCACCAGCTAGTGCTGGAGGGCAAACTCAACCTGGATGAAAAAGTGGCGCATTATTGGCCTGAGTTTGCTCAGACTGGTAAGCAGGACATCCCTGTCAAATGGCTTTTGCAGCACAAAGCCGGATTGTCTGCTGTTCGAAGAAGCTTAACTTTTCAAGAGCTGACAGACGGACACACGGTTGAAGAAGAATTGGCGAAACAAGCACCTCTTTGGGAACCGGGTACAGCGCATGGCTATCATGCAGTTACTTTTGGCACTCTTATTGGAAAGCTCATCAAAGTAGTGACAGGAAAATCTGCCGGTCAGTATTTTTCCGAGACGATTGCACAGCCGCTTTCGGCAAAAGCCTGGATCGGTATTCCTGAACAGGAATTTCAGAATGTAGCTCCTCTAATTACCGATGGAACTAGGGCTGGCGTAAATGCTGCTTCCGGCACCAACGAGTACTGGCTGACACGAGCCATGTGGTTTGGCGGGGCCCTGAACTATCAGACTGACAGCAAAGTTACCGGCTTCAACAATCCGAAGTTGCTGATGTCAGAATTGCCCGGCGCTGGCGGAGTTTCTAACGCTTACTCGTTGGCAAAAATTTACTCCGCAACGGTTTTTGAAACAAACGGGCTTCGGTTGTTAAGTGACCCTGTCATAGATGCAGCAATTGTTCCCCAGTCGACGGGCCCACTGGTCTTCGAGTCACCTGATGGCCCATTCCCAGTTTGGGGTAATGGATTCATGGTTGAGGTTCCTGGATACAAGGAAATGCTTGGGCAGGGTTCATTTGGCCATGATGGCTTTGGTGGTCAAATGGCGTTTGCGACTAAGCAGAAGCGGATGAGTTTCGCTTACACGACTAACTACCTAAAATCTGGGAAAGCTGAGCAGGCGAGACAGCAGCAATTAGTTATGAAACTTAAGGAATTGGTCTCATAGATTTCCCTCAAAATTCTCAGGAATTTTGAAAATTTGAAATGTTAGGGCTCACATTGACAGTTTTGGCCAATGTGTTTATAAATCGTTATCAATTCCGGTTTTGCACTGCAATTCATCTGTATAGGTTTGACTACGAACTCAACCTCAGATAGGAGAGGGTGGGTCACGAAAGGACAAATCGAATGAGAAAAGCTACTAAGTTTGGCGCTCTCGCTCTGGCATCAGTGGTGGCATTGTCACTATCTGTAACTGCCCCAGCTGCAGCGGCTCCAGCTTGCCCTAAGAAGGCTAACGTCACCATGCTTGGAACCATCAAGCCTGAAATCCAGGACCAGTTCCTAGCTGCTGTGAAGGCTTACAACGCAAGCCAGAAGTGCTACACCGTGAAGTCAATTCCTGGTGACCGCAAGCTAACCTTCTTGCAGAACGTAACCCCGATGTATGCAGCCAAGAAGGCTCCTACCATCATGTACACCCTTCAGGAGATCCCAGACATGGCTAGCCGTGTTATGGACTGGAAGGGAACCAAGCTAATGAGCTTGGCTCCAAAGGAGCTTCTAGCTGCAGCCAACGTTGGCGGCAAGCAGGTTGGTGTGCCATCAACCGTTGAGGCTTTCGGTCTTCTATACAACAAGAAGGTTCTAGACAAGGCTGGTGTTGACCCTAAGAAGATCACCACCCGTGCCCAGCTAGAGGCAGCATTCAAGAAGGTCCAGGCTAGCGGAACCGGCGCAGTTCGTTTCTCAGCTATCTGGTGGTCACTTGGTGCACACTTCACCAACAAGTACTTCGCAACCGCATCAACCACCCACGAGGGTCGTTTGAAGGTTCTAGACGCACTCGCTGACGGACGCAAAGACCTATACGCAGATGGCAAGTTCCGCGACTGGCTAGCTACCTGGGATCTTCTAAAGAAGTACAACCAGGCAAAGCCAAACCTTGCTGACACTGAGTACTCAGCATCTATCGCAGACCTAGCAGCTGGCAAGGCCGGTTTCTGGTTCATGGGTAACTGGTCAGAGGAAGACCTAATCAAGGCCTCAAACGGCGGCGACTTCGGTATCATGCCTCTTCCAACCAGCAACGACGCTAAGGCCTACGGCAACACCTCAATCTCGGTTGGTGTTCCTGGTTACTTCATGATCGACAAGCAGCAGTCAACCAAGGAGCAGCGCGACGGTGCTATCGACTTCTTGACCTGGCTATACACCTCAGACAAGGGTCAGAAGCTAGTTATCGGTGCAGCTAAGGATGGTGGAATGAACTTCATCCCTGTCTACAAGGGCACCAAGGTGAAGGCAACCTCGTTCATGGCTCGCGAAATCGCTAGCTACGTAAGCGCTGGTAAGACCCTTGAGTGGATCAACACCTACTACCCAGCCGGTGGTCAGGAGAAGTACGGTGCTTCAGGTCAGAAGCTAATCACTGACGCCATCAACGGCGAGCAGTACGCAGCTGAACTAGAAGCAGCTTGGAAGGGTTCTGTAAAGACCTGGCGCGGAGCTAAGAAGTAATTCTTACTCTCTCCAAGTAGCTACAATCGAATTCCTGGGGTGGGGAAACCCACCCCAGGAATTTCTAAATTCTGTATCAAAATCTCAAACCAAGGGAGAGGCACATGCCCTTCGCGAAAGCCCTGAAGAGATTCTTCACTTTTGGCGCCATTCCACTATTAATCTTTTCGGTAGTTCTCATCTACCCCTTCGCTCAGGGTTTGTTTTTAACCTTCACCGACTGGAACGGCTTTGAATATGCCGAGTTTGTTGGTTTTGACAACTACGTCAAGTCGTTTGCAGACCCGGTCTTCTGGGCAACCCTAATTTTCACAGTCACCTTTGTGGTTGTTTCTCTTATTGCGGTCAACGTTGTGGCCTTCGGTTTGGCACTTCTTGTTACCGCGAAGCTTCGCAGTTCAAACATTTTCCGCACCTTCTTCTTCATCCCAAACCTGATTGGTGGAGTTGTTCTGGGTGTCATTTGGCAATTTATTTTCAACAGTGCGTTGGTCTCGATCGGTACCAACATGGGTTGGGAAGCCTTTGAGTTGTCTTGGCTCAACGACACCACGACTGCTTTCTGGGCATTGGTCATCGTGACCGTTTGGCAGCAGGCTGGCTACATGATGATCATTTACATCACCGGTTTGATCAGCATTGAACAGGATGTTCTTGAAGCAGCCCGAATTGATGGTGCCTCAGCTCTACGTACGCTTTTGTCAGTGAAGATTCCTTTGATGGCACAGGCCTTCACCATCTCACTGTTCTTGACTTTGAGAAACGGATTTATGGCCTACGACGTAAACGTTGCGCTTACCGGCGGTGGCCCATACCGAACTACAGAACTAATCTCAATGCACATCTTCCAAGACGCTTTCGCGTTTGCTAATTTCGGCACTGGACAGGCAAAAGCCGTAATCATGTTCCTCATGGTTGCCATCGCAGCTCTCGTGCAGGTTGCAGTAAGTAAGCGCATGGAGGTACAGCGATGAAAATGAACATGTCTAAACGAGCCTCATTGGCGAGATCACTGATTTTCACCCTTGGGTTGGTTCTCTCAATCGCTTTTGTGATGCCGTTCTTCCTGGTGTTCGTGAATGCATTCAAGCCGATTCCTGAGATCCTTGCGAATCCTCTGGCCTTTCCAGTTGAGTTCACCTGGGACAACTTCACCCAGGCACTAGAGAAGATGAACTTCTTCGTCTCCCTCACTAACTCGGTGATCATCACTGTTTTAAGTGTTGGTGCTCTGATCTTGGTTTCTTCAATGTTGGCCTATTACCTACAGCGCACTAAAAACAAGTTCACCAAAACAACTTTCTTGGTGCTTGTTGCCTCGATGATTGTCCCTTTCCAGGCTCTCATGATTCCTTTTATGGGAATTTTCGGACCATACGTATCAATCAGCAACCAGGCCGCGTTGATTTTCTTCTACATGGGATTTGGTGTTGCTTTGTCAGCATTCTTGTACCACGGCTTTATCTCTAATATTCCGATGGAGCTAGATGAAGCCGCGGCCCTTGACGGAGCTAGTGACTTCACTATTTTCTGGAGAATTATTTTCCCAATGCTGAAGCCTGTGACTGCAACAGTCGCCATTATTAATGCACTCTGGATTTGGAATGACTTCCTTCTTCCACGTCTGGTGCTTACCCCAGAAACCCAAACTCTGCCGCTTTCCACATACCTTTTCTATGGTCAGTATGCGACCGAGTACGGTCAAGCCATGGCTGGCCTGCTGCTTGCTGTTGTGCCAATCATCATCTTCTATTTGGCATTGCAGCGACAGTTCATTTCAGGTATTTCTTCGGGAGCAGTGAAATAAGCTGCAGAGTAATTAGTAAGGCCCCGACGCTCAAACGCCGGGGCCTTATTTTTAATTATGTCGATCTAAGATTCAATTCAGCGCAACAACTATCGCAAGAAAGCCTCGGGGTTCATGAGTGCATAAAATCTTTCAAATGCCACTGGCTAAGGTTTATCCGCTATATCTTGCGAAACTGGACCGCAAGGGGCGCACTGAGGCAGAGCTTATTCAGGCAATATCTTGGCTCACCGGGTTTACTTCATCACAAATCCAGCAGCTTGTCGATGATGGAACCACATTCGATGAGTTTTTTGAGAAGGCAATTTTGAACCCGAGGGCTGCCGAGATAAAAGGCAAAATTTGTGGCGTGCAGATCGAAGAAATAGCTGACCCGCTGATGAAGAAAATTCGATATCTAGACAAGCTTGTTGATGATTTAGCCAAGGGTAAAAAGCTTGACAAGGTTTTACCAAGCTAAACTGAAGTTGATCCGTACCACCCTTTCCAGTTGCGCTTGCGCCACAGAGTACGGAGGTCTAGCCCTTGCTAGAGCGAGAATATATTCAGTCGACCGGCTTCAAAAATGTCACTGACGGCGACAAAATTACCGGTTTTCAGTTCAAGTTACGCATCCCTTCTTACAGGGGAATGTGGGCGAGCCTGATCGAAGGCTGCGCCGTAAAAATTGATGGAATCGTTGACGTCGGTCACGATGTACCCACCTGGACACTGCAGGGTAAAACTCTGACCGCTGCCGAGCTCGATGCCAGCACCGATGTGCGTTGGCAGCTTGAAGAGCCTGCGATTATCACCGTTCCGCTGGAAGGCGGTCTGAAGCCTGGAATCTACAATCTTGAGATTGATTTCCGCTATCGCATGTCATACATCCCAATCGAATTTCAGCCGTCCCGTCACAAGACATCACGCAAGGTGGTTATCGTCCAATGAGTTTCAAATACGGAGTTTCTCTTTTCAGCTTCACCGGTGATTACGGCACGGTGATGGATCTCGAAGATTCGATGATGGTGATCAATGACCTCGGAGCCACGGGTATCGAAATTCTTGGTGAGGGGCACATCCCCAACTACCCAAACCCAACCACCGAATGGCTAGACACCTGGTTTGGCCTGCTTGATAAATATCAGCTAGAACCTACAAACCTTGGGTCGTGGATCGACACCAGGCTGCACCAGGGCGGCACCATTGACGCAGCAACTGGTGCAAGCATGCTTGAGCGTGATCTCAAGTTGGCCGCGCGCCTCGGTTTCAAATTTGTGCGACCAAAAATTGGTGTGGTGTCTCCAGAGTTAGACCTCGATCCGGTTTGGGAAGAAGCTGTGGTTCGTAATCTCGATTTGGCGGCCGAGCTAGACGTCACAATCTGCCCCGAAATTCACGCGCCAACGCCGATCAAGCACCCAGTCGTCGATGGCTATATTGACCTAATTCAGCGCACCGGCACCAAGCATTTTGGTTTGCTCATCGACACTGGTATTTTTCAAGACCGACCGATTCCGTTGCGCCCGGGCGAAACCAAAGAGACCAGGCCTTCATTCTTAGACGGTTTGAATGTTGACCCCAAAGATCTTCTCGATGTGATTGATTATGTGGTTTTCGTGCAGGCAAAATTCAACAACATCAACGATGACTTCGAGGATGATCAGATTCCTTGGGTTCCCGTTTTGCAAGCGTTCAAAGACGGCGGATACACCGGCTACCTTTCAAGTGAATATGAAGGCGATCGCAGCCCATGGCGCTCACTCGATCAGGTTCGTCGCCAGCACGCGCTAATTCGTAAAGTCGAGTCAGAACTCCGATAGCTGGTATTCATCGCGTTTGCGACCTTTCGGTTGGCTAGCCGAGCAAGATTGTCTAAACACAATCGAAAGGTCGCGCCGTGGCGAAAATTTTTCCTGCAGATTTCATGTGGGCAGTTGCAACTGCAGGTCATCAAGTTGAGGGCAACAACACCAACAGTGACACCTGGTTTGCTGAACACGTAAAACCGACCGTATTTAAAGAGCCGTCGTTGGCTGCGTGCGACAGCTTCAACCGCTGGCGCGAAGACATCGACCTGGTTGCCGGCATGAATTTGACCGCTTATCGTTTCTCGGTTGAGTGGGCCCGAATCGAACCTAGCGAGGGTGAATTTGATGAGAGCGCGCTTGACCACTACGAGGCCATGGTTGATTACTGTCTCGAGCGTGGTCTCGACGTATCGCTAACCTTCAATCACTTCACTTCTCCGCGTTGGTTTGCAGCCAAAGGCTCTTGGCTAAACCCTGAGGCCCCGGCACTATTCGCTCGCTACTGTGAGAAGGTTGCTCAGCGAATCGGGCACAAAATCAAAATTGCAGTAACCATGAATGAACCCAACATCGCTCGTGTACTCAGCTGGATCGGCCTGCCAGATTTCATCCACGACCTTGAAAAGGCAACACTTGAAGCTGCTTCTCGAGATCTGGGTGTAGAAAAATTCCGCTTGTCGAATGTGATTATTCAGGATGAAGCCGACGCACTCGAGGCGGGCATGGAGGCGGGCCACAAGGCGGCAAAGGCGGCCATTAAGTCGGTAAATCCTGATCTGCCAGTTGGTTTCAGCATCGCAATCATGAATGACGTTTTGCTACCGGGCGAAGACTCTACCGTTTACGACCGCAAGATTGCAGAGTGCTATTCACGCTGGTTTGAGCTTGCCAAGAGTGATGATTTCTTGGGTATTCAAAACTATGAAACTCACGTCTTCGATTCAAAAGGATTGGTCAAGCCAGACGCATCCTCTGGAATCAAAGTGAACGGAATGGGAACCGCAGTTGACCCGGGCTCACTGGCCGGGGCCGTGAAGTTTGCCTACGAAAAAACCGGAGTGCCAATCTTGGTCACCGAGCACGGTTTGCTGGTTGATGAAGATTCAGAGCGCCAAGAATTCATTCCAGAGGCCATCGGTCTGCTTCACGATCTTATGCAAACTGGAGTACCGGTTTTGGGCTACACGCACTGGACACTGCTTGATAACTTTGAGTGGATTTTCGGCTACGAAAAGAAGTACGGTCTGCACTCGGTTGACCCGGTTACTTTTGAGCGCAAAGCCAAGGGCAGCGTCGCAGTTTTGGCCAAGATTGCGAAAGAAAACGGCGTTAGCTAGCTAAAAACTTCGGTTAAACGCTTGTTTTTTACGTGTGAACCCTTAGCAATCAACCTCTGGCCAAGGAGCAAGTCTAAAAATGTTCGCATTACCTACTATTTAGTGACAACATTGTTTCGTGATGTTTCAAAAAGCGAAAATTTCCCCGCGTCAAAAACTGCTGGCAATTTTCACTCTTCTAGTTTTTCTCGTCACAGGTAATCAGCTTTCCGATGTAACTGGTCTAGCTCCGGCGTATGCATCGGATCCGGTTGCTGGCTTTTGCAGAAGTGTTAACGGCGATGGAACAGTCCGTGAGGCAGATGCCAATAAAGATGGTTACTATATGTCGCTGGAATCTCGGGCAAGCGATAGCGTTACCGGCTTAATAATTCGACCTCTCTTTTCTAAACGCATGTACGTTGACTATTCGAAAAATTTCGACGCAACCTACATCGCCTACCAAATCGAGAACACCACTGCCACTGCATACTCTGGAGCTCGAATTGAACTTTCCGGTTTCACAGGAACGGTCCTTAGTCCGGTATCGCACGAAGATACTGGTGCTGAGCTAACAATTCCCGCAAAATCGGGAAACACAAATGGAAAAGTGACCGCCTACTTCATGCTGAGGGCGAAGAGCACGACTGATGCTATTCAAAGTCATGAAGTTCGTGTGTTCAACGGCACAACTCAGCTAACGGGTTGCGTCAGTGAGATTAACGGAGTTCAAAGGTCACTCTCGGCGAGCGCGAATAAGGTGACCGCAATTTCCGTTTCTCCAGCAACATTGGGGCTTGGTCAAACATTCACCGTTGCCGTAACCGGTGCTCCCGGAAAAATCGGTTCTGGTTCGGGGCCTGACCTTTCGATCATGGCCTTCTCTCCGGCATCATCTTCGAGCTGGCCGACCATGGCAATTCGACTAGAGGGTGTTTCTTTTGTTCTTCGAGGTTTCAATGGCAATTCAAGTGCTGCGGCTTGCCAGGCGACGGGCGCCACAACAAACAGTCAGTCTAAAACTGCAACTTGGACTGACACACTTGCGATTCGTAACTTTTCCAGTTGTGCAGATACCGTCAAGCACACCTACGTAGCAACGTATACGTTCAGGCTAATCGGTTCTGCCGCTGTGAACCCGGTAATTCGACCGCTTTCAAGCATCGCCAGTGGCACCCAAGTCAAATACACGGGCACGTTACCAACAGTTGATGTGTCTGTGCCGATCACAAGTGCGATAAAGCCACTAATCACCAAATCAGCTAGCACCTGCACTGCAGTGTCTGGGAGAGCACGTGTGCCTTTCGCCATCACTGTAACTGTTTCATCTGGAACGACAACTATCGACCGAATTCGAGATCGCCCAGCTCAGGCAGGTGCAACTTTTGTATCCGCAACTTTGACTGATGTGAATCGAACCAACGTAGCCATCACTAAAACTGATGTTGTAGAAGCCGGAGTCACATACTGGGATTTCACGACTGCAACGAAATTTACCGTGAGCTCATCAAGATCGATAGTCATCAACTACACGGTAGATTTTGATGTTCCAACTTCGGGTAGTGCTAGCTACAGCAACAAGGCCTACGGGTATTACGGGGACGTAATTATCGGCAGTGGTGACAACGTTATCGGTGTCAACACCACAGTTACTTCTAGCTCTAGTTGCAGCTTTCAAACCACTTCTGACCCGAAACCTAAGGAACCTCAATCAATAACCTTTGAACCACCCACATCGGTTGGAGCCGGAACTTCTACAGTCATCTCGGCATATTCAGATAGTGCGCTTCCTGTAACTCTCACCAGTCTCACGCCAAACGATTGTTCAGTGACACTTTTCAATGGCCTGTACTCACTGTTTGCAATTACTGAGGGAGCAACCTGTACCGTTCGAGCGTCTCAGAGCGGCGACGCGACGTTCGACGCTGCGATTAACGTAGATAAAAACGTCACGATAAAAAAAGGTCAGGTTATTACCTACACCGCTGGCCTTTTTAATCTCTCGACCACAACCACTGTCCAAGTTCAGGCAACTTCAAAACTTAAGGTGTCACTAATCAGTATCGACACATCTGTCTGCACAGTCACCGGAGAGAACGTTCCCTACGATGCCACCAGTGGCTCTACTACCTACACAATTACAAAAGGTGCGGCAACAGGCTCCTGCATCCTTACAGCAAGCCAGGCAGGCGATAGTGCCTGGGGTCCTGCGATGTCGCGAGACATAACAATTGGTGTTGGAACGCCACAGTACATAGATTTCAGTTCGCCGTCTGTGGGAGCTGCATTTGCCACAACGAGCACAACTTTTTCGGCCGTGGCGTCCGCCAGAAAATCATCCGATAACACATTGTCGCTAAATCCCGTTTATTTCACCAGCGGTACGCAGGGAGTGTGCTCTGTGGTGCAAGCGGTCGATGCCAACAATAACGCTGTCTCAGGTTTCAACTCGAGTACCGGAGCAACGACGGTAACGGTAAATATTCTGGCACCTGGCACCTGTACCATCATTACCAATCAGGATGGCTTGAAAGATGACGGAACTGATTCTGGTTTTGCATCTGCCGCGCCGGTTGAACGGTCATTCACAATTACTGGAACCGGCAACACAGCTCAAACACTAAGTTTTACTAACCCAGGTTCTAAAACTTACGGCGATGCGGTATTCAACATAGAATCAACTTCGAAAAAAACCTCAGACAACACAGCGACAGGTCTCCAGATTGACCTGACAACACTTAGTCCATCGATTTGCGAAATCGGCTCAGCAACATTTTCAAGCAATGTCACCTCAGCGCCAGTGCGCCTTTTGGCTGCCGGAACTTGCGAAATTGCTGCCAATCAGCCAGGTAACAATACCTATTCACGAGCGACGCAGGTCGTGCAGCAAATTGTTGTATCTCCAAAGTCTCTAACAGTCTCAGGGCTCAGCGCTTCTAAACAATATGATGGAACTACTGACCTAACCTTCGGCGGTTCCGCAACTCTTTCAGGCACCGTAGTCGGAGATGGCTTTGCTGAGGTCTCACTTTCGGGTAACGCAAGCGGTGACTACCCAGAGGCAACCGTGGGTTCAGGAAAATCTATTCAAGTGACGGGGCTCAGCCTGTCAGGTTCTAAAGCGGCAAGTTACTCGCTGACCCAGCCAACTGTAATCGGCGAAATAACGGCGAGAACAATCACTCTTAAGTTTCAGGATTCGACCATAAGTGTCGGCGGAACCCTGCCTGCGTGTGTTCCGGCATCAGTGACCATCACTTCAGGAAGTCTTCCTGGAACTGAAAGTTTAGATTCAATTAGCTGTAGCGGACTGCCTGCAAATAGTTCAGCCGCAGGCAACTACACCATTTCCCCAAGCGCTGCAGTTATAAAGCTTGGCTCCGTTGATAAATCATCAAACTACAGCCTTAACTATGTAACTGGCACCTTGACGATCAGTTCATTGACTGTCCCGACCATCGAAGCCCCAGCTAAAACCGTTGTTTATGGTTCATTAGTATCCAGTCTCGAAACATCATCCGATTCTGGTTCCAACGTTAAAGCGAAGGATGGCGCAAATGTCATTTCCGGAACTTTGGTCCATAAGAGAGCGAACGGAACCGTTATCAACGGTGAGTTGCCTGCCGGCACTTATGACTTGACAGTTGAGTTCACTCCATCGAACAACGGTAATTACTCAAACGCTCAGACCACTCGTACCGTAACTGTGGTTAAGCGCAAACTCAGGGTTGCTGGAATTACAGTTTTGAACAAGGTGTATGACGGAAGCGAAACTGCAATCGTTTCGGGGACCGCGACAATCGAGACCGACCCGGTCGACGCCGGTGCAGGCAAGACCAACGCGAGTGGTTATGGTCTTGGAATTCTCTCGGGAGATGAGTCAAACCTTAACCTCGATGGCACGGCTTCAGTAACGTTTGCAAATGCCAACGTAGGACAAAGCAAGCCAGTCACATATTCCGGACTATCACTTGCGGGCACCAAGGCTCAAAACTACGATTTGGCGATGCCTTCTGGGCTAGTTGCAAATATCACCAAGCGCAAGCTGACTTTTAGTGGTGTATCCATCGAGGACAAGGTTTACGACGGTACGCGCTCGGCTTCAACATTAGGTGCTGAGTCTCTAGTTGCCTTGCCAGTCAGTGAGGGTGGTGATGGTGGCGGAGTAGTCAGCGGAGACAGCGCAGACGTTAGTTTGTCGGGCAGTTTGTCGGCAGAGTTTGCCAGCCCAGACGTTGGATCGTCGATTGGCGTAACCCTTTCAGGTCGAACTTTGGCTGGCAGCAAATCGGGAAACTACGAACTTTCGCATCCGGCGGGCATTACTGGGCGAATCGTAGCTCGAAAGTTGACAATCGTCGGTCTCAGCGGTGACAACAAGTACTACGACGGAACTACCGTTGCCTCGGTCTCAGGAACAGCTTCACTCGGCTCTCTGCCCGTTGCAAACGGAGGCAATTCAACTGGGGGTCCTATTTCGGGTGATGATGTGTCACTAAGCGGATCAGCCACCTATGCTTTTGCTGACGAAAATGCCGGTACTAATAAAGCGATCACAGTAAACGGTCGTTCGCTAGCTGGAGGGAAAGCTGGAAACTATACCCTCCACAATCCACCAGGGTTAGCATCAAACATCCTAAAGCGGCCACTGACTTTCGCTGTTGCCACAAAATCCAGGATGCTTCAGGCGAATGATCCTTCATTTAGTTACACAGTCGGCGGATACGGTTTTGCAGTTAACGAGTCAGAATCGACTATCGGTGGCGTATCCGTAAGTCGCCAAGGTGGCAATACAGTCGGAGCACATGCTATTCGTTTGACCGTTCAACCAAGCACCTATTCGGTAGCTCGTGCGAATTATGAGATCACGGTGACCGACGCGACTCTCTACATTGCGAACGCAACTATTGCGACAACTCAGACCAACGGCATCGTTACGCTACCCACAGTCAACTGTGGCTGTGAGGGCTTCAAACCTGGGGCAACGGTTACGTTGAAGATGTACAGCACCCCTACCGTTCTTGATACTCAAACAGTAGCCTCAGATGGCACCTGCCCCAACCTGGTTGGTCAAATTCCGTCAGGAACTGATGGCAACCACACTCTCGAAATCACCAGTAGTTTCCCTAATGATGATCCGATTGTTTACAGCGAGCCAATTACCTTGCAGGCGGCCACGGCGTCACCAACGCCAACAGGTACCGCAACCCCGACACCTACGGTGACGGCGACCCCAACTCCTACTGCAACTTCTAGCGCAGCCCCGACACCTAGCCCTAGCAGCACAGCGACCATTACCCCTGAGCCCACAGATTCCGCTACACCAACCCCGTCGGCCACACCAACGCCGACGCCTACTCCAACTCGAAGCAGCATTACAATTCGACTCAATTACATTCCAGGCACATTTGGACCAGCGAAAATCGAATACTTTGAAGGCGACCCTGGCGTAACTTTGCCCACCGTGATTTACCCAGGATTGAAATTCCTGGGTTGGTCTGAAAAACAGGTGACTACTTCGGGAGTCACAAAGAACTTCACGCCGACCGCTGACGTTGACCTATATCAGGTTTGGCGCAACCTTCCGCTATCTACAGGGGTTTTCTTCCCTGGAGACTCTCCAAGTTTGACCTCAAAAACTAAAAAGACTCTGACCTCGCTGGCCAACAAAGTTAAGGGTATGTCTCAGCGAGCTCAGCTTTACGTTGACGGCTGGGTCAAGGAAACTGCGGATAAGAGCTATGACCTGCGATTGAGTAGAGACCGGGCAAATGCGACTGCCCGTTTCTTGCGATCAATTGGAGTCAACGCTGTTGTTCAACAACTAACGCCAAGAGGTATTTTCCCTCTGGCTGACCCAAGGGCTCGTCGTGCCGAAATTGCAGTCTTCTTTAGCGGCAAGACAAGATAAACAGTGCGACACGCACTTTCTTAAACCTTCGGTTGAACCGAACATTCGTGAGAACGAATATTTCCCTACTGGTTTTATTGACTTTGTACTTCGGGGAAGGCAAAAGAATGCTTCGTTCAAAAATTTCAAAACTGGTAGCTTCAGTGGCAGGCTCAGTTCTTCTGCTGGGATCTCTTACTGCTATTGCGCCAGCTGCGAGTGCAGCTGTAACTCAGGGTTGTATTAGTTCAGGCTTTCAGCCGCAGAACTGCCAATCTCAGAAGACGCCTATTGCAGACATATATGAAGCGATAAACACACAAAACGTGGCTACTTCGCCTTCAATACCAAATACCTGTCTTTCACCCACCCACACCCTGAACGAAGTAATCACATCTGGTAACGGTTCAATGACAGGGGTTACAGGCCCAATCGCCGGCTTGGTGTGGGACTCAACCACCGCCACCTTGTCAGGTACTACGCAGGGAACAGCTTTCGCAACCAAGAACTACATCATTCTGACCACCTGTCAGGGAGGTGCTCAGTATGCCTTCTCTTTTTCAGTAACTGTAACTGCCACTGCAACTCCAGGAATCCTTCCGTTGTCGCAGTCGATAAGCGGAACTGAGAACACCGCCATAACCGCTACGACGTCCATGGTGACCCGCAATTTCACGCAGTCTCCAGTAACTTTCACCGTAACTCGTAACGGAGGAGGGGTACTTCCTGCAGGTCTGCAGATTAACTCGACCACCGGTGTGATTTCAGGCACTCCTACAACAGCTGCAAGTAGCGCTACATACACAATTACTGCGACCTCTAGTGCAGAGACTGCAACAGCTACGGTGACGATTGTTATTGCTGCAGCAACTGTCTCGGGCAACAACACAACGGTTGTTGAAGAACCAGACCGCAAGGTGACTATTTGCCACCGCACGCACGCAACCACTAACCCTTACGTGCGAATTACAGTCGACTACAACTCGGTAAATAAGAAGTCTGGTCACCAGGGCCACGATGAGATTTTTGCTGATGCCCACGTTTATGACTCGACCATTAACTACCGTCCTAAAGACAAAAAGTGGGGCGACATTATTCCGCCAGACCCAACCGGCTTAAACCGCTGGAAGTCACTTAACTGGACCACCTTGGGTCAAGCGATTTACAACGGCACTGCAAAGGGTTGCCCAGATTACGACGCTAAGGCCTACTACAACGCTCTTCGTGAAGCTGGAATCCCAGAAAAGAAGATCAAAGCTGAAATGGCAGAGCTTGAAAATGAGCAAGCCGAAGCCAAACCTTCAATTCAAAAGACCAACACTAAAGAGTTGAAGTACTCAGGTAATGACCCTAAGAAACTTGAAGAAGACAACGACAAGGTGACCATTTGTCACCGCACTAATTCGGTGACAAACCCTTACCGTCGCATCACCGTATCAACTTCATCGGTAACCAACAAGGCAGGTCACCCTTCGCACGATGAGATTTATCTCACTCACCATGTCTTCGATTCTTCGGTGAATTACCCAGCCAACAAGAAAGACTGGGGCGACATCATCCCAGCTGACCCAACCGGAAAAAACCGTTGGCAGCCACTTAACTGGACTGCTCTAGGTGAGGCAATTTACAACGGAACAGTTGCCGGATGTGCAGAGAAAACGACTCAGGAGATTTACAACGAGCTTCGCGAGTCAGGTCTTTCAAAGAAGGAAATCAAGAAAGATCTTGAAGAGCAAGGCAACCTCGATGACGATCCGAAAGATGTCGATGACATCAAGTACACCGGCGAAGATCCTGATGTAAAAAAGAACGAGCCTTCAGAGCCAACGCCGCCTGCCGGTAAGAACGCCCCAGACCAGTCGCTATCGGGCATGGTTTGGCTAGATCTAAACAAGGATGGCCTGAAAGACCCTAACGAGCCCTACCTGCCTAAAGCCAAGGTAAAGATTTATCGGGTTACCGGTGGGGCTGTTGACCCAGCCTCTGAGTTGCTTATCGAAACCGACATTGACGGATATTTCGAAAAGTCGAGCCTTGAGCCAGGTGACTACCAGGTTGTCGTGGAGATTCCGACCGAATACCAGGTGACCTATGACAGCCAGGGGCGTCACGAGGGTAACGTGTTGACCACACTGCTACCTGCGGGCAAAGCATTCACATGGGTTGGTCTAGTCGGCACAACCGAAGCGGCCTCAGACAAGCTGCTCGAAGAAGTTCTACGTTTGAACCCAGCTTCGGTTCCAATCGCTGAACAGCCACAGTGGTTCCTTGCAAAAGTCGCACGCGAGGTGAAGGCAGTTGCCGACGCCAAGCTAAAGGCACAGGCAAAGGCAGCCGCTGCAGCCAAAGCTAAGCAGGCTAAATTGGCCGAGACCGGCTCGAGCGAGCCACTCTGGATTGCTTTCGGACTGCTGGTTGCCGGTGCTGGTCTGCTAATTCGCAGAATTCGCCCAACAAAGTGATCAGCTAATACAAGAAGAGCCGTCAGGGGACTGACGGCTCTTCTGCTATTTGTTCAAACCAGGCTATGTATCGCTCTGTGTTTACGTAAATTGGCGTGCACGTCGTCAGGGTGAGTAACTTCCCTGAGCTAGTTTTACCCTCTAGGGTTTTCGGCTGGCTATCGATTACCCAGGTATCTTCAGGCGCTACGACTGCCGATTCGATAAATCTGTAGGTATAGATTCGATCTGCAGTTTCCACATAGGCCAGATCACCGGTTGTCAATTTGTCGATGTTTCTCATCGGCCCGCCGTTACCCGAGCGATGCCCAGCTAAAGCAAAGTTTCCAACTTCACCTGGCATCGAAGTGTTTATGTAATGACCAATACCGATAGTGTTAAGCACTTTTTCGACACTTGTACCACTGGCAATTTGACGAACATAGTCGGCGCCAAACCGTGGCACCCGAAGTTTTGCAAATACCTGGCCAACTACCAGGCCACCATTGCTGTTGGCTTCTGCAGAGACATCAACGATCAAAGGGGTTACCTCTGCGAGACGATTGTGATTATTTGCGGTTATGTTTTCAGTGCCGACCATTTGCCAGATTGCAAATCCAGAAATGCCCAAACCTATTGCGGTTAGGGCGGTGCCTAACACTTTTAGTTTGGTGTGGTTCATGCTCTCAAGTTTAGGTTGCAGCAAGATGCTGCTTCAGTGCGTTCACCATTGAAGCAGAGCTGCCATGCTCTAGGCTGAGCCATTCATGGCCTCCCCACTCGGCGCAGTAGTAACCCTCATAGTCAGACTGGGCAAGCAACTCTGTCGTCTCAGCGACCGGTCCTGAGAGGGCCTGGTCTTCGTTTGACTCATCCCAAAATTTCAAATGGACGTAAGCCACGTGAGGCGCGTATTCGATCCAATCGATTGGTCGACTGTGCCCAAATCGCGAGAGTAATGTGGGCAGCGCTGCCTGAATCTGCGGAGGTAAATCGCCAGACTTTATGGCCCCTAGGAGTGCGCCCCTGAAATTGGCTAGGTCGTTTTCTAGCCAAAGTTTTTCAAGGTTGGAAACTTGAACATCATCGATGCCGATGGAATTTAGATAGCTGGCGAAAGTTGGCGGAAAACGCCTCATGAACAGGCTTGTATCGAACATCAATTTAACGTTCGGCGATTTGAGTTCGCGAACAATTCGCAGGCACTCGAGGCTCAATGGAGCATCTGGTGCCATGCTGCCTTGTAATTCAAACACTATCGTGACCGAGCACTTCTCAGCTTTTTTGTGCAGCAAAGCGGTTTCTTCAAATGTCAGAGCATCTGCCTGCAATCGTAAATTTCTAACACCAAGTGTGCTCGCAAGTTCGAGCTGCTTGGCCACCAGATCGACTATCTCGCCCGAGCTTCGAAGGCGATTACTGCCGAGTGCGCGGTCGGCGTAGCCGCCGACGGTGACAATCGAATTGCCAGTCTTTGCATGCCAGCTCCTCAGCGCAGCAATTTCATCAACGATTGGGTTCGGGTAGTTTCTAAAATACTGAGGACCATCTAATTCAAAATTTATTGACTGCGTTTGTGAGGCCGCCTGGTCAAGAACTTCCAACGGGCTTTGAGCTGCAAGCAGCAATTCGTTGGTGAATGAAAACATTGTGACAGCCCAGTTTTCAGCTGTAATTAGATTGCTCATCGGCTCACCCACGACTATGTTGGTTTTTACATAACTTACGCCGATATTCGATAAAAGTCGATTTTAGGATGACCGATGCCGCTCACCGACCAGGCTCTACAGCCAAATTCGCTTTCTTTTTCAGATGGCCATTGGCGGCTCTCGCTCGGGCTTCCATGGTTTAGAGCGTTACCTCTAGCATCAATCGAGTTCGATTCGATTCGAATCGGAAGCACAACTTATTCGCCGTCAGATTTTGAAGCTGAAACAGCCAAAGGCTGGATTACCGCCGATTGGCACGAGCGCGAAACTGACCGAGTTGCCCGGATCGAATGGTTTGTTCAAGATCGCCTGTCCTTAAGAATGCCTGTTTCAATGGCTCCAACCGATGAAGAGCTTGAGGTTGAGGTAAACCTGAAAATAGTTACCCCGAACCTATTTCATGAGCCGGGTAAGCCGATCACAATTCCAAATCGACTGATTGCCAAACTCAAACCAGTGCGCTAACCAGCATCGCTAAACCAAGAGTAAGTAGTGTCGCGAGTAGAAGTCGTTTGGTGATTTTCGGGTCGGTCTTTTTAGCTGGCTTCGCCAAATTGGATGCAGCAATTGCAGCTACCATCGCGATGATCGCTGGGTAGAGCCAAACCACATCAAACACTTCTCCGCTTCGCACCGCTAGCGCAACCAGGCTGTTTAGCACCACAATGAAAAGCGCTGTGCTGGTAGCTCTAATCACGCTCATTCTGAAGGCCACCAAAAGTGCAGGTACGGCGAAAATTCCGCCACCGAAACCGACAAAACCGGCCAGGAAACCAATAGCGGTTGAAATTAGAACAAACCAAGGCCAGGCCAGTTTTCGCTCAGCTAATTCTTCGCGGTGCAACAGAGAAATGCCGGCGCTGGCGAAAAGAATTGCCGCGAAGGTCAAGCTGATTACTTCATCTGCTACTACCGGTGCTAGTAGCCCACCGATGATGCTGCCAGGGATGGCCAGAACCCATACTCGAAGGCCAATTTTGTAATCAATTACTTTTTGTTTGACCTTTGGAATTAACCCGATTGTTGAAGAAAAAATTATGACGCCGAGCGAGGCTATCGAGGCTTCATGAATTGGGAAACCAAATCCGAAATAGAGCAGCGGCACCGCAATTATGGCCCCGCCCAGACCTAAGAATGCCTGCATTCCACCGATTAGTAGGCCAGAAATTAGGGAAAGGCCAACTAGCTCGAGGTTCATTTGGTCAATTTTATAGTCAGGCGATGAAGCCCAACGAGCCCGTAACCGATGCCGATGAAGAACGCAGCAATTGCAAAAATATAGGTCAGCATTTGAGGGATGCCGCCAGGGTCGGTTGGGTCAAGGAACCAGTATGGCCACCATCCATCGATATTTCCGCGGATGATGCAGAAGAACACCCAGGCAATGGGAAATACTGTGACCCAAAGAGCTGAGTGAATTCGAACGCTGGTTTGGCTTTTGGTTAGCAGCCAATCGACGGCAACCAAGATTGGGGCCCAAACGTGCAAAATCTCATTCGGAATCACTGGCCACACATAACCGAGGTCGGCGGCAGCCGGGGGGACATCGCGCAGCAGTAGGTTGTAGACAATTCCAACCACCATGATGGCCGAGGTAGCTGAGATTCGTAAACGCACAATCAACAAGCTGTCGAAGCCTTTTTTGAACATAAACCATGCAGAGATTGCAAGTACCAGTGCGGTAAGAATGCTGGTTTGAATTGTGAAGTAACTGAAATACTCGGCGGGGCGGAAAACATTATTGGCAATTCGATCGGAAATTTGCCAACTAATAGCCCAAATAATGCCCAGTGAAATTAAGAATCTGTAGCCGACCAATAACTGTTGCATTACTCAACAATAATCGCCTTGGGTTCAAGGCGCTCTGCCTTAAACGTGTTGATTTTGTTGTCGCTGGGGTATCCGATAGCCAGCCCACACAGCAGCGAGTAATTTTCAGGAACATCAAACTCGGCCCGAACCGCATCTTCCCAAGTAGACACTGCACCCTGGGCACAGGTGCCAAGGCCTCGGGCATGTGCACCTAGAATGAGCGACTGCATGAATAGCCCGGCATCCGAAGCGGCAAACTTACCAAGGCTCTTGTGGGTAAAAATAAATAGCTCAACCGGTGCGCCAAAAAATTCATAGTTTCGTGCCCAGGCTGCGTCTCGAGCTGATTTGTCTCCACGCGCAACACCAATGAAACCGTAAAGGTCACGACCAACTTTTTGGCTTCTCGGCAGCAGGTCAGACGAGTAAGGTTTGGTGATTAGCCAGTTAGATGTGGGTAGGCCATACCTGCTGATAGCTAGTTTCATTTTTTTCCAGAGGGAGCCGCCGCGAGCGTGCTTCACTGCATCCCAGCGCTTCAGAAACTCTGCACTAAGCCGATCGCGTTTTTCACCGGTTGCAATCGCAACCAAGTATGGTCGTGTGTTCGACCAGGACGGGGCCGTAAGCCCGTCTGAAATAATCTGATTGATCAGCTCTTCGCTAACCGGAGTAGGCAAAAAGTCGCGAGTCGTGCGCCGACTTGCTGTGAATTCTGAAAACTGATGTGGCTGGCTGAACACTGTCATTGTTCCAGCCTAGGCACCAAGATCAGTACTTGGCGAATTCAGCAACCGAGTTGAATTCACGAACTCCGGTCGAGCTTGAAGCAGTAATTTTAAACGACGGAGCACCGACTGCGGTAACAATCTCAAGAGCGACAAACTCGTTGTCGTTATCCCAGCGAAGCTCGATACTGGTATCTCCGGTGACAGCCCAGGCGAAGTTCCCCTGGAAGGCAGAGTGCTTGCGAATGCGAGCAAGCGCAATGATGGCCTGGGTTACATCAGATGCGAGCGCAACTTCGATTTCTGCCGGGGTGTAGTGGTGTCGGTTGGTGTCTCGACCCTGGCCGGTTTGGGCAAACAGCTCTCGATCATCCATGCCGTTGAAAAGGCCGACATAGTAGACCTGTGGCTCACCTGGCAAGAAGAACTGCACCGCTCGCATTGCGAAGTAGGCAGTGTCATTGGCAACAATGTTTGGCAGGGTTGCGTTGATTTGGTGGGGCAGGGTAAACCACTGTGGAACCACAGAAGCAATTGCAGAATGGCCGTGAGTATTTTTCTCTGCTACCGCAAAAATATTGGCCATTTCAGCCTGCGTAATTAGGCCTGGACGACCATTAATCGGGCCTCCATCAATTACCCCGTAGCCATCATGGGTATCAAGGACATTTAGGCAGTTGGTCGGGCGAATCTGGAACCACTTGTCTAGGCGATCTACAGTGCCGGTGAAGAACGAATGCAGCAGCAGCGGTGCAGTTTGGAAGTCATAGATGAGATCGACCAGGGGTGCAATGTCTAGTTGCTGGGTGTAGTGGGCGTGCACTTCGACTAGAACGCGCATGCCATAAGACTGAATCAGTTCGGTGATTTCCGAAACGAACTCGAGAGTTTCTTTGGTCATAAACGAGTCGGTGCCGGGTGTTTTTACCGCGTAGCCAACTGCGTCTAGACGCACAACTTTTACGCCACCTGAAGCCAAAGCATCTAGAACACTTCGCAGATAGGCCTGGCCCTTTTCGTGTTTGATGTCGATGTCAACCTGTGAGGGCATGAAAGTTGTCCAGACAAGTCGGCGCTTGCCGGCAACCTCGTAGGCAGTAAATGGCATGCCTGGGCGTGGGCGGTAAAACGAGGTGATGCCCTCTTCGTTGGCACCGTTTGGAAATACCACATCGAAGGTAAGAAACATGCCGGCGTATTCAGAATCCTCGCCTTTTTCTTGCCAGTCTAGAAATTCTGGCGACAAGTTTGATGCGTGATTCACAATCAAATCAGCGGTCAATTCATGGGTCTCGCTGATCCGCTTGAAATCAGACCAGTCACCCAGCCGAGGGTCAACTATTTTGTGATCAATTGGATCAAAGCCGGCGTCGTCACCGTCATAAGGGTGAAAAAACGGAAGTACGTGAATGCCTTCAAAATCTTTGAGCGGACCCTTAAGTAGTTTCTCAATGTGGCCTAGATTTCCACCAACGCGCTCGGCGTAAACCAAAATGCTTGAGCCAGACATAACAAACCCTTCGAGTCAAATTTCTTGAAGACAAGCGCCTCAGCCGGCGAACTTTTACCAGACTAGAGGCTTAAAAAATGAGTGACCGCTCACATCTCAAAATTGTTATCAGCTAGTTTTTTTGGAGCAAAAAAATCAGGTAGGTAATGCCGAAACCAAAGCCGACGCCTGCATAAACGAGGGTGAAAAAGCCTAATTCAACCGGGATCAGCAGCGTCAATACTCCGAGAGCCGTAGCAGCTAAACACATCACCTTTGCTGAGAACAAAACCGAGGTTTCGTTGCCTCGGGTCGCCACCGACCACATGTTTCCCACCAGAGCAAAAAGAGTAATTGCGATCATTCTCATCGACCACTCAAGCTCTGTGTTTGCGGGCAGGAGAAGCAGCTCTAAAAATATTGCTGGAGCAACCAGCAACAGTGCAGCACTCAGCGCGAAAACTGTTGCCCCAACTTTGAGTGTGGTTCTCACTCTTTTTTCTGCAGCCATTGGACATCTTTCTATAGATAGAAAATGCGGGGTCACCACCCCTGGCGACCCCGCATTTTGCAGTAGGAGTTCTAGCGACGCATCGACTAGTCGCGGAACTCTGACTTGGCGAACTCTTTGTCGTCTTCAGCTGACTTGATTCTCGCGATAGAGAAGATGATCAGACCGAAGAGGCACTTCGCCAAAATGTCGGCGATGCTATAGCCAACCTCACGAGCAACGAAGCCGGCAGCGTCGAAGCCAGTTGAGTTCATGTTGAAGATGAACGAGATTGGGTAGACACCCCAGGTTGCGATTAGCACTAGACGAAGAATTACAACCTTCTTGCGAACCTCTTCTGACTGACGATCCAAGCTCTTACCAAGCTCGATGAAAAGTACGTAAAGGATGTAAAGGAATGGGATGGTCGATAGTAGACCCCAGACCGAAGGTGCGATACCCCAGATGTCTAGTTTGGCGTCACCCGGGTAGCCCAGGATGATCATTAGCGCAGCTGCTGGAACCAGACGGTTCAGCATCGAGCGCTGCGCTGCGCGAGCAAGAGCAAGAACCGCTACGGTCTCAACCAGTAGCAGTGGCACAGTCAAGAACCAGTCAACGTATCGGTAGCCAACGTTGTACAGCTCTGGGTTGCCTTCGGTTCCGGCGAATGCGTGGTTGAACGAGTCAAACATGCGGAAGTAGTGGTAGGCGGCGATCGCGGTTACGGTGCCCGAGATCATTACTGCCATGCGGTATCGCGGCGCTACGCGTTCGCGCGCGACGAATAAGAAAATCGAGGTAAACACCATGCTGGCGATACCGAGAGAAAGGATGTTGTAAACCAGGTTGAACTGGTTGTTGTCGAGAATCGACGAGAGTGAGTTCATTTGTTTGTAGCCTTTCGAAATGCATTTTTTGATCTCATCGCTGTGCCGTCGTCAACTCTGACAACTAGTCGGCGGCGGATGAACACGCAGCAGTGAGGCTTACAAACAACCACAACCTGCAAAAATGCTGTGAAAATCCCGGTGATGGTATCAATTTGGTAACGGGGCTAGGCTGGCTACGTGAACTTGGCAACTCGGATTCTTCGCGCGGGCTATAACTTTTTGTCGCTTCCTTGGGCGACCGCGCTCTCTGATGCTTGGCTTGCGCTGAAATTTGAATCGCTAGCGCGTGCCCCAAAATCGCAACTGACGCCGTCGGCTCCAAAAGTTACCGTGGTAATTCCGGTTTACAACGTTGAGCGTTACCTCGAGCTTTGCTTGCTGAGTGTTCTCGCGCAGAATTATCCAAATCTTGCCGTCATTGCAGTCAACGATGGCTCAACCGACAATTCGCTTTCGATACTCAGAGAGTTTCAGTCACGCCTGCCGCTTCACATTGTCGATCAAAACAACGCAGGATTGGCCGCCGCGCGCAATGCCGGTGTCGATGCAATAGCTGAAACTGACTACTTATTTTTTCTAGACAGCGACGACGCCCTAGCTCCTGGCGCTCTGCAGGCGCTAGTTTCCTTGGCCGAGCAAACCGGCTCAGACTTTGTGGTCGGCGATTCAATTCGAATTAAGGGCTTGACCAGAGTCAAACGCGTAGATACTCGCGAGGTCTATGCCAAAGGCACTCTCAAATCAATTTCGTTGAAGGATCACCCTGCAGTCATTCAAGATGTAACCGCCTGGAATCGCCTCTTCAGGTTTGAGTTTTATCGCAGACACAATTTGAGATTCCCCGATGGTCTTTATTTTGAAGACATGGCTCTGATGACCAAAGCTTTTGCGCTGGCAAATAAGTTTGATGTCTTAGATCGATGCATTTACTTTTGGAGAGTGCGCACCGAGGGTTCGAAATCGATTACCCAGCAAACCGGCGATGACAGAAAGTTTCAGGATCGGTTGTTTGCCCTTAAGCAAATGAAGCTAACTCTGGATGACGCTCTGAGTAACGGTCGTGCCACCCAGGCTAATTTGGATGCGTTTGCCAGCCGAGTTAGAAAACACGATTTGAAACTGCATCCAGATCGAAAGGCCGAACTCGAGGTGCTGATTGAGGCCAGCCTGCTCGATTAGCGATTGGCCAGGTAGCCCTTCATCCAATCAATAAGATCTGGGCCCAAGTCATCGCGTTTGGCGGCTAGTTGAATGGTGGCCTTTAGGTACTCGAGTTTGTCACCGGCGTCGTAACGCTCTCCGGTGAAAACCAGGCCAACTACGCCACCTGCAAGTTCTGGGTTACGAGCCGAAATTGATAGCGCATCGGTGAGCTGAATTTCACCGCCGGCGCCGGGTTCGAGATTTTCAAGAATGTTGTGAATTTCGGGGCGAAGAATGTAGCGACCGATAACCGCATAGTTTGATGGCGCTACATCTGCCTTTGGCTTTTCGACGAAATCTGCAATTTGAACAACATCCCCGTCGACACCACTGGCTGGCTTGATGCATCCGTACTTGTGAATTTCAGACTTTGGCACTTCGATAAGTGCAACCACCGAGGCGCCAGTCTCGCAGTAAACCTCGATCATTCGCTCGAGCAGGTGCGAAGTCTCTTCAATTACGTCATCGCCGAGCAAGACTGCAAACGGTTCGTCACCGGTGAAAGAACGAGCAGCGTTGATTGCATGGCCAAGCCCCTTGGCGCCACCCTGGCGCACATAGTGAATGTTTCCCAAATTGGCAGGGGCCTGCACTTTTTCAAGCTTGTCGGCGTCGCCACGCTCTTCGAGCCGCGACTCTAGAGCCTCAGCAGTATCGAAGTGGTTCTCGAGAGCGTATTTGTCGCGACCGGTAACAAACAGCACGTCGTTGAGGCCGTAACGCACGGCTTCTTCAACGACATACTGAATTACTGGCTTGTCAACCAGAGGCAGCATTTCTTTTGGCATAGCTTTGGTTGCCGGCAAAAACCGGGTACCCAAGCCTGCTACTGGAATTACCGCCTTGGTTGGTGCCTTCATTTACTTGCCGACCTTCACTCCGAGTTCGCGAGCGTAGCCCTGGAACTCTTCTTTATAAAGTGCAAAACCCTGTTTCCATGGTTTACCCGGGCCAGCCCAGTGAACAATCTTCGGGTTCTTTGAGTAGTCCTGAGTTGGAACGTAGTTCCAGTCGTCGTTGAGTGCAACCGCACGACCGCGTGACCAGAAGTTCATCACGTCTTGGTCGTTTAGACGAAGCTCTTCAACCAGGTAAAGGTTATTTTCAACGAAGTTCTCAGCGCGCATCTTTTTCAGGTTCATAACCAGGATGCCTGCGTTGTAGGTGTCGGCTGTAAGGTCACCCGTGAGGTGTGCACGCCGACGCAGTGCCCATGCCTGCTTTGCAGGTAGCGACAAGCTGATGCGGGTGATGACATCGATCAGGCTAGACCAGCCATCAAGACGGCTCTTCTTTCCGGCGAATGCGTAATTCCCAAGGGCAGTGTCGTAAAGCTCACCGACATCGCCACGCACCAAGATATCGACATCAAGGTAAAGCACCTTGTCGAGCTCGGTAAGAACCTGTGGCAAGAAGAGGCGGTCAAAAGTTGAAACCGTGATGTGCTTCATCAGGTTCACTTTGCTGCCGTACTGAATGTCACTGAAGTCGTGGAAGTAGAAGTTGACCTGAGGGAATAGCTTCGCAACTTTTTCGAAGTAGTCGTCTCCGAGGCCACGCGTAAGAATGTGAGCGTTAATTTCACGCTTGGTGTTCTTCATCATTGACGCAATAACCACGATGAGTTCGTTTTGAAGGTTCTGGTCGCAGGCAAACGCAACGTCAACCGCTTTTTTACCTCGCTTGTTGTTGTTTAGTTTGACCACGTGTGATTTGAACTTCTTGTAAACCTCAGGCAAGTCAATCTGTGATTCGCCCAGTGGCTCAAGGTTGTTGCAGTAGGCCTCTGCAAACTCAACGTCAGGCTGAACCAGTTCGCGCCAGATTGCCATCACTTCTTCGTACGATTTGCCCTCAAGAATGTGGCCAACAATTACTTCGAGCTTGTGCTCAATGCCGTGGCGAATCTTGTTGAAGTCAGTCTCATTTAGGTCTAGCAAGCCTTCGAAGCGCACGTCTGAGCGCTTACCTGGAACAAATTCAACTGGCAAACCCATCGATCGGGCTGGCAGGTAGCAGTGCAGGCGCTTGGTGATTACCTTGCCGTAGTCGGCATATTTAGCCAGCATTCCGCGAGCATCTTCAATGCCTTCGACCAGTGAGAAGCTACGCACGTAGTCGCCGATCTGAATGTAGAACCACTTCCACATCAACGCGTAGCGCCACTTCATCCATTTGCGGCCAGCTTCAACAACTGCCAACTTAGGGATTTTGCCAGCCCACTTGGCCTTTGGCAGCACCTGACCTACAGTGGTGGTAACACATCCAGATAAGAATGCTGGAACACCCCAGTCACGAAGGCGATAAACGGTAGTCCAGTCGCGGCAGCCGATAGGGCCAAACTTCTTAAGCTCGGAGGCAACCTTGGCATTCAAAACATCGGCGTCTTGAATGTGGAACGAAATCATGATCGGGTTGACGTTCTTTGGGTATGGGAAATCCACTTCACCCTTGTATGGGCGGTGCATGAACCATCCGTTTGAAATCAACCAGGTGTTTTTAGGGTAGGCACGGCCCGATGACCAGTCACGGTTTAGCTCGATCGGCTGAACTTTTACTTTTTTCTTGCCTTCGATACGACGGTGCTTTTGAACATGTGACTTAAGTTTGGTCAGGTAGTTGGCCAGGTCGCTGCCGCCAACGTATTCAACATTCTGGAATCGCAGCAGGTGCGAAATCGCGGCCAGAGTCTGCACGTAGTCGCCGCGGTTTGATGACGAACGCCAGTAGTCGAGCATGTTGTAATCCATCACCGCGAAGTTAACGGTGTTGGCTAGCTCTTTGTACTGGCTGCCGTCGTCGGCCAACATCTTTACCCACCAGTCGAGCTCAAGAACTTCGAGGTCGCTCAATTTTTTGCGGTTAGCAGGGGTGTTTAGCTTGTTGACCCACTTGCGAACATCTTTGGTGTGTTGGTTTTTGATGGCTACGCGAATCAGCTGTGCGTAGTGGCTAGGGCTCAGGGTCTCGCCGTTAAGTAGCTTTTCAAGTTCGGGAATTGCCTTCTTGGCATCTTCTTTTATAAAAACATCAAAGTACTCATAGGGTGCAACGCGCTTGGCATTCTCAACACCGGCTTCCTTGAAGAAGCCGTAGGCAGATTCTGAAAGACCATCGAGCGCCAGGAAGGTTCCGAAGGCAAGGGCACCGAGGGTTCGGGTCGAGTCAGTTTCGTAAATTCGCTGCAATGCTGATCTCGCAGCAACTCGGTTACCCTTCGGGTAGCTCACTCGAACGTGTGCCACCAAAATTTCGTCTAGCGGCTTGCCGAGTTCCATCTTCTTGACCAGCTGAGCATTGAGGTCGTCTGGGCCCATGAGTAATAGCTCTTCGCTGAATTTGTTCAGCTTCAGGGTGTACTTACGAACTTTGCCGCGCTTTAGAACATAACGGGTTGCGCGCTGAAAAAAGTCTTCCAAAATTGACCTCTTTATATAGGGGTTTTCAAGGGTCAAGCATACCTTGGGCGCCCATTTTCAGCGGGTTGCGATTACGCTGGTGTGGTGGAAAAACAAGTTAGACCAAAAGCCGAGGGCTGGTCGCAAAAATTAGGCCCCGACGGCAAGCCGCTTCTTGAATTCACTGATAAAAAAATCGGTCTCCCCAAGTTGCACCTAGCTGACCTTTCAATGGATGAACGCGCAGCCCGAGTGAGAGAGCTTGGCCTTCCTGCGTTTCGAGCCAAACAGATTTCCACCCACTACTTCACTCACTACACTTCCGATCCAGCCAAGATGACCGACTTGCCACAGGCTGGCCGCGAAGAACTGGTCGAAGGTCTGCTTCCGAACCTACTCACCGAAGTGCGCAGATTGAAAACCGATAAGGGCGACACCATCAAATTCCTTTGGCGCCTCCACGATGGCGCATTGGTCGAATCGGTGCTGATGCGCTATCCGGGTCGAATTACCCTATGTGTTTCTTCGCAGGCGGGTTGCGGAATGAACTGCCCTTTCTGCGCCACCGGCCAGGCTGGGCTGACTCGAAACATGTCGGCCGCTGAAATCATTGATCAGGTGGTGCGAGCGAACGAGGCTATCGGAGCCGGTGAACTTGGTGGCACCGGCAAGCATGAAGACGGCTCGCCAGAACGTGTTTCAAACATTGTATTTATGGGCATGGGTGAACCACTCGCTAACTACAACCGCTTGATGACAGCAGTGCGCACCATGGTTGCCCCGCAACCAAACGGATTGGGCATGAGCGCCCGAAACATTACGGTTTCGACGGTGGGTCTGGTGCCATCTATTTTGAAATTGGCCGAAGAAGAAATACCGGTCACATTTGCGCTGTCGCTGCACGCGCCTGACGATCAGCTGCGCGATGAACTCATCCCGGTCAATTCAAAATGGAAGGTCGATGAGGCCCTTGATGCTGCACGCACCTACTTTGAGAAAACCGGTCGTCGAGTGTCGATTGAGTATGCGCTGATCAAAGACATGAACGATCACGGTTGGCGTGCTGACCTGCTGGCCGACAAGCTGAACGCGCGCGGCAAAGGGTGGGTGCACGTGAACCCAATTCCTCTGAACCCTACCCCGGGATCAATTTGGACATCGTCAACCCGAGAGGCGATGGATGAATTTGTGCGACGCCTCGAAAAGGCCGGAATTCCAACCACGCTTCGCGACACCAGGGGTAAAGAGATTGATGGAGCCTGCGGGCAGTTGGCCGCTGCAGAATAAGTAAAGCCCCTCTTGACAAAACTAAGGTGCAAGGTTATTTTTTACCTATGAAGAATCCAGAAGATTTGAAGTTTGGCCTCGACACCTTCGGCGACATGACCGTCGATGACAACGGGCAAGAGCAATCAGCAGCACAGGTCATTCGTGACTTGGTTGAGCAAGCGAAGCTAGCCGATGAACTAGGCATCTACGGCATCAACATTGGCGAACACCACCGCGACGATTTTGCCGTTACTGCGCCGGCCACTGTTTTGGCGGGCATCGCAACTGTTACAAAAAACATCGTGCTCGGCTCGGGTGTGACCGTGCTTTCGAGTGAAGACCCAATTCGCGTCTATCAACAGTTCGCAACCATCGATGCGCTCTCGAATGGTCGAGCAGAAATTACCGCCGGGCGCGGTTCGTTTACCGAGTCATTTCCACTCTTTGGTTATGAGTTGAGCGACTACAGCCGCCTATTCGAAGAAAAACTTGAGCTGCTGGTAGAGCTACTAAAAGAAAAACCGGTCAACTGGCAGGGGTCAATTCGCCCAGCCATGAATGGCGTTCAGGTTTACCCCAAGACCGAACGCGGATCCATTCCGCTTCGAGTCGGAGTTGGCGGCAGCCCAGAATCTGTGGTTCGAGCAGCCCGCCACGGAGCAAACCTGGCGTTGGCGATCATCGGTGGCGACCCCGCTAGATTCGCCCCATTTGCAAATCTTTATCGCGAGGCAATCGAGAAGTTTGAAAAACCGCTAGGTCAAATTTCGATTCACTCGCCTGGCCACATTGCCGACACTGACGAGCAGGCTATTGCTGAACTTGAGCCGCACTACCTCACCATGTTTGGTCGAATTGGTCGCGAACGCGGATGGGCCCCAACCACTCGCAACCACTATTTGCAAGAGGTCAAATTTGGTTCGCTCTACGTGGGTTCACCAGAAACGGTTGCTCAGAAAATTGCCTACGCAATCGAGTCGGTGGGTGCCGATCGTTTCGACCTGAAATATGCCAATGGCCCGATGCCTCAGAAGCAATTGCTTAGGAGCATCGAGCTCTACGCAACCGTTGTGATCCCGCGAGTACGTGAGCTTTTGGCAGAGCGTGCCCTAGTGAACGCTGGTTAAGCTCGCTTCAATTGCAGCGATAATCGCCTCATCATCAGGCTTGGTGGTGGGGCGGAATCGTTTAATCTCGCCACTTGGCAAAACTAAGAATTTCTCAAAGTTCCATAGCACTGGGCCACCCAAACCTGAACTGTCTTTGGATTTGACAAGCTCCTTGAAAAGCGGATGACGGTTACGACCATTAACCTTTGCCAGTTTGGTAAGCGGGAAAGTAACGCCGTAGTTTCTCTCACAGAAGCCCGCGATTTCAGCATCATCTTTCAGCTCTTGCTTGAAGCTGTCAGATGGGACTCCGAGAATTACTAACCCCTGTGTGCGGTACTTCTTATATAGCGCTTCTAGAGCTTCATACTGTGGGGTCAAGCCGCACTTCGAGGCCACGTTTACCACCATCACGGTCTTGCCACTCAACCCACCAAAAGTTGTGGTTGATCCGTCGATTAGTTCAAGCTCAATTTCACGCATTCCCATAGAAAAGGTAAACGAGCAGAACAGTAGGGCTATTCCCTGCAGTTAACCAAATTAACCGATGGTTGCCAACGATTTTTTGATAGCTTCGGCTGACCGTTTGAACCTGCGAAGTTCTTCGTCAGTGAGTGGAACCTCTATTGTGCGAGCAGCCCCGCTGCGGTTAACTAAGGTCGGCACAGACATGGCCACACCAGATACTCCGTGATAGTTATCCAGCACTGAGCTGACCGGAAGAATTGCGTTTTCGTCTGAGAGCACCGCTTCCACGATTCGAGCCCCCGAGAGCCCAATCGCATAATTGGTTGCGCCTTTACCCTCGATCACGCGGTAGGCGGCGGTGCGCACTGAGTCAGCAATCTCATCCAACTCATGTTCAGAAATTCCCTGGCCTGAAGAATCACGCCAATCCATCAGCGGCACCGGCCCGATGCTTGCCTGGCTCCAGAGCCCAAATTCTGAATCACCGTGCTCGCCCATAATCATTGCGTGAATACTGCCGGCGTTTACGCCCAGGCGCTCGCCGAGTAGCCAGCGAAGTCGAGACGAATCAAGAACCGTGCCTGACGAGAAAACTCGGTTTTTTGGCAGCCCAGATATCTGTTGAGCGACCGTGGCTAAAACATCGCAGGGGTTAGTGACCAAAATCACGATTGCATCTGGAGAGTGCTTCAAAATTTCCGGGATCAACGATCGCGTAATGTTTGCGTTGATTCCGGCTAACTCGAGTCTCGATTGCCCAGGGCTTTGTTTCGCTCCAGCAGTGACCACGACCACATCTGAATTTGCGGTGACAGAAATGTCGTTCCCGCCGGTGATTGAAGTTGATCCGGTGAATTGGGTGCCGTGAGCCAGGTCTAAAACCTCAGCCTGAACTTTGGCTTCATTTGTGTCGTACAGCGCAATTTCACGTGCAGATTCGCGAATCAACATCGCGTAGGCCATTGATGCGCCAACGGCACCGGCTCCGATGACAGATACTTTGGTGTTGCTCGAGCTGCTCATCAGACTAGGCCGAAAGAGCATTCAGAGCGGCAGCTTTTGCCTCTTCTGGAGTTTTCGCTGCGAGCACCGCATTTGCAACAGCTTTTGCTTTGCCTAGATCAAGCGAAGAGAGGGCGTTACGCACTGCTTCAACCTGAGACTTCGAAACACTCACCGAAGAAATACCGAGGCCAGCAAGCACAACTGCGAAAGCAGGATCTGATGCAGACTCACCGCAGACACCAACCGAGAAACCGCCCTGTTGCCCACCTGCTGCAATTCGTGCAAGTGTGCGAATTAGGCCCGGTTGCCAGTGGTTTAGCAGCGCGCCTAGCGAAGGGTTCATACGGTCGGCCGCAAACAAATACTGTGATAGGTCGTTGGTGCCAATTGAAACGAAGTCGACAACCCCGGAAAGCTGGTCCACGAGAGTTGCGATTGAAGGGGTTTCAACCATGATGCCGACTTTGTACCCGCCAATTGATCTGGCTAAATCAGCAAACTGTGCTGCTTCTGCAACGGTTGCGATCATCGGGGCCATAACCCAAACTTCTCTGCCGGTTGCAACTCGAGCCTGCTCTAGAGAACGCAGCTGGTCTTCAATGAACTGACGGTGGTCGTTGATTAGACGAAAACCTCTGACACCAAGCGATGGGTTCTCTTCGTGCGGCATGTTCAAGAAAGGAACAGGTTTATCGCTGCCAGCATCGATAGTTCGCACCACAATTGGTCCTGCTGGTGCCGCCGCAAGAATCGCCGAATACTCAGCTACCTGCTGGTCGATGCTTGGGGCAGTTGCAGCCGAAAGGTAAAGCAATTCAGTGCGGAACAAGCCGACTCCCTCGGCCGAGGTGGTGGCGGCCGACTGTGCATCTTCAAGCGTGCCTATGTTGGCTCGCACTGGGATTACCGGGTCAGCATTCACTGGCACAAAAGAAATCGCCTTCGTTGCCAAAGATTCGTCGCCGCCAAACACAACGCGGTCGCCAACCGGATCTACCAGCACGTGGTCGCCATTTTTTAGCTGGGTTGCATCGGTGCAAGAGACCACAGCAGCGATGCTTCTCGAGCGACAAATAATCGCGGTGTGAGACGTTGGCCCGCCCTTGATGGTTACAACTCCGATTACTGCGGGAGTGAATTGAGCAGTGTCGGCTGGGGAGAAGTCGTCTCCGACCAAAATAATGTTGCCAGTCTCTGGTAGCTCAAGACCCATTTCGATTCCGGCAAGACGAGCCTGAACACGCTTTGAAAGATCTTGTAGATCAGCCACGCGCTCGGCAAAAGTTGGGTCTCCACCGATCAGCTCAGCAAAAGTGTCAACTGCTTTACCAAACCCGGCGCCGGCAGACCAACCGTAGTTGATGTGTTCAACAGCCATCTCAAAAAGCTCTTCGTCTTCCAAGAACATTTTGAGTGCTTCGAAAATCTCTGCAGAGGTTCCACCGGCCCGCTCGCCGAGTTCGTCTAGGTGGCTAGACACAAACGCAATTGCTGCCTTGAGTTCTGAGATTTCTAGGTCTGCACCGCGGGTAGATTTGCTCCAGGCTGGTAATGCTTGGGTTGGTGCAACGACGTAGACTTCGCCGATTGCAGAGTTTAGGCCTACGCCGAGGCCGGTTAGTACAGCCCCTTGAGTAAGTGCCACGCTCAGCCCTTTAGGAATTCCTGAATCTGGGCGATTAGGTTTTCGCCTTGTGCGTGGTCGTCGGTGGCTACCGAAACTGTCAGCTTTTCACCGGTCTTAATCTGAAGTGACATGAGGCGCAGGGCTGAGTTTGCTTTCACGAAGTCTTCGCCATCACGACCAATTTCGATTTCTAGCTCAGACTCTTTTACAAGCTTGACAATCTGGCTGGCTGGACGCGCGTGCAGACCAATCGGGTCTAGAACTTCAACTTGGCCTTTAACTACTGACATTTATATCTCCGGTCGGGATCAGAACAGGGGATGGACTTCAAGATGGCTGAATAAACAAGCACAACAGAAATAAAGGTTACATCTATAAAGCGCCGTTGAAAACCATGATTAATTGTCGGTTTCTAACAACGCATCGTTATTTTTTTGTTGTCTCAACCTTCAAAATGTGACAACTTCTACAACCTCGAATGTGTAATCTGAATGCACTTAGATTCGTAACTAGCTACAAGGATGTACCCATTGACTAAACCAGTCACGTCGTCAGAGATCGTAATCGTAGGTCTATCGGCAGCTTCGAAAGCCGAGGCGACTCGTCAACTGGCAGAGAAATTGGTCGCCGACGGCCGAGTTACTGAAATCGAGCCTTACCTTGAGGCAGTAGCAAAACGTGAAGAGCACTTCCCAACCGGTATTGAAGGCGGAATTGCAATTCCGCACGCACAGAGCGATTACGTAACAGTGCCTTCAGTCGCAGTCGGAATTGCTCCGGCCGGTGTCGACTTCGGTGCCGACGATGGTCCATCAGACCTCATCTTCCTAATTGCTGCTCCTGCATCAGGAGGAAACACCCACCTTGAGATTTTGGCCAAATTGGCTCGCAAGGTAATGCAAGACGAATTCCGCGATTCACTTCGCGCTGAAACAGACGCCACTCGCGTCGCAGAAATCATCACCAGAGAGGTTCAGTAATCATGGCCAAAGTTGTTTGCGTCACATCGTGCATCACCGGAATTGCACACACCTACATGGCAGCCGAGGCTCTAGAGCAGGCTGGTAAAAAGCTTGGTCACGAAGTATTGGTTGAAACTCAGGGATCAGCTGGTTCAAACCCTTTCAAGCAAGACGTCATCGATTCAGCTGACGCGGTAATTTTCGCCGTTGACCTAGAGGTAATCGGTCGCGACCGATTCAACGGCAAGCCTTACATCCAGGTGGGTGTAGCTAAGGCTATGAAGGGCGCATCAGAGCTCATCACACAGGTTCTCGAAGCTGCAGCGAATGGTACTGCAGCAAAGGTTGGCGAAGGCGCCCCTGCAAAGGCTGAAGAGCCAAAGGCAGAAGCTAAGCCAGCCGGAGAGAAAAAAGGCGGCCTATTCGGCGGTCTTTTCGGAAAGAAATAACTAAAGAGTTATCAAAGCTTGGGTCGCATCCCGCGACTCGGGAACTATCTATAGAGCAGTAGGAGGCTCATAGTGTCAAACGCAGGTACAGGAGCCCGCATCCGCCAATGGCTGATGACCGGTGTTTCTTACATGATTCCATTTGTTGCTGCAGGTGGAATTCTTATCGCCCTCGGTTTCCTTTTCGGCGCAGCTGCCGCAGGTACTGACGGTATTCACGCATACGACGCAGCGAAGATGGGCGTTCCAGTAGATGAGGCAGGTAAGGTCACTGGCTTTAACTTGCTAAGCATCGGCAACTGGGCATTCATCATCTTCTGGTTCGGTAAGGCTGCATTCGCATTCTTCGTACCAGTGCTTGCTGCTTACATTGCATTCGCTATCGCAGACCGCCCAGGTCTAGTGCCAGGCTTCGTTGCTGGTGCACTAGCTACCGGTCTTGACGGTAACCCACTAGGAACCGGTACCGGATTCCTAGGTGCAATCCTAGGTGGTTTCATCGCTGGTGGAATTGCTCTATGGATCAGCCGCTGGAAGGTTGCAAACTGGATCAAGCCGATCATGCCTGTTGTGGTTATTCCACTACTTGGCTCGATCGTGACTGGTCTTGCAATGGTTCTAGTGCTTAAGGTTCCAGTAGCAGCTCTAATCAACGGTCTAACCTCATGGCTATCAAGCCTCTCAGGCGGTGCTCTTGCAGTTCTAGGTCTAATCCTTGGTCTGATGATGGCATTCGACATGGGTGGCCCAGTAAACAAGGTTGCTTACACCTTCGCAGTTACCGGTCTTGCCACCGCTGGCGCAGCAGCTTCAGCTGTTGAGTTCCAGATCATGGCAATCGTTATGGCTGCAGGTATGACCCCACCACTTGGTCTAGCTCTTGCTACCAACCTTCGCAAGAAGGCATTCTCTGAGTCAGAGGTTGAAAACGGTAAGGCTGCTTGGCTACTAGGTGCATCGTTCATCTCAGAAGGTGCGATTCCATTCGCAGCTGCTGACCCAATCCGCGTGATCCCTTCGATCATGATCGGTTCTGGTGTGACCGGTGCAATCGTTGCTCTATTCGGCAACGAGCTACGTGCTCCACACGGTGGAATCTTCGTATTCCCACTAGTGAGCAACTGGCTAACCTACATCCTTGCAATCGCAATCGGTACCGTAGTAACTGCACTTCTAGTACTAGTTGCTAAGGGCATCGGTGCAAAGAAGGACTAATAGCTGCTAGCTAAAAAAGACCCTCGGCTTCGGCCGGGGGTCTTTTTTATTCACAGGTGAATAGTTATGTTTGGCCTACGTGTTTTTCTTTGTTCTAATAGAAGGATGAAATTGCGTTTCCCCCAAACCGTTTTCGCCTCGCTCACCGCTGTCGCTCTTGCTGCGGCAGCCGTGCTCGCGGGTGGTCAGGCTATTGCTGCCAAACCGACCGCGACTCCGACGCCTAAATCTTCTAATGCGGCCAGCAAGGCTGAGTCAGCTGCAAGCAAATCGAGTGAGACAGGTAAACCTCTCGAAGCTGGCAAGCCGGCCGAGGTTGGCAAACCCAGTGCTTCGGAAACCGTCGCCCCTGACTCAGTTGGTGGCAAGCCCGCTGATACCGGAAAACCCGCCGAGAGCGGCAAGCCTGCAGATTCAGCCAAACCGGCTGAGTCGGGCAAACCCGCAGAATCCGGTAAGCCCAGCGCAACCGGTAAACCTGGAACAGCTGCAGATAACGGCCCTAAGGCTGCCTACATAGTCCGTTTCGCTGAGGGAACCAACGTTGCCAGTGAGGCAGCAAATTTAGCCAAGTCGAAGGTGACGGTTGGCAAGAAGTTCGGCCACGTCTTCAAGGGGCTGGTTGCTGAGCTGACCGAAAAACAAAAAGCAGCACTAGACAAGCGCCCAGGAGTGGTTAGCATCGTGCCCGATGCCGCGGTAACTGCTGACGAAACTCAGCTTTCTGCGCCATGGGGTCTTGACCGAATCGATCAGGCTGATCTCCCTCTGGGTGGAACTTATGGCTATACATCTGCCGGCCTAGGTGTAACCGCATACGTTGTCGACACCGGCATCAGAGCATCCCACCAAGATTTCAACTCAAGAGTTGTTGCCGGATACACCGCGATTACCGATGGCATTGGCACTGCCGACTGCAATGGTCACGGCACTCACGTTGCATCAACCATTGGTGGCACCAACTACGGCGCAGCCAAGTCGGTAAAACTCGTTCCGGTTCGCGTGCTTGACTGTGCCGGAAGCGGAACAATGTCTGGTGTTATCGCCGGCCTTGACTGGGTTGCACAGAACCATCCGGTGAATACCCCTGCGGTGGTAAACATGAGTCTTGGTGGCGGAGCCAACAGCAGCCTTGACACCGCAGTGAATGCACTTATCAATCGCGGAATCACAGTTGTTGTCGCTGCAGGTAACAGTAGCGCCGATGCCTGTAACTACTCACCTGCCCGAGTTCCCGGGGCAATTACTGTGGCAGCCACAACTTCAACCGATGGTTTTGCAAGCTATTCAAATTTCGGATCCTGTGTTGACATCGCAGCCCCAGGAACTTCGATTACTGCAGCTTGGTTCGGTTCAGATTCTGAGACCCGCACAATCAGTGGCACGTCGATGGCAACGCCTCACGTTGCCGGTGTAGTTGCTCGGCAACTTGCACTTGGAAACCAATTACCGGCGTCAATCAGCAGTGCTCTGGCTAACGCCGCAAGTAAAAACAAAATTTCGGGCTTGCCATCTGCAACCGCAAACCTTTTGCTATTTGCCAGTGCCACCGACAACGCCGAACAGCCAGTTGCAGTTGCCCCACCGGTGGCGGCTTCGGGTTTGGTAGCTGAAGGAGCGGTCAAGTCTGCAAAGTTAAGTTGGGTTTTGGGTGACAATGCTGCAAGCCCACTTACCAGTCAAACGGTGAGGTTGTGGGCAAATAACCAGCTGGTCAAGACCTACAACGTTGGCACCTCAACCACAACAATTACACCAACCAAACTGCGAGGTGGCGTTAGCTATTACTTCACAGTTCTTGCAGTCTCAGCAAATGGAGTCACTGAGTCTTCCAGAAGTAATTCGGTGTTAGTCACCAATAAATAATTACCCCCAACGCTAGAAACCCCCGGCCTTGGCCGGGGGTTTCTAGTTTCCATAGGGGAGGGGCTAGCTTGCTGGCGTTACTACCGGTTTACTTGGCTTGGTTGGCTTGACCGGTTTTGGCGCTACAGGCTTTACAGGCTTAGGTGATGTGAAAACAATCTGAGCAAGTGCGGTGTCGCGAGCTGAAATTGCTGCTGCTTTTGCAGCATCGTAAGCAGTTTTTGCTGCAGCTTTTTGCTCGGCAGTTGCGGTCTCACCAGTTGCTGCAACGTATGCATCTTTGGCTACCTTAATGGCAGCACTGAATGTCGCGGCAACTGCCTTCTTGGCTTCAATGGCAGCAGTGTTTGCTGCGCTCCAGGTTTTCATCGCTTCGCGGTAGGTCTCCATTGATCCCTTCCAGGCGGCCTTGTCAGCTTTGAACGCTGCAATTGCAGTTTGGTACGCAGCCTTAGCTTCACGGAATTGCTTAAGGGCTGGGTTTTTAACCAGTGGGGTTGCGGTGGCGGTTGGCGCCGGGGCAGTAACCGCGTCGGCGGCAAATGCCGAAACCGCAGTTCCCTGCAGCATCGCAACTGCGATGGTTAGGCCCAAAACTTTTTTGGTGGTTGTCACCTTCATTTGAAATCTCCTTTTTGTTGGCGGGGGATCCAACAGGTTCATTCTCTTGCAGCAAGTTTTAGAAAATTTTGTGAATTACCGTGGTTTGTTTTGCGACCCTAACCATCGCGGTCGCAAAAACCTATGCTTAGAACAGTTAGAGAAGCGAGTCAAAATGGCAAAAATTTTGGTGGTAGACGACGATAAGTCAGTTGCCGAAATGGTGGTCGATGCACTCTCGCTGATGGGGCACACTGCGGTTGCTGCACTCGACGGTTATGCAGCACTCAACACCCTGCGCACCGACGTCATCGATCTAGTCATCTCTGATGTAAACATGCCAAAAATGGATGGCTTCGAACTACTCGACCGAGTTCGCAAACAAGGAAACGATGTTCCGTTTTTACTGCTAACCGCTCGCGATCAGCGTCAAGATATTGCCCAGGGTCTACGCACCGGCGCTGATGACTACGTCACTAAACCTTTCGGCCTCGAGGAGCTAACCCTTAGAGTGCAGGCACTATTGCGTCGCTCCGGAAAACTGAGCAGTGCCAGCAACATTCTTCACTGCGGGCCAATTACCGCCGACCTAGAGTCATTCGAAGTGACCAGGCGAGGCGAACCGATTGAGCTTTCGGCAACCGAGTTCAAGCTGCTTACCGAGCTGATGAAAGCTAACGGAAAAGTTGTCACGAAAACCGCACTGCTTGATCGTATTTGGGGCTATGGCTACTACTCGGGCGCAACTGTGCTTGACACATACATTTCATACCTGCGCAAGAAAATTCATGACAATCAGTGGCAGGGTATAAAAACTGTTCGCGGCACCGGTTTCAAGATTGTCGACGACGGTGCGTAAAAACTTCAGGGCTGCGATCATCGGCGCCTTGGTTGCGCTGATGGTGAGTGTGCCACTGTCATCCGTTTTTTTAGTGAGTGCGACTAACCAAGATTTGGCTCGAATCGACCAAGTGCTAAACCGCTACCACGATCAGGTAACACTACAAACCGGCAAAGAGCTTCAGGCTGCGCTGCTGGCCTCACAGTTGGCGGGTGAGCAGCTGTCGATTTCATTCAAAACAATTGATGATCAGCTGGTTGAAATCGGTGAACCAATCAACCCAATCAGCGAGCTTCCTACAGATGACCAACTAACCTCGGCTGAGTCGTCAGCTGTCACCGTGAAATTTTCGGATGATGATCAGGTCAGAATCAGAAGCATCGAGCTGGCCGATGGCGAATATTTGATTTTTAGTAATTCGCTTGCGGAACACAACTTGGCAGTGGCGGCTAACCAGCTGACCCAATATTTAGTGCTGGTAATTGCAGCAATATTTGGCGCAGTCTCGGGTATTTTGATCGGGCGCTACCAGGGCAATCAACTCAACCTGGCTATTCTTCGGCAAGAACTCGATTCGGAGCGCAAGAGTCAAGAAACCATGCGCGTATTTTTGGGTGATGTGGCGCACGAGTTGAAAACTCCACTAACGGTGATTCGCGGTTATTCAGAGATGCTCGAACGCTCCAGCGATGCCGAGTCGGCTGACACTGCCAAACCAATCAAACGCATAGCCGCTGAGGTGATGCGCATGGAGAAACTTTTGGCTGAGCTGTTGCAGTTGGCTCAGGTTCGCGAAGGTGCCGCGCAAACACCTCGTGAACTCAATCTCGCAGAAATGCTTCAAGCCCAGCTGGATGACCTGTTTGCTTTGCAACGCGGCCGAAAAGTAACGAGTGATATAAAGCAGGTTCCAGCAATTATTGCCCCTCAGCTACTGGTTGAAATGCTGCTCAATAATGTCTTCAGTAACATCCGCAAGCACACCGAATTTGATGATTCAGTGCACGCAACGCTCAGAGTTGAAAACGACGAGGTGGTGCTTGCAGTGGAAGATGAGGGCCCCGGTTTGCCGGCTTTACTGCTTGAGAAGCAGAGTAGTGGTGAGCTGCAGCGATTTACATCCATCCGAAACATTCAGGTTGAAGGCCAAGGTCTCGGCCTTGCCATCATTCGCGATGTTGCCGAGCAAATTGGTGCGAAGGTGAGCTTTGAAAAAAGTGAGCGACTCGGTGGTTTGCGGGTTGAGTTCCGATTTGTGAATCGCCCGCCGCAGAATGGCCCTGCTAAAAAGTTTGGGTCAAATAAACTGCTGAAATGAAGTTTCGTGCAGCGCCGGTGGCGGCATCCCTTGTTTTTGTTGGCCTACTCACCGGATGCGCAAACGGTAGCAACCCGCTGGCTCCTGAAACACCAAGCCCAACACCAACTCCGGTTTACGTAACTGCGCCGCTGACCGGCGTGCAGTACCTCGAGGGAAGCAGCGAAGCGATAGGGCTGACCAAGCCATCGGTTGCTTGCAAGATCGATAATGGCTCAGATGCGGCTCGACCACAGCTTGGCTTGAACTCAACCGACATAGTTTTTGACGAAATGGTTGAGGGTGGCCTCACCCGTCTGGTGGCAATTTGGCACTCTAACCAACCGGATGCAGTGGGCCCGGTGCGTTCAATTCGCCCGATGGACCCAGACATTCTTTCTCCGTTCGGTGGCATCGTTTGCTACTCGGGCGGTCAATGGGCTTTTGTGAAGATGATCGAAGCGGCGCCGGTGCTTACCGCGAGCGAAACCAGCGAGCAAGGGAAGGGCACGTTCTCGCGCACTAAAGATCGCCCAGCCCCGCACAACGTAATCGTCAACGCACTCAAGCTAGCCACCGATCACCCTGAATTGCCAGCACCTGCTCAGCAGTTTCAGTTCGCTGCCGATGCAGCAAATTCATCGGCCGGACTTAGTGGGGTAGCGGTGAAGAACTTCAACGTCTACTTTCCGATGGCGCTCGCCGGATGGGAAACTGCGGCCGATGGTCGCTTCTTGCGAAGCCAAGACGGCAAGCCCCACACCGATGCTGCTGACGGTTCCCAGTTAGTTGCAGACAACGTAGTGGTGATGCAGGTTCGCATTGATCGCAGCTATTTAGACCGCAAGTACGGCAATGTGCCCAAGACTGTGATGGTCGAGTCAGGTAAGGCCACGGTGTTTTCGGCGGGCAAGATGATTGAAGCTAACTGGTCAAAGGCATCGGCAACCTCACCAATTGTGCTTACCGATGCTTCGGGCGCTGTGGTTACGTTGGCCCCCGGTCGCACCTGGGTTGAGTTGCAGCCTGTTTCACCCGAGGGCAAGTTGAAGGTCAATAAGGCGCCGACCCCGTCGGCTACACCTTCGGCAACTAATTAGTCAATTAGTGGTTCGCGCCCGGGCTGACGCTCCCACGGGGTTTCTGACACGAGACTCGCATCGACCAGCGGTGAAGGCCCACCCAGAAAGTCGGCAGCCACAATCTCGATAATTCTTGGGGCAGCCCCACCGACGCCAAATGGCAGAGCAGCCTCACGCAGCCGAGCAATTTCTGTCGTTCGATCGGGCAGGCCAGCCTCGCGAATGAATTCATAACCAGCAGCGAAATCTTCGAAACTTGTGATTCGCACGTTCGCTGCCGCGGCTATTTCACCGATTGGTGAAAACTGCCAGTGGCCTGAATTCTCAATGAACACCGCGGGCCGCCCACTGGCAATTGGGTACTCGGCTAAAAACGAAATACCGTCAGTGAGCAAAAGGTCGGCCTTGGTCAAAATTGCGGCTGCACTGGAAGTTGAATCGATGCTGGTATTCGGTAGCTCATTCCAAGCGGCCAACCACTCATCTATTTCGTGTTTGTCTAACACCTGACGATCGACCAGGGTGCCAAATAAAAACGGATGCGGCCTAAGCGTGATGCTGATTTCTTGGTGATCACGAGCCCAAGCCAGCATGGCGATGTGCATTTGTGCAAAGACTCCAAAATTAAGCCAATGTGGCGAGTAGCTGTGATGCGGGGCCCACACTAAGTTGAATGGGCGCTCGCCGCTATGACTTTCGGTGACGCCACCGGCACCAGCCACTTCGCCCATGAGGGCGCTTAGTTTGGTTGATCCGACAAAATGCACGTGGCTGTTGCCGCGTGAGGTGTTGGCGTATGCGTTTCGCACAAATTCATCTTGGGTAAATACCAGCGAGGCAAGTTGGTGCGAGCGCTGGGTATAGAGGTGTGATGCCACACCCAGATCGCCCGGTTCGTTTGTCATCGGCAGCGAATAGTAGGGAATGTAGCAAATGCGCGTGAATTCAACCAGCGCTTCAGCTCGGAAGGCCGGCTGATAGTTGCGCTGCCATGGGTAGTTAATGAATGTGTAGTCGGGGCCCCAGTTTCGCAATTCTTGTTGCGACTGCCACGAGTCTGCGTTTGCCAGCACGGTGTGCTCGACCCCAACCGAATTGAAAAATTCAGCAGCGGCCTGAGCATCATCGAACTTGAGGTCGCCGGTTAGGCGGCGAGGTATTACGAAAACACGAACTTCAAATCGGTCGTCGGCCCGCATTAGGTTGTGCACGTCGGCCAGGGCATCCCACGCTTCGTAATAGAAGGTGAGAAAAGCAACCTTGATGCGTGTCATCAAAACCTGTCTGTAGGGCCCTGAAGCCTAGGCGCGAGCGTCGATTACCAAAGGTAAACCGAGTTCGATGATTTTTTCATCCTCGGTGACGAATGGCAAGTTGCGGCTGAGAGCCTGTGCCAGCAGTGCTCAATCGAATGGGTCGTGGCTGTACAGAGTGCCGAGCTGTTTCGCTGCGAAGCCAAACTCGGGTTTCTTGCCTGCTCGACAAGGAATGATTTCGGCAATTGGCTTGCCTGCCTTGGCAAGAATTATTGACTCGCCGCTGGCCGCAACTTCTTCGACCAGCCGCGAGAGATGTGTTTTGGCATCGTGCATGTTTATGACCCGGCTCATAACTAGAGGTTAGGTTTCCAAGTTAGTTAGTTCAACTTAGTTCACTAACGAAACGGCAACATTCTGTGGAAAACTAAAAACACTATGCGCGGTGTGAAAAAGGAAAATCTTCCAGAGAAAATTTGCGCGCGCTGTGGCCGGCCTATGGTTTGGCGAAAAGCCTGGGCTAAAAACTGGGATCAGGTCAAATACTGCTCAGAGCGCTGCAAACGAGGCGGCTAGCTAAAAGCGGGTTAAAAGGAATTAAAAGGAAAAAGCCTCGAGGCTTTGAATTCAGAAGTCCCGTGGCTTTCCTTGTAGCAATTGCGGAGGCTTGGTTTCATCCGCGCTTTCTACGTTACAAACAAACGCAGAAATACCTCTTTTATTACGGTTGTTTGCAGATTAAATTAAAAAGAAGACGGCCGTAATAAAAAGCAAGCTTCGGCGCTAATAAAAAGTAGTAAGCCAATCAGCTCAACTGAAAGACACCTATGACCAACGAGCACGAACCGATCGAGCCGCGCGTTCCTACCGACGCCGAGCTTGAAGCGCTGCTCGACGAAGAGTCAGATGTCGAGTTTGGCGAAACCGAAGTCGAAGCCGCTTCAAGCGAGCAGCGCGCAGTTCTAAAAGATTGGTCTGCGCAAGACTTCGCAAACATTTACACTCGCTTCCGCCCGCACCTAGAGCGTCACGCACGCCGCTTTTTGCGCAACCAGAGCCAGGTTGACGAGGTCGTTCAAGACGCATTCCTTTACCTCATGGTCACCCTGCCAGAGCTCGACAGCGAGCTTGGTGTGCTTCGCTTCCTGAAGTGGAAAGTTCGCCTGCTTTGCCTCGATGTAATTCGTGCGAGCGGTCGTGCGCAACTAAGCGACATCGACGCTCATCCTGAATTTGAAGCGGATGGCCCCGCAATCGGCTCAAACCTTGAGCAGGCAGAAGACGCTGCAATTGTGCGTTTGGCGTTGAGCAAGCTAAACCCTCGTCACCGTGAAGTGCTATTGGCCAGCATGTATGAAGAGAAGTCAACTCGCGAGATCGCCGAGCAGGTTGGTCTCAGCGAAAACGCAACCCTGCAACTCATGCACCGTGCCCGCGCGGCATTCAAGAAGGCTTTGGTAGGCGAGCTAGACACCGCCGGCATGACCATGAGTCAAATTCTTTCGGTTGCCGCTCGCAAGGCAGCTGCCGAGGCCAAAAAGGTCGGCGCTCAGGCGATGATCTTCGTCTTGTTCTTGATGCTCGGTGTTGGCGCATTCTTCAGCTTCGGTCGCAACAGCGACACCCAGCAGATCGCCGAGCAGCGTCCTGCAGTTGAATCCCCAGCCAGCGAGGCTGTACCTGCACCTAGCGCATCGGCCACTGCTGAAGCCGGCAAGCCTGCTTCAAATAGCAAACCGCAGCAAACCTCAGGCTCATCCTTCGTTGCTGAAACAGTCGTTGATGTGGTCGAAACCACTCCTTCACCAAACCCTAGCGAGAGCCCACTAAGCGACTCGGCAGTAAACAAGCTGTACGACTCTCGCAACAGCGAGGTTGTTTTCGCTCGTGCTGCAGCGCCAACCACCCAGCTCGGAGTAAATGAATTAAGCGCATACCGCGTGGTTGCCAGCCAGGGTCTTTACTCAGACTTCAAGTTTGACTACGACGCAGCTAGCCAGTTCAACACCGTAGAGCTTGCATTCTTCATTGACGGCACCACCTACTTTGCCTACCCAGATCAGACCGAGGTCGTTTCAGGTGTCGACGCTCAAGGCCTCGAGCACGTGGTTTACTACGGCAAGGTAAAGGCATTTTTTGACCGCAAGGGCAAAGTTTATGAAGACAAGCGCCTAACCTCTGGCACAGTTCGTCTAGAAGTTGTTATCGCAAAAGACCGTTCAGGCGTGCAGCAAATGCACCTTGACTTCATTCGAGGATAACCTCCCGACTCGCTTCTTTAGAAAGCCCGCCAAGCCCAGTGCTGAGGCGGGTTTTTTATTTAAGAAATTTCTCAAAAAACTTCGTGTCCAAACCGTAATAGTCCGGACTATTGTCCGTTAGTCTGTTTATAAGTCCTATCTGGGTTCTGCTTGGTTGCTCCCAGCACAGGGCTTACCGGCCGTGTGTTTCACGTGGATACACGGTTATAAACCAAGTAAAAGAAAGAGACAAAATGTCTAAGAACCTAACCCGTAAGGGCCTGGCGTTCGGTGCACTAGTAGCTCTCGGTTCAACTGTTATCGCTGGTGTTCCAGCGCAGGCAGCTGGCGAGATTAACTTCGCTCCTTCAGCCGGCACCCTATACAACACTGTGGCTTCTGAAGCTTTTGTACTTGAGGCAAGCTTCGCTCCTGGCTTCTCGCCAGCAGCTCCTGCTCAGCTCAAGTATGTAGTTACCTCAGACGGCTCAGCAGTGAGCGCAGGTGCAAGCACCGTTGACGCAGCAGGTGCTCGCACCGCTCTAGCAAACCTAACCCTAGACTCAACCACCAAGAGTGGAGTTGTCGCTTCAGGTCGTTCAGCTAACACCGATCGTTCATTCATCGCTGTTAAGCCTGGCGTCGCGACTGACAACGAGACCGTTACTGTTACCGCCTTTGCCGACGCTAACAACAACGGTGCACTTGACTCAGGTGAATGGAACACTGCTCGCACTGTTAACTTCAAGAAGCTTGCAGATGTGACCACCACCATCAACTTGACTCAGCCTGCAACTGCAGACACCACCGTCAAGGCAACCCTTGTGATCAACGACATCAACGAGAGCCAGATTCAGTCAACCGTGGGCATGACCCTTGGTGGCGTAGCTGCAACCCTAACCAGCGGTGTCTGGAGCTCAACCGTTTCGGCTCTTGCAGCTGGTGCATCGGTTTCAGCTCAGGCAACTCTTGGTGGAACCAACATGGGCGCAGCTGTTAGCAAGACTGCAACTGCTCGCACCATCTCAAGCGTTACCGCAAACGTTCTAAAGGGTGACAACGCAATTGCTACCGCTGCAACCGTTGGTGCTGCAAGCACCACCGCTCGCGTTCGCACCAACGGTGCATTCGTTGCTTCGGTTAAGGCACTTGACACTGCAACCACTCCTGTTGCTGCAGCTAACGTTCCTGTAACCGCAACCGTTTCTGTATCAGGTGCAACTCTTGCAGCTGCTGCAACCGGTGTTTCAGAAGTTAGCATCACTGTTGCTGGCACCAAGTACACCAGCTTGACTGGCGTTACTTTCCCAGTGACCACTGGCGCTGACGGTACTGCAACACTTGCAATTTCAACTGTTGGATTCACCTCATCAGCAACCGTTACCGTGTCATTCGCTGCTCAGAACTACACCTCTGCTGTAGTTGCTGACTTCGAGGACGCGACTTACACAGTCGCAGATTCAGATAAGTCGGGCTCGTTTAACCGTTCAATCGCCGAGGGTGGCACCGCTACCATCAACTACACCGTTGCTGACCAGTTCGGCGTTGCGATTGCAAATGGTTACAGCTTGCTTGTTACCAATGACATGACCACCGACGTTGTGACTCGTGTAAACGTTGTTAATGGTGCAGCCACTGCAACCCTTACTGACACCACCGCTGAGACCGCAACCTCGTTCACCATCACTGCAGCACTTCAGCAGCAGAACACTTCAACTTTGAACTGGTCTGCTCAGGGCGCTTCGAACTTGGTACACAACGTTTACGTTCGCTCAACTGCAGCTGCTTTTAGCACCGCTCCAGTTAGCGCAACTGTTGCACGATCTGCAAGCAACAACTTCACCGGTGCTGTAAACAACGCTGGTGAGCTTGTAACTGTTTCTGCAACTGGCGTTACTTTCACCTACAACTCGGTTGAGTACACCGACAAGGTCAGCTTCTACACCGGCGCAGCTGGTGCAACCTGGACCCTTGCCGCTAAGTCAAACGTTTCAGGTGCAAAGACTGTAACCTTCGCCGTTGGTTCAGCAACTGCAACTGCAGTTCTAACCGTAAGCGCACCTACTGGTGCTCAGGGAACCAAGGTTTCGTTCACCACTGCTCCAACCACCATCGAGCCTGGCAAGACCATCTCGGTTGTTGGAAAGCTAGTTGACGAATACGGCAACGCAGTTAGCACCGCAACCCCAGCAGGTTCAACCTTCTCGGTTACCTATGCAGGTCCTGGTTTCGTAATTGGCTCATTGCCAACCGCAACCGACGCTAACGGTGAGTTCAAGGTCCAGGTTCTAACCGGTGCCAACGACTCAGGCAACGCAGTGTTCACTGTCACCTACGACGCTGACGGTACCGGAACTGCTTCGGCAGCTATCACCGCTACCTCAACCGTTGCAGTTGCAGCTCCTGCAGCTCCAGAAGTAAAGACCACCATCGTTGGTGTAACCAAGTCTGTACGCGTTCGTGTTGAGAACGCTAAGGGCGAGGAAGTTGAAATCAAGTTCGGTTCAAAGACCGTTCGCGTAGCTATCGCTGGTACCAACAGCAAGCTATGGGTTATCAACACCACCAAGGGTAAGAAGTCAGTGAAGGTATACGTTGATGGCGACCTAGTTGCTGTCAAGACCGTAACTGTCAAGTAATTACTTCCCCCAAGTAATAGAAATCCCCTCGGCTTCGGCCGGGGGGATTTTCTAATTAAGAAAGGATTTCCTCTTGTCGCCTAAATTCCTCAATCAAGCGGGGGGGGGGGCGTTTTATAAGCCCAAGGTTTCGAGCCTTCTTCGCGGCCTCGGTTCGATTTGGAACTCCGAGTGCACGGTAAATGCGAACAGTCTCTTGACGGATTGTTGACTCGCTTAGCAGCAGCTCTTTGGCAATTTCTGCGTTTACCAAACCTTCGGCCATCAGCTCGATGATTTTGATTTGGCGCGAGGTTAGATCTTCCGGGTCACCTGCAGTTCGCTTAAGACCTTGCCCGTTTGGCCTTGTTAGAGAAACCAGGTAGGCGCCAACCTTAGAGACGATCGGCTCCAAAAAATTAACGAGCGGTGCCTCTTTAGACCCTGCGCCCAGAACCAACGCCAAACAACCGATTGGTAATTTGTTGCGCATTAGCGGCAGCACATATAAAGAACCGCTATCAACCAACTCTGTTTTGGTCTCGTGCACGCTTGACTTGGAACGCACCGCTTTGCCAAGGCCGTTGTCGCTCCACATGGTCGATTCATCAACCCCGTTGAGCCCCAAACCATAACTTGCAATTTGGTGAAAGTGACTTGAGTCATCAATCGATAGCAGGTGTGCACCCTGAATGTTTGTCGATGAAAATTCTGCGTGAACTACGGCTTTACAAAACTCAATCGGGTCTTCGCTTTGAAGCAAGACCTCGAGAGCCTCGTCGACCGCGCTTAATGGCTCAGTTACAGCAATTGAATTCATACCGTCCCCCTTGGTATTGCCTACAGAATAACCATAAATAGCCGGTCTGACGGCCAGTCAGCATTGTCCGGACAGAAATCAGCTATGTCCAGTCAGACATAACGTCATGACCGTCATGTTCTCTTCTACCTCTAGTTATCTAAGTTGTGAACCTTTGTGTTCGGCCTGCTTGGTGGCCAAAACTCGGGGGTTCACCGCCGTGTGTTTCACGTGGATACACGGTATTTCTAACCAAGAAAAGAAAGAGACAAAATGTCTAAGAACCTAACCCGTAAGGGCCTGGCGTTCGGTGCATCTGTTGCTCTAGGAACCACTCTGTTCGCAGGCGCTCCGGCGTTCGCGGCAGGCGAGGTTGCTCTAGAGGTATCAGCTGGAACTGGAAACGCCACCATCGTGGGTGAAACCTTCACTGTCAAGGCAAACCTTGGATCACAGATTCCTGATTCCAACGCCGGACAGTTGAAGTTCGCAATCACAAACTCAGCTGCTACTGGTCTTACCTATGAAGCAGATGGCGACGCAGTTACTGCATCTGTTCAGGGAACCACCAACGTCGACGGAGCAGCAGGCACTACTTCATCAGGTACTGCTGACGTTGTTGCTGCGACCACTTCTGTTACTCGTATCCAGTCACTTGGCATCAAGACAACCTCGGCTTCAGCCGCTGCTACTACAGTTACTGTCGTAGCCTTCTTGGACGCCGATGGTGGAAACGACCTTGACTCAGGTGAATTCCAGACCGCTCCTTACACCATCAATTTTGTGAAAGTAGCTGACGCAGGTATCTCTATCGCTCAGACTGTGCCACAGGTTGGTGACACCACCCTGAAGGCCAAGATCACCTCTTCGGCGATTAACCTCGCCCAGGTAGCAGCAGGCAACTTCAAAGTTCAGTTTGGTAAGTATGTAAGTGGAACTAAAACCACCCAAACTGCCACTGGCTACACTTACGCTGCATCGCCTATCACCGGCGGTGACACCGTTTCTCTAAACTCAACAACCAAAGCGTCACTAGATGCTTCTGTCGCAGTTGCATCCGGCAATGACGTTACCGCTGGTACCTACGTTGCACGAGCCATCTACTCGCCAGATGCAGGCACGACTGCATGGGCTGCTGTTGGTTCAGAAGTTGAGACTGCCGTTGGCGCAGTTTCTGTGAACGGCACTCAAAGCTCGTACAAAATCGTTGCTGGTGAAAACGTAACTACCTTGGGTGTTGTGCGCAAGGGCTACACCAGCGATGTTGTTTACGAAGTGACTGTTAAGGACGCAGACAAGAAGCTTCTAGCCGGAAAGACTGTTCGCCTGACTGTTACAGCAGAATCATCAGTTGGAACTATCAAGATCAACGGCGTATCTGCATCAGCAACTGACTTCGATGCAGTTTCAGATGCAAATGGTGTAGCTAAGTTTGTTGTAACAAACGACACCGCTGACGCTTCGGACTCTCTCACTATCTCGACAATCAAGTCTGAAGGCGTTACCATTTCTTCTTCAGTTGCAGACCTTGACTGGGCCGACGCCAGCTACACCGTAGTTGAGAAGTCGACCTACACTGCAGGAAGTAGCTACGTAAGCGTAGATGCAGCTGGAACCTCAGCGTCTATGACTTTCGTTCTAGTTGACCAATGGAAGAAGCCATTGTCTTCAGCTTCGTACCGCCTGCAAGCAACTGTGACTGGTCGTTCAGTAGCAACCGTTCGCGATGACTTCGCTGATGGTTCTGCGACCTTCACCGTTACTGATGGCAAGCTGACCACCGATGCGTTCACTTCGGTTGCGTTCGATCTACAGTCTGGAACGAACTTTGCTACTACTACTCCTCAGACCGGTGCTCGTATCTACTGGTACAACCAGGCTGACAAGGTAGACATTACTGAGACTTCTGTTTCTGCAACTCGCGCTGTGAAGCGTCTAGTCGCAGTTGACACTCGTCTGAGCAATGACCCAGCTGCTGCAACCACTTCATCAGCTCCTGACGAAGTTGCAACCATCAACGGTACCGTTGCTCACGCAACCTCAGCACTTGCTAAGGCCGGAGCAAAGATCACTGTTTCAGGTGACGCAAGCATCCTGTTTGAAGTTGGTGGCGTTTACGCATTCGGTTCACTAACCTTCTGGGACAACGATGGTTCGTACGCAATCAACGCTTACTCAAACAAGGTCCAGACCGACTCGGTTGTAACCGTAACCTCAAACGGTGCATCTGACACTGTAAAGGTATCTTTCAACGCTTCAACTGTTGCAGCTGAAGTCAAGTCAGTTACCACCGTTGCAGCTGCTGCAAGCATCGTGCCTGGACGCACCGTTCTAGTGACCGTTTCGGCTCTAGACGAGTTCGGTAACGTAGTTGAGCTAACCTCAACCAACAGCGAAGACGCACTAGCAGTGACCTACACCGGCCCTGGCTACCTAACCTCAAGCCCAACCACCCTAACCAAGGGTAAGGCTACCTTCACCGTAGTTACCGGCCCAGCTGACGCTGGAACCGTTGCAATTACTGCTGAGGCAACCTTGGGCGCAAGCGACTCACTAAAGGGCTCAGCTTCGATCACCGTAGCTGCAGCTCCAGTAGTTGTTCCTGAGGTCAAGACCACCATCGTTGGTGTCACCAAGGCTGTCCGCATCCGTGTGGAGAACGCTAAGGGTGAAGAAGTTGAGGTCAAGTTCGGTTCAAAGACCGTTGCCGTAGCAATTGCTGGTACCAACAGCAAGCTATGGGTCCTCAAGACCACCAAGGGTAAGAAGTCAGTGAAGGTATACGTTGATGGCGACCTAGTTGCTGTCAAGACCGTAACTGTCAAGTAATTCCCCTCACCTAACAGTCGGGTAACCGACTCAAAGTGAAACCCAGAACCCCTCGGGCTTAGGCCCGGGGGGTTCTGCTTTAAGCTAAAGCCATGGCCTTCAAATACGAACACCACCCGCACTCTGAAACCCGGCAGCCGCACAAGGCATCCGTTGAGGGTTTCAATAATCGGCTGGGCCTAGCCATCACCAAACGGGTTGGCACCATGTGGGCGGCATACGCATTTGCAGCCTTGGCTTTGATTAGCCTTCCGGCTTCACTTGTCACCGGCGACGTTCGTGTAATTGTCGACTGGGTGGCACAAACCTTCTTGCAGCTGGTGTTGGTCTCGGTGATTATCGTTGGGCAAAACCAGCAGACCCGCGCTGCCGAAAAACGTGCCGAAGCCACCTACAAAGACGCCACCGCGTTGCTGCACGAGGTCAAGCAATTGCAGTCTCACCTGAGCCACCAAGAGGCCCAGCTGGCCGAGCTGCGCGAGCTGGTTGCAAAGGGTAAATAGTTGCGCCTAGTTATTGCTCGTTGCTCGGTTGACTACACCGGCCGACTCTCAGCCCACCTGCCCCTGGCCACCCGTTTGCTGCTGCTTAAAAACGACGGATCCATTTTGGTTCACGCCGATTCAGGTTCTTATAAACCACTCAACTGGATGAACCCTCCCTGCACCATCACCGTCGAAGAGCCCGCCTCCGAAGCCGCTGAATTTGGCGTCATTGAAGTCTGGAAAGTCTCTCAGGCAAAGACTCAGGATGTGCTCTGGGTTTCGATCCACGAGGTTATTAGCGATGTCGCTCACGACCTTGGTGAAGAACCGGGGCTTATCAAAGATGGAGTTGAAGCGCACTTGCAAGAGTTGCTCGCGGAACAGTTGCACCACCTGGGTGACGGGTTCAATTTGATCCGTCGAGAATATATGACGGCGATTGGTCCGGTTGATATTTTGGCCACGGATGAATCGGGTGCCACCGTTGCGATTGAGCTTAAGCGCAGGGGAGACATCGACGGGGTTGAACAGCTAACCCGCTATTTAGAGTTGCTAAATCGCGACCCACTGCTAGCTCCAGTGCGAGGCGTTTTTGCGGCACAAGAAATAAAGCCTCAGGCTCGCAAGCTTGCCGAAGACCGCGGAATTGAATGCCTGGTGCTCGATTACGAGGCAATGCGCGGACTTGAATCACCGGTGCCGAGACTTTTTTGAGAACTTAACTCGGTAAACAAAAAGTTCATTTGCTAACAAGGTCGTTAACTAGATTACGAAGGTTAACGCTTGGCAAACTTGAAGCCATGAGCACTGTTAAAACCCCAGCCGCTGTTGTTGCAGCCGCAAAGGCAGCGAAAGCCGCCACCACCAAAACTTCACCTGCCAAGGCAGCCCCTGTTAAGGCTGTTGCCGCAAAGTCGGCAGCTAAGCCAGCCGGAGCAAAACCTGCTGCCGCACCAAAAGTTGAGAAGAAGGCTTACCGCCTGCTAACCGGCATCGACAACGACCAGTTCTGCCAGCGCGTTTCAGATGCACTGGCCGATGGCTACGTGCTTTACGGTTCACCAGCAATCACCTTCAACGGCAAAAACAACATCGTTGCTCAGGCCATCGTTTTGAAGAACCAGCCTAAAAAGAAGAAAAAGAAATAGCTCTAAGCGTGCCGCTTACTCGCCCACCAAGAGCCGAGCAGCACTAGCGGAAAGCCAACCGCAATACCGGCCGTGAGTGGTTCACCTAAGAAGATGATTCCGAGTGCAATCGCCACCGCGGTGTTTACATAGGTAATCAGGGTTGATCGAGCCGAACCGATTTGCTTGATGAGAGCGAAGAAGATCACAAACGCCAGAGCCGAGCAAACGGCGCCGAGCACTAGCAAAGCGATCCATCCTTCAATCGGCGGATTCGCCGCAATTTCTGCTGGCAGCGTGGCAAAACTGGCTGGGGCATAGAGCACTGCAACCAGTGCCATCGAAAGTGAAATCACGCCGATAGTCGGAACATCGCCAGCTTTTTGGCTGACCATCATCGGGGCGATGGCATAGCCAATTGAGGCTGCAATCATCATCAGCACCGGCAGCAGTTCAATGTGACCGGCGAAGGTGTCGATACCAACCAAAAGAATGATTCCGACAAAGCCGATGGCTAAACCAATCAGGGTTTTCGGGTGCAGCACGCTGCGATCCTTCAGCCAAATCAGCGCCAAAATTAGGGCAAAGAAAGGAACGGTTGCGACCAATAGCCCAGCGAGCCCAGACGAAATGCTGCGCTCGGCCTCGGTGATCAGCCACCAAGGGCCGGCCATTTCTATAAGCGCGAAAGCCACCACCCATGGCCAAGCCTTTAGGGCCGGCTTGATTGCGCCCTGTTTGATAGCTAACGGCAGTAGCACCGCGGCACCAATTAGGGTGCGGGCAAAAATGATGGTTGGGGTTGAGAAGTGCTCAACGGCCACACGGATAAACAAATAGGGCAGACCCCAGGCGATTCCGGCAGCGATAAAGAGCAGCAGGCCTTTTCGCGTCATACTCGCCAGCCTACCTCGGCGCGTAGACCTCTAGGTGATGTTTGCGAGCCGCGGCGCTCAGGCTTTGGTCGGTGGTTGCAATGGCGGTAATTGCGTCTGATTTTTTTGATAAAAGGGCCTCGTGCAACACCACCGTGTCGGGCATTTTCAGTCCTGTTTTTGCACGCAATTCGGCAATAGCAACGGCGTGATCGGGAAGTATCGGTGTGAGCTTAATGCCGAGTTTTGAAATGCTATTTTCAAACACCTTGGTCTTGCCTGCCCGCTGGGGGTGCTCCAAAACTTCGGCGTAGGTCAGGGCAGTCATTTTGAGCTCGTAATCGAGTGTGCTGGCGAACGCATCTAACGCCCACTTATGGTGCAGGTCTTTATCGTTGCACAGCGCAATCAGAGCCGATGCATCGAGAATTAGGCAGGCCATTCATCACGCAATTCTTCTCGCCAGTTTTCTGGCCAAATGCCGCTGAGACTGCCAGCTGCCTTGTTCACAGCCGCAATTCTCTGGATGCGTTGCTCCATCGCCCGCTTCTCGGTTACCTCAAGGCCGGCCTCGATTATTCTGCGCAGAAGTTCGGCTCGTTCGCCGGCTGATTCTGGCCAAATCAAGGCGGCTGCATCGATGCCGTCGGCAAGCCGATTGGTTTCGGTAATCATGTGTCGGGGTCGAGTGGTTGGCATGCTAAAAGTGTAGCACCTAAAAGCAAAGTGCAACACCTATAATTCCTTGTGCACCTCGGCGTGGCAAGTCGCCATCTCAGGTATTAGCCAAACCGGGAATTTACCGACGCAAACTTGTGGTTGGCTTTAGATATGTCTCACGAAATCACAACCTCTGCCCCAATTTTGCCTGCTCTGACCAAGCGTTTCTCAACCCGCGCTTATGACTCGGCCTATCAGCTCACCGAAGCCGAGCTAACCTCGGTTTTTGAGGCTGCACGCTGGGCTCCATCGGGCAATAACGGTCAGCCTTGGCGCTATGTCGTCGCTCACCGCGGCACCGATTTGCACGCGGCGGTGGCCGCTGGGCTAAGTGGTTTCAACCAGGCATGGGCGCCACAGGCTTCGGCCCTGGTTGTCGTTGCTGCTCGCAACACCAAGGATGACGGCACCCCATACCTCAGCGCCCGCTTCGACGCCGGCCTATCGGTCGGCCACCTGCTGGCCCAGGCTGCCGAGCTTGGTCTCTCGACCCGCGTAATGGGCGGTATCGATCACGCCGCTGTTCACGCCGCTGCCGGTCTCGACGCTAACCTCGACGTTGTTGTCGTGATTGCTCTGGGCAAAGCCGCTGGCGCAAACGCCGACCTTTCAGCCGAAATGGCCGAGCGCGAAAACGCACCTCGCACCCGCCTTGGTCTAGACGAAATCGTGCTTCAGGGCCTCAACTAATTCGTTTAGGCTTAACCACGTGTTCTTAGCCTCTCTCGCCGGTATGCCGGTTGTTACCGCCATCTCCGACGAGATCAGTGGCTGGTATGACTCAATTGGTCCGTGGCTTTTCTATGCCGCCGTTTGGGGTTTGGTTTTCGCCGGAACCGGTCTGTTTATCGGCGCTTTCATCCCATTTATCACCGGTGACTCGCTGGTTTTCGCCGCCGGATTAGTCGCCGCCTCAGCCGGCTCGCAGGTCAACATTTGGCCGATGGCTGTTGGCGTGGGTATCGCAGCATTTTTTGGCGATCAGGTCGGCTACACCCTGGGCCGACACTACGGGCGCCCCTACCTAGATAAACGCAAAGGCGAATGGATGCGCTCAGCCATCGCCAAATCTGAGAAATTTTATTCGGCTTGGGGCTGGTGGGCTGTTGTGATTGCTCGTTTTATGCCCTGGGCTCGCGTGTTGGTGCCGGCGATTGCGGGCATCTCTCGCATGAACTACTACAAGTTCTTCAGCGCCAACGTGGTTGGTGCACTTGCCTGGGGCACCGGCCTAACCATGGCGGGCTATTACGCAGCGAGCATTCCGGCGGTCAAAAATGCCTCGTATGCGATTGCGATTTTCTTTATCGTGGCCTCGCTGGTAGCCGGCCTACGCACCTGGCTGCGAAATCGTAAAACTAGCTAATTCGGCACTACGTTCACGGGCATAAAACTCAAGCTCTTGCGCCGCCCACATCGCCCAAAATTCGTCATTACCCTCGCGGGCTAGCCAGCGTTCGTGTCGGGTTGGTTCGTCGGTCTCTATCCAAATTCGGATGTCGGCCAGTTCGGCATTGGCCTTCGACAGTGAACCGCAGCCTTCAACAATCAGTGGGGTGCCGCCGCGAAACTCTCGCCACCGACCACTGCGCTCGTTGGCTGCCCAGTCGAATTCTTGCCACTCGGCGATTTTGCGATTAGCCACCGCCTTCAAAATGTGGCGATGGGCATAATCACTGCCGGCGGCTAGACCATCCCAGCCTGGGTAGAGGTCATCCATGTGCACCACCCGAGGGGCCGACTCGCCCTCTTTGAACAGTGAGTTTTGCAGCTGCTCGGCAAGTGTTGATTTGCCCGTACCGGCCCGACCGTCGATCAAAATAACCGGAGTCGCCAGCCCGGCGTCGACAAGGTCGAGCGTGGCTTTGACCAGCTCGGGTAAATAACTTGCGTAGGGCACGCCTTATTATGCCCCGAAGTTTAGGCTTCGATTAGCACGTCTGGGTGCTGATCAAAACGGTAGCCACCACCGCGCACGGTGCGAATAATGTCTTCGTAAATGCCCAGTTTGGCGCGCAAGCGACGAACGTGCACGTCGATGGTGCGCTCATTAGGGATGGCGCCCTCGGCTTCGCCAGCCCAGACCACGTCGACTATTTCTTGGCGGCTAATGGTTTCGCCAGTGTTTTCGATCAGGTATTTCACGAGGGCAAATTCTTTTTCGGTTAGCTGTGCGTTGCGGCCGTCAACGAAAATCTTGTGGCGTGAAAAGTCGACGGTAACGCCGAGGGCTGGAGTGTTGCTGTCGCCGCTCTGGTGTTTTGCGACGGTTAGTTTGTCGATGGCGCGAGGGTCGCGAAGGGCTAGGCGAGTGGCGTCGATGTTGCTGCCGCCGAGGCCCTTCGGAGCCAATGCCACCGCCGCGTAGGTTTCGTTGGCGGCGGCCGGAACCAGCTCGCTCACGGTTTTGCGAAGTGCCGCCACTAGATCGGTCAGTGATACGCCGGCGGCGGCCGCGGTTGCCTCATCGATGCCTACGTAAAGTGCGAATCCGCGGGCTTCGGTTTCGGTAGGAACGGCTTGAAGCTTCGGTGCCTGAGCGGTGGTTGGGGTGGCAGTTGCAGTGTTGGTGCGGTATGAGTCGATGTGTGCGATGGCCATTTTCTAAGTCCTTTGATGTGCTGTGTATTTGCGAGTTGTGAGTGGATTGCGGTGAGGCGGTCGCTCTCGGGGCGGGGCCTAGATCCTGAATTGGCTAACAAAAAAGCCGGGGATCTTGGTGATCGCCGGCCTGAGAACTGTTTGGGTTCTGTGGGTTAGCGACACATTCGCATACACATGCACATAACAGCCATCATCTGGGTGCGCGAAGAAGCGGCAACTGCAGAGATTGAAAGGGTGCTGTTAGACATAATCAAAAAGATAAGTGATTGGGGCGGATGTGTCAAGCCGCCGCGTGTTGCCGGTGGCTTTACTGAGCGGTGCCGTAGAGGCGATCGCCAGCATCGCCGAGGCCGGGCACAATGTAGCCGACCTCATTTAGGCGCTCGTCGAGGGCACCTAAAACCAGCTTCACATCGCGGCCGCCAACATGCGCCTCAACCGCTGCAACACCCTCGGGTGATCCGATTAGGCAGACCGCGGTGACATCGGTTGCGCCGCGCTCAAAAACATAATCGATCGAGTCAATAAGAGTGCCACCGGTGGCCAACATCGGGTCAATGATAAAAACTTGGCGACCTTCTAAGTCATCTGGCAGACGGTTTGCATAGGTAAACGGCTGCAGGGTCTCTTCGTCACGTTTGATGCCCAAAAAACCAACTTCTGCGGTCGGCAGCAACGCGGTCATGCCATCGAGCATTCCGAGGCCGGCTCGCAAAATTGGCACGATAATCGGCCGCGGGTGAGACAGGCGAACACCCCAGGTTTCAGCCACCGGGGTCTGCACCGAAATCTTCTCGACGCGCACATCGCGGGTTGCCTCATAGGCGAGCAGTGTCACCAGCTCTGAGACCAACTGTCTAAACACCGGCGAAGGGGTTGCTGCATCGCGCAGCACCGAAAGCTTGTGGGTAATCAGAGGGTGGTCGGCAATGTGAACTCGCATAGGCTAATGCTATGGATTTCGCGCCGCTGATGGAAATTGCCATCGAAGAAGCCAGCCAATCAGGGCAGGATGTTCCGGTCGGCGCCATAATTATCAATCAGGAGGGCGAAGTAATCGCCCGAGCTCACAACACCAAAGAGGTAGATCACGACCCTTCAGCGCACGCCGAAATCGTCGCGATTCGTCAAGCTACCGCCGCTCTCAAAAGCTGGCGACTCGATGGATGCACCCTGGTGGTAACTCTCGAACCGTGCGTTATGTGCGCTGGCGCAATTGTCGCCGCACGAATTCCGAAGGTTGTTTTTGGCACCTGGGATGACCGCGTCGGCGCCGCCGGCTCACTATACGACCTGCTGCGTGATGCCCGATTGGGTCCACCGGTTGAGGTAATCAGCGGAGTGCTAGAAGAAAAATGCGCGACTCAGCTGAGTCAGTTTTTTGCAGCTACCCGCAGCAAGTCTGGCTCCAGGTAAATCACTCGAGCGGCAGGCACTGCTTGGCGAACCGATTCTTCAGCTCGGTCGATAACAGCTGCAATTTCGGCACCCGATGAAGAACCAGCAACAGCAATTTTTGCGCCCACCATCAGTTCATCCGGACCCAGGTAAAGCGTCTTCATGTGAATCAGAGATTCAACGCCGGCAGAGCCAACCAGGGCCGCGCGAATTGCCGCGGTGTCTTCCGGGGTTGCCCCCTCGCCAATAAGCAGGGATGAGGTTTCAAGACCGAGCACAATGGCCACGACCACAAGTAGTGCGCCGATGGCAAGGGTTCCGATGGCATCCCAGATTGGATCACCGGTCACTACCGATAGCCCAACGCCGAAGAATGCCAACACCAGACCGACTAGAGCAGCTAGGTCTTCGAGCAAAATCACCGGAAGCTCAGGTGCCTTAGCGTGTCGAATAAATTGCACCCACGATTTGCCACCGCGAACGTGGTTTGACTCACGCACCGCAGTGCGCAGTGAAAAGCTTTCCATCACAATCGCTGCGCCAAGAACAACCAGCGGCAACCAAACCATTTCAAGTTCGTGTGGGTGCTGCAGTTTCTCGACACCTTCGAGAATCGAAAACAGGCCTCCTACCGAGAACAAAACGATAGAGACCATGAAGGCGAAAATGTAGCGCTGGCGCCCATAGCCGAACGGGTGCTCAGGTGTGGCGGCACGACGTGCCTTGCGCCCACCGATAATCAGCAACACCTGGTTGCCAGAGTCGGCAACCGAGTGAATTCCCTCGGCAAACATCGAGGCCGAACCCGAGAATGCGGCGGCAATAAATTTGGTAATCGCGATGCCAATATTGGCTAGCAGGGCCGCGATAATTGCCCGCATTGAACCTTCGGTACTCATCTGTAGTAGCCTATTCCACGGTGACGTGTCCGAGCGGCCGAAGGTGCAACTCTCGAAAAGTTGTGTGGGTGAAAGCCCACCGTGGGTTCAAATCCCACCGTCACCGCCACTTTTCTTCAGCGCTATCAGCGCCGACCCGGCGATCCTGAGCCGAACTTACTCACCCAGCAATTGCGTCGTAAATTACGCCTTCGCGAATGGTAAGTCGAATTCGAGTAGGGGTATAAGTTTCGTCGTGAGTCAACTCTTTGCCATCGCGATCGACGATCACCCAGGTGTAGCCGGCATCCTCGATTTTCTTGATTGCCTCAGCTTCAGGCTGCCCAAGTAGCGGGTTCGCAACCTTCATGGTTTCGGTCGCAACTTGGATCTGTTCAAACGCAGCATCTAAATCAGCTTGTGTTCGATGCTTCGGTTTTGAATTCCCAAATCGGAACGGCCCAACTCGGTTTAGGTCTTTCGAAAATGAAATTTGCAGCGAGAAATCGGCTTTTTCGGTTTCAGGTCGTCGGCTTAGGCTGATGAACTTTCCGAAACCGTCATCGGCGCCATCGTCGTAAAAACTTATGCCCTGGTAAATCAACTCATCGCCATAGCTGAGTGGCTTGGCCAAACCCTCGACGCAAAATTCAGAGAGTTCCTGATCATCGACGGTGCCAATTTTGTATGGTTCTTCGTTATTGCCCGAGTAGGCGTCAGCGCCAAGCGTTCTAGCCAGGGCTACCATTTCAGCGCAAACAGTTTCAGTATCGGCGTCGCCCGAAGCCATGTACAGCGGCTCGTACATCGGTTGAGCACAAATGATGGTGAACCCTACGCAGCCGCTGGCCATTTCGCCGGTTGCCTCAAACGAGGTTTGCTCGGCCACCGATTGGTTGACAACTTCAACAAATGGATCAGTGGGCACAGTGCAGCCGGCTAGCAGCAGCGTCGCAGCGACGATTGCAACAGATTTCGCCAGTTTCACAGTCAGACCCCCGAATCTCAACTTGCCTGAACAGTATCAGCGCCAAGACTTTCTTAGACTGAAGTCAAATGAAATACACCACAGTTCTTTGGGATCTCGACGGCACCATCATCGACTCATCCGAAGGTATTTTTGAATCTTTTCGGCATACATTCACTGCGCTCGGGCTGCCCGATTACTCCGAAGAGCAATTACGCAAATTCTTGGGGCCACCGCTGCGTGATTCGTTTAGGGAGATCACCGGGGGAGATGACCAGCAGGTTGAAGAGTGCATCCGTACTTACCGCGAGTTCTACCTTGGAAATCAAGCTGCTCTAAAAGCCAAGGTTTACCTGGGCATTCTTGACGTAATCAAAGCCAGTCGCGAAGCCGGTGCCAAAAATTCACTGGCCACTTCGAAGGCATTGAGTGGCACCACACTGGTGGGCGAGCACTTCAATTTTCTTGACCTATTTGACTTTCTTGGCACCGCCTCAAACGATGCCAAACGGCTAACCAAAATTGACGTCATGACCTATGCCCTAACCTGCATGCGCGAGCTCGGCGCCGACCTTGAGAGTGTGGTGTTGGTCGGCGACCGAATTCACGATGTTGAAGGTGCGAGACACCACGGCGTCGACGTAATTTTGGTCGAGTGGGGTTTTGGCGATCAGGCTGAATGGAGTCAGGCCGACGCTAGTGCCTCCAGCCCAGCACACCTGGCTGAACTGCTCGGGCTCGCTTAGGCTAAACCCGTGCCGAAAATCGAACTAACCCCCACCCACCTGCTGGTCAAGCTAAGCCCCGCTGAAAAAGTGTGGGCCTTTCGCGGCAATCTAAAAATTCCAGGCGCGGCAATCAGGGGAGCCCAGCCGCTCGGCACTGACTTTTGGAAGCGACTCGGAGTTAGAGTTCCAGGCACAGCACTTCCAGGAGTAATAATTGCCGGCACATATCTGTGGCGCCGCGATCGAGCATTCGTTTACTGGTCGCGCACCAAAGGCAAGAACCAGCCCCTCGAAATTCGTCTCGGTAAAGGTTTCGGTTACGACCGACTGGTTATCGGCGTAGCGGATGCGCAGGCGCTCGCCGATGAAATCAACGACGCCATCACCGCCTGTTAGCCATCAGCAAAATGAGTGAATCGAACCAGCAGGCCATCCCGGTAAAGCTAATAGGCGTTTACCGGGCCGATGGCGGGTTCGTTGGCGAACTTAAGTATGTCTTCGGTCACCTGGTTGGCTTGGCCGACTGCAAGCTCTGTGACATTACACATTCGCCGGTCAGAAAAAAGCCAACCTGGGTAAAAATGACCAAGCGCATCAAAACCAAATACAACCTTGATTTTGATCTGGTGCATCGAAATGAGCGCACGAAGGCTCAAGAAAAGGCAACCACCGGCCGCGAACCCTGCGTTCTAGCTGAATATTCGGATGGAACGGTGACGATTTTGCTCGATTCGGTTGACCTCAAAGCACTTAATGGCTCGGTCGAAAAGTTCGAAAAACTGCTCGAAGCCCGACTTCTACTCTTCTTCTAAAAATTGTCAAATACCTGTTTACAGGTGTCGCAGAATCGTTATAGACTGAACCTTTGCTCCCAAACACCCCGTATGCATATTGTGGCTACGCGTGTGCTCGCATATTGAGGCGGCACCGGTTTTAGGGTCGCGATCTCCCACCCATTTCAACGAGTAATACCCCTGGAGGGACTCTCTTGGCTGCTGCGAAGAACGCATCGAAGACCACTAAGAACGACAGATCGGCAAAACGCCCTTCCTTTGCGAAGAGCGTCGAACCGATCGAACTACCAGATCTGCTCCAGCTGCAGACCGAGAGCTTTGAATGGCTCGTCGGTGCACCAGCTTGGCGCGAAAAGGAAGGCGCTGACGCAAAGAACGGCTTGGAAGAAATCTTCGAAGAGATTTCACCAATCGAAGACTCAGCAAACTCTTCGCAGGACGCGAAGATGGGCCTTGCTTTCGCTGAGCCGATTCTCTACGACCCTTCATACACTCCTGAAGAATGTAAAGAAAAGGGCAAGAGCTACACTCAGCCGCTTTACATCAAGGCAGAGTTCACCAACTACCTAACTGGTGAAATCAAGTCTCAGACTGTTTTCATGGGTGACTTCCCAGTCATGACCGAAAAGGGCACCTTCGTAATCAACGGAACCGAGCGTGTGGTTGTATCGCAGCTGGTTCGTTCACCAGGTGTCTACTTCTCGGTATCGACCAACACCACCGGTAACCTCGACGTTCGCAACAACAAGGCTCAGATCATTCCGAGCCGCGGTTCATACCTCGAGTTCCTTACCGAGTGGGTTCGCGACGACCGCAAGCCAATCGCTCGTTTCGGCCAGCCGATTCTTCAGGTTCAGGTCGACCGCAAGACGAAGGTTTCAGCAACCATTTTCCTAAAGGCTCTTGGCCTCACTGAAGACCAGATTCGCGATGAATTCAAAGACATCGAGGGTGCTGTTAAGGCCGGCGCACCAAACTGGACTTACGACCTAGACCTAATTGAGAACACCCTGGCTTACGACAAGTCAAAGGTTTTCGCTAACCCAATCCTTAGCAAAGAAGACGCTCTTCGCGAGCTTTACCGCAAGGTTCGTGGCGAGGCTGCCGGTGCTGAGGTTTCAGAGGCTTGGTTGAAGTCAACCTACTTCGAGTCAAAGCGCTACAACCTAGCCAAGGTGGGTCGCCACAAGCTAAACCGCAAGTTGGGTCTAAACGTAGACGCAAACGCGCACACCCTAACCGTCGAAGACGTGGTTGCAACTCTGAAGTATCTGCTGTTGTTTGACCTTCAGATTGCAAACGCTTCAGCTGCATCAACCGGTGCTCGCCAAGAGTTCCCGGTCAAGATGGGTGGCAAGAGCGTCAAGATTGCCGTCAGCTCAGACGACATCGACGACTTCTCAAACCGCCGCATCCGCAGCGTCGGCGAGTTGATTCAGAACCAGGTTCGCATCGGTCTAAGCCGCATGGAGCGTGTTGTTCGCGAGCGCATGTCTACTCAAGACATCGAAGCGATCACTCCGCAGACCCTGATCAACCTTCGCCCAGTTGTCAGCGCCATCAAAGAATTTTTTGGTGCATCACAGCTTTCACAGTTCATGGACCAGAACAACCCACTTGCTGGTTTGGCTCACAAGCGTCGTCTATCGGCACTTGGTCCTGGTGGTATCGCTCGTGAGCGTGCCCAGATGGAGGTTCGTGACGTTCACCCATCGCACTACGGTCGTATGTGTCCTATCGAAACCCCTGAAGGTCCGAACATTGGTCTGATCGGTTCGCTAACCGCATATGCACGTATCAACGCTTTCGGCTTTATCGAGACCCCTTACAACAAGGTTGTCAACGGTAAGGTCTCGGGCAAGATCGAATACCTAGACGCAGCAGCTGAAGACGGCAAGGCAATCGCTGCAGCCGAGACTCCGCTAAACGCAGACAAGACATTCGCCAACAAGAAGGTCTTCGCACGTTTCCGCGGTGACGTTGTTGAGGTTGACGCAGAAGACGTTGACTACCTAGACATCTCGCCTCGCCAGCTAGCTTCGGTTTCAAGCTCGCTAATTCCGTTCCTTGAGCACGACGACTCGTCTCGTGCACTTATGGGTGCAAACATGCAGCGTCAGGCAGTTCCACTGCTTCGCTCAGACTCACCATTCGTCGGAACCGGTATGGAGCGCGTAGCAGCATTCGACTCAGGTGCAATCGTGATCAACGAAAACGCCGGTGTTGTTGCTGAGGTTGACGCCGACTTCGTGCAGATCCTCGAAGACAAGGGCACCACTCGTGCCTACAAGCTTCGCAAGTTCGACCGCTCAAACCAGGGCACCGCTATCAACCAGCGCGTTCTTGTTTCAGAGGGTCAGCGCGTTGAGGCCGGCGATGTTCTAGCAGACGGCCCATCAACCGAAAACGGTGAATTGGCTCTTGGTAAGAACCTGCTCGTGGCATTCATGCCATGGGAAGGCCACAACTTCGAAGACGCCATCATTCTCAGCCAGAACTTGGTCAAAGAAGACACCCTCTCTTCGATTCACATCGAAGAGTACGAGGTTGATGCTCGCGACACCAAGCTTGGTAAAGAAGAAATCACCGCCGACCTACCAAACGTCTCGCAAGAGGCATTGGCTCAGCTCGATGAGAACGGAATCATCCGCATCGGTGCCGAGGTTCGCCCAGGCGACATCCTGGTTGGAAAGGTAACCCCTAAGGGTGAAACCGAGCTTTCAGCCGAAGAGCGTTTGCTCCGTGCAATCTTCAACGAGAAGAGCCGCGAAGTTCGCGACACCTCGCTCAAGGTTCCACACGGCGAGCAGGGCACCGTTATTGGCGTCAAGGTATTTGACATCGAAAAGGGTGACGACGAGCTAGGTGCCGGTGTAAACCAGCGCGTAGTCGTTCACATTGCTCAGAAGCGTAAGATCACCGAGGGTGACAAGCTTGCCGGTCGACACGGAAACAAGGGTGTTATCTCTAAGATCCTTCCGGTCGAAGACATGCCATTCCTTGAAGACGGAACCCCAGTTGACGTAGTTCTAAACCCACTTGGTATTCCAGGTCGTATGAACTTCGGACAGGTTCTTGAGACCCACCTCGGCTGGATTGCCAAGCAGGGTTGGAAGGTAGAAGGCGTTGCCAAGTGGGCTGACGCAATGGTTGCCGAAATGCGCGAAGGTGCACCAGGTACCAAGGTTGCTACCCCAATCTTCGACGGTGCTTCGAAAGATGAAATCGTTGGCCTATTGAAGTCGACCCTGCCAAACCGCGACGGTCAGCGTCTAGTTGACGAGACCGGTAAGGCACGTCTATTCGATGGTCGCTCAGGCGAGCCGTTCCCAGAGAAGATCTCGGTCGGTTACATGTACATCTTGAAGCTGCACCACCTAGTTGACGACAAGATTCACGCTCGTTCAACCGGTCCTTACTCAATGATTACTCAGCAGCCACTCGGTGGTAAGGCTCAGTTCGGTGGTCAGCGATTCGGTGAGATGGAGGTGTGGGCACTGCAGGCTTATGGTGCAGCGCACACCCTACAAGAGCTTCTTACCATCAAGTCAGACGACATCACCGGTCGTGTGAAGACCTATGAAGCAATCGTCAAGGGCGAGAACATCCAGGCTCCTGGAATTCCAGAGTCATTCCGTGTTCTAGCCAAAGAAATGCAGTCGCTTGCACTGAACGTTGAGGTTCTCAACGAGCAGGGCCAGGCTGTTGCCCTCAAAGAAGAAGACACCTTCGAGTCAGACCGCGCTGCGGAAGAACTGGGCATCAACCTGTCTCGCAACGAGGCATCAATCGTTGACGTCGAATTCGACCAGTACAACACCGGTTTCTAAGAGATTTAGGGAATAAGGAAAATCATGGAAGTTGAAAACTTCAGCGCGCTGCGAGTTGGCCTAGCTACCTCAGACGACATCCGCTCTTGGTCAAACGGTGAGGTAAAGAAGCCTGAGACCATTAACTACCGCACTCTAAAGCCAGAAAAAGACGGCCTATTCTGCGAGAAAATCTTCGGTCCTACCAAAGACTGGGAATGCTCTTGTGGAAAGTACAAGCGTGTTCGATTCAAGGGCATCGTTTGTGAGCGCTGTGGCGTAGAGGTAACCAAGTCATCAGTTCGTCGTGAGCGCATGGGTCACATCGAACTGGCTGCACCGGTTACCCACATCTGGTACTTCAAGGGTGTGCCTTCACGTCTCGGTTACCTTTTGGCGATGGCTCCGAAAGACCTCGAGAAGATCATCTACTTCGCGGCTTACCGCGTAATGGCTGTTCACCATGAAGACAAGACTCTCGATGCAGCTCTAATCAAGGAAGACTACGTTTCACGTGTTCGCACCCTGGTTGAGTCACGTCAAGAAGAAATGCTTGCTGTTGCTCAGGCCGAGTACGACGCGCTAACCGCCAAGGGCCTTGCTCTTGAGCCAGCCGTCAAGCTATGGGAAGCACCACAGTGGGTTGAGTCTTCATTCGCCAAGACCGTTGAGCAGTTGGTCGACGCCGAAGAGAAGAACCCAGACGCATTCTGGAACAAGAAGGCTCTGGCAGCTCTAGACGCAGACGTTGCCGACGAAGCAGAAACTGTTGTCGTTCGCGAAGCTGCGGTCGAAAAAGAGATCAAAAAGCTCAAGGATGAATTCCGCAAGAAGACCGACAAGATCGTCAAAGAATATGCACGCATTGAGCGCCCAGCTAACCTCCAGAAAGAGCAGCTGGCTTGGCGCCTATACCTCTCACTAGAGGCTGGCGCGCTAATTCAAAACGACGTTATCTTCGACCACTTCGACTACATGTTCGGCGAATACTTCGACACCGCAATTGGTGCCGAGGCAGTTCAGCGCGTGCTAGCTGAGTTTGACCTTGATGCAGCTGCGGCCGAACTTCGCGAGCAGATTGCAACCACCAAGGGTTCAAAGCAGACTCAGGCAATCAAGCGTTTGAAGGTTGTTCAGTCGTTCATCAACTCAAGCACCCCACCGACCTCTATGGTTCTCGACGTACTTCCTGTACTTCCACCAGAGATTCGTCCGATGGTTCAGCTTGACGGTGGTCGTTTCGCTACCTCTGACCTAAACGACCTATACCGTCGTGTGATCAACCGAAACAACCGTCTAAAGCGCTTCATCGACCTAGGTGCTGTGCCAAAGACCATTCTGAACAACGAGAAGCGCATGCTTCAGGAAGCTGTCGACGCACTGTTCGACAACGGCCGTCGTGGCCGTGCAGTTACCGGAACCGGTAACCGTGCACTGAAGTCACTCTCTGACCTACTTAAGGGTAAGCAGGGTCGTTTCCGTCAGAACCTTCTAGGTAAGCGCGTTGACTACTCAGGTCGTTCGGTTATCGTTGTTGGCCCTCAGCTGAAGCTGCACCAGTGTGGTCTACCGAAGCTAATGGCTCTCGAGCTGTTCAAGCCATTCGTAATGAAGCGTCTTGTTGACCTGGGTCTAGCTCAGAACATCAAGAGCGCAAAGCGCATGGTTGAGCGTTCACGCCCACAGGTTTGGGGTGTTCTAGAAGAGGTTATTCGCGAGCGTCCGGTGCTACTAAACCGTGCACCAACTCTGCACCGTCTTGGTATTCAGGCATTCGAGCCACAGCTGGTTGAAGGTAAAGCTATTCAGCTTCACCCGCTAGTTTGTGCCGCTTTCAACGCTGACTTCGACGGTGACCAGATGGCTGTTCACCTACCGCTATCGGTTGAGGCTCAGGCTGAAGCTCGCGTGCTAATGCTTGCTTCAAACAACATCTTGAAGCCTTCAGATGGTCGCCCAGTTGCTGTTCCTACCCAAGACATGATCATTGGTCTGTACCACATGACCGGTCTAAAAGAGGGTGCACAGGGCGAGGGTCTTGCCTTCGGTTCAATCGCCGAAGCGCTGATGGCATTCGACAGCCACGTTCTTGACCTACAGGCCAAGATCCGCATCCGTCTAGAAAAGAACGGTGAAACCGCTCTTCGTGAGACCACTCTCGGTCGCGCTCTGTTCAACGAGGCACTTCCAGAGGCTTACGACTACTACGAGGGTCAGGTCGGCAAGAAAGAGATCGGTCGCATCGTGACCGAACTGGTTGAGAAGTTCACTCGCGTTGAGGTTGCTCAGGCACTTGACCGCATCAAAGACGCTGGTTTCCACTGGGCAACCCGTTCAGGTGTATCGATGTCAATCGCCGATGCAAACTTCGACTCTTCAGGTGCATTCGACAAGCAGCGCGCTAAGGCAATTACCGACGCTGAAAAAGAACACACCAAGATTCAGGAAGCGTTCGACAACGGTTTGAAGTCAGACCTTGAGCGCCGTGACGAGCTGGGTGCTCTTTGGTTCAAGAAGACCAACGAGATTCAGACCATGCTTCAAGAGTCAATTCCTGCTGACAACGCAATCTTCAAGATGGTTACCTCGGGTGCCCGCGGTAACTGGCTGCAGATTCGTTCGATCGTTGGTATGCGTGGCCCAGTGGCAACATCATCTGGTGACTTCGCGCCGATGCCGGTGAAGGGCAACTACCTTCTAGGTCTAACCGCTAACGAGTACTTCATCAACGCAACCGGTGCCCGTAAGGGTAACGCCGACACCGCTATGAAGACTGCGGCTGCTGGTTACCTAACCCGTCGTCTGGTTGACGTTGCTCAAGACGTAATCGTGCGCGTTCAAGACTGTGGCACCAACAAGGGTCTAGAGAAGGCTCTGAAAGATGCCGATGGCAACTGGGATGAACAGACCATCGAGCTTTCGGTGCTACACCGTACCCTGCAGAACGACGTTGTCGTTGGCAAAGAGACCATCGCTAAGGCTGGCGACGTTGTAAACCAGAAGGTTGTCGACGCAATCAAGGCTGCAAACGTTGAGTCGGTCGGCGTACGTTCAGTGCTTACCTGTGAAGCCGAGCAGGGTGTTTGTGCACTTTGCTACGGAACCTCACTTGCAACCAACGACGCAGTCGAGCTTGGTGAGGCCATCGGTATCATCGCTGCTCAGTCAATTGGTGAGCCTGGAACCCAGCTAACCATGCGTACCTTCCACACCGGTGGTGCTGCATCTTCAGCGAAGAAGCAGACCATCTTGAAGTCAATCGGTGGTCAGAAGGTTCGTGTTGAGCGTCTGATTTCTTACGACATCACCCAGGGTCTAAACGGTGTAACCGACTTGCTAGAAGCACGTGTTGGTTGGCGTCAGCAGGGCAAGGTTGCCGTTATGGCATTCTGGCCTGGCACCGTAGACATCGTTGAGGTTCCTACCTCAGGTGGCACCAAGAAGTTCGACATCTACGTTCGTCCGAACGGTGAAGCCGCTGAAAAAGAGGCTGAGGCACTTGCCAACCAGTACTCATTCAGCCGTACCACCTCGAAGACCTTCAAGAAGCTCTCTCCATTCACCCCGATCACTTCGGTTAGCAACGTCGACGACCTGCTAGTTGAAAAGGGCGAGGTTGTAAAGGCCGGAGACTACCTAGTTGACGGAACTCCAATTCCTCACGAGGTTTTGATGGTCAAGGGTGCTCGTGAAGCTGCCGCTGAAATCATCCGTGGTGTTCAGGCGATCTATGGTTCGCAGGGTGTTCCGCTACACGACAAGCACCTTGAGGTTATCGTTCGCCAGATGCTAGGCAAGGTCACCGTCATCGACTCTGGTGACACCGACATGTTGCCTGGTGAAATCATCGACCGCGTTCGATTCACCAACATCAACCGTGCAGCACTTGCCGCAGGCAAGAAGCCAGCTTCAGCTCGTCAAGAAGTTATGGGTATGACCCGTGCTTCGCTGGCAGCTCAATCATGGCTATCGGCTGCATCGTTCCAGGAAACCACCCGTGTTCTAACTCAGGCGGCACTTGACCGTCGAGAAGACCCACTGGTCGGTCTAAAGGAAAACGTGATCATCGGTAAGCTCATCCCTGCCGGTACCGGTATGCCGGTTTACCGCAACATCAAGGTTGAGGCGACCGAAGAGGCCAAGGCCGAGCGTTACCCAAACCGCATCTGGGGTGCAACTGAAACCGCCGAATTTTCGGATGATTTCAACGCCACAGACCTAAGCTTCACCTCGATTGAGTCTTACTCAACCGAGGAGTAGTAAAAAACCATTTGACCCACCGGAGCATCTTCGGTAGTGTTGGGTGAGCGTGTGCTAGTGCACGCGATCGCCCTGCAAGCAGAAAACTGCTCCGGTGGGCCCAAAATCTTTAGCAGCACCGCTCTGGTGTGCCAAAGAAGTTGTTATCAACTAAAAGCTCTGGCTAAAACTTGGCCAGAAATAACAAGGAGAACTAGTGCCAACAATTCAGCAGTTGGTCCGCAAGGGTCGCACCCCTAAGGTCACCAAGACCAAGGCACCTGCGCTAAAGCAGAGCCCTCAGCGTCGCGGCGTTTGCACCCGTGTGTACACCACCACACCAAAGAAGCCAAACTCGGCTCTTCGTAAGGTTGCTCGTGTCAAGCTCAGCAACGGCATCGAAGTTACCGCCTACATCCCGGGCGAAGGTCACAACCTTCAGGAGCACTCGATGGTGCTAGTTCGCGGTGGTCGTGTGAAAGACCTTCCAGGTGTTCGCTACAAGATCGTCCGTGGTGCTCTAGACACCCAGGGTGTTAAGAACCGTAAGCAGGCCCGTAGCCAGTACGGCGTTAAGAAGGGTAAGTAATGCCTCGTAAAGGTCCAGTTTCAAAGCGTCCAGTTGTAGCCGACCCAGTGTACGGCTCGCCAGTTGTTTCACAGCTGGTCAACAAGATCCTGCTAGATGGCAAGAAGTCACTTGCTGAGTCAATCGTTTACGGTGCCCTTGCTGGCGCTAACGAGAAGGCTGGCGCTGACGCAGTTGTCATCTTGAAGAAGGCTCTAGACAACATCCGCCCAACCGTTGAGGTTCGCTCACGCCGCGTCGGTGGTTCGACCTACCAGGTTCCAGTTGAGGTTAAGGCACACCGTGCGAACACCTTGGCTATGCGCTGGTTGGTTAGCTACGCAAAGGCTCGCCGCGAGAAGACCATGACCGACCGTCTAATGAACGAGATTCTTGACGCGTCTAACGGTCTTGGTGCTGCTGTGAAGCGTCGTGAAGACACTCACAAGATGGCAGAGTCAAACAAAGCATTCGCTCACTACCGCTGGTAGTAGCAAGCATCCGCTCGATTGCGAAGAGGGTATTAACCTCGGGTTCATCGAGCGGATGTACTTTTTTAGGCAGTTAAGAAAACAAACACTTCGGAGGACACCGTGGCACAAGACGTGCTTACCGACCTGAATAAGGTTCGCAACATCGGAATTATGGCGCACATTGACGCCGGTAAGACCACCACTACTGAGCGAATCCTGTTCTACACCGGTATTACTCACAAGATCGGTGAGGTGCACGACGGTGCCGCCACCATGGACTGGATGGAGCAGGAGCAGGAGCGCGGTATCACCATTACCTCGGCTGCGACCA